>Ga0209504_1000002_pt1 | contig 898150 bp, 935 predicted proteins | sample COGITO_mtgs_1005_FD_184791 | JGI IMG/M metagenome (GOLD analysis project Ga0209504, IMG submission 184791) | Pelagic marine microbial communities from North Sea - COGITO_mtgs_100511 (SPAdes) (version 2) | ecosystem: Environmental > Aquatic > Marine > Epipelagic ... | reverse complement strand
TCCCGCCGTCGCCGTCGTTGCTGGCCGAACCAATGTTCAGCTGCGCCGTCACGCCAGCCGCCGCCGACGAATAGTCCGCCGTGTCGATCCCCGCCCCGCCGATCAGCGTGTCGCTGCCCGCCCCGCCAGAAAGGGCATCGTCGCCTTCGCGCCCGTCAAGCGTGTCGGTGCCGCCGAGCCCTTGCATCAAATCATTACCAGTTGTCCCGGTCATAACATCTGAATTGGGGGTACCCAAAAAAGTATGCGGTATGCTGCTGACGGCGATGCGCTGATCAGAGAACTGAATCCATTCCATGTTCATCAGCGTGTCAGAGCCGTCAGTACTCGTCACAGTTACGACGCCATTTACACGTGAAAACGTGTAGTCTGAACGGACACCATCATAGGCTGCTGTGTCCGACCCAGCGCCTCCGTCGATCTGATCGTTCCCGAGCCCGGAAACGATTGTGTCGTCTCCAGCTTCCCCCTTCAGGATATCGTCACCGGCACCACCATTTAGACGGTCCTCGCCAAACCCACCCCATAGCGAGTCCACACCATTCTGACCGAAGAGATCGTCGCTGCCGTCGCCGCCAAGCAGAGTGTCGTCACCATCACCGCCATCCAGTCGGTCGTCGCCGCCCTCACCATAAAGAGCGTCAAACCCATTCAAGCCGTAGATAATGTCACGACCGATACTGCCGCCAACGGATTCCCAACCTTCAGCATTTGTAGCCGTTCTGACGCGGTCCCACGGACCTGTGATGTCAATGTTGGTCTGCCCAAATCGCAGAACCTCAATGCTGCTCAGAGATGCAGTCGTGTCGCTGCCGGCGACAGTAACGGTTTCGCCGGAGCGCGTGACAGAATACGTTACGTCCCCACTAAAGACAGCCGTATCGAGGCCGTCGCCTCCTAAGAGCGTATCTGTACCGCCATTGCCCATAAGAATATCGTCGCCAGCTCCTCCCTCTATCCGATCGTTGAGCGTGCTGCCGGACAAGTGGTCGGCACCGGATGTACCGACTACATAGTATCCACCCCCATCAGCCAAGATGAGTGTAAGGTCTGAGAAACGAATATATTCAACGCCGATAAGGCTGTCGAAGCCGTCAGGTCCTGCGACCCTCGTAATGCCGTCGGTGGTAGTGATAATGTAAGCACTACGCGGGCCGTTGAACACGGCGATATCGGCTCCATCTCCGCCGGTCAGAGTATCATGGCCTTTCCCGCCGCTAAGAATATCATCACCCTCGCCTCCGTTTAGAAAATCGATCCCGTCGTAGCCGAATAAGGTGTCATTGCCCGCACCCGCATGGATTACATCCGCCCCTGAGTCACCTTCGAGCGTTTCGCCTGCAGCCGTTCCTTGAATGGTTGTTATCGCCAATGTTCCTGAGATATCAAAGTAGCCGTCGCTGAATAGCGCGCCTTCAACTCCAACCAGAGTGTCTGTGCCATCTGTTCCCACAAGGGTAATGGAGTCGCCATTCTTAGTGATCGTGTAGCTATCTCGCGTGCCCAGGAAGACTGCAATGTCGTCTCCCTCTCCGCCATTTATCGTGTCATTGCCTGTACCGCCCTCGATGACATCGTCGCCATCGTCTCCATTGATCAAGTCAGAGCCTGAGCCGCCAATAATAGTGTCATCTCCAGATCCCCCCGATAGCGTGTCATTACCTTGCTCTCCATCGATGAAATCATGGCCGGCTTGGCCGCGTATATTGTCTCGTCCCAGATAGCCAAAGAAGGTGTCGTTGCCAGAAGATCCAGTTGCGGTATCATCATCTTCCCCAAGGTCGACCACACCGTTGATCCAGCCATTCGTCAAATCGACGGTGTCCGCCCCCGCACCCATGTCCACATCACCATTGATGACGGCGAAGTTGGTCAATACGTCCGCGCCGACAGCCAACGATATAAAACCGTTCAATGTGCCGTAGTTGGCAATGTTTTGAATAGTGGGCTGCTGCGGCGAGTAGCCACCGTCTGCTGCGAAAATCGCAACGTCGGCAATGATGGTGCCGCGATTTATAATGTTTGGTGATGTGACGGTGCTCGATAGCCCCGACACAATTAAGCCGAAGCTCTGCCCTTCAGATACAGCGGTGATCGAACCGAAATTCTCGAAGACGCCACCTTCAAATCGATCTATATAGACACCAATTGCCTGCTGACCTGCATTAACAACTATTGAACCTGTGTTGGTAAGATTGGCACCATTTATAAATTGTAGTCCGGTGGCACTGTAGATGCCTGTAACGTTCATGGTTCCAGAGTTGTCGAAAACCTGCCCAGAAGACCATGTCAGCAACCCGTAAGCATTGTCGCCTGATACAGAAACAGTGCCAGTGTTACGAATGGCGGCAAACCATTGAGGCGAATAAAACCCGTATGTTGTTCCGCTGCCTTGGATTTCCATCACGCCAGCGTTATGCACAAGCCCACTGGAAGTGAATGAATAGAAGCCGACCGCGCCGGGTCCGATCGCTCGTATCAATCCGTAGTTCACAAACGTAAAGGTCGAATGTTCTGAATAGAACGCTGGACCTGAAGTGGACGTGTATACTTCATCGCTTTCGATGATGAAATCCGACCGGATCGTTATCGTCACAAGAGCCCCCAACCTCTGCTATGTCAAAAAGGCATAGCAGGGGTCGGTGAGGCTGTCATGAACCTTATCTGCCGAACTTCTGAAACTTGATCCGGTGCGGGATCAGGCTTTCGACGCCGAGGCGACGCTTCTTGTCTTCCTCATAGGCTTCGAAGTTGCCTTCGAACCATTCGACGTGGCTGTCGCCTTCGAAGGCCAGGATGTGGGTGGCCAGGCGGTCCAGGAACCAGCGGTCGTGGGAGATGACCACGGCGCAGCCTGCGAAGCTTTCCAGAGCCTCTTCGAGATTCTGCAGCGTCTCGATATCCAGGTCGTTGGTCGGTTCGTCGAGCAGCAACAGGTTGCCGCCCGTCGCCAGGGTTTTGGCAAGGTGGACGCGGTTGCGCTCACCGCCGGACAGTTGACCGACCTTTTTCTGCTGATCGCCGCCCTTGAAGTTGAAGCTGCCGACATAGGCGCGGGTGTTGATCTCGCGCTTGCCGACCATCATCACGTCGGTGCCGCCGCTGATGGCCTGCCAGATGGTTTCTTCGGGCTTCAGGTCGTCGCGTGACTGATCGACATAGGCCAGCTTGACCGTTTCGCCGACCTTGATGCTGCCTTCGTCGGGTTGCTCCTGGCCGGTGATCAGGCGGAAAAGCGTGGATTTACCGGCACCGTTGGGGCCGATGACGCCGACGATGCCGTTGGGCGGAAGCTTGAACGACAGGTCCTTGAACAGCAGCTTGTCGCCATAGGATTTCTGCAGGCCCTCAGCCTCCAGCACCACATTGCCCAGGCGCGGGCCGGGTGGAATCTGGATGACGGCATGGGTCTGAGCCCCGCGCATGCTCTCCTGCTCGTCCACCATCCGCTCATAGGCGGCCAGGCGGGCCTTGGACTTGGCCTGACGGGCCTTGGCACCCGAGCGGACCCATTCCAGCTCGCGGGTCAGGGCGCGCTGGCGGGCTTCGGATTCCGACTGCTCCTGCACGACGCGCTTGGTCTTGGCTTCCAGCCAGCTGGAATAGTTACCCTCGTGCGGGTGGCCTTTGCCGCGGTCCAGCTCCAGCGTCCACTTCGTCACCAGGTCCAGGAAGTAGCGGTCGTGAGTCACCAGGATCACGCAGCCGGGGAAGGCCTCCAGGTGATGCTGCAACCAGGCCACGCTTTCGGCGTCCAGGTGGTTGGTCGGTTCGTCGAGCAGCAGCATGTCGGGCTTTGACAGCAGCAGCCGGGCCAGAGCTACGCGACGCTTTTCACCGCCGGACAGGTTGGTCGTCGCCCAGTCGTCGGGCGGGCATCGCAGGGCGTCCATGGCCATTTCGATGCGGCTGTCGATGTCCCAGACATCGCCGGCGTCGATCTTTTCCTGGAGGGCGGTCATCTCCTCCATCAGCTCGTCGGTGTATTCCTCGGCCATCTCCATGGCGATGGCGTTGAAGCGGGTTACCCACTGCTTCTCTTCACACCAGGCCTCGACGTTCTCGCGGACGTTCAGGCTGTCGTCGAGCTGGGGTTCCTGCTCCAGATAGCCGCGCTTGATCCCGTCGGCGGCGCGGGCCTCGCCGTTGAACTCGTTGTCCAGCCCGGCCATGATCTTCAGCAGGGTTGACTTACCCGAGCCGTTGACGCCGACCACGCCGATCTTGGCGTCGTTGTAGAAGCTCAGCCAGATGTTCTCGAAGATCTTCTTGCCGCCGGGAAAGGTCTTGGTCAGACCCTGCATCTGGAAAATATATTGCTGCGCCATGAGGTGCGTCGCGCCCTGTCGTTCGATCGGATGGGGAGATAGGCGCGGGATGTAGCGACCCCAGCGCCGGGTGGCAAACGTCTAGCGGCCGGGCAGGGCGGTTTGAAGGCGCGATCGCCTACCAGCGAAAGACCAGTTTGCCGATCAAGGCTCCGATGGCCACGGCGATCGCCATGCCCAGAGTGTACCAGACCGCTACAAAGGACGCCGTATGCTCCGGGCAATGCAGGCCGTACAGCGTCGTGGCTAGCGCGGCAGTCAGCAACCCTGCGGCAGCCCCGGCCAGCATGGGCCGGGTCGGAGCGAATGCGCGCGCAGCCCAGAAGACGAAGGGGGCCGCGATCAGGCTGAGCAGGACGATGTTGGGCGCACAGACGCGGGCGCTGTCACCCATGACGGCGGGCATACGATCCGGCATGGGCATAGCGACCAGCTCATAGGCGGCCAGTCCCAGAACACCGGCCAGGATCAGGCCTAGCACGAGAAGAGGCGCTCGCGCACTGACGCCGGGGCGACCGAGACGGTCCAGCAGCCAGAATCCAGCTATGGCCAAGGCGATTGTGTAGGCCGCCTTGGCCCAGAAGGTCGGCCCCCGCATAGCCAGCATCAGGTCGGCGCGAAAGCCCAGCCACAGTCCCACGGCGATCAGAACAAGCACGGCGGCGGGAACCAGCCACAGCAGCAGACGGCGCTCCGGCCGTCGCGCAGGGGGCAGGTCGGCCGACAGGGCGGTGATCAGGTCGTCAGTCTTCATCGGAAATCCCTTCGCTCACTGCAGAGGGCGCAAATCGGGCGGTGAGGGTCTTCAGGCTGCGGTGCACGCTGACTTTGGCGGCCGCAATAGAATAGCCGTGGCGTTCTGCGGCCTCGGCAACCGACAGGCCCTGAATGCGGATGTCCTCGATCAGGCGCCGCTGGCGCACCGGCAGCAGAGCCAATACCCGGGTCAAATCGTGTCTTGCAGCGCCATCCTCGACGGTGTGATCGGCGAACAGGTCGCCTGCGTCGTCCAGCGGTGCGGTCGGACGGCGTCCCTGGCGTCGCAGGTGATCGATCAGCTTGTGGCGGGCGATCGAGAAGGCCCAGGCAGTAAAGGGCTGGCTCGTATCCCAGGTCGCACGCTTGGCGTGGATGGCGATCAATGTCTCCTGCACCAGGTCCTCGGCGTCAGCCGCTCCGTCGTAAAGGCGTCGTGTGAAGAACGGCCTCAGATGGCCGCCCATATCCGTCAACAGCACGCGCCAGGCCCCCGCGTCACCCGCAAGGCCACGCAGCATCAAGGCTTTCAAATGGGTTTCGCGATCTGTCACGTCTTGGGGTCCATACGCGCGCGATAAGCAAAGGGTTACAGCCTGTTTGTCGAAAAGCCGACGCGATTTTTTCCAGCGTGGCTGTAACCGCCCGGTGAGCTCAGGCGAATGGGGAGGTGTGACCGGACGACCGGCCACCACCCTTTCAAAGGAGCCTTCTGATGAATGCCAAGACCCTGACCTCCACCGGCCTGGTCGCCGTCGCCCTGGCCGCCGGTGCCAGCGCCGCCTACGCCCAGTCGACCCAGAACAACAACCGCCAGGCCCCGGCCCCGGCCGTCGAGAAATGCTATGGCGTCGCCATGGCGGGCAAGAACGACTGTGCCGCCGGCCCCGGCACGACCTGCGCCGGCACCTCGGTGCGCAACTATCAGGGCAACGCCTGGAAGAACGTCCCGCGCGGCACCTGCACCTCCATCCGCACGCCGGCGGGCAATGGTTCGCTGACCCCGATCAACCGCTGATCGGATCAGGCGGATGACCCACAGGCCGGCTGCGGTTCCCCCTTCTGCCCCCACGGCGGGGCTTGGGCTGAAATCCGTGCATTACGAAGAAGCCCTGGCCGCGTCGGCGGCCGGTCTGTGGTTCGAGGTCCATGCGGAAAACTATATGGTGGACGGCGGGCCCCGGTTGGCCTGGCTGAACGCCATCCGACAGGACAAGCCCTTGTCCCTGCACGGGGTCGGCCTGTCGCTGGCGGGCGATCAGCCGTTGGATGAGGATCACCTGGCACGGTTGAATGCCCTGACCGACCGTTTCGAGCCGTTCGTCGTGTCCGAACATCTGGCCTGGTCGCGGCGGGGCGAGGTCTATCATCCCGATCTGCTGCCCTTCGTGCGCAGTCGCGCCATGCTGGACCAGATCTGCGCCAACGTCTCGCGCACCCAGGATGTGCTGGGGCGGCAAATCCTGATCGAAAACCCCTCCCATTATCTGGACCTAAGCGGTCACGAGATGTCGGAGCCGGAACTGCTGACCGAGATGGTTCGGCGCACGGGCTGCGGCCTGTTGCTGGACATCAACAACGTTCATATCAGCGCCAACAATCTGGGCACCTCGGCCCTCGACTATCTGAATGCCCTGCCGGTCGAGGCGATCGGCGAAATCCATCTGGCGGGGCATGACCCCGACCCGGAACATGGCGAGCGACTGCTGATCGACAGCCACGCCGCTCCGGTCTCCCAGCCGGTCTGGGCGCTCTATGCCCGCACCATCGCTCGGATCGGTCCGCGGCCGACGCTGATCGAGCGCGATGACAACCTTCCAGCCTTTGCAGACTTGATGACCGAGCGGGACCGGGCCGATGCCGTGCTGGTCGTGGTAGAGGAGGCGCTGCGTGCCTGAGGATTTTCACCGGGCGCTCGACGCCGCGATTACCGGACCGGATCAGGTTCTGACGCCATGGTTGGCGGGCGACGGGGCCGGACTTGCCGTCTGTCGAAACACCGTGGCCAAGGGGCGGGCCGACGCCCTAGCCGGACTGTTCCCTACGGTGCAGCGACTGGTGGGAGAGGACTGGTTTCATTACGCCGCCCTGATCTTCGCCGCCGAGCATCCGCCGACCAGCCCTGTTCTGGACGACTATGGGCAGGCGTTTCCGGACTGGCTGGCCCGGTTTGAACCTGCGCAATCCCTGCCGTACCTGCCGCCTGTGGCGCGGATGGATCTGGCCTGGAGCCGGGCCCATCGCGCCGTCGACGCGTCCGTGCTGACGGCAGAGGGCCTGGCCGGCCGCGACCTGTTCGGCTCACGCGCAACGCTGCATCCCTCGGTCCAGCTGTTCTGGTTCGACTGGACTGCGCCGTCGGTATGGCTGGCCAACCGACCGGACGCCGCGCCGGATCAGGTCGTCGACTGGACCGACAGCCCCGAAGGCCTTGTCGTTTATCGACCCGACATGTCCGTGCTTCATCGCCGGCTATCGCGTGCCGAGTGGCTGTTCCTCGACGGCTGTCGCCGCGACCTGCCGCTGGGCCGAGTGGCTCTGGAGGTCCAGGGGCATGCCCCCGACACCGACATCGCCCGCCTTTTCTCCGGCCTGCTGAGCGCAGGCCTGTTCACCCACCTGATCTGAAAGTCCGCCCATGACCGACACCGCCGCCCATACTGCCGTGCGTCCCCAACTGGCCTTCGTTCCCGACCTGATCACGCGCCTGCTTCCGGCCTCCGTCATCAGCCTGATCATCCGGGTCGCCATCGCCGCGGTCTTCTTCCTGTCCGGCCGCACCAAGGTCGAGGGGCTGCTCGATATCACCGACGGCACCTACAGCCTGTTCGCCACCGAGTATCAGGTGCCGCTGATCCCGAGCGAAATCGCCGCGCATCTGGCCACCTATTCGGAGCATCTGTTTCCCATCCTGATCGTGTTGGGACTGATGACGCGGTTTTCGGCCCTGGCCCTGCTGGGCATGACGCTGGTCATCCAGATCTTCGTCTATCCGCTCGGCTGGCCGACCCACCTGCTGTGGGGCGCGCTGCTGCTCTATCTCGTCCGTTTCGGCGCGGGCCCGCTCAGCCTGGACCGGGTACTGCGTCTGCCGTGATCAGGCGTAGTTGAAGCTGATCGAGATGCGCTCGGTCTTTGCGGTATTTACCGGCACCTCGTGGCGCAGCCAGCTTTCCCACATCAGGACTGTGCCCGCACGGGGGGCCAGATAGACGAATGGGCGCTCGGCCTCGGGGGCGTCGGCGTGGACGCCGGGGCGGGCCATCATCATGGGCAGGCGGGGATCTTCCAGCTTCAGGGCCGAGGCACCGTCCGGAACCTCGACATAGACGGTGCCGCTGAGGAAGGCGTGAGGGTGGATGTGGCCGGTATGGCTGCCGCCGGGCTTGAGGATGTTGACCCACAGGCTGTCCAGCCGGGGCTTGCGGGCCAGATCGAAGTTCAGGGCCCTGGCATAGGCGACGGCGTGGCGATCCAGATGCCGCTTCAGGTCGGCGAACTCCGGCAGGCGCTGGGGCAGGTCGGTCAGGGAGCCGTAGGAGGTATAGCCGCGATAGCCGTGCGCCTTGCACCAGGCACGACCGGCGTGATCCTCGACCGCCAGCATGCGGCAGGCGTCGGCCAGTTCGGCGTTGAAGACGTCGAAGCCGGGCGTGTCGGCCAGACTGGCCTCATAGACCTGGGTGACGAAGAGGGGGCGCAGGGACATGCTACCGCTTTAGACGAAGCGGCCGCCTATCAGAAGGCCCGGGCTAGAAGGGAAGGGCGGCTTCGCCACGCAGGATCGCCTCGGCCTCGGGCGTATACTTGGCCCCGCTGCGGTCGTGCAGGATCAGGGGCGGCAATAGACGCAAGGGGGCGCGACCGGTCTTGATCGCCTGGACCAAGACACGTTTGGCGGGCTCGTCCGCATGCGGGTGAATGCCTCTGACCGAGAACGAGCCGGCCGTTTCGCCCAGAAGGGCCAGCAGGTCGGCCAGCCGATCCGCCCGGTGGATGACGACGATCCGTCCACCCTCGCGCACGGCCTTCAGCAGGAAATGCGTCCAGGCCTGCAGTCCGTCGTCCGCCATCCACGCGTCGCGCTTGCCCGGTGCCGGTGCGCGCAGGGCGGCGGGATCGTCGAAGAAGGGCGGATTGCTGATGGCCCAGTCGAACGGTGGCAGATCCAACGCTCTAAAGCCTGTGGCGACATCGCCCGTGACAATGCTGGCCGGGGCGCTGTTCAGGCTCGCGTTCTCGCGCGCGAGTTCCACCATCGTGGTATCCCGTTCAAGCCCGACCAGCGTCATCTCAGGCTGACGCGCGGCAATCTGCATCAGTGCGCCGCCGGCCCCGCAGCCGGCCTCGATCAGGCGTTCGCCGGGCCTGCCCGCAACGGCGGCGGCCAACAGGGCGGCGTCCATCCCCGCGCGATAGCCTCTGGCCGGTTGGCGTAGCCGAACCCGCCCGCCCAGGAGGGCATTTTCGACAACCTCGGCTGTCAGGTGTGGCAGTGGTGCGACGGTCACGCGGCTTGACCCTTTCTTGGGCCATCACCATTGTGCGGTGCGTCGTCGTCAGGCAAGGCGGCGTCAGGATTTTCCGGCGCGATCCTCCGTCGCGCAATGCCGCACGAGTAAGCAGTTGGACGTTGTCACCCTGGCAGACCCCCACGTGAAGGGTGACGTCGAACCCCTGGTTCGGCTGGCGCACGCCGACATGGCGGCGGTCGACCGCTTGATCGTGGCCCGCATGCAGTCGCAGGTGCCGGTGATCCCCCTGCTGGCCGAACACATCGTGGCGGCGGGCGGCAAGCGTCTGCGCCCCCTTCTTACCGTGGCGGCAGCCCGGGCGGCCGGGGCGACAGGCGAAATTGAGGCCCCGATCAAGCTGGCAGCGGCGGTCGAGTTCATTCACACCGCCACCCTTCTGCATGACGACGTGGTCGATGCGTCCCAGCTTCGGCGCGGCAAGGTCGCGGCTCATCTGATCTGGGGGGCACCGTCCAGCGTGCTGGTCGGCGATTTTCTGTTTGCCCGAGCATTTGAACTGATGGTCGAGACGGGCCAGATGCGGGCGCTGGGCATTCTGGCGCGGGCCTCCAGCGTGATCGCCGAGGGGGAGGTGCTGCAACTGACCCGCGCCCACGACCTGAACCTGGATCAGGAAACCTATCTGCGTATCATCTCGGCCAAGACCGCCGAACTGTTTGCCGCTGCCGCAGAGGCCGGGGCGGTGGGTGCAGGGGCGGGCGACAAGACGGTCGAGGCGCTGCGGTCCTATGGGCTGAACCTCGGGCTTGCCTTCCAGCTGGCAGACGATGCTCTCGACTACGGCGGTTCGTCCGATGTGCTGGGCAAGAATGCCGGGGATGACTTCCACGAGGGCAAGGTGACCATGCCCCTGCTGCTGGCCGCCGCCCGCACGCGCGGCCGCGAGGACGCCTTCTGGGAGCGGACCATCAACAAGGGCGAGCGGACCGAGGACGACTTCCTGCGTGCGCGCGAGCTGATCATCGGCACCGGGTCGGTTACGACGACGCTTGATACGGCCTATGCCTATGCCGACGCCGCCAAAATCGCGCTGAAAGTCCTGCCGCAGGGCGAATGGCGCTCGGCGCTGGAGCAACTGGCAGACTTCGCGGTCAGCCGCGCCGCCTGATTACGTCTTCAGGCGATGATATCGGGCAGGATCAGGTTTTCGATCCGGACGATCTCGTCCTTCAGCGTCAGCTTCTTGCGCTTCAACCGGGCGATCATCAGCTGGTCCGGAATGGGCATGTGGCCCAAGGCCTCGATGGAGGCCGACAGGTCGGCATGCTCCTGCTGAAGCGCCTTCAGCCGGGCCTCCAGGGCCTTGTCTTCTTCGCTCAGAAACGGTTCGTCGTCGTTCATGGTGGTCCCCGGACGGGCGCTTATATCGTGCGACCGCTCAGGCCGGAAGGCATTCGGCCAGACGGATCAGCCCGGGGCGCGGAATGGATGACGACCAGGTGCGGGCGACGGCCACCAGCGCATCGATCGCGGGGCGAGCCGGTCCCGACGCGGTGGGGCTCAAGGCCTCAAGCGCCAGCAGCAGGCGACGCTCGGCGTCCAGTTCGGCGGCCTTGACCTGACTTCGGACAGCCTCGCGGTCGTCATCATCCATATCGACGGCCTTGATCTTCAGGGCCCGGCGGACGGCCCGCAGCGGCGCGACGGCGGTCTCTTCCCAGACACGGGCCGTGTCGCAAGCCGCCTCACGCGTGTCCGCGTCCAGGGCTCGTCCGGTGGTGGCGCTCCAGGCCGTCCACAGCAGCAGTGGCACATTCTGGCTCGCAGTATCCTGAAGCTCCAGGCAGGCCTCTGCCACGCCGGGTGCTGCATAGGCGGTCAGGACCCAGGGCCACAGGCCATTGCTGCCACTGCTCATGCTTCTGGCGCGCCCTTGAGCCCGTCCCATCGGCGCACGGCGGACCAGTCCAGCCCGAACAGGTCCAGCGCCCGCCCGACCGACTGATCGACGATGTCCTCGATGGATTTGGGCCGCGCATAGAAGGCGGGCAGGGGCGGGGCGATGATGGCCCCCATCTCGGTCAGAGCCGTCATGGTCCGCAGATGGCCCAGATGGAATGGCGTCTCGCGGACCATAAGCACCAGCGGACGCCGCTCCTTCAGCACGACGTCGGCGGAACGGGTCAGCAGGTTTGACGTCACGCCCGTGGCGATCTCGCTCATCGTGCGGACGGAACAGGGCGCGACGATCATGCCCAGGGTCTGGAAAGAGCCGGAGGCGATGGTGGCCCCCACATCCGCCAGTTTGTGCACCACATCGGCCCGACCGCTCAGATCGTCCGGCGTGAGATCCGTTTCCTGCGACAGAGTCAGCAGGGCCGCGCGGGTGACGACCAGATGGCTCTCAACACCCAGTGCACGCAGGGCGTCCAGCACGCGCAGGCCATAGGTCACGCCGGATGCACCGGAAATCCCGACCACCAGTCGCTGGGGCGGGTTCCGTATGGCTGTGTTCACAACTTCGGCCAATTCGGGCTCCAGGCTCTGTCTGTCCGGTCGGATCGGCGATCACCGGAATGTGATTCTACAGCCGGTCAAGCTGGGCGCTCACTAGTGGCGATACCGGGTCCGATGCGCAAGCCAGCGGGTCGGTGCCAGGGTGTCGCTATCGGTCCTTAGACATGGAGGCGAAAGCCATGACCATCGAAGCCCGTATCCGCGAACTGGGAAACCGTCATCGCAATCTGGATGAGACCATCCGGCGCGAGATCACCCACCCGGCCACGGATTCGCTTCATGTGAGAGAGCTGAAGCAGCAGAAGCTCCGGCTCAAGGAACAGATTACCAGTCTGGAGGCGCGCGCCGGATAGCGGCGTCTCCGAAGCCCGAAAGTGAAGACGGCCCCGGAGAGCGATCTCCGGGGCCGTTTTCGTAGGATGTTCGGACATTAGTCCTTGGAGCCGAATACAGATTCCGCTGTCGGCTCGGCACCGCGACGCTCGCGGGCTTCTGGGACGAACTCGTCCTCGACCGGCTCGGCCGGGGCTGCAGGTTGCAGGGTCGCGCCGCCCTTCTTGGCGTCATCCTTGGCCTTCTTGTCGGCGGCCTTCTTGACCAGTTCATCCAGGACGATCTGGCCGACCAGGCCCAGGGTCACCGGATCGACCGGCTTGATATTGGCGCTGTTCCAGTGGGTCCGGTTCCGCACGCTCTCGATGGTGGACTTGGTGGTCCCCAACAGCTTGGAGATTTGGGCGTCGGTCACCTCGGGGTGGTTGCGCACGAACCAGGCGATGGCGTCAGGGCGATCCTGGCGGCGCGAAACGGGCGTATATTTCGGCGCAGGCTTGGCGGCCTTCATCATCTCGGCGTGGCGGCTGACCACGGCCTGCATGTGATAGGTCTCGTCGTTCTGGGCCTTGTCCAGCTCTTCGCGTGTCAGTTGGCCGTTGACCAGAGGATCGGCACCCCTGATGTCGCGGGCCACGTCGCCGTCTGCGATACCGCGCACTTCTAGCGGGTGCAGACCACAGAACTGCGCGATCTGCTCGAACGTCAGGGAGGTATTGTCGACCAGCCAGACCGCAGTGGCCTTGGGCATCAGGATGTCGGTCATACGGGTATTCCGGTTCTAGGACGGGGCCAGAAAGTCGGGCTCCGGATACGACGGCGCCCGGCCTTTCGACCGGGCGTTGATGGTCTGGATATAATCGCATTCTCTGGAAAAGAAAACGAAAGCCTGCAATCTCGTACAGCCAAGGTTCATGGAGGGTATTGAACATTGCGCCCAACGGCGCGTTGGGCGTCTGTGGGTTCTGAATTTGGGAGGGTACCATGTTGCTTGAGACACTGGCCGCCATGACGATGATGTCCGGCGCTGAAATGCCGAAGCAGGAGCGCGGCGCACCGCGCGGCGACTACCGCAACAGCTGTAGTGGCGAGTATGTCAATCGCGGTCGTCTGTACGCCGATTGCCGCACACGTCGGAACGATATCCGTGCCACGTCGATCGAACTGGCCCGTTGTTCTAGCTACGAGATTCGCAACACCGACGGCATTCTGACGTGCGGCCCGTATCGCGGCGACGACGAAGGCCGGCCCGGTAGTGGCGGTGGCTATCCCGGCGGTCCAGGCGGGGGATGGAACCCGGGTGGACCCGGCGGCGGCTATCCCGGTGGGCCCGGCGGCGGCTGGAATGGTGGTCGCCAGAGCATCACGGTTTACCGCGACGCCAACTATCGCGGTCAGGCGATGCAGTTCAACGGCGAGATCTCAAACCTGCGCAATACAGGCATGAACGACGCCATCAGTTCGTTCCGCCTGCGTGGTACCTGGGAACTGTGCACCGACGCCAATTTCGGCGGGCGCTGCACAGTGTTCGATGGCGACGAAACCAATCTGGCGCGCTGGCAGCTGAACGACAGCATTTCGTCGCTTCGTCCCGCACGTCGTGGCGGCGGTCGCTGGTAGACGTCAAACGATCAGGACAATCTTGCCGACGTGGCCGCCCGCCTCAAGCCTGAGGTGGGCGGCTGCAGCCTCTGCCAGATCAAATGTTGCCTCGACCGGGGGGCCAACTTGTCCCGAAGCGATCCACGGCCAGGCCTTGGCCTGGATGGCTGCAATAAGTCTCGCTTTCTCGTCAGCCGGTCGCGCCCTCAGCGTCGACCCGGTCAGCACGATTCGCTTCATCATCACCGACGCCAGATCAATCTCGGCCCTGGCTCCGGTCAGGGTGGCGATGACGACCCAGCGCCCGAAGCGCTTTAGAGCCGCCTGGTTCAAGGCCGCATAGTCCGCCCCGACCATATCCAGCACCATATCGACGCCGCCGAACGTGTTGATTGCGCCTTCCAGGTCATCTGCCGTCGCATCCAGGCTGAGGTCCGCACCCAGCGCCTGCGCGGCCGCTGCCTTGGCGGCCCCGCGAGACGTGGCGATTACCTTGGCGCCTGCTGCCTTGGCCATCTGGATAGCGGTGACACCGATGCCGCTGGTCGCGCCGTGGATCAGCAGGGTCTCGCCCGCTTTCAAATCACCCGCCTCGAACACATTGGCGAAGACGGTGCAGACGGTCTCGGGCAGGGCAGCGGCCTGTATGAAATCCATGCCCTCCGGCACCGGCAAGGTATGGCGAGCATCGACCACCGCCATCTCGGCATAGCCTCCGCCACCCAGAAGGGCACACACCCGGTCGCCGACCGACCAGCGTGTCACACCATCGCCGACCTGGTCGACCTCGCCCGCAACCTCCAGTCCCAGTCCGACGGGTGCGCCCGGTGGGGAAGGGTAGAGGCCCCGTCGTTGCAGGATATCGGGCCGGTTGACGCCCGCCGCGCGAACACGGATGCGGATTTCGCCCGGTCCCGCCACCGGATCGGGTCGTTCGACCAGCCTCAAGGCTTCGGCTGGTCCGGAGCCGCCGTCGATGTCGATCGCCTTCATCCTGCCTGTCGTCCTTGCAAATATCCGTGTCCCGGCGTTTCCTAGTCGGTTCTGACGGCCCTGGCCAAGGAGGAGGTGAGCATGTTCGAAGACAACGAACCCCGTCCCGCACGCGGCGCATCCCTGATTGCCGTGATCCGCGAAGACCTGGATCCCTATTCGGTCGAAGACCTGCAGACGCGGATCGAGGCGCTGGAAGCCGAGGTGCTGCGCTGTCGTGCCGCCATCGACGGTAAATCCAGCCAGCGCAATGCTGCGGACGCCCTGTTCAACTTTGGCCGATGACGGACTGTTTGTGGCATGGCGGTTGCAGACCATTCTCTCGCCGCGCGAAATCGTGCCGGTCGTGATACGAGTGCGCCTGTTCCATGAGTCTGACTGAAGTCATGCCGACCGACGATCCCGCTGTCTCCTCTTCCATCGCCGCGACCGGCCGCACGCGCGCCGCCGTCGTGGACGATTTCGCGCGCTCGGAGCTGTTTGACCGCACCTTCCGTGAGGGCATGGAACTGGTTGAAGACACCGCTGCCTATCTGGATGGCGATGGGCGGCGCGAGTCGCGTCTGCTGTCCCGCGCTACGGCCCTGGCCTATGCGGGCGAAAGCATGACCCTGACCACGCGTCTGATGCAGATCGCATCCTGGTTGCTGGTGCAGCGGGCTGTGCGTGAGGGAGACATGAGTGCGCTTGCCGCGTGCGATGCCCGCTACCGTCTGGCCGACCGCAAGTCGTCAGCCGAACCCAGCGATCCCGAACTACCCATCGCCCTGATCGAATACCTGGTTCAGGCTGAAAGGCTATATGATCGGGTTCTGCATCTGGACCGCCGCATGTACAGGGACGCACCCGACGAAGCGTCGGCCAATCCTGTGCAGAGCCAGATGGACCGCCTGACGGCGGCTTTCGGGCGTTAGGTCTTACGGCCCGACATCGTTGGCGTCCTTCCGCCCATCAGCCACCACGCGCGGCAGGCTTACGGCGATGCCGAGCGCTTCAGCAAGCTTGGCATCGCGGCTGTAGACGTCCTCGCGGAACGCGACCCGACCCTGACCATCGACGAAGGCTGTCCAGTATAGGAGACGAACCCCGATTTCGCGGCCGGTCTGGATGCGCTTGGTCTCGCGTGTGTCCTGGGCGGTGTCGAACTCGCTCAGCAGGGCAGGGTCGGGTGCCAGCAGGATACGGGCGAACTCGACCGCGCCCTGAACCCGAACGCAACCATGCGATCGCTGGCGCATAGACAGGTTGAAGGCGGCCTTGGTGGGCGTGTCGTGCAGGAAGATGGCGTAGCTGTCGCGCAGCTCGAACTTCACATAGCCGAGGGCCGCCGTCGGTCCTGCGCGCTGGATGACATTGCCCTGCGGCGTCACATACATGTTCTGGCTGGCCAGATAGCCGGGACCACGCGGCAGGATCTCGCGCCGGGCGATGCCTGCGGGCACATACCAGGGCGGATTGGCCACGACGGATGCGAAGGGCTTCTCCAGGCTGGGTGTTTCGTTCTCCGGGCTACCAACCACGACCCGGTTGGAGTGAACGGGGCGCCCGTCCTTCCAGTAGACCATGATGGCGGCGGCCGTATTGACCTCGATCCGCTCGGGATTGACGTCGCGCTTCAGCCAGCGGCGACGTTCCAGGTTCAAGGCGATCTGGCGGGCGCGATCCTCAACCGAGGCCCCCAGCGAGCGCTGCGTACCCGCACCGATGCGGCCGTCTGCGCCCAGACCATGCCGCGTCTGGAAGCTGCGCACGCCGGCCTCAATCTCGGAACTGTAGACATTGCCCGCCGACGCCAGACGCGCCCCGGCCTCCGCGCTCAGGTCGCCCTCGGCAACCAGACGCTTGATCAGAGGCTGGATACGGGCATCGCTGGTCCCCGGTTCGATCGTGCCGCCCTGACGGAAGGTGGGCCAGCCGCCCGACGCGCTCAAGCGGCGATAGCGGACGTAACCTGCTGACAGATTGGTGTAGCCGATGTCCGTCGGGGCCAGGCCTTCGAACCAGTCCAGCAAGCGGTTCTGGGCCAGGGCGTCATTCAGCCCGGTGGACAGGTCGACGCGATTCTTCTGCATCTCCCATAGATCTTCGACGTCTTCGGGACGGACGCGGCCTTCCGCCAGCACGCGGCCATAGGTCAAGGCGGCGGCGGTCGTGCGAATCTCGGCTGCGCTGCGGTCGGCGGCCAGGGCGTCGAAGTCGAAATAGTCGATGGGCGACAAACCATGGCGCTCAGCCCGCAGCGAGGCGGCCTGAAGTCCACGCAGACGATCCGCCGTCCAGACGGGACGCCAGCCGTTCAATTCATAGAAGGCACGCACGTCAGGCTGGATGGTCGCGGGCAGCCGCGCCAGTTGGTCGTTGAAGCCATTGTAGAAGGCGACGGTGGCCGGATCGCGGGTCTGTGCCTGTGCGGCCAGTCCCGTCGCCGATGCCATGGCTGTCACGGCCGCGCCCAGACCCAGTTGCCGTCGGTTCATCTCAGTCGCATCTTTCGGCCGTCGATGCGGACACAGCGTCCGCGCCACTCGACGGTCAACGCGATCATATTACTGGCGTTCCGGCCAAACAGAAAGGCGCTGGGCCGGGGCCCAACGCCTTCGTGATCTGCAAACCTCAGGGTGTGGCTTTGGCGCACACACCGGCGGGTAGGGCCTACTTCTTGATGAAGCCGGCGAACTTGTTGTTGAAGCGCGACACGCGGCCACCACGGTCCAGCATCTGCTGGTTTCCGCCCGTCCAGGCCGGGTGCGTCAGCGGATCGATATCCAGGTTCAGGACAGCGCCTTCCTTCTGATAGGTCGAGCGCGTCTGATAGGTCGTACCATCCGTCATGGTGACGGTGATGAAATGGTAGTCGGGGTGGGTATCGGCCTTCATGGTCGTCGTCCGTTGTCTCTGGCGCGGTGACGATGCCGACCGTCGATGCGCGAAAATGAGAAACCCGCCGTGCCTGTGACAACAGAACCCGGCGGGAATGAGCGGCGGCGTTTACACCGGGGGGCGTTCCGGGGCAAGAGGCGCGCACAATGACCGAAACCTTTGCCGCTCCGACCGACACCGCTGACCTTCGGGCGCGTCCCGGGGCGGGGGCGCAACTCAGCGAACAGATCACCGAGGCGGCGGGGCGACGGGCCCGGTCTCGCAATGTGCGGCCTCTCTTGCGGCTGCTGCCCTATGCCATGCGACACAAGGGGCATCTGGTCGTCGCCAGCCTGTGGCTGCTGGTTTCCACGGCGGCGTCCCTGGGGCTGACGGCGACCGCGCGCGGGGCCATCGACAATGGCTTCCGGGACGGCGGTTCCCAGCTCAATTTCTGGTTTCTCGTCCTCGGGGCAAATGCGTTTTTGCTCGGTCTGGCTACGGCGGCCCGTTATTTCTACGTCACCAAGACGGGAGAGCGGGTCATTGCGGACCTGCGCAAGGGCCTGTTCGAGCGCATCCTGACGTTGGACCCGTCCTTCTATGCGAAGATTCGGACCGGCGAGGTGCTGTCGCGCCTGACCACCGATATCGCCCTTATCGAAACCCTGATGACGACCTCGGTCTCCTACGCGCTGCGCAATGCGCTGACGCTGGTCGGCGGGACCGTTCTGCTGTTCATCGTCAGCCCCAAGCTGACAGGCTTCGTCCTGCTGATTGTGCCGCTGTTGATCGTGCCGCTGTTCGTGTTCGGCCGACGGGTTCGCAAGCTGACGGTCCAGTCCCAGGACCGGTTTGCCAATGCCGTGGGCTTTGCCGGCGAAAGCGTCGATGCCATCGAGACCGTCCAGGCCTTTGGCCGCGAAGCCTCGTCGATCTCCCGCTTCGGCCAGGCGGTGGAGGACGCATTCGGCGTCTCCCTTGTCCGCATGCGGGCACGCGCCTTGATGACAGCCCTGATCATCATCGTGATGTTTGGCGGCGTGACCCTGGTCCTCTGGTTGGGGGCCCAGGACGTGATCGCAGGCCGGATGAGCACAGGCGCGCTGCTACAGTTCGTTCTGCTGTCGGTCTTCACGGCGGCGGCGGTCGGCGCACTGGGCGAGAGCTGGGGTGATGTCCAGAAGGCCGCCGGAGCCATGGAGCGGATCGACGAACTCATGCGTGCTCAAGCCGCTATCGAGGCACCGGCCGTTCCGAAAGTGCTGCCGAGCCCGGCTATCGGCGAGGTGTCGATGACAGATGTCGGCTTCAGCTACCCCGGACGCCCCGATTTGTCCGCCCTGCGCGGTTTCACGCTAAATGTCCGGGCCGGCGAAACGGTCGCGTTGGTAGGACCGTCGGGGGCGGGCAAGAGCACCGTGTTCCGGCTCCTGCTTCGCTTTTATGATCCCCAATCCGGTGTGGTCAGCGTCGATGGTGTCGATGTCCGTGATGCCGATCCCGTCGCCGTGCGCAGCCGCTTCGCCTGGGTGTCGCAGGAGGCACCATTGTTCTCCGGCTCTGCCAATGAAAACATCCGCTTCGGGCGTGAAACTGCGACATCGGATGACGTCGTTTCTGCCGCCCGTGAAGCCCAGGCACTGACATTCGTGGAGGCTCTGCCAGAAGGCTTCGACACGCCGCTGGGCGAACGCGGCAAGAGTCTGTCGGGCGGCCAGCGCCAGCGCATGGCCATCGCGCGTGCCCTCGTCCGTGACGCCCCGATACTGCTGCTGGATGAGGCGACATCGGCCCTGGATGCCGAGAGCGAGCAACTGGTCCAGGTAGCTCTGGATCAAGCCATGGAAGCCCGCACCACCATCGTCATTGCCCACCGTCTGGCTACGGTTCTTCGGGCCGACCGGATCGCTGTCATGGAAAACGGCCGCGTGGTGGAAGAGGGCAGCCATGCGGACCTGATCGCGCAGGGCGGGCTTTACGCCAGACTGGCAAAACTGCAGTTCCGCGATACCTGAGGGTCAGGCCGAAAGCGCCGGGTCTAGATATTTCAGGTTGGCCTCGCGGATCGCTGCCGCCGCTTCGTCATACAGAAAAGGCAGGAAGGCGAATCGCTCGCCTCGTGTCACCGGGGTCGCCTCGTGCAGCATAGAGCATGAGAAGACGCAGGCTCCGCCAGGCGGTGGTCGATAAGTTCGGTCTCCAAACTCAGGAAAGCGCAGATCGCCGCCGTCGTACTCGGCGTTCAGGTTGATCGAGACCGCGAAGCGACGGTGCGCAGTACCCTTCGTGGTATTGTCGCGATGCGGGCGGAAAAAGCCGCCGGTCTCGGCATCGTAGCGCGCCACCAGATAGCGTTCGATGCGGGTGGGCTGAAAGTTGAAGGCCTTGGTGATCTGCGGGACCAGACGCTGTCTCAGCCGGGCCATGATCTGTTTCTGCACTTGAGCGTCATCCACCATCACATCCGTGCGGCGCTTGTGATTTTCATCCATCATCAGGGTGGTCACGCCATCGATCTCCCGCATGAACCCTGACGCCTCGCCACCCTTTTCGCGGTAGAGGCCGATCAGCGCCTCGCAAAAGGCGGGTTCAAAGATGCGCGGCGTCAGCAGGACGGGAGCTGCGCCGGCCGCGCCGGAGTGTCGGCCAGGCGGCGGCAACTGAGTCAACCGCTCTATCATCCGACTGGCCTGATCTGCAGGCCCGGCGGCCAGCACATGAAGAGCGGGATCGATCAAAAACCAGCGATCTGTATCGGCGGCACCGTAACGCGCCGCGATTGCGCCGTCGGTATCGAACAGGAAGCGCAGGCCCGGCAAGCCATCCTGGCGGGTCTGCCGCTGCGCGTCGTCGCCGACGATCAGCACGAAGGCGCTGGCGTGAAGGTCGTCGAACGTCTTTCGCCGCTGCTCCAGTGTACGCACAGCCGCCTCGACACCCGGCCCGGCATGGACGATGGCCAGAAGCAGGTATCTTCCCGCCGCCGTGTCGAAGACATAGCGCGGATTGGTGACCCCCGGCGTGGCAAAGCCAGGCGCGGGCTCTCCGAAACCCGGCCCTGTGATCCGACTCACCCCGCAGGCTCCAGTTCCGCAGCGATCCGCTCTGCCAAACCCCTGAGAACTGCGGGCTCGGCCATTGGTGCATGGCCATGACCTTTCATCGGGCGATCGGACCAGCGCGGGATGATGTGGAAATGCAGGTGGAAGACCGTCTGGCCACCCGCCTCCCCATTCAACTGCATGATCTGAAAGCCCTCGGGCTTCAGCGCCTTCTCCAACGCCCGCGCCGTGCGCTGGGTGGCTGCCACAACGCGATTAAGCATCTCCGGCTCGATCTCCAGCAGGTTACGGGCCGTTGAGGTCTTGGCTATGACCAGCACATGACCCTCAGACTGAGGGAACACGTCCATGAAGACCAGGACGTGATCGTCCTCCCACACCTTCACCGCCGGTATCTCTCCGCGCAGGATCCTGGCGAAGATGTTGTCGGGGTCGTAGGGCGCGTGAAGGGTCATCGAAATCTCCTGAGCCCATCGTTGCGAAAGAGGGGAGCCGGATCAAGCGGTTCGCGTTATGGTCAAGGTTCTGACCGGAGACTTTCCCATGCTGCGTTTCATCATCCAGTTCGCCGTCACGGCCCTCGCCCTGTGGCTTGCGGCCCAGATCGTGCCGGGCGTGGAGGTCGCATCGACGACGACGCTGCTGATCGCGGCCCTGCTGCTGGGCATCGCCAACGCCGTGGTGCGGCCGATCCTGACCATCCTGACGTTTCCTCTGACCGTCATCACCTTCGGCCTTTTCCTGTTGGTGGTGAACGCGGCCATGATCGGTCTGGTCGCCATGTTCCTGGAGGGGTTCGTCGTCGATGGGCTATGGGCTGGCATTGGTGCCGCCATCGTCACGGGCGTCGTCAGCTGGATCGCGGGCTGGTTCATCGGCGGTGACGACCGCCGCCGCAGCAACTGACGTTCAGCGCTTTCGGAACGGCGACAGTTCCTGCGCCATCACAGCGATCTCGGCCTCCACGGCCGGGCGCTCGCCGTCCAGATAGCGGGCGACTGGCTCCCGCAGGGCCGGATCGGCGATCCAGTGGGCCGAATAAACGGGGGAGGGCAGGTAGCCACGCGCGATCTTGTGCTCGCCTTGCGCCCCTGCCTCGACCCGTGACAGGCCTCGCGCGATGGCGAACTCTATGGCCTGATAGTAGCAGAGCTCGAAATGCAGGAAGGGCACCTCTTCCAGCGCGCCCCATTGCCGCCCGTACAGGGCCTCGTCACCGATGAAGTTCAGCGCCCCGGCGATCGGTGCCTCGTCCCGGAACGCCATGATCAGGGCGATGCGGTCGGCCATGGTCGCGCCGATGCGGTCAAAGAAATCCCGCGTCAGATAGGGTCGCCCCCACTTCCGCTCGCCCGTATCCATGTAAAACGCGAAGAAGGCGTCCCAGTGCGCAGGCTCGATGTCGCGCCCAGTCAGCACACGGATATCCAGCCCGGCCTGGGCGTCGCGCCGCTCGCGCCGGATGGTCTTGCGCCGGTTGGACGACAGGGCCGCCAGAAAGTCGTCGAACGTGCCATAGCCGTCGTTGCGCCAGACATATTGCATGTCCTCACGTAGCAGCAGACCGGCCTCGCCCATGGCCCGCCAGTCAGCCTGTGTGGGGAAGTTCACATGCAATGATGACACGCCCAGCCGCTCGACCAGAGCCGTCGCGCCCTGGAGGAGGGCAAGGCGCACCGTGGTCTCGTCGGCAAACGGGTGGGCCAGGAAGCGTGGCCCGGTCACCGGCGAGAAGGGCACGGCCGTCAGAAGCTTGGGGTAATACTGGCCGCCCGCCCGCTCATAGGCGTCGGCCCAGCTGTGGTCGAAGACGTATTCGCCCTGGCTGTGGCCCTTGAGCCAGAGCGGCATGACACCGGTCACCCGGCGCTGGTCGTCGCGCAGACACAGGTGTCGTCCGGCCCAGCCCTGACGCGGCACGGCGCTGCCCGAGGCCTCGCAGGCGTCTAGAAAATCGAAGGACAGGAAGGGGTCGCCGCTGGGCCCGGCACAGCCGTCCCACTCGGCCTTGCCGATGTCCGCGACCCGATCGTGAACCGTGATGTGGAAGGTCACTGCACCTCGATGACGGCATCGACCTCGACGGCGAAGCCGAGGGGCAGGCGATAGACGCCGACAGCGGCACGGGCGTGGCGACCCTTGTCGCCGAACACTTCGACCATCAGGTCCGAACAGCCGTTGATCACGGCGGGAATGGCGGTGAAGTCGCCGGCGGCCTGAACGAAGCCGCCCAGTTTCACGACCCGCACGACCCGCTCCAGATCGCCGTCCAGGGCGTCGCTGAGTTGCGCCAGCAAATTGATGCCGCACAGGCGGGCGGCGGCCAGCGCCTGTTCCTGCGTGACGTCGTCTCCGACCGTGCCCTTGATGCCGCCCGAGGCATCGTTCGACAGCTGGCCCGAGATGTGGACCAGATTGCCCGTGCGGACCCAGCCGACATAGTTGGCCACGGCCTTGGCGGGCTCGGGGAGGGTGATGTTCAGTTCGGCCAGGCGGGCGGCGACGGTCATGGGACAGGGCTCCTGAGGGACTATGCGGGCGGTTTAGCCTGCGGGCGTCTTGCCGGGAAGGGCGCGTCCCGCGATCACGGCCCCTTGGCCGAATTTGGCGCGCAGGGCGTCGATGGCGGTCTCGGTTCTCAGCGTCCGTGTCTCGGTGGTTTCAAACAGCGCTGGCGTATCGACCGAATCCACGACCTCCGCCATGCCGATACCGATCAGTCGGTAGGAGCGCCCCAGTTCAGGTGCCATCAGCTCACGCGCCGCGGCGAACAGCGCCCGCGCGGTCTGAACGGGTTCGGGCAGGCTGATGCGCCGCGTCACGATCTTGAAATCCGTCCGCCGCAGCTTCAGCACGATCACCCGGCTGGCCACACCATCGCGACGGGCCTTGGAGGCCAGTTTCTCGCACAGCGGCCACAGCTCGGCCTCCAGATCGGCGGCGCTGGTCAGATCCTCGTTGAAGGTCGTTTCCGCACTCATCCCCTTGCGGTCGCGTTCAGGATTGACCGTACGCGCATCGCGGCCATGGGACAGTTCGTGAAGACGAAAACCCGTCTCACCATAGCGTTTGATCAGATCGCGCGGATCGGCGGCGGCCAGATCCCCGACGGTGGCGTAGCCGTCGCTCTGCAGGGTCTTCAGGAACACCGGCCCCACGCCCGGCAGGACTTTCACCGACTTAGGGGCCAGCAGGGCCTGGGCGTCCGACCCGATCACCGAAAACCCGCGCGGCTTGTCCAGCTCGGACGCGATCTTCGCCAGGAAACGGTTTGGGGCCAGGCCGATGGAGACGGTCAGGCCGGTCTCTCGCTCGATCTCGTTCTGTGCTCGCACCAGCTGCCATACAGGCGGTCCGCCGTTCAGCCGCTCGGTGCCCGCCAGATCGACCCAGGCCTCGTCCAGCGACAGCGTTTGAATCAGGGGTGTCAGACGGGCCAGTGTTCCCAGAATGCGCTCGCTCTCATGCACATATTTGCGAAAGTCAGGTTTGATGACCACCGCCTCGGGACAGGCCTTCAAGGCCTTGAACATCGGCATGGCGCTGCCGACGCCATACTGGCGTGCAATATAGCAGGCGGTGGAGACGACGCCTCGCTTGCCGCCTCCGACGATGACCGGTTTATCGCGCAGTTCGGGCCGATCTCGCTTTTCCACCGAGGCATAGAAGGCATCGCAGTCCAGATGCGCGATGGTAAGCTGGTCCAGTTCCTCATGCGCAATCAGCCGACGTGACAGGCAGGCCTCGCACCGCGTGACAATCTCGGCGGAACTCCACAGGCAGTCGCGGCAGAGGGACTTCATGCGCGACGTGCCTCCTTTCACAAAACAGAGTTGGCGTGGCTTCACCCCAACTTAAGACCCGGCAAGGCAGAGTGCATCCGTAGACGCGTGAAAAAAGCCCGGGCCGCAAAGTGTGCGAACCCGGGGCGAAAGACCGGGTGCCGATGTCCAAGACCGTCCTCATTGTCGAGGATAACGAGCTGAACATGAAGCTTTTTCATGATCTCCTCGACTCGCAGGGCTATCAGACGCTGCAGACCCGTGAAGGCCTGCAGGCGCTTGCGCTTGCGCGTGAACATCGCCCCGACCTGATCCTGATGGACATCCAGCTGCCCGAGATCAGTGGCCTTGAAGTTACCAAATGGCTCAAGGACGACGAGGAACTGAGCCACATCCCCGTCATCGCCGTCACCGCCTTCGCCATGAAGGGCGACGAGGAGCGAATCCGTCAGGGCGGCTGCGAGGCCTATATCTCGAAGCCGATCTCGGTGATGCATTTCCTTGACGTCGTCCGAAAACATCTGGGCTAAGGGCGATGACTGCACGAATCCTCGTCGTCGATGATCTGGAGACCAACGTCAGGCTTCTCGAGGCCAAGCTGACGCTGGAATACTATGAGGTGCTGACCGCCATGGATGGCGCGACAGCCCTTCAGATTGCGGGCGAGGAGCGCCCTGACATCATCCTTCTGGACGTGATGATGCCTGGCATGGACGGGTTCGAGACCTGCCGACGTCTGAAGGCCGATCCCGTCACCCGGCACATTCCGGTCGTTCTGGTTACTGCGCTGGATGGGCGCGAAGACAAGATCAAGGGTCTGGAGGCCGGTGCCGACGACTTCGTTACCAAGCCGATCGACGACGTCATCCTGTTTGCCCGGGTGAAATCCCTTGTCCGCCTCAAGTCTGTGATGGACGAACTGCGCGAGCGTGAAGAGAGCGGGCGGCGGATGGGTGTCGACACCGGCGGGGCCGGGCGTCTCAGAGGTTCAGGCGGGCGCATCCTGATCGTCGACGACAGCACCGTTCAGGCCGAGCGTATGGTCGAACAGTTGTCGCAGGAACATCGCCCGGTAGTTGAGCCTGACACGGCCGCTGCCCTGATCGCGGCACGCGGTCCCATCGATCTGATGATCGTCAATGTCTCGTCTGCAGAGTTCGACGGCCTGCGTTTCGTGGCGCAGGTGCGCTCGACCGAGGCGTCGCGGCGGGTGCCCGTCCTGGCCGTCGTCGATCCCGCCGACCGGCCGCGCCTGCTTAAGGCGCTGGAGCTTGGTGTTAATGACATTCTGCCCAAGCCTGTGGACCCTGAGGAACTGTCGGCCCGCACCCGCACCCAGGTGCGGCGCAAACGCTATACGGACTTCCTGAAGGAAAAGCTGGATTATAGCCTGGAGATGGCTGTCACCGACGCCCTGACCGGCCTGCACAACCGCCGTTACATGGCAGGCCAGCTGGACACCATGATGATCCGGTCGGCGCAGGGAGGTGAAGGCTTCGCTGTTTTGATGATGGACATCGACCACTTCAAGGTCGTCAACGACAGTTTTGGTCACGACGCGGGCGACGAAGTGCTCCAGGAGTTTGCTGTCAGGCTGGCGACCAATGTCCGCGCCATCGATCTGCCGTGTCGGATGGGTGGCGAGGAGTTCGTCGTCATCATGCCCGGTGCGTCGCTGGAAGCCGCGACCCGCGTCGCTGATCGCATCCGACGCGACGTGGCGGCTCAACCCTTTCCGATAATGGGGGGGGCCGAGTCCCTGACCGTCACTGTCTCAATCGGCGTCTCTGCCAGTGGTGGTATCGGCGACACGCCGGACGCTCTTCTGAAACGTGCCGACGAAGGCGTCTACGAAGCCAAGGCTAAAGGTCGCGATCAGGTCATCGCGCGGGCTGCCTAGCGGCTCATCCAAGGCTTGGATTTGCCCGAGGCGATGCGCGCAGCTTGCTCACGCTGAAACTTGCCACCCTTGGGCGGTGTCGGACGTGCGTCGATCGTCGCCTTCTTCAGACGCAGCGCCTTCTGGATCGGGGTTTCCCCCGCAGGCTCATTGGCAGCCACGGTCGGATCGTTTTCAGCGTCGCTCATGACGGCACCCTAGCACGCTGCGCCAATGTCCAGCTCAAAGAAAAACGCCCGGCCTTTCGACCGGGCGCCTCAAAAGATCGGTGCGATCAAGTCCTTACTTGATCTTGCCTTCCTTGAAATCGACGTGCTTGCGGACGACCGGGTCGTACTTCTTGACGACCATTTTTTCGGTCATGGTGCGGGCATTCTTCTTGGTGACGTAGAAGAAGCCGGTGTCGGCGGTCGAGTTCAGGCGGATCTTGATCGAAGCTGGCTTAGCCATCGGAATTACCTCTGCGACGGCGAAAGCCGCTAAAATATGAGGCGCGGAACATACTCAGGGACGCCCGGAAGTCAACGCGGTTTGCGCAGCATCGTGAACTTGCTTCGATTAGGCGGTTTGGGACCTTCCGGCTACGCTGCCACACATGAAACAGATCGTCCTTGCCACTGCCGCCCTGATGGCCCTGTCTGCCTGCGCCACGACGCCGATGCCCGCGCCTCAGCAGAGCGCCTTCATGGCCAATCTCAATGCCCTGTGTGGCCAGCGATTCGTCGGCAGAGTGGTCACGACCGATGCGGCTGATGCCGATTTCACCAGCCAACGCCTGTTGATGCACGTGCGCGACTGTTCCGCCGAGGAAGTCCGTATTCCTTTCTGGGTCGGCGAAGACCGCTCCCGCACCTGGGTCGTCAGCCAGAACGAAGAGGGTGGCCTGACGCTGAAGCATGATCACCGCGACCCGGAAGGCAACCCGGACGGCCTGCACTGGTATGGCGGCGACACGATCAGTGCCGGGACAGCCAGTCGTCAGGACTTTCCTGTCGATGATTTCTCGGTCGAACTGTTCAACGCTGGCAATGCAGCCGTATCGACCACCAATGTCTGGGCGGTCGAGGTCCATCCGGGGCGAATCTACGCCTATGAGTTGCGCCGGGCCAACCGTCACTTCCGCGTGGAGTTCGACCTGACCCGTCCCGTCAGCGAGTGACGGGACGGTCTGAGCGAGTTCCTAGCCGCCGCTGACGATACCGCAGGCGACGCGCGCACCCGATCCGCCGATGGGCTGGCTGACATAGTCGTCGGCCTGGGCGTGGATCATGATGCTGGAGCCGTCTGCGTCGAGCAGGTGCTGGCCCGGTCCGCCTTCGACCAGAGCTGCCGTCGTGGTGAAGACTTCGGCCATGCCGCGTCCGTCAGCCCCGACATACAGATTGGGCAGATCGCCCGCGTCATCGCCGTCCTGGTTCAGCAGGCCATGCGGCTTGGCCTCGGCGCTGTGCTGGACGTGGCCCCCGGCGGACTGGAAGCCCGGGCCCTCGCACTGACCCACTGCATGCAGGTGCAGCCCGTGCCAGCCGGGCGTCAGGCCGCTGGCCTCGACCCGGATCAGCACGCCGGTAGGGCCTTGGCGGAAGGTGGCGCTGCCCGCCGAAGCACCTTGGGCATTCATCAGCGGAGCCTGAGCCGTCGCGCCCACGGTCGCCCGCGTCGTGCCGTGGTTCATCCCGTGACCGGCATGCTGGGCCATATCTTGCGATTGGGCACAGGCGATCATGGGAAGGCTCATCAGTCCGGCGGCGATCAGGGGCAGGCGCATGGCGAAAAATCCTTGTGCATTGAACGAATGCCCGGTCGCGGCGACTTTGCCTTGCGCGGGCCAGACTGCTAGAAAACGCTGTAGCGGATCACGTTCCGATTCCGGCCATTTAAAGCCCGATTTCCTTGACCGACGACACCTATACCAATGCCGCACCCCCATCGGGCGGCAGTGACATTTCGACCATCACGATCGAGGACGAGCTGAGGCGCTCCTACCTCGATTATGCCATGAGCGTGATCGTGTCCCGGGCCCTTCCGGATGCGCGCGACGGGCTGAAGCCGGTGCATCGCCGCATCCTGTATTCGATGCACGATCTGAAGATGTCTCCGGACCGCGCCTATTCGAAATGCGCGCGTGTGGTCGGTGACGTGCTGGGTCGGTTCCACCCGCACGGCGACGCCTCGGTCTATATGGCCCTGGTTCGCATGGCCCAGCCCTTCTCCATGGGGCTGATGCTGGTCGACGGTCAGGGCAATTTCGGCTCGGTCGACGGCGATATGCCGGCCTCAATGCGTTACACCGAGGCCCGGATGGCCCCGGCGGCGGCGGCCCTGCTGACCGACATCGACAAGGACACCGTCGATTTCCAGCCCAACTACGACGAAAAGGAGCTGGAGCCCGTCGTCCTGCCGGCGCGGATTCCCAACCTGCTCGTCAACGGCGCGGGCGGCATCGCCGTCGGCATGGCGACCAATATCCCGCCGCATAATCTGGGCGAGATCATCGACGCCTGTGTCGCCTTGCTGGACGATCCGAACCTGGGTGAAGAGGCGCTGCTGGACATCGTGCCCGGCCCCGACTTCCCCACCGGCGGCGAGATCATGGGCCGCACGGCCCCCCGCAACGCCCTGCGCGAGGGCCGCGGCTCCGTCATCGTGCGGGGCAAGGCCTCCATCGAGACCATCCGCAAGGACCGCGAGGCCATCGTGGTCACCGAACTGCCGTTCCAGGTCAACAAACAGACCCTGATCGAACGCATCGTCGAAATGGTCCGCGAAAAGCGGATCGAGGGCATCAGCGACGTCCGCGACGAATCCGACCGCGACGGCATGCGCATGGTCATCGAGCTTAAGCGTGACGCCTCGGGCGATGTGGTCCTGAACCAGCTTTGGCGCTTCACCTCCATGCAGTCGTCGTTCGGCGTCAACATGCTGGCGCTGAACCACGGACGGCCCGAGCAGATGGGCCTGCGCAAGATGCTGGACGTCTTCCTGGACTTCCGGGAAGAGGTGGTCATCCGCCGGGTCAAGTTTGAGCTGGCCAAGGCCCGCGACCGCGGCCACGTCCTGGTCGGCCTGGCCGTCGCCGTCGCCAATATCGACGAGGTCATCCACATCATCCGCTCCTCCGCCGATCCGGCCGAGGCCCGCGAGCGTTTGCAGGCCAAATCCTGGCCGGTCGGCGACATGATCGCCCTGATCGAACTGATCGCCGACCCGCGCTCCATGCTGATCGACGGCGACAAGCTGAACCTGACCGACGAACAGGCCCGCGCCATCCTGGGCCTGACCCTCAGCCGCCTGACCGGCCTGGGCCGCGATGACATCTTCGGCGAGGCGAGGGGATTGGCCGACACCATCCAGGGTCACCTGACCATCCTGTCGGACCGCGCCAATGTGCTGGCCATTATCCGCGAGGACCTGCTGCTGGTGAAGTCCGAGTTCGCCGTGCCGCGTCGGACGATGATCGGCGACGGCGACTTCGAGCTGGAAGACGAGGACCTAATCCCGCGCGAGGACATGGTCGTCACCGTCACCCACGGCGGCTACGTCAAGCGCGTCGCCCTGAACGCCTATCGGACCCAGCATCGCGGGGGCAAGGGCAAGTCCGGCATGACGATGAAGGACGAGGACGCCATCACCGGCGTCTTCTCCGCCTCGACCCACACGCCGGTGCTGTTCTTCGCCACCAACGGCAAGGCCTACAAGCTCAAGACCTGGCGCCTGCCGCTGGGCAATCCGACCTCGCGCGGCAAGGCCTTCGTCAACCTGCTGCCCATCGAGCCGGGCGACAGCATTATGAATGTCCTGCCTCTGCCCGAAGACGAGCATGACTGGGATAACTACGACATCATGTTCGCCACTCGCTCCGGCGACGTGCGCCGCAACAAGCTGTCGGATTTCGCCACCGTCAACCGGGCCGGCAAGATCGCCATGAAGCTGGAAGACGGCGACCGCATGGTTGGCGTGGCCCTGTGCACCGCCGACGACGACGTCATGCTGACCACCGCCCTGGGCCGTGCCATCCGCTTCAAGGCGGACGATGTGCGGGTCTTCAAGGGCCGCGATTCGACCGGTGTGCGCGGCGTTCGCCTGCAGGAGGGCGACGAGGTCATCTCCATGGCTGTTCTCGGCCGCGTCGATGCCACGCCTGAAGAGCGCACGGCCTATGTCAAACACGCCAACGCCATGCGCCGCGCTACCGACGGCGAGGATGACACGGCGGTCGTCGAAGTCGACGACGAGGCGGAAGGTGCCGGCGACGCCGCCCTTTCTGTCGAGCGCATCGCCGAACTGGGGGCCGCCGAACAGTTCATTCTGACTGTGACCGAAACCGGCTTTGGCAAGCGCTCTTCCGCCTATGAATACCGCCGCACGGGTCGTGGCGGGCAGGGGCTGACCGCCCACGGCCTGGGCGGACGCGCAGGCACACGCCTGGCCGCCGCCTTCCCGGTTCAGGAAGGCGATGACCTGCTGCTGGTCACCTCCGGTGGTCAGATGATCCGCACACCCATGTCCCAGGTCCGCATCGTCGGCCGCTCCAGCCAAGGTGTCACCATCTTCAAAACCGCACAGGGCGAGAAGGTCGTCTCGGTCGAGCGCCTTCCGGACAGTGGCGGAGATGATGAAGGTGCGGTCGAGAACAGCGGTGACGCCGAGGCCTAATTCCTCCCCCGTCGGAGGAGGAATAAAGTGACGACCAACCTCTTCATCGACGGTGCCCCCGCTACGTTCGAAGACCTGGCCCATCAGGCGTTGGTCAACTACGGGGCCTACACCTCGTTCCGGGTCGAGGACGGCGGCGTGCGTGGTCTGGATTTGCACCTGGCCCGGCTGGAGGCCTCTGCCGTCGAGCTCTTCGGCCAGACCGTCGGGATGGATCACCTCCGCGCCCTGATGTGCTCGGCCCTCGGCATGCGCCAGAATGCCTGGCTACGCATCAGCCTGTTCTCGAACGCCATCTCAAATCGGGATCCGACGGCCCAGGGTGACCCGCGTGTTATGATCGGTGTCTTCGACCCGCCTTCACCGCTGGCCGACACCACGCGGCTGCAACTCCAGACCTATGAGCGCGATGCTCCGCACCTGAAGCACGTCGCCACCTTCGGCCTGCTGCGCACGCGTCGCGCGGCCAGAGCTGCCGGTTTCGACGATGCCCTGTTCACGGATCGTGACGGTCGGATTTCCGAAGGCTCTCTCTGGAATATCGGCTTCCTGTCCGGCGACACCGTCGTCTGGCCTGACGCACCCATGTTGGCCGGCGTGACCCAGGCACTGCTTTATAGGGGCTTGCAAGCGCAGGATATCAGCCAGACGACTCAGCCCGTCACTGCCGCAGACCTTTCCCATTTCGAAGCGGCCTTTATCTGCAACAGCGCCACACCGGCCGCGTCGGTCACAGCCATCGATGACCACGTCTTTCAAGTGCGGCCCGATCTGATCGCCCGACTGAAGGACGCTTGGTCGTCACAGCCGCATCAGACGATCTAGGCCAGAACTGTCGCGCCTGCTAAACCTCAGGAAAGGCAGGGGGAACGCCATGCACATCGGACTGTATCCAGGCACCTTCGATCCGGTCACCAATGGCCATATGGACATCATCGGCCGGGCCGTGAAACTGGTCGATAAGCTGGTCATCGGCGTGGCCCAGAACGACGACAAGGGCCCGCTGTTCACGACCGCAGAGAGGGTCGAGATGGTCCGGCGCGAGGTCGCCCAGTTCGGCGACCGGATCGAGGTACGCCCTTTCTCCAGCCTGCTGATGCATTTCGCCGAAGAACTGAACGCCAGCATCATCGTGCGTGGCCTGCGGGCCGTGGCCGACTTCGAATACGAGTTTCAGATGACGGCGATGAACCAGCGCCTCAATGCCGACATTGAAACCGTCTTCTTGATGGCTGACCCTCGGCATCAGGCCATCGCCTCGCGCCTGGTCAAGGAAATCGCCCGTCTGGACGGCGCGATCGACAGTTTCGTCAGCCCCACGGTCGCCGAGGCCGTCCGGGCCAAGGTCATGAACCGAGTATGAGAGACTTTATGAGTGTGAACAGCCATCTGGTCTTGGGCCTGTGCGTCGCGGCCCTGACGCCTGGATCAGCCGTGGCCCAGAGCGTGTCCCAGACCGCAGCAACACCGGCCCCGGCGATTGCTGCGACGCCGATACCTACCGACGCGTCCTGGACCGTCGCGCCAGAGAATTTGCTGGTCATCGACACCAACAAGGGTCGCATCCTGGTCGGGCTGGACCCGCGTCTTGCTCCGCAATCCGTCGAGCGTATCCGCACGCTGGCTGATCGTGGCTTCTACGACGGTCTGGCGTGGCACCGTGTCATGGCGGGCTTCATGGCCCAGACCGGCGATCCCTTGGGCACCGGCGCGGGCAGCAGCGACTTGCCTGACGTGCCTGGCGAGTTTCAGTTCCGGCGAGGGCGCGACGCAAGGTTCGCCACCGTAGCGGAAAGCGGGGCGGGGACGCGCGGCATCATGGGTTTTATGCCGCTTCAGACCCAGCCGGATGCCCAGATGATGTTCAACGCTGACGGCCGCACCGACGCCTTTGGTTTGTTCTGCACCGGCATTGCCGGCATGGCACGCAACACCGACCCGAACAGTGCCAATAGCCAGTTCTTCCTGACCCTGGCCGAAAGCGCCAATCTGAACGGTACCTACACCCCGTTCGGGCGTGTCCTTGTGGGGCAAGAGGTCGTGGCTGCTTTGAAAGTGGGGCCAGAAGCTGCAAATGGCCGCGTCACCGACCCCGACGTGATGACGCGCGTTCGTACCGCTGCCGCCATGCCGGAGGCAGAGCGTCCGTCTGTTCGCGTCATGGACGTGGCCAATCCCGCCTATGTGGCGGTGCTGGCCGAACGCCGCGCCGCGCGGGGGACCCGATTCACAATCTGCGACGCCCTGCCGCCTGCGGAAATGGTCGGCGGCTAAGCGCAATACGAAGGGGAGGGGACACCATGCGTAATCTTTCAGGACTGATCGCCGCCGGGACGTTGGCCCTAGCGCAGTCTGTAGCGGCCCAGGACGTCGGCGGTCCACCACCCCCACCGCCCACGCCGACGCTTGAAACGACGATGGTTGCGCCCGAATGGCGCTCGGTCGCGGCCGAGAACCTGCTGGTCATCGACACCACCAAGGGCCGGGTCCTGGTTGAGCTGATGCCTCAGGTTGCGCCGCTGCATGTCGAGCGCATCCGCATGCTGTCGCGCAACGGCTTCTATGACAATCTGGCCTGGCATCGGGTCATCGACTGGTTCATGGCCCAGACGGGTGACCCGCTCGGAAATGGCGAAGGCCAGAGCCCATATCCGGATTTGAGAAGCGAGTTTACCTTCCGCCGCGACCCCTCTATGCCTTTCACGCCCGTGGCGGCCCCTTCCGGAGCCTTGGTGGGTTTTCTGGGCTCGTTGCCGGTCCAGACCCAACCTGATTCCGCATTTGCCCTGACCGGCGATGCCAAGGTGCATGGCTGGGGCCTTTACTGCCCCGGCGTGGCAGGCATGGCCCGCGACGAGGGCAACGACACGGCCAACAGCCAGTTCTTCCTGATGCGCCAATCCTATCCGGCTCTGGACAAGCGCTATTCCGTCTGGGGCATGACGGTGTCGGGTCTGGATGTAGTCCGCGCGATCAAGGTCGGCGATGGCGACAACGGCATGGTCGGCTCGGAACCTGATCGGATGACCCGCGTCCGCATCGCCTCTGACCTGCCAGAGGTGGAACGGCCTTCGGTTCAGGTGCTGGACACGGCGTCGCCACGCTTTCAGGCCTTGGTGGCAGAGACGAGAACGTCACGCGGTGCAGACTTCTCGGTCTGCGACATCACTCTGCCGGCTCAGGTCGCCGGGCCAGCCGTCTGACCTGAGCGTTTGCGCCGCCGGCGTCTGCGGGCCGGGCGGTGATCCTCGCGCATGCGCTGCAACAGCAAACCTTCGCGCAGGCCGCGGTCGGCGACCCGGACCCGCTCCGACGGCCAGGCCCGCTGGATCGCCTCCATGATGGCTGCTCCGGCCAGAACCAGATCGGCCCGATCCGGCCCGATGCAGGCCTCGGCCGCGCGGCCCTCCGGACCCAGATCCTTCAACATCTGCGCAGCCTTCTCGCAGTCGGCCCGCGTCATCCAGAGCCCGTCGACGAGGCTCCGCTGGTACCGCTTCAAGCCCAGATGTATGCCCGCCAGACTGGTAATGGCCCCCGAAGTGCCCACCAGATGCGCGCGGCCGCTGGCAAAAAGCTCGCGCAAGGACGGATCCACCGGGGCGGAGGCGATGGCTTGTCCCATATCGGCGACCATGGCTTCGTACCAGTGGTCCAGCGCTCGAGTTGGCGATGCCGCTGGCTCCGGATGCCGTTCCGCCAAGGTGACCACGCCGACAGGGGCCGACATCCAGCCCAGCAGCTCAAACCTCGACCCGGTCTTCTTGAGCCAACTCAGCTCCGTCGACCCCCCTCCGACATCGACGACCAGAATGGCCTCGGCCGTAGGGTCGAACAGGTTGAGGCAGCCCTCAACGGCCAGCCGGGCCTCCTCAACCGGATCGATAATGCGCAGTTTCAGTCCTGTTCCCAGCCGGACGCGCTCTATGAAAGCCGCGCCATTCTCGGCTTGACGGCAGGCCTGGGTGGCTACAGCCATCAAACGACTGGGGTCTATGTCCTTGCGGACCACTCTTTCGGCACAGAGGTCCAGTGCATCGTAGGCCCGATCCATCGCGGCCTCGTCCAGGCGCCCTGTACGACCGAGGCCCTCGCCCAGGCGCACGATCCGGCTGAAGCTGTCGACCACGCGAAAGCCTTCGCGGCTTGGCCGCGCAATCAGCAGCCGGCAGTTGTTGGTCCCCAGGTCCAGCGCCCCATACAGAGGTGCTTCACGACCCATTGCCCGCGCTCCTCGAGCGTCGTCGCCATCCCGGGCGCGCGATCCGCTGGAGCGACCGGACTGGGACCGCTCGTCACGCTTCCGCGCGTCGTCGGTCTCCGGCATGGCCGAATCTTTCAAGGTGGGCGGTCCATTGCGGTGCCCGTCAGCATCACTCTAGGCTGCCCGTATGCTCCGCGCCAAGCGATCCTGTCATGAAAATGAACGGCGAGGCCGGGCAGCGCTCAGAACCGCTATGGCAAAGCTGTCCTCATGGAGCGCCAGACCACAGCCAGATTCAGCCTCGGCGATGTTGTTCAGCGCCGCGACGCCAGCTTTCGCGGGGTTGTGATCGATATCGACCCGTCCTTTGACGATCGGGTGGCCGAGGCAGGCCAGCCCTTCTATCGTATCCTGGCGGTAGGCCCCGATGGCGGGTTCACGGCCTATACTCGCGAGGATGATCTCATCCCCGATCCGAACCAGGCTGTCCTTCACCCAGATGACGCTGACCGACTTTTCACTGTGCATGCTGAAGGGCGCTTCACACCGGTCGATCACGCTCTTCACTGATGGCCCATTGGCTAGGTTCTGCGGCGAGCCTAGATTGCACTGATAGAGCCCTGAAGGGCCGAATGTGCGAGGAGCCCGTCGATGTCCGATTTTGCCCATGTGTTTGAAACGCCGCCAGAGGGCGCGGCCGCCGACTGGACGATCCCCCAGGACTGGTCTGCCTACACGCCGGTTGAGCACCAGACCTGGGACACCCTGTATGCCCGGCAGATGAAAATCCTGCCGGGCAGGGCGGCCGAAGTCTTCATGAAGGGCCTGAACGCGCTGGATCTCAATACGGGCGGCATTCCTGACTTCGCGGTCATGAATCCCAAGCTGCAGGCATTGACGGGCTGGACGGTAGTCTGTGTGCCCGGTCTCGTGCCTGATGACGTTTTTTTCGACCACCTGGCCAACCGTCGTTTCCCTTCGGGCCAGTTCATCCGCACACCCGATCAGCTGGATTATTTGCAGGAGCCGGACATCTTCCACGACGTTTTCGGCCATGTTCCGATGCTGACGGACCCCGATTTCGCCGATTATATGGAGGCCTATGGGAAGGGCGGCCAACGCGCGGCCTCACTAGGCATGCTGCCCAACTTGGCACGCCTTTACTGGTACACTGTCGAGTTTGGCTTGATGCGAGAGGAAGGCCAGCTCCGAATCTATGGGGCCGGCATCGTCTCTTCAGCGACAGAGAGTGTGTTCGCGGTCGAGGATGCCTCGCCTAATCGGATCGGCTTCGATCTGGAGCGGGTGATGAAGACCCTTTATCGGATCGACGATTTCCAGCAGGTCTATTTCGTTATCGACAGCATCGATGCGCTGAAAGCTGTGACACTTCAGGATTTCGGTCCGGTCTATGAGCGGCTCCAAGGGGCAGAAACCATTGCTATAGACGCCATATTGCCGAGTGATGACGTCATCACGCGAGGCAACCAAGCCTATGCGATTGAAGGCGGACGCTTCGCAGCCTGACTAGCATCAGCCGCAGAAACGCCCGCCAGCGGCTGCTGGCGGGCGTTTTTTTAGCAGGTCTAGAAGCGGAAGCTGGCCCGCAGGAACAGCATGTAGCGGACGTAGTCTTCTATAAGCTCGGCGTCGGCGCTGATCGACAGCATGCCCAGTTCGTTACCCACATTCATGCGGAAGCCCAGGATTGGTCCACCGCCTTCGACGGTGGCCGGATCCAGTCGGAAGTCGGGCCCGCCAGAGGTGAACCGACCGATAGTGTCGCCCGGATCCACCGAGATATTCTGACGCCAGCCGAGACGAACCTCTGGTCGCAACCAGCTGTTTTCGCCCATACCCATTCCGATGTTGATGGCAGCGGTCGCCGAGAAAAGGTGGCCTTCGCGGTCGTCGATCTCCAGATCGAACCCGTCGCCGCCGCCTTCTTCGGTATAACCATCCTCGCTCAGCGAGAAATACTCGGCATAAACCTCAGGACGGAAGCTGAACCGGCCAAAGTTGCGCTCATACGAAGCGCCACCGGCAGCGGCAAGTGTCACGCCGTTCCAGCTGGCCTCATTACGCAGGTTCAGACCTGCGCCGACCAGACGGCGCTCAGACTCGAACGAAGCGTAGCCGGCTGCAGCCCGCGCCCATGTGGTCCAATATTGTCCTTGGGCACGCCAGTAGAGGCCCAGCTCCAGCAGGTTAGCCGACAGAACTTCTTCGGCTTCGGCCTCGGGGTCTTCTAGATCGGATGAGGTGAAGGCAACTGACAAACCAACAGCGCCCAGACCCGTCCCGCGTTCGACGCCACCCGCGACGCCAAAGCCCTCTGAGCGGAAACCATATGTGTCGGTGCGATCCTTGTCGGCGTAGAAGTTGATCTCTTGAACCCAGGCGCTGGTTTCGCCTGGGGCGGCCGAGGCATTGCGTCCCGTCAGGGCGCGGGTGACGGCGTCTACGCCCGATGCCAGCGACAGGAGCGGGCCTCCGGAATGTTCCGGCAGCAACTGCTCATACAGATTGAAGAAGTTGTCGCGGCCCGTCTGCGTCAGGAAGGCGTTCCTGACATCTTCATCACGGCTTAAAGCGCTGTAGAAAGCATCATAGATGCCGCTTTCGGCACCGATCATTCCAGCTTCGGCAGTTGTGCGCTGACGCACGTCGGCAAACACTATTCCATTTGCCTGGTCTGTTCCTGCCTCGACCACGTACAAATACGGTGAGTTGTCGCCGATCGTGCTCAGATCGACATCTCCAAGGTTCAGTGTCAAGGCGTCGATCAGATCGAAGCGACGTGGAGCTGTCAAAAGAGAGTTGAAGCGCACACCCAGTTCAGCACCTGTTGCCAAGGTGGCTGCGCCAGACACAACGAAAGTGCCTCCGGTGCTATTCTCCGGGTCCAGGCTAATCAGCAGCCTACCGTCGGCCCCAATATCCAGTGTCGTGAGATTGAGCGCCGTCGTTCTTAGCGAATCCAGCGTTCCATTGGCGATGTTGATGCTCAGAGCGCCGTCTGTATCGGTAATCTCGCTGCGAACAACGCTGTCGCCGCTGATCGCCAGATTGTCAGCGCCATCTCCAAAGGAAATATCACCTTCCACCAAGCCATTTTCGATGCTGACGGTGTCAGCTCCGGTACCCAGCCTGATGGCCCCGAAAATTACTGGTTCCTCGGAGTCGAGGACGCCGTCACCGTCTGAGTCCGGGCTGGTCGCGGTCGGGGTACCGACAATGCCGCGTTGCGTTATGGTCACGCCCGTGGTGTTGGCGCTCACGTCGATTGCTGTGCTTGAACCGGTGATCGGATCACCCGCTTCGTTCGGCCCTATCGCAGCCTGAATCGAACGGAGGTTTGTAATCGATGTGAGCGTGCCGCTTTGGTCATTAATGCCGACGACATCGGCGACGCCGCCGCCGGTGCTGGCAAGGATGCTGCCACTGTTTGTCAGGCTTTGAACGACGGCACCTGCGTCGATCTGAACTGCGGTCGCAGTGGCCGCCACGTCGCTTGCTACGCCCGCGGTGATCGCGCCGGAATTCGATACGGCTGGAGCAATGCTTCCTGCACCGAAGCGCACCGCAGTAGCATCAGCATCGTTTGCGAGCGTGGCGACCGTGCCCTGGTTCAGAAAACCACCGGTCAGATCCACTGTTTGACCTGCCACCCCGCCGAAAACGAGGCCGTTGGCGTCAATAAGATCATAAACGCCCTGCGCGTTGATCGTGCCGCGATTTATGAAACCGTAGGCGTTATCTCCGGTGCCGATGTTACCCAGCGTAATCGATTGGCTAGAAGAACTTACCAGGACAGCTGGTGCCTGGCCGAAGCTGTTAATCACACCCGTGCCTTCAGTGGCATCGGGAATTCCATCACCATCAACGTCAGTATTTGTTGTGCTGGTTGTCGGGGGGCGATCCACCACGACGCCACCTGCAACATTGCCGGCAATCACTACCGCGGGTCCGCCCTGCAACTTATCGTCAGGATCTAGCTTGGATTCAAAATCGTCGTTCCCACGCGATGTGTAGCGATACCCGCTCGCGCTGATTTCGCCTTGGAGCGTAAGCCTCCCGCTGATGTCGCCCTGCGTCGATACGGCTGAAGAGTTCTCGCCCCTGGCTATGACCTGGCCCAGCAGGGTAACGTTGCCTGTGACATCACCGGTAGTCTGTAGGGCGACCGAATTGTCCCCCACGACCCGAAGTGTGCCCAAGCTCTCGAAGTTTCCGATTAGTCCGGACTCAATGGAGACAGCAAACGAGTTGTTGCCCTCGACATTGATGATGCCGGTGCCAGCGATGATGTCGATGTCCCCGGTGACCGGAGCGCCGGCGGCGAGTCTGATGCCATATCGCCCGGAACCAGTGGCCCAGGGCCCGTCCAGATCACCGTCATTATCCGTGTCAGGATATTCTGCGATCGAATCCGTTATGGAAATGCCGCCATCGAATATCAGAGTTGTTGTCACACCCGGATTGACCAAAACAGCGGTCGCACCATCAGAAGCATTGAGCATGTTGATGGCACCGTTTCCGCCGATGCCAAATGTATTGTTCGAGTCGACGGTCACGGCGGTACCGCTCGAGACGCTAATCAGCCCGCCCGTTGTAATTCTTACGTTGTCAGGACCACTGCCAGTGGCGTTGCCTGTCGTGATGGGCGTAGTCCTCGTCGTCGAGATCACGACTTCGGCCATTGCACCGGTTGCGGCCATCAAGGGAGCGATCGCAACTGCGGTCGCAAGTAGAATACGCATTCGAAGAAAACCCCGTGGACGAGACACGCAGAGACGCCGACAATCCTCTATCAGGGACCGGTTCAGCATGCCTCAAGTTTCTCGAATTTGAGGCGAATGCAAGGCCGAAGGCGGATGGAAATGTCCGGGGGCGAGCGTGGCCGGAGCGATGGATGGCCCGAATTACGGGTTGTCGGGCCTTTGTTGGCTGACCATGAGCCTTGGTGTGACCTCGAGGTCTCAGCACGTGGATTTGTCAGATAGCGGATGACGCTTGAGATTGCCTGCGGGCGGCGCTACGGCCCGGGTATGGTGAAGTCTCACATGTCCCGGGTTCGCAAGGCCCGCCGTATCCAGAAACGGGCTCGCCGCAGTGGCGCTATCAGTCCGCAGGAAGCGGAGTTGATGAGCCTGGCGGGACTGGAGGTCGAAGAAGGCGAACTGCGCCTGATACCAGGATGGGATGAAGAAGTTTCAAATACGCTGGCGGCCTTGAAGGCGGCGGCAGAGGATGAGCGTCCCCGCCTGGTTGATACCACTATGCTGTACGCGCCGAAATCCGGAGGGGTTAAGCGCTATCTCCAGTCCAAGAAGAGCTGGCTTGAAACCAATCGGCCCGGCGTGGCTCACTCGCTGGTCGTGCCGGGCGCGCATCACCGGGCCGGTGACGATGGCGTGGTGCAGTTGCATGCTACAAAGCTCCCGTTTGGTGACGGCTACCGATGGCCCACCTCTGTGCGTCGTTGGGGGGCATGGGTAGCAGCCCTGCATCCGACCGTGATCGAGGCTGGCGATCCCTATACGCCAGGGCAGGGGGCGCTGGAGGCTGGGCAAAGGGCGGGTTGCCCCGTAATCGGCTTTTGCCACTCCGATCCCGCTGGTTTGGCCGCGCTTCATTTTGGAGAATGGGCCAAGAAACCGGTTGAGAAACGCTGGGCGCGTCTATTCGGCCAGTTCGACAAGGTCGTGTCGCCCAGTCGCTACATCGCGCGGCGACTGGAAGAGGCAGGTGTTGGAAATATCGTGATCCGGCCATTAGGTGTGGAAATCGACACCTTTCGGCCCGACCGTCGTGACCGCGAGTGGCTGCTGACCAAACTGGGTCTGCCATCCTCGGCCAGACTGCTGTGCTTCGCTGGCAGGCCGGCGCGAGAGAAAAACATCGATGTCCTCATTGAAGCTGTGCAGCGGCTTGGCGAGCCCTATCATCTGGTGCTGGTCGGGGCTGGTGCAGGGATGCCGGCCGAAGAGCGGGTGATTTCGCTTCCCTACGAAGCCAACCCGAAAGCCGTGGCCAAGATCATCGCCTCCTGCGATGCCTTTGTGCACGCCAACGACAAGGAGCCGTTCGGCCTGATCGTTCTCGAGGCCATGGCCTGCGGTCGGCCCGTCGTGGGCGTAAACTCCGGCGGTGTGGCGGAGACTGTTGACGACAGTGTCGGACAACTGGCCGCCAGTGCCGATCCCGCAGTGTATGCCGCCGCGATCGAGGCGCTGTTCGAGCGCGATATCGAGGCCATTGGCGATTCGGCCCGCGCCCGCATGGTCGAGCGCTTCTCCTGGAATCGCGTGTTCGAGGATTTGAGCGACGTCTATGCTGAAGTCAGCGGGGCGGACGCCTTTCGCCGGACTACGGTCCGTGACACGGTCGAGGCATGACCCGCATCGTCGCTATTCTGACCTCCATCTTTCTCGCGTTCGCCCTGGCCACCCCTGTCGTGGCCCAGACCGTGATTCTGGTCCGGCATGCCGAGAAGGCCGACCAAAGCGCCGATCCTGTTCTGTCTGAGGAGGGAGAGGCGAGGGCACAGGCCCTGGCTGACCGATTGGGGGCGTCTTCGATCGATCTGATCCTGACCAGCTCGCTACAGCGTACTCGTCTCACGGCGGCTGCGACGGCTGGGGCCTATGGTATCGAACCCGTGGCCATAGCTCTGGATACCAGCACAGAAGCTCATGTCGCGGACTTGGTCGCCCGCGTCAGGGCTGCGCCCGAGACTTCTACCATCCTGATCGTCGGTCACAGTAACACAGTCCCAATGATCGCTCGCGCTCTGGGCCAGAACACGCCCGACATGCCGGACTGCGAATATGATCGCTTGCTGACTTTGAAGCTTCAGGGCGAGAGCGTCTTTGGCGTGACAGGCCGCTATGGCGCTCGGTCAGAGTGCTGATCTAGACGTCTAGATCGGCCACCGCGAACTTCGCGTTTTCCTGAATGAACTGGTAGCGGGCGTCGGCCTTCTTGCCCATCAGGCGCTCGACCAGATCCTCGATCTCGTCTTCGGACGCAGGCAGGGTGACGCGGGCCAGGGTGCGCTTCTTCGGATCCATGGTGGTTTCCTTGAGCTGGGAAGCCATCATCTCGCCCAGGCCCTTGAAGCGGCCGATCTCGGTCTTCTTGCCCTTGAAGACAGTGGCGAGAAGTTCGTCGCGATGGGCGTCGTCGCGCGCGTACTCCGACAACGGACCGGCCTGAATGCGGTACAGCGGCGGCAGTGCCATATAGACGCGGCCTTGCCGCACGGCCTCGGGCATCGAGCGATAGAAGAAGGTGATCAGCAGCGCCGCGATATGGGCCCCGTCCACGTCGGCGTCGGTCATGATGACGATCCGCTCATAGCGCAGGTCGTCGATGTTGAAGCGGTTGCCCGGCTGGACGCCCAGCGCCAGCGCCAGGTCCGACAGTTCGATATTGGCCCGCAGCTTGTCCGCCGTCGCCGAGGCGACGTTCAGGATCTTGCCGCGCAGCGGCAGAATGGCCTGGGTGGTGCGGTCCCGCGCCTGTTTGGCCGAGCCCCCGGCCGAATCGCCCTCGACGATGAACAGCTCGGTGCCGTTGGCCGACTGGCGAGAACAATCCGACAGCTTGCCGGGCAGGCGCAGCTTGCGCGTGGCCTGGGCGCGCTGGACCTCCTTGTCCTTGCGACGGCGCAGGCGGTCTTCCGCCCGGTCGATGACAAAGCCCAGCAGCAGGTTGGCCTGTTTGGGGCTCTCGGTCAGCCAGTGGTCCAGCGGATCGCGCAGCAACTGTTCGACCAGCCGCTGGCCCTCGGGCGAGGACAGACGGTCCTTGGTCTGGCCCTGAAACTCGGGATTGCGGATGAAGACACTGATCAGCGCCCCGGCATTGGCGATCACGTCCTCGGCCGTGATCTGAACCGCGCGCTTCTCATTGGTCAGTTCGCCGTAGGCCTTCAGACCCTTGACCAGCGCGGCGCGGAAACCCGCCTCATGCGTGCCGCCGTCCGGGGTCGAGACCGTATTACAGTACGACTGGACGAAGCCGTCGGCCTCTCCGAAGCCGATGGGCGACCAGGTCACGGCCCATTCGATGGCCCCGGTCTCGCCTTTGCGCTCGACCCGTCCGGCAAAGGCGGGAGTGACGGTTTCCAGCTCGCCGATCCGCTCGGCCAGGGCGTCGGCCAGGCCGCCGGGGAAGTGAAGGGTGGCCTCGGTGGGCGTGGCGTCGGTGATCCGTTCCGGCGCGCAGGTCCATTTGATCTCGACGCCTCGGAACAGATAAGCCTTGGACCGGGTCATGCGGAAGAGCCGCGCTGGCTTGAAGGCCGCGCCGACGCCGAAGATTTCTTCGTCCGGGTGGAAGCGGATCAGGGTGCCGCGCTTCTTGGATGGCCCGATCTGCTGGATCGGCCCTTGTGGCAGGCCGCGGCTGAACGACTGCTTCCACTCAGAACCGTCGCGCCAGACGGTGACGTCCAGCCGGTCGCTCAGGGCGTTGACGACCGAGACGCCGACGCCGTGCAGGCCGCCGGAGGTCTCATAGGCCTTGCCCGAGAATTTGCCGCCCGAGTGCAGCACGGTCATCACGACTTCCAGCGCCGACTTGCCGGGGTGTTTCGGGTGCGGATCGACCGGGATTCCACGTCCGTCATCGCGGACGGACAGGACACCGTCTGCGTCCAGATCGACGGTGATCAGCTTGGCATGGCGGGCCACGGCCTCGTCCATGGCGTTGTCCAGGACCTCGGCGAACAGGTGGTGCAGGGCGCGTTCGTCGGTGCCGCCGATATACATGCCGGGGCGTTTGCGGACCGGCTCCAGCCCCTCCAGCACCTCGATAGAGCTGGCGGAATAGCTGCCGGGCACGGGAGGGGCCGAGGGTTCCGGCCTGGGTGCAGCGGCAGGCACCGGTTCCGGACGCGGCGCGGCAGCCTGCGGTGCCAGGACGGGTTCTGCCTGCGGGGCAGGAGGCGTCGCCGGGCCTTTCGGCTCGGGGATGTCGTCAAACAGGGAAGGAAGGTTGCTGGACTGGCCCATCTGCATATTGTGCGGCGATTCGGGGACGGGTCTGGTAGGCCCGGCGACGCTTTACGGCAAGCGGCACGGTCGCAGCTGTGGACGACGGCAGCATCGACCGCGTCATCACCGCCATGAACAGCACCCAAGGCAGATTCTGATGGGTCAGCAGGATGCTCTCGGACAGGCTCAGCACGACGAAGGCCACCATGAAGCCCAGCCCCCACCAGCCCTCGCGCATGCCCGAGGCACCAGAGCGGAAGATCAGGATCACGGTCGTTAGCGCCAGGCAGAAGCCGACCAGAATAGCCCCGGGCCAGCCCAGCTGGACCAGCAGATCGATCCAGCCGTTGTGCGCCGAGGGTACCAGCCAGCCCGTCTCCTGACGCACCCAGTCGGCCGGCGGCGATTCGCCGATCCGGCCCCAGAAGGCCCCATAGCCATAACCCGTCATCGGCCGCTCGGCGACGCGGCGCATCAGACTGGCCCAGATGTCGGTACGGCCGGTCAGAGACGGATCCTTGCCCAGCGCCTCCAGCACCTCGACGGAGTGGGTGTCCCAGATCCACAGGCCCAGGCCGCTCAGGACGACGGCCATCCAGACGGCAAAGACGGCGAACGCAGGTCCACCCCTGCGCATCGCCCAGAAGCCTCCGACCAGACCGACCCCGACGACCAGGCAAAGCAGCGACGTCTTGGACTGGGTCGCCAGCACCAGCGCCGAAGACAGGATCAGGGCGGCGAGCGGCAGCAGCTTGCGCGGATCGGGCGAGGCCAGACAGGCGGCCGAGGCTGTTGCCCCGATGACCATGACGGCCCCCATCTGGTTCTTCTCGTACCAGAGGCCGCGCCATAGGCCGGCGTTCTCAAGCTGGTGTACCCCGATGGCGGGGAAGGCGAAGATCATCACAAGACTGCCCGCGGCCATGACCAGGGTCGTATACATCAGCAGGCGCGGCAGATGCGGCCCTCGGAACGCCGCCCCCAGATACAGGGCAAAGACGCCGCTGATGGCCAGGGCGATCACGCGTCGGTCGGTCGTGTGATAGTCGATCGACCAGTATTTGGAAGCGAAGCACAGCCCCACGATCGCACCGACCAGGATTGCCGCCGGCCAGGCCCGCCAAACCCGATCCAGCCGCGCCACCGCCAGCACGGCGATCGCCGCATAGGCGGGCAACCAGACCAGCCGCAGCACCGGCGTCTCTTCCTGCAGGGGTGCGAAAACGGGACCGATCAGGGCACCGGTAAGCATGGCGATGATCAGCCCGCACGTCAGATACTCCCACCAGGCGGGGGCGGGTTCGATCAAACTGTGATCTGGACGAGACAAGCGCACCGATGCAGGGTCGTTGAACGGCCTTAACGAACGGTTGGTGAGGGTCCGACCTCCGGTTTCAGAGAGACAACTAATGCTTTCTGCCTTGTTCGGCGCTCGCAGCTTTCTGGATCCGGACATTGAGGCGTGGCACCTCGACGTGTGGGCAATGCTGATTGAACGCTATGGTGACACTGTCCCGATCGCTGATACGCCGCTTGTGCTTCCGACCAGGCAATACTTCCCGCCTACAGAAGCTACCGGTCATGCGAAGGCCGAACATATCTTTGAGTGTGTGAAGGGTATCATGGGGCTTTCGGACTGGCCCTGCAGTCTCGAGCCTCAAGGACGTCGAAGGTCGGGTCAGCAAGTTTCCGAGTTCGTTCACCTTGGTGGCGATGAGACACCAAACGGTACATTTCGAATCGAACCGGGCGGCAATGTCGTTATCTCCTATGCACCAGAGCTCTTGGACGACCCCACCGGGCTGGTAGCGACCTTCGCCCACGAACTGGCGCACTATCTGCTGGCCTCGGAAGCTGATCTTGTTGAGGACGAAACCCACGAGCTCATGACCGACCTGACGGTGGCCTTCGTGGGCTTCGGCGTTTTCGGTGCCAACTCCTGCTTCAGCTTTGAGCAACATGGCGACGCATTCGGCCAGGGCTGGCGCAGCCGATCTTCGGGCTATCTCTCACCGCGAAGCTGGGCCTTTGCGTTGGCTGTTTTTTGCGAACTGCGCGGCGGCGACGGTGAGGTAGCGCATTATCTGAAGCCGGAAATCGAGGGATTGCGGCGGCAAGCGGTCAAATATCTCAGAAGAAACCCGAGCTTATTGCAGGGACTTCGCGCGTCCGCCTGATCAGGCTTTCTCCACGAACGTATCGATTACCTTCTTCTCCCCGGCCTTTTCAAACGCCACGACCAGTTTGTTGCCTTCGATGGCGCGGACGGAGCCGTAGCCGAATTTCTGGTGGAAGACGCGCTGGCCGCGGGTCCAGCCGGAGGCGGCCTTGGGGTCGGCGGTGGCGACAAGACGGCCTTCGCCTTCGATGACGGTGTGGCGGGCAGGGCGGGCAGTCGGAGTCTGGGCGGCGGTAAAGGTTTGCGCGCGCTTCCAGCCGGGGGAGGAGTAGCCGCTGCCGAAACTGGGCATTTCGTCCCAGCGGGACTTGGCGTCCTTCATGCCGGGCGTGGTGCCATAATAGCCGGTGTCGCTCTCTGCCTCGACGTGATCGATGGGCAGTTCGTCGACGAAGCGGCTGGGCAGTTGCGAGGTCCAGCGGCCATAGACCAGCCGGTTGGCGGCGAACGAAATTCGAGCATCGGACTTGGCTCGGGTGACGCCGACGTAGGCGAGGCGGCGTTCTTCCTCCAGACCCTTTTCGCCCTTTTCATCGATGCTGCGCTGGCTGGGGAAGACGCCTTCTTCCCAGCCCGGCAGGAAGACCAGGGGAAACTCCAGCCCCTTGGCTCCGTGCAGGGTCATGATCTGCACCGACCCCGAACCGTCCGCATCGGCGTCGCCGCGATCCAGGTCCATGACCAGCGAGACATGCTCCAGATAGGCCTGCAGCGTCTCGAATTGCTGCATCGACTGGGTCAGTTCCTTGAGGTTGTCGAGCCGCGTCTGGCCGGTCGCGCGATCGGCCTTCTGCATATCGGTATAGCCGCTCTCCTCCAGCAGGGTTTCGGTCAGTTCCCAGTGGGGCAGGGTCTGGGCGAAACCGCGCCAGCGATCAATGTCGCGCACGAAGTTGGACAGGGCGGTGCGGGTCCGCGCCTGAAGCTCGTCCGATCCGATCAGGTCGCGCACGGCCGACATGGCCGAGACGCCGGACAGGCGGGCGATCTGCAGGATCTTCTGCACGCTGGTGTCGCCGATGCCGCGCTTGGGCACATTGACGATCCGCTCGAAGGCCAGGTCGTCGTCTTCGCTGACGATCAGCCGCAGATAGGCATGGGCGTCTCGGATTTCGGCCCGTTCGAAGAAGCGCGGCCCGCCGATCACCTGATAGGGCAAGGCCAGCAGGACGAACCGTTCCTCGAAGGCTCGCATCTGGAAGGAGGCGCGTACCAGGACCGCCATGTCCTTGTAGGCCACTCCCGCGCGCCGGGCCGTGTCGATCTCGTCGGCGATCAGCCGGGCCTCGGCCTCGCCGTCCCAGACGCCGCGCACGCGCACCTTGTCGCCGCCCTCGTCCTCGGTCCACAGGGTCTTGCCCAGACGGTCGCGGTTGCCCGCGATCAGGCCTGAGGCTGCGCCCAGAATATGCTTTGTCGAGCGATAGTTACGCTCCAGTCTTACGACCTTGGCTCCGGGAAAGTCGCGCTCGAACCGCAGGATGTTGTCCACCTCGGCCCCGCGCCAGCCATAGATGGACTGGTCGTCGTCGCCGACGCAGCAGACGTTGCCGGTGGAGGAGGTCAGCAGCCGCAGCCACAGATACTGGGCGACATTGGTGTCCTGATACTCATCGACGAGGATGTAGCGGAACCGACGACGATATTCCTCAGCGATATCCGCATGTTTGGACAGAATCGTCAGGTTGTGAAGCAACAGGTCGCCGAAGTCGCAGGCATTCAGGCTGATTAGCCGGGCCTGATAGGCGGCATACAGGGACTGGCCCTTGCCGTTGGCGAAATCCTCGGACGGTGGCAGCTTGTCGGGCGTCCAGCCGCGGTTCTTCCAGTGGTCGATCAGGCCGGACAGGGACTTGGGCGTCCAGCGTTTGGTGTCCAGCCCTTCGGCCTCCAGCACCTGTTTGCAGACCCGCTCCTGATCGTCGGTGTCCAGGATGGTGAAGCTGGATTTCAGTCCGACCAGTTCGGCATGCCGCCTCAGAATCTGGGCCGCCACGCTGTGGAAGGTGCCGAGCCAGCGCAGGCCCTCGGACGACGGGCCGATCAGATGGGCGATCCGCTCGCGCATCTCGCGCGCCGCCTTGTTGGTGAAGGTGACGACCAAGAGCTCCCAAGGCCGCGCCCGTCCGGTCGCAAGGATGTGCGCCAGCCGCGTCGTCAGCACCCGCGTCTTGCCTGTGCCAGCGCCCGCCAGCACCAGAACCGGTCCATCGACGGTCAGCACGGCATCGCGCTGTTCGGGGTTCAGACCCTTCAGATAATCGACGGCGGGTGCCTCGACGCCGCCGGGCCCGCGCGAACGGGCCATGTCGGAGATGCGAGGGGCAGGGATATCGGGGAGACTCATCGGGAGAACATAAGGGGCACGAGGCCATATGTCAGCGGCGGTGTTTCATCCGCATCCGGAACCGCCAAGCCTGACCGTCGTTTGGGCAGCGTCTGCAATAGGGAAGGGACACTACACATGGCCGAGAATACGAGTGGCGGCGGCGGTAACGCCGGTCTGGCCTTCATCGTCGGGGGACTTCTGGTCGTCGTGGCGATCGTCGCCTGGTTCGTCTTCGGACGGGGCGGCGGCATGGGCGAAGCCAAGGACGTCAATGTCGACGTGAACCTGCCGGAAGTTTCGGCACCCGCAACACCGGGGAACTGAGCCATGACTGATCCCAATCGTCCGATCGATCCGCAGGACCGGCCCGAAGTGGTCCACCACACCACCGTGAATACGGCCCCGGCACCCGAGCGTCGCAGTGGCGGCGGCGGTGTGCTGGCCTTCATCGTCGGCGGCCTCGTCGTCGCGGCTCTAGTCATCGGCTTCATCGTCTATTCGAACGGCGGCTTCGGCGGTCAGGCCGAGGACACCAATGTCGATGTAGACGTGAACCTGCCGGAGCTTCCGGCGGCTCCGGAGATGCCGGAACTGCCGAACATCGAACCGCCCTCGGTGCCTCAGCCGAACCCGGCACCGTCTAACTAAGCGACTACGTCCGGTCGTTTCGCGTCAGTGGAACGATCGGTCACCGCTGGCCCAGGCTAGGGCCAGCAGGCGACAGGCCGAGGCCAGTGGGGTTCGCCCCCGCGTCTCATCGATCCGTTTCATCAGGCCGGCGTGCGACAGGCCCAGAGCCTTGGCGATTTCGTCGAGCACGGTCCAGAAGGCCGACTCCAGCGCGACGGAGGTGGCGTGTCCGGACAGGGACACCGACCGCTTGGTCAATCCACTCACAATCCAGGCCTCACCGGACCCCGACCAGAACGATGTCAGCGCGGGACGCGGCACCCTGAGTCAGGACGGCGTGGCGCGTGTCGGTCGTGAACCTCAAGGCTCCCGCGGGATCTCGGATTTCAGCGCGCACCGCATAGGTGTGGCGCGGGTCGATGTCTGCCTCCTGCACGGACAAGGTGACGGCATAAGGCGGGCCGCGGCCATCGAGGTCTTGCGCCGCCTCTGCCATCACCCGCGAAGGGGCATCGGCCAGGCTGACGTCTTCCAGACGCACACTCAGACGATGGCCCGGCGGCAGCAGGATCCGCTCGCGATAGGTGACTGACACGGCGACCGGGACCATGCCGATGCCGGCGTCGGCTCCGGCCTCCGGCAAGGTCGAACAGCCTGCCAGCACGGCGGCCAGGGGCAGGGCGGTCAGGATGTGGCGCATCTCGGTTTCCTTGTGGCTGGCATGAGTGTAGCAGATCGCGCCGACTGGCCCCACCGTCATCATATGATCAGCGTTCACCCCTTGGGATTTTCGCGCTAGAGTGCCCGTGCTTCGTCACAGGACCGCCCCATGACCGCGACCGCCGACTTCGACACCTACACGCGCCTTCAGCCTCAGCGGATCGAGCCGCTGACGGCCTTGCGTGCCTTCCGCAAGCTGGTGGCCGACAAGGAAGACACCGCCCAGGTGTTCGAGATCATGCGCGCCCTGTCGGGCCGGTCGCTGGCACGCGGCTACAACCACATGCTCAAGACGCAGGAGGGTGGGCGGCAGGCCTATCTGGCCGAGGAACTGGCCTCCAAGCTGGACGACCCGGTCTGGCTGGCTCGGTTCGAGCCCGGCACGGTCGGAGCCAGCTATCGCGCCTTTCGCGAGGAGCGCGGGTTCACCGCCGAGGGGTTGGCCGACGAGGCTCGCAAGATCGGGCCCCAGATCGATGCCCAGCATCCCGTCGTCTGGTATTCGCGCCGCATCCGCGACGTGCATGACATCTGGCACGTGCTGACCGGCTATGAGACCGACGCCCTGGGCGAGGCCTGTGTGGTCGCCTTTTCGTACGCCCAGACGCGAAATCTGGGCTTTGCCTTCATCGGCTGGGGCGCGGCGCGGGAAATCCAGCGCGAGGTGCGCTCGGTGCCTGCCCGCCGCGCCGTCTGGCAGGCCTATCGCAACGGCAAGGCGGCGAACTGGCTGCCGGGCCTCGACTACGAGGCGCTGTTCGCCCAGCCGCTGGAGGTCGCACGCGCACGCCTGAACGTCCGGCCCGCCAGCGTCTATCACGCGGTGCCTGCCGAGGTGCGGGCGAGCCTCAAGCTGCGCTCCTGATCGCGGCATTCGGCGGTCATAAGGTTAGCTTGTGACGCAGGCGGTCGAACCCGCTTGCGTCCTGACCGGCAACCGTTCAATCGGGCCCGGTGCAAAGCCCTGAACCGTCTCCCGCAGCCGTGACCCGCCGCATCCTTTCGCCCTCCGTGCTGGCGATCGGCGGCGTAGGCATCTGCGCCCTGATCTGGGGGACGACCTGGTATGCGATCACGCTGCAGCTGGGCACGGTCGCGCCCCTGGCCTCGATCGTCTGGCGGTTTGGTCTGGCGGCGATCCTGCTGTTCCTCGGCTGTCTGATCTTCCGCCAGCCGCTGCGACTGACCCGCGCCCAGCACCTGGCGGTCGCCGCCCAGGGCGTGTTTGCCTTCTCCATCAGCTACAGCTTCACTTATGCGGCCGAGGGGCTGATCGCGTCGGCCATCGTGGCGGTAATCTTCGCGTCGCTGGCCTTCATAAATCTGATCCTGTTCCGCGTCGCCGCCGGTCAGCGCGCCGCCTTGGCGTCGTGGGGTGGAGCGTTGATGGGTGTGGTCGGCGTCGGCGTGCTGTCGGGATCCGAAATTCTGGGGGCCGGGCTGGGGCAGGGGGCCGCGACCGGCGTCGGCTTCGCGCTGCTGGCCGTCGCGGCGTCGGCCTTCGGCAATCTGTTCGCCTTTCGGGGACAGGCGGCGGGAGCGGCGGTCATTCCGTCCACGGCCTGGGCCATGGCCTATGGGACCGGCGTGTTGGCACTGTATGGCCTGGCCACAGGCGTCGAATGGTCGATAGAGCCGTCGCTCAGCTACATCGGCTCGCTGCTGTATCTGTCGATCTTCGGATCGGTCATCGCCTTCGGCCTGTATTTCACCATCGCGCGAGCACGGGGCTATGCCCTGGCCAGCTATATTTCGGCCCTGACGCCGCCGATTGCCATGCTGGTGTCCGTGCTGTTCGAGGATGCCCGCTTCGGCTGGCCCGCGCTGGTTGGGCTGGTTCTGGTCCTGGGCGGTCAGGTTCTGTTGATCCGCGCGCCCAAGGTCTCCGCCGCCTAGTCCTCGCGTTTCGCGCCATCCAGGACGGCCTGGATACGAGCACGCTCGGCCTTGGCTGCCAGCCGTTCTGCCTTGGTCCGGCCTGAGGCGGCCCGATTGGCCGTGGCCTCCAGCGTCTTGGCCGCCTTGGCCCGCGTCTTGCGCGCCCGGTTCAGGTTGATGATCTCGCCCATGCCGACCTCTGCCATACGAAACCGTCCCGTGCGGCGTGCATTTTCGAGGGGCACCGCAACAGGAGACCTTCCCATGGTAAACCCCACCCTGATCAAGGAACACCTCGAAGTCGTCGGTTCGGACGGCGAACATGTCGGACGCGTCGATCACGTCCTCGGCGACCAGATCGAATTGGCCAAGCTGGACCTGGGCGCCGGCTTCAAGCACCACATGATCCCCGTCAGCTGGGTCGAGCGCGTGGACGAGCATGTCCACCTGAACCTGACCAAGGACGAGGCCAAGTCGCGCTGGACTGAAAAGCCCCACTAGGCCGCAGGCTTACAGCGAATTCACGAAGGCCCCGCTTATATCGGCGGGGCCTTTGCCTATGTGAGAAAGGCACCAGTCGGGTGCAGGGAGACTAACCGAGTTGATCCGTCTGATCCTGAATGTCCTGTGGTTCATCCTCGGCGGCTGGGCCGCCGGCCTGTTGTGGCTGTTCGGCGGCGCGATCCTGGCCCTGACTATCGTCGGCCTGCCGTGGACCTTCGCGGCATGGCGGATCGCCAGCTATTCCTTCTGGCCATTCGGGCGCGAAGTGGTGTGGCGCGAGCCGGATGCCACGGCCCTGGGCGCAGGATGTTTCGGCATCGGTCTGAACGTGATCTGGTTCGTCTTCGCCGGCTGGTACATCGCTCTTGCCCATGTACTGATCGCGGTGGCCGAAGCCATCACCATCATCGGTATCCCGTTCGCGCTGAAGGATCTGGAACTGGCCAAGCTGGCCCTCGCCCCCATCGGCCGGACGATCCGCGACAAGCCTTGAATCAAGATGCCGGCCTGTGGACCAGGCCGGCATGATGATGTCCCGGGATCGTGGCTTAGCCGGGCGAGATCATCTTCTCGGGGCGCACGGCCTCGTCGAACTCGGCGTCGGTCAGATAGCCGCCGCCGACCGCCTCTTCGCGCAGGGTCGTGCCGTTTTTGTGCGCCGTCTTGGCGATCTTGGCGCAGGCGTCGTAGCCCAGCTTGCCGTTCAGGGCCGTCACCAGCATCAGCGAGTTGTTCAGGCCGCGCTCGATGTTGTCGATTCGCGGCTCGATGCCGACCACGCAGTTGTCGGTGAAGCTGACGGCCGCATCGGCCATCAGGCGCACCGACTGCAGGAAGTTGTAGGCCATCACCGGGTTGAAGACGTTCAGCTCGAAATGCCCCTGCGAGCCCGCGAAGGTGATGGCGGCGTGATTGCCGAACACCTGGACGCAGACCTGCGTCAGGGCCTCGCACTGGGTCGGATTGACCTTGCCCGGCATGATCGACGACCCCGGCTCGTTCTCCGGCAGGGCCAGTTCGCCCAGGCCTGAACGCGGGCCGGAACCGAGGAAGCGTATGTCGTTGGCGATCTTAAACAGCGAGGCGGCGACGGTGTTGATCGCGCCGTGGCTCATGACCATGGCGTCGTGGGCGGCCAGGGCCTCGAACTTGTTCGGAGCGGTCGTGAACTTCAGGCCGGAGATCTGGGCGATCTTGTCGGCGACGCCTTCCGCGAAGCCGATGGGCGCATTCAGGCCGGTGCCGACGGCCGTGCCGCCCTGGGCGAGTTGCATCAGGTCGGGCAGGGTGCTCTCGATCCGCTCGATGCCCTTGGCGACTTGTTGAACGTAGCCGCCGAACTCCTGACCCAGCGTCAGGGGGGTGGCGTCCTGGGTGTGGGTGCGGCCGATCTTGATGATGTCCTTCCATGCCTGCGCCTTGTCGTTCAGGGCGTTGTGCAGGGTCTGAAGGGCCGGCAGCAGACGGTGGACGACCTCCTCGGCGCAGGCGACGTGCATGGCCGTGGGATAGGTGTCGTTGGACGACTGGCTCATGTTGACGTGGTCGTTGGGGTGGACCGGCTTCTTCGATCCCATCTCGCCGCCCAGCATTTCGATGGCGCGGTTCGAGATGACCTCGTTGGCATTCATGTTCGACTGGGTGCCGGAGCCGGTCTGCCAGACGACCAGCGGAAAGTGGTCGTTCAGCTTGCCCTCGATGACCTCATCGGCGGCCTTGACGATGGCGTCGCCGAGGGCGGGGTCCAGACGGCCCAGCGCCATGTTGGTCTCGGCCGCAGCGCGTTTGACGATCCCCAGGGCGCGGACGATCGGGAGGGGCTGTTTTTCCCAGCCGATCTTGAAGTTGCCGAGGCTGCGCTGCGCCTGAGCGCCCCAATAGCGATCCGAGGCGACCTCGATCGGGCCAAAGGTATCGGTCTCGGTGCGGTGGTCGGTCATGGCGCGGGCGGCTCTCTCAGACGTGGCGGAGGAATGCGCAGCCGTGTAGCACGGAGGCGCAAAGGGGCAAGGACGGAGCAGCCATCATGCGACCACAGGCTAGGGCATGACCGCCGGCTGGATCGGCACCGGCAAGGTCCGCGCCCGCGAGACGGGCGACGTCGTCGAGATCACCATCGAGGGGCTGACGACCCAGGCCAAATACTACAAGCCGCTGGTCTATGAGTTCATGCGCAAGGAGTGGTCGTCGCGGCCGTCCTATGGCGACTACACGGTCGAAATCCTGATGGAACACATCGGCGATCCGCCGTGGATGGACTTGGACAATCTGGCCAAGGCCCTTCTGGACGCCATCAAGGGGTATCTGTTCCACGACGACAGCCAGGTGGCGCGCCTGCTGGTCGAGCGCCGCGAGGGGGAGCGGGAACGGATCACGATCCGGTCATTCCCGCGCAGAGACGCCGGTCAGCCAGCGGGATAGCGCTCGAAGGCGGGCAGGCGGTGCAGGTCAGACATCCAGCCTATGGCCTCCGCCGTCTGGATCTGCGCTTGCAAAGGGATCGCCTCGGGGTCGTCCAGCGTGGCGCTCTGCACGTCAATCTGGCCCGGAAAGATGGCCTCGTTCGTATAGAACAGGCCCGTCCCGCATCGCCCGCAGAAGCCGCGTCGCCCGTCGGTGGACGAGGCGTACCAGACCGGTTCACCCGTGATGATGACCTGATCGGCAGGGGCCAGCGCCCAGGCCACCGCCGGGGCACCCGCGCATTTGCGACAATCGGTGCAATGGCACAGGGTGTGGTGGACGGCCTGATCAGCCGTTTCGTATCGGATTGCGCCGCAATGGCAGCCGCCGGTCAGCATGAAACCCTCCCGCAAGTTCCTGATATGTTCTTGCTGCGAATGACGGGTTTTGTCAAATGCGAACAGGACGGCGAGCGGCGCGAAGTCGGGACGACTATTTCTTGCGGAACTGGTCCAGTGAAACGACCTTGGGGCCGTCGTCGTCGCTTGGCGCGGGAGATTTGGCGGGCTCGGCGGCCTCGATCTCCTGTACGATCTCGTCCACCGTAACCGGCTCCTCGAACTGAAGCAGGAACTGGACGGAGGGGTCGTAGAACCGTGTCACGGCCGTATAGGGCATGGACAGGACCTTGGGCATGCCGCCGAACTTGAGCATGACCGAGAACCGGGTCGGCTCGACCGTCAGGTCCCAGTACTGATGCTGGAGCACAACGGTCATTTCTTCGGGGTATTTGGCCAGAACGTCAGGCGGCACGCTGACGCCTGCCGCGCGGGTCTTGAAGGTGATGTAGAAGTGGTGCGCGCCGGGGATCCCCTCGGGCATGGCGGCCCGTTCCAGCGCAAGCTGGATCACTCCACGCAGGGCATCCTGCGCCAGGGCGTCGTAATGCATTTCGTCGACGGGGGGCGTCTCTTCGGCCATGGATCGCTCTCGTGTTCGCGCGAGGTGTAGCGGGGCCGCGCGACGGGCGAAAGATGGCGACGAAGGAAATAGTGCCAGGGATTCTGTTGGCAGGCTCCCTGACAGGCCCCGCCTGAGGATCTGAACCCCCAGGACTTAAGTTGGAATTACCGGAACCGCATTACGCGGCGACAGCGTATTCCCCAGCGAAGTTATCGTTCGCAGTTAGAAAATGGCCCGATACGGTGGGCCAGGACGAGCGAAAGCAGTCTTCTTTACACGTCCGTCGATGCTAGTCGGCCCCATACCTTCCGCCGATACGCGGGAGAAAATGGTGGAGCCGCCGGGAATCGCACCCGGGTCCGGTCCGCTTATTACAAGCGCGTTTATCGCCATATCCGGAGCAAGCCCCGGCTTGGTCAATATAGGGCATCCGTTCCCCGGTTCAAAGGGGCACGACGCCGAACGGTAGTCACCCTCCCCCTGTGCGGCCCGTGGCCTTGCCGCTGCCCTCGCATACCGGACAGATGTCGCCTGATGTAAGGGTGCCGCGCCCTTCGCATTCCGGACACAAGCTCGCGTCGGGTGTGAGCGTTGCCGCCGGATCGGCGGGGTCTTCGGGGAAAGACCCCGGTCCTGAATGTCATGCGGGTCCATGACCCAACAACGGCCGGCCGGCGCGGTGGTTCACCGATCAGGTCGCACGTGCCCAATCTGCCGTCTGGTTCCGGAACCAGGTCAGTTGGCGCTTGGCATAGTTGCGTGTGGCCTGCTGTGTGGCCGCGATGGCGTTATCCAGGCTGACCGAGTCGCTCAGATGCGCCGAAAGTTCTCGGACACCCACCGCCTTCATGGCGGGCAGGGTGGGGGCGAGGTTACGCCATAGCAGAGCCTGGACCTCGTCCAGCGCCCCGTGTTGGATCATGCTCTCCACGCGACGATCGCACCGGGCATAGAGCGCTGACCGGTCTGGTTCGACCACCATGCCGGTCCATGATCCCGGGGCGAGCAGAGGCGTCGTGTCGGCGGACCATTTGCTTAGGGCGCGGCCGGTGTGCTCGGCTACGGACATGGCCCGGATCAGGCGTTGACGGTCGCCCGTCTCGATCCGCTGTGCCGCTTGCGGGTCCAAGGTCGACAGCCGACTGCGGAATGCGGCCTCGCCCTCGGCATCGAACGCCTGCTCGGCGGTATCGCGGACCTCGACAGGCACATCGGGAATATCCGCCAACCCCTTCGTTAAGGCGGCGAAATACAGCCCCGTCCCCCCGACCAGAAGCACCGGACGCCCCGCCTCGGCCAGTTCGGCCATGATCGGCATGACAGCGCGGCTCCAGCGGCCGACGGACCAGGCGTCCGCCGCATCGGCGACGCCGTACAGTCGATGTTCGATCTCGGCTTCATCCTCGACCAAGGGGCGGGCGGTCAGGATGCGCAGATCGGCGTACAGTTGCTGGCTGTCGGCATTGAGGATGACGGCCCCGATCTCGCGCGCCCGCGCCATGGCCAAGGCCGACTTGCCGGACGCGGTCGGTCCGGCGATCAGTTCGATCAGGGGCGGTCGGGACAAATCGGCGCTCGCGGAGAGGGGGCTTTCGGCGATAGAAGGCCCGCACACGCCCCGCAACCCCGAAGCTCTTTCCAGAGGCCGCGCCATTGCCCGACCGCGACACCGTCATCGCCACCCTTGATGGCATCCTAGACCCGAAGACCGGGCAGGGGCTGGTCGCGGCTGGACTGGCGCAGGGGCTGACCGTCGCCGACGATCGCGCGGGCTTCGTGATGGAGGTGCCGGCTGGCGACACCGCCCTGTACGCCCCGATCCGCGACGCCGCCGAGGCTGCGCTGAAGGCCTTGCCCGGCATGGCCCGTGTCTCCGTCATCCTGACTGCCGAGACGGCACCCGCGACCAAGCCGGTGCGCACCGCCTCCCTGTCGCCCCAGGCGGTGGACCAGACTCGCGCCAGGGCTCCCGTCCCGACCGACCGGCCCGCTCATGTCCGCCGCGTCCTGGCCGTCGCCAGCGGCAAGGGCGGGGTGGGCAAGTCGACGGTCGCGGTCAATCTAGCGGTGGCCCTGTCGGCGCTGGGCTTGCGCGTGGGCCTGCTGGATGCAGACGTATACGGCCCGTCGCTGCCGACCATGCTGGGGATCTCCGGCAAGCCGGAGTATCGCGACGGCATGATGCAGCCGCACGAGGCGTTCGGGCTGAAGGCCATGTCGGTCGGCCTGTTGACCGGGGCCGGGGACGCCATGGTCTGGCGCGGCCCAATGGCGTCCCAGGCCCTGACCCAGATGCTGACGCAGACCCGATGGGGCACGGCCGATGAGCCGCTGGACATTCTGGTCGTCGACCTGCCGCCCGGCACTGGCGACGTGCAACTGACGCTGATCCAGAAGACGCCGCTGGACGGTGCCGTCATCGTTTCCACACCCCAGGAAGTTGCCCTGGCCGACGCCCGCCGGGCGCATGCGCTGTTCCAGAAGGTCGGGGTGCCGACTCTGGGCCTGATCGAGAACATGAGCGGGGACGTCTTCGGGCGGGGAGGGGCGAAGGCCGAAGCGGGTCGTCTGGACGTCCCCTACCTTGGCGACCTGCCGCTGGACGCCAGCTTACGCGAGGGTGGCGATGCGGGCCGACCTGTCGTGGTCAGCGCTCCGGACGGCGACGTCGCCCTGCGGTTTATGGCCTTCGCCGATGCCGTCCGGGAGGCTCTAGCGCTGAACTGACGGCCATCTCGTCTTGCAGCGATCCATAATTCCACTATCATGGAACTATGGAAACCGAATCCGCCCTGCTTGGTTTTGCGGCACTCAGCCAATCGACACGTCTCGAGACTTTTCGCCTGCTGGTGCGCCATGAGCCCGAGGGTCTGGCGGCGGGCGAGATTGCGGATCGTCTGGCGGTCCCGGCTAATACCTTGTCGGCCCATCTCGGCGTGCTGTCTCGCGCCGGTCTGGTCACGGCCACGCGTCACAGCCGTTCGATCGTCTATCGCGCCGATCTGAGCCAACTCAGCGATCTGGTGCTGTTCCTGGTCAAGGACTGCTGCGAGGGCCGGTCGGAACTGTGCCAACCCCTGATGGCCGAACTGGCCCCCTGCTGCGCCTGAGGCCCCATGGACGTCGTCATCTATCACAACCCTGCCTGCGGCACGTCGCGCAACACCCTGGCACTGATCCGGCTCGTCGGGATCGAGCCGCATGTCATTGAATACCTGAAGACCCCGCCCAGCCGGGCCCTGGTCGCGTCGCTGGTCCAGCGCATGGGCGGCAGTGTCCGTGATCTCCTGCGTGAGAAGGGCACGCCCTATGCGGAGCTCGGTCTGGACGAGCCGTCCCTCACCGACGACCAGTTGCTTGATGCCGTCGAGGCGCATCCGATCCTGATGAACCGGCCGCTGGTGGTTTCGCCGCTGGGGGTAAAGCTGTGCCGCCCGTCGGAAGTGGTGCTGGATCTACTCCCGGCTGAGGGGCTCAAGCCCTTCACCAAGGAGGATGGCGAGGTCGTCGTCGATTGTGATGGACGCCGGGTTCGCGGATGACCGAGGTTGCCGTCGCCAAGCCAGCCCGACTGTCGTTTCTGGATCGTTGGCTGACGCTGTGGATTTTCGTGGCCATGGGGCTGGGCGTTCTTTTAGGAACGGTGGTGCCCGGCCTGCCGGGCTGGATCGACAGCCTGTCGGTCGGCTCGACCAACATCCCCATTGCCATCGGCCTGATCCTGATGATGTATCCGCCACTCGCGCGGGTGAAATACGAGGAACTGCCGCGGGTCTTTGCCGACAAACGGGTGCTGGCCCTCTCGCTCTTCCAAAACTGGGTTCTGGGCCCGGTTCTGATGTTCGCCCTGGCCGTGATCTTTCTGCGTGACCAGCCGGAATACATGACCGGGGTAATTCTGATCGGCCTGGCCCGCTGCATCGCCATGGTCCTGGTCTGGAACCAGCTGGCGCGTGGCGACAATCAGTATGTGGCTGGTCTGGTGGCCTTCAACTCGATCTTCCAGATTGCCTTCTTCAGCGTCTATGCCTGGCTGTTCCTGACCGTCCTGCCGCCGCTGTTCGGGCTGGAGGGCAACGTGGTGGACGTCGGTTTCTGGACGATCGCCATCGCGGTCCTGATCTATCTGGGTCTGCCATTCCTGGGTGGCTTTCTGACCCGTCGCGTGCTGATCGCCCGCAAGGGGGGCGACTGGTACGAGAGCCGGTTCCTGCCCCGCATCGGACCGGTGACCCTGATCGCCCTGCTGTTCACCATCACGGCCATGTTCAGTCTGAAGGGTGGAGAAGTGGTCGCCCTGCCGCTGGATGCCCTGCGCATCGCCATTCCGCTGACGATCTATTTTCTGGTCATGTTTGTGGCCAGCTTTCTGATGGGGCGGCTGATCCAGACCGATTATCCGCGCACCACAGCCCTGGCGTTCACGGCGGCGTCCAACAATTTCGAACTGGCCATCGCCGTGGCCATCGCCGCGTTCGGCCTGGCTTCGCCGGTCGCCTTTGCTGCCGTCATCGGGCCGCTGGTCGAGGTGCCGGTGCTGATCCTGCTGGTCTCCGTCGCCCTCTGGCTGGGTCGCCGCTACTTCCCCGACACGGCCCCGAAAAAGGAGGTCTGCGGATGAGCCGGCTGCGTCATCTGCCCGATCCGGACCATCTGCCCGCCCTGGATCCAGGCTTCCTGAACCGCCAGCCCGGTCACGGTCTCGGCCCGGATGCCTCGCCGCCGCGCATCCTGCTGCTGTACGGCTCCCTGCGCGAGCGGTCGTTTTCCCGCCTGTGTGTCGAGGAGGCGGCCCGTCTTCTGCGTCTGATGGGTTGTGAGACCCGGATCTTCGATCCGTCCGACCTGCCCCTGACCGATCAGGTCGCGGGCGACGACCATCCGGCGGTTCATGAGCTGCGGGAACACGCCATGTGGTCCGAGGGCATGGTCTGGTGCAGCCCGGAACGGCACGGCCAGGTCTCCGGCATCATGAAGCTGCAGATCGACCACCTGCCGCTGAACATGGGTGGCATGCGGCCGACCCAGGGGCGCACCCTGGCGGTGATGCAGGTCTCGGGTGGCTCGCAGAGCTTCAACGCCGTTAACACCCTGCGCCTGTTGGGCCGCTGGATGCGGATGATCACCATTCCGAACCAGTCCAGCGTCGCCAAGGCCTGGCAGGAGTTCGACGACGACGGTCGGATGAAGCCCTCGGCCTATTATGATCGCATCGTCGATGTGATGGAGGAGCTGGTCCGGTTTACCGTCCTGACCCGGGCGCATGCTGGCGTGCTCGTTGACCGCTATTCCGAGCGCAAGGCCGAGGGCAGGGCGGTCGATCCCTCGACGGACCTGTCCGCCATCGCCATCAAACGCTTATAGCGGATAATTTTCGACCGACAGGGTTTTCAAACGCAACCTCAATCGCCACCTTGGCGGTTCCAGTCCCGCTCCTCCGGGATGATTGCCAAAGAGACCGAGATGTCCGTCGAGACCCTGTTCCGTCCGTTTACCGTCAAGAACCTTACCTTGCCGAACCGCATCGTCATGGCCCCGATGACCCGGTCCTTTTCACCGGGCGGCATTCCGACCAGTGACGTCGCCGCCTATTATCGCAGGCGGGCCGAAGGCCGTGTGGGCCTGATCATTACTGAGGGTACGGTGGTCGAAAGGCCCGCCGCCCGTAACGATGCCGCCGTCCCGGTGTTTCACGGCGAGGCTCTGCCGGAATGGAAGAATGTGGTCGAGGAGGTTCACGCCGCGGGTGGCCTGATCGCGCCCCAGATCTGGCATGTCGGTGCGGCGCGCGGCCAGGGTGCGGACTGGCAGCCCCTGGGCCAGGTCGACAGCCCCTCCGGTCTCGTCGCTCCTGGCAAGCAGAAGTATGAGGCCATGACCGAAGAGGACATTGCCGACACCATCGCCGCCTTTGGTCGGTCGGCCCGTGCGGCCCGCGATCTGGGCTTCGACGCCGCCGAGATCCATTCCGCCCACGGCTATCTGATCGATCAGTTCTACTGGGCCGGTCTGAATGCGCGGGGCGATCGCTGGGGCGGCCCGACGATCGCGGAGCGCGCCCGCTTCGGCGTCGAAGTCGTCAAGGCCGTGCGTGAAGGCCTGGGCCCCGACATTCCCCTGATCATCCGTCTGTCGCAGTGGAAGCAGCAGGACTACGACGCCAGGATCGCCCAGAGTCCTGACGAGATGGCCGAATGGCTGCTGCCCCTGTCCGACGCGGGCGTCGACGTTTTCCATTGCTCGCAGCGCCGCTTCTGGGAGCCTGAGTTTGAGGGCTCGGACCTCAACTTCGCCGGCTGGGCCAAGGTTATCACCAAGAAGCCCACCATCTCCGTCGGCTCCGTCGGCCTGGATGGCGAGTTCATCGCGGCATTCGGCGGAGCGGGCTCCAACCCGGCATCGCTGGACGGCCTCATCGAGCGGATGGAGCGCGACGAGTTCGACCTGATCGCCGTTGGCCGAGCGCTTCTGGCCGATCCGCGCTGGGTCGAGAAGGTCCGCGAGGGTCGTAACGACGAACTGATGGCGTTCGATCGTTCGGCGATGGCGACGCTCACCTAGGTTCTAGGTTTCAGGGGTTAGGTTCTAGGGTAGTGTTCGGGCGAGGTCGATGACGTCAAGCCTCCCTGAAACCTGACCCCTAGAACCTAGAACCTTCCTTGTTCCTCGCCGTTCTGATCACCACCGCCTGGCTCAGCCTGATCATCGGGCTGCGCTATTTGCTGATCGCGGGCGGGGTGTGGTGGATGCAGTGGGGCAAGGCGCGGGGCCTGGGGCGACAGCTGAACCGCGAGCGTCCGTCGCGCCGTCTGATGCTTCAGGAAATCCGCTACTCCCTGATCGCCACCCCCATCTATGCCTTGCCTGCGGCCATCGCGCTGGAGGCGTTCAAGGCGGGCCGGACGCGGATGTATCTGGATCCGATGCAATACGGCCTGTGGTGGCTGCCAGTCAGTTTCCTGCTGCTGCTGGTCGTGCAGGACACCCACTATTACTGGACGCACCGGCTGCTGCATCATCCGCGCCTGTTCGGCATCGCCCATGCCGGCCATCACCGCTCGCGCGAGCCTAGCCCTTTCGCCAGCTTCGCCTTCGACCCGATCGAGGCGGTGCTGACCGCTTGGCTCCTGCCGCTGATGGTGTTCCTGATCCCGGTCAACCTGTGGGTCGTGGCCCTGCTGCTGACGGTGATGACCGTGACCGCCGTGATGAACCACTGTGGCTGGGAGATGTGGCCGGATCGCTGGGTGCGCTCACCGCTGGGGCGTCACCTGATCACCGCCACCCATCACGGACGGCACCACACCCATATGAAGACCAACTTTGGCCTCCATCTGCGCTTCTGGGATCGTCTGTGCGGCACGGATGCCATGCCGGATGTTCAGCCGAAAACAGGGCCTCAGAGTGGCTCGACCACCACGGCGGTGCCGTAAGCCAGCACCTCGGTCACGCCCTCCATGATCTCGTTCGACTCATAGCGCATGGCCACCACGGCATTGGCTCCCATGGATTGCGCCTGCTCGACCAGATGCGCATAGGCCTCGGCCCGCGACGCCTCGGCCAGTTTCACATAGGCCTCGACCCGTCCGCCCAGCATGGACTGGATGCCGCCGATGGCATCGGCCACCAGATTGCGCGACCGGACGGTGATCCCTCGCGCCAGTCCCAGGGTCCGCACGATCCGGTGGCCCGGCACGTCATTGGTGGTCACGATCAGCATGGCGGTTCTCCTTGTGGGTCAGGCCCGATCCAGAACGCGGAAGACGAAGTCGTGGTCGTCCTTTTCGCCCGCACCATGCGCCTCGGACGACGTCTCCGTGAAGGCTGCGGCATCGAAATCCGGAAACACGGCGTCTCCCTCCGGCGCGGCATCGACCTCGGTGATGTACAGCCGTTTGGCGCGGGGCAGGGTGGCTTCAAACAAGGCCGTGCCGCCGATCACGCAGATCTCGTCCACGCCGTCGTCCTCGGCCTGTTCGCGCGCGATCTCGATGGCCTCGTCCAGGCTGGTGCAGACCAGCGCCCCCTTGGGCGACTGATCGGTGCCGTAGGCCTCGTCGCGCGTCAGCACAATGTTCAGCCGCCCAGGCAGGGGTTTCAGAGGCAGGCTCTCCCAGGTCTTGCGGCCCATGATGCATGGCTTGCCCATGGTGATGGCCTTGAACCGCTGCAGATCGCTGCGCAGCCGCCAGGGCAGGTCGCCATCGCGGCCGATCACGCCATTGCGGCCCCGCGCGACAACCAGTGCGATACGGGCAAGGGGCATCAGGTCGTCTCCAGCCATTTCAGCCATTTACGACGCATCGCCGCCTCCAGGTCGATGCCCGCGCCGTCGCAATAGATCAATAGCATTCCCAGCACATCCGCCGCCTCGTCGCCCTGCGCCTGCACATCCGCCTGGCCCCGCGCCCGCCCGCTGATGCGCAGATGCTCGGCCGTAAGCTCGCCCAGCTCCTCCTGCAGCTTCAGCAGCGCCCAGTCGCCGGACCGGTCGATCCCGTGCTCGGCGGCATAGATGTCGGAGATGCGCAGGACGGAGGTGGTGAGGTCGTTCAGTTCCATGGACTAGACTGTTGCTTGCTTTTCGTAGTCGCTGCCAACGTGTCGAGAATGTCGCCGAGGTAAGTTACCGCATCTGCCATAAGGGGCTCAGGCTTAATGCCCACGGCTGCGGCGAGCGCATTGCTACAGCGACGAGAAGGGCTCACCAGCTCTTCCAGCTCATCGAGAGTCATTCTAATTTTTGCGAACGTCTCATCGTAAGATTGCGCACTCGTTCTGTGCCCTATTGCAGCGCCTCGAATGGCGTGCAGCTTCCTCAGCGCAATTGCATGTTGGTTTATGTCTTCTTGGATGTGACCCACCTCAACGCCATGTCGCTGAAGATGCTTACAAATCGAGTAGAAATTTACGGTGCCATCTCGCCGCTCAAAAACAGCATTGAGGTAGAGGAAGCCAAGTTCTCTGTGAGAGTGCGCGCTCACAACGAAATAGGGACGATAGGGGTCCAAAAGGTCCGACGTCTCATCAGACTCAATATTGGTTTCAATCAGCTTCCAAGATCGGACAGCGGTGGCTGCCCATCGTGATAATCGGCGCACAGTATGTACGCGGGCCTCGACTGTTTCACCGCGAGTATACTGCATTGCTGAGCCATCAGACCGCGATCGGTGCCTTGATGTGCGGCCAGGGCGCATAGTCGCTGAGCACGAAGTCCTCCAGCGCATAGGCGAACAGGTCATCCTTCGGCGCGATCGTCATGGTCGGCAGGGCCAGAGGTTCGCGGCTCAGCTGGGTCTCGGCCTGTTCGACGTGGTTCAGATACAGGTGGGCGTCGCCGAAGGTGTGGACGAACTCGCCCGGCTCCAGCCCCACGACCTGGGCGATCATCATGGTCAGAAGAGCATAGGAGGCGATGTTGAACGGCACGCCCAGGAAGACGTCGGCGCTGCGCTGATACAGCTGGCAGCTCAGCTTCCCGTCGGCGACGAAGAACTGGAACAGGCAGTGGCAGGGCGGCAGGGCCATGTCGTCCACGTCCGCCGGGTTCCAGGCGGTGACGATGTGGCGCCGGCTGTTCGGATTGGTCTTCAGACCGTGGACCAGCTTTTCGATCTGGTCGATCACCCGGCCATCAGGCGCCGTCCAGGACCGCCACTGCTTGCCATAGACGGGGCCCAGCTCACCCTGCGCATCCGCCCATTCGTCCCAGATGCGGACGCCGTTGTCCTTCAGCCAGCCGATATTGGTCTCGCCGCGCAGGAACCACAGCAGTTCCACGATGATGGAGCGCAGATGCAGCTTCTTGGTGGTCAGCAGCGGAAAGCCCTTGGACAGATCGAACCGCATCTGGCGGCCGAAGACGCCCAGCGTCCCGGTGCCCGTGCGGTCGTCACGCCGCGCGCCATTGTCCAGGATATCGCGCAGCAGGTTCAGATACTGCCACTCCGGATGGTCGGCAGGGGCGGCTCCGGTAAGGGCTTGTAGGTCAGCAATGGCGACGGCGGCGTTCATGGAAACGAGACTGAGCGCAACTGTCCGATTCGCAGAGTCGATATTCGCGGCTGCGAATCACAAGTTGTGGATCACCCGCCGAAGCCACCCTCATCCAGAAACACCTGCTCTTCTGGCGTCGTCTCGCGACCCAGTACCGCGTTCCGGTGCGGGAAGCGGCCGAAGCGCACGATGATGTCGCGGTGGACCTTGCCCCACTTCACCAGTTCGGCGTCGCCGTCGGCCAGGGCCAGATAACGGTCCTGATCCTCCAGCCGCTCCGAATGCTCGAAAGGCAGGATGATGAAGTTCTTCAGCTCCGGCTCGAACGCCAGATGATGCCCGCGCTCGACCGCCTGATTGGCGAACATCAGGGCCAGGGGATCGGTGGCGAACTGATGCGCCGTGCCGCGAAAGCTGTTCCGGGGAAACTGATCCAGCAGGATCTTCAGGGCCAGCGCCCCCTCCGGCGTCTCCATCCAGTGATCCAGCTCGCGCCGCGCTGCCGCGACATGGGCGTCATGGAAACGTCTGCGAAACTCCGCGTCGAAGGCGTCATCCTTGGCGAACCACTTTTGGGGACCGGCTTCTTTCCAGAAGCCGACGACGTCCGAAATCGCTATCTGTGTGCTCATGACCCAGACACTAGCGGCTCCTTTGCCCGTATTCCACGACCGCGACTGCGACCTGTCGATCATTCGCGGCAAGCGCGTCGCCATCATCGGCTATGGCAGCCAGGGCCGGACGCATGCGCTGAACCTGCGCGATTCGGGTGTCACCGACATCGTCATCGGGCTGAAGGCCGCTTCGGTCACGCGGGCGAAGGCCGAGGTCGACGGCTTTGCTGTCATGACCGCCGGCGAGGCCACGGCCGGGGCCGATGTCGTCGCCCTCATGGTCTCCGATGAGGCGCACCGCGATCTCTGGACCGACGAGATCGAGCCGAACATTCGGCCCGGTGCCGCGCTGATCTTTGCCCACGGCCTGTCGGTGCGGTTCGGCCTGGTTCGACCTCGCGCCGATCTGGACGTCATCCTGGCCTCGCCCAAGGGCATCGGACCGCGCATCCGCGATCTGTACGAGGAAGGGCAGGGGGTCTTCTGCTTGTTCGGCGTGCAGCAGGATTTCAGCGGCGGAGCTCATGCCCTGGGCCTGTCCTATGCGGCGGCGCTGGGCTGTGGCCGCAAGGGCATACTGGAGACAACCTTCGCCGCCGAATGCGAGAGCGATCTGTTCGGCGAACAGGTCGTCCTGTGCGGCGGCACCGCCGAACTGGTCGACGCGGCCTTCATGAAGCTGGTCGAGGCCGGCTACCCGCCCGAGGTCGCCTGGTTCGAGACCTTCTACGAACTGAAACTGGTGACCGACCTGATGTACGAGCGCGGAATCGCCGGAGCCTTCGCCCGTATTTCCAATACGGCGGAATACGGGGCCTATCTGACCGGGCCGCGAATCATCGGCGAACCGTCACGAACCGCCATGGACCACGTTCTGACCGAGGTCCGCTCGGGTGCCTTCGTCGATCGCCTGATGGCCGACTACGATGCGGGCTCCCCAGAGCTGCTGTCCCGCCGCAAGGCCCTGGGCGAGCGCACGATCGAAGCCGTCGGCGCGCATCTGAATGCGGTCGCAGCCGAGGCGAGGGACCAGGAAAGCGGGAAATCGCGCCGCTCAAGCAGCGGGCCGCCGCGTGGTGAGCGGTAGCGGCCTAAAAAATGGTCGGAGTGAGAGGATTCGAACCTCCGACCCCTGCCTCCCGAAGGCAGTGCTCTACCAGGCTGAGCCACACTCCGACTTAAGGACGCGGTGTATAACGGCGGGGCCGAGGCCTCGCAAGCGGCGAAACGACGGCTTTGAAAATAGTCTCGAAACCGGTTCTTGCATCCCGTCGTCCCTTGTCGTATCTCGCACGCCTTCCGGCGCTTCGGCCCCGGAAATGCCGGACCTGCTGGGGAATGGTGTAATGGTAACACAGCGGTTTTTGGTACCGTCGTTCAAGGTTCGAGTCCTTGTTCCCCAGCCATCCTCTGCCTCGCCGGGCCCGCACTTGTCTTAGCGGGGCCCGGTGAGGTCAGGACGTTCAGGCCATCTCCCACCCCTTGTCGATGGCCCAGATGGCGAAGGCGTAGTCGTGGGCGACTTCCTTCAGGAAATCGAAGCGGCCCGAGGCCCCGCCGTGCCCGGCCTCCATGTTGATCTTCAGCAGGATCGGCTTGCCCGAGGTGGTCGCGGGACGCAGCTTGGCCACCCATTTTTCCGGTTCCCAGTAGGTGACGCGCGGGTCGGACAGGCCGCCGGTGGCCAGCACGGCTGGATAGGCCTTGGGCTCGACCTGGTCGTAGGGGCTGTAGCTCATCATGTAATCGTAGGCGGCGGCGTCCTCGATCGGATTGCCCCACTCCGGCCACTCCGGCGGCGTCAGCGGCAGGCTGGTGTCGCTCATGGTGTTGATCACGTCCACGAAGGGCACCTGACCGATCACCCCGGCCCACAGGTCGGGCCGCATGTTGTTGACCGCCCCCATCAGCAGACCACCGGCCGAGCCACCTTGGGCCACGATGTTCCCGGCGGTGGCATAGCGGCGCTGGATCAGGTGTTCAGCAGCGGCGATGAAGTCGGTGAAGGTGTTCTTCTTGGTCATCTTGCGGGCCGACAGGAACCAGTTCCAGCCCTTGTCCGACCCGCCCCGGATATGGGCGATAGCATAGATCCAGCCGCGATCGACCAGCGACAGCCGCGAGGTGGAGAAGCTGGCCGCCATCGGAATGCCGTAGGAGCCGTAGCCGTAGAGCAGCAGCGGGGCCGAGCCGTCGACCGGCGTCGACTTACGCCGCAGGATGGTGACCGGGACCAACTCACCGTCGCTGGCGGGCGCGTTCAGCCGCTCGACGACATAGTCCTCCGGATTATGCCCCGATGGCACCTCCTGCACCTTGCGCAGGGTCCGCTCGCGCGTCGCCAGATCGTAGTCATAGGTCGAGGTCGGGGTGGACGGCGAATTGTAGCCGTAGCGCATGGTGGTGGTGTCGAACTCCGACGCCCCCGCCAGTGACAGCGAGAAGGCGGGCTCGTCGACGGCGATGTCGTGTTCGACGCCCGTGCGGTCGCGGATGACGATCCTGGTATTGGCGTCGGCGCGCTCCTGCCGTCCGATGAAGTCCTTGACCAGGGACACGCCCTCGATGAAGCGGCCGGGGGTGTGGGGGACCAGGTCGGTCCAGTTGGCCTTGGCCGGGGTCGTGGTCGGGGCCTCGACGATCTTGAAGTCCACGCTGTCGTCGGCATTGGTGCGGATGACCCAGCGGTCGTCCCAGTGGTCTGCGTCGTACAGGCGGCCGACGTGGCGGGGTTCCAGCACGACGGGCTCGGCGGTCGGAGTTGCGGCGGGAATGATCCGCGCCTCGGATGTTTCCTGGTTGGCGATGGAGATGACGATGAACTGGTTGTCGGCGGTCACGCCCACGCCCTGGAACATGCCTTCATCGGTCTCTTCATAGACAAGGGTCGTCTCGCCCCCACGCGCCGGGCGGCGGAAGATCTTGTCGGGGCGGCCGTTGTCGTCACGGTTGGTCCAGAAGATCCACTGGCTGTCGGGCGAGAAGGCGAAGTTGCCTCCCGCCGAACCGATTGGATCAGGCAGGACCTCTCCGGTAGCGAGGTCCTTCACATAGATCTGATGTACCTCGGACCCTTGCGCGTCCTCCGCATAGGCGAACAGGCTGTGGTCGGGGCTGTGATCGGCGGCGGAGACTTCCGAATAGGCCTTGCCCTTCGCCAGTTCATTGGCGTCCAGCAGCAGTTGCGGCGTCGGGGCGACCACGAAATTCTTGGTCACCGGCTGGCCGTCGACCATGAAGGTTCCCTGGCGCTCCACCCGCATGTAGCGGGGATGCTGATCGCCGGTCTTGTACTCGACATAATATTCCCACGGCCCGTCGGCGGCGGGGACGGAGCTGTCGTCCTGTTTGATCCGGCCCTTCATCTCTTCGAACATCGTGGCCTGCAGCGGCAGGGTGGAGGCCAGCATGGCCTCGCGATAGGCGTTCTCGGCGGTCAGGTGTTCCTTGACGTCGGCCTTGATCAGTGTCGGGTCGCGCAGCACCGCCTGCCAGTTGTCGTCCTTCATCCACTGATAGTCGTCGGTCCGGGTGCGGCCCAGTTGTTCGATGGTGACCGGGATCTTCTTGGCGACCGGCGGGACGGGGCGGGCTTGCGGCATCGGGACTCCAGACTGGCGGGCGAGGGCGTTGGCAGGAAGGGCAGTCGCGGCCAGGGCGGCAGCGGAGGTGGCGAGAAGGTCGCGGCGGTTCATGATCGGCCTCTGTCGGTGAGGGCCGCACCTTGTGCGCGGTGCCGGCGCGCCGTCAAATGAACAAACGCCCATTATGGGATTGCGCCATGTTCGACCTGCTGCCGCCCCCTCAGGATGTCGCTGCCCCCACGTGGGCCCTGACCGTCGGGTTGATCAATGCGACGGTCCAGATCGACCAGCGGAACGATGACGGGACGCGCCGGGTGGGCACAGGCTTTCTGATCGACGCGCCGCGTCCGGACGGCCAGCCGCGCACCGTACTGGTCACCGCCGCCCATGTGCTGGACGGTATGGCCAGGCCCGAGGCCCGGATCGGCTGGCGGGTGCAGATGCCTGAGGGGCGCTGGCGGTTTGCGCCCGAGCCGGTTCGCATACGCTCGGAGGAAGGGCAGGCGGTCTGGACGCGGCATCCCGAGCGCGACATCGCCGTGATGGAGGTGTCGGCCCCGCCCGCATTCGCCCGGGTGGCCATTCCGCTGCACTGGCTGGCTGATCGCGACGCTTTCGACCGGTGGCAAGTTGGGCCGGGGGACGAGATGCTGACCCTGGGCTATCCGCACGGCTATTCGGCCAATACGGCGGGGTTCGCGATCCTGAAGACCGGGCGGATCGCGTCCTGGCCGCTGACGCCGATCGACGCCTTTCCCAGCTTTTTGCTCGATTTCGCAGTCTTCCCCGGCAACTCGGGCGGGCCGGTGTTCTGGGTGCCGTCGGCGCGGCGAACATCAGCTACAGCCATGCCGGATCACCCCTATATCGCGGGCATCCTGGCGCAGGAGATGCGGGTGCGGGGCGAAAGCACCGGCATCGGCTTCGTCATCCATGCGGCCTATATCCGAGAGGCGGTGGCGCTGCTGGATGCGCCTCAGCCCGCCAGTACTTCGGCCGACATCCGCTCCAGCAGCGCGCCGCCCTGACCGATGGTGGCCAGGCGGCTGGAGGCGTGGCCCAGGACGTTGGCGGCATAGACTTCGTACAGAGCGATCTTACCTTCCAGCCAGGCCGTGTCGCCACCGCCTGCGTCCAGACGCGCCTTGGCGGCCAAGGCCCCCTTGGCCAGCATCCAGCCACCGGTGACGTCGCCTAGCAGCTTCAGATAGCCATCGGCCGCAGCGAGAACGTCAGCCGCACCATCTTCCGCTGCCTTGCGGTCCAGGATCCAGAGAGTGGCGTCCTGCACCGCGTCGACGGCATTTGCGAACCGTTCGATAGGCTTGCCGGAATACAGCCGCATCAGGTCAAGCAGTGTGGCCTTGAACTCGGCGATCAGGTCCTTGGCCGCCTGACCGCCATCCATCGACAGCTTGCGCCCCACCAGGTCCATGGCCTGGATGCCGTTGGTCCCCTCATAGATCGGGGCGATGCGGGCGTCGCGATAGTATTGGGCCGCGCCGGTCTCCTCGATGAAGCCCATGCCGCCGTGGATCTGCACGCCCTGCGAGGCGACCTCGCAGCCGATGTCGGTCGACCAAGCCTTGGCAATGGGGGTGAACAGGTCCTCGCGGCCCTTCCAGCGGCGGCGATCCTCTTCGGTCGCGGCGTGTTTCGCCAGATCGGCGGCGACGCCGGTGGCCAGGCAGATGGCGCGGGCGGCGGCGATCTTGGCCTTCATGACCGACAGGGTGCGGCGCACGTCCGGGTGGTCGATGATCGGGGCATTGGACTGACCGGTCCAGACCGAGCGGCCCTGCTTGCGATCCAGCGCATAGGCCAGGGCGTGCTGATAGGCCATTTCAGCGATGCCGACACCCTCGACGCCCACAGCCAGGCGCGCAGCGTTCATCATGACAAACATGTGCGACAGGCCCTGGTTCGGCTCGCCGACCAGAGTCGCGGTCGCGCCCTCATAGCTCATGACGCATGTCGGGGAGGCGTGGATACCCAGCTTGTGCTCGACGCCCACGGGCCGGAAGGCATTGCGGTCGCCCAGGGTGCCGTCGTCCTTCACATGGAATTTGGAGGCGAGGAACAGGCTGATGCCCTTGGGCCCGGCCGGCGCATCGGGCAGGCGGGCCAGGACCATGTGGACGATGTTGTCGGTGGCGTCGTGGTCGCCCCAGGTGATGAAGATCTTCTGGCCGTTCAGGGCATAGGTGCCGTCGCCGTTTGGCGTTGCCGTGGCTGTCAGCGATCCCAGGTCCGACCCGGCCCCCGGCTCAGTCAGGACCATGGCCCCGGTCCATTCGCCGCTGACCAGTCGGGGCAGATAGACCCGCTTCTGCTCCTCCGAACCGTGGGCTTCCAGCGCCTCGATCGCGGCCAGTGAGAGCATGGGGCACAGGCCGAAGGCCATGTTGGCGCTGTGCACGGTCTCATAGGCCGCCAGTTCCAGCGCCTTGGGTAGGGCCTGTCCGCCCGCTTCCGCTGATGCGGTCAGGCCGGTCCAGCCGCCTTCGGCGAACTGGCGATAGGCGTCGGCAAATCCCGGAGCGGCCGTTACCGTACCATTGGCATAGAGCGAGCCCTTCTGATCCCCGATCTTGTTCAGGGGGGCCAGAACGCCTTCGGAGAACTGGCCCGCCGCCTCCAGTACCGCGCCCATCAGCTCGGCGTCATAATCTGGAAACGCCCCGGTGGCTGCGACATCGTCGATGCCGGCGACCTCGGTCAGGGTGAACATCAGGTCGCGGATCGGGGCGCGATAGGTCATGGGCGGGCACTCGGTTGCAGATCGATACCCACTTTTGCCGTGATCGCGTCCCGACTTGCAAGCGGGCGCTTGGCCACAGGCGCGAGGTGAGCCAAGGTACACTCACACGATCAGGAGTTCCCGTGGCCGAACCTCGCAATCGCTATTCGATCGTCTCGCTGATCCTGCACTGGCTGATTGCGGCACTGGTCTTGACCCAGGTTTTGCTGATCACCGCGCACGAGGCTGGCGATGCCCAGCGTATATTCATCAACCTGCACAAGTCGGTAGGAATCAGCATTCTGCTGCTGACAGTCGGGCGTATCGCCTGGCGACTTGCCAATCCCGCCATTCCTTTGCCGACCAGGCATCCCGCCTGGCAACGGCTGCTGGCCCGCATCACCCATGTGCTGTTTTATGTGGTGCTGATTGTCATTCCGCTGACGGGGTGGATGGCGTCGTCAGCGACGGGGCGCGATATCTCCTGGTTCGGCCTGTTCAACTGGCCCCTGCTGCCCATCGGCGGCGGGCGAGAGACGGCGGGTCTGCTGATGGACGTCCACGGCCTGGTGGTGAAGGGGCTTTACGTCCTGATCGCCCTGCATGTGCTGGGCGCGCTGAAGCATCACTTCATCGACCGGGACAATGTCCTGCACCGGATGATCCCGCTGATCCCGCGCCGCCCATGATCCGCGTCCTCGCTCTGTCATTCGTCATTCTGGGCCTGACCACGGGCGCGCGGAGCAGCACTGACTGGGCGGTAGAGCGAGACGCCTCACGAATCGAAATGTCCGTGCGGGCCTTTGGCGGCACCCATTCGGGCCGGTTCGAGCAATGGTCCGGAAACATCGTCTTCGATCCGGAGAATGCCACGGCCAGTCGTGCCGATGTGACCGTTCAGACCGCGTCCTTGCGCATGCAGCCGTCCGCCGTCACCGCGCGGGCCAAGGGGGCGAGCTTTCTGGATTCGGCGCGCTATCCCACCATCCGGTTCGCCCTGAAGTCGCTGGAGCCGCTGGGCGGGGATCGCTATACGGCGCGGGCCGATGTGACGATCAAGGGCGTGACGCGACCGCTGGCCTTTCCGGTGGACTTGCGTCTGACCGACGGTCGGGCGCATCTGACCGGCGCGTTCGTAGTGGACCGCACACAGTTCGGCATAGGGACGACGGGGCCGTGGAACAGGCTGGTGGACAGGCGGGTGACCGTGCGGGTGCAGCTTCAGGCGCGTCCAGCCTGACGTCGGCCTCGGACGCGCAAGCGGCTGACGCCCTGCGCGCGGGTCGACTGGTTATCCTGCCGACAGAGACCGTCTATGGCCTGGCCGCCGATGCCTCCAACGCCGTCGCCGTCGCCTCGATCTTCGAGGCCAAGGGCCGCCCGCGCTTCAACCCCCTGATCGCCCATGTCGCCGACGCCATGCAGGCCGAAGCCCTGGCCGTCTTCGACGACCGCGCTCGTCGCCTGGCGGAGGCCTTCTGGCCCGGACCCCTGACCCTGGTGGCTCCCGTCAGAGACACCCGTGCGGTCTGCGACCTGGCCCGTGCCGGTCTGGACAGCATCGCCGTGCGCGTGCCCGGCCATGCGCGAGCCCGTGCCGTCATCTCGGCCTTTGGCGGGGCCGTCGTCGCGCCGTCTGCCAATCGATCCGGTCGCCCCAGCCCGACGACCTTTGCCGATGCGTTGGAAGAGACGGGGTCATCCGCCGCCGCCGCCATCGACGGCGGGCCGTGTGCCGTCGGGGTCGAAAGCACGGTGGTGTCGGTGCTGGACGGCCGCGTCGCCCTGCTGCGCCCCGGAGCCGTGACGCGCCAGGAGATTGAAGCGCTGATCGGCCCGCTGGATACGGCGGGCGAGGGGCACCGCTCACCCGGCCGCCTGACCCTGCACTACGCCCCCGACGCCCCCGTCCGGATCGAGGCGACGGAGCGGCGACACGGCGAAATCCTGCTCGGCTTTGGTCCCGGTGTGGGCGATCCCCGCTGGAGCCTGAGTCCCTCAGGCGATGTACGCGAGGCGGCGGCGAATCTGTTCCGCCTGCTGCGTGAAGCGGACCGCGACAGGCCTGCGGGCATCGCTGTGTCGCCTATTCTGAACGAGGGCTTGGGCGAGGCGATCAATGATCGGCTTAGGCGGGCGGCGGGGTTCGTCGGCTAAAGCAACCGCTCGCGCACATCCACGCTCGACCGCTCGCCCACGGCCTCGAAACAACTCTCCAGCCACTGCTCGCCCGCCTCTCGCCCACGTGTCTTGAGGTCGTTCAGGAACCGCCATTCGGTGTCGAACTTGCTGGAGAGGGACAGGCTGCCCAGCCACGGGCCCGGCTCGACCGCATGCATCAGCAGCCGACGGTAGCGGTCCTTGCCCACCTGTTTCAGCGTGCCGGCCTCGATCAGCTCCTGCACGAAGGCCACGGCGCGTAGTTCGGCGACCAGCGGGGCGTTGAAGACAATCTCGTTCAGCCGATCGGCGATCTCGTCGGCGGCGCGGGGCATCTCGTCGCGGGCGAACGGGTTGAGGTTCAACATCAGGATGTCGTCCGGCGTATCCGCATAGAAGAGCGGCCACAGCGCCGGATTGGCCAGATAACCGCCGTCCCAGTAGGGCTCGCCCTGGATCTCCACAGCCTGAAACAGATGCGGCAGACAGCCGGAGGCCAGCAGGACGTCGGACGTCATTTCCGGCGTTTTGAACACGCGCGAGCGTCCTTGCCGGACCGCCGTGGTCGATACGAAGAGCGCGATGTCCGAGGCCCGAACGGCCTCGAAATCCATGACCGTCTCGATGACCCGTTTCAGCGGGTTCAGGTTGAAGGGATTGAACTGATACGGGCTCATGGTCAGGGCCAGGCTTTCGCCGGCCCGCCAGGCCGCGCTCTCCTTGAGCCAGGATGGGGCACCACCGGCCGAGGCCCCGAAGACATTGCGTCCTCCCGCCTGGTTCACTTCGCGCCACAACAGGTCCAGTTGGGCCCGTGCGCCCTCGGCCCCGCCTTTCGCCAGTCCGGTAATCAGGGCCGCCGCATTCATCGCACCGGCCGAAGCGGCGGTGACGGCCCGGATGTCCAGCCGGTCATCTTCCAGCAGGCGGTCGAGCACGCCCCACTGGAACGCGCCGTGCGATCCGCCCCCTTGCAGGGCCAGGCTGATGGGACGGCGTTTCGGGGCGGACGTCTTCGGCATCGTCTCGGCCCCTTCCTCTGTGACTACTGCGCGGTCCAGCCGCCGTCGATCGAGAAGCTGGCCCCGTTGGCCGAGGCCCCCAGGTCGCTGACCAGATACAGGAACATGCCCACGAGCTGATCGGTCGTAACGAACTGCTTGGTCGGCTGGGAGCCCAGGATGACGTTCTTCAGAACGTCTTCCTTTGACATGTTGCGAGTGCGGGCCTGGTCGTCGATCTGCTTGTCCACGATAGGCGTGTGGACGAAGCCGGGGCAGACGGCGTTGCAGGTGATGTTGTCCTGGGCCAGTTCCAGAGCAACGGTCTTGGTGAAGCCGATGACGCCATGCTTGGCCGCGACATAGGCCGACTTGAACGGGCTGGCGACCAGGCCGTGGGCGCTGGCGATATTGACGATCCGCCCGCGCCCTTGAGCCTTCATGATCGGAATAGCGGCCCGCGTCGCATAGAAGGCCGAGGACAGGTTGATGGCGATGATCTGTTCCCACTTGTCAGTGGGAAAGGCCTCGACCGCCTCGACGTGCTGGATACCGGCATTGTTGACCAGGATATCGACGCGGCCCAACTGCGCCTTGGCAAAGGCGACCATGTCGGCGACCTGATCGCCGTGGGTCATGTCGGCGGGATGGTAGAGAACGCGCGCGCCCGTCTCGGCCTCCAGACCCGCCCGCGTCCGCTCGATCTGATCCGCATCGCCCAATCCGTTCAGGACGACATTGCCGCCGCGCTGCGCCACCGCCCTGGCGATGGCCAGACCGATGCCCGAGGTCGAACCGGAGATCACGGCGACCTGGCCGCCCAGATCACCGATGTCACGCAGGCGCTGATCGGACGTGGCATTGTCGTTACGCGCGGGCTGCTGAACCATGGTCGTCTCGCAAACTGAAATCCGGGGTCAACCTAGCCGTTCGCGTTTGCGAAGGCGACACAAGGAATCAAGAATTTCCCGACCTGGTGAATATCCAGTCCATGTCGGTGGATGCGGACTTGTCAAAGCGATAGCCATCGCGGTCGAACGCCTTCAGATCCTCGGCCTTGTCGATGCGCTCATCGATGGCGAAGCGAGCCATGGAGCCGCGCGCCTTCTTGGCGAAGAAGGAGATGATGCGCGCCTCGCCGTCCTTCTGCTCCTTGAAGTGCGGGGTCACGACCGGCAGCTTCAGCGCCTTGGCATCGACCGCCCCAAAATATTCCTGACTGGCCAGATTGATCAGGGTGGGATCGGCCTGACCCTCGGCGTCGGCGTTCAGCTGTTTCGAAATCCGGTCGCCCCAGAAGTCATAGAGGCTGGACCCGCGCCGGGTCTTCAACCGTGTTCCCATTTCCAGCCGATAGGGCTGAATACGGTCCAGGGGCCGCAGCAGGCCATAGAATCCCGACAGGATGCGCAGATGATCCTGCGCCCAGGTCAAAGCCTTGGTGTCCAGTTCGCGCGCGCTCAGTCCCTCGTAGACGTCACCCGCAAAGGCAAAAGCCGCCTGGATGCCGTCTTCCGATGCGGGATCGAAGGCCTGGAACCGCTCGCGGTTCAGATCGGCCAGCTTGTCAGAGATCGACATCAGCCGCCGCAGGTCTGGCCGCGTCAGCCGCTTGGTCGTGACGGCCAGTGACGCCGTCTCCTCCGTGAACCGTCGCGTGGAGGCGGGGGCATCGGCGACTTCGGTAAAATCCAGCCGCTTGGCCGGGGACAGGACGATCAGCAAGGCGGCACTCCGACAGCGAAGGCGTGCAGATAGGCGGCTTTGGTGACGAATTGAACCGGGCGCGCGGTCACAGGCTTTCGGGGCGTCTATCGTAGAGGGCGCTCAGCACCCCCGGCAGTCGTTCCGGCAGATCCTCGGCGATCAGCCCCGGTCCGAAGCTGCACGCCGCCTCGGCATGCATCCAGGCAGCGGCGCGAGCCGCATCGAAACTGTCCATCCGCTGGGCCATCAGACCGCCGATCATTCCGGCCAGGACATCGCCGCTGCCCGCGGTGGCCAGCCAGGGCGTACCGTTGTCATTGATGGCCAGCCGCCCATCTGGAGCCGCGACCAGCGTCTGGGGCCCCTTCAACAAAACGATGCAGCCGACTCGTTTCGCCGCTTCTCTCGCCGCTGCCTCGCGCCCCTTGGCCAGTAAGTCTGGGAACAGGCGTTTGAATTCGCCCTCGTGCGGGGTCAGGACGTCGTCGCGGTCAAGAACCTCGAAGAGGTCCTGCGGCCAGCCCTCGAAGACCGTCAGGGCGTCGGCGTCCACAACCAGGGCCGCGCCCGTCGCCGCCAGGGCCCGTACATTGGCCCGTGTAGCATCTGTGATTCCGGCAGCCGGCCCGATCACCACGGCGTCCATGCCCTCCACCGCCTCGATCAGCGCCTCGACCGAGCCGAACGGAGTCAGCATGACAGCCTCAAGGGTCTGAGCAATCACCGTCGTGGCATCCGGCGGGCAGAGGATGCGCACCACGCCTGCACCGATCCGCAATCCGGCGCGTGCCGCCAGCCGAGCTGCCCCCGTCTGGTGCACCCGGCCAGACACGACGCCCAGCCTTCCGCGCTGATGTTTATGCGTATCCGGCCTCGGCCACGGCAGGTCGAGCCGCCAGTCGGACAGGGGTGGGGAGGGCTTCACGCACCTTCTCCGTTCACGGATGACGACATGTGCGAAAATACCCTTGCGTAATTGTGCAATGCAATGTCCCTTTAGACCCCGAGCGGATAGCCATTCCAAGCCCGCACCGGGGTCGCCATGAAGAAGATCGAAGCCGTCATCAAGCCGTTCAAGCTGGACGACGTGAAGGAAGCGCTCCAGGACGCCGGCGTGCAAGGCATGACCGTTCTGGAGGCCAAGGGATATGGCCGTCAGAAGGGCCATTCAGAACTCTATCGCGGGGCCGAATACGTCATCGACTTCCTGCCCAAGATCAAGATTGAGGTCGTGGTCTCCGACGACATGGTCGCCTCGGTCGTGGATGCCATCCAGACGGCGGCCCGCACCGGCAAAATCGGCGACGGCAAGATTTTCGTGTCCGACGTACTGGACGTCATCCGCATCCGCACCGGAGAGACGGGCGCACAGGCCGTCTGACCGACACCAATCCACCCGGCCGCGCTCTCGGGCGAGGTCGTCTTCCTCCCCGACAAGACTGAAGGACCTTCAAAATGAGCGCGGCAGCCAAGATCCTCAAAGAGATCAAGGACGGCGACGTCGAATACGTCGACCTCCGCTTTACCGACACCAAGGGGAGGATGCAGCACGTCACCTTCGACATCGACCTGGTCGATGAGGAGTTCCTGGAAGAGGGGACCATGTTCGACGGCTCGTCCATCGCGGGCTGGAAGGCGATCAACGAGAGCGACATGCTGCTCAAGCCCGACCTCACGTCCTCGTGGATTGACCCATTCTATCAGCAGAAGACGCTGTTCCTGTTCTGCGACGTTCTGAACCCCGACACGGGCGAGCCCTACAATCGCGACAGCCGCTCGATGGCCAAGAAGGCCCTGGCCTATGTCCAGTCCGCAGGCGTGGGCGATACCGTCTTCTTCGGACCGGAAGCCGAGTTCTTCATCTTCGACGACGTGCGCTGGAGCACCCAGCCGCACGACACCGGCTACACCTACGATTCCATCGAACTGCCGGCCAATACCGGGGCCGAGTATTCCGAGGGCAATATGGGCCATCGCCCTGGGCCCAAGGGCGGCTACTTCCCGGTCAACCCGACCGACAGCGCCCAGGACCTGCGCGGCGAGATGCTGGGCGTCATGCGCGACCTGGGCATGCAGCCAGAGAAGCATCACCACGAGGTCGCCCCGGCCCAGCACGAACTGGGCCTGAAGTTCAGCGACCTGCTGACCATGGCCGACCGGCTGCAGCTGTATAAGTATGTGATCCACAACGTCGCCGCCGCCTATGGCAAGTCGGCGACCTTCATGGCCAAGCCGACCTTCGGCGACAACGGTTCGGGCATGCACGTCCACCAGTCGATCTGGAAAGACGGCAAGCCGCTGTTCGCGGGCGACAAATACGCCGGCCTGTCGGACATGTGTCTGTGGTACATTGGCGGCATCATCAAACACGCCAAGGCCATCAACGCCTTCGCCAACTCGACGACCAACTCCTACAAGCGTCTGGTCCCCGGCTATGAAGCCCCGGTGAAGCTGGCCTACTCGGCGCGCAACCGGTCGGCCTCGATCCGTATTCCGTGGGTCAACTCGCCCAAGGCCAAGCGTATCGAAGCCCGCTTCCCCGATCCGATGGGCAATCCCTATCTGACGTTCGTGGCCCTGCTGATGGCGGGTCTGGACGGGATCGAGAACCGCATCGATCCGGGCGCACCGGCCGACAAGAATCTGTACGATCTGCCGCCCGAAGAACGCGGCAACATCCCCGAAGTCTGCGGCTCTCTGCGTGAAGCCCTCGAGAGCCTCGACAAGGACCGCGCCTTCCTCAAGAAGGGCGGCGTCATGGATGACGACTTCATCGACAGTTATATCGATCTGAAGATGGAAGAGGTGATGCGTCTGCAACTGCATCCGCATCCGGTCGAGTTCGACATGTACTACAGCTGCTGATCGGCTGATCAGCTTGACGAGGGAAACCCCGGATGGACCCCATCCGGGGTTTTTCGTGCGTGGACGACCTGTCGCGGGTCAGGGCGTCACATTCCTGGGGCAACAGGTTAGCGAAGCGGCGCGGCGCATGATAAGAGCCGCCCCCTCTTGCCGGGTACGGGTCCCGGCCTCGGTGTGTTGAGCTTCAGGAGTGCTTGAATGAGCAAGGTGCTGGTTATCGGAGCAGGCGGTGTCAGTTCCGTCGCGGTCCACAAGATGGCGATGAATACCGACATTTTCTCGCACATCACCCTGGCCAGCCGGACCAAGTCCAAATGCGACGCCATCGCCGGGTCGGTGAAGACCCGCTTCAACGTCGATATCGACACCGCCGCCATCGATGCCGATGACGTCGCCGCGACCACGGCACTGATCCGGCAGGTTCAGCCTGCGCTGGTCGTCAACCTGGCGCTGCCATATCAGGACCTGGCCATCATGGACGCCTGCCTGGCCGCCGGCGTGCACTATCTCGACACCGCCAACTATGAGCCGCGCGACGAGGCCAAGTTCGAATACAAGTGGCAGTGGGCCTATCAGGAGCGGTTCGAGAAGGCCGGTCTGATGGCCCTGCTGGGCTCGGGCTTCGACCCCGGCGTTACGTCGGTGTTCGCCACATACACCAAGAAGCACCTGCTGGACCGGATCGACACGCTTGACATCCTGGACTGCAACGGCGGCGACACCGGCCTGCCGTTTGCGACCAACTTCAACCCCGAGATCAATCTGCGCGAAGTAACTGCCAACTCGCGGCACTGGGAAAACGGACAGTGGGTCGAGGGGCCAGCCCTCAGCCACAAACAGGCCTTTGACTTCGAGGGCGTCGGTCAGAAGAATATGTACCTCATGTATCATGAGGAGCTGGAGTCGCTGGCCAAATTCTATCCGGAAATCAAGCGCATCCGATTCTGGATGACCTTCGGTGACAGCTATCTGAAACACCTGGAAGTGCTGGAAAACATCGGCATGACATCGATCGAGCCGATGCAGTTCCAGGGTCGCGAGATCATTCCCATCGAGTTCCTGAAGGCCCTGCTGCCCGAGCCGTCGTCGCTGGGGCCCATCACCAAGGGCAAGACCAACATCGGCACCATCGCCACGGGCGAGAAGGACGGCGTCCAGAAGACCTTCTATGTGAAGAACATCTGCGATCACCAAGAAGCCTATGCCGAAACCGGCAACCAGGCGGTCAGCTACACCACGGGCGTCCCGGCCATGATCGGCGCGGCCCTGATGCTGACGGGCCAGTGGGAGGGTGCCGGCGTGTTCAATATCGAGCAACTGGATCCCGATCCCTTCATGGACATGCTGAACAAGCATGGCCTGCCCTGGACGGTCGAGGAGCTAGACGCTCCTCTCCCGTTCTGATGGCGGCCTGACGCATGGAAACCCGAGCCGGTGATCCGGGGGCGTTCCCCCGCTTTGACCTGAATCGCGTCGCCTCGCCCGCCTTCGTGGTCGACGAGATGGCGGTGCGGCGCAATCTGGCGGTGCTGAAGGACGTGCGCGACCGGGCCGACGCCCGCGTCCTGCTGGCGCTCAAGGCCTTTTCCATGTGGTCGCTGGCCGATGTCGTGGGCGAGTACCTCGACGGCGTCTGCGCGTCCGGCCTGTGGGAGGCGCGCCTGGCCCGGCAGTTCTACAAGGGGGAACTGACCACCTATTCGCCGGCCTATACGGCGCAGGATCTGCCCGAGATCCTGCGTCTGTCGGACCACGTCATCTTCAACAACCCGCAGCAGATCGCGCGCTTCGCCGGACTGATCGCGGCCGCCCGCGCCGAGGGCGAGGTATTCGAGATCGGCCTGCGCCTGAACCCCGAACATTCGGAAGGGGAGGTGGCCAAATACGACCCAGCCCAGCCCTGTTCGCGCCTGGGTTTTCCCGTTTCCCAACTGACGCCCGAGCATATGCAGGGCGTCGACGGTCTGCATATCCACGCGCTTTGTGAGCAGGACTTCGAGCCCCTGGCCCGCATATGGTCTGCGGTGGAGCCGAAGCTGGCCCCGCTGATGGCCGACGTGAAATGGCTCAACCTCGGCGGTGGCCATCACGTCACCCGGGCCGATTACCAGACCGACCGGCTGGTCGATTTCCTGCGCGACATCGCCGATCGTCACCGGGTCCAGGTCTACCTCGAACCCGGCGAGGCCGTGGCTCTGGACGCCGGCATATTGATCGGAGAGGTGCTGGACACCTTTGACAACGGCATGTCCATCGCGATCACCGACCTGTCGGCCACCTGCCACATGCCCGATGTGATCGAGGCCCCATACCGCCCGGCCATGCTAGGTGAGCCGGAGGCGGGGGTCACCGTCCGTCTGGGCGGTCCGTCCTGCCTGGCGGGCGATACCATCGGCGACTACGTCTTCGCCGAACGCCCCAAGCCCGGTACGCGCATCGCCTTCCTGGATCAGGCTCACTATTCGATGGTGAAGACCACGACCTTTAACGGCGTTCCCCTGCCGACTATTGTCCTGTGGAACAGCGACACTGACGATCTTCGGATCGTGAAGTCCTTCGACTGGACCGAGTTCCGCGACCGTCTGTCCTGAGGCTTTACGCTGGCTAGACCGTCAGCCCCTCGGCCTCATCCGCCTTCTTGCGCCGCATCTCGATCAGGCGAACGCACCAGATCGAGATTTCGTAGAGCAGCACCAGGGGGATGCCGAGCATGATCTGGCTCAGCGGGTCGGGGGGCGTGACAAAGGCTGCAACGACAGCGATGGCCACAACGGCGTACTTGCGGCTGGCTGCCAGTGCTTTGGAGCTCACCAAGCCAGCCATGCCAAGCAATGTCATGACGACCGGCAACTGGAAACAGAGACCGAAGGCGAGCAGCAGCGCCATGACAAGGTTCAGGTAGTCTGAAACTCGGGGCAGCAGCTCTGCCGAAATTCCGTCTCCCATAATCTGCTGGCCCAGTGAGAACAGCATCACAAAGGGCAGCATCACAAAATAGACCATTGCCGCCCCGAGGAGGAACAAAGCTGGCGCGGCGATCAGGAACGGCAGGAAAGCCCCTCGCTCATTGCGATAAAGCCCGGGGGCCACGAACCGGTACAGTTGCCAGGCTAGAATTGGGAAGGTTACGACGACGGCACCGAAGGCCGCCAACTTCATCTTGGTAATAAGGAATTCTAGCGGAGCAGTGAAAATCAAATTCACAGTCTGCCCGTCTCCTTCGGGTACCTTGATCAGTCCAGCAGTACCCAGAATGAGATCGAAAGGGGATACGTTTCCGCCCGGTCCCGCGGCATCTCGGAACTGTGCCGCCACCGCGAACGGCTTGACCAGAAATACATAGATGGGGTCGGCAAAGATGAAGCAGCCAATGAAGCCCACCACAAATGCAATGACGCAGATTACCAATCGCCCGCGCAGTTCGATCAGGTGATCCATCAGCGGCGCGCGCGAGGCCTCTATCTCGTTTTCATCTCGACCCGAGGACGTCACTGATCGGCCGCCTTCTTGCGAGGAGCTCGATGTTTGGCCGTGGCGCTAGAAGAGGAAGTGGAGTTTCTCTTCGTGGGGGCAGTCTTGCGCTTTGGTTTGGTTTCGGCCCTGACCTTTGGCTCGGCTTCTTCTGACGCCGCGGTGTCTGGCCACTCTTCCGGACCGGTCAACATTGGAGGGGCAGCTTCGGTGGTAAGCGGCGCGTTTAGCTCTGCGCTGATGTCCTTGAATGTTGCCTCGGCTTCGGAGCCAAGCGGCATCATGTCCTGACCACTGCGCATGGCTTGGACCTCCTTGCGCAGCTCCTCCAGTTCCGACTGACGCGCCATTTCGTCGAAGCTCGAGCGAAATTCATTGGCCATTGCCCGAGCCTTGCCCACGACACGGCCCACCTTGCGTAGAAGCAAAGGTAAATCTTTGGGGCCAACGACGATCAATGCTAGTAGGGCAATGACGAGAATTTCCAGCCCGCCGATACCGGGTCCAAGACCACCCATTCGTCAGTCTCTCCGACGCAACAAGTGTCTTACGACTTCAGGTCTTCTTTTTCGGCATCGGTGCGAGGCAGCGCACCGGCAGGTTCATCACGGCTCTTCTCGCTGTCCCCGTCTTTCAAGCCATCGCGGAACGCCCGGATGCCTTTGGCCGCATCGCCCATCAGGCCCGACAGCTTGCCGCGACCGCCGAAGAGCAGGAGGGCCAGCGCCGCGATGATCAGAATTTGCCAGATACCGGGTTGCATGGCGTCTTGTCTCAACAACAGTGTTACGAGCGTGATTGCCCGGGATTGTTCGATCGACCCGCATATAGGCCGTTTAGTGGCGCGACGCCAAGCGAACCTGTTAGGACGCGCGAATGAGTCACGTGATCATCCACACCGACGGTGCCTGCAAGGGCAATCCTGGCCCCGGCGGCTGGGGCGCAATCCTGCAGACGGGCGGGGGGCACGAGAAGGAGCTGTGGGGCGGCGAGGCGCTGACCACCAACAACCGTATGGAGCTGATGGGGGCTATCAGAGCGCTGGAGGCCTTAACGCGACCCTGCCGCGTCGATCTGCATACCGACAGCCGCTACGTCATGGACGGAATCACCAAATGGATCGGCCCCTGGAAGGCGCGCGGCTGGAAGACGGCCGAGAAGAAGCCGGTCAAGAATGAGGACCTGTGGAAGCGCCTTGATGCCGCCCGCGCCCGGCACGAGGTCAAGTGGCACTGGGTCAAGGGCCATGCCGGGCACGAACTCAATGAACGCGCCGACCAACTGGCCAACCGCGGGATCGATCACATGCGGGCCGGATAGGCTTAGGTCGCTCTCACTGTCAGACGCGGACCATTGACCCCCTCGACGATCACGCTGGTGCCGACCTCTGGTGAGGCACCCTCCAGATCAGCAGGCCATTCCGCGCCCGAGACAAAGACCCGGCCGCGCCCGTCGACAAAGGGCTGAATGACCTGTGCCCGCTGACCCAGCAGGCGGCTGTCGCGGCTGTTTATATCGGGCGAATCGGTCGGATTGACCCGGGTGATCAGGCGCCGCGACAGCAGGGTGAAGGCGATGGTCAGTACGGCGAAGATAAGAACCTCGATCCCGAAGCCCAGTCGAACGCCGACCGCCGTCAAAACCGCGACGACGCCCGCCGATACCGCCGGCCACAGCAGCCATTCGGTCGAGAAGGCCGCCTCGACCGCCAGCAGGATCACGCCCAGTGCCAGCCAGATCCAGAACGGACTTGCCACATAGAAGTCGACGACGGTGTCCATGACCTACTCCGTGGGCGGGACAGAGCCGCGCGGGCGCGGCGGGGCAGGGGGTGTGGCGCGGGGCGCAGATGTGCGGATGTCGCTGCGGCTCTGCTGCTGCTCCTTGGCCAGACCGACCAGTTCGCCCAGGCCAGCGATGGTGCCGACCAGGCCGGACATCTCGGCAGGCACGATGACGGTCTTGGCCGTCGGATTGCGGGCCAGTTCGGCAAAGGCCTCCACATACTTCTGGGCGACGAAGTAGTTGATGGCATTGACGTCGCCGCGGGCGATGGCTTCGGACACCATGGCGGTCGCCTTGGCCTCGGCCTCGGCTTCGCGTTCGCGGGCCTCGGCGTCGCGGAAAGCGGCTTCGCGGCGGCCCTCGGCCTCCAGGATGGCGGCCTGTTTGGCGCCCTCGGCGCGGGCGATGGCGGCCTGTTTCTCACCCTCGGCCTCGGTGATGACGGCGCGGCGTTCGCGTTCGGCCTTCATCTGACGGGCCATGGCATTGGTGATGTCGACCGGCGGGGTCAGGTCCTTGATCTCGATCCGGTTGACCTTGACGCCCCAGGGCTCGGTCGCCGCATCGATGACGGTCAGCAGGCGCGAGTTGATGTTGTCGCGCTGGAACAGCACCTCATCCAGATCCATCGAACCGACCACGGTCCGCAGGTTCGTCGAGCACAGCTGTGTGATGGCGTAGTGCAGGTTTTCGACGCGGTAAGCCGCCGCGGAGGCGCTCATCACCTGGATGAAGACGATGGCGTCCACCTTGACCATGGCGTTGTCCTTGGTGATCACCTCTTGCTGAGGGACATCAAGGACTTGCTCCATCATATTCATGCGCCGCCCGACCCGCTCCACGAAGGGGGTTAGCAGGCTGATGCCAGGGGAGAGGGTGCGCGTGTATTTGCCGAAACGTTCAATGGTGAACTCGCGCCCCTGCGGCACGATCTTGACCACGCTGAACAGCAGCACAAACGCCAGTACGACCAGAAAAATCGAGAAATAGAGCATCAACAGCCTCCCCTTATGAGATCAGCCTAGCACCACCGTTCGGCGAGCGGCACCGAAACCGGACACGTCGAAGATGACAAAGCCGTAATCTTCACCGTTTCGCCGCCGCCAGCCCGATGATCCTCCTGGTCTCGGACCAATCGATCAGCGGTTCGACCTGATCCAGCGGCACGAATCGCGCCTCCAGTGCATCGTCGCCTGCCACAGGCTCGCCCGACACCCATTCAGCGGCATAGTCGATCAGTACATAGTGCAGACCTGCATCGGCGAAGAGGCCGTCCACCACGTCCATAAGGCCTGTGATCCGCGCCGTGACCCCCGTCTCCTCACTCAGTTCGCGCAAGGCCGCATCGACCGCCCGCTCTCCCGGCTCGATCCGCCCGCCGGGCAGGCTCCATTCGCCCAACCTCGGCGGTTTGCCGCGTCGGATCAGCAAGACCGCATCGCCGCGCAGGCAGACGATGCCGACGGCGGGAACGGGAGAGGCGAAGGACAATGTCATGCCTCAGCCTAGCTTGGCCCTTCCGCCGCGCCCATGACTTTGACACAACAGGCGCATGACCTCCCCGTCACCCGAAGCGCTCGCCGCCCTGAAATCCGCCCTCGGCCCCGGCGGCTGGACCGATGACCCCGCCGATATCGCGCCCTGGCTGACGGAGTGGCGCAATCGCTGGCAGGGGAAGACCCCGCTGATGCTCACCCCGCGCTCGACGGAGGAAGTCGCCCGGGCCGTCCGCATCTGTGCCGAGCATCACGTGGCGATCGTGCCTCAGGGCGGCGACACGGGACTGGTCGGGGGGCAGATTCCGTATGGTGAGGTGTTGCTGTCGACGCGCAAGCTGCGGGTCGTCCGTGATGTCACCCCACTGGACGATGCGATGACGGTCGAGGCGGGGGTCACTCTGCTGGAGGCGCAACAGGCCGCCACGGCCGCGGATCGCATGTTTCCGCTCAGCCTGGCAGCAGAGGGCACGGCCACCATCGGCGGCGTCATCTCGACCAATGCGGGGGGGACGGCCGTCATCCGCTATGGCGTCATGCGCGATCTGGTGCTGGGCATTGAGGCGGTCATGCCGGACGGCGAAATCTTCCACGGCCTGAAACGGCTGCGCAAGGACAACACCGGCTACGATCTGAAACAGCTGCTGATCGGGGCCGAGGGCACCTTGGGCGTCGTCACGGCCGCGACGCTGAAGCTGTTTCCGATCATGCGCAGCCGTGCGACCGCCGTGGTCGGTCTGGACAGCCCCCATGCCGCCATCGACCTGCTGGCTCGCGCCAAGTCCGAGACAGGCGGCGGGGTAGAGGCGTTCGAACTGATGAAGCGCATAGGCGTCGAATTCGCCCTGAAGCACATCTCCGACACGCGCGAACCGCTGGATAGCACCCCGCCCTGGTACGTGTTGATAGAATTGGTTTCCGGCGAGCCTGGCGGTGCCGAAGCGGGGATGGAGCGGCTGCTGACTGCGGCCTTCGAGGCCGGCTTGATCACCGACGCCGCCATCGCCCAGAACGATGCCCAGCGCGCCGCCTTCTGGAAGATGCGCGAGGAACAGTCCGCAGCCCAGAAGCCGGAGGGCGGTGGCTGGAAGCATGACGTCTCCGTCCCCGTTTCGCGTATCGCTGATTTCCTCGACGAGGCGACGGCAGCGGTCGAACGCTTCCACCCCGGAGCCCGGGTCAGCGCCTTCGGCCACATCGGCGACGGCAATATGCACTACGATGTGCTGTGTCCGCCCGTGTCCGACCTGGCCACCTTTCTGGCGCGGTGGGAGGAGGGGTCGCGTATCGTCCACGACATCGTCGCCCGCTACGACGGCTCTATTTCCGCCGAGCATGGGCTGGGGCGTCTCAAGACCGACGAGGCCCGTCGCTACAAGTCGCCGATGGAAGTTCGCACCATGCAGGCCATCCGTGCGGCCATCGACCCGCAGCGGATCATGAACCCGGCGGTGCTGTTCTAGCCGGGCGAAGCGCACTAGCGTCGAGGGATGAGCACGCCCGAGACGCCGATCCGCAACCGCTGGACCCTGATCGGGCCCGGTATCGTCGTGGCCGCGACAGGCGTGGGGGCGGGCGATCTGGTCGCTACCCTGATTGCTGGGTCTCGCTTCGGCTATGCCCTCTTGTGGGCGGCCATCCTGGGCACTTTGCTGAAGATCGCCCTGGCCGAGGCGGTCGGTCGCTGGACCTTGGCGGGCGAGCGCACGATCTTCGACGGCTGGTCCAGCCTCGGCGGCGCGTTTCGGGTCGGTAGGCTGGGCGGCACCCTGAACTGGGCTGGTATCTATTTCGGCGTCTATGTCGTCATCTGGGGCTTCGTCTATGGTGCGGCGGCCATGACCGCGACGGCCCTGCCGCTGGCGGCCCTGTTCCCGGTCCTAGACCTGAAGGTCTGGGGGATCCTCAGCGGTCTGGCAGGGCTCGCCTTCGTCTGGTTCGGCCACTATGGCCTGTTCGAAAAGGTCATGACTGCCTGCGTCGGGGTGATGTTCGTCACCGTCATCGGCCTGGCGGTCATCGTCGCGCCGGACCTGCCCGCGCTGGCCACCGGCCTGTGGCCCAGCCTGCCGCCGGGTTCGGCCTTCTATACGCTGGGCCTGATCGGCGGCGTCGGTGGCACCATCACCATGGCGGCCTATGGCTACTGGCTGAACGCCAAGGGCTGGAAGGGGCCGGGCTGGATGCGGGTCATGCGGCTGGACAACCGCGTCGGCTATATCGTTACCGGTGTCTTCGTCGTGGCCATGCTGATTGTCGGGGCCGAACTGCTGTTCAGCGCGGGCATTGCGCTTCAGGGCGGAGAGCGCGGCCTGCTGGACCTGGACGAGGTGCTTCGCGACCGTTTTGGGCGGCCGATTTCCATCCTGTTCCTGGTCGGCTTCTGGGCGACCAGCTTCTCCAGCCTGCTGGGCGTCTGGCAGGGGGTCAGCCTGATGTTCGCCGATTTCACCGCCCATGTCCGCGGCCGTGCCGGAGACGAGGCCGTGCGCGGTGACCGCAGTCGGGCCTTCCGGGGCTATGCGCTATGGCTGACGATCCCGCCCATCGCTTTGCTGTTCATGGACCGACCCTTTGGTTTGATCGTCGCCTATGGTGTCCTGGGCAGCGTCTTCATGCCGTTTCTGGCCGGGACGCTGCTGTGGCTGCTCAACAGCGATCGCGTGCCGAGGGAATGGCGCAGTGGCTGGTTGTCCAATCTGATGCTGGCGGGGGCGACCGTTCTGTTTGCCGTCCTGGCGGGGCGGGAGCTTATCGGCCTGTTCCAGTAGCAGCTGTTCCGGCCCGGCTTGCCGCTGCGACACCTTTCGCCTAACCCGTGCGGCGTTGAATCAACGGACTACGGATCAATCCATGACCCTCGCGCTTCTCTTTCCCGGTCAGGGCAGTCAGTCGGTTGGCATGGGCGCGTCGCTGGCCGACGCCTTCGCCAGTGCCCGCGACGTCTATGCCGAGATCGATGACGCCCTGGGCCAGAAGCTGTCGGTCCTGATGCGCGAGGGGCCGGAGGATCAGCTCACCCTGACCGAGAATGCCCAGCCCGCCCTTATGGCCGTCTCCCTGGCCGCCGCCCGCGTGCTGAAGGTCGAGTTCGGCGTGGAGGTCAGCCGCGCCGCCTTCGTCGCCGGGCATTCGCTGGGTGAGTATTCGGCCCTTTGCGCCGCCGGGGCCCTGACCCTGGCCGATACCGCTCGTCTGCTGAAGCTGCGCGGCCAGGCCATGCAGCGCGCCGTGCCGGTGGGGCAGGGGGCCATGGCCTCGCTGATCGGGCCCAAGACCGATCTGGCCCTCGCCGAGGCCGCCGCCACGGCGGGTTCCGAGGTCGGGGTCTGCGTCGTCGCCAATGACAACAACGCCGGCAACATCGTCATCTCGGGCGACAAGGCCGCCGTCGATTGCGCCATCGAAAAGGCCAAGGAACTGGGCGCCCGCGCCATCCCCCTGAATGTTTCGGCCCCCTTCCACTGCCCGCTGATGCAGCCCGCTGCAGACGAGATGGCCGAGGCTCTGGCTGATGCTCGCTTGATCGCGCCGGTCGTGCCGGATGTCGCCAATGTCACCGCCCGCCCGGAAATCGACCCCGAGGTCATCCGCCGCCTGCTGGTCGAACAGGTCACTGGCCGCGTCCGCTGGCGCGAGTCGATGGAGTGGATGGCGGGAGAGGGCGGCGTCACCCGCTTCGCCGAGATCGGCTCCGGCAAGGTCCTGACCGGAATGGCCAAACGCATTGCGCCGGACGCCGAGAGCGTGGCCCTGAATACGCCCGAAGACCTGGAAGCGTTCGCGAAGAGGCTGTGAGATGTCCGACCTGCCGCTCGGTCGCAAGCTAGCTTGGCTGTCGTATGTCGCCTTGGCGATTGCATCTGTGCTGGTAGTGATCTCGGCAGTGACCGCCATTTCAGTTCTTGCGGCGTGGGTGACGGATTCTCGTGGCGCTCTGGTCCTTGCGGTCGGATGGGGTTGCCCACTGGCCGGGGCGCTAGCAGCAGCCATCCTAGCTTTCAAACGTCGAATCTATCGCGCTTGGCTCGTTCTGGGAGGTGGAGTTCTGCCAGCTCTTCTGCTGATCGCATTTTTCCAAATGGTTTCAAGTTTTAGCTGAAAGACAATCATGTTCGACCTTTCCAACAAGACCGCCCTCGTCACCGGCGCGACCGGCGGTATCGGCGGGGCCATCGCCCGCGCTCTGCATGCTCAGGGGGCCACCGTCGTCCTGTCCGGCACGCGCGAGGCGGTTCTGCAGGACCTGGCCAAAGACCTGGGCGAGCGCGCCTTCGCCGCCGCCGCCAATCTGTCCGACCCCGCCTCCGTCGATGGTTTGATCGCCCGCGCCGAGGAGGCTGCAGGCAGTCCGCTGGACATCCTTGTCGCGAACGCCGGCATCACCAAGGACGGCCTGCTGATGCGGATGAAGGACGAGGACTTCTCCGACGTCATCAAGGTCAATCTGGAAAGCTATTTCCGCCTGTCGCGCGCCGCCATGAAGGGCATGATGAAGCGCCGCTCGGGGCGGATCATCGGCATCACCTCGGTGGTCGGCGTCACCGGCAACCCCGGCCAGACCAACTATGCCGCGTCCAAGGCCGGCATGATTGGTTTCTCGAAATCTCTGGCCCAGGAAGTGGGCTCAAGGGGCATCACCGTCAACTGCATCGCGCCGGGCTTCATCGCCTCGCCCATGACCGACGTCCTGAACGATGCTCAGCGCGAGACCATACTGAAGAGCATCCCCACCGGCCGCCTGGGCACCGGCGACGAGATTGCCGCTGCCGCCGTTTATCTGTCGTCCGACGAGGCCGCCTATGTCACCGGCCAGACCCTGCACGTGAACGGCGGCATGGCGATGGTGTAGAGCCAACGAGGGGTATTTCCACCCGTCCCGACTGTGCTAAACCCCGCAGACCGGTTGGCTCGATCCCTCGTTGAAGGCTTGCGCCGCCGCCCCCGCCGTCTTACGGCAGGATTTGAGACAACAGCCGCTTCGGTGGCCCCAAAAGCAGAGACCCCCATGTCCGACACCCTGGAACGCGTCCGCAAGATCGTCATCGACCACCTGGACGCCGATCCGGACAAGGTCACCGAAAAGGCCAGCTTCATCGACGACCTGGGCGCTGACTCGCTCGACAATGTCGAACTGGTCATGGCCTTCGAAGAACAATTCGACATCGAAATCCCCGACGACGCCGCCGAACACATCCAGACGGTCGGCGACGCCGTGAAGTTCATCGACGAGAAGCTGGCCGGCTGATCGCCCCCACTTTTTCGCACGGCACTGATGGCCGCCGTGACGTCCCCCTAGCGGGGGCGTCCGGCGGCCATTACTGTTTCAAGGCTTGGAATCTTTAGGGAGTCGCCACGCATGCGTCGCGTCGTCGTCACCGGCCTCGGTCTTCTCACCCCGCTGGGCTGGGGGGTAGAGCATAACTGGAAGGGCATCGTGGAGGGGCGCTCGGGCATCGGTCCGATCACCAACTTCGATACCGAAGGCTATGGCTGCACCATCGCAGGCGAGATTCCGTCGGTCGATGGACGCGGTGGGGGTGTGCCCGGCGAACCCGGCGTCTTCGATCATGAAAAGATCATGTCGCCCAAGGATCGCAAGCGGGTCGACGACTTCATCGTCTACGCCATCGCCGCCGCCGACGAAGCCCTGGCCGATGCCAACTGGAAGCCCGAAACCGATGAGGACCGCGAGCGGACCGGCGTCATGGTCGGCTCCGGCATCGGCGGCCTGGGCCCCATCGCCGACACGGCCATCATCCTGAAGGAACAGGGCCCTCGCCGGGTCAGTCCCTTCTTCATTCCTTCGGCCCTGATCAATCTGACCAGCGGCCAGATCTCGATCCGCCACGGCCTCAAGGGCCCGAATCACTCCGTCGTCACCGCCTGCGCCACAGGGGCCCATGCCATCGGCGACGCGGCACGGATGATCGCTCTGGACGACGCGGATGTCATGGTCGCGGGCGGGGCGGAAAGCTCCATCGTGCCCATCGGCATCGCGGGCTTCCTGGCCTGCAAGGCGCTGTGCACCGCCTTCAACGACACGCCCGAGAAGGCCAGCCGCCCCTATGACAAGGACCACGCCGGTTTCGTCATGGGCGAGGGGGCCGGGATCATGGTCCTGGAGGAATACGAACACGCCAAGGCCCGCGGGGCTAAGATCTATGCCGAGGTGGTCGGCTACGGCATGAGCGGCGACGCCTATCACATCACTGCTCCGTCCGAGGATGGCGAGGGTGGCCTGCGCGCCATGAAGGCGGCGCTGAAGCGGGCTGGATTGCAGCCGCCTGACCTCGATTATGTCAACGCCCACGGCACCTCGACCATGGCCGACTGGATCGAGCTGAAGGCCATCGAGCGGCTGGTCGGCGATCATGCGAAGAACCTGGCCGTCTCCTCGACCAAGTCCATGACCGGGCATCTGTTGGGAGCCGCAGGCGCGATCGAATCGATCTTCAGCGTCCTGGCCATTCGGGATCAGATCGCGCCGCCGACGATCAACCTGGACAATCCGGAGATGGAGACGCCCATCGACCTGGTCCCGCACAAGGGCAAGCCGATGAAGATCGATGTGGCCATGTCCAACAGTTTCGGCTTCGGCGGTACCAATGCCTCGGTCATCTTCAGGAAGGTCGACTAGGTGTTCGGACGATCGGTCGAGCGAGGATCGGGGCGCAGGACCGCCCTGCTGGCGGCCGCCGGCACCTTCGGCTTCTTCGTCATTGCGGCGCTGATCGCGCTGTGGGCCGTGCTGTATGCGCCCGGTCCCTCGGCCCGGTCCGGCGAGACCACCATCGTGACCCTGTCCAGCGGCTCCGGGGTCAACGCCATCGCGGCCCAGCTGAAGGCCGAGGGTGTGATCCGCTCGACAGACCTGTTCAAGGCCGCCGTCGCCCTGAACGGCTCGGCCCGCCGCCTGCGGGCGGGGGAGTATGAGGTCCCAAGTGGTGCGTCCCTGAACGCGGTCATCGCCCTGCTGGTCGACGGCAAGGTCGTCCGCCACTTCGTCACCCTGCCCGAAGGCTGGTCCTCGGCCCAGGCGGTGGACATCCTGATGAAGGAGCCGGTGCTGGTCGGCGAGATCGAGGAGGTTCCGGAGGAGGGCACCCTGTGGCCCGAGACCTATGAGGTCGCGCGCGGCGAGACCCGCTCCTCGGTGCTGGCCCGCATGCGCCGCGCCCACGATGAAGCCGTCGCCCGACTGTGGGCCCAGCGTAGCCCCGCCACGGTTGCCCGCACTCTGGACGAGGCCATCATCCTGGCTTCGATCGTCGAGAAGGAGACCGCCGTCGCCGCCGAGCGGCCCCGCGTCGCCGGGGTCTTTACCAATCGCCTGCGTCTGGGCATGCGGCTGGAGAGCGATCCGACCATCATCTATGGCATCACCAAGGGTCGCCCCCTGGGTCGCGGCATCCGCCAGTCGGAACTTGAAGCCGCCAATCCCTGGAACACCTACCGCATAGATGGCCTGCCGCCGACGCCCATCGCCAATCCAGGCGAAGCCTCCATCGCCGCCGTTCTGAACCCCCTGCGGACTGAAGATTTGTTCTTCGTCGCCGATGGTTCGGGTGGCCACGCCTTCGCGCGCACCTATCAGGAGCATCTGTCCAATGTCGCCCGCTGGCGCGAGATCGAGCGGCGCAAGGCGGGGCTGCCGCCCGAAGCGCCTTCTGTTGCCGCTGGGCCAACTGATCCTGCTCAGGACCTGCCTCCCGGTGTCGTGGCGCCGCCCGGAGCCCAGGTGATCCGCGTGCCACAGCAGCCGACACAGCAAATGGCACCACAGCCTGTCCAATGAGGCGCGATTGGACTAGGACGGCGCCCAGTCGCAGAGTCGCCCGTCCCAAGGTTTCGAATGTCGAATGAACGCACGCCCCGCCGGGGTGTCCTCCTGATCGTCGCCAGTCCCTCGGGTGCCGGCAAGACCTCGCTATGCCGGCGCCTGATGGCCGATCACGGCGGGCTGGAGCTGTCGGTGTCGATGACCACCCGCGCCATCCGTCCGGGCGAGGTCGCGGACCGCGACTATCATTTCGTCGACGATGCCGAGTTCCAGCGCCTGATCGACGCCGATGCCTTCCTGGAGTGGGCCGACGTACACGGCGCTCGTTACGGCAGCCCCCGCGCGCCCATCGACCGCGCCCTGGCCGAGGGCCGCGACGTCCTGTTCGACATCGACTGGCAGGGTGCGCGCGACATCGCCGAGAAATGCCCCGAGGATGCCGTGCGCGTCTTCATCCTGCCGCCCAGCCTGGAAGAGTTGCGCCGCCGCCTGGTCACCCGCTCCCAGGACGCCGACGACGTCATCGAGCGCCGCATCGCCAACGCCAAGGGCGAGATCGAGCATTGCGACCAGTTCGACTATGTCTTCGTCAACGATGACTTTGACCGGTCCTACGCCGAACTGGCTCACATCTACCACGCCGAACGCAGCTGCCGCGCCCGCAACCTGTGGGTCGAGAACTACCGCGATGCCCTGCTGAACGAGGCGGTCTAGAGGGCTTGTGGGGCGACCAGCGATCGGTACACTCCCTTCATCGTTCAACATTGAAAGGAGGTGGTCGAATGTCTCATTGTCTCACGCCGCACGCGGCAAGCCGTCTGAGCCTGACCTCCCCTCTGGCGGGGGCTTTCGCCTGACGACAAGCCTCGGTTTGGCTGACAATGTAAGGGCCGCTCCTCGGGGGCGGCCCTTTTTGCTGGCGCTTACTTGATCGCGGCGGCCAGCCTCAGAAAACCTGCCAGGTCGATGACCTCGGCCCGGTCTTCCGGACTGATGCCCGCTGCTTCGCATAGCTCTGCACCGCCCAGGGTTTTCAGGCTGGAGCGCAGCATCTTGCGACGCTGACCGAAGGCGGCGGCGGTGACCCGTTCCAGCCGCTTCAGCGTTTCGGCATCGGGCCGATCGGCGCGGGGGACCAGATGCACTACGGCCGAAGCCACCTTGGGCGGCGGTGTAAAGGCGGCGGCGGGCAGGTGCATGACCAGCCGCGCCTCGGCCACGGCCTGAGAAATCACGGCCAGACGGCCATAGGCATCGTCGCCGGGCGCGGCCACGATCCGTTCGGCGACCTCCTTCTGGAACATCAGGGTCAGGGCATGCGGTGTCCACGGCCCGGTCAGCCATTTGATCAGCAGGGGCGTCCCGACATTGTAAGGCAGGTTGGAGACGAGATGCGTCGGGCCTTCGACCAGATCGGCCTCGCGCACCTTCAGCGCATCGCCCTCGACGATCCGGAGCCGCCCGGTTCCATCGTCCAGTTCACTCAGCAGCGGCAGGAAGCGCGGGTCTTTTTCGACCAGCACGACAGCACCCGCATCACTCTCCAGCAGCGCCCGCGTCAGCCCACCCGGACCCGGCCCCACCTCGATCACGGCACGCCCCTCAAACGGCCCGGCCAGCCGAACGATCTTGCGCGTTACATTAAGGTCCAGCAGGAAATGCTGCCCGAAGCTCTTCTTGGCCAGCAGGCCGTGGGCATCGAGGCTGTCGCGCAGGGAGGGCAGGTCGGTCATCGCGCCTGCATAACAGGTTCGGCCTGGCTTGGAACGCGTCGGTCACGCTGGCGTCACCTCGCGCAAGCAGCTAACCATCCGGCAAAACAGACACCGGGAGACGACGCCATGACAACCTCCAAGATCGCCTTCATCGGCCTGGGCAATATGGGCGGTGGCATGGCAGCCAATCAGGCCAAGGCCGGGCATGCGGTCGCGGCCTTCGATCTGTCGGAGGCGGCGCTGGAACGGGCCAGGGGCGCGGGCTGCACGCCGGTCGCATCGGTGGCCGAGGCGGTCAAGGATGCGGACATCGTCATCACCATGCTGCCCGCCGGGCCTCATGTGCTGAAGGTCTACTCCGAACAGATCATCGGGGCGGCCCCCACGTCAGCCCTGCTGCTGGACTGCTCGACCATCGATGTGGACACGGCGCGCAAGGTCGCCGGACTGGCCAAGGAGGCCGGCTATGCCTTCGCCGATGCGCCGGTGTCGGGTGGGACGATGGCGGCGGATGCTGGCACCCTGGCCTTCATGGTCGGCTGCGATGAACCCGATTTCGCGCGCATCGAGGCGGCGCTGGAGCCGATGAGCCGGGCGACCTTCCGCGCCGGTGATCACGGGGCGGGGCAGGCGGCCAAGATCTGCAACAACATGATCCTGGGCATCACCATGCTGGGCACCTGCGAGGCCATCGGCCTGGCGGAAAAGCTGGGGCTGGACCCGGTCAAGATGTTCGACATCGTGTCCAAGTCCTCGGGCCAGAGCTGGTCGACCACCACCTACTATCCCTGGCCCGGCCCGGTGCCGACGGCACCGTCGAACCGCAACTACGACGGCGGTTTCGCCACGGCCATGATGTTGAAGGACCTGAAACTTGCGCAGGATGCGGCGGCCAAGTCGGGAGCCTCGACACCGCTGGGGGCCCAGACCGAGGCGCTGTTCCAGATGTTTGATGGGCTGGGTTATGGCGGTCGGGACTTTTCGGCCATCCTGCAGATGCTGCGCGGCAAGCTGGATGAATTGCCGAAGCCCTGAACGCATAAAGCAACCTGATAATCATTATCAATTAGAAGGTTGCGACGATTTAGCAGGCTTCGTTGATAGACTTTTATCGGCTCGAGGCGCACATACCGGTCATCGGCAAAAGACCATGCGGGCGATAGGGTTGTTCGACTATAAGGCGGCATTCGAGGGCTCGGTAGAGCAGGTCAAGGGAGAAGGGCGCTATCGCGTCTTCGCCGACCTGAAGCGCGTGCGCGGCCAGTTCCCTCTGGCGCGCCGCCGCCGCGAGGATGGCACCGAACAGGACGTCGTGGTCTGGTGCTCCAACGACTATCTGGGAATGGGCCAGCACCCCGAGGTGTTGGGGGCCATGCAGGCCGAGATCGATTCCGTCGGTGCCGGGGCCGGTGGTACGCGCAACATCTCGGGTACCACGCGCTCGGCCGTCGATCTGGAGGCCGAGTTGGCCAGCTGGCACCAGAAGGAGGCGGCGCTGCTGTTCACCTCCGGCTATGTGGCCAATGAGGCGACGCTGACGACGCTGCAGCGCATCCTGCCGGGCCTGATCACCTTTTCCGACAGCCTGAACCACGCCTCCATGATCGCGGGCATCCGCAATGGCGGCGGCGAGCGGCACATCTTTGCACACAACGATCTGGTGCATCTGGAAGCCCTGCTGGCCGCCGCGCCGGTCGATGCGCCCAAGCTGATCGCCTTCGAGAGCGTCTATTCCATGGACGGCGACATCGCCGACCTGGCCGGCACGATCGCCCTGGCCAAGAAGTACAACGCCCTGACCTATCTGGACGAGGTCCATGCCGTCGGCCTTTACGGCGCGACCGGCGCAGGCGTGGCCGAGCGGGACGGCGTTCTGGACGGTATCGACATCGTTGAGTGCACCTTGGGCAAGGCCATCGGCGTTATGGGCGGCTATATCGCTGCTGACGCAGTTATCATCGATGCTGTGCGCAGCTGGGCCTCGGGCTTCATCTTCACGACGTCGCTGCCGCCGGCCCTGACCGCCGGAGCCTTGGCCTCGGTGCGCCACCTGAAGGCCAATGGCGCTCTGCGCGAGGCGCATCAGGAGCGGGCGGCGACGCTGAAGGCTCGGTTCACGGCGGCGGGCATCCCCGTCCTGCCCAGCGTCAGTCATATCGTGCCCGTGCATGTCGGCAATCCGGTCCACTGCAAGATGATCTCGGACATGCTGCTGGAGCAGTACGGGGTCTATGTGCAGCCGATCAATTATCCCACCGTGCCCAAGGGGACCGAGCGGCTGCGCTTCACGCCATCGCCGAACCACACGGATGCGATGATGGACGACCTGGTCAAGGCCATGGATGCCCTGTGGACCCACTGCAACGTGGTGCGCCTGCCGCAGGTAGCCTGAGCACGCTGGATGGCGCCACGGTCAGTCGTTAAGATCGACGAATGACAGACGCGCGTCCGCCTCTTTCCGCCTATTCCCACCATCGCGCGTTCGTCGGCCAGCCTGCTCGCTATGATCTCGCGGCGGGCTCTCAGTTCGCCTTGCTTTTCCTTCTTGGCCTTCGAGAACATCACCGGCTGCTGGATTTCGGCTGTGGGTCCCTTCGCCTGGGAAGGCTGGCGATCCCTTATCTGATGCCGGATCGCTATTGCGGAATCGAACCCGAGATGAGGCTGGTTGAAGAGGGATTCAAACACGAGCTCGGTGACGACATTCGACTGCTGAAGAGGCCGAGGTTTGACGCCAATCGGGATTACCGTGTCGAGGTGTTTGAGGAGACTTTTGATTTCATCATCGCTCAATCCGTCTTTTCACACACTGGACAAGCTCCGGTAGCAAAGGCCCTTGCTGCCTTTGCTGATGTCTTGGCACCAGGGGGTGTCATTTTGGCCAACTGGCTGCTGGGATATGAAGACACTGGCGCGAACGTCGAAACGACGGACTGGGTCTACCCTGAATGCGTCTCATTTATGCCTGATCGCATTGTGCGGCTAGCCCAGGAGGCGGGCTTGGCGATCAGCGCCTGTCCCTGGCCTCATCCCGAGCTCAACTGGTTCGTCATGGCCAAGCGAACGGAGGACCTGCCCTCGCGTGATCAACTTGACGCCCTGCGCGTAGCTCCTCCGGCTTGGCAGCGATGAAAGACGATTTGGGCGAGGTTATCCTCGAGCTGACCCGCAACGGGGTTTATCTGAAATGCTCGGCGGTGCACGTCGCGACCGGCGTCGAGGCCACAGCCATCGGCCCCGTGACCGAGCGGCATGGGCTGGAGCGGATCGCCCTGGCTAAGCTGAAACGGGCCTTGGCGTCGCGCTGACCCACTAGATGTTGTGGTGAACCCGCGTCAGGCCTAAATGGATCGCCGCTCAAGCCCCGGGGATTCCAGTGACCGACTTCACCCACGCCGACTACTTCTCGAAAACCCTCGCCGCCGCAGATCCCGATGTCTTCAACGGCATCCAGGGCGAGCTGGCGCGGCAGAAGGAGCAGATCGAGCTGATCGCGTCCGAGAACATCGTCTCTCAGGCGGTTCTGGAGGCGCAGGGGTCGGTGCTGACAAATAAATACGCCGAGGGCTATCCAGGGCGTCGCTACTATGGCGGCTGTGAATACGTCGATGTGACCGAAGACCTGGCGCGGTCGCGGGCCAAGGAACTGTTCGGCTGTGCCTTCGCCAATGTCCAGCCTCACTCGGGCGCCCAGGCCAACCAGGCGGTGTTCCAGGCCCTGCTGCAACCCGGCGACACCTTCCTGGGCATGGATCTGGCCGCAGGCGGACACCTGACGCACGGCAGCCCTGCCAACCAGTCGGGCAAGTGGTTCCGGCCCGTCACCTATACGGTGCGCCAGGACGATCACCTGATCGACTATGACAACGTCGCCGAGATGGCCGAGCGCGAGAAGCCGAAGCTGATCATTGCTGGCGCCTCCGCCTATTCACGTCCCATCGATTTCAAGCGGTTTCGCGAGATCGCCGACAGCGTCGGGGCCTATCTGATGGTCGACATGGCCCACTATGCGGGGCTGGTCGCCGGGGGAGTCTATCCCGACCCGCTGCCGCACGCGCACATCGTCACGACCACGACCCACAAGACCCTGCGCGGTCCGCGCGGCGGCATGGTGCTGTCGAACGACATGGAGATCGGCAAGAAGATCAACTCCGCCGTATTCCCTGGCTTGCAGGGCGGGCCGCTGGAGCATGTGATCGCGGCCAAGGCCGTAGCCTTCGGCGAGGCGCTGAAGCCGGAGTTCAAGGCCTATGCACAACAGGTCGTGGACAATGCCCGGGCCCTGGCGGCAGTACTGGTCGAGCGGGGGACGCACATCGTCTCAGGCGGGACGGACACCCATTTGATGCTGGTCGATCTGCGTCCCAAGGGCGTGACGGGCAAGGCGACGGAGGCGGCGCTGGAGCATGCCCTGATGACCTGCAACAAGAATGGCGTGCCGTTTGACACCGCACCCTTCACCGTGACCTCGGGCGTCCGTCTGGGCACGCCGGCGGGCACCACGCGCGGTTTCGGCGTGGCCGAGTTCCAGCAGGTCGGCCACTGGATCGCCGATGTGATCGACTCCATGAAGGGCACGGACGAGGCCGATCCGGCGATCCAGGCCCGGGTGGCGGCCGAGGTGCGCGAACTGACCGCGCGCTTCCCGATCTATGGATAGCCCGCGATGAAATGCCCCTTCTGCGGACATGCCGACACCCAGGTGAAGGACAGTCGCCCGTCGGATGACGGCGCGGCCATCCGGCGCCGACGGTCCTGTCCGCAGTGCAACGGGCGTTTTACGACCTTTGAGCGGGTCCAGTTGCGCGAATTGATGATCCTGAAGCGCAACGGGCGGCGCACGCCCTTTGACCGCGACAAGCTGGAGCGCTCGCTGGGCATTGCCCTGCGCAAGCGTCCGGTTCAGCCGGAACAGGTCGAACAGATGGTGTCGCGGATCGTGCGTCAGCTGGAAAGCCTGGGCGAGACCGAAATCCATTCCTCGACCGTCGGCGACTTCATCATGAAGGCACTGAAGTCGGTCGATGAGGTGGCCTATGTCCGATACGCCTCGGTCTACAAGGATTTCCGCGCCACCGGCGACTTCGCCCGCTTCCTGGGCGACGAAGGGCTGGACGAGCCAGGCAAGGGCTGATGCCCCTCAGGGTCACACTGAAACTGGCGACGTCGCTGGACGGTCGCATCGCCATGCCGTCAGGCGAGAGCCGCTGGATCACGGGCGAGGCGGCGCGGGCGCAGGGGCATCGGCTGCGTGCGGCGCATGAGGCCATAATGGTCGGGGTCGAGACGGTGCTGGCGGACGATCCGGAACTGACGGTGCGGTTGGGGGAAGAGGGGCGTGACGTCGCTCAGCCCCTTCGTGTGGTCCTCGACAGCCGCCTCCGCACACCTTCGTCGGCAAAGGTCGCATCCGGCAATACCCTGATCCTGATCGCCACCGAGCCGCACCCCATCGGCAGCGCCGAAGTCGTCCGGGTCGCGTCAGCCGATGGCCGACCCATCATCGAGGCCATCATCGGCGCTCTGTCCGAGCGCAATATCACCTCCGTCCTGATCGAAGGGGGAGGGCAGGTGGCGGCGTCCTTCATCCGCGCTGGCCGCATCGATCGACTGGAGTGGTTCCGCGCGCCCATCCTCCTCGGCGCGGAGGGACGCCCCTGTATCGCCGGTCTGGCCCTTGCGAAGCTGGGCAACGCCCCCAAGTTCCGTCGTCTGTCGGCCGAACCTCTCGGAGACGATTTGTGGGAACGCTATGAAGCGGTTCGCTAGCCCTTTCAGGCCCACCGGCGCTGGTAAGAAGGATCGCGCGACGACCTTCCATGCGGACTCAGTGGACTCAGTGGACTCTGTTTTTCGTCCACGTCTGAGCGGAATGGCCTGACATGTTCACCGGCATCATCACCGACATCGGCCGCGTGCGTTCCGTTCGCCAGACGGACCGTGACCGCCGCTATGAGGTCGAGACCGTCTGGGACACGGCGACCATCGATCTGGGCGCATCGATCAGCCATGCAGGCTGCTGTCTGACGGTCACCGAGAAAGGTCCCGGCTGGTTCGCGGTCGAGGTATCCGGCGAGACTCTGTCGAAGACGACCTTGGGCGACTGGGCCGAGGGGCACCGCGTCAATCTGGAGCGGGCGGCCAAACTGGGCGATGAACTGGGCGGGCATATCGTCTCGGGCCACGTGGATGGTCTGGGCCGCGTCGTCTCGGTGACGCCGGACGGCGGGTCGCACCGGATCGAGATCGAGGTTCCTGCGCCGCTGCATCGCTACATCGCGGCGAAAGGCTCGATCACGGTGGATGGGGTGTCCCTGACGGTCAACGCCGTCGAGGGCGCGATTTTCGGCCTGAACATCATCCCGCATACCTGGGATGCGACCACCCTGGGCACTCTGAAAGCCGGGGATTGGGTCAATCTCGAGATCGACATGCTGGCGCGATACCTCGCGCGGTGGCAGGAGACGGCGTGATGCAATTGGCCGCGAACATGAATGACAGCCCGATCAGTCCCATCGAGGACATTCTGGAGGATGCCCGCAACGGGCGCCCCTACATCCTTGTGGATGCCGAGGATCGCGAGAACGAGGGGGATGTCATCATCCCGGCCCAGTTCGCGACCCCGGACCAGATCAACTTCATGGCGCGTCATGCGCGAGGTCTGATCTGTCTGGCCATCACCAGTGACCGGGCGCGTCAGCTGCGCCTGCCGCCCATGGCCGCCGACAATCGCACCAGCATGGGGACGGCCTTCACCGTTTCTATCGAAGCGCGCGAAGGCGTGACGACGGGGATTTCCGCCGCTGACCGCGCCCGGACCGTGCAGGTGGCCTCCGATCCGACCAAGGGGGCCGACGATATCGTCTCTCCGGGTCATGTGTTTCCGCTGGTCGCGCGGGACGGCGGTGTTCTGGTGCGAACGGGCCATACGGAGGCGGCGGTCGATATCAGCCGCATGGCCGGACTGACGCCCGCGGGCGTGATCTGCGAGGTCATGAACGACGACGGGTCGATGGCGCGGATGCCCGATCTGGTTGCCTTCGCCCAGCTGCATGGGCTGAAGATCGGCACCATCGCCGACCTGATCGCCTATCGCCGGCGCACCGAACGCTATGTCGAGCGGGTCATGGACACGCCGTTCGACAGCGTCCATGGCGGGCCGTTCCGCCTGATGCTGTACCGGAACACGATCGAGGGGGCCGAGCATATCGCCCTCGTCAAGGGCAAGGTCGAGGCCGGCAAGCCGACGCTGGTGCGCATGCACCAGGTCGATTTCGCCGCCGACATCCTGGGCCACGTCGAGGCGCGACAGGACTATGTGCCCCAGGCCCTCAAGGCGATCTCGGACCATGACGGAGCGGGCGTGACCGTCTTCCTGCGCGATCCGGACCTGCACGGCCTGGCCGAGCGGCTGTCGGGTGTGCCTCGACCGCAGGCGGCGGATCGGTCGCTGAAGAACTACGGTGTCGGCGCGCAGATCCTGCTGGATCTCGGCGTGCGCGACATGATCGTGATGAGCTCGACCCGCCCCAATCCCACCGCGCTTGAAGGCTATGGCCTGCGCATCGTCGGCTGGTGCGGAATGGACGGAGAAGACCAATCCTGAGTGAACCCATTCGCGTCCTTATCGTCGAGGCGCGCTTCTATGACGATCTGGCCGACGCCCTTCTGGAGGGCGCGAAGGATGCCCTGCGCGAACAGGGGGCCGAGTTCGACGTCGTCTCCGTGCCTGGTGCGCTGGAGGTGCCGACGGTGATCGCCCTGGCCGAGGAAGCCGGGCGCTATCCGACCGCGCCGCGCTATGACGGCTATGTGGCGCTGGGCTGTGTGATCCGCGGCGAGACCTATCATTTCGAGATCGTCTCGGATCAGTCGGCGGCGGGCATCCGCAATCTGGGCCTGAAAGGCATCATCATCGGCAACGGCATCCTGACCACCGAGGACGAACACCAGGCCTGGGCGCGCGCCCGCATCAGCGAGGGCGACAAGGGCGGCGGCGCAGCCCGCGCGGCCCTGGACCTGATTGCGCTGCGCAAGCGGCTTCGCGTAGGACTGGGATCGTGACCCAGCCCAACAGCATTCAATCCGTCCTCGAACAATTGGCCGAGAATCAAAAGGCCAATGCCGAGCCACAACTGAGCAGTCGCCAGCGGCGTGCGCGCACGGTCGCGCGTCTGGCCGCCGTCCAGGCCCTCTATCAGATGGAGCTGGCGGGTGAGGGCGTGGACACCGTTATCACCGAGTTCTCGAACCACCGCTTCGATGCCGACATCGAGGGCGAACCCCTGGCCGAGGCGGACGAGGACTATTTCGCCCAGATCGTGCGCGGCGTGGTCGGCGAGCAGTCGGCCATCGACCTGGCGGTCAAGGCGCGGCTGGCATCGAACTGGCGGCTGGAGCGGCTCGATTCGACGCTGCGGGCCCTGCTGCGCGCAGGAGCGTGGGAGCTGAAATCGCGCCCCGATGTGCCACGAGAGATCGTGATCGACGAATATGTCGAGCTGGCCAAGGCCTTCTTCGATGAGGCCGAGGCCAAGTTCGTCAACGCCGCCCTGGACGGGGTGGCGCGGGACGTTCGCGCCAGCTGATGCCCTCCGTCGACGTCGCCGGTGAATTCGAAACCATCCGGCGACTGTTCGCGCCCCTGGCGCATCCCGAGTGGGGCAGGGAGCTGAAGGACGACGTGGCCGTAGTGCCTTCGCGTCCCGGCTTTGACCTTGTCCTGACCAAGGATGCGATGGTCGAGGGGGTCCATTTCCTGCCCGACGACCCTCTGGACACGGTGGCGCAGAAGCTGTTGCGCGTGAACCTTTCCGACCTGGCGGCCAAGGGGGCGGAAGCCTTCGGCTATATGCTGGCCTGCCACTGGTCGGATCGCTGTGGCTGGCCCGAGCGGGAGGCCTTCGTCGACGGCCTGCGACGTGATCAGGCGATCTTCGAGGTCCTGTTGCTGGGTGGAGATACGGTTTCGACCAAGGGTCCGGCCAGCTTTTCCCTGACCCTGCTGGGCTGGATGCCGAAAGGACGAACGGTCGGGCGGGCGGGCGCGAAGCCCGGCGATGTGGTCATGGTCACCGGCGCGATCGGTGACGGCTGGCTGGGTCTGCAGGCCGCGCAAGGCAAGCTGTCGCTGGAGATGGAGCGGATCATCGCCCTGGTTGAACACTATCGCCGGCCTATGCCGCAGACCGATTTCGCATCCACGATCCGCGATATGGCGAGCGCCTCGGTCGATGTCTCGGACGGGCTGGTCGCCGACCTGGGCCATATCGCCTCGGCCAGCGGGGTCGGGCTGGAGATCGATCTGGAGGTGACGCCATTGTCTCTGGCGGGTCAGGCTTGGATGGACCAGAGGGTCGACGCCCAGGCGGCGCTGGAAAAACTCGTCACCGGCGGAGACGACTATGAGATCGCCTTTACCGCCCCGGCTTCCAGCGAGGAGGCCCTGCGGCGCGAGGCGGACCGTCGCCACATCCCGCTGACACGAATCGGTCAGGTGGTGGCGGGCAAAGGCGTGGCTGTGCGCTATCAAGGACAGGCCGTGACCCTGGCCAAGCCGGGATTCACCCATAGCTAGGCTGCAAACGAAATCTCAAGCCCTGTCGGGTAATGCGGGTGGCATGCGCCGTCGTGACCTCATCGCTGCCTCTGCTGCCCTGCCTGCCGGTCTGCTGGCGGGCGGTGCCATGGCCAGCGAGGACGCCCCGACCTCTGCTGCACCTCTGAGCATCGCGGGCGTGGGCCTGCCGGTGATCACCGAGGGACGCATCCGCAACTATGTCTTCGTGTCGCTGAGGCTGCATCTGGGCGCAGGCACGACCGCGGAGGCCCTGCGGGTCAAGGAGCCCTATTTCCGCGACGCCTTGGTCCGTGCCGCCTATCGCACGCCGTTCACGGTCGCGAACAACTGGACAGTCGTGGATGGGGCTGCCGTCGCGGCCAGCCTGATGCGGGCGGCCACGACCATCGCGGGGCGCGGCAAGGTCACGCGGGTCGAGATCGTCACCCAGACACCCCGCCGCCGGACCGGTGTCCGCGCCGGCTGATCGCCGTTCACCGTAAGTGGTTGCGTCCTGTTGACGCATTTGCCAGTCTTCCGACGCAATCCCCACAGGACGCAGTTCCGCGTCCGTTGCGCACGGGGGGACCGGAAGGCGGAAGAGGCCAAAAGGCCCGCCGCGCCAAGGATCCGGGCGCTCAATGCACTCAGGGTTTGGAAACGCCATGAATAACTATCTGTGGCTGGTCATCGCCGCAGGCGCGCTGGGAGTCCTCTACGGACTTGTCCAGACCGCCGCGCTGATGAAGGCCAGTACCGGCAACGACAAGATGCGCGAGATCGCCGCCGCGATCCAGGAAGGCGCATCGGCCTACCTGCGGCGGCAATATATGACCATCGGCATGGTCGGGATCGTCATCCTGATCGCCGCCTATTTCCTGATCGGCGTCTATGCGGCGATCGGCTTCGTGATCGGCGCAGTCCTGTCGGGCCTGGCCGGATTTGCGGGCATGCTGATTTCCGTTCGAGCCAATGTGCGGACCGCACAGGCGGCCTCGGAAAGCCTGTCCAAGGGGCTGGACCTGGCGTTCAGGTCCGGAGCCATCACCGGCATGTTCGTGGCGGGCGGGGCTCTGCTGGGTGTCGCGGGCTATTATGCCGTGCTGACGGCGGGCATGGGCCTTGAGGCCACGGGCCGCGAGGTCATTGACGGCCTGGTGGCGCTGGGCTTCGGGGCCTCGCTGATCTCCATCTTCGCGCGCCTGGGTGGCGGCATCTTCACCAAGGGTGCGGACGTCGGCGGCGACATGGTCGGCAAGGTCGAGGCGGGAATCCCTGAGGATGACCCCCGTAATGCCGCGACCATCGCCGACAACGTCGGCGACAACGTCGGCGACTGCGCGGGCATGGCCGCCGATCTGTTCGAGACCTATGCGGTGACGACCGTGGCGACGATGGTGCTGGCCGCCATCTTCTTCCGCGAGCAGCCCTATGTCGAAACGATGATGCTGTTGCCGCTGGCGATCTGCGGCATCTGTATAGTGACCTCGATCATCGGTTCGTTCTTCGTGCGGCTGGGCAAGAGCCAGAACATCATGGGGGCGCTGTATCAGGGCCTGATCGTGACCGGCGTCCTGTCGGTCGCGGCGGTGTGGTGGGTCATCACGACCCTGGTCCCCGAGACAATGACGACCATGGACGGACGCACGTTCGACGCCATGGCCCTGTTCTGGTCCGGGCTTGTTGGCCTGGGCGTCACCGCTGCAATCGTGGTGATCACGGAATACTATACCGGGTCGAACTTCCGGCCCGTGCGGTCAGTGGCCAATGCCTCTGTTTCGGGCCACGGCACCAATGTGATCCAGGGTCTGGCCGTATCGCTGGAGTCCACGGCGCTGCCGGCGCTGACGATCATCGTCGGCATCGTGGCCAGCTTCCAGCTGGCCGGCCTGTTCGGCATCGCCATCGCCACCACGACCATGCTCGGCGTGGCGGGGATGATCGTGGCGCTGGATGCGTTCGGTCCTGTCACCGACAACGCCGGGGGCATCGCCGAAATGGCGGGCCTGCCCAGCGAGGTGCGACATTCGACCGACGCTCTCGACGCGGTGGGCAACACCACCAAGGCGGTGACCAAGGGCTATGCGATCGGATCGGCGGGCCTCGGAGCGCTGGTGCTGTTCGCGGCCTATACGTCGGACCTAAACTATTTCGCGGCCAATCCGGACCTGTACCCCTTCTTCGCAGGCATGGGCGCGATCGATTTCGGCCTGACCAATCCGTACGTCGTCGTCGGCCTGCTGTTCGGGGGGCTGCTGCCCTTCCTGTTCGGCGGCATGTCGATGATGGCGGTGGGTCGTGCGGCCGAAGCCGTCGTGGCCGAGGTGCGTCGCCAGTTCCGCGAGAACCCGGGCATCATGACCTATGAGGTCAAGCCGGAGTATGGTCGGGCGGTAGACATCCTGACCAAGGCGGCGATCAAGGAGATGATCGTGCCGTCCTTGCTGCCTGTGCTGTCGCCGATCGTGCTTTTCGTCGCCGTGCTGGCCATCTCGGATAAGGCGACGGCGTTTGCCGCCCTGGGGGCCATGCTGATGGGGGTCATCGTGACCGGCCTGTTCGTGGCCATCTCGATGACTTCGGGCGGCGGGGCCTGGGACAATGCCAAGAAGGTGATCGAGGAAGGCTTCACCGACAAGAACGGCGTCGTCCACGGCAAGGGCTCGGAGGCTCACAAAGCCGCTGTCACAGGTGATACCGTTGGCGATCCCTACAAGGATACCAGCGGCCCGGCGGTGAATCCGATGATCAAGATCACGAACATCGTAGCGCTGCTGCTGTTGGCAGTTCTGGCGAGCGGGAACGTCGGCTAGCTCATCCCGATAGCGAAAACAAAGACGCCCCGGAGTGCGATCTCCGGGGCGTTCTTCTTTCTGGCATCGAAGAGTTTGGCCTAGTCGTCGCGCCGCTGCTGGCCTGGGACATCCTCGTCCGTGCGTGGCAGCTGGCCACGGCCAACGTTGCCTAGCAGCTGTTCCAGAATGGTCAGCTGGCGACCGCGCGTCGGCGTCTCATTGCTGTTCATGGACAGGCGCTGGCCGTCGTCCAGCCCGAGCGTACGAACCTCTGCGACTTGGCCAGCGTCGTTGAAAGTGATCTCCGTCACGCTGCGCTGCGTCACCTGGGGGCGGTTGTAGGTGTATTTCTCGGTCGTCTGGCTGATGTAGTACCAGACAGTGTCCTTCTCGAACGTCGAGGTGGTCGAGGGCGAGCCGAGGCGGGTCAGCACCGTCTGCCGTGTGTCCGTGCCCGCCACGATGTCCGTCGGCTTGGCGTCGATGGCCTGAAACCCGTTCTGCCCGATCGTGGGCGCACAGGCGACGGTCAGGGCTGCGAACGAAAGAGCGGCAAAAGTCAGGGAAATGCGGAGCATGGGCGAGCCTGCGACAAAACAAGGTCTTTGACCTAACCGGACCTGCGCCTTAGTTCAACGGCGCGGCGGAAAAGGGGCCGTATGATCATGCTGTCAAAACTGTTCCGAACCCGACCCCACGCCCGAATGGGTGAGACCCTGTATGAACGGGCGGTCGATCAGGCCCGCCATACGGATTTTTACACGACGCTGGGCGTCGCCGACCAGATCGATGCGCGATTCGAACTCTATACTCTGCATGCCTTGCTGCTGATTCTACGCCTGCGCGACGATGACCAGAATGGCGACGAGGGCGGGGCCGAGGCGGCGCAGGCGCTGTTCGACACCTATGTCTCGGCGCTGGATCATGCGCTTCGGGAACTGGGTGTGGGCGACACCTCCGTCGGCAAGAAGATGCGCAAGCTGGGTGAGGCCATGTACGGCCGGATGCAGGCCTATGAGACACCTCTGCGCGACGGTGATCAGGCGGCGTTGGCGGCGGGCCTGGCGCGGAACGTCTATGAGAGCGACGATGCGGCTACAGGTGCGGCCCTGGCGCGTTATGCCATTGCCAGCCGTCGACGCCTGGCGACACAAGGTTTTGGTGCGCTATTGAAGGGCCCGGACTGGGCGGAGATTGCGGCATGATCGAGAGCGGATTGCCCTACAGCGTGCCGGTGCGGTTGCATCAGGCCGGAGCGGGTCTGGAGCGGCATCTGGAGCCGGACGCAGCCGAGCGGGCGAAGATCGCAAAGTCGCTGGACCTGGCGTCGCTGGACGCTTTTGACGCCGACATCAAACTGGAGCCCAGTGGTCACTCGGGCTGGCGCGTGTCGGGCCGGGTGCGGGCCGATGCGGTCCAGACATGCGGTCTGACGCTGGAGCCGTTGCCGATCCACATCGATGCCAGGTTCTCGATTCCGCTGGCTGAGGCGGTCGAAACCGAAAGTGACGAGATCGACGTCACCCTGGACGACGATGCGCCCGACCTGATCGAGGACGGTCAGATCGACCTGGGTCAGTATGCGGTCGAGCAACTGGCGCTGAAGCTGGACCCGTTCCCCCGCAAGCCGGGCGCCGAATTCGTACAGCCCGAAGAACCGGCGGAAATCTCGCCCTTTGCGGTGCTGAAAGCGTTGCGTCCGTCCGACGAAGGTTGACGCAGGGTCTGCACGGTTGCATCCCCCCGGCGCGGGTCTATCTTCCCGCCTCAAAGCGCCCGAGTCCCTGGCGCGACGGAGTCGAACCGGCTTGCCATCCTCCATACTAATTTCGCTCGACGGCATGGGCGGGGACCACGGTCCGCCCGTCGTGATCGCCGGCATCCAGGACTATCGCAGACAGCACGGCGGCGAAGGTGTCCGCTTTATGGTGCATGGCGACGAAGCCGCCATCCGGAGCGAGATGGCCAAGTGCGGCCTGGGCGACGATCTGGTCGTCGTGCGCCACACTGACAAGGTCGTAGGCATGGAAGAAAAGCCCGCCCAGGCCATGCGGCGGGGCAAGGGCTCGAGCCTGTGGAACGCCATTGAAGCGGTCAAAACGGGTGAGGCGCATGCTGTCGTCTCGGCGGGCAATACAGGGGCGTTGATGGCGATTGCCAAGCTGATCCTGCGCATGTCGGCCCACGGGCTGGAACGTCCGGCGATTGTCGCCAGCTGGCCCACGCTGCGCGGCGTGACCGCCGTGCTGGATGTCGGGGCCAATATCGAGAGCGACGCCGAACAACTGATCGAATTCGCCATCATGGGCGAGGCCTTTCATGCCGCCGTGCACGGGGTAGCGCGTCCAACCGTCGGCATACTGAACGTCGGCTCCGAGGACATGAAGGGCCACGAGGAGGTCCGGGAAGCCAGCCGTGTCCTGCGTGAGGGTGGTTTGGGTTTGAACTATCACGGCTTCGTCGAGGGCGATGACATCGCCAAGGGCACGGTCGATGTGGTCGTGACCGACGGCTTTACCGGCAATATCGCGCTCAAGACCGCGGAGGGCGTGGCGCGGTTCATCTCGGCCCTGTTGAAGGAGGCGCTGACGTCCAGCCTTCAGGCCAAGGTCGGGGCGGCGATCGCCATGCCGGCGCTTAAGGCCATGGGACGGCGGATCGATCCCAGTTCCATCAATGGCGGACCGCTGCTGGGTCTGAACGGCATTGTTGTGAAGAGCCACGGCGGGGCTGACGCAAAGGGCTTTGCCAATGCCATTCGTATCGCGGTGGATCTGGCCCGCAGTGACTATCTGACCAAGGTGCGTGACAGCCTGAACCGGCTGCCCGCAGCCCTGGAGTTGCCGGCGGCGGCGCCGGAGACCGTGACGGAGCCTTCCCAGTGAGCGTAGTGCGCAGCGCCGTGACCGGCGTCGGGTCCTTCCTGCCCGAACAGATCGTAACCAATGCCGACCTGGCCCAAATCGTCGACACGTCCGACGAATGGATCCAGGAACGCACCGGGATCAAGCAGCGTCACAAGGCCCGTGACGACCAGCCGACCAGCGACCTGGCCACCGAGGCCGCGCGGCGGGCCCTGGCCGATGCCGGCAAGACGGCGGCTGATGTCGATCTGATCATCGTGGCGACCACGACGCCGGACATGACCTTTCCAGCAACCGCCTCGATCGTGCAGCGCAAGCTGGGCGCGCCGGTGGGAACTGCGTTCGATGTCCAGGCGGTCTGTTCGGGCTTCGTCTATGCCATGAGCGTGGCGGACGGCTTCGTGGCGCGGGGCCTGGCCAAATGCGCCCTGGTGATCGGGGCCGAGGAAATGACCCGCCTGATGGACTGGACCGACCGGTCGACCTGCGTCCTGTTTGGCGACGGGGCCGGGGCCTTCGTCATGGAGCCCCGTGAGGGGCAGGGGACCAAGGACGATCAGGGTCTGCTGGGGTTTGCCCTGCGTTGCGACGGCAACAAGACGGACCTGCTGTATGTCGATGGCGGACCGGCCACGACGGGCACGGTCGGGCATCTTAGGATGGCCGGGAACCAGGTGTTTCGTCATGCCGTCGTCAATATCGCCGAGGCCATCACGGCGGCCTGTCAGGCGGCCAGCATCGAAGTGTCGGATGTCGACTGGTTCGTGCCGCACCAGGCCAATCAGCGGATCATCAAGGGCGTCGGTGACAGGCTGGGCCTGGACGAAAACAAGGTCATCTCGACCGTAGCGATCCATGCCAATACTTCGGCGGCGTCCATCCCGCTGGCCATGGACGCGGCCATTCAGGACGGACGGATCAAGCGGGGCGACATGGTACTGCTGGAGGCCATGGGCGGCGGGCTCACCTGGGGAGCCTGCGCCTTCCGTCTGTAAAATAGGGTTTTCGGCTTTCCATTTGACGACGCTTGGCCTTTTATAGATCGAACGACCCTCGGAGGGGAGCGGACCGTGACCGACAATCAGACCCTGACTCGCGCAGACCTGTGCGAAGCCGTCCATGAAGAGGTCGGGCTCTCGCGACTGGAGTGTTCCGCCATGGTCGAACGGACGCTGGAACTGATCATCGAATCGCTGGAGCGCGGTGAGACCGTGAAGCTGTCCGGATTTGGTGTGTTTCAGGTCCGCGAGAAACGTGCCCGCATGGGACGTAATCCCAAGACGGGCGAGCCTGCTGCGATCAATCCGCGCCGGGTCATCAGTTTCCGTGCCTCGCAGATCATGAAGGGCAGGGTCCACGACGCGGTCGTGAGCGCCTGACGCCCGTGGCCAAAAGCCCCCAAGCTTTTCGTTCCATCTCCGAAGCGTCCGATGAGGTCGGTGTGCCCCAGCATGTGCTGCGGTTCTGGGAAACCAAGTTTGCCTTCATCGCGCCGATGAAACGGGCTGGAGGGCGACGGTTTTATCGCCCCCAGGACCTGGTGCTGCTGAAGGCAGTCAAACGGCTGCTGCATGACGAAGGCCTGACCATCAAGGGCGTGTTGCGTCTGCACAAGGAGCAGGGGCTGAAGGCGTTGGCCCGCTATGGTGATCCCGGTGGACTGGTCAGTTTCGATGATGAAATGGCTGCGGCTATGCCCGAAACGCGTTCGACGTCGGATCGAGCGACGGTTCGCCTGCGTCAGGCCCTGGCCGAGATCGAGGGCGCGCGGGCACGCCTCGATGCGGTTCTCATGAGAAGCGCCGGTTAGGCCATTTTTCCGTTTGCGGTCCGGCCAACCCCGTCTATAGGGAGCCCCTCTCGGAGCGTGGCGCAGCCTGGTAGCGCACTTGACTGGGGGTCAAGGGGTCGCAGGTTCGAATCCTGTCGCTCCGACCATCTTCCCTTGACCCGGTTCATCTTTGTTGTCCCATCGTGCGCGACGCGGTCGCTTGCTACTTGAGGACGGGTTGGCCCTAACACTCGTGACGCGCTGCTTGCGGCAAGTGTCGTTTCAGTCCTTCGGCTTGCCGCCCTCGGCCCATTTGAACAGCGGGAACAGGGGTACGCCCCAGGCAATGCCAGCGACTGCAAAGAAAGCCATGTCGATCCATGGCGAGTTCGGCAGATGGTCGCCGATGGCAATGACGGCCCAGACGTAGAAGATCAGAAAGACCACAGTGCCCAGGCTGGCGACCAGGCGACGGCTACGCGGGCCCATCAGCGCTTGTTCCGGAACAGGAAGAAGGTGCCTAGCGCGAGAGCCGCTGCGATGCCCGACCATGCGAGCCACAGCCACTGCTGTGACGTGGCCACGCCGAAAACCCTGACCGCCAGAAACCAGCCCGCGACCGCTCCGACGCCGGAGACCAGAGCCGTAGCGAAGAAACCGCGGCGTCCGGTCAGCATGTCGGCCACACCGGCCAGGGCAAGGGCGATGGCCACGGCGGCGGCGATCTGGGCGTAGGGCAAGCAGCGTCTCCTGTTGCGGCGATCAGACGCCGTAAAGCGACTGGCACTCGTCGCCGGGGGCGGGCATACCGCTGATCCCGACGGTGAGCCAGTGCCACCGGGGGCAGTGTAACGGTCGGAACGGCGGGCGTCGAATGAAGCGTTTTAGCGCAGGTGGGCAGAGCCGGGCAGTGGCGGTCTGGCTGTTCGTCAGCGCAGCCCTGGTGTTCGCCATGGTCGTGGTCGGCGGCGTGACACGCCTGACCGGATCGGGTCTGTCGATCACCGAGTGGAAGCCGATCATGGGGGCCTTGCCGCCAATGAACGGAGCGGACTGGGCCGAGGCCTTTCAGAAATACAAGACGATCCCTCAGTACGCGCACATCAATCCGGACATGACCCTGGACGGGTTCAAGACGATCTTCTGGTGGGAGTGGGCACACAGATTTCTGGGGCGAATCATCGGCGTCGTGTTTGCCGTACCGTTCTTCGTGTTTCTGGCGCTGCGGAAGATCCCCAAGCGGCTGATCGGGCGGTGCGCGGTGCTGCTGGCGCTGGGCGGGCTGCAGGGGCTGATCGGTTGGTGGATGGTGTCCAGTGGTCTGTCGGAGCGGGTCGATGTCGCGCCCGAGCGCTTGGCGACGCATCTGGGGCTGGCGCTGCTGATCTTCATGGGACTGATCTGGACTGGGCTGGAGGCCTGGAACGGCGAGGAGCATTCGCGCTCGCCCGTGGGCTGGAGCCGAGGGGCGGCGGTGCTGCTGGGGGCCGTCTTCGTGCAATGCCTGCTGGGCGGGCTTGTGGCGGGAGCAAAGGCGGGGTTCGTCTATACGGACTGGCCGCTGATGAACGGATCGGTCCTGCCGCCGGTCGAGTGGGGCGCGGGCGCACTGACCTTCCTTCACGATCAGGCCCTGGTTCAGTTCAATCACAGGATTGCGGCCTATGCCCTGCTGATCGGCGGGACGATCTATGCGGTGCAGGCCTGGCGGTGGCGGCTGGCCGAGGGGCTGGGCGTCAGCGCCATGGTAGTAGCAGCCGTGCTGTGGATGCAGGCGGCGCTGGGTGTCGTGACCCTGATCCATGCCGTGCCGTTGTGGCTGGGAGCGCTGCACCAGGCCGGGGCGGCTCTGGTCCTGGCCGTGGTGACGATCAATCTGTGGCTGGTGCGCCGATCTCAGCCGCGCCTGTTCACGTCCGGACCGAGGACCAAGGTCCTCTGATCGCCAAGGTGATGCCCGGGTACATGATGTTCACGAACAGCACCTCGCCGTCGGGCGAGAAGACGGCTCCTGCAAACTCGGAATTCCCCGCGAACACATTGCGGCCGATGGCATAGACCTGCCCGTCCGGCGTGACGCCCTTCAGGTGGTTGCGGATGTCGCTGGAATAGTTGTCCTCGCAGACGATCAGATGGCCCCAGGGCGCGATGCAGATGTTGTCGCCCATGTTCATGGTGCGCAGATCGGCGCTCTCGGTGAACAGTTGCAGGCGGCCCGGACGATCGATCTCGCCGGGCTGGCCTTCGTCAGGCGAGGGGACATAGCGCATGATCTGGCCGCGCTTCAGCGGCCCGCCCGAGGTGGCGGTCATATAGAGCTCGTTGTCGCCCCAGAAGATGCCTTCGCCGCGCGCGACCAGGGCCGCCCCGGAGGCATGGCCGCGCAGACGCAGGTCGTCATTCGGCGATTCGACGTCGTCCATGTCGATCCAGACGACCTCGCGCCAGTCGCGCACGGCCCATTCGGCGCTGTCCCAGTTGCGGGTGTCGGCGCGGGGCTTGTCCTTGAAAGCCATGGCCTGGAGGCGACCGCCTTCGATCAGCTTGCCGGGCGTTTTGGGGATGAAGCGATAGAAGAGGCCGTCACCCTGATCCTCGGTCTCGTAGACGATGCCGGTGCGTGGATCGATGCAGACCGCCTCGTGGTCGAACCGCCCCATGGCCTTGAGCGGCACGGGATCGACCAGGCCGGTGGCCGTGGCGGGCACTTCGAAGATGAAGCCGTGCGGCTTGGTCACGTCGCGGGTGGCGGGCGTCTCGGTCGTCTCTTCGCAGGTCAGCCAGCTGCCCCAGGGGGTATGGCCGCCGCAGCAGTTGGTCGAGGTGCCGGCCAGGGACAGATGCTGGCTGACCTTCTGGCGTGTGGCCATATCGTAGATGATCGTGGTGGTGCCGCCGGGCAGCGCGCGACCATCCTTGTAGGTGTCATAGCCCTTGGCCGGGTCCAGCAGGCCGATGCGCTGCTGATGAAAGCCGCCGGGGCCGAGATTGCGGTGAAGCGCGCTGGAGCCTTTGAGCTCGTGATTGCAGACCAGGGCGACGCGGGTCCCATCCAGAGGGAAACAGCCCATGCCGTCCGGCTGGCCCGGCACGAACAGGCCATCGTCCATGGTGTCGCCACTCTGGGACACGATCTCGTAGGTGAAGCCCTCGGGCAGATCCAGCAGCTTGTCGGGGTCGGCCATCAGCGGGCCGTAGCCGTGCACATCGTTGATATAGGTCTCGCCCGCCGGTGCCGCCTGGGCTTTGACATTGCGGGCCAGACCGGCAAAGGCGACCGCAGCGGCAGAACCAGTGAAAAGCTGACGACGATCAGGGCGCATGCGAGAAGACTCCGTGGATGCTGTCTTATGCAGGGCCGGGGTGGCGGGATCATCATGGTTCTGTGACGAACGACGCCATGACGCAGGCAATCACGATCTCCCGCATGATGGATCGCTGGTAGAAACGCGCCTCATTCTGCCAAATATATGCGGTATTTTAATACCTTACTAAATTAGACCAATATATACAATGACATATTGGCATGTTTGGGTGACATCAGTCATTGACCCCAACCCTGTCATCCCCTAGTAAGCGCGCCTTCCGCTTCTTCCGGCCATATGGTGGGGAGGGGCTCATCGTATCGCCTTCCCGGGAAACCCACGTCATGCTGAAGAGCACTACGGCTTCGTTGAAGCCGGCCGACGTCGAGAAGAAGTGGATCCACATCGATGCCGAAGGCGTCGTCGTGGGCCGTCTCGCGACGTTCATCGCCAACCGTCTGCGCGGCAAGCACCGCGGCGACTACACGCCCCACGTCGATTGCGGCGACTATGTCGTCGTCACCAACGTCGACAAGGTGGTGTTCACCGGCAAGAAGAACACCGACAAGATCTACTACCGCCACACCGGTCACCCGGGCGGCGTCAAGCAGACGACCCCGGAAAAGGTCCTGAACGGCCGCTTCCCCGAGCGTGTCCTTGAAAAGGCCGTCGAGCGCATGCTGCCCAAGGAGAGCCCGCTGGCTCGCAAGCAGATGACGCACCTGCGCCTGTTCGCCGGTTCGACCCACGATCACGAAGCCCAGAAGCCCGAGACGATCGACTTCGCGTCGGCCTCTCCCAAGAACACCCGGAGCGTCTGAGTATGACCGACGTCACCAACACCGAAGCCGCCACCGGTTTTGATGCTCTGAAGAGCATGCAATCCCCCGGCGTGGGCGAAGAGCACCCCGTCTACGTCCAGAAGCTGGACGCTCAGGGTCGCGCCTATTCGACCGGCAAGCGCAAGAACGCGATCGCCCGCGTCTGGGTGAAGCCCGGCACCGGCAAGTTCACGATCAACGGCAAGGACCAGATGCAGTATTTCGCCCGCGAAATCCTGCGCATGATGATCGCCCAGCCGCTGGTCGTCACCGGCCGTGAAACCCAGTTCGACGTGGTCTGCACCGTCGAGGGCTCTGGCCTGTCCGGTCAGGCCGGCGCGATCCGCCACGGCCTGTCGCACGCCCTGACACACTATGAGCCCGCCCTGCGCCCGGTCCTGAAGCCACACGGCTTCCTGACCCGCGACAGCCGCGTCGTCGAGCGCAAGAAGTACGGCCGCGCCAAGGCCCGCAAGTCCTTCCAGTTCTCGAAGCGCTAACTCGCAACCGCGAGTGGGATTACAAAGGCGCTCCGGGGAAACCTGGAGCGCCTTTTTCTTGTTTCCTTCTCCCGCAAGGGGTGAAGGGTCTGGAGTGTCCGATGACCCACACCATCTTCATCGACGGCGAGGCCGGGACGACGGGGCTGGAGATCCGCGAGCGGCTGGAGGCGCGTAGCGACCTCGAGCTGATCCTGCTGGGCGACCGGCGGCGCGAGGTCGAGGCGCGGCGCGAGGCGCTGAACGCGGCTGACGCGGTGATCCTGTGCCTGCCGGATGAGGCGGCGAAGGAGGCCGTGGCCATGATCGAGACCCCGGAGGTGCGGGTGATCGACGCCTCCACGGCCTATCGGGTCGATCCGGCCTGGACCTACGGCTTTGCGGAGATGGCCCAAAACCTTGGCCAGATGGGTCAACGCGAGCGGATCGCGGGCGCGACGCGGGTGTCCAATCCGGGCTGCTATCCGACGGGCTTCATCGGCCTGATCGCGCCGCTGGTGCGGGCGGGACTGGTGCCCGCCGACTGGCCGGTGACGGTCAATGCGGTGTCCGGCTACTCGGGCGGCGGCAAGGCGATGATCGCGGAATTCGAGGGCGACGGAGTCGACCCCTTCCGCGCCTATGGCCTGTCGCTGAAACACAAACATGTGCCGGAGATGACGCGGCACACGGGCCTCTCGCGCGACGTGCTGTTCGCGCCGGCTGTCGGGAACTATCGCCAGGGCATGCTGGTCGAAGTGCCGCTGCACCTGTCGGCCCTGCCCGGATCGCCGTCGGTCGCGGCCGTGCATGACGTGCTGGCCCAAACCTACGATGGCGAGCGGTTCGTCGAAGTGGCGTCGCTGGAGGCGACCGAGGCGATGACCGGGCTGGATCCTGAAGGCCTGAACGGCACCAACCAGATGCGGCTGCATGTGTTCGGCGACCGGTCCGGCGTTCAGGCGCGGCTGGTCGCGCTGCTGGACAATCTCGGCAAGGGGGCGTCCGGCGCGGCGGTGCAGAACCTGAACCTGATGCTGGGGCTGGACGAAGGGGTGGGGCTGGGGTGATCCGCCGCGCTTGAAACCTCTGCGGTCTTGTCGACGTATATCCAAGCATGACCCAAGCTCCGAGCCGCCGAACCCTGTTCCTGACCGCCGGTGCGGTCGCCCTGACCGGCTGTGCGCCGGAGACGGCGGACGCCTCCACCCGTCAGTACGCCAACTCGCCCTTTCGCCGCGTGAGGGATGCGCAATGGCGACAGCGGCTGCCACGCGCGGCCTATGACGTCCTGCGGCACGAGGCGACCGAGCGGCCGGGTTCTAGTCCCCTGAACAACGAGAGCCGGCGCGGGACCTTCATCTGTCGCGGCTGCGACCTGCCGCTGTTCCGGTCGCAGTGGAAGTATGACAGCCGCACGGGCTGGCCCAGCTTCTATGACGTCATCGCCGCCAATATCGGGACCAAGACCGACTATGCGATCGGCATCCCGCGCGTGGAATATCACTGCGCCCGCTGCCTGGGACACCAAGGCCATGTGTTCGACGACGGCCCGCGCCCGACGGGCAAACGCTATTGCAACAACGGCGTGGCGTTGAAGTTCGTGCCCGCCTGACGGCTCAGGCCTGTTTGCGGGCCGTGATCGCCGACTGGACCGTCACGCCGAACAGGATCGAGGCGATCACGACCATCAGGCCGTAGTTGAAACCGCGGATGAAGAACGGCACGACCGCCAGGACGGTGACAATGCTGGGAAATATCCCCGCCCAGACAGCCGAGGTCGGAGCCAGCGGGCTGATCATGGGCGGACGCTGGGCGTTCATCTTCATCAGCTTCGAGAGCGGCTGGTTCAGGCCGACGTAGATGACCGTGTAGAGCACGGCCAGCGCCGGGTTCAGCCACACCGGACCAGGCTCGCCATAGACGGTCGCCGTCATCGTCAGGAGCAGAAGCGGGATGCCGGTCGCAAAGGCCAGCAGCAGGTTCGGTTCGATACGCGTCAACTCTTGACCTTCACATAGGAGCCTGGGGCCGGTTCTATCGGCGAAAGAGGGCCGGATTTGGGGTCGCGGGCCGCGACCCAGTCGCCCGACTTGTCATGCAGCCAGTCGGCCCAGTGGTTCCACCAGCTGCCGGGATGCTCCTCGGCCCCCGCCTGCCATTCGGCCAGGGTCGCGGGCAGGGCGGGGTTGATCCAGTGCTGGTATTTGTTGGCGCTGGGCGGATTGATGACCCCCGCGATATGCCCCGACCCGGCCAGAGTCAGCGTCACGTCGGCATTCGAGAAGGCCCGGGCCGAGCGATACACCGAGTTCATCGGCGCGATGTGGTCCTCTCGGCTGGCCTGGAAATACAGCGGGATGGTGACCTTCGACAGATCGAGGGTGAGGCCGCCGATCTCGAACGTGCCCTGGCTGAGCCGGTTCTGGCCGTACATGGAGCGCAGATAGTCCATGTGCAGCCGCTTGGGCATGCGGGTCTGGTCTGCATTCCAGAACAGCAGGTCGAAGGCAGCGGGCGACTTCCCCATCAGATAGTTGGACACAAAGAACGACCAGATCAGGTCGTTGGCCCGCAGGGCATTGAAGGTCTCGGCCATGGCCGCGCCGGGCAGGACGCCGCCAGCCGCTTCCATCTGTTCCTCGACCTGGGCCAGCCAGTGCTCGTCGGTGAACAGAAGGAGGTCGCCCGCCTCGGCGAAGTCGTGCTGCGCGGCGAAGAAGGTTGTGGCCGTGACCCGCTCGTCCTTTTTCGCCGCCATATGGGCCAGGGCCGCGCCCATCAGGGTGCCACCGATGCAGTAGCCGACGGTGTTCAGGTGCTTGCCACTAGTCTGCTCCAGCACCTTTTCGATGGCGCGATAGATGCCCTTGTCCAGATAGTCGTCAAAGCCGAACTCGGCCTTGTCTCTGTCCGGATTGACCCAGGAGCAGACGAAGACGGTGAACCCTTGCGCCGACAGCCAGCGGATCAGCGAGTTCGCGGGCTGCAGATCCATGATGTAGAATTTGTTGATCCAGGGCGGGAAGATCAGCAGGGGGATGGCCCGCTGCTTGTCCGTCGCGGCATCGTACTGGATCAGTTCGAACAGCTCGTCGCGCCAGACGACCTGGCCCGGCGCGGTGGCGACGTTTTGGCCGACGACGAACTGGCCATAATCGGCCTGGCTGATCTTCAGCTTGCCTGCACCGCGCTCCATGTCGGCGGCGAAATTCTGCATCCCCCGCACCAGCGATTCGCCATTGGTCTCGGCCAGGGCCTTCAGCGCGGCCGGGTTGGAAGCCAGAAAGTTGGACGGCGAGAAGGCGTCGGTCAAAAGCTTGGTGAAGAACTCGGCCCGTCGCTTGGTCAGGGGATCGACATCATCGACGCTGGAGACCAGGCCGTTCATCCAGTCAGCGGTGACCAGATACGACTGGCGCATCATGTCGAACATGGGGTTTTCGGACCAGGCCGGGTCCTTGAACCGCTTGTCCTTCGACGGTTCGGGGGGCGTGTCGTCGCCTGCCGCGCGGCGCGTCGTGGTGGCCCACAGGTCCATGTAGCGGTTGAACAGATCGGCCTGGGCGGCGAACAGGCGATCGGGGCGCGAGGCGAGGCTGGTCATCACGCTGTTCATTGCCGGGCCGACGTTGAACGGGTCGGGCGACAGGGCGGCAGGGCGGTCCGCCTGAGACAGGGCGGCCTCGGTAATCGCGGTCTGGGCCGTCATCGCGGCGCGGGCCAGATTCAGCGAAAGGCTCTCGATCATCTGACGCTGTTCGGAGCCGACGTCGCCGAAGGGGAAAGAGGGGGTTTCTGATGTGGGCTGTGGTTCCGGTGTCGGGGACGGGGGCGAATCGGCCTGAACGGCTTCGACGACAGGGGAGGGGGTGGGCTCGATCTTTGGCTTGGCCGCCTTGGCGCGGGGACGAGGCGGCTTTGCTGACGTCGGGCGACCCGACTTGCGCGGCGCACGCGAAGCCGCGTCAGGCACCGTCTTCGGGACCGACTTGGACGGGGGCTTGGCCATGGTCAGGCTCCTTGAGATCGTCGTCAGACAGGGCAAGCCGCGCGCCCGCCCTTCCGCCTGTCGCAATCATGGCATATGAGCGCACCTGAAATGAACGCATTGATCCAGAAAATCGGCAGCGTCCTGGTCATGGTGGTCTGCGCTTCGGCACTGACGGCCTGTGCGTCGTCGTTCAACCCCCGCACGGACGAGACTTCGCCGATTGCAGCAAGGGTTCAGGCTCTGGTCGATGCGAATCGCGAATATCCGCGCTGGGCCGACTTTCCGAAGACGGATCAGCCTGCCCCGACCCCCACCGCCATTGCCGCAGAGGTCAATACGCTGAGGGTCACGCAGGGAGCCTTGGCGGGTGAAGTCGCCCGGATCGACTGGACACTGCCCGGCGATTCGGCGGCGTTCGCCGAGGCGCTGCGGGCGAGGGTGGCGGCCACTGCCGTCGCGCCGGCGACCCAGCAGACCCAAGCCGAAATCGATGAATACCTGCGCCGTGCCCGCGAACGCGGCCGTGCGCCACCGCCCATCACGCGCCGCCAATAACTTACTGATCGACGCGCTCGCCCGGATCGGAGAATCCGGCGATCATCCCCCAAGGAGATACGCCCATGGCCGATCTGGCCCCTTACGCCTCAACGCTGGCCGCCGATGCTGCGCGGGTGACTGAACTGGCCGCCATCGCGTCCTGGGCCCAGATCGGGCGTGGTGACGAGAAGCACGCCGATCAACTGGCCGTCGACGCCATGCGCACGGCGCTGAATGCGCTGGATATCGATGGTAAGATCGTGATCGGCGAGGGCGAGCGTGACGAAGCCCCCATGCTTTACATCGGCGAGAAGGTCGGCACCGGCAAAGGCCCGGCCATCGACATCGCGCTGGACCCGCTGGAAGGCACGACCCTGACCGCCAAGGCTATGGCCAATGCCCTGACGGTGCTGTCGATGTCGCCCGGCGGCGGCATGCTGCATGCGCCCGACACCTATATGGACAAGATCGCCATCGGCCCCGGATTTGCGCCCGGAACGGTCGATCTGGACATGAAGCCGGGCGACAATGTCCGCTCGCTGGCCTCGGCCAAGGGCGTGCGCCCGGAAGACATCACCGTCTGCGTCATGGACCGTCCGCGCCACGCCGAGCTGATCGCCGCCCTGCGCGAGGTCGGGGCCAAGGTCATGCTGATCACCGACGGCGATGTGGCCGGCGTGATCCACACCGCCGAGCCGGAGACCGGCATCGACCTGTATTTGGGCTCCGGCGGGGCACCGGAAGGTGTGCTGGCCGCCTCGGCGCTGAAATGCGTGGGCGGGCATTTCCAGGGGCGGCTGATCTTCCGCAATGATGAGGAGCGGGCGCGGGCCAATCGTACGGGCGTCACCGATTTCGACCGCAAATACGATTTGCACGAGTTGGTCTCCAAGGACGCCATCTTCGCGGCGACCGGCGTGACCAAGGGGGCCATGCTGGACGGGGTACAGATGAAGGACGGCTTCGTCTCGACCCATACGCTGGTGATGGATTCCTCGACCCGCACGGTCCAGCGCATCCGCACGATCCGTCCGCTCTGATGGCCGACGGCGCGGGCCAGCCTGCGTTTCTGGGCATCTCCCGCTCGCTGTCGGGCCGGGCCTGGCGGCAGAGGCTGGCCGAGGCGGGGCTAGTCCGCGCGCACATGCAGGCGCTGGGGCTGGACGAGCCGCTCGCGCGAGCGCTGGCGTCGCGAGCGGTGCAGGCCGATCAGGGCGCAAACTTCCTGAACCCCACGCTGAAGGCACTGTTTCCCGATCCGTCCAGCTTCATGGACATGGACGTCGCTGCACGAACCATCGTCGAGGCCTTGCAGGCCGGTCAGTCGATTCATGTGTTCGCCGACTATGATGTCGACGGCGCGTCCAGCGCGGCCTTGCTGGTCCGCTGGTTCAGGGCCTTGGGGACTGACCTGCCCATCTATGTGCCGGACCGCCTGACCGAGGGATATGGGCCCAGCGCCAAGGCGTTCGACACGCTGAAGGCGTCCGGAGCGGATCTGGTCATCACCGTGGACTGCGGCGCGGCGGCCAATGAGGCGGTGGCCCATGCGGCGGCCATCGGGCTGAAGGTCGTGGTCATCGACCACCACATGATGCGCGAGCATCCGCCGGTCTGCGCCGCCGTGGTCAATCCGAACCGGCCGGGGGACACCTCGGGCCAGGGCAATCTGGCGGCGGCGGGCGTGGTGTTCGTTCTTCTGGCTGCGCTGAACCGCGAGGGCCGAGGCAAGGGTCTGTTCGAGGATCGCAAGGAGCCGGACATCCGCCAATGGCTGGATCTGGCGGCCATGGGGGCGATCTGTGATGTAACCGGCCTGACTGGGTTCAACCGGGCCCTGACCAGTCTGGGGCTGCGCGTCATGTCCGACTGGGGCAATCCGGGCTTGCGGGCTTTGCTGGCTGCGGCGGGAGCCGAGCCAGGTCCCGCCAAGTCGAACCACGCAGGCTTCATCCTGGGGCCGCGAATCAATGCTGGCGGTCGGATCGGCAAGTCGGACCTGGGGGCGCGGTTGCTGTCGACCGATGACGAGGCTGAGGCTTCGGCCCTGGCGGCAGAGCTCCATGCGCTGAACATCGAGCGCCGCGAGGTTGAGCGCCTGGTGACCGAGGAGGCCACGCGGCGTGTCGAGGCCACGGGGGCGCACGACGATGGTTCTGCGGTCGTGGTCATCGAGGGGGCGGACTGGCATCCCGGCGTGGTCGGGATCGTGGCCGGCCGTCTGCGCGAACGCTGGCGTAAGCCCGTGGTGGTGATTGGCGTCGATGCGATCAACGGCATCGGCAAGGGCTCGGGGCGTTCGCAAACGGGCATGAATCTGGGGCGGGCTATTCAGGCGGCCTGGAACGAGGGTGTGCTGATCGCGGGCGGTGGCCATGCGATGGCTGCGGGCCTGACCGTGCGCGTCGACGATATCGGGCGTCTGAGAGATTTCCTGAACGACCGCATGGCGGGCGAGCAGGCGCATGCCGAGGCATTGGATGGTGTGGAAATCGATGCCCTTATCGAGCCGGGTGCGGCGACGCGCGTCCTGTTCGAGCAGTTTGAGCAACTGGCTCCCTTCGGTCCGGCCAATCCGGAGCCTTTGTTCGCGCTGTCGCATGTCGCAGCCCGAGATGCTGTGGCCATGACGGGCGGACATGTCAGATGCCGCCTGGTCGGGGCGGACGGAGCCTCGGTCAAGGCCATCGCCTGGCGCTGTTCGGACCTGCCGACAGGTCAGGCGCTGCTGTCGGGGCAGGGCGGGTTGAGCGTCGTAGGTCGCCTCAAGGCGGACGACTGGAACGGCCGAAAGGGTGTGCAGTTCGAGGTCGAGGACGTCGCTGATCCGCGGATGAATTAATCGGCCATCGGCGCTTGCATCCCCGAATGTCGGCGGCTATATCGCCGCTTCCCCGCGCAGCGGTCCCTTCGTCTATCGGTTAGGACGTCAGGTTTTCAACCTGAAGAGAGGGGTTCGACTCCCCTAGGGACTGCCAGCGCGGGGCATTCCATCTCCTGAGACCTGAGAACGGACTTCCCTGATCAGGGTGCCCCGGCCTATGACATCTGCTCATGGGTTGCGCTGTGGTGCCAGGGTGAAACCGCCGTGCGTCGCGCCCGATGGAAGCTCACGCCAACGCAAATAAATTTGCATCGGCTTTTCTCGACCAGCGTTTTTTCTCTTTTCCTGAGTTCACAGAACCGTGTTAAACGGAACTCGTCCGTAAGGTTAAGCGGGCGGAGGGGTGGCTGTGTCGGACTACGAGGGCGTTGAGACGGGTGCGGTGGCGATTGTTCGTGTCATCGGTCACGTGAAGTGGTTCGATCCGGGTAAGGGATATGGCTTCATCGTGCCTGATGATTCCGGTCTGACCGAAGATCGTGATGTTCTGCTGCACGTCACCAGCCTGCGTGACAAGGGTTTCGAGACGGCAGGAGAAGGGGCACCGATAGTTTGTGACTGTACACGTCGCCCCAAGGGTTGGCAGGTCACCGAGGTGCATGAGCTTGGCGAAGGCGAAGGCCCCACTCAGCCCCTACGTCGATCCGCCTACGACGGCATTCGCCAGCATCCTGCTGCACTGACGGTGGACGACGCCAGTGCCGCCGGTATGGAAGTAGCCGTCGTCAAATGGTTCAATCGCACGAAGGGCTATGGTTTCGTGGTGCGAAACAACGAGCCAGGAGATATCTTCGTGCACGTCGAGACCTTGCGGCGCTGCGGACTGGATGATCTGTTGCCGGGCGAAGCCGTCGCGGTGCGGTTCGCCGACGGGCCAAAGGGCCTGGTGGTTGCGGAAATCAGACCGGGCGGTTGATCATGACCGCCCTATGAGGGTGTGAGTCTATGTCGAATCGTCGTGGGTTTCTGAGCGGTCTGGCGGCAGGCGTCGTCAGTCTGACGTTGTTGTCCGGCTGCGCAGGCGCGGGCACGCCCAAGGATGCACAGGGCAATCCACTCGAGCCTCTGACGGTCGTGACCAGTTCCGGTGAGCACCGCTTCATGGTCGAGATCGCTGACGATGATGCAGAACGCCAGCGCGGCATGATGGGGCGTCCACCCCTGGCGGATGACAGAGGCATGCTGTTTCAGTTTCCGGATGTCGCAGAGCGCGCCTTCTGGATGCACAATACGCCCTCTTCGCTGGACATCATCTACATCGATCCGCGCGGCGTGATCGTTTCGATCGCTCCGAATGCGCCGCCCAACAGCGATGCGCTGATCCCTTCGAACGGTCCTGCCAGCGGCGTTCTGGAACTACGTGCGGGTCGCGCCTCCGAGATTGGGGCCAAGGCTGGAGATAGGGTCCGACACCCATTCTTTGCCGAATAAGCGATTTGCTGCGTTGCGGCGCAGGCTCGAGTGTGTCACATCCCGCCGCCGGAGTGTAGCGCAGCCTGGTAGCGCATCTGGTTTGGGACCAGAGGGTCGGAGGTTCGAATCCTCTCACTCCGACCATTTATTTGGGGCGCTAACGCTCGCGACGCGGTCGCTCGCTTCTTGAGCGCAGAGTCGGCGCGGTGCCTCAGTGCTGCAGAGCCGAGGTTTGCCATGCTGGCCCGCATCTATCGTCCCGCCAAGACCGCCATGCAGTCGGGCAAGGCCAAGACCCTGAGCTGGCGCCTGGAATTCGAGCCGGCCTCGGCGCGGACCATTGATCCCCTCATGGGCTGGACCAGTTCCGACGACATGAACGGTCAGGTTCGTCTGACCTTCGACAGTGCCGAGGAGGCTGTGGCTTATGCCGAGCGCCATGGCATTCCTTTCCGCTTGCATGAGCCGCAAGAGCCGCCGGTGATCATCAAGGCCTACGCCGACAACTTCGCCACTTTCCGCAAGCAGCCCTGGACGCATTGATCAGAGGGTGGCTATCGCTCGGCGTCTCGCTGCTTGAGCCGAGTTTTCTTTTGCGGCTACCGCGCTTTGCGCTACTTGAGCCGCGAGAGCGCCCATAGCTCAACCGGATAGAGCACCCGCCTTCTAAGCGGGATGTTGCAGGTTCGAGTCCTGCTGGGCGCGCCAACTTGGCCATAGGGAACAAAGACGTCTGGGGCGGCTTTCCCGGTCATGCCGCGCTACTTCTTTGACACCACATCAGAACGAACACCCGTCGATGCCGACGGGGAGACCCTGCCCAACGACGCGGCCGCCTGCGCCAGTGCCGTGGCCAGCCTGGCGGAGTTGCTGCCGGGCGAAGCCTCGAAACTGATTGGAGGTGGTGTCTTCGGCCTGACGGTGGCGCGTGAGGACGGGACTGTCTTCTACCGGATAGAAGCGGTCGCCACGGCGGTGTAGAATATTAGGCGCGGTCGGTGTAGCGCATGGGTGTCATGCTACGGTGGCGCTGGGGACCGGATACAAGATATGGCCAGCGTATTGAGCGCGGATAACAGCGGCAATGGTCTGCTGGAATCTATGGACGAGGCGGATCAGATCGCGCTGGAGCCGCATCTGCGCCGCATGAAGGTCGAAAAGGATCAGGTCCTGATCGAGCAGGAATCGCGTATTCGCGAAGTGCATTTTCCGGTCGCCACAGAGTTGTCCAATCTCATGGCCTTCAGCGACGGACGCGAGGTCGAGATTTCGACGGTCGGATCGGAAGGCGTTTCCGGCCTGGCCGCCTTCCTGGCCGAGGCTCCGTGTGCGTGGCGGGTGACCGTGCGTGAAGGCGACACCATCATCGCCCTGTCCGCAGCAGCGCTGAGGAAACAGGTGGGCGAGAGCCCCCGCCTGCTGAAGCGTCTGATGTTGCTGACCCACGACAATCAGTCCCAGGGGGCCCAGAATGCCGCCTGCAATGCGATCCACGACAGCACATCTCGACTGGCCCGATGGATATTGACGCTATGCGACAGGACCGGCCGGGACGCACTTGAGCTGACCCAGGAAGAAATGTCGGTCATGCTGGGCGTGCAGCGCACGACTGTGTCGGCCGGTGCTGCGGAGCTGAAACGTCAGGGTGCCATCTCCTACGCACGTGGTGCCCTGCGCGTCGAAAATCGGCGGCGCCTCGAGGGGGCGGCCTGCGAATGCTACATGATTCAGAAGACGCGAACCGAGAGACTGGGTCTGGCGCCCGGTCAGGATATGCTTGAACCCGAGGACTAAATGCCTCGTGGCGGTTGATACCGACGGCGCGAACGCTTCTAAAGGGCCGACGAGGGTCAGTACGACGGTGAAACGGACATGCAGCCAGTGAAGGCAGGCAAGGCAGCGATCACAGGTGTGATCTTGGCCCTGGGTCTTGGCCTGGCCGGTTGTGATCTGTTCGGCGGTGGCGAAACGGCGGACGATACAGCCCCTGCGACCGAGACCAGCACCGTCGCTCCCGAATTCGCCAGCCCGACGCTGGCCGCGATCAAGGCGAGGGGCCGCTTGAATTGCGGCGTCCACGAGGGCCTGGTCGGTTTCGCCTATACGGACAATCGCGGTCAGTGGCAGGGCTTCGACGTCGACTTCTGTCGCGCCTTGGCCGCAGCCGTGCTGGGCGATGCCAACGCCGTGCGATTCGTGCCCGTGTCCAATGCCCAAAGGTTCGAAGCTTTGCGCAGCGGCCGCGCCGATGTCCTCTGGCGCGAAACGTCCTGGACCCTGTCGCGCGAGGCTGAGGAAGGCGTGCGGTTCGCGGGCGTCAACTATTACGACGGTCAGGGCTTCATGGTGCGACGGGCGCTGACCCTGACCAGCGCGCAGGAACTGAATACGGCCCGCGTCTGCGTTCAGCGGGCTTCGACCTCCGAAGGCAATGTGGCTGACTGGTTCCGCGCACGTGGCCTGGAGTACCGCAAGGTCGAGGCGGTGAGTGCCGAGGCGGCGGCGGCGGCCTATGGGCGTGAGGAATGTGATGCCCTGAGCGCCGACATCTCGGCCCTGGCGGCGGCGCGAACGACGCTGGCCAGCCCTGACCAGCACATGATCCTGCCTGACGTCATCTCGAAGGAGCCACTGGGGCCGGCCGTCAAGCGCGGTGACGAGGCCTGGACCTCTGTCGTGCGCTGGACGTTGAATGCCTTGATCACGGCCGAGGAACTGGGCGTCACGTCCGAGACCGTGGATGCCCAGATCGAGGAAGCGACCGATCCGCGTATTCGCCGCCTGCTGGGCGTTGAAGGCGAACTGGGCGCGACGCTGGGTCTGTCCGATGACTGGGCCGCACGCGCCATCAAGGCGCGCGGCAACTATGGCGAAATCTTTGCCAGAAACATCGGCGTGGATTCTCCGCTCGACCTTGAGCGGGGGCTTAACGCACAATGGAACGCTAGGCCGGGCGGCCTGATCTACGCCCTGCCCATTCGATGACAGCGCCCGATCAACGGGCCGGGGGATATATGGAAGCGACCAAAAAAGGCGGACTGCCGCTTCACTGGCTGATGCTGATCGGCTTTGTGGTCGGGCTGGGAGGCGGTCTGGCCGTCAATATGCTGGTGGGTCCGGAAACGGAATGGGTCGTCTGGGTGACGACCAACATCACCGGACCGGCGGGGCAGATCTTCCTGCGCCTGCTGTTCATGCTGGTGATCCCGCTGCTGTTTTCGGCCCTTGTGGTCGGGGTGGCAGAGATGGGCGACCTGAAATCGCTGGGACGTGCGGGTTGGAAAACTCTGGCGCTGACAATCCTGATGTCCGGCATCGCCGTGATCATCGGACTGGTGATGGTCAATGTCTTCCAGCCGGGCGCGGGCGTCGATCGCATCCTGGCCGACCAGCTACTGGCACAAGGTGCCGAAGGGGCCGGCAATATCGTCGACAACGCGCCCGAGAGCATCCAGCTGGGCCAGTTCTTCCTTGAACTGATCCCGTCGAACGTCTTCACGGCCGCTGCCGAAAATCAAATCCTGCCGGTCATGGTGTTCGCCCTGATCTTCGGCATCGGCCTGGTCATGGCCAAGAGCCCGGCGACCGATCGCCTCCAGCAGACCATCGAGGGCATCCTCGAGGTCACGATGAAGCTGATCAATCTGGTCATCAAACTGGCCCCGTTCGCTATCGCCTTCCTGATGTTCAACCTGGCGGCGCTGTTCGGGTGGGAGCTGCTGGTTCGACTGGCGGCCTTCACCGGCGTGGCCGTGGGCGCGATGGCGATCCACATGTTCGTGGTCTATCCGACGATCGTCTGGACCCTGGGCAAGAGGTCGCCGCTGGCCTTCTTCCGGGGTATCCGCGAGCCGATGGTGGTGGCCTTTTCGACGGCCTCGTCCAACGCGACCCTGCCGGTGGCGCTCAAGGCGGCAGACGAGCAGCTGGGCCTGCCGCGCAAGATCGCGCGCTTCGTCCTGACCGTCGGGGCCACGGCCAACCAGAACGGTACGGCCCTCTTCGAAGGGGTGACCGTGCTGTTCCTGGCCCAGTTCTTCGGCATCGAGCTGAGCCTGTTCCAGCAGTTCGTGGTCATGCTGGTCTGCATCCTCGGCGGGATCGGGACGGCAGGGGTTCCTGCCGGGTCGTTGCCGGTTGTGGCCATGATTCTGGTCATGGTTGGCGTGCCCGCCGAGGGCATCGGTCTGGTGCTGGGCGTGGACCGCTTCCTGGACATGTGCCGGACCACGTTGAACGTCACGGGCGATCTGGTACTGGCGACGGTCGTATCGCGCGGCGAGGAAGATGTGCCGATCCAGCCCGGCGACGACGTGCCCGTGGCACCGCCGGCCTAAGATCAGCCGGTCTGGATCGGAGTGTCAGAGCGGGCACCCCATTCGGCCCAGGACCCGTCGTACAGGCGGCTGTCGGTGCCGAGTTCCGCCAGGGCCAGGCTCAGGACAGCGGCGGTGACGCCGGACCCACAGGTCGTGACGATAGGACGGTCGAGGTCCACTCCGGCATGCTGGAAGGCCTCAGCCAGAGCGTCGCCCCGCTTCAGCCGACCGGTATCATCGAGGACCGACGTCATCGGAAGATTGATTGCGCCGGGCATATGACCCGGGCGCAGTCCGGCGCGTGGTTCTGGCGTCTGGCCTGCAAAGCGGGCGGCGGGTCGGGCATCGACTACCTGGGCATCGCCGGTGAGGGCGGCCATGACCGTCGGGACATCTGCGACGGCGTCAAAGGCCAGGATGGCGCGGAAGGTCGCAGGAGCTGTTTTTGGCGGGGTGCCGGTTTCGACGGGGCGGCCCTCGGCCTGCCAGGCCGGAAGGCCGCCGTCGAGTACGAAGACTTTGGTTGCCCCCATGACCCTGAACGACCACCAAACTCGGGCCGCCGAAAACAGGCCGACGGTGTCGTAGACCACAATGGTGTCGGTCTCTGCGATGCCTAAGCTACCGGCCGCTTCGGCAAAGGCTGCGGCAGTCGGCAGCATGTGCGGCAGGTCCGAGGTGTGGTCTGAGACGGCGTCTAGATCGAAGAAGACCGAGCCGGTAATGCGCACGGCCTCGAAATCGGCGCGGGCGTCGCGACCGTCCAGGTGCCAGGAGCCATCGACGATCCGCAGCGTAGGATCATTAAAGCGGGCAGCGAGTTCGGTGGCGGAGATCAGGGGAGAGGCCATTGGCCAAGACTAGCACGGACGACACGGGGGCGGGCAGGGGAACGCTGCGGCTGGTGTTGGGCGATCAGTTGTCGGACGGACTGTCCGCGCTGGAGGGGCTGGACGCCAAGCGTGACGTCGTCCTGATGGCCGAGGTGCGCGACGAGGCCACCTATGTGAAGCATCACAAGCAGAAGATCGCCCTGACATTTGCCGCCATGCGCAGCTTTTCGCTGCGACTGGAGGGCCGGGGCGTGACCGTGCGCTATGTGCGGATCGACGATCCCGACAACAGCCATTCTATCGTCGGAGAACTCCATCGCGCTCTGGATGATCACCGGTTCGAGGCCGTGGCCATTACCGAATGCGGCGAGTGGCGGCTGGCCGAGGCGCTTGCGGCCTTTGCGGGCGTGGCGCGGGTGCCGGTGGATATCCGCGAGGACCGACGGTTCATCGCGTCGCACGACCGCTTCCGGAAATGGGCGTCCGGCAAATCCTCCCTGCGCATGGAGTTCTTCTATCGCGAGATGCGGCGCGAGACCGGCATCCTGATGGATGGAAAACAGCCGCAGGGTGGGCAGTGGAATTATGACGCCGAGAACCGCAAGAAGCTGACCAAGGGCCTGCGGCCGCCGAAGCGGCTGCGGACGGAACCGGACGCGGTGGCGCAAGGGGCGATCGCGGATGTGGCACGGCTGTTCCCCGACCACTTCGGTGATCTGGACGGCTTCGGCTGGCCGACGACGGCCGAGCAGGCCGAGGTCGTCGTCGCCGATTTTCTGGAGAAGGTGCTGCCGTCTTTCGGGGCCTGGCAGGATGCGATGGCCGAGGGCGAGCCATGGATGTGGCACGGCCTGATCTCGACCTCGATCAACCTGGGACTGGTCGATCCACTGGACGTGTGCCGGCGGGCAGAGGCGGTTTACCGGGCGGGCAAGGCACCGCTGAATGCGGTCGAGGGCTTCATCCGCCAGATCCTCGGCTGGCGGGAGTTCGTGCGCGGCATCTACTGGCTGAAGGTGCCGGAGTATCGGATGCGCAACTTCCTGGATGCGGACAGGGCCTTGCCGTGGTTCTTCTGGTCCGGAGAGACCGACATGGCCTGCGTGGCCGATGTGGTCGAGACGACGCGGGCCAATGCCTATGCCCACCATATCCAGCGGCTGATGGTGACCGGCAATCTGGCCATGCTGCTGGGGGTGCATCCGGACGCGGTCGATGACTGGTACATGACCGTCTACGCCGATGCCTATGAGTGGGTCGAGATGCCCAATACGCGAGGCATGGCGACCTTCGCCGACGGCGGGATCGTGGGCTCCAAACCCTATGCGGCCTCGGGGGCCTATATCGACCGGATGAGCGACTATTGCGGCCCGTGCCGCTATGATGTGAAGGCCAAGACGGGCGAGGGGGCATGCCCTTTCAACCGGCTGTACTGGGGCTTTCTGGAACGAAACCGGGGACGGCTGCGGGACAATGTCCGACTGGCCATGCCCTACCGCACGCTGGAAAACTTTGGCGAAGAAAAGCGCAAGGCCCTACTGGACGAGGCCGAGACCTGCCGGACCACGCTGGGCGCGGTCCCGATCGACTAGGGCTCCGGGTCGTCCTTGTTGGACACGGTCTTCAGGGCCGCCAGCGCGCGCGCGCGGCCTTCAGCGTGGTCCACGATCGGACGCGGGTAGTCGTGACCTAGACGCAGGCCGATCTCGCGCAGCACCTCGGGCGGGGCCGTCCATGGCGAATGCAGCCATTTGTCAGGCACGCGGCGCACCTCCGGCACCCAGCGCCGGACATACGTCCCGTCGGCGTCGAACTTCTCGCCTTGGGTGATGGGGTTGAATATGCGGAAATAGGGGGCGGCGTCCGCGCCTGACCCCGCGACCCACTGCCAGTTCTGGACGTTGGAAGCCAAATCGGCATCCACCAGCGTGTCCCAGAACCAGGCCTCGCCCTCGCGCCAGTCGATCAGCAGGTGCTTGATCAGAAAGGACGCCACGATCATGCGTACGCGGTTGTGCATGATGCCCGTGGCCCAAAGCTCGCGCATGCCGGCATCCACAATTGGATAGCCAGTCTGGCCGGTCTGCCAGGCCTTCAGGGCTTTGGCATCCTTGCGCCAGGGCATGGCGTCGTATTCGGGCCGGAAGGCTTGGGTCGTAATCTGGGGGAAGGCGGCCAGCAGGTGGGCCGAAAACTCGCGCCAGACGACTTCAGAAATGAATTTCTCGGCCTCCTTGCCAGCGGCCTTGCTGTCCCGGGCTGTCTCCACGACCCGCCACGGACTGATTTCGCCGAAATGCAGGTGAGGGGACAGACGACTGGTCCCCGCCTTGCCCGGCAGGTCGCGGTCGCGGCTGTAGGTCTTTGCTGCCGTGCTCAGAAAGGCATCCAGCGCGGCCTTTGCCCCGGCTTCGCCCGGTGTTCCGCTAAAGCCCCCGGACCAGTCGGGACAGGTCGGGTGCAGCCCCCAGTCGTCGATGTCGTCGGAGGCTATACCCGCCACGGCCTTGATCTGCCGAGGGACCGCGACATGCGCCGGCGGTGTCGCCTCGGCCAGCAGGGCTTTCATGAACGGCGTGAAGACCTTGTACGGCTGGCCCGAGCCGTTCAGCACCTTGCCCGGCGTGCACAACAATGTGCCGTTGAAGCCCTTGCACTCGATACCGTCGGTCTGGAGGCCGTGCGCGATGTCGGCGTCGCGGGCGAAGGCATCGGGCTCGAACAGCCGGTTCATGTAGACCGCTTCGGCCCCCGTCTGATCGATCAAACGACGCAGTTCCGATTCGCTGTCGCCGCGTCGCAGGATCAGTTCGGCACCATGCTGCTTCAACGACGCCGCCAGCGCGCGCAGGGACTTGTCCAGCCACCACAGTGACGCCGCCCCCATCGGTCGGACGCGGCTGCCTTGATCCAGAATATAGACCGGTAAGAAGGGACGACCGCTTTTGACCGCGTAGTTCAGGGCCGGATTGTCCGCCAGACGCAGGTCCTGACGGAACCACAGGATGACGGGGCTGTCGTCGGCCTTGGTGGTCATGCGGTCGCGCTCCATGATAGCTTGCGAACACCAACGTCCGACGCCACCTGATCGCCGCATAGGTGCGTCAGTTGCGCCGCCTCTCCAAGCCGAAAGTCCATGCCCGTGTCAAAGCCCAACGCCATCATCGACATCAAGGACGGCCTGACCCGCCCCGTCTCCATCGGTGGCGGCCAGCGGATCGTCTTCATCGCCGGCCCGTGCCAGCTGGAAAGCCGTCAGCACGCGCTGGAGATGGCCCATGCGCTGAAGGAGATCGGCGAGCGGCTGAACGTCGGCATCATCTACAAGACCAGCTTCGACAAGGCGAACCGGACCAGTGCCACCGCCGCCCGAGGGTTCGGACTGGAAGGCTCCCTGCCGATCTTCGCCGAAATCCGCGAGGTCACGGGCCTGCCGGTGCTGACCGACGTCCACACCGAAGATCATTGCCGCATCGCCGCCCAGGCCGTGGATGTGCTTCAGATTCCGGCCTTCCTCAGCCGCCAGACAGACCTGCTGCTGGCCGCCGCCGCGACGGGCAAGGCGATCAACATCAAGAAGGGTCAGTTCCTCGCCCCCTGGGACATGAAGAATGTGATCGCCAAGGTGGTGGGTGCAGGGAACCCCAACGTCATGGCCTGCGAGCGGGGAGCCAGCTTTGGCTACAACACCCTGGTGTCGGACATGCGGGCCCTGCCGATCCTGCGCGACATCGGCTGTCCGGTCGTGTTCGACGCGACCCACAGTGTGCAGCAGCCGGGCGGGCAGGGGACGTCCTCCGGCGGTCAGCGTGAGTTCGTGCCGGTCCTGGCACGCGCCGCCGTTGCCGTCGGTGTGGACGCCGTCTTCATGGAGACGCACCAGGACCCGGACAATGCCCCGTCGGACGGGCCGAACATGGTGCCGCTGGATCAGTTCGAGGCCCTGGCCGCCGAGCTGATCGCCTATGACGACCTGACCAAGAGCCGGATGGCGAAAGCGGCGTGAATCCGATAGGCCGTAAGCATGGCTGAACGGACGCTCGACCTCGGACAATTGCAGGCCCTGCTTGAGCGGGTGCGCGGGCTGAAGATCGCCTGCGTCGGCGACCTGATGCTGGACCGCTACGTCTATGGGGAAGTCAGCCGCATTTCGCCGGAAGCCCCTATCCCTGTGCTGAAGACGCGCCGCACGACGGCCATGCCGGGTGGCGTCGGTAATGTCGCGCGCAATGTGGCGGCCCTGGGCGGGGTAGCGCGTCTGGGGGCCGTAGTGGGTCGGGATGCCGCGGGTCAGGAACTCGTCGCACTGATCGCGGCCGACGACGGCATTGAGGATGCGGTGGAGCAGCGGGTTGGCGTGGCTACCATCGTCAAGACGCGCTTCGTGGCGGCGGGGCAGCAGTTGCTGCGACTGGACGAGGAAGACGCAGCAGTCCCTGCGAAAGATAGCGCCGCATTTACATATGCTTCCGTCATTCTGTTGTCTGACTATGCCAAGGGCGTGGTCAGCGATTCCGTGATCGCTCAGGCCATCGCAGCGGGGCGATCGGCGGGCGTGCCGGTCGTGGTCGATCCCAAGGGGCGGGATTTTGCACGCTATGGGGCCGTCGACCTGATCAAGCCCAATGCCAGCGAACTGGCGGGTGCCACTGGCCTGCCGGTCGAAACGGATGAAGAGGTCGAGGCGGCGCTGGTGGCGCTTCTGGCGACCACTACAGCCAAGGCGGTCGTCGTGACCCGCGCGGGCAAGGGCATGAGCCTGATGCGGCGAGACGGCCCTGCCGTGCATTTCCCGGGTCGGGCGCGCGAGGTGTTCGATGTGTCAGGCGCGGGCGATACAGGGCTGGCGGCGCTGGGTCTGGCGCTCGGAGCCGGTGCATCGCTGGAGACTGCGGTGGAGTTTGCCATCCTGGCCTCGGGCGTGGTCGTGGGCAAGGCGGGGACTGCCGTTGTGACGGCCGCGGAGCTGATCGACGCCGAGATGAGCCAGCACGCAGCCAGCGCCCACGCCAAGGTGGTGCCGCTGGACGACCTGGCGCATGTCGTCGAGGGCTGGAAGCGGCAGGGGCTCAAGGTCGGCTTCACCAACGGCTGTTTCGACATCCTTCATCGGGGCCACGTCGCCTATCTGGCCCAGGCGCGGAGCTGGTGCGACCGGCTGGTGGTGGCCTTGAATACCGATGCCTCGGTGCGACGGCTCAAGGGCGAGGGGCGGCCGATCAACGATCTGGACAGCCGGGCCGTCGTCATCGGCGGTCTGCAGTCGGTGGATCGGGTAACGGCTTTCGACGATCCGACGCCCCTGGCCCTGATCGAACGACTGCGGCCCGATGTACTGATCAAGGGCGCGGACTACACGCGCGAGGGCGTCGTCGGCGGCGATCTGGTCGAGAGCTGGGGCGGCGTCGTGCGGCTGGCGACCTTCGAGGACGGCTATTCCACCACGCGCACGATCGAGAAGATGAGGACGGACGGATGATGCGGCGCATGATCGTGGTGACCGGCGGCGCGGGCTTCATCGGCTCCAACATCGTGGCCCGGCTGTGTGAAGAAGACCGCCATGACGTCGTGGTCTGCGACCGGCTGGAAGATGCCGACCTTGGCAAGTGGAAGAACATCGCCAAACACCCGATCGCCGACTTCTGGCAGCCGGAGGAGATGTTCGAACAACTGGAGCGGCATGCCGAGGCGGTCGAAGCCGTCGTGCATATGGGGGCCATCTCCTCGACGACCGAGGCGGATGCCGACCTGATCCTGCGCACCAACTTCAGCCTGTCGCGCGACCTGTGGGACTGGTGCGCCCTGCGCAATGCCCGGATGATCTATGCGTCTTCAGCGGCCACCTATGGCGACGGCGAGGCTGGCTTTACAGATGACGACAGTCTTGAGGCACTGACTGCGCTGAAGCCGCTAAATGCCTATGGGTATTCGAAAATGCTGTTCGATCAGTATGCAGCCCGGCAGTCTGATCGAGGGCAGTCGCCCAGCCAGTGGGCCGGGTTGAAGTTCTTCAACGTCTACGGCCCCAATGAGTATCACAAGGGGGGGATGAAATCGGTCGTCGCGCAGATATGGCCGAAGGTGCAGGCCGATGAGTCCGTCACCCTGTTCCGCTCGCACAACCCCGCCTATGCCGATGGCGGCCAGATGCGCGACTTCGTCTTCGTGGACGACGTGGTCGACATCATCGCATGGCTGCTGGACACACCGTCCGTGTCGGGCGTGTTCAACGCCGGTTCTGGTCAGGCGCGATCGTTCCAGGACCTGGCGCAGGCGACCTTTGCCGCCGCCGGAAAAACCCCGCAGATCACCTATGTCGATACGCCCGTGAGCATCCGCGACAAATATCAGTACTTCACCGAGGCGCGGATGGAGCGTATCCGGGCGGCCGGCTATCCGGGCCAGTCCACGCCACTGGAAGAGGGCGTAAGGCGCTACGTTCAGGGCTTCCTGTCGCAAGCGGACGCCTATCGGTGACGAAGTCCCGTCTGACCTTGCGGCAATGGGTGGGTTGGACCGGCTTCGGCGTCGTGGCCGTTCTGACCCTGGCGATCGCTGTCTGGCGAGGTGATATTCTGCAGGCCTTTCTGGATCCGCAGGTACCGTTCCAGACCTATACGCCGCCGCCCGCACCCGATTACGCAAGCCCGGATGCCTGGGCGATGAGCGAGATGCGCAGTCCCGCCTCTGGTCCCGCAGCCGTCTTTTTCCTGCACTCCACGACCTTTGACGGCGGCCGGGACTGGAATGGGCCGATCGGGGACGGTGAGGCCGATCGCTATCTGAAGCGTGTGGTCCTGCCCAACTACGCCGGTCCTTTCGCCTTGGCGGGGGCTGTGAGCGTACCGCGATATCGCCAGGCCAGCCTCTACACCCGACTGACGGCGCGCGAGGACGCGCGGGAGGCGAGGTCGTTTGCCTATCGGGATGTGGCGGCTGCATTCGATGTCTGGATCGCGTGGCATCCGACAGGGCCAGTAGTCCTCGCAGGCGTAGAGCAGGGCGGGGAACTGCTCGAGCGGCTGGTTCGCGAAAAGGTCGCTGGTGATCCTGCGCTGCGTCAGCGCATCGTCGCCGCCTATCTGATTGATGTGGTCGCGCCGTCCGTGGGTGTGACACCCCAACTTCCGGCCTGTCAGAAACGAATGCAAACAGCTTGCCTGGTGGGCTGGTCGCCTGTCAGCGAGGGCAATGATGGCGCAGCGTCAAGACGGCTTCGTCGGGCACTGGTCTGGGACAAGGCCGGGGATCTTGTCTATCTGGACGGGCGGGAGGCCCTTTGCGTGAATCCGATAACCGGCGCGGCCAACGACGAACAGGCCGCAGAAAGACTGCATGCGGGTGCCACCAATGCGACCGGGCTGGAATGGGGGGTCCGTCCGGCCTTGCTGAGCAGGGAGATCGCTGCGAAGTGCCAGGATGGTGTGCTGAGACATACCGAGCCCCGGTCGGAATCCTTCAAACCGACGGGAAGCTGGACGGACAGAAGAAAGTCCCGGCCTTACAATCTCTTCTACGGAGATATTGAGAGCGATGTTCAGCGCAGGCTGTCGTCTTGGAGTGCCGATACAGAGACCTGATCGTTTTTAGTTTCAAAGAATGAAACGAACAGCGGTAGGTCAATCAGCTCCTGAGCGGTCGTTCTTCCAGTCGAAGAGGGCTTCCAGCACGCGGATGGTCGAACCTCGCTCGGAAACAAGATCAGGATCCCGGCCCAAAATCAGGCGTGCATCGTCAGATGCGGCCAGCAGCAGGCTCCGGTGGCGGATCGGGTCGGCGAAGCGGTAGGCCGGAAAGCCACTCTGTTTCAGGCCCAGAGGATCGCCGCCGCCCCGAAGGCGAAAATCTTCTTCCGCGATCTCGAAGCCGTCTTCGGTCCGGCGAAGCGTTTCCAGCCGGACCCGCGCAGTCTCACCCAAGGAAGGCTCCTGCCCGGTGTCACTACCTCCATAAAGCAGGATGCAAGCACTGGCCTTGGCTCCACGCCCGACGCGCCCACGAAGCTGGTGCAACTGCGCCAGACCAAAACGATCAGCGTGCTCTATGACCATGATCGTGGCGTTGGGAACATCCACACCAACCTCCACGACCGTCGTGGCGACCAGCAGCGGCAGCCGACCGTCAGCGAAATCGGCCATGACGGCCTCGCGCTCGGCCCCCGGCATCTGGCCGTGAGCGAGGCCCACCTCGACCTTCAGGATGCGCCGCAGGTCGGCGGCTCGCGCCTCTGCCGCTGCCAGGTCGATGCTCTCGCTCTCGGCCACGAGGGGGCAGATCCAATAGGCCTGGGCTCCGCTGTCCAGCGCCGCCTTCAGCCGCTTGGCGACCTCGCCAATACGGGCCTGGGGCAGGACGGCCGTCGTGACAGGGGTGCGGCCCGGCGGCTTTTCGGTCAGACGCGACACCTCCAGCTCACCGTACTGGGTGAGTTCCAGTGTGCGCGGGATGGGTGTGGCCGACATGGTCAGCAGATGGACACCGCCGGTGCGAGGGTTGCCCTTGGCCTGCAGTCTCTGGCGTTCGTTGACCCCGAAGCGGTGCTGCTCGTCGATGACGGCGAGGGCCAGTCGGTCAAAGCGGACGGCGTCCTGGAACAGGGCATGGGTTCCGATGGCCACCTGGGCATCGCCGGCTGCGAGAGCCGCCAGCCGCTCGCGCCGCTCGGCCGGTGTATCGCGGCCGGTCAGAAGGATGGTCGAAATCCCTGCAGTCTCCAGCAAGGGGGCCAGCTTCTGATAATGTTGCCGGGCCAGGATTTCAGTCGGGGCCATCAAGGCAGATTGAAAGCCCGACGCCGCCGTATCGACCAGGGCCAGGGCGGCGACCGCGGTCTTGCCGGAACCGACGTCGCCCTGCAGCAGGCGCCCCATCTGCTCGCCCGCCGCGAGGTCGCGGCGTATCTCCTGAACTGCCTGGGCCTGGGCACCCGTCAGGCTGAAAGGCAGGGCGTCCAGCAGTCGGGCAGAGGCATCTCCTGGCATGATGCGGGGCGCTGGCGTGATCTTGCGAGTTCGGCGGCGGCGGGCGAGGGCCAACTGGTGTGCCAGCAGTTCGTCGTAGGCCAGACGCTGGCGAATTGGTGCCTCTGGTAGAAGGTCTGGCTCGGAGGAGGGAGCATGGAGCGCTTTCAAGGCGTCGCGCCAGCTCGGCCAGCGCATCTTCGCCAGCCACGCAGGATCCTGCCACTCCGCCAGATCCGGCGCTTGGGCCAGCGCCGCCTGGGCCAGCTTGCGCACCACGCGTGAGGTCAGACCCTGCGTGGCCGGATAGACCGGCTCGACGGCGGGAATATCGACGGCCTGTTCGGGGGTGAAGATGTCCGGATGGACGATCTGGACTTCGTTGTTAAACCGCTCGACCTTGCCCGACACCCACCGCTTCTGGCCCTTGGGCAGCAGGCGATCGATGTGCTGGGCCGAGCCGCCGAACCAAATCAGGTGGACGAAGCCGGTCTCATCGATCGCCCGGACCTTGATCGGCGCGCCCGGCTTGCCGGGCACGATCAGGCGGTCGATGACGATCTCGAACAGACCGACATGCCCCTCGACCGCGTCGACGGCCGTCATGGGGCGTCGGATGATCAGGCCGGACGGCGACAGGAAGGCCACGTCGCGCACCAGCGGCCCAGCCAGTTTCTGGACCAGAGGCAGGATTTTCGGGCCCACGCCCTTCAGGCTGGACACCTCTGCAAACAGGGGAAAGAGAATCTGCGGCCTCATGACCTGCAGCATAGCTGGCGAAAGGCCGGTTGGAACGCTATCTGGTGCCGACCTGACGCACTGACCGGGCAAGGAACCTTGTGACCGATATCGACGCACGCCTGATGGAAGACAAACGGAACCGGCTGGGGCGCATCGCCTTCCGGGCCTGGCGGCGTGGGTTCCGCGAGGCCGACCTGGTGCTGGGCCCGTTCACCGATCAGGTGGGGCCGACACTGACCGACGACGAACTGGACGCCTTCGAGGCCCTGCTGGCCCAGGACGACGATCACGAACTCTATGCCTGGATCATCGAGAGCCGTCCGACGCCGGACGAATACGAAACTCCGGTAATGGCCAAGATCAGAGCTTTCATGCGCGATCACGTGGCCGCTGCGGTCGCTGAAGGGGCCGGTTGATGGACGGCGAGGCGTTGCGGCGCAGCGAACAGGACCTCGGCGGGGCACCGGAGGGACTGGATGCGCTGACCGTTGCAGAGCGGCTGAAGACCGACGGCGGCATCGGTGTTTTCATAGCCCGCGACTATGGCCGAATGGGAGAGTTCGTCCAGGCGTTCGGATTCTTCTCAAAAGACATTGAAGTCGTGGAGTTTCCGGCCTGGGATTGTCTGCCCTACGACCGGCTGAGTCCCACATCGTCGGTGTCGGCCGAGCGGATGGCGGCCCTGACGCACTTGGCGCAGCGGGACTCTTCGGACAGGCACCCTCTGCTGGTCGTCACGACGGTCGGCGCGGCCATGCAGCGCACGCCGCCACGCGAGATCACCGAAGGCGCGGGCTTCGAGGCCGTCACGGGCACCGATCTGGATACGACCCAGCTGGAGCGTTACTTCGCTGCGAACGGCTACATGCGGGCCTCGACCGTGTCGGAGAAGGGCGAGTTCGCCGTACGCGGCGGTGTGATCGACGTCTATCCGCCTGGGTTCGAAGAGCCCGTGCGACTGGACATGTTCGGCTCCGAGCTGGAATCGATTCGCACCTTCGATCCGGCCACACAGCGATCGACAGGACAGAAGACGTCGGTGGCCCTGGCCCCGGTGTCCGAGGCCCTGCTGGATGCCGACAGCATCTCGCGGTTCCGCACCGGCTATCTGAACCTGTTCGGCGCACCGGGCGATGACGCCCTGTATGCCGCGATCAGCGAGGGCGCGCGGCGTCAGGGCATGGAGCACTGGCTGCCGTTATTCTACGACCGGCTGGAGACGCTGTTCGACTATCTACCCGATGACGCGCGGCTGTTTCTGGACAATCAGGTGGAGGCGGCGCGGGCGGAGCGCTGGACCCTGACGGCCGACGCCTATGAGGCCCGGCGCGATGCCTCGATGACCAAGGCGGGCGCTGCCAACCGGGCCCTGCCGCCACAGCGGCTGTATCTGGATGCTGGCGACTGGAACAGCGCCCTGGCCGGTCGCTGGGTGCGTCGTCTGTCGCCGCTGGCCAATTCAGGCGAGGACGCCGGCGGACGCCTGGGCCGCAGCTTTGCCGCCGAGCGGGCGCAGGACAGCGTCAATCTGTTCGAGGCGGTCGCCCGGCATGCCCAGGCGCTGAAGGCGGCGGGCAAGCGGGTGCTGTTCGCCTCCTGGACCGAAGGCTCTTCGGAGCGGCTGGCCTCCATGATGGCCGACCACGGGCTGGAGCATGTCATCGCCGTGCGTGACTGGGCCGATGTCCAGGCCGCGCCGAAAGACGTCTATCTGCGCGGCATCTTGCCGGTTGAACATGGCTTCGAGACGGATGAGATCGCTGTCATCTCCGAAACCGACATGCTGGGCGACCGGCTGGCGCGTCCGCGCAAGAAGCGCCGGGCGTCCAACTTCCTGGCCGAGGCTTCGGCTCTGACGACGGGCGATCTGGTGGTCCATCTCGATCACGGCATCGGACGGTATGAGGGCCTCAAGACGCTGGAGATCCAGGAAGCCCCGCACGACTGCTTGGAGCTCATGTACGCCGGTGAGAGCAAACTCTACTTGCCGGTTGAAAACATTGATCTTCTGACACGTTACGGCAGCGATGCCGACGGGGCGCAGCTGGATCGTCTGGGCGGGGCAGGCTGGCAGGCCCGCAAGGCCAAGGCCAAGCAGCGGCTGCGCGACATGGCCGAGGGGCTGATCGCCCTGGCCGCCAAGCGGGCCTTGCGGACCTCCGAGGCCATCACCCCGCCGCACGGCCTGTTCGACGAGTTCTGTGCCCGCTTCCCCTATGAGGAGACAGACGATCAGCTGAACGCCATCGGCGACGTGCTGGAAGACCTGGGCAAGGGCACGCCCATGGACCGCCTCATCTGTGGTGACGTCGGCTTCGGCAAGACCGAGGTGGCGCTGCGGGCCGCCTTTGTGGTCGCCATGACCGGTCAGCAGGTCGCTATCGTCTGTCCTACGACCCTGTTGGCCCGACAGCACTTCAAGACCTTCAGCGAGCGCTTCGCGGGCTGGCCCATCACCGTGCGGCATCTGTCGCGCATGGTCACGGCCAAGGACGCGTCCGAGACCCGCGCGGGCCTGAAGGACGGTGCCTTCGAGATCGTGGTCGGGACCCACGCCGTCTTGAGCGAGCAGGTCGGGTTCAAGGACCTGGGCCTTGTTATCGTTGATGAAGAGCAGCATTTCGGGGTCAAGCATAAGGAGAAGCTGAAGTCCCTGCGGGCTGACGTTCACCTGCTGACCCTGACCGCCACGCCGATCCCGCGCACGCTGCAGATGGCGCTGTCGGGCATCCGCGAGATGTCGATCATAGCGACCCCGCCGGTCGACCGTCTGGCGGTTCGCACCTATGTCACGCCGTGGGATGCGGTCCTGGTCCGCGAGGCCCTGCTACGCGAGAAGTACCGCGGCGGTCAGGCCTATTATGTCGCGCCACGCCTGAAGGACCTGCCTGACATTGAGCAGTTCCTGCGCGAACAGGTGCCCGAGGTGAAGTTCGTCGTCGGCCACGGCCAGATGAGCCCGACCCAGCTGGAAGACGTCATGAGCGCCTTCTACGACGGCACCTATGACGTGCTGCTGTCGACCACGATCGTCGAGAGTGGCCTGGACGTGCCGACGGCCAATACCCTGATCGTGCACCGGGCCGACATGTTCGGCCTGGCCCAGTTGCACCAGATCCGGGGCCGGATCGGACGGGCGAAGGCCCGGGCCTTTGCCTACCTCACCACCGATCCGAAGCGGCCTTTGTCGCTGTCGTCCGAACGGCGGCTGCAGGTGCTGCAGTCGCTCGACAACCTGGGGGCCGGCTTCCAGCTGGCCAGCCATGATCTGGACCAGCGCGGGGGCGGCAATCTGCTGGGCGACGAACAGTCCGGTCACATCCGCGAGGTCGGCGTCGAGCTGTACCAGCAGATGCTGGAGGACGCCGTCGCGGAGCTGAAGCAGAACGGCGAGGGCGGGGAGATCGACCGAGGCTGGTCACCCGCCATCAATGTGGGCGCGGCCGTATTGATTCCAGAGGCTTATGTTCCGGACCTGAATGTGCGTCTGAGCCTGTATCGGCGCTTGTCCGATGCCGAAAAGACCGAGGAGCGCGAAGCCCTGGCCGCTGAACTGATTGACCGGTTCGGCCCGCTGCCGGACGAGGCCAAGCAGTTGCTGCGCATCGTCGGCATCAAGGCCAGTTGCAAGACCGCCTGTATCGAACGCATCGACATAGGGCCCAAGGGCGCGGTCCTGACCCTGCGCAACAACGCCTTCCCCAACCCCATGGGTCTGGTCGGCCTGATCCAGAAGAACCACGCCTTCTGGAAGATCCGGCCGGATCAGAAAATCGTGGTCAAGGGCGACTGGAACACACCCGAGGAGCGGCTGAAGGTGGCCGAACGCATCACGACGGACCTGGCGCGGGTGGCCGGAGCCTAGCGCGCGGCGTTGATGTCGTGAGACGCCCGCTCCAGCACCGCAGCCGGGCTCTCGCCGGGCTGTACCTCGGCGACGCCGCATTCGAACTCGACGACGAACGGGGTCTTGTCGGGGCCGGCCTCGAATGCGGTGCAGCCGATGACGGCGGCGATGCGGTCTGCGGCGATCCGGCCGGCGGGCCCGCGCGTGGCAGGCAGGGCCAGGGCGAAGACGTCCGGGGCCAGGCGGGCGGCCGTGTCCTCGGTCCGGATCAGGCGCGACACCATGGTGCCGATCTGCGGCAGGGCGCGATCCAGCCAGCCCCCCTGACGCGCCTCGCGGACGGCCTCGGTCTCGGTCACGCGCAGGACAGCGACGGACAAGGGTCGGCGGCGCAGACGGGCTCCCTCGGCCACGCGAGCCAGATGACTGGCGAACAGTTCGGGCGTGAACAGGCCGGTATTGGGATCGGTCAGCCCTGAACCGCGTGCGCTTTCCAGCGACTTGCGAATGGCGACATGACGACGATGGGCGCGGGCCAGGGCGACGATCCGGTCCGCCGTCTCGTCCTCAGCCGTGTCAGCGGCGGCCACATCCGCAAAGCCGCGGTTGTAAAGCTCTGCCAGATTGATCTCGGCCGAACCGCGCAGATAGAGCACCGCCGGGATGTGATACAGGCGCGTGTTGCGCTTCATGCCAGAGGCGATGGACAGGGCCGGGGCGTGATCTTCGGCCCCCCACAGCACGGCGGCGTCGAAGGCCCGCTCATGCAGATAGTCGAAGGCAGTATAGGGCGTCGGGGCGGCGACGACCTCGCAACCGTGGGCTTCCAGTGCATTGGACAGGGCCAGAAAATGCCGGTCTGCCTTGCCTGCAGCCAGGACACGCAGGGGCGTATCATCGATATCGACCGGCTTAAGGGGTTCGCCCCGGGCGGTGAAGGTCGTTTCGCGCAGTGCCACTTCTTCCTCGGCGATAGCCGAGCGGACCAGGGCCTCGAGCCGCAAGGCGGCCTGGGCGGGGTGAGGGGGCGCTGACATGATCAGATCGGCTTGGTTACCGACCCATGTCGTCGCTTCGGACCCGATAGCCATGACAGGCAGGCGTCGCGGGGCGACGGCCAGCCGAAGCGCCTCGACGCCGGCTTCTGTGTCGGCAATGCGGGCGTCCAGAATGATAGCTTCCAGCGGCCAGTCCATCAGCACAGTCAGTGCGGCGGCCAGCGAGCGAGCTGTTATCGTGCGCCAGCCCAGAGCGTCCAGGCCCTGACACAGGGGCCCGACCACCGCGTCGTCATGGGCGACGACCAGAATGCGAGGATCGGAACTCAAGGGTGACATCTCCGGGGCCGGACCGCGTTCGGACTCGACGTCGAGGACCATAGCGATGCCACCCCGAATGGAGCAACAGCGAGTGCGCGCTTTCCCCTGTACTCAGATCGGCTATGGTGTCCGGCTAATGGGCGGTTGTGGGGACCGGATTGTCATCTGAAATGAACACACACGCGGTGACGCGATGGGTAGCGCCTGCGTTGTGGGGGCGGCTGGCCGTGCGGGCCTTTGCCCGAAGCTGGGGTCGCGATGTCATGCTGTACACCGGCGGGGTGTCGTTCTTCGCCCTGCTGGCGGTGTTTCCCGCGATCGCAATCCTGATCGGTTTCTACAAGGCCGTCCTGACCATAGGGCAGGTCAGCGAGCAGGCAGCGGCTCTGGCTGACGTCATGCCTCATGCGGCGCGGGCCATTTTCATGGCCGAGATCGACCGGCTGGCGAATGCCTCGGCCCGAACTGTATCGGCCCAATCCGCTTTCGCCGTGATCATCGGCGGCTATGCGGCACACCGGGGTTTCAAGGCCTTGCTGGCTGGACTTAATCTGATTCATGACGAGACGGAGCCGCACGGCTTCTTCAAATTCAATCTTCTGGCCTTCTTCGTGGCCCTGTTCGCCTTCCTTCTGTTCACCGTCGTTTCGGGGGCCGTCGTGACGTCGCGCATTCTGGAGCGTGCCAGCGCCGATGAACCTGGCCGTCTGGTGTCCAACTGGAGCATGGATGCGCTCTGGCCTGCGCTGGGTCTGGGGCTGGGCCTCACGCTGCTCTATCGGTATGCCATGTCGCATCGCGCGCCGGTGGCCTGGATCCCGTCGATTGTCGGCGGTGTCGTGGCCACTATCATGTCGACCATCTCGTCCTGGCTCTGTGCCATCTATGTCGAGCAGATCGCGCCGTTGGGGGCCACCTATGGCTCCGTGGGGGCCGTGGTCGTGTTGCTGATCTGGCTGTCCTGGAACGTCAACGCCATCTTCTACGGCGGAGCATTCACCACAGAGATGGAACTGGCGGCCCGGTCAAAGGGCGCGCCCGATCTGGAGGCTGGCGAGGCCCTACCCGACAGCGTGGTCAAACTGTCGGACCGCCGGGCGCAGCGACGGTAATCGACAGGACGCCGTCGGCTTCCTCGACCGAGACGACCCGGCCCCCGATCTGGTCCATCAGGAACGGGACGTCGATACGGGCCATCGGATCGGTGGCCAGCAGGGTCAGATGACTGCCGGGGGCCGCTGCCTGCAGGGCCTTCTGCAGCTTCAGGCTGGGGACGGGACAGCGGTGGCCGCGTGCATCGACGATCACGACCTTGTACGTTCCATCAGCATGTCCAGAGCGACGCGGACACTGGCCAGCCGTATAGCTTCACGGCCCAGATCGCCGAACCGGTGCTCGGCATGATTCAGGCCACCGGGGCCGCATGCCGCGAAATGGACCAGCCCGACGGGCTTGTCATCGGATCCTCCGCCCGGACCGGCGATGCCGGTGATCGAGACCGACAGGGTCGCCTGCGACTGCGCAACTGCCCCGCTCGCCATGGCACGCGCGACGGGCTCGGACACGGCTCCATGCGTGGCGATCATGCCAGCGGGCACGCCCAGCATCTCGGTCTTCGCGGCATTGCTGTAGGTCACGAACCCCCGGTCAAGGACGACGGACGAGCCCGCGACAGCGGTCAAGGCCCCGGCTACCAGACCGCCGGTGCAGCTCTCGGCCGTCGTGATCATCTGGTTTCTGGCGGCGGCGGCCACGATAACCTGACGGGCCAGTTGCTCAATGTCGTCGGGGAACATGGACAGGCTTTCCGGAGCGGCGGGGTTCTGGTCTAGGGTAGTCTATCCCCGCCTGACCGGAAGACCTTTCATGAGCCGACCATGAGTGAGACGAGCCTGGGCCCGGACGTGGGCTACGCTGCGCCGCGCCGGTCTTCGGATCGGCTAACGCCCCTTCTGTTCGCCCTGGCCATCTTCACTTCGGCGGCCCTGGTTTTCGGGGTCCAGCCTATGGTGACCAAGCTGGTCCTGCCGATGCTGGGCGGCTCGCCGTCAGTCTGGAACACGGCGATGGTCTTCTTCCAGACCGCGCTGCTGGCCGGTTACGGCTATGCGCATCTGTTGCAGCGGATCAGGTCGATCAAGCTGCAGGTAGGGGTTCATCTGATCTTGCTGGTGCTGGCGGCGCTGTTCCTGCCGCTCAGGATCAACGGCTGGCTGGGCGACCCGGACCCGTCGGCCCCCATCGGCTGGTTGCTAGTGACCCTGACCCTGTCCGTGGGTGCTCCCTTTGCGGTGTTGTCCGCGACCGCGCCGCTGTTGCAGGCCTGGTACGCAAGGGTGCGTGTGGGGCAGGCGGAAGGCCAGAACCCCTATGTTCTTTACGCCGCGTCCAACCTGGGCAGCTTCCTGGCCCTTCTGTCCTATCCGGTTCTGATCGAGCCCCTTGCAACCTTGTCGGGTCAGCGATGGGGTTGGAGTGTCGGCTACGGCATCTTCGTGCTCATGATCGTTGGCCTGGCCGCAGTGGTCTGGAGCCGACGGCTGGATCGCTCGACAGAGCCGGCACCTCTGCCGACAAGTACGCCCATCCCTTGGGCAGAAAAGATCCGCTTCGTGCTCCTGGCCGCCGCGCCTTCCAGCCTGATGCTGGGCGTCACTGCGCATCTGTCGACCGATGTGGCCTCGGCACCGTTTCTTTGGGTCATACCGCTGGCATTGTACCTGCTGACGTTCGTCATCGCATTTCAGGCCCGGCCATGGATACCGCTACCCATAACGCTTGTCCTGTCGGCGGCATTGGGCGCGATGTGCGCTGTGGTGGTGGCGTTCCGGTCGATCGAGTGGACTTTGGCCTTTGGTGTCAGCCTGCTGGCCTTCTTCTTCCTGACGCTGATGTGTCACCAGCTGATGGCCGCCCGCCGCCCGCCTCCGGATCGCCTGACGGAGTTCTACCTGCTGATGTCCCTGGGCGGGGTGATCGGCGGGGCGTTCACGGCCCTGGTCGCACCTCTGCTGTTCAACATGGTGTGGGAGTATCCGCTTGTGCTGGTGCTGGTCGGTCTGTTCCGGCCCTGGGGGAAGGGCGGGCTGACCTCCTATCAGACGATGGCGGTGATCCTGGCGATCGTGTCGTCCGCCGCACCGGTCCTGGTATCGATCGCGCTGAATGCCGACGACTATGCGCGCACGATCTTCTACGCCAAGTCGCCGTTGATGATGCCGCAATTGACCATATTGCTGCTGCTTCCTGCCGTGATCTGCGCGTTCCTGCTTCGGGATCGGGGTCTGGTCTTTACCGGTATCGTGCTGCTGATGACCCTGTCAGCCCAATGGGTCGGCCGCGGACATGACACCAGCTTTTCAGACCGCAGCTTCTTCGGCGTCGTGCGTATCGCCAATGTGCCGGACCCACGTCTGGGCGGCGATGTGCATGTACTGACGCACGGAACGACCTATCACGGAGCCCAGGCACGCAATCCGCTCTTCGCCTGCACGGCGCGGATGTACTATGCACCAACCACCCCGATTGGGCAGTCAGCGCTGATTGTCGGGCGTCGCGGCCCGGCCAATATCGGCGTGGTCGGCCTGGGGACAGGTGCCATGGCCGCCTACAAGCGGGCCGAGGACCGGATGACCTTCTTCGAGATCGACCCCATGGTCGATCGTCTCGCGCGCGATCCAGACTGGTTTACCTATATCTCCGGCTGCGCTCAGGGGCCAGTCAGGACCGTGCTGGGGGATGCGCGCCTGACGCTGGCCAATGAACCGGTCGGCAGCTACGACCTGCTGGTCATAGACGCCTTTTCTTCGGATGCCGTGCCGACGCATCTGCTCACCGTCGAGGCTATCGATGGCTACCTGCAGCAGCTGAAGCCGACGGGTGTGGTGGTGCTGCACCTGTCCAACCGCAACCTGGACATCACCCTGCCGGCGATCGCGGCGGCCCAGGCGCTGGGGCGCCCCAAACTTCATCAGGTGACTTATCAGGGCCCATCGACGCCCGATCTGGCCGAAGCATCGACCGAGGTCCTGATCCTGTCGCCGACCGAGCAGGGGCTGGAAGATTTTCGCAGCGACCCACGCTGGATAGACCCTGCGGACACCGATGTCGCGGCCTGGACTGACGACTATGTGAATCTGTTCGGGGCCATGCGTCGGCGATATCAACCTGTCGCCGCGCCGGAGGCCTAGCTGCGTGCCGGCAGTTCGATGGTGGCCAGGGCCTGGGCGGCCAGGCCTTCGCCTCGACCGGTGAACCCCATGGCCTCGGTCGTGGTCGCCTTGACGCTGACCGCGTCCAGCGGAAGAGCCAGCAGTTCGGCGAGGCGTTCGCGCATGGCCTGACGGTGCGGTTTCACCTTGGGCCGCTCGCAGATCAGGGTGACATCCACATTGACCAGTCGCCCGCCCCGCGCGCTCAGCCGCTCGACCGCGTGGATCAGGAACAGATCGGACGAGGCCCCCTTCCATTGCGGGTCCGTTGGCGGGAAGTGATCCCCGATGTCGCCATCTCCCATGGCCCCCAGAATGGCGTCGGTCAGCGCGTGCAGTCCCGCATCGGCATCGGAATGGCCGATCAGGGTCTGGTCATGCGGAATCTCGACCCCGCACAGCCACACGGCATCGCCTGGCCCCCAGCGGTGGGCGTCGAAGCCCTGACCCACGCGGATCTGACGGGGAATGTAGGCCTCGGCCATGGCAAAATCCTCTGGGTAGGTAAGTTTCATCAGGCGAGAGTCGCCTGACACGATGCGGACTCGGCCACCCGCGCGCTGAACGACGGTGGCCTCATCGGTGGCGACCTCGTCGGCGGGCCAAGCGGCGTAGGCGGATGTAATCTTGTCATGGCGGAAGGCCTGCGGGGTCTGGGCCCGCCAAAGGTCGCCGCGTTCGACCTCGCCAGTGACGATGTCGCCGTCCGCACGGCGCAGGCTGTCGGCGACCGGCAGGGCGGGCAGGGCACCGTCGGCATCAGCTAGGGCGGCAATCACCCTGTCGATGACGCTGCGATCCAGCAGGGGGCGGGCGGCATCATGGATCAGGACTGGACGGTCGGTTGGGCCTTTGAGGGCCGCGAGACCATTCTGAACAGACGCCGCGCGTGTCGACCCGCCGAGCGTCAGACGCCAGCCGCTCAAACCCCCCAGGGCTGCCTGTGCTTCAGCCTCGGCGTCGCCCGCCACGACCACGACGAGATCTTCCGCCCCGGCCTCGATCAGGGCCTCGACCGACCACCGGATCACCGGCTTGCCACCCAGGTCGCGCCATTGCTTGGCTCCGCCGAAACGGGAGCCGGAACCGGCGGCCACCACAACGGCGGCAAAGCGGGGGAGGGGTGTCGTCATTACGGCCTTCTAATCGCCGCCGTCATGCTTGACGAGGGGGCCTCGACGCGCGGTAAGGGGCCACATGGCCACAGGCATACAGATCGGTGACGTTTGGGTGCCTGGACGGGTGCTGACCGCGCCCATGACCGGGATCACGGACCTGCCGTTCCGCGTCCTGGCCTCCCGGCTGGGTGCTGCCTATGTGGCGACAGAGATGGTCGCGGCCGCGGAGCTGGCACGGGCACGGCCTGATGTCGTTCGGCGCGCAGCAGTCGGGGACGGCCTGCCCCTGACCGTGATCCAGCTTGTCGGGCGTGATCCGGCGACGATGGCGCAGGGCGCGCGCATGGCCGAGGCGGCAGGGGCCGACATCATAGACCTGAACTTCGGCTGTCCGGCCAAGGAGGTCACGGGCTCGGCCTGCGGCTCGGCCTTGATGCGCACGCCCGATCTGGCCGCGCGGCTGATGCAGGCGGCGGTCGAGGCGACCCCGCGCCCCGTCACCGTCAAGATGCGCCTTGGCTGGGACGACGCCAGCCGCAATGCGCCGGAGATCGCGCGGCGCGCTGAAGATTTGGGCGTGAAGGCCATCACCGTTCACGGCCGGACGCGCCAGCAGTTCTATACCGGCCGCGCCGACTGGCGGGCGGTCGGCGAGGTCAAGGCGGTGGTCGCCCTGCCGGTGATCGTCAATGGCGATATCCTGACGGCCGACGATGCTCGCGAGGCCCTGCACCAGTCGGGCGCCGACGCGCTTATGCTGGGCCGCGGTGTCTATGGGCGGCCTTGGCTGGCAGCGCATCTGGAGCGGGCGCTGGCAGACGGGACGGTTCTGACCGAGCCGGACCGCGCCGAACGCACCGCCATAGTGATCGAGCATCTACGAGCCTCGGTGGCCTTCTATGGCCTGCCGCTGGGGCTGAAGATGTTCCGCAAACATCTTGGCTGGTATGTCGAACAGGCCCCCTGGCCTGAAGATCCCCAGGAGCGGCGCGCGGCCAAGGCGCGCCTGTGTCGGCTCGAGCACCCGGGCGAGGTGGAGCAGGCGATCACGCAGCTGTGGTCGTCAGTGACGCTTTCCGGTCACTCGCCTGTTGATCTAGCGCCACAGTTGGTAGACGCTGGAGCGGTATGACGGAGACGCCCATCGCGACCCACGCCGATCAGACGCCCCCGCCGAGCGGCATGGGGGGCTGGTTTTCCGGTTGGTCCGAAGAGCGTCGTCGCAATCTGTTCCTGTTCACATTTGGCCTGTCGCTCCTGATAACGGCTGCAGCCATCTGGCTGGTCGCCGAGGCTCCGGGCACAAGCGGCGAGGGAGCCCGCGATCTGGCCAGCCGGGCCGTGCTGTGGATCCTGGCCATCAATCTTGTGCTGATCCTGGCTTTGGCAACGGTCGTGGGACGGCGTGCGGTCGGCCTGTTTCGACGTCGTACCGATGCGGGAGCCAGGCTGCACCTCCGGTTCGTGACCTTGTTCGCAATGGTCGCTCTGGTGCCTTCGATCCTGATCGCTCTTGTGTTTGGCGTCTTGGTCAACCGGGGTGTCGATCAATGGTTCAGCGAAAACGTTCAGTCGGCCGTGAGGAATGGTGCGACGATTGGCGAGGCCTACCGTGATGACGTGTCAACCCAGATGGACGGCGACATCCTGGTCGTTGCCGAACAACTGACCGATGTCCGACCCCTGTTCGACAACCGGGTTCAGTTCTCCAATGCCCTGATGCAGGTCGGCCAGATATTCGGCTATCCCGCCGTCTATCTTCTTGGAGCCGACGGTCAGGTTCTGGCCAGTGGCGAATCGCCGGGCGCGCCGCCCTATGTCGCGCCTTCGATGGAGGCGCTGGAGGAAGCGTCACTGGAAGGCGCAGCCCCGGCCCAGGAGGTTACCGAGGGGCCTGATGCAGTTCGTTCGGTGATGGCATTGCCAGCCTATGGCGATGCTTATCTGTATATGGTTCGTCCGCTGAAGCCGGGCGTCTTGGCTCAAATGCGTAATGGCCTGGACTCAATCCAGGCCTATCGGGAGGCTCAAGCCAGCCGCGAACGCATCCAGGCCTCATTCGCGCTCAGCTATGTCGAGACGGCTTTGCTGGTACTCGTTGGGGCAGTCTGGCTGGGTATGTCGGCTGCCAGTTCCATCTCCGGCCCCATCGGGCGGCTTGTCGAGGCGGCGGACAAGGTGGCGGGCGGCGATCTGGCGGCGCGTGTGGACGGCAACGACGGGCCGGGCGAAATCCGTATGCTTTCAGCCGCGTTCAACCGCATGACAGCCGATCTGGCCGCTCAGCAGTCGGCACTGCGTGCGGCCAGCGAGGAGGCGACGGGGCGGACTCGCTTTATCGAGACGGTGCTGTCGGGCGTATCGGCAGGCGTCATAGGGCTTGACCGCCAGCGCCGGGTCTCGGCCATCAACGACAGCGCGGTCGAACTGCTGGCCATATCCGACACGGACATCATCGGTCGTCCGCTCGGCGAGGTCTCGCCCGAGCTCAGCGAACTGGCGGCGCGGGCGGAGGCTCATATCGAAGAAGAGATCGACGTGACTCTGGAGGGTGAAACACGTCGTCTGCGGGTGCGGATCGAAGGTGGTGTCGGCGGAGAGATGGTCCTGACCTTCGACGACATCACACGTCTGGTCACGGCCCAGCGCAACGCCGCATGGCGTGACGTAGCGCAGCGCATCGCGCACGAGATCAAGAACCCGCTGACGCCCATCCAGCTCTCGGCCGAACGGCTGCGTCGCCGCTATCGCAAACAGGTCGAAGAGGACGTCGAGGTCTTCGACCGCTGCACCGAGACCATCATCCGTCAGGTGGGTGACATCGGGCGGATGGTCGATGAGTTCTCGTCTTTCGCCCGGATGCCCGCGCCACGATTTACGTCGTCCGATCCGGCGGAGTTGTTGCGTGAGGCGGTGTTCGCACAGCGCGTGGCCGTTGCCGAGATCACTGTCGAACTGGCCGAGCCCCTGCCCAAGGTCACCATTCACGCGGACCGCCCCATGATCGGTCAGGCCCTGGCCAACATCCTGAAGAATGCGGGGGAGGCCGTGGCCCTGCGCCGCGAAACGGACCCCAGGGCCGGTGACGGAGACGGTCCGGGTATTCTGGCGCGCTTGCTGGTCGAGGACGACGTGGCGACCTTCGTGATCGAGGATGACGGGCCCGGCCTGCCTGCCAAGGATCGTGACCGCCTGACCGAACCCTATGTGACGACGCGCGAGAAGGGCACCGGCCTGGGCCTCGCCATCGTCAAACGCATTTGCGAGGAGCATGGCGGCGAGCTCAAACTGGCCGACGCCGAGACGCTTGGCGGTGCCAAGGTCTGCCTGATCTTTCCTCTGAAATCCCAACAGCCATCGACCGCTTCGGCCAGGGCGAAGGACGCTCCGGCGTCCCGATCCGTGACCGTTCCGGCCAACGAATAGCGAGGCGATATGCGATCCACGGGAGCCGATATTCTGGTCGTCGACGACGAGGCGGACATCCGCGAACTGGTGTCCGGCCTGCTTGAGGATGAAGGCCATGCCGTGCGCGTGGCCTCCAACTCCGAAGAGGCCCTGGCCGCCATCCGGGCACGCAAGCCGTCGCTGGCCCTGCTCGACATCTGGATGAAGGGCGGCGGTCTGGACGGGCTGGAACTGCTGGACGTCATAAAGGAACTGGACCCGGATCTGCCTGTGGTGATGATCTCGGGCCACGGCAATATCGAGACGGCGGTCACCGCCCTGCAACGCGGGGCCTATGACTTCATCGAAAAGCCCTTCAAGTCCGATCGGCTGGTCGTCGTCGTGCAGCGCGCACTGGAAACCAGCTCCCTGAAGCGTGAGAACCGCCGTCTGAAGGCCCAGGTCAACGAGCCTGACGGCTTCATCGGTCGCTCGGCGGCGGCCCAGGCCCTGCGCACCACCATAGCCAAGGTCGCCCCGGCCAACAGCCGCGTCTTGATCTCTGGACCGCCCGGATCCGGCAAGGAACTGGTCGCGCGCCAGATCCATGAGGCCAGCGCCCGCTCGCGCGGCGAGTTCGTCGCCATCGCCGCAGCCGGCATGACGCCTGAGCGACTGGATCTGGAGCTGTTCGGCGAAGAGGGGCACGACGGTCGCCCCCGCAAGATCGGCGTCTTCGAACGCGCCCACAACGGCACGCTTTATCTGGACGACGTCGCCGACATGCCCCGCGAGAGCCAGAGCCGCGTCCTGCGTGTGCTGGTCGAGCAGCGTTTCCGCCGCGTCGGCGGCGAGCAGGACGTTCAGGTCGACATCCGCGTCATCACCTCGACCTCGCGCGACCTCAAGGTCGAGATCGCCGAGGGCCGGTTCCGAGAGGACCTGTTCCACCGCCTGAACGTCGTGCCCATTCGCGTGCCCGCCCTGTCCGAGCGGCGTGAGGATATCGGCGAGCTGATCGATTATTTCATCGACACCCTGTCGGCCTCGCAAGGCTTGCCGAAGCGGCGCATGGGCGACGACGCCATCGCCGTGCTGCAGGTCCACCCCTGGCCTGGCAACGTCCGTCAGCTGCGCAACAACGTCGAGCGGCTGCTGATCCTGGCGACCGGCGATCCGTCAGAGCCGATCAGCGCCGACATGCTGCCGTCCGAGGCGACCAATGCCAACTCCACCGGCACCCTGGGGGCCGAGCGGATCATCGCCCTGCCGCTGCGGGAGGCGCGCGAGGTGTTCGAGCGCGAATATCTGGCGGCCCAGATCATGCGCTTCGGCGGCAATATCAGCCGCACCGCCGCCTTCATCGGCATGGAGCGCTCGGCCCTGCACAGGAAGCTGAAGTCGCTGGGCGTGTCCCCCTCGCGCGGTGGCGACGACGAGGAAGAGCCGGTGGCCGAAGCATGAGCCGCGTCGCCTACGTCAACGGCCAGTACCACCCGCACGGCCAGGCCACGATCCATGTCGAGGATCGCGGCTTCCAGTTCGCCGACGGCGTCTATGAGGTCTGGTCCATCTTCGACGGGCGGATGGCCGATTTCGACGGCCACATGACCCGCCTGCACCGCAGCCTGAACGAGCTGCGCATCGACATCCCCATGAGCCGCGAGGCCCTGACGCGGGTGCTGCACGAGACCATCCGGCGCAATCGCGTTACCAACGGCATCGTCTATCTGCAGGTCACGCGCGGCACGGCCCGGCGCGATCACCCGTTCCCGGCCGAGGGCACCCCGCCCAGCGTCATCGTCACCTCCCGCTCCATCAGCGCCAGCAAGGCGGAGGCGCAGGCGAAAAAGGGCGTCGCCGTCCTGACCCAGCCCGACATCCGCTGGGGCCGCTGCGACATCAAGACCGTCGGCCTGCTGGCCAACGTCCTGGCCAAACAGGCGGCGCGCGAGGCCGGAGCCTATGAGGCCTGGATGGTCGACGAGATGGGCCTGGTCACCGAAGGCTCCTCGACCAACGCCTGGATCGTGGACGAGCACGGCAAGCTGCGGACCCGCGACACCCAGGCCAATATCCTGAAGGGCATCACCCGCACCGCCCTGATGGCCCTGATCGAGCAGGAAAAGCTGGAGCTGGACGAACGCCCCTTCAGTGTGGACGAGGCCAAGCGCGCAAAGGAAGCCTTCTTCACCGCCGCCGGGGCCTTCGTCATGCCGGCGGTGTCCATCGACGGCACCACCATCGGCGACGGCAAGCCCGGCCCTATCGCGACCCGCCTTCGCACCCTGTATCTTGAACAGGCCAAACGCGACGCCATTTAGGGTCGCGCCCCTGTTGCGATGCCGCCCTGGCGGTGCGTAATGTGGCGGGCCGGGCATTCGATCCGGTCCCGTGTGGTCACCCACGCGGCGGAACAAGCAAGAACAGGGGCAAACCTGCCATGTCGCAAGACAAATCCAAGAACCTTCAGGACACCTTCCTCAACTCGGTCCGCAAGACCAAGACGCCGCTGACCATCTTCCTGGTCAATGGGGTCAAGCTGCAGGGCATCGTGACCTGGTTCGACAACTTCTGTGTGCTGCTGCGCCGCGATGGCCAGTCGCAACTGGTCTACAAGCACGCCATCTCCACCATCATGCCGTCAGCACCCGTGCAGCTGTACGAGCCTGACGCCGACGAAGACTGATTGACCCAAAAACTCATCGACCACGCCGTCCCGCTGATCCGGGCGATCGTCATCCACCCCGATGGACGCAGCGAAAGCAGTCGCGCGGCGGAGGAACGGCTTGAAGAAGCGGTGGGCCTGGCCCGCGCGCTGGACCTGGACGTGCGCGCCGAAGAGATCGTGCGCCTGCGCAAGGTCACGCCCGCCACCCTGTTCGGCACCGGCAAGGTCGAGGAACTGGCCGCCCTGGTCACCGCCGCAGAGGCCGAGGCCGTGGTCATCGACGACGACCTGACCCCGGTCCAGCAGCGTAATCTGGAAAAGGCGTGGGATTGCAAGGTCATCGACCGCACCGGGCTGATCCTGGAAATCTTCGGCCGCCGCGCCCGCACCAAGGAGGGCCGGCTGCAGGTCGAGCTGGCCCGGCTGGACTATGAGAAGTCCCGCCTGGTCCGCACCTGGACCCACCTGGAGCGGCAACGCGGCGGCACCGGCTCGACCGGCGGCCCCGGAGAGACCCAGATCGAGCTCGACCGCCGCCTGATCGCCGACCGCATCGTCAAGCTGAAGGTCGAGCTGGACGAGGTCCGCCGCACGCGCGGCCTGCACCGCAAACAGCGCCAGAAGGTGCCGTTCCCGACCATCGCCCTGGTCGGCTACACCAATGCCGGCAAGTCGACCCTGTTCAACCGGCTGACGGGGTCCGAGGTCATGGCCAAGGACCTGCTGTTCGCCACCCTGGACACGACCCAGCGCACCATTCGTCTGCCGCAGGGGCGACCGGCCATCATCGCCGACACCGTCGGCTTCATCTCCGACCTGCCGCACGAACTGGTCGAAAGCTTCCGCGCCACGCTGGAGGAGGTGGGCGAGGCCGATCTGATCCTGCACGTCCGCGACATCGCCTCCACCGACACGGCGGCCCAGGCCCGGGACGTCGAGACGGTCCTGAAACAGATCGAACAACCGACTGCCGCCGACGGCACGGTCAAGCCGCGCCGCATCCTGGAGGTCTGGAACAAGACCGACCTGCTGGACCCCGAGGCGCGCGAAGCCATCGAGGGCCAGGCGGCCCGCTCCGGCAACACGGCCGTCGCCGTCTCCGCCTGGACAGGGCAGGGGATCGAGGTCCTGCGCCACGCCATCACCGAACTGATCGACGACGATCCCGAAATGGATCTGGTCCTGCAACCCGCCCAGGGCGAGGCCTTGGCCTGGCTCTACGAACACGGCCGGGTTACGGCGCGCGATACGGATGCTGAGGGGCGGACCCATCTGACGGTGCGACTTGACCCGCAGGCGATGGGGCGGTTCGAGCGGCAGTTTCAGGCGGGTGAGGGTTGCTAGGAACTCAGCCCGAGTTATGCCTACTCTGAAAACAGACCCTGCTGAGGATCGGTTGGAGGCAACGGCATTGACCAACTAGGGATGACCTCAATTCCCAAGTTTGAAGCAAACTTGGCGAGCCCTTCATCATCAGAATAGATCTTGGCCGCACCTCTAGTCCGCGCGATCGCTATAATTTGACGATCAATTTTCACCTTTTGCCACGGAGAAGCTGAGCCGCCTTTCTTATCGCCAGCCCTGATCGCTTCACGTGTCATAGTCGCTAGCTCGACGGCAGCCATTGTGTCGAAATCTGCGATTTTGAACCGTGCTGACCTACTCAGCCGGTCAATCACGGAAGGACCGGAGTCTTCCAGTCCAACGAGCACTTCCGCGAGCGCTGGTGCCGGAATGAGGATTGTTTCACCGGTGCGCTGGATTTCTTTTTCGAGAAACGCAAACCGTTCACCCACGTGGGCAACAGCGACTCCCGTTTGGGGATCAGTCGGGGGCTTTGCGTCACGGTGGACCAAAAGCATGAAAGCGGTCGCGTCGAGGACGATCAATGAATTTCGCCCTCATCCAGCCTTAAGGCCATCAAGTCATCATGAGCGCTTGCGCTCTGCAAGCTGCTCTCTGGGATCGAGCGTATATCAGCGAGAACAGCCCCTAAGGGAGCATCATCCAAGACTTCGTACCTATCGACGTTGAATGCCAATAGCTTCCAAGTGCCTTCCGGATGACGTTCCCATCGTCCACTACCAACAAGGCGGACCTTCGTGCCGTAGAGGTGCTTCGCCAGTTCACGCGCAACCTCTCTGTTGAGGTCGATGTTGGTGTACGTGAGTCCGCCATCCTGTAGGGTGACGTGAGCGGTTTTGTCTCGACCGCCGATGCTGACGATCTGTCCGTCTATCGAGCCATCCTGCCTGAACGCGGGAAAGGTCAGAGCCTTTGGACGCATCCGGCCCGGAAACGGAATTATTACAGCGCCAGTAGGTCCTAGGACTTCGCCAGTGGCATTGTCTTCGGCAAGCATGTCGTCAAGAATCTTGAATGCTTTGGCCGTACCTGGAGGCGGATTGGCGCTGTCCACAGCCTCAAGCCGACGCTGAACCTTCGGCGCATCTTGCGCATCGACGCGACTGACGAGGCGGGCGCTGCCTTCCTCGATCCGCTCGAAATGGGTGCTTTCTGTGTGGCCTATCAGGCTTGCAAGCGCTGCCAGATATTCGGCCATGCGAGCCATCGGCAATGTATCTGGCGTGAAGACGTCGATCCTGAGGGTGTATTCGTTGCTAGCCATGCAGAACCCTCCTTTTCTCTCAGTCTATCTGACAGTGCCGACCCAATGGTAAACAGCCTAGGTAGTGGCTAGGTTTCTGTCCACCAGAAGAACTTCTCTCGATCTCAACGCCAGTCGTGATGGTCACTAGGCGCTCTCTGATCGCATTTAATGTTTGTCTGCCACGCATGCCAGAAAAATGGGACAGTTGACGTAGCAGCCACGACCGTTTCTGACGTACCCGCATGCCAGACTGCTCTTCATGTCGATGAGCACGCAAATCAATCCCGCCGACTACGATGAAGACGGCGGCAATGTCTGGGATCATGCGCGGCGGGAGTATCTGGCGGGTGTGAAGGCGACGCATATCTGTCAGCGGTACGGCATGTCGCTCAGTTCGTTCCGGCTGCATGCGCGGGTCGGGGGCTGGCGGCGGATGGATCAGCCCACCTGTGACGCCCCGCCCGAGCCCGGCGAATACCATCCGGACGACGCCGTCAGCTTCGCCGACCTGGCTCAGGAGGCCTTTCTGAACATCCGCCGCGCCCTGGGCACGGGCCGCGCGTCCGAGGCCTCGACCTGGCTGCGCGTCTACGACCGCCTCGCCGACAAGGCCCGCGCCCACGTCATGGCAGACCTGCCCGACATCGTGACCCCGCAGATCGAGTCCAGTCGCGACCCGCTGACCCTGTTCGCGGTGGAAGACGAAAACATCAACGATCTTAATGCGATGGCCGAAGGTTCAGAGACGGAACCTCACGGATTGGACTCCTTGCACCCGGTTTTTTCGGAGTCCAAATCATAGCTCAGGCGTAGGGGCGGCCTCCGATCCTCGACCGCTATCCCTGCCGGGCCGCCGCCAGGATCGGGCCACCCGACGTAGCCTGAACCAGGATGGCCGTGCGCAGGCCGGGCCGGCCCGACACGGGCGTGGCAAAGCCGACCGTCTGGCCCCGCCATTGGCCCAGTTTCACCAGTTCGCGCACGACATTGGCGTGCGGCAGGGTGCGGCCGGTATTCTCGCCCCGCGCCACCGGCACCTCGATCGGTCGGGGCTCATAGCGGACCAGCCAGACATCGGCTGGTTGACGCGGTGCCTCGCCGCCCGCCAGGCCGACTCCTCGGCCCTGAAAGCGGATAGTCGGCCCGGTGAAGGCGCGGTGCCGCGCGATCTCCCGCTCGATCTCGCTCATGCGCCCGCCCACGACGTCTTCGCGTCCATCGACGACGATCTGCGGCGTCCAGACGTTGCCGTTGCCCAGGCCCCGCTGATAGTCGCGCTGGCGGGCGGTGAAGGCCGGCTGGCCAAACGTGTCGCGCCACCCCAGCTGGTCCCAGTAGGTCACGCCGAAACTGAGCGCCAGAATGTCCGGGCGGCTGGACAGGTTCAGCAGATTGGCATTGGCCGGCGGGCAGGACGAGCAGCCCTGACTGGTGAACAGTTCCACGACGGTCAGCTCGGTCGGAGGAAGCGGCGACGCCTCCGGCCTCGCTGGAGCCACAGATACAGCCCCGACCGTTGTCGCCACCGCGACGGCTGCGGCCAGTCCGATCAGGCGCAGCGACGGGAACCGTCGACGGCGCACTGATGCGGTTGGGATCGGATCAGTCGGCTGGCTCATACCCGGCTATTCGGCGCTACCGCCGGTCAGGTTACAGGACGACCTTCAGAGCGCCCGCTCCGCCAACTTGGCCGCGTCCCACAGGGCGTCCATCTCGGCCAGGTCGCTCTGCTCCGGCGTCCGCCCATCCTTCGCCAGTTCCGCCTCGATGAAGCCGAACCGGCGCACGAACTTGGCATTGGCCCCGCGCAGGGCGTCCTCGGGCTCGACCCCCAGCTTGCGTGCCAGGTTGGCCACCACGAACAGCAGGTCGCCCATCTCCTCGCGCGCCTTGTCCAGGTCCCCGGCGGCGATCTCGACCCGCAGCTCCGCGACCTCCTCGTTCAGCTTGTCGAAGACCTCGTCGGTCGAGGGCCAGTCGAAGCCGACGCGGGCGGCCCGCTTGGTCAGCTTGGCGGCGCGGGCCAGGGCGGGCAGGCCGACGGGGACATCATCCAGCACCCCATGTTGCGCTTTCGCCACCCGCTCGGCCGCCTTGATGTCCTCCCACCGCGCCTTCTGGGCGACCCCATCCGCCTTGGCGGCCTCGTCGCCGAAGACGTGGGGATGCCGCCGCTCCAGCTTGTCAGCCATGGCGTTGGCGACGTCGTCGAAGACGAACAGCCCCTGTTCCTCGGCCATGCGGGCGTGGAAGACGACCTGGAACAGCAGGTCGCCCAGCTCGCTCCTCAGGTCGTCATAGTCCCCGCGCTCGATGGCGTCGGCCACCTCATAGGCCTCCTCGATCGTATAGGGGGCGATGGTGGCGAAGGTCTGCTCCACATCCCACGGGCAGCCGCCCACTGGCGCCCGCAGCCGGGCCATGATGGCGTTCAGGCGGTCGACGGGGCCGCTCATCCCTGCGCCTTCGCGTCCAGCGCTGCCCGGATCTCGGCATGTCGCGCCTGATCCAGCGGATATCGGTGCAGGGCCACCGCCGCCAGCAGCAGGCAAAGTGCGGGCAGGCCGGCGAACATGATCTGCAGCCACATCAGGGCCGGGCCAGAGTTCTGTCCGCCCAGTCCGGGATCGAACCCGGCCATCTGCAGCCCTGCGAACGTCAGGACCGAGACGGCATAGCCCAGCTTCGACGTGGCCGTCAGGATGGAGAACAGCAGGCCGGTCCGGTCCGCCCCATCATCCAGCCGCACCTGATCGCTGACGTCGGCCATCATGGCCCGGAGCAGCAGGTCGCCCGAGGCAAAGGCCAGCCCCACCAGCGCGACCATCGCCCCGGCCATCAGCAGGTCGGCATAGGGAGCCGGATTGCCGGTCATGGCCTCCAGCGCCGACCGCGCCGGCTCGACCAATACGGGGGCCAGGAAGGCGGCGAACATTAGGGTTATGGCGAAATAGACGCAGGCCCAGATCAGCGCCTTGTGCTTGCCCAGCCTGACCGCCAGCCAGCTCCACGCCGGAGCGCCGAACAGGCCGAAGACGAAATAGACCAGCAGCAGGATGGAGGTCTCCGCCCGCTCGAACCCCCGCGCCGCCTCGAAGAAGTAGAAGAACAGCGCCCCGACCACGCCCCGCGCGATGCCCAGTGCCAGGTCCGCCCCCAGCAGCCGCTGGATCACCGGCCGCTTGAACAGGGCCAGATAGCCGAAACGCGTCTCGGCCGCCGTCGCCGGTCCGGGCGGCGGCTCGGGCGTGAAGGCAAAGGTGATGGCCAGCGAGACGGGCAGGGCGATGATGATGAACCACCCCTGCCACTGCACCGCCCGGGCATAGTCGCCCCAGCCCATGTTCTGGACCAGAACGGGCACCAGCAGCACCGCCAGCACGCCGATGATGTTGGCCGTCTGCCACCAGCCATAGATGCGCGAGCGCTGGTTGTAGTCCGATGACAGCGCCGAGGCCCAGCTGACCTGCGACAGCAGGCTGACCGAGAAGCCCAGCGACAGCACCACCAGCCAGACGGTCAGATAGGCCGGTCCCGCCCCAGGCCGCGCCATGAACAGCATGCCGACCGCCAGCATCAGCACCGGGGCCGCCAGCCCCATCCACAGGCGATAGCGTCCAAAGCGGCTGTGCGTCCGGTCGATAACCATCCCCAGCGCCGGGTCGACGACGATGTCGGCCATCCGGATGATCAGAAAGATCAGCCCGACCACGGCCAGGTCGACCCCGACGTGGCTGGCATAGAACTCCGGCAGGGTCACATAGACCGGCAGGCCCAGCGCCGCATAAGGCAGGCAGGCGGCGGAGAAGGCGGCCAACACGCCATTGCTGCGACGCGGCGCGGCGGCTGTAGCGGCAGGGGAGGCGACGGGGGCGTCGGTCATGGACGGGTCCATCTGGAAAGCCGGTGAATCGGCCTGTCGCACCATGCCGCCTTTGCGGGCAGGGCGCGAGACGGGCGGTGACGCTTTCGTCACAGGCAGCGCGGAAATGGCCTTGCCGCCGCCACAGGCCTGGGGTCAGCATGCCGCCATGTGGACTCGTCTCGTGCCCGGCCTGCTGGCCGCCCTGTGTCTGATCTTTGCGGCCCAACCGGTCGCAGCCCAGCCGCGCGATCAGCCGCGCGATCAGGCCGAGGCCTGCGAGGCGACCTCGCCCGACTGGGACGGCGCGGCCTTCGCCAACTTCATCTCGGTCAACTCGCTGGAGTGGACCCCCTTCAACCAGATGGAGTGGGGCTGGCAGACCTATGTGCCCCTGATCCAGCAGGAGATCGGCACCCGCTGCGACGTCGGCACCGTTCGCTTTGCCCAGGCCCTGGCCCGATTTCAATCGCAGCGCGGCCTGATCGCCAACGGCGTCTTCGACGACGCCGCTTTTCAGGTCTTCAAGGGCATCTGGCAGGAGCGCCGCCCCTTCATCATGGCGCGCGTGAGGGGAGAGCCTTGCCCCGCACCGCCGCCTCTGTCCGAACTCGGCTATCTGGTCGAGGAAGAAGAGCACGCTGACCGCCTGACCCGCCTGCTGCGCCGCGACGTACTGGTCGCCTATCGCCGGATGGTGCAGGCCGCCCGGCGCGAGGTGCCCGAGGTCGCGGCCAACCCCGAACTGCTGCAAATCTTCTCCGGCTTCCGCGACCCCGAAGCCGACGCCGCCCGATGCGCGGCCCAGGGCAATTGCGACGGCCTCAGGCGCGCGGTCTGTTCCGCCCATCGCACAGGCACAGCCGTCGACCTCTATGTCGGTCAGGCTCCGGGTCTGGGCGTCGACAACACCAGCCCGGCCAGTCGCGCCGAAATGAGCCAGACCCAGACCTATATGTGGCTGGTCCGCAATGCCCGGCGCTTCGGCTTCGTGCCCTATGCCTTCGAGCCCTGGCACTGGGAATGGATCGGTCCGACGGGCGAGAGCGGCGCGTCGTGATCCGGGGCCTGACACCGGGCGAGCAGGGGCTGGCGAGGGAGGCCCTGGGTGACGAGGTCGATCTGGCGACGGTTCGGTTCTTCCCGACACCCTGGCCTTTTGATCGCGCCTTCGTGCCGGGGCGATGGTTTGGCCGCGACTGGATCGCCTGGCCGGTTCGGCAACTTCCCCGCGACTTCGCCGCTGCCCCGCTGAAGCTCCAGGCCGTCCTGATCCATGAACTGGTTCACATCTGGCAGGCCCAGACCGGGGTCAATCTGCTGACCGCCAAGCTGAGGGCCGGGGACCATGCGGACTCCTATCGGTATGCGGTCAGTGACGACTGCCGCTGGGACGCTTTGAATATTGAGCAGCAGGCCATGGTCGTAGAGCATCGCTTTCGGCTGTCGCGCGGGGAACGAACGCCGGCGGATCTGGCTTTCTATCACCGCGTCTGCCCGCTGCCCTACCGCGTGGCTTGAAATCCAGAAGGGCAGGGTTATATCCGCTACCGAAGCGGTTGCGGATTGGCGCGCCGTCCAAGCGGAGAGAGAAATGCCCAAGGTTCTGGTCCTTTATCATTCCACCTATGGCCATCTGGAAACCATGGCCGAAGCGGTCGCCGAGGGCGCGCGCTCGGTTGAAGGGGCCACGGTCGACATCAAGCGCGTCGCCGAGACGGTGCCGGACGAACTGGCCAAGTCGAGTGGCTACAAGCTGGATCAGGCGGCCCCCATAGCCAAGGTCGAGGACCTGGCCGATTACGATGCCATCATCGTCGGGGCCGGTACGCGTTTCGGCACGGTCGCCTCGCAGATGCGCAACTTCTGGGATCAGTCCGGCGGGCTGTGGTTCCAAGGCAAGCTGGTGGGCAAGGTCGGTGGCGTCTTCACTGCCACGGCGACCCAGCACGGCGGGCAGGAGACGACCCTGATCGGCATGATCCAGACCCTGATGCACCACGGCATTCTGGTGGCTGGTCTACCCTATTCCTTCCAGGGCCAGATGCGGAACGACGAGATCACGGGCGGCTCGCCCTACGGTGCGACAACCATCACCAACGGTGACGGCTCGCGCATGCCCAGCGAGAACGAACTGGACGGTGCTCGCTTCCAGGGCAGGCATATCGCCGAGGTGGCCAAGAAGCTCCTCGGCTAAGCCATCGGGTCCGCCGTCAGCACGTCTGGCGGCGGATGTTCGATCAGCGGCGGCGCTTGCCGCGGAGATTATCGACAGCCCAGGCTCCGGGCCCGGCGAAGATCAGGTAGAAGAAGACGAAGCAGTACAGTGCGGCCAGTTCGCCCTGATTGACGATAGGGTAGGGGCTCTGGGGCGCATGCACCATCCAGTAGGCCACAGCCATGAAACCGGACAGGATGAAGGCCGTGCCTCGCGTGAAGAGACCCAGGATGATCAGGACGCCACCGACCAGCTCGATCGGCCCTGACCATCCGGCGAGGGTAGAAAGATCGATGCCACCGCCCTGACCGCCCGGCGGGAAGTGCAAAATCTTCTGTGACCCATGCTGCAGCAACAGCAGACCCGACACAATCCGGAGAGCGCTCAGTATGCGCGGTGATAAAGCGGAAAGGCTAGCCGTATTCATATTCGCTCCTTTTTATGCACTAAGATGGTAGTCCAGCTTCACAAAGACACAATAATCGGAGTTGTGGATAATACCTTTGGACTACATCATATCGTCTATCTTCATTGTTCGCTCCAACCAATCCACTATGGTCGAAGCCGCTTCTTTTGCGGAGGTCGTTGTCGTATCGATCACGATTTCTGCCGCGATCGGAGGCTCATAAGGGCTGTCGATCCCCGTAAAATTTTTCAGATCACCCGCACGCGCCTTTTTGTACAACCCCTTGGGGTCGCGACTTTCAGCGACTGGCAGCGGCGTCGAAATGTAAACTTCGACGAATTCGTCTGCTTGCACTAAATGCCGCGCCATATCGCGTTCGGCACGAAATGGCGAAATGAAGCTGACCAGAACAATCAGTCCCGCATCGACCATCAGGCGCGAGACCTCGGCCACACGTCGAATGTTCTCGACCCTGTCCTCTTCTGTGAAGCCGAGATCGCGGTTCAAACCGTGACGAACGTTGTCCCCATCAAGCAAATACGTGTGGCGACCCAAGCCGTGTAGCGCTTGTTCAACGAGATTTGCGACTGTGGACTTTCCGGCCCCGGACAGGCCGGTTAGCCATACGACCCGACCTTGCTGGTGTTTGGCTACGGCACGCGCACGCTTGTCGATGGTAATGGGCTGCCAGGAAATATTGTGCGCGCGACGCAAGGCAAAATTTATCAGTCCGCATGCGGCGGTCGCATTGGACGATCGGTCGATCAGGATGAAACCTCCGAGCACCCGGTTGTCTCTGTACGGCTCAAAGGCGACCGGACTCGTCAGGGAAAGATTGGCGAATCCCACTTCATTGAGCGCCAACTTCTTCGCGGCATGATGCTCTAGTGTACTGACGTCCAGTTTGTATTTCAGCTCGGAGATAGTCGCCTCCACCAAGCGCGTCCCGATTTTCATCAGGTATCGTCGCCCCGGCAACATGGGTTCATCGCTCAACCAGATCAGGGAACATTCGAACTGGTCTGCCATAACGGCCGGACTATCTGGAGCGCAGAGCATATCCCCGCGCGCAACATCGATATCATCAGCGAGCGTCAGCGTGATGGATTGGCCGACGTTAGCCTCCCCCAGGTCACCATCAGCGGTCACCAATCGACTGACATGCGTCATGATGCCGGAAGGCAGGCTCATTATTCTATCGCCAGGCCTTATCGTACCGGCGGCGATTTGACCCGAGTAGCCCCGAAAATCCTGGTTTGGTCTGTTGACCCACTGGACGGGAAATCGAAATGGGGCTGTCGCGACAGGCAAAGTAGTATCGAGAGTTTCGAGCAGAGCCAGCAGCGTGGGACCATCGTACCACGGCATGCTGTCCTCTTGCGACACCAGGTTTTGACCCAGTGACGCAGATATCGGCACGGCGTGGACCGATGCCAGCTCTAGTCCATCGCAGAAAGTCTTGAACTCTTGGGATATGCGCTCGAAGGCATCCGACGACCAGCCGACCAAGTCCATCTTGTTGACGGCCAAGATTAGATGACGCACGCCAAGCAAGGAAGCCAGATAGGCGTGCCTATGAGTCTGGGTAAGCAGCCCCTTGCGGGCATCCACCAGAACCACGGCGGCATCGGCTGTGGACGCCCCCGTCACCATATTTCGAGTGTACTGTTCATGCCCAGGGGTATCAGCGACGATAAATTTTCGCTGCGGCGTGGAGAAGTAACGATAGGCGACGTCGATCGTGATTCCCTGTTCACGCTCCGCTGACAGACCGTCAATCAGCAGCGCATAATCGACATCTTGGCCAGTGGTGCCATAACGCTGACTATCCGTTCTCAAGACAGCGAGGTGATCGCTCAGGACGAAGCCGGCGTCGTGTAGAAGCCGCCCAATCAAGGTGGATTTTCCGTCATCGACGGAGCCGCAGGTTATGAACCTCAACATGGGCCGGTCATCGGGAACATTCGGATTTCTGGCTGGCTCGCCCGACATCAGAAATAACCCTGCTGCTTCTTAATCTCCATCGAGGTCGCAGTGTCGTGGTCGATGAGCCGACCTTGGCGTTCTGAAGTTTTTGCCGCCGCCATCTCCGCAATTACGTCATCAAGGTTTGAAGCCTTGCTTAGAATCGCTCCGCTCAATGGGTAACAGCCCAGAGTTCGGAAGCGCACTGATTGGATGGAAGGGGACTCGCCGGGGCGGAGCCGAAAGCGTTCATCATCAACCATGATGAGTGTGCCGTTGCGTTCAATGACCGGCCGGTTTGAAGCGAAATACAAAGGAACAACCGGAATGCTTTCCCAACTGATATATTGCCAGACATCCATTTCCGTCCAGTTAGATAGCGGAAAGACGCGCAGACTTTCGTCAGGTCTCTTTCGGGTGTTGAATAGCGCCCAGAGTTCCGGCCTTTGCTGGCGAGGGTCCCACTGGTGATCCTTGCCTCGAAATGAGCAGATACGTTCCTTTGCCCGCGATTTTTCCTCATCACGCCTCGCCCCTCCGAAGGCGGCGTCAAAGCCGTGCAGAGTGAGCGCCTGTTTCAGGCCGTCCGTTTTCCACATGGCGGTGTGACGATCCGGGCCGTCGTCGAAAGGATTGATACCAAGGTCTCTGGCTGCAGGATTTTCGTGAACTATCAACTCGATATCGGGCAGCGATGCGACCCGATCGCGATCCGCGTACATGTCCCGAAACTTCCAGGTGGTATCGACATGAAGCAGAGGGAAAGGTAGCGCCGCAGGGAAGAACGCCTTTCGGGCCAGATGCAGCATGACCGCTGAGTCCTTACCCATCGAATACAGCATCACCGGCTTCTGGGTCTCAGCGACGATCTCACGAAATATCTGGATGCTCTGAGCTTCTAGTTCCCGCAGATGTTTTGGTGCAGCAGAAGACTTCATGGGATGCTTCATTTGGCACGTACGCACAATTATGACGCGCGGCGATGCAGTTACGGTGTGAGGTCATGGACAGGTTGAATGTTCCAACCCACGCAATCTGGTCCCGGGATGCTCAGTCGTCCAGAAAAAGATCCCGCTGCGGACGCGCATCTGCGGGGACCCGGAACTGGCTTTCGTCCAGCAGGTGGCGCGGGGCGTCCAGGCCGTAACGTTTGACGGCGGCCCGAAAGCGGGTGGCGATCAGCTCGGCGACGGGACCGGTTCCCTTCATGCGCGTGTTCCAGTCGGGATCATAGTCGCGGCCGCCGCGCGTCTGACGGATGAGGGACATGACGCGGGCTGCGCGGTCCGGACGGGCGTCGGCCAGCCACTCGCGGAACAGATCCTTGATCTCCAGCGGCAGACGCAGGGTGACGTACATGGCCGTCGTGGCTCCGGCTTTGGCGGCGGCCTCCAGGACGGCTTCCAGCTCATGGTCGTTCAGACCGGGGATGACGGGGGCGAAGCCGACACCGACGGGCACCCCGGCCTCGGCCAAGCGCGAGATAGCCTCCAGCCGTTTGGCGGGCGTGGAAGCGCGAGGTTCCATGGCGCGGGCCAAGCCCCGGTCCAGGGTGGTGATGGAGACGAAGGCCGAGGCCAGGCCGTCGCGGCCCATGGGTCCCAAGATATCGGCATCGCGCGTGATCAGCACGGATTTGGTGATGATACTGAACGGGTGGCGGAAGCGCTGCAACACTTCCAGCACGCCGCGCGTGGACTTCAGCTCGCGCTCGACCGGCTGATACGGATCGGTATTGCCGCCTATGTGAATGCGTTTGCAGACGTATCGGGGGCGGGTGAGTTCCTGCTCCAGCAGACGCGCCGCTTCGGGTTTCCAGAACAGTCGGCTCTCGAAATCCAGGCCCGGGGATAGGCCCATCCAGGCATGGGACGGACGAGCGTAGCAGTAGATGCAGCCATGTTCGCAGCCCTTGTAAGGGTTGATTGACCGGTCGAAACCGATGTCCGGACTGGTATTCCTGGCGATGATCGTCCGGGCGTGCTCGGGCGTCAGGGTCGTGCGCAGGGGCGCAGCCTCGGCATCCTGATCGGTCCAGCCGTCATCGAAGGCCTGAACAGTTTCCGGTTCGAATCGCCCGGTCGCGTTCGACCGTGCCCCTCGTCCCTTTTCTGCTTCAGCCATTCTAAGAGGATAGCACCGGAACAGAACAAATCAAGAACAACAACGGCCGCGCTTATCGACCGTGACAACGGCCTGTGCTTAGAGGGGCGGCCACCTAGCCCTCAAGCAGCAGTTCGCCGCGTGATGTGCGATAGGGCAACATAGGTGGTGCGGATGAGAGGACTCGAACCTCCACGCCTTGCGGCGCTGGAACCTAAATCCAGTGCGTCTACCAGTTCCGCCACATCCGCATAGGTCTTGGAGACAGCCTCTAGGCGATGCCGCGCAAAAGCGAAAGGCCCGGGATCGCTCCCGGGCCTTTGCTGTATCGATAGGACTGAAAGGATCAGTCCTTCTGGTTGTCGACACCCTCGCCGAAGGCGGCGGCCGGTGAGGTGATGGTCGTCTCCTCGGTGATGTCGATGCCCTTGGCCAGCTTGGAGTTCCAATAGCCGTAAGCGATGTAAACCACAGCACCGACAATCGCATAGATGCCCAGGATGGTCAGGGGCAGCGGGTTGTCGTTGAGGGCGTGCTGAACCATTGGGATGAAGTTCAGACCGGCCAGGGCCGCACAGGCCAGGATGCCCAGCACAGCTGTGAAGATGCCGCCCGGAACCTTGAACGGACGCTCCATCTCCGGATGCTTCAGGCGCAGCATGATCACCGACAGGCAGACGATGGCGAAGGCGCTGGCCGTACCCAGGGAGACGAGGTCGCCCAGGATGGAGATCGGCAGGAAGGACGCCGCCACCGCGATGACGATGCCCAGCAGGATGGTGCCGATCCAGGGGGTACGGAACTTCGGATGGATGATCGCAAAGGCTTTGGGCAGCAGGCCGTCACGCGCCATCGTATAGAAGACGCGCGTCTGACCGTAGCACAGCACCAGCATAACCGAGGACAGGCCGGTGATGGCGCCGATCTTGATTAGGAAGCTGATCAGGTTCAACTGCCCACCCGGCGCGACGGCCAGCGGGATGTTGGCCCACGTCAGGGCCATGCGATCGATGGCGACGGCGATCGGGGCGGGCGAGGCCAACTCCAGATAGGGCACCACGCCGGTCATGACAGCCGCAACGGCCATGTAGATCAGCGTACAGACCACCAGCGCACCCAGGATGCCGACGGGGACATCCTTGGACGGGTTCTTGGCCTCGGCCGCAGCGGTCGAGACCGCTTCGAAGCCGACATAGGCGAAGAAGATGATCGAGGCCCCACGGAAGATGCCACCGACGCCGAACTGGTCCCAGGTCGCGCCCTGGGCCGGGATGAAGGGATCCCAGTTGGCCGGGTTGATATACTGCACGCCCACCAGGATGAACGTCAGCAGCACGATGATCTTGATGACCACGATGGCGTTGTTGATGTTGGCCGATTCCGACACGCCGAGCACCAGCAGGCTGCAGACTGCAGCGATGCCGATGGCGGCGACCAGGTTGAAGGTTCCCGTCAGCGGGAAGCTGGAGCCAGCCTCGCTCTGGACATACTGGACCAGCGGCGTGGCCCACTGGGGTCCTTCGCCACCGGCGTACTGTATGGTCGGGAACAAATTCTCGGTCACGCCGAAGTCGGACAGGATCGAGATGACATAGCCGGACCAGCCGACGGCCACGGTCGAGGCCGCGACGCCATACTCCAGCACCAGCAGCCAGCCCATGATCCAGGCAAAGACCTCGCCCATCGTGCCGTAGGCATAGGTGTAGGCCGAGCCGGAAACCGGCATGGTCGAGGCCAGTTCGGCGTAGCAAAGGCCCGCAAGGCCGCAGGCGATGCCGGCCAGCACGAACGAGAACATGATCGCCGGACCGGCATGGGCCGAAGCGACCTGTCCTGTCAGCACGAAGATACCGGCACCGATGATGGCGCCGATGCCCAGGCTCATGAGGTTGAGTGGGCCCAGGGTCCGTTTCAGCTCGCTCTTGGCGGCTTCCTTCTGGATCTGAGCAATGGATTTCTTGAGGAAAAAGCGGTTCCCCTTGGGCCGAAGGCCGTCTGCGGACATAGAGTCTCGCCCCCTGATACTACGGTGAACCCTCCCCGGGCCACCTTCAATGGCGCGGACGCTAGCGGGGCAAGACGGCGCTGGCAACGCGGTTTAGGAATGGTGAAGGCCCGACGACGCTTTCGTGAAGCTGGTAGAGGCGTCTAAAGCACATCGCAGGATGCGCCTGGCGCACCTCGCATCTGTCGAGCCGCATGACCCTTCTGCCTATCCACGCTGTTCTGGAACCGCTCAAGGCCGCGCTTGTGGCCAGCAATGCCGTTGTGCTGGCTGCGCCGCCAGGAGCAGGCAAGACGACCGTCGTGCCACTGGCGCTGCTGGAGCAGCCGTGGCTGGGCGATCAGCGCGTGCTGGTACTGGAGCCACGCCGACTGGCGGCGCGAGCGGCGGCAGAGAGAATGGCGGCGACGCTGGGTGAGCAACCGGGCGAGACCGTCGGCTATCGCACCCGCCTGCAAAGTCGGATCGGGCCGCAGACGCAGATCGAGGTGATCACCGAGGGCGTCTTTACCCGCATGATTCTGGACGATCCCGGCCTGGAGGGGGTCGGGGCAGTGTTGTTCGACGAGTTTCACGAACGCAGCCTGGATGCGGACCTGGGGCTGGCCCTGGCGCGCGAGAGTCAAACGATCCTGCGAGACGACCTGCGGCTGCTGGTCATGTCGGCGACGCTGGATATCGCGGGCGTGTCGCGGTTGCTGGCGGACGCCGACGGTGCAACTGCTCCCGTGATCCAGGCCGAGGGACGAGTATTTCCGGTCCAGACGCGCTACCTCGGGCGCAATCTGGTCGAGCGTCTGGAGGACGCCGTGACGCGTGCGGTTGTCCAGGCGCTGGGCGAGGAGACGGGGTCTTTACTGGTCTTCCTGCCTGGGCAGGGCGAAATCCACCGCACAGCGCAGAAGCTGGCCGAACGGCTGCGTGACCCAACGGTTGATTTGGTGACGCTGTATGGCGGGCTCGATCGAGCCGCTCAGGATCGGGCCATAGAACCTGCGGCACCCGGACGCCGCAAGGTCGTGCTGGCCACCTCGGTCGCGGAGACCAGTCTCACGATCGACGGCGTTCGGGTTGTAATCGATACGGGATTGTCGCGTGTGCCCCGTTTTGAGGCGGCGAGTGGCCTGACCCGACTGGCAACGGTCAAGGTCAGCAAGTCGTCGGCCGAGCAGCGGCGAGGGCGGGCAGGCCGGACGGAGCCAGGGGTCTGCCTGCGTCTGTGGGACGAGGAGCAGACGCGAGGACTGGTGCCCCATCAACGGCCGGAGATACTTGAGGCGGACCTGACGGGGTTCGCGCTTGACCTGGCACGCTGGGGGCGAACCGATGTGGACGGGCTGATATTGCTGGATGCGCCACCTGCGGGCGCGTTTGCAGAGGCGCGGACGATACTCGGGCGACTGGGCGCGCTGGATGAAGCGGGGGCTTTGACCTCGCACGGACAGAGGCTGACGCGGATGCCTCTGTCGCCGAGGCTGGCGCATATGGTCTGTGTGGCCGCTGATGGCGGGGACGCCGGATTGGGGGCCAGGGTTGCGGCAGTGCTCAGCGAGCCTGGACTAGGCGGGAATGCAGTCGATCTGGGCGACCGGTTGCAGGGTCTGGCCCGTGACCGATCGCAACGGGTGAGAGACGCCATGACGATGGCCGATCGCTGGGCGAGGGCAGCAAGGAGGGGGTCTGAAACCTCGGTAGTGGATGCAGATTTAGTTGAAGCTGGCTGGCTGTTGGCTGAAGCCTTCCCGGAGCGGGTCGCCAAGGCGCGGGGCAAGCCGGGAGAGGTGCTGTTGGCGTCCGGTCGCGGAGCTTTTCTGGACCCGACGGATGTGCTGGCGCGCGAGTCGTGGCTGGCGGTGGCGGAGATGGGGGGAGGGGATGCCCGTGATCGCATCCGTCTGGCCGCACCCGTCGATCCCTCACGGTTGGAGGCGCGGATCGAGGTCGAAGACCGATTGGTGCAGGAGCCGTCGGGGCGCATGACCGTGCGCCGCCTTCGAAGGATCGGAGCCATCGTTGTCGATGAGAGGGTGATGGGGCCGCCTGACCGGGCAACAATAACGCTGGCCTTGCAGGCACAGGTCGAGCGCGAGGAACTGATACAGATAAGTTGGGGTGAACGCTCAGCCAGCCTGCGGGCACGGCTGGCCTTCCTGCATGGGCTGGACGCCACCTGGCCGGATGTTTCCAATTCTGCATTGCTGGCGACGCGGCAAGACTGGCTATGGCCGCTTCTTGAGGGTGTTCAGGCCCTGTCGGCGATCTCCGACGCCGCACTGGAGCAGGGATTAAGATCACTGGTCCCATGGGATCGCCACCGGGCAATCGACACTCTGGCACCGGCGAGGCTGGATACACCGCTGGGCTCGGCCGTCATCGACTATGCGGCCGAGGGCGGGCCGCGCGTCGACATCCGGGTTCAGGAGCTTTTCGGTGTCACGCAACATCCGAATGTGGGCGGCGGATCGGTACCCCTGACCCTTGCCTTGCTGTCGCCGGCGCGCCGTCCGGTTCAGGTGACGAAGGACCTGCCTGGCTTCTGGGCCGGCAGCTGGGCAGCGGTTCGGGCGGAGATGCGCGGTCGCTACCCCCGCCACCCATGGCCCGAAGACCCGGCTATTGCAGAGGCGACGTCTCGTGCAAAGCCGCGCGGGACGTGACGCTTGCCTTTTATGCCCATCGCGCCTAGAGACGCCCGCACTTCACACGCAGGCGTGGCGCAAGTCGGGGAGACATCCCGGTTTGCACCGTTCCGAGGGTCATCTGACCTTTCAACGCCTGCGGCGGATCAATCGGATAAAGGACACTACCCTCATGGCTCTGCCAGAATTCTCCATGCGTTCGCTGCTCGAAGCCGGCGCACACTTCGGTCACCAGACACACCGCTGGAACCCGAAGATGGATCGCTACATCTTCGGCTCGCGCTCCAACATCCACATCATCGACCTGTCGCAATCGATCCCGCTGCTGCACCAGGCTCTGGTCGCCGTGCGCGACGTGGCCGCCAAGGGGGGGCGCGTGCTGTTCGTCGGCACCAAACGCCAGGCCGCCGATCCCGTCGCCGAGGCCGCCAAGCGTTGCGCCCAATACTACATGAACAACCGCTGGCTCGGCGGCACCCTGACCAACTGGCGTACCGTGTCGGGCTCCATCGCCCGCCTGCGTGAATTGGACGCCCTGTTGGAAACTGGTGGCGAAGGCCGGGTCAAGAAGGAACTGCTGACCCTGACGCGCGAGCGCGACAAACTGGAACTGTCGCTGGGCGGCATCAAGGACATGGGCTCCGTGCCGGACATCATGTTCGTGATCGACACCAACAAGGAGGCCATCGCCATCCTTGAAGCGCGCAAGCTGAACATTCCGATCATCGCCATCCTGGACACCAACTCCGACCCGGACGGCATCACCTATCCGATCCCCGGCAACGACGACGCCGCCCGCGCCATCCAGACTTATTGCGACCTGATCGCCGATGCCGTCCTCGACGGTCTGGCGGCCGGTGCCTCGCAGTCGGGCGTGGACCTCGGTGCTGCCGTCAACCCGGACGAGCCCATGCTGCGCGAAGCCAAAGCCCCCAAGGTTGAAGCCGAAGCCGCCCCGGCTGGTACGGAGGCCGTCGCCGCTGAAATGGAAGCCGCTGCTGAACCGGCCGTCGCCGATGAAGCCGCTCAGGCTGCAGCGTCCGACGCCAATGACGCCGTCGAAACCGAGAAGGCCGCGGTCTGAACCGACCCGCCCGTATCTGACGGCGAAAACTGACATACGGCCGGGCTAAATCAGCCCGGCCGTTCCCGCATTCGAATACCCAAGGAGCTATACAATGGCCGAGATCACAGCCGCCCTCGTCATGGAACTGCGCGCCAAGTCGGGCGTCGGCATGATGGACTGCAAGAAGGCGCTTCAGGAAACCGACGGCGACATCAATGCCGCAGTCGACTGGCTGCGCGCCAAGGGCCTGTCCAAGGCCGCCAAGAAGGCTGACCGCGTGGCCGCCGAAGGCCTGGTCGCCGTCGCATCGAAGGAAGTCGGAGCCGGTGAAGTCGGTGCTGCCATCGAGTTCAACGCCGAGACGGACTTCGTGGCCCGCAACGAACTGTTCCAGAACGCCGCCAAGTCGTTCGCCCAGCTGGGTCTGGAGCACGCCACGGTCGAGGGCCTGCACGGTGCCGAACTGGAAGCCGGCAAGACGGTCCAGGACGAGGTCACCAACCTGATCGCCACGGTCGGCGAGAACATGCAGCTGCGTCGCGTCGCCCGCCTGTCGGTCGATGAAGGCGTCGTCGCCTCCTACGTCCACAATGCCGTGTCGCCCGGCGTCGGCCGCATCGGCGTGCTGGTCGCCCTGCACGGCGGTGGCGACAAGGCCGCCCTGCGCGAACTGGGCCGCAAGATCGCAATGCACGTGGCCGCGACGGCTCCGCTGTCGCTGAACACGGACGATCTGGACCCCGCCGCCGTCGAGAAGGAACGCGAAGTCCTGACCGAAAAGGCCAAGGAAGAGGGCAAGCCCGAGAACATGATCGCCAAGATCGTCGAAGGCCAGATCAACAAGTTCCAGAAGGACGTGGTGCTGATCAAACAGCCGTTCGTCATGAACCCCGACGTGACCATCGAGCAGCTGGTCGCCGACACGGGCAAGGAACTGGGCGCGCCCGGCCTGCACCTGGCCGGCTTCGTCCGCCTGGCGCTGGGTGAAGGCGTCGAGAAGGTCGAAGGCCCGGACTTCGCCTCGGAAGTCGCCTCCATGATGGGCGGCAACTGATCGAGCCAGCCCTACGGCTGAACTAACGAAATGAAGGGGGCCGGAGGCGATGTGTCACCGGCCCCTTTTTGCGTTCAGGGGGCGTCAATTCACAACGCGATCGCTATAGCGCCGCGATGGAACATCCAAAGGCGATTCGACCCACCCGACTGCTACTGATCACCGGCGTGGCGACATGCTGGGCCATGGCGTCGCAAGTCGCTGCGCAAACCGCCGATCCGACCGCCTTGGACGATGTAGTGGTGACCGGCTCGCGTCTGGCGGGAGGGCAGCGTCTGGCCCCCGTGCAGGTGATCGATCGCGAAACCCTGGAGCGCGTAGGCGTCGTGGAGCCCGCGCAACTGCTGCCGTTGCTGACGGCAAACTCGGGGTCCGAGGCTCGCGTCGATCAGTTGAACCAGCCCCAAAGCTCGGGCACGGCGCAGTTCAACCTGCGCAATCTGGGACTGGGGTCGACGCTGGTGCTGGTCGATGGGACGCGCTGGACGACCAGTGCGGCGGTGGCCACAGACGGTGCAACCTTCGTCGATATCAATGCCCTGCTGCCCATGATCGCGGTCGAGCGGGTCGAAGTGATCAAGGATGGGGCCTCGGCCATCTATGGCTCGGATGCGGTCGCCGGGGTGGTGAACTTCGTGACCCGAACGGGGCCGCTGCGGCCCGAGGTTCGATTACGCCAGGCCATCGCGGATGGAGGCGATGAGACGACGATCGAGGCTCTCACCGGCTTTTCGCTGGGTGGCGGCCAACTGGTGCTGGCCGCATCGCATCTGCGACGCTCATCGATCGGGTCGAATGAGCGGGATTTCACCCAGGCCGAACACTATGCCCGAGCACCGTGGACGGCGGTAACGAGCTATGGCCAGCCCGGGTCGTACTTCAGGCCCAGCCAAGGTCGGTTCGCGCCAGACCCGGACTGTGACGATGCCGCCTTTGGCAGCGCCTTTCGCAATGGGCCGAGCGACAGCTTCTGTCGCCTGGACTATTCCGATTTCTTCGATCTATCGCCGGAGGAAGAGCGGACGCATCTGTTCGGCGATTATCGACGTTCGATAGGCGATCTGAGTTTCCATCTTCAGGGGGCCTGGGCGGCGGCCCACACGCGGGCGAGACAGTCGCCGTCATTGCCTATTCTGGCGCGCAGTCCGGTCGTTCCAGCCAGTCATCCGGACAACCCCTTCGGTGAGGATGTGCTGTTTCGAGGGCGGCTGCTGGGGGCAGAGGCGGGGGCGTCGGTCGCGGATTTCGACTACCGGACCTGGCGTCTGTCGACCGGATTGTCGGGTCGGCTGGCGTCAGGTTGGAACTGGACCCTGGATGCCACGGCCAGTCGTCAGCACATCGCCTATGACAAGCCGGATGTGATCGGCAGCGCGCTCGATGCGGCATTAAAAGGGTTTGGCGGACCGGATTGCGACAGGATCCGCGGTTCGCCCGGCGCGGGCAACTGTCGCTATTTCAACCCATTCGGCAGCGCCATTCTGGGCACTGGAACGACCAACGATCCGGCGCTGATAGACAGTCTGATCGGTTCTACCGGATTGCGAGGGGCGGCCCGATTGCTGACGCTCGATGCCCAGACCTCGGGGCGTGTCGCAGACTGGACCGGAGGCACGCTCGATCTCGCGCTTGGTCTGCAGTATCGGCAGAGTGGCCTGCGTCACGACTGGAGCGACCTGGTGAACGCCGGCGACCTGCTGACGGCGGGGTTTTCTCCCGATTTCGAGGGCGATCAGGCTGTGGCCGCAGCCTTTGCTGAAGCGCGCCTGAGCCTGGGCCAGACGTTCGATGCCCAGTTCGCCGTGCGACAGGAGGCTTATGAAGGCGGAGAAGACGCCGTCAGTCCGCGCGTGGCGTTCGGCTGGAGCGCGATGGACAGCCTGAGCATCAAGGGATCATGGAGCCAGGGCTTCCGTGCGCCTTCGGTCTACACCCTGTTCGGGGCACAGGCGTCGCAGCCTTCGGTGTTCGATCGGGGAGCCTTCGTTTTTGTGAACACGCTGGCGTCCGGCGATCCGGACCTGAAGCCGGAACGCTCTGAAACCCTGTCATTAGGTGCGGTCTGGCAGCCCAGTGAGGCGCTGACGTTCAGCCTTGATGCCTGGCGGATCGATTACCGCGAACTTATCGTCAAGCCGTCGGCCCAGGCCGTGATCGACGCTGCGGCCGCCGATGACGCCGCTGGACGCACGGGAACCCCGGCCCAGATGCAGGTGACGCGCTCGCCCAGCGGCGCTCTGACGTTCGTGGCCCTGCGCTTCATCAATGCGTCTTCGGTCGAGACACGTGGGTTGGATCTGTCCGCGCGCTACGAACGCGAAGTGGCCGGCGGACGACTGTCGGCCACTGCCACTTGGACCTACGTCGATCGTTACGACATTCAGGTGGCGGAGGGGGCCCGCAGGGTCTCCGGCGTCGGTTCCACGAACCTGAACACTCTCGGGCGTTCGCTGCCAAGGAACCGAGGCGAGTTGGCGCTATCCTGGAGCGGGGCGTTAGATACGATTACCGTTCTGGCGCACCATACCGGGCGCTATCGCAACGATCGTGCGGGCATCACCGATGCGCGCATCGAGGCATCGACGATGGTCGACATGCACTTCAGCCATGTCCTGACGCGGTCGCTGGATCTGTCGCTGTCGGTGGAGAACGTGGCGGATAGCGACCCACCGCTGGCGCAGTTTGCCCTGGGCTATGATCCGGTCGTCGCCGATCCACGCGGTCGGGTCATCAGCCTGGGCATAAGGCATCGGTTTTGATCGAGCGCATCTGCCTGCGACGATCCATGTCCCTTTGCGCGGTTCGACAGACCCGCTAAGTCCGCGTGATGATCGGAAAACTGAACCACGTCGGCATTGCCACGCCATCCATCGAGGTTAGCGTCGCGATGTATCGTGACCTGCTGGGAGCCACCCAAGCGCATCCGCCGTTCGACCTGCCGACGCAGGGGGTGCGGGTATGTTTTGTGGACCTGCCGAATGTACAGATAGAACTGATCGAGCCGCTGGGCGACGATTCGCCGATCCACGGCTTTCTGGCCAAAAACCCGAAGGGCGGGCAGCATCACATCTGTTTCGAGGTCGAAGATATTCTGGCTGCGCGTGATGCGCTGCGCGCCAAGGGCGCGACCATCCTGGGTACGGGCGAGCCGCGCATCGGCGCGCACGGGACGCCAATCCTGTTCCTGCATCCGAAGGACATGGGTGGGGTGCTGGTCGAGCTAATGGAAACACCCAGAGAAGGAGCGCACTGATGCCGATCGGTCCCGTCACGATGTTCGCCATCTACGTCGTCTGCTGGTGGGTGGTGCTGTTCACCGTCCTGCCGTTGGGGACATCGCGCGAAGTGCATGAACCGCCGACCGATGGGCGTCAGTGGGGCGCACCGGAGGCCCCGAATTTGAAGCGCAAGTTCATCACCACCAGCTGGGTCTCCGCCCTGGTCTGGTTGCTGGTCATGGTGCTGGTCTACATCGGCTGGATGCCCTTGCCGGATCTCGCGCCACCCGTTTGAGGCGGTGGCCTAGCTTTCGCCCCCGTCGCCCGGCTAAAGCACTTGTCCCTGATTGATTGCCGGATTCTCGCCCATGCGCCTGTCGCGCTACTTCCTGCCCACGTTGAAAGAGGCGCCTTCCGACGCCACGATCGTTTCGCACCAGCTGATGTTGCGTGCGGGCATGATCAAGCAGGAGGCTGCCGGCATCTACGCCTGGCTGCCGCTGGGCCTGCGGGTGCTGCGAAAGATCGAGCAGATCGTGCGTGAGGAGCAGGAGCGTGCTGGGGCGGTCGAGCTGCTGATGCCGACGCTGCAACTGGCCGATCTGTGGCGCGAGAGCGGCCGCTATGACGCCTACGGCCCCGAGATGCTGCGGATCACCGACCGGCATGAGCGCGAACTGCTGTACGGGCCGACCAATGAGGAGATGATCACCGACATCTTCCGGGGCTTCGTGAAGAGCTACAAGGCCCTGCCGCTGAACCTGTTTCACATCCAATGGAAGTTCCGTGACGAGCGTCGTCCGCGGTTTGGCGTGATGCGCGGCCGGGAATTCCTGATGAAGGATGCCTACAGCTTCGACATCGACGAGGCGTCGGCGCGCAAGGCCTACAACCGCATGTTCGTGGCCTATCTGAATACCTTCGCCCGTATGGGTCTGAAGGCGGTGCCGATGCGTGCCGATACGGGGCCGATCGGCGGCGATCTGAGCCACGAGTTCATCGTGCTGGCCGACACGGGCGAGAGCGCGGTCTTCTGTGACCGCAAGCTGGTGGAAATGCCCGTTCCCGGTTCAGACGTCGACTGGAACGATTTGCAGGCTGTCGTGGACCAGCGCACGGCCCTGTATGCTGCCACCGAGGAAATGCACGACGCCGCCCAGTTCGAGACCCAAACGCCCGAGGCAGAGCGCCTGACCGCGCGCGGCATCGAGGTCGGCCATATCTTCTATTTCGGCACCAAATATTCTGCGCCGATGAAGGCCAAGGTCGCCGGGCCGGACGGTCAGGACACAGAGGTCCACATGGGCAGCTATGGCGTCGGGGTGTCGCGCCTTCTGGGTGCCATCATCGAGGCCAGCCACGACGAGGGTGGGATCATCTGGCCCGATGCCGTCGCTCCGTTCGATGTGGCGGTGATCAATCTGCGCAATAGCGACGAGGCCGTGAACGCGGCCTGCGACGAGGCCGTTCATCGGTTGGAAGCTGCCGGCCGCGATGTCCTGTATGACGACACTGACGAACGTCCGGGCGGCAAGTTCGCGCGGGCCGACCTGATCGGAGTGCCGTGGCAACTGACCATCGGGCCCAAGGGCTTGGCCGAGGGCACGGTCGAACTGAAGCGCCGCGCGACGGGCGAGAAGACATCCGTGCCGCTGGACGAAGCGATCTCGAGGCTGCTGGCATGACCGACGCGGCTGCGGGCAAGGCCACGAAACCAGCCGGGCCATTCTCGGCCTGGGAGGTCGGGCTGGCGCTGCGCTATCTGCGGGCCAAGCGCAAGGAAGGCGGGATCGCGATGATCGCCGTCATCTCCTTCGTCGCCATCGCCCTGGCCGTTATGGCCCTGATCGTGGTCATGAGCATCATGGCCGGGTTCCGCTCAACCCTGCTGGACCGGATGCTGTCCTTCAACAGCCACATGTACGTCCAGGGTCAGATTCTGAACTCGCCGGATCGCGAAGCGGCATTGGACCGGATCAGAACCGTGCCCGGTGTCATCAGCGCCGCCCCCATGATCGAGGCGCAGAGCCTGGTGCGGGCGGGCGGCATGACCACAGGAGCCATCGTCAAGGGCATCCGCCCGGACGATCTGCGCTCGCTCAACTATGTCTATGACAGCCTGGACCCCGAGGCCCGTCGCACGTTCGGCCAGGGGCCGTATGGCGGTGACAACATCATTATAGGCCGGGCCCTGGCCGAGGGCATGGGGCTGCGCGTCGGCGATGCCATCACCCTGTATTCCCCGACGGGGGCCGACAGTGCGTTCGGCAATCTGGGTGGGCTGGAGAAGTCCTATCGGATCGGCGGGCTGTTCACCTCGGGCACGGCGGATTTCGACCGGGCCTTCATCTTCATGCCCCAGGAGCAGGCACAGCTGTTCTTCGGCAAGGAGGGCGTCTGGGACGTCATCGACGTCAAGGTCGCCAAGCCGGACGAGGTCGGCACCATGATCGCACCCGTGCGCGACGCGGCGGGGGCGGGGGCCTTCGTGACCGACTGGCGCGATCGCCTGGCCGCCTTCTGGGGCGCGTTGAAGGTCGAGCGGGTGGCCATGAGCATTATCCTGGGCCTGGTCGTCGCCATTGCGGCCCTGAATATCATTTCCGGCATCGTCATGCTGGTGAAGAACAAGACGCGAGACATCGCCATCCTGCGCACCATCGGAGCCAGTCAGTCATCGATGCTGAGGGTCTTCTTTATGGCCGGGGCGACCATAGGAGTGGCAGGGACAATCACAGGCCTGACGCTGGGTCTGCTGTTCTGCTTGAACATCGGCTCGATCCAGCATTTTCTGGAGTGGGTGTTCCAGACCAAGCTGTTCGATGCGGACGTCTATATGCTGGACGCCGTGCCGGCGCTGGTCGATCCGCTCGACGTCTTCTGGGTCACCCTGTGGTCGACCTTCATGTCCTGCATCGCAGGCCTGATCCCCTCGTGGCAGGCGGCCAAGCTCGATCCGGTGGAGGCCCTGCGCTATGAGTGAGACCCTGACGCAGGACGCAGCCATACAAGGTCGTCCACAGGCTTATCCCCAGGGCGCCGTCTTTTCCGCGCGCAATGTGACCCGGACCTATCCGACGGCGTCGGGCGGGCTGACCGTGCTGAAGGGCGTCGATCTGGACATCATGCCGGGCGAGATCGTCGGTTTGATCGGACCCTCGGGGTCCGGCAAGTCGTCGCTATTGCATGCTGCAGGCCTTTTGGAGCGCCCCAGCTCGGGCGAGATCCGTTTCGAAGGTGAGGATGTCGGCTCTCTCAGCGAACGCGAACGGACGCATATTCGCCTGGCCAGCATCGGCTTCGTCTATCAATTCCACCACCTGCTGCCGGAGTTCGATGCGAGGGACAATGTGGCGCTGCCGCTGCGGATCGCGGGCGTCAGCCTTCCGCAGGCCCGCAAGCGGGCAGACGAGGTTCTGACCAGCCTGGGCCTGGGTGAGCGGCTGACGCATCAGCCGTCGGAGTTGTCTGGTGGCGAGCGTCAGCGTGTCGCCGTGGCCCGGGCCCTGGCCAATCGGCCCCGCCTGCTGCTGGCCGACGAGCCGACGGGCAATCTGGACCCGGCCACCAGCCAGACGGTGTTCGAGGCCCTGCACGATCTCGTCAAACAGACCGGTGTCGGAGCCCTGATCGCGACGCACAACATGGAGCTGGCCGGACATATGGACCGCGTCTTCGCCCTGAAGGACGGCCATTTGGAAGAGCGTCCGGCGCAAAGCCAGACATACTGAATCCTCGTACCGGGCCTATTTCTTGCCCGGGGGCGTGGTGAAAGGCGAACTGCCCACGCTGACGGGCGGCTTGGCCTTTTCCGCCTTCGGTTTGCGGACTTCCTTGTTGCTGCGGACCTGACCCTTGGCCATGCGCTTGTCTTTCATGACGCCTGCCGCCGAGTGGCGGGCAGGGCGGCGTCAAACCCCGCCTACAGCAAATTTGCCGTCGATGCTCTGGGTGACCGAAATGGAAACACGGAGGCATGTCGCCAGGCGGTTTCGCCTAGTGTGCCAAGTGCGATCTCCATCTGACGATGGCCCGCCCATCGAAGGAGCATTTCCAGTTCGATAGGGTCCGCCAATCCCACGCCGAGGGCTTGGTTGATCCACTCAGCTTCGGGGGGCAACAGGCGTGCGGGATTTACGACGAGCGGTAGCTTGGCTCTTGCGCCGATGGATCGATGGCCGAGGAGTTTGAATTTCGCGCCGTGTCGCCTTTCCAGCTTAGCAATCAATGCTTTTAGTTGAGCCGCTTCACCCTCCAGCATGATCAGATGACCCGATGCCACCGTCACGATGGCTCCTGAGGCTGTATCGTCGATCTCCGGCTGGAATGAGCGGAGGTCGAGGCGGTTATCGCTATCCGGCTCCAACCACGAGGCCAGCCACAGTATGACTGCATACAAGTTGTTCATGCCGAGCCCGTCGCCCGTCAACAGGCCTTTGAGCCCGGGTTAGACGTCACGGACCACGGCAGCAATTGCGTGTGACTACGAGGTTTCGATGAGCGACCGTGCCCTGTAACGTCGGTCTGTCATGATCTCGAGGTCAGGACTAAAGTGCCCGGACAGGGGACGAAGAGCGACTGTGATTTCGACCATGCCACGCCCAAAGCCGACCCCAGGCTCTCTGCTACAGACCCGTCCCATCGACATCGCTCCCTTTCGCAGGCTCTAGGGCCTGGCCTCATGAACAGGGAAATTCTGATCATCGATGATGATCCATCGGTCTTGCAGACTCATATGCTTGCGCTGCGGGTAAGTGGATACGACCCGGTCGGTTTCACCGATCCGCTCGATGCCTTGATGTGGGCTTCCGACGCCGAGCCGACCTGTATCGTTGTCGATCTCAAAATCCCGGGTGTAGAGGGCCTCGATCTGGTCGCAGCCTTCTGTGCCCTTGGTCGGCATGCCGTCATACTGATCAGCGCATTCGTGGACGTGACGACGACGGTCGATGCGATGCGCCTGGGCGTCGATAACGTCCTTCAAAAACCTTCGGATCCGGAGCGACTGATCGCTGCGGTGGAACGTGCACTTCTGGCTCTTGCCAAAACCCCGTCGCAAGATTTTCTGACCTTCACTCGGCGCGAGCGGCAGGTGGCTGATCTGATTGTCGCGGGACGCACGACAAAGCAGATCGCTCAGTCCCTTTCCCTGAGCCCCCGTACTGTGGAATTCTTTCGGGGTAGCCTGCTTCGCAAGACTCAATCGCCCAATACGGCTGCCCTGGCATCCGCTCTAACGCGCCTAGGGTTTATCCCTGACTGACTTGACGAGAACAAAGCCGCAACATAGAACATACAGGCAACATTCAATCTGGGGACAAGATCATGGCGCGTTGGACGAGAGATATGCTGTCGCTTGCGTCGTGCGGCGGCTTCGTCTGGATGACTTGGCAGGCCGCCTATCTGATTCAGTGAGTCGGTAAGATGGGCCTGTTCAAGGAGAGCCAGGCCATCGCCACTGCATCTGCCCAGTTCGTCCATCTTCGGGTCCGTTCCGCTTATTCGCTGCTGGAAGGCGCGATCAAGGCAGGCAAGGTCTCGACCCTGGCGGCGGACGCGGGCATGCCGGCCGTCGGTGTCACCGACCGGGCCAATCTGTTCGGAGCGCTGGAGTTCAGCGAAGGGGCCAAGGCCGCAGGCGTCCAGCCGATTCTGGGATGCGCCCTGCCGGTGACCGGCATAGGCGGGCAGATCAATCAGCGTTGGGCCAAGGTGCCGACCGTTGTTCTTCTGGTTCAGAACGAGGCCGGTTGGCTGAACCTGTCGGCCCTGTCGTCCTCAGCGTTTCTGGATGCCGGTGCGACCGACGAGCCCAGCGTGCCGTGGGACAAGGTGGTCGCCCATTCCGAGGGTCTGTTGCTGCTGTCGGGCGGGCCAGACGGGCCGGTCGATCCCCTGTTCGTCCAGGGCAAGGCCGCCGAAGGTCAGGCGGCCCTGGCGGCCATGCAGGCAGGGTTCGGCGACCGCTTCTATGTCGAGCTTCAGCGCCACGGCCTGGCCAGCGAGCAACAGGCCGAGCGTGGTTTGGTCGACTGGGCCTATGCCCATGACGCGCCGTTGGTCGCCACCAATGACGTCCACTATGCCAAGGCGGCGCAGGCCAAGTCGCACGATGCCCTGCTGTGTATCGCTGACGGTGCCTTCGTCGGGCAGGACGACCGTCGCAAGATCACGGCGGAGCACTGGTTCAAGCCGGCGGCAGCCATGCGCGAGCTCTTCGCTGACCTGCCCGAGGCCTGCGACACCACGATAGACATCGCCCGGCGCTGTGCCTTCCTGGCCCCCACACGCGCGCCCATCTTGCCGCGTTTCGATGCCGGTGCGGGGCGGTCGGAACCCGCCGAATTGATGCATCAGGCCCGCGAGGGGCTGACGGAGCGGCTGAAGCAGGTCGTGCCCGCCGCGCCCGAGGCCGACTACTGGACCCGGCTGGAGTGGGAGGTCGGGATCATCCAGCAGATGGGCTTCCCCGGCTATTTCCTGATCGTGTCGGACTTCATCAAATGGGCCAAGACGCACGGGATCCCGGTCGGGCCGGGGCGGGGATCGGGGGCCGGGTCGCTGGTCGCCTGGGCTCTGACCATCACCGATCTGGACCCCTTGCGGTTCGGCCTGCTGTTCGAGCGGTTCCTGAACCCCGAGCGGGTCTCCATGCCCGACTTCGACATCGACTTCTGCCAGGAGCGGCGCGAGGAGGTCATCGACTACGTTCAGGACCGCTATGGCTCCGACCGGGTCGCCCAAATCATCACCTTCGGCACACTTCAGGCACGCGCCGTGCTGCGGGACGTCGGCCGCGTGTTGCAGATGCCGCTGGGTCAGGTGGACCGCCTGGCCAAGATGGTGCCGGCCAACCCCGCCAACCCCGTGACCCTGGCCCAGGCTATCGAGATCGAGCCGCGCCTGCGTGAAGCGCGTGACAACGAGGCCTCGGTGGCGACCCTGCTGTCGACCGCGCTGGAGTTGGAGGGGCTGTACCGCAACGCCTCGACCCATGCCGCCGGTATCGTGATCGGCGATCGGCCTCTGGTCGAACTGGCCCCCCTGTACCAAGACCCGCGGTCCACCATTCCGGCCAGCCAGTTCAACATGAAATGGGTCGAGGCGGCCGGTCTGGTCAAGTTCGACTTCCTGGGTCTGAAGACCCTGACGGTGCTGGATCGTGCGCGTCAGTATCTGGAGCGTCGCGGGGCCGCGCCCGACTGGAACGCCCTGCCACTGGACGATCCGGCGACCTATGAACTGATGGCCTCGGGGCAGACAGTCGGCGTGTTCCAGCTGGAATCCCAGGGCATGCGCGACACCCTGCGCAAGATGCGCTGTGGCTCTATCGAAGAGGTCACGGCGCTGATCTCGCTGTATCGCCCCGGCCCGATGGAGATGATCGACACCTATATCGACCGGAAGTTCGGCCGGCAGGAGGTCGACTATCTGCATCCCAGCCTGACCGAGGTTCTGACCGAGACCTATGGCGTCATCATCTACCAGGAGCAGGTGATGAAGATCGCCCAGATCCTGGCGGGCTATTCGCTGGGGGAGGCTGACCTTCTGCGCCGGGCCATGGGCAAGAAGAAGAAGGAGGAGATGGACTTTCAGCGCGCCCGCTTCGTCAAGGGCGCGTCCGAAAAGGGAGTCTCGGAAACTCAGTCGGGATACATCTTCGACCTGGTTGCCAAGTTCGCAGGCTACGGTTTCAACAAGTCACACGCCGCCGCCTATGCCTTGATCAGCTTCCAGACCGGCTGGCTGAAGGCGACGCATCCGGTCGAATTCATGGCCGCGTCCATGTCGCTCGATCTCAGCAATACCGACAAACTGGCTGTATTTTATCAGGATTGTCGCCGGTTCGAAGTACCGGTCAAATCACCGGATGTGAACCGCTCCTCCGCAGATTTCGATGTGGCCTGGGACGAGCAGGCGGATGGCACCAAGGTCGGTTCGGTCCTTTACGCGCTGGGGGCCATCCGCAATGTTGGCCTTGAGGCCATGAAGCACCTGGTTCAGGTGCGCGAAACCGGCGGGCGCTTCACCGACATCTTCGATTTCCTGGAGCGGGTCGATCCGAAGTTCGTGAACAAGCGGGCGATGGAAAACCTCGCACGAGCCGGGGCCTTCGACAGCTTCCACACCAACCGCCGCCAGCTGGTCGAACAGGCCGACACCCTGATGGCCTATTGCCAGAGTGTGGCGGCGGAACGGGCCTCGTCACAGGTGTCGCTGTTCGGCGGCGATCAGGCGGGCGCAGCGCGGCCACGGCTGAAGCCGGTCGAGCCCTGGATGGGACCGGAGCGGCTGGATCAGGAACTGTCCGCCGTCGGTTTCTACCTGTCCGGCCACCCGCTGGAGGACATGGCGGCAGCGCTGAAACGCAAGCGTGTGACCTTTGTCGCCGAGGCCACGGCCCTGGCCGAAAGTGGGCACGAAGCCTTCATGATGGCGGGTGTCGTACGCCGTCGTCAGGAGCGGGCCAGCGCCAAGTCGGGCGAAAAGTTCGCCTTCGTCACCTTCTCGGACCCGACCGGTGAGTTCGAATGCCTGTTCCCGCCGGAACAGCTGCGCAAGTGCCGCGAAATCCTGGAGGTCGGGGCGTCGATCATGGTTCGGGTCCGGGCCAAGAGCGCGGATGGCGAGGTCCGGTTTTTCGGCGACGACGCCAGCCGTCTGGACACCCTGATCGATGACGGGGCCATGGGGCTGCGTATTCACGTCTCGACCCAGACGATTGAGGCTGTCGAGGCCTTGAAGAGCCGTCTCGACCGAGCCAAGGCCAATGGCAAGGGCGGGGAAGTGTCCCTGATCGCCGCCGTTGATACGCCGTCGTCCGGACGACGCGAGATCGAGATGAAGCTGCCTGGGCGCTATCGCCTGGACGGAGCCTTACGCGGGGCTTTGAAATCGGCACCCGGCGTGGTGCTGTTGGAGGATGCGTGATGACGACACATCAGGGTTCGTGCCAGTGCGGGTCGGTGGCCTATGAAGTCGAGACCGAACTTGACGGTGTGTTCGAGTGCAACTGCTCGCACTGTTATCGCAAGGGGCTGGCTCTGGTTTTCGTCTCGCCGGACGCCTTTCGCCAGACGGCTGGCGAAGGCGCGTTGAGCGAGCACACCTTCAACACCCACAAGATCACTCACCTGTTCTGCAAGACCTGCGGCGTTCAGGCCTTTGCAAGCGGCGTGGCCCCGAACGGCGAGCCGATGGTGGCCGTCAATGTGCGGACGCTGATCGATGTCCAACCATGGAGCTGGACCGCCCAGCGTGTGGACGGGCGCAGTTTCTGACGCTCAAGCATCGTCGGTCACCGCATAGACCATGATGCCGGTCGCGACGGCAAGGTTCAGGCTGTCAGCACGGCCTCGCATCGGAATCTTGACGTTGACGTCGCAGGCTGCGGCCAAGGCGTCGGTCAGTCCGGCCTGCTCGTTGCCCATCAGGATGAGGGCCGGATGCCGAAGTGAGGCTTCGCGGTAGCCATGAGTAGCGTCCAGCCGAGTGCCGATCACGCTGCCCGGCCAGGTGTCACGCCAAGCCAGGAACTCTGCGGGCGTGGCGCGGGCTATGGCGACGGCGAAGACCGAGCCCATGGTGGCGCGCACGGCCTCCACAGAATAGGGATCGACACAGTCTCCGATCAGGATGACGCCGCCACATCCGGCAGAGTCGGCCGTGCGAATGATGGTGCCCAGATTGCCGGGGTCGCGTACCTGCTCCAACGCCACCCAGGCCGGTGCCGATGTGGGCTGAATGGCCGACAGGGGGGTGTAGACCTGATCGAAGACGCCCAGCACCGTCTGCGGGTTGTCACGGCGGCTAATCTTTTCCAGGATAGGATGGGTGACCACGACGACCTCGCCACCCGCCTCGCGAGTCGCGCCTTTGGCACGGTCCAAGATGGGATGTTCGCGCGCCTCCATGCCGACCAGGAGCAGACGGGGAATGCGACCTTGATCCAGCGCCTCGCCGATGAATTTCAGTCCCTCAGCCAGGAAGTGGCCTGTAGTCTCGCGCTCCTTGCGCATATGCAAGGCGCGCACTGCCTTGACCGTGTCGTTGGTCAGGGAGGTGATCAGCCGGTCGTCGCTCATGCCGACCATCGCGCGAAGAAGCTGAGGCCGATGGCTCGTCCATCCGGACCATCCTCGGCCAGGGCCAGTTCGCCCCAGTCGATGGTGCCGCCGCGATCAGCCGTCGCCTCCGCCATCATATGTGACAGCGAAAGGCCGGAAACCCGCGCCGCATAGGCGTTGAGCAGCAGGAACGAGGCGTCATCCGACAACAGGGCCGCACAATCCTTCAACAAACCTGGTAAGTCTTCGAACAGTCGCCAGACCTCGCCCGTCGGCCCACGACCATACTTAGGCGGGTCCAGGATGATCCCATCGTATTTGACCCCGCGCCGGACTTCGCGGGCCGCATATTTGCGAGCGTCCTCGACGATCCAGCGGATCGGCCGATCGGCCAGGTCGGAGAGTTCGGCATTCTCGCGCGCCCAAGCTACGGATTTCTTGGAGGCATCCACGTGGGTGACCTCGGCTCCCGCCGCTGCGCAAGCCAGGCTGGCTACGCCCGTATAGCCGAACAGATTGAGGATGCGGGGGGCGGGCCGTCTTGGTTCTGAAGCTAAGGTCCTGATCCGGCTGTCCAGCCATTCCCAGTTGGCAGCCTGCTCCGGGAAAAAGGCCAAGTGCCGGAACGGCGTAAAGCGACTGGTAAAACGCACATCACGCCAGGCCAGAGGAAACGTGTCGATGAGCTTTCCCGCGAAGCGCCAACGCCCGGACTCATCCTCGTCGGTTGGATCGAACACGGCGTCGGCCTGATCGAACGCGACACTATCGCGCGCGGACCAGAAGCACTGAGGTTCGGGCCGAACGACGGTATAGCGACCATATCGCTCCAGTTTTCGCCCTCCGCCACTGTCCAGCAGCGCGTAATCGGCCCAGGCGCGGGTGACGAGTGTTTCAGGCAGTGGGTTCAGACGCGGCGACATGTGACGCTGATAGGCGGACAGGCAAGGGCACGTCCAGTCTGACATCCATTGAAGAGTGCTGATCTTGATATTGGACCGGCTGGTCTGGCGCGTGCGGGGTCTTGTCCCAAGCAAAGGGTTCGCGGATCAGACGCCAGGCGGCGTGGACAAATGCCAAACTGAGCAAAGACCAGTAAAATGGTGCCGCCAGCATATCCTTGACTTCATACGCGACGCCTGCCCGTCTGGTACCGATTGCACAGCTCAACCAGGCAGAGGCTGTGCCGACACTTAGGACGCAGATCGCAAGAGCAGGCGTTTGAGGCGACAGGCCAGCGATGCTGTAGACGCCCGCCGTCGTGACGAACCACGCCAGAGACGGACCATATAGTGCGGCGGACATCAAACCCGCTCCCAGCGTCGCAGCCAGGGCAAATCCACCACGAAGACCCAGTTGCAGGGGGTGCCGCGTATGGGTTCCCCAAGTTTGCATATATCCCTTCAGCCACCGCGTCCGCTGCGGAAGCCAGCAGGCGAGTCCGCCAGGAGGCGTTTCCCATGTTGGTCGCGTGATGACGCCCAGCCGCCAGCCATGACGCCACAGTCGGAACCCGAGGTCTGCGTCTTCGGTGACGTTGAAGGCATCCCACCCTCCGACTTTTCTCAAAACATCGACCCGAAAATGATTGCTGGTACCTCCCAACGGAAACGGCAGACCCAGCTTGGCCATGCCCGGCAGAGCGGTTTCAAACAATGAGGCATATTCAGCCGCAAACTGCCTATCAAGAAAGGGCGTTGGTTGGGCGCTGGCGTAGTTGCGTCGGATGCGTAAAGGCGCTTGCAGGCACGCAAGCCGACCCGATGTATCGGATGCGAACCTTGAAGCCGCTTCCTTCAACTGCTGAGGATCGGGATCATCTTCGGCGTCGTAAACGGTCAATATCTCCCCGGTCGCAATCGGCAAGGCGCAGTTCAGAGCTCTAGGCTTTGTTCGTGGTGTCCCAGCGGGGGCGATGAAGATATCCAGCCAAGGGGGCCGTGGTGTGCAAAGTGCCGCCTGGATCGTGGTGTGGTCATGCGCTTCCAGCACCAGAAGGCCCTGTAGGCGATCGGCAGGGTAGTCGATCTTGCTCAATCTCTCGATCAGTTGCCCGACAACTTTCGCCTCGTCGTGAAGTGCCGCCACGATAGAGTATCTGGGCCAGACCTCCGGGGCGTCGGCCTCCGGTGGCGATCTCATGCTCACGATGATCAGAGCCAGTCGCCACATCGCATTGGCAAGGAATGTTACTGCTGCAGTAATAAGGACGATGCTTCCAACCTGATCCGATCCGTAGATCAGCCCGATCACTATCGCAGCAATCAGGACTGCAAACGCCAGTAGCTGGCCGATTGTTGGCCAGCGCATTGATGCGCTGTCCCCGGGTGCAAGCCCATGCACAGCGCTGACGCATCGCTCTTCCACGTGCTGACCCCCGTCCGCTCCAGCTGAAACGGGTAACGCGTCGGCTTAACAACGACAAGTGGTGTTCAGCTGCCAGGCGATTGGCAAGCGTCGGCGATTGCCGCTATTCACATGGACGTTCCGGAGTTTCCGATTGACCGTGTCTGCAAGCCAAACTCGATCCCAGCGCAAGCCGAAAGGCGAAGGTCACGCTCGCCGGGCTGAAATTCTGGCGGCAGCCGAACGGATATTCGTCGATCACGGCTACGAGGGAGCTACGATCAGGAAGATCGCAGACGAGGTCGGCCTTTCGTCCACGGCGCTCTACATGCACTTCTCCGAGAAGAGCCAAATCCTTCACGAAATCTGCGAGCGGGCTTTTGAGCAACTGCTGATCATGAACCGCGCTGTCCTTGCCGATGCGGGGACGCCGGAGGAGCGGATGCGACGGCTGATGCAGTCTTACGTGCAGTTCGGGTTTGAGAATCCGAACGCCTATCGACTGGTCTATATGACGCGTCCGCAGGAGGCACAGGAGGCGCAGAGTGCGGCGCAGAGCCTGGGGGGCGAGTTGTTCGGGGCCTTTGTCTGCGTAGTGGAAGAGGCGGCTGCGCAGGGCCGTTTGCGCGGAGAACCTCGGGCGACGGCCCAGGCCCTGTGGGCGGGCGCGCACGGTGTGGTGTCACTGATCATCACCAAGCCGTATTTCGACTGGGTCGAGAAGGACCTCTTGGTCGACACCCTGCTGGATGCACTATTCGTCGGTTTGCTCAAGCCGTGAGAGGGGCATTCGGGGGGGCGGCACTGGCGGCCGGTTTTGTGATTTCGACCTCGGCAGAAGCCGCACCACTCCGGGTCATGTCGCTGGATCAGTGTGGGGATCAATACGTTCTGGCGCTGTCGCCCGATGCCACGCTTGCCTTGTCGCCGCGTGCGGACGATCCCGATTCATGGATGAAGGCGCAGGCCGCAGGTCGACGCCGCATCAGGCCCACGCTGGAGGCCGCGATCGCCTTTCGCCCCGATGTCGTCGTGCGTTACTGGGGCGGGGAGCCGCGGCTCCTTGCGGCATTGGAGCGTCGAGGCATCACGGTGCTGACCATCGATGATGCCACGACGATGCAAGGTGTCCATGACAACATCACCAGAGTGGCTGACGGCCTGGGCCAGCGTCAGCGTGGAGCACATCTGTCAGCATCGATGCAGGGGCGACTGGCGAAGGCTTCGCCAGGCACGAGCGATAGCAACTCGTCGGCGCTGTATCTGACTCCTGGCGGCTTCACGGCCGGCACAGGGACCTTGATCGACGCCGTTCTGAAGGCGGCAGGGTTTTCCAACCTGGCGACTTCACCCGGCTTTGCTCCAGTGAGTGTAGAGCGGGTGGCGCTTTCGCCGCCCAGACGGTTCGTCCTGGGCTTCTTCGATCTGTTTCGCTCAGACTGGCGCGGGCCGGGGCGTCATCCCGTCATGCAGCGTGCGTCTGATGGACGGGTAGCCGCCAAACTCCCTGCGGCGGTTCTGACCTGTCCGGCCTGGTTCGCTGCAGACGCCGCCGTGATGGTAAGCCAAGGGCAATGAATCGTCTGCTCTGGGGTCTGGTCCTGCTGATCATTGCCGCCGCCGTTTCCGGCATTGGCATGGGCGAAAGCGTGCTCGGCGCAGAGCAATGGCGTGCGGCTTTCAAAGATCCGGCGTCGGGGCCGGCCGAGGTGTTGTGGCAGGTTAGGGCCCCGCGCGTCATGACGGCGCTGATGGTGGGTGCAGCCCTCGGTCTGGCCGGGGCGGTGATGCAGGGGCTTTTACGCAATCCGCTGGCCGATCCAGGCGTTCTGGGCGTGTCAGCTATGGCGGCACTGGGGGCGGCCCTGGCCATAGTTGCGGGGGCAGCCGCCTTTCCGGGAGCAGTCGAGACGGCGGCCTTGGTGGGGGCGGGACTTGCGGGCGGGCTGCTGATTCTGTTTTCGGCGAGGGTCAGGTCGCCAGAGGCCCTGATCCTGTTCGGGGTGGCCCTGTCCAGTTTCGCGGGCGCGGCGACGGCGCTGATCTTCAATCTGTCGCCTTCGCCGATAGCCACCGCCGAGGTCATGAGTTGGTTGCTGGGGTCGGTTCAGAACCGAAGCTGGATCGATGTGGCCTGGGTAACGCCGGCGATCATGCTGTCCGGCGCGCTGGCAGCGATCGCGGCACCCGGCCTGCGGATGCTCAGCCTGGGTGAGGAGACGGCGCGGACATCTGGCCTGCCGATGGCGCGGCTGAGGTTGATGGCTCTACTGGCAGCGGCATTGGCGACTGGGGCGGCAGTAGCCGTGGCGGGCGTCATCGGCTTCGTCGGGCTGGCCGCGCCACATCTGGTGCGGACGCTGGTGAAGGGTGATCCGGGGCGGGTGCTGTTCCCATCGGCCCTGACCGGCGGGTTGATGCTGGTGGTCGCGGATCTGTTGGCGCGGATGACACCGACAGATCAGGAGTTGAAGCTGGGCGTCTTCACGGCTTTGGTGGGTGCGCCATTGTTCGCCCTGATCGCCTGGCGGGCCGCGCGAGAGTGGCGGCTGTGACGGCTCTGGTTCTGGAGCAGGCGACGGCCCGGCTGGGCAAGCTGACCGTGCTGGAAGCGGTATCACTGACAGTCCGCAGAGGCGAACTGGTGGCGTTGGTCGGCCCGAACGGCGCGGGCAAGTCGAGCGTCATCCGCGCGCTGGCAGGACTTCTCCCGCTTGGCGCTGGGACAGCCTCCACGATGGGGCAGCCGGTAAAGGCGCTGAGCCCAAGGGCACGCGCCGAGCGCGTCGCCTATCTGCCGCAGGAGAGGCGCGTGGCGTGGAACATGCCAGCGGTAGAGGTGGCGGCGCTGGGCGCGCCATTCCTGTCGGCGACCAAGGCACTGGCCCGCGCGCATGAGGCGCTGAACGCCGTCGAGGCTGATCATCTGGCGGATCGCGGTGTGGCGGAGATGTCTGGCGGCGAGAGGGCGCGCGTTCTACTGGCCCGTGCGCTGGTCGCACAAAGCGATGCCTTGCTGGTCGATGAGCCGATTGCCGGGCTGGACCCGGACGCCCAGCTGATGGTGCTGGATCTGCTGCGCACCCGGGCCGAGGCGGGGCAGGCCGTGCTGGTCAGCCTGCATGATCTGGGGCTGGCCGCCCGCTACGCAGCCCGCGTCATCGTCATGCATCAGGGCAAGGCCGTCGCCGACGATGCACCGACGCAGGCTCTGACACCGCGGATCCTGTCCGAAGTATTCGGCCTGACAGCCCGCTGGATCGACGGGCCGGATGGACCGCTTCTAAGCCAGAGCCGCTACTCCGAAGGCTCGCCAGCAGGCGTGTACTGTTCGCCGGAGCCGACATAGTTGTAGGGCTGGGCCGAGCCGCGTGGGGTGCCTCGACGCAGGTCCTGTGACAGGGTCAGGGGGGCCGAACCGCCGTTCAGACGGGCCTTGTACACCGACATGTTCTCCATCACCCGCATCATGTAGTTGCGCGTCTCGGTGAAGGGCGCGCATTCGATGAAGTCGACGGGATCGACCTGGGCCGCACGCGGGTCGCCGCAGCGGGCCGTCCACTGTGGTACGCGCCCCGGACCGGCATTGTAGCCGACTGTCGTCAGCAGCATGGAGCCGTTGAAGTTGTTGGTCAGGTCCGCCAGGTGGAAGCTGCCCAGCGTCATGTTGAAGTCGGGATCGTAAAGCCGCTCATCGCTGTAGGGCAGGCCAAGCTGGCGGGCGACGCGGCTGCCGGTCGAAGGCAGGAACTGCATCATGCCGCGCGCATCGGCCCCGGAGCGCGCACGGGGGTCGAAACTGGATTCCTGGCGCGTGATGGCCAGGGTGAACTCCAGCGGCGCGGCACCAGCGACGGGCGGCGGCAGGCGGACGGGATACTGGCGCTCGGGCATCAGGAAGCCGCGCTGGCTGGCGGCGCGGCCGACCATCATGGCGGTGAAACCTTCGCCATAGTTGCGCGACAGGTCCATCAGCAGGGCCAGGTCGCCCGTCGTCGGCAGGACGTCATCCAACTGGTAGGCGAAGACGCGGAACAGGCTGGTTTCGCCCGTCTCGCCCAGAATGCGCGTGGCGCGGACCATCTCATTGGCCTCGAAGGCCGCGATCTCGGCCTGGGTCGGGTCGGGGTCGCCGGGCAGGGTCAGGGTCGTCTGACCTGCCTTTTCGGCCGCCAGTTGGCCGTAGAAGGTCTGGATGTGGCGCGAGCCGGCCTGATAATATTCGATGGCCATGGGCGTGTTGCCGTTGGCCTCGGCGGCGCGACCCAGCCAGTAGAGGGCGCGCCCCTGGGTGATCGGCGTGGCCGATGACTGGCGCAGGATCTCGAAATGACGTGCGGCCCGCGTTGGGTCGTTCAGCTTGGTCAGGGCGACCCAGCCGGCGAAGAACTCCGCATCGACCTTGCGCTCTCCGGAGGGGAAGGCGTGGCCGTTCATGGCGTCATAGGCCGCCTGCCAGTTGCGGACCTGCAGCGCGTCGAGGAAATAGTTGCGGCGCTCACTCCACAGGGTGTTCTGACCCTCGGTATGCGAGGGGGCGGGGGGCAGGGCGGACAGCAGGGCAAAGCCCTCGGACTGTCGATTCTGCGAGCGCAGGATGCGGACCCGCTCCAGCGCAATGTTCGGGTCGCGTGCCTGGGAGGCGCTGAGCGAGGCCACCATCGCGTCGGGGCTGTAGGCCGTACGCAGGGCCAGGACAGCGTTGGCGACCGACTGGCGCTCGGGCGAGGCCAGAGCGATCATTGCCCGCGTTGCCGGGCCGTGCGGACCGGACAGCAGCATGGTCAGGCGGGCATCGTGGTCGCCCTGGCTCAGCCATCCGCTCCAACGGCCGAGAATACGTGCCTGGCTGGCGTCGTCGAACGAGCGGGTGCGCCACCAGTCGCGAATCAGGGTCTGGGCTTCCTCGCGGCGACCGCTCTGCTCATAGGCTCCGGCCAGGGCGATGGCCCCTTGCACCGTTGAAGGCGGAGTTTGGGCGAACAGACGCAGGGTCGCCTCGGCGTTGGCATAGCCGCCGTCCAGAGCCCGCTCGGTCGCGGCGCGACGACTATCGCTGCGGGGCCAGCCGGCGAAGGTCGAATCGGCGACGGCCAGATCGCTGAACCCCATCTGTGAGGCCGAGGTGTCCAGCAAGGCCCATTCGATCAGCTTGCGCCCCGCTGGGTCGCGCATGCCGGCGGCGGCACTGCGGGCGCCGACGACATCACGTGCGCGGGCGGCGGCCAGGCCTTGGCGGAAAAGTGCCGTGTCCTGATCGTCCAGCACGCGCGGTTGATTGCTGACGTTTGGGGCCACCGACGTGTAGGGAACCGCCTGTGGCAGCAAGGCTTCGGGGGCGGGGCCGAGGAGGGCCAGCGCGGCTGCCAGGGAGGTCATCATCATGCCGTGTCTTATCCTCATGCGTCGTGGTTGCGGTCAGGCGACCGGCAACCTACCCTTTGCGCCCGCTGTCGGCGTGTGCCGTCACTTCCTCGCAGGACCATCGTTTCAATGACCGCCCCTTTGTTCAAGGGCGTGATCACCGCCCTGATCACACCTCTTCGTGACGGAAACGTGGACGAAGCCGCCTTCGCCACCCTGATCGAACGCCAGATCGCCGCCGGCGTCGACGGCGTCGTGCCCATGGGCACGACCGGCGAGGGGGCCAGCATGGACCTGGACGAGCACAAGCATGTGATCGATCTATGCGTGCGACTGGTCGCCGGGCGGGTGCGGGTGATCGCGGGCACGGGCTCGCCCTACACCAAGGAAGCCATCGACCTGGCCCGCCATGCCAAGACGGTCGGGGCAGACGGCGCCCTTGTCGTGACACCCTATTACATTCGCCCGTCGCAGGCCGGGTTGGCGGCGCATTTCGAGGCAATCGCGGATGCGGTCCAGTTGCCGATCCTGCTTTACAACGTGCCCGGTCGCACCGGGATCGATCTGGCCAATGAGACGGTGGCTCGTCTGGCGAAGCACCCGAACATCGTCGGCATCAAGGACGCCACTGGCGACATGAGCCGGGTCAGCTGGATGCATGCCAACATCGACGGTCAGTTCGACCTGATCTCCGGTGATGACCCCAGCTACCTGGGCTATCTCGCCTATGGCGGTGTCGGGCTGATTTCGGTCGCCTCCAATGTCGCGCCCGAGGCCATGGTGGCCCTGCACAAGGCGGCGGTGTCGGGCGATGCGGCCAAGGCGCGGGACTGGCAGGATCGCCTGATAGGCCTGCACAAGGCGCTGTTCCTCGACAACTCGCCGTCGCCGACGAAATACGCCCTGGCGAAGCTGGGCCTGTGTACCGAAGAGGTGCGCCTTCCGCTGTCGCTGACGGCCGATGCGGTCAAACCCGCCATCGACCGCGCCATGGCGGATGCGGGCGTCGGCTGATGGCGGCTGAAAAACCAAAGACCAAACTGCTGGCCGAGAACCGGCGGGCCAAGTTCGACTATTTCCTAGAGGATTTCGTCGAGGCCGGGATCCAGTTGCTGGGCACCGAGATCAAGGCCCTGCGCGACGGACGGGCCAATATCGCCGAAAGCTATGTCTCGCCCGAGGGCCGGGACCTGGTGCTGATCAATGCCGACATCCCGCCCTATAAACAGGCCAACCGCTTCAACCACGAACCGCGCCGCCCGCGCCGCCTGCTGCTGCACCGCAAACAGATCGACCGCATGATCGGTGCCGTCCAGCGCGACGGCCAGACCATCATCCCGGTGCGGCTGTATCTGAACGAGGCCGGCAAGGCCAAGATCGAGATCGCCATGGCCAAGGGCAAGAAGCTGCACGACAAGCGTCAGGCGACAGCAGATCGTGACTGGGCACGGGACAAGGCGCGTCTGATGAAGGAGCGGGGTTAAGCGCCGATCGCCGCCTTCGCCCGCTCGAAAATTTCCTCGAACATTCCCGCCGTCAGCCGTCCCGTGTTCGTGTTCAGGCGCGAGCAGTGGTAGCTGTTGATCAGGGTGTAGCCTGCGACCTGGCCCTCGACGCCGTGGCCCGGTGGGATGGCGGTGCCGGGCAGGCCCAGGGTCTTCAGGATGCTGCGGCGCGAGACGTCGCCCAGGGTGACGATGACCTTCAGCCGTGGCAGTTCGGCCAGGCGGGTCTTCAGGAAGGGGCGACAGGTCGCCTCCTCGACCGGCAGGGGCTTGTTCAGCGGCGGGGCGCAGCGAACGGCATTGGTGATCATGCAGTCGACCAGTTCCAGATCGTCGTTGCCGTCCGGATCGTAACGGCCACGTGCGAAGCCGGTCTTCTTCAGCGTTTCGTAAAGGATTATGCCCGCGCCATCGCCGGTGAAAGGCCGACCCGTACGGTTGGCCCCGGTCCGGCCGGGGGCCAGCCCCGCGATCAGCAACCTCGCCCTCGGGTCGCCGAACGATGGAGCGGGGCCGTTCCACCAGTCGGGGTGCGCCGCCTGATTCTCGGCCCTGTAGGTGACCAGACGGGGGCATAGCGGGCAGTCGCGGGGCGGTTCGGGCGGGAAGGGGCTCATCGGTCGCTGATACACCGAGCCTGCACGGCGTCACACTCCCGCAATGCCTGCGATTGGAGTAGGGTGTGTGGATGGAACGCTATGACGGCCCTCTGGATGAAGCGGTGATCGTGGCCCTGGGCTGCAACGACTGCGGCGTCTGGCGCGACTGCCGCGAGGCGCTGGAGGCGGCACTGGCGCGGTTCCGGGCCGAGGGGATCGATGTGCTGGCCCGGTCGTCGTGGTGGTCGTCGCTGGCCTGGCCTGATCCCACTGATCCACCTTTCCTGAACGGCGTCGTCATCGTGCGCAGCGACCACGATCCGCATGGCCTGATGCAGGCGCTGGGGCGGCTCGAGGAAGCCTTTGGCCGTCAGCGCCATCGGCAGAATGCGCCACGAACCCTCGATCTGGATCTGATCGCCCACGGTCGGCTGAGTGGCGACATGGAAGGCCTGATCCTGCCGCATCCGCGGGCGGCGGAAAGGCGCTTCGTCATGGGGCCGCTGGCCGAGATTGCGCCGGATTGGGTGCATCCGCACGGGGGCAGGGCGGTCGATCTGGCGCAGGCCGCGACCGTCGGTCGGGACGCCCGAGCCGTCTGACGCCGCATTGCTGCCCATGTGGCGTTGCACAATCAGGCTCAACACTCTATTTTGTGCGGTTCTGATTGCCGCCCGAGGATTTTGAATGGCCCGCGTAACCGTCGAAGACTGCATCGAAAAGGTGCCGAACCGTTTCGGTCTGGTCCTGCTGGCCGGTCACCGTGCCCGCAACATCGCCAATGGTGCGCCGTTGATGCTGGACCGCGACAATGACAAAAACCCCGTCGTCGCCCTTCGCGAGATCGCCGAGGACAAGGTCGTGCCGGACGACATGACCGAGACCATCATTGTCACCCTGCAACGTGTCGATGAGCGCACCGAAGCCGAAGACGAGGCCGAGATCGTCGGTCTGCTGGCCGAGCCTCAGCACATGAACATGGCCGAGGCCGAACTGATCCGTGCGCTGCAAAGCGACCGCGACGGTGGCCAGGAGGAACGCTACTGACGGCGGAACCCGCCAACGGTATCACCATCCTGCCGGCGCGGCAGTCCGCCCCGCCGCTGCAAGCTGCCAATCTGAACGACCCGGACGGCACCCGTCCGGTGAAGGAAGCATCCGAGCCGAAGGCCCGGGTGCTTCGTCAATTCGAGCTGGTGGAGGCGGTCCGCGCCTATGACCCCACCGCCGACGAGCAGCTGCTGAACCGCGCCTATGTCTATGCGATGAAGATGCATGGGTCGCAGTTGCGGGCCAGCGGCGATCCCTACTTCGCCCATCCCATCCAGGTCGCAGGCATCCTGACGGACTACCGGCTGGACACCGCCACCATCGTGACGGCCCTGCTACACGATGTGGTCGAGGACACCTCGGCCACGCGCGACGACATCGCGGTGATGTTCGGCGAGGAGATCGCCGTTCTGGTTGAGGGCGTGACCAAGCTGTCGCGTCTTGAGCTTCAGGCCGAGCACACGCGCCAGGCCGAGAACCTGCGCAAATTCATCCTGGCCATCTCCAAGGACGTCCGCGTCCTGCTGGTCAAGCTGGCGGACCGTCTGCACAACATGCGGACGCTCAAATATGTCAAGCCGGAGAAGCGCGAGCGGATCAGCCGCGAGACGCTTGAAGTCTATGCGCCGCTGGGCCGGTCGATCGGCATCCATTCGATCGCGTCCGAGCTGGAAGAACTGGCGTTCGAGCATCTGAACCCGACGGCCCGCACGGCCATCGAACGGCGTCTGGAAGCCCTGAAGCTGGAGCATGGCCGCGCCATCGAGGGCGTGTCGCGCGAGGTTGAGCGGGTCCTCCAGGAGGGTGGAGTAAAGGCCAAGGTCTACGGCCGCCAGAAGACGCCCTATTCGATCTGGCGTAAGTTGCAGCGCAAGTCGGTGGGTTTTTCCTCCCTGTCCGACATCTATGGCTTTCGGGTGATCGTGGAAGCCGAAGACGACTGCTACCGCGCTCTGGGAATCATCCACCGCGCCTGGCCGATGGTGCCGGAGCGTTTCAAGGACTTCATCTCCACACCCAAGTCCAACAACTATCGCAGCCTGCACACGACGGTCGTGGGACCGTCCGGCCTCCGGATCGAGATGCAGCTGCGGACCGAGGCCATGGACCGGGTGGCCGAGGACGGGGTCGCCGCGCACTGGGCCTACAAGAACAAGTCCTATGGGTTCGACAAGGAGGCCATGGAGGCGGACGGCGGGCGCGACCCGCTGCAGAATCTGCGTCACCTCGTGCAGGTCATAGAGCACGGCGAGGGCGGCGAGGACTGGGTCGAACACGCCAAGCTGGAGATGTATCTCGAACAGGTCTTCGTCTTCACGCCCAAAGGCTCGCTGATCACCCTGCCGCGCGGCGGGATGGCGCTGGATTTCGCCTATGCCGTCCACACCGAGGTCGGCGACACGGCGGTGGGCGTCAAGATCAACGGCGAGCTGAAGCCCATGCGGACGCAGCTGCAGAATGGCGATGTGGTCGAGATCGTGCGGGGGGCCAAGCGGGAGATCCCGGTCGACTGGCGCTCCCTGACCATTACGGGCCGGGCGCGCTCAGCCATCCGCCGTCATATCCGGACGTCAGAGCGCGGCGAATTCCAGAAGCTGGGCCGCAGTACCTTCGAGCAGACCCTGTCGCGTGCCGGAAAAACGGCGGCCGAGGTGTCGCTGGCTCCGGTGCGCGAGACATTGGGTTTTGCCAATGACGACGACCTGTTCGAGGCCATCGGTCGCGGACGGCTGTCGGCCGCCAAGGTCGGCGAAACCCTTTTCCCTGCGCTGAAGGGACGGCTGAAGGCTGGGCCGGACCGCAGGCGGATCGCCGACGAGCAGGCGCGGTTGTTCGTGCGCGGCGGCGGACTGACGCCGGGCGTCAGCATCCATTTCGGCCACTGTTGCTCGCCCGTGCCGGGTGACCGCATTGTCGGCATTCTGGAACCAGAGGCCGGTCTGACCGTCCACACCATCGACTGTCAGAAGCTGGCCGACTTTGCCGACGACGATTCGGTCTGGCAGGATCTGCAATGGACGCCTCAGGCCGAGCAGGGGGCTGTGGCATCGGCGCGCATCCGCGCCACGATCCAGAACGCACCGGGCGTGCTGGGCCAAGTCGCCACCCTGATCGGCGAGGCAGGCGGCAACATCCTGAATCTGGTCATGAGCCACCGCCAGCAGGACTTTTTCGACGTCGACATCGACGTAGAGGTCGAGGACGCCAAACACGCCACCCTGCTGATGGCCGCGCTGCGCGCCAATCCGGCGGTCGATACGGTCGAGCGGGCGCGGGGATAGGCTTGGACGCCGCGGCAACGCTCGCTATGACGATGCCATGAACACTGAAGATGTCCTGAACGAATTCCGCGATGCCGGTGCCCTTCGCGAGGGGCATTTCGTGCTGTCATCGGGCCTGCACAGCCCGGTCTTCTTACAGAAGAACCTGGTCTTCATGGACACCGCCCGCTGTGAGCGGCTTTGTAAAGCGCTGGCGGAAAAGATCGTGGCCACAGTCGGCGCGGTCGATGTCGCCATATCTCCGGCCGTAGGCGGGATAATCCCCGGCTATGAGACCGCGCGGCACCTGAAGGTGCGCTCGCTCTACGTCGAACGCGAAGGCGGCACTTTCAAACTGCGTCGCGGCTTCACGGTCGAACCGGGCGAGAAGGTGGTGATGGTCGAGGACATCGTCACCACGGGGCTGTCTTCGCGCGAATGTATCGCGGCCATCCAGGCGGCGGGCGGCGAGGTGGTCGCGGCAGCCTGTATCGTCGATCGATCCGGTGGTCGGGCCGATGTCGGCGTGCCACTGGTGGCGCTGGCGACGCTGGATGTGCCCGCCTATGCTGCAGATGCCCTGCCGCCAGAACTTGCAGCCTTGCCTATTGAGGATCCGGGTAGTCGGCGGTTGAGCCAATGACCCATCCCCTGCGTCTGGGCGTCAATATCGACCATGTGGCCACGGTGCGGAATGCGCGCGGCGGTCTGAATCCCGATCCGGTCCGGGCGGCGCGTGAAGCTTTGGAAGCCGGTGCAGACGGCATTACGGCGCACCTTCGTGAGGATCGTCGCCATATCTCGGATGCCGATATCGACGGCCTGTCGGCGCTGCTGCGAGAACAGGCGCGGCCGCTGAATCTCGAGATGGCCGTCACGCAGGAGATGCTGGCCATCGCCCTGCATCATCGACCGCACGCCGTCTGTCTGGTGCCGGAAAAGCGTGAGGAACGTACAACCGAGGGCGGATTGGACGTCGTCGGCGGACACAACTGGATCACCCCGTTCGTCGGGCAACTGAATGAGGCGGGTTGCAGGGTGTCGCTGTTCATCGGGGCCGACCCCGAACAGATCCATGCGGCCCAGCGAACGGGGGCCGCCGTCGTCGAGCTGCATACCGGAGCCTTCTGCGACGCGGTGCGCGAGGGTCAGATCGAGGAGGCACTGGTCGAACTAGAGGCTTTGCGGCATGGGGCAACCCTGGCTGTTCAGCTGGGACTGGAGGTCCATGCCGGGCACGGTATCGACTATGAAACGGTCACAGAGGTCGCGGCCATCCCCGAAATCGCCGAGTTGAACATCGGCCACTTCCTGATTGGAGAGGCGATTTTCGTCGGCTTGGGCCCGGCTATCGGCAGGATGCGAGCCCTGATGGATGACGCACGCGAGCCCGCCACATGATCATCGGTGTCGGCGCGGACCTGTCGGACATTCGTCGCATACAGGCTTCGCTGGACAGGTTCGGCGACCGGTTCAAGCAGCGCTGCTTTACCGAGCACGAACGCACCCGATCCGACCGCAAGCCTGACCCCGCGTGGAGCTATGCCAAACGGTTCGCGGCCAAGGAGGCCTGCGCCAAGGCGCTGGGGACCGGCATGCGGGCGGATGTCTATTGGCGGGACATGGGTGTGGTGAACCTGCGCTCGGGCCAGCCGACGCTGGCCCTGACCGGACATGCCGCCGAGCACCTGCATCGCCTGATGCCGCCTGGGCATGAGCCGCGTATTCACCTGACGCTGAGTGACGAACACCCCTATGCACTCGCCTTCGTGGTGATCGAAGCCTTGCCCGTGGCGTAATCAGCCTATACCGACCGTTCGACTTTGACCCGCGCGCGCGCGGCTGGGAATGACTTTCTGATGAGCGACGACACCACGTCCAATGCGCCGGTCACGGACATCAAGCGCACCCCGATATTCGGCGGCGGCAAGGCCGAGAAGAAGAAGCCGGAAAACGAAGGTCTGGAGATCTTCAAGACCATCTTCTATGCCCTGCTGATTGCGCTGGTCCTGCGGGTGCTGTTGTTCCAGCCCTTCACCATTCCGTCGGCTTCGATGGAACCCAATTTGTACGAGGGCGACTACATCGTCGTGTCGAAATGGTCCTATGGCTATTCGCGCCATTCGATGCCGTTCAGCCCCGAGATTTTCGAAGGTCGCATCTTCGGCTCAGCGCCGAAGCGGGGCGATATCGCCGTCTTCAAGCTGCCGCGCGACAACCGCACCGACTACATCAAGCGGGTGATCGGCCTGCCCGGCGACCGGGTGCAGATGATCGACAATGTGCTCCACATCAACAATGTCGCGGTTCAGGACGTGGTGGTGTCCGGAAACGAGCTGTCGGGCATGTTTGGCCAGCAGGTCATCCAGGCGCGCGAGACACTTCCGGGTGGCAAGAGCTTCACCATCCAGGATTTTGGTCCTGGCAACGATCTGGACAATACGCCGGAGTTTGAAGTGCCCGCCGGTCACTACTTCATGATGGGCGACAACCGAGACAACTCGATCGACAGCCGTGTCGAACAGACGCAGGGCGTAGGCATGGTCCCGGAAGAGAATCTGGTCGGCAAGGCCGAGATCATCCTGCTGTCGTGGGAGCCCGGTGCCTCGCTGTGGAACCCGGTCAGCTGGTTCTCCAACATCCGCCCGAGCCGGTTCTTCCGCGTCCTCGACTGATGGCCGATCGTCGCGCAGAGGCGGTGCGCGCGCTGTCGACAGCCTTGGGCCACAACTTTCGTGATCCGCGGCTGCTCGACCTCGCCCTGACCCATGCCAGCGTGGGGGAGGGGGCGGAGCGCGACGCGCGGGGTCGCCCGTTCGCTGACAATCAGCGGCTGGAGTTCCTGGGGGACCGGGTGCTGGGTCTGCTGGTTGCGGACCGGCTGATGCGCGACTTCCCCGATGCCAACGAGGGCGACATGTCCTCGCGCCTGCATGCTCTGGTCGACAAGGCGGCTTGCGCGCGGGCCGCCGATGCCTTGGGCGTCGGTCCGGCCATGCGGCTGTCGCCTGGCGAGGCCAAGCAGGGCGGGCGTCGTCGTGACGGCGTGCTGGGAGACGCCATGGAAGCGATCCTGGCCGCCGCCTGGCTGGACGGCGGCATAGGGGCCGCTCAGACGGTATTCGATCGCGCCTGGGCCGCTGAACTGGCCGCCCCGCCTGTGCGGTCCATCAGCAATCCGAAATCGGTATTGCAGGAATGGGCCCTTGGTCAGGCCAAACCCCTACCCACCTATCGTATCGTAGAGCGCACCGGCTCTGATCACGCCCCGACCTTCACCGTCGAGGCGACCGTAGAGGGCTATCCGCCCTTGACCGCGCAGGGGCGTTCGCGTCAGGACGCAGAGAAGACGGCCGCCATTGGCCTGTTGCAACGTGAAGGCGTCATTTGACCGATCCCCAGGACACCCGTGTGAACACCCGCGCAGGCTTTGCCGCCATCATCGGCGCGCCCAATGCCGGCAAGTCCACGCTGGTCAATCGTCTTACCGGGACCAAGGTGTCGATCGTCACGCAGAAGGTCCAGACGACGCGCTTTCCCGTGCGCGGCATCGCCATCCAGGGCGACGCCCAGATCGTTCTGGTCGATACGCCGGGCATCTTCACGCCGCGCCGCAGGCTGGACCGGGCCATGGTCGCTTCGGCCTGGGGCGGGGCCTCCGACGCTGACGTCGTCATACATCTGATCGACGCCGCCTCGCACATCGCGTCGGAAGGCAAGGAAGGCCAGGCGGCCGACCGGCGCTCGGCCGAGGACACCGAGACCATCATCGCCAATCTGAAGGCGTCCGACACCCAGGTCATCCTGGCGCTGAACAAGATCGACGGCATGCGCCGCGACACGCTGCTGGCGCTGTCACACCAGATGTTCGAGACGGGCGTCTATTCCGAGGTCTACATGATCTCGGCGCTCAGCGGCGACGGTGTCGACGACCTGAAGCAGCGCCTGGCCCGCGCCATGCCCGCCGGGCCGTGGCTGTATCCGGAAGACCAGTCCGCCGACGTGCCGATGCGGGTTTTGGCCGCCGAGATCACGCGCGAGAAGGTCTATCTGCGGGTCCACGAGGAGTTGCCGTATTCGGCCGCAGTCGAGACCACATCGTTCGAGGACAAGGCGGACGGCTCCGCCCGGATCGAGCAGACCATCTATGTCGAGCGAGAAAGCCAACGGCCCATTGTCCTGGGCAAGGGGGGGCAGACCCTGAAATGGATCGGCCAGAAGTCGCGCGAGGAACTGACCGAACTGCTGGATCGGCAGGTTCATCTGTTCCTGACGGTGAAGGTTGATCCCAAGTGGCAGGACAGCCGCGCCCTGTACGCCCAGTTCGGGCTGGATTTCGACGTCTGATCTCTTGTTTCAGGTTCCCCGACATTCCGGTGGCCATCCTCGGCTGACCATCGCCCTCATCAGCGCGGTCCTGATCGCTGTGGCCGGCCTCATCGGCTGGTTCAGCGTGCGTCCCAACGCCGAGGCCTCGGATGTGGTCGAGACAACCGCCCCGCCGCGTCCGCCTCTTGTGGTGGTCGAGAGCTTGCCGCGACTCAAGGCGCATCTGGATCGCTGGGGCGCGAACGAACAGTTCACGGGCGCTGTTCTGGTGGCGCGAGGTGACGAAATCCTGTTTCGGCAAACCTATGGCTTGGCCAATCGGGAAATGGGCGAGCCGTTGAAGCTGGATTCCCGCTTCCGCCTGGCCTCGGTCAGCAAGCAGTTTACCGCCGCCGCCATCCTTCGCCTGCAGGACGAGGGCAAGTTGTCCGTCGATGATCCGCTGTGTCGCTGGATCGAGGACTGCCCTGCCGCGTGGGCTCCCATTCGGCTCAACCACCTTTTGTCGCACACCTCCGGCATTCCCGACCTGATGGCCCGACCCGGCTGGGGCAACCGGCGAGTGACCCCGGCGACCACTCAGGAATTGACCGAAGATTCCAAGCGTTTCAGCCTCAGCTTCGCCCCCGGTACCAAGGTTGGTTACAACAACGCGGCCTATAATCTGTTGGGCGTCGTGGTCGAAAAGGCCAGCGGCCAGCCCCTGCACGACTATTTGCGCACCGCCTTCTTCGACCCTCTGGGCATGGAGGATACGGGCTATGATGACGACCAGTCGGAAGTCGTTATGGGCTATGCCAACCTGGTCGGCGGCATCGCACCCCAGCCCAATGCCAACCTCAGCATCATCTTCGCCGCCGGTGCGTTGTATTCGACGCTGGACGACCTGCTGGTCTGGGAGAAGGCGCTGCATCAGGGCGATCTGCTGACGCCTGCCAGCTATGCCCAGATGATCGCCGATCACGCCCCCGCAGATACGCCCGATGAGCGAGGCCGACCGCATCGTGCCTGGGGCTATGGCGTATTCGCGAACAGCATCGGCCGACGTGTCAGCCCGGGCTTCGCAGACCGCCAGATATATCACACCGGCAGCTGGTCGGGCTTCCGCAACCTGATGACCCACCAGCCCGATCAGGACGTGACGGTGATCGTCCTGTCCAACAACTATCATCAGCGCGACGCCGTCTTCCTGATCTCCCAGCAGGCCATGGCCGAGGCCTTGGGCTACCCGTTTCCCACCGCGATGGCCCGTTAGCGGGAACGCGGCGGGTCCGCAGGGGTTGGATCAGGGCAAACCGGAGCCCTGCCATGAAAGCCGTCGTCCTAAACTGCACGCTGAAGCCGTCTCCCCAGACCTCCAGCACCGAGGCCTTGGCGAACGTCGTCATCGCCGAACTCGAAAAGGGCGGGGCCGAGGTCGAGATGATCCGGCTGGTCGATCTAGACATCAAGCCCGGCGTCAGCGCCGATGAAGGCAAGGGCGACGAATGGCCGTCCATCGACGAGAGGCTCAAGGCCGCAGATATCGTGATCTTTGCGACCCCGACCTGGCTGGGCCAGATGTCCAGTGTCTGCCTGCGTGCGCTGGAGCGGATGGATGCCTGGTTTGGCGAGACTGACGACAGTGGACGCCCCGTGGCCTTCGGCAAGGTCGCCGGCGTCGTGGTGACAGGGAATGAAGATGGGGCCCACAACATTGTGGCCACGGTCTGTCAGGGACTGATCGACATGGGTTTCACCATTCCGGGGCAGAGCTGGACCTACTGGCACCTGGGCCCCGGGCCCGGACCAGACTATGTCGAGACGGATCAGGGGCACGAATATTCTGACCGCGTAGGCCGCAACGCCGCACGCAATCTGCTGGCCGTGGCCAAGGTGCTAAAGCCGACGACCTATCCGGTTCCAGAAAGCGGGGAGCAGGGCTAGGCTGATCGCATCCTGCCGGAGCGCCAGCCATGATGAACCTGTTCGCCGTCCTGTCGATCCTGTCCGCGTCGCCGGAGACGGATGTCGAGGCGGTCATTGACCGCATGCATCAAGCGGCATCTAGGGCCGACGGACAGGACTTCTTTAATCAGTTCACCCCTGAGGCCCGCTTCCTCGGCACCGACGCGACCGAGCGCTGGTCCCTGACCGCCTTCCGCGCCTATGCGGAGCCGTATTTCGCAAGGGGACGGGGCTGGACCTATGTGCCACGCGAGCGGACGGTGACTATAGCGCCCATCGGATGCCGCTGCGTCGCCTGGTTCGACGAAATTCTGGACAATGCGAGCTATGGCCAGGTGCGCGGTTCCGGGGTGTTGAGCCTTACGGATGACGGCTGGAAGATCGAGCAATATGTCCTCAGCTTCACCGTACCAAATGACCGCGCCGATGACGTCGTGGCGGCGATCAAGTCCGAGGAATAAGCGCAACGTACAGGAACGTATGGCAAACATCAGCCTGACCGGCTAACGACCGGCATGGATTTCACCGACGACGCCTTCGTTCTGTCAGCGCGCGCGCATGGCGATACGGGTGTTGTCGTTGAACTGCTGACGCTGGATCACGGTCGCCGTGCGGCCTATGTCGCGGGCGGGGCGTCACGAAAGATGAAGCCGTTCCTGCAGCCCGGCGCGCGGGTTTCTGTCGATTATCGAGCCCGGACGTCCGACCACCTGGGCTCAGCGCGGCTGGAGCCGGTGGGGGAGGGGCCCAGCGCCCTGTTTGACGACCCGATGGCCCTGACGGGCCTCGCCGCCGCCGCATCTGTTGCGCAAGGAGCTCTGCCGGATAGAGAACCGCATCCAGGGGCCTTCATGGCGTTCGAGGCCCTGATGGGAGCGTTCGTCCTTCCCGATGTCTGGCCCGCCATTTTCGTCCGTTTCGAGGCCGGGTTGCTAGAGGACCTGGGCTTTGGGTTGGACCTGTCCCGATGCGCCGTCACCGGAGATATGGACGACCTGATCTGGGTCAGCCCGCGGACGGGTCGCGCCGTCAGCCGAAATGCCGGCGCACCCTATGCCGACAAACTACTGGTCTTGCCGCCCTTCATGCTCGGGGCGCAGGCCGGGCTGGGTGAAGGCGATGTCGGGGCGGGCCTGGCCCTGACCGGCCATTTCCTGGAACAGTTCGTCTTTCACCCCCAGAACCGGCCTATTCCGCCTGCACGGGTGTGGATGATCGACAAGCTGGTCGAGGCGGGACGACTTTAGGCGCTAGACTCAGGCGCTGGGATTACCGATTCGGACGCCATGACCATTCATACCCCGCCGCCTGAGGGCGGCCGCATCATCGACGAGCCGATGAGCGAGGCGCTGAGCCGTCGCTATTTGGCCTATGCGCTGTCGACCATTACCAACCGCGCCCTGCCGGACGTGCGGGACGGCTTCAAGCCTGTGCATCGGCGCATCATGTACGCCATGCAGCAGATGCGGCTGAACCCCCAGGCGGCCGCACGCAAATGCGCCAAGGTCGTCGGTGAGGTCATGGGCGGCTATCACCCGCATGGCGACGCCTCCATCTATGACGCCCTGGTGCGTCTGGCCCAGGATTTCTCTCAGCGCTACCCACTAGTCGATGGCCAGGGAAACTTCGGCAACATCGACGGCGATAACGCCGCAGCCATGCGCTACACCGAGTGCAAGCTGACGCCCGCCGCCGTCTTGCTTATGGAGGGGATCGAGCAGGACTCGGTCGACTTCAAGGCCACCTATGACGATCAGGACGAGGAGCCGGTCGTCCTGCCCGCGGGTTTCCCGAACCTGTTGGCCAACGGCTCGTCCGGCATCGCCGTCGGCATGGCGACGTCCATTCCGCCGCATAACGTCGGTGAGTTGATCGACGCCTGCCAGCTGTTGCTGGAGCGGCCGGACGCCACCACGGCGGAACTGGCGACCATCGTGCCGGGACCGGACTTTCCGACCGGGGGCGTCGCGGTCGAAGGGCATGCCTCAATCCTCGACGCCTATGAGACCGGTCGCGGCGGCGTGCGTTTGCGGGCGCGGTGGGAGCGGGTGCCGCTGGATCGGGGCGGTTATCAGATCGTCGTCACCGAGATGCCGTATCAGGTCGGCAAGTCCAAGCTGGTCGCCGATCTGGCCGATCTGATCGAGCACAAGAAGGCCCCGCTGCTGGGCGACGTGCGCGACGAGTCCGCCGAGGACATCCGCCTGGTGCTGGAGCCCAAGTCACGGACCGTCGAGGCCGACGTCCTGATGGAGAGCCTGTTCAAGCTGTCCGATCTGGAGGTCCGCTTCCCGATCAACATGAACGTTCTGGACGCCACAGGCACGCCCGGCGTGCTGGGCTTGAAGGCCTGTTTGCAGGCCTTTCTGGAGCACCGACGCGAAGTTCTGGTGCGCCGCGCCCATTGGCGGATTGAGCGGGTCGAGAAGCGGCTGCACCTGCTCGAAGGTCTGCGGATCGTCTTCCTGAATCTGGACGAGGTCATCCGTATCGTCCGCGAGGAAGAACAGCCCAAGGCCGTGCTGATCGCCCGGTTCGGCCTGACGGAGCTTCAGGCCGACTTCATCCTCGACACCCGTCTGCGCCAGCTGGCGCGGATCGAAGAGATGACGATCGAGAACGAATTCACGGCCCTGATGGAAGAACTTGCGGGCCTGAGGTCGCTGTCAACAACGCCTGCAAAACAATGGAAACAGGTCGGCAAGGACCTGGAGGCCGTGCGCAAGGCCATGGTCTCGCCACGCCGCACCACAATCGCCGAGGCCGTAGACAGTTCGGCCTTCGCCGCCGCGGTTGAGGCCTATATCCCGCGCGAGGCCATCACGGTCATCCTGTCCGAGCGCGGCTGGATCCGGGCCGCCAAGGGCAAGGTCGAGGATCCGTCGGAGCTGAAGTTCAAGGAGGGCGACAGTCTGGCCTGGCTGGTGCCTGCCTTCACGACCGACAAGCTGCTGGTCGCGGCGTCGGACGGGCGCATCTTCACGATCGGTGCCGACAAGCTGGCGTCCGGGCGCGGGCATGGAGAGCCTTTGCGCCTGATGATCGATCTCGACGAAAAGGCCGAGATCGTGGCCCTTCTGGCCCATCAGCCGGGTGGCAAGCTGCTGGTCGCGTCACGTGCCGGGTATGGGTTCATCGCCCCGGAAGACGAGTTGCTGGCCCAAAAGCGCGGCGGCAAACAGGTGCTGAACGGCGAGCTGAAGGCCGTACTGCGCGTCACGGGAGATCACATCGCCACCATCGGCGACAACATCAAGGCGCTGATCTTCCCTGTCGCCGAACTTCCGGAAATGGGCCGGGGCAAGGGCGTCAAGCTGCAGTCCTACAAACAGGGCGGGCTGGTGGATGTGACCGTTTTCGACGGCGCACATGGCCCGGAATGGGTTGATGGCGGCGCTCGGCGCCGGAACTGGCCCGACTGGAAGGACTGGCTGGGCAAACGCGCTGGAGCAGGGCGGCAGGGACCGAGGGGGCTCAGGAAGTTCCGCTAGAGCGGCTTACGCCGATTTCATTTCCGATGGCGCGGGTCTGTTGACATACTCTGGCATGGCCCACTCCGGGCCGGGTTGGAGATGTCCATGCTCATCACCCTGATCGTCATTGCCGTCGTCGTCGCCATCGTGCTGTTCGTCGTCGTCGGGGCTTACAACAAGCTGGTCGCGCTGGATCAGCGGGCCGACCAGTCGTTCGCCGATATCGATGTGCAGCTCAAGCAGCGTCAGGACTTGATCCCCAATCTGGTGGAGACGGTGAAAGGCTATGCCACGCACGAGGCCGGCACCCTGGCGGCCGTGACCCAGGCCCGCGCTGCCGCCGCGGGGGCCACCTCGGTCAACGACAAGGTCCAGGCCGAGAACATGCTGACCGGGGCCCTGGGCCGCCTGTTCGCCGTGTCCGAGGCCTATCCGGACCTCAAAGCCAACGCCAACTTCCAGCAACTTCAGGCCGAGCTGTCCGACATCGAGAACAAGCTGGCTGCCGCACGCCGCTTCTTCAACAATGCCGTGGCCGAGTTCAACGCCGTGCGCCGCCAGTTTCCGACCGTTCTTTTCGCAGGCATGGTTGGTTATGGAGCGGACAAGCCCTTTGTCGACATGGGAGAGGCCGATCGTGCCGCCATGACTGCCGCGCCGCCGTCGGTGAAGTTCTAGGCCTCACCCCATGACCGCCGTCGGTCTTCAGACCCACATCTGGGCGAACAATACGCGCTCGGTGATCCTGCTGGCAGGCTTTCCGGTGCTGATGGTCGGCATCCTGTATGGCTTGCAGCTGGTGCTGATGGGCTTCGGCATCCTGCCAAGCTCTGGTGGCACGCTGAGCGCGGACATGGCGTTGGCGGCGAGCTGGCTGACAACGACCATCCCGCTGGCCATCGTCTTCTCCGTTATCTGGTTCGCTATCGCCTGGTTCGGCAATCAGGCGATGATCGACGCCATGACCGGGGCCCGCAAGGTTGATCGGCGGTCTGAGCCTGAGCTCTATAACTTGCTGGAAAATCTGGCGATCTCTCGCGGTATGCAGACCCCGACGCTGCGCATTATCGAAGTGGACGGATTGAATGCCTACGCCAGCGGCCTGCACGAAGGCCGTTACAGTGTCACCGTCACGCGTGGGCTGATGCAGGCGCTGGACCGCGACGAACTGGAGGCCGTGCTGGCCCACGAGCTGACGCATGTCATCAACAAGGACGTGCGGACCATGGTGATCGCCTCGATCTTTGCCGGCATCATCAGCGTGGTGGCCGAACTGGTGCTGCGCAGTCTGTTTTATTCACGCGGAGGCGGGCGGCGGGACAACAAGAATGCCATGCCGCTGATCCTGATTGGTCTGGTCATAGCTGCGGTCGGCTACGGGCTGGCCATCGTCATTCGCATGAGCCTGTCACGCACTCGGGAATATGTGGCCGATGCCGGGGCGGTCGAGCTGACCAAAAACCCCGACGCCATGATCGGAGCGCTGCGCAAGATCGAGGGACGGTCGTCTCTGCCGGGCCCTGACGAGGTTCAGCAGATGTTTCTGGACAACCAGCCGAACGGCAAGGGTCTGGAGGGCCTGTTTGCCACCCATCCCCCCATCGCCAAGCGGATCGAGGCCTTGATCAGGTTTGGGGGAGGGCGCGATCCTGGCCCGTGGCGAGAGCCCGCCTCTGTACCGCTGATGCCGCCTTATCCGACGTCGGTACCCTCGGCAGGCTGAACGATCCGCTCCCAGCCCAGACGGGTCAGTTTCTCCATTGGACGGAAGTCCGCCTTGTAGTCCATCTTGCGCGACCCTTGGACCCAGTAGCCCAGATAGACGAAGGGCAGGTTGACCGCCGCCGCCTGACGCACGTGATCCAGTATGGCGAACCGGCCCAGGCTGCGTGCTTCGAGAGCTGGGTCGTAGAAGCTGTAAACCATCGAAAGTCCATCACTCAGCAAGTCCGTCAGACAAACGCCGACGAGCTGCCCCGGGCCGTCATCCAATGAAGCCCGGCGATACTCGATCAGGTGGGTGCGGACAGCGGTGTCCTCGATCATGGCGACATAATCCAGCCAGCCCATACCAGCCATGCCGCCCTCGGGATGGCGATTGTTCAGGTAGCGGCGCAACAGATCGAACTGCTCCGTCGTCGCCTCGGCCTCGACCAGATCGCGTGATAGATCTTCGTTCCGACGCAGGATGCGCCTCTGGGAGCGGGAGAACGCGAACTCCGGCACGGGCAGCCGCACCGAGACGCAGGCATCGCAGGCCTCGCAAGCCGGTCGGTAGGCAATGTTTTGACTGCGCCTGAAACCCGCCTGCGTCAGCTCGTCGTTGACGTGTGCCCCCTCGCTGAAGGGTAGATTGGCGAACACCTTCCGCTCCGTCTTGCCCGGCAGATAAGGGCAGGGCGCGACCGAGGTCATGTAGAACCGGAGTTGTCGCTGCGGGACGAACTGGGTCAACGGCTCAGGTCCGTGTTTGTCGGCACGTTGAAGATAGGCGACGCAACATGGTTGATATCTGGCCCCGCACGGTCGTTCTGCGCAAGGGTCATATCCGCCTACAGGCTGGTATCAGACGGCAAAACGGGTGCTTCGCGCAACAGAACAATGGCGATGCGCCGGTTGCCAGCCAACGAAGGATCATCGGGATATAGCGGATCGGAACCGGCCTTGCCCGACACTTGGTACACTCGATCCGAATCTACACCCGCGCCCTGCAGGACCAGCCGTGATGCGTTGGCGCGCTCGGAAGACAGCGACCAGTCACCCGGTGCACTGGCCCGGCTGGAACCCGCCTGGGCCGACGTATGGCCAGTCACGGAGATGCGGTTCGGCAACTGGTTGATCACACGCGACACGGCTCTCAGCAGGAGCTGGGCTCTGGCATTGGGCCGTGCCGAGTTGTTATCGAACATGGATCGACCCTCTTGGTCGACCAGCTGGATGCGCAGTCCCTCAGGCGTCTGGTCGATGATCAGCTGTTTCGACAGCTCGGCCAGCTCAGGCATCGACTGCATGGCCTGACGCAGGGATTCGGCGGCGGAAGCGAACTGGGCGGCTTCGCGGCGGGCGATCTCTTCGCGCAGAGCCTCTTCGCTGGCAGCGGCCAGGTTTGAACTCTGACCTGCGTCCTGCGGCGCGTTATCAGGAGCTTCAGGGGCCAGTTCGGTGATGACCGAGTTGCTGCCCGAGCTCTTGGCACCATCATCACCCAAAGCCGTGCCGCCCAAGATGCCGCCCGAGCCCGACGTTGTCTGGGACACGCTGGCAGGTGCGAAATATTCGGCAATACCGCGCTTCTGCTCCGGATCGGTCGTGTTGATCAGCCACATCAGCAGGAAGAAGGCCATCATCGCTGTCACGAAGTCGGCATAGGCGACCTTCCAGGCCCCGCCATGGTGACCTCCGGCGATCACCTTCTTGACCTTCTTGATCATGATTGGGCGGTCGTTCAGAGCCATCGAATCCGGTGCCTTAACGCTGTTCGTTAGCCACACCATCGCGGGCGCGCGTTAAGAACCGGTTTGCAAATGATACGGGCAAGCGACCATGCGGCACCAAAGTCATTGCCGACGCACTTTGGGTCGCCTAGTCGTCGAAGTGTGACCGACCTCATCAGCCCCACCTTCGATACGCCCGCCTATCGCAAGGCCCTGGGCGGCTTTGCCACCGGCGTCTGCGTCGTGACAGCCCATACGGGGGAGGGGCCCTATGGCATCACTGTCAACTCCTTTACCTCCGTTTCTTTGGCACCGCCGCTGATCCTGTGGTGTCTGGACCGGAAGTCGGAGCGGCACGACGCCTTTGCAGCGGCCGACCGTTTCGCGGTGCATGTACTGCCGATCGAGGATCGCGACATGTCCGACCGGTTCGCCTGGGGCGTTTGCCGTCTGTCGGCCGAGGAGTTCGACAGCTCCAGCAACGAGCCCCCACGCCTTCGAAATGCCCTGACGCGGCTGGACTGCGACGTCCACGACCGCATCGTCATGGGCGATCACCTGACCATCGTTGGAGCCGTGCGAACCTTCGAGACCCGCCCAGGTGATGCGCTGACCTATTATCGGGGCCGGTATGGCGAAGCCCGGGAGCCGCTGGCGTGAAGATCGGATTTGCAGGACTAGGGGTTATGGGCGGGCCGATGGCACGCCATCTGGTTCATGCAGGACATGAGGTTTTGGCCTTCAACCGCTCGATTGATAAGGCATCGGCTTGGGCAAAGCTCGCAGGCGGCGCCGTCGCAAACACAGTCCAGGCTGCAGCGGAAGGTGCGGAGGTGTTCATCCTTTGCGTCGGCAACGACGACGACGTTCGCCAGGTCGTGTCACAGGCCTTGACGCATCTACAGCCGGGCGCGGTCATCATTGATCACACGACGACGTCCGCCGTCGTCGCGCGCGAGATGTCGGATGCGGCTTCGTCCTCTGGTCGTCACTTCATCGACGCGCCGGTTTCCGGTGGCCAGGCCGGTGCCGAAAATGGCCAGCTCAGTGTCATGGCGGGGGGCGATACCGAAGCCCTGGCGCGTGTCGAGCCAATCCTGAAAACCTATTCGAAAGCTATCAAGCGCATGGGCCCGCCCGGGTCCGGTCAGCTCGCCAAGATGGTCAACCAGATTGCCATCGCCGGCGTCGTCCAGGGCTTGGCAGAGGCTGTGCATTTTGCCCATTGCGCTGGCCTGGACACCGACGCGGTCTATGACGCCATTTCCAAGGGTGCGGCCCAGTCCTGGCAGATGGACAATCGCTGGAAGACGATGACGCGCGGCGAGTTCGATTTCGGCTTCGCGGTCGACTGGATGCGCAAGGATCTGGGGCTTGTGCTGGATGAAGCCCGGGCCAACGGTGCGCGGCTCGATATGACGTCTCTGGTCGATAGCCATTACGCAGAGGTCCAGGCCATGGGCGGCGCACGCTGGGATACGTCGAGCCTGGCGGCAAGGCTCCAAAAGCCCAGCAGCGATTAACGGCAGATCGAAAGCACCAACTCAATATTTCACATAATATATCTTAGGCGATAAACGCATCCCGCAGCAGAGTGGCGCTCAGCACCCTTCCGCTGCCCCTTCACGCTTGCGCCGGTCTACATGCGCCAGTCTAGATGTGGATCACGCGTCCATAGGCATCCAGCGCGGCTTCGTGCATGGCCTCCGACATCGTCGGGTGCGGATAGACGATGCCGTGGACGTCTTCCTCGGTCGCCTCCATAGCGATGGCCGTGACATAGCCCTGGATCATCTCGGTGACCTCTGCCCCGATCATGTGGGCCCCGATCAGCGCACCCGTCTTGGCATCGAAGATGGTTTTGACAAAGCCGTCGGTGTCGCCAGACGCGATCGCCTTGCCGTTAACCTTGAACGGAAACCGGCCAATCTTGACCTCGCGCTTGGCTTCACGCGCGCCTTGCTCGGTGATCCCGACCGAGGCGACCTGCGGCTGGGCATAGGTGCACCCCGCGATGGGCGAGTTGACGTTCGGTGATTTAAACCCGGCAATGTGCTCGGCGGCATGGATGCCTTCGTGCGACGCCTTGTGCGCCAGCCAGGGGGCCCCGGCGCAGTCGCCGATGGCGTACAGCCCCTTCACATTCGTCTGGCAGTGGCCGTCGATGGTGATGTGGCCGCGGTCCATGTTGACGCCCAGCGCCTCCAGACCGATGCCGTCAGTGTTGGCGGTGATGCCGACGGCAGAGATGCAGACCTCGGCCTCCAGCGTCTCGGCCTTGCCGCCCGCCTCAATGGCGACCTGGACGCTCTGCCCGCCCTTCGAGACCTTGGTAACCTTGCAGCCGGTACGGAACTTCATGCCGCGCTTCTCAAAGGACTTCTGCGCGGCCTTGGAAACCTCTTCGTCTTCGACCGGCATGATGCGGCCAACTGCTTCAACGACCGTAACCTCTGCACCCAGAGCCCTGTAAAAGCTCCCGAATTCTATACCAATCGCCCCAGACCCGATGACCACGATCGATTTGGGCATCGCCTTTGGGGCCATGGCTTCGCGGTAGGCCCAGATGCGGTCGCCGTCGGCTTCGAGGCCAATCTGCGGGATGGCCTTGGCGCGAGCGCCGACGGCCAGCATCACCGCCTTGGCCTCGACCGTTCGCGAACCGCCGGCCTTCAGGTCAATCACGACCTTTGGGGCCACAGTCCCCTTCTCAAGTTTGGCCGAGCCCTCGATGACCTCGATCTTGTTTTTCTTCATCAGGAAGCCGACGCCGCTGTTCAGCTGCTTGGCCACGCCGCGCGACCGCGCGATGATGGCGTCGAAGTCAAAGCCAACCTTGTCAGCGGACAGGCCATAGTCCTTCAGATGGCTCAGGCTTTCGTATTTCTCGCCCGACTTGAGCAGCGCCTTGGTCGGGATACAGCCCCAGTTCAGGCAGATGCCGCCCAGGTTCTCGCGCTCGACGATGGCGACCTTCTGGCCCAACTGGCTGGCGCGGATGGCGGCTACATAGCCGCCGGGGCCGGAACCGATGACGATGAGGTCGAACTCTTGAGCCATGATCAGATCAGCTTTTCGATGTCGGCCGCGATGGCCGAAGGTTCAGTCTGCGGGGCATAGCGGGCGACCACCCTGCCCTCCCGGTCGGTCAGGAATTTCGTGAAGTTCCACTTGATGGCCTTCGAGCCCAGGAACCCCTTCTTCTGCTCGGTCAGCCAGGCATAAAGCGGGTGGCGGTTGGGGCCATTCACCTCGACCTTGTCGAACAAGGGAAACGAAACGTCGAAGTTGGTCGAGCAGAAGGTGGCGATCTCGTCGGCCATGCCGGGCTCCTGCTGGCCGAATTGGTTGCAGGGAAAGCCCAGCACTTCAAAAGGCTGGTCCGCGAACTGCCGGTGCAGATTCTCCAGCCCCTTGTACTGGCCGGTGAAGCCGCATTTCGAGGCTGTGTTGACGATCAACAGGGACTGGCCGCGGAATGTCTCGAGCGGCCGCTCGGTCCCGTCTATGGCAGTTGCGGCGAAGTCGTAGACCGAGGTCATACCCCCTCCCCTAGGCCAGCATGGTGACGGGGTCTTCGATCATCGGCTTGAAGGCCTGCAGGAAGCGCGCGCCGGTCGCACCGTCCACCACACGATGATCGCAGGTCAGGGTGACGGTCATGACCGTAGCGACGGCCAACTGGCCATTCTTGACGACGGGGCGCTGCTCCCCTGCCCCCACGCTCATGATCGCGCCCTGGGGTTCGTTGATGATCGAGCTGAAGGACTTGATGCCGAACATGCCCAGGTTGGAGACGCTGAACGTGCCGCCCTGAAACTCTTCGGGCTTTAGCTTGCGGTCGCGGGCGCGCTTGGCCAGGTCCTTGGACTCGGTCGCGATCTGCGACAGCGACTTGGTCTCGGCCTTGCGGATGATCGGGGTAATCAGGCCGCCGTCGATCGCCACCGCCATCGCCACATCGGCGTTGTGGTGCATGGCGATGCCTTCGGGCGAATAGCTGGCGTTGGCCTCGGGCACGGCCTTTAGGGCCATGGCGGCGGCCTTGATCACGAAGTCGTTGACCGAGACCTTGACGCCCTGCGCTTCCAGCATGGCGTTGACACTGGCCCGGGCGGCCAGCAGGGCGTCGATTTCGACATCGATGAACAGCGGGAAATGCGGGACCTGCTGAATGCTGTCGACCATGCGCCGGGCGATAGCCTTCTTCATGCCGTCCAGCGGGATCAGGTCGTAGCTGCCGTCCGGAATGCCCATCTGAGCCAGCGACTGGACCGGCCGCGAGGCAATGCCCGAACCTGTCGCAGCGGCGGCAGGAGCGGGTTTTGCCCCGCCCTTGCCCGCAGCCTCGACATCGCGTTTGACGATGCGTCCGTGTGGGCCTGTGCCCTTGATCGCCGAGAGTTCCACACCCGCCTGGGCGGCCAAGCGACGGGCCAAAGGTGACGCAAACAGCCGTCCGCCGTCAGCTGCCTTGGCAGGTGCCGCTTTTGGTGATTCCGCAGCAACGGCAGGCGATGCTTCTGACTTGGCTGTCGCAGGTTTCGGGGCGTCAGCAGCTTCAGGCGCTTCGGCCTTGGGTGCATCAGACTTCGCCGCCGGAGCCGCCGCGCCGTCTTCGTACTTCAGCCGTGCGATCGGTGTATTGACCTTCACGCCTTCGGAGCCTTCGGCCACCAGGATGTCGGTGATCTCGCCCTCATCGACAGCCTCGACCTCCATGGTCGCCTTGTCTGTCTCGATCTCGGCGATGACGTCGCCGGCCTTGACCGTGTCGCCGACCTTGACGTGCCACTTGGCGAGTACGCCCTCTTCCATGGTGGGCGACAGGGCTGGCATCAGGATGTCGGTCATTGCACTGATCCCTTGGTCTCGGGCCCCTTGCTCACGGGTTCGGCGACGGTCTGGACATTGTCCGCCTTAACCACGTCGCTGAGGCCCTGGAGGATACGAGCATAGGCCTCGCGTTCGTTGTGACCGTGTCGGACGGCATAGCCGTGGGCCATGTGGCGTGCCGCTATGGCCAGCATCTCGCCGAACTTGTGCGGGTCGTTGAAGGCGGGCTTCACCGACATGACGGGCTCATTCTTCGACCACCACATGCGGATGATTTCGATGGCGTCCGGGTCGCTGGCAACGCTGTCAGGCGTGGTCAGCAGGAACTCAGGGGCCTCGCTCATGCCATCACCGCCTTCACGGCCGCGACGATCTTGTCGGTGCCGGGCAGCGACAGGGCTTCCAGATTGGCGGCATAGGGCAGCGGCACATCCTCCTGATGCACCCTTAGCGGTGGCGCATCCAGATAATCGAAGGCGTGTTCGATCACCCGGGCCACGACCTCGGCGCCGACGCCCATGGGCCCCCAGCCTTCCTCGGCCGAAACGAGGCGGCTGGTTTTCTTCACGCTCTCGACGATGGTCTCGTGGTCCAGCGGCCGCAGGGTGCGCAGGTCGATGACCTCGCAGTCTACCCCCTCCTCAGCCAGCTTCTCGGCGGCGGCCAGCGCAAAACCGACCATGCGGGCGTGGGCGGTGATGGTGACGTCCTTGCCCTCGCGGCGGACCTTGGCCTTGCCGATGGGAACCAGGTAATCCTCGACGTCAGGCACATCGAACTCGATGCCGTACATCATCTCGTGTTCCAGGAAGACTACGGGGTTCGGATCGCGGATGGCTGATTTCAGCAACCCCTTGGCATCGGCGGCGTCATAGGGCGCGACGACCTTCAGGCCGGGGACATTGGCGTACCAGGCGGAGTAATCCTGGCTGTGCTGGGCACCCACGCGGCTGGCCGCACCGTTCGGCCCGCGGAAGACGATAGGCGCGCGGATCTGGCCGCCCGACATGTACAGCGTCTTGGCGGCCGAGTTGATGATGTGGTCGATGGCCTGCATGGCGAAGTTGAAGGTCATGAACTCGACGATCGGCTTCAGGCCCGCCATGGCCGCGCCGACGCCCAGACCGGCAAAGCCATGCTCGGTGATGGGGGTATCGACGACGCGCTGGTCGCCGAACTCCTGCAACAGCTCGCGGCTGACCTTGTAGGCCCCCTGATACTGGGCAACTTCCTCGCCGATCAGGAAGACCTTGTCGTCACGGCGCATTTCCTCGGCCATGGCGTCGCGCAGGGCGTCGCGCACGGTCGTCTTGACCAGCTTGGCACCTTCCGGAATCTCCGGATCGCGCAGCTCGACCTTGGGCGTCGCGGTCTGGGGCGGAGCCTTCTCCGGATCGCCGGATTTGGCTTCGTCAGCCTCAGGCTTGGCAATAGGGGCCTGAACCGCAGCCGCATCCTCGGCCGGTTTCGATGCCGGAGTCGCCGCGCCGTCCTCGCCAGCCAGGCGCGCGATCGGGGTGTTGACCTTCACGTTCTCGGAGCCTTCGGCCACGAGAATTTCCAGCACTTCCCCCTCGTCGACGGCCTCGACCTCCATGGTCGCCTTGTCGGTTTCGATCTCGGCGATGACATCACCGGCCTTGACCGTGTCGCCCGCCTTGATGTGCCACTTGGTCAGCGTGCCCTCTTCCATCGTGGGCGACAGAGCCGGCATGAGAATGTCGGTCACTGGGCAGCCTCCAAATAGACGTCGGTATACAGCTCGCTCGGATCCGGTTCCGGGCTTTCCTGGGCGAACTGGACGGCCTCGGCCACGATGGCCTTGATCTCGGCGTCGATGGCCTTGATCTCGTCCTCGGTCGCCTTGGCGTCGGCCAGAAGTTTCTTCACGTGGTCGATCGGGTCGCGGGTCGTCTTGACCTCATCGACCTCTTCCTTGGTGCGGTACTTGGCCGGATCGCTCATGGAGTGACCGCGATAGCGATAGGTCTTCACTTCCAGGATGAAGGGGCCGCCACCCTCCCGCGCACGCTTGACCGCCTTGGAAACAGCGTCACGCACGGCCAGCACATCCATGCCGTCGACCTGCTCACCGGGGATGCCGAAGCTGGCTCCGCGCTCGCTGAGCTGTGTCGTGGAGGACGAGCGTTCGATGCTGGTCCCCATGGCGTACTGGTTGTTCTCGATGATGTAGATGGCCGGCAGCTTCCACAGCTGGGCCATGTTGAAGCTTTCGTAGACCTGGCCCTGGTTGGCCGCGCCGTCACCGAAATAGATGAAGGCAACCGAGTCATCGCCGCGGTACTTGCCGGCGAACGCCAGGCCGGTGCCCAGCGCGACCTGCGCCCCCACGATGCCATGCCCGCCATAGAAGCCGGTCGGTACGTCGAACATGTGCATCGACCCGCCCTTGCCCTTGGACGAACCGCCGATGCGGCCGGTCAGCTCGGCCATGACCTCTTTCGGGTCCATGCCCGCTGCCAGCATGTGGCCGTGGTCTCTGTAGCCGGTGATGATCTTGTCGTGGCCCTGTTTGACGCTTTCCTGAACGCCGACGGCCACGGCCTCCTGACCGATGTACAGGTGGCAGAAGCCGCCGATCAGACCCATGCCATACAGCTGCCCTGCCCGCTCCTCGAAACGGCGGATCAGCACCATCTCGCGATAGAACCGAAGCAGGTCCTCCTTGGAGGCTGTCGGCGTATTGGGCAGCGTCTTCGGCGCAGTCTTGGCCGCGGGGGCTTTCGCCATCCGATATCTCCCGGCTGGACCTCGCCCCACGGTGGGTGTGGAGGTCTCTTGTCGTTACGTTAAGGGGCTTTAGCAGCCTTCGTTCCCGTAACGCAAAGTCGCCCGGCGGCGCTGTAACAATAGTTCAAGTGGGCGTGACGGCGGGCTTGGAGGCGGCGTCCGCAGGCTGTGGCGCAGAGACGCGGATCACATAGTCGCGCGGGTCCGCAAACCCCAGAACCGCCCTCGCCCGCTCTTCCAGCAGGTCGCGCGACAGGGTGTCGGTGCGCAGGTACTGGACCCGCACCTCCAGGTCGCGACGCTGCTCCATCACCTCGGCCAGTTGCGCCTGGCGCTGGCTCAGCAGAGCGTCCCGCTCATGTCCATTCAGCAAGCCGCGCGACCCGGTCAGGGCCTGAACACCCAGATAGGCGATCAGAAACAACAGGACGGCAGACGGCAGGTACGGCTTCATACGCTCTGGCATTCGGGCCGCTCCTTCTGAGCGTGGGCACACGGTTGATCGTGTGTGACCGAAAATGCCTAACAAACCGTAGCCTGGCCGTAACTTCTGCCTATCGATTCAGCAGCATGCCGTCGCCGAAATAGACGCCCTGGTCGCCTAGCATCTCTTCGATGCGCAGGAGTTGGTTGTACTTCGCCGTGCGGTCCGAGCGGGCCAGCGAGCCGGTCTTGATCTGCCCGCAGTTGGTAGCGACGGCCAGGTCGGCGATGGTCGAATCCTCGGTCTCACCCGAGCGGTGGCTCATGACCGCAGTATAGCCCCCACGATGCGCCATATCGACCGCATCCAGGGTCTCGGACAGGGTGCCGATCTGGTTGACCTTGACCAGGATGGAGTTTGCCAGACCTTCGCCGATACCCGCGGCCAGACGCGCCGGATTGGTCACAAAGAGGTCGTCTCCGACGATCTGGACCCGGTCGCCCAGACGATCCGTCAACAGCTTCCAGCCGTCGAAATCGTCCTCGGCACAGCCATCCTCGATCGAAACGATGGGGAAGCGTTGGCACAGGTCCGCCAGATAGTTGACCATCGCATCGGCCTCGAAGCTCTTGCCTTCGCCTGCCAGCAGATATTTGCCGTCCTTGAAGAACTCGGTGGCCGCGACATCCAGCGCCAGATGGAAGTCTTCGCCCGCCAGATAGCCGGCGGCCTGACCGGCGCGGGTGATGAAGCTCAGCGCCTCCTCGGCCGAGGCCAGGTTGGGCGCGAAACCGCCCTCATCCCCGACATTGGTGTTGTGGCCTGCGTCTTTCAGCTGGGTTTTCAGGGCATGGAAGATTTCAGAGCCCATGCGCAGGGCCTCGGAAAAGCTCTCGGCTCCGGTCGGCAGGATCATGAACTCCTGGATGTCGATCGGATTGTCGGCATGGGCACCGCCGTTGATGATGTTCATCATCGGCGTCGGCAGGACGCGGGCCGAGACGCCGCCCAGATAGCGATACAGCGGCAGGCCCGAGGAGATGGCGCTGGCCTTGGCGCAGGCCAGGGACACGCCGAGGATGGCATTGGCCCCAAGCCGACCCTTGTTGTTTGTCCCGTCCAGAGCGATCAGGGCCTCGTCGATGCGGCGCTGGTCCTCGGCGTCCATGCCGGACAGGGCGTCGAAAATCTCGCCATTGACGGCATCCACGGCCTTGCCGACGCCCTTGCCGCCCCACAGCGACTTGTCGCCGTCACGCAGCTCGACCGCCTCGTGCGCACCCGTGGAGGCTCCAGAGGGCACGGCCGCACGGCCAAAGCTGCCGTCGTCCAGGATAACATCCACCTCCACCGTCGGATTGCCACGGCTGTCGAGGATTTGGCGGGCAACGATGTCGGCGATGTCAGTCATGGGTCAGGCTCTGCTGTCAGGAATGTCGCCGGGGTTTAGCGCAAGCCCCGGCGATACGCCAACCATCCCGGCATCAGGCCAGGGTCAGGCGCAACCCTCGACATACTGGATGCTCGGCCCACCCGCAGCGACGAAGTTCACTTTTCCGTCGTTGCCGACGTGATAGCTGATCCCGCGGGCGGCTGGATTTTGAATGTACCCCTCACCGCCTCCGCTGGCCCAGGCGGTGATGTATTCGGCGGGAGCGGCGCTGTATTTGTGCGGGCTGGCGGTTGCCGCATCTCCATAGGCCGTCTTGATCGCCGCCGCCTCGTCGCCGATGCCGAAACCGCGATCGGTCTTCACCGTGGCACCGCGATTCAGCCAGACGCTGGTCACCACGTTATTTTCGACCATGACCATCATTCCTGTCGGGGCCTGTTCGGGATGGAACAGGTCGCAGGCTGCAGGGTCCGGGCCCCCGACCGAATTGGGCGATGAATCGGGACCGACGGCGGCCTCGAGTTCGGCGCGGGTCATGCCGACCCGGATATTGCCCCAGCCTTCGGGCGTCAGGGCGTTGGCATCGACGATCGGCGCGGGGGCGTCGGGTGCAGCCACGGGCGGCGGGACGGTTTCTGTAGCGGCCTTCTCCGGCTCGGGTGAATTGCAAGCGGCCAGTGCCAGGACCGAGGCGGTCACCAGGATGAAACGGATCATAGGCGGTCTCCCGTGGAAGTTCAGAAGACATCAAAGCACGAAAACGGCGCGCGGATGACCGCGCGCCGTGAATTCCGTCTGCCGTCCCGCTGATTCGCCAGCAAGACGCCTGAACCGAAGACCTAGTCTTCCTTGGGCGTCAGAACCTGACGACCGCGATATGTGCCGGTCTTCAGGTCGATGTGGTGCGAGCGACGCAGTTCGCCCGTGTCCTTATCTTCCGTATAGGCATTGGTGCCCAGGGCGTCATGCGAGCGACGCATGTTGCGACGCGAGGGCGATACTTTGCGCTTCGGAACAGCCATGTCCGTCTCAATCTTCTAGGTCGGCGCTACAGGAGCGCGAAAACAACAGCGGCGGCCCGAGTGGAGCCGCCAGCGAGGGCGGGCTTATGCCTCAACCCGTCGGGGAGTTCAAGCCTTGCGATGCAATGCCCAGGCTGACCGCGTCAAGGCGTAGAACAGACTGTCGACCCAGACCCCGCCCACCTGCATCGTTCGCTCTGCGCTGCCCGTCCTGATGAACCCCATTCGCTCCAGCAGCCGGATTGATGACGCATTGGCCGGATCGACATCGGCGGTAATCTGATCGAACCGGTGGCGTGCGAAGAGGTGGTCGATCGCAGCCACCAGGGCCTCGCTGGCCAGACCCTGACCCCAGTGGGCAGGATGAAGGATGTAGCCGATCTCCGGCGGGGCCCAGAAGCCGACCTTGCCGATCACCTCGCCGTCGCGCTCGATGATGAAGTCTGGGTGCTCGGGGCCGTTGGCAATCATCGCCGCCAGCCAGGCTCCGCTTTCCTCCAGCGTCTGGTGCGGAGGCGTGGCCCACCAGCGCATGGCGGATGGGTTGGACAGTACGGCGTGAATGCCAGCCAGATCGGTCGGCCGGGCGGTCCTCAGCTTCAGTCTGGGCGTGGCGATTTCCATCTGGCGCGGATTGCCTAGATTGTATGTCCAGCGTCAAGCTTGTGGCGTCAGGTCTCGCGCCAGGACCACAAAAGCCAGATCGTTTCGCCTCGGTAGGCCGAAACGCGGATCAGTGGCCGGAAACGGTCGCGTCTCTCCCGTCGGCAGGTAGCCGCACCGCGTGTACCAGGCGATCAGTTCCGTCCGCTGAACGATAACGGTCATCTCCATGCGCGTCGCCTTGAAGGTCGAGCGGGCTTCTGCTTCCGCCGCCCCGATCATCCTTCGACCGATGCCACTCCCTTGCCGCTCCGGATCGACCGACAGCATCCCCAGATAGGCCAAGCCATTGCCCTTGCCGTTAACCTGGACACAGCCCACCAGTTCGCCCTGCTGCTCGGCGATCAGGACGACATGGTCCGGGGCATCGATCATGGCTGACAGGGCTAGACCGTCGATCCTCTGTCCGTCCAACAGGTCCGCTTCGTGGGTCCAGCCCCTGCGCGCGCTGTCGCCGCGATAAGCCGCATGCACAAAGGGTTGGAGACTCGCGACGTCGTCCTGTGTGGCGGTTCGGAAAACGAACTCGCTCATGCGTCCAGCATGTCCGCGACCGCCTCGCCTATGGCCAGCGAACTGGTCAGGCCGGGGCTTTCGATCCCGAACAAAGCCACCAGCCCCGCCAGCCCATGGTCGTCCCGGCCGCGCAGCTGAAAGTCCCGTTGCGGCTCGCCCGGCGCATGCAGCTTGGGCCGGATTCCGGCATAGTCGGGTGTCAGCGCGCCTTCCGGCAGGCCGGGCCAGAAGCGGCGGATGTAATGGGCAAACTCGTCGGCCTTGGCCGGATCGACCGAATAGTCCTCGGTTTCGACAAAGGCGAGATCGGGCCCGAAGACCGCCTGCCCGCCCAGATCCTTGCGATAGTGGGTGCCCAAGGCACCGGGGATGGGCGGCGGATAGATCAGCCGCTCGAACGGAGCCTTGCCGGTCAGACGGAAATAGACGCCCTTGCCGAAATGACCTTCAGGGATGCGGTCGGCAGGAAAACCTTCGATCCGTGCAGCGACGTCTTGCGCCTGCAATCCCGGCGCGGTGATCAGCAGGCGCGTCGTCAGTGTCGCCCCGGCCTCGCCTCCAGCGGTGATCGTGAAGCCACCGCCGGGCAGCGCCTCGGCCCGCTCGAACGGTGTGTTGACGACGACCGAGCCGCCCGCATCCTCGATCTCACCGACCAGGGCGAGCATATAGTCGTGGCTGGCGAACAGGCCGCTCTCGGGCGACAGAATGGCGGCATGGGCATTGAGCCCCGGCTCCAGCGCTCGTGCCTGAGCTCCAGTCAGATGTTCCAGACCCTCGACGCCATTGGCGGTGGCCTGCTGGAAGATGGCTTCGATCCGCTCAACCTCGGCCTCTTCAGTTGCCACGACCAGCTTGCCGCATTTTCGATAGTCGATCTTGTGGCTGTCCAGAAAGCCATAGAGCGCCCGCCTGCCCTCGACGCAGAACCGCGCCTTCAGCGTGCCGGTCGGATAGTAGAGCCCGCCGTGGATGACCTCGCTGTTTCGCGACGAAACCCCTTGGCCGATGTGGCCTTCCTTCTCCAGCACCAGAACCGCCAAGCCCCGCTTCGCCAGCGCGCGCCCGCAGGCCAGACCGACCGCACCGGCACCGACCACGGTGGCGTCGAAGTCAAAGCTCACGGCTTTGGCGCATAAAGCTGGGCGGCCCGCACCTCGAAACAGCGCATCAACGATCCGACCGCGCGGTCGAAGTTGGCGTGGAGCATGGCATCCAGCAGCCGGGTCTTGAAGGCGAAGTCGATCATGAACTCGACCCGCGTTCCCGCCGTATCGGGATGGAAGCTCCAACGGTTGTTCAAGTGCTTGAACGGCCCCCGGATCAGCCCGACCTCGACTACATGGGCATTGCGGTCATGCCGAACCCAGGTCGAAAACCGCTCGCGCAAGAACGAGAACCCGACCGCCGCCTCGGCATCCAGCAGATCGACGCCGGGTGTTTCCTCACGCGGGTTCCAGACCCGCATGCTGTTCACCCAGGGCACGAAGTCGGGATAGGCGCGCACGTCCGCCACCAGGGCCGCGAGTTGTTCGGGCGCATATGGCAGGATGCGGGTGACGCGGTGGACGGCCAAGCGCGGCTCAGCGTCCGGTTTGGGCCAGACGCGCCGCCCTTAACCGTGCGAAATCATCGCCCGCGTGGTGCGAGCTGCGTGTCAGCGGACTGGACGACACCATCAGGAAGCCCTTGGCCCGGGCGATCGCCTCATAGGCCTTGAACTCTTCGGGCGTCACGAACCGCTCGATGGCGGCATGCTTGCGGGTCGGCTGCAGGTACTGGCCGATGGTGATGAAGTCGACGCCGGCGGAGCGCATGTCGTCCATCACCTGCATGACCTCCTCCTTGGTCTCGCCGAGGCCGACCATGATGCCGGACTTGGTGAACTGGTTGGGGTCGCGCTCCTTGACCATCTGCAGCAGGCGCAGGGAGTGGAAGTAGCGGGCACCGGGCCGGATCTTCAGATAGAGCCGCGGCACGGTCTCGAGGTTGTGGTTGAACACGTCCGGGGTCGCGTCGATCATGACCTCGGCCGCGCCATCCTTGCGCAGGAAGTCGGGGGTCAGGATCTCGATCGTCGTGTTCGGAGCCTGAATGCGAATCTGACGCACGACCTCAGCGAAGTGGGCCGCACCGCCGTCCGAGACATCGTCGCGGTCCACCGAGGTGATCACGACGTGGTTCAAGCCCAGCTGCGCCACCGCCAGCCCGACCTTGCCCGGCTCTTCCGGATCGAGCGGCTGGGGCAGGCCCGTCTTGACGTTGCAGAAGGCGCAGGCCCGCGTGCAGGTGTCGCCCATGATCATCAGGGTGGCGTGCTTCTGGCTCCAGCACTCGCCGATGTTGGGACAGGCCGCCTCCTCGCAGACCGTTACGAGGCCCTTGTCCTTCACGATGGCCTTGGTGGCATTGTATTGGCCCGAGCCGGGGGCCTTGACCCTAAGCCAGTCGGGCTTTTTCAGCACAGCCGTCTCCGGCCGGTTCTGCTTTTCCGGGTGACGCAGTTCGGACGGCGTTTTCCTGAGAGTGTCGATCAGGGTGACCAAGGGCGTCGCGGCTCCGTCGCTGGGCGAGACCGCTATGTCGTCGTTCCGGGCACGGAAGGCAAGGTCGGCTCAGGCCTCACGCTGGGTAACATATCTTTTCAAGCCCGCCTCTCCCCTCTAGTTTGCGCGGCTTGATACCAAGGCTGCGGGACCAACCGCATCCGCACGGAGGTTAGTTCTTGCGCGTACCCCTGGACCCCAAGCTTGCCGAACAGTCGCTGTTCGACGCTCTGATCGCCGCCCGCGAGACCTATGGCGACAAGGAGATTCTGGAGGATCAGGACCGCAATCCCCTGACCTATACGGGCGTCATCCGTGCGGCCTTCGTGCTGGGGCGTAAGATCGCAGCCATGACGGCCCCGTCCGAGCGTGTCGCTATCATGCTGCCGTCCAGCGTAGGCGGCGTGGTCACCTTCTTCGCCCTGCATGCCTATGGCCGCCAGCCGGTCATGCTGAACTTTACGGCCGGGGAGCTGAACCTGAAGGCCGCGCTGAAGGCCGCGGGCGTCAGGAAGATCCTGACCGCCAAACGCTTCATCGATCAGGCCAAGCTGGACGATCTGGTCGCGGACCTGGCGACAGTGGCCGAGATCGTGTGGCTGGACGATGTGCGTAAATCGATCGGCCTGCCCGACAAGCTGTTCGGCCTGATGGCGGGGCTGATGCCGCGCCGGTTCCTGGTCAAGACCGCGCCGTCTTCGCCCGGCGTGGTGCTGTTCACCTCCGGCAGCTTCGGCGCGCCAAAGGGCGTAGTGCTGAGCCAGTGGAATCTGGTCGCCAACTCCCGCCAGGTGAACCAGCACATTCCGCTCGACCCGGATTGGGTGATGTTCAACCCCCTGCCGACATTCCACTGTTTCGGACTGACCGGAGGCGTGCTGCTGCCGCTGTTCCAGGGGCTGAAGGCGTTCCAGTATCCCTCGCCCCTGCACGCCAAGCAGATCGTCGAACTGCTGCCGCAGGTGAAGGCCTCGATCCTGTTCGCCACCGACACCTTCCTGAACCAGTATGCCCGCGTGGCCGGGCCGGACGATTTCTCCACACTGAAGTTCATCGTCGCCGGGGCCGAACGGGTCCGCGACGAGACCCACCATCTTTTCAACACCCGCTTCCACGGCCTGAAACTGCTGGAAGGCTATGGCGCGACCGAGACCTCACCCGTGGCCGCCGTAAACCATCCCGATCGCAACCGCCCCGGCACCGTGGGTCAGATCATGCCGGGAATGAGCTGGCGTCTGGACCAGGTGCCCGGGATTACCGAGGGCGGTCGTCTGTATCTGCGCGGGCCAAACGTCATGAGCGGTTATCTGTCGGCCACTGACCCGCAGGTGATCGAACCACTGGACGGCGGATGGCATGACACCGGAGACATCGTCTCGCTGGACGACGAGGGCTATATTGCCATCCTCGGTCGGGTGAAGCGGTTTGCCAAGATCGGCGGGGAGATGGTGTCCCTGATGGCCGTCGAAGGTCTGGCCTCGGCTGTCTGGCCCGACAATCGGCACGCGGTCGTCTCCATTCCCGACAGCCGCAAGGGCGAGAAGCTGGTTCTGGTCACCGACCGGATGGACGCCGACGTTTCCCGCCTGACCGAATGGGCCCGCGAGCATGGTGCGCCGGAACTGGCCGTGCCCAAGAAGATCATGAGGGTGGCTGAAGTCCCCGTGCTGGGCACCGGCAAGACCGACTATGTCGCCATCCAGCAGATGGCCGAACTGGAAAAGGCTGCCTGAGGCTTCACCTCCGGAACACCCCGACGAGTTCGACATGGGTCGACCACAAGAACTGGTCGATCGGTGTGACGCGCTCCAGCCTGAACCCAGCATCGATCAGCACCCGCGCATCGCGGGCAAAGGTTGCCGGATTGCAGGACACCCCTACGACGACGCAGGCATCGGTCCGTCCGATCTGACCGGTCTGTTCAAGCGCCCCCGCACGCGGGGGATCCATAACGATGGCTTCGATGCCTTTCAGATCGAAAGGCGACAGGGGGCGCCGGAACAAATCGCGGGCTTCGGCCCGGATGGTCTTCAGTCCTTGGGCAGTGCCGATTCCGACCTTCAGGGCAGCGATGGAGGCCGCAGACGAATCCGCCGCGAATACGCTGGCCACTTCTGCCAGAGGGAAGGTGAAGGTGCCTGCGCCGCAAAACAGGTCCGCGACCTTCTTCGCGCCCTTCACCGCCTCAACGGCCCGCCGCACCATCTCGACCTCGGCCGACGGCGCGGCTTGCAGGAATCCGCCGGGCGGCAGCGGCACGCTGGCCCGGCCGAACGTCACGCGCGGCTGCCGCTCCATCATCAGCACCTCGCCATCCAGGCTCAGCCGCGCCAGACCCGCCCGCGACGCCGCCGCAATCGCCAGGGCGCGCGTGTCACCTGTCAGGCCGCCCGACTTCTTTTCGACCCCTGTCACATCGACATCCAGACCCGTGTCGGTCAGCGTCACATGCAGGGTCGGAGCCGATTTCGGGTGCCCCAGGAAGGGCGCGGCCACCTCGCGCAACGAAGGCAGGGCCATCGTCAGGCGCGGGTCCGACACCGGACAGTCCGTCAGTTCGACCAGCCGCCACGACCGCCGCGCCTTGAACCCCAGCAGAACCCGCCCGTCTTCGGCTCGCCGGGCATGCAGGGCCAGCCGCCGTCGACTGGCCGGAGGCACAGCGACCGTCGCCTCGACCTCGGTCTCGATTCCGTCACGCGCCAAGGTCGCCACAACCAGTTCGCGCTTCCACGCCAGATAGGGCGCATCGGCCCAGTGCTGCATCGGCGCGACGCCGCATTCGGCATAGGTCTCGGAATGGATCGGCTGGCGGTCCATGCTGGCCTGGATCAGGTCGAACCGATCCATCCGGCCGCCATGGACGGCACCGGTAACCACTTCGCCAGGCAAGGCCCCGGGCACGAAGACTGGACCATACGTCGTCTCGGCAATGCCGTCGCCCTGATGGCCCACGCGTGCAATCGTCAAAGTCTGCGTCATGGACCGCTTCTAGCGGCTTATCGCAGCCCAGCGAAACATGAACGAAGATGAACGCCGCGCTCAATCGCCGTTCAGCTTCGCAGGCCTAAACCTCGATGCAACAGACAGCCGGTCCAGCCGTTGGGCCCGTTATCCGTTAACGATTTCAGGAACACGCCGATGTCTGCTCTGTCCGCCAAGACCGCCGTTGCCGCAGCCGCCGCTCTTGCCACCGTAGGCTTCAGCGCCCTGCCCGCATCGGCCCAGAGCTACTATGCCCAGAACTACGGCACGGGCAGCTATAGCCAACCGTATGATTACAACAGCCGCTACTACGGCGACGATCGCTCCAGCTACGACTATTGCCGCAACGATCGCGGCCAGCGTCAGGGAGCGGGCACCTTCATCGGCGGTGCTGCCGGTGCCGTCGCCGGTTCCCAGCTGGCCGCCCGCGGTCGCCGCACCGAGGGCAGCATTCTGGGTGGCGTCGTCGGAGCCGTGATCGGTAATGTCGTCGGTCGCAACTCGGGCAACAACTGCGAGACCTATCCGTCGAACTATTACGACGACCGGGCCTATTCCGCCCCCGTCTATGATGATCGATACGCCGACGACCGGTACGGCGATCGCTATTCGGACAGCCGCTATGTCCAGGTCTATCCGGCCCCGACGTCCAGCTACGGTTCGAGCTATGGCTACGGGGACGACTACTCCAGCCGCTATTCCTCCAGCTACGGCTACGGCAATACCGACCGAGACGGTTGCCGCCTGGCCGAGAGCCGGATTCGCCTTCCTGACGGTCGTTCGGAGACCCGCTATGTGCGGACCTGCCCCGACCAGTCCGGCCGCTATCGCGTCGTCGATTAGTTTTCAGCCCCCCTGTCGATCGACGACGTGACGGGAGCCGCCGGTGGAGTAATCCGCCGGCGGCTTCTTATTTTTAGGGCGCTGCCGCTCGGCTCGCGGAGCCTCGCTGCTTGAGCGAGGGCGAGCACCAAGGCTTGACGCGGTCGCTTGCTGCGCGACCACTAGCGCTTCTTCGCCCAGAGCAGGAACTCGACATTGCCGTCGCCGCCCGTGATCGGGCTTTCCGTCGTCGCCTGAACGGCCCAGCCGACACATTCCAGCCAGTCCGATACTGATGCGAGCGCTGCGGCGTGAGCGTCCGCATCCTTGACCACGCCTTTCTTGCCCCCACCCGGCCCTTCCGCCTCGAACTGCGGCTTGACCAGTGTGATCAGGTCCGCGCGGTCCGCCGCCAGATCCAATGCTGCTGGCAGCACCTTGGCCAGACCGATGAAGCTGGCGTCGCAAACGATCAACTGCGGCGCTTCCAGCACCAATGCGGGAGTCAGGTTACGTGCATCCGTCTGCTCCAGGTTAACGACGCGCGCGTCGGCTGACACACGCGGATGCATCTGGCCCTGCCCCACGTCCACGGCAAAGACTTGGGCGGCCCCCCGTTCCAGACATACCTCAGTGAAACCGCCCGTTGACGCGCCAACGTCCAGCACCACGCGTCCATCCACTGCGACGGGCCACAGGGTCAGCGCATGATCCAGCTTCAACGCCCCGCGGCCAACCCAGCGATGCGCAGGCACCGCCACGATCACCGCGCCATCGTTCACATTCTGAGATGCAGAGCGGGCGGGCACAGCATCGACCGTGACGCCGCCCGCTTCGATGGCAGCCCTGGCCTTGGCCCGGCTTTCGGCCAAGCCACGCGAGACCAGTTCGACGTCCAGACGCGGCATGTTCAGTCTCCTGTAACCCGGCAGCCCGCGCGGTCGTATGCCATCTCGAATGGCCCCGCAACGGTGGGCCGGGAGGGTACCCCATGATGCTGCGTTTCGTTCTGGCCACGCTGATGGCCCTCGCGCTGACCCCGATCATCGGCAATGCGGAGGCCTGGGCACAGTCAAAGACCTATCCACCGGTCCATTCTGCCGCCGACCGTCTGGCCCTGGGCGGCCATGATCCCGTCGCCTATTTCACGAGAAACCAGCCCGTCGCAGGCGATGCCGCCATCACCCTGGACTGGAACGGCGCGACCTGGCGTTTCGCCACCGCCGAACACCGCGCAATGTTTGAGGCCAACCCTCAGGCCTATGCCCCTCAGTTTGGAGGCTACTGCGCCTGGGCGGCCAGTCAGGGCTATATCGCGCCGGGCGATCCGACAGTCTGGCGCATCGTCGACGGGCGACTGTATCTGAACTTCAACGACCGCGCCCGCATGCTGTGGGAGCAGGACATCCCGGCTGCCATCGCCAGGGGCGAGGCCAACTGGCCCCGCATCCTGACGGACAACCAGGGCTGAGCGGCCTCAGCCCACCGCATCCAGCCGTGCCAGAGCGGCCTGCAACCGCGCCCTGCCCGCCTCGGCCTCGGCCAGCTTCTCGCGCTGCTCGTCGACGACCTCGGGCGCGGCGCGGGCGACGAAGTTGGGATTGCCCAGCTTCTTGTTGAAATGGCCGATGTCGCTTTCGAAGACGGCGATTTCCTTGTTCAGCCGCACGCGCTCGGCCTCCAGATCGATCAGCCCGGCCAGCGACAGCGCCGCCGTCGCCCCGCCGCTGACGAAGGTCACGGCCCCTTCCGGTGCGGAAGCCACCGTTGCCACCTCGGACACGCGCGCCAGCGTCAGGATCAGGTCGCGATGCCGTGTGATCCGCTCGGTCGTCGTCGCGTCGGGCGCGACGAAGCTGAGCGGCGGCTTGACCGACGGGGCGATGTTCATCTCCGCCCGCAGTTGGCGCACCTCGGTGACCAGATCGACCAGCCAGCCGATCTCGCCTTGCGCCGCCGTGTCGATGAAGCTGTCCGGCAAATCCGGCCAGGCCGCACCGATCAGGGTCGCTTCCGACCGCCCCGCGCCCTCATCCGCCAGGTTGTCCCACAGCTCCTCGGTGATGAAAGGCATGACCGGGTGCATCAGCTTCAGCGTCTGATCCAGCGTCCAGGCCGTCATCGCCCGCGTCTCGGCCTTCGCGGCCTCATCGGTGCCCTGGAACACAGGCTTGGCCAGTTCCAGATACCAGTCGCAGAAGACGTTCCAGACGAAGCGATACAGCGCCGAGGCCGCATCGTCGAACCGTCCGCCCTCGATGGCCGACGACACCTCGCGCTCGGCCTTGGCCAGTTCGCCGCGGACCCAGCGGTTGATGGTCTGCTCGACCGTCGCCGGATCGAAGCCCTCGACACGGCGTGCTTCGTTCATCTGGGAAAAGCGCGCGGCATTCCACAGCTTGGTGCCGAAGTTGCGATAGCCTTCAATGCGTTGGCGGCTCAACTTGATGTCGCGCGTGCCCGACAGAATGGCCATGGTGAAGCGCAAGGGGTCGGCCCCCAGCTCGTCGACGATGGTCAGGGGGTCGATGACATTGCCCTTGGACTTGCTCATCTTCTGGCCCTTTTCGTCGCGGACCAGGCCGTTGATGATGACCCGTTTGAAGGGCACCTCGCCGTCCATGAAGTGCAGGCCCATCATCATCATCCGGGCCACCCAGAAGAAGATGATGTCCGCCGCCGTGACCAGATCGCTCGTCGGATAGAACCGCTCCAGATCCTCGGTCTTTTCGGGCCAGCCCATGGTCGAGAACGGCCACAGGGCCGAACTGAACCAGGTGTCCAGAACGTCTTCGTCCTGCGTCAGCACGACCTCGGAATCATAGTCCGACATCGCCTGCTCGCGGGCGTCCTCCTCCGTCTCGGCGACATAGATTTCGCCGTTGGGGCCGTACCACGCCGGAATGCGATGCCCCCACCACAGCTGGCGTGACACGCACCACGGCTCGATGTTGCGCATCCATTCGAAATAGATCTTCTCATAGGACTTGGGCTCGAACACCGTCGCCCCCGTCTCAACCGCCTGGATCGCGGGCTGGGCCAGGGTGTGGGCGTCAACGTACCACTGGTCCGTCAGCCACGGCTCGATGACGACCCCGGACCGGTCGCCGTGCGGGACGACGTGTCTGGTCTTCTCGATCTCGCGCAGCCAGCCCTCTTCCTCGGCGCGGGCGACGATCGCCTTGCGGGCGGCGAAGCGGTCCAGGCCGACATATTCAGCCGGGACGTCGGTCGTGTCGGCGTTGGTGATCCGCCCGAAGCCATCCATGACGTTCAGAGCCGCCAGCCCCGCGCGCTTACCGACCCCGAAGTCGTTGAAATCATGGGCCGGTGTGATCTTCACCGCGCCCGAGCCTTTAGTCGGGTCAGCATAGTCGTCAGCCACGATCGGAATCCGCCGCCCGACGATGGGCAGGGTCACGAATTTCCCGACCAGCCCCGCATACCGCTCATCATCCGGATGCACGGCCACGCCGGTGTCGCCCAGCATGGTCTCCGGCCGGGTCGTGGCCACGACAATAAAGTCGCGCGTCTCCCACTCGGTCGCCTTGCCGTCCTCGTCGAACGCGACCGGATGCTCATAGGTCACGCCGTCCGCCAGCGGATAGGCAAAATGCCAGTAGTGGCCCTCGACCTCGCGCTGTTCGACCTCCAGGTCCGAGATAGCCGTCTGGAAATGCGGGTCCCAGTTGACCAGCCGCTTGTCGCGATAGATCAGGCCTTCCTTGTGCAGTTGCACGAAGACCTTGCGCACCGCCGCGTTCAACCCCTCGTCCAGGGTGAACCGCTCGCGCGACCAGTCGCAGGACGCGCCCAGGCGGCGCAGCTGCTGGACGATGGTGCCGCCGCTTTCGGCCTTCCATTCCCAGATCTTCTCGACGAAGGCGTCGCGGCCCATGTCGCGGCGTCCGACATTGCCCGCCGCCGCCAGCTGGCGCTCGACCACCATCTGGGTGGCGATCCCGGCGTGGTCGGTGCCCGGCAGCCAGAGCACCGCCTTGCCCTTCATCCGGTGATAGCGGGCCAGGATGTCCTGCAGCGTGTTGTTCAGCGCATGGCCGATGTGCAGCGACCCCGTCACGTTCGGCGGCGGGATGACGATCGAATAGGCTCCGGCTGCGCCGTCGGTCCTGGGCGCGAACAGGCCGGACGCCTCCCACATCGCATACAGACGGGGTTCGGCGGCCTTGGGGTCGAAGGTCTTGTCGAGCATGGCGGATCGTTTCGTACGAAGGCGGGTCAGAAATGTGAAAAGGGCGGCCCCTGCCGGAGCCGCCCCATTCGGTTTAGTCGCGGGTGAGGCGAAGGGCTAGCCGGCGTTGCGCGCGATGCGCTCCACTTCCTTGCGTACCTCGGCCTCGACGATACCCGGCAGATGAGCGTCGAGCCATTCCTTCAGCATCGGACGCAGCAGGCTGCGGGCCAGTTCGTCGATGGTCGGACCGGCCACGGCGGGCGCATCCTCGCTGGGACGACGGGCCGCACTGGCCAGACCCGCAAAGGCCGAGGCCGCGCTGGCGGCGGCACTGTCACCGACCAGGGTGTTGTAGGAAGGAGCAGGTGTCGGTGCGGGCGCAGGCGCGGGCTCGGGGAAGGCTTCGCTGAGCGGCGTGCTCGGGAACGGATCGGGCTCGTCCTCGCCCGACGACACATCCAGATCGCCGATGCTCTCTTCGGCCGGGGCGTCATAGGTCTCGGTCAGCTCCAGCACGTCCTCCTCGACCGGTGCCGGCTCGGGCGCGGGTGCTGCCGCCGCCACCGGTTCGGGTTCGGGGGTGGGCTCAGCAGCCGCCTCGGCTTCCGCCTCCGGCTCGGCCGCCGCCACCGGCGCGTCGTCTTCGGAGATGATCCGGCGAATCGACGCCAGGATTTCCTCCATCGTCGGTTCCTGGGCGGGCTGATCAGTCATGGCTTAACCCCAAGGCGCGGCACGGCGCAGTCTCATCGAACGGCGCGCGCATAAGCGTGACCACCGCATGACCTGTCGTCGCATCTCGCCGCGTCATAATCAACGGGCGTTTTTCGCCTGACAGGCGAAGCCTTCTTCTGTGTCCCGATCAGTTTTGCGGTGCGGTCGAGATGATTTCCGACTTCAGCTGGCGGTCGATCGGTGCGTCCTCCGCGTCGTTGGCAGGCACGACCGGCGGCGCGGCGATGCGATCGATCGTCTCGATGATGCCGTCCCACGGCAGAGCCCCGCGATTACGCACGCGGTTGTAGTTGATCTCGGCGTCATAGACTTCGATGGTCGGATCAAGATCCTGACCTTCCAGACGGCCCATGGCCGCCAGCAGCTGGGCCTGGGCGACGTATTCGTTGCGGCGAGCGCTGGCCAGGGTGACCTCTGCGTTGCGCAGCTCCAGCTCCTGGTTCAGCACATCCAGAGTGGTCCGCAGACCCACCTGGGCCTCCTGACGCACACCCTCGGCGGCGACGGTAGCAGCGCGAACCGCTTCGGTACCGGCTTGCAGGCTGGAGCGTGCCGACAGCGACTGGGCAAACGAGGAACTGACCGATTGCAGCACATTGCGGCGCTCGCCCTCGACCTGGATCTGGGCGACATTGGCCCGCTCCAGAGCGCCCGCAACGCGCGACTGGTTCAGGCCGCCGGTGAACAGAGGCACCGAGATCGAGGCCCCGGCCTGAAACGCCGTGCGGTCGGTCAGGTTGAAACCCGACAGGTCGTCGGTCGTGCCGCCGTAGGACGCCGTCAGGCGTGCCGACGGCATGTATTCGGCGCGCGCTGCGGCCACATTGGCCTCTGCCGCCTGTAGATTATAGGTCGCAGCCCGGACCGACGGGTTGTCCAGAATGGCCACGTCCAGTGCAGCATCAAAATCTGCCGGGACGCCCGGCAGGACTGGCATGGCCTCAAGCGTGCCCGGAGCTTGCCCGACAACGGCGGCATAGGCTGCACGCGACACCGACAGCTGGGCCCGCGCATTGGCCAGGTCGGCATTGGACTGGGCCAGCCGCGCCTCGGCCTGGGCCACGTCGGTGCGGGTGATCTCGCCGACCTCGAACCGCGCCGAGGCCTCGTCCAGCTGGCGTTGCAGCACGGTCAGGTTCGATTCGCGGATACGCAGGATTTCGACATCGCGCAGCACATCGGCATAGGCCTGGATCACAGAGGTCAGCACCTGCTGCTCGATATCCCTCAGGTTCTCGCGCCCGGCCAGGATGTTGGCCTCTGCGGCGGTGATACCGTGGCCGATGCGCCCGCCTGAATAGATCGTCTGACCCAGACCGATGCTCAGACCCGCAGTCGCGCTGTCGTCGTTGGACGTGGGCACATTGATGGTCGCGTCCGGAATGCCGTCATTGTTGGTATCGACCTCGCGCGGTCCGCCTCTTGTGCGGCTGAAGCTGTAGCCCGCGTCCGCGCTGACATCGACCGTGGGTCGCAGACCTGCCCTCGCCTGCACGACCGATTCGTCCAGGGCACGCTGACTGGCCCGCTGCGCCAGCAAAGACGGGTTGGTCCGGTAAGCCAGGGCGATGGCCTCCTGCAGCGTATCGGCCCAGGCGGGGGCGCTGATCCCGGTTACGATGGCCACGACGGCGACGGAGGCGAGCGCGCGAGCACGTTTCAACATGACTATTCCTGCCTGACGTCCACGAAACAGCGACGCCTGTGTATCCCACGGGTCTGATGCGAGAAGGATTGCGCCCGCGCCAGTTAAGTTTTTTTCACGCAGCCTAGCGTCAGGTCCGTCGCGTCGATCTCAGAGCGCGAAAGCAGGCTCGGGAATCAGCGCTGTCAGCATCGGCGGCGCGGCATCGAACAGCTCGCGCCTCGAGATGCCGCTTTCCGTCTTCACATAAAGTACCGCCTTGCCCGCAGGCCCCGTCCGCTCAACGACGGCCAGCCGACCGCCGATGCCGAGCGCTTTCAGCCAGGCCTCGGGCCGCCCCGGCACAGCCGCCTCGCAGACGATGACGTCGTAGCCTTCGCCTGACGCTTCCCCGAGCGGGGCCACAACTGCGGCGACACCAACTTCGGACAGGGCGGGTGCCACGACATCCAGTACAGCCTGATCCTCTTCTTGGGCCGAGACGGACAGCCCGACCTGCGCCAGCACGGCCGCCGCATAGGGGGCGGCGACAGCCAGGGCCTTCTCACCGGCTTGGGGAGCTAGCGCCATCAGCAGCTTGGACAGGTCCCTTGCCAGCATCAGCCGCCGACCATTGGCGATCTCGACCTCGACTTCGGCATAGGCGGAAAAGGCGCGGTCGGCGGGCACGAAGCGCTCGCGCGGCACGGCCAGCAGGGCGGCCTGCAAGGTCCGGTCGGTCACGTCGTTCACGCGCACCTGGCTGTCGACCATGATCTTGCGGGCAGAGGAAAAGTCCATGAGGCGTCCGTTCGTGCGCAGAGGGCGTAAATCTGCGGCGCTTATAGGTCTGTCCGTTGCGGCGGACAATCCGATCTGATAGCGAACGCCCCTCGCGATGGCGCGGTCGTTTTCAAACGACGCAATGGCCTGATGGCGGAGTGGTTACGCAGAGGACTGCAAATCCTTGCACCCGGGTTCGATTCCCGGTCAGGCCTCCATCGCGACTCCAAACCCACTCCTTTCCATCAGCGCTCAGCGCGTCAGGTGGTGCAGGGCTATCCCCGCCGCCGTCGCCACGTTCAGCGAATCAAAACCTGCCGCCATGCGGATGCCGACGGACCTGCACTGCGAGATGACGTCCGCAGGCAGCCCCGGCCCTTCCGCCCCCACGACCAGAGCCATGCGTCCTGTCCGCCTCACCTCCGACAGAGCCTCATTGGCCCCACCCGTCATGGCCAGCACTTCGAAACCTGCGGTCTTGAGCATTTCTACCGCAGCCAGCGTGTCCAGCCCCGTGACCATCGGCGTTCGCAGCACCGCGCCGACCGATACACGTATGGCCTTGCGATAGAAGGGATCGCAGCAGGTCTGGTCCAGCAGAACGACCGACGCCCCGAAAGCCGCCGCATTCCTGAACAGCCCGCCCATGTTGTCGTGATTGCCGATTCCGCAGGCCATCAACACCACGGCGTCCGGGGCCATCGTCTCCAAAATCATCGGCAGATCTACGAGATCGGGCTTTCGCCCTAGGGCCAGAATACCGCGATGCAGATGGAACCCCGCTACCCCGTCCAGGACCGCCTGCTCCGCCACATAGACCGGCACGTCGCCGTCAATACCCGCCAGAACCTGCCCAAGAGCCTCCACCCGCTTCGAATCAATCAGCAAACTGACCGGCCGACAGAGCGACTGCGGCGATGTCAGCACATTCAGGACCACCTCCCCCTCGGCCACGAACAGGCCCTGCCGCCCTGTGAGGTCGCGTTCTCGTATGTCCAGGAACCCGGAAACACGGGGATCGGCGGGGTCTTCGATACGGATCAGTGCCAAGGTGCGATATTTCCATTGCGTCGTGCCGACGGCCGCTGCTATAGCGCCCGCCTTCCCGAAAGGAAGTTGTTCCGCGGTAGCTCAGTGGTAGAGCAGCCGACTGTTAATCGGCTGGTCGTAGGTTCGAATCCTACCCGCGGAGCCATTCCTTTCGCTTTCCCCAGACATCGCCGTCTTGCTGGATGGCCGGCCAGAAAAAAGCCCGACGCGAGCGCCGGGCTGAAAAAGTTCGGTGATGGTGGGTGTCTCACGAAAACCGGAAGACATTCACCGGTTGAAGGGAATTGGTTAGCCAAAGGTAAACGGCATCACTGCGTGTCAGGCAGCCAGGCGGTTTGCGTGGCACCGCCTTCGGCCCAGATCACGCGCCATCCTTCGCCTGCCCGCTCGCGCCTGGGCATCTGCCCCCCCGCATCGCCCTGCCCCGGCCAAACGAAAGTCTGATCACCAATGACGATCTGATCCCCGCCCGCTTCGGGTCCAAGGACGACATTCCAGAAGCCCGCGCCGTCGGGAAAGGCCTGCACAGAAACCTCGCCGACTTTAACCAGCAAGGTCTGGGCCCCTTGCGCGGCCCTTCCGGCCAACCGTCTGGCCTGCCCATCGCTGTCGACAGCCCCAAGCGCGGGCGTACGGTCCAGACGCCGCGTGGGCCCGCCAGCGCGCAACACGGCGATCGGCCCCTGCCCTCCCGAGGGGATCAACAGGGTATCGGGCGAGGTGGCCGCATCTTGGCCGACCTGCGTCTCAGGCTTCAGCCACAGATCCCTCGTTGGAACCTCCATGCCTAAGTCGAACCGACCGTCGTCATTGGCCACCGCCGCATAGGCGGCCCCCGCCTCGCTGCGCAGCACGATTCGCGCGCGGGGCTGGGCCGATCCCGATAGCCTCACCTCGCGCCCCGTGACCTGCACCGTCTCGATCACAGGAGTCTGGTTCCACGCAGAGGTCGGTACGTCGTTCTGCTTTGGCCCGGCACCCCCGTCCGGCGAAGGTGTACAGGCGGTGCCCGAAGCCAGCATCAGGCCCGCCGCTGCCGCTATCGTCACATTCCGGTACATCGCCCGTTTCATCGTGCCGTCCGCGAGGATAGGAGTAGCGCCTCTGTTAGCGCGGCGCGGCCCGCGCTGTCTCCCATAGTTTGCCCGAGGCCCCATGTCGTCTTCCGTCACCATCCAGCCGTTCGACGGCCTCTCCGTCTGCCTGTTCTGCGGCTCGTCAGAGACAGTGCGCCCCGAATACCTCGAGGCGGCCCGGTCCGTCGGTCGCCAGACGGCCGAGGCGGGCTGGCGGCTGGTCTATGGCGGCGGCGGAGTCGGCCTGATGGGGGCTTCAGCCCGCGCCGCGCATGAGGCCGGCGGACGCGTTCTGGGGATCATGCCGGGTTTCCTGCGTAGCCGCGAGCGTCTGTTCGATGACGTGGAGACCCTGGTCGTTACCTCCATGCACGAGCGCAAGACCCTGATGTACGATCAGTCGGACGCCTTCATAGTGGCCCCTGGCGGGGTCGGCACGCTGGAAGAGGCGATCGAGATCCTGTCGTGGAAGCGTCTGGACCTGCACCACAAGCCCGTCATCTTCCTCAATCTGAACGGCTTCTGGGATCCGCTGATGGCCGTCATGCGCCACAGCGTCGAGGAGGGCATGACCCCTGCCTCCTTCCTCCAGGCCTGGGTGATCTGCGACACGGTGGAGGCCGCGATGGCGGCGATTGAACAGGCGGGACGGGTCGGCGTCGACACGGCGCACTTGAAACATGATCGTCGATAAGTAATCGTCGATCATCAGAGTTGGTTCGTCCTGTTTCGAAACGCGACTTGACAGTTGCGATTAGAAACTGACACTGACTCCCAGATGGCGTTCATCGCGCCCATATTGTCGGAGAATTCCCATGCGTGCTCTGCTCATCGCCGCCGCCCTTCTGGTGGCCGCCCCTGCCGTTGCCCAGGCTCCCGTATCCAGCGCCGTCCTCGCTGACGCCGCCAAGGCTCCAGCCGGTCGTACCATCATCGACGGTGCCGCCTGGCGCTGCGAAGGCGCGACCTGCACGGCCCCGGGCGGTGCCAACCAACCTGCCCCGCGCGCCTGCCGCCGCGTCGCCGCCCGTTTCGGGGCCGTGACGGCCTTTACCTACAAGGGCACCGCCCTGTCGGCCGAACAGATCGCAGCCTGCAACGCCTGATCCGTCGACGCCTCCGAATGCAGAAAGGCCGCCCTCGTCAGAGAGCGGCCTTTTTTACTGCCAGGAGCCCAGATCCTGAGATCAGGCCGTTTCGCCCCGCAGACGCTGGGCGATCCGCTCACGGCCGATAAGGGGAGCCAACGTCGCCATATCCGGCCCGTGCGACTGGCCCGTGATCATCAACCGCAGAGGCATGAACAGGGCCTTGCCTTTGGCTCCGGTCGCCTCCTTCACGGCCGCCGTCCAGGTGGACCATAGGGTCTCGTCCACCGTCTCGGGTAGAACGTTCAGAGCCGCCGCGGCAAAGGCCTCGTCCTCGATCACTGGCGTAACTGGCCCCCGCACGATCTTCGCCATTTCAACGACATCTGCGAAGGTCTGAAGGTTGCCTCTCACCGCGTTCCAGACCGTCTCACCCAGATCGGCATCGATCTCGGCCAGTCTTCCTTGCGCCGTGGCATAGTCCATCACGTGCAGAGCCTGGGCGTTCAGCCTGTCCAGATCAGCGGTGTCATAGCGCGCCGGTGACCGGCCCATCTTGGCGAAAGCAAAGCTCTCCCCCAGAGCCTCGACCGAGGCCGCGACTTCCAGCGGGTCCGACGTACCGATCCGGCCCAGGTGGCTGGTGATGGCAATCGGCTCATACCCTTGGTCACGCATGTCGGCGATAGACAGCGAGCCCAGCCGCTTGGACAGGGCTTGGCCGTCAGACCCGACCAGCAAAGGCATGTGCGCAAACCCGGGCACTGCCCCACCCAGTGCCTCGAATATTTCGATCTGCGCGCCCGTATTGGTCACGTGATCCTCGCCTCGGATCACATGGGTAATGGCCATGTCGATATCGTCCACGACTGACGGCAGGGTATACAGGAACAACCCATCCTCGCGGATCAGTACGGGGTCGGACATGGAGGCCGTATCGACCTCCGCATGGCCACGCGACAGATCTTCCCAGGCGACGCGCCGCCCTTCCAGCTTGAACCGCCAGTGCGGCTTGCGCCCCTCGGCTTCGTAAACGGCCTTTTCAGCCTCCGTCAGATCCAACGACGCCCGGTCGTAGATCGGCGGCAGGCCGCGCGACAGCTGCACCTTGCGCCGACGATCCAGCTCGTCCGAGGTCTCATAGCACGGGTACAGCCGCCCCGACGCCTTCAGCCGAGCTGCCGCCTCTTCATAGCGGTCGAACCGTTTCGACTGATTGTACCGCTCGTCCCAGACCAGCCCCAGCCACGTCAGGTCGTCTTCGATCCCCTGTTCAAACTCGGGCGTGGACCGGGCCAGGTCGGTATCGTCGATCCGCAGCACGAACTGACCGCCCTGCCCCTTGGCAAACAGCCAGTTGACCAGCGCCGTGCGGACGTTGCCCACATGCAGCTTTCCCGTCGGCGACGGAGCGAAACGAACCTTGATAGTCATGGATATGCGACCTTGAAGCGAGGCGCGTAGGTCGCGCTCCCACTGCCTCAAGTCAAGGCATGGCTGACTCTATCAGTCGTCGCGGTGAACCCGTTCGCGGCGTTCGTGGCGTTCTTGGGCCTCCACCGACAAGGTGGCGGTCGGCCGGGCCTCAAGACGACCCAGGCTGATCGGCTCGCCGGTTTCCTCGCAATAGCCGTAGGAGCCGTCCTCGATCCGGCGCAAAGCCTCATCGATCTTGGAGATCAGTTTGCGCTGGCGATCGCGAGTACGCAGTTCCAAAGCTCGATCAGACGCCGACGAAGCCCGGTCCAGCAGGTCGGGATGGTTTTCGGTCTCGGCCTTCAGATTGATAACCGTGCCCTTGGATTCCCGCAGGATATCGTCCTTCCAGGCCAGCAACTTGCCCCGGAAATAGGCCAGCTGGCGATCATTCATGAACGGCTCGGCGTCGGAGGGCCGATACTCGACCCCGTCCTCGGCCTTGATAGACGCTATTGCGTTCATCGACCCACGCTCTCAACAGACGCCCCCCTTGGCGCAACCTTGCCTATAGGGATGCAGGCGAGTCTGGGCAACACGCCTGTTCAAGGCGTGAAGCAGCTACGCTTCAAGATTGCGCAAAGCGTGACAATTCTTCATCACCCGGCGATCGTTTACGCCAAATAGGCGAACAAATCTGGTGACTTATGCTGCACTGCGGCGGAGATCGGCCTTGGCCAGTTCGACGGCGGCTCTAAGGTCGATCTGATCCAACAGGCCATTCAAGCTCTCATCGGCATCCTGCGGGCGATCCTCACGCACGGTACGCGCCAGCCTTTCGAGTGCACTCTCGCCCGCTTCACCTGACAGCATCGCCAGTTTCAGCTCTTCCAGACGATCCAGAATGCCGCTGCCACGCCTTACGGCCCGGCGCCGTCGCTCCATCACATCCTCGACCCCCTGAAGCGCCATCAGGGCCGAGACGTCTCCGACGCCGGCAGGTGCCGCAGTGGCTGCGGTCGCATGGGTCGATCCGGCAGCCCCTGACTGAGGCAGGCTAAACCCGCCGCTGGCGCGGGCGGGTCGTGCGCCTTGCGATGCGGACGGTCCTGACGGGCCGGTGACCTTCATGAAAATGGACTCCGTGACACCCGTGCACTTTCACGGCCCACCGTCACTGTTTGGTTAATGCCCCGGCAGAATCTGCCGCTACGACCCCCGTCTCGCTCGCACCAATCATTGTAATCGTTGGATTTTCATTGTGGCACGACCTTCGCAACACCGTTTACGACAGTTGTTCGCGGGACCTATCACGATGCAGAAAATGCTCGCCTCTCTCCTGGCCGTCGTCGCCGTGGCGGGATTCGCTACATCGGTGCACGCGCAGTCGCGCATCAAGGACATAGCCGCAGTCGAAGGGGTGCGCTCCAACCAGCTGGTGGGCTACGGCCTGGTTGTCGGCCTGGCCGGCACGGGGGACAGCTTGCGCAACTGCCCCTTCACCCGCCAGTCGCTGGAAGGGATGACCGAGCGCCTGGGCGTCAACATTCGCGGAGCCAACTCCAACTCCAAGAACCTGGCGGCCATCATGGTCACCGCCGAACTGCCGCCCTTCTCCACCCCCGGTGCCCGGATCGACGTCAGCGTCTCGTCCATGTGCGACGCCAAGAGCCTGCTGGGCGGCACGCTTCTGGTCACCAGCCTGCAAGGCGCGGACGGCGAGGTCTATGCCGTCGCCCAAGGCTCCATCCAGACCGGGGCTGTGTCAGGCTCGGGCGCGTCCGGTTCATCAGTATCGCGCGGTGTGCCTACCGCAGGCCGTATCGCCTCCGGAGCCACCGTCGAGCGCGAGACGGGCTTCCAGATGGCCAATATGAATGAGGTCCGGCTGACGCTGCGCAACCCCGACTTCACCACGGCCCAGCGCGTCGCCGCCGCCATCAACGCCACATACCCGGGCACGGCCCTGGCCGAGAACGGCACCGTCATCGCCCTGCGCGCACCAGGCCAGATGGGCATGGCCGGCTTCATCAGCCAGGTTGAAAATCTGCCCATTACGGTCGACAGCCCGGCCAAGGTGATCATCGACGAGGTCAATGGCGTCATCGTCATGGGCGACGCCGTGCGCGTCTCCACTGTTGCGATCGCCCAGGGCAATCTGACCATCTCGGTCCAGGAAAACCCGCAGGTCAGCCAGCCCGACGCCTTCAGCCGCGGCCAGACCGTGGTCACGCCTCAGTCCGACGTCAGTGTCGAGGAAGAACTGGGCCGCGAAATGCGCATCGTAGGCGGCGGAACCTCACTCGCCACCCTGGTCAATGGCCTGAACGCCCTGGGTGTCAGTCCACGCGACATGATCAGCATCCTTCAGGCCATCAAGGCCGCAGGGGCACTGCAAGCCGACATCGAGGTGATGTGAGCATGACCAACCTGACCGTCCCCCCTGCCCTTCTGAACGCCAGCGCGCCCCGCGTGGTCCCGGAGCGCATGCGCCAGACCGCCGAGGACTTCGAGGCCTCGTTCCTGACCCAGATGCTGAAGCCCATGTTCGACAGCCTGTCGACCGAGGCCCCGTTCGGCGGTGGCGAGGCCGAGGGCACCTGGCGCGGTTTTCTGGTCGAGGCCATGGCCAAACAGACGGTCAAGGCCGGCGGCATCGGCCTGACCGACACCATCGTCGCCGAAATGATCAAGATGCAGGAGCAGGCCCAGTGACCGCCGCCGAGACCGCCACGCTCAATGCCACCGCGCGCGTGCGCCAGATGATCGACCTGACGGAGCGCCTGACCGATCGCCTGGCCGAAGAGGCTGCCGCCTTCGAGACGCGCCGCCCGCAGGATGTCGCGGCCACGGTCGGTCAGACCCAAAACCTCGCCAATGCCTATCGTCGCGAGTCGGCACGCATCAAGGCCGTGCCCTCCGAACTGGCCCCTGCGCCCGTCGAAGAGCGCAAGCGATTGATCGCGGCGACCCAGACATTCGAAGCCGTCCTGTCCCGCCATGCCCTGGCGGTCGAGGCCGCTCGCATCGTGTCGGAGGGCCTGGTCAAGACCATCGCTGCCGAAGTCGCCAGTCAGCGCGGATCGCCCGCCGCCTACGGGGCTTCCGGCCGCGCCAGTGCCACCGATGGACGCGCCGTCGCCTACAACGCGCAAGCCTAGCCGCAAGTGGCTGGAAATAATCGGTTAAGCCTGTTCATGGACCATTGTTTTCAGCCCTTGTCCGGTATCTGACCGGTCATGAGTTTCCAATCCCGCCTTCTGGGCCTCGCCTTTGCCGCCGCCGATGTGCTGGTCGAGGTCGATGGCGACACCAAGGTCACGCTCGCCCTCGGGGCCGGCGTCACTGCGGGTGCCGACCCGGGACGGCTCTGGAGCGGCAAGCGCTTCACCGACATTCTGAGCGCCCCCAGCCGACAGCCGGTCGCCAAGGCCTTGCATGCCCTGCAGTCAGGCGGTCGCACATCCGAGCTTCAGATCGTCGTGACCGGGAATGACGGCATGGTCCGCCGCGCCCGCTTTCGGGCGTTCAGCCTTCCGGAACTGGCTCCCGCCGTCTCCTGTTCCCTCACCTGGGATGGCGAGGCCTTCAGTGAGGCCGGGGCTCCGCCAAAAGAGATGCTGACGTCTGAGGGTCTGGTCGATCACACCCGCCAGATCATGGCCGACGATCCCGCCGCCGACATGTCCTTCTCCTTCGTCGAAGTGTCGGGCCTGGATCGCAACAATGCCGAACACAGCCGGGCCGAGGCCCAGATCCAGTCGGTGCTACAGGCGTCGTCGGTCGATGGCGGCAGTGCCGCCCAACTGTCCGAAAAACGCTTCGCCGTTATCCGCCTGACCGGCGACAAGACCGATCTGGCCGCTGAAATCCGTCAGGCTGCCCTGGACGAAGGCGTCGAACTGATGGTGCGCAGCACCGAGGCGACGCTGGCCGGTGGTACCTCCCCCGGCATGGCCCTGCGGGCCCTGCGCATGGCGCTGGAGGACTGCCTCAAGGACGACGGGATTGACGCCGCGGGATCCGGGTTCAGTGAACGCCTCAAGAGCACGATGCGCGAGGCCGACGCCTTCAACACCGTCGTGGAAACCCGCGATTTCTCCCTGCACTACCAGCCCATCGTCGATCTGAAATCCGGGGCCGTCCATCACTTCGAGGCCCTGTCGCGGTTCCGCTCGGGCGGTCCGGCCGCGACCATCAAAATGGCCGAGGAAATGGCCCTGATCCAGGCGTTCGACCTGGCGGTCGCCGAAAAGGCTTTGGCCCAGATGCAGCGCTCGGGCTTCGGCCTGATCAAGGTCGCAATCAATGTGTCCGGCGCGTCCCTGGCCAGCGATTCCTATATTCAGGGCTTGCTCAGCCTGACCGCCAGCAAGCCGGAAATCCGCAAACGCCTGATGGTCGAGGTCACCGAAACAGCCGCCCTCGCCGATCTTGAAGCCGCCGACCGCAGGCTGAAGGCCCTGCGCAAGACCGGCATTCATATCTGCCTCGACGATTTCGGCGTCGGGGCGGCCTCCTTCGATTACCTGAGCCGACTGCCACTCGACACCGTCAAGATCGACGGCAGTTTCGTCCAGAAGGTCTGCGAAACCGAGCGGGCCCAGAAGCTGATCAGCCACCTTGTAGACCTGTGCAACGATCTGAAGATTTCGACCGTGGCCGAGATGATCGAGACCGAGGCCCAGTCCACCAAACTGCGGACCATGGGTGTCACCTATGGCCAGGGCTGGCTCTTCGGCAAGGCGACGGCGGAACCCGTCTTGCGCCTGCCGTCCGGCAAGGGCCCAGCCGCGGCCCGCCGTCAGGGCGAAGTCGTCGGCTGGGGCTGACCCAGGTCCAGTGTTCGGGTTACCCCGATCGCCTCCAGGAAATCCGGATCGTGGCTGACCACGACCAAGGCCCCGTCATAGCCTGACAGCGCCGCCTCGAAGGCCCGGATCGAGTCCAGGTCCAGGTGGTTGGTCGGTTCATCCAAGATCAACAACTGCGGCGGTCGAGGACCGATGACGCAGGCCAAGGCTGCCCGCAGCCGCTCGCCGCCAGACAGGACGCCGATCTGCTTTTGCGCCGTGACATTGCGGAACAGGAAACGGGCTAGCGCCGCCTGGGCTTCGTTTTGCGATGCACGGGGGTTCAGCCGCATCCAGGCCTCAAGCACGGTCTCATCAGAGCGTAGCATGGACGTGTCCTGATCCAGCCAAGCCGTGGTGACCGCTCGGGTGACTGCGCCCTGCGACGGCGGCACTTCGCCCGCCAGCATCTTCAGCAAGGTGGTCTTGCCCGCCCCATTCGGCCCGCTGACGGCCAGACGCTCAGGCCCCGTGATCCGCAGGTTGAGGCTATCCATTATCGGCACGCCGTCCGGCGAATGCCACGACACCCCCTCCAGCACGGCCACCGTCCTGTCGCTGGTCAGGCCCGACGACGGCATCGCAATAGTCAGTTCGCGCAATCGCTCGACCGCCTGCTCCGCCTCAGCCCGGGCAGCATTCGCCTCCGACACTTGCCGCTCGACCAGAAGGTTCAGCCGACCCCCGCTCCGCTCGGCTCGTTCGGCACGGGCATCCAGCAGGATCTTGGGGTCTGAACTGCCAGCCCTCGCCACCTTGTTTGCCCGGTCGCGTCTGGCCTTCCGTTCACGCGCCAGCTGACCCTCGCGCGCGGCACGATCCACATCCCGCGTCGCCGTCTCCAGGGCCTGCACCGCTGCTGCCCGTTCCGCCGCCTTGCGCTCGGCGTAAAGATCATAGTCGCCGCCATAGACGCGCGCTCCCAGCGATGACAGCTCCACGATCCGGTCCATCCGGCGCAGCAAATCGCGGTCATGACTGACCACCAGCACACCACCCGGCCACCGTTCCAGAACACCCGAGACCAAGGCCCGGCCTTCGGCGTCCAGATGATTGGTCGGCTCGTCCAGCACCAGCAGATCAGGCGCATCCAGCAGCAGGGCCGCAAGGCGCAACCGCGTCTGTTCGCCGCCACTCAGCGTCCCAACCCGTCGCGCCATGTCCAGATGTTCCAAGCCGACCTGCACCAAAGCCTCGGTGATCCTCGCCTCCAGACCCCAGTCCGCCGCGTCGAGGTCCTGCGCAGAACCGCGACCCGCCAGTATCCGCGAAAGCACCGCCATCGGCTCTGCGATCGCCAACGCTTCCGCCACCGTTTCTGTCGGGTCCGCCGTCGTGACCTGCGGCAGCCACCCCACGCGCCCCACATGCGAGACGCGCCCCTCGGCCGGATCATCCAGACCGACGACAAGTCGCAGCAGCGTGGTCTTGCCCACACCGTTGCGGCCCACCAGTCCGGTGCGCTCCCGGCCGAGGGCCAGGCTCAGATTGTCGAAAAGCGTATGCCCGTCAGGCGTTCGGGCGGCGACGCGATCCAGCGTCACGAACGCGGATGCGGACAGGCTTGGGTTTGGGCTGGAGCGAGACATAGGCGACCACGAGCGAGGCGACAACGGAAAGGGCGAGACCGATTTCCAAAGCGCTGATCATGATCGTCGAAGCTCCTGCAAAAACACTCAGGTGATGAGGATGGCGGTTCGCGCCGCGTCGCGCAACCCCTGCGTCAACCGCCCGCAGGGGCCATCTGCTCGGCCACCGTCTTGATGATGAAGGCCGACACCGCCTCCGCCCGCGCCGGAGGCTGGGCTACGACGGCGCTGTAAAAGGCGGCGGTCACATCGCACTGCGTCCGTGGCGGTGCGCTCATAAGGCCGGTGCCGAAGAACTGCTGGCCCAGCGCCTCGTCCACCCCACCCGCCACCATGGTCTCATAGATGGCGACGAAATCGGCCTGGCCGGGGTCTTCACGGGTCACGGGCGAGGCCCTCCCTGACTGTCCCGCGACCAGCCGCGCCGTCGCCGCTCGATCGATCAGGGGCTTGGTCCGGGCGTCGGCCTGATATCCGGCCGGCAGACCCGCCATGGCGAACTGGGCACAGGTGTCGACATCGGTCGCCTGCAGATGCTCGATCAGCGCCTTCTCGGCCTGCATCACCTCCACCACGGCACCGCCCGGCGCCGCCGCGACATAGGGGGCCTGCCGCACGCCATAGGCCCGCATTTCGGCCTGCATGGCCTCCAGCACCTCGGCCTCGCTCTCGCCCGCCGCGAGTCGTCCCGCCGCCCGGTCCCGGATCTGGCCGTAGAAGGTCGGATCGGTTTCCTGTAGCGTCTTAAGCACCACGTCCCGCTCGGCGTTGCGATCCACCTCGGCGGCATAGTCCTCTGTCGTCTTGGTGCAGGCCCAAATTGCCAACGCCAGGCTGGACGCAACACTCAACAGAAAAACCAACCTCACCGGTCTCATTCCGCAACCACGGTCAGCAATTCGTCGCCTTCTTTCGTACTGCCCCCAGTCGGCTTCATCCGGGCATTAATGTTGAAGCTCTCGATCTTCCATACCCCTTCCTCTTTGAGAAAGACGGTCTGGGCCATCACACTTCGATCAGGGTATTCGTAAACTTGGCCCAGGGCGTAGCGCTGGCCCGACGTTGTCATGTTGGATTGCCATCCCGTCGTCGTCGGCGGGGGTGGCGTTCCCTCGGGAGCGAACGTTCTGAGCATCGGCAGTTGGGCTCTCACGTCTGCCTCTGAATTGGCCGACGACAGACGTGCCACAAGCGCGTCGTCACGACCCTCGACGAGGTCGGCATAGGCATCGCGCGCTTCGGTTGCCAACGCTTCATTGGCTGTCAGTACCGGGGCGGAGCAGGCCACCGCCAAAAATGCCACCGGCACCATGGCAAGATAAGATAGATTCATCGGCGTCCTCCCATGGCTGAAGCCTAGCGCATTTGATGATCGTATTGGCAACAGCCCCTCTTGTTCCCATATTGTTCTTGCTGAAATCCGCAAATCGATTCCCATATAGCGCTGTCGCCTTGGACCCAGGCACAGCCTCCCGCGTTCTCTCGGACCTCATGACTGAAAAGCACAACTTCATCCGCGTGCGCGGTGCCCGCGAGCACAATCTCAAGGGCGTGGACGTCGATATTCCGCGCGAGAAGCTGGTCGTCATGACCGGCCTGTCGGGGTCGGGCAAATCGTCCCTGGCGTTCGACACGATCTACGCCGAGGGCCAGCGACGCTATGTCGAGAGTCTGAGCGCCTACGCCCGCCAATTCCTGGAACTGATGGGCAAGCCTGACGTCGATCTGATCGAGGGCCTGTCGCCGGCCATTTCGATCGAACAGAAGACGACGTCCAAGAACCCTCGCTCCACCGTCGGCACGGTGACGGAAATCCACGACTATATGCGCCTGCTCTGGGCGCGCGTGGGTGTGCCTTATTCGCCCGCGACCGGCCTGCCGATCGAAAGCCAGACCGTCTCCATGATGGTCGACAAGCTGACGGCCCTGCCGGACGGCGAGCGCATCCTTCTGCTGGCCCCCGTCGTGCGCGGCCGCAAGGGCGAATACCGCAAGGAGATCGCCGAATGGCAACGCTCCGGCTATCAGCGGCTTAAAATCGACGGCGAATTCTATGCCATCGAGGACGCGCCGACGCTGGACAAGAAGTTCAAGCACGACATCGACATCGTCGTGGACCGGATCGTCACCAAGAATGGGCTTGAGCCTCGCTACGCTGACAGCATCCAGACGGCCCTGAACCTGGCCGACGGTATCGCCGTGTCGGAATGGGCGAACGCGGCCGACGGCGAAGAACCGCGCCGCCTGCTGTTCTCCGAAAAGTTCGCCTGCCCGGTTTCCGGCTTTACGATCAGCGAGATCGAGCCCCGTCTGTTCTCCTTCAACAATCCGTTCGGGGCGTGTCCCACCTGCGACGGCCTCGGCGTCAAGCTGGCGTTCGACGCAGATCTGGTCATCCCTGACCGCGACAAGAGCCTGCACAAGGGGGCGGTTTCGCCCTGGTCGCGCGGCCCCTCGCCCCTCTACACCCAGACGCTGCAATCGCTGGCCCAGCATTTCGGCTTCTCGATGGACAAGCCCTGGCGCGACCTGCCGGAGAAGGCCCAGGCCGTCATCCTGCGTGGCTCAGGCGGCGAAAAGGTGAAATTCGTCTATGACGACAACGCCCGCCAATATGAGACGGTCAAGGCGTTCGAGGGCGTCCTGCCCAATCTGGAACGTCGCTGGCGCGAGACCGACAGCGCCTGGGTGCGCGAGGAACTGGGCCGCTATCAGTCCGAGACCCCCTGCGACGCCTGCGGTGGCAAGCGGCTGAAACCCGAGGCCCTGGCGGTCAAGGTCGGCGGCTCCGACATCGCCGAGATCAGCTGGCTATCGATCTCCAAGGCCTATCTGTGGTTCTCCACCCTCGAAGAAACCCTGACGGACAAGCAGCGCGAGATCGGTCGCCGCATCCTCAAGGAAATCACCGACCGGCTGCGGTTCCTCAACAACGTCGGCCTGGACTACCTCAGCCTGTCCCGCTCCTCCGGCACCCTGTCCGGCGGCGAGAGCCAGCGCATCCGCCTGGCGTCCCAGATCGGCTCGGGCCTGACCGGCGTGCTCTACGTCCTCGACGAACCCTCGATCGGCCTGCATCAGCGCGACAACACGCGCCTGCTGGACAGCCTGCGGGGCCTGCGCGACCTGGGTAATTCCGTCCTCGTCGTCGAGCATGACGAGGAGGCGATCATGACCGCCGACTATGTCATCGACATGGGCCCCGCCGCAGGCGTCCACGGCGGCACCATCTGCGCCGAGGGCACGCCGGAAGAGGTTCTGGCCAACCCGAACTCCCTGACCGGTAAATACCTGTCCGGCGAGCGCGAGATCGAGATCCCGGCCGACGGTCGCCGTCCGATCAACCGCAAGAAGATGCTGAAGATCAGCGGCGCGACCGGCAACAATCTGAAGACCGTGACCGGCGAAATCCCTGTCGGCCTGTTCACCTGCGTGACCGGCGTATCCGGCGGCGGCAAATCGACCTTCACCATCGAGACCCTGTACAAGGCCGCCGCACGTCGCCTGCACAATGCCTCGGACGCCCCCGCCCCCTTCGACCGGATCGAGGGGCTGGAGCATTTCGACAAGGTCATCGACATCGACCAGTCGCCCATCGGCCGCACCCCGCGCTCCAACCCCGCCACCTACACCGGTGCCTTCGGCCCCATCCGCGACTGGTATGCGGGCCTGCCGGAGTCCAAGGCGCGCGGTTACGGCCCCGGCCGTTTCAGCTTCAACGTCAAGGGCGGGCGCTGCGAGGCCTGTCAGGGCGACGGCCTGATCAAGATCGAGATGCACTTCCTGCCCGACGTCTACGTCACCTGCGACGTCTGCAAGGGCAAACGCTACAACCGCGAGACGCTGGAAATCGTCTTCAAGGGCAAGAGCATATCCGACGTCCTGGACATGACGGTCGAGGAGGCCGCGCGCTTCTTCAACGCCGTGCCGTCGATCCGCGACAAGATGCTGACGCTGGAGCGTGTTGGCCTGGGCTATGTCCAGGTCGGCCAGTCGGCGACGACCCTGTCGGGTGGCGAGGCCCAGCGGGTCAAGCTGTCCAAGGAACTGTCCAAACGAGCGACCGGCAAGACCCTGTACATCCTCGACGAACCCACGACCGGCCTGCACTTCGAGGACACGCGCAAGCTGCTGGAGGTGCTTCAGGAACTGGTCGAGAACGGCAACACCATCGTCGTCATCGAGCACAATCTGGATGTGATCAAGGTGGCCGACTACCTGCTCGACTTCGGTCCCGAAGGCGGCGACGGCGGCGGCGAGATCGTTGCGGTCGGCACGCCTGAACAGGTCGCGGCCAATGCCAAGAGCTGGACCGGCAAATACCTCAAGGAGGTGCTGGACCGCCACGAAACCCGCCGCAAGGCGCGCGTGGCGGCCCTCGGCGCTCCGGCTCCCAAGGCAGCGGCCAAAAAGCCGCGCACCAAGGCGAAAGCTGACGCCTAGTCGAAGGTCTCGGCTGTGGCGGGTTGACCCGCCACGCCATAATCCCGCGTCTTGCCGCGCAGCATCAGCACCACCGACCCGACCAGCAGCAGGGCGCTGACAACCACGCTGCCCTCAGGGCCGAAAGCGGCACCCGTGAACCACCACGGCACCTCGGTGCGCGTCGTCAGATCGACGATCAACGGCGGCGTATCGATGGCCTGGCCGGACACTTCCAGCCCGAAGCCCAGTCCCAGCAGCCAGTTCCACGCCGCATGCCAGCCGCACACGCCCCACAGCGAACCCTCGCGCGCGGCGTACAGGCTGATGAAGACGCCGAACAAGGCAATGTTCAGCAGCCCCATGAACAGTTCCTTGGACGGCGGAATGTTGGCCCCATGCATCAGGCCGAACAGCACGGAGTTGATCCCGATCGCCAGCCACAGCCCATGCCGCGACGCGATCAACTGCATCAGCCAGCCGCGAAAGAAGATTTCCTCCGTCGAGCCTTGCACCATGAAGCCCAGCAGCAGCACGACGATCGGCACCAGCGCCGCCCCGACCGCCGCGCTCTGGAACGCCCCGCCCGCCTCGACCGAATAGCCACCCAGGGCCCAGATGATCCCGACCGCCGCCAGCAGGAACCCCAGCCCGATCGCATAGCCGCGCCCGAACCGCTTCAGCCCGTCGGCATTGAACCCGATCGTCGCCAGCGGCCGCCGCTCGAAGAACCAGACCCACAGAAAGACCAGCACGGCCCCGCAGCCAAAGGTCGCGAACAGAATGTAGGCAAGCTGGTCCCAGCGATCCGTCGCCCCGTCAGAGCTGATGAAACCCGTCATCAGCGCCGGGATGATCCCCAGCAACTGCCCGCCGATGATGAACACCAGCGCCAGCACGATCGCAGCCAGCGTCCACGTCCGCCGATGATGCGGATCGCGCGGTGCGTAGAGTTCCAGTCCCTTCATGACGTCCCCCCTGTTCGTCCTGAACAATCAGCCGAAGGTCTCGGCCAGTCCCGTCCCCGTCCGCCCAGCAATGTCGCGGTAGGCCGCCGAGAACGGCGCATAGATCACCGCCACCTGCAGCGCCGAGATGATCGCATTGACGACCACATAGCTCAGGATCGCCGGCCAGGCCTGCTGCAGCATTCCGACCAGATTCAGCCCCTCAACTGTCGCCAGTCTCTCCATTCCGCCCGACATAAGCTGGATCGGCATGAGAACCAGAGAGCCCAGCATGCTGACGACGAAGCTCATCACCCCCGCGATGATCGCCATCCCGATCAGCGGCCAGAAATGACCTTTGGTCAGACTGAATGAGTCGAACAGCACGATCCGCTTCTCGGCCAGCGTCATCGGCACCGCCAGGCTGAGCCGCACGAGCAGCCAGATGAAGGCCGCCCAGGCCACAAGGAAGAAGACCACGACGATCAGCCACAAAACCGGCGTGTTCACGGCGGCGGCACCCAGGGCGAACGTCATGCCCCAGATCAGGCCCATCAGCACGATGAAGATGATGCCCAAGGCCACCGAGACGGCCAGCACCCGCAACTCATCCGCCCCGAACCTCAGATAACCCAGTGCCTTCTGCGTCGGGTAAAGCACCGACCGCGCGATGGCGGCAGACATCACTGCGCTGGACAGCAGACTGACAGGCAACAGGATGCTGAACACCAGGCCGAAGGAGTTCATGATCGGCATGAAGTCGTCGAGCGTCGGCGTGCCCACCGATTCAAGCCGCTCCGCCGCCGCCATCGCACTGGCCAGCGACGGTCCCATCATGGCGAAGGCAACCGCCATCACCGCAACGTAGAACAGCGCCCAGAAGACCAGGCTCATCGGCGCGCGCCTGACCACCCGAAAGCCCTCGAATGCCGCATCGGTCGCTGAAAATGCCATAGGTATCGTCCCCGTTGTCGCCCCAGCCTAGCGAACCCGACCCCGCACCGCTAGAAGCCGCTTCATGACGGTTTCTCCACAATCCATCCATGTCATCGGCGGCGGCCTGGCCGGGTCCGAGGCGGCCTGGCAGATCGCCCAGGCGGGCGTGCCCGTGATCCTGCACGAGATGCGTGGCGTGCCGGGCGTCAAGACCGACGCCCACCACACCGATGGCCTGGCCGAGTTGGTCTGTTCCAACTCCTTCCGCTCCGACGACTGGGAGCACAATGCCGTCGGCCTGCTGCATGCCGAGATGCGCGCCCTCGATTCCATCATCATGGCCTGCGGCGACATCAATCAGGTACCCGCAGGCGGGGCCTTGGCCGTTGACCGCGACGCCTTCTCCCGGGCCGTCACGACAAAACTTCAGGCCCACCCCCTGATCACCATTGTGCGGGAGGAGATCGCCGGCTTGCCGCCCGAGGACTGGGACAATGTCATCGTCGCCACCGGCCCCCTGACCTCCCCCGCCCTGGCCGACGCCATCCTCAAGGCGACCGGCGAGGAATCCCTCAGCTTCTTCGACGCCATCGCCCCAATCGTCCACGCCGACAGCATCGACTTCGACATCGCCTGGCGTCAGTCCCGCTATGACAAGGAAGGCCCGGGCGGAGACGCCGCCGCCTATGTCAACTGCCCGATGAACAAGGCCGAATACGACGCCTTCATCGACGCCCTGCTGAGTGGCCCCAAGGCCGAGTTCAAGGACTGGGAACACGTCCCCTATTTCGACGGCTGCCTGCCCATCGAGGTCATGGCCGAACGGGGCCGCGAGACCCTGCGCCACGGCCCAATGAAGCCCGTCGGCCTGACCAATCCGCGCGACCGGCTGGTCAAGGCCCACGCCATCGTACAACTGCGTCAGGACAATGCGCTGGGCACCCTGTTCAACATGGTCGGCTTCCAGACCAAGCTGAAGCACGGCGCCCAGGCCGAAATCTTCCGCATGATTCCGGGTCTTCAGAACGCCCAGTTCGCGCGGCTGGGCGGCCTGCACCGCAACACCTATCTGAACAGCCCGCACCTGCTGGACCGCCAGTTGCGGCTGAAGGCCATGCCCCGCCTGCGCTTCGCCGGTCAGGTCACGGGCGTGGAAGGCTATGTCGAAAGCGCCGCTATGGGCCTGCTGACCGGCCGCCTCGCCGCCGCCCAGGCCCTGGGCCGCGACCTCGCCCCTCCTCCCGCCGACACCGCCATGGGGGCGCTGGTCGAACACATCACCGGCGGCCATCTGGAGGGCTCGAAGTTCCAGCCCATGAACATCAACTACGGCCTGCTGCCCCCGCTGGAAGCCCCCAAGGTCGACGAGGCCGGCGTGAAGATCCCGCTCAAGGAACGCGGACGCGCCAAGAAGCGGTTGATGAGCATCCGCGCCATGAACAGCCTCAAGGCCTGGCGGGACGCCGCCGCATGACCGCGCCGGACACCGAACTGGATCGCCTGACCGCCCGCCGCGTCACCATTCTGTATCGTCTCGAGATGATCGCACAGGGGGCTCAGCTGACCTACGAAGACGGCACACCCATCGACATGGCGTCGGAGAAGGCGCGACTGGAAGACATCGTCGCCGATCTGGATCGCCGGATCGAGGCTCTGACCCGGACCGTGAACTGATGGCCCGCGTGGGCTCTTCAGGACCCCGCCTGTTCGACCCGGCCAAGGCCCTGATCCGCCGTCAGGTCACCGACCTGTTCAACGATGCGTCCAAGGGCGAGCGGCCGATCCTGCGGCGCGGCGACGCCCTGTTCGCGCCAGACTCGGTCGCCTGGCGCGTCAACGGCGACGTCGTGACCATGATGATCGGCGGCGTCTCGGGCCTGCTGCTGCAGATGCTGCATCCGGCGGTGCTGGCCGGCGTCTGGGACCATTCCAACTTCCGCGCCGACATGCACGGGCGGCTGAGGCGGACGGCCAAGTTCATCGCCGTGACGACCTATGATTCCGCCGAGAATGCCGTCTCCGCCATCGACCGGGTGCGGCGAACCCACGGCCAGGTGCGCGGCGTCCTGCCGTCGGGCGTGCCCTATGACGCCACCGATCCCGCCCTGCTGGCCTGGGTCCACGTCACAGAGGCGACCAGCTTCCTGAATGCCTGGATCCGCTATGCCGAACCGGGCATGACCCCCGCTGATCAGGACCAGTATTTCGTTGAGATGGCGATCGTCGCCGAGCGTCTGGGGGCCGATCCCGTGCCCCGCGACCGCGCCTCGGCCGAAGCCCTGATCCAGTCCATGCGCCCCGCCCTGCTAACCGATGACCGCACGCGCGAAGTGGCCCGGCTGGTGCTGAAGCAGACCATGGGATCGCGAACGACCGACAGCGCCTCGCGCATCATCATGCAGGCGGGCGTGGACCTGCTGCCCGACTGGGCGCGGCGCATGCATGGCCTGCACAGACCGCTGGATTTGCCGATGATTCGCGCCGGAGCCACCACCATGGCCCGCACCCTGCGCTGGGCCTTTGACCAGTCGCCGAACCGCCGCGTCTGGCCTGCAGATGTCATCCACTACCCGGACGCCGCGTCGCACGACCGCAGCCGATAGACGGCAACCGCCCCCGTCCAGAGCCGTTACATCCTCATCTGAAAACCATGAGGATTCTCGCACCATGAAACTTCCCAAGGGCGCACTCGTCGCCGTCGTCGATGGCGAGAAGCTGGTTCTGTTCAAGAACACGGGTGACGCAGATCAGCCGACCCTGACGGCCCATCCGACCCCGGAAATCCCCGAGCGCCTGTCCGGCGCCCCCGGCCGCCAGTCCAGCGCCGCCAACCCTGACAATGACACCCAGGCCGAGGACGGCTTTGCCTTTGAGGTGGCCGAACTGCTGAACAAGAAGGCCCTCAACGGCCACTTCGACCATCTGGTGGTTATTGCCGCCCCCAAGACCCTAGGGGCCCTGCGCAAGAACTGGCACAAGGAACTGGAAGCCCGCCTGACCGGCGAGATCGCCAAGGATCTGACCAAACAGACGTCCGAACAGATCGCCGACGCCATAGCCAAGGCTTGATCGACCCGCAAACGCCCGGACCGACGGTCCGGGCGTCTTGCCGTCTAGAGACGCCCGCGCAGCATCGCCCAGGTGAGTCGTAACTTCTTCAACGGTTCGGCTTCCGATGGCCTGATGAGGGCGGCGTGGGCGACAGCCGGAAAGCCGTCGGACGGCAGACCCTTCAAGGCCGCGTTCGCGGCACCCAGAGCCGACCTGGCGTCGTCGAGCCTGCCCACCTGCGCCAGTCCCCAGACCCGACCGGCCCCCACGACCTTGTCGTCATGCCCCCACCCGGCCAGCACCCGCACCGCCACCTGCATCGGCCCGACGTAAAAGGCTTCCAGGTCGTGCGGCTCTCCGTGAACCCGGCCGATATGCGCCTCGATCAGAGCATTGAAAGGTTCGCGCTCCAGCCCGTGCCGCCGCACGATGTTCGTCAACGCCTCCAGCACCGGATGGCCCTTGCGCGGCTCGCCCGCAAAGACACCGTCCATCTGATCGGCCCACCAGCGATAGCGCATCTCGGCCAGCAGGGGTTGGGTCACCCGCGTGGGGATGCCCAACAGCTCGGCCTCGAAGGCATAGAGCGTAATCAGGTCCGAGCGTAGCTGAACATCGGCCACGAACCGGCTGGACAGCCAGCGGTCGAGATCGGCGTTGCGGACCTGGGTGTCCAGGTCGACCATCTAGGGCCGGCTGGCCATGCCCAGCTTGACCGGCTTGGGCTCATCCAACGACCCGCGCTTGACGCCCCACAGGAGGATGATCGGCGCACCGACATAGATCGACGAATAGGTGCCGATGATGATGCCGGCCATCAGGGCGATGGAGAAGCCGAACAGCGCCTCGCCGCCGAAGAACGCCAGCGCCGCCAGCACCATGACCGCCGTCAGGCCGGTGATGATCGTCCGCGACAGCGTCTCGTTGATCGACAGGTCGATGACCTCGCGCAGCGGCATCGTCTTGTACTTGCGCAGGTTCTCACGCAGGCGGTCGAACACCACGACGGTATCGTTCATCGAATAGCCGATGACGGTCAGGATGGCGGCCACCATGTTCAGGCTGAACTCCAGCTTGAACAGCACGATCAGTCCGAACACCAGGATGACGTCGTGGGCCAGGCCCGCGATGGCTCCGAACCCGAACTGCGGCTCGAATCGGAACCAGATGTAGGCGAACATCAGGACAATGGCGGCACCCAGCGCGAACAGGCCGGAGCGGAACAGCTCGCCCGACACCTTGGAGCCCACGACGCTGACGCCGGAATAGGTCACTTCACCCACGGAGGCCGTGATGGCGTTCTCGACGCGCTGAACGACGGCGCTCTGAGGCTCGTCGTCCGGCACCTGGAACCGCAGAATCGCGCTGGACGGATCGTCGATGCCCTGAACTTGGACATCACCCAGCCCCAGCTCGCCGACGGCACCCCGCACCCGCTCCAGATCCAGCACCTGGCTATCGGCGCGGGTCAGCTCCATCGAGGCCCCGCCCCGGAAGTCGATGCCCATGTTCAGGCCGGGGTAGAAGCAGGCGACGATCGAGGCGACGCACAGCAGAACCGACAGAATGCCGGCTGGCCGCGCATATTTGACGAACTGCAGGTTCGTCTTGCTCGGCAGGAGTTTGATCAAAGGCCATCCACGCATCGCCATCACTCCGCGATCGGCAGTTTTTTGGGTTTGGCGACCTTCAGCCACCAGGCGAGCGCCACCTGCGACACCAGCACTGCCGACAGCATCGAGGTGAACACCCCGATGGTCAGGGTCCAGGCAAAGCCGCGCACGGGGCCGGCCCCGAAGATGAACATGATCAGCGCCGCGACCAGTGTGGTCAGGTTGGCGTCGATGATGGTCCCCATGGCCTTGTTGAAGCCCGCATCCAGCGAGGCGATGACGGACCGTCCGGACCTCGCCTCGTCACGCATCCGCTCATAGATCAGAACGTTCGCATCCACGGCCACGGCGAAGGTCAGCACCAGACCCGCGATCCCCGGCAGGGTCAGCGTCGCCCCGACCAGCGACATGGCCGCGATGATCAGCAGTCCGTTCAACAACAGACCCACGACGGAAATACCGCCGAACAGAAGACCGTAGGCCCCGATCATGAAGACCACGATGATGATGAAGCCGATCAGGGTGGACAGCCCCCCCTTGGCCACGGCATCGGCCCCCAGCTCGGCGGTCACCGTGCGGCGCTCCTCGACGACCAGCGGTGCCGGCAGGGCTCCGCCGTTCAGCAGGTTCACGAACAGTGAAGCACTCTCGATCGTATAGTTGCCGGTAATCTGGCCGGTACCGCCCGTGATCGGCGAAATGATCGTCGGGGCCGAGATCACCTGACCGTCCAGAATGATCGCAAAGGGCTTGCCCACATTGGCGGCCGTCGCCTCGCCGAAGCGGCGCGACCCCTGGGCGTCGAAGCGAAAGTCGATGGCGACCTGACGGTTCTGGTCAGAGCCCACCTCGGCCTTGGTCAGGTTCTCGCCCGACACCAAGATACGACGCTTGACCAGATAGGCTGCCGGTCCGCCGGGCTCGGCCGCTGGCAGCAGTTCGGAGTCCGGCGGAACAGCACCCGCCGCGGCTTCAGCCAGGGAGTTCTCGGTATCCACCATCTGGAACGTCAGCTGCGCCGTCTGGCCGACCAGACGCTCCAGCTCGGCCGGATCGCTCTCACCAGGGGCCTGAACGACGATACGATCCGCGCCCTGACGGGTAATGGAAATTTCCTTCGTGCCAGTGCTGTCCAGACGACGGCGCACAACCTCGATCGACTGCGACACGGCATCGGCAGCCATGGAGTTCATCGCCGCATCGGTGAAGGCATAGGCGATGCGGTCGTTGCCCTGACGCTGGACAGTACGATCAGCCACAGCATTCGGGTTGCCGCCGATCAGGGTCCGCATCGCGGTCAGGGCGGCATCCATCTGGGCCGGATTGGTCAGGGTCACGACCACGCCCTGGTCGTTCCGCACCACGCCCGTGATGCCGATGTTGGCCTCACCCAAAACCATGCGCGCGTCCTCGACCATATTGGCCAGGCGCTTCTCGCGCATCGCCGGGACATCGACTTCCAGCAGCAGATACGAGCCGCCCTGAAGGTCCAGCCCCAGGTTCAGCCCGCTGGACGGCACCCAGCCCGGCAGGGCGTCGCGCTGTGCGGGGGTCAGCATGTTCGGATAGGCGAAGGCCAGGCCGAACAGCAGCGAGAGAGCGAGAAGAATGACCTTCCAGCGCGACAGATGGATCATGCGGGCGTTTCCGGCCTGGTCAGGACGATATCAGGACTTGGCGATGGTCTTGGTGTCGTTGGCGGCGATGGCGGTGCGGTTCTCGACCTGGGTGATCATCGAACGGACCACGCGCACGTTCACGCCCTGGGCGATTTCGACCATGACCTCTTCGTTCTCGACCCGGGTGATCTTGCCCTTCATGCCGTTCGACATGATCACGCTGTCACCGCGCTTCAGGCCGGCGATCAGCTCACGGTGCGCCTTCATCTGCTTCTGCTGCGGACGGATCAGCATGAAGTAGAACAGGATGATGACGGGGACGAAGAAGATCAGGGTCCCGAAAGGCCCTTCCAGAATGGCTTGCACGGCGGTCTCCACGAGCGAAAGCGCCGCTCGGGACGCCTCCATAAAATGAGGCGCGGAACCTAGGGCGCGTCGTCACACTTTGCAACGCGCCACGCGGACCGACACCCTTGGCGTGCGCTATCGCGGCAACACGGTCAGCGGATCGATGGCGATCGGCTCGTCACCACGCATGCGCCACGTCTCGAAATGAATGGAGGGTCGTCCGTCCCCGGCCGTCGTTCCGACCGTGCCGATCTGCTGACCCGCCCGCACTTGATCGCCCTGCCGCACCGTGGCCGAGCCCAGATGGCCATAGGCCGTGCGCCAGCCACCGGGGTGCGCGACCAGTATGGTCAGCCCCTGCCCTGCCAGATCGTCGCCGACATAGGCCACCTGACCGGCAGCGGAGGCTCCGACCTCGCGCCCGGCGGACGCTCCGATATTGATGCCGTTGTTGCGCTCGCCCATGCCCACAGGGCCGAAGCGCCGCAGGATGTCGCCCCGGACCGGCCAGTCCAGCGACACATCCGCTGTGGTCGAGACCGGCGGCAGGGCCACATTCCCCGACGGCGGCGGCGGCGGCGGCGGAACGCTGCCCGGGTTCGGCACATAGACGCCGCTGGGCGACGGCCCGGTCGCATAGGGATCGCCACCAATGTCGACGGCCGATTCCGGCAGGGTTAGTCGCTGACCCGGCGTGATGGCCGCGCGCGGCCCCAGGCTGTTGAGGTCGATCAGGCTCTGCACCGGCGTCTGGAAGCGCCGCCCGATGCCCGAAATCGTGTCGCCAGGCTGGATCACATAGCTGGCTCCGGCCACGGTCGTTCCGCCGCGAGGCGGCGGTGGCGAGGTAAAACCGCCGTCGGCAGGCCCCGCCGCGGGCTGGCCCGGACGCGGCACATAAACAGGTGCGTCCAGCGCCCCGCCTTCGATCGTCGCGACTGGGGCCGTCGCATAGGGCGCGGGCTCATTATAAGGATTGCTCGGCCCCCGCACGCCCTCACCGCTCGGCGCTGGAGCCGTGGGATAGGTCGGATAGGCCGGGCTGGTCGGATAGGGCGCACGCGACGGCGGGGGCGCGGCGTCGGCATAGATCGAATAGCGCGGCCCGGCCGTCGTACAGGCCGCCAAGGCCAGCATGCCGCCCGCCACGATCAGGACCCGCAAGCCCGTCTTCAATCCCGTCATTCGCCATTTCCCGCTTACTGAAGGCCGATCACCGACCGGCTGCCCGCCACGTCACGGACCATAGCCACAATCCGCACCAAAGTTGGGCGTCGAGGTTAACGAGGGATTACCGCGCTCAAGGAGTGAGCCCCGCGCGGCGAACAATAGCGAGCGAATCGCGCTCAAGCAGTGAGCGACCGCGTCGCGAGCGCTAGCGCAAAAAGGACTGACTTACCCCTCCTTGGCCGTCCCCTCGACCAGAGGCACGAACCGCACCTCACTGAGGCTTTCGCGGCGAAACGAGCCGTCTTCCTGGCCGACATAACGATGCAGCATCTGCACCGAGGTCCGTCCGACCGGACAGACCAGAACTCCGCCCGGCTTCAACTGCTTCAGCAGCTCCGTCGGCTCGCCCGGCGAGGCCGCCGTGACCATGATCCGGTCGAACGGCGCCTGCTGGGGCCAGCCCAGGCCGCCGTCGCCGTGCAGGGTGATCACATTGTCGATGCCCAGCTCCTTCAGCCGGCCCTCGGCCTCGACCAGCAGGCTCTTGTAGCGTTCGACCGAATACACATAGCGTGCCAGTCGGCTCAGCACGGCGGCCTGATAGCCACTGCCCGTCCCGATCTCCAGCACCCGGTGTCGCGGCTGCACGTCCAGCGCCTGGGTCATCAGGCCGACGATGAAGGGCTGGCTGATGGTCTGGGCACAATCGATCGGCAGGGCCTGATCCTCCCACGCCTGGTCCAGAAACCGCTCGTGCACGAACACGGCCCGGTCCACTGATTCCATCGCCGTCAGCACGCGCGGGTCTGTGACCCCCTGTTGCCTCAGCCCTAGGATCAGCCGCCCCGCGCGATCGTCGTTGAGCTTCATCGCGCCACAACCTTCGGCGGGGCCCCGCCCAGCACACCCTTCAGGTCATGCACACTGGCCGGATGGGTCAGGTCGATATGCAGCGGCGTGACCGAAATCTTGCCTTCGTCCATCGCCCGCAGATCCGTGCCCACAGGATGATCATGCTTTGTCCCGCGAAAGCTCATCCAGTAGTAGTCACGGCCGCGCAGGTCGGTCCGTTTCACCGCATGCATCTCGCCGATGTCGCGAAAGCCCTGCCTAGTCACCTCGACCTCGGTGACGGCTTCGGGTGGGCGCGCAGGAAAGTTCAGGTTCATCACCACGCCGTTCGCCCACGGCCGCTCCAGCAGCCGCGAGATGATGGCCGGCGCAAACGCCTCCGCCGTCTCCCAGTGCGCCGTCACCTCGTCGTGGAACCGCTCCAGCGACTGGCTCAGGGCAATGGAGCGGATGCCGAACGCCATGCCCTGCAGGGCCCCGGCCACGGTGCCGGAATAGGAGCAGTCCTCACCGACATTGTGCCCCCGATTGACACCCGACAGCACCAGATCGGGTTTCTCCGGCATCAGGTCGTTGACCGCCAGCACGACGCAGTCCGTCGGCGTGCCCGTCACCGCGAACCGCTTGTCACCCAGCCGGTTGACCCGCAGCGGCTCGGTCAGGGTGATCCCCCGACCCTTGCCCGATTGCTCGGTCTGCGGCGCGCAGACCCACACATCGTCGGATAGCGTCCGTGCGATCCGCTCAAGACACTCCAGACCCTCGGCCTCGATACCGTCGTCGTTGGTCAGCAGTATCCTCAAGCGCGCACCGCCGACCCGATCACCGCAGCACCTCGACCCGGTCCGCCTGGATCACTACGTCGCGGCGGCACAGATTGGCCACATCAGACCCCTGCAGGTCGATCAGGGCGCTGTCGCCCCGCTCGGACCAGGCCCGAGTCCGGCCGAAGAACTTGACCTTCTGCCCGTTAATATCCGCCGACGCCCGCTGTAGATTGCGCGGCAGGGCCCCGCTGATGCAGGGCGTCGCCCCGCCGGCCAGCAAGCGCGGCTCGGTCTCGTACAGCTGGAACTCCTCGCCCCTGACCCGCACCCAGCCGGTGAACTCGGTGGCAGAGGCATCGACCCAGCTGGGCGGCGGCGCGACATTGTCAGGGCCGCTGGCACAAGCCCCCAGCGTCAGAACACCGGCCAGGATCACGAAAGCACGCATTGTCTCTCTCCATTCCACTCATCCCGGCGAAAGCCGGGACCCAGATCTTTGGCCGACCGGTGGATCCGAACCGACCTTTTCGACTGTCCCATCGCCAATGCGCCACGACAGCACTGGGTCCCGGCTTTCGCCGGGATGAGCGGATTCTTTTAGTTCAAACCCACGCGAGTCGCCCCGCCCATATAAGGCAGCAGCGCATCGGGCACACGGATGGAGCCGTCCTCCTGCTGATAGTTCTCCATGATGGCGACAAGAGTACGACCGACCGCCAGGCCCGAGCCATTCAGGGTGTGGACGAACTCGGTCTTCTTCTCGCCGGCCCGCTTGAACCGCGCGTCCATGCGCCGCGCCTGGAAATCCCCGCAGTTGGAGCAGCTGCTGATCTCGCGATAGGTCCCCTGCGACGGCAGCCAGACCTCGAGATCAAAGGTCTTCATCGCCGAAAAGCCCATGTCGCCCTTGCACAGCAGCATGCGCCTGTACGGCAGCTCCAGCTTCTCCAGCACCACCTCGGCGCAGCGCACCATCCGCTCGTGCTCGGCCTCGCTGTCTTCGGGCCTGGCGATGGAGACCATCTCCACCTTGTGGAACTGGTGCTGGCGGATCAGCCCGCGCGTATCCCGCCCCGCCGACCCCGCCTCGGCCCGGAAACAGGGCGTCAGGGCGGTCAGGCGCATCGGCTCGGCCAGTTCGTCCTCGGCCAGAATCTGCTCGCGCACGAGATTGGTCAGGGAGACTTCGGCGGTGGGGATAAGGTAGCGCCGATCATGTGTAAGCAGTCCGTCACGAAGGTCGAAATACAACCGATCATTCATCGAAACCCAAGATGCGTTCCCCGGAAAAAATATGCCATTCCCTCCTGGAGATAGCTCGTGAGGGTCTTTCGAATTTCGCAACGACATCGTTGAAAAGAGGTCTTCTTCGAACTTCGGCAGCTGCCCCGTCCCGAACATCGCCTCGTCGCGCACCAGATAGGGCGGATTGACCTCCAGATAGCCGTGCTCGACCGTCTGCACGTCCAGCATGAACTGGCCGATGGCGCGTTCCAGCCGCGCCAGCCCGCCCTTCAGCACTGCAAACCGCGCCCCCGACATCCGCGCCGCCGCCTCGAAATCCAGCAGGCCCATGGCCTCGCCCAGATCGGCGTGATCCTTGGCCGGGCCGCCCTCTCGCAGCATGCCCCAGCGTGAGATCTCGACATTGCCCGCCTCGTCCTCGCCGTCCGGCACATCGTCCGCCGCCAGCATCTTCTGCGCCGCCAGCAGGTCGCGCAGGGCCTTGCCAGCTTGTGCCTCCACCGCCTCCGACGCCGCAATCTCGCCCTTCAGGCTCTCGACCTCGGCCTTCAGCCTTTCGGCCTCGGCCATGTCCTTCTTGGCCATCGCCGCGCCGATCAGCTTGGACGCCGCATTGCGCTTCGCCAACGCCTCCTGCCCCGCCGTCTGCGCCGCCCGCAGCTCCCGATCCAGCCGCAACAGATCCTCGACCAGCGCCTCCGCGCCCTCCACCCCACGCGACGACCAGCCGCTCACCCAGGCTTGCGGGTTCTCTCGAATGGCCTTGATGTCGTGCATGGTCGTTCAGTCAGTCGGGGGAAGGAGCTGATGCTCTAGCCCCGCAGACGGAGTCGGGCAAATCCGCGGGCGAAATCACCAGACTTCCTATCGGTGCCGCTCATCCACTACACCTTGGCCATGCTGCATCGCCTGCCCTGGCTGCTCGTCCTGTTCCGCATCGCTTGCGGCCCCACAATGATGGCCTGTGCCGTTGCGCAACAGGGTCTTGCCTGCGCCGTCCTGCTGTCGGTCGGCGTCCTGTCCGACACCTTCGACGGCATCATTGCCCGACGATTGGGCGTGGCGACACCGGGCTTGCGCACCTGGGACAGTCGTGCCGACGTGATATTCTGGGTGTCTGCCATTATCGCCGTGGTGGTTCTGCGACCCGATCTGATCCCCAGCCTTTGGCCGCCTGCCTTGCTGATCGCCGCGATGGAGATCGGCAACCACCTGGTCAGCTTCGTCAAGTTCCGCCGCGAGGCCTCGCCTCACCACTACCTTTCAAAGGCATTCGGCCTGGGGCTATGGCTGTTGTTCGGCGTCGCCTTCGTGACCGGTGCGCCCGGGCCCATCTTGTGGCTCGTCTTCGCCTTGGGAACCGCGTCTCAGCTCGAAGCCCTGGCCATCACCCTTCGGTTGAAGGAATGGCGATGCGACGTGCCCTCGGTGTTCAGCTTGAGGCGCTGAACAACAAAACCCTCTCAGATCACGAAGTCGTAGACGATGTCCGCCAGCGTGTGATCCATCGTCCGGGCCGGGGCATCGCCGGTCGGGCAGTTGACCAGTCGGGCAGGCACGCCTGCCACGGTGCATCCCGCCGGCACTGCCTTCAGCACCACGGACCCGGAGGCCACCTTGGCGAAGTCGCCGATGGTGATATTGCCCAGCACCTTGGCCCCAGCCCCCAGCAGGACGCCGCGCCCGATCTTGGGATGGCGATCGCCGCGCTCGGCCCCCGTGCCGCCCAGCGTCACGCCATGCAGCATCGACACCTCGTCGCCGATCACCGCCGTCTCGCCGATGACGATGCCGGTCCCATGATCAAAGAACAGGCCTGACCCCAGGGTCGCGGCGGGGTGAATGTCCACCTGGAACAGCTCCGACATCCGGCTCTGCACATGAAAGGCCAGGGTCTCGCGTCCCTGCTGCCACAGCCAGTGCGCCACGCGGTGCGCCTGGATGGCCTGGAAGCCCTTGAAATACAGGAAGGGCTGCAACAGCGAACGGATCGCCGGATCGCGCTCGGCCACGGCCTGCAGGTCCGCCGCCGCCGCCGCCACAATGGCCGGATCGCCCTCGAAGGCCTCGCGGCACACCTCGCGCACCGACATGGCTCCCATCTCGTCGTCGCCGATCTTGCGCGCGATCTGGAAGCTCAGGGCCGCGGCCAGATCGCCGTGCGCCAGGATGACGGCGTTCAGTTGGGACGCCAGCAGCGGCTCGTCACGCGCCGCCTGTTCGGCCGAGGCACGCAGCATGCCCCAGGTGTCGGGGGCCTGGTCACTCGCGGTGACGACTTCCAGCCTGGTCATGTCCGGCTCCTTTGATCCGCGATCATAGGCCCGACAGCATGGCGTTCGCCAGTTCGGGCGGCAGTTCGCCTTGTCGCGCCATATGATAGGCCCGCAGGGCTGTCGCTACCGTAAACATGTCGCGGACCGCTCCGTTGCCGATTTCGCGCAACAGATCGCCGAACGGCACGCGGGCGACGCGGATGATCTCGGTCGGATCCGGCGCGATCGGCACCGGCGTCAAGCCCCAGGCCAGCCAGGCCATGGCCCGTTCGTCGGTGATGGAGTTGCTCATCTCAGTTTTCAATGCTTCGTGCCAGTGTGCGGCCTCCAGCCCCGCCTCCTCGGCCAGCTCGCGTTTCGCCCCTTCCAGCGGATCCTCGTCGAACGGAGCCCCGCCCTCCGGCATCTCCCAGGACCAGTTCATCAGGGCGAACCGCTGCTGACCCACCAAGGTGATCGTCCCGTCCTCATGGATCGGCAGCACCCCGACCGACATGTTCTGAGGGCGCATCACGACATAGTCGGCCTGCAAGCCCGTGGGCGCGGTGGCCTCATGCCGGGTCAGCCGCATCCAGGGATTTTCGAACATCACGCTGGACCCCGCATCGCGCCACGGCGGCGGTCGATCAGCGCCATCATCCCAGGACGGCGTCGGCCGGTCGGTATCAAAGGTTTTTCGGAAGTCGCTCATACGGTCGGGTATGGCGCCGACCCGGACGCATGCCTAGCTAGACCGCATGACCGATACCGACCTGGGCTTCGCCCTGCCCCTCCCCGTCGCCTCCGCAGAGCTGGAGGACCGCCTCGCCCGTCGCCGCTCGGCACCGGCCCAGGCTCTGACGGTTCCCGGCCCGACGCAGGACCAGATCGCACGCATCCTCGAACTGGGGGCCCGCACCCCGGACCACGGCAAACTGTTTCCCTGGCGGTTCGTCGTCCTGGGCCCGACCAGCCGCACGACGCTCGCCGAGGCGCTGCTCCCGTTGGCCGCCCGCCAACCGCAGCCGGACAAGGCCCGCGCCGTCCTGGGCAAGCTGACCGCCGCGCCCGTCACCATCCTGGTGGTCTCCACCCCCGTCCCCAGCCAGAAAGTCCCTGTCTGGGAGCAGCAGCTGTCCGCCGGTGCCGTCTGCATGAACCTGGAACACGCCGCCGGGGCCCTGGGCTTCTCCACCAGCTGGATCACCGACTGGTACAGCTATGATGCCGAAGCTCTGGCACTGCTGGGTCTGACCGAAGGCGAACAGGTCGCTGGCTTCATCCACATCGGCACCCTGGCCGAGCCGCCGCTTGAACGCCCCCGCCCCGACCTGTCGGCCAAGGTCGAATACCGCGACTAGGCGCGTACGCCCGCGACGTAGCGCCGGTTCAACATCGGCTTGCCCAGCCAGTAACAAAGCTCCGCAGGGCGCTCGATGTCCCAGACGGCCAGATCGGCGACCTTGCCGACTTCGATTGTGCCGATGTCATTCTTCAATCCCAGCGCCTTGGCCGCGATACGCGTGGCACCCGCCAAAGCCTCTTCCGGCGTCAACCGGAACTGGACACAGGCCAGGTTCAGCGCCGCTGTCATCGACGCCACCGGCGACGTCCCCGGATTACAGTCCGTCGCCACGGCCATCTCCACCCCGTGCTGTCGAAACATATCGACCGGTGGCGGCGTCGTCTCGCGCAGCATCAGATAGGCTCCTGGCAGTAGCACCGCGACCACGCCTGCCTGCGCCATCGCCCTCACCCCCGCATCGGTCGTGTGCTCCACGTGGTCGGCGCTGAGTGCTCCGTACGTCGCCGCCAGCGCTGCCCCGCCACCATCCGAAAGCTGATCGGCATGCAGCTTGACCGGCAAACCGAGGGTCCGCGCCTTGTCGAACAGGCGACCGACCTCTTCTTGTGAAAAGGCGATGGGCTCGCAATAGGCGTCGACCGCATCGACCAGACCCTCAGCATGGGCGGCGGGAAGTATGTCGTCGATGGCCAGATCGACATAGGCGGCCCGGTCTGCGCGATACTCCGGCGGTACCGCATGCAGGCCCAGATAGCTGGTGCGCACCCGCACCCCCGCCTCGCGCCCGATGCGCCGCGCGACCCGCAGCATCTTCAGCTCGGTCTCTCTGTCCAGCCCGTAGCCCGACTTGATCTCGACCGTCGTCACCCCGGTCGCCTTCAGCCCCTCCAGCCGCGTCAGGGCGCTGGCATAGAGGTCATCCTCCGACGCCGCGCGCGTCGCCGCCACCGACGAGACGATCCCGCCCCCGGCCCGAGCGATCTCCTCGTAGGTCGCGCCGCTCAATCGCTGTTCGAATTCGCCCGAGCGGTCACCGCCGAACACCAGATGCGTGTGGCAGTCGATCAGCCCCGGCGTGACCCAGCGACCGTCGAGGCGATCGATCTGCGCGGCCTGGTGATCCGGCAGATCAGCCCGCGCCCCCACCCAGACGATGCGCCCCTCGCGGATCAGAATGGCCCCGTCCTCAATGGCTCCGTAGGGCTCAGCGTCCGCGCCCATCGTGGCAATGCGGCAGTCGATGATGATACTGTCCGCAATCATCGCTGCTCGAACCCCGCCAGCAGCTCACAGAACCAGCGCCCCACAGTCAGCGACCCCAGATCGCCGATCTCCAGCGAGGGATCATACTCCGTAAGGTCCACCGCCCTCACCTTGGCACAGGCCCCGATCACGCGCGCCGCCTCGTAGAAGTCCTGCACCGACACTCCGCCCGGCCTCGCCCCCGGTGAAGCCGGCCACTGACTGCGGTCGATCACATCAATGTCGAAATCCACATAGATCGCGTCGCACAGGCCGGACAGCCGCTCCAGTTCTTGAGCCACCACGACCGCCAGACCCTGCGCCCGGCACTCGCGCACCGTGCGGACCGATATCCCCGCCGCCTTGGCCTTCTCATGCGCCCGACGCGTATTGGCGAAAGGAGCCAGCCCGACCTGGCTGATACGCCGCCCGTCCAGACCGTCCTCCAGAAGAGCCTGCACAGGATTGCCGTTGGTCAGCCCCTGATCGGTGTCCCGCAGATCGAAATGCGCATCCAGGGTCATCAGGCCGGTCCAATCCAGCCCCAGGCCGTGTACACCCGGCCGCGTGATGGCGTTGTTGCCGCCGATTATCACAGTCAGCGCCCGGTCCCTCTGAGCCGCCACGGCATCGCGCACGGGACCGAAGGCATCGGCGGGCGAGAGGGCCTTCATCGCCAGATCGCCGATGTCATGGACGTGGGTCGACAACGCCCGCTCCGTCTCGACATCATAGGTCGAGAACCTCGGCAACACCGCCCGAAACGCCTTCGGCCCCAGATCGCAGCGCCCGGGCGTCAGCGACCGCTCGTTCACACCTGCGCCGATCAGGGCGACGGACGCATCCGGGTGATCGCCGATCAGGCCGGCCACGCTGTGCCAGCCCAGCGCCTCTGAGTCTTCCAAGGTCATGGGCGGGCAGCGTAGAGAGACGGCCATGTCGACTCAACAGATGAACACTCGCGTCATCCGCAGCCCGCGCGGCCTCGAGATGACCGCAAAAACCTGGGCCGCCGAGGCGGCCCTGCGCATGCTGATGAACAACCTGGACCCGGAGGTCGCCGAACGGCCCGAGGACCTCGTCGTTTACGGCGGCATCGGCAAGGCGGCGCGGGACTGGGCCAGTTTCGACCGCATCGTCGAGAGCCTACGGGCGCTGGAGCCAGACGAGACCCTGCTGGTGCAGTCCGGCAAGCCTGTCGGGGTCTTCCGCACCCATACCGATGCGCCGCGCGTGCTGATCGCCAACTCCAATCTGGTGCCGAAATGGGCGACCTGGGAGCATTTCAACGAACTGGATCGCAAGGGTCTGGCCATGTACGGCCAGATGACCGCCGGGTCTTGGATCTACATCGGCACCCAAGGTATCGTTCAGGGCACCTATGAGACCTTCATGGAGGCCGCGCGCCAACACTGGGACGGCGACACTTCGGGCAAATGGATTCTGACGGCCGGTCTGGGCGGCATGGGTGGAGCTCAGCCGCTGGCCGCGACGATGGCGGGGGCCTCCTGCTTGGCCATCGAATGCCAGCGCAGCCGAATCGAGATGCGTCTGAAAACCCGCTACCTCGACGTCATGGTCGAGACGCTGGACGAGGCGCTGGCCTTGATCGCAGAGGCAGGTCGGACCGGAAAACCCATATCCGTCGGTCTGTTGGCCAATGCGGCTGAAGTGCTGCCTGAAATGGTTCGACGCGGCGTCCGCCCCGATCTAGTGACCGACCAGACCAGCGCCCACGACCTGATCAACGGCTATCTGCCCGCTGGATGGACCGTGGCGGAATGGGAGGACAAGCGCGTGTCCGACCCCGCCGCCGTCGTGGCCGCGGCCCGCAAATCCTGCGCCGTCCATGTCCAGGCCATGCTGGATTTCCAGGCGGCGGACATTCCCGTCACCGACTATGGCAACAACATACGCCAAGTCGCCTTCGACGAAGGTGTGGCGGACGCCTTCAACTTCCCCGGCTTCGTCCCCGCCTATATCCGCCCGCTGTTCTGTCGCGGCATCGGCCCGTTCCGCTGGGCCGCCCTGACCGGCGATCCCGACGACATCAAGAAGACCGACGCGGCGATGAAAAAGCTGTTCCCCGACAACGCCGGCCTGCACCGCTGGCTCGACATGGCCGGAGAGCGTATCGCCTTCCAGGGCCTGCCCGCCCGTATCTGCTGGATCGGCTTGGGCGACCGGCACCGCGCGGGCCTGATGTTTAACGAGATGGTTGCCTCGGGCGAACTCAGCGGCCCCATCGTCATCGGCCGCGATCATCTGGACAGCGGTTCGGTCGCCAGCCCCAACCGCGAGACCGAAGCCATGATGGACGGCTCCGACGCCGTGTCCGACTGGCCCCTGCTCAATGCCCTGCTGAACACCGCCTCGGGAGCCAGCTGGGTATCCCTGCACCATGGCGGCGGCGTCGGCATGGGCTACAGCCAGCATTCCGGCGTCGTCATCGTCGCCGACGGCACCCCCGAAGCGGCCGCCCGCCTCGAGCGCGTGCTCTGGAATGACCCCGCCACCGGCGTCATGCGCCACGCCGATGCGGGCTATGAGATTGCCCGCCAGGCCTCCGTCGAACACGGCCTCAACCTGCCAAGCCTGAAGGCCTGATCATGACCCACCTCACCATTGGCCAGGCTCCGCTTACGCTCAAACAGCTTCGCGCGGTCATCGACGGTCCGGTCACCCTGTCCCTGACCGACGCGGCCTGGACCGATGTCGACAAGGGAGCCGCCGTCGTTGCCGCCATCCTGGCCGAGGGCCGAACCGTCTATGGGATCAACACCGGTTTCGGCCTGCTGGCCAATACCAGCATTGCGCCCGAAGACCTTGAAACCCTTCAGAAGAATCTGGTGCTCAGTCATGCCTGCGGGGTCGGGCCGCTGCTGCCGGACAACGTCACCCGCCTGCTGATGGTGCTGAAGATCGCCAGTCTGTCCAGGGGAGCGTCCGGCATCCGGCGCGAGACGCTGGAGACGCTGATCGCCCTGGTCAATGCCGACGTCCTGCCCTGCATCCCGTCCAAGGGGTCGGTCGGCGCCTCGGGCGATCTGGCCCCATTGGCCCACATGTCCTGCGTCCTGATCGGCGTCGGCGAAGCCCGTCACGCCGGCCAGACGCTGTCCGCCGAAGTCGCCCTGGCCCGCGTCGGCCTGACACCTCTGACGCTCGGCCCCAAGGAAGGTCTGGCCCTGCTGAACGGCACCCAGTGCTCTACCGCCCTGTGTCTGGCAGGCCTGTTCGCCGCCGAAGCCACTTTCGCCGCCGCCATTGCTGCGGGTGCCCTCTCCGTCGATGCACTCAAAGGCTCGGACGCCCCGTTTGACGCCCGCATCCATGCTCTGCGCGGTCAGCCTGGCCAGATCGATGTCGCTGCCACCCTGCGCACACTCATGGCCGGATCAGATATCCGCGACAGCCACCGCGACGACTGTTCCAAGGTTCAGGACCCCTATTCCCTGCGCTGCCAGCCCCAGGTCATGGGGGCTACGCTGGATGTCCTGCGCCACGCCGCTGCGACCCTTGAGCGTGAGGCCAATGCGGTGACCGACAATCCGCTCGTCTTCATCGAGGAGGGCGACGTCGTCTCGGGCGGAAACTTCCACGCCGAACCCGTTGCTTTCGCTGCGGATATGATCGCCATGGCCCTGTGCGAGATCGGCAATATCTCCGAGCGCCGCACGGCCATCCTGGTCGATCCGAAGATGAGCGAACTGCCCGCCTTCCTCGTCAAGGAAAGCGGACTGAACTCCGGTTTCATGATCGCCCAGGTTACCGCCGCCGCCCTGGTCGCCGAGAACCGCATGGTCACCCACCCCTGCGTCATCGACACCGTGCCGACCAGCGCCAATCAGGAAGACCACGTCTCCATGGCCACCCACGGCGCGCGCCGCCTGCTGGACATGGCCGAGAATACCGCCACCGTCGTCGGCATCGAATTGTTGGCCGCCGCCCAAGGGCTCGAGTTCCACCGCCCCCTGGCCTCCTCGCCCGCGCTGGAAAAGATCTTCGCCATCGTCCGCGAGGCCGCCGCCCCCTACACCTCCGACCACTATTTTGCACCGGACATTGCCCGCGCCACCGACGGCGTGCGGGCCGGACGGTACCGGGCCTTTGCAGCAGACCTGCTGCCGTCGGCCTAGTCCTCCAGCGCCGCGGCCTTCAAAGCGGTCAGATTGGCCGAGCCGGTGACGAAACAGGTGGTCCTCAACTGCCGGATCAGAACCTGAAAATGCTCGACGACCGCCTCGGTCGAGACAGTGGCCGCGGCCAGCACGCCCGCCGCCTGACCAACCACATCGGCCCCCAGGCGGATGGCCTTGGCCGCCTCCGCGCCGTCCCGGATACCGCCCGAGCCGATCAGCACCAGGTCCGGACAGGCCGCGCGAACCTGGGCGATCGACCGCGCGGTCGGAATGCCCCAGTCCGCAAAGGCTGCGGCATGCGCCTTGTCTCCCGGATCGGTCGCCCGTTCACCCTCTACGGTCGCCCAGTTCGAGCCCCCCGCCCCAGCCACATCGATGGCGGCCACCCCCATATCGGCCAGCCGCTTGGCCGTGGCACCTGAGATCCCCGCCCCCGTCTCCTTGACCACCACCGGCGCATCCAGCGCCTTCACCAGAGCCTCCAGCGCCGCGCCGACGCCCCACCAGTCGCGATCCCCCTCGGGCTGGCAGGCCTCCTGCAGTGGGTTCAGGTGCACGATCAGGGCGTCCGCCGCGATCATGTCCAGCACCCGCCGCGCCTCGTCGACGCCAAAGCCGCGCGTCAACTGGGCCGCGCCGATATTGGCCAGGATCGGCGTATCCGGGGCCTTCAGCCTCAGGGCCATGTCCAGCCCCGCCCCCTCGCCCTCCAGCGCCGCTCGCTGCGACCCGACGGCCAGGGCGATGCCGAGATGCTGGGCCGACTCGGCCAGACGCGCATTGATCGCCTCGGCCCGCGCCGGACCGCCCGTCATCGAACTGATCAGCAGCGGAGCCTTCAACCGACGGCCCAGGAAGTCTACGCCCAGATCGATCTTGCCGTGATCCAGGTCCGGCAGGGCCTCGTGCACGAAACGGATGTCGCCGAACCCCGCATCACGACCATGCCGCGCCTTCCCGGCCAGGATCACATCCAGATGTTCGTCCTTGCGGTTTCGGATGGCGTCGCTGTGCATGAAATCCACCCTAGCGACGAGCGGTCGCTGTTGGAACCGGAACCGAGCGGGCGTAGTGTCTCGGCATGATCCCCGTCTGGTTCACCCTTCTGACGCTGGCCGTCTTCTTCGCCATGGAGGGCGCGGCCTGGTGGACGCACCGCTACATCATGCACGGCCCCCTCGGCTGGGGCTGGCACCGCGATCATCATGAGCCCCACGACAAGGCCTTCGAGGTCAACGACCTGTATGGCGTGGTCGGAGCGCTGGTCGGGACAGGGCTGTTCGTCATCGCCTGGCTGACCGGCCTGTGGTGGGTCCGCGCCATTGCATTGGGCGTGACCCTGTACGGCGTCGTCTATGCCTTCGTGCACGATGGCTTGGTGCATCAGCGCTGGCCGTTTCACTGGATGCCCAAGAATGGCTACGCCCGCCGCCTGGTCCAGGCGCACAAGCTTCATCATGCGGTACAGACCCGCGAGGGGGCCGTTTCCTTCGGCTTCGTCTTCGCACCCGACCCGCACCGCCTCAGCGCCATACTGAAGGCCCGTCGCGCCGGGCGTGCGGCCGACCTGCCGGCCGAGTGATCCTGCCCTCCATTCCCAGAGCCCGGCAAACGGCAATCGGGCTTTCGCTGGCCGGACTGATCGTCTGCGGCTGGGTCGCCCTGCACGTCTGGGGCATCTTCTTTCAGCCCCTGACTTGGCCGGCGATCGTCGCCGTGCCGCTGCTGATCCTGACCCAGAGCTGGCTGGGGGCCGGCATGTTCATCGTCGCCCATGATGCCATGCATGGCTCGCTGGCCCCCGGTCGCCCCCGCCTTAACGCCGCCATCGGCCAGGTCTGCGTCGGGGCCTATGCGGCCTTCTCGTTCCGCCGCCTGAACGTCTGCCACCATCAGCATCACCGCAGCCCGGGCAGCGCCGACGATCCCGACTTCCACGCCGGGGAGCCCATGCGGTTCGGGCCGTGGTTCTATCGCTTCTTCACCCGCTATTTCGGCTGGCGCGAGTTCGGCATCGTGACGGTGGTTCTCATCGCCTATCTGTTCGCGTTCGGGGCCTCGCCCCTGAACGTCGCCCTGTTCTGGGGCCTGCCCGCCATCCTCAGCGCCTTGCAGCTCTTCGTCTTCGGCACATGGCTGCCGCATCGGCATGAGGCGTCAGGCGCGGCTTTCGCCGATCACCACAACGCCCGCACAGTGCCCATGCCGTGGCTGGCCTCGCTGCTGACCTGCTTCCATTTCGGCATGCATCACGAGCATCATCTGTCGCCGAACACCCCCTGGTGGCGACTGCCCGAGGCGCGGCGTGAAGCGCTCAGACTCGCGTCCACAGGGCCGGCCGCGGCGGCGGGGCCTTTCCACGATCCAGCACCTGGGTCCAGATCGCGATAAGCGCGCCTCGCCCGAACAGCCACAGCTTCATGGCCCGGCCGACCGACACCCGCTGCTTCCAGACGCCCGGCCCGCCGCGCGCCACCTTGCGGCCAATCTCGCGATAGACCCCGCGCGCCGCCGCGATCGCCATCGACGAGCGGAACGGCAGTCCCCGCAGCCCGTCACGCGCGCTGTCGTAATAGGGCTCGGCCGCCTCCAGCAGGCGGCGGGTGACGGCGTGGACCGCGTCCCGGTTGGCCGGATCGGCCACAGCCTCGGGCGTCGGCTCGACCCCCGCCTCTCTCAGCCAGGCGGCGGGCAGATAGACCCGCCCGCCTTGCGCGTCCTCGATCACGTCGCGCGAAATGTTGGTCAGCTGGAACGCCAGCCCGAGGTCCTGGGCCCGGCGCAGGACCTCGGCATCGGTCACCCCCATGACCCGCGCCATCATCACGCCGACAACGCCTGCGACATGCCAGCAATAGGCCATCACATCGTCCATGGTGCGATAGTCGTGATGCTCCACATCCATGCGAAAGCCGTCGATCATGTCGATGGCCCAGCGCTCGGGCAGGCGATGCCGCAGGGCCACCCGCTGAAAGGCCGCAAAGGTCGGGTCCGACATCGGCTCGCCCGTCATGGCGCGGCGCGTCATGTCGTACAGCCGCTCCAGCCGACGCTTCTGCTCCTCGACTGACAGCTCTTCGTGGCCGAAGCCGTGGTCCTGACCGTCGATCTCGTCGTCACAGGCCCGGCACCAGGCATAAAGCAGCCACGCATCCTCGCGCACCTCCGGCTCGAACAGCCGCGAGGCGGAGCGGAAGCTCTTGGACCCCTTGACGATCGAGGCCTTGGAGGCGGCTAGGACGGCGTCGGTCATGCGATGGCCTTCGCATCCTCCAGCATCAGGCCCGCCGTCGCCTTGGCCGAGCCGACCACGCCGGGGATGCCTGCGCCCGGATGAGTGCCGGCCCCGACGACATACAGGTTCGGCACCTTGTCATCGCGGTTGTGCGTCCGGAACCAGGCGCTCTGCGTCAGGATCGGCTCCAGCGAGAAGGCCGAGCCCAGATGGGCATGCAGGTCTTCCTTGAAGTCGCCGGGCGTATAGATGCGCGTCGTCACCAGATCGCGCCGCAGGTTGGGGATGTAGCGCTCTTCCAGATAGTCGATGATCTTCTCGCGATACTCCGGCCCCTTGACCGACCAGTCGATGTCGGCGGCGCCCAGATGCGGCACGGGCGACAGGACATAGTGGCTGCTCATCCCCTCCGGAGCCATCGACGTGTCGGTGGCGCAAGGCGCGTGCAGATACAGGGAGAAGTCCTCCGGCAGTTTCGGCCCGGCGAAGATCTCGCTGATCAGCTCGCGGTAGCGCGCCCCGAAACAGATGGTGTGGTGGGCCAGTTGCGGCTGCGGAGTCTTCAGGCCGAAGTGCAGCACGAACAGCGACATCGAGAACCGCTTGGACTTCAGCGACTTCGCCTTGGCCTTGCCGCGCGGCGTGTGGCCCAGCATCTTGTCGTAGGTGTGGACCACGTCGGCATTGGACGCGACCATGTCGGCAGGAATGACCTCGCCGCCTTCCAGCCGCACACCGGTGGCGCGGTCGCCCTGCATCTCGATCCGCTCGACCGGGGCATTCAGACGGAAATCACCACCCAGGTCCTGGAAGAACTTCACCAGCCCGGCGATCAAGGCCCCGGTCCCGCCCCGCGCGAACCACACCCCGCCGCGCCGCTCCAGTGCATGGATCAGGGCATAGACCGAGCTGGTCTTGAACGGATCGCCCCCGACCAGCAGCGTATGAAAGCTGAAGGCCTGGCGCAGGTGCGGATCCTCGATATAGCGGGCGACCATGGCATGGACGCTGTTCCAGCTTTCCAGCCGCGCCAGCTCTGGCGCGGCCTTGATCATCGACCAGAAGGACTGGAACGGCACCGCGCCCAGCTTGATATAGCCTTCCTGGTATAGTTCCTCGGAATACTGATGGAACTTGTTGTAGCCCTCGACATCCTTGGGATTGAACGCCCCGATCTGGCGCTCCATCGCCGCCTGGTCGTCATTGTAATCGAAGGACGCCCCGTCCTCCCAGCACAGGCGATAGAAGGGATCGACCGGCATCAGGTCGACATAGTCCTTCAGCTCGGACCCCGTCCCCTCGAACAGTTCCTTCAGGCAGTCCGGATCGGTGATGACGGTCGGACCGGCATCGAAGGTGAAGCCCTCTTCCTTCCAGACGTAGGCCCGGCCGCCCGGCTTGTCGCGCTTCTCGACCAGGGTCGTCTGGATGCCCGCGCGTTGCAGGCGGATGGCCAGGGCGATGCCGCCGAAACCGGCTCCGATCACAACGGCCCGACGTGCGACTTGGTCTCTCATGGTCGTGATCCCTGCCCCGACTCGCGAAGCTGCTGCAACGCCTTGCCCACGGGGACAGGCGGTTTTCCCGCAAGCAGGCGCAACTTGTCGAGCGTGGTGTTATGCCCTGCGTAGAAGCGCCGCACGAGACTTTCGGGCAGGCCATAGAAGCGCTGGAAAACGCGCCACCGCTGTTCCGGCTCCGCAGCGCGGAACAGCATGCGGTTCAACAGGCGGTAGAAGGCGCGATCCGCCCAGGTCGCCTTGGAGTGGTTCTCCGTCAATCGCCGCAAGCCCGCGGAACTCAGATCGTCGCTGGCCGCCACCTTGCGCGCCAGTCTGACCGCGTCCGGCAGGGAATAGCCGGTGACCGGATGAAATAGCCCGGCCCACAGACCCGCTCGCGCCACGGTCGTCTCCTCGGCCCAGAAGGCGTCGATGTCGCCGTCCAGGGCGATGGGCAGGACGCCTTGCTCCTCGCCCACCACCGCCTCGACGGTCCAGCCGCGCGAGCGGATATAGGCGTCGATCCGTCCGTTCAGCGCCACGCGATCCAGTTCCGGCGTATCGGCATAGTAGGTGTCCTCGATCATCACGGTCCGGTCGTCGAACGGCAGCAGATAAACGAAGCGGTAGGCCCCGTACTGGCGCACGGTCGCATCCATGATGGTCGGCTGGGTCAGGCCATGCGGTTCGGTCAGCCGAACCGTCCGCCCGACAAAGTTCTGCCAGCCCAGGTCCAGCGACCGCGTAGGCCTGGGACCCCGCGCATCGATCACGCCCCGTGCCGTCAGTCGCCTCTGGTCCTCCAGGGTCACGCCGGTCGTTTCGACCACCACGGCCTCTCCAGAGATCAGCCGGTCCCCCAATAGAGGGACCACGGCGTCATGCAGCCGCTCGGACGTCATGCTGTTGTAGGGCGTCTCCAAAACGCGCGACCGCGCCGGAAAATAGACTTCATGCCCGTCGGCCCAGCGATGCGCCACAGCGGGCGCCAGCCAGGTTCGATCCGGGTCTTCCAGATCGCTGTCGAAGAAGGACCAGGTGTGGTTGCCCCCGATCCGGCCATCCCGCTCGACGACGGCGACGCGCAGGTCCGGCCGATCCAGCGCCAGCCGCCAGGCGATCAGGCCCGCCGCCAGCCCGCCGCCGACCAGGATCAGATCATAGTCGTCGCTGGCATCACCCATGCAGTGGCTCTAGCACGTCAGGCAGGGCGATAAAGCGTCAGGGCTTCTTCTCGACCATCAGCGCATAGCTGCCGGTCTGGCCCTGGGCGAACGATCCGGCGCGGATTTCATAGGTGCCGTCGCCGGGGGCCTTCCACTCCAGCTTGGCGTGGGTGTCCGACAGGCTGTCGTCATCCGACCCCAGGAGCTCGAACTCGCCATCCTCCTGATCGCGTCCGATGAAAACCACGCTGTCGAATTCGTTGGAGACCATGGTCAGGACCAGCTCCTCATCCTCCTTCAGCGTCACGCGGTAGGCGTCGTAGAAGCTGTTGTCGGCGGCGGTGGCATCGGTCTCGGTCAGGGTGCCGCGCGCGGTCGATCCGACCAGCAGACTGCCTGGTTTCGGCTGCGCCCCCCGGTCGATCAACTCCAGCGAATACAGCCCCTCGCCGTCGGACCCCAGAGGCAAGGCGCGCACGATATAGGTGCCATCCGCAGGGATCGTGAAATCCAGGCGCGAATCCGTTCCTTCGCCCAGGCCGTCATCGTCCGACCCCAGCGATGAGAAATCACCCTCGGCATTGCCGATCTGCAGATAGGTATCGAAGTCACCCGAGCGCATGATGGCGCGGATGCGCTGTCCCTCAGTCGCCGCAAAGCTGTAGGCCTCGAAGTGGCGACCATCGCCGTCCTCATTGTCGGTGTCCGCGATCTCACCCTGGACGGTGGCACCGAAGGCGAGGGGCTGAGGTTGCCGGTCCGGCTCGATCTGGGAGAGCTTCAGGGTATAGTCGCCCGTCGCCTCGGAAAACCCGCGCGCCTGGATCACATAGGAACCCGTCTCCGGGATGGTGAAGCTGATGCGCGCGTTCAGGCCCTCGGCCCCCCCGTCGTCGTCCGTAGCCAGGCTCGCTTCGGCATCGTCGAACAGCTCCAGATAGCTGTCGAAATCCGAGGACATCAGGTCGATCCTGACCCGCTGACCGGCCTGGCCGGAGAAACGGTAGCTGTCGGCCGGATAACCATCCGGGCTGCGGCCATCGGTATCCGTCAATTCGCCCTCGACAGAGTCACCGACTGCGATGGCTGTCGCGACGGCCGGTTCCGGCCCTTCTGACAAGGCCAGCGCGTATGCTCCGGCACCGCTGTCCGATAGCGATGTGACCCGAGCGATATAGTCGCCTGCTTCGGCGGCTGCGAAGACGAGACGCGAATTCAGGCCGGTGTCCGGCCCATCGTCGTTCATGGCCAGTTCGGTGAAGACACCATCCTGCATGCGACCGACGCGAACCACCGGGTCGAAAGCTTCCGAAGTCAGGTCGAAGGTGAAGCGTTGTCCCGCCTCCGCCGTGAACCGATAGGCATCGTAGATCCCGCCGTCTTCAGCTTCCGGATCGTCGCTCGCCAGACTGCCGTCCAGGGTCTGGCCAAGCGTGATCACAGTCGGCTCCGGCACCGGGCCCGGGGGCCGCAGCTCCGTCAGCGTCAGGCTATAGTCCCCGCCCTCAAGCCCAGACAGCGTCCGAGCAAGAAGCCGGTAAGTCCCAGCCTCTTTGGCCGTGAATCGCAGCCGCGAATTGGTGCCGTCGTCCAGCCCGTCGTCATCGCTGGCGAGCGCCTCATCCAGACCATCTTCAAAGACCGCCAGATAGGTGTCGAAGGCTTCGGAGCGCATGACGAACTCGAGCCGCTGTCCCGCGGCGGCCTGGAAGCTGTAGGCGTCGTAGCGATACTCGTCCCCGACCCCCACGGCGTCGTCATCCGTCAGAGCCCCTTGCACCTCTTCGCCGATCGTAAGCGCCGCTACCGGCTGCGCGTCTGTCGATTGCGCCAGGGCCGGAACTGCGCTGAACAGCGCCAAGGCGCTGACGGCGGCGAGAATGGTCTGACGGCGCATGCAAATCCCTCGTGAAGTCGCGCCGATCATAGACGCCGAACCGGCCTGTCTGTAAATCGCTGGCACCGCACGATTCCTGACTCCGGAGCCGAAACCATGACGGCCTTACCCGCTCGCGCCTCCCTGATCGACGGCAAGGCTTTCGCTGCCGGCCTGGTCGAGCGTGTCGCCGCCGCCTCGGCCCGACTGGAGGCGGCGCACGCCGTCAAGCCCGGCCTGGCCGTCGTTATCGTCGGAGAAGACCCCGCCAGCCAGATCTATGTCCGCAACAAGGGCGAAACGACCCTGCGCGCCGGCATGCGCTCGGAAACGCACCGCATGGCTGATACCGTCGGTCAACACGATCTGCTGGCCCTGATCGCCACGCTGAACGCCGATCCCGGCATCCACGGCATTCTGGTCCAGCTGCCCCTCCCCGCCCATATAGATAGCGCCGCCGTCCTGGGAGCCATCGATCCCGACAAGGACGTGGACGGCTTTCATGTGGTCAATGCCGGCCGTCTGGCCGTCGGCCTGCCCGGCCTGGTGCCATGCACGCCGCTGGGGTGCCTGATGCTGCTGAAGGTGGAACTGGGTGACCTGTCGGGTCTGAACGCCGTCATCGTCGGCCGCTCCAACATCGTCGGCAAGCCGATGGCGCAACTGCTCCTGGGTGAAAGCTGCACCGTCACCATCGCTCACTCCCGTACCCGCGACCTGCCCGCACTATGCCGCACCGCCGACATCCTGGTGGCCGCGGTAGGTAGTCCGGAGATGATCAAGGGCGACTGGATCAAGCCGGGGGCCACCGTCATCGACGTCGGCATCAACCGCGTCCCCTCGCGCGATCCGGACAAGGCGGCCCAGGGCAAAACCCGCGTCGTCGGCGACGTCGCCTTCGATGAGGCCGTCACGGTCGCGGGCCGGATCACCCCCGTGCCCGGCGGCGTCGGCCCCATGACCATCGCCTGCCTTCTGGCCAATACCTATACCGCCGCCTGCCGAAGTGCCGGGATAACCCCTGAGGATCTGAGCGCTTGATCGCCGTGACGTGAGTGTCGATAGTCGGCGCATCGCTTGCCGGGAGACACCGATGATCCGCCCTCACCCCCGCCTGATCGCCCTGGCCGCCGTCGTCGCCCTGACCCCCGCCGCTGCCGGTTGCGGCATCAACGCCATCCCGACCAAGGAAGAGAACGCCAAGCGCGCCTGGGCCGACGTCCAGTCCGCCTATCAGCGTCGGGCGGATCTGGTCCCCAATCTTGTCGCGACCGTCCAGGGTGCGGCCGTTCAGGAACGCACCACCCTGACCCAGGTAATCGAGGCCCGCGCCCGCGCCACCGGTGTGACGGTCAGCCCCGAAATGCTCAGCGACCCCGCCGCCTTCCAGCAGTTCCAAGCCGCCCAGGGTCAGCTGTCACAGGCCCTGTCGCGTCTGCTTCTGGTGGTCGAGGCCTATCCGCAGCTGCAGTCCAACCAGAACTTCCTGGTCCTGCAAAGCCAGCTGGAGGGCACCGAGAACCGCATCAACGTCGCGCGCGGCGACTACAATGCCGCCGTCCAGGACTACAACACTACCTTGCGCACCTTCCCGACCGTAATCTGGGCCAAGACGGTGCATGGCGGCTCTCAGCCCATGCAGCCATTCACGGCGACAGAGGCGGCTCAGACCGCGCCCACAGTCAACTTCGACGCCCTGAACCCCACCAGCGCCACACCGCCGGGCGGCTCTGCCCCCGCCACCACGCCCGGTTCAGCCCCACCCGCCCAGTGATCTCCAGCTCCGTGTTCAAGGCCCCAACTTCGTTACGATGGTGCCGTCTGCTGGCCGTCGCTGGCCTGCTGTGCCTGGCGGACCTGACGCCCGCTCTGGCGCAGACGCCGCTGACCTTCCCGCCTCTGGAGGGCCGCGTCGTCGATGGCGCGCGCCTGTTGTCGCCGGCCAAGGAGCAGGAAATCACGGCGAAGCTGGAGGCCCTGGAGCGCGAAACCACCGATCAGGTCGTCGTCGTCACCATCGAAAGCCTTCAGGGCCATGAGATCGAGGATTATGGCTATCAACTGGGCCGCGCCTGGGGCATCGGCCGTCAGGACAAGGACAACGGCGCCCTGTTGCTGATCGCGCCGGACGAGAAGAAGGTCCGGATCGAGGTCGGCTACGGCCTCGAGCCTGTCCTGACCGACGCCATGTCGGCTTTGATCATTCAGAACGCCATTCTGCCCGCCTTTCGTCAGGGCGATTTCGAGCGAGGCATCACCCAGGGCGTGGATGCTATCGACGAACAGCTCCGCCTTGACCCGACCGAGGCTCGCGCATTGGCCGAAGCCGCCGAACGCCCCAGGGCCAAAGCGCCGATAGCCATCGCCGTCATCGTCGCCCTGGTCTTCGCCTTTCTGGTTCTGGCAATGATCGGCGGCGTAAACCGGGGCCGTAGACGACGAGGCGGTGACGGCCTGGCCCCCATTCTGATCTGGGCGGCGTCCGAGGCCATGCGTTCACGTGGTGGACACGGGGGCGGTGACGGATTCGGCAGCGGCGGCTTTGGTGGTGGCGGCGGCTTTAGTGGCGGTGGAGGCAGCTTCGGCGGTGGCGGAGCATCCGGCGGATGGTGATCAAACTGGCTCCCGACACGTATCAGCGCATCGCCATGGCCATTGCCGAGGCCGAGACCCGAACGTCTGGCGAAATCTTCTGCGTCATGGCGCGCGAAGTCTCCTCATACCGAGACGTTTCGCTGGGGTGGGCCGCGGCGGCAGCCCTGATTCTGCCTTTGGCGCTCATTCCGCTCGGCATGGATCCCAGCTGGATCCCAGGATTGGCGGATGCCTGGCAAGCCACCCATCTGGCCTTCGCCGACGTCGCCATGGCCCAGACCCTTTCAGCCTATGCGCTGATCCAGGCTGCGACCTTTGTGGTGGTCTATCTGTTGACGTCCATTCCCACCTTGCGTCGTCGGGTCACACCGCGCAGCGTGCGGCAGGCACGCGTTCGCCGTGCGGCCCTTCAACAGTTCCTTGCCCACGGCCTGCATGTGACTGAAGCTCGTACAGGTGTCCTGCTGTTTGCCTGCGCTGCCGACCATCAGGTCGAGGTCATCGCTGATGAGGGCATCCACAGCCGTGTCGATCCCGATGTCTGGGCCAAGGCCGTGCAAGCCCTGTCTCGCGGCCTGAAGGCCAATGATCCGGTCGATGGATTCGAGACCGCGATCGGCCTGTGCGGCGATGTGCTGGCTCAACACTTCCCGCCCAAGGTCTTCAATCGCAATGAAGTCGAGGACAAGCTGATCGTGATCTGATCACGCAACGCACCGTCGCTTTCACGTCGCAATCGGTGGCCATACGACGGCTGCCGTCTGCTCGCTCATCCGGACCCCCATGCCCCGTCTGCTGACCTACAATGTGCATCGCTGCGTCGGGACGGATCGGCGGCTGGATGTCGGCCGCATCGCCGCAGTGATCGCGGAACAGGAACCGGACATCGTCTGCCTGCAGGAACTGGACGTCGGCCGCGCGCGCACAGGCCATGTCGATCAGGCCGAGGCCATCGCGCGCGACCTGACCATGACCTTCCACTTCAACGCGGCCATGCGGATCGAGGCGGAAGAGTACGGCGATGCTATTCTGACCCTGCGGCCAGAACGGCTGGTCAAATCAGGTGCACTTCCGACCATTCGCGGCGTGCCCGGCCTGGAGCCGCGCGGAGCCGTTTGGGTCGAGATCGACTTCGACGGCGTGCCCCTGAATGTCATCAACACCCATCTGGGACTGGTTCCGCGAGAGCAGAGGCTTCAGGCCGCAGCCCTGATCGGTTCCGGCTGGTTGGCACATCCTGAACGGGTCGGGCCGACCATCCTGACCGGCGATTTCAACGCCACCTCCATCACCAGGCCCTATCGCACCTTCACCAGCCGCCTCGCCGATGCCCAGCGCCTGCTGGGCCTCAAGCCCTCGGTGAAGACCTTCCCGTCGACCTTCCCGACCATCCGCATTGACCACGCCTTCGTCACGCCAGAGATCGTGCCGACGCGAATCTGGGCTCCACGCTCGCCCTTGGCCCGCGCCGCTTCGGATCACCTGCCGCTGGTGATGGATTTCGAGATCAGGCCGACTGAAGCGGCAGCCGGCGCCGCGACCGAACCCGGCGACGCCACGGCCTGAAGGCATCTGCGGTCGAGGTAGGATCGCCGAGCTGGAACTCGGCAATCAACCGTTCGATGTTCGACGGCGCTGTTGCGCCCAGCACCTTCATCCGTCCGGTGTCGAAGCGCAAAACGGCTTCCCCCACCGACTGGCTCAGGGCTTCGGCGGCGGCAAAGGCATCGGTGTCCACACCGATCCAGTGGCCCAGCGTCCGGTGCCGGAACCTGGCGATGGCAGCACGTCCCTCCTCTGTGCCCGGTTCCGTCGCGATGTCGCATTCTGTATCGAACCCCAAGGAGCGATTGTTCAGATTGGTCGAACCGATCCTCAGGATTTCGTCGTCATAGATCGACACCTTGGCATGGACGATGATCCGCTCATCGCCCCTGGTCCACGGCGTGAAGGCAAAGAAGCGGTTGTGCCGGTCGGCCTGCTCCAGCCGGTACAGAACCTCGGACCGAGCCGTATCCATGGTCATTCGGTCGAACCAGCTGGGGCTTGTACCTGTCGAGACCAGCACGATCTCCGGACCGTCCCACTCCTCAAGCCGCTCGGCCAGGGCGGCCGCGATCACGGGCGAGGTGAAATACTGGTTCTCAAGATAGATCAGCCGTCTGGCCTTCCTGATCAGATCCAGATGCAGAGCCTCATTCTCCCGCACCTCGACCTTGGAATGCCAGCGTGGCTCGGTTCGGGCGATGGCCACGGGCGTATCGCGCAAGTCGGGTTCTACCCCGTCCGGCCACGGATCGCTGGTCACCGTGTCCGGTACGGTCCTTTCCCACGTTGATTTGAACCACCGGTGCCGCGCCAGGTCGCCCAGAGCCTTGGCCGCCGGCCCGTCCATCACCGCCATGACCTCGTGCCGCGGCGAGCAGATCACGCCCGACGGCTGGCATCGGCGCGGATCGCCGTCCAGATGCTCCGAGGTGTCCCACCGGTCGGTGGCGATATCTCCACCCCCGACGAAGGCCACAGCGTCATCAATTATCACCACCTTCTGATGGTGACAGGCTCCCGGAATGCCGGGGTCAAGCCGGAACTCCACCATTCGCTTGCGAAACCAGCGTTGCGACTTGTGTGGATAGAACCCTTGGGACGCCGCAATCAGCAAGGGTGACTTCCAGATCAGCATCCGCACGTCCAGGTCTGGCCTGGACCGCACCAGTCTGCGTAGCTGGTGACCGATCTGGGCTTGATGGTCGTGGCGGTGGCTTTCCGGGTCCAGTCGCGTGCGCGGATCAAACTGCCACCCCAGGATGACGATCGACTTCTGAGCCTTGGCGATCGATGACCGCAAGGCTTCAAAGTAGGCGTCGTTCTCCATCAGCACGGCGAACCGGTGGGCTGCGTCGACCCTCCAGCAGTTCCGTCCCGGATCGAAACCTGTTGCGCGCGTGTCCGTCATGCCGTGACCCTAGCCGATTTCCATGACGGCTGGTCCAGCAAGTATGCTTAAGCTGACACCCTTTCGACACGGATTGTCCAAACGCCAGTTTGCGAGCATAATGCACATCGTCATTCTGACAGGGGACGTCGCCGATGCAGGCGCTGATCGAGTTGATCGCGGGGTTTGTCGCCATGCTGGTGGCCGTCGCCCTGTCGCAATTCGGCCTGAACGTCGACATGCCGACCAAGCCGGACCGTGAGATTCATCGGGTCCGGGACTGCGGTGACCTGCAGAGCGCGGCTGTCATCGACGTCTCGCATGATCGTCAGCAAAGCTGCTGATTCGCCCCCGTCTTTCGACCTGAATCGCCTTTTCCCCTGTCGATTGAACCGCTAGGGTTTTCCTCGTCCTCCCGGCGTCGCGCCTCGATGCCCCCTCGTGACGAGTTCGACGCATCATGAAGTCCCGCCAACGGCCCCCGCTGAACCTGTCATCACCGGATCCGGTCGAGGATCACAGCGACCCACGGCCTGCAGTCGAGGCTGAAGCCGAACTTTCGGAAGACGACCGTCCAATGTCAGAGCGCCGTCGCCGTCGTCTGGCCGAAGAACAGACCCGTCAGGCCCAGGCACGGGCTCAGGCCATGGCAGAGGCGGAACGCGCCGCGTCGGTTGATGCCGTCATACCGGTAGCGTCCGCCCCGATCCAGACATCAGGTGAGGGCTCCTTGGCCCCCTTCGAGACCCCACCCCCACCGACGACGATCCGATCGCGCAAGACCGCCACACCGTCCGAGGGTCGGCCCTATCTGATCGCCGGGCTGGCGTCTGCGGCCTGGGTCGCGGGAGTCGCAGCCTGGCTGACCTTCGAGGTCAGCGCGGGGACCGCCGAGTTGGAGCCGCTGCGTCTCGCCGTCTATGCCCTGATCGCCCTGGCCCCTGTAGGACTGGCCATCATGCTGGCCCATGCGGTGCGTCAGGGGGCCGGACTGGCCGCCGAGACCCGCCGTGCCCGCGAACTGGCCGAAGCCCTGGTCGCTCCTACGGCCTTGGCAGCCCAGCAGACAGGCACTGTGCTTCAGTCGCTGCGCAACGACATCGACCTGGCCTCGGTCGCCGCCGAACGTGCGCGACACGACATGACCCTGTTGCGCGAGGCTCTGGTTCAGGAAACCACCCGCCTGACCGACGCGGCCGACGTCGCGGGCCGTACCGCCCGCCGTCTGGTTGAGCAGTTGGGGGCTGAACGCACCGAAATGCATGCTCTCGGCACCCGGCTCGACGCCCAGGCTACCGGTGTGGCCGAGGCCGTCGAGCGCCAGTCCCGCATGGTCATCGACGCTTCAGATCTGGCTCAGACGCAGCTGCGGGAGGCCGAGGCTGCGCTTGCCGCGCGTGCCGCCGATCTGGCCGCAGCGGCCGGTGAAGCCCAGGACGCGGCCCGTGTGGCCGCCGATGACCTGGCCCGCCAGACCCTGCGTCTGGAGAACGCCGGGGCCGGTGTGGCCGAACAGATCCAGTCCGTCGAAGAAGGACTGGGCCAGCAGCGCGCCGCACTGGTCACCGCTGCACTGGGGCTTCGCACCGATCAGGAAGACTTCTCGGCCCAGGTCGAGAGCCAGCGCGCCCAGTTGACCGAACAATTGTCGGCGACACGCTCGGTCACGCAGGATCTTGGCGACACCACCCAGCGCACGACGGAATCGATCAAGGACCTGGTGGAGGCCGCGACCGACCAGTTCCGTGCCCTGGTCGACATGTCCCAGCGCGAAGCCGATGGTTTCGACGCCGCCACGAAACTGGCACTCGATAAGTTCGAAGCCCTGGCGGCCGAGGCCCGCGACGCCTTGGTCGAGGAGACACGCCGCGCCTTGGCCGCACTTCAGGCTACCGCAGAGGATTCGCGTCAGGCTGCGACCGAGGCTGCCGACCTGGCCCAGGTCCGCGTTGATCGCTTGGGCGAGGCCCTGTTCGAGGCCGCCCAGAAGGCCGATCACGCCGCCGACACCCGCATCGATGGTGCCCGCAAGATCGTCGCCGAGACCGCCGGCATGGTCGATGAGGCGGGCGAACGCGCCCTGATGCGGCTGGAATCGACGGTCGAACGCATGAATGATGCCTTGGCTCGCATCGACAACACCATCGGCGAACTGGACGACCGCGCCGCACGCCTGCCCGAAGAAGCTCAAGCTCGCGTCGAAGCCGTCCGCGCCTCGGTCGAACAAGGCTTGGCCGCTCTGTCCGCCGCCTCCCAGAAGGCGGCATCTGATACCGAGGCCCTCGATCTCGGCTTTCAGGAGCGCGTGCGCCGCAACTACGACATGCTGACCGAGGCGGTCCGTCTGATGGGCGTCGTGTCCGGTGAACCTGCTGGGAGTCGCCGCCGTGACGCGACGGCTACACCGGCCACGGCTGTTCCAGAGGCCCCGGCCAAGCCGGAACCCGCCTTGCGTCCAGCCCTGCCCCACAAGGACGAGGCGCGCGGCTTCGGACTTCGCAGTCGTCTGAAGCTGGAGCCCGCTCCGGCCCCGATTTCCCCTCCCGCCAACCCCTCTGACTGGGCGGATCCGGACGGTTCCGCTGCCGACGAAGAGCCGCTCGATCTCGACACACCGGTCATGCCCGGTGTCGAGGCCGAGGCCCTGGGTGAGCGTATCACCGCCGCCATTCGACGCATGGGCGTGGACCCGAATGCCCTGCTGCCACGCTCCCGTGTCGAGGAGGCCGCCCAGGCCATCACCATCGGAGACCCCGATCGTGCTCGCCAGATCGTGCGAAGGGTCGCCCCTGCCGCTGTGCGCAGCGTGTCCCGTCGCGTGTTGACCGACACTGACATGCGCGCGGACGCCGAAGCCTATGTTCGATCCTTCTCGCGGGGTCTTACCGAACGGGCGGCGGCGCGTGATGGAGCCGCTGTGCTGGGCCAGCTCACGTCGGACGGCGGACGAGCCTACATGCTTCTGGATGCCGCCATCGGCGATCTGGGCTAAGCCATTGAACGATTGTGTATTGACGGAACCGGCCTGTTTCCGACACGGTCCCGGCTTCTGTCACAGTAGCGTCATGCACAGGCGGGGGCCATGCTCGACACCCGATCTCTAGAAGCGTCGGACACACGCCCGGCTATCGCCATCTGCGCCTATGAAATTGGCGAAACCGGCTGGGACCCGGTCGAAGATCTGTCAGGCGAGGCCTGGAACCCGACCGGTGCCCGGACCTTGGCCATCGACCCGGCTGAACCCACTGCCTTGGCAGTCACGCTGTCCGAAGCCCTGACCCTTCCTGCCTGCCGAGGACTTTTGCTGGTAGGCAGGACCCGTGAGGGTGCTGGTTTCAGGCTCCAGATCAGAACCGAAAACCGGTCCCTGGACGGCACACATCGCGGCAACAGCGACGGGCCAGGTGTAGCCCGCGCCACGGCACCGGTGGCCGAAATGATCCGCGAGCTGAACGAGGCCGGCCTGAAAGCTGGCGTCAGCTCTGAGACTGAGGACGACGTCGGCAGCTACCTTCTGTATCGCGTTCTCGCCGCCCTGCCCGAGGGCATGGATACGCCCGCCATCGGCCTGTTGCGCGCGCCGGTAGACGAACCCGACGATCGCGTACAGCGTGCCGTCAAGGCTGCGGCCCAGGCCATGGCCCGGCATCTGGCACCCCTGCCCCGGCCCCGCGCCGCCTGAGGCCGGTCCGCAGCATCAAAGCCGCACAAAGCCCCAGGGCCGACAAAGCTGCCATCGCCCAATAGCCCCCGGCCCCGAACCGGTCATACAGTGGCCCCGATACAATGGTGGCCAGCCCGATCAGAATTCCGGCCGACAACACCGAGCTCAGGGTCTGTGCCGCTGTGTGTCCGTCAGGTGGTGACAGGCGCTCCACCAGCTGTAACCCGGCCAGGAAGGTCGCGGCGAACGTCAGGGCGTGCAAAGCCTGCAAAGGCCACAGTGCCCAAAGTGGCGGAGCCATCGCCATTAACGACCAGCGCAGGATCGAGGCGATACAGCCGATCACCAGCAAGCTCCACGGCCCGATTCCGGCCCGCCTGCGCCACGGCTCTACAACCCACATCAGCGCGATCTCGACCACCACGCCGAACGCCCACAGCTGGCCCGTGACCGCCGCACTGATCCCCTGCGTCTGCCACAGGATGGCGGAGAAGCCATATTGGAAAGCGTGCGCCGCCTGTACCACCCCGATGGCGAAGATGGCGAGCATGAAGACCGGATCGGCCAAAAGCCGACCCAGCCCCCTGAACCGCTCGCGACCGCGAACCGTCGCGCCATCCGTGACACGCTCGCTCGGCAGGAGGACCGCGGCCACGAGCACAATGCCCAGGGCCGCGACCACACTGGCGACGATCACCGCGTCCACCGGCGTGCGCAGAAGCAGCGCCCCCATCCCCAGATTGGCCAGGACGAAGGCGGCCGAACCGGCTCCTCTAGGCAATGAGAAGGTAAACCCGTGTCGTGCCGCCAACCGCAGGGTCAGCACGTCACTCAGCGGGATCAACGCCGCCGCCGCCGTCGCGCCCACGAACCAGCCGATGGCCCAGCCCGCAAAGCCATTGGCCAGCCCGGCCCCGGCATAGCCTGCCGCCATCACAGCCCCCAGAATGGCGATCGGTGCCCGCCGCGTCAGGAACCCGTCGGCCCAGACGGCCAGCGCTGGTCCCGTCACCAGCCGCCCCAGCATGGGCGCGGCCAGCAGCACTCCGATCTCGGCCCCGCTCAGCCCCTGCGCCCGGAACCAGAGGCCAGCGAACGGCAGTGTCACACCATTGGCCGCGAACAGCAGGACGTATTGCAGGGCCATGCGGGCGGCGGGTGACATAAGTCGGGGTCTAGCAGACGCGCCTGATTCCATGCTCTACCTAGTGTTCCATGATACTGTCACGCTTGCTTGCCCCCTTTGCCTGTCTGAACGGTGCCATGGCCGTTGCTCTGGGAGCTTTCGCTGCTCACGGCGCAGGACCGGGTGTGAAAACCCTGCTGACCACTGGGGCGCAATACCAGATGGTGCACGCACTGCTCGCTCTGGTCTGCGTTCTCTGGCCGACGCGTGATCGCCTGATCGTCGTCGCAGGGTGGCTGGCAGCGGCGGGCGGCCTGATCTTCTCCCTGGCCCTTTCGGCCATTGCTCTTCTTAGCCTGAAGGCGATGGGGGCCGTCGCTCCGATCGGCGGCCTGCTGATGATTCTGGCCTGGCTCTTGCTGGCCGTCTGCGCCCTGCGCGCCCAATCCAGACCCGCCTGACCGGGCGAACACGAAAGACCGATTAAAGTATGGCTTTTCCATCGCCCTCGACCCGCCGCGACCTCTATCCCGAGATCGAGGCCTATCAGACCGGCCTCATGACGACCGACAGCGTCCATGAAATCTACTGGGAGCAGAGTGGCAATCCGGACGGCATCCCGGTCATCGTCCTGCACGGAGGCCCAGGCGGAGCGGTCAATCCCGGCATGCGCCGCTATTTCGACCCTGCGAAATACCGCATCGTCATGCTGGACCAGCGCGGCTGCGGCCTCAGCCGGCCCAATGCCTCGCTGGAAGACAACACCACCTGGACCCTGATCGCCGATATCGAGCGTCTGCGCGACCAACTGGGCATCGACAAGTGGGTGATCTTCGGCGGAAGCTGGGGCTCCACCCTGTCGCTGGCCTATGCGATCACGCATCCGGAGCGCGCCCTGGGTCTGGTCCTGCGGGGCATATTCCTGCTGACAAAGCCGGAACTGCACTGGTTCTATCAGGACGGTGCCTCACACATCTTCCCTGACGCCTGGGAGCGGTTTCTGGAGCCCATCCCCGAGGATGAACGTCACGATCTGATGGGGGCCTATTACAAGCGGCTGACCGGAAACGATGCGGCAGAACGCGATCGCTGCGCCATCGCATGGTCCAGCTGGGAAGGTGAGACCGTCAGCGTTCAGGGGCCAGCGGCTCGCCCCGACCGCTTCGCCGAGGCCGAGTTCGCCGTCGCCTTCGCCCGTATCGAATGCTGGTACTTCATGAACGGCGGCTTCTTCCCCGAGGAGAACTGGCTCCTGAACAACGTTCACCGCATCCGTCACCTGCCCTGCTGGATCGCGCAAGGACGGTTCGACGTCGTCACCCCCATGACCAGCGCATGGGCCCTGCACCGTGCCTGGCCGGAAGCCAAGCTGGACGTCATCCCCGACGCAGGACACGCCTCCAGCGAACCCGGCATCATCGACAGCCTGGTCCGCGGTACAGATTGGGCGGCAGGGCTTTAAAGCCCCAGCTTCGCCTTCAGGATGTCGTTGACGGCCGCCGGGTTGGCCTTCCCACCCGTCGCCTTCATGACCTGACCGACGAACCAGCCCAGGGCCTGAGGCTTCTCGGCGACGGCGGCAGCCTTGTCGGGGTTGGCGGCGATGATGTCGTCGATGGCCTTTTCGATCGCGCCGGTGTCGGTGACCTGTTTGAGGCCGTGCTTTTCGACGACCTCGGCGGGTGAGCCTTCGCCATTCCAGACGTGGTCGAAGACCTCCTTGGCGATCTTCGACGAGATGACGTTGGTCTCGATCAGTTCGACCAGCTGGGCCACATGGGCGGCGGGCAGAGGGTTGTCGCTGAAGTCGCGGCCGTCAGCGGCCAGGCGGGCGGAAACCTCATTGGTCACCCAGTTGGACACCAGCTTGGCGTCACGACCCTTGGCGGCCTCTTCGAAATAGTCGGCCTTGGCCTGTTCCGAGATCAGCACCACGGCGTCGTATTGCGACAGGCCATAGTCGGCCATCAGGCGACGGCGTTTGGCATCGGGCAGTTCGGGCAGGTCGGCCTTGATACCGTCGATCCAGGCCTGCTCCAGCTCCAGCGGCAGCAGGTCGGGGTCGGGGAAGTAGCGATAGTCCATCGCCTCTTCCTTGGACCGCATCGAACGGGTTTCGCCGGCTGTGGGATCGTACAGGCGCGTCTCCTGATCGATCTTGCCGCCGTCCTCCAGGATCTCGATCTGGCGACGGGCCTCGTAGTTGATGGCCTGCGAAATGAAGCGGAACGAGTTGACGTTCTTGATCTCGCAGCGCGTGCCCAGATGGCTGAAGTCGCCGGTTTCCTTGAACCTGGCGTACTGGCCCCCCCGGCAGACGGACACGTTCACGTCGGCGCGCAGATTGCCCTTTTCCATGTCGCCGTCGCAGGTGCCGAGGTAGATAAGGATGGTGCGGATCTTCTTGACGTAGGCGACCGCCTCTTCCGGCGAGCGGATGTCCGGACGCGACACGATCTCCATCAGGGCCGTGCCCGCGCGGTTCAGGTCGACGTAGCTCTCCGTCGGCGACAGGTCGTGGATCAGCTTGCCCGCATCCTGCTCCAGATGCAGGCGTTCGATGCCGACGTTGAAGAAGCTGCCGTCCTCGGCCTCGACCTCGACGACGCCCTCGCCGACGATGGGGAAGTACAGCTGGCTGATCTGATAGCCGGTGGGCAGGTCGGGGTAGAAATAGTTCTTGCGGTCGAACTGGCTGCGTTTGTTGATCTGCGCGTTCAGGCCCAGGCCCGTCCGAACGGCCTGTTCGACGCAGTGCTTGTTCAGGGTCGGCAGCATGCCGGGAAAGCCTGCATCGACCAGCGACACCTGCTCGTTCGGGCCCGCGCCAAAGCCGACAGCGGCACCGGAGAACAGCTTGGCCTTCGACGCCACCTGGGCGTGAATCTCCAGCCCCATGACGATTTCCCAGGCACCGGTGCGGCCCTGGATGAGTTTGGAAGTATCAGCCATTAGCGCGGCCCCGACGGAAAATAGTGAAAATAAGCAAAGACAGAGCGGCAAACACTGTCGCCGCGCCAAACACGGCCTGCTGACCTGCGTAAGCCTGTGTCATGAACGGCGGGGGCAATTCGGGATTCCACAAGGTCATGAACACCCAAGTTCCGATGAACTGCATCCCAGTCCAAAAAAGAAACCAGACAAGAGCGAGCAAGATTATCTGGAGCAAAGAAGCACCCGCCCGTCGCGCCGCAGTCAACCAGAACAGGCCGCACAGCGCCGCCAGAACTAGCGAGCTCAGACTGGCGAACCCGAGCATCTCGGACGGAAGCCCATACGAGATAAGCCAGTCCGAAAGGAAGGGCAGCACTGACAGCGCCACAGCTGCGGCGAGCCAAACTGCGCCCGGAAGCCGCGTCACCACCACTTCTCGGGCTTCGCGACAAACCCCGCCGCATCTTCCAGCGCGCTCGCCACCTGGAACACTGTCGCCTCGTCCAGGGCCTTACCGATGACCTGAAGACCGAGCGGCAGGCCGCCGCTGTCCAGACCCGCAGGCACGGAGATGCCCGGCAGGCCCGCCAGATTGGCGGTCACGGTGAAGATGTCGTTCAGATACATCTGCAGCGGATCGATCTGCTTGTCGCCCAGCGCAAAGGCGGCCGACGGCGTAGACGGGGTCACGATGGCGTCGACCTTATCCCAGACATTGTCGAAGTCTTCGGCTATGCGGCGGCGGACCTTCAGGGCGCGGACGTAATAGGCGTCATAGAATCCGGCCGACAGTACATAGGCCCCGATGGTCAGGCGGCGCTGGACCTCCTTGCCGAAGCCCTCGGCGCGGCTTGTCTCGTACAGGTCCGTCAGGCTGGTCGTGCCCTCGGCGCGGTGGCCGAAGCGCATGCCATCATATCGGGCCAGGTTGGACGAGGCCTCGGCCGGGGCGATGATATAGTAGGCCGGCAGCGCGTATTTGGTGTGCGGCAGGCTGATCGGCACGATCTCGCAGCCCGCGGCCTTCAGCCAGGCAATCCCCTGATCCCACAACGCCTGGATCTCGGCGGGCATGCCGTCGACGACATATTCTGCGGGCACGCCGATGCGCAGGCCCTTGACCGACTTGCCCAGAGACTGGGTCCAGTCCGGGGTCTGGATATCGAGGCTGGTCGCGTCCTTCGGATCGAAGGAGCACATGGAGCGCAGCAGGATGGCGGCGTCCTCGACCGTCTTCGTGATCGGCCCGGCCTGGTCCAGCGAACTGGCGAAGGCCACCATGCCGAAGCGGCTGGCGCGGCCATAGGTGGGCTTGATCCCGACCGTGCCGGTGAAGGCAGCGGGCTGGCGGATCGAGCCGCCGGTGTCCGACGCCGTGGCGGCCAGGCACAGGTCGCCCGCGACAGCCGAGGCGGAGCCGCCGGAAGAGCCGCCCGGTGTCAGTTCGGCATTCGAGGTCTTTGACTTCCACGCGTTCTTCACCGGACCGAAGGCGGAGGTCTCGTTGGACGAGCCCATGGCGAACTCGTCCATGTTCAGCTTGCCCAGCATGACCGCGCCGTCGGCCCAGAGGTTGGACGTGACGGTCGATTCATACGGCGGCACGAAGCCGCGCAGCATGTTGGACCCGGCCGTCGTCTGGACGCCCTGGGTGCAGAACAGGTCCTTGATGCCCAGCGGCGCGCCTTCCAACGCCCCGCCCTCGCCCTTGGCCAGGCGGGCGTCGGAGGCGCGCGCCATCTCCAGCGCCTTGTCCGTGGTCTGGACCACGAAGGCATTCAGCGTCGGATTGGCGGCGTCGATGTTGGCGACGAAGGCCCTGGTGATTTCCTCGGAGGAGAAGTCGCGGGCCTTGAGGCCGTCGAGGGCAGCCTTGAGGGTCAGTTTGGTCAGGTCGGACATACTATTCGACCACCTTGGGCACGACGAAGAAGCCGTCGGCGGACCGCGGCGCATTGGACAGGACAGCCTCGACCTTGCCGCCATCGGTGACGACGTCGTCGCGCAGGCGCATGGGCTGGGCCACATTGGAGGTCATGGGCTCGACGCCGTCGATGTCGACCTCGTCCAGCTGTTCGATCCAAGCCAGGATGCCGTTCAGCTCCTTGGCCAGCGGCTCCAGCCGGTCTTCGGGGGTCTTGATGCGGGCGAGGTGGGCGACCTTGCGCACCGTCGCGGCGTCGATGGCCATGCGGCCCTCCAGAAACAGTTCCAAGCGGGCGGGATTAGCGGCCCCGACTGGATTTCACAAGGATTCAGACGCCGCAACGGCTTTGACAGCGGGGCCGTGTGCGCCTACCGCCGCGCGGTGAGTGAAATGACCCTTCAAGCCCTGTCCGAATCGACGCCCCCGGGAACCGCCTGGCTGGGGCTGGATCTGGGCGAGAAGACCATCGGCGTGGCCGTGTCCGACACCAGCCGCATGATCGCCAGCCCGCTGTCGCTGATCCGCAAGGTCAAGTTCACGCAGGATGCCGAGGCCCTGTTCAAGATCATGAACGGACGCCGCGTGTCGGGACTGGTCATCGGCCTGCCGCTGAACATGGACGGCACAGAAGGGCCACGCGCCCAGTCGTGCCGGGCCTTTGCGCGCAATCTGCAAAGGCTGCGACCCGTGCCCTACGCCTTCCAGGACGAGCGGCTGTCGACCAGTGCGGTGGAACGGTTCCTGATCGAGGACCTCGACCTGAACCGCAAGCGCCGGGCCAATGTCGTGGACCGCACGGCCGCCGCCTGGATATTGCAGGGTGCGCTGGACCGGCTGCGCGCTTCCCCTCTCGCCTGACTGGCCCTATAGCCGGGCCTCGATGAGACAGCCCGACGCCCTCACCGATCTGATTCGCGAACGGCTGATGCCGTTTCCGAAGGCCCATTTCCTCGCCGCCGGCGACCTGAATGCGGCGACCGCCCCTGCCCTGCTGGATCTGGCCGACGCCTTCGTCGATCTGAACCGGTCGAACGCCAAGGGCCTGGACCTGATGCGCGGGCGCACGGTGGTGAACCTGTTCTTCGAAAACTCGACCCGGACCAGCGCCTCGTTCGAGATCGCGGCCAAGCGGCTGGGGGCGGATGTGACGGCGCTGTCGCCCAGGACATCCTCCGTGGCCAAGGGCGAGACCCTGATCGATACAGCGGCGACGCTGAACGCCATGAAGCCGGACGTGCTGGTTATCCGCCATTCGGCCTCCGGTGCGGCTGACCTGTTGAGCCAGAAGGTCGGCTGTGCGGTCGTCAACGCCGGCGACGGGCGGCACGAACACCCGACCCAGGCCCTGCTGGACCTGCTGAGCCTGCGCCGGGCGTTCGGCGATGTCGGCGGTCTGACGGTCGCCATATGCGGCGACATCGCCCATAGCCGGGTGGCGCGGTCGAACGTGGCCCTGCTGTCCATGATGGGCGCGCGAGTGCGGCTGATCGGGCCGCCGACGCTGGTGCCGGGCGATGCCGACCGCTGGGGCTGCGAGGTGTTTCACGACATGAAGGACGGCCTGCAAGGCTGCGACGTCGTGATGATGCTGCGTCTTCAGCTGGAGCGGATGGAGGGCGCGCTGGTGCCCTCGACCCGCGAGTATTTCCGCTTCTGGGGCCTGGACCGCGAGAAGCTGGCCTGGGCCAAGCCGGGGGCGAAGGTCATGCATCCGGGGCCGATGAACCGGGGCGTGGAGATCGATTCCGACGTCGCTGACGACCTGTCGGTGTCCCTGATCCAGGATCAGGTCGAGATGGGCGTGGCGGCTCGCATGGCGGTGCTCGCGGCCTTGTCGGTGCGGCTGGATGGAGCGGCAGCATGAGCGCCATATCATCCACGGCCCTAGCCATACTGAACGCGCGCCTGATCGACCCGGCATCGGACTATGACGGGCCCGGTGCGGTGCTGGTCGAGGACGGACGGATCGTCGAGGTGATCCGGGGCACTCATGCGGTCGCTCCCGCTGGCATCCGGGTCATCGATGCCGACGGCCGCTGCCTGGCACCCGGCCTGATCGACATCCGGGTCAAGACGGGCGAGCCGGGCGCCGAACCGAAGGAGACGCTGAAATCAGCGGCCCAGTCGGCCGCGGCCGGCGGCGTCACCACCATCGTCATCCAGCCCGATACCGACCCGGCCATCGACGACCCGGCTATGATCGACTTCATCCAGCGGCGCGGAGCTGCTTTGGGGCTGGTGAACGTGCGGGCGGCGGGGGCCGCCACCCGGACCTGCGACGGTCAGCGTATGGCCGAGATCGGTCTGATGGACGAAGTCGGGGCGCTGTATTTCACCGACGTCGACCGGGTGATCTCCAATACCCGCACCCTGCAGCGGGTCATGAGCTATGCCGCCACCTTCAATGCCCTGATCTCCTGCCGCCCGGCCGATCCCTGGCTATCTGAAGGAGCCGTGGCGACCAGTGGCGAACTGGCCACGCGGCTGGGCCTTTCGTCGGTGCCCGCCATCGCCGAACGCATCCAGCTGGAGCGTGATCTGGCCCTGGTCGAACAGACCGGCGCGCGTTTCCTGGTGGACCAGATTTCGACCGAGGGCGCGCTGGAAACCCTGGCCCGCGCGCGCGCCAAGGGGCTGGAGATCGCCGCCTCGGTGTCGGTCAACCACCTCTGCTTCAACGAGATCGACATCGGCGACTATCGCACCTTCTACCGGCTGGACCCGCCCCTGCGCAGCGAGGCGGACCGACAGGCCCTGATTGAGGCCGTGCGCGAAGGCCTGATCGACGTCATCACATCCGCCCACGCCCCTGCTCCCGCCGAGGACAAGCGCCGTCCCTTCAGCGAGGCGACGCCCGGAGCCATCGGCCTGGAAACCCTGCTGCCCGCCGCCCTGACCCTGCATCACGAGGCCGGGCTGGACCTGCTGGATGTGCTGCGTCCATTGACCACCGGCCCGGCCAGCCTGCTGGGCCTCGAAGCAGGACGCTTGGCCGAGGGCGCGCCCGCCGACCTCATCCTGTTCGACGCCAACGCCCCCGTCGTGATCGACGCGGCCACGCTGAAATCCAAATCCAAGAACTCGCCGTTCGACGGCCGCCGCCTGCAAGGCAAGGTCTTGCTCACCGTCGTCGGTGGCCGCATCGTCCACGGCGACGTCTGACAGGAGCGAATCAGTTGCCCGAACCCGCCATGCCTTTTGCGGCAGTGCTCGCCCTCATGGCGGTTGGCGGCTATCTGCTGGGCTCCATTCCGTTCGGCGTGATCCTGACGCGACTGGGCGGCGCGGGCGACGTGCGCAGCATCGGCTCCGGCAACATCGGCGCGACCAATGTGCTGAGGACCGGGCGCAAGGACCTGGCCATCGCCACCCTGTTGCTGGATGCGGGCAAGGGGGCGGCGGCTCTTCTGCTGGCCAAGGCTCTGATGGGCGGCACCAGTCCGAATGCCGAAATCGCGGGTGCGGTGGCGGGTGGTGCGGCCTTTCTGGGCCACCTGTTTCCCGTCTGGCTTAAGTTCAAGGGTGGCAAGGGGGTGGCGACTTTCTTTGGCCTGATGCTGGCGGCCTGGTGGCCGCTCGGTTTGGCGGCGGCAGTGATCTGGCTGCTGACGGCGGCCTTGCTGAGGATGTCATCGCTAGCGGCGCTGGTCGCTTCGGCAGCGACGCCTCTGGTCGGGCTGATGCCTATAGCCGTCCTGAACCTGCCCGCACCCCAGCCGATCATTATGCTGGCGGCATTTACCGCCGTGCTGATCTGGGTGAGGCACCACGAGAATATCGCTCGCCTCTTGAAGGGCGTGGAACCGCGCATCGGGGCCAAGTCGGCGTGAGCACAGGCCTGAGCGAGGCCGAGCGTTTCGCGCGGGTGCGCCTGGCTCGCACCGACAAGGTTGGGCCCGTCACCTTTCGCCAGTTGCTGGACCGGTTCGGCAGCGCGGGGCGCGCAGTCGAGGCCCTGCCCGACCTGATCCGCAAGGGCGGCGGCACAGGTCATACCCTGCCCACGGTCGCCTCCATCGAGGCCGAACTGGCGGCGGGCGAGCGGATCGGCGCACGGCTGATCGTGCTGGGCGAGGCCGACTATCCCGAAATGCTGGCCGCCCTGGACCCGCCGCCGCCACTGCTTTGGACGCGGGGCGATGTCGGGCTGATGGCCCGACCCTGCATCGGCATCGTCGGCGCGCGCATCGCCTCGGCCGGGGGCCAGAGGATCGCCCGTGGTCTGGCCCAGCAACTGGGTCAGGCGGGCCATGTCGTCGTGTCGGGGCTGGCCCGCGGCATCGACGGGGCGGCCCATGCCGGCGCGCTGGAAACTGGCACGGTCGCGGTGCTCGGTGGCGGTGTCGACGACATCTATCCGCCTGACAATGCCGACCTGTACGCGCAGATCGTGGAGCGCGGCTGCATCGTGTCCGAAAGCCCGGTCGGTGCGCGAGCCCAGGCGCGGGACTTTCCCCGCCGCAACCGCATCATCTCGGGCCTGTCGCGCGGCGTGATCGTGGTGGAGGCAGAGATCCGCTCCGGCTCGCTGATCACCGCGCGTCTGGCCGGCGAACAGGGGCGCGATGTCTTCGCTGTGCCGGGCTCGCCGCTGGACCCGCGCTCCAGGGGGCCGAACGAGTTGCTACGTCAGGGGGCCATCCTGTGCGAAGGGCTGGAGGACGTGGAGCGGGCCTTCAACACCCTGCGGACCCTGCGCGAACCGGACCATACCAACCCGTTTGACGGCGCACCCTACGATCTGGACGACGCCCTGATCGAACAGGTTGCTGGTCTTCTGTCACCAACGCCTACGCCGCGCGACGAGCTGGCGCGGGCCCTGGGTGTGTCGATCGGCACGGTCGCGGCCGCCCTGCTGGAGCTCAGCCTGGCCGGACGTGCAACACTGCTGGCTGGAGGCTTGGTATCGCGTTAGCTGGCTCGCTTTCGACGCGGTGCCGGATCACGCACCGGTTCGGTCACCTTGGGCACACCCGCCATCCGAGCCACTGCTTCCAGAGCCTCGGCCAGTGTGGGGTCGCCATCCCACAAAGCCATCTGGGCCAGTTCCATCGACATGGCGCGCACATATTCGCGGACGGGATAGTCCTTGAGATCGACGACAGGTTCGGTCCTGATTTTCGAGGGGCTGGACAGGAAAGGTTCGGCTCGCATTGATCGGTATCCTTGCTAGACAGGGTTCCATCACCACACAACCACTACGTGCGTAGGTCATAGACCGCAATCGTAAATAAGCTCCTTCATCTGGATGATTGACAGCGAGCCTCGCGCCAACCACGTTCCCGGCCCTCTGAAAGGCCCCCTCCCCGCATGAACCTTGTCGTCGTCGAGAGCCCCGCTAAGGCCAAGACCATCAATAAATATCTGGGTCCGGACTACACCGTCCTGGCCTCCTACGGTCACGTCCGCGACCTGCCGTCCAAGGATGGCTCGGTCCTGCCGGATGATGATTTCGCCATGTCGTGGGAGATCGACGCAAAGGCCTCCAAGCGCCTGAGCGAGATCGCCGAGGTCGCCAAACGCTCCGATCGCGTCATCCTGGCTACCGACCCCGACCGCGAGGGTGAGGCCATCAGCTGGCATGTGCTGGAGATCCTGACCAAGAAGAAGGTGCTTAAGGACACGCACGTCGAGCGGGTCACCTTCAACGCCATCACCAAGTCGGCCGTGCTCGAGGCCATGGCGGCCCCTCGCCAGATCGACATGGAGCTGGTCGAGGCCTATCTGGCCCGCCGCGCGCTGGACTATCTGGTCGGGTTCAACCTGTCTCCAGTCCTGTGGCGCAAGCTGCCGGGCGCGCGCTCTGCGGGCCGGGTGCAGTCGGTCGCCCTTCGCATCGTCGTCGATCGCGAGATGGAGATCGAAAAGTTCAAGGCCCAGGAATACTGGTCCGTCGAGGCTGACCTGAACGCCGACAGCCCGCCCTTCACTGCGCGACTGGTCAAACATGCCGGCAAGCGGGTGCAGCGTCTGGACATCGTGTCCGAAGCCATGGCGACGGCGGCGCGCGACGCGATCAACGCCGGGACCTTCACCATCAACTCGGTGGAAAAGAAGCCGGTCAAGCGCGCGCCCAGCCCGCCCTTCATGACCTCGACCCTGCAACAGGAAGCCAGCCGCAAGCTGGGCTTCACCGCCCAACGCACCATGCAGGCGGCGCAGAAGCTGTATGAAGGCGTCGACGATCAGGGCGGCCTGATCACCTATATGCGGACCGACGGCCTGTCGGTCAGTCCCGAAGGCATTGCCCAGGCCCGCGAGGTCATCGGCGACCGCTTTGGTCCCGCCTATGTCCCGGAACAACCGCGCTACTACAAGACCAAGGCCAAGAACGCCCAGGAAGCGCACGAGGCCATCCGCCCGACCAATATGGCGCGCGCGCCAGAAACACTGCGTCTCGATGGCGACCTGCAGAAGCTGTACGAACTGATCTGGAAGCGGACGATCGCCAGCCAGATGGAGTCTGCCCGTCTGGACCGCACGACGGTCGAGATCGAGGAACCGTCGGGCCAGACCGCCCTGCGCGCTACCGGCCAGGTCGTAGCCTTCGACGGCTTCATGGCGGTGTACGAAGAGGGGCGCGACGACAAGCCCAAGGACGGAGCCGACGACGAGGACGACACCACCCGCCTGCCCGCGCTGAAGGAAGGCGCAGTCGCGAAGGTCGATGCCATCCGTACCGACCAGCATTTCACCGAACCGCCCCCGCGCTATTCGGAAGCGACCCTGGTCAAGAAGCTGGAAGAGCTGGGGATCGGTCGTCCGTCCACCTATGCGTCCATCCTGACGACCCTGCGGGACCGTGAATACGTCCGGACCGACAAGAACCGCTTCTATCCAGAGGACAAGGGACGGCTGGTCACGGCCTTCCTGGAACAGTTCTTCGCCAAATGGGTCGAGTACGACTTCACTGCGGCACTTGAGACCCGGCTGGACGAGGTATCGGCGGGCGACCTCAACTGGAAGGTGCTGCTGCGAGAGTTCTGGACGGACTTCCATGCCGCCACCAGCGCTGCGGGCGAACTGCGGACCACCGCCATCCTTGATGCGCTGAACGAATCCCTGGGGCCGCACATCTTCCCGCAGAAGGAAGATGGGTCCGATCCGCGTGAATGCCCGCTGTGCCATCAGGGTCAACTGAGCCTGAAGACCAGCCGGTTCGGGGCTTTCGTGGGCTGTTCGCGCTATCCCGACTGCAAATTCACCCGGCCCGTCGCGTCGCCGGATGCGGCAGACGGCGGGGCCGAGGGTGGCGACCGCGAACTGGGCATCGACCCGGCGACGGGTCAGCCGGTGCAGCTGAAGATCGGACGTTTCGGGCCCTATGTGGAAACCACCCCGCCCGGTGAGGAGAAGCCGAAACGGTCATCCTTGCCCAAGGGCTGGTCACCCGCATCGTTGGACCTGGATCAGGCCCTGCGCCTGCTGGCACTGCCACGCGAAGTCGGGGCACACCCAGAGGACGGCAAGATGATCACCGCCGGGCTGGGCCGCTATGGGCCGTTCGTGCTGCACGCCGGCACCTATGCCAATGTGGCGGACATCGACGAAGTCTTCGAGGTCGGGCTGAACCGCGCGGTCGTCCTGCTGGCCGAGAAGCGGGCGGGCAAGTTCGCCGGGCGTGGTGCCGCAGCGGCTCCGCTGAAGGACCTGGGTGCGCACCCGGAAACGGGCGAGCCGATCCACGTCATGGCCGGTCGCTTCGGCCCCTATGTGAAGTCGGGCAAGATCAATGCGACCCTGCCCAAGGGGACGGCACCCGAAGACCTGACGCTGGAAGAGGCCCTGCCCCTGCTGGCGGCACGCGCGGCGGCGGCACCGGCCAAGGGCAAGAAGGCTCCGGCCAAGAAGGCGGCTCCAAAGAAGGCGGCAGCGAAGAAGCCTACGGCCAAGAAACCGGCGGCAAAGAAGAAGGCCCCGGTGAAGAAGGCCGAAAGCTGATCCTTCTCCCCTCGGGGAGAAGGCTATTTCCCGAGCAGCCGATCCCTCGCCGCATTCAGCCGTGACGCCAGCCCCTCCGTGCCGCCCTGATCCGGATGAGCCCGGCCCATCAGGCGCTTCCAGGCGGCGTTGATCTGGGCAGGGGTGGCATCGGCTGCGACCCCCAGCAGGGAGCGCGCCTCGGCATCGGTCATCGCCTCGCCCTGGGAAGGCAGAGGCCGGTGGCGTGAGGCGAAAGTCAGCCAGACCCCTGCCCCGATCAGGCCTGCGGCGGGCAACCAGGCGCTGCGGAAGGCCAGCAGGACGCCACAGCCGATCATGACTGCCGCGAACAGCGTCGCCGCGACCCGCCAGTGAGCCCGACCCCGACGCCCGCTGTCGCGCTCGGTCTGACGACCCAGCCGGATCAGGGCCCAGACCGCGATGGCGGCCAAGGCCAGCCAGGCCAGGTTCATGCCTGCACTTCGATCATGCCGCCGCGTCGAGAGGGGTCGACAGGGAGGCGTCTTCCAGACCTAGGGCCTGCATCAGGTTGCGCATCTCCTGACGCGCCGCGACATGGGCCAGCGATACGGCGACGGGCCGGATGTCGTTGTTCAGGTCCGCAACTGTCAGGCCAAACGGGAACAGTTCGCGATAGATGACGCGGTCGCGCAGGCCCGGACCCATGCGGAAACCGACACGCTTGGACAGCTTCTGCATCCGCTCTTCCAGACGGCGACGGTTGCGGGCCTCGGCCACGGCCAGGCGGTTGGCGACCACGATCCAGTCAATGGTGGCGTTGCGGCCGCGGGTGATCGCCCGCTGCTTGCGCGCTTCCCAGACGCTTTCGGAATAGATCGACGGCTTGATCAGATCCATCGTGCCGGGATCGACCTGACCCAGCAGGTCGAAATCGACGAAGCTATCGTTCATCGGGGTGACGATCTGATCGGCCAGGCCGTGGGCCAGCCGCGACAGGACGGTATCACCGCCGGGCGTGTCGATCAGGATGACGTCGGAGTTGGTCTGCGCCTCGGCGAAGGCGGCCTGGAACGTCGCGGTCTGCTCGGCCTCGTCTGCGCGGGTCAGGGCCTTGCCGTCTCCCAGATCGGGCTCGGTCGGCATGGGAAGGGGTTGCTGGTTGGCGGCCGACCAAGCCACGCGGTTGGCGAAGAAATGCGACAGAGACCGCTGACGCAGGTCCAGGTCCATAATGGCCACCCGCCTGCCCGCATGCAGCAGGCCGGTGACGATATGGATGGCCAGGGTGGACTTGCCTGCCCCGCCCTTTTCATTGCCGACGACGATGACTGTGGGATCCGCCATGGATGCGCTTGCCTTCATGCGACCGCCGACTCAGACACGCGGTCATTGGCTTACAAGGTCGCGTCCGGCGCGCCGGACGTCAACGAGACCTTAACAGCATAACTGTGGATGCTCGACCATGAACGCCTTACGTGGCGCGATGGCACCAGGGGTCGTCGATCCCGACCGCCGCACAGACGGCGGGCGCACCGGCGGGCGGGGTCTGGACCTTCAGCCGAACCAGACGGCGGCCCTGAACCTCGACGGCTTCATAGACGGGCGTCAGGCCCTCCAGCGCCCAGGCGGCACTGCCTGACTTCAGGCGCGCCCAGGCCGCGCGTGCAGCGTCTTCGCTGGCATAGGCCCCGAGCTGGACCAGTCCTGAAGAGGGCCGCATGACCGTTTCGAGCGGCACGTCTTGAGGGTGGATGGCCGGGCGCAGGGTGACAAGATCGGCGGTGTCTTCAGCCTGCCGGACGACCGCGCGCGACACGACCGGCTTGACGGTATCGGCCACGCCATCGACGACGGCGTCGGTCGCGGTGGCGATGCCGTCCCGGGCGTCCCAGAATTCATGCACGTCCATGACGTCGACCTTCAGCGCGGGACGCAGGCCGCTTTCGCTCGAGGCATGCCGCACGGAGGGTTTGGACCGGGCCTCAGGTCGCACCTGGCCATCCAGCGGAATGTCGGCAACCTGCTGGGCCATGGTCTCGAAGCGGTGCGGGTCCTCGACGGCGCCGCAGGCCCCAGCCCCCGCAAGGGCGAGCAGGACCAGCACTGGACGGACGCGAGCGACGGAGGTCATAAGGCGCATCCTGACACAGCGATTTTGAAACCGGGTTAATGGACAACATGACCACCCCTGCCCTGCCGGTTGTCACAACCGTCACCGATCTGCGCAAGACCGTCGGCGCCTGGAAGAAGCAAGGTCTCACGGTGGGTTTCGTCCCCACCATGGGGGCGTTGCACGAAGGTCATCTGACGCTGGTGCGCGAAGCGGGTCAGCAGTCGGATCGGGTCGTGGCCAGCGTGTTCGTCAATCCGACGCAGTTCGCGGCGCATGAGGATCTGGGCACCTACCCGCGTCAGGAGGTGCTCGACGCGGAACTGCTGGCCAGCGCCGGATGTCACCTGATGTTCGCGCCGACGACGGACGAGATGTATCCCGAGGGGTTCTCGACCCGTGTCAGTGTGGGCGGCCCGTCCGAGGGACTGGAAACCGACTTCCGCCCACACTTCTTCAGCGGGGTCGCCGTAGTGGTGGCCAAGCTTCTGAACCAAGTCCAGGCCGATGTCGCCGTGTTCGGCGAGAAGGACTACCAGCAACTGATGGTCGTACGCCGTATGACGCTTGATCTGGATATCCCGACGCGGATTGTCGGAGCCCCGACGCAGCGGGACGGGCATGGCCTGGCCCTGTCGTCGCGCAACGCCTACCTGTCAGAGGACGAGATTGCCGTGGCGCGGCGGTTGAACGGGGTGCTGGCGCAGGCGGGAGCCAATGCGGCGGCGGGCGGGTCTGTGGCGGAGATCGAGGCCCAGGCTGCGCGATCCCTGCTGGAGGCCGGATTTGCCATGGTGGACTATGTCGCCATCCGTCAGGCCGGCAGCCTGGCAGTGTTCGAAGGCGATCAGGTCGATACGCCAGGACGCATTCTGGCCGCCGCCTGGCTGGGCAAAACGCGGCTCATCGACAACATGGCAGTGGCGGCGGTCGGCTGATCTTCAGGCCAGATTGAGGCTCATCTCTCCGCCGATCCATTCGACCCGCGATCGCCGGCGGGCGTCCTCTGCGGCAGCCGCATTGCCCAACGTCGCCTCGGCCTGCGCCAGGACGAAATAGCTGTAGGGATCGGACGGCCAGTCGGTCAGCAGCTCGAGGATTTTGGCCCGAGCGGCGGCGGCGTCCCCCTTCATCAGCAGGGCGGCGGCCAGGCTTCGCCGGGTCGGGTACCAGACGATCGGCGGGTCGCCGCCTTCGTCGTCCATACCCTGCACCTCTGCCGCGCGAGCGAAGGCGGCTATGGCGGCGTCGGTGTCCCCCGACAGCATGGCGGCGCGGCCTTCCAGGATGCGCTGGCTGATCTCGGTAAAATGAACCCGCATCTCGGCCATCGGTCCGTTAGAGAAGGCCGGGACGGCGCGAATGGCGGCGATGGCTTCGGCCTCGGCGCGGACGGCGTCGGCGTCACCTGCACGAGCAGCGGCCTCACCGCGGGCATAGTGCCAACTGATCTGCATCATCGGCAGGGTATCGGCGGGCTTTTTCAAGCCCGCGATCTGCGCAGACGAGGCGTAGCGGCCGTAGAGCGCATAGGCGTTATTTGACATGGCCTGACGCCACAGGTTGTCAGGCGACACCTCCGGATACGTGGTCAGAAAGCCGTCAGCGAGCTTCAACCCCTCCTCTGCCCCACCCGCCATCAGCGCCCCGCCCATGCCGAAATGCAGGTTGTGCCCATGCAGACGCATGCCGGGCACACCGCCGGGAGGCGAGGCCAACTCGTCGTATCGCTTGTCCAGCGCCACGGCATTGACGTTGGACATCATGGCGTCCTTGTAGCGCCCCACGCGATAGAAGGTGTGCGATGGCATGTGCACCAGATGGCTGGCCGACGGGGCCAGACGCGCCAGCCGCTCGCCATAGGGGATAGCCTTGTGCGGATCGTCCGACCATTCGGTCAGATGGATATACAGGTGGATGGTACCGGGATCATCCGGCGACTTCGCCAGCGAGGTCTCCAGAATGCTCATGGCACGGGTGATGGCCGGATCGGCGGCCTTGCCGTCGTCATCCCACCACTCGTCTGCCTTCAGCATCCAGGCATCAGCGGTCAGGGCGGCCAGGGTGACGTCGTCAGGGTTACGCTGCGCAACCCGGTCCATGCGGGTGGCATAGCGCTCGGCCCGACTGTTTTCCCGGCCCGAATAGCGCTGGATGAGGGCGTCAATCATCTGGCGCTGCATCGGCGTGGCACGGCGACCCAGACGCCGGGCGTCGCGCGCAGCCTTCAGCGCCGTCGTTTGGCTGTCGGCATCGTTGCCGCCGCCGTTCAGGTTGGGACCCAAGGCCCAGGCCTCACCCCAAGCACACATGGCGCAGGTCGGGTCCAGAAGCCGGGCCTTGCGAAACGCCCGGACAGATTCCGAATGCTCGAACGCCCAGCGCAGGCGGATGCCGTGGTTGAACCAGGCCTGGGCTTCGGGATGGGTCGTGTCGATCAGGAAGCCGCCATCGCCGAATCCATCCACCATGACCATGTCGGCGACCGGCGTGCCGAGATTCGCGTCTTGAGCAGGACCGCAGACCGCAGGACTTTCGATCAGATCGCGCACAGCTCGGTCCGCCGTCGCGTCCGCCACCGCCACCGGGGCACACAGGATGCTGCCCAGGCAGACGCCTGTCAGAAGTATCGTGCGCATGATCGTCCCTCCTGCCCGGCCTGCATCATGGACCGGGACCGACGTCAGGCCAAGATCAGCCGCAGTCGACAGCCTTGATGATGCCCGTGGCCTGATCGAAGCGGACGTTCAGGCGGTCAGGACGCAGGTCGCGGGTCGTGGGACAGGTCGTGCAGACGACCCGGACATTGGCATCGGCCGCAAAGCTGACTGCACCGACATGCCTGCCGATCAGTGATTGGGCACCGGCGGCGTCGCAGCGCTGTGGCGTGCCCGGTTCAACTCCGGCAGATGGCACGGATGCGACCGGTGCACAGGCTGAGGCAAGCATCATCACCAGACCGGCCAGACCGAGCGCCCTCATCCGCATTTGACGTCCCGGATCACGCCCGTCGCTTCTTCGTAGACAATGTTCAGGCGCGTCGGGTTGTAGTCCATCGTCACCGGGCATGTGGTGCAGGTCACGCGCCATGTCTCGTTGGCAGGCTTGGCGGGCAGGTCCGAGCGGTTGCGACCGACGAACCGCTGATACTGGTCGGCCTTGCACTGGGTTGGGCCATCGGCAGGCGGCATGGGCGTGGTGGTATCCTCCATCGGCGCACAGGCGGCGGCCATCAGGCCGGTGGCGGCGAGAACGACAGTCAAGGTCTTCATCGGCTTGGTCTCCCTAGGGTTCAGGCTTATCCGCAGCGGACCTGTTCGACGATCTCGGTGCGTTCGTTGAAGAAGATATTCAGGCGATAGGGGGAATAGTCCTCGGTGATCGCGCAGGTGGTGCAGGCGACCCGGCGATTGACGACCTGAACCGGCACGGGGATTTCGGTCTTCGGCTTGCCGACCAGCCATTGCAGTTCGCCGGCCTTGCAAAGGTCTGCGGCGGGGTCCTGAGGCACCCGGCTGCCGACCGGCTGGTTCATCTGGGCCTGCTCGACAGTGCGAGGCGCGACGGCGTCCGAGGTCGGTGTGGAACAGGCCGCCAGACCGGCCAGCGCGATCAGGCTGCCTTTTCCCAGCGCCCCTCGGGTGACTGTTTCCAGTAAGCCAGGGCTGCTCCGGCGTCCTTCAGCGTCTTCCACCGCACGCGTGCCCCCGCCAACGCTGCGTCGTCCCGACCGTCGAAAATAATGAAGCATCGCTCCAGACCCTCCGTTTCGCCCAAGTCTGAGCCGTCCACGATGAACAGCGCCTGAGCGCCGTTTGGGTTCTCTGATGATTCGGTAAGCAGTATGGGCTGACGCGCCGCCTCGGGCTGTTCCGTACGCCCGTGCGCCAGAAAGCTGTCGTCTCGATAGGTCCACAAGCGGGCGTCGATGTCGTCCAGCACACGGCTGTCCGAGGCACGAACAAGCGCCTTCCAGCCGCGTTCGCGCGTCTTCTCCAGCAGGCCGGGCAGCACCTCGTCCAGCGTGGATCGCTCCAGATGGTAGAACCAGATTTCCGGCTTGGCGTCAGACACCCGGCTCTACCTCTGCAGTCCGTCAGCCTTCGTAGGAATCCGCGACCATACGGTCCAGGGTGCGCACACCCCAGCCGACAGCACCGTCGGGAACGGTCGGGTTGCGGCTGTCCTTGACCCAGGCCACCGGCGCGATGTCGATGTGCGCCCAGGGCGTGCCGTTGGTGAAGCGTTGCAGGAACAGGGCCGCGGTGATCGAGCCGCCGGCGCGACCGTTGCCGGTGTTCTTCACATCGGCAATGGGGGTGTCGATGTGGCGCTCGTAGAAGGCCGGGATCGGCATCCGCCAGGCGTTCTCGCCGACCTTGGGCGCGGCGGCCAGGAAGTTGTCGGCCAGCTCGTCGGAGTTGGAGAACACCCCGGCGTACTCCAGACCCAGGGCCACGATCATGGCTCCCGTCAGAGTGGCCAGGTCCAGCATGAATTTCGGCTTGAACCGCTCCTGCGTGTACCAGAGGCAGTCGGCCAGGACGAGGCGACCCTCGGCGTCGGTATTCAACACCTCGACGGTTTGTCCGGACAGCGATTCCACGACGTCGCCCGGACGCTGCGCATTGCCGTCCGGCATGTTCTCGACCAGGCCGATGACGCCGACGGCATTGACCTTGGCCTTGCGACCGGCCAGCGCGTGCATCAGGCCGGTCACGGCGGCTGAACCGCCCATGTCCCACTTCATCTCTTCCATGCCGTCGGCGGGCTTCAGGCTGATGCCGCCGGTGTCGAAGGTGACGCCCTTACCGACGAAGGCGATGGGCTGATCGCCCTTGGCACCGCCGTTCCACTTCATGATGGCGACCTGGCTTTCGCGGCGGCTGCCCTGACCCACGGCCAGCAGTGTGCGGAAGCCCAGCTTCTCGAGCTCCTTCTCGCCCAGGATCTCGACCTCGAGGCCCAGCTTTTCCAGGCCCTTGACGCGCCTGGCGAATTCGACCGGATAAAGGACGTTGGCGGGCTCGGCGACCAGATCACGCGCGAACTCAATGGCGTCGGCGACCGGCGACAGAGCATCATAAGCGGCCTGGGCAGCGGCGACATCGGCGGCCACGACCCGGATCGTCTCGATAGACGGCGTCTTGGCGGGCTTCAGCGTCGTGCGGTATTTCAGGAAACGATAGGCCGCCAGACGGGCGGCAAACGCGGCGCGGCCGGCTTGGGCGGCGGACAGATAAAAGGCGTCGATCGTTAGTGAGGTCGCGCCCGAGAGCTTGACCGCGTGGTACGCAGCACCCGCTGCGGCTTCCAGCGCCAGATCGTCGAACTTGTCAGCCTCGCCCGCGCCGGTCAGCACGATGGATGCGGCATCGACGCCAGCGGGTGCAGCCACGACCAGGGTGCTGTTGGTCGCGCCGGTAAACCGGCTGTGGGTCATCGCCTTCGTCAGACTGCCACTGGTCGCCGTGTCCAGATGGGTGCCCATGCCGACGAAGGCGCGGCCCTCGTGGACCAGAACAGCCAGAACCTCGGCGGCCTCGGCGGATGTGACGAATTCGATCTTCATGGACAACTCCCGCCGGGTAATACGCCCTCGGCTGGCGATGGGTAGGACAAAGGACGCCACCGGTTTCGCCGGGGCATCGCGGTGTGTATTAGATGCGCTTCACAGCCGCCACCCGCAACCGGGCGATTTCCACCGTTCATGACGCTGATCCAGAGATATCTCTTTCGCCAGATTGGCCGTCCGGTGGCAGCGGCATGCGCAGCTCTGGCTGGCATCGGGATTCTGAGCCAGAGTCTGGACCAGCTGGAGATCATCGTCGAGCGCGGCCAGAGCGTCTGGGTCATGATCAAGCTGACCCTGCTGGCCGTTCCGCAACTGCTGGCCGTTATCCTGCCGATCGGGCTGTTTGTGGGAGCCCTGATCGCCCTGACCCGGCTGCAACGCGAGCAAGAGCTGACGGCAGTGTTTGCCTCGGGCGTGACGCGCTGGGCCGCGATCCGCCCGGCAGTCCGTCTGGCCGTTATCGTGGCTGCGCTGGCTCTGGCGATCACGACAGTGGCCCAGCCGTGGGCTCAGCGCACGGCGCGCGCGGAAGCCTTTGCAATTCGCTCCGACATCGCCGCCCTGCTCGTCGAGGAAGGCCAGTTCGTCGAGGGACCGGATGGGCTGACCGTCTATGTCCAGCAGATCGAACAGAATGGTCTGTTGAAGAACCTGTTTATCTACCTGCCCGGTGGCGATGAGGTGACCACCTGGGACGCTGCCGAGGCTCGGTTCGAGCGAATCGACGGCGCGCCGATGCTGACCATGCTGAATGGATCGACGACGCGGTATTCCAGTCGCGGCGTGCTGACCTACGGCTCATTCGACCGAAACGTTTTCGACCTGTCGCCTTATATCGATACGACAGAGCGGCCCCGGTTCAAGCCGGCGGATCTGTATTTGACCCAGTTGTTCGACCCATCACCCCAGGACGTTGACACCGTTGGCTCTCGTGGGGAGTTGGCGGCAGAGGGGCATTCGCGACTGTCGGCCCCCCTTTATGCCCTCATGGCCATGGCCATGGCCCTCGCCGCCATCATGGGCGGTCAGTTCAGTCGTACGGGTTACTCCCTGCGCATTGCGAAGGCCGCCGCCGCCTTCCTCGTCGTGCGGGTCGTCGGCTATGGTATCGTGGCAGGCAGCGCCTGGAACAGCTGGTTGAACGTCCTTCAATATGTGCTGCCCATCGTCGCAACGGCCGTCGCGCTGCGGCTGCTGTTCAGGGCGCTCAAGCCGCGCCGCCGTCGCGTTCGCGCAGCACTGAAGGCACAGACCGCATGAGCAGCGCCGCACTGACTGCCCCTCTGTTCCGCCTTGGTCGCATCGAGCGCTATGTCCTGATCCAGCAGGCCCGGTCCCTGGCCGTCGCCCTCGGGGTGATCAGTGCGTTGATCATGCTGATCGACTTCGTGGAGATTTCACGAGGTGTGGGGTCGGACGTCGACCTTTCGGGGCCGCGCATATTGGGACTGATGCTGCTGAAGTCGCCGCAGGTGATTGTGCAACTGCTGCCCTTCGTCTTCTTGTTCGGCACCCTGGCGGCGTATGTCGGCCTCAACCGCCGCAGCGAACTGATCGCCATGAGAGCGGCCGGCCTGTCGGCCTGGCGGTTCGTTCTGCCGGCGGCGGGTGCGGCTTTTCTATTCGGCATCGTGACCGTCACGGTCCTCGGCCCGATGTCGGCATCGGCGGACGGTATGTTTCAGCGCGAGAGATCGCGCCTGTCCGGCTCGGTCGCGGGAGCAGACACAAATCAGGCCATCTGGATTCGAGAGGGCGACGACACGCGGCAAATGGTCATCCGTGCCGCACGACAGGACCGGGCAAACGCACGCCTGCTGGATGTGACATTCTTCATCTACACCGCCGATGCCGACGGTCTGCGTCAGTTCTCCGAGCGGATCGACGCCCAGTCGGCTGCGCTTGCGGCGGGACGCTGGCGACTGACCGATGCATTGGGCGCACAAGCGGGCCAACGCGCAGTGCGTTATGCCACCCTCGACCTGCCCTCCAGCCTGGCCGACGACGAAGCTTTCGAGCGGTTTGCGCGGCCGCAATCCACTCCCTTCTGGTCCCTGCCCGCACAGATTTCGCGGATCGAAGCGGCGGGATTTTCCTCCACGGCCTATCAACTCAGGCTGGATCAGCTGTTGGCGACGCCCCTGATGTTCGCGGCCATGTCGATCCTGGCGGCGGCGTTTTCGCTCAGACTTATGCGGCTGGGCGATCTGGCCAAGATGAGTACGGCGGCGGTGGTGCTGGGGTTCGGCTTCTTCTTCGTCAATCAGGCGGCTTCGGCTTTTGGTTCCGCAGAAGTCATCCCCCCTTGGCTGGCAGCCTGGCTGCCGCCCTTGATGACGGCGCTCGCGGCCTTCACCTTGCTGTTCTATACCGAAGACGGCTAAGCGAACTCTCCGTCTCCTGCCCCTTTTTCGTCTATCCAGAGTATCTCGCATGCAGCGTGAGCGTCGCGCACCCGAAATGGCTGGATTGCGCCTTCGGCTGATGGCTGGCGCGGCCGCGCTGGCGTTGTGCGCTCTGGGCCTGCCGGCCATGGCACAGGAGGCCCCGCCGGCACCGTCCCAGCCCGGTCCGGACGGCCTGATTGATGGCGCGGCCTATATCGACGCTGATGCCGTGACGCGGGAGGGCGATGTCGTCTCGGCGCTGGGAACTCTGGATCGCCGCGCCTTGGGCCGTTTTAGCGGGACCACCCTGCGCGCTCGACAGTTCAACTATGACCTTGGTCTTGGCGTCGCCTCTGCCGACGGCAATGTCGAGCTGACGGATGACGAAGGCAACACAGTCTACGCCAGCTATCTGGAGACGGATTCGGACCTGAGGGCAGGCATCGCCGTCGATTTCGCCACACGGTTCTCGACCGGTGCCAGCCTGATGGCCGTAACGGCAGTCAGGCGTAGCGAAAACGTCAATCAGCTCAACTACGCGATTTTCACGCCTTGCCCGATCTGCGATGCCGACGGCAATCCGCAGGAACCCAGCATTTCGATCCAGGCCGAAACCGTGGTTCAGGACGAGGAACTGCGAGCGGTCCTGTACCGAAACGCGGTGTTCCGCGTCGGTGGGGTGCCGGTTTTCTACCTGCCCTATTTCGCCCACCCCGATCCCACCATCGATCGCGCTTCGGGTTTCCTGGTGCCGACGCCCAGCTACGACGAAGGTCGGGGCCTGAGCCTGGAAGTGCCATATCTGCATGTCGTATCCCCGTCAGAGGACTGGCTGATCAGCCCCCAGCTCAACACGCGGGTCGCTCCATTTCTGAACCTGCAATGGCGCCGCCGATTTGCGGACGGGACGGTCGTGGTGCGCGGCGGCGGTACCTATGAGCGCAGCTTCGGCGACTTCGATCTGGATGGCGACGGCGATGCCGAAAGCAACGTCAGTTTTGGCGACCGTACAGCCCGCAGCTATCTGCTGGCGCACGGACGCTTCGATCCGGCCGGGCCGTGGCGCTGGGGGTTCACAGCCGAGCGAACGTCCGACAAGACGCTGTTCGACCGCTATGACATCAGCGACCCTTATCAGGACAACGGCCTGTACTATGGCGACCAACGTCGCCTGATCAGCCAGATCTATCTGGAGCATCAGACCCCGCGTTCATATGTCTCCGTAGCCGCTTTCACGCTTCAGAGCCTGCGCGTCGCACAGTTCGATCCCGTAACGCCTGCACTCAACGTCTTCGAGACAGATGGGTCATTGCCCGTCGTGGCACCTCTGATCGAGGCGCGCTGGGAGCCAGAGGGGCCCGTCTTAGGCGGTCGGTTGCGCCTTAAGGGATCGGCTGTATCCCTTTACCGCGAAGACTATGTGGGCGGCCCGGTACTCAGGCCTGAAATCATCCCCGCAGGTTCGACACTGGGCCTGCCCGGCATCGACAGTCGCCGGGTTACCGGACAGCTTGAGTGGCGCCGGACCCTTATTTCTCCGATTGGCGTCCGCTGGGAACCGTTCGTCGATCTGCGCACGGATCTTTATTCGGTCAGCGACCTGCCGCCCATGATGGGAGTGGAAGAGGAAGCCATCAGCCGCACCAGGGCCACTGCCGGTGTCGATATCAGCTATCCCCTTATCCGGCAGATGGGACCGGGTGCGGATTTGATTCTCGAGCCGATGGCACAGCTTTCGATCTCGAACAGCGTCGACCTGGACCCGCGCGTGCCCATCGAAGACAGCCAGGCTGTCGAGTTGGATGAGAGCTCGCTGTTCCGTATCGACCGCTTCCCCGGCTACGATCTGTATGAAGGCGGCATCCGCTTCACCGCCGGGGCCAAGGCGACATTGCGATGGGACAATGGGCGTCAGGCCAGTCTGTTCGTCGGCCGCAGTTTCCGCGACGCCCAGGAAGACGCCTATCTGGTCCCCCTGCCCGACGATCCGGCGAACCTTTACGACCCCTCGGGTCTCGGGGCAGAAACGTCCGACTGGGTGGTTCAGGGCAGCTTTTCGCCATCCGATCGCATCCGCGGCTGGGGCCACGCCACCATCGACTCCGCCGGGGAAATACGCAGGGCAGAAGCTGCGCTGGACGGCCGGTGGGGGCGCAAGAACCTTGCCAGCGTCAGCTACATCATCGACCGCTCCAATCCGTTGGAGGGTCCGAACAATCGCAACTACGAGTTCGTCCAGTTGACCGGACAACAGTTCGTCTATGGGAACTGGGGTGTCGCCGTCACCGGTATCGCCGATCTCGAGCGAGACATCATCACCCGCTCCGAAGTGGGCATGTTGTTCGATGACGACTGCTTCCGCTTTGAACTGGGGTGGCGCCGCGACAACACACGTGTCCGACCAACTGGCCCGTCGGAGGGTGTCTATGTACGCCTAAACCTCGCCACTTTCGGCGGTACAGGGTATTGATCAAGCGAATGGCGCTGACCGCCGCGCGACTCGGGGATGCGCGAGACGCGATTTCCGGGTCGATCCGGGATCAGCGCCGCCACAGGAATCAGGACTGACATGCGTTTCGAGCGTTACATCACAGGCGTGGCCATCGCCGCCCTGCTGTCCGGCACAGCGCTGGCGCAGACTGCACCTCAGGCTCCGGTCCCCGCTGCTGCCGGAGTGCCGAATCCGGCCGGTCCCGCTGCATCGTCCCAGGCACCCACACCCGAGTTTCAGTTGGCCGATGGCGTTCTTGCCACGGTCAATGACAGCGTCATTACGGGTTTCGATCTGCGCCAGCGCATGTTGCTGGTGGTCGCCATGACGCAGGTTCAGCCTACGCCCGAAAATCTTCCCGCGATCCGGCAGCAGGCCTTGAACCTGATTATCGACGACCGCCTGCAAAATCAGGAGCTGGATCGCTACCCCGACCTGAAAGCCACTGACGCAGAGGTTGACGAAGAACTGACCGCAATGGCGTCAGAGGTTGGTGCAACACCCGAAGCCTACATCAACTCACTCGCCCAGTTCGGCATCCGTCCTGCGACATTGCGCGAACAGATGCGAACACAGATCGGCTGGCAGCGGCTGGTGGGTGCTCGTTTCCAGAGCCGCGCTCGCGTTAGTAGCGGTGCCGTACAGGCCGCACTTAGACAAGCCACCGATGCTTCATTGAAGAAGCAATATCTGATCGGTGAAATCTATATCGAGTCCGCTCGCGTTGGTGGTCAGCAGGCCGCCCTGAACGGTGCGACCCAACTGGTCCAGCAGATGGTCCAGGGGGCGCCCTTCCAGAACGTGGCCCAACAGTTTTCAGCAGCGCCTACCGCGACTCGCGGCGGAGACGCTGGCTGGGTCGTCGAGGGAACTGTCCAGCCCGTCCTTCAGCAGGCCATGGACCAGTTGTCGCCTGGCGAACTGTCACGCCCCATTCCAGTCGAAGGTGGAGTGTACATCCTCTACATGCGCGACAAACGCGATGGCTCTTCGTCCAGCCTGACGCAGATCAAGCAGATGATGGTCGAGTTGCCCGAAACGGCAACGGACGCTGAGGTTTCCGCAGCCACCCAGCGTCTGGAAGCGCTGCGTCCGCAACTGACATGCGACAACATCCTCACGCGTGCCACGTCCGAGCAAGGCCTTCTGGGTACAGACCTCGGCGAAGCAGATCCCGCCAATCTGCTTCCGCAGTTTCAGCAGGTCGCCAGGTCCAGCGAAGTCGGCTCGATCAGCACCCCGATACGCACCCAACTGGGCGTTCATCTGCTGGCCGTGTGCGGTCGGCGAGCTGGCGGGGCGGAGGCCCCCAACGAACGACAGATCGAAAATCGACTGTTCGGCCAGAACCTGCAAACCCTGGAGCGGCGCTACATCCGGGACCTGCGTCAGGACTCGGCGATCGAGATCAAGTCCTGATGTCCGCCACCCTGCCGCTGGCCCTGTCCATGGGCGAGCCGGCGGGGGTCGGGCCGGAGATTATCGCCAAGGCCTGGGACGCCCTCAAGGACGGGCCACAGTCGTTCGTCGTGATCGGTGACGCGGCCCTGATGCGTTCTCAGGGACGGCCAGTTCAGCCCGTGCTGTCAGCAGCCGAAGCGCCAGGCATCTTTGCCCGCGCCATACCGGTGATGGACCAGCCCCTGCCCGCGCCGGTGGTCTCCGGCCGCCCCGACAGCGCCAATGCCGGGGCCGTGGCCGACTGGATCGAGCAGGCCGTCAATCTGGCGTTGGCAGGAGAGGTCGGCGGCATCGTCACCGCTCCGATCGCCAAGGCTCCGTTGTATGCCGCCGGTTTCCGCTTCCCGGGTCACACGGAATTCATCGCCGAACTGACCTCAGACGTGCCGTTCACCGACACTCGCGGACCGGTAATGATGCTGACGGCCCTGGATTTGCGTGCCTGTCTGGTCACAATCCATGCCTCCCTGGCCCAGGTTCCGGAACTGGTCACGACAGAGCGGGTCTGCCGAACGGCCCGGGTCGTGCACGAGGCTATGAAGCGCGACTTCGGCATTGCCCGGCCCCGCCTGGCATTGGCCGCCCTCAACCCTCACGCGGGCGAAGGGGGTGCGATGGGTCTTGAAGAATTAGAAGTGCTTGCGCCTGCGGTGGAAATCCTTCGCGCCGAGGGCATAGATATTTCCGATCCGCGCCCCGCCGACACGATGTTTCATACGGAAGCTCGCGCGAGTTATGACGCCGCCGTCTGCCTGTATCACGACCAGGCCCTGATCCCGGTCAAGACGCTGGATTTCTGGGGTGGGGTCAATGTGACCTTGGGTCTCCCCGTCGTTCGCACATCTCCCGATCACGGCACCGGCTTCGACATCGCCGGACAGGGGATGGCCCGCCCTGACAGCCTGATCTCCGCCATTCGCATCGCGGCCCGAATGGCGGCCGCCCGCAGCCGGACTAGTCAGGCTTCCTGAAGCGATAGACGAACCGGTCGGAGCGGCCCCGGATGCTTTCGTCGAAGACGCTCAACGTGTGGTCGTCGCCCGGCATGCGCACGGCGTCACTCTCACCGTCAAAGACGAAGCCTGCCGCCTCCACCTGACGACGCAGTTCGGCGGCTTCGATGCGATGCAGCGTACCCGACACATCGATACCGGCCCCATCCGCCGCCTGGTGGTCGAGGATGACGTAGAGCCCGCCTGGCTTCAGCGCCGCGAACACCGCCGCGTTCATCGCGGCCACATCCACGCCGAAGCGGGGGATGGTGAAGTCGTGGTACTCCTCACCCATGAAGACGACGTCCAGCGGACGGTCGAAGCTCAGGGTCTCCAGCGCCCCGGTCACGCGGCTGACGTTCGGATAGGTGGAGGCCAAAGTATCAGCGAAGGCGTTCTCGCGCCCCGCCGTCTGGTTAGGCACAAAGGCATAGACCTTGCCGGTATCGCCCACAGCAGGCGCGAACAGGCGGGTGAAATAGCCTTCCTCGGGACGGATGTCGGCCACGGCATCGCCCGGCTGGATCCGGGCGAAGGCCAGCATCTCGGCGGGCTTGCGCAGCGGATCACGCGCGACCTCGGTCTCCAGCCGGCGCGGGTCGGCCAGGACGGAGGCATAATCAGACGCCGTCGGCGCGCTCATCGCAGCCGCTTCCTCCGCCGACACATAGACCGTCCGCGTCCCGCTATCGTTGGCGATGATCAGGCAGCCCGACAGGGCGACAGCACTGGCGGCCAGGGTGGCGGCGAGGATCGAGGACTTCAGCATGGGGGCTCTCCGGAACTGACCCGATCAAGGCAACGGTTCGCTCTCGGGCGCAAGCCCCCGCGCATTGCCTCAGTCGAGCGGCGTCCAAGCCTCACCTGCAGGCAGGGACGCGAACAGAGCGTCCAGCGCCGCGTCCGTGACCCCCTCCAGCGTCTCCGGCGACCATTTCGGCGCATTGTCCTTTTCCACGATCACGGCCCGCACGCCCTCCTGGAAGTCGTGAGTGCGCACCACGCGACCGCCCAGGGCGTACTCCATGGCCATGTTGTCGGCGAAGTCGGTCAGTGTCGCCCCGGTCCGGATCTGACGCAGCGACACCTTCAACGACTGCGGCGACTTGGTCTTCAGCGTTGCCAGTTGCGCCAGCGCCCAGTCAGAGCCGTCCGCCTCCAGCGCCGCAAAGATGTCCTCGACCGTGTCGAAGGCAAACAGCCGGTCGATGGCCTCCAGATTCGCCTCGATCGGAGCCTCGCCCGCATCGTCCTCCAGCCCGTCCGCGACATCGACTGGATAGCCGGGATCGGCCGACAGGATGGCGCGGAATGCCTCCAGCGCATCGCTTGGCAGATAGTGGGTGTGGATGCCCAGGAAGACCGTATCCGCCGCCTTGAGCCGCGCGCCAGTCAGGGCCAGCCAGACCCCTGTTTGGCCCGGCAGCCGCGGCAGGAACCACCCACCGCCGACATCCGGGAACAGGCCGATTCCTGTCTCGGGCATGGCATAGGTCGTCCGCTCGGTCGCGATCCGCACCACGGCGGGCTCGGATATGCCGACGCCACCTCCCATAACGATCCCGTCGACGATAGCCGTGATCGGCTTGGGATAGTCGAACATCAGATGGTTCAGCCGATATTCGCTAAGGAAGAAGGCCTTCGCCTCCGACGCATCCCCTTCCCCGCTCTCTGCGATCATGCGGATGTCGCCTCCGGCACAGAATCCCCGCTCTCCGGCATGATCGATCAGGACCGACTTGACCGCGTCGTCCTGACGCCAGTCCAGCAGCGCCCGCGTCATCGCTTCGCACATGCCCCGGTTCAGCGCATGCAGCGCCTTGGCCCGGTTCAGGGTGATGATGCCTACGCCGGAGGAGACGCGAGTCAGGATTTCGGGTTCAGAGGTCACGGACGGCCTTTCGTACGGGCGGCTTCAAGATCATCAAGCCCGGCGGTAGGGAGGTGCAGGATGTCGTCGGGTTCAAACAGGAATACTGCGGGCCTGGCGGTATACAGCTCTGCCGCCACGTTCTGCAGCGCCAGATAGAGCGCCTGTACGGAGTCTACGCCATAGGCTCGCGCAATCCGGACTTCGCGTTGCGGCCACTCGATCTCATACTCACAGCTCCAATCGCCGCGTGGATCCGGTACAGGTATACGCCAACGGACCGGAACCGGGTGGACCTCTCCGTCGCGACGGGTGTGGTAGGTTCGCTCGCAAACGACTGAAGATTTCACTGCCGCATCATCTCCCGCGCCGTGATCACCCTCATTATCTCATTGGTGCCTTCCAGGATGCGGTGAACCCGCAGGTCGCGCACGATCCGCTCCAGCGGATAGTCGTTCAGATAGCCATAGCCGCCGTGCAGTTGCAGGGCCTCGTCCGCGATCTGGAAACAGACATCGGTGGCGAACCGCTTGGCCATGGCGCACCATTTGGTCTTCTCCGGATGATTGGTGTCGATGGCCCAGGCTCCGCGCAGCACCAGCAGCCGCGCCGCCTCCAGCTGGGTCGCCATGTCGGCCAGCTTGAACTGGGTGTTCTGGAACTCGGCCAGCGCCTTGCCGAACTGCTTGCGGCTGGCGACGTAGTCCTGGGCCGTCTCCAGCGCCAGACGCGCCCCGCCCAGCGAACAGGCCGCGATATTCAGCCGCCCGCCGTCCAGCCCCATCATGGCATAGCGGAAGCCGTCGCCTTCCTGGCCCAGCAGGTTGGCCGCCGGCACGCGGCAGTCGTCGAACTGGACGATGGCGGTCGGCTGGCTGTTCCAGCCCATCTTCTTTTCTTGTGCCCCGAACGACAGCCCGGGCGTGCCCAGGTCGACGACGAAGGCCGAAATGCCCTTGGCCCCCGGCTCTCCGGTGCGAGCCATGACCACATAGACGTCCGAGGTCCCGGCCCCCGAGATGAAGGCCTTGGAGCCGTTCAGGACATAGTGATCGCCGTCCAGACGGGCCGTTGTGCGCATGGCGGCGGCGTCGGACCCCGAACCCGGCTCGGTCAGGCAGTAGCTGGCGATCTTCTCCATCGATACCAGCGACGGCACGTAGCGGCCCCGCAGGTCGTCGGAGCCGAACTTGTCGATCATCCACGTCGCCATGTTGTGGATCGAGATGAAGGCGGCGGTCGACACATCGCCCCGCGACAGCTCCTCGAAGATCACCGCCGCCTCGACGCGGCCCAGCGCCATCCCGCCATGCTCCTCGCCGGTATAGATGCCGCAGAACCCCATCTCGGCGGCCTGACGCATCGTGTCGACGGGGAAGGTCTTGGTCTCGTCCCACTCCGCGCTGTGCGGGGCCAGTTCGGCCTCGGCAAAGGCCCGCGCCGCATCCTGAATGGCGCGCTGATCGTCGTTGAGGGCGAAGTCCATATGCGTTTCCTTGGTGTTTCCTGAGCTTCTAGCACTCCATCCCAAAGCGGATAGGGTCTCCTAGGCAACTTCCACGGAACGGCTGGTTATAAAATGGCAAGCTCTGCACTCCAACTTTCGCCTCTCGAACGCGATCTCCTGCTGAGATATCACCTTCGGTATAAGGAGGTCGGATTTCCGAACCCCGACAGCTTCGTAGTGACGTCCCGAGAAGATTTCGGAGCGGGTCGGGTGACCTGTTTTGCCCACGACGGCCTTATTCGTCATTCAGACGGTAAGTTTGGTCCGAAATACAGTCAGTTCAATATGCAGTGCCTGGAAGCAGGTGCTAGCTTTATGATCTATATAGAGAAAAGCAAAATTTCACGTTTGGAGATTGTAGTGAACGGCTTGGACTACTGGGACGGATCTGAACTTGATTGGTCAGTATGCGACCCTGACACTGGATCGTTTGACGAGGCAGTCGTTTAGAGCACCTTCAACAGCGGCAGTTTGACCGATCCTCACCGGCCTACCCACCACCTTCACCCAACCAGATAACGGGTCTATGACCTCGCCCATGACCCAGCCTTTCGCGCCCGCCGCCTTCCCCTACGCCCGCCCGCGCCGCCTGCGCAGCAGCCCCTGGGTGCGTCGTCTGGTCGCCGAAACCACCCTGACCCCGGCCGACCTGATCTGGCCTCTGATCGTCCATGACGGGGCTGACGACCGCATCCCCGTCGCCTCCATGCCCGGCGTCTTTCGCCTGTCGCCCAAGGCTGCGGTCGAGGCGGCCAGGGAGGCGCATGGCCTGGGCATCCCCATGGTCGCGCTGTTCCCCAATGTCGACGGCGCGATCAAGGATGCGGTCGGCACCGGCGCGACCGATCCCGACGGCCTGATCCCCGACTGCATCAGGGCCATCAAGGATTCAGTCCCTGACATTGGCGTCATGACCGACGTGGCGCTGGACTGCTACACCGACCACGGCCACGACGGCGTGGTCGAGGACGGGCGAGTGCTGAACGATGCCTCGCTGGAGCGTCTGGCCGAGCAGGCCTTCATCCACGCCCATGCCGGGGCCGATGTCGTGGCCCCCTCCGACATGATGGACGGCCGCGTCCAGGCCATCCGCGAGGCGCTGGAGGCCAACGGCCTGCACGACACGATGATCCTTTCCTATGCGGCCAAGTTCGCCTCGGCCTTCTACGGCCCCTACCGCGACGCCGTCGGCTCGGCCGCCATGCTGGTCGGCGACAAGAAGACCTACCAGATGGACTACGCCAACTCCGACGAGGCCCTGCGCGAGGTCGCCATGGACATCTCCGAGGGGGCCGACGCCGTCATGGTCAAGCCCGGCATGCCCTATCTCGATATCGTCCGCCGCGTGCACGAGACCTTCCGTGTCCCGACCTTCGCCTATCAGGTCAGCGGTGAGTATGCGATGATGCAGGCCTCCATCGCCAACGGCTGGCTGGACCAGGACCGCGCCATCCTGGAAACCCTGCACGGGTTCAAGCGGGCGGGTTGCGCGGGCGTGCTGACCTATTTTGCGCCCCAGGCGGCGCGGTTGCTGGGCTAGAGCCGGGCACTCCAACCGTCGAACCCCACCTCCACATTATCCGGCACCACGGCCTTCAGCGCCGCATAGTCCAGGTCCAGATGCAGATTGGTCAGCACCGCGCGCCTGACCCCTAATCGCGCGATCCAGTCCAGGGTCTTGTCGACGTGGGCGTGGGTCGGATGGGGCGTCCAGCGCAGGGCGTCGACGATCCACAGGTCGCAGCCGCGCACGGCCTCCAGCGCCGCCTCGTCCAGATCGGACACGTCGCTGGAATAGGCCACCGGCCCGATGCGATAGCCGACCGAGCGGATGGGTCCGTGGGCCTGGTCGAAGGTCACGACCGGCATCTCGCCGCCCGCCCCGCCCACCGCCCAGTGATGGCCATGTGGCGGGATCAGGTGTGCGTCCAGAATGGCCGGATAGCCCTCCACGCTCTCGAAGATATAGCCGAACCGGCTCGTCAGGGCGTCCATCGTCGCCTGATCCATCCAGGCCGGGATGCGCCGCCGCGCGCGCATGGCGAAGACCCTCAGATCGTCAATGCCGTGGGTCTGGTCCGCGTGGTCGTGGGTATAGAGGACGGCATCCACATGCCGGATGCCCGCCGTCAGCGCCTGCTCCCTCAGGTCCGGCGAGGTGTCGATTAACACGCTGGTCACGCCGTCCGGCCCGTGCCGCCGGATCAGGGCCGAGCAGCGGCTGCGGCGGTTCTTCGGCTCGGCCGGATCGCAGTCGCCCCAGTCGCCGTCTCCGCGCGGCACCCCGCCCGACGATCCACTGCCCAGAATGACGACTTCCAGCTCGCTCATGCGCCTGCCGGCCTCGGAATCCGGTCGAACAGGGTGAAGAAGGCATCCGTCGTCCGCGCCTCGGCCTCCTCGCGCGACCAGCCCCGGATCTCGGCCAGCTTGTCCAGCACATGGCCAACGAAGGCCGGCTCGTTGCGCCGCCCCCGATACGGCATGGGGGCCAGATAGGGGCAGTCCGTCTCCACGATGATCCGGTCCGCCGGCATGGCCGCGATCACCTCGCGCACATCGCCCGCCGCCTTGAAGGTGGCGATGCCGGAGACCGAAAACCACGCTCCTAGTTCCGCTGCCTTTTCCGCCAGTTCCGGGCCGGATGTATAGCAATGCATCAGGAACCGGAACGCCCCCCTGGCCATCTCCTCCTCCAGGATATCGCCCATCACCGCATCCGCCTCGCGCGTGTGCACCACCAGCGGCAGGCCCGTGTGGCGGGCGGCGGCGATATGCTGGCGAAATACCGCCGCCTGTATGTCGCGCGGGCTGAAGTCGTAGTGGAAGTCCAGCCCGCACTCGCCGATCCCGACCACCCGGTCCCGCCCGGCCAGCTCGACCAGCCGATCTGCCGTCAGGTCCATATGATCCTTGGCCTCATGCGGATGCGCCCCGACCGTGCACCAGATGTCCGGATGCGCCATGGCCAGGCCATGCGTCGCCTCGAAGGTCGAAAGCTTGTCGGAAATCTCGACCATCAGCCCGACCCCCGCCTCGCGCGCTCGCGCGATGACGGCGTCGCGGTCCTCGTCGAACTGCGGCGCATGCAGGTTCACATGGCTGTCGATCAGCATCAGCGTGCCCCCGCCTGAGCCTTGGTCCGTTGCAGGTCGGCCAGGGCTCCCGCCAGCACATCGGCCCGATCAAGATTGATCGCCGCCGTCCGGTCCGGCAGGTCAGACAGCCGCGTCCACAACTCGGCCCAGCGGGCCCCTGACGCCCCTTCGTTCAGCGCCCTGACCTTCACCGCTGCGATCAGCCGTTCCATCAGGGTCTCGAACCGCTCCTGCCCCTCCGCGCCCCGGAACTTGTCGGCCACCGCCATGGCCTCGGCCCGATCCACCGACGGCGCATTGACCCAGTCCTGCGCCAGCTGATCGGCCTCCAGCGTCGCGCCGGACGCCAGGGCCAGGGCCTGTCCAGGCGATCCCGCCGCCATGCCTGCGATCCGCGCCGCCTCGGCGGAGGGCACGCCCGTCCGGTTGCGGACCAGCTCCTCCAGCGCATGCTCCGGCCAGACCGGAAAGGCCAGCCGGCGGCACCGCGAGCGGATCGTGGCCAGCAGCCGCCCCGGCGCGTGGGTCACGAGAAACAGCACGCCGCTCTCAGGTGGCTCCTCAAGAACCTTCAGCAAGGCATTGGCTGCATTCAGGTTCAGGTCGTCAGCGGCATCGATGATGGCCACCCGCGCCTGCGCCTGAGACGGGCTCTTGGAGAAGAACTCAGGCAAGTCCCGCGCCTGATCGACCGAGATCGATTTCTTGCTCTTGCCGCCCTCGACGGCCCGCTCCAGCACCAGCAGATCGGGATGCGACTGGGCCGAGATCAGCCGCGCCACCGGATCGTCCGGCCGCGTTCCCAGCAGGCCCCGCGACGGATCAGGTGCGGCCCCCAGCAGCCGCCGCGCCGCGCGATAGGCAAACGTCGCCTTGCCCGATCCCTCGACCCCGCATAGCAGCCAGGCATGATGCAGCCGCCCGCGCGACTGGGCATCCAGAAACGCGGCCTCAGCCGCCGCATCGGGGATCAGGTCGAATCTGTCACGCGCGTGCTCGCTCACAGCAGCCGCCCCTCGACCGCCGCCCAGACCCGTTTCGTCACCGTATCCATGTCGCCATTGGCGTCGATGACGACACAGCGATCATGCGTCCGGGCGATCTCCAGAAAGCCGCTGCGCAGCCGCTCGTGAAACGCCAGACCCTTGGATTCGAACCGCGTCTCGAACAGACCCCTGCCGAACGCCCGCTCCAGCCCGACCTCGACCGGCAGGTCGAACACCAGCGTCAGGTCCGGCTGGGTCGCGCCCACCACACTGGCGTCCAGCGCCTCGATGAAGTCGGCGGGCGTGCCGCCTCCGACGCCCTGATAGGCGCGGCTGGAATCGGCGAACCGGTCGCAGACTACCCACCGCCCGGCCTCAAGCGCGGGCCGCACCGTCCGCTCCAGATGATCCGACCGGGCCGCGAACATCAGCAGGGTCTCGGTCATCGGCGACCAGCGCCCGGCGTCGCCGTTCAGGGCCAGGTTGCGGATCTCCTCTGCTCCTTGCGACCCCCCCGGCTCGCGCGTCTGCACGACCTCCAGGTCCCGCGCGCGCAGACGCTCGACCAGGCGCGCGACCTGGGTCGACTTGCCGGTGCCTTCGCCGCCTTCGAATGTAATGAATCTGCCCTGGGTCACCGGCGCACAATGGCGACGCCGGGCGTCTTCGCAAGCTTTACTGCATCGATATCAACAGGGCGTCGGGATAGCCGCGCGATATCACTGCCCGCCTCGACCGTTCCGCCGCGCTGGCATCGGGCCAGGGCCCCACCAGCACCCGCCAGGCCCCGCCCGCATCCTGCTCGACCCGGGCGCTGCCGCCCAGGGTCTCCGCCGCCCGCCGTGCCGCCCGCGCATCGGCCCAGGCCCCGGCCTGCACCCACTGACCCGCTCTTGGCGATGGCACTGTCGGGGCCCTGACCGCAGGGGCCGGAGCCTCATATCGCACGGGTTCAGATACCGGCGCCGCAGCCACCGCCCCCTGCCCGCCCGCCACCGACAGATAAGGCACCGGCCCGCGCAAGGCCGTCGGAGCCGCCGCCACAGGCTCGGCCGCCGCATATTGCATCGTCGTGCCTCCACCCTCGCGCGGGGCCCGGCCCAGATAGCGCACCCGCACCTCGCCCACGCCCCGCTGCAACAGGTCCAGCGCCTCGGCCGCTCCGCGCGACAGATCGATGATCCGCCCCTCCGCGAACGGCCCCCGGTCGTTGACCCGCACCACGATGCGCTTGCCATTGGCCAGGTTCGTCACCTCTACCAGCCCGGGCAGAGGCAGGGTCTTGTGAGCCGCCGTCAGCGCATGCATGTCGAACCGTTCGCCGGTGGCCGTCGGCCGCCCGTTGAACTGCGCCCCGTACCAGGACGCCAGCCCCGTCTCGTCATAGTTCGGCTGCTCCTCGGGCCGGTACCACCGCCCCCGGATCTGATAAGGGCGCATGGTCCCCGACACGATCGGTGCCGGATCGGTCACCACCGGCATACGCCCCGCATCGGCCAGCCGACCGCCACCAATCCCGCCTGAGGTCGCCCCGCTGGCGCACGCCGCCAGCAGCGACATCACCGCCGCCACGACCAGACCTTTCGCAATCCTCGCCGTCACCGCGCCGCTCCTGCATCACACTCAGGCGGTCATTATCGGGGAACAGATTTCCGCTTTGGTTAACGCATCCTTCTGCGCTATGTCGCCGGTCCGCACGGCACTCCAGCCTCACAGGCTCGCCGTCGATCAGGAAGTGTGGCCGAGTGGTTTAAGGCACTGGTCTTGAAAACCAGCGACGGTGAGAGCCGTCCGTGGGTTCGAATCCCACCGCTTCCGCCGTGCGGACAGAACCCTTTGCCTCCTGCCCGCATTTAGGAGGCTTACGGGAGAGATGACATGGCCGCGCGACCCACCTGGCAGGGACATTTGAAGCTGTCGCTGGTCACCTGTCCGGTGGCTTTATTCACGGCGACGACCAGCACCAATGACGTGCGCTTTCACCTGATCAATCCCGAGACCAACAACCGTATCCGCATGGTGCCGACCGATCCCGACACCGGCCCGGTCGAGCGGTCCGATCTGGTGCGCGGCTATGAGGTATCGAAAGATGAATACGTCCTGTTCGACGATGCGGACTTCGACAAGGTGAAGCTGGAGAGCACCAAGACCATCTCCATCGACAAGTTCGTGGACGAGGCCGACATCGACCGGCTGTTCTGGGACTCGCCCTTCTTCGTCGTTCCGGAAAAGGGCGCAGGCGTCGAGGCCTTCGCCGTCATCCGCGACGCGATGAAGAAGCAGGGCAAGGTGGCGCTCGGTTGTCTGGTTCTGCGCGGCAAGGAGCGTCAACTGGCCCTGGAGGTCCGGGGCAAGGGACTGGTGGCCTACACCCTGAGGGCCCACGATGAGGTCCGCGACGCCGCCGACTATTTCGACGACATCCCGACGGTGAAGGCCGACGCCGACATGGTCGAGATCGCCGCCCGCATCATCGGCCAGAAGGAGGCTGACTTCGACGCCTCGGACTTCAAGGACCGCTACGACGACGCCCTGCGCGACATGATCGCGGCCAAGACCAAGGGCGGCAAGGGCACGGTCGATGTCGCCGAGCCGGACGACACCAACGTCATCGACCTCATGGCGGCGCTGAAGAACAGCCTCAAGGGATCGGCCACCGGGACCCGGAAGGCCGCTCCGAAAAAGACGCCCGCCGGGAAGTCTCCAGCCAAAAAGACGGCGGCCCGCAAAAAGACCGCCGCCTGATCGCCTTCAGCAGGCCTCGACGACCGGTGCCGCCCGCGTCTCGCGCCGCATCAGCAGAAGGATCAGCACAAGACCGGATATCGCCATGGCGGCTCCCGACAGTGCTACAGCTGGATAGCCCAGACCGGCGCTGATCACGGCACCGCCCAGGGCCGCGCCGATGGCGTTGCCCAGGTTGAAGGCCCCGATGTTCATCGCCGAGGCCAGGTTGGGCGCGTCGGAGGCCGCAGCCATCACGCGCATCTGCAGCGGCGGGACTAGGGCGAAGCTGGCGACACCCCACAGGAAGATCAGGGGTGCCGCGACAAACGCCCACGGCATCAGGGCGGCGAAGGCGATCAACAGCACCGCGAGTGCGACCAGGGTCACCACCAGGGTTCGATCCACCGACTTGTCCGCAAATCTGCCGCCCAACCAGTTGCCGAGCGTCAGACCCAGTCCGTAGACAACCAGCATGGCGGTCACGAAGGCCGTCGTCGCCTGGGTCTTCTCTGTCAGGATGGGGGCGATGTAGGTGAAGACCGTGAACATCGCGCTGGAACCCAGCACCGTCAGGGCCAGGGCCGCCAGGACGGGTCCCCGCCTCAACACCGCCAGTTCGGCCTTCATGGACCCGCCGTCGGTGGCGGCCGCGACCGCGCCCTTGGGCAGGGTCAGCGCCAGGGCGATCATGGCAAGTGCGCCCAGTCCCGCAATCCCCCAGAAGGACGCCCGCCAGCCCAGCACATCGCCGGCCCATGCCGCCAGCGGCACCCCGGTCACATTGGCAAGGGTCAGGCCCATGAACATGGCTGCGACGGCCCCCGCCCGCCGGTTCGGAGCCACGACACTGGCCGCCACGATGGCACCGACGCCGAAGAAGGCCCCATGGTTGAACGAGGTCAGGACCCGCGCCGCCATCAGGGTCCAGTAGTCCGGTGCGATGGCCGACAGCAGATTCCCCAGGGTGAAGATACCCATCAGCCCGACCAGCAGCGTCCTTCGCGCGACCCTGCCCGTCGTCAATGTCATGAGCGGAGCACCGATCAGCACCCCGAAGGCATAGGCGCTGACCAACAGCCCTGCCGCCGGAATCGAGACGCCGAGATCCCCGGCCATGACCGGCAGAAGACCCATCGGCGCAAACTCTGTCACGCCGATGCCGAAGGCACCGACCGCCAGTGCCAGGAGAGGAGGATTGAGTTTCATGAAAGGCTCGGTGGAGAGGAATTTTGTCACCACCAGATGGAATGAAGACCTGATCGCTACTAGATGGCCTCAGGGACCAACATCTGTGATCTGGACGCAAAGATGAGGCATGGAGAGACCGACCGCACCGGCGAGCTGGAGATTTTCGCCATTGTTGCCGACACGGGCAGCTTCTCAGCTGCCGCCCGCAGTCTCGATCTGACTCCCTCGGCGGTCAGCCGCACCATCGCCCGCATCGAGGCCCGCCTGGGCGTCCGTCTGATCCTGCGCACCACCCGCAGCCTGGCCCTGACGGCGGAGGGCCAGAGCTATCTTTCGGCAGCAAGGCGGATCCTCGCCGACCTGAACGATGCCGAACAGGCGATCTCGGATCAGGGCGCGCCGCGCGGGCGCGTTCGGGTCAGTGCCGCCCTGGGTCATGGCCGACTCTGTATCGTGCCGCTTCTGGGTGAATTTGTTGCGCGGTACCCCGGCATTCTGGTGGACATCAATCTGACCGATGCGGTCGTGGATGTCGCCGCCGGCCAGGCCGATGTGGCGATCCGCTTCGGGCCGCTTGCCGACAGCCCGCTGACTGCCCGCCGTATCGGCGAAACCGGTCGCATGGTGGTGGCCTCCCCTGCCTATCTGGCCACCCGGGGCACGCCGCTGACGCCCGACGATCTGCATGACCACAACTGTCTGAATTTCAACTTCCGACGCGCCGAACCGGTCTGGCCCTTTATCGAGAGCGGTGAGGCGCGCGCCCTGGCCGTGCAGGGCAATATCGAAGCCAACAACGGCGAGACCCTGGTCCAGCTGGCGCTTCAGGGCGTCGGCATCGCCCGGGTGGGCGCGTTCAATGTGGTCGCCGACGTGGCGTCCGGTCGGCTGGTGCCGCTTCTGGAGGCCTTCAATCCGGGAGATCGTGAGCCCATCCACGCCGTCTTTGTAGGCGGGACCAATATGCCGGCCCGTGTCCGTGTCTTCATCGACTATCTGGTCGAACGACTGCGTTGACGCCTCAATCGATGCTCATCCGCTTCAGGGCCGGCCTCAGGCTTTTAGCCTCTTCCCTGAAGCCCTTCCACGGATCGGCTTCCTTCAGCAGGCCCTCGTAGGTCCACAGATTGAAGGCCGACGGGTCCAGCCCGGCCCGGACCTGACCCCAGGACAGGGGATAGGCAATGCCCGCTCCCGGTCTGGCGCGCGGCGACCAGGGGGCCACCGCCGTCGCCATCCGGCCGTTGCGCAGGTAGTCGATGAAGATCTTTCCGCCCCGTGCCTTCTTGGCCAAGGTGGTGGTGAAGCGGTCGGGGGCGTCGATCCTGATAGCCTCGGATACCGCCTTGGCGAAGGCCTTGTTCTGATCCCACGTCACGCGGCTGCGGGCGTCCGTCTTGATCGGCACCACGACGTGTAGCCCCTTGCCGCCGGTGGTCTTCACGAACGGCTTGAGCCCCAGCGCCTCCAGCTTCGCCTTCACGACCTTCGACGCGGCGATCACGTCGCCGAAGTCCAGCCCCTCGTCGGGATCCAGATCGAACGTGATCTGGTCCGGCACTTCGGGAAGGCCCGGCGCACAGCCCCAGGGATGCAGCTCCAGCCCGCCCGATTGTCCGATCGCCACCAGCCCCCCGACATCGACGGCGGCGACATAGGGTGTGCGCGCCTTGACGTCGATCAGCTTCAGGCGGGGGTTGGACCCGGCCATGGCGTGGCGCTGGAAGAAGGTTTCGCCCGTGATGCCGTCGGGCGCGCGGATGATCGAGGTCGGCCGGTCTGCCACATGGGGCAGGATGCGCTCGGCCGCCGCCTCGTAATAGCGCGCCAGGTCCGCCTTGGTGATCGCCGGCCTGTCGCCGACCGCGGGCCACAGCACCTTGTCCGGGCTGGAGATCGTCACGCCTGCCACGATGACCTTGCCCTTTCCCGCCTTGGGCGCGGCCTTGACCGTGGTGGTCGCCTTCTCCGTCTTCGGTGTGGCCGCCGTATCGGGCACCTTGCCCAGTGTGCTGGCCGGAGACTGCGGGGCCTCCGTCACCTCGGCGGCGGTCTTGTCCTCGCGCAGCCCCTTGAATGCCGCCTGGCGCAGCGAGCCGCTCTCGGTATAGCCGCCGTGCTCGACCTCGGCGACCAGCACCGGCTTGACCCAGTGGATGTCCCTGGCCGTCTTGGGCGCGCCTGCGCCGGTGAAGGGGCTCTTGTCCGCCGACACCGCCTTCAAGGCAGGCACTAGCGCCTTCGTCACCGCCTCACCATAGCCGGTGCCGACCCGGCCAAGGTAACGCAGTCCGCCCTTGTCCTTCACCCCGACCAGAAGCGATCGGAACCGCGTCCCGCCTTCCGACGACCAGCCGCCGATGACGACCTCGTCACGTCCCCGGCATTTGGACTTCACCCAGCTGCTCGACCGCCCGGCATGATAGGGGGCGTCCAGCTTCTTGGAGATCACCCCTTCCAGATCCATCCGGCAGGCGCTTTCCAGCACCGCCTGGCCGGTCGAGGCGAAATGCTCGACATAGCGGAGCCGGGGTCCGGCAGTCTTGCCTACCCGGTCGACATAGGCCTGCAAACGCGCCTTGCGATGCGACAGTGGCAGCTTGCGCAAATCCTCCCCACCCTCGAACAACAGGTCAAAGGCGAAGTAGGTCAGGCCACCCGTCTTCCCGTCCGAGATCGCCGCCTGCAGGGCCGAGAAGTCCGGCATGTGATCGTCGTCCAGGGCGCACAGCTCCCCGTCGATCACCGCATCGGGCCACCCCGCCGCATCGGTCGCCAGGTCCGGAAACCTGTCGCTCCAGTCCAGACCCTTGCGGGTCCGCAAGATCGCCTTGCCTCCGCCGATCCCGACCTGAAGCCGATAGCCGTCAAACTTGATCTCATGCGCCCAGCCCTTGGCCCCCGGCGGATGGTCAACCACCTTGCACAGCTGGATCGGCACGAACGATGGCGGCTTGGTCGCGCCGCTTGTCGCGGCCTTCGACGGCTTGGGCTTCGCAGGGCCCTTGCGGCCCGTCGGCTTCGACGACGTCCACTGTGCCTTGCCCTCGGCAATCTCCGCCAGCGATCGCCCCGTCGTCACCGAGGCGTCGATCTCGGCCAATGCGTCGCCCTCGCCCGCCACCGCATGCTCGTCCTTTTCCTTGAGCAGCAGCCAGTTGTTCCGTTTGGACGGCTTGCCTCGGTCGCTCTTCAGCCGGATCAGCGCCCATTTCCCTTTCAGCCGCTCGCCGTGCAGGACCATCTTGATCTGGCCCCTGGCCCAGGCCGCCTCCAGATCCGGCTCCTGCGGCTCCCAGGTGCCGGTGTCCCACATCTGCACTGTCCCGGCCCCGTAATTGCCGTCCGGAATGGTGCCCTCGAACCCGCCATAGTCCAGCGGATGATCCTCCACCTCGACGGCCAGCCGCTTGACCGAGGTGTCCCGCGATGGAGCCTTGGTCACGGCCCAGGACTTGAGCACCCCGTCCGCCTCGATGCGGAAATCATAGTGCAGCCGCGTGGCCGCATGGCGCTGGATCAGATAGGTCCGCCCCGCCTTCGCGCGCGCGGCCTTCTTGCCCTTCGGCTCCGGCGTCTCGCCGAACTTCCGCTTGGCCTGATAGGTCCTCAGTTCACCGCGCATCCCGCCGCCTCCGTCCGGTCCCAACCGTCTCAACGCGGTGGAGGAGCGAAGGCGCCACCGATCCAGAGAGGCAGTCTACCGCCTGTGCCTGTTGATCGGCATCGATCAGCCGCTGCCTGACCACGTCAGGTGCCGCCTCGGCCCAGTTCAACAGCTTATCCAGCACAGGACACAGGGTCTGTCCCCACTCGGTCAGGTGATACTCGACCTTGGGCGGCACCTGGGGGTGGACGATACGCGCGACGACGCCGTCCAGCTCCAGTTGTCGAAGCTGCTGGATCAGCATCTTCTGCGACACGCCGGGAATGGCCCGTTCCAGTTCCGAGAAGCGCCGGACGTTCGCTCCGAACAGCTGGAACAGGATGACCAGCTTCCACCGTCCCTCCAGAATCCGGATCACATTCTGGGCGCTCGAGGCGGCCGTCTGCGGGGTGTAATCCACCCGCTTACCTTCGGGTGAGTACCTTACTTTTTCGTCCGTACTTGTCATCTCATCAGCTTATTTCCAGTTTGGTCGGGACACAACAGCCATGCCGGAGCGCCCGATGATCCCCGACCTGCCCAGACCCATCGCCGACTATGTCGCGGCCAATGCGCGCCTCGACCTTGAGGGCATGGTCCAGCCCTTCGCCCCTGACGCCGTCGTGGAAGACGACCGGCATCGTCACGTCGGCCATGCCGAGATCCGGGCGTGGATCCAGCAGGAAACGATCGCCAGCAGGGCGATCTTCACCCCTGACACCCTGCATCATGAGGGCGACCACGTTGTCGTCGAGGGACCTACGGCCGGTGACTTCAAGGGCAGCCCGCTGCGGTTCACCTTTCGCTTCACCCTGGATGGCGATGTCATCCGCGCGCTGAGGATCACGCTGTGACCGCGCCCCCTGATCCGACGGAGTTCGAGGGACAGAGGGTTTTGGTCACGGCTGGCACCAAGGGCGCGGGCCGGGCGACCGTGGACCGCTTCCTGGCCGGCGGGGCCCGCGTCATCACTGCTGCGCGGGAGCCTTCCCCTACGTCGAACGCGGCCGAAATCGTCAAGACCGACCTCCTGACGCTGGACGGGTGCGAGACCCTGGCCGAGGCGGCGATGACCCGTTTGGGCGGGATCGACATCGTGGCGCATGTCGTCGGCGGCTCGTCGTCTCCCGCGGGCGGTTTCGCGGCCCTGAGCGAGGATCATTGGCGCACGGAGCTGGATCTGAACCTGATGCCTGCCGTCCGTCTGGATCGACTGCTGGCACCCCAGATGATCGCGCGGGGACATGGGGCTATCATCCATGTCGCCTCCATCCAGCGCGCCCTGCCGCTGCCGGAGTCCACCATCGCCTATGCGGCGGCCAAGGCGGCCCTGACCACCTACAGCAAGGCGCTGTCCAAGGAGCTTGGGCCGAAGGGCGTTCGGGTCAATGTGGTGTCGCCCGGCTGGATCGCGACCGAGGCAGCCGATGCCTTGCTCCAACGCATTGCGGCCGAGACCGGAGGGTCGGTGGAAGAGGCCCGGCAGACCGTCCTCGACGGGCTGGGCGGCATACCGCTGGGCCGCGCCGCCAGACCCGAGGAGGTCGCCGAACTGATCGTCTTCCTCGCCTCGACGCGGGCCTCCGCCATTCACGGTGCGGAGTATGTGATCGACGGAGGCACCATCCCGACCATCTGAACCGGGCGGCAGGAGGGGGTCGGTTCATGGTGCCTTTCCGACCCCAATCCTTGCACCCCTCCCGACCCCGGAGGGGAGACTCTCGACCCTCAGCGACCGCGAATTTCCGGCTTCAGCCCCCTTGCAACCGCCCCGCACCCTCCCCTTGTCAGTCCAGGCGGTATCGGCGGCGATACGCGCCGCGCAGGGGTCTTTGACATCGTCATCATCATCGGAACGCGGGCCTCGATGGCCCCTTGGCCCCGCCTCACAACCGGCTGACTCTCCGCGGTTCAAAACTGAAAAGGGCACCCCTTTTTTTGGGGAGACACCCAGCCTTCTGGACCCTGTCTCGGCCGGATAATCGTGGCGGATGCCGCCTTCCGGGAACCCGTTCGCCCCAGCCCTGTTGGCTCTGGACCACTCATTCAGGGATCAGGACCATGGCCGATAAACAGACTCAGGGACGCCAGGACAACGCCGCCTCGCCGGGCGGCAAGCCGGATCCCGCCACCTCGGACGAGGCGGTGCGCCGGACCGGGCTGAAGTCGCGCGAGGCCGCCGGGCCGGATGGACCGGATGCCACGGTTGTCGGCGACACCTTCAAGACCGCGCCGGGCCAGTCCTCCGACAAGGCCGACTGACCGTCGAAGGCCTCACTCGGCGGGATTAGAGCTTCGGCCCGTTCCCACCACCTCGCCGATATGGGCCACGCCCTTCGCCTCGGCGATCTGCATCTGACGCTTGCGCTCGGCATAACGAGCCTTCTGAATCTCAGAGCGCTCGGCGTGGCAGCGGGGGCAGCAGATGCCTTCGACATAGTGGGGCGAGGCGCGATCGGCTTCGCCGACCGGCATGCGGCAACCCCGGCACAGGCTGTGGGTGCCGGGGGTCAGGCCATGGCCCACCGCGACCCGCTCGTCGAACACGAAGCACTCGCCCGACCACAGGCTCTGGTCCTGCGGCACCGTCTCCAGATAGCGCAGGATGCCGCCTTCCAGATGGTGCACGTCCTGCACGCCCTGGGCCTTCAGATAGGCCGTCGACTTCTCGCAGCGGATGCCGCCGGTGCAGTACATGGCCACGCGAGGCGGCGTCGGTCGATCCAGCAGGGCGCGGCCCTCGCGATCGAACCAGTCGGCGAACTCTCGAAAGCTGCGGGTGTTGGGCTGGACGGCCCCGGCGAAGGCCCCGATTGCGCCCTCATAATCATTGCGTGTGTCGATCACGACGGTGTCCGGCTCGGCGATCAGGGCGTTCCAGTCCTCGGGGGCCACATAGGTCCCGGCCTGGCGCACGGGGTCCAGCCCGACCTGGCCCATGGTCACGATCTCGGCCTTGATCTTCACCTTCAGCCGCAGGAACGGCGGCGTGGCGGCGGTCGAGTATTTCACGTCCAGTTCGCCGAACCCTGGCATGGCCCGGATGCCGTCGATCACCGCCTCTACGGCTGCGTACGGCCCCGCGATCGTCCCGTTGATCCCCTCAGCCGCCACCAGCAGGATGCCGCGGACCTCGCTCCCGCACAGCGCCTTCAGCCGGTCGCGCACGGCGGCGCAGTCCGCGACGGGCGCAAAGCGGTACAGGGCAGCGACGCGAAATGGGGCGGACGGTTCGGTCATGGGGTGCGCCCCATGCCACATCCGCCCGCCTCTGGCGAGCTTGCGGGCTCTAGCCCTGCTTCTCAAGCGGGCCCAGGCCACCGTTTGCCTGGGCCACCCGATACGTCGCCAGGACCCGCGCCTCGTACGGCTTGGCCAGGATGGTCGAAACCGTGTGCAGTTCCGCCGTCAAAGCCTCGGGCGTGAACTTCAGCAGCACGAACCCCTTGGCCTTCTGGTCGCAGAACTCGACCTCCGGATTGGCTTGGGTCAAGGCCATGCCCAGAGGGAAGGCCCCTAGGAAGTCGCCCGGCGACGGGCTGGAGATGGCGCTGGTGCCGAACTCCACCGCCCGGCGCTCCCCGGCGTCGTCCTTCAGGTCGTTGACCCAAAAGGCATGGCTGTCGCCGGCGAGAACCACCGGGGTCACGCCCGCCGCCTTGAAGGTCTGATACAGACGCTCGCGCCCGACCGGATAGCCATCCCAGGCATCGAGGTTGAACGGCAGGCCCGATTTGAACAGCTCGATCAGCTGGGCCACCTGGGGCCGAACCGCCTCCGGCAGGCTGCCGATCATGGCCGCAATCTGCTGCGGACTGGCCATCTGAGACAGGTTCGGCCCGGCCACGCGGGCGGTGACCACCTGATTGCCTAGCACCTGCCACGGCCGCCCCGCCGCCTTCGATGTGGCCAGCTCGCGGCCCAGCCATTCGCGTTGCGGCGCATCCAACAGATCGCGCGACGGGTCAGCCAGCCGCGAGCGGAATGCCGCCACGTCCGGCGCAGGCTGGCCGTCAGGCCCGGCCGCGAAGGTCAGGTCCTTTTCATAGGTCAGTTGCTCGCTGCGCCCCGACAGCCGCGTCTCGACCATCATCAGACTGGCCAGATTGCCGAAATGGAAGGTCCGGTTGATCGCCTCGCGCAAGGCACCCGGAGCCGCCTCCCGAATGGGCATCCATTCGTAATAGGCCCGCAGCGCCGTCGCCTTGCGGGTGGCATAGTCGCCCTCGGTCTCCGGCTGATGGTTCTCGGCCCCGGAGACCCAGCTGTCGTTGGTCACCTCATGGTCATCCCAGACGCAGATGAACGGGGCCCGCGCATGCGCCGCCTGTAGGTCCGGATCGGACTTGTACTGGGCGTGACGCAGCCGATAGTCCTCCAGGCTGACGATCTCGTGCGGCGGCTGCGGCAGCCGGTTCAGGGCCGCGCCCGTGACCATGCCATAGTCGTCGGCCTCGGCCCCATATTCATAGATGTAGTCGCCCAGATGGACGACGGCATCCAGCCGCTCCAGCTTCGCAATGGCGTCATAGGCGTTGAACAGCCCGCCCGGATAGAGCTGACAGGAGACGACCGCCAGACTCAGGTCCGGCGTTGCGCCCTCGGGCAAGGTCCTGACCTGACCGACAGGCGACACCACGTCCCCCGCCACGAAGCGGTAGAAATACCCCTGCCCCGGCTCCAGCCCCTGGCCTTCCAGGTCGTGCTTGACGGTGAAGTCCCGCTCGGCTCGCGCCCGCAGCCCGCTGGACGTCCGAACGATGTCGGCAAACGCGTCGTCCCGCGCCACCTCCAGCCGCACGTCGATGTCGCCGGAGTTGGCATCGGCCGGCGTCACCCGCGTCCAGAATACGGCGGAGTGCCGGTCCGGATCGCCGCTGGCCACGCCGTGCAGGAAGGCGACCGTGCCGGGCGTCTGTGCCCCCGCCTGACTGCTGGGCAGAGCCACGGCCCCGCCCCCGATCAGACCCAGAAGACTGCGGCGATCCATGTTCATGGTCATGTCCTCAATACCGGAACGTGAAGCCGACGCCGTAGCTGGCCCCGCGCCCTGCGATGAAGGTCGGCAGGCCCAAGGCGTCGCCCGTATTGCCCGCATCCTTGATGTATTCCTCGTCCAGGATGTTGTCCCCGAACGCTTCCACACCCCAGTTACCGGAGTTCGGCGCATAGCGGATGCGCAGGTTCAGCAGGCCATAGCTGTCCTGAAACTCGTCCTGGACCAGGTCGGCCACAAAGTTGCGGGTCTGCAATGAAGGCAGGTCGTTGTTGTCGTCGAAAAAGGTCTTGGACTGCCAAGTATAGGTCGGCTGGACCTCGATCCGCCCATCCCCGGCCGTCACCCGCCAAGTCGCACCGATCGACGCCTTGTGATCCGGCGACAGGCGGAAACGATTGCCGTCGAAGATGCCCGCCTCGAACCGCGAATGGTTATAGGCATAGGTGGCGAAGACGTCGAAGGCGTCCGAGACCTCGTACGTCGTCTGACCTTCGAAGCCGTAGGAGGTAGCTTCGCCCGCATTGGTGGTGATGAAGGTCGTGCCGTTCTGGATCGTCGTCTGGAAGTTTTCGTAGCCATAGTAGAAGGCGGCGCCTTCCAGACGCAGTCGACGATCCATCAGGGCCGTCTTGGCTCCGACCTCGAAGCTATCGACCGTCTCGGCATCGGTAACGTTGAAGGTGGGGGCACCCAGCGGCGCGGACGGTCCGCTGACGCTCAGCACCTGCGGACGACGACCGCGGGCATAGTTGGCATAGACGCTGGCGTCGTCGGACAGGGCATAGCGAGCGGTCAGACGCCAGGTGAAGCCGTCATCCTCCAGATCCTGATAGACAAAGTCGCCGTTGTTCGCCGTCGGCTGCGAGGTCAGGCCGAACAGGGGCAGGACGTTGGCGGGCAGGTTCACGGCGTTGGGATTGGCAAGGCCGGCCAGTAGTCCTGGCACCTGCGCGGGCGGCACGGCACCGCTAAGGATGGCCAGCAGGCCGCCCGCGATCGAACGACCGTTGGCGACCGAGCTGGCATAGCCGGTGGTCTTGTCGTCGGTCGTGTAGCGCAGACCTGCCGCAAACTCGAGCCGCTCGGTCGCCTTGAAGGTCACGTCGGCGAAGATGTCGTAGGAGGTCAGCTCGGCGCTGTTGATCGGGGTTTCAATGTGGCCCGACTTCAGATTGGCCGCGATCGGCGCGGCGAGAGCCCCGGCCCCCAATGGCGTCAGGGCTGCGGACAAGAAGCCTGCCGCCACGGTCGAATAGGCCGCCGACGGCAAGGTGTTGCGGCCCGCCGCCGTTGGCGACCCGTCCAAAAGGCCGCCAAGCTGAGCCAGGGCCATACGCTCGTCGAACTGGGTCGGCGTACGCTGGAAGCCTTCCTCCCGGAACCAGCCCGCCCCGACGAAGCCGCTGAAACGACCGCCGTCGTCATAGGCCAGACGGAACTCCTGGCTCCACTGTTCGCCCTGCGCATCCTCGGCCGCCGTCAGCAGCGGCAACGACAGGCCGTCAGCGTCGAACGTCTCATAAGAGTTGAACTCGCGATAGGCGGTGGTCGAATTCAGACTGATCGAAGGAGTCAAATCCCAGCGGACCAGGCCGGTCACGCCCCAGACGTCGCGGTCTAGACCCAGGGTCTTGCCGCCGTCGAAGTTGGCGAACGGCGTCAGGGCCGCGCCCTCCCAGGGCTCCGGGCTGCCCAGCACCGCTCCCGTTGTCGGATCAGACGGCAGGTAGAAGTTGGACTTGAAAGAGGTGCCCGACGCCTCGTCCTGCTGATAGTTGGCGATAACGTCGATGTGCAGGGCCTCGGATGGGCGCCAGGCACCCGACAGGCGGAAGGCTTCGGTTTCGATGCTGTTGTAGTCCTCGCCGCCCAGCAGGTTCTCGACCGAACCGTCCCGGCTTTTCAGGCGGGTCGCAAAACGCAGGGCCGCGTCATCGCCCAGCGGCACATTGATCATGCCGTCGTAGCGCCCATAAGCATAATCGCCGACCTCCAGCGAAGCGGCAGCGTCGAACACGCCTGGACGCGCGCGGTTCTGGACGATGTTGACGGCACCGATCAGAGCGCCACGGCCGTACAGGGTCGACTGCGGACCCTTGGCGATCTCGACCCGCTCCAGATCAAACAGCTCGACGTAGGAGCCGCGCGATTTCGAAATGGACACCCCGTCCTGAAACACCGACACGCGAGGCTCGGCGGTCGAAGCGCCCGAATCGGAGGTGATGCCGCGCATCACGAAACCGGGGTTGTTGGGCGACTGGTTCTGCACCAGGAAGCCGGGCACGAAGGCCGACAGCTGATCGAACTCCTGAACGCCCAGTTTTTCCAGGAAGTCGCCCGTATAAGCGGTCAGGGCGAAGGGCACCTCGATCGGATCCTGAGCCCGCAACTGGGCGGTGACGACGATCTCATCCAGTTCTGTCGCGTCAGGTGCGTCCTGCGCAGCAGCAGTGTTTGCCAGCCCGGCGAAGGTCAGTCCTGCCGCCGCACAAAGAAGCCGTGTTCTGAAGCCGATCGAAGTGCGCATGATGTCCCCCGCTGAAATGCAGGGTCCGGACGTAACCAGCGTTCATGCACGACAAACGACGGTCTGACGCATGAAAGGTGAAGCTATGCCGACGACTCAGTGACGGTCGTTCCGCCCAAGGAGCGAATGGTCAGACCAGTCGGCTCTGCACCACTGCCGCCTCGATGAAGCCGGCGAACAGGGGGTGCGGGGCAAACGGGCGACTCTTCAGCTCGGGGTGATACTGCACCCCGACGAACCACGGATGGTCCTCGCGCTCGACCGTCTCGGGCAGTACGCCGTCCGGCGACAGGCCGGCGAAGATCAGCCCGGCCTTGGCCTCGATGGCCTCGCGGTAGTTGATATTGACCTCATAGCGGTGACGGTGCCGCTCGCTGATGGTCGTCGAACCGTACATCTGGGCGATCTTGGAGCCAGGCTTCAGCGTCGAATCATAAGCCCCCAGCCGCATGGTGCCGCCCAGGTCGCCGCCTTGCTGGCGCAGCACGCGCTGGTTGCCCTGCGTCCATTCGGTCATCAGACCCACGACAGGCTCCGACGTCGGGCCGAACTCGGTCGAAGACGCCTTGGGATATCCGGCGAGGTTCCGCGCCGCCTCAATGACTGCCATCTGCATGCCGAAACAGATGCCGAAATAGGGGATGTTGCGTTCCCGGGCGAAGCGCGCGGCCTCGATCTTGCCCTCTGACCCGCGCTCGCCAAAGCCGCCGGGGACAAGCACCGCATGAGCCCCCTGCAGCCGCTGCTCGCAAGCCTCCGGATCGCCCTCAAAGGTGTCGGCCTCGACCCAGTCGATGTTGACCTTGACGTTGTTGGCGACGCCGCCGTGATGCAGGGCCTCGATCAGGGATTTGTAGGCGTCCTTCAGAACCGTGTATTTGCCGACCACGGCCACTGTGACCTCGCCGTCAGGGTGCAGGCGGCGTTGGGCGATGGTTTCCCAGCGCGACAGGTCCGGCGAGGGCGCGTCGGCCATGCCAAAATGCGCCAGGACCTCTGCGTCCAGGCCTTCGCGGTGATAGTCCAGCGGCACGGCGTAGATATCGTTGGAATCCATCGCCTGGATGACGCCGCTGGGCCGCACGTTGCAGAACAGGCCGATCTTGCGCTTCTCGTCCTCGGGAATCGGAAACTCGCAGCGGCACAGCAGGATGTCCGGCTGGATGCCGATCGAACGCAGCTCCTTGACCGAATGCTGCGTCGGCTTGGTCTTCATCTCCCCGGCCGTCTTGATGAATGGCAGCAGGGTCAGGTGGACGAAGCAGGACTGACCGCGCGGCAGGTCCTGGCCTAGCTGGCGGATCGCCTCGAAGAAAGGCAGGCCTTCGATGTCGCCGACCGTGCCGCCGATCTCGACCAGGACGAAATCGACGTCATCGCCGTCGTCAGTCAGGGCCGGAGTCAGACAGAACTGTTTGATCTGGTCGGTAACATGCGGAATGACCTGGACGGTCGCGCCCAGATAATCGCCGCGCCGCTCCTTCTCCAGAATTGTCGAATAGATACGGCCCGTGGTGATGTTGTCGGACTTGGCCGCCGATACGCCCGTGAACCGCTCATAGTGACCCAGGTCCAGATCGGTTTCGGCCCCGTCATCCGTGACGAAGACCTCGCCATGCTGATAGGGACTCATCGTGCCCGGATCGACGTTCAGATAGGGGTCGAGCTTTCGCAGACGGACCTTGTAACCACGCGCTTGCAGGAGCGCGCCGAGAGCGGCTGAGGCGAGGCCTTTTCCCAATGAGGAAACCACGCCGCCGGTGATGAACACGTAACGGGCCATGGGAAATCACCTTACCGCTGATTCGACGGCATTGCTGGACAGACTATTGGGACGGGAGCGGAAGGCGGGGATAAACTCCCCGCCCATCCTTATTGTGCCGGTGCGGGCTGGGCCGGAGCCGGGGTCGTCGCCGGGGCGGAGGGCTGCGACAGGCTATTCTCCAGGTCCTGCAATGACGGCGCGGCCGGTGCTGCTGGTGTCGGCGCGGCCGGCGTTCCCGCAGGAGCAGTTTGGCCCGACGGCGGCGTGGCCAGTTCCCCGATGGCATTGGGATCAACGATCGACTGGCTAGCCCGCTCGACATTGCCAAGAATGGTCAGGGCCACGGCCAGGACGAAGAAAATGCCCGCGAGCCACCAGGTCGTGACAGTCAGCAGGTTGCCCGCACCGCGCGCCGTCATCATGCCAGATGGGCCGCCGCCCATACCGAGCGCGCCCCCTTCGGAGCGCTGGATCAGGATCACGCCTGCAAGCGCGATCGAGACGAGAATCATGGCGACGAGGAGAATGGTCTGGAGCATGGCAGCCGATATGTGTGGCGCGAGGCCGCGCCGATCAAGCGGCGGCGTCTATCATTGTTGATGCGTGGGAGCAAACAGGCTTGAGCGATCAGGCGGCCCGGATAATGCCCAGGAAATCGGCGGCCTTGAGAGAGGCTCCACCGACGAGGGCTCCGCCCACTTCCGGAACGGCCAGGATGTCGGCCGCATTGTCCGGCTTGACCGATCCGCCATACAGGATCGGCACAGCCGCCACGCCAAGACCCAGCCGCTCGATCATGGCGCTGCGCACCGCGCAGTGAACCTCTTCGATCTGCCGAAGCGTCGGCGTCAGGCCCGTGCCGATGGCCCAGACCGGCTCATAGGCGATCGCGAACGATTGTCCGGTCAAAGCGGCTGGCAGGGATTGCATGACCTGACGGCGCACCACCTCTACCGCCTGCCCCGCCTCGCGCTGCGTGAGCGTTTCACCCACACAGACGATGGGAGCCAGGCCTGCGTTGAAAGCCGCCTGAGCCTTGGCGGCGACGACGGCGTCTGTCTCGCCATGCCCCTGACGACGTTCGGAGTGGCCGACGATGACCAGGCTCGCACCGGCATTGGCCAGCATCGCCGCAGACACATCGCCGGTGAAGGCCCCCCTGGGCTCCGGACTGCAATCCTGCCCCCCGACTTCGACGACACTGTCTCTCACACGCTCGACCATGCGATGCACCAAGGTCGCTGGCGGGCACAGGGCCATGCGGCAGGCAGCAGGGTCATTTGTCAGTTTGGCGACCAAGACATCGACCTCGGCCAGATCGGCAGCCAGGCCATTCATCTTCCAATTTCCGGCGATCAACTTCACGGATTGTTTCATACACGACTGTCTAGGTCGGGCCCGCCGTCGAATGCAAGATGCCTACCTGCGATCCGACTTGCGCCATCATCCCGTGGCGTCGTCTTGCCGATGGGGGGCGCAAGGCCCTATAGCCCCGGCAATACATTTGACGCCGATCCTTCAGGACCGATTCATGCTGACCCTGTTCCGCAACTTCGCCAAATCCAAATGGGCCGTTGGTCTGCTGGTTCTGATGGGCCTGGCCCTGGTCGTGACTGGCGGCACCCAGATGGATGTCCTGGGCAGCCTGGGCCCCAAACACATCGTCAGCGCTGGCGACCGCAGCATCGACGCGCCCCAGTTCCGGGCCGAGATGGATGCCATTCTACGTCAACAGGGCGAACAGGCGGGTCGCGCGGTGACCTTCGAGGAACTGACCGCTGGCGGTGGCCTGACCCAATATCTGTCGCAGAAAGCCGAAACGATGGGCTTTCTCGCATGGGCCGCCAAGGCTGGCGTCCGCCCGAGCGCCGAACTGGTTCTGAGCCGCATCCGCCAGGAAAGCGCCTTCTTCGACACGCTGACCGGCAGGTTCAGTCAGGAGCAGTATGTTACCATGCTGCAGCAGAATAATCTGACCCCGGCCATGTTCGAGCAGGAACAGCGCGACGTTTACACCCAGCGTCATATCGGTGCCGCCATGGGGGCCGGTGCCCGCCTGCCGCGCGTGTATGCCGCCGTCCTGGCCAATCAATCGCTGGCCACGCGTGACGCGCGCTGGTTCACCGTCACCCAGGCCATGGCCGGGACAGCCGGGACGCCGACCGACGCCCAACTGACCGCCTTCATGGCTGAGAATGCCGCCCAGATCCGTAATCCGGAGTTCCGCAGCGCCACCGTCATCCTGTTCGACAATGCCGCCGATGCCTCTGCCGGGGTGACCGAGGAACGCGTTGCCGAACGCTACCGCCTGCGGCAGGAGAGCCTGGCTCAGCCAGAGCGCCGGACGTTCACGACATTGACCGCTCCGAACCGCGAGACAGCGCAGCGAATCTCTGCAGCACTCAAGTCCGGACAGACGCCGCAAGCCGTCGCCCAGGCCAACAATCTTCAGCCTGCCGACTATGCCGACACGCCGCGCAGCGCTGTGGGCGACCCGGCCGTTGCCGCCGCTGTCTTTGACCTGGCCGTCGATCAGGTGTCCGACCCCGTCCAGGCTCGTGTCGGCTTTGTGGTTGCCAAAGTCACAGCCATAACCGAGGGCCGCCCGGTCACCCTGGCCGACGTCCGTCCCCAGATCGTCGAGGAGCTTCAGGCTGAGGCCGTACGCGCCGGCATCTTTCGCCGCGTCCAGGCCTATGAGGCGGCTCGAGGCGAGGGCACGTCAGTCGATGATGCTGTAACTCAGGTCGGGGCTCGCGCCCTGCCGGTTCAACTGGTGAGCCAAGACGGTCGCTTCCAGAACGGCTCCCAGTTCAATGGCCCGCCACGGATCCTCGAATCCATGTGGTCATTGTCCAAAGGCGCAGCCAGCGAAGTCATCGACGCAGGTAACAGCCAGTACTTTGTCGTCCGCCTCGACGAGGTCGTGCCTGCGGCCTTGCCGCCTCTGGCTGAAATCCGCGAGCCCCTCGCCCAGCAATGGGTGCTGCGTGAGAACGCCCGCCTGCTGACTGACCGCTCCAACGCCCTCGCTGCCCGGGTTCGCGGAGGCGAGGACATCGCCGCCGTCGCCGCCTCGGTCGGGGCTCAGGTCCAGACGCGCACGGCCATGTCCCGCGAATCCCAGGAAGAGGTAGGCCCCGGCGTCTTCCGCGGTGCCTTCACAACCGCCAAGGGCGAGGTGTTCACAGGTCAGCAGACAAACGACAGCTTCGTTATTGGCCGAACCGACGCAATCAATGCGCCGTCCGCGACCGTGGCCGCACCGCTGGCACAGCAGATTGGTCCGCAACTGGGCCAGGAGAACATGAACGGTGTCCTCCAGACTCTCCTGAAAGCGGCCGCAACCCGTACCGAAGTCGGATTCGATGAGCCTGCGGCCCGCGTCGCCCTGGGGCTGCCGGAAACCGCTCCCGCCACTCCGGCAGGCGCGACCCCGGGCGCAGCGACGGCCCCCTCCCCCGCCCCGGCGCAATGACGACAGGCTTCGCGGAGATCCGGTTCGACGATTTCGCGGCAGGCTGGGCCGATAGACGCCCGCAAGTCGTCACGCGTCGGCTGGTCGATGATCTGGAGACGCCGGTCTCGGCCTTTCTGAAGGTCGGGCATGGGCGAACCCACGCCTTTCTTCTGGAATCGGTCGAGGGCGGTGCCGTCAACGGCCGCTATTCGATCATCACGCGTGAGCCTGACGTCGTCTGGCGCTGTCGGGATGGTCAGGCTGAAGTGGCCCGAGGGGCCGCGATCGACACCGCGACCTTCTCGCCCGAAACGCAGGACGCCCTGACATCCCTACGCACACTGATGGGCGCATCACGATTCACCCTGCCCGACGGCCTCCCCCCCATGGCCGCCGGATTGTTCGGTGTCTTCGGCTATGACATGGTACGGCTGCTGGAGCCCTTGGGCGAGGCCAATCCCGACCCGCTGAACCTGCCCGACGCCGTCCTGACCCGCCCGACGCTGGTCGCGGTGTTCGATTCGGTCAGCCACGAGATTGTCCTGGTCGCCGCCGCCTATCCCGATGGCGGCGAGGATGTCGAAACGGCGTGGCAGCGCGCCACGGAACGTTTGAACGCCTTCGAGCGCGACTTGCGCGCCCCCCTACCCGCCATTCCCGCCGCCGTGCCCGCCGAGATCGCGTCGTTCGGCTCCCCCGTCGATGGCGCGGGCTTCAGCGACCTGGTCGCCAGGGCCAAGGACTACATCGCGGCAGGCGACATCTTTCAGGTCGTGCTTAGCCACCGCTTCTCGGCCCCGTGGGACGGCGATCCGTTTGCCTTCTATCGGTCACTGCGTCGTCGGAACCCGTCGCCCTATCTGTTCTATCTGAACTTCGGTGACTTCCAGCTGGCCGGGTCCAGCCCGGAAATCCTTGTCCGGCTGAAGGATGGTCGCGTCACCATCCGCCCACTGGCCGGTACCCGCCCGCGCGGCGAAACTCCAGAGATCGACCGCGCGCTGGAAGCCGAACTGCTGGCTGATCCCAAGGAGCGCGCCGAACATCTGATGCTGCTGGATCTGGGTCGCAATGACGTGGGCCGCGTTTCGGCCCCCGGCACGGTCGAGGTCATCGAGAGCTTCCGCATCGAACGCTACAGCTCGGTCATGCACATCGTCTCGGAAGTTCAGGGCACGGCCGACCCCTCGCTGGACGCCGTCGACACCCTTCTGGCCGCCCTGCCCGCCGGCACCCTGTCGGGTGCGCCAAAGGTGCGGGCCATGGAAATCATCGACGAGCTGGAATCCACCAAGCGCGGCGTCGGCTATGGCGGAGGCGTGGGCTATATCTCGGCCGGCGGCGAGGCGGACATCTGCATCGTCCTGCGCACCGCCCTGTTCACCGATGGCCAGATATTCGTGCAGGCAGGCGCGGGCGTCGTGGCCGACAGCGATCCGGCCGCCGAATATGCCGAGACCCGCGCCAAGGCCAAGGCCCCGATGCGGGCCGCCGAGGACGCGTGGCGCTATCCGTTCGGCAATCGCTAGCGGGTCTGGCTGATCTCGTCGGGGGCAGGAAAGCTGACGCCAGCCCCCAACACCATCACACCTGCCAAGGCCACCGACGACACCGCAGCCAAGGCGGCGGCGGCCAGGGTGGCGTAGGCGCTGCCCGTCGAGACAGGCTGGATCGTCAGCAACAATCGCACCTTGTCGAAGTCTTTCGGCGTCACGGGCTCCTCCATTGAGTGTCCCGAAATCGGACAGAACCGGTTAATGCGCCCTTACTGTCGCGGCACCTTGGCCTCAGCGCCCTCAGCCCCTAGAACCGCCCGCATGATCCTGGTCGTCGATAACTACGACAGCTTTACCTACAACCTCGTCCACTACCTCGCGGAGTTGGGCGCGGAGACGCGCGTCGTGCGCAACGACGACCTGACGGCAGCCGAGGCCTGGGCCTTGAAGCCGGAGGCCGTCCTGCTGTCGCCTGGTCCCTGCACGCCTAACGAAGCCGGCATCTGCCTGGCTCTACTGGACACCGCGCCGCTGGACATGCCGATCTTTGGCGTCTGCCTGGGCCACCAGGCGATGGGCCAGGCGTTCGGCGGCGACGTGATCCGCGCCAAGGCCCTGATGCACGGCAAGACCTCGCCCATGCTGCATGAGGGCAAGAGCGTGTTCGCGGGCCTGCCCTCGCCGTTTACCGCGACGCGCTATCACTCGCTGGCGGTGAAGCGCGAGACCTTGCCCGATGTGCTGGAGGTCACCGCATGGACCGCCGACGGCGAGATCATGGGCCTGGCCCACAGGACGCGCCCGATCCACGGCGTTCAGTTCCACCCAGAATCCATCGCCACGGAACACGGCCACGAACTGCTGGCCAACTTTCTGAACCTGGCCAACGTCAAGCGCCGGGCGATGGTCTGAGCATGGCCGACGACGTGAAGGGGTTGCTGGCAAAGCTGGTCGATGGCCGTGTGCTGTCCGGTGACGAGGCCCATGCCTTCTTCGCCGCCTGCCTGCGTGGCGAGCCAACCCCGGCTCAGGTCGCGGCCGCCGTCACCGCCCTGCGCATCCGCGGCGAGACGGTGGATGAGATCGCAGCTTTCGCCACCGCCATGCGCGACGCGGCCCTGACGCTGGACCATCCCTACGACGTCATCGACACCTGCGGGACAGGCGGCGACGGCCAGCATACCTTCAACATCTCGACCGCCGCCGCCCTTGTGCTGGCGGGTGCAGGCCTGAAGGTCGCCAAGCACGGTAACCGGGCGCTGAGTTCCAAATCCGGCTCGTCGGATGTGTTGTCGGTGCTGGGCGTCAACCTGGCCGCGACACCCGCCCAGCAGCTGCGTGCCCTGGAAACAGCCGGGATCGCCTTCCTGTTCGCCCCGACCTATCACGGGGCCATGCGACATGTCGGGCCCGTGCGGGCCGAGATTGGGTTCCGCACCGTTTTCAACCTGTTGGGACCGCTGTCCAATCCGGCGGGGGCCAAACGCCAGGTCATGGGCGTCTATGACCCGCGCCTGCTGGAGCCGCTGGCCGAGGTTCTGGGCCGACTGGGGGCCACCCGCGCCTGGACCGTCCACGGCCAGGGGCTCGACGAACTGACCACCACGGGCCCGACCGAGGTAGCGGAATGGAAGGACGGTACGGTCCGCCGCTTCACCGTCACGCCTCAGGACGCAGGCCTGCCGCTGGCGTGCATCGACGACATTCGCGGCGGCGATGCCGAGGTCAACGCCGCCGCCCTGACCGCCCTGCTGGCGGGCGAGTGCGGACCCTACCGCGATATCGTCTTGCTGAACGCGGCCGCCGCTCTGGTGGTGGGCGAAAGCGCCGACGACCTGGCCCAGGGTGTGACACTGGCCGCCCGCGTGATCGACGACGGCAAGGCCGCGCAGGCGCTCGCCGCCCTGGTCACCGCCACCAATACCCCGATCAAGGACGACCCGGCATGACCGATATTCTCAGCCAGATCGCCGCCTACAAGCGCGAGGAGGTCGCCGCCCGCAAGGCTCGGACGTCCCAGTCCGTCATCGAAGCCCTGGCTGCGACGGCCTCGGCCCCGCGTGGCTTTCGCGCTGCGCTGGAGCGGCACGTCGAGGACACGGGTCGCCCCGCCCTGATCGCCGAGATCAAGAAGGCCAGCCCGTCCAAGGGGCTGATCCGCTCCGACTTCGACCCACCAGCCCTCGCCCGGGCCTATGAGCGCGGCGGGGCCAACTGCCTCTCCGTCCTGACCGACGGCCCCAGCTTTCAGGGTGACGACGCCTTCCTGGGCCAGACGCGCGACGCCACCGCCCTGCCCTGCTTGCGCAAGGATTTCCTCGTCGATCCGTGGCAGGTGGCCGAGAGCCGGGCGCTGGGAGCCGACTGCATCCTGATCATCCTGGCCATGATCGACGACACCTTGGCGGCCGAGCTACTGGCCGAGGCCGAACGGTTCGGCATGGACGCCCTGATCGAGACCCATGACGAGGCCGAAATGGCCCGCGCCTGCATGCTGGGCGGCGATCTGGTCGGCATCAATAACCGGTCGCTGCGCACCTTCGAGGTCGATCTGGAGACGACCGCCCGCCTGGCCATGCTCAGCCCCGTCCGCGCCCTGCTGGTCGCCGAAAGCGGCATCTTCACCGCCGACGACATGGCCACTGTTTCGGAGGCGCATGCGCAGGCCGCCCTGGTGGGCGAAAGCCTGATGCGTCAGCCGGACGTCGAGGCGGCGACGCGGGCTTTGCTGGCGGCCTGAAACTCGCCTTCTGCCGTTAAGTTGACATTAGGCAAGAACACTTACAGAACATCGCCAACGGTTCACGCCTTGTTCTGGACGATTCGACGCCATGCTCACGCGCAAACAGCACGAACTTCTGATGTTCATTCATGAGCGGATTCAGGAAACGGGCGTCTCGCCCTCCTTCGACGAAATGAAGGAGGCGCTGGATCTGGCGTCCAAGTCGGGCATCCATCGCCTGATCACGGCGCTGGAGGAACGCGGCTTCATCCGCCGCCTGGCCCACCGGGCCAGGGCGCTGGAAGTGACCAAACTGCCGGATCAGGCGGCGACCGGTGGTCGTGCCGCCCGAGCCCCCTTCCGTCCGGGCGTGATCGAGGGTGGTCGCACCTCGGCCGCCGAACCCGCCAACGACACCCGCGAACTGTCCCTGATGGGCAAGATCGCCGCCGGTACGCCCATCGCCGCCATCGAGCACGAAACCGCCCGCTATCCGGTGCCGGAATCCATGCTGGGAGCCGGAGAGCACTACATTCTGGAGATCGAGGGCGATTCCATGATCGAGGCCGGAATTCTGAACGGCGATATGGTCATCATCAAGAAGTCCGACAGCGCCAACTCCGGCGAGATCGTCGTCGCCTTGGTCGAGGGCGAGGAAGCCACGCTGAAACGCCTGCGGAAAAAGGGCGCGTCTATCGCTCTGGAGCCCGCCAACCGAAACTATGAGACCCGCATCTTCGGGCCGGACCAGGTCGAGGTGCAGGGCAAGCTGGTCGGCCTGCTGCGCCAGTATCACTAGGCCGCGTCGGCCGCATCCGCATCGCCAAACCGGCTCCAGGGCCGATGTCCCCTGACGTCGGCGGTCCAGACCCCGCGCCAGCCGCTGGCTGATGCCGGGTCCCGCCACAACTCGACCGCCCCGCCCCGCGCGTAATCGGTGCCGTCAAGAACGAGGCGGTTGGCGCACCCTTGAGGCAAGGCCGACACGGACGCCCGTATCGATACGACCTCGGCTGTCGCACACAGGCTCGACAACTGCTCGTCCGACGGTGCCTTCTTGCCCCACCATACGGCGACCGGCCCGGCTCCGAGTGTTTTCGACGCACAGGAAAACCGTGTGCAGGTCCAGCTCTCGGCAGGCCGCTCTATTGGCTCGACTCCGCGTCTGCGGCTCCAGACATCCACCGCGAACTGGCGCACACCGGGGCGGGTGACGACGGCCTTGCCGTCCTGCACGAAGGCCGCCTGGGTGCCGCCGTCTCCGATCCAGAGGTCTGGCGTGGGCGCTCTTGGCCAGATCATGACGGCCATGGCCAGCGGCAGGCCCAACCATCGCAACGGCCCGCGCCAGAGACAGCAGAACAGTACACCGAGGAAGGCGATGGGCAGCACATAGTCCGGCGCGCTGGCCACGGTCTTCACTGCGCCGGGCAGACCCGCCGTCCACGCCCCGATCGCAAGCATCAGTCCAATCCCCTGCCCGGCCAGCCACAGGAAGGGCGCGCCCAGCCCCACCGGCTCCAGCAAGGCCCCCAGTGCCAGCGCCGGCATGATCAGGAAATCCGACAGCGGGGCGGTCGCCAGATTGGCCACCAGCCCGTACATAGCCGTGCGGTTGAAATGCTGCATGGCGAATGGGCCGGTCGCCGCCCCGGCTACCAGACTGGCCATGACTGCCGCCGCCACCCAGACGCCGGTCTGCTGAACGATCCGGATAGGCCAGGGCACCGAGATTTCATGTGGCCGTCGTGGCCAGACCTCCACCAGAGCGACCAGAGCGGCCGTTGCGGCGAACGACATCTGGAACCCCGGCGTGACGATGGCCTCGGGCTGCAGCAGCAGGACGACGAAGGCCGCCACCGCCAGCGCATGCATGGTGATCGCCTGTCGATCCAGCAAAATGGCGATGAAGGCGATGGAGGCCGTGATCGCGGCCCGCTCCGCCGGTGGCGGATGACCCGACACGACCAGATAGGTCCCCACCGCGATCAGCCCGCCCCAGGCCGCCACCTTCTTGCCGGAGACCCTCAGAGCCAACCACGGCCAGCAGGCCACCAGAAACCGCACCAGAAAGAAGGCAAACCCGCCGACCACCGCCATGTGCAGGCCCGAGATCGACAGGATGTGCGCAAGTCCCGAATCCCTCATGATCTCGACCTCGGCGGGATCCAGCCAGGCCTCCTGCCCCGTGGTCATCGCGGCCGCCACGCCGCCGGTACGCGGCCCCAGCCGCTCCACGATCCGCCGCGCCAGATCGAACCGCATGGCATTCACCGCCATTGCGGCGCGCAGGCTCCAGGGCGGCGGGGCCAGATCGATCGCCCTCGGCTCGCCCAGGCCGAACGCCACGCCTCCGAGGCTCTGGAAGTAAGCGTTTCGTCCGAAATCGTACGCTCCCGGACTGGCCGGAGCCGGAGGCGGATTGATGATGGCGAACAGGCGGATGGCCGTGCCCGGCTCCGGGATCGACCCACGCACTGTCGCCCGCAGCCGCTCCGGCGTGTCCTCAGGGGCTAGACCCCGCACGCGCACCGGGGCGATGACCACACGCGGTCCGGCCGACCCTGGGCTGTCGACGTCGACGACCCAGCCCTCGACCACAGTCGGCTCGGCCATCGCAGGCGCGATGGGGGCCGCCACGGCATCGGTCCGCAGTTTCGAAACAGCCAGGCCCAGGGCGAAACAGGCCAACAGCATCAGAGGCAGGGTCCACAGCCTCGCCGCGCCTCGCCATCGCGAGATCAGCCAGACTCCCGCCGCTACCGCCGCGATCAGGAGAAGCGGCCACAGCGGCGGCTCGACCTTCAGGCCGAAATAGACGGCGCACCCGCCGCCGAATGCCACCGGGGCCCACATGCGCCAGCGCAGGGTCTGGGCCGCGACCTGGGCCGACAGGAAGGCAAGAATCCGCGACGCAGCCGTGGGCTTTGTCGCGGCGGGCGCTATAACGCCCCCCATGACCTCCACGCCCGTCCCCGCCACGTCCGAAGTCGTCACCCGCTTCGCCCCCTCACCGACCGGATATCTGCACATAGGAGGGGCAAGGACGGCGCTTTTCAACTACCTTTACGCGAAAGGCCAGGGCGGGAAGTTTCTGGTCCGCGTCGAGGATACCGATCGCGAGCGGTCGACCGACGATGCGGTCAAGGCCATCTTCGACGGCCTGAGCTGGCTGGAGCTATTCGCGGACGAAGAGCCCGTCTTCCAGTTCAGCCGCGCCGATCGCCACCGCGAGGTCGCCAACATCCTGCTGGAAACGGGTCACGCCTACCGCGACTTCCTGACCGCCGAGGAAACCGGTGCCCTGCGCGACGAAGCGAAGGCCCAGGGCCGCATCTTCGAATCGCCATGGCGCGACCGTACGCCCAGCGTCGACGACCTTATGCAGCCGCACACCGTGCGGTTCCGACGTCCCGCCGGCGCTGCCGTGCTGGTCGAGGATGCCGTGCAAGGTGCTGTGCGATGGGACTCGGACTCGCTCGACGACCTGGTGATCCTGCGGTCGGACGGCGCACCGACCTATAATCTGGCTGTGGTCGTGGACGATCACGACATGGGTGTAACCCACGTCATTCGCGGCGACGATCACCTGAACAACGCCGCGCGCCAGAGCCTGATTTACGACGCCCTGGGCTGGGCCCGCCCGACCTTTGCTCACATCCCCCTGATACACGGCCCCGACGGAGCCAAGCTGTCCAAGCGACACGGGGCCCAAGCGGTGCATGAATATGCCGAGATGGGCTATCTGCCCGAGGCCATGCGCAACTACCTGGCCCGGCTAGGCTGGGCGCACGGCGATGACGAGCTGTTTAACGACGAACAGGCGCGGGAATGGTTCGATCTGGGCGGCGTGGGCAAGGCCCCGGCGCGGCTGGACTTCGACAAACTGGCCCACGTCAATGCGCATTGGATCCGCTTGGCCGACGACGACCGCCTGGCCAAGATGACGCTGGATGCGCATCTGGCCCGTGGCCACACGTTGGCACCGGATGACGAAGACCGGCTACTGCGGGCCATGCCCTTCCTGAAGGATAGGGCGAAGACCACAATGGAACTGGCGGACCAGTCGAACTTCGTGCTGCGTCAGCGACCGCTGGCGATTTTCGAAAAGGCCCTGCCGCTGCTGACCGGCGAGTCGGGTCAGCGTATCGCCCGCCTGCGGGATCGGTTGAAGCTATTCGCGAGTTGGGACGTCTTCGCCCTCGAAGCCGAGCTGAAAGCCTTTGCCGAGGAAGAAGCCGTGGGCTTTGGCAAGATCGGACCAGCGGTGCGCGCCGCCCTGACCGGCGACGGCGTTTCGCCCGATATAGCCAAGACCTTGGCCGCTTTGGGGCGAGAAGAAAGCCTCGGGCGCTTGGATGATGCGTTGCAACAGACTATCTAACTTTCAGACTGAAACGCGACGGCGCCTCCCCGCGCCAATCGCAAGGGTGCAAGGGGCCTAGATGACCGACACTGCCAAATCCGCCACGCTGACCTATGGCGACAAGTCCGTAGACCTGCCGGTCCTGACCGGCTCGACCGGCCCGGATGTCATCGACATTCGCAAACTGTATGGCGCGACCGACGCCTTCACCTTCGACCCCGGTTTCACATCCACTGCGGCCTGCGAAAGCGCTATCACCTTCATCGATGGTGACGCCGGCATCCTGCTGCACCGCGGTTATCCGATCGGCCAACTGGCGTCGAAGTCCAACTTCGTCGAGGTGTGTCACCTGCTGCTGCACGGCGAACTGCCCACCGCCGCCGAGTACGAGAAGTTCGAAAACAGCATCACGATGCATACGATGCTGCATTCCCAATTCGACCGCTTTTTCGAAGGGTTCCGTCGCGACGCCCACCCGATGTCGATCATGGTCGGGACAGTCGGGGCGCTGTCGGCCTTCTATCACGACAGCCTGGACATTCATGATGCCCGTCAGCGTGAGATTTCGGCGATCCGGCTGATCGCCAAGATGCCGACGATCGCGGCGCGGGCGTACAAATATCACATCGGCCAGCCCTTCGTGTCGCCGCGCAACGACCTGACCTATGCCGAGAACTTCCTGCGCATGTGCTTCGCCGTTCCGGCCGAGGACTATGAGGTCAATCCGGTCCTGGCCCGGGCCATGGACCGCATCTTCACCCTGCATGCCGACCACGAGCAGAATGCCTCGACTTCGACCGTGCGGCTGGCCGGATCGTCGGGTGCAAATCCGTTCGCCTGTATCGCTGCGGGCATCGCCTGCCTGTGGGGTCCCTCGCATGGCGGTGCCAACGAAGAAGCGCTGAACATGCTGAAGGAGATCGGCACCCCGGACAAGATTCCGGAGTTCATCGAGGGCGTGAAAGCCAAGAAGTACAAGCTGATGGGCTTCGGCCACCGGGTCTACAAGAACTACGACCCGCGCGCGACGGTGATGAAGGAAAGCGCCGACGAAGTGCTGGCCGCCGTCGGCGATCCCAACGATCCGCTGTTCCAGGTCGCCAAGGAGCTGGAGCGGATTGCGCTGAACGACGAATATTTCATCGAGCGCAAGCTGTTCCCGAACGTCGACTTCTATTCCGGCATCACCCTGTCGGCGATGGGCTTCCCGACCTCTATGTTCACCGTCCTGTTCGCCCTGGCCCGCACTGTGGGCTGGATCGCCCAGTGGCAGGAAATGATCGGCGATCCGTCGCAGAAGATCGGTCGTCCGCGCCAGCTCTATACCGGCCCCACCGAACGCGACTATGTCCCAATCCAGCAGCGGGGCTAGGGCTTAAAGCGCCTTGATACAGTTGGATACTCGAGCTGGATAAGTGCGATAGGTGCAAGATATCTGCACAACATAACGCCGGGGTGAAAGCTCCGGCGTTTTCGTTTGTGATCTCCATCTGGAAACGAGGGTTCCAGTTACGGTAATTCACATGCTACCCCGGATGAAACATCATCTGGGGAGTGATCATGTCGCGCAAAGCCAATCTGTCTGTCCGTAGGCTGCTGGGGTGCTCCGCCGCCGCCGGCGTTTTGATCCTGGCCACCGGCGCAATGGCGCAGCAGGCCCCGATCGTTCAACCGGGTGCTCCCGGCCAGGCATCACGAGCACTGGAAGGGCGCGAGGCCTCGCGCATCGCCGACAACCGTTATTCGGCGGATGATGTGAAGTTCATGCAGGACATGATCCTGCACCACGCTCAGGCTGTGGAAATGGCGGCCCTGGTAGACAGCCGGACCAACACCCAGGCGGTCAAGGACATCGCGGGCCGCATCGACGCCTCTCAGGCCGACGAGATCGAGTTCATGCAGGGCTGGCTGCGCGAACGCGGCGAGACCGCACCCGATCCGGCCCAAGGCCACTCGATGACCGGGATGGATCACTCCGCACATGCGGGAATGGATCACTCGGCGCACGGAAGCATGGCGCACGCCGGCATGCCTGGCATGGCCACAACGGAACAGATGGCCGCCATGGCCGCTGCGAACGGCGAAGCCTTCGACGCCCTGTTTCTGCAGCGGATGATCGCTCACCACGAAGGCGCGGTTAAGATGGTCGCCGACCTTCTGGCGCGGCCCGGCTCGGCCTATGATCCGATCCTGTCGCGCTTCGCCAACGATGTGACGAACGAGCAGCAAGCCGAAATCAACCGCATGACAGCTCTGTTGCGCCAGGCTTCGCCCGACCCCCGAACCACCCTCAGTGCTGGTTTCCGCGATGCCGGTCAGGCCGCCAGCAACATGGAGTTGGTCGCCACCCTGCCCAAGCCGACTGGTTTCTTCGACCCGTCGAACCCCGAGGGCAATCCGCCCCAACTCCCCGCAGCCAACGCCGATGGCGACGCCCGTCGCGGCACCGCAGACCAGGTCAGCCGTCGCGCGCCCTTCCTCAGCTTTGCCAACACCGACATGGCCTTTCAAGGCGACCTGCTGGCCGCCGGAAACTATCACGGCATCAACCTGTACCGGATCACCGAGGCCGCCGAGCCGGAGCTGATCAGCTCAATCGTTTGCCCCGGCGGTCAGGGCGACGTCTCGATCGTCGGCAATCTGATGCTGATGTCGGTCGAGTCCAACAGCGGCCGGGTGGACTGCGGTCGCGAAGGGGTGGGCTCCGAGCCCACGCCCGATCGGTTCCGCGGCGTCCGCATCTTCGACATCTCCGACCGCACCCGCCCGGTGCAGGTTGGCCAGGTGCAGACCTGCCGCGGGTCGCACACGCATTCGGTAGTGGCCGCCGATGAAAATCGTCTGATCGTCTACAACTCCGGCACGGCCAATGTGCGTTCCGAAGAAGAACTGGCCGGCTGCACCGTTGGCCAGCCCGGCGATGCTCGCTCGGCCCTGTTCAGCATCGACGTGATCGAAATCCCGCTGGCCGATCCGTCCCAGGCCCGCATCATCGACAGCCCTCGCGTGTTCGCGGATACCACGACGGGCGAGATCGCAGGCCTGTGGCGCGGCGGCGACCACGGCGACGGCACCCAGACCACGAACCGCACCGATCAATGCCACGACATCACCCTGTTCCCGTCGCGCAACATTGCGGGCGGTGCCTGTTCGGGCAACGGCATCCTGTTCGACATTTCAGACCCGCGTGCACCCAAGCGCCTGGATGCGGTCGTCGATGCGGGCTTCGCCTACTGGCACTCGGCCACCTTCAACAACGACGGCACCAAGGTCGTCTTCACCGACGAATGGGGAGGCGGCGGTCGTCCGCGTTGCCGGGTTCAGGATCCCAAGACCTGGGGTGCCAATGCCATTTATGACATCGTCGACAACAAGCTGGTGTTCCGCAGTTACTACAAGCTGCCTGCCGCCCAGACGGATCAAGAGAACTGCGTCGCGCACAACGGCTCGCTGATCCCGGTCCCCGGCCGCGATATCTTCGTCCAGGCCTGGTACCAGGGCGGACTGTCGATCAGCGACTTCACCGACTCGTCGAACGTGCGCGAGATCGCCTATTTCGACCGCGGCCCGATCAACGCCGAGCGTCAGAGCCAGGGCGGCTACTGGTCCGTCTACTGGTACAACGGCCGCATCTACGGCACCGAGATCGCGCGCGGGCTGGACGTCCTGACCCTGACGCCCAGCGAGCATCTGACCGCCAACGAGATCGCGGCGGCCCAGATGGCCGACGAAGGCGGCACGGTGAACCCACAGCAGCAGTTCCCGGTGAAGTGGCCGGCCCACCCCGTCGTAGCCAAGGCCTATCTGGACCAACTGGCCCGCGACAATGCCATGCCGGCAGAGACGATGGCCCAGATGACCGCAGCGCTCGATCAGGCAACACCGCTTGTGGACGGCGGCAGCCGGGACGCTGCAGTTGCGCGTTCGCTGACGGCCATGGCGCGCGATATTCGCGTCACGGGCACCGACCAGACCGCCAAGCGGATGTCGGGCCTGAAGGAAACACTGGAAGGCATTGCGGGTCGCATCGGCTGACGGCGCATCCCTGACGCAAACACGACGACGCAGTAACAAGAACGCCGGGGTTCAGGCCCCGGCGTTTTTCGTGGAGATGACCTTCAACACCGCCTCGGCCGCCAGCGCAGACGGGTCAGCGGCCTCACGCCCCATCAGGTCGAGCGCGGCGGTCTGTCGGCGCACCTGATCGGACCGCGCCGCAGGATCGGCCAGAAGCCGTGTCACCTCGGCCGCGACCTTGTCTGGCGTCGCATCATTCTGAATCAGCTCGCGCGCAATCTCGGCATCGGCGGCGTGATTGAACAGGGTCGCATATTTTCCGGTGAAGAACGGCTTCATCAGCGCGTAGCTGAGCGGCTGAAACCTGTAGCCAATGACCATCGGCACACCCGCCAGGGCCAATTCGGTCGAGACTGTACCACTGGTCGCCAGGGCCACGGTCGCGGCGCGCATGGCGTCGTATTTCTCAGCCTCCGACACCATGTGAACGCGGAACGGCCACGAGGCTACGCGGGCCGTGACGTCCTGCGCGACGGTGCCCGCAGCGACGACAGCGACTTCCAGCGAGGGATCGGAGGCCTTCAACCTCGCAACAGCCGCTTCATAGACCGGCGTCATCAGACGGATTTCAGACGGGCGGCTACCGGGCAGGACCAACAGCAGGTTTGCATCCGGCGCTATGCTTCGCGACCGACGGAACTTGACCGGGTCTGCCGTCGACATATCCACGTGCAGGGCCTGAGACCCGACAACCGTGGTCGGCAAGCCTTCGTGCTCGAACCAGGGTGCGTCGAAAGCATAGAGCGCCAGCAGATGATCGACGGTGCTGGCCAGCGTCTTGGCTCTGCCTGGACGCGAGGCCCAGACCTGGGGGCCGACATATTTGATCAGAGGCACGCCAGGCAGTTGCGCGCGCAACGCCTTGGCGACGCGAATGGTGAAACCCCAGCTGTCGATCAGGACCACAGCATCGGGCCGCTCCGCCACGGCAAGAGCCGCGGTTTCGGCCACCCTCTGCTTGACCAGACCGTAGGCCTTGAGCCCCTCGATCCAGCCGAGGATCGACAGGGAGGCTATGTCGAAGGGACTGTCGATCCCCTGCTCGGCCATACGGGGCCCGCCGACCCCTACGAAGCGCGCATCCGGTCGCTTGGCCTTCAGGGCCGTGGCAAGGCCCGCACCGAGTGCATCGCCGGACGCCTCAGCGGCGACGAGCATGATCTTGAGTGGCTGGGTCATAGGCGGTCGTCGCCCGGTTCGCCCCAGACGAAGAGGCCGAGGCGATCCGCCGTAGCGACGATGGCGGAGCGATCAATCAGGATCAGCTTTCCTCCAATGCCTCCCACACCTGCCAGGCCGGCTGCAGCAGCCATCTCCAGGGTTCGCGTGCCGATGACCGGCATGTCCACCCGCAGGTCCTGGATGGGTTTGGGGGCCTTGCCCAGCGCGCCCTTGCGAGAAGGTTCAGACCCGCGCAGATCGGAGGGCAGGCCTGCGACACGGGCCAGCATGGAATCGGTGCCCTCCTGAGCCTCGACGGCCAGGACCAGGCCGTCGCAGACGACGGCCCCCTGCCCGATATCCAGTTCGCCTGCCTTCTCCGCAACATGCAGGGCCTTTCGCAGATCCGACAGCTGCTCCGGCGTCGGGTGGACAGCCCCCAGTGCGCCTGCGGTCAGCGTCTCGCCGCCCAGGATGTCGTCGGCCCCTTCGATCGCATAGCCTTCCTCCTCGAAGATCGACAGAATCTTGCGCAGCAAGGCGTCGTCGCCCTTCGTCGCGGCCGCCACAATTCCGGGCAGCAGAGTTGCGCCCTTAAAGTCAGGCTTCAACGCCTTGAAGTCCGGACGGTTGACGGTGCCGGCAAAACAGACCGCGTCGCACCCCGCCTTCTTCAACGCCGAGAGCGTCCGACCGATCTCGGCCATGCCCGCCTCGATGCCCGGGTATCGCGCCAGGTGCGGATCGGCGAACCCTGCCAGACGCACCACGAACACCGGTCGGCCCTCGGCCTCGCAGCGCGCAGCCACAGATACTGGAAGAGCCCCTCCCCCCGCGATCAGGCCCAGCTTGCCCCTCACGATCGCGTCCTCACCGTTCCGGCAAGGCGACGGGGCGCCGGGTGTCTTCACGGATAAAGGCGATAATCTCCTGAATTTCCGGCAGGTCGGCGTATGTCGCGGCGGCTGCGTCAAGCCTGTCAGAAAACAGCCCCTCGCCCTCGAAGATGTCGCGATAGGCGGCCAGAAGGCGGCGCACTGCATCCTTGCCATAGCCCTTGCGCTTCAGCCCGATCAGGTTCAGCCCGTGCAGCCGCACGTGATTGCCCCAGGCCGAGCCGTAGGGGATGACGTCGCGCGTAACAGCCGACAGGCCGCCCACCATCGCGCCCTGCCCTATCCGCCCGAATTGATGCACCGCCGCCAGGCCACCCAGGAAAACCCTGTCACCGACGCGCGCATGCCCGCCCAGGGTGGCGTTGTTGGCGAAGGTGACATTGTCGCCAACAACGCAGTCATGGCCGACGTGGGCACCTGTCATGAACAGGCCGTTGGACCCGATCGTCGTCAGTTTCCGGTCACCCGGCGTACCCCGATTGAAGGTTGAATGCTCGCGGATCGTATTGTTCTGGCCAATCTCCAGTGCCACGGGCTCGCCCTTGTAGCCACCATGCTGTGGGTCGCCGCCCATGACACAGAACGGGTGGATGGTTGTGCCAGCCCCTACCGTCGTATCTTGCTGGATCACCACATGGCTGGCGATACGGACACCTTCGGCCAGGACGACGTTCGGCCCGATGATCGTCCATGCCCCGATCTCGACACCATCGGCCAGTCGCGCACTGGCATCGACCTGGGCTGTCGGATGAATGCCCATCAGCTGGCGGGCTGATCGACGGTAACAACCATGGCCATGAATTCAGCCTCGGCGGCCAGCTTGCCGTCGATGAAGGTTTCACCCCGAAATTTGTAGGCATCGCCGCGGGCACGGGTCACCTTGACCTCCATGCGCAACTGGTCACCGGGACGCGCGGGTTTGCGGAAGCGAACGCCGTCGATCGACATAAACATGATGACCTTGTCCGCCACGGCCACATCCATCGTCTTGGACATCAGGAGTGCGCCGGTCTGGGCCATCGCTTCGACGATCAGAACGCCGGGCATGACGGGATCGATGGGGAAATGGCCGGGGAAAAAGGGCTCGTTGTGGGTGACGTTCTTGATGCCCGTAATCGACGTCGCGGGAACGAAGTTCTCGGCCTTGTCGACCAACAGAAAGGGGTAACGGTGCGGCAGGCGGCGCATCACCTCGGCATAGTCTATGTTGATGCTGGTGGTCGTGTCGGTCATTCCTGGGCTCTCTGAGCGTGGGCGCCTACGAACGCGCCTTTCCCGAGACCTGTTTGGCGAGCCAGATCGCTTCGCGCAAGGATTGTCGCAGGGGTTTAGCCGGATATCCGGACCAGGTTTCGCCCGGCGGTATGTCAGCCAGAACGCCGGCTCCGCCCGCGACACGGGCACCGGTCCCGATGGTAATGTGGTCGCCGACCCCCGCCTGGCCGCCGAACATGACATTGTCACCGACGGTGACGGAGCCGGAGATTCCGGTGTGGGCGGCCATCAGGACATTGCGGCCGATCACACAATTATGGCCGATCATCACGAGATTATCGATCTTGGAGTTCTCGCCAACTACAGTGTCGTCGTAGGCTCCCCGATCGATGCAGGTATTGGCCCCGATGGTGACGCCATCCTGAATGATCACCCGACCCAGCTGGGGGATGTCGATAGGCCCGGTACTGGAACCCGCAGCGCCGAAACCGGCCTCGCCTATACGCGCGCCGGCGTAGAGACGAACCCGGTCGCCAATCAAGGCGAAACCGATGCTGACATTGGAGCCGATCTGGCAATCCCGGCCAATCCGGACACCCGGGCCGATGACTGTATTCGCCCCGATGCGAGTACCCCGACCAATACGAACACCCGCGCCGAGGACGACTCCCGACTCTAACATCACCGTGTCATCCTCTGCCACATCGGCAAGATCCGACTGTAGATCCAGGACCAAGGGCCGGTGGAACAACGAAGCGGCGCGCGCCCAGGCCGCCTGAGGCTCGCGAGAAACGATCACCCCTGCGTCGGCCGAAGCTTTCTCGATGGCAAAGTCTGGCAGGATCACGCACGCGGCCTGGCTGTCGGCGAGAGCAGGCAGGAAACGCTTGTCGCTCAGGAAGGCGACATCAGTCGAGGAGGCACCGGCCAAAGGCGCTACGGCGGAGACCTTGCGATCTCCGCCGCGAAGAACCTCACCGCCGATCCGCTTCGCCAGTTCGTCGACACCGAGGCAATCGACAGCTTTCTGAAAGAAGCGCGGATCAGGCATTGCAGAGCGGCCTATTGCTGCGGTTGGGCCGGCGGCGTCATGCGATTAAAGGAGAGCGACGGAAGGGCTGCATTAAGGCGCTCGATGGCCGTTGGCGTAATATCCATTGCCGGATTAGCGCTATAGACGGCAGTACGATTCAGCAGAACACTGCAGCCACGTTCCTGATAGAGCGCGATTACGATTGGCTCGACAGCAGTTCCGATGGCTTGCAGTTGCATGCCCTGCGTATACTGGAGTTCATTGCGACGGGTCTGCTCCAGTTGTTGCGCCTCTTCGGCGCGCGTTTGAAGGGCGCGACGACGCGAACCGTCTGCATCTGCGGCTTCACCGCCCTGCTGAAGCGACTGTACCTCGGTCTGAATCGCCGAAGCATAAGGGGCCAGTTCGCCCTGCACTTCGGTCAGCAAACGTTGCATCCCTGCCTGGACGGACTGGCCAGCGGTGGAACGCGCCAGAACTTCTTCGTTGTCATAGACGCAGATGCCGGCAATCGGGGCGCCATGCGTGATATTGGCAGTTTGGGCGGCGGCCGAACCTGCGGCCAGCGAAGCAAGGGCAAATGCCCCAATAGCGATCAGTTTCATGGTCTACCTTTAATAACGGCGGGAGCCGTATTCTAGAATTGTGTGGAAGTCGAGAAACGGAAGGTTTCGGTGCGATCGTATTCTTCGGAACCAATGATCTGGCTAAGATCGAAACGAATTGGCCCCATGGGCGATCTCCAGTGGATGCTGACACCTGCAGATGCACGCAATCTCAGCTCATCAACGATATTCGGATCAGTCACCCCTTGATCAGTTACCGTGTACCGGTCATCGAGCGCGCCCAGCGTTCCGACATCCACGAACAGTTCGGTGCGTATACCGTATTGTTCCGGAAGGAAGTTTGGCACCGTCAACTGGACTGTACCGATCGCATAAAAATTGCCACCCAGAGCATCCTGAGTTGTCAGGTCTCGCGGACCAAGACCGGCCGTTTCAAATCCGCGGAAGCTGTTGCCACCCTTGAAGAAGCGATCATTGATCCGAATTGGATCGCCACCCCATCCACTAATATATCCTGCCGAAGCGGTGGTCGACACGATCCAGGAAGGCGTGATGCCCCAATAGGCCGACACGTCAGCTTCGGTCTTGAGATAGTTTACGTCCCCACCAATACCAGCAAGATCCTGGCGCAGGGTTCCCGTCCAGCCCCGGGTCGGCCGTATCGGGTCATTCCTGCGGTCGACCAGTAGCGTGTAGCCCGCCGATGAGTTGAGGAACGACCCGATTTGGTCGCAAAGCGCGTTGGAACCTGCGCCATTCACTCCACAAAACCCATTAGGAACAATAACTTCGTCGCTTTTCAGGAAATAGCGACCACTCAACAAAGTGTAGCCATTGAGAGGATAGGATAGCCTCAGGCCACCACCTGTCGAACGGTAGTCGTAAGACGAAAACTCACTGAGGTCGTACCGTGAGTGGAATGCATCAAAGCCGGCGCGCAAGTCGCGCCCCAGGAATTTCGGTTCCGTAAAGCGGAAGTCGACTTGTTGGCGCAACGCCCCCCATTCGACGCGGGCCACGACGTTCTGACCCCGACCTCGAAAGTTGCGCTCCGTGATGCCCAGGTTGACCACGAAACTATCGACCGAGCTGAAACCGGCACCAACCGAGAGCTCGCCGGTGGGCTGCTCCTCGACCGTAACGTTGACAACCGAACGGTCAGGTGCCGAACCACGCGCCTCCTCGACCGTGACGTCCTTGAAGAAGCCCAGAGCCCGCAGATTATTACGAGACCGCTCCAGCAGGGTTCGATTGAAAGCGTCACCCTCGCTCAATGTCAGTTCGCGCCGGATGACGTTGTCCAGGGTGCGCGTATTACCAACGATGTTGATGCGGTCGATGTAGACTCGCTGCCCCTCCTTCACATTGAAGGTGACATCGACGGTATCAGTTTCCGGATTGGCCCGGAAAGTGGGTTCGATTTCCACGAAGGCGTAGCCCGCCGACCCCGCCGCAAATGTCAGGGCGTCGACCGCCGTCTCGATCTTGTCGCTCTCATACAACTGACCGGACGCGATGGGCAAAAGCAGCTTCAGAAAATCAGGATTAAGGCGGTCGTTTTCAGTGACGATGTCGATCTCGCCGAAATTGTACCGATCGCCTTCGTTGACAGTGATGGTTATGCCAAACGCGCTGTCGTCAGGCGCGAGCTCGCTGATCGCCGACAAAACTCGGAAGTCATAATAGCCACGATTGGTGTAGAACTTGCGCAATTGTTCGCGGTCGTAGTCCAGACGATTTGGATCATAGTTGTCGTTGGACGTGAACAGCTTGTACCAGGCCGACTGCTCGGTCACCATGACCTCACGAAGGTCATTGTCGGAAAAGGCGCTGTTGCCCAAGAAGGTTATAGACCGAACGCCTGTTTCAGGACCTTCATTGATCTCGAAAACCACATCTACACGGTTCTGATCCAGCTGGACCAGCTTGGGCGTCACGGTTGCCGAGATACGGCCCGACAAACGATAAAGTTCGACGATCTTTCCAACGTCTTCCTGTACGCGGGCCCGGGTATAGATACCGCGGGGTCGAATAGTGACCTCTTCCGTCAACTTGGTAGTGGCAATCGCGCTATTACCTTCGAAGGTCACCTGGTTGATGATCGGGTTCTCAACGATCTCGACAATCAGGTCACCGTTCTGAACGCCTAGTTGGACATCGGCAAACAGTTGCGTGCGGGTCAGGGTACGCACCGCAACGTCCAGAACCGCCGCATCGACCGTGTCGCCCGGCTGGATCGGCAGGTAGGACAGGATGGTTGTCTGGTCGATGCGCTGGGCCCCGCGCACCAGGATGCGGTTGATGACCAGCCGCTCCTCTTGCGGCTGTGGCGCAGCCTGAACCGCAGTGGCGTTCTCAACGGTGATCGGGCCGGTCGCTGGCGCGGTCTGGGCAAAGGCGGGACTGGCAAGCCCCGCCGCCAAGGCGATAGCCATCAGGCTGGGGCTCAGGCCGCGGGCGAAACGGAGGGTGGACGCATCGTGTCGGATCATACGGGAAACCATCGGGGGCTGGCGTCGGCTCATGCGAGCCCGCCGAGGAATTTGAACAGGCTCAGCTTCTGCAGGTCGTTCCAGGTGGCGAACAACATCAATCCCGCCAGCAAAGCAAGACCGACCCGGTAGCCGACCTCCTGAACGCGCGCGGGGACTGGCCTGCGTGCCACAGCTTCATAGCCGTAGAACAACAGATGGCCCCCGTCGAGGACGGGAATCGGCAGGAGGTTTAGAAAGCCCATTCCGATCGAAACTATGGCGCCGAAATAAATCAGCGTCAGGACGACCGCCTGAACCTGGGTACCGAGATCAGTCGAGACCGACGCCGCCTGCTGGGTGATGCCACCGGCGGCTTTGGCGATCCCAACCGGACCGTTCAGCAGGTCACCTGATTCTTTGCCGGCAAAGATGCGGCCCAGATATGTGACGGTGCCATTCAGTGTGGAGCCAAAAATGTCGGCACCCTTTTCAGCAGCCTGGATCGGATTGAGGCGGCGAGAAGTGACGTCCTGCGGCAGCGCCCCAAGAGCCAAGCCAATTCGGGCCACACGGATGCGGCCAGCCACGGCATTATCTTCCATTTGACGTAAGGGCGTTGCGACCAGGGTCACAAGCTGGCCAGCCCGCTCAACAGTGAAAGTTACGGGATCATTGGCGCTGAGCACCACCGCCTGGGTGACCTCGGCTCCCTCCTGAACCGCACGGCCGTTGACCGTCAGAATCAGGTCACGAGGCTGGAATCCGGCACTCGCGGCCGGGCTGTTGGGTGCAACGGCCATGACGCGAGGCGCGGCGATCTGCTCGCCTACGACGCTGAACAACAAGGTCAGCAGCACCATGGCCAGAACGAAGTTGGCCGCAGGCCCCGCAGCCGTGATCAGGGCGCGCTGCCAGACTGGCTTGAAGTGGAAATAGTCGCGCTCGGCTCCGGCCCCTTGGTCGGTCACCAGGCGCTGACGCAGTTCAGCCAACCCAGCTGCATCGGGCACGCTGGCGGCGTCCAGATCCCCGGAAAACTTGACGTAACCCCCCAGTGGCAGCCAGGCGAAGCGCCATTCGGTGCCGTGTTTGTCCGTGCGGCTGAAGATCGCCTTGCCGAAGCCGATCGAAAACCGGTCGATTTTCACGCCGCATGCCCGGGCGACCCAGAAATGGCCCAGCTCATGGATCGTGACAATCGTCGTTAGCACAACCAAAAAGGCCGCGATCGAGATCAGTATCTGGCCGATGAAGGCGATCATTCGGTCGTCATCTCCCCGTGACGGCTCACGCCGCCTTGTTCAGCCTGAGAACGACCGCTTCGGCCGCCTGCCTGGCCATCTTGTCGATGGCCAGGGCAGAATCGCAGGCATCCCCATGATCAGGGAGCGTAACCGATCCCGTCATCTGTTCCACGGTGTCGGCGACGACTGCGGCAATATTGAGAAAGGCCAGTCGCCGATCCAGAAACGCCAGGGCCGCGACCTCATTGGCGGCGTTGAAGACGATGGGTGCTATGCCCCCGGCCGTCAGCGCCTGACGTGCCAGAGCCAGGGCTGGAAACCTGTCTTCGTCCGGGGCCTCGAACGTCAGCCGGCCAAGAGCGGCGAGGTCCAGCTTTGGCGCCTTCCAGGCCAGGCGGTCAGGCCAGGCCAGGGCGCAGGCGATCGGCGTCTTCATGTCTGGTGGCCCCATCTGGGCCAGGGTCGAACCATCGACGTATTCGACCAGGCTGTGGATGATCGATTCAGGATGGACGACCACGTCGATCCGCTCGGCGGGCATGTCGAACAGATAGGCCGCCTCGATCATTTCCAGGCCCTTGTTGGCCATGGTCGCGCTGTCGACCGAAATCTTGGCACCCATGCTCCAGTTGGGATGGGCGACGGCCTGTTCGGGCGTGATGGCGGTCAGGGCAGAACGCGGCGTGGTGCGGAACGGCCCACCCGACGCGGTCAGGATCAGTCGCGCGACCTGTTCCGGTGCCTGATGGGGAAACACTTGAAAGATTGCAGAATGTTCGGAATCGACCGGGATCAACCGACCGCCAGCCGCCCTCACCCGCTGGATCAGAGCCGGGCCGCAGCAGACAAGGCTTTCCTTGTTAGCCAGGGCCAGGGTCGCGCCGGTCGTGGCCGCCGCCCAAGCCGACCGCAGTCCCGCCGCGCCGACGATGGAGGCCATGATCCAGTCCGCGGGTCGGGTCGCAGCCTCGACTACGGAGTCGTCGCCTGCTGCGACCTCGATGCCGGTGCCCGCCAATGCGTCACGCAAATCATTCAGCCGCGTGGGGTCGGCCGTCACGGCAATACGCGGCTTCCAGCGCCGGGCCTGTTCGGTCAGACGGGCGATATTGGCCCCGCCGGTCAGAGCCTCGACCTCGAACGCGCCCGTCCCTGACCGCTCGGCCTGATCCATCAACTCAAGCGTCGAGCAGCCGACCGAGCCGGTGGAGCCCAGAACTGTGACCCTTCGACGAATCATGCGCCGCCACCCCAATGAATGGCGATCAGACGTCCACACGCGACCACGACGACTGCGAACATCAGACCATCCACCCGGTCCAGCAGACCGCCGTGCCCCGGGATCAGATTGCCGGCGTCCTTGACGCCATAACGGCGCTTCAGCGCCGATTCCCACAGGTCACCGGCCATGGTGGCGACGGCGGCGGTGAAGCCCAGCAATGCTCCCCAGACCGCGCCTAGTCCCATGTCAGGCCAGAATGAAAACCACTGCGGAAATCCGCCTGCCATGATCGCGCCGGCCATGGTTCCAGCAGCCAGCCCCCCGATGAAGCCAGACCAGGTCTTGTTGGGCGAAAACCGCGGCCACAGCTTGGGCCCGCCAATCAGACTGCCGGCCAGATAGGCCATGATGTCCGACGACCAAGCGATCACGAAGGCAAAAACTGTCCAGGCCAGGCCGATGGCTGTATCGCCGTCTCGCAACCAGATCAGCAGAACCGCAGGCCAGCCGAGATAAAGCACACCATAGGCGGCATCCAGCGCCTCCTGCCCCCGGCTGCGGGCATAGACGCCCGCCGCCATTGCGCCGAACACAAGCAGCACGAGCGCCAGCGACAGCTGGTTGGCATAGGCGGAAATGACACCCGCCATCAGACCGAAACCGACCGCTCCGGCCATGACCCGCCAGGCGCGTGAGGCACTCATGGTCGACCATTCGACGGCCAACAAGCCGCAAGCCAGCAGCATCAACCCCAGGAACCACAGCCCACCGAGCCAGATCGCCAGAACGGCGGCCGGGGCCAGCACGATCGCAGAGGCGGCTCTCAGCCCGATGTCACCGGCGCGAACCGCCATCAGCCGGTCGCGAGCGCCGGAGCGGTCGACGATGCTACGCCTCCGAACCGACGGTCCCGGTTCAGATACTGCTGCACCACATCGGCCAGAGCGGCGGGCCCATAATCGGGCCACAGCACATTCTGGTAGACCAGTTCGGCATAGGCCGCTTCCCACAACAGAAAGTTCGAAAGCCTCTGCTCACCTGACGTGCGCACAATCACATCCACCGGGGGCGCGCCTGCACCGGACAAACCAAGGGCCAGTGCTTCCTCGTCCAGGGGACCAGTCGCCTCGCCAGCTAGCACGCGCTCGACATAGCGCTGGGCCGCATCGACGATGTCGGCGCGGCCGCCGTAGTTGAAAGCCACTTGCAGCAGGAATCTGTCGTTGTGCGCCGTCGTGGCTTCGGCTCGCTCGACGATGGCGGCGATGTCGGCGGGCAGGCCCGTGCGGCGACCCAGGACGCGCACGCGGACGCCTTCCTTCTCCAGCCGTTTCAAATCGCTGGCCACATAGGAACGAACCAGACCCATCAGATCGATGACTTCTTCCGCCGGACGCCGCCAGTTCTCGGTCGAGAAGCCGAACACCGTCAGGCAGCGGATGCCGAGCTCGGGCGCGGCCTGGACCGTGCGCTTCAAAGCCTGCACGCCCTCACGGTGCCCCATGGCGCGCGGCAGACCACGCGCTTCGGCCCAGCGCCCGTTGCCGTCCATGATCAGGGCGACGTGGTGGGGGCCGGGTTTGCCGGACGGGACGGAATAGGCGGGGCTGTCCATGGGCACAGACAGGTCGGACGTGGGCGTCAGAGACGGGGCGTCAGACCTGCATGATCTCCTGTTCCTTGATCTTCAGGGCCTCGTCGACGCGCTTGATGGCGGCATCGGTGTCCTTCTGGACCTCGGCCTCCATCTTCTTCTGCTCGTCCTGGCTGATGTCGCCGGCCTTTTCGGCCTTCTTAAGGTCGTCATTGGCATCGCGGCGCACGTTGCGAACGGAAATCTTCTGCTGCTCGGCATATTTCCCGGCCAGCTTGGCCAGTTCCTTGCGGCGCTCCTCGGTCAGGGGCGGCACGGGAATGCGCAGGGTCTGACCGTCCACGATGGGGTTCAGGCCCAAGCCTGCGGCGCGAATCGCCTTCTCGACTGGGCCAACCATCGACTTGTCCCAGACGCTGACCGAAATCATGCGCGGCTCAGGCACGCTGATGGCCGCGACCGAGTTGAGCGGCGAGTTGGAGCCGTAGGCCTGCACCTGCACCGGATCCAGCAGGCCGACGTTGGCCCGACCGGTCCTCAGGCCATTGAACTCTTCTTTGAGCGCGGCGACTGCCTTGTCCATGCGGTCGCGGTAAGTCTTCAGGTCGGGCTTGGCCATGGTCGGTTTCTCTCGTCGTTTCTTGTCGTGCGCCAGCGGGCCGGTCAGGCGGCCTTGTCGGAGGACGATATCACGGTGAACGTGCCTTCGCCCGTCAGAGTGCGGCGGAGCGAATTATCTTCCCGGATCGAGAAGACCACGATCGGGATGCCGCTGTCACGCATCAGGGCGATGGCCGAGGCGTCCATGACCTTCAGGTCCCGTGCCAGGACATCGTGGTAGGTCAGGGTCTCGTACCGGGTCGCCGATTTGTCCTTCTTGGGATCAGCCGTGTAAACGCCGTCCACGCTGGTGCCCTTCAGCAAGGCATCGCAGCCCATTTCGGCGGCGCGCAGGGCTGCACCGGAATCCGTCGTGAAGAACGGCGCACCGACACCGGCGGCAAAGATCACCACGCGCCCCTTCTCGAGATGACGCAGGGCCCGACGGCGCACATAGGGCTCGGCCACGGCATTCATCGTCAGGGCGCTCTGCACCCGCGTCTGGACGCCGATCTTCTCGAGCGCCGCCTGCATGGCCAGGGCGTTCATGACCGTGGCCAGCATGCCCATATAGTCGGCCGTGGCACGTTCCATGTCGCCAGCCGCCTTGGACAGGCCCCGGAAGATGTTGCCGCCGCCGATAACCAGGCAAATCTCGATGCCTTTACGCGCGACATCCGCCACGGCCTGGGCCACCGTCGCCACCGTCTTCTGATCGATGCCGTAAGCCTGATCGCCCATCAGCACCTCGCCCGACACCTTCAGCAGGACGCGCTTGTATCGGAACTCTGAGGGGGCGTCGGGCATGCAGGACCTTGGGGCAAACGGATTCGGCTCCTTATAGGTAGGGCCGCGCCGGGATTCAAAGCCTACCAGCAGTCCGCGCCGATTCCCGGTGCCCTGATTGCCAGCAAAATACGGCTACGCTGCTCGGCCGTCATGGCCCCCGACCGCTCCAGGATGCATCCGACCACGGTGTTGGAGTTTGGGGCCAGCAGACCATAGCGCAGGCCGCTGGCGTCCAGCTCAGCCCTCGCCCGCGCCAGATCGGCGGGCGCGGCGGCGACCGCCGCCGGGTCGTTCGTGATCAGCGTCATCTCATGCAGCGCCTGACCCGAACTGGGGAAGTCATAGGCGTCCGGATCATAGACGGCCACACGCGCGCCCAGACGATCGCCATCCGGCAGATCCGGATCGAACTTGGCGTTCTGGCTGGCTGAAAAGGCGATGGCCGCCCCGCTCTCCGGCACGACCAGGATATAGGCGTGGCGCGGGAACATCAGATAATGCGCCGGCCATTTGGTGACGCGCACCCACGGATCGCCATCGGGGCCCAAGGCATGCGCCCCGACATAGACGCCGGATGGCAGGGTCCGACCGTCGATCCGGCCGAACCGCTTCAGAATGTAGTCGGCCATCACGTGGTCCAGCAGGAACACGCCCTGTTCGGCTTCGCGCCCGAAATGACGGTGAATGTCGTCGGCAGACGGATTGGAGCCGAGCTCTCCGCCATGAACGGCCGCAAACGCTGTGGCCGACACGGCGCGTCCGTCCGCCGGGCTGAACCACAGGCCGCGCACCTCGTCGATCATACGATCGGCGGGATTGCTGCCCCGGAACGTCGTCAGGCTGAGCGTCAGGTTCACCAGGGCGAACAGGACGACCAGGCCGACCGCGGACTGGAACAGGATCAGCGCCCATTTGCGCCAGCCATGCAGAGGGTGACGCGCATGGCGGACGCGGTCGAGGGCCTTGGCCCCTGTCGCCTTCAGCCGCTCGCGCCCCCGACCCTGCATCTGCCTAGAGCCGCAGGATGACCGTCTCCACGATGGGGCGACGATCCCATATCTGCTGGCTCGCCTTCTTGAGCGCACGCGACACAGCCTGTTCGATGACCATTTCGTCTTCCAGGGCTGGGCCCTTCAACTTGCCGACCGCGACCTCAACCCGTTCGGCCAGATCGTCTAGCGCATCACCCAGCGGACGCTCCGCATCACCGGGCAGGCCGATGGAGCGGACGTCGATGTCGCTGACGATCTTGCCGCGCTTGTCCATCGCAAAGCTGACGACCAGCACGCCGTTGTTCGAGGCATGACGGCGCTCGTGCATCGCCTCGCCCTGTTCAGTGACCAGACGACCGCCGTCGACATACAGGCGACCGTGCGGAACCTCGTCGATAATGGCGGCCGGCCCGGGGGCGAGGCGCACCATGTCACCATTACGGGGCGTCACCGTCTCGGCCACGCCCAGATCCTTGGCCATGTTGGCGTGTTCGGCCAGGTGGCGGCGCATGCCGTGGGTTGGCACGGCGATCTTCGGACGCGCCCAGGCGTACATCTGCTTCATCTCATCGCGGCACGGGTGGCCAGAGACGTGGACGTGCGGGTGATCCTTCTCGGTGTAGAGCCGCACCCCGCGGTCCGCGAGCCGGTCCTGCAGGGCCGCGATCGAGAGTTCGTTTCCGGGAATGACCCGCGACGAGAAGATGCAGTGGTCGCCCAGACCCAGTTTGATGACCGGGTGCGTCCCCTGCGAGGCGCGCGACAGAGCGGCGCGATCTTCGCCCTGACTGCCGGTACAGAGGTACAGGATTTCATCCGCAGGCCAGACGCGAGCTTCTTCCTCTGACAGGATGCGCTGGCTGTCGCCGAACAGGCCGACGTGTTTCGCCGCCGCCGTGATCTTGTGCATCGACCGGCCAGCCAGAGCCACGCGGCGTCCGGCCAGTTGCGCGGCCTTCATCACGCTGACCATCCGCGCGACGTTGGAGGCGAAGCAGCCGACGGCAATCCGGCCCTTCTTCAGGCTGCCGATCAGTTCGATCAGACCGGCCTGCGCGTCCAGTTCCGACCCCGCCTGCCCTTCGACGAAGACGTTGGTCGAATCGCAGACCATGGCCAGCAGGCCTTCGTCACCCAGTTTGGTGATGGCCGCGACGTCGGTCGGCTTTCCGATGACCGGCGTAGGGTCCAGCTTCCAGTCGCCGGTATGAAAGACCGTGCCCAGCGGCGTCTTGATGGCCAGGGCGTTCGGTTCGGCGATCGAGTGGGTCATGGTGATCATCGTCACCTGGAACGGGCCCAGGTCGATGGCCCCCGACAGAGGCACCTCGACGATCTTCACCTGGTCCAGCACCCCCGCCTCGCGCAGCTTTTCGCGGATCAGGAAGGCGGTGAAGGGCGTCGCATAGATCGGGGCCTTGATGCGCGTCCACAGCCAGCCCAGCGCACCGATGTGGTCTTCATGCGCATGGGTCAGGACGATGCCGCGAATATTCTCGCCGTCCAGAAACTCCGGATCGGGCACGATCACATCGACGCCGGGCGTCGACAGGTCGCCGAAGGTCACGCCCACGTCGACGATCAGATATTCGCGGTTCGTCTCCGGCCCGTAGCCGTAGACATTCAGGTTCATCCCGATTTCGCCCGAACCGCCCAGCGGTATGAAGACGAGTTCGTCGTTTGCGTTTTTTTTCATTTTACTCCGCGCGACCCTCGAGATCGCTAGGTTTCTCTTCAATTTTTGGGAGGTCAGCAGTCATGCAGGTCGCCCATTCCGCACCTTCTCGCCTTGCTGAGGCTCGGTCGTCCGAGCGAGGCATGAGGGGCCGACACTCTTCAAAGGCTGCTGACAGGGCTGCTCGCTGCCGTCCTTCCGGCGAATACCTTTCGATCACCGTATAACCGGTCAGAAGCAAAAGAAGGGCGCAGACGATCAGCGGCGTTGATCGAACAAAAGCGTGGGCCGAAATTTTCATGTCGCCCCTCAGATCGTGTTCCGCCGCCAGATTTCCAGCAGGCCGCGGATGGTAAGGTCCGGATCGAACCGGTCGATTGATGTCGTTGCGCCCTCGAACAGGCTGGCCACGCCGCCCGTTCCGATGACGGTCATGGGCGCGCCCCACTCGTCTTTCATGCGCGCCACCAGGCCTTCGATCAGGGCGATATAGCCCCAGAAAACGCCGGACTGCATGTTGGAGACGGTGTCCTTGCCGATGACTTTCGCAGGCTTTTGAATGGCGATGCGGGGCAACATTGCGGCGGCCTCGTGCAGGGCCTGCAGCGACAGGTTGACGCCGGGCGCGATAATGCCGCCCTCGAACGCCCCGTCGGCGGCCACGACATCGAAGGTGGTGGCCGTACCGCTGTCGATCACGATCAGGTCGCCGGGATAGACCAGATGCGCCCCGATGGCGTTGACCAGCCGGTCGGCCCCGGCCTCGCTGGGCTTGTCGATGCGCGCGGCAATGCCCAGGTCGACGTTCTCGCCGATGACCATGGGTTCGACATTCAGATAGCGCCTCGCCAGGTTGCGCAGGTTGAAGATCGACTGCGGCACCACGCTGGAGATGATACAGCCATCCAGCTGGCTGATCGACAGGTCGCGCATGGTCAGCAGCTGATGCAGCCAGACGGCATATTCATCCGCTGTGCGGTTGGCATAGGTCGAGGTCCGCCACTGCGCGATCCATTCGGACCCGTCATGGATCGCGAACAGGGTGTTGGTATTGCCTTGCTCGATGGCCAGCAGCATCAGGCAGTCTCTCCAAAGAAGACATCGCCGGCGGAAATCAGCCGCAGCGACCCGTCGGCCAGTCTCAGTTTCAAAGCGCCGTCAGCGGCCACCCCCTCGGCCCGGCCCTCGACCGTCTCATGGCCCAATCGTGCAACAGCAGGACCGTCCAGCCCCGGCGTGCGGGCGGCCCAGGCGTCGAGGATGGGCTGGAAACCGAGCGTCTCCCAGCGGTGCAGCCAGACGGCAAAGGCCCCGGCCAACTGACCCGCGGCCACCTCGATGGCGGGCGGCGCGGCGACACCGGCAGCCAGATGATCGACCAGAGCCGTGGCGGGTCGCTCCGTGCCCTGCGGCGCGTGGGCCAGGTTGATGCCTATGCCGACCGCCAGCCACAGCCCACCGGAGGCATGCGCTCCGGACTCGACCAGAATGCCCGAGGCCTTCACGCCCGCCAGCATCACGTCATTGGGCCATTTAATCGTGACCAGCGACGGCGGCGCATACCGGTCCAGCAGATCGGCGACAGCCAGGGCCGCAATGAAGGTGATCTGCGCCGCCTCGGCGGGCGCCCTGTTCACGACGTGGAGCAGCGTGGCGAACAGATTGCCGTCCTGGCTGGCCCATTCCCGGCCGCGACGCCCCCGGCCGTACGATTGACTGCGGGCGGTGATCCACAGCGGCCCCGCCTCCCCTGCCTCGGCCCGACGCCGCGCCTCGGCATTGGTCGAGTCGAGCTGGTCGAACAGCAGGACGGGGGCCGCGTCCACCCTAGCCGGCGTTGAAGCTGGTCGCAGCGACCCGCGTCAACGGCTCGATCCACGTCAGACCGACGATGACCAGCGGAAAGGCGAAGACGGCACCGGCAACGGCGATCGTCCTGGCCTCGACCGGGGCGGCATCCAACGGCACCTCATCCACCGGCGGATCGAACCACATCAGCTTGATGATCCGCAGATAGTAGAAGGCGGCCACGACCGAGGCGACCAGACCGGCGGTCGCCACCATCCAGTAGCCCGCATCCACGGCGGCACCGAAGACATAGTATTTGCCCCAGAAGCCCGAGAACGGCGGCATGCCCAGCACCGACAGCGACAGCACCGTCAGGGCGATGGCCGTCACCGGCCGCGTCCGCCTCAGCCCCGCCAGATCGGCGATGGTCCGCACCGGCTTGCCGCCCTTGGACAGCGACAGCAGGATGGCGAAGAAGCCCAGCTGGTCCACGACATACAGGGTCATGAACATCAGCATGGCCTGCAGGCCCGCCTCCGTCCCCGCCGTGATACCCAGCAGGGCGTAGCCGATGTTGGCGATCGAGGAATAGGCCAGCAGGCGCTGGATGTTCTTTTGCGCCAGACCGCCGAAGGCCCCGACGGCGAACGAGATCAGCGAGATCAGCACCAGCACCTGGGCCCACTGATCGTGCGAGCCGGCAAAGCCGTCGATCAGCACCCGCGCAACCAGAACCATGGCCGCCATCTTGGGAGCGGTGGCAAACAGGGCCACGACCGGGGTCGGCGCGCCCTCATAGACGTCGGGCGTCCACATATGGAACGGCGCGGCCGAGATCTTGAACGCCAGGCCGCAGATCACGAAGACCAGGCCGAAGACCAGACCGACGGACGGATTCTCGACCGCATAGGCCGCGATCTCCTGAAAGTTCATCGAGCCGGTGAAGCCGTAGACCAGACTGGCCCCGTACAGCAGCAGGCCGGACGACAGGGCCCCCAGCACGAAATACTTCAGGCCTGCCTCGGACGCCTTCAGGTCGTCGCGGTGGAAGGCGGCCAGCACATACAGCGCCAGCGAATGCAGCTCGATCCCGACATACATGGAGATCAGGTCGCCCGAGGACGCCATCATGCCCATGCCCGCCGAGGCCAGGACGATCAGGATCGGATATTCAAACCGCGCGATCTTCGCCCGCTGCATCCAGCCGCCGCCCAGCACGATACAGACCGCGCTGGACAGGAAGATGATCGCCTTGCCGTAGACGGCCAGCGGATCGGCCACATAGGCGCCGTTGAAGGCCTGACCCAGCGGGCCGGTGACTGTCACGGCGGTGGCGGCGACCAGCAGGGCCACCGACAGGATCGAGACCAGACGGGCGCTCTTCTCGCCCATGAAGGCTCCGAGCATCAGCAGCACCAGCCCACCGACGGCGAGCGTGCCTTCCGGCGCGGACAGATGAAGGGCGGGAATCAGATCTTGCATGATGGTCTCACCCGCCGATCACAGCGCGATAGGTGGCGGTCAGCGCCTCGACCGAGGCGGCGGTATAGTTCAGCACCAGACCCGGCTGGACGCCCAGCCAGATGGTACCGACGATCAGCGGCACGAACAGCGCCAACTCGCGCTTGTCGATGTCGGCGATGGTCTTCAGCGCCGGATTGACGATCTCGCCGAACATGACGTTGCGATACAGCGTCAGGGCATAGATGGCCGACAGGATCACACCCGAGGCCGCCACGAAGGCCGCCCAGGTCGAGACCTGATAGACGCCGGTCATCGTCAGGATTTCCCCGATGAAGCCCGAGGTGCCCGGCAGGCCGACGTTGGCCATGGTGAACATCAGGAAGATGGCCGCGAACCACGGCATGCGATTGGTCAGGCCGCCGTAGAAGGCGATCTCTCGCGTGTGCATGCGGTCATAGACGACGCCGACACACAGGAAGAGCGCGCCCGAGATCAGGCCGTGGCTCAGCATCTGGAACACCGCGCCCTGCACGCCCGTGTCGTTGCCCGCGAAGATGCCCATGGTGACGAAGCCCATGTGGGCCACCGAGGAATAGGCGATCAGTTTCTTGATGTCCGTCTGACGGAAGGCGACCAGCGAGGTGTAGACGATGGCGATCACTGACAGGGCGAACACCAGCGGCGCGAACATCTGCGATGCCAGCGGGAACATCGGGATGTTGAACAGGATGAAGCCGTAGCCGCCCAGCTTCAGCAGGATGCCGGCCAGGATGACCGAGCCTGCCGTCGGGGCCTGAACGTGGGCGTCCGGCAACCAGGTGTGCACCGGCCACATCGGCATCTTCACCGCAAACGAGGCGAAGAAGGCCAGCCACAGCAGCGGCTGATAGCGGGCGTCGAAGACGTGTTCCTTCAGTGCCGGAATGCTGGTCGTGCCCGCATCCTGGGCCATCCACAGCATGGCCAGCAGCATCAGCACTGACCCCAGCAGGGTGTAGAGGAAGAATTTGTACGAGGCATAGATGCGGTTCGCCCCGCCCCAGATGCCGATGATCAGGAACATCGGCACCAAGGTGCCCTCGAAGAAGATGTAGAACAGGAACAGGTCCAGCGAGGTGAAGACCCCGATGACCAGCGTCTCCAGCACCAGGAAGGCGATCATGTATTCGACCACGCGGTCGGTGATGGTCTTCCAACTGGCCAGGATGCAGATCGGCATCAGGAAGGCTGTCAGCAGGACAAACAGGATCGAAATCCCGTCCACACCCATGTGGTATTCGGCACCGACAAACCAGACGTAGCGCTCCACGAACTGATAGGCCGCGCTGGATTGATCGAATGCACCGACCAGCACGACCGACAGCGCCAGGGTGACCAGGGTCGTGCCCATGGCAATCCAGCGCGCAGCATTGTCAGCCCCGGCCTTGTTGAACAGGCGCGACAGCAGGATCAGGCCCGCGCCCACCAAAGGCAGGAAAGTGATGAGGCTCAGGATGAAGGGGATCTGGGGCAAGATCAGGCTCCCCACGAGGTGATGGCATAGGCCAGGAAACCGACCAGGCCGATCAGCATGACGAAGGCGTAGAAATAGACCTGGCCGGACTGGAAGCGGGCCAGGCCGCCGGCGAACCGGCGCGACAGCCAGGCGACGCCATTGGGCCCGCCGCCGTCGATGACCTTCACGTCGCCGACCTTCCAGAACAGGTCACCCAGCCCCTTGGCCCCGCGCACGAAGACGAAGGCGTACAGCTCGTCGAAATACCACTTGTTGTACAGGAAGCCGTGGATGACTCCGCCCCTGTCGGCCATCCGCTTGGCCATGCCTTCCTTCAGCACATAGATCCAGAAGGCGAAGGCGGTGCCGATCAGCGTCAGGATCAACGGCGACCACTTCACCCAGGTCGGCACATAGTGGCTTTCGTGCAGCACGTGGTTGGCCTCGGCCACGAAGATCGCACCACGCCAGAAATGATGTTCGTGATCCCCGATGAAGCTGGGCGCGAAGACCAGACCGGCGGCCACGGCTCCGATGGACAGCACGATCAGCGGTACCAGCATGACCCACGGGCTCTCATGCGGCTTCAGCGGGCCGTGATGAGCATGTTCGTCGTGTGCGTGATCGTCATGCGCATGGGCGTCGTCGGCCAGCGGCTCTGAGTGAGTTTCCAGTTGGGCGTCGGTGGCATGATCGTCCTGATGATGCGCGCCTTCGTCCTTCCACACCGGCTTGTTGTGGAAGGTCATGAACACCAGACGCCAGGAATAATAGGCCGTCAGACCCGCCGCCACGATGCCGATGAAGAAGGCGAACAGGCCGAACGGGCTGTGCCCCGTCATCGCCGCCGCATAGGCGCTCTCGATGATCGAATCCTTGGAATAGAAGCCCGCAAAGCCGCCGACGCCGGGAATGCCCAGGCCGGTGATGGCGATGGTGCCGATGGTCATGACCGCATAGGTGACGGGCAGCAGCTTCCACAGCCCACCCATCTTCCGCATGTCCTGCTCGTGATGCATGCCGTGGATCACCGAGCCTGCGCCCAGGAACAGCAGGGCCTTGAAGAAGGCGTGGGTGAACAGGTGGAACATGGCGGCCTGATAGGCCCCGACGCCCGCCGCGAAGAACATGTAGCCCAGCTGCGAACAGGTCGAATAGGCGATGACCCGCTTGATGTCGTTCTGCATCAGACCGACCGTCGCCGCGAACATGGCCGTGATGGCCCCGATGACGGCGATGATGCCGGCCGCGACGGGCGCATATTCGTAGATGGGGCTCAGCAGGCAGACCATATAGACGCCGGCCGTGACCATGGTCGCGGCGTGGATCAGGGCCGACACGGGCGTCGGGCCTTCCATGGCGTCAGGCAGCCAGGTGTGCAGGAAGAACTGCGCCGACTTGCCCATCGCGCCGATGAACAGCAGGAAGCCCGCCAGATCCAGCGCCGACCAGCGGTAACCGATGAAGTCCCAGCCGGTCCCGGCCTTCGACGCGATCATCGGGAACAGCTCGGCGAACTGGATTGTGCCGAACATCCAGAAGACCGTGATGATGCCCAAGGCGAAGCCGAAGTCGCCGACGCGGTTGACCACGAAGGCCTTGATCGCGGCGGCGCTGGCCGTGGGCTTCTTGAACCAGAAGCCGATCAGCAGATAGGACGCCAGCCCCACCCCTTCCCAGCCGAAGAACAGCTGCATGAAGTCGGCGGCGGTGACCAGCGCCAGCATGGCGAAGGTGAACAGCGACAGATAGGCGAAGAACCGCGGCTTGTCCGGGTCCTCGGCCATATAGCCCCAGCTGTACAGGTGGACGAGCGAGGACACGGTGGTGACCACCACCAGCATGGTCGCCGACAGGGCATCGATGCGGATGGCCCAGTCCGACTGGAAATCACCGACATTGATGAAGGGCGCCAGGGTGACTGTGAACGGCTCCAGCTCGCCCCAGGTCCAGTTGCCGAAGACGATCCAGGCGACGATGCAGGACACGAAAAGCAGGCCGGTCGTAACGGCCTGCGACGCCGTATTGCCGATGCGGCGGCCGAAGAAGCCGGCGATGGCGGCACCGATCAGGGGGGCGAAGACGCCCAGGATGACGAGGGTCTGATAGTCCACGATCAGCCCTTCATCACGCTGGCATCGTCAACCGCGATGTCGCCACGGTTGCGGAAGAAGGTCACCAGAATGGCCAGGCCAACAGCGGCTTCGGCCGCGGCGACGGTCAGGACGAACATGGCCATGATCTGCCCCTGGATGTCGTTCAGATAGGCGGAAAAGGCGACGAAGTTGATATTCACGGCCAGCAGGATCAGCTCGATCGACATCAGGATGATGATGACGTTCTTGCGGTTCACGAAGATGCCGAAGACACCGATTGTGAACAGGATGGCGGCGACCGCCAGATAATGTGCGAGCGAAACGGCCATCAGATCAGATCCTCCGGGGTGACGCCGGCCCCGGTGGTCACGGACTTGACCTCCATGGCGGTCTTGGCATCGCGGCCGACCTGGCGGGCGATGTTCTGGCGCTTGATGTTGGGCTTGTGGCGCAGGGTCAGGACGATGGCGCCGATCATGGCGATCAGCAGCACGATCCCCGCCGCCTGGAAGAAGTAGACGTAGTCGGTATAGAGCACCCGCCCGATGGCCTCGACATTGCTCTGGTCCGCCGTCGCCGCGACCGGTCCGACCGCATCGGCCGCCGCGCCGCCGCTGGCCACCGTCAGCGAGATCACGATCATTTCGGCCAGCAGAACCGCCGCCACGATCGCCGCCAGCGGCAGATAGCGCGCATAGCCCTCGCGCAGCTTCACGAAGTCGACGTCCAGCATCATGACGACGAACAGGAACAGCACTGCCACCGCGCCGACGTAGACGACGACCAGCAGCATGGCCAGGAACTCCGCCCCCAGCAGGACGAACAGCCCGGCCGACGAAAAGAAGGCCAGAATCAGCCAAAGAACGCTGTGCACGGGGTTCTTCGCGGTGACGACCAGAAGGGCGCTCACCACGGCCACCGCCGCCAGCAGATAGAAGGCAATGCCTTGCAACATCGGAGGCCTTCGCCCCTTTCGACTATGGCGACGACACCCCTGAAGGAATCGCGGCCCGTTTCAGCGTGTGCGCCTTACCGGTAAGGCGCGTCGAGTTCCAGATTCTTGGCGATCAAACGCTCCCAACGGTCACCGTTGGCCAGCAGTCGATCCTTGTCATACAGCAGTTCTTCGCGGGTCTCGGTCGTGAATTCCGAGTTCGGACCTTCCACGATGGCGTCCACCGGGCAGGCCTCCTGGCACAGGCCGCAGTAGATGCATTTGACCATGTCGATGTCATAGCGGGTCGTACGGCGGCTGCCGTCGGCGCGGGGCTCGCTCTCGATCGTGATGGCCTGGGCTGGGCAAATGGCCTCGCACAGCTTGCAGGCGATGCAGCGTTCCTCGCCATTGGCATAGCGGCGCAGTGCATGCTCGCCCCGGAAACGCGGCGACTGCGGGTTGCGCTCGAACGGATAGTTCACCGTCATCTTGGGACGGGCCATGTATTTCAGCGACAGGCCGACAGCACCGATCACATCGATCAGCAGCGCACCCTTCGCGGCCTGGACGATACGGTTCAACATCAGCGATCTCTCCTGACGCCACGGCAAAGCTCTTCCTTGCGCGGATCGTCATCCTTGGTGATCTGGCACAGGCGGGCCTTCTCGGCCTGCTGGCGCTCTATGGCCTCCTGCCGCCGTTCCCACTGGGTGGCCGAGACCGGGTCGGGCTCATATGTCGGGATGGTGCAGGCCGTCAGCCCCAGCGCCATCGTCAGGATCAGGATGCGTGTCATATCAGGCCAGCTTCGACGGCGACCCGCCAACCCGACACCACTACAACGGCCACCAGCGAGGTCGGCAGGAATATCTTCCAGCCCAGACGCATCAGCTGATCGTAGCGGTAGCGCGGCACGAAGGCCTTCACGAGCGCGATCATGAAGAAGGCGACCACGATCTTGAACAGGAAGGTGACCAGATAGATGCCCTGCTCCAGCCAGCCCGGCAGGCTATCCAGCCACGCCTGCGGCACGCCGGGGTTCCAGCCACCGAAGAACAGCAGGCTGATCATGGCGCACATGAAGACGATGTTGGCGTACTCGCCGATCATGAACAGCAGATAGGGCGTTGAGGAGTATTCGACCTGATACCCAGCCACCAGCTCGGACTCGGCTTCCGGCAGGTCGAACGGCGGACGGTTGGTCTCGGCCAGGGCCGACACGAAGAAGACGACCGCCATGGGCAACAGGACAATGATCGTCGGCCAGGTTCCTGCCCCGCCGCCGAACACGAACCAGTTCCAGAACATGCCCTCCTGCTGGGTCACGATCTCCGTCAGGTTCATCGTCCCGGCCAGCAGGATGACGTTGATGATCACCAGGCCGATGGAGACTTCGTACGACACCATCTGCGCCGCAGACCGCAGCGACCCCAGGAATGGATACTTCGAGTTCGAAGCCCAGCCGCCCATGATGATGCCGTAGACGCCCAGCGAGCTGATGGCGAAGATGTACAGGATGCCGACGTTCAGGTCCGAAATGACCCAGCCCGGCGCGAACGGAATGGCCGCCCATGCAATGAAGGCCAGGATGAAGGTCAGCAGCGGGGCCAGCAGGAAGACCACCTTGTCGGCCCCTGCGGGTACGACGATTTCCTTCAGCACGAATTTGAAAAAGTCGGCGAACGACTGAAGCAGGCCGAACGGCCCCACGACGTTGGGCCCTTTGCGCATCTGCACGGCCGCCCAGATCTTGCGGTCAGCCAGCAGTAGAAACGCCAGCGAGATCAGTATGCCAACGGTGACGAGCAATATGCCGCCAGCGGTCGCCAGCGTCCAGCCAAGGGGGGAAGTCCAGAAATCCATCAGGCGATCCCGGCCATCAGCATAATAAACGAAACGAGCATAAGCGTCATTGCCAACCAGCAGCCCCGAACGATCCAGACGAGGGTCTTAACATTAGCGTCTTGAGGCGGTGCTTCCAGGCCGAACAATAGCTTGCCCAGCCGCACAGCATCAGTCGTTTCCAGATTGGCACCGCCTAGACGCCTATGCCACGACATGCCGAGACGACGCGTGATCAGACATAGGCAGCCAAACAAAGTCAGGCCTGCGATCCAAGCCGCGCCGAACGCGACCCACGCCAACGGAGGAATGTTGGAACCTTCGACCATCAGGCCTTACTCCGCCGCCATCGCGACCGGGGCGATCCGCAGGGCGGACAGCTCGGCCATGGTCACGCTGGCGCGCGTGATCGGGTTGTTGAGATAGGGGTCGCGGACCGACGAGACGAAGGCCACGTCGCCCAAGTCGCCCTTTGCACCCAGCCCGGCCACGTCGAACGACGCGGGTGCGGGCAGATAGTCGATGCGGCCGAACGTCGGATGGTCCGCCATCAGCTTGCTGCGCAGGGCATCCAGCGTGTCGTACGGCAGGGTCTGGCCGACCGCCGCCGACAGGGCGCGCAGGATGGCCCAGTCTTCCTTCGCCTGCCCCTTGGGGAAGACGACCCGTTCGGCCATCTGCACCCGGCCCTCGGTGTTCACATACAGGCCCGACTTCTCGGTAAAGGCCGCGCCGGGCAGGATGACGTCCGCCCCATGCGCGCCCCGGTCGCCGTGGCTGCCCAGATAGACGCGGAAGGCGTCCGAACCCGTCGGATCCACCTCGTCGGCGCCCAGCAGGAGCAGCACGTCCAGCGCACCCGGCTTGACCATATCGGCCACGCCCAGCCCGCCTTCACCGGGCACGAAGCCCATGTCCAGCCCGCCGACACGCGCGGCGGCGGTGTGCAGGACGTTGAAGCCGTTCCAGCCTTTGGCGACCACGCCGACCTTCTGCGCCAGCGCGCCCAAGGCGTTCAGCACGGCCGCGCCCTTGTCGCCGGACACAGCCCCTGCCCCCACAATGATGGCGGGACGCTCGGCCTTGGTCAGCATGTCCATCGCCGCCTTTGGCAGCTTGGCCAGGGTCTTCGACCCCGCGCCCAGATAGGCGTAGTCGAACGTCAGATTGGCCTGCTCGCCGATCAGCGCAATTTCGGTCTTGCCGCCCAGCCAGGCCTTGCGCAGGCGGGCGTTCAGCAGCGGGGCCTCGGTGCGCGGATTGGCCCCGACGATCAGGATGGCGTCAGCATTTTCGATACCGGCCAGGCCGCTGTTGAACAGCCAGCTCTCGCGTGGGCCATAGCCCAAGGCCGAACCCTCCTGACGGCAGTCCGTATTGGCCGATCCCAGGGCACGGAACAGATCCAGCGCCGCCTTCATCGATTCCGCGTCCTGCAGGTCGCCGGCCACGACGCCGATCCGGTTGGCCGGAGCGGCCTTCAGCTTGTCGGCCACGACGGCCAGCGCCTCGTCCCATGATGCGGCACGCAGGCGGCCGTTCTCGCGCACATAGGGCTTGTCCAGCCGCTGGCGTTGCAGGCCGTCGACGGCATAGCGGCTGATGTCCGACAGCCACTCCTCGTTGATGCCCTCGTTGACGCGCGGCAGGATGCGCATCACCTCGGCCCCCTTGGCGTCGGCGCGGATGTTGGAGCCCAGGGCGTCCATCACATCGATGGTCTCGGTCTTCTTCAGCTCCCACGGACGATAGTGGAACTGCCACGGACGGTGCGTGAGGGCGCCGACGGGGCATAGGTCGTTGACGTTGCCCGACAGCTCTGAATCGACCGCCTTTTCCAGATAGGTGGTGATCTCGGCATCCTCGCCGCGCGAGATCATGCCGATGTCTGGCACGCCCGCCACTTCGGTGACGAAGCGGACGCAGCGCGTGCACTGGATGCAGCGGGTCATATAGGTCTTGATCGTCGGACCCATGTTCTTTTCTTCGACCGCGCGCTTGTTCTCGGCATAGCGGGAACCGTCGCGGCCATAGCCCATGGCCTGGTCCTGCAGGTCGCATTCGCCGCCCTGGTCGCAGATCGGGCAGTCCAGCGGGTGGTTGATGAGCAGGAACTCCATCACCCCTTCGCGCGCCTTCTTGACCATCGGCGTGTCGGTGAAGATCTCCTGACCCTCGGCGGCCGGCAGCGCGCAGGACGCCTGCGGCTTGGGTGGCCCGGGCTTCACCTCGACCAGGCACATGCGGCAATTGCCGGCGATCGACAGCCGCTCGTGATAGCAGAAACGCGGAATCTCGTGGCCGGCCTTCTCGGCGACCTGAAGCACGGTCATCCCGGGCTCGAACTCGGTTTCAACGCCGTTGACCTTGGCGATCGGCATCAGCGGGCCTCTTCTTGAGCAGCCGGAGCCGCCGGTACTATGGATGCGTCGACGGACATCTGTCCGACGTCGGTAGCAAGCTCGACACCGTTCGCACCGACGGTGCAGACCATGGTCTGACGTCCGCCATCGACGGGCGCGCGCCAGGACATGGTGGCGGTGTTTGAACCCCTGGCGCGAAACTGGACGGTCTCGCCCTCTTGGCCGGCCAGACGGCGAACAGCCTCGCGGCAGGCAGCCTGCAGCTCGGCTGGGGTCGTGACGGTCGGAGCAGCCTTCATGACGGGACGTGCAGGCGTCATCGGCGCTTCCGCCTTCGGCACAGCCTTGTCCGCGCCTTCACCGCAGGCGGCGAGGGCGACGACGGCCAGCGCTGATGCCAGGACCATCCGCATCCGGCTATTCCGCCGCGATCGCATGCCCGGCGAAGTTCGCGCGGCGGCTGCGGTATTGTGAGATGCGGTCTTCGATCTCATGACGGAAATGGCGGATCAGACCCTGGACCGGCCAAGCGGCGGCGTCTCCCAGGGCGCAGATCGTGTGCCCTTCGATCTGGGTCGAAACCTCCAGCAGCATGTCGATTTCTGAGGGATCGGCCTCTCCGATCGCCATCCGCTCCAGAACGCGCCACATCCAGCCCGTGCCCTCACGGCAAGGGGTGCACTGGCCACAGCTCTCATGCTTGTAGAAATAGCTGATGCGGGCGATGGCGCGGACCAGATCGGTCGACTGATCCATGACGATGACCGCCGCCGTGCCCAGGCCGGACTTCATCTCGCGCAAGCTGTCGAAGTCCATCAAGGCGACCTCGGACATCTCGCGCGTGATCAGCGGCACGGACGAGCCGCCCGGGATGATGGCCTTCAGATTGTCCCAGCCGCCGCGCACGCCACCGCAGTGGTCCTCCAGCAACTGCCGCAGGGGGATCGACATCACCTCCTCGACATTGCACGGGCGGTTCACGTGGCCTGAGATGCTCATGATCTTGGTGCCGGTGTTGTTCGGGCGACCAAAGCCCGCGAACCACTCGGCCCCGCGACGCAGGATGGTGCCCACAACCGCGATCGATTCAACGTTATTCACCGTGGTCGGGCAGCCGTACAGGCCGGCACCGGCGGGGAACGGCGGCTTAAGGCGCGGCTGACCCTTCTTGCCTTCCAACGACTCCAGAAGGGCCGTCTCTTCACCGCAGATATAGGCCCCTGCTCCGTGGTGAATGTAGACGTCGAAGTCCCAGCCATGGACGTTATCCTTGCCGATCAGTCGGGCCTCATAGGCCTGCTTGACCGCCGCCTCCATGCGCTCGCGTTCCAGCACATATTCGCCACGCAGATAGATGTAGCAGGCGTGGGCCTGCATGGCGAAGCTGGCGATCAGACAGCCCTCGATCAGCAGCTGCGGATCGTGGCGCATGATCTCCCGGTCCTTGCAGGTCCCGGGCTCGGATTCGTCAGCGTTGACGACCAGATAGTGCGGCCGGTCCTTGACCTCTTTCGGCATGAAGGACCACTTCAGACCCGTGCCGAAGCCCGCCCCACCGCGCCCGCGCAGGCCCGAGTTCTTGACGTTGGTGATGATCCAGTCGCGCCCCAGGTCGAGCATGTCCTTGGTCGCATTCCATGCGCCACGCTTCTTCGCCCCCTCCAGCGTCCAGTCCTGGAAGCCGTAAAGGTTGGTGAAGATGCGATCCTTGTCTTCGAGGATTCCGACCATGGTTCAGTTCATCTCGCGCATGCGGCGGCGGTGATAGCGGGTACGAAGGAAAATGGCAGCAATCATCAGCGCCCAGCCGGCCGCCAGGGCCGCATAGCCGCCCATCTGAAGGGTCTGAGCCATGTCACCCGCACGGCTGGAGGCGAAGACCGCGATGGCCCCGACGATCACCAGGCCAAAGCCGGCCAGACGCTGGCTGCGTCCCACGGCCCGCAGCTCCGCGCGATAGCGGGCGACGGCTTCGTCGTTGGAAAGGCCAGGCTTGCTCACGCCGGCACCGGCTTGCTGTTCGGCAGCGACTTGATCGGCTTGGCGGCCGAGCCGTCATACAGTTTCGGATCCAGCAGGGTCTGGGCTCCGCCCACGGGCTCCGAGCTGTGACGACCGACGCGCGAGCCGGGCTTGGGCTTTTTGCCGGCGGCAAAGTCGTCGATGACCTGGGCCATGGTCTCGGCGGTCAGGTCTTCGAAATAATAGTCGTTGATCTGGGCCATGGGCGCATTGGCGCAGGCCCCCAGGCATTCGACTTCCTGCCAGGTGAAGCGACCATCGGCGCTCAGCGTATCCTTGGGGCCGATCTTCGACTTGCAGACGGCCATCAGTTCGCCCGCACCACGCAGCATGCAGGGCGTCGTGCCGCAGACCTGGATCAGGGCACTGGTGCCCACCGGCTCCAGCATGAACATGGTGTAAAAGGTCGCAACCTCCAGCACCCGGATATAGGGCATGCCCAGCAGCTCGCCGATGGCGCGGATGGCGGGCTCGGACACCCAGCCCTCCTGCTTCTGGACCAGCCACAGGATCGGGATCACCGCCGACTGACGACGGTCCGCCGGATATTTGGCGATCCACCAGTCGCACTTGGCCTTGGTCGCCTTGGAGAAGGCGAAGCTGTCAGGCTGAACTTTGGCGAGACGACGAACGCTCATCGGTCCACTTCTCCGAAAACGATGTCGAGCGAGCCCAGGATAGCGCTGACGTCGGCCAGCATGTGGCCTCGGTTCATCCAGTCCATGGCCTGAAGCGAGCGGAAGCCCGGGGCCGATATCTTGACGCGGTAGGGTTTGTTGGTGCCGTCGGACACCAGATAGATGCCGAACTCGCCCTTGGGCGCTTCGACCGAGGCATAGACCTCGCCCTCCGGCGTCTTGAAGCCTTCAGTGTACAGTTTGAAGTGATGTATCAGGGCTTCCATCGAGCGCTTCATCTCGCCGCGACGCGGCGGCACGACCTTGTTGTCCTCGGTCATGACGGGCTCGCCGGGGCAGTTGCGCAGGCGATGGATGCACTGCTCCATGATGTGCACCGACTGCTTCATCTCCTCGATGCGGCACAGGTAGCGGTCCCAGCAGTCGCCGTTCTTGCCGACGGCGATGTCGAACTCCAGGTCGGCATAGCATTCGTACGGCTGCGACTTGCGCAGGTCCCATGGAATGTCAGAGCCGCGCAGCATGACCCCGGTGAAGCCCCAGTCCAGAGCCTCCTGCTTTGACACAACGCCGATGTCGACGTTGCGCTGCTTGAAGATGCGGTTCTCGGTGACCAGCGACTCGATATCCTTCAGCGCCGCCGGGAACTCCTGGCACCAGCGCGCGATGTCGTCGATCAGGGCGTTGGGCAGGTCCTGGTGGACGCCGCCGGGCCGGAAATAGTTGGCATGCAGACGCGCACCCGATGCCCGCTCATAGAAGACCATCAACTTCTCGCGCTCCTCGAAGCCCCAGAGCGGCGGCGTCAGGGCCCCCACGTCCATGGCCTGGGTCGTCACGTTCAGCAGGTGCGAAAGAATTCGCCCGATTTCGGAATACAGCACCCGGATCAGCTGGGCCCGGTACGGCACGTCCATGCCCATCAGCTTTTCGATGGCCAGGCAGAAGGCGTGCTCCTGATTCATCGGCGCGACATAGTCGAGCCGGTCAAGATACGGAATGTTCTGAAGGTAGGTCCGGGCCTCCATCAGCTTTTCGGTGCCGCGATGCAGCAAGCCGATGTGCGGGTCGACGCGCGTCACCAGCTCGCCGTCCAGCTCCAGCACCAGACGCAGCACGCCGTGCGCGGCCGGGTGTTGCGGGCCGAAGTTGATCGTGAACTTACGATCGTCCAGTGCGCGCGCGTGATCCGTGCGCCCGTCATGGGCGTCGTCGAAGATGTCGGTCGCGCCGATGGGCGGTGGCAGGGCGGTCTCGGTCATGCCTTGCCTCCGGACGGGGCATTGCCCGCGACAGCCGCCGCCTGTGCGGCCTTTTCGTCGCCGGGCAGGATGTCGGTCGGATATTCCGCGCCCTCCCAGGGCGACAGGAAGTCGAAGTTGCGGAACTCCTGGGTCAGCTTGACGGGCTCATAGACCACCCGCTTCTGCTCCTCATCGTACCGGACTTCGACATAGCCGGTCATGGGGAAGTCCTTGCGCAGCGGATGTCCCTGAAAGCCGTAATCGGTCAGCAAACGGCGCAGGTCGGGGTGGCCCGAGAACAGCATGCCATACATGTCGAACGCCTCGCGCTCGAACCAGTCGGCGCAGGGGAAGACGCCGACCACGCTGGGTACCGGCTGGACCTCATCGGTCGTGACCTTGACCCGCACCCGCGCGTTCCGCGTCATCGACAGCAGGTGATAGACGACCTCAAACCGTTCCTCGCGATCCGGGAAGTCCACGCCGCAGACGTCCAGCAACTGCTGGAAGCCGAACCGGTCCCGCAGCACGGTCAGGACATTCACGATCGCATCGCGCTCGGCGATCAGCGTCAACTCGCCGAAGGCAACCTGCGCCTGGACGCCCAGCTCGCCGACCATCTCTGCGCCCAAGGGCGTCAGAGCGGTCTCGATCTCCTGTAGTTTCGCCAGCGCGCTCATCGCTCGATCGTCCCCGTGCGCCGGATCTTCTTCTGCAATTGCAGCAGGCCGTACAGCAGCGCCTCCGCCGTCGGCGGACAGCCGGGCACATAGACGTCCACCGGCACAACCCGATCGCAACCACGCACGACGCTGTAGCTATAGTGATAATACCCGCCACCATTGGCGCAGCTGCCCATCGACAGCACATAACGCGGGTCAGGCATCTGGTCGTAGACCTTGCGCAGGGCCGGGGCCATCTTGTTGGTCAGAGTGCCGGCCACGATCATCAGGTCCGACTGGCGCGGGCTGGCGCGCGGGGCCATGCCGAACCGCTCCATGTCGAAACGCGGCATCGAGGCCTGCATCATCTCGACAGCACAACAGGCCAGCCCGAACGTCATCCACATCAGCGAACCGGTCCGGGCCCAGTTGATCACGTCGTCCAGAGAGGCGGTCAGGAAACCCTGCTCGCCAAGTTCGGCGTTCACGGCTTCGAAGAATTTATCGTGAACGGCGGGGTCATAGCCCTCGACCGACGAACGCGCGCCGGTGCCATACAGGTTGGTCGGCAGCAGGCTGGTGGGGCCAGACGGCGGGGCGATCACTCCCATTCGAGAGCTCCCTTCTTCCATTCGTAGATGAAGCCCACCGTCAGCACGCCCAGGAAAACCATCATCGACCAGAAGGCGAAGATCATCTCGCCGCGCGCCAGATCGAACATCGAAACGGCCCACGGGAACAGGAAGGCGACTTCCAGGTCGAAGATGATGAACAGGATCGACACCAGGTAGAAGCGCACGTCGAACTTCATGCGCGCATCATCGAAGGCGTTGAAGCCGCACTCATAGGCCGACAGCTTTTCCGAATCCGGATTCTTGGGGGCGAGCACCCAGGCCGCCAGCATGAAACCGAGACCGAGCACCGCCGCGATCCCGAGAAAGACCACGATCGGCAGATATTCGAGAAGATATGCATTCATCCGGAAGGGACCTCGTCCGCCACAGTGGGAGGGGCGGATTCGGCGCTTTCTAGACCCGGATGCGCCGAGGTTCAAACCCATGCGGCAAAAGGATTTTATTGAGAATGGTTCGCAGGCCTGATGGCGCATTTGTCAGGGTGAAGGTGCTTGCCATTCGCACCGCCCTGCCTCCCTATGCCCGACTGACTTTGACATCGCGCCGGAGCACCCGATGGCCCTTGGAAGCCGGATTCTGAATACCGTCGAGCGGATCGGCAACAAGCTGCCCGATCCAGTCTTTCTGTTCCTGTGGCTGATCCTGGGGCTGATCGCCCTCAGCCTGGTCGGGGCGGGGTTGGGATGGTCGGCAGTCAATCCGGTCACGGGCGACACCCTTCAGGCGCAGAGCCTGTTGTCGCCCGAGAACCTGGAGCGGCTGTTCATCGGCATGCCCAGCACTCTGGCAGACTTTCCGCCACTGGGAATCGTCATCACCATCATCTACGGGGCCTCGGTCGCGGAGCGGACAGGCCTGTTCAGCACAGCGATACGCGGCGCGTTGCTGAATGCACCCAAATCGATTCTGACCCCGGTCGTGGTGATCACCGGGATGGTCTCGCACCATGCATCCGACGCCTCCTACGTCGTCGTGATCCCCTTGGCGGCCGTCATCTTCGCCGCAGCAGGTCGCCACCCCCTGGCCGGTCTGGCTGCCGGGTTCGCGGCGGTGTCAGGCGGTTATGCGGGCAATCTGTTCCCGGGAGCCTCCGACGCCCTGATCCTCGGCATCACAGAGCCGGCGGCACGGCTGATCGACCCGTCCTACTCGGTGAATATCGCAGGCAACTGGTTCTTTATCGTCGGCGTCGTGGTGGTCTTCACCCCCATCATCTGGTTCCTGACGGACCGGATCATCGAGCCGCGTCTCGGGGCCTGGACGCCGTCGGCCACTGCCCCCGTATCGGACGCCGAAGAGAAGAAGGGCTTGACGCGAGAAGAGAAGCGCGGCCTCGCCTGGGCCGGACTGGCCATCCTGGGCATGATCGGCCTGTGGACCCTGGTGACCTTTCTGCCTGGATCGCCCTTTGTCGATCCGGAAGCCGAGCCGGCCCAGCGGTTCAATCCGCTCTACAAGTCTCTGGTCGCCTTCTTCGCCACCACCTTCTTCGTGGCGGGCGGGGCTTATGGCGCTGGCGCAGGGACGGTGAAGAGCCACCGCGACATGGTGCGAATGATGGTCGAGGGGATCGCGCAACTGGCTCCCTATATCGTGCTGGCCTTCTTCGCCGCCCACTTCGTGGCCATGTTCAACTGGTCCGGTCTGGGGCCAATCCTCGCAGTTAATGCGGCAGCGGGCCTGCAGACGCTCGACATCCCTGCCCCGCTACTGCTGATCGTTGTCCTGCTGGTATCGTGCTTCTTCGACCTCTTCATCGGGTCGGCTTCGGCCAAGTGGTCGGCGCTGGCCCCCGTCGTGGTGCCGATGTTCATGCTGCTGGGCATCAGCCCCGAGATGACCACCGCTGCCTATCGCATGGGCGATTCGGTGACCAACATCGCCACGCCCCTGATGAGCTATTTCCCGCTGATCCTGGCCTTCGCCCAGAGATGGGACCCGAAGTTCGGGCTTGGTTCGTTGATGTCGACCATGCTGCCCTATGCCGGATGCTTCCTGCTGGCGGGCGTGCTGATGATCGCCGCCTGGGTGACCTTCGATCTACCGCTGGGGCCGGGCGTGGGCGTCTACTACGAACTGCCTGAGCCCTCGGCAGCGCTGCAAGCCCCGGCGGACGGCGGTATCTCCGGCCCGGTCGCCCCGCCCGAAGCCGCCGCCGTGGCGGGTCCGGGGGTCGCATCGCGTTGATCGTGCGAATTCGGCGGAAGTGGCGCTTGACAGTGCGCCGCCCCCCCGCCTAAACGACGCCCCTCGCCGCGACGCAGACCAGCGCCGCGGCCGGGATACGCGGGTGTAGCTCAGTTGGTTAGAGTGCCGGCCTGTCACGCCGGAGGTCGCGGGTTCGAGTCCCGTCACTCGCGCCACTTTTTCCTAAACAAAATCAGGAAGAAGTGGCGCGAGCCCCTCGCTTCAAAGCGTCGCGTTCCAACTCCAAAAATCTGCGCATTCCAACTTTTGGCTCCCGGATGTTCTCTTGCGAGGGCATCCGATGACGTCGATCTGGAGACGTTTCTGGCAGGCTTTACGTAGCATCCGGCAGCGCGTTCGGAGGCGGTTCTGTCGCCACGATCAGATGACCGACAGTCGGCGATTTGACCGGAAGGCAACGTGCCTTCGCTGCGGATACCGCGAGCCCTGGTGATCGAAAATCTTTGGGCTGTGCGATGTCGGCTTATCGCTGCGCAGCCAATGTCTGCTTTCGACCCAAAGCGGACCTCACCGCCTACGCTCGGTTATGAGGACGATTGTCTCGAAAAGCCCTCCGTCTGGGTATCGGTCAAACTGGCTGAAAAGCCGTTGATCGACAGGTGCCCCGTCGCCGAAGCTCACCGTCACCGTGAAACTACATTCGGGGAAGCCATCGGGTGTTCCACATGACACGGCCTTAACGTCGATAAGGGACGGCGCGTCGTCTGGACGCCGCTGAAAGCGCGACGTTCGCTCTGAATAGCTCGACCAGTGCGTCTGGACATAGGTGATGACTTCGTCATTCGAAGGAATAGCAGGGTTGGGCCAAACCTCCTCAACGTCATGGACAGAGGTCGCGCAGCCCGAGAGCAACAAGACGCCCCACAGTGCAACTGGGGCGAGCAACCTTCGACGTGATGCAGGCGAGACGTATTCAGGCACCGCGACACCTCCGATCCTCGAGATCAATCTACCACACTGATGTCCGCGCCCCACCCATTGTGGCAGTTCGGAATGTTAGCTGGAAGCAGAGCCTTGGATGTCTGCTTTCGGCGAAGACGCCAATGTCCGCAATCGACCCATAGCGGACATCAGGTGCTCATCAATGCGCGTAGTTTTCCCATCACGCGGAAGCCGCGATAGTCAGTCCGAGAAACGCGGCGGTGATAGCAGTTCCAATAACTCATGACCTGGGCATCGGTCACCGCGACGAATCCGGGGTTGGCGATCATGAATGTGCGCCACGCGACGTGGTCCAGGCTGTCGAAACTGGCGTCGATGCGGTCAATGATCTCGATCACATACTCTCCGATCAGGCGCATGAGAAATGGCACAACCCATTCGCCCTGCTCCGCCAGCAGCCGTTGAACGGCTCTCTCTCTGACAAAGCCATCATCGTGACGCGACACGATGGCCGCGGTCACGCCGTCCACTTTCATCGAAATGTGAGGAGCGGGGATGTAGAGCCGCTGAGGAATGATAATGCGCTCACCATTCACCGTGGCCGAGAAGCTGCCGGGAGACAGACGAGCCCCCGTGAGGGCGTTCGCTGCCCGTTTCGCTCTTTCTTCCAAGGCGGACGGAAAGGCGCGAACGATCTGGGTTGTCAGGTCCATTCGAGTTTCATAGCGAATGCCAAGGCCGATGTCCGCTAACCACCCATAGCGGACATTCAGCACGTCCGCTTTTCAGCAGCCCCCTGCAAAGCCCGACGAATGGCTGCCTTCTGCCACGGGTTGAAAACCGCTCTAGGCTGTCGTCTATAGATTGCGGCTCAAGAGAGTCGGGGACGGGGAAAAACGATGAAGGCCATGTTTGTTACAGCTGCCAGGGCGGCCCTGGTCGCAGCTGCAGTTGCAGTCACCGCATGCGGAGCGGAAACCGTCGCTAGCGATAACGGAGAAGGCACCGCCGAGGCAGTTGCGGCGGCCGTCACGGAAGAGGCCGCACCCGACAACTCGCCGCGACTGACGGGCCCCCAGCGGAACGCGCAGCGGTCTGCCCGGAATTACCTCAGCATGAAAGGCTTCTCTCGCGAGGGCCTGATCGAGCAACTGTCGTCGGAGTATGGCGAAGGCTACGAACTGGCCGATGCCACCGTAGCGGTGGACAGCCTGGACATCGACTATAATGAGAACGCGGCCAAGTCGGGCAGGGACTACCTCGCCATGTCCGGCTTCTCCTGCAGAGGCCTTATTGAACAGCTGTCATCCAGCTACGGCGATGGATACACCGAGGCTCAGGCGACTTATGGCGCCCAGCAGGCGGGAGCCTGTTAAAGGCTGACTAGAGCGCGACCTGGTCGGCGACGGCCTGGTCGTCGTTCGCCGGCAGCGGCATGCCTGTCGGCTTGCGGCGTGGCGGTGCGAGCGGAAGGTTGATTCGTGGGTTCGGCTTGCCCGACTGCGCGATGGTGCGCTCGATCACGAAGCTGGCGACGCCGCGCCACCCGCATTCCTCGTCGCCCTGGCAGTCGATGTAGTGTTCCTGAAATGTCGGAGAGACCGTCCGAACAGTGCGGATCTTCGCCGGGCCTTTGCAATGCGGGCAGGAGCCGCGGCCCAGGTAGCGTTTGGTTGGCAACATCTAATTTTCCCCGACTTGCCCCTGTTTTGTTCCATAACAGAAACGTTCCCTCGTCGCGTGAATATTTTGGCGTTACGCGACACTTGCGGTCGTATCCTCATCCGGACCTGGCCGGTGCCGCTGCGATCTCCATCTCGACGCTGGATCTAAGTCCGCCGCCGGCGTCGAGGCGGTGCGTGACCTGACTGATCAGCCAGTTGGTGCCGTCGATCTCGGGCTTGAACCCTGACACTGCCACGCGACGTTCGGGATAGAGATCCGGTCGTCCCGCTGCGAGCTCAAGCGAGAACTCCGCTCCCTTTCTTTCTTGGCGCGCGCGCTGCGTTTCGGCCGCGCGGCGCGCCGTCCGCTCGCTGGCATAGGTCCGGCCCAGGCGCTGTGCATTGCCGCCCTCCCCTGCCGTGACTGTCCGTCGGGTTCCGGTTGACCTGTCCTGCCACTCAGCCGTTACGCCGGAATAGTTCTCGCGCTCGGCGGCTTTCCAGCGATGACGGTCGCCATCGAGGCGCGTCAGGGTCGCGCCCGGGATCTCGCCGCCGCCGGCAGTCTGGCCGGCCCCTACGGCGGCGAACAGCAGCTTGGTGGCCTTCACAGTCGCCACAGCGTCGTGCATGCGCCCCAGCCGGGCCAGGAGGGCGCTGTCGCTTTCCCTGGACTGATTGAGGTGCGCTATGGCGACAGATGCCTTCTCGGCCGCCACATGCGCCTGCAGACCGTTTCTGGCGGCGACCTCGCCCAGGACGTCGCCAAGCGTGGTGTCGCGCCAGGTCTGTGTGCGGCGGGTCCGGAAAGCGCGGGTGAGGTCGGCCGACTTGGCGCGGATGGTCAGCTGGTCGGGCGTCCCCGCGTGCGCCCGCTCGTCGACCTTGAAGCTGCCCTTATCGATCAGCTGCTCTGTCGCGCCTTCGGTCAGATCCAACCAGCCGAGCTTGAGGGTGATCGTCGCGCCGGCAGGCGGGATGGCCAGGCGGCCGTCGCGGTCATCGAGGACGATCTCGAGCTCATCTGCGTCGGAGCCCCTGCGTTCGGTAAGCGCAAGCGAGACCAGGCGCGGATTAACGGTCGGGCCGATGCTCTGGCCATCGACGATCAGCTCGTAAGCCGCGCGGCGATGCACGTAGCGGGCGGAAGGCGTGGTCAGCCATTCGACGAGAGCGCAGCGAAGGCGGCATCGAGGTTATTGATGGCGACGTTCGGCTTGCCGACCAAGTTCTGCCAGGTGAAGTCTGCGATCGCGAGCTTCAGCCCAAGCGCTGCGACGAGGCCGGTGACGTCGGCCATGACGTGACTGTGGACGGACGCCGCCTTCCCGGCCAAAGCATCGATCAGGCCGGTGATCTTGGCCTGGGCCAGGTCGGGGATCCGGGCGACATTCAGAAGCCCCGAGACGATGTCGCCGGCAGCATGGGTGTGACTGGTCGGAGAAAAACCGGCCAGAAGCGCCGTCAGCACCGACTTGAGGCCGAAGGGCGTCACCGCCCGCGTCGCATCCGTTCCTTCCGCCGTCTCGGGGGCTGTGGCCAGCTCGACGACGCCTTGCTGGCTGGTCGTGGCGGGCGGATTCATGAAGTCGGTATCGCCGAAGACCAGCTTCGCCGCGATCGGCGTCGTGAACTTGAGGTCGGCCGCCAGCAGCAGCATCGATGCCGCCGCCTTCTCCATGATCGAGTTGGCCTGGGTATAGAAAGCCAGCAGCACGCCGCCGGCGGAATAGAGGCCGAAGGTGCGCAGCTGCGGTAGCGGCTCGGATCGGTGTTGCCGTTGAAGGTGCGGAAGTAGCCCGGGCCGATAAGGGCAAAGGCATCGTCATAGATGCCGCGATCGTTGCGGCCCGGAACGCCCAGGCTGTCCCGGTAATAGGCACGGATGCCGACGAGGATGATCGGATGCCGGGCAGGATCGATGCCGGCGGCGATTAGGTGCGGACGCAGTCGAAACCGAGTGGGGTATCGGCTGGCGCCTCACACCGTTGGGTAGACTGCGCTGCCGGCGCGCGCTCAATCCGGAGGGCCTTGAGGCATGACGCCCGAGACCATCGATCATCGCAAGAAACCCCGGGCCCGCGAGGCCTGGCGCAAGGACGACGTCCGCAAGGCCGTCGAGGGCGCGCTTGCCGGCGGGCTGCCGATCGGGCGCATCGAGTTCCGACGCGACGGCTTCTCCCTCGTCGCGCTTGACGAAACCCTGCCTACTTCCGAGGCTGCCCGCTGTGCACGGCTGATGGAAGAGGCTTTCGGCGAAGGTGACAGCGATTAAGCTCCGTTACGTCAGGAAGAAGCGGGGCAATCTCTTTTGGGAGCCGACCCCGACGATGCGCGCCCTCGGCTTCCAACCCAAGGCGCTGGGCCCTGACGTGCCGGCGGCATGGGCCGAGGCGCAGGCGCTCTACGAGAAATGGCTCAAGGCGCGCGATGGCACCGAAGTCGTCGTCCAAGAACAGTCCTACCCTACAGGGTCCCTCGGCGAATACTTCCGGCTGTTCAAGGCCAAGTCAAAGGCTTGGAGGAAAAAGGCCCCACGTACCAAGGAGGATTACGAGCGCGCCTGGAAACACATCGGGCCCCAGCTCGGCCGGAAGACGCTGTCGAAGATCGGCGTTACCGACATCGAGGACTTTGACGAATACCTGGAGGGCACTGTGTCGCCGTCTGAACGGTATCGGGTCATGAAGATCCTGCGAGCGCTTTTCGCGGACGCGATCACCCGCCTGCGGCTGAACATCAAATCTCCGGCGCTCGCCGTAAGCAATCCGCAGCCGGTCGGCCGGCATCAGATCTGGCTTGGTGCCGAGATCCCCAAGCTGGTCGCAGGAGCTCGCGAGCTAGGCATGGACGGGATGGCGGTGGCCATCATGATCGCCTGGGACACCCTTTTCTCGCCCGTCGACGTCCGAACGGCCAGCCGCTCGTCGTTGAAGCGCGACGCGACCGGCTGGTATCTGCACAGGTCCAGGACGAAGACCGACCGGGAAGCGTTCGGAGCCCTGTCCGACGAGACTGCAGCTGCGCTCCTTACCTATGTCGATGACCTGGGCGTGGCCATCCTCCCGAACTCGTCGCTCATCCGGCGCAAGAGCGGCAACGCCTATGCGGAGGGCGTGAGCGGCAAGAACTATTTCGCCCAAGACTTCCGCGCTGTCCGCAATCACGTCTTCCCGGGTGACGCCCGGCAGTTTCTCGACATACGGCGGTCGGGCAACGTCGAGGCCGACGCAGCCGGTGCTGACAAGGCGACGATGGCCGAGCTGCTGGCGAACAGCATGGACAGCAGCAGCTTCCTCGACGCCACCTACACGCCTCCAACGGTGTCCAAGGCGCGTCAGGTGGCAGTGCAAAGAATCGCGGGGCGCGAGCGTCTCGCCGTCGAGATCGACCGGGTTTCCGGCCGTTCCAACCGGAGTGCTTAAGATTATGAAACTGATAGAAGTAAAAAGCAGGGCCCCAAGTTGGAACGCCTTACAGCGGAGCGAAATGCGTTGAGGCATGCCGTCGCTCGGGCCTATGACCAAATTAGTCGTAACGACCCTTTAAGGTCCGACGCCTCAAGGCTGGTTCGCGACCTAGGATTAATTTAATGGCTGAGACGCAGATCGAGTGGACAGACGCCACATGGAACCCTGTTGCGGGTTGCAAGATCATGTCGGCTGGCTGCACCAACTGCTACGCCATGGAAATGGCTCGCCGTCTCGAAGCCATGGGCGTCGAAAAGTACACCGGACTTACGCGCCGAAGCGGGAAGCGTACGATCTGGAACGGAGTAGTTCGGGAAGATCCAGATGCCCTAGACATTCCTCGCCGATGGAAGAAGCCGCGGAAGATATTCGTGAACTCGATGAGCGATCTCTTTCACGAGGGCGTCTCCGAGGCATTCATCGAACGAGTTTGGGAAGTGATGCGAGAAACTTCGCATCATCACTATCAGATCCTAACCAAGCGCCCTGACCGGATGGCCGAGGTGCTTCACCGAATCGCTCCGGCAGCTCTTCCCAACGTATGGCTCGGAACCAGTGTTGAAGATCATCAGGTCGTCGGCCGTCTCGACCATCTTCGACAGGTTCCTTCCGCCATTCGTTTCATTTCGTTTGAGCCTTTGATCGGCTCTGTCGGCGAGATCGATTTAGACGGGATCGATTGGGCGATCATCGGCGGAGAGAGCGGTCGATCCGCTCGACCGATCAATGAAGACTGGATCGACGAAATTTATCTCGCCTGCGAGGCCTCCGGAACGGCCTTCTTCTTCAAGCAGTGGGGCACATGGGGCAAAGACAACAAGCGCCGCTCAAAGAAGGCCAACGGTCGCGAGTATCGGGGTCGCGTCTGGGATGAGATGCCTGCGGTCTAAGGGGGAAGCTTGGCGCGTAAAAACTACACATGGGAAGCTGGCGCGAAGCTCGAGCTTCATACCGCTCGCAAACACAAGGTCCTCGCGGAGTATTTCCGAGAGTACATTGTTGTCCGGTGCCGAAACCCCAATGTCCGACGGTTTCGCTTGGCTGTTGTCGACGGGTTCGCCGGCGCAGGGCGATACGACTGCGGAGCACCAGGCTCCCCAATCATCTTTTTGGATGGCCTTCAGCAGACGGTTCAGGAAATTAATCTATCTCGGGCAGCCCAAGCGATGCCGCAGCTCGAGGTGGAATGCCTCCTTGTTTTAAACGACGCCGACAAAGACGCCGTTCAACTGCTGAAAGGGCATGTCGAACCTTTGCTGGCGGCAGGCAAGGCCGCCTGTCCTTCGCTCCGATTGACCGTCGACTACTCAGACCAGAAATTTGAAGACGCGTATCCCGAAATTCGTGACCGAATTATCCAGGGCGGTTACCAGAACGTCCTCTTCAACCTCGATCAATGCGGACACAGCCAGGTCGACCCTTCGACGCTGGTGAGCATTATGAACACGGCCCCGTCGGCCGAGATTTTCTACACGTTCATGGTCACAGCGATGCTGGCCTATCTGCAGAAAAAAAACCCCACCAAACTGCAGCGACAACTCGGAGTGGTCGGGGTGACAAGCATCGACTCTCTGCAGGACGTGCAAGGCAAGAATGAATGGTTGGGCGTGGCTGAGAAGCTGATTTTTGAAGCTCTCCAAGGGTACGCAAAATTCGTCAGCCCCTTTTCGATCAACAATCCGAATGGATGGCGCTACTGGCTCATCCATCTCGCGGCCAGCCCGAGGGCACGGCAAGTCTACAACGACATCCTCCACTCAAACGCTAGCAGTCAGGCGCATTACGGTCGATCTGGGCTCAACATGCTCAGCTATGATCCGACAAAGGAAGGCACCCTCTATCTGTTCGAGCAGGAAGATCGGGTGCGCGCAAAAGATGCCCTGATGGAGGATATCCCGCGTGTTATTGCTCGGTCCGGCGATGCGATGTCGGTCACTGAATTCTACGAGACGATCTACAATCTGACGCCCGCGCACAACAACGACATCCATAGCGCGATCATCGACAATCCTGACTTAGAGGTCCTGACCGAAACCGGCGGTGCTCGACGACGGGCACATACCATCCATGCAACAGATGTAATCCAACTGAAGCCACAACGTTCATTCTTCCCACTCCTGCTCCCTCGACTGGAATGAGGTCGTTCCAACCCAATGAACTAACTCGTTGAAATGCTTAGAGACGATAATGGCCCTCAAAGTTGGAATAGGCTCTGAATCAGTTCAGAAAATCCCCGGCCTGTCACGCCGGAGGTCGCGGGTTCGAGTCCCGTCACTCGCGCCATTCCCTCTGAAATCTCTCAGGGAATGGCGCGTCTCCCCGCCTTAAAGACAATCACAAAGACCTAGGGTTCACGTCCTGCGACCAGCACATTCTGCACGCGCCGCCCCAGCGGATCGCGCGATTGCCAGGTCTCGCCGACATCGGCATCGACCATCGTCGTGCAGAAGCGTGGGATCAGCATATTGGGCCGGATGTTGGTCAGGCACACCTTCTCGCCATTCACCGACCAGCGAGCAGACAGACGCCGCCCGTCCGAGAACTGGGCTGCGTAGGTGCCGTCACGATTGAACCAGTGCTTGACCCAGCCCCCGTCCGGATAGCGGGACACCACCGTGTTAGTGAACACCGCATCCATATCGGCCTTGGCCGGTACAGCCGTCAGACAGGCGAACGCCATCGTCGTCACGGCAAGCAAACGCTGCATGAAACCCCCCTCTCGAACCCATCCCTGACCCGAACATTACCGAACATTAACCGAATGCCAAGCGTGACTGCAGCGCAGCGGGAATAGTTGACTATTTCGCATGGACTTCTATATGCGGCCCACGTTCGGGACAGGACTGGCGAATCCGCGCCGCCCGCTCGCCCAGAGACAGGGCGGTTCCGCGACATCGCACGACGACCCCGATGCGCGGGGCGTCCTTCAATCCAGTCCCAAGGACCTATGACCGAATTTTCCCAACTGGGCCTCTCGCCCATGACCCTGCAAGCGGTCGCTGATACCGGCTATACGATCGCCACCCCCATTCAGGCGCAAGCCATTCCCGTCGCCCTCGCCGGACGTGATGTCCTGGGTATCGCCCAGACCGGCACCGGCAAGACCGCAGCCTTCACCCTGCCCCTGGTCGAGCGGCTGTCCACCGGCCGTGCCCGCGCGCGCATGCCTCGCGCCCTGGTGCTGGCCCCGACCCGCGAACTGGCCGACCAGGTGGCCGAGAGCTTTGCGAAATACGCCAAGGGCACCAAGCTGACCTGGGTGCTGCTGATCGGCGGCGTGTCGATGGGCGACCAGGTCGCGGCCCTGAACAAGGGCGTCGACGTGCTGATCGCCACGCCCGGTCGCCTGATCGACCTGTTCGAGCGTGGCAAGATGATGCTGAACGGCGTGGAGATCATGGTCGTCGATGAAGCCGACCGCATGCTGGACATGGGCTTCATCCCCGACATCGAAAAGATCTTCAAACTGACGCCGCCCAAGCGCCAGACCCTGTTCTTCTCGGCCACCATGCCGCCCGAAATCACGCGCCTGACCACCCAATTCCTGAAAGACCCCACCAGGATCGAGGCTTCGCGCCCCGCCGCGACCGCCGACACCATCACCCAGTATCTGGTCCGTATCCCTTCCAGCGATCCCAAGATGAAGCGCGCCGCCCTGCGGACGCTGATTGGCCGGGCCGATGTGCGCAACGGAATCGTGTTCTGCAATCGAAAGTCCGAAGTCGACGTCGTCGCCAAGTCGCTGAAGCAGCACGGTTTCGACGCTGCCCCGATCCATGGTGACCTGGACCAGTCCCTGCGCACCAAGACCCTGGCCGCCTTCCGCTCGGGCGAGTTGAAGCTGCTGGTGGCCTCCGACGTCGCCGCGCGCGGTCTGGACATTCCCGACGTCAGCCACGTCTTCAACTATGACGTCTCGCACCACGCCGACGACTATGTGCATCGCATCGGACGCACGGGCCGCGCGGGCAAGCTGGGCCAGACCTTCATGATCGTGACGCCGGGCGACGACAAGTCGCTCGACAAGGTTCTGAAGCTGATCAAGATGGATCCGCAGGAACTGGTTCTGGACCCCGCCGATCTGGGCGGTCCCGTCCGGTCGACCGCGCGAGCCGAGAAGCCCGCTGCCACGGATGACACGCTCAAGCCCGCACGCAGCCGCCGCAAGGCCGCGTCGCCATCGCTGACCGTCGAAGCCGCTGCAGAGGTTCCAGCCGTCGCCGAGCCCCGCGTTCAGCAAACCGCTGCCGAGGTCGCTGAACCCGCCGAAAAGGCCGTCGGTCGCAGCCGCAGTCGTCGCGGTCGCAAGGGATCGGAGCCGACGGAAGCCAAGCCGGTCGCGGCACCCACCAAACGTGTCGAAGAAGCGCCCGCTGAAGCTTCCGCGCCACCTATCACCGAGCGACCGGCCCAGAAGGCGCATCTGCGTCAGTCCGACCGTCGCGGCGGGCAGGACGACGAGGCCCCACGCTCGTCTAACGGCCGCCCGTTCGGCGAGGGGGAAATTCCCGCCTTCCTGCGCCGGACGACCCTGCCAAAGGGCTGAGCGGCATCAAGCGTCACCTTGCGACTGCCATTTAACCCGGCGTTACAGAAAACCGCCTAGGCTCCGGCACAAGGTCGCTAGAAGGCGACGCGCCGGGACGTACTGAATGACAGCCAAGGTCGAAACTGCCCTCAGGGGTCCGCAAGCCTATGATCTGGCCAGGCGGATTATCGAGGCCATGGAATCGGCAAATGTCTGGCCCAGCGCGCTGAACTTTGAACTCTGGACCCACTATCTGGCCGAGCCGGATGGTGCATTGGGCACCGAGATTGCGCGGCTGCTGGCCGCCGGCGAGCGCTTCACCGAAGCCACCGCCGACATGCTGGCCGCCGAGTACCTGCCGCGCGGTCGCCTGACGGAAGAAATCCGCGACGCCGGACGCGTGCTGGATCGCGAACTGTCCAGCGTCGCCGCCGCCATTTCCCAGGCCCATCAGACCCAGTCCGCCTACGGCAAGACCCTGGAAGGGGCCGCGACCAGCATGGAGGGTGCGGACGGTGCACCTGCTTTACAGACCATCGTCACCAGCCTGACGACCGCGACCCGGCGTGTACAGCGCGAGAATGTAACTCTGGAGAAGAAGCTGGAGACCTCGACCAAGGAGGTGGCCAAGCTGCGCGAGCATCTGGAGCAGGTGCGCCGCGACGCCATGACGGACGCCCTGACCAATCTGGCGAACCGCAAGGCCTTCGACGACCATCTGGAAGCTGCCTGCCGACAATCGGAAGAAATGGGCACTGCTCTGACCCTTGCGGTCCTCGACATCGACAACTTCAAGGCCTTCAACGACACATGGGGTCACCAGACGGGTGATCAGGTGCTGCGCTATGTAGCCAGCGTTCTGGGCCGTGTTGCCAAAACGCCTCGCATCGCCGCCCGCTATGGCGGCGAGGAGTTCGCCATGATCTTCCCGATGGAAAGCATGTCCCAGGTCGAAAAGGCCCTGGAAGGCATCCGCAAGGAAATCGGGACCCGCGCCCTTCGCCGTCGCTCGACCAATGACGAACTCGGGACCGTCACCCTCTCGGCCGGATTTGCGCATCGCCATATCGGGGAGAGCGCTGTCAATCTGCTGGAGCGGGCAGATGCCGCCCTTTACGTCTCCAAACGCGAGGGGCGCGACCGCGTCACCTCGGCAGAACGACTGCAAACCGCAGCCTAGCCGCCACGCTGTGTTTCGGCTCTAGTCCCCTCATGCGCAGCCTTGCCTTTGCTTTCGCCTACTGGACCCTGTCGATCGGCTACGGGCTGGCCGCCGCGTTTGCCGCACTGGCACCGGGTCGAGGCGCTACGGGCTGGATCATTCGTCGCTATGTGAAGCGCATGGTTCAGGCCATGCGGCTGCTGGCGGGAATCAAGCTTCAGGTTCGCGGCCGCGAACGTCTGCCCGACGGGGCCTTCATCATCGCCTCCAAACACCAGAGCTGGGGCGACGGTTTCGCTGTCTATGACCAGTTCGAAGATCTGGCCTTCGTCACCGGCGACCATCTGGAGAAGTTCCCGCTGCTGAGCACAGTCCTGCACAAGCTGGGAGCCATTGTGGTCAACAACTGCGGGGGGCGCGAGGCGCGTGACGCCCTCAAACACCGCAGTGCCGACGCCCATGCGGCGGGCCGCAAGATCCTGATCTATCCTGAGGGTAACTTGGCCAAGGTGGGCGAGAAGTTCCGCTATCGCTCCGGCGTCTGGCACATGTACCGCGACTTCGACATGCCGGTCGTGCCTCTGGCCTCCAACCTGGGCCTGTTCTGGTCACAGGAGGATTTCAGGAAGACGCCAGGCCTGGCCACGATCGAGTTTCTGGACCCGATCCCGACAGGATTGGGCAAGGAGGAATTCCTCGCGCGTCTCGAAGCGGCGGTCGAGGATCGGACAGCCGAACTGATCGCCGAGGCGACCGGTCGACCGGTGACGCCTGCTGTGCGGGTTCTGGCCCCGGATGAAGTCCGCAAGGCGAAGGCCGCGGCGCAGTCAGCGGCAGCCTAGGCCGCCGGGATTACCGCGCCGTCGTATTTGCCCGTGATGTAGTCCTTCACCGCCTGACTGCGCAGCATGGCCGCCAGGGCCGCGATACGCGGGTCGTTCCGGTTGTCGGAGCGGGTCACCAGATAGTTGATGTAGGGGCTATCGCCGCCCTCCAGCGATAGAGCATCGGTACGCGGCTTCAGACCCGCATCCAACGCATAGTTGGTGTTGATCACCGCCAGATCGGCCTGGTCCAGAATACGCGGGATAGTCGCGGCCTCGACCTCGCGGAAAGTGAAGCGGCGTGGGTTGCCGGTGATGTCGCGCACGGTCTGCAGTGGGTTGGCGGGGTCCCGCAGGGTGATCAGTCCGGCGCTCTGCAGCAGTAGCAGCGACCGGCCAGTATTTGACGCATCGTTCGGCAGGATGATGAGCGAGCCGGCCGGTACCGCCGCCAAGTCGCGGTGCTTGCGCGAATAGACGCCCAGCGGCTCCACATGCACGCCCGCCACCGTCACCAGATCGGAGCCGCGCGCGGCGTTGAACTCGTCCAGATACGGCTTGGTCTGGAAATAGTTGGCGTCCAGGCGGCTCTCGGCCAGCTGGGTGTTGGGTTGGACGTAGTCGTTGAACACCTTGATCTCGATGTTCGTGCCTTGCGCGGCCAGCAGCGGCTTGATGTGCTCCAGGATTTCCGCATGCGGTACGGCAGTGGCCCCGACGACCAGCGGCGCGTCCGGCCCGGCGGCCTTGTCTGCCCCCTGCCCGCAGGCGCTCAAGGTCATGGCAGCGAGGGCGAGGGTCAGGAGGGAGCGACGCAGCATGGGTTTGACCTTCTAAGCGAAATCAGCGGTGGGAAACGGCGGCGACCAGTCGGTCGCCCAGCATCTGCAAGCCCTGCACGAGGACAAGCAGAAGCAGGACGGTGACGACCATGACATCGGTCTGGAAGCGTTGGTAGCCGAAACGGATGGCCAGATCGCCCAGCCCGCCGGCCCCGACGACCCCGGCCATGGCTGTATAGCTGACCAGGGCGATGGCGGTGACGGTCGCGCCCGCGATCACGCCGGGCATAGCCTCGGGCAGCAGGGCCTTGGTGACGATCTGCCAGGTGGAGCCACCCATGGCCTGGGTCGCCTCGACCACGCCCTTGTCGACTTCGCGCAGCGCCGTCTCGACCAGGCGTGCATAGAAGGGCGCGGCCCCGACCACCAGCGGCGGAATGGCCCCGGCCACGCCCAGCGAGGTCCCGACCAGCAGCACCGTCACCGGCAGCATGACGATCAGCAGGATGATAAAGGGCACAGACCGCAGCACATTGACCACGAAGGACAGCAGTCCATTCAGCACTGGATTGGCCGCCAGCCTCCCCTTGCCGGATAAATAGAGCAAGACCCCCAGAGGAATGCCGAACACCACGGTCAGGGCCATCGCCCCGCCGAGCATCAGCAGGGTGTCGATGGTCGCACGAACGATCTCGGACCAGTCGATATTGACGAAGAAGGTCTCCATCAGGCCGCCTCCCCCACCTGTTCGACGGTGACGCCGCGTGCCGTCAGCTGGGCCACCGCCGCCTCGGCATCGCCGCCGGTGAAGGCCACGACCAGTTGGCCATAGGGTTCGCCCCGGATACGGCTGATCCGGCCCGACAGGATGGAATAGTCCACGCCGACCGAGCGGGCGACACGGCTCAGTTCGGGCTCATAGGTCGAGCCCCCGCGGAAGGTCAGCCTGGCCAGACGCCCGCCCGGCGGCACGGTCGTGGCATCAAACGCCTCCTCGCCCTCGGCCAGCATGGCACGGGTCGCGGCATGGCGGGGATGCAGGAAAACATCGGCGGTCGCCCCCTCCTCCACCACACGGCCGTCCTTCAGCACCGCCACCCGGTCGCAGACCCGGCGCACCACCTCCATCTGGTGGGTGATCAGAACAATGGTGAGGCCCAGATCCCGGTTCAGCTGATCCAGCAGGCTCAGGATTTCGTCGGTCGTCTCAGGGTCCAGCGCACTGGTCGCCTCGTCGCACAGCAGGACGCGCGGCTCACAGGCCAGGGCGCGGGCGATTCCGACCCGCTGCTTCTGGCCGCCGGAGAGTTGCGCGGGATGCTTCTTGGCATGTTCGGCGAGACCGAGCTGATCCAGCAGGCTTGCGACCCGACGATCCACGTCTGCCGACGGCCGCCCCTCCAGCCGCAGCGGAAAGGCCACGTTCTCGGCGATCGTCTTGGCGTTCAGCAGGTTGAAATGCTGGAAAATCATGCCGATCCGGCGACGCGCGGCCCTAAGGTCGGCGGGCGACAGGGCCGTCATATCCTGGCCATCGACGACGACACGGCCGGCATCCGGGCGTTCCAGCAGATTGATCGTCCGGATCAGTGTCGACTTGCCCGCACCCGACCGGCCCACGACACCGAACACCTGACCGGCCTCGACCGTCAGATCGACCGCGTCCAGCGCCACGCGCTCGCCCGCCGCGCTCTGGAAGCGCCGGGTCACCCCCTCGAGCTGGATCATCAGTCGGCTTGCTCTTCGGCTTCGACGGCCTTGACCGGAACGATGGTAACGCTCTCGCCGCAGCCGCAGGCATCGGTCTGGTTCGGGTTCCGGAACACGAATTTGGACGCCAGTTTGGTGGTCTCGTAATCGATCTCCGACCCGATCAGGAACAGGATCGCCTTGGGGTCGACGACAACGGTGGCGCCCCTGTCGGTCACGACCTCGTCCAGCGGTCCGATCTCGTCGGCGAAGGCAAAGGTGTACTCCTGCCCCGCGCAGCCCGCATTCTTCAGCCCGACGCGCAGCGCCTTGTGTCCGCCGGCCTCGGTCAAGGCGCGCACCCGCTCGGCCGCAGCCGAGGTCAGGGTGACGACGGCAGGGCGCGGACGGCGGGGGCGTGTTGTGGTCTGAAGTTCGCTCATGACATCCCTCAGAACATGTTCAGGGCCATCTTGGCCTCGTCGCTCATCTTCGATGCATCCCACGGCGGGTCGAAGGTCAGATCGGCCGTGGCGGACTTGATGCCCTCGACCTTCATCACCGCCTGCTCGACCCAGATGGGCATCTCGCCTGCGACCGGACAGCCCGGGGCCGTCAGCGTCATCTCGATCCGCGCGTCGAACTCGTCGGACAGATCGACCTTGTAGATCAGGCCCAGCTCATAGATGTCGACCGGGATTTCCGGGTCGAACACCGTCTTCAGCGCCGCGATGATGTCGTCGGTCAGCCGGTCCAGTTCGGCGGGCGTGATGGCTCCGCTGGCCACGGCTGCGCCGCGTCCACCGTCGTCATCCTTGCCCAACAGGGTCGTGTCGTCACTCATGCAAAGAACTCGCGGGCCTTGATCAGGGCGTCGGCAAAGGCGTCGGCGTCCTCGATTGTGTTATATAGGGCGAAGCTGGCGCGCGCGCTCGAGGTCAACTCAAATCGGCGCGACAAGGGTTCGGCGCAGTGCAACCCGGCGCGGACCGCCACGCCATAGCGATCCATGATCTGGGCGATGTCATGGGCATGCGCCCCCTCGACCGTGAAGGTGAAGATCGCCCCCTTCCCTTCCGCCGTGCCGATCTCCGACAGCCAGTCGCGGCCCTCAAGGCGCATGCGAACCCGCTCCAGCAGGGCCTGCTCATGGGCCGCAACCGCCGCCGCATCGAAGCCGGACAGCCAGTCCAGCGCCGCCCCCAGGCCGATGGCCTCCAGGATCGGCGGCGTCCCCGCCTCGAACCGGTGCGGGATGCCGGCATAGGTGACCGCGTCTTCGGTGACGGTCGCGATCATCTCGCCCCCGCCCTGATAGGGGGGCAGAGCCTCCAGCGCGGCCCGCTTGCCATACAGCCCGCCGATGCCGGTCGGCCCAAACAGCTTGTGGCCCGTGAAGACGTAGAAATCGGCGTCCAGAGTCTGAACGTCGGGGCTGCAATGCACCGCCCCCTGGCACCCGTCGACCAGCACCAGTGCCCCCGCCGCATGGGCCAGATCGGCGATGGCCCGCACATCGTTCACCGTGCCCAGCACGTTCGACATGTGTGTGACGGCCACCAGCCTCGTACGCGGCCCGATCAGCTCGGCCAGCGCCGCCATGTCCAGCGAACCGTCGTCCAGCACCGGGGCCCATTTCAGGACCACACCTTTGGCTTCCCGCAGCATATGCCAAGGCACGATGTTGGCGTGATGCTCCATCTGGGTGACGACGATCTCGTCGCCGGGCTGCAACGATTGCCCCAGCCCCGCCGCGACCAGATTGATCGCCTCGGTGCCGCCCTTGGTCCAGACGATCTGGTCGGGGCTTTCGGCGTTCAGGAAGCGGGCGACCGTCTCGCGCGCCGCCTCGAACGCCTCGGTCGTTTCATTGGCCAGGGTGTGCAGGCCGCGATGGACGTTGGCGTAGCTGGCCTCCATCGCCGCCGTCATCGCCTCGATCACCGCGCGCGGCTTCTGCGCCGAGGCGGCCGAGTCCAGATAGACCAGCGGCTTGCCGTTCACCGTCCGCGATAGGATCGGGAATTGGGCGCGTGCCGCATAGGGGTCGAAGCGGATCAAAGTCGTGCCGTCAGCCATGACCTCACCACCTCTCTCGCACCCTCGTGGTCGATGCGATCCACGACCTCGAACAGGAAGGCCTGCGTAAGCAGGGCCCGCGCCTCGTCGGCCGGAATCCCGCGCTGCTGCATGTAGAACAAGGCGCTCTCGTCCAGATTGCCGACCGTGTTGCCGTGCGCGCACTGCACGTCGTCGGCATAAATTTCCAGCTCCGGCTTGGCATCCACCTCGGCCCGCTCGCCCAAGATCAGGGCGTGATGCCCCATTCGGGCATCGGTCCCGTCCGCGCCGCGCTCGACGACGATCTTGCCCTGGAACGCACCGCGCGCCGTGTCACGCACGACGCCCTTGGTCAGCTGCGAGGTGACGCCGTTCAGGCCACCGTGGCGCACGACGCTGGTCAGGTCGGTGTGGCGCTCGCCGGACAGGGCATAGACGCCGTCCAGCGTGACCTCTGTCGCCTCGCCGCCATGGGCGAGATGCGTCTCTTGACGTTGCAACTTCGCGCCGCCGGTGATCGTCGTCTGGCGATAGACCGCGCCGGGCGACGTTTTCACATGCGCCGCGGCGACCGAGATCGCTTCGCTCGGCTCGTCGATCAGCACGACCCGGGTGACCTCGGCCCCCGCCGGGACATCCAGATCGATCCGGTAGTTGGCGACGTATCCCGCGCCCGCGCCTTCATGGCTTTCCAGCAGGGTCAGCTTCGCGCCTGGCTTGACCGCGATCCGTACCGAGGCGCTGTGCCCCGTGCCCGTGGCGTCTGAGACGAACCTCAGCCGCAGCGTCTGCTTGCCCGATGCGACGAAGGCATCCGCCCCAACCGCCCGCCCATTAGCGAAGGCGATCTCCTCGCCGCCCAAGCTTGCGAATGGCCCGCCCGGCGCGATCTTGATCGCGGGCGACGGCGGCGGCGTCTCGCGCAAAACCCGGCGCAGGTCGGTATATTTCCACGCCTCGACTCGCCGCGACGGGAAGGTCGAGGGATCGCGCAGATCGACGGCCGTGCTCACGCCGCCTGCGGCAGGTATTTGTCGTACCCTTCCGCCTCCAGCTGATGCGCCAGTTCCGGGCCGCCCGAGGCGACGATGCGGCCGCCGGCCAGCACATGCACCCGGTCGGGTTTGATGTAGTCCAGCAGTCGCTGATAGTGGGTAATCACCAGCATGGCCCGGTCGGGGCTGCGCAGGGCATTCACCCCCTCCGACACGATCCGCAGGGCGTCGATGTCCAGGCCGGAATCCGTCTCGTCCAGGATCAGCAGCGACGGCTCCAGCAGGGCCATCTGCAGGATCTCCATCCGCTTCTTCTCGCCGCCGGAGAAGCCGACGTTCAGCGGCCGCTTCAGCATGTCGAAATCCATCTTCAGCGCGCTAGAGGCCGCCCGGACCATCTTCAGGAAGGCCGGTGCCGACACCTCCTCCTCACCCCGCGCCCGCTTCTGGGCGTTCAGCGCCGTGCGCACAAACGTAAGCGCCGGGACTCCGGGAATCTCGATCGGATACTGGAACGACAGGAAGACGCCCTTCGCCGCCCGCTCGGCGGGTTCCAGGTCCAGCAGGTCCTGGCCCTGCCAGGACACGGTGCCTTCGGTCGCCTCATAGCCGGGCCGTCCCGACAGAGCATAGCCCAGCGTCGACTTGCCGGCCCCGTTCGGCCCCATGATGGCGTGCACCTCGCCCGCCGGAACGTCGAGCGTCAGGCCCTTGAGGATCGGCTTGTCGCCGATGGTGACGTGGAGGTTGGAGATGGAAAGCATTTATCTGTCGTTCTTTACGGTGCTGACTGAGAGATTCTGTTGCTGATGTCGCCGACGCAGCCGATCCAATGCGGATGCAGCCAAGATCAGCACCATCAAGCCGACGATCAGCAATGTTGGGGCCAGCCAAGCGATCGGTTTGGCGGGTCCGTCAAACAGAACAACCGCGCTGTTCACAAGGAAAAGTGCGAGGCCAAGCAATGCGGCCACCCCGCCCAAGCTTTGCATCAAATTAAGCAATTTGGCCTGGAGTTGCTTCGAAACCTGAGCCTCCGCCTGTGACCACTCAGACAATTCCTTCCAGCTCGCGTCTAGGTCGACTGACGGTTGGGTGGCTGTCGCAAAGGCCCGCTCAACTTCCTCTTGCGGGTAACCGGCCCGAACCCAAGCCGTCGCTAATCCCATTGCGACGAGCTCGAGCGCGCCAACTGCTTCTTCCGGAGGACGCGAATGCGCAATCTCACTTAGGTCTTCGTCAGTAGTCCTCTTGGCATACTCAACGATACCGAAGCGCCACGCTTTTTGAGAGCGCGTCGTCACCCCACGCTCCCTTCCAGGCTGATCGCCACCAGCTTCTGCGCCTCGACCGCGAACTCCATCGGCAGCTTCTGCATCACGTCGCGGACGAAGCCGTTGACCAGCAGGGCCACCGCCTCCTCCTGCGACAGACCACGCTGCTGGGCATAGAACAGCTGGTCGTCAGACAGGCGGGTCGTCGTCGCCTCGTGCTCCAGCTGGGCCGAGCCGTTGCGGGCCTCGATATAGGGCACGGTGTGGCTGCCGCAGTCGCCGCCGATCAGCAGGCTGTCGCACTGGGTGAAGTTGCGCACCCCCGTCGCCTTGGGATGCACCGACACCAGGCCGCGATAGGTCGAGTCCGACTTGCCCGCCGACACCGCCTTGGCGATGATCCGCGACTTCGAATTCTTGCCCAGGTGGATCATCTTGGTGCCGGTGTCGGCCTGCTGATGTCCGTTGGTGATGGCGATCGAATAGAATTCGCCCGAGCTGTCCTCGCCCTTGAGGATGCAGGACGGGTATTTCCACGTCACCGCCGAGCCGGTCTCGACCTGGGTCCACGACACCTTCGAACGGTCGCCGCGGCAGTCGGCCCGCTTGGTGACGAAGTTATATATGCCGCCCTTGCCCTCGGCGTCGCCGGGGTACCAGTTCTGGACGGTCGAATATTTGATCTCGGCGTCGTCCAGCGCGACCAGTTCGACCACCGCCGCATGCAGCTGGTTCTCGTCGCGCATCGGCGCGGTGCAACCCTCCAGATAGGAGCAGTAGCTACCCTTGTCGGCGATGATCAGGGTGCGCTCGAACTGGCCCGTCTGGCTGGCATTGATGCGGAAATAGGTCGACAGTTCCATCGGGCAGCGCACGCCCGGTGGGATGTAAACGAACGATCCGTCCGAAAAGACCGCGCTGTTCAAAGCCGCGAAATAGTTGTCCGAGACCGGCACGACCGACCCCAAATATTTGCGCACCAGTTCAGGATGTTCGCGCAAGGCCTCGGAAATGGGCATGAAAATCACGCCGACCTTGGCCAGCTCGGCCTTGAAGGTGGTGACCACCGAGACGCTGTCGAACACGGCGTCCACCGCGTAACGAGGCGCGCCCTCGACGCCCGCCAGCACTTCCTGCTCCTTCAGCGGGATGCCCAGCTTGGCATAGATGGCCAGCAGTTCCGGATCGACCTCGTCCAGCGACTTGGGCCCGTCCTTCTTCTTGGGCGCGGCGTAGTAGAACAGGTCCTGATAATCGACCGGAGTGTATTTCACCGACGACCAGGTCGGCTCCTCCATGGCCAGCCAGCGCTCATAGGCGGCCAGACGCCATTCCAGCATCCACTCCGGCTCACCCTTCTTCTCGGAGATGAAGCGGACGATGTCGGCATTCAGCCCACGCGGGGCATACTCCGTGTCGATGTCCGACGTGAATCCGTGCTCGTACTTCTCCAGCGCGGCGACGGCGTCGATGGTTTCCTGAACGGCTGCCATGATCTTTACGCGACTTCCTTCACGCGCTGGGTCAGGCGTTCGGCCTGACGGGCGCTGTGCTTCTCATATGCGGTCACCCAGGCGTCGGCGAAGCGTGACCAATCGTCCTGTGTCGTGCCCCAGCCGCCGGAGACGCGGACCCCGCCGGTGGCCAGCGCATGCAGCCCCATGGCCGAGATCGCCTTGGACGGCTTGACCTTGCCCGACGAACAGGCGCTGCCCGCCGAGACCATGATGCCCGCCAGATCCAGCGTGATCAGCTGCTGCGGGCTGTCCCAGCCCTCGACGGCCATGAACAGGGTGTTGGGCAGACGCTCGACCGCGCCGCCGACGATGGTGGCTCCCGCCGCCACGACCCGCGCCTCGGCCGCATCGCGCCAGACGACATGCGCCATGGCCTGATCCAGATCACGCGCGGCACAATCGGCGGCGACGCCGAAGCCCGCGATGCCCGGAACATTCTCGGTCCCCGCCCGCAAACCCCGCTCCTGCCCGGCACCATGTAGCATGCGCACGGCGGCAATCCCGTCCTTCAGCACAAGCGCCCCGACGCCCTGCGGCCCGCCCAGCTTGTGCGCCGACAGCGTCAGGGTGTCGGCATCCAGCGTCCGCATATCGACCGGCACCTTGCCCGCTGACTGAATCGCATCAACGTGCAGCCAGCCACCTGCGGCCCGCACCAGCGCCGCCGCCTCGGCGATAGGCTGGATGACCCCGCTCTCGTTATTGGCATGGTGGATGGCCACAACGGCACGGCCCGGCCTTGCCAGCGCATCGGCCAGCCAGACCAGATCGACCACGCCGTCCGCGTCGACCGGCAGCACCTCGACCGGCGCGCCAGACATAGCCGCTGCCTCGGCCACGCAGGGATGCTCCGTCGCCCCGACGATCAGCCGCTCGCAGCCTGCGGCCAGGGCACTCAGGATCGCCTGTGCGTTCGATTCGGTCCCGCCGGAGGAGAATACGACCGCGGTCGGATCGGCCCCGACCAGATCGGCCACCTGCGCCCGCGCCGTCTCGACCCGCGCCCGCGCTCGTCGGCCAGCGGCATGCACCGCCGATGGATTACCATTGTCAGCCAGGGCCCTGGCCATGATTTCCTGAACTTCAGGACGAACGAGGCCGGAGGCGTTGTAGTCAAGGTAGACGGGGCTCATGCGGCCACCCCGATCTCGTCTGCCCCAGTTGCGTCAATGGGTGTCCGGCGCCGCGCCCCGGTCCGGTTCATTACCACGTCTTCCAGCGACACCCCGGCCAGATAGCGATGGATCTCGTCGCCCAGATCCTCCCACAGATTGTGGGTGATGCAGCGCTCGCCCGCCATCATGCAGCCCTTGGGCGAGGAATGGCCGACGCAGCGCGTGGCGCGGATGGGTTCATCGACCGCCAGGACGATTTCCGCGACCACCGTCTCATGCGGTCCCTTGGCCAGGCGATAGCCGCCACCGGGCCCCCGCACGCTGCGGACCAGCCCGCCTTTTCTCAGACGCGCGAACAGTTGTTCCAGATAACTCAATGAAATCTCTTGGCGCGTGGCGATTTCCGCCAGGGAGACGGCCCGGTCGCGGCCGTCGTCGGTCCGGCCATTCTTGGCCAGATCCGCCATGGCCATGACGGCATATCGTCCCTTGGTCGACAGTCGCATCGGACACCCGCTAAAAATCGCGCGCATTTTCGGGGTCCTGTGCTAGAACCCGCGGCTTCACAAAAGCGGCTGCGCGCCATGCGGACTTAGAAAGTCCTACCGCATCGGTCAAGTATTACGCACCTGCGAAACGACAGTTGAACACGGGAATCCGCTCCGCCCATGCCTGAAGTCATCCTGCCCGGCGCCTCTGGCCGCATCGAAGGTCGCTACTCCCCGGGCAAACGCCCCAATGCGCCGATCGCCCTGATCCTGCACCCCCACCCCAAGGCGGGCGGGCATATGAACAATCCGGTGGCGGTCACGCTGTACCAGCTGTTCGTGAAGCGCGGCTTTGCGACCCTACGCTACAATTCGCGCGGCGTCGGCAAGTCCCAGGGCGAGTTCGACAGCGGCATCGGTGAACTGGCCGACGCGGCCACCGCTCTGGACTGGCTGCAGTCCAACAACCCCGGCGCGACCCAGACCTGGGTCGCCGGTTATCAGTTCGGGGCCTATATCGGCATGCAACTGCTGATGCGCCGTCCCGAGACGGACGGCTTCATCTCCGTCTCGCCGCCCTCGAACATGTATGACTTCAGCTTCCTGGCCCCCTGCCCCGCCTCGGGCCTGTTCCTGCACGGCACCAACGACACCGTCGTGCCGCCGGTCGAGGTCGAACGCGTGGTCAACAAGCTGCGCACCCAGAAGGGCATCGTCATCGACTATGAGCTGGAAGACGGCGCCAGCCACTTCTGGCAGGACCACGTCGATGCCGTGGACCGCCGCGTCGGCCTGTATCTGGACAAGCGCCTGGAAGAAAAACCGGCCTGATCGGTTGGATAATTCGGGACGGCACTCTCCAGAGTGTCCAACCGATTTATCCATGGTTATCCAATCGACCTAGTACAGCAGATGAGGCCTGCGTAGCTCTTCCCACCTGCGCTCGTCCGGCCGTGCGACAGCATCCAGATCGTCCGGCGTCGAAGCAGTGTCGTCGACCCATTCCCGCAACGCAGGCCCGCCGTTGATCACGTCGATCGGCAGCTTGCCGAAGGCATACTCATACGGAAAATCGCGCCACAGGTCGTAGTCCGGATACAGCCGTCGGATGGCCTTGAAGCCCAGGGCCTGAACCCGCCACGGCTGAAACGCCTCATGGTCATAGGCCGGGTCGTCGACATGGATCTGGACCCCCGAGCACAGCTTGCCGACGTGTTTGTGGAAGGTCGGCTCAAACCACATGTCACGCAGCACGCAGCCCTTCAGCCACTGCGGCGCAAACGCCCGCATCTCGGCAATGACGGCGCGGGCGTCGATGTCCGGCGCGCCGAACAACTCCAGCGGACGGGTCGTGCCCCGCCCCTCGGACAGGGTCGCCCCCTCCAGCATGACGGTGCCGGCATAGGCACGGGCCATGCAGACATTGGGCGCATTAGGGCTGGGGTTGATCCAGCTGCGCTGATGCAGCGGCCAGCCGTAGCCGGGGGCCTCGTCGGGTTTCCAGCCCTGCATCTCGATGACGCGATACGCGACGTCCAGCTTGAAATGGTCGATGAACCACAGGCCCATTTCGCCTAGGGTCATGCCGTGGCGCATCGGCATGGGCCCGGCCCCGACGAAGCTCTCCCAGCCCGGCTGCAACAGCGTCCCCTCGACGGGCCGCCCTGCCGGATTGGGCCGGTCCAGCACCCAGACTTCCTTGCCGTGCTCGGCCGCCGCCTCCAGCATGTAGAGCAGGGTCGTCACGAAGGTGTAGATGCGGCACCCCACGTCCTGCAGGTCGATCAGCACGACGTCGAACGTGCTCATCATCTGGCCCGTCGGCCTGCGCACCTCGCCATATAGGCTGAACACGGGGATGCCGTGCACCGGATCGGTCTCGTCCGGCGTCTCCATCATATTGTCCTGCAGGTCCCCCTTCATCCCGTGCTGAGGGCCGAACGCGGCGGTTAGCCGGATGTCCGGGCAGGCCATCAGGGCCTCCACCGAATGGGTCAGGTCCGCCGTCACCGACGCCGGATGCGCCACCAGGGCGACGCGGTGACCTTTCAGGGAGGCGCGCAGGTCGGCGTCGGACAAGAGGCGGTCAATGCCGAATTTCATGGCAGTTCCAGCGTGAAGGAGTCGGGATGATGGAAATCAGGCGTATTGGACGGATGAGCCAGCGCCCAGTAGGAGATGGTGCCGTCCTTGGCCTCGACGACCGCAGACAAGCCTAGGTGGGAAGCGTCAGGCGGAAGCGGGACCGTGCCTTCCAGTGCCACCATGTCGGCGGCACAATCCAGGCCAGCGACGACCACGGCTTCCAACGCGTTCGCCATGCCCTGCCGATAGCCGTCGAATCGATAGCTGGCCCATTGGCCCGAAGGCGAGAGGTTGAACTCGTGATAGCCTTTCGGGGTCTTCACGAATGCCTCGAAACAGGTCGTCGTCCACAGTCGGTCTATACGTCCAGGTTTAACCAAAAGAGGCCACTTGATCGCATCCACATCGCCGTCGACGACATAGCGTAGCCACAAGCTGCCACCCCGCCGCTCGAAGAGAACAGTCACATCAATAGCTGGGCCGCCGACAGCCTCCGGATGCGGCAGCAAGACCGCCGTCTTCACATCCTCGTTGCCGGTTCGCGCTTCCATGACGCCGTGCTACACGCCCCCTCCTCTCCAAGCCAAGACTTGATGTTCCCATGACCGACCCCGCCTTCCAGTCCGACTTCCTCAAGACCATGCAGGCGCGGGGCTACATCCATCAGATCACCCATCCGACGGAACTGGATGCGGCGGCAAGGGCGGGCGTCGTGACCGGCTACATCGGCTTCGACGCCACCGCGCCATCTCTGCACGTCGGTCACCTGATCCAGATCATGCTGCTGCGCCGTCTTCAGCAGGCCGGCCACAAACCGATCGTCCTGATGGGCGGCGGTACGACCAAGGTTGGGGACCCCAGCTTCAAGGACACTCAGCGACCCCTGCTGACGCAGGAGCGGATTGCCGAGAACATCGCCGGCATCAAGGGCGTGTTCGAGAAATTCCTGACCTTTGGCGACGGTCCGACCGACGCCGTGATGCTCGACAACGACGAATGGCTGTCGAAACTCGGATACCTCGAATTCCTGCGTGATTACGGCACGCATTTCACGGTCAACCGCATGCTGAGCTTCGATTCGGTCAAGCTGCGGCTCGAAAGAGAGCAGCCGCTGACCTTCCTTGAGTTCAACTACATGCTGATGCAGGCGACAGACTTCCTGGAGCTGAACCGTCGCTACGGCTGCACGCTGCAGATGGGCGGCTCGGACCAGTGGGGCAATATCATCAACGGCGTCGAACTGACCCGAAAGGTCGACCAGAAAGCTGCCTTCGGCCTGACCACGCCGCTGCTGGCCACGGCCTCGGGCCAGAAGATGGGCAAGACCGTCGGCGGTGCCGTCTGGCTGAACGCCGACGCCCTGTCGCCCTATGACTACTGGCAGTACTGGCGCAATACGGAGGATGGCGACGTCGGCCGCTTCATGCGCCTGTTCACCGACCTGTCGGACGCCGAGATCGCGGGCTACGAGGCGCTGGAGGGCGCAGCGATCAACGATGCCAAAAAGGCCCTGGCGGATGCGACCACCACCATGCTGCACGGGGCGGATGAAGCCGCCAAGGCGCGGGCCGCCGCAGAGGGCGCGTTCGAGCGCGGCACCCTGTCGGCCGACCTGCCCACCGTCGAACTGCCATCGGCCGAAGTGATCGGGGCCATGATCGCCGCTGTAACAACACGCGCAGGCCTGACGGCGTCTAACAGCGAGGCACGACGCCTGGCCCAGGGCGGCGGACTGCGACTGAATGACGAGGCGATTTCCGATGGCGCGCGGCTTATCGAGTCGTCGGACATCAACGCTGACGGCGTCCTGAAACTGGCCGCCGGCAAGAAGAAGATCGTCCTCGTCCGTCCCGTCTGAAGCGAGAAATCCATGACCGACATCACCGAAGGCACCCCGGCTCCCGCATTCGACCTGCCCACCGACGGCGACGCCAATGTCTCCCTCGACGCGCTGAAGGGCCGGACGGTCGTCCTGTATTTCTACCCCAAGGCCGATACGCCGGGCTGCACCAATCAAGGCAAGGATTTCACCGCCCTGGCCCACGACTTCGCCAGCCTGGGGGCTGTGGTGATCGGCGTCTCCAAGGACCCGGTCAAGAAGCTGCAGAAGTTCAAGGCCAAGTATGACCTGAACATCCAGCTGGCCTCTGACGAGACGGCAGGCGTGACTGAAGCCTATGGCGTCTGGGTCGAGAAGAGCATGTACGGCAAGACCTATATGGGCATCGAACGCGCGACCTTCCTGATCGACGGCGAGGGCATCGTGCGCCGCGTCTGGCGCAAGGTTTCGGTCAAGGGGCATGCCGACGAGGTCCTGGCCGCCGTCCGCGCCCTATAGGTTCGGTGAGCATTGGTCTGAACCAGTGCTTGCCACCAGACGACCGCTCGGCCTAACTGCCGCCGGGGCTTTTACACGACAGGCGGAGACAGCCATGTTCAACAAGAGCAAGTCGGACGACAACAGTTTGAACATCCCGTCGATGACGGAACGACCACCGGAGCCTTCGCGCGCGCTGGATACACCGCGCCCGGCCACGACGCCCGTCACGACGACAGCGTCCGCCCCGCGCTCGACCAATCTGTCGACCCTGTCCGCCGGGGTACGCTATGAAGGCAACATCTCCGGCGGCGGCGACGTGCAGGTCGACGGTGCGCTGAAGGGCGACGTACGTCTGGCTCGCGTACTGATCGGCGAAAGCGGCTCGGTCGAGGGTGCCATCACCGCCGATATGATCGAGGTGCGCGGCAAGGTGAACGGTTCGATCACCGCCAAGTCGGTGCGCCTTCTGGCCACCGCCCGCGTCGAGGGCGACATCACTCAGGAACAGCTGGCCATTGAGCCGGGGGCCTGGTTCCAGGGCCGCTCCATCCAGGCCAAGAAGGAACTTCCCACTGCCGCTGCCATCCCCGAGGCCGAAGCGGCCAAGCCCGAACGCTATCAGCCGGAAACCCCCGTCGCTCCTGCCATGCCGAACGTGACCGTGGCTGCCAGCAAGCCCTCAGTGGCGCAGGCGAAGTCGGCCTAAACACCGATTTCTCCCTCCCCTTCATGGGGAGGGAGAAGGTCCAGTTACTCGACCGTCGAACCTCGGGTTTCGCCCACGCGCGCTGCCAGGGCGGCCCCCATGAAGGCGTCCAGATCGCCGTCCAGAACACCCTGCGTGTCAGACGTCTCGACGTTGGTGCGCAGGTCCTTGACCATCTGATACGGCTGCAGGACGTACGATCGGATCTGGTGACCCCAACCAATATCGGTCTTGGCGTCAGCCATCGCCTGGGCGGCGGCCTCGCGCTTCTGCAACTCCAGCTCGTACAGCCGGGCCCGCAGCATCTTCCACGCCATCTCGCGGTTCTGATGCTGTGAGCGCCCGGCCTGGCAGGCCACGACGGTGTTGGTCGGGGTGTGGGTCAGGCGAACGGCCGAATCGGTCTTGTTGATGTGCTGACCGCCTGAGCCCGAGGCGCGATAGGTGTCGGTGCGCACATCAGCCGGATTGATGTCGATCTCGATCGTATCATCGACCACGGGCGAAACGCCGATTGAGGCAAAGCTGGTGTGCCGCTTGGCGGCGGCGTCATAGGGGCTGATGCGAACCAGGCGATGGACGCCCGATTCCGACTTCAGCCAGCCATAGGCATTCGGCCCACTGATCAGGATGGTGGACGACTTGATGCCCGCCTGCTCGCCCTCTTCCTGAGCCTCGATCTGAACCTCATAGCCATGCGCCTTGGCCCAGCGGCTATACATGCGCAGCAACATCCCGGCCCAGTCATTGGACTCCGTCCCGCCGGCACCGGAATTCACTTCCAGATAGGCGTCATTGCCATCGGCTTCGCCGGACAGGAGGGCCTCCAGCTCGGCGCGGGTGGCGCGGTCCTTGATCGCCTTCAGGCTGGTGCGCGCCTCTTCGAGCGTCGCCTCGTCGCCTTCGTCGTCGGCCATTTCGGACAGCATGACGCCATCCTCCAGCCCCTGCTCCATCTCGCGGACGGTATCGATCTGAGCGGCCAGGCGGGCGCGGTCTCGCGACACGGCCTGTGCTTGCTCGGCGTCATTCCACAGGGTCGGGTCTTCGACCCTCGCGTTCAGCTCATCCAGTTTTCGAAGCGCGACATCCCAGTCAAAGACGCCTCCTGAGCAGAGCGATGCTCTGCTCGATGTCGGCCTTCATGGCCTCGACATCCGGTCTCATCGCAATCTCCACGCGATACAATAGGGGGACGCGGGACATAGAGGGTGTCGCCGCACGTGGCTAGGGCCGATGGCTCAATACAGCCCGCTCAGGTCTTCGGCAGGGGGCGGAGTCGGCTGAGGCGTCGTCGGGGCCGGGGCGACCGGTCCCGGAGCAGGGCCCTGTGCCTCTTCCTGCTCTCGGCGGATAACTTCATTATAGTTTTGAGGCCCCGTGGGAACGGTCGGGCCCGTCGGTGCGCGTTCCTCGATCCGCCGTGTCGTTCCGGGGCGGAAGGCTTCCTCGATGCCGTTCACACTGCGGAAGATGGCGTTCTTGGGCCGCACGAACGGACGCGCCGGGCGCTCGCGCAGTGCCGTCTGCATGAAGTCGGCGAATACGGGCACAGCCGCCGTCGTGCCCGTCTCGCCATAGCCCAGCGAGCGGTTGTCGTCGAAGCCGATGAAGACACCAACGACGATGTCAGACGAAAAGCCTACGAACCAGGCAGAGCGATACTCATTGGTCGTGCCGGTCTTGCCCCCGACCCAGCGGCCCAGGCCGCGGGCGCTGGCCGCTGTGCCGCGTTGAACGACACCTTCCAGCATCGAGCTCATCTGATAGGCGGTGATCGGATCGATGACCTGTTGGCCACGCGGGTCAAGCCTCGGCGATTCCTGACCGGTGAATGGGCGACCACAGTCACGGCAGCGGCGGTCGTCGGCGCGATAGATGGTCTCGCCGTCGCGATCCTGGACCATTTCGATGAGATAGGGGTTCACGCGGCGCCCCCCGTTGACGAAGGCGGCATAGGCTGCAGTCAGGCGATAGGGCGTGGTCTCCCCTGCTCCCAGCGACACCGACAGATTGGGCGTCAGGTTGTCGGCCACGCCCATCTTCTCGGACAGGGCCACGATGTTGTCCATGCCGACCGACTGGGCCAGCCGCACCGTCATGACGTTGCGCGACAGCTCCAGCCCACGGCGCAGGCTCTGGGGCCCATAGTACTGACGGCTGTAGTTCTCGGGCGTCCAGCGCCCGCCATTAGCGCCGCCCGCAAAACTGATCGGGGCGTCCAGCACGATCGATGCCGGCGTGAAGTCGCCCTCCAGAGCGGCGGCATAGACGAAGGGTTTGTAGGCCGAACCCGGCTGACGCTCCGCCTGCGTTGCACGGTTGAAGCTGGACAAGGCGTAGGAATAGCCCCCCACCATCGCCAGCACACGGCCGGACTGTGGCTCTATGGCGACCAGGGCTCCGTTGACGCGCGGCACCTGCTTCAAGGCGAACTGGCCGTCTGTGAGCTCCACGAAGATCAGATCGCCGCGCTTCAGCGGACGGTTGGCATTGGCCCAGGCGGCATCGGCGGCCAGCAGGCTGCCGGTCCGTCCGTCACGCGCGGTGATGATACGGACGTTATTGCCCGAGACGCTGTCGACAGCCGCCGCCTGCCAGGCCCTGCGCTCCGGCGGGCGTGTCTCTGCCAAGGCCACGTCCTGCCAGCCTTCAGCGAAGTCCGTCGTGCCCCAGGCCCCGCGCCAGCCGTGGCGACGGTCATAGTTCTCCAAACCCTTCATCAGCGCATCACGAGCGGCTGATTGCAACGACGGGTCCAGGGTCGTGCGCATGTAGTAGCCGCCGCGGTTCACATCGTCCCGCCCGAAGCGGGCAATGGCTTGACGCCGCGCCTCCTCGACGAAGAAGTCAGCATCGGCATACTGGGCACGCCGCGGCGCATCCTGGGTGGTCAACGGACGGGCGCGCGCCTCGACCAGCTGTGCATCCGTCAGCCAGCCATTCTGGTTCATCTCGCCCAGAACCCAGTCACGGCGGCCCGTCGCCCGGCCGGGGAAGCGTTTAGGATGATAGTTGGCCGGTCCCTTGGGCAGCGCCGCGAGAAACGCCGCCTCGTCCGGGCTGAGCTCACTCAGCGACTTGCCGAAATAATTGTAGGCCGCCGCCGCTACGCCGAAAGAGCGATAACCCAGGTAGATTTCGTTCAGATACAGTTCGAGGATCTGCTCCTTGGTCAGCGTCGCCTCGAGGCGGTTGGACAGAATGGCTTCCTTGACCTTACGGTTTACGCCGGTCTGGCCAGCCAGCAGCACATTCTTGGCGACCTGCTGGGTGATCGTCGAGCCGCCTTCCAGGCGCCGACCCGAGGCGGCGTTGAAGACGTTCTTGAACATGGCCCGGCCCAGCCCAGACACGTCGATGCCGCCGTGGTTGAAGAAGTCATTATCCTCGGCCGACAGGAAGGCCTGAACGACGGGCTCGGGGATCTGTTCATAGGGTACATAGATTCGGCGTTCGTCCGAGAACTCGCCGATCAGGGTGCCGTCGCCGGCATAGACACGCGTCGCCGTCGCCGGGCGATAATCGGCCAGGTCGGAGGCGTCCGGCAGGTCGTGGAAAAGCCAGGCGGCGTAGATGGCCACGGCCAGGCCCACCACGGCAATGCCGCCAAGCAGGACGATACCCGCCCTTACGAACCAGCGTTCGGCAATCTTCACCTGAAACTCCGGGGCGCGCGCATTGATGTGGGTTTAGCTTGCGTCGCCGGGGTTCGCTATAGCGACAATGACACGACGAGCCAGATAGCGTCAGGGACGCCCCGGACCAACGGTTGCGGCCATCTGGATGTCGCCCTCAGCTTGGCGGAAATAGGCATCGATCCCGGCCGCCACAGCCCGGATCAACCGGCGACGGGCGCGAGTGTCGGTCAGCAGACGCTCATCCTCCGGATTGGTCATATAGCCCATCTCCAGCAATACAGCGGGCACATCGGGGGCCAGCAACACCGCCAGACCCGCGTCGCGGTGGCTCCGGCGCAGCAGGGGGTGATCCGCCTGCTCGATCTCGCCCAGCAGGGTCCGCGCTAGACGAGCCGAGCGGTTCTGGGTCGCGCGCTGGGTCATATCCAGCAGGATGCGGTCGACCGAGGCATCCCGGCCGGGCAGGTTCAGGTTCTGCTGCCAGTTCTCATCGCGCGTGAACTCCCTCACCGCCCGCCCGGCCCCCTGTTCCGACAGGGTATAGACGCTGGCCCCGCGCGTGGCCGGATCGGCGATAGCATCGGCATGCAGCGAAATGAACAGATCCGCCCCGGCCCGGCGCGCGATGTCCACCCGGCGGGTCAGCCCGACATAGACATCGGTGTCGCGGGTCAATTGCACGCGGTACCGACCCGTCCGCTCCAACTCCTGTTTCAGCAGTTGCGCGGCGGCCAGGGTGACGGCGCTTTCATGCGTCGTGGTTCCGGCCGCGCCGGGATCACGCCCGCCATGACCCGGGTCGATGACCACAAGCGGCCGCTCGGTACGACGCGTCGGCAGGCGCACGCTGCGATCCGGACGCGGGGTCGGTGCCCGCCCCGTCGCCTTCAGATCGATGACATAGCGATAGTGGTCGATGCCGTCGCCGGGCGGCAGCAGGAACCGGCGCTCGATCTCGGCGGTGCTGCTAAGGTCCAGTTCGACACGCGACGCCCCGCCCGCCCCGGCAATCCGCCAGTTGCGTACCAGACCGCTGCCCTGCCCTGTCCGCGTCTGCCCCGGCGCGACGCCAGACAGGGCAACCACCACGTGGCCATCATCGCCGGATTGAACGACTTCACCCCGCGACGTCCGGTCCAGATCGACCACGACCCGCGTCCGCTGTGTATCGCCGCCGAAACGGACCCGCAGAACCTCGCCCATTGCTCCTGTGGCCAGGCCGCGCCCGGCCGCGAACACCGCAACCGCGAACGCCATCAATACGACAAGCGCCATCGCCCACTGGCGTGGGTTCCAACGCGTCGGATTGTTACGCCACAGCCCGCTCATTCTGACGAAGGCCTCGTTCATCAAGGTGAAACCATGATGGCGGCTGGGCGTCGCCAAGGGGTTAAGACGGCTGCGGCTTTTAATTCATGATTTTCATGACTATGATCTGTCTGCCTGCGAACCGATCGCGTTCCCTGACCTGTTCAGGAGCGGACGCGCCCTCCTCGCCAGGTGGACTTCCACTGATCCTAGGATCGACCGGCCTAATGCGGCCGAACGATTCGAAGACCCGGGTCCGCACCGCCCGCAGGGGCGCGACCGCGACCAGGACCGACTGAACTCATGGGCTTCATCGCCAGCGCTCCCCTCCGGTCTGAGTTGACCGACATCGCCTGCATCGACGGCATCCTGCCGCGCTGTGGCGGAGGAACGACGCCTGCGCTCGCCCACCTCACCCCCATTCGGCGAGCCGCCACACCGACCGGTCACGTACCGGCGGTCATGGCCCGAGCGCGCCAGAGAGAGACCACCCATGTCAAAGACCATGCTTATCGATGCGGCACATGCGGAAGAAACCCGCGTCGCGATCGTCGAAGGGCGTCAAATCGAGGAATTCGACTTTGAATCCCGCACGAAGCGTCAGCTTCGTGGAAACATCTATCTGGCCAAGGTCACCCGCGTAGAGCCCAGCCTGCAGGCCGCCTTCATCGAGTACGGCGGCAACCGTCACGGCTTCCTGGCCTTCAACGAAATCCACCCCGACTATTACCAGATCCCGGTCGCCGACCGCGAAGCCATCATGGCCGAGGCGCATTCGGACGAGGACGATCACGACGACCTCGGCCGCGAAAGCGACGACGGCGAGTCCGAAGGTGGCATGGCCGAGGAAGAGCGGCTGAAACGCCGCCTGATGCGCCGCTACAAGATCCAGGACGTCATCAAGCGCCGCCAGGTCATGCTGGTCCAAGTCGTCAAGGACGAGCGTGGTGGCAAGGGCGCGGCCCTGACCACCTGGCTGTCGCTGGCCGGTCGCTACTGCGTGCTGATGCCCAATACCGGCAAGGGCGGCGGCATCTCGCGCAAGATCACCCAGGCCACCGACCGCAAGCGCCTGAAGGCCGCAGCCGCCGCCCTGGACGTGCCACGCGGCATGGGCCTGATCATTCGTACGGCCGGTGCCAAACGCACCAAGGCCGAGATCAAGCGCGACTATGAATATCTGCTGCGCCTGTGGGAAACGATCCGCGAAACGACACTGAAGTCCAACGCCCCTTCGATCATCTACGAAGAGGAAAACCTGGTCCGCCGCGCTGTTCGCGACATGTTCGACAAGGATTTCGACGGCATCCAGGTCGAGGGAATTGAGGGCTTCAAGGAGGCCCGCGACTTCATGCGGGTGCTGATGCCCTCGCAGTCCAAGAAGGTGCATCTGTACCAGGGCGCGCGGCCCCTGTTCGCGACCAACGGCATCGAGGAGATGCTGACCCAGATCCATCAACCGGTCGTGCCCCTGCCGTCCGGCGGCTATCTGGTGATCAACCAGACCGAGGCCCTGGTCGCCATCGACGTCAACTCCGGTCGTTCGACCAAGGAGCGCAACGTCGAGGCCACGGCCACCAAGACCAATATCGAGGCCGCCATCGAGGCCGCGCGTCAGCTGCGCCTTCGCGACCTGGCCGGCCTGATCGTCATCGACTTCATCGACATGGATGAAGGCAAGAACAACCGCACCGTCGAGAAGGTACTGAAGGACGCCCTGGCCAAGGACCGCGCCCGCATCCAGATGGGTCGCATTTCCGGCTTCGGCCTGATGGAAATCAGCCGCCAGCGTCGCCGCCTGGGCGTGATCGAGGGGGCCACCGAGGTCTGCCCGCACTGCCAGGGCGCGGGTCGTGTCCGCTCCGCCGAGAGCGCCGCCCTGATGACCCTGCGGGCCGTCGATATCGAGGCCGGAAAGAACGGCGCGGGTGTGGTCAATCTGCGCCTGTCGACCGCCGTTGCCCTGTATATCCTGAATCACAAGCGCGACTATCTGAACAGCCTGCTGGTCAAGCGGGGCCTGAACGTCGTCATCCTGATCGATGACAGCCTGGGTCAGGGCGAACATGGTCTGGAGCGCATCGAGACCAATGAGGACTTCGTGCCCGAACAGGCACCGGCCTTCATCGACCTAGACGACGACTTCGACGACAGCGCCTATGACGACGAGGACGAGGCGGACGACGAGATCATCGCGGATGATGACGACGCCCTTGACCGCGAAGACAGCGACGACGACGAGCCGCGCGAGCGGGCCGAACGTCACGAGGGCGAGCATGGCGGACGTGGACGTCGTCGCCGTCGTGGCGGACGTCGGGACGAGACCGAAGCCGCGCCACGTGACGACGAGCCCGCCCCTGCCCTGACCGCTGGCGACGACGATGATGACAGCGAGGCCGGCCGTCGCCGTCGTCGCGGTCGTCGCGGCGGTCGCCGCACTCGCGAGGAAGGTACCGAACGCGACGCCTTCTTCTGGGTGCGCGGTCGCACGCCCTCGCTGGACGACCCCTATGTCTGGTTCGACCCGATCAATCCGGAACGGCCCCAGGCGAAAACTGAGCCCGCTGCCTCGACCCGGGTCGCCGACGATTTGGAAGAGCGCATCGGCGAACGCCCTGAAGGCGAGCGTGAAGGCCGCGAAGGCGGTCGCTCACGTCGTCGTCGCGGACGGGGACGCGGTCGTGACCGGGGCGGTGAACTGACCCACGAGGTCAAGGTCGAAGGCCGCGCCACCAACGAAGGCATGCCCACCGACGGCTCGCCCGACACGCCGATGGCGGTTCAGGTCGAGACTGAGATCGAAGCTGCGCCTGCCGCGGTAATCGAAGAGCCCAAACGCCGTCGCGTCCGTCGCAAGACCTCGGCCAGCGCCACCGAAGCCTCCGAGCCCGAGGCGGTCACTGCACCGATCGAACCGAACGAAGCCGAGCCTGTAGCCTCTGAAGTCGCCGAACTGGACGTGTCACCGGCCCAGGCCGTCGAAGAGCGGGCTGAAGCACCGACCCCAGAGCCGAAGCCGGCCCCGGTTGCCGAGTTCGTCGCGCCTCAGCCGGAGATTGATGTCGCCGCCCTGATCGCCGATGATCCCGCCCAGATCGTCGCACCGCCCGAAAAGCCCAAACGCGGGTGGTGGCGCCGCTGAAAGGCCGCGATTAGATTGTGAGTTCGTGACGGACGGGGGCGTTCGAGGATTGAGGAGTTTGCCATGACCTGGCTGTCCCGACCTGTCCGCCGCCTGTTCGGGGCCGCGACCGCCGCCGGCATGCTGCTGGCGGCGGCCTCGCCCGCCTCGGCCCAGAGCGCCATCCGCGATACCGAGATTGAGGAGATCATCGACGAATGGTCCGCACCCGTCTTCGTCGCCATGGGGCTGGAACCCAGTGAAGTCGAGATACTGCTGGTCAATGACGACAGCCTGAACGCCTTCGCCACGCGCGGCCGGATTATGGGGCTGAACACCGGCTTGATCATGCGGACTCGCAATGCCAACGAACTGCTGGGCGTGGTCGCGCACGAGGCCGGTCACATCAAGAACCGCCATACTTTACGGGACGGGGCTCAGAACGCCGGCATGCAGCCCCTGCTGATGACCATGGCGCTCGGTGCCCTGGCTATCGCCGCAGGCGCACCCGACGCAGGCGCTGTCTTGCTGGGGAACAGCCAGTATTTCGGCACGCTGAGCGCTCTGCGCTACATCAGCCATCAGGAGGGCGAGGCCGACAATACGGCCGCTCGCGCCCTGGAGCGCTCCGGCGAGTCGGGTCGCGGACTGGTCAGCTTCTTCGAGCGCAATTTCCGCACGGAAGAAGTCTTCTCGGACGCACGCCGTTACCCCTATTTCCGCAGCCACCCGCTGTCGTCCGAGCGGATCGAGAACCTGCGCCGGATTGTGGGTGAAGGCACGCATAACAATGCTGTTGATCCGCCGGAACGCGCTGCCCAGCACGCCCTGGTCCTGGCCAAGATGCACGCCTTCATGGACCATCCGACCGATACCCTGCGGGCCTATCCCGAAACGGATGTCAGCCTGCCCGGGCGTTATGCCCGCGCCATCGCCTGGTATCGCCAGGGCGAGATCGACAAGGCGATCGCCGCCATCGACGTGTTGCTGAGCGAACAGCCTGAGAACCCTTATTTCTGGGAGTTGCGGGGTCAGGTGCTGATGGAGGAAGGGCGCCCGGCCGATGCTCTCGCCTCGCACCAGCGCTCCGTCGAACTCAAGCCGGATGCCCCCCTGCTGCGCGTAAATCTGGGCCATGCCCTGATCGCCTCACAGGACACGACCAAGCTGGACCCGGCCATCCTGGAGCTGAAGCGCGCCGTGGCGCTGGAGCCCGACAACACCCTGGCCTGGCGTCTGCTGTCACAGGCCTATTCCAGTCAGGGCAAGGAGGGCGAAGCCCGTCTGGCCACCGCTGAGATGTATTTCGCCATGCGGTCGGAAACCCAGGCCACCCAGTTCGCCCTGCGCGCCCGCGACATGCTGGATCGCGGCACACCGGAGTGGACGCGGGCCATGGACATCGTCTTCGCCTCGGGCGCGACCCAGGCCGATGTCGATGACGTCGACCGCCGCAACGCCCGCCGCCAGTCCACCATCATCCCAGCCGGCGGCTGAGCCCAATCTCTCCAGGATAAACATGACCGACACGCCCGAACCCGCGCCCGATGTCGCGCCGAAACCTGCCCGCGCCTCGTGGTTCTCTGACGCCAAGATGGGTCTGGCCGGACTGGTGGTCGGCCTGATCGCCCTGGTCATCGCCGTAGCACCCTATGCGACCGGCGGCGACTTCGACGCCCGCGTGCGCAGCTATCTGCTGGCCAATCCGGAAGTGCTTCAAGAAGTCAGCGACGCCCTGAACGCCAAGGCCGACGTCGCCCGTCAGGCGGCGGATCGCGACCTGGCCGGTCAGATCACGGCCCGCGCCGCCGCCAATCCGGCCCTGCTGGCCGTTGATCCGCGCGACCCGTCATTCGGTCCCGTAGACGCCAAGGTGACGGTGGTGGAGTTCTTCGACTTCCGCTGCCCCGGCTGCAAGGCGACGGCACCCGAGGTCCTGGCCCTGATGCAGGCGCATCCGGACGTACGGTTCGTGTTCAAGGACTGGCCGATCCTGGATCGCGGCAGCGACGGCATGTCCCATCTGTCGGCCCGGGCCGCCCAGGCCGCGCATCGTCAGGGCAAGTATCTGCCGGTCTTCCGCGATCTGATGGCCGAGCCGGATCTGACGCCGGACACCATCGCCCGCATCCTGAACGACAACGGCGTGTCCCTGCCGCAAGCCGAGGCAGCCATGGCCAGCGGCGAGATCGCCTCGCACCTGGCAGACGTTCAGACGACGGCGACGACGCTGGGTCTGCAAGGCACGCCGACCTTCCTGATCAACGGCAAGGCCAGCGCGACCATCCAGCCTGCGGATATTGATGCCGCGATCCGGGCAGCCAAGGCGAGCTGAGCTCGCCCTGCCCTGTTCGGCTAGGTAATCGCCCCGACGCAACCTTCGTCGCCGCCCATGGGCAGCGGCGCATCGGTCAGCGACAGCGTCCAGCCGTGGTGGGTGTCCAGCCCGCGACGGCGAATGCCGCCGCCGTCACCGGCATCGCCGCCGGCATCGACGACGACGCGGCGCCCCGTCGGCAGGGCAGCGGGGTCGATCCGGCCGACAGCCAGGGCACTGGGCGTCTCACCACCGAAGCCGTCGAAGACGCTGAGCCCTGCCCATTCGCGGCGCAGGCCGGTCCACCAGGGGTCGCCCGCATTGACGGCCAGGACGGCGACGCCGTGACCTTCGGACGCCCATTTCAGCGCCGCCTGGGGATCGCGCACGGACCGCATGTCGGCGGCGGCTCCGAAGCGCAGGCGGGCCCCGTCGAACGCACGGGTCGGTTCGATCGGCGACCAGACCTGGACCTTCATCCGCCCCTGACGCGCCAGGCCCCAGCCGACGATCTGACGCCAGAGGGATTCCACCGCTTCCTGGTTATCCGGCTCGGCCTGAGCCAGGACACGATCCAGCACGCGCTGTTCGCGGTCCGGACGCAGTTTGACGTGGGGCCCGGCAGGGGCGTCCTTGGCTTGGCCGACGCGGGCAGCGATGGCGAGGCGGCGCTGGAACAAGGCCAGAAGTTCGTCGTCCAGCAGGTCGATCTCGTGGCGCAGGGCCGAGAGCGCCATGTGTTCGGGGCTGATGTCAGTCAATGTGGGCCAGACTTGCTGGAGGGCGGTTTGATTGTGGGGCACGAGCGTGGGCTTTCGATGTTCGACAGGGCTGCGATGAGGTCTTTTGCGAGCCGCCGCTCCGTCGCGGAGCGGTCGCCGGCGAGGCCGTCAGGAGCGAGTGCCCGACGCCTCAGCCGGCGTATCGAAAGCCGTAGGCATAGAGGCCCGACACCGCGAAAACGCGGGCGGTAAAGGTCGCAGCAATTGCTTGCGGACGGGCCATGCGCCTCACTGGACGCAAGGAACGTGCGGCGTCAAGCCGGTTTGGCGCTCAACAGGACGAAACGCGTGCGATTTTCGGCCACGTCCTGAATATCGTTGCGCAAAATCGACAGGTCATAGACCTCGGCCGCACGGGTGGGCGCGACGGCAGCGCGGCTCTTGTCTCCCGCCTCGGCGACCGAACGGGCGGCCCCGGCGGTGTCGAAGACGATGACCGGCTCGATGTTCAGACCGGTCAGGGTGGTGGTGCATTGGCGCAGGGCGATGGGGTGGCTCTCGGCCGTCTTGATGTCCGCCAGACGCGCGCCGTGCGGGGCCATCAGGGCCAGGCGGATGGGTCGCCAGACCTCCGAGACGATGAGCAGCCCACTGTTCTCCACCAGGGTCGCGGCCGGCTCGACCCGGCCGATGGTCGAGTTCTCGACGGGGATCAGGGCACAGCCGACATCGCCTGCCTGAAGGGCCTCCAGCACATGTTCGAATGTCTGATACGGCACGGCCTCGTCCCACGGCCGAAGATCGATGCAGGCTTCGTGGCTGAAGGCACCGGGCGCACCCTGATAGCCGCAGCGTCCGGCGGCATCGTCACCTTCGGGCTTGCCGACACCCTCCAGCACGGTCAGGCCGCCTTCGATCGCGACTGACGCCCGGTCTTCAGGCGCTCGGCGACCAGAAAGGCCAGCTCCAGCGCCTGATCGGCGTTCAGACGGGGGTCGCAATGGGTGTGGTAACGGCTGGACAGGTCGTCCTCGGTCACGGCCTGGGCTCCGCCCAGGCATTCGGTGACGTTCTGGCCGGTCATTTCCAGATGGACACCGCCAGGGTGAACGCCCTCGGCCTCGGCCACGTCGATGAACGTCTTCACCTCGCCCAGGATGCGGTCGAACGGTCGGGTCTTGTAGCCATTGGACGCCTTCAGCGTATTGCCGTGCATCGGGTCGATGGACCAGATCACCCGCCTGCCCTCGGCCTTCACCGCCTTCATCAGACGCGGCAGGCGATCGCCGACCTTGTCGTGACCAAATCGGCCGATCAGAGTCAGACGACCCGGCGTATTGTCCGGGTTCAAGGCGTCGATCAGCGGCAGGATATCGTCCGGCTCCATCGTCGGGCCGCACTTGACGCCGATCGGATTGCGGATACCGCGCATGAACTCGACATGGGCTCCGTCCAGCTGGCGCGTGCGCTCGCCGATCCACAACATGTGGGCCGAGGTGTCGAACCATTCGCCCGACCCGCCGTCCAGGCGCGTCAGGGCGCTCTCGACGTTCAGCAGCAGGGCTTCGTGGCTGGTGAAGACCTCGACGCGCGACAGGTCCGGATGCGTCTCGGGCGTGACCCCGACCGCCTCCATGAAGGCCAGTGCCTCGGTGATCTTCTCGGCCAGTTCGCGGTACTGGGCCCCGACGGCATGGTCGGCGAACCCGAGCGTCCAGCGATGGATGTTGTACAGGTCCGCATAGCCGCCGCCCGCAAAGGCCCGCAGCAGGTTCAGGGTCGAGGCGGACTGATTATAGGCCCGCAGCAGACGCTGGGGGTCGGGAATCCGCTCTTCCGGCGTGAAGTTCATGCCGTTGATGATGTCGCCGCGATAGGACGGCAGCTCGACATCGCCGATCTGCTCCACGCCCGACGAACGCGGCTTGGCGAACTGTCCGGCGATACGGCCGACCTTCACCACCGGCTTGCGGCCCGCGAAGGTCAGGACGACCGCCATCTGCAGGATCAGACGGAAGGTGTCGCGGATATTGTCGGTGGAGAATTCCTTGAAGCTCTCGGCGCAGTCGCCGCCCTGCAGCAGAAAGGCCTCGCCCGCCTCGACCTGAGCCAGTTTGGAGGTCAGGCGTCGCGCCTCGCCCGCGAACACCAGGGGCGGCATGGCCCGCAGTTCGTTCTCGACACGCGCCAGCTCGGCCATGTCCGGATAGTCCGTCGGCATCTGCACAACGGGTTTCTGTCTCCAGCTTTCGGGGGTCCAGCGCATGGTCATGGATACAGAATAGGCCTTCGACTGTCCTGCGACAACGCATGGCGTTGCAGTGCGGCAAAAGAGTGGGCGAAGGCAGGATCAGAGGAACGGACCGACCTTCTTCTCCAGCAGCGCGACCAGTTCCGGCTGCATGAAGGCGTAGTCGTCGGGGATGTCGAGGCAGATGACGCGGGCGCGCTTTAGGTGAGCCTTGAAACGGCGCTGGAGTTTGGCGCGGTGGGCGCGCTCCATGACGAAGATGATGTCGGCCCATTCTACCAGTTCGGCGGAGCATTCCTCCTCCGCATCGGGGGCCAGGCCGGCGGAGGCGGTCTCGACGCCGGGCCAAGAGGCGAACACCTGCTCGGCCGTGGGGGAGCGGAGGCGGTTGCGGGAACAGAGGAAGAGGAGGTTGGTCAGTCTTTAGCCCATTGCCTTAGGTGGTAGCCGCACCAATGATGCACCTATGAACGAGAGAATGAATGACACGCCGATCGAGTCTTATGTTCCCACCCGCAAGCTGCTTTGCAGTCGGTCCCTAGCCACCTCGTTCATATCCTATCGAGACTCGCTAGATTCGTTCATTTTCCTTCTACAGATTGCAAGTCGATCAGATGAAATGCGCAAGATTGCGAAGGAAGCTCTGGGCCATACAGATCTTGATGACGACCCCGAGCCAACACAAAATGCGCTAAAGAGGTTTAGTCGAACAAACTCTGAAAATTTGGTCAATAATTCTGTCAACGCATTCCAGCGGTACTTTTCTCAGATCGTTCAAGAATGCATAAGAAAGCAACCGGGGATACTGACCTCAAATGAGCAGGTATCGGTCAAAGAAATAATTCATTTTCAGCGAATGTCCGATGTCGTCGAACTCTTAGTAGAACGGCGGGTCAATAGGCTGGCGTACGAAGGCATAACCGGTATCGAGTCGTACTTCCAAGACCGGCTTGGCATCGTAATGTTCGCCGACGATCAAGAACGGCAGCTGGCTAGAGAGTTCATCGAACTCCGAAACATTATCGTCCACAACGGAGGCATCGTGAACGCGATATTCCTCGAGCGTGTTGGTCGGTCGCCGACCAAAGTCTTTGAGGCCGGAAAACGCTTTCATGTCGGATGGGACGACTTCTGTACCTATGCCGCAAACATCATCGGGATCGCATCTAGGCTGGACCAAGCGGCCTGCACCAAGTTCTCCCTACGACGCAAGCGGTTCGGGACGTGGGTCGATCTAGATGACGCCCCCTAGTCACAGAGGAATATTATCGTGCTTCTTCCACGGGTTCTCCTGCACCTTGCCCTTCAGCGTCCGTAGCGCCTTGATCAGCCGCCGCCGCGTGCCATGCGGCATGATCACGTCGTCGATATAGCCGAGCCCAGCCGCCACGAACGGATTGGCGAACCGCTCCTTGTATTCGGCCTCGCGGGCGGCGAGGGCTTCGGGGTCGCCGGCTTCCTTGCGGAAGATGATCTCGACGGCGCCCTTGGCGCCCATGACGGCGATTTCGGCGCTGGGCCAGGCGTAGTTGACGTCGCCGCGCAGGTGTTTGGAGCTCATCACGTCATAGGCGCCGCCATAGGCCTTGCGCGTGATCAGGGTCAGTTTGGGGACGGTCGCCTCGGCATAGGCGAACAGCAGCTTGGCCCCGTGCTTGATCAGGCCGCCGTATTCCTGACGCGTGCCGGGCATGAAGCCGGGGACGTCGACGAAGGTCACCAACGGCAGGCCGAAGGCGTCGCAAAAGCGGACGAAGCGGGCGGCCTTGCGGCTGCTGTCGATGTCCAGCACGCCGGCCAGGACCTGGGGCTGGTTGGCGACGATGCCGACGGGCTGGCCGTCCAGACGACCGAAGCCGCAGACGATGTTCTTGGCGAAGTCCGCGCCGATCTCGAAGAAGTCGGCCTCGTCCACGGTCTTGAGGATCAGCTCCTTGATGTCATAGGGCTGGTTCGGATTGGCGGGGACCAGGGTGTCCAGCGAGGCCTCGTCGCGCTCCGGGTCGTCATAGCTGTCGCGGACCGGCGGCTTTTCGCGGTTGGACAGGGGCAGGAAGCCGATCAGGCGGCGGACTTCGCTGAGGGCCTCCAGATCGTTCTCGAAGGCGCCGTCGGCGACGCCCGACTTGCCCGCATGGACACGGGCCCCGCCCAGGTCCTCGTGGGTGACCACCTCGTTGGTGACGGTCTTCACCACGTCGGGCCCGGTGACGTACATGTAGGAGGTGTCCTTCACCATGAAGATGAAGTCGGTGATGGCGGGCGAATAGACGTCGCCACCCGCGCAGGGGCCCATGATCACGCTGATCTGCGGGATGACACCTGACGCCAGCGTGTTCTGGAGGAAGATGTCGGCATAGCCGGCGAGGGATTCCACGCCTTCCTGGATGCGGGCGCCACCGGCGTCGAACAGGCCGATAATGGGGGCGCCGTTGGTCAGGGCCATCTTCTGCAGCTTGACGATCTTGGCCGCGTGGGCGCCCGACAGAGAGCCGCCGAAGACGGTGAAATCCTTGGAGAAGACATAGACCAGACGGCCACCGATGGTGCCGCGGCCGGTGACCACCCCGTCGCCGGGGATGCGCTGTTTCTCCATGCCGAAGTCGTGGGAGCGATGCTCCACGAACATGTCGGTTTCCTCGAACGAGCCTTCGTCCAGCAGGACCTCGATCCGCTCGCGCGCGGTCAGCTTGCCCTTCTTGTGCTGGGCCGCGATCCGGGCCTCGCCTCCCCCCAGTTTGGCGGCGGCACGGCGGGCTTCGAGCTGGTCGAGGATGTCTTGCATGAGGCGTCTCCTTGAAGCGCGAGGCTTAAGGAGACGCAGGGCCGGTGGCAAGGTGTCGGGCGCTCGGTCAGCCGGTGAGGGCGGCCAGTCGGGTCAGTTCGGCGACGTGGGCGGAGAAGGCCTTGCGGCCCTTGGCGGTCAGGCTGGCCCAGGTGCGCTGGCGTCCGTCCTGGGTCATCTTGCTGAGCGCGATATAGCCCGCTTCCTCCAGCAGTTTCAGATGCTTGGACAGGACCGAGTCCGACACCTTGATGGTGTCGCGCAGCATGGCGAACTCCGCATCGGAGACGGACGACAGGATGGCGCAGATCTGCAACCGGCCGGGCGCATGGATCAGGGTGTCGAGGGCGGGGGCTGTGCTCATCCCTGCCCCGCCAGCAAATCGCGGCGGTAGGCCCGCATCCACAGCCGCCCGCCGATGATGCCGGTGACGCCGGCCAGGGCTCCGGCCACGATCGGGGCCCAGAACGGACCGTCGAACAGACGGGTCCAGAAAGACAGGCCCATCAGCCCCATCAGGACGGCGACCATGCCCCAGGCGACCCAGCGGGCGCGCGGTGGGGTGTAGCCGCTGACCCACCAGCCGGTCCGTTTGCGCCACCACTGCACCATGAAGACCAGGGCGACGATGGAGAGCACCAGCGTTATGGAACTCCAAGGCTGCGGGAGCCCCGCTCCGCCGACCATCAGGGCCAGCATGCCGCCATAGGCCAGATCCCAGGCGAAGGGGTAGTTCAGCGTCTCTCCCACGCTGGCGCGGGCAGCCTGAATGGAGGCCAGGGCTTCCTGCGGTGTCGGGTCTTGGGTCATGCGCATTCCTCACTTTCCGATATGGAAAGCGTATAATGACTTTCCATGATGGCAAGCGATAATTTTCCAGACTGGAAAGTTAGTGGTACAGCGCCTTGAACCACCGCTCCAGCAGCATGGCCTCGGCGCGGCGCAGGGCCGTACGTTCGGCATTGTCGGCGTCGATGCCCCACTGCTCTTCCTGGAAGGCCTCCTCCAGTCGGGACAGGTCGAAGGCGGCCTCGCCGGTCAGGGCTCCGCGCTGCAAAGCCAGACCCAGGACGGCACTGCCGAGCAGGGGCACGGCCGTGGCCAGGCCGGTCAGGGCGAAATCGTCCAGCGACAGGGCGAGGTCGCGCACGCGTGCGATGGCCGCGGGGTCCTGCGGGCAATGGACGATGCCCTCGGCGGAGACCAGCATGACGCCCAGCTCGTTCGCGGCCCAGTCGCGCCAAGGGGCCCACTCCCGGGCTTGCCGGGTCACCAGCGGCGTCGGATGTTCGGCCAGGTAGCAGAGGGCGTCGGAGCCGGCATAGGCGGCGATCTCGTCGGCGACGGGCTCGCGGGTCTGGCTGACGCGGTCGATGGCGGTGGAGGCCAAGCGGGTGGCGGGCATGGTGCCGGGTTCGATGAACTCGCCTTGCGCGGCCCATTCCTCGGCGACCAGGCGGGCGGCGGCCTCGGTCGGCAGGGTCAGCTTCGCATGGGCGGGGGTCTTGGGCGTGCGACCGTCCAGGGTGACGGACCAGCCGTCGTCGCCTGAGGCGACATCGACGGCCTTCCAGAACCGCTTCAGCCGCTCTTCGGATTCTCGAAAGCCCTTGCGGGCGGCGACCATGGGATCGAGGGGCGGGATATGGCTCATGACAGGGTCTCAGGCGGCGAGGCGGTCGGAGGCGAAACGCGCCAGCGCCGCCTCCAGATCGGGAAAGTCGATGGCGACATGGTGGGCACCGGCGGCGAACTGTTCCTCGGGCGTGTGAAAGCCCCAGGCGACGCCGAGCGGATGCGCCCCGGCGGCCAGAGCCATGCCGATGTCGTGGGCCGTGTCGCCGATCATGGTGGTGGACGCCGCATCCGCGCCGCATGCGGTCATAGCTGCATGCAGCATGGCGGGATCGGGCTTGCCGGGGCCGTCCTCGGCACAGTGGCTCGAGATGAATAGGTCGGCCCAGCCCTCACGCGCCAGATTGCGAGCCACGCCGCGCCGGTTCTGCCCCGTCGCCAAGGCCAGCCGCCAGCCATCGCGATGCAGACGACGCAGCGTCTCCATGGTGCCGGGATAGAGGGGCTCCTCGTGACCGGCGTCGTACATGCGGCCGAAGCTGGCGCGGAACTCGGCGGTGAAGCGATCCAGCTCAGGCGGCGTCAGGCCCGGCTCCAGCACGGCCAGGGCGTGCGGCAGGGAGAGGCCGACGATCTGGCGCACACGATCGTAGTCGGGGTCAGGCAGGCCCAGGGCGCGCGCGGCCTCGGTGGCGGCCCGATGGATGGAAGCGCGGCTGTCGACCAGCGTGCCGTCGATGTCGAAGACTGCCAAAGGACGCGCAGAGGTCGGTCGGGTCATGCGGGCACCACGTCGAAGGCGATGGTCAGGCGGGTCTGGTCGCCCTCGAAGGGCATGGTGCCGTGCCACATGTAGGACGGGAACAACACCAGCTTGCCGGGCTCGGGCTTCTCGAAATGCTCATGCGAAACGTCCGGCGCGAAAGGTGCCCCGCCAAAGCCGATCCAGCCCTGACGTCCCTCGCCCTGAACCGCATCGGGCAGATCGATGTAGCAGGCCGAAGACAGCCAGCCCTCGGGGTGGATGTGGGCGGCATGATAGCCACCGGGTCTTAGCTGGACGGACCAGGCCCCGGACAGGCGGTAGTCGCCGGTGCTGCGGCGGCGCAAAGGGTCGCTGCGTGTTCCGAGCCCGCCGATGTGGCGTCGGATCGGGCCGTCGATGGCGGTAAAGAAGGCGCGGATGGCCGGGTCGGTGCTGGTCAGCAGGCTGGCCGTCGTCTGGGTGCCGTGACGCAGGCTTTGGCCCAGCGGATGGGTGGTCAGGCCGTGCAGACGTCGCAGGGCGATGGCCAGATCGGCGAGGTAGTCCGGCAGGCTGGTCCAGGGGGCCGGCGTCTCGATAGTCCAAGCCCTGACCATGGTGTCGTAGTCATAGAGGTCGGAAGCGCGCGGATCGCCTGCCTGCCGCCAGGCCACGGCCTGCAGGCTGAGCGCGTTCTGGTCCTCGGGCAGAGCCCGGAGCACCGCCTCGATCAACGGCATGGCGGCGTCCGGCTCCGTACGCGCCAGATGCACCTCCGCCAGTTTGAGAGCAGTGCGGATGTCGGGGCGAAGGGCGTGGGCGGCGCGGGCGTGGGCCAAAGCGCGGTCCTTGTCGACGCTAAGCGCGGCATGGGTCGCCGCCAGTTCGATTTCGGGGTGGCTACCGTCGGCGGTCAGGGCTGCCAGCACGATATCGGGGGCAGTGCCGACGTACTCCATCACCGTGGCGCGGGCGATGCGCAGGTCGACTGCGCCCGGGGCTGCGGCCAGAGCCGCCTCGAACGGTTGCAGCGCGGCCTGGGCGCCACCGCTTCGCATCCAGATCAGCTGGGCCAGATCGCGCACGGCCTCGGCATAGGCGGGGCGGCGCGTCAGGGCCTGGCGATAGGCGGCGTCGGCCTCGTCGAACCGATCCTGGGCCAGCAGGGCGCGAGCCAGGACCAGCCAGGTTTCGGGGGCATCGCCGCCCTTGGCGAAGGCGCGGCGCACAGCGGCCTCTGCCTCTGCGGCCCGGCCCATGTCGCCCAGCAAGGCCGCGAGATTGTGCTCGGCCACGGCGCTGGCCGGACGCTGCGCCACGTCGGCCCGCCGCAGGTCCAGCGCCACGTCCAGACGCCCGATCCGCTTCAGCAGGGCCACGGCCTCGGGCAGACGGCCGGCGGCGGCCAGGGCCCGCGCCTGAGCTAGGTTGGAGGCCGCGGCCGTCGTCAACGCTGACGCCTCACGCCCTCGAACGGATCGCTCTCGTCGCCTTCCTGGGGGTCGAAGCCGAAGTGGGCGAAGCCTGCCTTCATCTCGGGCGACAGTGGGGCCGTGACCTTCAGCACGCCGCCGCGCGGGTGGTCCAGTTCGATGCTGCGGGCGTGGAGCTGCAGCTTCAGCGGACCGGAGAGTTCCCTGGATTTTTCGTCGCCGTATTTGGGATCGCCCAGGATGGGATGGCCGATGCCGGACATGTGGGCCCGCAGCTGGTGCGTCCGACCGGTGAAGGGGCGCAGCGCCATCCAGGAAGCGCGGTGGGCGGCTCTGGAAATGGTGGCGAAGGCGGTCTCGGCGGGTTCGGCGCGCGGGTCCTTGCGGTCGGCGGGGCGCATCATCTCGAAGTCGTTGATGCCGGTCTTCTTCAGCGGCATGTCGATCTGGCCGGCGGCGGGCTTGGGGTTGCCGATGACGATGGCCCAGTAGGTCTTCTTGGCCTGTCGCCGCGCAAAGGCTCCTGCGAGACGCTTGGCCGCCTCCGGCCCCTTGCCCAGCAGCAGAACGCCGGAGGTGTCGCGGTCCAGGCGGTGGACCAGACGCGGGCGGTCCATCCCCTCGCCCCAGGCCCCCAGCAGGCGGTCGACGTGGCGGCTGGTCTTGGTGCCGCCCTGCACGGCCAGGCCGTGGGGCTTGTTGATGGCGATGACCATGTCGTCCTCATAGAGAACCAGCGACTTGGCAAAGGCGATGTCCTTCTCGGACAGGGTGTGGGCGTCGCCCGCCTGGCGCGAGGTGTCGTCCGGGATCGGCGGCACGCGCACGGCGGCCCCGGCCGTCAGGCGGCCCTCGGGCTTGATGCGGGCCCCGTCGACGCGGATCTGGCCACTGCGGGCCATCTTCTGCACCTGGATGTTGGACAGGTGCGGCCAGCGGCGACGGAACCAGCGGTCCAGCCGGATGCCGTCCTCGTCCTCGGCGACGTAGATGGTCAGGACTTCGCGCTTGGGCGGCGCATCGGCCTCGCGGATGGGTTCATCAGTCAAAGGGCAGCTCCGAAGGCGCGGCGGGCGACCATCAGGCCGATAAACAGGGCGAGGACCGACAGCACCACCGAGGCGGCGACATAGCCTCCGGCCAGGGCGAACTGTCGGCGTTCGATCATCAAGGCCGTCTCCAGCGAGAAGGCCGAAAAGGTGGTGAAGCCGCCCAGGATGCCGACGGCGGCGAACAGGCGGATGCTCTCGGCCTGCAGACCGCCACGAAAGGCCAGCCAGCCGGTCAGCGCGCCCATCAGCAGGCCGCCGACGACATTGACGCCGAGCGTGGCCCAGGGCCAGGCCAAGTTGCCGAACAGCCGACCGACCACCACGCCAGTGCCATAGCGGGCCATGGCCCCCAGCGCCCCCCCGGCGGCAACGATCAGAAAACGTGTCATGATGCGGGCTTATACGCCGGATTGCGGCAATGCGAAGGGAGGCGCGCATGCTTGATCTGACCCTGGCGGTCCTGCACCACATTCTGGTATTCGGACTGGTGGCCATGCTGGCCATCGAACGGACCCTGCTGAAGGCCCCGGTGATCGAGGCATGGCGTCTGGCGAGGCTGGACGGCGGCTATGGCCTGACGGCGGTTCTGGTGCTGGCGGTCGGGGTCGTCCGCGTGATCTGGGGCGGCAAGGGCTGGGCCTTCTACGAGGCCAACCCCTTCTTCTGGGCCAAGGTCGGCCTTTTCGCCGTGATCGGCCTGATCTCCATCCTGCCCACCATCGCCTTCATCAGATGGGCGCGGGCAAGCAAAGCCAATTCAGACTGGCAGCCGGACGCGGCGGCAGTGGCCACGGCCCGGCGCTGGGTCGGGATCGAGCTGCTGCTCATCTTTCCGCTGGTGGCCTGCGCCGCCGCGATAGCGCGCTGGCCATTCTAGCGGCCCAGGCTGTTGCGCACGTCGCGGGCGTCATAGGCCGTGGGCCGGTCCGGCTTGCGGCCGTCGCCCATGATGATCTCCAACTCGGTCGAGGTCGGCTGGGGCCCGCTGAAGTTCAAGCCGACGCCGACGCCGACCCCGGACGAGCGCCAGCCGCCATAGTTGCTGGACCCCGCGCCGATGGAGACGCTGGGTCGCACGCCGCCAGCGCTGTCCGGACGTCCGTCGATCCAGCGCTGGGTCACCTCGAACCAGTCATTACCCGTCTCGATCGTCAGGTCCGCCGCGCGCAGCAACGCATAGTCGGCCACGGGACGGGGATCGCCGACGCCACGATAGGTGATCTGATAGCGGTTGGACTCGATCCGCTGCTCCGAATAGCCCTGCCCGCCCGGCGAAGACTGCGGGCCATAGGGCGACAGGCTGGCGCAGGCCGTCAGGGACACGGCGGTGAGAGCGACAGCGGCAAGCGAGAAGCGGTTCATGACGGAACTCCGGATATATGGTCTTTAGCGTATCACGACCTGCGTTCGTTCCCTCGATTCAGCCGGATGTCGCCAGCCGTGCGGCAACCTTCAAAGCCTCGAAGTCGGCTGGCACCTCTGCCTCCAGCGTGCGGTAGCCGCCCTCCGGATGCGGAAATACCAGTTTCGAAGCATGCAGCATCAGCCGCGACGCCGGCTTGCCCGAGAATGTCAGCGCCCCGCCATAGCGAGCGTCCCCTGCCAGTGGCCGCCCTATGGAGGCCATGTGCACCCGCAGTTGATGCATCCGCCCCGTCGCCGGGTCCAGCTCGACCAGGGCACCGTCCTCGGACACCGCCCGGGTGCGATAGCGGCTCAGCGCGGCCTGGGCCCCGGGCGTGTCGGGAGCGACGACGCGCATATAGCTTTCGCGCCCGATCTCCTGACGCAGAAGGGGGGCGTCGATGGTGCCGGACGCAGGGTCGGGCGCGGCGGACAGCAGGGCCAGATAGGTCTTCTTGAACCGCCGCGCCTGCATCGCCTTGCCCAGGAACCCCGCCGCCGGCTTGGTCCTGGCCGCGAGGATGACGCCCGAGGTATCGCGGTCCAGCCGATGCACCAGCTCCGGCCGCTTGCCGTTCGAGCGCGCAAAGGCCCACAGCAGATCGTCCAGCGTATGCGCCTGAATGCGCCCGCCCTGGCTGGACAGGCCGCTGGGCTTGTTGAAGGCGATGACGTGCGGGTCCTCGTAGATCACCCACGACCGGACGGCGGCGATGTCTTCAGGCGAAAGGTCGGCGGGGGTGCGGGTCACGGCGCGTGCATACGCGACCCGAACCTTCCCGTCAGCCCATCAGCGCAGCACGCCCTTCCTGCGCATGTTGAAGGCGTAGACGAACAGCAGAACCGTGATCAGCATGATGGCGAACGGCATCCACTTCATCATGGCCATGTCCGGCGTCAGCGGCGGCGGGCCCATGAGCTGACCATAGACCAGGCTGACCACCGCACCGATCAGCGACAGGGCAAAGGCCCAGACCGCGAACCGGTTGCGCAGTAACAGCAGGATCGAGCCGATCACCGCGCCCCAGACGCCCAGGGTCCAGGGCACATACATCCACGTCGGCATGGCGAGGAAATAGTCGATCATCGCCTGATCGAAGCCCATTTCGCGCATATAGGCCTCGCCCCGGGTAATGGTGCTGACGAAGTCGAACGCACCGAAGGCATTCCACAGCAGCGACACCACCCCGACCACCCACAGGTGCCACGGCGTTCTTACAGTCATCTGGTTCATCCACCCCTCCCAAGGTTGAAGCGATGACGCTACGCCCGGCGAGGCAAGCTTGGCAATGAACACTGATCAGTCAGCAGCGTCCTTATGGGCCCGCATCGCCGCCCAGCGGTCCAGCCGGGCCTTGACCTTCTCCTCGTGCCCCTCGCCTTTCGGCGCATAGAAGACGCGACGCTCCATACCGTCGGGGAAGAAGTTGGCCCCGGAGAAGCCCTCGGGCGTGGAGGGGTCGTACTGGTAGCCCTTGCCGTAGCCGAGCGACTTCATCAGCTTGGTCGGGGCGTTGCGGATGTGGGCGGGCGGCATCAGCGAGCCGGTTTCGTGCGCGGCCTTCTTTGCCGCTTTGAACGCCTCATAGACTGCGACCGACTTGGGCGCGGTGGCCAGATGGACCACCGCCTGGGCCAGGGCCAGTTCGCCCTCCGGGCTGCCCAGGAAGTCGTAGGTGTCCTTGGCCGCATTGGCGACCAGCAGGGACAGGGGGTCGGCCTCGCCGATATCCTCGACCGCCATCCGCACGATGCGCCGCGCCAGATACAGCGGGTCCTCGCCCCCGTTCAGCATCCGCGCCAGCCAGTAGAGCGCCGCGTCGGGGTCCGAGCCGCGCACGGATTTGTGCAGGGCAGAAATCAGATTGTAGTGCTCCTCGCGGCTCTTGTCATAGGCCGGCGCGCGCTTCTGGAGGATGCCGGCGAGTGCCTGGACATCCAGCGACTCCGCGTCCTGAAGGTCGAACAGAACCTCGGACATGGTCAGCAGGTAGCGGCCGTCCCCATCGGCCAAGGCTAACAGCGCCTGCCGGGCCTCGGGTGTCAGGGGCAGGACCTTGCCCTCCTGCGCCTCCGCCCGCACCAGCAACTGATCCAGCGCCGCATCGTCCAGCCGCTTCAGCACATAGACCTGACTGCGCGACAGGAGAGCCCCGTTCAACTCGAACGACGGGTTCTCGGTCGTGGCCCCGACCAGGGTGACGATCCCCTCCTCCACGAACGGCAGGAAGCCATCCTGCTGGGCGCGGTTGAAGCGGTGAATCTCGTCGACGAACAGGAGCGTCGACTGCCCCGCCGCCCGGCGCATGCGCGCCGCCTCGAACGCCTTCTTCAGGTCCGCGACGCCGGAGAAGACCGCCGAAATCTGCTGGAACTGATACCCCGCCGCCTGGGCCAGCAGGCGGGCGATGGTGGTCTTGCCGGTGCCCGGCGGGCCCCACAGGATCATGGAGCCCAGCCGCCCGGCCTCGATCATCCGCCGGATCGGCCCTCCCTCGCCCAGCAGATGATCCTGACCCACCACCTCTTCCAGCGTCCGCGGCCGCAGCCGGTCGGCCAGAGGCGCCCCATCTTTCGATTCATGGGGGGGATGGATGCCGGAGGCTTCGAACAGGTCGGTCATGTATGCCTTATACAACTCCCTTCCCGTTTGGCGGATGGGTGAAGGGCTGGGGGTGGGGGTGAGCGCGTGCAGAGCAGCCGCCGAAGAAGATGGCGACCAGTGGGTGCATCGTTGGAACGCAGGAACCCTTCAACAGCTTCACCCCCATCCCAACTCTTTCCCCATCAAGGAGGAAGGGCTTTAATGTGCGCAAGGAGCTCTTCATGACCGACGGCACCCAGCAAGGCCCGACCACAGGCGTCACGCCGCATCTGGTGATCCCGTCGCGCGGGGGGCAGGCGGCGCTGGAGTTCTATACCCGCGCCTTCGGGGCCCAGGTGCTGGACCAGAAGCTGGCCGAGGACGGCGAGCGGCTGATCCACGCCCACCTGCTGATCAACGGGGCCAGCATCATGCTGCACGACGAGTTTCCGGAATATGGCCACGAGCCCGACATCATCCCGCGCGGCGTGACCCTGCATCTCCAGGTCGACGACGCCGACGAATGGTGGACGCGCGCCCTGCTGAACGCCGCCATTCCTGTGGTGCCCATGGCAGACCAGTTCTGGGGCGACCGCTATGGTCAGTTGCGCGACCCCTTTGGGCACAGTTGGTCGATCGGGTCACCGATCAGGACGTAGGCTAAACAGCTATCCAGCCGACATATTCCCCGGCTGCTGCTTCTCCTTCAGCGTGACCAACTCCTCGGCCATGGTCGGATGCACCGCGCAGGTGGCGTCCCACTGGGCCTTGGTCAGACCAGCCTTCACGGCGATGGCGGCCAGCTGGATCATCTCCGGGGCCTCTGGGCCGACAATGTGAACGCCGACGACCTTCTGGCTCTGGGCATCGACCACCAGTTTCATCAGCACCCGCTCGTCCGAGCCGGTGAAGGCATATTTCATGGGACGGAAGCGGGTCAGATAAACGTCGACCTCGCCCGGACAGGAATGACGCGCCTCGCTTTCGCTCAGGCCCACGACGCCGACGGGTGGCTGGCTGAAGACGGCGGTGGCGACGGCCTCGTAGTCGAAATGCTGGGGATTGTCCTTGTAGACCGTCTCATGGAACGCCACGGCCTCGCGGATGGCCACGGGTGTCAGGTTCATGCGGTCGGTAACGTCGCCGATGGCCCAGATGTTATCGGCCGAGGTTTTCGAATACTCATCGACGCAGATCGCGCCATTGTCGTCGATCTTCACCCCGGCCTTGTCGAGACCCAGTCCCTTGACGTGCGGCACCCTCCCGGTGGCGAACATGACCACGTCGGTCTCGATCGTCATGCCGTTTTCGAGGTGGTTGACGATGCCGGTCCCGGTCTTTTCCAGCGAGGTGTGCTGGCAGCCCAGGATGACCTTGATGCCGCGTTTCTCGATCTCTCCGGCCAGATGCGCGCGCACGTCGTCGTCGAAGCCGCGCAGGATGTTCGGCCCGCGATAGATCAGGGTCGTTTCGACACCCAGTCCGGCAAAGATGCCCGCAAACTCCACCGCGATATAGCCGCCGCCCGCGATCAGGATGCGCTTTGGCAGTTCCGGCAGGTGGAAGGCCTCTTCGGAGGTGATGGCATGCTCGATGCCCTCCAGCCCTTCCGGCATCCACGGGCGACCGCCGGTGGCGACCAGGATGCGCTCGGCGGTGATCGACCGATCCGGCGTGCCGTCCTTCTTGAGAATCTGGACGGTGTGGGCGTCGGTCAGGACGGCGCGGCCATGCACCAGATCGACCCCCGCCTTGCCCAGATTGGCGGCATAGATGCCGGACAGGCGCGCGATCTCCACATCCTTGGCCTGCAGGAAGGTCGGCCAGTCGAACTTCGCATTGTCGAAGGACCAGCCATAGCCCTCGGCGATCTCCAGCGCGTGACTGACCTCGGACGCCATGACCATGAACTTCTTGGGCACGCAGCCACGGATCACACATGTCCCGCCGACACGAAACTCCTCGGCAATGGCCACACGCTTGCCGCCGAGAGCGGTCAGGCGCGCGGCGCGCACCCCGCCGGACCCGGCACCGATGACGAAGAGGTCGTAGTCGTAGGTCGTCATGAGCTGGCCTGATCCTGTGAAGCAAGGGCGTATGTGGCAACCGTGGGTGGCGACGTCCAGACCAAGGTCATTGTGTTTTCGCAAACCTGGGATACGCTATCAATTTCACAATCTGCCCACAGGAGTTTGACGATGCTCGAAGCTCTTCTCGCTACAGCGATCCTGCTGGGTTCGGATCCAGGCTCTACACCCACACTGCAAACCCTTCCAACCGCATCTCAGCAGGTTCAGGAACCGGAAGCTGTAGAGCTTGAGGACATTACTGTCGTTGGCAGACCACTGACGGACCTGATCCGCGGCTTCACCACCGAGGTCGCCGAACCCAACCGCTTTCGCGGCCTGGCGCGGTGGGACGGCAGCATCTGCGTCAGTGCCGTCAATCTGCGGGTCGACACCGCCCGATATGTGGTGGATCGGGTTTCGACCATCGCTGAGGACGTGGGCCTGCAAGCCGGTGAACCCGGGTGTACGCCAAATCTTGTGATCGTCGCTACGGACGACGGCGGTGCCCTCGCGCGGCAACTGGTTTCAGAGCGTCGCAGAGCCTTCCGAATGGGGGGCAGCGGCATGGACCGCGGCAAGGTCGCACTGAAGGATTTTCAGGACACTGATCGACCGGTGCGCTGGTGGCAGATGAGCATGCCGATCGATTCCCAGACCGGGAATCGAGCCTATCGCATACCGGGCGAGTGCAGCAACGCCTGCAGTTCGGTCAACGATTACGCGCCTGTGATTGCGATCGCCGGCGCGTCACGACTGCGGACCCAGATCGTCGATAACATCATCAGGTCGATCGTCATCGTCGATATCGACGATGTTACGGGTCTGACGACCCAACAACTGGCCGACTATGTCGCCCTGGTTTCGCTGGCACAGATCGATCCGGATGCAGACACCCGGGCCTATTCCTCCATCCTCAACGTCTTCGACGACCGAGCGTCGGTTGACGAACTGACAAGCTGGGACCGCGCCTACCTGCGGGGCCTGTATGACGCCGAAAGAAACCGGCTGAACGGGCGGTCGAATCTTACGGAAGTTGTCGGGTCGATTCAGCGCGAACATGCCCGTCTGCGGAGAGCAGATGATGCGACGGCATCCGACTAAGGCTGTCACATTCCAATAAAGCGTAAGCTCTGTAGAGAATTCTTCGAAAGGCGATGTTCATGCTCACGCTCACCCTGGCCGCGCTCCTGGCGATATCTGATCCGCAGCCCTTGCCGTCGGCAGTAGCGCAGACTCCTCAAAGCGTTTCTGTCGCATCCCCGCAGGTGCAAGATCCGGAGGCCGTACAGCTTGAAGACATCACGGTCACCGGACGGTCGCTGTCGGACATCATCCGCCGATTTACCGCCGAGGTCGCCGAACCAAACCGCAATCGCGGTCTGGCACGCTGGAACAGCCGTATCTGCGTAGGCGCCGTCAACCTGAAGGCAGAAACGGCTCAGTATCTTGTTGATCGCGTTTCTATGGTGGCAGACGATCTGGGCATCGAGGCCGGCGAGCCCGGTTGCACACCCAATCTGGTGATTATTGCGACCGAAGACGGCGGGACTCTCGCACGCGAGCTGGTGTCCGAACGTCCCCGCGCCTTCCGCATGGGCGGCAGCGGAATGGACAGGGGTGGCGTCGCATTGGACGATTTCCGAAATGCGGATCGTCCGGTCCGCTGGTGGCAGATGAGCATGCCTACCGATTCGGAGTCCGGTGGACCCGCTGTGAGGCTGCCGGGCGAATGCGTAGACGCCTGCAGTTCCCCCAACGACTATGCCCCATTGCTCTACGTCAACTCTGCATCACGTCTCAGAACGCAGATCGTCGATAACATCGTCAGAACCATCGTCATTGTCGACATCGAGGAGGTCGCTGGTTTGTCGACCCAGCAACTGGCGGACTACATCGCTTTCGTGTCGCTGGCACAGATCGATCCTGACGCAGACACACAGGCTTATTCCTCGATCCTCAACGTATTCAGCAACCGCGATGAGGTATCTCAACTTACGAGCTGGGATCTGGCCTACCTTCGAGGATTGTATGGAGCCGAGCAGAACAAGCTGAACGGCAGAGCGAACGTCGCCGAGATACAGTCTTCGATCCAGCGGGAACACGGTCGGCTGCGCGCCGAGGATCTACCTGCGACTGACTGAGGTCGCGCCGAACTCCGAGCCAGATCTGGCCAGTAGATCCGGCGGAGGGGGGCTAACTTAGGGGTTGTCCACCCGAGTCCCTTCGTCGGTCCCGATGATCGCCTCGTCCGCCAGATCGAGGAACAGGCCGTGCTCGACCACGCCTGTTATCAACTTCAGATCGTCAGCCAGGCGCACCGGGTCATGGATGACGCCGCATTTCGCGTCATAGATCAGATTGCCACCATCGGTACGCACTAGTCCCCGGTCAGCCATGCGGACGCGGGCGGGCATGGAGATGTCGTGATCGGCTAGGACGTCGGCGATGCGGTTGGCGGTGGTCTTGTGCCCGAAGGCGACGACCTCGATAGGCAGGGCGAAGGCCCCCAGGGTCTTCACCACCTTGGCGCTGTCGGCGATGCACAGGCACCTGGCTGACGCTTCCCACACCAGCTTCTCACGCAGCAGGGCCGCGCCGCCACCCTTGATCAGGGCCAGGCCGGGGCCGACCTCGTCTGCCCCGTCGACGGTCAGATCGATACGGGGAGTGTCCTCCAGGGTCGACAGCGTCAAGCCCAGGTCGCGCGCCAGTTCGGCGGTGGCTTCAGACGTGGGGACGCAGCGCAGGCCGGTCAGATTACGCGCGGCCAGCGCCTTGACGAACCAGGCGGCGGTAGAACCGGTGCCGAGACCGACGACCATGCCAGCCTCGACGCGCAGGGCAGCGGCTTCGCCGGCGTTTCGTTTCTGCAGATCGCTCATTTCGACTTCGCCTTCTTAGCCCGCATCGTGTCCATGAACCGTGCGGCCCAGCCGGGCTTGGACAGCTGGTCGCCCCGGCCCAGGCCCAAGTCGCCCGGTCCCACATCGCGGGTGATCACCGAACCCGACCCGACCATCGCCCCCTCCCCGATGGTCACCGGTGCGACCAGGGCGCTGTTGGAGCCGATGAAGGCCCCTGCCCCCACCGTCGTCCTGTGTTTGAAGAAGCCGTCATAGTTGCAGAAGATGGTGCCCGCGCCGATGTTGGCCTTTGCCCCGACGGTGCCGTCGCCCAGATAGGCCAGATGGTTGGCCTTGGAGCCTGCGTCCATCCGCACGTTCTTGACCTCGACGAAGTTGCCGATCTTGACGCCTTCGCCCAGATCCGCGCCGGGACGCAGTCGGGCATAGGGGCCGACCTCGGCTCCCGTGGCGACGTTGGCCCCTTCGATATGGCTGAAGCTACGGATGCGGGCACCGGGGGCGATATGAGCACCGGCGCCGAAGACGACGAAGGGCTCGATGACGGTACCCGCGCCGATCTCGGTGTCGAACGAGAAATGGACGGTTTCGGGCGCGGCCATGGTGACCCCGGCGGCCAGAAAGGTTTCGCGCTGGACCTTCTGAAACAGGGCCTCGGCCACGGCCAGTTCGGACTGGGCATTGACGCCCATGACGGCGTCCTCACTGGCCATCACCGCGTGGGTGGGTGCACCTTGGGCGCGGGCCAGAGCCACCACGTCCGTCAGATAGTATTCGCCCTTGGCATTATCGTTGGTGACGCGGGCCAGCAGATCGAACAGCAGGGCCGACGGCGCGGCCATGACGCCGGAGTTGCAGGTGGTCAGGGCCAGAACCTCCGCCGACGCCTCCTTGGCCTCGGTGATGGCCGCCAGGGTGTCGCCCTCCATGACCAGACGACCATAGGCCCCCGGATCGCGCGCCTCGAAGCCGATGACGGTGACGCCGTCGGCGCTGGCGAAGACCGGCTCGATGTCGGAGGCCTTCAACAGAGGCACGTCGCCATAGGTGATGACCACTTGGCCTTCGAACCCGGCCAGTGCGGCTTCGGCGGCGCGGACGGCGTGGCCGGTGCCGATGGGTGGGTCCTGGACCGCTATGGCCCCCTCCCCCAGCCGCTTGACCACATGGGCGCGGACTTCCGGAGAGTGATTGCCGACCACGACCACGATCCGCTCGCAGCCCAAGGCCTCGGCCGCATCGATGGCGTGGTCCAGCATGGCGCGACCGCCGACGGGGTGCAGCACCTTGGGCAGCGGCGAGTTCATGCGGGTGCCCTGGCCGGCGGCGAGGATGATGGCAGCGCGTCTGGTCATGAATCGGTCCGGCGGTTAGTCACGGCGGCTGGTCTAGCCTATCGCGGCGACCCTTGGGAGATGCCGCCTTGATCGAACGCGACCTGGAAGGCTGGACCATCGCCTTCGACCTGGACGGGACGCTGGTGGAGACGCACCGTGATCTGGTCGGCACGCTGAACCGCATGCTGGTGCGCGAGGGCCTGCCGACCGTGCCGATGGAGGGGGCGGCGGACCTGATCGGCGGCGGGGCGAGGGCCCTGCTGGAGCATGGGTTCGCGGCGGCGGGGGCCAGTGCAGAGGACGCAACGCGGCCCGAACTGTTCGACGCCTTCATCGCCGACTATATCGAGCACATCGCAGATCACTCGCGCCCCTATGACGGGGTGGTCGAGACGCTGGAGCGACTGGCGGCGCGGGGGGCCATCCTGTGCGTGGCAACCAATAAGCGCAGCGACCTGTCGGAACGGCTGCTGGGCGCGCTGGACCTGACCCGACATTTCGCCGCCATCGTGGGACCAGACCGGGTCAGCGCGCGCAAGCCGAATGGGGCGCATCTGAAGGAGGCCGTGCGCCTGGCGGGCGGCGATCCGGCGCGGGCCATCATGGTCGGCGACGCGGCCCCCGACATTGGATGCTCCCGGCATGCCGGTGCGCCCTCGATCGGCGTCACCTTCGGCTACACGCCCACGCCGATGGAAGCGCTGGAGCCCGACGTGATCGTCGATACCTTCGAGGACATCGAGGAGGCCGTCGACATGATCGTGGTCGAACACTACGTCCGGCGGGCCTTGTCAGGCGGCTGAGAAGGCTTTGCCTCTACCGCGCCTTGGCCGCATCGAAGGCCGCGCGTGAGGTTTCAATCCGGTCCAGGTTGGCTTCGGCCCACATCCAGACACCGCAGAAGGCCTCGGCGAGACTGAAGCCGAGGTCGGTCAGCCGATATTCCACCTTGGGCGGAATGACAGGGTGGACGGTGCGGACGACCAGGCCGTCGCGCTCCATCTGACGCAGGGTCTGGGTCAACATCTTCTGGCTGACACCGCCCGACAGCTCGCCAAGGCGGGTAAAGCGCTGCTCCCCGTGTTCGGCCAACACGTCGAGAACGATCATGGTCCACTTGTCCGCAACCCGACCGATGACCTCATTGACCAGCGCTTCGACGCGCGGATCGACCGGGGGATGATCGAAAATTTCGGGCCGAACTGCTGAATCTGCCATAAGTCACCTTTGGGTAAGTACAGCACATTTCGGTGCGTACTTCCGGATCGTAAGTGTCACGTATACCTCATGCTCCATCGGTTCATACCCCTGAAGGAGAAGCCCCCATGGACATCAGCAAGGACACCGTCCTGATCACCGGCGGCGGCTCGGGTATCGGCAAGGCCATGGCCGAGGCCCTGTATGCGCGCGGGGCCAAGGTCATCATCGCCGGACGCCGCGCCGACGTGCTGGCACAGGTGACAGCCGCCAATCCGGGCATGGCCTATGACGTCGCCGATGTGGCCGACGCCCGCGCCATCGAGGCCTTCGTCGCCCGGGTCATCGCCGCCCACCCCGACCTGAACACCGTGATCAGCAATGCAGGCATCATGGTGCCGGAGGATCTATCGACCGGCCGGTTCGACTGGTCGTTGGCCGAACAGATGATCGACATCAACTGGTGGGGCACGGTGCGTCTGGCCGGCGCGGTTCTGCCGCATCTGTTGACCAAGCCCAGGGCAACGTTTGTCACCGTCTCTTCGGGTCTGGCCTTTGTGCCGCTGGCGGCGACACCGACCTATTCGGCAACCAAGGCGGCCATCCACTCCTGGAGCCAGTCGCTGCGTCACCAGCTCAAGGACACCAGCGTCAGGGTCATCGAATGGGCGCCGCCTGCGGTGGCTACAGACCTGATGCCCGGCCACGCTCAAAATCCGAATTCCATGCCGCTGGCCGACTTCACCGCCGAAAGCCTGTCGCAGTTCGAAAGCGGCGATCGGGCGGAAATTCTGGTCGATCGCGTCAGGTTCCTGCGCGATGCCGAAGCGAACGGAGACTACGCCAAGGTCTTTTCGATGCTGAACGATCAGGCCCATTGATGAACTCACTCGCCGGACCGTAGCCGAGGCGGTTGCGGTTCGGCGGCACGAGACACATCTTGGTTGGCCCTGCCCTGACCAAGGCCCTGCCATGCTCCGTCGCTTCTTCGCCATCCCCCTGTGGCAGCGCACCGCCGCCGGGTTTGTGCTGGGCATCGTCGCCGGTCTGATCCTGCGCGAACAGGCCGTCGTCTGGCTCCAGCCGATCGGCGACATCTATCTGAACCTGATCCGCATGGTCGTGGCCCCTCTGGTGCTGTTCACCATCGCCAGCTCCATCGCCAAGCTTGGCGAGGGTGTGGGTGCCGTGCGGCTGGGGGTGCGGACCATCATCTGGTTCGCCATTACCTCCCTGCTGGCCGTTCTGGTGGGTTTCGCCTTCGGTCACATCATCAATCCCGGAATGGGACTGGCCAATCTGCCGCTGGGTGAGGTCCGCGCGCGCGAAATACCGACGCCGCTGGAAGTCCTGATCGGCATCGTCCCCACCAACCCCTTTGCGGCGCTGAGCGAGGGCAAGGTGCTGCAGATCATCTTCTTCTCGGCCCTGGTCGGGATAGCGCTGGTGGCCTTGGGCGAGCGGGCGCAGGGCGTGCGCAGGCTGGTGGACGAAGGCGCGGCCATCATCTTCCGCATCACCCGCTGGGTGATCCAGCTGACGCCGTTCGGCGTGTTCGGCCTGATTGGGTCGGTGGTCGGCGGCTATGGCTGGGAGGCGCTGCTGCCCTTGGGCAAGTTCATCTTCGCCATCTATGCGGCCTGCCTGTTCCACATCCTGATCGTCTATTCCGGCCTGCTGAAGGTGCACGGGCTGAAGGTGCGCAGCTTCTTCCGCGGGGCCTTTGCGGCGCAGCAGACGGCATTTGCCACCTCCTCTTCCCTTGGCACCCTGCCGATCACCCTGCGCCAGACCGTCGAGCGTCTGGGCGTACCCCAAGCCTATGCCGCCTTTGCCGTGCCGCTGGGGGCCAATGTGAAGATGGACGGCTGCGGGGCCATCTATCCGGCCATCGCCGCCATCTTCATCGCCCAGTATTTCAAGATCGACCTGACGCTGACGCAATACGTCCTGATCGGGCTGACGGCGGTGCTGGGATCGCTGGGAACCGCAGGCGTGCCGGGGACCAGCATCGTCATGCTGACCCTGACCCTGTCCACCGCGGGCCTGCCGCTGGAGGGCATCGGCTATATCGTGGCCATCGACCGGATCATCGACATGATGCGCACCGCCACCAATGTCACCGGCCAGATGCTGGTGCCGGTGCTGGTCGCCCGGGAAGAAGGCATACTGGATCAGGGCATCTATGACGGCCACGTCGCCTGGCTGCCCGGCGACCCCGATGCCGAGACGCCAGACACCGTCCGCGCCGCCGGAATCTGACCCTGCGTTTGCCTGTTGCAAGGCCCCGCCTCGCGGGCTATGTCCCCGCCCTCCCCGGCCCTCAGCGGTCGGCGGGCCGACATGCCGGCCAGATGGATGCGTAGCTCAGCGGGAGAGCACCTCGTTCACACCGAGGGGGTCACAGGTTCAATCCCTGTCGCATCCACCATCGATCTCACCTGATTACCGCGAACACCAGCAGACACCGTCACGCCGTCGCATGATCGGTGTTGATCCGTTCACGGACGCTGCTTGGCCCCGAGCCACGAAACCTCGGTCGCAGCCAGCAGAAGCTTGGCCATAACTCAATTCCCCCAACAGGATAACAGTGTTGCGAGAACCCAATTTCACGGGTATTGACCCTCGCTGTTAGGGATTTGTTAACCCCATCTGAAGCCTGGGCGGATTCGCCCACTGTCCCATTTCGGGATGGCACGGGTCTTGGAAGGGGATCGGGGAAGTCGCCGGAAAGGCGATGCCGCACAACGCGGCGATGAGGGTGGGAAGATGCGTAAGCAATCAAAGGCGTACCGCGGGGCTTTTGCCGCAGCGTGTGCAATGACTGCCGCCATGGCGGGCCTGGGGCTGACCGCGACGTCGGCCGCCGCGCAATCGGCGGCAGACAAGGGCGTTGTCGCCACCTTCTCCAAACTGGACGTTTCGCTGACCGGCCGGATCATGGGCGGCTGTGCGGTCGCCGGGGGCGGAGACATCAACTTCGGCGAACTGACCGGAAACGAGACGGCGGTCGCCACCTTGGATCTGGACTGCAATGTCCCGTTCGAACTGGGTCTCAGCTCGCCGCGCGGTGGACTGGCGCATGCGACCATGCCCCAGGGCCAGGGCCCGTTCGCCGGAACCCTTCCCTACTCAGTCCGCGTCGAGGTGCCGGTTATCAGCCCTCAGCCTTCGATGCTGGATCGCAGTTTCGACAGTCGCGACCTGCGCTCGCGCAGGACCATGAACAGCGGTGAAGCCATCGCCGCCGGTGGTGCACGACTGACGTTCAAGACGGATATGCCTTCCGGTGCAGGCTTGCTGGCCGGAGACTATTCGGAAACGCTTACAGTAACGGTTACCGCTCTGTAGTATAGTCTTCAAGCCCAACAGGCTTTTTGACATCCAGTATTGCGTCATAATACGTCACCATTCTGTGACAGTGCTTTCGCATTGACGATTTCTATATTCGCCAATGAGGGGAATACGACAGCTTAACCACGTAACATTGATATTTGCGGTTGACTTACTTGTTTACAGGTTGTTAATCGCAAACCCAAGATCGGGGGGATTCGTCTCGATCGACACGACCACACACTCATCTGTCTTTGGAGACTGATCATGAAAATCGTTTCGCTTCTCGCCGGCGTCGCCGCCGTCGCCCTGACCGCCTCGGCCGCTTCGGCCCAGGACATCCACAAGGGTCAAGCCACAGGCCCAATCACCGGCATCACGGTGAATTTGTCCGGCAACAACCCCTATCCGGGCACGTTCTTCGGCAACATCGCAGCAGGCATCGCAAATGCCGCTGGCAACGCTAATGCCGCCAATGCCAATAACGGCAACTCGCTGGTTTCGTCCTGGCACGCCATCGGCAACGCCGTCGACAACAACGGCTCCGCTGAAACTTCGGACGGCGCTACCTTCACGATGACCGGCACGGTTTCGACCGACTGCGCCTACTATTCGGGCAACAACGACACTGAGACCCTGGATTTCGGCCAGATCGGCATCTACGCCTCGGACAACACCGGCCCGGCCGCTGCCTTCACCATGGTTGACGATGCCGAAGTCAGCATCGACACCAACCTGGCCGGCTGCAACACCGCCAACACCGTCCGCATCCAGAAGACCGACCTGAACGGTCTCGTGAACGCCGGTGCCTCGGCCTACGACAGCAATGTCTTCCAGGCCAACCTGCCCTACTCGGTCACCGCCAGCTACGTCGCCAGCCCCGCCACCGGCGGTCCGGCTGCCGGCACCAACCAGACCCTGACGGTCGCCACCACCGCTGACCAAGCCTCGGCCCAGCACGGTGCCTGGAAGTCCGCCATGTCCCTGGACGTGGTCATTCCGGTCCCCGCCAAGGCCCTGGTCGCTGGCTCCTACGCCGGCACCTTCGGCGTCACCATCTCGGCCGGCCTGTAAAGACCGACTGATGCGGCGTGGGTGGACCTCCACCCACGCCTTTCGTCCGCCTGGACATTCAAACGGAAAGTAAGCTCATGAAAATCGTTTCGCTTCTCGCCGGCGTCGCCGCCGTCGCCCTGTCCGCCGGTGCCGCCTCGGCCCAGGACATCAACTACGGCCAGATTCACCGCGCCTTCGTGAACGGTAACGGCTCGTACCCCGCTGCTGACTACGGCGTCGCCGGTTTCGTTGCCTCCAGCAGCGGCTGGTCGCGTCCCGCGAACCGCGCCAACGCCCAAAACGGCGCTGCTCAGTATTCGTCGTGGCACGCCTTCGGCAACGCCGTCGACAACAACGGCTCCGCTGAAACTTCGGACGGCGCTACCTTCACGATGACCGGCACGGTTTCGACCGACTGCGCCTACTATTCGGGCAACAACGACACTGAGACCCTGGATTTCGGCCAGATCGGCATCTACGCCTCGGACAACACCGGCCCGGCCGCTGCCTTCACCATGGTTGACGATGCCGAAGTCAGCATCGACACCAACCTGGCCGGCTGCAACACCGCCAACACCGTCCGCATCCAGAAGACCGACCTGAACGGTCTCGTGAACGCCGGTGCCTCGGCCTACGACAGCAATGTCTTCCAGGCCAACCTGCCCTACTCGGTCACCGCCAGCTACGTCGCCAGCCCCGCCACCGGCGGTCCGGCTGCCGGCACCAACCAGACCCTGACGGTCGCCACCACCGCTGACCAAGCCTCGGCCCAGCACGGTGCCTGGAAGTCCGCCATGTCCCTGGACGTGGTCATTCCGGTCCCCGCCAAGGCCCTGGTCGCTGGCTCCTACGCCGGCACCTTCGGCGTCACCATCTCGGCCGGCCTGTAAAGACCGCACCACGCCTATGGAACGGGGGGGACTCAGGTCTCCCCCGTTCTGCTTTCTGACGAACTCTGCGCGGCACGAGTTTTGCTGAACAGGATTCGATCAAGCCGGCATCAAGTCGGCTATCTAAACGATTACAGAACGTTTGACCGGCGATAAGCGGTCTTTGGGGGCGAATAACAATGGTGTTCCGAACGATGTCGATCCTGTCGCGCAGCATGCGCATGGCGGTCTGTGTCGTCATGGCGACCGCCGGTCTGTCACTGGTCGGGGCTGCGGCCTGGGCCATGCGGGTGGCCCCCATGGTGTCCGAACTGACCACCACCGGTGCCGGATCCACGGCCCGGATCGAGGTGGGCAATATCGGTTCCGCCGCCCTGCCTTTCGAAACAATGATCACCAGCATCGACTTCGACGAGAATGGCGAACTGATCGAGACGCCGTCGGACGAAAACTTCCTGGTCTTCCCACCCCAGGGCCTGGTGCCCGTCGGTGGCCGTCAGGTCGTACGCGTTCAGTGGGTCGGCGAGCCCGAGATCGACGTTAGCCGCGCCTACTATCTGTGGGTCCGCCAGCTGCCGGTCGCCACCGAACCGACCTCGACGGAAGGGGGCGGTGCCGTTTCCGTTTCGGTTCTCTACACCATGAAGGCCCTGATCGTGGTGGCTCCTCCCGGTGCCCAGCCCAATGTCGAGGTGACGTCCGTCGTCCCTGCCATGGTGTCTCCGCCCGCGCCCGAAATCGATCCCAGCCTGACACAGGGCGAGGCCCTGCCCCCGCCCCCGTCCGAGCCGGGTCTGGAAATCAGCGTCACCAACAGCGGCAAACGCTATGCCCTGATGAGCGGTGCCACCTGGAATATCGCCGGCACCGACATGGCCGGACAGCCCTACAGCCAGGTCATGACCGGCCAGCAGGTTTCTGAAACCGTTGGCGTCGGATATCTCGCCCCCGCCGGTGGACGCCGCGTCTTCAAAATCCCGACGGGTGGCATCCAGCTGGATCCATCCAAACCCATAACGGTACGGTTCACACGATGAGGTTCCGGGGGGGACTTTTCCTGACGGCGGCGACGGGGGCCCTGGTCGCCGGTCTGACGTGCCAGCCCGCGCTGGGTGCCTCCGCGCGTGATTTCCGACCCTATCAGGAGATGCCGCAGGTTCCTGCGTCGACACCGGCCCCGGCCGATCCGCAGGCTCCTGAGGTCGAGGCCACCGCTGCCCCTGCCGCAACACCAGCTCAGGATCCGACGACACGGCCGAACATCAACCCCTACGACCGCGACATCGCGATTACGGTTCCGCTGAACTTCAATCGTCGGGTCCTCGGCGAACTGCCTGTTTTGCTGACCAGTGACGACCGCTTCATCGTCGATAGCGCGGGCTTCCAGACCCTCATCAGCCCCCTGCTGACCGAAGAGGCGCAGGCCGAACTGGCGGCGTCGCTGGAAGGCATCGAATCCTTCCCACCCGAAGAGATCAACGCCACGGGCATCCAGCTGGATTACGATCCGGAACAGCTGGCGGTTCTGGTTCTTCGGATCGACCCGACCAAGCGCCTGCCGGAAATGCTGTTCCAGGGTGGACGCCCCGACGCACCCGAACAGCCGCCCGAGAATTTTACGGCCTATCTGAACACCAATCTGGCCATTCAACGTCGCAACTCGACCGGGGACATCGAAGCCCCCAGCGTCTTCCTGAACGGTGCGATCCGCTACAAGTCGCTGGTGTTTGAAGCGGACGTGCAGGGTCGCGAGGACCGGTTTACCGGTGAGTACGAAATGGAGCGTCGCTATGCGCGCTTCGTCTTCGATCAGCCTGAAGACTATCGCCGCTGGTATCTGGGCGATCTGGACCCGGAAACGCGGGGCCGCCAGGGCTTCGTGGAACTCGGCGGTATCGGTGTCGCCCGTCAGCGCAGACGGTTTGAATCGTTCCGCAACAACGTCCTGTCTGGCTCGCGCCAGCTGGTGCTGCGCGAGGAATCGACTGTCCGCGTGCTGCGCAACGGCCTGTTCCTGCGAGAATTCCGGCTGGATCCCGGTCAGTACGACCTCAGCAACCTGCCGCTCGATACCGGCAGCAACGACATCCAGCTGGAAATTCAGGGGCAGTCCGGCTCGCTGGAGAACGTCGCCTACAGCGCCTATCTGGACAGCATCGACCTGGAGCCGGGCGACTACGAATATGGGGCCTATCTTGGCCTGACCAGCGAGGGTCTGTTCGGATCGCCGGATTATTCCGACGGCGACGTCGCCTTCACCGGTTACTGGCGCAAGGCCTTCATGAACCGACCGGCCATCGGTCTGGGGCTGCAGGCTGCCGAATATGCCCAGACGTTAACGGGCCAGACCCAGCTGATCCTCAAGAACGGCTCTCGCCTTCAGTTCGACGCCTCGCTCAGCAACAGCCAGGAAGTCGGCTTCGGCTATGCCGGTGCGGTCAGTTACGACTACGTCGTCGAGCGTGATGGCCTGGCGGACAACTGGACCGTTCTGGCGGAATACACGTCCGAGGATTTCTCGACCCTGGGCAACCGCTTCGGCCAGAACCCTACATCCTGGGCCTTCAGCGCCGGTTATGCGCGGCGGTTCAACATCGACTGGGTCGGCAACGTCAGCGCCTCCTACCGGATGAGCCACGACGATACGCGTGATGACTCCTACAGCGTCAATGCCTCCAGCACCTACCGCTTCAGCCCGCAATGGAGCGCACAGGTCGGGGTGGAATACAGCAATTTCGGCAGCAACATCTTCACGGGGCCTGGTGGCAACGAGGTCGGCGTCACCCTCGCCCTGATCTGGACCCCGCGCTACGACCGTCGCGCGGAGGCCCGCTACAACTCGGCCCGCGATTCCGGCAGCGTCCGCTTCCAGCAGTCCCCGGAGAACCGCGTCGACAGCTTCGGCTATTCTCTGGCGTCCACCTATGACGGGGGTGCCGGTTCGGTGTCCGGTCAGGTCGACTATTACAGCAACCGTTTCGACGCGACCCTGTCCCACGCTGCCTTCGGGCGAGACTTCGGCAACATCACCGAGGAACAGGTCACCAGCTTCCGTATCGGTAGCGCGATCGCGACGACCGGTCGGCACTGGGCCATCGGACGCACGATTGGCGACAGCTTCGCCATCGTCTATCCGCACGAGAGCCTGAAAGACAGCGGCGTCATCGTCGGCGAAAGCCTCGAAGGCGGTCGCTACACGGGCCGCAGCGGCGCATTCGGACCCGCGCTCGACAACCAGCTATCGTCCTATGTGAACCAGTCGGTCCGCTATGACGCCCTGGATGCGCCTGTGGGTTATGATGTCGGCGAGGGCATCCTGCGTGTTCGTCCGACCTATCGCAGCGGCTATGCGATCGAAGTCGGCAGTGCCGCCTTCGTCAGCGCCCTGGGGCGTCTGGTCGGCAATCAGGACAAGCCTCTGGCCTTGACATCTGGCCGCCTGCGTTCGCTGGACGAGCCGGAGGCGGAACCACAACTGTTCTTCACCAACTCGGTCGGCCGTTTTGCCATCCAGAATCTGGAGCCCGGCAAACGCTATCGCGTGGAACTGTTTACCCAGCCGGCACAGGGTTTCGAATTTACAGTGCCGGAAGACAGCGACGGTCTGCTCGACCTGTCGGTCGTCAATATACCCATCGACGTTGTCGAATAGCGAGGCCAGGAATGGACCGGATGCGCAACAGACTATTGGGCGGCCTCGGTGCCGTCGCCGCAATCACCCTGGCATCGGCAGGCACCGCGCTTGCAGACTGCCAGCTGTCGATCCAGCCGGCCCAGGACCAGTGGCTGATCCGCTACGACCCCTTCACCAGCGAAGGGGCCCAGCGCCAGTTTGACGTCGCCCTGGTCAATCAGGGTGATACGGCCTGCAGCGGCTCGATCCGGGTGGATTTGCGCGGCCAACCCTATGGCCTGTCCCGCAACGGTGAGCCGGAACGTATCGGCTACGCGCTGATCGATGAACGCAGCGGCAGCGACGTCACCCCTCGCGTCGGCCAGAATGCGCGCCGTCTCAACGCGCGCCCCGTCAATATCGCGCCCGGCGAACGGTCCCTGGTGCGGTTCACATTTGCAACGGCCACAGACGCGCCCCTGGGCGAAGGCGTCTATTCCCAGGACGCCTTCATCGCCGTCGATGCGAGCGATGGCTCTCCTCTGGCCGAGCGGCCCGTGGCACTGGCCATCAATGTGATTCCCACGGCCGTCATGGGCCTGAAAGGTGCGTTTCAGCGCAACAATGGCGTGGCACAGATCGACCTGGGGGAACTCAGGGAAGGCGTGCGTCCGCTTGCGACATCGTTGTATGTCCTGAGCACCGGCGGCTACAGCGTCTCCGTGCGCTCATCCAACCAGGGCCGGCTGCGTCTGGGGGCCAGCGAATGGTACGTCGCTTACGGCCTGCTGGTGGACGACAAGTCGATGAACCTTGGACAGGGTGACCGCTTCGAGGTCGTCTCGCGCAGGCCGAGAGCCGACGACTACGCGCTCAGCGTCAACATCGGCGACGTCCGCGGCAAGCGCGCCGGTGACTACACCGACGTGCTTACCTTCACGATCGCAGCCCTCTGAAGGCTGCCGTCGTTATCGATCAGATGGGCTGGATCGTCAGCGACAGGATCAGCGGCTCGTCAAGATCGACCTGGCCAAAGCTGTAATCGACGGTGCGAATAGTGGCCATGTTGGAGCGGCGAAGCATTTGCTCGCCGGTCTTCGACAGGTCGATCATTCGATCGCCATAGGTCATGACGGCCTTCTCGGTATCCTTCAGCTGGCGGTAGCTGGCCGAAACCGTGAAGCCACCAGGGCTGTTGCAAGCCTCGACGACCGCACCGGTCCGGCCCGATCCTGCCAGCACGCTGCCCTGGGGACGAACCCAGCAAGCGACGGGAACCGTTGCCCGAAGCCGGTAGGTCGTTCCGGACTGGGATTCGCCTGCCGACGCGGCGTTTGCTCCGGCCAGCATCCCCAAAGCCAGGGATGCGGCGACGATCTTGCGGCTATTCATCTTCAGACAAGTCATGGGCCACCTCGGGCAATGCATTCTGCAAGCACGAACATAAGCGCGAGGACTTAAACTATGGCGATCAGACAGCCTTAGTAGGCGATGACCAGACAGGCTTAGTAGAGCCTGACCAAGCGTCACTAACGCGCGGTAACCTTGACAGACACTGTCTTCACAAGAGGCGTTGCTGGTTTGGAGGTTTTACGCCGATCTGACCTCGTAATGTGCAAACCGGTCTCGGCCAGAATTCGGCATACCCCAGCTGCCGTGACCACCATTCGGCCTTGATCATGGCGCATGTGCGCGCCCCTTTCGCCAACCGTCACGGCTGGCGTGCACCGCTCTGGTGCCCTACGGAACGTTCATGCCTTTTCCTGCCAGTCATCCCGCGCTCGACCGCGCCCTTTCCGCCCGTGGTTATGCCGAGCCCACGCCCGTCCAGTCCGCCGTCCTCGAGGCCACGCTGAACGAGGACGGCACCGGCCGCGACCTGCTGGTCAGTGCCCAGACTGGGTCCGGCAAGACCGTCGCCTTCGGCCTGGCCCTGGCCCCCACCCTGCTGGGTGAGGCCGAGAAGTTCGCCGAGTTCGGCGCGCCGGTCGCCCTCGTTATCGCTCCGACCCGCGAACTGGCCCTGCAGGTCTCGAACGAACTGCAATGGCTCTATGCCCAGACCGGCGCGCGCATCGTCTCCTGCGTCGGCGGCATGGACCCCAAGACCGAGCGTCAGGCCCTGAACCGCGGCTGTCACATCGTGGTGGGTACGCCCGGCCGACTGCGCGACCACGTCGAGCGCGGGTCGCTGGACCTGTCGACGCTCCAGGCCGTCGTGCTGGATGAAGCCGATGAGATGCTAGACATGGGCTTCCAGGAAGACCTGACCTTCATTCTGGACGCCGCGCCCGCCGAGCGCCGGACCCTGCTCTTCTCGGCCACCCTGGCCCGCGACATCGTGCAACTGGCCAAGACTTATCAGAAGGACGCCCTGCGCATCGACACCGTGGCCGGTGCCGGATCGCACGCCGACATCGAGTATAAAGCCATCCGCGTGGCGCCGAACGAGGTCGAACTGGCCGTCGTCAATGTGCTGCGCTATTTCGAGGCCCCCGGGGCCCTGGTGTTCGCCAATACGCGCGAGCGGGTGAAGCATCTGACCGCCAGCCTTCGCGAGCGCGGCTTCTCCGTCGTCGGCCTGTCCGGCGAACTGACCCAGAGCCAGCGGTCCGAGGCCCTGCAGGCCCTGCGTGACGGCCATGCGCGGGTGTGCGTCGCAACCGACGTCGCCGCGCGCGGTCTGGACCTGCCCGATCTGGGCCTGGTTATCCATGCGGAGATTCCGGTCAACAAGGCCGGGCTGCTGCACCGTTCGGGCCGGACCGGACGCGCGGGCAAGAAGGGCGTCTCCGTCCTGCTGGTCAGCTATACGCGCCGTCGCAAGGTCGAGATCATGCTGTCCTCGGCCGGGATCACCGCCGAATGGTCCGGCCCGCCCAGTGCCGACGAAATCCGCGCCAAGGACCAGCAGCGCATGCTGGCCGATCCGGTGCTGACCGCGACAATCGAAGACGAAGACACTCTGGCCATGGGCCGGCAACTGCTGGAGAAGTCCAGCCCGGAACAGATCGCCGCGGCCCTGATCCAGTTGTATCGCCAAAAGCTGCCGCCGCCCGAAGACGTCTATGACGACGAGCGGATGAAGCGCCAGCAGGCCAGCGGCAAGAACGACAAGGGTCAGCCCGACGTTCCCTATACGGACTTTGCCCGTGGCGGCGACATGGTCTGGTACCGGATCAACATCGGCCGCGACAAGAATGCCGACCCCAAATGGCTGATGCCGACCATCTGCCGCCTGGGTCATGTGACCAAGCGCGACATCGGCTCGATCAAGATCTTCGATCGCGAGACCAAGTTCGAGATTACCCTAGAGATGAAGGCCAAGTTCGAGGCTGCCATCGCCCTGGGTCTGGAAGACGGCGTCAAGATCGATCCGGCTGTGAAACCCGGCCCGTCCGAGAAGCCTGTCGGTAAATGGGACAAGAGGCCGTCCGGCGACCGTTCGCAATCCGACCGTCCCGAGAAGAAGCCCTGGGCCAGGCGCGAAGAGGGCGGCGACAAGCCCGCCTGGAAGCCGCGCGAGGACCGTCCTGAAGGCGCGGCGAAGAAGCCCTGGGTCAAGCGCGACGACAACGCTGCGCCTGCCGACAAGAAGCCGTGGAAGGCCCGCGAGGACGCCGCCGCTGCTCCCGCTGCCGAGGGCAAGAAGCCGTGGGTGAAGCGCACGCCGAACGACCCGACACCCGAAGGCAAGAAGCCTTGGGTCAAGAAGCCCCCGGTCGAGGGCAAGACGCCGTGGGCCCCGCGTTCCGACGCTGCGCCCGGCGCTTCCGGCGATCAGCCCTGGAAAGGCAAGCCCAAGGGCAAGCCCCAGGGCGGCGACCGTCCCTGGGCCGCCAAGGACGCGCGCGGAAAGCCGGCGACCAACAAGCCCTTCAAGGGCAAGACCCCGCGAGGGTAGGGCCATAAACAAAGGCCCTTCCCCCTTGATGGGGGGAAGGGAGACGCTCCCCATTGCACCACCTCTGTAACCGTTTACGGTAACCCGCAAATCAAGAGACTGCGGGTCGAGGAAACATGGCGGACGTCCGGCTGGCCGGTGTGAAGAAGCGCTTCGGCACGACCGAAGTCCTGAAGGGCATCGATCTGGAGATCGCCGACGGCGAGTTCGTGGTGTTCGTCGGCCCCTCCGGTTGCGGCAAGTCCACCCTGCTGCGTACCATCGCCGGGCTGGAAGAGGTCGACGCCGGTCAGATCGCCATCGGCGGCCGCACCGTCAACGACCTGTCGCCGTCCGACCGGGGCATCGCCATGGTGTTCCAGTCCTATGCCCTGTACCCGCACATGAGCGTCTATGAGAACATGGCGTTCGGCCTGAAGTTGGCCAGGGCCGACAAGGCCGAGATCGACCGGCGTGTGCGCGGCGCGGCCGAGACGCTGAACATCACCGAATACCTGGATCGCAAGCCCAAGGCCCTGTCGGGCGGCCAGCGCCAGCGTGTCGCCATCGGCCGAGCCATCGTGCGCGAGCCGCAGGTGTTTCTGTTCGACGAACCGCTGTCCAACCTGGACGCCTCATTGCGCGTCCGCATGCGCTACGAGTTCGCGGCCCTGCACCAGCGACTGAAGACGACCATGATCTACGTCACCCACGATCAGGTCGAGGCCATGACCCTGGCCGATCGCATCGTGGTGCTGAACGGCGGGGTGATCGAACAGGTCGGCCGGCCGATGGACCTGTACGAAGACCCCCGCAACCTGTTCGTCGCCGAGTTCATCGGCAGCCCCAAGATGAACCTGCTGCCGGGCGAACTGGTCACGGCGACGGCGAGCGGCGCGACGGTGCGTCTGGTGGGCGGCGAAACCGTGTCGGTCGCGGTCGATGCCTCGGCAGCCAAGGCCGGCGACAAGGTCACCGTCGGCATCCGGCCCGAGCACATCGGCGGGGCGACCGAGGGCGACACCCTCCCGGCCACGCTCACGTTCGTGGAAACGCTCGGCCACGCCACCTATGCCTATCTGACCTATGGCGAGATCGCCCTGACCGCCCTGCTCCCCGGCGAGGCGCGCCCGACGGCGGGCGAGATCATGACGATGAAGGTTCCGGCATCGCAGGCGCACCTGTTTGATGCAGACGGCGCCGCGTTCCAGAGAATCTGACCCTTCTCCCGCAAGGGGAGAAGGAGACTCTGTTGCGTCGCACAACATCTGTCTCTTACAGTCCCGCATGCCCTCCCCGACCCGCCTGACAGTCGACCTGAACGCCTTGGCCGACAACTTCCATGCGCTGGAAGCCGCCACCGGCGTACCGGTCCATCCGGTGGTCAAAGCCGACAGCTATGGGCTGGGTGCCGTCGCCTGTGCCCTTCGTCTGATGGCCGAGGGGGCCCGGACCTTCTTCGTGGCGCGGGCTGCTGAAGGCGTCGCCCTACGCGCGGCATTGGGGCCGGAGCCGGTCATCTATGTGCTGGACGGCTGCGTCGGCCAGACGGCACCGGCCCTGAAAGCCGCCGACCTTCGGCCCGTGCTGAACCATGGTGCCCAGCTCGCGACCTGGCGCGCAGCCGGAGCCGGCGCCTGTGCCATCCAGATCGACACCGGCATGAACCGCCTCGGTTTCCGACCCGAGGAAGCCCCCGAACCGTTCGACGGACTGGCCATGGTTCTCAGCCATCTGGCCTGCGCCGACGATCCTTCAGCCGAGATGAACGCCCGCCAGCGTGACGTGTTCGCCACCGTCGCCGCCCGTTACCCCGGCACGATCCGATCCTTCGCCAACTCCGGCGGCGATTTTCTGGGCCGGGACTATGCCTTCGACGCCGCGCGGCCCGGCATCTGCCTGTATGGCGGCGGTCCCGAGGGGCGGCCCGACCCGCGCATCCGTCCCGTCGCCACCTTCTCCGCCGACATTCTGCAGATCCGTGACGTGCCTGCTGGTGAAAGCGTGGGCTATTCGCGCGGCTACGTCGCGGACACACCGCGCCGGGTCGCTACGGTCGCGGCGGGATATGCCGACGGCGTACTGCGATCCTACAGCCCGAACGGCCAAGTCTGGATCGGCGGAACTCTCCGGCCGCTGGTCGGACGAATTTCCATGGACGTCTGCGCCGTCGATGCGACCGATCTTGACGTAGCTGTGGGCGATAGCGTCGAACTGTTCGGTGCCCACAGGCCGATCGACGATGCGGCACAGGCCGCCGGAACCATCGCCTATGAACTGCTTACCTCGATCACTGCGCGCGTGCCGCGACATTATGTTGGCTGAGCCTCTGGCATCGACCGCATGTTCCCTTTATGTTCGCTCAGGCCGGAAGGGGAGTCTATGACAGTCTTGTCTGCCCGCGGTTCGCCCAACGCACGACCGCGCGAACCGGATTTGCACTTTTTGCACCCTGTTTTTTTCGAGTGCAATTTCTGATGGCCCGCGACGGCGCGATCTATGTCTGCCAGTCCTGCGGGGCCGTCCACGGCAAGTGGTCCGGCCAGTGCGGGGCCTGCGGCCAGTGGAACTCCATCGTCGAGGAGAGCCGCTCGGCCCCGCCCGGCGCGATGAAGCCCACGAGCACAGCCCGGACCCGCGGCGTCCAGTTCGAGACCCTGCAGTCCGACACGCCCGAGCCGCCCCGCATCGTCACGGGCGTGACCGAGTTCGACCGCGTCTGCGGCGGCGGCGTGGTCCCGGGCTCGGCCATCCTGCTCAGCGGTGATCCGGGCGTGGGCAAGTCCACCCTGCTGCTGGACGTGGCCGGGCGGGCGGCCATGTCCGGCCGACGCGTGGCCTATATCTCGGGCGAGGAAGCCGTCGAACAGATCCGTGCCCGCGCCAAGCGGATGGGACTGGAGAAGGCCCCGGTCGAACTGGCCAGCGCCACGGCGCTGCGCGACATCCTGGGCACGCTGAAGCGCGAGACGTTCGACATCGTCATCGTCGATTCGATCCAGACCCTGTGGTCCGACGCCCATGAGGCGGGGCCCGGTTCGGTGACGCAGGTTCGCGCCTGCGCCGGTGAGATGGTGCGCCTGGCCAAGTCGCAGGGGGTGGCCGTGGTGCTGGTCGGCCATGTCACCAAGGACGGCCAAGTCGCGGGACCGCGCGTGGTGGAGCATATGGTCGATGCGGTGCTCAGCTTCGAAGGCGAGCGCGGCTATCCCTTCCGCATCCTGCGCGCGGGCAAGAACCGCTTCGGCGCGACCGACGAGATCGGCGTGTTCGAAATGGGCGATGCGGGCCTGCGCGAGGTCTCGAACCCCTCGGCGCTGTTCCTCGGTGAAGGCAAGGACCGGGCTCCCGGCGCGGCGGTGTTCGCCGGGATCGAGGGTTCCCGCCCCGTTCTGGTTGAGATGCAGGCCCTGGTATCCAAGTCCGCCTATGGCACGCCGCGCCGGGCCGTCGTCGGCTGGGATACCGGGCGGCTGAACATGGTGCTGGCCGTGCTGGAGGCACGCTGCGGCTTCGGCTTCGGGGACCAGGACGTCTATCTGAATGTTGCGGGTGGCCTGCGCATCAATGAGCCAGCGGCGGATCTGGCGGCGGCGGCGGCCCTGATCAGTTCGGCCACCGACATGCCCCTGCCCCAGGGTTGCGTCGTCTTCGGCGAGATCAGCCTGTCAGGCGAGGTCCGCAGCGTCGGACGGGCCGAGGCCCGTCTGCGCGAGGCGCAGAAGCTGGGATTCGACAACGCCCTGACCCCTCCCCTGACGGTCAAGGACAAGGGGGTAAAGCTGACCCCGGTGACCCGCCTGACCGAAGTGGTCGAACGAATCTCGCAGAACCGCTATTGAGGTCCAGTGACCGGTTTCGACATCCTCGCCCTCATCGTCATCCTGATCTCCGCCGGCGCGGGGTGGGTGCGCGGGGCGCTGCGCGAAGTCATCACCCTGTTCAGCTTCGTGCTGGCGGCCTTTGTCGCCATGCTGGCCCTGCCGGTGACCGCGCCGATCGGTCGCGGCCTGATCGATCCGGACTGGCTGGGATCGATCGTGGCCGTGATCGTATCCTTCGTACTCATCTATTTCCTGATCCGGCTGGCGGGCTCGGCCCTGTCCAAGGGGGCCAAGGATCACCCTCAACTGGGCGGCATCGACCGGTTTCTTGGCGTCTTCATTGGGGCGGTGCGGGCGCTGGTCCTGCTGGGTGCCATCCATCTGGTCGTGGTCGCCGCCATGCCAGGCGAGCGGACGCCGCGCTGGCTGACCGAGGCGGCCGTACAGCCGCTGTCGGCGGGGGCTGCGCGGGTCATCCAGATCATCCTGCCAGGCATCGGCCGGGGGGCCGATACACTCACGCCGCTGGTCTCTTCGTCTGTCAGCAGAGGGTTTTCGGACGATGAAGCCTTGCCCCCGACGCAAAGCCCGCCTAACTCCCCGGCCACAGCCCCCTGATATAGTTTCAGCAGGTCATCGGAGCCCCACGATGCGCCACCTGATCGCCGATCCGGTCATCCACCGCGAACATTGGCGCGACGCCGATGACGACACCCTGCGCCTTGAGTGCGGGGTCTGCGGCGTCTGGGGTGCCGACGAAGACGCCGCCTCCGCCATCGTGGCCCTGGGTCTGCATGCACTCCAGCATCGCGGTCAGGAAGCCTGCGGCATCGCCAGCGTCCACGACAGCCGCTTCCACACCGAACGTCACATGGGGCTGGTGGGCGAAGCCTTCGGCGGAGCGGATCTGGCCACCCGCATGCCCGGTCGGGCCGCCGTGGGCCACACCCGCTATTCGACGGCGGGCGGCAGCTTCCTGCGCAACATCCAGCCCATGTTCGCCGATCTGGATTCCGGCGGCATCGCCGTGGCCCACAACGGCAACCTGACCAACTTCCACTATCTGCGGAAGCAACTGGTCGGCGAAGGCTCGATCTTCCAGTCGACCTCGGACAGCGAGGTCATCCTTCACCTGATCGCCCGCAGCCGTAAAGCCAAGATCGTCGAACGGTTCATCGATGCCATCGGCCGGATCGAGGGGGGCTATGCCCTCGTCTGCCAGACACGCTTCAAGATGATCGGCGCGCGCGACCCGCTGGGCATCCGCCCGCTGGTGCTGGGCAAGATCGGCGAGGCCTGGGTGCTGGCGTCCGAGACCTGTGCGCTGGACACTATCGGCGCCACCTTCGTGCGCGACGTCGAGCATGGCGAGGTCGTGATCATCGACGAAAAGGGCCTGCGCTCGCTCAAGCCCTTCCCGACCCGTGCGGCGCGGCCCTGCCTGTTCGAGTACGTTTACTTCTCACGCCCCGACAGTGTCGTGAACGGGCGTTCGGTCTATGGCGTACGCAAGCGCATGGGCCAGGGCCTGGCCCGCGAGCATGGCGTCGAGGCCGACGTCGTCGTGCCCGTGCCTGACTCGGGCGTGCCCGCCGCCCTCGGCTATGCCCAGGAAAGTGGCATCCCCTACGAGATGGGGATTATCCGCAGCCACTATCTGGGCCGCACGTTCATCCAGCCCAGCCAGGCCACCCGCCAGAAGGGCGTGCGCATGAAGCACAGCCCCAATCGCTCCGTGCTGGAGGGCAAGCGCGTGGTGCTGATCGACGATTCGATCGTGCGCGGCACCACCTCGGTCAAGCTGGTGCGGGCCGTGCGGGCCGCAGGGGCGACTGAGGTCCATCTGCGTTCGGCCAGCCCGCCGATCCTGTATCCCGACTTCTACGGCATCGACATGCCCGAGCGGGACCAGCTGATCGCCGCCAACATGACGCTGGAAGAGATGCGCCGGCATCTGGAGGTCGATTCGCTGGGCTTCCTGTCCGTCGACGGCCTGTATGCCGCCATGGAGGCCGGGCCGCGCGATCCCAAGACGCCGCAGTTCACCGACCACTATTTCACCGGCGAATACCCCACCCGCCTGCTGGATCGCGAGATCGAGGAAGGTGGCCGGGAAGAGCCCCAGCGTCAGTTGTCCCTGCTGGTGAGTGCCTGATCCCTAAATGACCAACCTGCCTCTTAAAGACCGTATCGCCCTCGTCGTCGGGGCCTCGCGCGGCATCGGCTATGAGACCGCTCTGGCACTGGCCAAGGCGGGAGCGCACGTCGTGGCGACGGCACGGACCCAAGGCGGGCTGGAAGAGCTGGACGACGCCATCTTCGCCGCCACCGGCAAGCACGCGACGCTGATCCCGTTCGATCTGGTCGACGGCGGCGCGATCGACCGCTTGGGCGGGGCGCTGTTCGAGCGGTTCGGCAAGCTGGACATCTGGGTGCAGTCGGCGGCGATCATGGGGGCCGAAGGCCTGACCCCGGTCGCTCACGCCGACGTGCGCGGTTTTGCCAAGATCGAGAAGACCAACTTCACCGCCGTCTATCGCCTGATCCGCTCGCTGGAGCCGCTGTTGCGGGCTTCGGACGCCGGACGCGCCATCTATCTGACCAGCAGCGTCGCCTCCGCCCCCAAGGCCTTCTGGGGGGCCTATGCCGCGACCAAGGCCGCGGCCGAGGCGCTGATGAAATGCTGGGCCGACGAGATCGAGAGCACCAACATCCGCGCCAGCATCGTCGATCCTGGCCGCATGCGCACCCAGCTCCGCGCCCAGGCCTATCCGGGCGAGGAACCGGAGACGGTCATTCATCCCTCCGCCATCGGCCCGCTGATGGTCGAACTGGCGCGGGGGGATCGCGAACCGGCGCTGGAGGTGAAGTTCAGGGACTGGAGCGCCAGCTAGGAGACGGAGACGCTGATCTAGGACCTACTCAACCGTTGATCAGTGTTGAAGGCAAAACGATATCCCGTTCGCACTCGGCATAGGCCACAGCCTCCCGCGTATAGGCCTGCAACTTCTGAATATAGCTGTTTACCTGCGCCACATAGGCGGTGAAGGAGGCTTGATATTCACGATTGGCGGTCTCGTAAGCGTTTAGGACGCGGTTGTTGCAGTTATGGGTGCCGCGGGCCTCGTTGACGCAAGATGGCAGCGCCGGCCGCTCTGGCTTGGTTGGTCGTTCGACCGTCGGAAGTTCGGGAACGGGACAGGCTGTAATGACCGAGGCGGCGTCCTGCGCCATCGCCGATCCCACGAGCAGCATGCCGGTCGCCAGAGCCAAAACCACTTTCATCACTGAATCCCCCAACCCGGCTCAATGTGCCAGTCCAGGGGCCTCCGTCAACCGGGAGTCACTTCTTCGGCGCGTGTTTCTGACCCGTGCGGATGCGGCCTGAGCGTGAGACCTGACGGGCTCCGCCGCGCGCGCCTTTCTGGACGGCGATGGAGGAGCCGGCCTTCTTGGAGGCGCTGGCTTTCAGACCGGACAGAGGTTTGGGCTTGGCGCCCGACTTCTTCTGCTCCAGCGCCTTGCCGGGCAGGTTCGATAGGGCGGCCTCGCGTTCGGCCTTCTTGATGACCCGGCGCGGGGCCGTCTTGGCGTCACCCTTGTAGCGTTCAGGACCGGACTTGGCCCCGCCCGGCGCATAGGGGTTGTCGCTGCCGGACTTGACAATCAGCCGGATCGGCGTGCCGGGCAGGTCGAAGCTTTCGCGCAGATTGTTGACCAGATAGCGCTTGTACTGCTCCGGCATGGCCTCGGCGCGGCTGGCCATCAGCACGAAGGTCGGCGGGCGGGCCTTGGTCTGGGCCATGTATTTGGGCTTGATGCGCTTGCCGTCCACGGCGGGGGGCGGATGCCGCTGGGTGGCCATCGACAGCCAGGTGTTCAGATCCTTGGTCTTGACCTTGACCGACCAGGTCGCATGCGCCTGAAGGATGGCGGGCATCAGCCGCTCGACGCCGCGGCCGTTATGGGCCGACAGGGCGATGAAGGGCGAACCTTTCAACTGGGGCAGCTTGTCCTCGGCCAGTCGCGACAGCTCGGCCAGCTTGGACTGCGGGTTCTCTTCCAGGTCCCATTTGGAGGCGACATAGACCAGGGCCCGGCCCTCACGCTCGACCAGATCGGCCAGTTGCAGGTCCTGGGTGTCGAAGGCGTTGTCCTTGTCCATGACCAGGACGACCACCTCGGCGAAGGTGATGGCGCGGATGGTGTCGGCGACCGACAGCTTCTCCAGCTTCTCCTGAACCCGGGCCTTGCGGCGCATCCCCGCGGTGTCCACCAGGCGGATATTCTGGCCTTCGTATTCCCAGTCTACGGAGATGCTGTCGCGCGTGATTCCGGCTTCGGGACCGGTCAGCATGCGGTCCTCGCCGATCAGATGGTTGATCAAGGTGGACTTGCCCGCATTGGGGCGGCCGACGATAGCGATGCGGATCGGCTTGTCCGGCTCGTCGATCTCTTCGATGAAGATGTCGGCACTGGCCGTGACGACGGCCTGGTACAGGTCAGCCATGCCCTCGCCGTGCTCGGCGCTGATGGCCACGGGTTCGCCAAAGCCAAGGCCATAGGCCTCGCCGATGCCGCCGCCGCTCTCACGGCTCTCGGACTTGTTGGCCAACAGGATGACCGGCTTGTGCACCTTGCGCAGACGGTCGGCGAAGATGCGGTCCAGCGAGGTCACGCCTTCGCGGGCGTCCATCATGAACAGGATCAGGTCGCCGTCTTCCAGTGCGAGCTCGGTCTGCTCACGCATGCGAGACTCGAGGCTGTCGTCGCTAACATCCTCATAGCCCGCTGTATCGATCAGGGTCAGGTCCATGTCCCCGATGTTGCCGTCGGCATAGCGCCGGTCACGAGTCACACCGGGGCGATCGTCGACCAGCGCGAGGCGCTTGCCGACGAGGCGGTTGAACAGTGTCGACTTGCCCACGTTCGGGCGGCCGACGATGGCGACTTTGAGAGCCATGTCGGCCTTCTAACGCAGTTTGGGCTCAGACGTGAGCGGCGATCAGCGAATGCTGACCAGGTCGCCCTTGTCCGTGAGGACATAGAGGGCACCGTTGTAGGCGGCTGGGGCCAGATAGGCAGGTCCACCCAGGTTCAGGCTGGCAGTCTGGACGCCCGTCTTGGGATCGAAGGCGACCAGTTCACCGTCGGAGTTGGTCAGGACCAGACGATTGGAGGCCAGCAGCGGACCCGACCAGACCGGACGCACGGTGCGATCCCAGAAGCCCAGGAAGCCCCCCTCCTGACGCACACGGCCTTCGTTTAGGTCACGGGTCCAGTAAACCTGACCGGTCTCGCGGTTGACGACGGTCAGTTCGCCTTCCTTGGACACGACATAGACGACATCGCCGACCGGCAGAGGCGCATTGACGCCACCGATAGGCAGTTCGGCCCACTTTGGTTCGCCTGAACGGATGTCCAGCGCCGACAGGACGCCCGAATGGCTGATGGCATAGACGGTGCCGCGGCTGATGACCGGGCGACCGGCGATGTCGCGGATTTCGGACAGGGCGCTGGTCCGGCTGGTGCGCGACAGGACGTGCTGCCAGACGGCCTGGCCGGTCGAGGCGCGAAACGCGGTCAGTTCGCCGGACGAGAAGGGGGCCACGACGGTGTCGCCGGTGACGGCCGGGCTGGAGGCGCGCATGAGACGGGCGGGTTCGGGGATACCACGGAAGGTCCAGGATTGCTGGCCCGTGGCCGCGTCGAAGGTCAGGAGCTGATTTTCCACATCGACGACGAAGACGCGACCGCCTGAAAATGTCGGGGCACCGTGGATCGGCACATCGACCGGCGTGGTCCAGATCACGGCACCCGTGGCCTGATCCAGTGCCGTGACGGTGCGATAGCCCGAGGCGACAAAGACGCGGCCTGCGCCGGCGGCGACACCACCGCCGAAGCCACCGCCGTCCGAGCGCCCGCCCATCCCGAACCAGCCACTGCGGCGCGTGTCCTCCGGCGGCTTGATATCGGTCTTCCAGGCGATCTGGCCCGTGCCCGCATCGACGGCGGCCACCGAAGATTCCCCATCCAGGACGAAGATACGATTCCCGTCAGCGATGACCGGGGCCATGACCTGGCGGTTGCGGCTGGAGCCGACGCCGATGCTGCGACGCCAGGCGACCGTGAAATCAGGTGCCGCAATGGCATGTTCGACCAGATTCTCGGCCGTGCCCCCCGGCTGGGTCCAGGCCGTTGCGGCCTGGGGCCCCGGCAGGAAGAAGTCACGACCGGACAGGGCGGCCGACGGGGCCAGTTGCTGTTCGAACTCCAGGATCGAGATGCGCGCACCCTCGCTGGCGACGGCCTCGGGCTGCTCCGAACCGCCCAGCCCGAACGGCAGCGCCCGGCGCACGGTGCCGCACGAGGCGACGGTGACGGCGAGACCGCACAGCAGGGCGACTTTAAGCACGCGATTCATGGGCAAGGTCCTGGAAACAGAGATCACTGGCTGGCCGGAGGTGCTTGAGGAGCGGGGGCCGCCGGGCCTTGTGGTTGCTCGCCAGCAGCCGGGGCGGCAGCAGGCTGCGGCAGGGTCGCCATCCGGTCGGTGATGCCCTTGATGTTGGCGGCGACACCCGCATCGATGGCTTCAACGGTCACGCCTGCGCGCTGCCCCACGGCCTGGGGCGTGTCGAGATCGTTCTTCAGCAGGACCAGAGCCTGACGAGCCTCGGCGGTCTGGCCATTCTGCAAACGGGCCATAGCCAGGGCCTCACGGGCGTCGAAGCGATACGGGCGCTTGTCGCCGGTCAGCGGCTCCAGCCGGCCTTCGATGTCGGCCAGCGAGGCATTGGTGTCCATGATAAGCCACGCCGCCTTCAGAGCGGCGAAGTCGGACAGGATGGGATCGCGCGTGGCATCGGCGGCCTCGTCCAGAAGCGCGATGGCATCGGGTATCCGGTTGGCATCCAGCGCGATCTGCGCGCGCTGTTGCAGGGCTAGGGCCTTGTAGGCTCCATTGCCTTCCTTGACGGCCTGAACGAACGCGGCGTCGGCCCCGATCGGGTTGTTGGCGGCCATCGATTCCAGCCCCCGGTCATAGGCGACCGAGGCCTTGTCGGCCTTCGACGTCTGCCAGCTGTCCCAGCCCCACCAGCTCAGCGCAGCGACAAGGGCGATCAGCAGCACGCCGCCGACAACCGGCAGCCAGGTGCGGGCCAGCCGCTTGTATCGGTCGGAGCGAAGCTCCTCCTCGACCTGTTCGAAGACATCAACCACGAAATAACCGCCCCAAGCCGCTGAAATTCAATCCGGCGCGACCCTAGTGTGTCGCATCAACCACCGCAACGCGGCCGTTCAGGTGGAAACCGGCTTTTTGGAGAAGTAGGTCTCGACTTCGGCAGGAAAACGGCGGGCACGGACATCATCGGCATAGGTTGCTACCGCCTGATCGATTACCCCGCGCAGATCGGCGTATTTGCGCACGAATTTCGGGGTCCAGTCGAACAGGCCCAGCATGTCGGACGACACCAGGACCTGGCCGTCGCACGCGGCCGAGGCCCCGATACCGATCGTCGGCTTGTCGATCGCCTCGGTAATCTCGCGCGCCAGTCCTTCCGCCACGCCTTCGATGACGACGGCGAAGGCCCCGGCGTCAGCTGTATCCCGCGCTGACTGCAGGATGCGAGCGCGTTCGCCCTCCTCGCGCCCCTTGGCCTTGAAGGTGCCGTCGATATTGATCGACTGGGGCAGCAGACCGACGTGCCCCATGACGGGAATCCCACGCTTGACCAGATAGTCGATGGTGGCGGGGGCCGCGGGGCCACTTTCAACCTTGATCGCCTGGGCGCCGGTTTCCTTCATGACGCGTACGGCATTGGCATAGGCTGTCTCGACACCCGCCTCATAACTGCCGAAGGGCATGTCGATCACGACCAGCGCCCGCTTCGCGCCGCGCATGACGGCTTGGCCGTGCAGAATCATCATCTCCAGGGTGACGCCGACGGTGGAGGTCAGGCCGTGAACCGCCATCCCCACGCTGTCGCCGACCAGCAGGACGTCACAATGCGCATCCATCAGGGCAGCCGTCGGCGCGTCATAGGCGGTCAGGACAACGATCGGCTCGCCACCTTTTCTGGCCCTGATTTCGGGCACGGTAATCCGCTTGATCGGGGTCTGGACCTGACTGGACATGGGCTATCCCTTGGCTATTCGCGGCCTAGATAGGCCGTGCGTCCCGCAAGGTCGAGCGAATGAGGCTGCTCAGACTTCCTGCGACAGACGCACGACGCTGATCGTCGCCACGGCGATGACGCTCGCGGCCGCCAGCCAGAAGATCTGCATCCCGCCAACCGATCCCAGTTCCAGCTGGTTCAGGCCCAGACCGGACAGGGCCGAATCGACCGCGGTCTGAATGCCTATGGATGCGGATTGCATCCCCTGCCCCAGCGCCTGACCGGCGACGACACCTTCGCTGGCTTCACCCAGGTTCACATTGACGTTTACGGTTTCCCGAACGGCCACCACACCACCGACCACGCCCGCCAGGACGATGGCCAGGCTCCGGAAGCGCGAGCCCTTCTGCAACCGCGCCTCGACGCCGGCGGTGAACAGGGCCGCGTCAGCCATGGGCGGGGTGCGCGAGAACAGCCGCTCGACGAAGGGATCGAACTCGTCAGCCGACATTCTGTGCTCTCCCCAGGGTTTGAGCGGATTGGTTTTGAGCGGGTTCCGGCTGGAGCCGCGCGCGGAGTTTATCCAGACCACGTTTGACATGAGACTTCACCGTGCCGAGTGGCAAATTCAGGGCGGACGCGATCTCGGGATGGGCCATGCCTGCGCCGTGACACAGGGAGACGCACAGCCGCTCCGGCTCGCTGAGGGTTTTCAGGGCTTCGTCCAGATCCATGATGTCGCCGGGATGGGGCTGATGAACCGCCTCATCGTCTGTGACTTCATCGACATAGCGGGCCTCCTTGACGCAACGCTTGATGTAGAGGCGAGCCGCGATCCGCTTGATCCAGGCCGCGAAGGTGCCGTCACCCCTGAACTCGCCGCATCGCTGGAACGCCTGGATGAAGGCGTCCTGGGCGATATCGTCGGCCAGGGCGGGTTGGGCCCCCATCCGCCGCAGCAGCGCACGCACAGGAGTGCCATGGCGGCGGACCAGTTCGCCGAACTCTCGCCGTCCGCCCGCAGCCGCGAGTGCGGCGAGCTCGACATCGTGCCGGTCGATCAGGGCCAGATCGCGGGCCTGGGCCATAGTGATGCTCCCCCCGTCGTCTGGCTCAGTCCTTGTTCTTGTTGAAGAAGCTCAGGACGATGAAGGCTAGGCCGATGGCACCCGGGATAGCGGCGAAACCGGCCACGAACTTCACGTCATTGTCGACGCCGTAGCCCAGCGCCAGGAAGGCGGCCGCGACACCGGCCGACAGTGCCAGAAGAATGACGCCCGTCCGCAGGTCGCGAGACGCCGACGGCAGCTTGCGAACCTGCTCCTTCGTCAGGGCGTCGATCAGTTCGGACGGCAGGGGTTGGCCGCGTTCGACGGCAGCCCGGAGGGTATTCTGCATTTCGCGCCTCTCGCGGCTCTTCAGCCAGGCCGGGCCGACGACGATGGCGATGATCATGAAGATGCCCGACAGAGGGATCAGGATTTCGACGCCCATGGGATAGTCTCTCTTTCAATGACGGAGGCAGCGTGGCGCCGCGTCCTTCTGTCAACAAGAGGCAGGCAGGCGATCAAACGGATGCAGCCGATCGCAAATTCTTTTTGACCCGCGCCCTGCACGCGGGGACAAGGTCAGCCGCAAAGGAGACCGCTATGATCGATCGCCGCCTTCTGCTGACCGGCCTTGCCGCGACACCCCTTATGGCCTGCGCACCCCTGCCCGCCTCGCTGCCTGCACGCGGGGCAACTCATCCAGAGCGCAAGCTGAAGCTCGTCACCTTCAATATCTGGCACAATCAGGGAGACTGGCCGGCACGGCTGGCGCTGCTGATCGCAGATCTGCGAGCACAGGACGCCGACGTTATCGCGCTGCAGGAAGTCCTGGAGGACGCCGCCGTCGGCCTGCCGAATCAGGCACAGACGATTGCCGATGCACTTGGCGGTTATGAGATGCATTTCGTTTCCACCGATGCCGAGGGCGCACCACGCCGCTACGGCAATGCCATCCTGTCGCACCTGCCGGTTCTGCAGCACGACTGGAAGAAGCTGGAGCCTTTGGACGACTATCGCACCGCGATCCGCGCGCGGGTCACGCTGGGCGGCCGCCCCGTCGACATCGTGAACACCCATTTGGCCGCGCAACCGGACGCCGGTGCCGTGCGGACGCGCCAGATTTCCGATCTGATGGCCTGGCTACCCCAGGATGGTACACCCCTGATCGTGACGGGGGATTTCAATGCCCAGCAAACCGATCCGGAACTGGCGACGTTGACCGGGCCGCGCCTTCTGACCGCCCTGCCCCACGGCGCGGTTGTGACTACGCTCAATCCGGCAAAGAACCACCTCAATCGCCAGATCGACCACATCTTCGCCGAGCGCGAGCATTTCACAATCAGTCAGGCCACAAGGATCGGCGATCAGCCGACGAATGGTGAGTATCCGTCGGATCATTTTGGTGTCGCCGCCGTGATAAGCCTGCGCTGACTTCGCGCCGGGGCTGTATCCACAGCGCTTGGTCCTGTATCCAGACTGCCACTGCCGCCCTTCTGAACCGGAGCTTCCCATGAGCCACGTCACCTATCGCATCGTCGAGCACGACGGCGGCTGGGCCTATTCGTCCAACGGCACCTTTTCAGAGACCTATCCCAGCCATGACGCCGCCCGCGCCGCCGCCGTCGCCGTGGCCCGCGAACAGCGCGTTCCGGATCAGACAGCCGTGATCGAGTTCGAGAATGCCTCGGGAGAATGGGTCACTGAACGCGCCGATGGCCACGACCGCCCCGTCACCGATGTCGAGGGTTGATCGCAACCGCTTGTGATCGACCCCATCCCTTCAGGGGGTAGGCGTATGCCTGTCCTGTCGCTAGTCGTGTGCACTGTCATTGTGAAACCGGTTACATTATGCGTCCATTGTCTCAATCCGCATCGACGCGGAGATCCTTGTTGGCCGGTGGAGCCGTGATGGCTGGACTGATGATGGCACCGCGCATGACGCTGGCGAAACAGGCCGAGGCGAAGGATCGCGTCGACGCCCTGATCGCGCGCATGACGATCGAGGAGAAGGCGGGTCAGCTGAACCTCATGAATGACCCGTTCCGCTGGCGACCCGAGGGGGTCAACCCCGGCGACCGGCTCGACAGCGATCAGGCGCAGACGGCGGCGGACATCAAGGCCGGACGTATCGGAGCCCTGTTCAACGGCGTGGGGGCCGCGACGACCCGTCTGGTCCAGGACATGGCGGTGCGCGAGAGCCGCCTGGGCATTCCGCTGCTGTTCGCGGCCGACATCGTGCATGGCCTGCGCACGACCTTCCCGGTGCCTCTGGGCGAAAGCGCCAGCTGGGACCTGGACCTGGCCGAGCGGACCGCTCGCGCCGCCGCCGTCGAGGGCGGGGCGTCGGGCGTGCACCAGACCTATGCCCCCATGGTCGACGTGGCCCGCGACCAGCGCTGGGGCCGGGTGGTCGAGGGTGCCGGCGAGGACGTGCTTCTGAACAATCTGTTCGCGGCGGCCCGCACCAAGGGGTTCCAGGGCGACGACCTGACCCACTGGTCCAGCCTGCTGGCCTGTCCCAAGCATTTCGCCGCCTATGGCGCAGCGGAAGCGGGGATGGATTACAACTCCACCGACATGAGCGAGGTCATGCTGCGCTCGGTCTATCTGCCGCCGTTCAAGGCCGCGCTGGACGCCGGGGCCCTGTCGGTCATGAGCGCCTTCAACGACCTGAACGGCGTACCGACCAGCGGCAACAAATGGCTGCTGACCGACATCCTGCATGGCGAGTGGCGCTTCGCAGGCTTCGTGGTGTCCGACTACACGTCCGAGGCCGAGCTGGTGGCCCACGGCTTTGCCGCCGACGGTCGTGACGCGGCGCGGATAGCCCTGATGGCCGGCGTCGACATGTCGATGAAGAGCGGCCTGTACCTGCGCCACATCCCCGATCTGGTGGCCTCTGGCGAGGTGCCGATGGCGCGCGTCGACCAGGCCGTGCGGCGGGTCCTGATGACCAAGGCGGCGCTGGGTCTGTTCGACGACCCCTATCGCGGCTCGGACGTCGCGGTGGAGCGGCGCGTGGTCGGCAGCCGCGATCACCTGGCCCTGGCCCGCGAGGCTGGCCGCAAGTCCATCGTCATGCTGAAGAACGAGGGCGGCCTGCTGCCCCTGCCCAAGTCGGGCCAGCGCATCGCCCTGATCGGGCCGTTCGGGGCGGATGCCGCCGATGTCTTCGGCCCCTGGTCGATCTTCAAGGACACCGACCTGGCGGTGTCGCTGGAACAGGGCCTGCGCCAGGCGCTGCGCGACCCGAATGCCCTGACCGTCGTGAAGGGATCTGACGTCGAGGCCCCCCTGCCCGGCGGCATCGAGGCGGCGGTGGCCGCTGCCAATGAGGCGGACGTCGTCCTGCTGGCCATCGGCGAATCGTCGGTGATGTCGGCCGAGTCCAAGTCGCGAGTCAGCATCGACATTCCAGCCCCTCAATTGGCCCTGGCCGAGGCCGTGGCGGCGACGGGCAAGCCGGTTGTGGTCCTGCTGCGCAACGGTCGCGGCATGGAGCTGTCGGGTGCCGTCGCCGGGGCGAACAGCATTCTGGTGACCTGGTTCCTGGGATCGGAGACCGGCCACGCCATCGCCGACGTGCTGTTCGGCGATCACGAGCCGACGGGCCGCCTGCCGGTCAGCTTCCCGTTCCGCTCGGGCCAGTCGCCCTTCTATTATGCGCACAAGGCGACGGGGCGCCCGTCAAAGCCGACGGATCAGGAGTTCACCTCCAAGTTCCGCGAGGTGCCGCACGCCGCCCTCTATCCGTTCGGCCACGGCCTGACCTATGCCCCTATCGACTGGTCCGAGACGCGTCTGTCGTCACAGACCATGGCCTGGAACGGCCAGATCGAGGCCAGCATCACCCTGACCAACGGCGGCGACCGCGACGTCACCGAGGTGGTTCAGCTCTACATCCGCGACCGCGTCGCCTCGTTGACCCAGCCGGTACGCCTGCTGAAGGCCTTCAGGCGCGTGACGGTGCCTGCCGGCAAGTCGGTCGAGGTGACGATGCCCCTGACGTTCGCCGATGTGCAGTTCATGGGCCCGGATCACGCGATGATTGCCGAACCCGGCCTGTTCGACGTCTGGCTGAGCGCAAGCGCCCAGACGGGTCAGGCGGCGCAGTTCACCCTGGTGCGCTAGGCGAGCGCCGCCGCATAAAGCTCCGGCTTGAAGCCCACCAGCGTCCGGTCGCCCAGGTCCAGCACCGGGCGTTTGATCATCGACGGCTGGGCCAGCATCAGGGCGATGGCCTTGTCCGCATCCAGCCCCGCCTTGTCCGCCTCCGGCAGGGCGCGGAACGTCGTCCCGGCCCGGTTCAGCACCGTCTCCCACCCATGCTCGGCCACCCAGGCCTCCAGACGGGGCCGGTCGATGCCCGCCTTCTTGTAGTCGTGAAAGGTGAAGACGGTGCCGTTCTGATCCAGCCAGACGCGGGCCTTCTTGACGGTGTCGCAGTTGGGAATGCCGTAGAGTGTGGGGGTCATGTGGATGGATTAGCCAACGGAGGGTTGTTGCCACAAGTGCCATGCCTGTTAGCGAGCCGTTGCGGACCTTTTGCGGGCTGATTTAGGCGACAGTCCGCTTCAGACTCATTCGACCGATCACAATGCCGCCGATGAACGCACAGAACGCTATCAGCGCAGCAAGGACCAGCGGCCGTCGATCATGCGGTGGTGTCTCCATCGCGAGGTCCGTGAGTTCGCCCGGTTCGAGTTCTCTCAATACGCGAGCTCTCAAAGCATCGTCTTTAACGTCATTCGGGCCGAGCATCCCCCGGACCACAAACTGACTATTCTCGCGGCTGGCGTAGAATATCCCGACTTTGCCATAGTCTGGAAAAGCTGCGCGATCACAGCTCACCTCCTTGCCATCAAGATCGTAGGCGACAATGCCTGGCCCGGCGTCGCCTTTGAACGACTTCCGCGGTTGGACTCTCACTTCGAGGCCGCGCTGGCCCTCGATGAGACCGACCACGCGACCGACGAAGATCGTATCGGCTTCAGCCCAATAGCGATCTTGATTGGCGCGCCATAAGCGTTCGTAAGCATGCGCTTCGGTCTCCCCCGGATTTTGGGGAACCGCATAACTGCAAGCTTCTGCTGTGCTGGCTGCGAGCCAGCACAAGGCCAGAAATCCGAAGTGTGAAATAGCGCGAAGCATTTGCTCATCCTTCGACACAGCGAGAGCGGGGTCAACGTCCGCTTTCCACCCTTTGCGGACATGCTTCGTGACGTTTAGGCTCGCCGTATGACTTTCCTCGCCCAGTTGATGCTCGTGATCTTCATGCTGGCTTGGTGCGCTGGCGTAGGGGCATGGGCGTTTTCGATGCGCTATTTCATGCCCTATTGGTGGGCAGGCATGCGCGGGAGGGAAAAGCCGCGCGGATATCTTTTAAAAGCTTTTTACGGAGGTTTGGCGTTCGTGGCCGCCGTAGGTGTTGCTATGGCGGCAGGCGCATTCGCCGAAAAGGTTGGCGGCTGGGGCTAAGTCCGCTTCCCACCCCTAGCTGACGTCGGCTGCGCCCGCTTATGGTCCGCCCTACTCCGCCACATCTGAAGCTTCACCCGCCTCCCCCACCGGATCCCGAGCGATGGCCGCGACCGTCGCACCGGCGTTCATCTCGCTCCAGGCCTGACCGGCGGCGGCGCTGGAGCGGCCCAGTTCGAACAGGGACTGCATCGACTCCTGGTTGAAATCTAGGCTGGAGACCGTGCGATCGCCGGGGATGGCGGCGACGCGGAAGGCCACGCCGTTGCGCTGGGCAAAGGTGGCATTGGCGACCAGATGGGTGCGCAGGGCGGCCTTGCTCATGCTGTCATAGGCCCGCGCCAGAATGGCCGGCAGGCGGCCGCGCACGACACGGTAATCCCGGCTGACCTGACCGTTGACCAGCACATAGATGGCCGCCCGGTCGGGAGAGGCCGCCACGCCAGGGACCGGGTCGTTCCAGCCCAGCATCGCCTCGGGCACCGCCAGGAAGGGCATGTTGACCCCGCCATCGACGTGCATCTCCTCCACCAGACGCCCGTCGGTCAGGCCCGCGATCATGACCGGCGGAAAGACGCCCGGAATACTGGCGGAGGCCACCAGCACCTGGCGGAACAGCGTCAGGGCCTGTTCGTCGCCCTGGGTCGCCAGCACCCCCATGTCCCAGATGACCGATTCCTCGCCATCCAGATTGGTGGTGACGACCAGCAGGCGGCGGCCCCGGGCATGCTCGACCGCGATGGCCTGCAACAGCTCGGGCGTGACGTTGTCATCGACCAGTTGCTTCAGCTTTCCGGGGCTGAACAGGCTGGGGGCCACGAAGGCGGCCAGGCCGCGGGGGCCCAGAATGCCGTCGGCCTGACCACTGGCATAGGCGGCCTGAAGCTCGTCGTCCCAGTCGGAGCCCAGATAGGCAAAAGGCGCGGCCAGGGCCCCGGTGCTGATGCCCGTGACGATGTCGAAGCGCGGGCGGGTGCCCGCCTGGCTCCAGCCGACCAGAACGCCGGCCCCGTAAGCGCCGTTCGCGCCGCCGCCTGACAGGGCCAGAATGTTTCGCTGGGCTTCACCTCGGCCCAGACCGGCCGCGAACTCCTCGGCCAAGGCGCGCAGCTTGTCCTCGTCCCCGGCCCGGATGCGCGGATCGACGGTGGGGGCCAACTGACCCTCAAGAATGCGCAACGGCACCGGATCCGGCCGCTCGATCGTTCCGCAAGCGGTCAAGGCCAGCAGGACCGCACCCAACCCCAGGCCACGTGACAGCATCCTCAACATCGACCGCTCCCAAGGCTGAAGACCAAGCTCACGCTCTCTAGCGCAACTGGGATCGATCACACACCCTGTGGCGGGCTCGGGGATTACGGGATCGTCATGATCGCGGCCTTGACGGCGCGGTATGTTATTTCATAACAGATCGCTTCCTTCCCCGAGAGAGTTTGCCATGCGTCACCGCCCGTCCACCCGCACCCTCCTGCTGGCCGCCACGGGCTGGGCCGCGCTTGGCGGTGTGGCCTCGGCCCAGTCGGTGCCGGCCCAGACCGAACCGACCGTGCTGGAAGAGGTCATCGTCACCGGCGTGCCCTTCGGTGTGACCGACCGGGCCAGCCTGCTGGCGGTCGAGGTCCTGGACGAGGAAGACCTGGCAGTCGCCCCCGTCGCCACGCTCGGCGATCTGGTCGACGGTCTGCCTGGCGTACGCAGCACCGCCTTTGCGCCAGGGGCCAGCCGGCCGGTGATCCGCGGCCTGGCGGGTCCGCGCGTCCAGGTGCTGACCAATGGCCTGGGCCTGATCGACGCCAGTTCGGTTTCGCCCGATCACCAGGTGGCGGTCGATCCGGCCGAGGCGCGCCGCATCGAGATCGTGCGCGGCCCCTCCACCCTCACCTACGGCGGCTCGGCCATCGGCGGGGTGGTCAATATCATCGACGACCGCATCCCGACGGAACGCGCGACCGGCGGCGTCGACGGGCATGTCTCGGCCCAGTATTCTTCGGTGGATGACGGCACCAGCTTCGGAGCCCGGCTGAAGGCGAACGCCGGCCCCCTGGTCCTGACGATCGACGGCTTTACCCGCGACGCCTCTGATTATGACGTGCCGGTGTTCCCGGAATCCCGACGCCTCCTGGAGGAAGAGGGTGAAGACGCCGGCGACGAACGCACGGTCGAGAACACCTTTGTCCAGCTTGACCAGTACGGTGCCGGCGTCAGCTGGATCGGCTCGCGCGGCTATCTGGGAGCCTCGGTCAAGCGCGTCGAGACCACCTACGGCGTGCCGGGCCATGGCCATGCGCACGAGCATGAGGAGGGCGAGGAAGATGAGGATCATGAAGGCGAAGAGGAGCACGGCGAAGAGTCGGTCTCGATCGGGCTGGAGCAGACGCGATATGACATCCGCGGGGGCCTGAACTTCGCCTCTGGCCCGTTCAGCGAGGCGCGGCTTTCGGCGGGCTATGCCGATTACACGCACACCGAGTTCGAGGGCGACGAGGTTGGCACCCGGTTCCTGTCCGACGGATACGAGGGCCGGTTCGAGCTTATCCAGCGCGAGCGCGATGGCTGGCAGGGCGTCATCGGTGCCCAGGTGCTGGACCGGACCTTCGACGCCATCGGCGACGAAGCCTATGTGCCGCGCACCGAAATCAGCGAGCAGGGCATCTATACCGTCCAGCGCCTTGATCGCGGCCGCGTCGGTTTCGAAGGCGGGCTGCGTCTCGACAACCGCTCGCTGGAAAGCGTGTCGGCGGACCGCGACTTTACCAACGTGTCCGCCTCTGCAGGGATTTTCGGTCGGCCTGCTGAAGGCGTCTTCCTGGGGCTGAGCGTCGCCCGTAACGAGCGGGCACCCAGCGAGGTCGAACTGTTCGCCGAGGGGGCCCACGTGGCCACGGAAACCTTCGAGATCGGCGACATCGATCTGGACAGCGAGGTCGCCACCTCGATCGAAGGAACGGCGCATTTCGGCAACGGCCCGTTCGAGTTCGACCTGCACGCCTACTACGCCAAATACGACGGCTTCATCGACCTTCGGCCTACTGGCGAAGAGGACATCGAATCCGAACTGCCGATCTTCGAGTATGTTCAGACGGACGCCGAATTCGTCGGCTTCGAAATCGAGGGGCGCTATGACCTGTGGCAGTCCGGAGACCGCAGCCTGGCCCTGACCGGTGCAGCCGACTGGGTACGGGCAGATACGGATCTGGGGCCTGCCGCACGCATTCCGCCATGGTCTGCGACGGCGGGGCTGGAATACGCCTCGCGCCTGTTCGACGTCGGGCTGGAGGTGCGCAAGGTGGCAGAGCAGGACCGGGTCACCGAGTTCGAACTGCCCACCGACAGCTACACCCTCGTCAATCTGCGCGGTGCCATTCGTCCATTCGCAGACCGCAACGTCACCGTCTTCGCCGAGGCGCACAATCTGACCGACGAGGAGGCGCGCGAGCACGCCAGCTTCCAGAAGGACATCTCTCCGCGGCCGGGCCGCAACCTGCGCGTCGGCGTCAACTACCGCTTCTAGAAACAGAAACGCCCCTGACAACGACTGTCAGGGGCGTTTTGCTGTTGGCCTATTCCCACTCGATTGTTCAACGGTTCAGAAGGTGCTGATTTATCAGCGCCTTTTCCTTGGCCATAGAAGCATACCGTCAGCATTTGCGTTATCAAAGTGAGGCTTATGAAAACAAAGACGAATTTGCTCGCGATAAAATTCGAGTGATGTCGCTGTCGATCGACAGACGCAGACAAAGGTGGGTTCTGCAAGCTGCAGCCATCGAGATCTCAAAGCCGCATCTTATACCAACCTATCCATACCGACACGCTGGAATTCGCCTTAAGCCGAGACCGTCATCTCAGTCATCGGGGATCGTCATCAATGCGCCAGTTGCCCACGTTGGCATATTGCCGAACAGCTACCGGGTCCCGCCTATGCCGTGGCCGACGCCCTGGCGAGCTACCGGATCGATCGCTGGCGCGTCCAGCTGAACGCCTACAACCTCTTCGACGAGAACTATGTGGACTCCGGCTCGCCGACGGGCACGCGCACGGTTCTGCTGGGCGAACCCTTCACGATGAAGCTTTCCGTCGGATTTGCGTTATAGGCGCCGCGACGCTGGCGAAGTGAGACCCAGGTGAGACAGAAGACCAGCCCGGCCGGGAACGGCGCCGATCTGCGCCAGAGCGTCTGGCGCTGGCATTTCATGGCCAGCCCTCGTTGAGGTCGGCGCACGAGGTGCGGCTCACCCGGGGGGTCTGTTTTATGCTGCGCAAGTCACTGCTGCTTTCGAGTTCGATATGGCTGGGCGCGGCCCTGCCGGGGCAGGCGCAGGAGCCGGCCGAACCCGCCCTCCTCGACGAGGTGGTCGTCACCGCCACGCGAACCGAACGCAATCTGCTCGAGGTTCCTGCCAGCGTGACGGTGCGCAAGATGGAACAGCTCTACAGCGAGGGCTTCCTGTCCAGCCCGGACGAGCTCCGCTGCGTTCCCGGAGTCTTCTTCCGCCGCGGCGAGGGCGACAACGACGAATTCCCCTCGGTCAGCATCCGCGGCGTCACTGGCAATCACGGTAACGACACCTTCCTCGCCCTCGTTGACGGCATCCCCTTCATCAGCGGCAATGAAGAGGTCTTGCTGAGCGAAGTGCCTTTCGCCGCGGTGGACCAGATCGAGGTCGTGCGAGGCCCGGTTTCGGCGCTCTATGGCCGCGGCGGCATCTCGGGCGCGGTGAACTATATCACCCGGACGCCGCGACGCGACGCGACTACCCTGGCGGTTTCCGCCGGCTCGGACGACTACTATCGCGCCGGTCTGACGGCGGAACGGGTGTTCGACGCCGGCAGCCTGCTGGCCGACGTCAGTCACGAAGAGTCGGAAGGCTGGCGCGAGTCCAACGCGCGGCGGATCTTCAACGTCTTCGTCAAGGGCGTGGCGGATCTGACGCCGGACACCACCCTGACCGCCTATGTGAACTACGGCGACCGACGTCATGAGGTCGGCAGCGTCATTCCGACTTTCGCCGACGGCACGCCCGTCGATATCCTGGGCGGGCGGGAAGGCGCGATCCAGTATGGCGCGCCCTTCAGTGTGACCGAGACCCTGATGGGCGCGGTAAGGCTTGATCATCGGCTCAACGACGACCTCAGTCTGCAGCTTACGGCCCATGCCCGACGCGCCGACAGCAACAACCTCCTGAACTTCTATGACGCCTGGCTGTTCGATCCGGCCAACGACATCTTCGGGGTCAACGGGTTCGAGGCTACGACCCGGTCAGACACCGCCTTCCTGGAAGCGACGGCGAACTGGACGACCGGCCGTCACGACATCGTCGGCGGCGTGAACATCGAACGCGTCGATCTGGTCGGCCAGAGCATCTGGTCCGGTCAGAACGGTTTCACTTTCGCCTGCGGCTTCAACTTCTTCGCCATCAATCTCAACTATCAGACCGGCGAGGTGGTGAACGCCGGCGCGCCCTGTTTCGTGCGCCAGCTCGAGGACGACACCGACACCACCAACCATTTCTGGTCCGCCTTCCTCCAGGACGAGATTCGCCTGACCGACCGGCTGACCCTGACCCTCGGTGGACGCTACGACAGTTTCGAACGGGAGACCCTGTTCAAGCCGACCTTCGCCGGCGACGTCGCGCGCACCCTGAACGACGACGAGAGCGCCTTCTCCCCCAAGGCCTCGCTCAGCTACGATTTCAGCGGCGGGATGATCTACGCCGCCTATGGTCGCGGCTTCAGTTCCAACTTCGGCCCCACCTTCCAGTGGGACGCGAACCAGTATGAGCGCGACAGCCGGCCGACCACGCTGGACAGCTATGAGGTCGGCATCAAGGGCCGCCCCCTGGAGCGCCGACTCACCTACACCCTGACGGGCTTCTATCTGGAACAGAAGAACCGGCTGTTCATCATCGACAACGACGATCCGGCGGGGCCGCCCAACCTTGCGACGACCGGCCAACTCTATACCTCCCGGGGCATTGAGGCGACAGCGGATCTCAGGCTCGACGAGGCCACCTCCCTGCGCGGCAGCTACACCCTCACCCAACCGGAATGGCAAGAATATGAGGTCGGCGGCCTGGTCCTCACGGGCCTGACGCCTACGGGCGTGCCGGAGCACATGGGCTTCGTTGAGCTGGGGCATCGGGTGAACGACCGGGTCGAACTCAAGGCCTCCTGGGAGATGTACGGCGACTATTTCGTCACCCGCGACAATGGCGTGAAGGCCGGGGGGTACGCTCTGCTGAACGCCTCGGCGCGAATCGACCTTTCGCCGTCCCGGGGCCTCTCGCTCGACCTGGCCGCGACCAATCTCCTCGACGAGGCGTACGACTATCTGTTCGGCGGTCAGAGCGCGGCCACCCATCTGACGCCGGGGGTTCTCCGCCAACTGCGCGCCACCCTGCGGGCGCGCTTCTGATGAGCAGAGCGATCGACCGTCGCCGGATGCTGGCCGCCTCCGGCATCGGCGGCCTGGCGCTCGCCCTCGGCGCCTGCGATCCCCGGGCGGCGGAGCCAGGATCGGGACCCGCGGCCGGCGCGGGCGAACAGATCCCCCTGCGTCACGCGCGCTACCTCAAGCTGGAGCGCCACGACGGCTTCATCGTCGCCCGATTGCGCGCCCCGGTCGCCGACCAGAGCGGCGGTCAGGCGCAGGAACAGGCGTTCGTCCTCGTCCTCGCACCGAAAGACGGCCCCGCCCCTGTGCTGACGGGCGAACTGCGGCAGGCGACCGTGATCCGCACGCCGGTGCAGCGGATCGCGGCCAACGCCAGCCCCGATGAAGCTTTTCTGGCCCAGTTGGGGGTCAAGGACCGGCTGGTCGCCGTGGGCGGTCTGACCTCCTACGACGACGAGATCCGCGCTCGCGTGGTGGCGGGCGAGATCGGTCAGATCGGCTACAACTGGCACGCCCCGCCCAACCTCGACGTTCTGGTGGCAGCCGATCCCGATGTCTTCCTGATGCGGCTTTCGGACCTGTCGCACACTCCCGCGCTCGATCGCGCACAGGCGTTGGGCGTCACCGTGGCCCCGACGTTCGCCGAGGACGAGCCGACCTATATGGGCCGGGCGGAGTGGATCCGTCTGCACGGGATCCTGACCGGTCGCGAGGCCGAAGCTGAACGGCTGTTCGGCGAGATCGAGGCGCGGGTCGCGGCCCTCAAGGCCATGGTCGCCGACCGGCCCCGGACGCCGGTCCTGTGGGCCTATCCAAACGGCGGCGACCGATGGATCGCCACGGTGCGCGGCAGCGAACACGCCTATCTGCAGGATGCCGGCGGCGAGAACCTGCTCGCGCGGCAGGAAGACCCGGCCCGCTATTCCTCCGAAACGATTTCCACCGAGACCCTGCTCCCACTCGCCGACCGGGCCGACGTCTGGATCGTCGGCGACATTCACGCCGTGCCCCCGCGAAACCCCGCGATCGCCGGCAGCTTCCGCGCATGGCGCGAGGGACGGCTTTTCGGCAACACCGGGCGTATCAATCCGCGGACCAACGCCTGGGCGCGTTCAACGCAACAGCCCGAGCCGCCGCCCCCGGGGGCGGCGCCTTTGGCCCAGCCAAGGCGGCGCTGCTGGGCCGGCATGTGCGGGACGCCTGTGACGGACTCGACGGCGTCGCGGACGGCATTGTCGCCAACCGCGCCGCCTGCACGGCGGAGCGGACAAGGCTGGAGTCCCTGCGCTGCGTGGACGGCGTCGATGCCGGCGACACCTGTCTCTCGGACGCCCAACTCGCCGTCGTCAACGCCTGGACCGCCGACCACGCCTTCCAGGGATCGAACGCCACCTATTCAAGCAAGGGGTATGCCTTGTCCGGCAATGAGGACGACCCGTCCGGCTTCGGCCTTTGGGCCACCGGAAACGGCGATGTCCGCCAGAGCGGCTACTTCGTCATGCAGGACAGCACGGTGCAGTACTATCTCGCGAAAGATCCGAAGGCCGATTCGCTCGGCTACACGCCCTGGGACCGCAACCCGCAAGCCCTGGACGCGATGGCGGCGCTCAACGATGCCACGGACCCGGACATCGGCGCCTTCATCGCGCACGGCGGCAAGCTCATCGTCTGGCAGGGTGGGTCGGACGCCGCGCTCAGCGTCGACTCGACGATCGACTACATGATGCAGATGGCGCGGGCCGTGGGCCCGGAGCGTGCGGCGGCAGCGACCCGTTTCTACGTAGCGCCCGGCGTGAACCATTGCGGCGGAGGCGTCGGCCCCGACCAGACCGACCTCCTCGTCGCCCTGGATCGTTGGGTCATGGAAAACGCGGCGCCGGCCACCTTGTTGGCGGAAAAGTTCGACGCCGAGGGCGCGCCGGTCCAGTCCCTGCCGCTCTGCCAATACCCGCTGTATCCACAGTACGCCGGACCGCCGAACGATGCGGCTGCGTCCAAAAAGGCGGCTAACTTCATTTGCGTGGCGCCGCAATCAGATGGGTCATAGCGCCAGCCGAACGCGTTCCGCTTCGTCGATCCCTGTCGACCCTGATCTCATTCCATTGCCGGCCCCGACCATGAAGTCGCAGCCTGCGTCGATCTCCGCCCCCGCGCATTGCGTCCTAACACAAAGGAGTCACCCATGATCAGAACCCTCGCCCTGTCCGCCGCTCTGTCCTTCTCATCTCTCGCCGTCGGTCCCGCCCTCGCCCAGTCGTCCGTCACGCAACCGTCCTCCGGCCAGACCGCGACCGCCGCCTTCGCCCTCCCGGCCCTACCCTATGCCGCAGAAGCGCTTGAACCGGCGATCGATGCGGAGACCATGCGTGTTCACCACGGCCGGCATCACAAGACTTATGTCGACAACCTCAACGCTGCGGTAGCGGCTGACCCAGCGCTCGCCGGCGTCTCCATCGAAGACCTTCTGGGCCGCGTCTCCACCCTGCCCACGGCCATCCGCAACAACGGTGGCGGCCACTGGAACCATAGCCTGTTCTGGACTCTGCTCGCGCCCGTCGGTCAGGGCGGCGAACCTTCCGCCGAGCTGACGGCGGCCATTACCCGCGATTTCGGCTCGGTGGACGCTTTCAAAACCGCCTTCAACCAAGCCGCCACGACCCGCTTCGGCTCCGGCTGGGCCTGGTTGATCGTCAAGGACGGCAAGCTGCAGATCACCTCGACAGCCAACCAGGACAATCCCTTGATGGACCTTGCCGAGGTCCGTGGCGCGCCTGTACTCGCCGTCGACGTCTGGGAACACGCCTACTATCTGAAGTACCAGAACAAGCGCGCTGACTACCTCACCGCCTGGTGGACCGTCGTGAACTGGAACACGGTCAACCGTCTCTACGCCGAAGCGCAGTAGCGCCTTTCCATCACCCCGCGCCGTCGTCTGACGGCGCGGCGCCGCTCCGGGGATCTTGATGACCGACGACTATCGCCTCACAGCTGAAACGCCCTCCCCCGCCGACTATCTGAGACTGCGCGTCGAGGCGGGTCTTTCACCGAAAACGACCGAGGGCGCGGCGGCCGGCCTGCCCAATACCGTCTATGCTGTGGTGATCAGACGGAATGGCGAGGCTGTCGGGATGGGCCGGATTATTGGTGATGGCGGCCTCTTCTTCCAGGTGGTCGATATCGCGGTCCAGCCCGCACACCAGGGCCGGGGACTGGGCAAAGCCATCGTCGCCGCCCTGGTCGATCACTTACGAGCAACCGCCCCCAAGGGGGCCTATGTCAGCCTGATGGCGGATGGAGAGGCGCATCGACTCTACGCCCAGTTTGGCTTCGCGCTTACCGCACCTCGCTCGGTTGCGATGGCGTTCGTGATCTAGGTCGCTGGAAGACGCGCCTCCACACGAAGCCCCCCATCTGCTGACCGGAGAAACTGCACCTGTCCCCCATGAGCCTTCACAGTGGCGAGGACGATGGAAAGGCCCAGACCGCTCCCTCCGGTAGGGGCATTCGACGCGCGGAAAAAGCGCCGTCCCAAACGATGCAGATCCGAGAAGGCCACGCCCGGTCCGTCGTCCTCGACGATCAAGCGTCCGGAAGTCGGGTCGTAGCTGATCAGGATTGAAGACTCTGCGTGCGCCTGTGCGTTGGCAAGGAGATTGGCGGCCGCTGCCCCGAAGCGATCCGGATCCACATTCAGCAGGGCGTCACCTTCGACGATCGACACCCGGGAATCGCCTTCCGCTCCCGCAAACAGTGATCGGAGCGTCACCCAGCGGCGATCTTCGTCGCTAACCGGCATCTCGTCCTCGCGCGCCAGGGCGAGAAGCCCCGTGACGAGGCGGGCGGTGCGATCGACAGAGGTCTGAATCTGCTCCAGCGCGCGGCTTCGAACGGCAGGATCCGAAGACGACGCCGCAATCTGCGCCTGGACACGCAGCCCTGCCAGAGGCGTGCGCAACTCGTGCGCGGCGGCGGCCGTGAACTCGGCCTCGCGACGCCGCGCTGCGCCAAGGCGTGACATCAGGTCGTTCAGCGCCAGGGCGAAGGGACGGAGTTCGCGGGCGTCCGGCGATACGTCCAACGCCGTCAGATCTTCCGCATCCCGTACCGCAAGGCTGCGGGTCATTTGTCGAATAGGGGCCAGCCCCCGCCCAACCGACCACCAGATCAGCACGCCCAGCGCCAGCAGGCCGAGGACCGCCGGACCGATCAAGGCGGTGACGACATTGCCGACCAGGTGTTCGCGAACGGCCAGATTGTCCCCGACCATGACCCGGAAACCGGCGTCACGATCATGCACCGTATAGACACGCCAGCGCTCGCCCCGGATCGTGCGCTCAGAAAATCCGTCGCCCCCTTCCGACAACCGCTCGGCAGGCGCGCTTTGGGAACGGCCGATCAGATCGCCTTCCAGCGACCAGATCTGGCAGGAGAGCTGACGGTCGTAGACATCGGCGGCCCCGGTGTCCGGAGCCTGGATCGCCGGGCGCACGCTGCCGGCCTGCATCAAGGACGAAACCATGCGGGCCGACTCCATCAGGCGCCGGTCCAGCACCCGTTGCACTTCGGCTCGGGTTTGGATTTCAACCCAGACGACCGCGCCGCCCCAGACCAGGGCGGTCACGAGCGCGAGAGTGACGAACAGACGCAAGCGGATCGAGCTCATTGCAGGGTGTATCCCACGCCGCGGACGGTGCGGATGAAGCCGGCTCCCAACTTGGCCCGCAGATAGTGGATGTGCACTTCCACGGCGTTGGAGCCGATCTCCTCCTGCCAGCCGTACAGGCGTTCTTCCAGCTGACTGCGCGAGAGGACCTGTGCGGGCCGTTCCATCAGGGCCTCCAGGATAGCGAACTCACGTCTCGAAAGGGGCAGGTCCCCCTCTTCACGCCAAGCCAGACGCGACTTGGGATCGATGGTCACCCCGCCGTGGCGCAAGGCGGGGGTCGAACGTCCGAGCAGGCGACGCCGCACCGCGCGCAATCGCGCGGCCAGCTCGTCGAGATCGAACGGTTTGCCGACATAATCGTCCGCGCCGGCGTCCAGACCCACTATGCGGTCCCGACTGTCATCGCGCGCCGACAAGACCACCACGCCGACATCCATGTCGCGCTCTCGAACGAAACGCAGCACCGAAAGGCCGTCGCCGTCAGGAAGACCCAGGTCCAGCACGACCGCATCGAACGCCGAGCTTTCCAGCGCCGCGAGGGCGTCCTCGACCCGCCCGACGACCTCGACCGTCCAGCCACAGGCGCTGAGCCCGACCTGGAGGCCGTCAGCGAGAACGGGATCGTCTTCTATGGCGAGCAATCTCATGCGTTGTGACGTGCAAGCTCCGGCTTAAGCCTGACTTAAGCTCGCTTGCCCACGAGATGGCCATGAGGTTTTTCCGCCGACTGCTGCCCGCCGCTCTCGCTCTTCTGTCCTTCGCCCTACCGGGTTCGGCCTTGGGTCAGGCTCCGCTTTCGCCTGACAAGGCCTTCGCCCTGACGGTGACGCGTGAGGCTGACGGCGACCTGGCCTTCGCCTGGGACATTGCGCCTGGCCATTATCTCTATCGTGACCACACCGTCGCCAGCACGCCGGGCGGGAAGGAGTCTCTTCCGCTGGAACTGGCCGCCGGCGAAACCAAGGACGATCCGGGCTTCGGCGTCGTCGACGTCTGGCATGACGCGGGTCGCGCGATCCTGTCGGCGCAGACGTTGACGCAGGCCGGCGAGCCGACGTCGGTCAACATCACCTATCAGGGCTGCCTCGAAGACTCGATCTGCTACCCGCCGATGACGCGCACCATCGACGTGCCGACCCGGCCGCAGTCCGACGTGGCCGCGCGGGAGGCCGATGCGCAGACCGCACAGGCCGCGGCCATGCTGGCGATCCAGGCGCCGGGCGCTGCACCCGCGCCCGAGAACGACGAGGGAGCGGCGGCGCCTTCGCCGGTCGCGTCATCGCCGGCGGTCACTCTGGACGCCAACCCGGGCTTCGTCGATCGCCTGGCGCTGCAGGGCGGGGCGACCTGGGTCCTGCTCTCCTTCTTCGGCTTTGGCGTGCTGCTGGCCTTCACGCCCTGCGTCTTTCCCATGTATCCGATCCTGGCCGGCGTCATCGGACGCGGCGTGGACGGGCGCGGTACGCGCCGAGGCCTGATGCTCTCGGTCGCCTATGTGCTCGGCCTTTCCATCGCCTTCGCCCTCCTGGGCGTCGCGGCCGCCTGGTCCGGACAGAACCTGCAGATGGCGCTCCAGTCGGTTTGGGCCGTGGGCGCTCTGGCTGTCGTCTTCGTCATCCTCGCCGCCTCCATGTTCGGCGGCTTCGAGTTGCAACTGCCCTCGACCTGGACCAGCCGCCTCTCCCGCGACGGCGGCGATGGCCGGCGGTCCCTGCCCTCAGCCGCAGGTCTGGGCTTCGTCTCCGCCCTTATCGTGGGGCCTTGCGTCACCGCGCCCCTGGCGGGCGCCCTGCTCTACATCGCCCAGACCGGCGACGTTGGGCTGGGCGCGGCGGCCCTGTTCTTCCTGGGCCTGGGCAAGGGGGTGCCCTTGATCGTGTTCGGCACGGTCGGCGCGCGCTTCCTGCCCAAGGCCGGGCCGTGGATGGACCGGGTGAAGATGCTGTTCGGCTTCATCTTCCTGGGCATGGCCTGGTGGCTGGCCAGCCGCATCCTGCCGCCGAACGCGACGCTGGCTCTCGGCGCGGCGCTGGCGCTCGGTCTGGCGGCGGCCCTCGGCCTGTTCCAGCCGCTGAGCCCGAACCTGAGAAACGGCGTCGCCCGCGTCGCCGGCCTGGCGGCCGCGACCTGGGGCCTGTTGCTGCTCGTCGGCCTCAGTCTCGGGGCGGACGACCCTTGGCGTCCGCTTGAGCCCCTAGCGCGTCCCGCCGGAGCCGCAGCCGCCGCGCCGGTCGAAACCGCGGCGGTCGTGCTGGATCAGACGGCGCTGGACCGCGCCGTCGCCGATGCCGGCGCGCGCAAACGTCCCGCCCTGGTCTATTTCACCGCTGACTGGTGCGTCAGCTGCAAGGTGATCGAGCGGACGGTGTTCGAGGACCCCGCCGTCATCGCCAGCCTTTCGAACACCGACCTCATCAAGGTCGACGTCACGCGCAGCACGCCCGAGGCGCGCGCGCTTCTTGAGCGGCACGGGGTGGTCGGACCGCCGACGATGATCTTCCTTTCGCCCTCGGCGACCGAAGCGCCGGGCAGCCGACTGATCGGAGAGATGTCGGCCCAAGACGTCGCATCCGCCCTGCAGAGCGCCGGAGCCGCCGCATGAACGCCATCACCCTGGGCCCGCTCGTCCTGTCGGGAGAGCGGTTCGCCATCATCGCCGGCGTGTTCGTCTTCATGATCGGCGCCGGACTGCTGGCCAGCCGGGTCAGCCCGCGCTTCAATCTGTGGAGCACGGTTCTGGTCTTCGGCGGTCTGGCCACCGCCCGCCTCGGTCACGTGGCGACGCACTGGGAGTATTTCGGGGCCGACCCGTGGCGAGCGCTCGCGATCTGGCAGGGCGGGTTCAGCTGGATCTGGGTCGCGCCGGTCATGATCCTGGCCACGATCCTGCTGCTGCGCACGACGCGCGAACGCGCCTGGGCCATTGCGCCTGTGCTGGCCAGCGCCCTGGTTTGGACTACCGCCCATCAGTTGGCCTCGGCGACGCAGCCCATGGCGCCGCCCGCCCTGACGCTGGCCGCGATGGACGCCCCGCCCATCAACCTCTCCGCTCCGGGCGACCGGCCCACGGTGATCAATCTCTGGGCCACCTGGTGCCCGCCCTGCCGGCGCGAGATGCCGGCTTTGGCCCAGGCCGAAAAAGCCCATCCGAATGTGCGCTTCCTCTTCGTCAACCAGGGCGAGGGCGAAGCCGGCGTTCGGGCCTTTCTGCAGAGCCAGGGGCTGGCCCTCGACCATGTGCTGTTCGACGAGGCCATGGCGGTGCCCCGCCACTACGGCACGGCCGGCATTCCGGTGACCCTGTTCCTCCACGCCGACGGCCGTCTGGCCAAGGCCCACATGGGGGAAATCGCCCCCGAACAGATCGCGACCGAAATCGCGCGTCTGCACTGACCCCTCGCCTCACGGAGCTTCCATGAACCGCACCTTCGCCCCTGCCCTCGCCGCCGTCCTGGCGCTCGCCGCCTGCGGCCCCGCCGACGCCGACAACGGCGCGGCGCCCGCCAGCCCTTCCGCCGCCTCCGGACAAGACATGCCGCCCATCGCCCAGGTCGGCTTCAACGATCTGCTGCGCGACCCGGCAGCGCCCTTCATCGGCGCCGAAAACGCCGATGTGACCATCATCGGCTTCGTCGATTACAACTGCCCCTACTGCAAGAAGATGCAGCCGGAGATCGACGGCCTGCTGAAGGCGGACCCCAAGGTGCGCGTCCTGTACAAGGACTGGCCGATCTTCGGCGACGTCTCGGAGACCGCCGCCCGGACCGCCCTCGCCGCCAGTTACCAAGGCAAGTACGAGGCCGTCCATAACGCCTTCATGCTGTCGCCGTCGCGCATCGGCGACCAGGCGGACATCACGCGTCTGGTCCAGTCGGCCGGCGTGGACATGGCGCGCCTGAATCAGGACCTGGCCGATCACCGCGCAGACATCGACGCGGTGCTCGACCGAAACGGCCGAGAAGCGGCGGCCCTGGCCCTGCAGGGCACGCCCGCCTTTATCATCAACGGCAATCTGATCCCCGGCGGCATGCCCCAGGCGCAACTCGAAGCGGTGATCGGTCGTATCCGCTCCGGACAACCGCTGCGCTGAGACCGGCCATGACCACCTTGACCCTGCTCCAGCTGAACGACCTGCACGGCTATCTCGAGCCGCATCCCGAACTGGTGCGCACCGAAGGCGGCTGGCGGTTCGAACGGCTGGGCGGGGTCGCCCGCATCGCGCGCCTCTTCGAAGAGGCGCGCGCCGAAGGTCCATGCCTGACCCTGGACAACGGCGACACCTTCCATGGCACGCGGGTCGCCGTCGCCAGCCGGGGCGAGGCCTTGGTCCCGATCATGAACGCCCTGAAGATCGACGCCATGACGGCGCACTGGGAGTTCGCCTATGGCCCCGCGGGGTTCAAGGCGTTGGCGGCGCGACTGGATTATCCCGTCCTGGCCGCCAATGTCTTTCGCAAGGATGACGGCGCGCCGGTGTTCGACGGGCGATGGGTGTTCGAGCGCGGCGGTCTGAGGATCGGCGTGATGGGCCTGGCCTGCCCCATCGTCGACAAGACCATGCCCCCCGCCTTCTCCGAAGGCGTGCGGTTTGAAATGGGTGTGGCCGAAGCCCGCGAGCAACTGCACCAGCTCCGCGAGGAGAAGGTCGATCTGGTCGTCCTGCTGTCGCACCTCGGCTTTCCGCAGGATCTGAAGTTGGCCGCGGAAACACCGGGCATCGACGTGATCCTGAGCGGCCATACCCATAACCGCCTGCACGAGCCGGCCCGCGTCGGCGACACCCTGATCATCCAGTCCGGCTGCCACGGCGCCTATATCGGCCGGCTGGACCTCGAGATTGCAGAGGGCCGCGTGTCCCTGCGCCGCCATCGGCTCATAGCCGTGGACGCTGGCCCCCAAGACGATCAAGTCGCCGGCTTGGTGGAGACGGCCCTGGCGCCCGAGCGGGAGCGTCTGGCGCGCGTCGTCGGCCGCACGGCCATTCCCCTTCACCGCTACGCCATGGCGAGCGCGCCGATGGACGACGTCCTGCTGGCGGCGGCGGCGCAGGCAGCGGGCGTGGACATCGCCTTCTCGAACGGCTGGCGGTATGGCGCGCCCGTCGCGCCGGGTCCGGTCACTCTGGGCGACCTCTACAATATCGCGCCGATGAACCCGCCCATCTCGCGCACGACGCTGACCGGAGCCGAGTTGAAGGCGATGCTGGAAGAGAATCTTGAGCGCACCTTCGCCGCCGACCCGTATGAGCAGATGGGCGGCTACATCAAACGCTGCCGGGGCCTCACGGCCTTTGTGAAGCTGGAGAATCCCAAGGGGCAGCGCCTTGATCGCCTGCTGGTCGGGGACCGACCTTTCGAGCCGGAGGCGGACTATCCGGTGGCCTTCGTCACCGCCCAGGGCGTGCCCGAACATTACGGGCGGGACCGCCGGACGCTCGACATCGACACTGTGGGCGCGCTTGAATCCTGGTTCGCCGACCATACGCCCGGCGAGACCGATCTGCCCGCCAGCGTCCTCATCATATGAAGGAACACCTTATGGACTCCGTCGCCGCCCGCGACTTCTGGAATAGCCGCTATGACCGCCAGGACTATCTGTTCGGCAAGACGCCCAACGCCTTCCTGGCCGCTCAGATCGCGCGGCTCCAGCCCGGCATGACCGCTCTGGCGGTCGCCGACGGCGAGGGACGAAACGGCGTTTGGCTCGCCGAACAGGGCCTGACCGTCACGACCACGGACATCGCCCCGCGCGCGATCGAGAAGGCCCTCGCCCTGGCCGAGCGACGCAGGGTCACACTGGACGCCCAGGTGGCGGACCTCGAGACCTGGGCCTGGCCGCAGGATGCGTTCGACGTCGTGGTCGCCGTCTTCATTCAGTTCGCCCCGCCTCCCCTGCGCGACCGACTTTTCGAGCGTATGAAGGCGGCCGTGAAGCCTGGCGGCCTGTTCCTGCTGCAGGGCTATCGGCCGGAACAGATCGCCTATGGAACGGGCGGTCCGGGCCAGGTCGAGAACCTCTACACCGAGGCGCTGCTCCGCGACGCCTTCGCCGACTTCGACATCCTGCATCTGAAAAGCCACGACAGCGACGTCTCCGAAGGCGCCGGCCACAGCGGCCGGTCCGCCCTGATCGATCTCGTCGCCCGCCGTCCCTGACCCCCAGCGCCCGCACACCGGAACCGGCCATGAAAACCCTCCTCCTCGCCCTGTCCCTGGCCGCCTCCCTGGCGGCCTCCCCGAGCTTCGCTCAAGCTGTTTCAGGCTTCGGCGGCTTCAAGCCCCTGCCCGAGGCCGGCGAACAGCCGGATCCGTCGCGCGTCTATCGGGTCATCTTCGACGTGTCCCAGGGCGGTCCGGACGACAGGCCGCTGAAGGGACTGGATCGCGTTGCGCGGCTGGCGAATATGCTGGCGGCGGGCGGCGTGGACGCCGACCATCGTCAGATCGTCGTTGTGCTACACGGCGCCGCCACCCCTGCGGTCCTCTCCGACGCCGCCTGGGCCGCGCGCGGCAAGGGCGACGCCAACCCCAACAGCGCCCTGATCCGCAGCCTCATCGCCGCCGGCGTCCAGGTTCGGCTGTGCGGCCAGGCCATGGCCGGGAACGGCATCGCGCAAGCCGACCTCGAACCGGGCGTGAGCGTTGATCTCGCCGCCCTGATGACGGTCATCCACCTTCAACAGGCCGGATATGCCCTGGTTGTGAACTGACGTCTCGGCATAGGCGGAACCTTCACTGGCCATAAGAACTATTAGTTTGGATAAGTGTGTATGTAAGTGTTCAATGGGGCGTCTGAAGGAGACATCGACATGACCGGACTGCCCCGCCTCAACGAACCCGCCCCCGACTTTCACGCCCGCACCACGCACGGGGATCGCAGCCTGGCCGATTACCGCGGCAATTGGCTGATCCTCTTCTCCCACCCGTCGGACTTCACCCCGGTATGCACGACCGAGTTCATCGGCTTCGCCAAGCACGCGGATGAGTTCGCCGCTATGAACTGCGAGCTCCTGGGGCTCTCGATCGACAGCATCTTCTCGCACCTGGCCTGGACCCGGAACATCAAGGAGAAGTTCGGCGTCGAAATCCCCTTCCCCATCATCGAGGATCTGAAGATGGAGGTGGCCCAGGCCTACGGGATGATCCACCCCGGGGCGGCCGACACCTCGGCTGTCCGCGCCACCTTCCTGATCGATCCGGAAGGCAAGCTGCGCGCCATGGTCTACTATCCCATGAGCAATGGCCGCAGCATCGAAGAGTTCGTTCGGCTGCTCACCGCGCTCCAGGCGTCCGACGCCAACGGGGTCGCGACGCCTGAGAACTGGCGCCCTGGCCAACCGGCTATCGTCCCTCCGCCCAAGACCGCCGAGGCGGCCGAGGCTCGCGCTTCCGAGGGTTACGTCTACACCGACTGGTATTTCTCGACGCGCGACCTCCCCGACGCCCCGAAAGCCGCCTGATCGGACGCTGGCCGGACCGCGCAAGCGGTCCGGCCCTGTTCTTCGCAAACCAAACGGAGCCTTCATGCAGATCATCGACCACGGCGGAGCCCGCATCGCGGCGCTCCACGACAAGAAGACCGGCAGTTGGCAATATGTCGTCTCCGACCCGGTCAGCCGCAAATGCGCGATCATCGATCCGGTCTGGGATTTCGACGAGAAGGCGGCGGCGACCTCGACCCGCAACGCCGACGCCATCCTGGACTACGTGAAGGCTGAAGGCCTAACCGTCGAATGGCTGCTGGACACCCATCCCCACGCCGACCACTTCTCCGCCGCGCCCTACCTCAAAGAGAGACTGGGTGCGCCGACCGCCATCGGCGAGAAGGTCATCGGCGTCCAGAGGCTGTGGAAGGACATCTACGGCCTGGACGACGACTTCCCGACCGACGGTCGCCAGTGGGACCGTCTCTTCCAGGCCGGAGATACGTTTGCTGTCGGCGACCTGCAGGGGCGGGTCATCTTCTCCCCAGGCCACACCCTGGCGTCCATCACCTATGTGATCGGCGGCAACGCCTTCGTCCACGACACCTTGATGATGCCCTATGCCGGCACCTCGCGCGCCGACTTTCCGGGCGGCGATTCCAAGGCCCTCTACCGAAGCATCCAGGACATCCTGGCCCTGCCCGATGAGACCGGCATCTTCGTCGGCCACGACTACGGTCCCGATGGCCGCGAGCCCGCCTGCTTCAGCACCGTGAGAGAGCAGAAGGCGGACAACATCCATGTCGGCGGCGGACGCGGAGAGGCGGATTTCGTGCGGCTTCGCGACGGCCGGGATGCCACCCTTCCCCTGCCGAACCTGATGCTCTACGCGCTTCAGGTGAACATCCGCGGCGGGGTGCTGCCGCCACCCGCCGAGGACGGCCGCATCTATTTCAAGATCCCCGCCAATCACTTCGCCCCGCCCCAGGAGAACTCTTGATGCGTCCTTCCACCCTGGCCCTGGCCGCCCTTTTGAGCACGACGGCCCTGGCCGCCCACGCCCAGACGCCCGCCGATCCTCTTCATGTCTACGGTCCGGGCGGCCCCGCCCCCGCCATGCGCGAAGCGGCGAAGGCCTATGAAGCGCGCACCGGTCGCGCCGTGGCCGTCGTCGCCGGACCCACGCCCCAATGGCTGGACCAGGCCAAGGCGGACGGCGACCTGATCTTCTCCGGCTCCGAGACGATGATGACCGACTTCGTCAGCGCTCTGGAGGGCCGCATCCGCGCCGAGGCGGTCGAGCCGCTCTATCTGCGCACCGCCTCCATTCTCGTTCGCCCGGGAAATCCGAACGGCATCGGCGGCCTGGAAGATCTCTTCCAGCCGGGTCGCCGAGTCCTGGTCGTCAACGGCGCGGGCCAGAACGGCCTGTGGGAAGATATGGCCGGTCGCACCGGCGACATCGCCAAGGTGCGCGCCCTGCGTCGCAACATCGTCGTCTACGCCCGCAACAGCGCCGAGGCCCGACAAGCCTGGATCGACGGCCCGACGCTCGACGCCTGGATCATCTGGGGCATCTGGCAGGTCGCCAATCCGGACCTCGCTGATGTGGTCGAGGTCGAAGAGCCCTATCGCATCTACCGCGACGCCGGCGCCGTTGTGACCGAGACCGGCCGCCAGGACGCCGACGCCCAGCCGTTCCTTGAATTTTTGAAGTCCGACGAGGGAGCCGCCATCTTCGCGCGCTGGGGCTGGCGGACCGGCCAACCTTAAGCCTGCCTTAAGGTGAACCCCGCGGTGTCGGCGGCATGGCCAACCGTCGCTCCTTCACCCTGAACCGCCGACACCTGCTCGCGGCGGCCGCGGCGCCGCTCTGGCTCTCGACAACCGCGCGAGCCGCATCGGCGCCCGCCGCCTTGAACATCAGCGCCCTGACCGCAGCCTTCTACGCCGCCCGCGGCGGACGCCCGGCCTGGGCGGGGCCAGCGCGCCGGCAAGCCATGGACGCCCTGGCCCTGGCGGACCGCCACGGTCTATCAGCGCCCGACGGTCTGGCCCTAAGTGAAGCCGAACTGACCCAGGCCGTCCTGACCCTGGCCGAGGCGCTCGCCCATGGCCGGGTCGACCCGGCATCCGTCGAGACCCTTTGGGAGATGGGTCGCAACCAGGTCGATACGCCGCCGCTGCTGGCGACGGCGGTCGACGACGGAACGTTGGCCGAGACGATGGCGGGCCTCGCTCCCCAGGACCGCGGCTATCAGGGCTTGTGCGACGGCTTCCTTCGCTATCGCGCCATCGCCGACCGCGGCGGTTGGCCGCCCTTTGCCCTGGGCGCGACGATCGAACCGTTTGCGTCCGACCCCCGCCTTCCCGCCCTCCTGCCGCGCCTTCGGGTGGAAGGCGATCTCACCGACGCCGCCGCCGCGATGGTCGGCCCGTCTGGCGGTGACTACGGGTCGGTGCTGCAAGAGGCCGTTCGGGTGTTCCAGGTGCGCCACGGTCTGGAGGCGGACGCCCGCATCGGCCCGGCGACCCAGCGGGCGCTGTCGATTTCGGCCGAGGCCCGTGCTCGCCAGATCGCGCTCAATCTGGAACGCCGCCGTTGGCTAAAGAGAGACGTCGCCCCGGAGCGGATCGAGGTGAACACCGCCGCCTCCATCATGGTCTACTGGAAGGATGGTCGGCCCGTGCATTCGATGCGGGTCGTGACAGGTGACGCCGACAATGCGACGCCCAGCCTCGAACGGCCCTTCGCCTCGGTCGTCGCCAATCCGCCCTGGACGGTCCCGACCTCCATCGCCCAGCGCGAGATCCTGCCGCGCGGCGCCGCCTATATGCGGGCGAACAACATGACGATCCAGAACGGCATGGTGGTTCAGCGCGCCGGCCCGAACGCCGCCCTGGGCCAGGTCAAGTTCGAACTTCAGGACAGCTACGCCATCTTCCTGCACGACACCCCGTCGCGGGGTGCGTTCGACCAGAGCTTCCGCCATCTCAGTCACGGCTGCGTGCGGGTGCAGGACGCCGTCGGCTTCGCCCGCCTTCTGCTGGCGCCCGACCCCGAGAGGCTCGCCCGCTTCGATGCCGCGCTGGACAGCGGCCAGACCGTCCGTGTGGCGACCGGTCGGCCGATCGACGTACGTCTGCTGTATTGGACCGCCTTCCTGGACGGCCAGGGCCGCGTCGCCTTTCGCGATGACATCTATCGTCGCGACACCCGTCTGGCGGAGGCGTTGGGTATCGCCCTGCACCTGCCGCGGCCCGACGACCGGCGCGCCGATGCTGACGACGTCGGCCCCTGACGGTTATTCGGTCGTGCGGCCGTCGAAATGCTCGTGGTCGGCGGAGGCCTCTTCCACCGTGGCGTGAACCGTCCCGTCGAGATGCTCCGGCGGGCCATAGAGGGTGTAGAGCCGAAGCGGCTCGGACCCCGTGCTGACCACATTGTGCCGGGCGCCCTGAGGGACGATGACCCCGTCGTCCGCCTTCACGGCGTGACGAACGCCGTCGATCCAGATTTCGCCCTCGCCCGCCTCGATGCGGAAGAACTGGTCGCGGTCGTCGTGGACCTCTTCGCCGATCTCCTGACCGGGCGGAATGGCCATGAGGACGAGCTGCAGATTGTGGCCGGTGTAGAGAACGCGGCGAAAGTCTGTGTTCTCTTCCGTCAGACGTTCGATATTGTCGATGAAGCCCTTCACGAGAGTCTCCTGTGCGGGTTGGCCGTCAGCGACGTGCGACGGCGGTGATGCGCGCGAACTGAGCCGTGTCGCCGCGAGCCGGCGTCGATGGACGGGGCGCCGGGGCGGCGACGCGCGCGCCGACCGCCTTCGCATCGCCGCAGAAGATTTCGTACAGCATGCCCATCACCGCCTGGGCCCGTTCGTCGGCGATCGAGTAGAAGATCGAGCGCGACTGCCGACGCGTCTTGACCAGACCGTACTGGCGCAGCTCAGCCAGCTGCTGGGACAGCGCAGGCTGTTTGATGCCCAGGTCCGCCTCGAGCTGGCCCACCGACCGTTCCTCCTCGGCGATGTGGCACAGGATCAGCAGCCGGTTGGCGTTGGCCAGCTGGCGCAACAGCTCTGCGGCCTCCGGCGCCTTTTCCTTCAACCGCTCCATGGCGGCCGCTTGATCGTCGGTCATGCGCGGCGCTCGCGATAGTACCAGGGCGCATCGCCGTCACCGTCGGCGATGGCGGCGTCCAGGGTGGTGGCGGCCGGCTCCAGGAGAGCGTCGCCGGGCGTCCAGCCCGCCGGCGTGGAGGCCGCCTCGCGGTCCGAGGTCTGCAGGGCGGTCACGAGACGCAGCAGTTCATCAACCGAGCGGCCGATGTTCATCGGGTACCAGCTGATGGCGCGCACCACGCCTTCGGGATCGATCACGAAGGTGGCGCGCACCGTCGCGCTGTCGCTCGAGCCGGCGTCCACCATGCCGAAGGCGTGGCCGATGGCCATGGAGGGATCCTCGATGATCGGGAACGGCACCTTCACGCCGAAGCGGCGGTAAATGTCCTTCAGCCAGGCCAGGTGAGAATACAGACTGTCCACCGACAGGGCCATCAGATCGCAGTCGATCGCCGCGAAGACGTCGGCCTGCCGGGCCAGGGCCACGAACTCGCTAGTGCAGACCGGCGTGAAGTCCGCCGGATGCGAGAACAGCACCAGCCAGCGTCCACGGTAGTCGCTGAGGCGCTTTTCGCCCTGCGTCGTGCGCGCGCTGAAGTCCGGCGCCGTATCGTTGATGCGCAGGGCGCGCATTGCGGGGGGATAGACGGCTGGCCCGGTGTCGATCGTTTCCATAGCCGCAAGCTAAGCGCTTCCCACCGTTTCCGCTACATTAAAATACATACTTGCACGAACTATGAATGGGTATATGTGTTGAGTCACCGAAACGGAGACACGCCATGTCCTCGCCCATCCCCGATCCCGCCCGCGACCACGCCGCCGACATCGTGCGCGCCGCGCTGGGCGATCCTCGCCAGCGCCCTGTCGTCAGGTCATTCTTCGACGAGGCCACCTTCACCGTCAGCCATGTCGTGCGCGATCCCGGCTCCGACGTCTGCGCCATCATCGACAGCGTGCTCGACTACGATCCGGCGTCCGGCCGCACCGCCCACGCCTCGGCGGACGCCCTCATTGATTACGTGAAATCCGAAGGTCTCACGGTCCAGTGGCTGTTGGAGACCCACGCCCACGCCGATCACCTGTCGGCGGCGCCCTATCTCCAAGAAAAGCTCGGCGGTCAGCTGGCCATCGGCCATGAGATCCTCACCGTCCAGGCGGTCTTCGGCAAGATATTCAACGAAGGGACCGACTTCCGCCGCGACGGCAGCCAGTTCGACCATCTGTTCAACGACGGCGACCGGTTCGAGATCGGCGGGCTGAAGGCCACGGTGCTGCATGTGCCCGGCCACACCCCGGCCTGTCTGGCCTATGTCATCGGCGACGCTGTCTTTCCCGGCGACACCATGTTCATGCCCGACTACGGCACGGCGCGCTGCGACTTCCCCGGCGGCGACGCCGGGACCCTGTATCGCTCGATCCATCGCCTGACCTCCCTGCCGGACGAGGCGCGGGTCTTCCTGTGCCACGACTACAAGGCGCCTCCGGGCCGGACCGAGTTCGCCTGGGAGACCACCATCGGCGCCCAGCGCACCGGCAACATCCATATCCGCGACGGCGTCAGCGAGGACGAGTTCGTGGCCATGCGCACCCAGCGCGACGCCACCCTGCCCATGCCCAGGCTGATCCTGCCGTCAGTCCAGGTGAACATGAACGGCGGCCGCCCGCCCGAGCCCGAGGACAATGGGGTGCGCTACCTCAAGGTCCCGCTGAACGCGCTGTGAGGCGAGCCCCCCATGCCTGAACCCATTTCCTTCGTCTGGCCGCTGGCCGGCGGCCTGCTGGTCGGCCTGTCCGCCGGCCTTTATCTGCTGCTGAATGGGCGCGTGGCCGGGATCTCCGGCCTGACCGCCGCGGCGACCGGCCTGTCGAAAGGCGCGCCGCGCACCCTGGACCTGCTTTTCATCGCCGGCCTGCTGGGCGGCGCGGCCCTGGCCTCAGCGCTGATCCGCAGGCCCGAGGTGCAGATCACCTCGGACATCTGGCTGCTGGTGCTCGGCGGCCTGATCGTCGGTTTCGGCACCCGCTGGGGCTCGGGCTGCACCAGCGGCCACGGCGTCTGCGGCCTGGCCCGCCTGTCGCCCCGCTCCATCGTCGCCACCGGCGTCTTCATGGCCGTCGCGGCCCTGACCGTCTTCGTCACCCGCCACCTGTTGGGAGGCCTGGCATGAACCGGCTGATCGTCGCCGTCCTGTGCGGCCTGCTGTTCGGCGCCGGCATGGTGGTGTCCGACATGATCAACCCGGCCCGCGTCCTGGCCTTCCTGGATGTGACGGGCGCCTGGGACCCCTCGCTGGCCTTCGTCATGGGCGGGGCGCTGATCCCCTCCGCCATCGCCTATCTGATCCGCCGGCGCATGGAGACGCCGGTCGCGGCCGAGACCTTCCATGTGCCTGAGAGCCGCACCATCGACACCCCTCTGGTCGGCGGGGCCGTCCTGTTCGGCCTGGGGTGGGGGCTGGTCGGTCTGTGCCCCGGCCCGGCGCTGGCGGCCCTGACGACCGGCGCCTGGCAGGCCTTCGTCTTCGTCGGCGCCCTCGTGGCCGGCATGGCGCTGTTCCGCCTGACGCTCGACCGAAACGCCTGAACCAGAAAAGACCCTAGGGAGACAAAGCCATGGATATCCGCCCCCTGGACGAGGCCCTATCCGCCTCGCCCCAGATCGCCCCGGAAGACCTGCCCGCCATCGCGGCCCAGGGTTTCCGGTCGGTGATCTCCAGCCGACCCGACGGCGAGGAGCCCGGCCAGCCCAGCGCCGAGGCTCTGCGCCAGGCCGCCAAGGCCGCCGGCCTCGCCTTCGCCCACGTTCCCGTGGTCGGCGGCGCCATCTCCGACCAGGACGTGGCGGACTTCCGCGAGGCTCTGGCTGACCTGCCCCAGCCCGTGTTCGGTTTCTGCCGCACCGGCACGCGCACGACCACCCTGTGGGCGCTCACGAACGCCGGCTCGGAGAGCCCCGATCATCTGATCGCCCGCGCCAAGAGCGCCGGCTACGACCTCGGCGCCCTGCGTCCCCGTCTTGAAGGAGCCGCGTCATGAGCGCCCAATACGCCCTCCTGGATTCCTGCGATGTCCTGATCGTCGGCGGCGGATCCGCCGGCATCGCCACGGCCGCCAGCCTCCTGCGCCGCCGCCCAGGCCTCGATGTTCGCATCGTGGAGCCGTCCGAACATCACTACTATCAGCCCGGCTGGACCATGGTCGGCGCCGGCGTCTTCACGCCCGAGCGGACCCAGCGCCGCACCGAGGACCTGATCCCCCAAGGCGCCCAGTGGGTGCGTGGCGCGGTCGCGGCCTTCGACCCCATCCATGATCGCGTCGAACTGACCGACGGCCGCTGGATCGGCTATCGGATGCTGGTCGCGGCGCCGGGGCTGAAGCTGGACTGGGCGGCCATCCCTGGCCTGGCCGAAACCCTGGGACGCAACAACGTCACCTCCAACTACGGCTACGAGACTGCGCCCTACACCTGGAAGCTGGTGCAGGCGATGCGCAGCGGCCGGGCGATCTTCACCCAGCCGCCCATGCCGATCAAATGCGCCGGCGCCCCGCAAAAGGCCATGTATCTGTCAGCCGACCACTGGCGCGACAACGGCCGCAACGACATCGAGATCGAATTCCACAACGCCGGCCCGGTGTTGTTCGGGGTCAAGGACTACGTCCCGGCGCTGATGGAATATGTCCGCAAATACCGCATCGACCTGAACTTCGGGTCGAAACTCGTCGCGGTGGACGGCCCGGCGCGGATCGCGACCTTCGCCGTGACGGGTGCGGACGGCGAAGTGCGCCAGGCGCGGCGCGAGTTCGACTTCCTGCACGTCTGCCCGCCGCAGACCGCGCCGGACTTCATTCGCGAAAGCCCGCTGGCCGCCGAAAGCGGCTGGATCGAGGTGGACGACGCCACCTTGCGCCACAAGCGGTTCGAAAACGTCTTCGGCCTGGGCGACGCCTGCTCGGCGCCCAACGCCAAGACCGCTGCGGCCGCCCGCAAACAGGCGCCCGTCGTGGCCGAGAACATCCTGTCGCTGCTGGACGGCCAGCCGATGCGGGCGGTCTATGACGGCTATGGCTCATGCCCGCTCACGGTCGAGCGCGGCAAGATCGTCCTGGCCGAGTTCGGCTATGGCGGCAAACTTCTGCCAAGCTTCCCGAAATGGATGCTCGACGGCACGAAGCCGACCCGTCTGGCTTGGCACCTGAAGGCTCAGGCCCTGCCCGAGATTTATTGGCTGGGCATGCTGAAGGGCCGCGAATGGCTGGCCAGTCCCGAGCACGTCGAGCCCGCGATCCAACCTCGTCCCGCCGTCGCCTGAGCCGGATCATGGACCTGTCCCCGCTGCAGTACGGCCTCGGCGCCGGCGCCGGCTCGCTGGTCGGCTTCACCCTCGGCCTGGTCGGCGGTGGCGGGTCCATCCTGGCCGTGCCGCTGATCGTCTATCTTGTGGGGGTCAAGGATCCGCATCTGGCGATCGGCACCAGCGCCTTCGCCGTCGCGGCCAACGCCTTCGCCAATCTGCTCAACCACGCGCGCCACGGCACGGTGAAATGGAAGATCGCCGGCCTGTTCGCCTTGGCCGGCGTCTTCGGCGCCTTTCTCGGCTCCAGCCTGGGCAAGGCGGTTGACGGTCAGAAGCTGCTGGCTCTGTTCGCCGCGCTGATGCTGGTGGTCGGGGTGCTGATGCTGAGAGGCCGCTCGGCCTCGGGGGACCCCGACGTGGTGCTAACGCCGGGCAATGCGCCGAAGCTCGTGGGAGCCGGCGCCCTGACAGGGATCATGTCCGGCTTCTTCGGCATCGGCGGCGGCTTCCTGATCGTCCCTGGCCTGATGGTCTCGACCCGCATGCCCATCTACTATGCGGTCGGCTCGTCGCTGGTCGGCGTGACGGCCTTCGGCCTGACGACGGCCTTCAACTACGCCCTGGACGGCTGGGTCGACTGGCCACTGGCGGCCGTCTTCATCGGCGGCGGGGTGTTGGGCGGTCTGGTCGGCGCACGGCTGGCCAAGGCCCTGTCAGGACAAAAAGGCCTATTGAACACAGTGTTCGCCGGGCTGATCTTCGTCGTCGCCTTCTATATGCTTTACCGCAGCGCCGGCGCGCTCGGCCTGATCGGGTGAGACCACACCATGGAACTTGACGCCCTGATCCTGGCGCGGATGCAGTTCGCCTTCACCGTCGCCTTCCATATCGTCTTCCCCGCCTTCTCCATTGGCCTCGCCAGCTATCTGGCCGTGCTGGAGGCCCTGTGGCTGAAGACGGGGCGAGACCTCTATCTGAACCTGTTCAAATACTGGCTGAAGATCTTCGCCGTGGCCTTCGGCATGGGCGTCGTTTCGGGTTTGGTCATGTCCTACCAGTTCGGCACCAACTGGTCGGTCTTCTCCGACAAGGCCGGACCGGTCATCGGCCCCTTGATGGCCTATGAGGTGCTCAGCGCCTTCTTCCTGGAGGCGGGTTTCCTGGGCGTCATGCTGTTCGGCCTGAACCGCGTCGGCAAGAAGCTGCACTTCCTGGCCACCCTGATGGTCGCGATCGGCACCTTCGCCTCGGCCTTCTGGATCCTGTCGGTCAACAGCTGGATGCAGACCCCGCAAGGCTACGCCATCAACGAGGTCGGCCAGTTCGTACCGGCCGACTGGTTCAAGATCGTCTTCAATCCCTCCTTCCCCTATCGCCTCGCCCACATGCTGCTGGCGGCCTATCTGACCACCGGCCTGGTGGTCGGCGCGGTCGGGGCCTGGCACCTGATGAAGGAGCGGACGAACAAGGGGGCGCGCAAGATGTTCGCCATGGCCATGGGCATGATCCTGGTCGCCGCCCCGGTCCAGATCTTCATCGGCGACATGCACGGGTTGAACACCCTGGAGCATCAGCCCGCCAAGGTCATGGCGATGGAAGGCCATTTCGAAAGCCACCCGGACGGGGCGCCGCTGATCCTGTTCGGCATTCCTGACCGCGAGGCGGCCACCGTCCACGGCGCGGTCGAGATCCCCAAGCTGTCGTCCCTGATCCTGAAGCACGATCCGAACGCGCCCCTGGCCGGTCTGGACACCATCGCCCGCGCCGACTGGCCGCCGGTCGAGATCGTCTTCTGGTCCTTCCGCGTCATGGTCGGCCTGGGCATGGCCATGCTGCTGCTGGGGCTCTGGGGGCTTTATGCTCGCCTGCGCAAACGCCTCTACGATGCGCCCTGGCTGCACCGCTTCGCCCTGATCATGGGGCCGATGGGCTTCGTCGCCGTGCTGGCGGGCTGGATCACCACCGAGGTCGGCCGTCAGCCCTGGACCGTCTATGGGCTGCTCCGCACCGCCGACAGCGCGGCGCCCCTGGCGGCGCCCGCCGTCGCAACCTCCCTGGCCGCCTTCGCTGTGGTCTATTTCACCGTCTTTGGCGCCGGGGTCTTCTACATCCTGCGTCTGATGAGCCATGCGCCGCACCGGGACGAGCCGGGCGTGGCGGAAACCCCGATCCGCACGGCGGGCATCACCCCCGCCCCCGCCATCGACCCGGACCGCCCCATCCCGACCGGCGAGGAGACCGATCATGAGCGTTGATCTGACCCTGGTCTGGGCCGGCCTGCTGGCCTTCGCCGTCTTCGCCTATATCGTCATGGACGGGTTCGACCTGGGCGTCGGCATCCTGTTCCCGACGCTGAAGGCCGGGGACCAGCGCGACAAGGCGATGAACTCGATCGCCCCGGTGTGGGACGGCAATGAGACCTGGCTGATCCTGGGCGGCGGCGGCCTGTTCGCCGCCTTTCCCCTCGCCTACGCCGTGTTGATGCCGGCGGTCTATACGCCGATCATCGCCATGTTGCTGGGCCTGGTCTTCCGGGGCGTGGCGTTCGAATACCGCTGGCGCACGGTGCGGGCCAAGCCCGTCTGGGACGTCGCCTTCTTCGGCGGCTCCCTGCTGGCCGCCTTCTCCCAGGGCGTCACCCTGGGGGCCATCCTGCAGGGGGTCGAGGTGTCGGGCCGCGCCTATGGCGGCGGCTGGTGGGACTGGCTCAGCCCCTTCAGCCTGCTGACCGGCGCCGCCGTCGTCGTCGGCTACGCCCTTCTGGGGGCCACCTGGCTGAACATGAAGACGGAAGGCGCGCTCCAGACCCACGCCCGCGCGCAAGCCTGGAAACTGGGTCCGGCGACCCTGCTGATGATCGGCGCGGTCAGCCTGGCCACCCCCTTCCTCGACGGCGAATACGCCCGGCGCTGGTTCGACTGGCCCGGCGTGCTTCTGACGGCCCAGGTGCCGTTGCTCGTTCTGATCGTCGCGGCCGCCTTCTTCTGGACCATGCGTCAGAAGCGCGAAGTCTGGCCCTTCCTGCTGTCGCTGGGCCTGTTCGCCGTCACCTTCGCGGGTCTGGGCGTCAGCGTCTTCCCCTACGCCGTGCCCGACGAGATCACCCTCTGGCAGGCCGCCGCCCCGGCCTCCAGCCAGCTGTTCATGCTGGTCGGCGCCCTGATCCTGATCCCGATCATCCTGGCCTACACCGCCTATGCCTACTGGGTGTTCCGGGGCAAGGTCGGCGACGACGGTTACCACTGATGCGTCGCGACTCCAGAAACGGGCTCCGGCAGGGCCTTTGGTTCGTCGCCCTCTGGGTGCTGGGCGTGGGTGTCCTGGGCGTGATCGCCTATCTGCTGCGCGGCGTTCTCAAGCTGGCCGGCGGGTGACGCCGCAGGCGCCGAACCGCTGGCCCTGGCCGCCGCTCATCACGGGCGGCGCCGTCCTTGTCGCGCTCATCACGGCGCGTCTATGGACTCCGCCCGCCCTCTTCCCCGGCGCCTTCGCCGCCGGCGGCCTCCTAGTCGGGCTCGCCCTTGGTCTGGACCTCTGGGCCATGCTGGAGATGCGGCGGCGGCGCGCCAACATCTTGCCGCACCGGGCGGCGACCGCTCTGGTCACGACCGGTCCGTTCGCCTGGAGCCGCAACCCGATCTATCTCGCGAACGGGCTGCTTCTGCTCGGCCTCGGGGGCCTGTTCGACAACGCCTGGTTCTTCGTGGCCGCCCCCGTCGCCGCCTTCGCCACCGACCGTCTCGCCATCCGGCGCGAGGAACGACACCTGGCGGCCCTCTTCGGCGCGGCGTGGTCCGTGTACGTGGGCCGGGTGCGCCGCTGGCTGGGCCGGCGGATGACGTCGTGATCCCCTTTCGCCCGGCCCACAGACGCCTCCCTATCCCGTCGCTTCGTCACTACCGTGAGGTTACGGGGCGCGGCATGTGAACCAAGCAGCTATGCTCCGCTCATTACTCCGCAATCATCTCGTCAGGGGGCGCCTTATGACTGCCCCTCACTCCCACTCGATTACACAAATTACCCCAAGCCGCTGATCGGCTTGGGGTTTTTTCCCGCATATCGGTCGCCGGACCGATTGAATAACCGACAAACGGGAAGTATTCTGAAAACATTCAGAAAATTCTAAGCAATAACATTTGCGTGAATTCGTCATCTTTTGCGGTCTATCGGACTTTCTGAGCACCGAGATGCAATGCAACGAGTTCGATTCGCCTTGCCACTTTGCACCATCACTCGGACGTACACTGTATCTCATGCGCATGTTCGTCGTCGAGCTTACCGGCTCGATCGTATGGCGATAGCGACAAGCGTCGTCGATGCCTGTCATGCCGCGCTCGACGACCGGAATGCAAACGCCGCACTGGCTTTGCGGCCGACGGCGTCCTGATTTTCGACGACGGCGGGACTGGCCGATCGGTCTTTCGCCACGAGGACGACAGATGGCGGATTACGCACATCCGTTGGTCCTCGGACGCGGTGCCCTGATCTCGCGATCAGGCGGCGGGAGTCGCTGACGCTCCCTTCTGGGCGAGCCAGGCGTCGATCAGGGTGATTTCGCGCTCCTGCGCCGTGATCACCTCCTTGGCCAGGTTCCGCGCTTGGGCGTCCTTGCCTTGCGCGAGCTCCACACGGGCCATCGAGACGGCGGCGACGTGGTGACCTCGCATCTGCTTCATGAAGTCGATGTCCGCGTCCCCGGTGAAGGCGGGCATCGCCTCCATCATCGTGTTCATCGAGGCCTTGTAGCCTTGGGTGGCGACGGAGTCGCCGGGCGCAGGCGCAGCCATGCCGCCCTCCGCCGCTGCGGGGGCCTCAGGCGCGGCTACGGCGGGCTCTTCGGCTTGCGGGGAACAGGCCGTAGCCAAGGCGCAGGCGGCGAGGACGAGGCTGATGCGTTTCATGACGGCTCCTTGGGATCCCGACGTTAGCGACCAGGAGGGCCCATTCGTTCCGCCAACTCTACCGTCCGGCCCGCGCCAAGAGCTCGATCAGCTCGCCGGCCTTTGCCTTGCGATCCTCGGGATCGTCGCCGGTCATAGCGCCCATGACGCAGTGGTCGAGGTGATCCCGTAGCACTTCGGTCTCCACGCGATGGAGCGCGGCTCGAACGGCCTGAAGTTGGGTCAGCAAGTCGACGCAATACCGGTCATCTTCAACCATGCGGGAGATTCCCCGCACCTGGCCTTCGATCCGGCTGAGCCTGTTGAGGACTTTGGGTTTCGTGTCGGTTTGCATGCGGCCTGTCCTCCTGAGCACCCCCATATACCCCAGACGGGTATCTTGCGATATACCCCCCATGGGTATATGTTAGCTCTTCGGTCAGCCGGAGAGAGCGACATGTCCACGCATCCTCACAATCACGCCTCGGGTCACGCCTGCTGCGGGGCGAAGGCCTCGGATGGCGCGGCAACGGTCAAGGATCCCGTCTGCGGCATGTCGGTCGATCCGACGGCCACCGCTCACCGAGCCAGTCATGACGGTCAGGACTATTTCTTCTGCTCGGCGGGGTGCCGGACCAAATTCATCGGCGATCCGATGCGTTACCTGAACCCTCCCCTGGAGGCCGAGCCGGCCGTTCCCGGCGCCATCTACACCTGCCCGATGCACCCCGAGATCCGGCAGGAAGGCCCAGGCTCCTGCCCGATCTGCGGCATGGCGCTTGAGCCGGAGACGGTCACGGCGGAGGCCCCGCCCAACCACGAGCTGATCGACTTCACCAGACGCTTCTGGGTCGGTCTGGTCCTGACCCTGCCGGTCTTCGCCCTGGAAATGGGCGGACACCTGGCCAATCTCCACATGTTCATCCCGGGCCAGATGTCGAACTGGATCCAGTTCGCTTTGGCGACCCCCGTGGTTCTCTGGTGCGGCTGGCCCTTCTTCGAGCGCGGCTGGACATCGCTGCGCACCCGGCGGCTGAATATGTTCACCCTGATCGCCATGGGGGTCGGCGTGGCATGGCTTTACAGCGTCGTGGCCGTCGTCGCGCCAACCCTGTTCCCGCCCGCCTTCCTGAAGGCCGACGGCAGTGCGCCGGTGTATTTCGAGGCGGCGGCGGTCATCACCGTGCTGGTCCTCGTCGGGCAGATTCTGGAACTGCGCGCCCGCGAACAGACGTCGGGCGCGATCCGCGCCCTGCTGGACCTCACGCCCAAGACCGCGCGCCGAATCCGGGCGGACGGCGTCGATGAAGATGTCTCGCTTGACCAGATCGCCGTCAGCGACCGCCTGCGGGTAAGGCCCGGAGAGAAGATCCCGGTCGATGGCGAACTCCTGGAGGGTCGGGTCGCTGTCGACGAATCCATGGTGACCGGCGAGTCCATGCCGGTGACCAAGGATGTCGGCGACCGCGTCGTGGCCGGCGCGCTCAACAAGACCGGATCCTTCATCATGCGCGCCGACAAGGTGGGCGCCGACACCCTGCTGGCGCAGATCGTCCAGATGGTGGCCCAGGCCCAGCGCAGTCGCGCCCCGATCCAGCGGCTGGCCGATACGGTCTCCGGATGGTTCGTTCCCACCGTGATCGCGATCGCCCTGCTCGCCGCCGTCGTCTGGGGCCTGGTCGGTCCCGAGCCCCGTTTGTCCTACGCCCTGGTCGCCGCCGTTTCGGTGCTCATCATCGCCTGTCCCTGTGCGTTGGGTCTGGCGACGCCGATCTCGATCATGGTCGGGGTGGGACGTGGCGCCCACGCCGGCGTCCTGATCAAGAACGCCGAGGCGCTCGAACGCTTCGAGAAGGTCGACACTCTCGTTCTGGACAAGACCGGCACCCTGACGGAGGGCCGTCCGTCGGTGACGGCGATCCTGCCCGCCCTCGGCTTCGTGGAAGCGGACATCCTGCGTCTTTCGGCCAGCCTCGAGCGGGGCAGCGAACATCCGTTGGCCGACGCAATCGTCCGGGCAGCCAAGGACCGGGACATCCCCCTTACCGAGGCCGCGGACTTCGACAGCCCGGTCGGTCGCGGCGTTCGCGGGACGATTGAGGGCCGCCAGGTCGCCCTGGGCAACACCCGTTTTCTCGGCGAGCTTTCGATCGACGTCTCCGCGCTGGAGCCGAAGGCGGAGGCCCTTCGCCACGACGGCGCCACCGCCATATTCGTGGCGATCGACGGAAAGGCGGCCGGGGTCATCGGCATCGCCGATCCCATCAAGGCCACCACGCCGGCTGCGATCCTCGCGCTGAAAGCGGCCGGTCTGCGGCTGGTGATGATGACCGGGGACAACCGGACGACGGCCGAAGCGGTCGCGCGGCGCCTCGGCATCGACGAAGTCCAGGCGGAGGTTTTGCCGCAGGACAAGGCGTCTGTGGTTCAACAGCTTCGTTCGCAGGGTCGGATCGTCGCCATGGCGGGGGATGGCGTCAACGATGCCCCTGCCCTCGCCGCAGCCGATGTCGGCGTCGCCATGGGGGCGGGTTCGGACGTCGCCATCGAAAGCGCCGGCGTCACCCTGCTGGGCGGAGATCTGCAAGGCATCGTGCGCGCACGGCGTCTGTCCCGCGCGGTGATGGGCAACATCCGCCAAAACCTCGTTTTCGCCTTCGGCTACAACGCCCTTGGCATCCCCGTGGCGGCTGGCCTGCTTTATCCCGTCTTCGGCTGGCTTCTCTCGCCTGCCCTTGCGGCGCTCGCAATGGCGCTCTCCTCGGTCAGCGTCATCGGCAATGCGCTGAGACTGCGCGCGGTGAGGCTTTAGCCAGGATAGGCAATCAACAGTCCGCCCACCCACCCAAGGGAGGAACCGGCTGTGACGGGCCGGATTGATTCAGACGCTGACCGCAGTCTCCAGGCTTTCGCAGCGGCAGGCGAAGACGAACTGAAATTTCTGAAGAGGATACGGACGATGTCTCATCAACAGATGGACCACGGCGGGCAAGGCAACGCTCGTGGACTCGGCCCTTATCGGAGCCTGTACCTCGAGTTGGCGCTCGATTTCGTCATCATGTACCTGGTCATGTACACGATGATCGCCACGCTCGGTCACTTCTATCTCAACCTGAACAACGTCTACATGACCCTGATGATGGTCGCGCCGATGGCGGTACTGATGCTCGTCTTCATGCGGTCCATGTACCCGTCGCGCAAAACGAACCTGGCCATCGGCGCGGTCGCGGCCGTGATCTTCCTCGGCAGCTTCATCGGCATGCGCACCCAGGCGTTCGTTGGCGACGACGAATTCCTTCGATCGATGATCCCGCACCATTCCGGGGCCGTGTTGATGTGCGAGCAAGCCTCCCTGACCGATCCGGAGATCATCGCCCTGTGCAACGGCATCGTGCGTGGTCAACAGGAGGAGATCGCCCAGATGCAGGCGCTCCTCGAGAAGCGTCGCCGCTGACCCCGGCGTGCGGGGGTAGGACTCAGCCGCCGCCCGCTTCCTCTTCATGAGGGACGCGGTCGTGTGGCGCGTAGAGAAGCAGAAGGCCGGGACCGGCCGAACGTCTGGAGACTGAGTATGCGTTACTTCAACCCTGCGCCCTTCATCGCCGTCGCGGCGGTCGTGGCCTTCGCCGCCGGACCGGCGGCGGCCCACGCTCGCCTGGTCAGCGCCACCCCGGCACCCGACTCCACCGTGGCCGCCACCCGGACGCTGACCCTGACCTTCAGCGAACGCAGCGTTCCCGCCTTTTCCGGCTTCGACGTCGTCAATGCGGCGGGGGAGAAGATCGCGATCCGCACCTCGGCCGCCGAGGACGGCAGGACCCTCACGGGCGCGCTGGCTCGCCCGCTGGCCGCCGGCGCCTACCGTGTCGACTGGCGTATCGCGTCGAGCGACGGCCACCGCATGACGGGATCCTACACCTTCACGGTGCGCTGACGCCGTGCTGGAAGTCGCGGTCATCGCGCTTCGCTGGCTTCAATACGGCGGCGGCGTCGTCCTTCTCGGCGCGCCGCTGTTCCTTCTCTACAGCTTCAAAGACGCCGACGCGCCGAACCTGGAATGGTCGCGACCGACATTGCGCCTCGCCGCGATCATCGTCGCGCTCGGCTCGCTCGCCGCCCTGGTGGCCCAGACGGCCGTCATGGCGGGGTCGCTGGGCGAAGCCGTCAAACCCGCGTCCCTGTCCTTCATGGTCACCGGCACGGCCCTGGGCATGGCGATGGTCGTGCGGGCCGCCGCCGCCTTGCTTGGGCTTGTCGCCTTGGTGGCCCTGAAACCCGGTCGCGCGCTCTGGAGCGTGACGACCGCCTTGGGTCTGATCGTGGCCGCCAGCTTCGCGTGGACGGGTCACGGCGCGGCCACCGAGGGCCCTGGCGGGCCCATCCATCTTGTCGCCAACATCATTCACGCGGTGGCAGCGGCCTTGTGGCTGGGCGCCCTGGCGGCGTTGACGGCCCTGCTTCTGCGCCGAGCCGGTCCGGACGACCTTGCAATCCATCGCGCCCTGCATGGCTTCGCCGGCCTTGGAACGCTCGCGGTCCTGGTGCTGGTGCTGACCGGTCTCGTGAACAGCTGGTTCCTGATCGGTCCCGAGCGCGTGGCGTCGATCGCGGGCAACCTCTACGGCCAGCTGCTGGTCGCCAAGCTCGTCCTCTTCAGCTTGATGCTTGCGCTGGCGGCGAGCAACCGGTTCCGGCTGACGCCGACACTGGGCTCTGCGCTGGAGACGGGCCAACTCTCCGTCGCCGCCATAAGCGCGCTCCGGCGCAGCCTGTTGGTCGAAACGGGTCTGGGACTCGCCCTGATCGGCGTCGTGGCGGTCATGGGAACCCTGCCGCCCGCGGCGTCTCTGTAGGCTCGATTGCGATGATCAAAATGAGCTCGTCGTTCCGCCGACCGTTGAAGTATGATCAGACAATGCCGTTCCTGCGTCATGACCTCGTCCGACTGACGACCGCGCTGCTCGCGGCATTTGCCGTGCTGTTCGTGTCCACCGCTTCGATCGCCTGCGAAGCTCCGGTCGATCAGGATATGGCGTCCATGTCGATGAGCGGCGACGGCGCCCCGTGCGAGCCGAAGACCGTCAGGATCTCGTGCCATAAGGCGTGCCTGGCCATCTGCCAGGGCCTCGTCCCCCAGAGCGGCGAACCCACCCCTGCACGGGTCTATGCATCCGTCCGCTATCCATCCCTTGATACGCGGCATGCCGATTTCACCGCGGAGGCGGACGACCCGCCCCCGCGACGCTGATCCTGTTGAAGAAGACCGAACTCATTCAATCAAACAGAGATCAAAACCATGAAACGCACGCTCACCATCGCAGCCCTGGTGCTGCTGGCTTCCGGTTCAGCCGCCTTCGCGGCCGCGCCGGACGCCGTGGCGCAGGCCGTATGCGCTTGCTGCGACGCTATCGCAGCCTGCGCGGAAGCCTGCGCCTGCTGCTGATCTTATGATCGGGGACGCCCGCCCGCGACGGCGGGCGTCTTCTCGATGTTCCTCACCGACGTCGCAGGGCAGGCGACCCGCTGCCGCGGGCCTGAGCGTCAGCCGGGCGCGCGCGACGACCAGTGAATGTGGTGGATGCGCCAGCCGTCGGCATGGCGTTTGAGCACCATCGTTTCCGTCGTCAGGCGGTCTACGGCGCGGCCGTTGAATTGGCCCGTGGTGCGGCCTTCGCTGGCGATCCAGGCGATGTCCCCGTCGGCCCATCCCGATCTGCGCGTCACCGTCGCTTCAGAGGCGGCGGCGAAGGCGGCGTCCGAGCCCAGGTGATGGGACGCATACTCGTCGCGTGATCGCTCCGCGCCACCCTCCTCGAAGATCATCACATCCGGCGCCATCAGGGCCAAGGCGCCGGCCGTGTCGCCGGCCTTCAGGGCGACGTGAAAGGCGTCGACGGCCTTCGCCGCGTCCGCAGCTTCCGCGGCGACCGAGCCGGCGGCCTGGGCATGCCCGTGGGCGTGGTCCTGGGCGAAGACGGGGGTTGCCGAAAGCACGGCGAGCGACAGGACGAGGGCGAGAGAGGTGCGGGACATGGCGAACTCCGGACTGTGGGTGATCTGAACGGGCTGAGCGCGATCTGCGTCAGGCCGGCGGGTTGTGGCGGGCGAACACGCGGGTCGCGCCCGAGCGAAGCACCAGCAGGGTGTCGTAGGGCTCCTTGTGCCCCTGCGGCGTCTCCATGCCGGGCGAACCGAGCGGCATGCCCGGGACCGCGACGCCCACCGCTGCCGGTCTCTCGGTCAGCAGTCGAATGACGTCCGGGGCCGGCACATGACCCTCGACCAGATAACCCTCGATCAGACCGGTATGACAGGAGGCGAGCGCGTCCGGCATGCCGCGGCTGCTCCGGACCGATTGAAGGCTGGGAAGGACGGTGATGGTGGTGGTGAAGCCCGCCTGGCGCATGTGCGCGATCCAGGCGTCGCAGCAGGCGCAGGTGGGCGTCTTGAAGACCGTGAGGTTTCTGGACGGACGGGTCTGGGCGCAGGCGGACCCGCCCATGCCGATGAAGACGGCCGCGCCCATGAGTAGACGACGGTTCAGATTGGCGGGTTTCAAAAGGGTTCTCCCTGATCGCTGTGGACGGATCGCTGCGCCTCGACAGGGTCGGCGCGCTGCGGCGCCAGCCGCGCCCGCAACCACCGTCGGCCAGGCTGCTCGACGAAGACATGGATGGCGGCCGCGGCGGCGAGCGTCAACACAAGCATGGCGGCCAGTTCGACCAGGCCCATTCGATAGTCGGCGCCCCAGCCGGAGAACGCCTGCGCCGCATTGCGCCACACCATCAGGATGGGGATGTGGACGAGATAGAGGGCGAACGACGCTTCGCCGGCGAACAGAAGGACGGGGTGAGACAGGAAGGTCCGGACCGGAGCCTTGGCCAACAGGGCGAGCGACAGGATGAAGGAACCGGCCGCCGCCACGATGACCCGGTCGTCGGCGCCGATCTGCATGAGCGTCAGCAGCAGGGTCGTGGCGACCAGGGCGCCCATGAGGGACATTCGCGGCGAAGGCGTCCAGCGCTGACCGAGATAGTAGAGGCCAATGCCGTAGAGGAATTCGGGAATGATGCGCAGGATCCCGAGGCTGTCCTCGGCGCGAGGCAGCATCCGGCCGAACCAGGCGCGGTAGAAGGCGTCCAAAGCGACGAAAAACAGCATGGCGAGTGCAATCAGGACCCACGGCCTGGCCCGCAGCCGGAGCGCGAGGGCGGCATAGGCGGGGAAGGCCAGATAGGCGAACCACTCCGCCGACAGCGACCAGGCCGGTCCGTTCCAGAGCGCCATGCTCTCGCGCGGGAACCACGCCTGTACGAGCAGAAGGGTGCCCGCGAAGTCGACGGGATTAAACCGGCCAGGCTCCAGCCCGACGCCGAACACCGGCGCGATCAGCACCAGCCCAAGCATGGCCAGGAGGATGAACAGGTGAGCCGGATAGATCCGGGCCAGGCGCGCCGCCAGGAATCGACCGTAGTTCGGGGCCCGGTCTCCCTGCAGGTAGACGTGGGTCAGGATGAAGCCCGACAGGATGAAGAAGACATCCACGCCCAGGCGCGCGCGGTTCAACAAGCCCGCGCTCTCCGCCGGGAGCGTCCAGTAGAGCTGGAAGTGGAACAGCACGACGCCGAGGGCGAGAAAGAACCTCACGCCCGTGAGCGGATCGAGCACGTCGGGGAATGGAACCCGCGTGGGCCCTGCTCTGTCGCTCACGTCTTTTCCCCGGACGACAGGGCGCGTCCCGGTCGTTCTCTGGTATCTACGCGGGCGACGGCTCGTCCCCTCGTGAGGGGACCGGAAGGCCGGCGCGTATGGCAGATGGGGCGTGACGCAGGTGCTCAATGACCGACGACATGAATGAACTGATCGCAGCGGTCGGGCCGGGCGACGCCGGCCGGCTGGTCGGAATGGAAGACGCGGTCTGGGTGCGGATCGGCGAACGCAAGGAGCGCGCCCGCATGGGTCAGGTCCGGGTCGCGGCCGTTGCATTCGCGCTGGTGATCGGCGTTGCGAACGGAGGGCTGATGCTCATGGCTCCGCGGCCGGAGCCGTCCGAGATGCGGATTTTCACCGTCTCGGCGGGCTTGTCGCCTCTCTCCGGCCTGGACGTTCGGGGATGAGGGCCGCCTGGAAGTCGATCGTTATCACGGCCATCCTGGCCGCGCTGGCCAGCGGCGCGGCGACCTGGGCGAGCGCGACCTGGGTCATGCGGGAGCGGCAGCCGCCAAGCCTGCACAGCGTCGTCCATGAGAAACTCGACCTGAGCCCTGAGCAGGATCGACGGCTCGATGTGGTCGAAGCCCGGTTCGCCGCTCAGCGGCCGGCGCTCGAAGCGGAAGTGCGCGCGGCCAATCGCGAACTGGCGGCCGCCATCGCCGCCAGTGACGGCGACACGCCCCAGGTCCAGGCCGCGGTCGATCATTTCCACGCCGCCATGGGCGATCTGCAGAAGGCGACAATCACCCATGTGTTCGAGATGCGATCCGTCCTGACCCCGGCGCAGGCCGAGGTGTTCGACGCCGCGGTCGTCGAGGCCCTGCACGACGACGCCGGCTAAGCGGCGCGCGTGTGTGCCGAGCAGAGCATCGAGGCCCGTGCGGCGACCGGAGACCGGGCCGCCTTCACCGCCTTGATGGCCGCCACAAAGGCCGATCTCTACCGGTTCGTGCGCCGCTATGTCGGCGACGAGTCCGAAGCGCATGACGTGCTTCAGGAAAGCTATGCGTCCGCCTGGCTCGCCCTGCTGCGGTATGATCCGGCGCGGCCGTTCGACGTCTGGCTTCGCTCCATCGCCCTCAACAAATGTCGAGACTGGGGCCGGCGGCGCGCGGTCCGCCGGGTCGTGCGCGGCGTCATGGGCCTGGAGGCGCCCGAGGCGGCGGCGGTGGGCGACGATGCGCCGTCACCCGAGACACGGCTGGACGATCAGCGCAGGGCCGAAGCTCTGCAACGCGCCTTGCGGGACCTTCCCGACGCCCTGAAGGGGCCGCTTCTGCTCGCCACGCTCGAGGGACGGTCTCACGCCGAGATCGCCTCGATCCTCGGTATTACGCCCAAGGCGGTCGAGACCCGCGTCGCCCGCGCCCGCAAGACCTTGACGGCGGCTTTGGCCCAAGCTTCCGGCGGAAACGCTTGACCTTGCCCTGATGGGAAGATGCACAAGCTGCAATCCCGACGTCTGCGGCAACCTGACGCGAGGGATACGCCGCCCGGCCGCGTATCTGAACGAACGGCTGAATAGCCCGACCAAGGAATTTCTCGCCTATGTCCACGCCCCGCCTCGATCGCCGAACGCTTCTCCGTGGCGCAGCCGCCGGCGGCGGGCTGCTGGGCCTGCAGGGTCTGCTCCCCGCCTGGGCGCAAACCGGATCGGCGGGACTGCGGGCGGATCTTCCGACGCTGACGGGACCGAACATCGACCTGACCGTCGGACACACGCCCTTCACCGTGGGCGGCCGCACCGGCCATGCGGTGACCATCAACGGCGTTCTGCCGGCGCCGCTGCTACGCCTTAGAGAAGGCCAGAACGTCCGGCTAGCGGTGACCAATACGCTGGACGAGGACACCTCAATCCACTGGCACGGCCTGCTCGTCCCGTTCCAGATGGATGGCGTGCCCGGCATCAGCTTCCCCGGCATCCGGGCGCGTGAGACCTTCGTCTACGAGTTTCCGATCAAGCAGTCGGGCACCTTCTGGTATCACAGTCACTCTGGCCTACAGGAGGCGATGGGTCACTACGGCCCAATCGTGATCGACCCGGCGGGCGCCGATCCGGTCGCCTACGACCGCGAGCATGTGCTGGTCCTGTCGGACTGGAGTTTCATGCATCCGCACGAAATCCTGGCCAAGCTGAAGAAGAGCCCGGGTTACTTCAACCAGCAGCGCACCACGCTGGCGGGGCTCATGGACGGCAGCGACCGCATGAGCCTGGAGGAACGGCGCATGTGGGGCCAGATGCGGATGGACCCGCGCGACATCCTCGACGTCAGCGGGTCGACCTACACCTATCTGATCAACGGCCATGGACCGCAGGAGAACTGGACCGGCCTGTTCCGGCCCGGCGAGCGGGTGCGGCTGCGCATCATCAACGCGTCGGCCATGTCCATCTTCAACGTTCGCATCCCGGGCTTGCCGATGACCGTGGTGCAGGCCGACGGCGAGAACGTGCGCCCGGTCGAGACGGACGAGTTCCAGATTTCGGTCGCCGAGACCTACGACGTCATCGTCCAGCCGACCGAGGACCGCGCCTACACCATCGTCTCCGAAGCCATCGACCGGTCCGGCATGGGCCGGGCGACCCTGGCGCCGCGCCTGGGCATGACCGCCGAGGTCCCTCCCCTGCGAGAGGTCCCGAACCTCACCATGCGCGACATGGGCATGGGCGGAATGGATCACGGCGCGATGGGCGACATGTCCGGTATGGACCATGACGCGATGTCCGGCATGGACCACGCCGCTCCGACCCAGAACGCGCCCGCAGCCGGCGAGATGGCCGGGATGTCCATGTCGGGCATGAACATGCGCGATCCCGAGAACGCTCCGCCCGACATGGCGGTGGGCGTCGGCGTCGATGCGATCGCCATGGACCCCGCCAACCGTCTGGGTGAGCGTCCGATCGGTCTCACGACCGTCGATCATCGCGTCCTCGTCTACACCGACCTGGTGTCGCTCCAGCCGAACAAGGACCCGCGCCCCCCGTCTCGGACGATGGAGATCCACCTGACCGGCAACATGGAGCGGTTCATGTGGGGCTTCGACGGCCGAAAGTTCAGCGAACTGGTCGAACCGATCCGCTTCGAGCGCAACGAGCGGGTGCGGGTGACCCTGGTCAACGACACCATGATGGCCCACCCGATCCATCTGCATGGTCATTTCTTTGAACTGGTGACCGGCGGACCGGCCGGGCACCAGCCCCTCAAGCACACGGTCAACGTCGCGCCCGGCGGCAAGGTGACCTTCGATCTGACCGCCGACGCGCCCGGTGATTGGGCCTTCCACTGCCACATGCTGATGCACATGCACGCCGGCATGTTCAATGTTGTGACGGTGCGGCCCATGGACGGAGCTGCGTCATGAACCGCCTCGCCGTCGCCCTCGCCCCGCTGGTGCTCGCCGCCAGCGCCTTCAGCGCCCAGGCCCAGGACCCTCACGCGGGCCACACGATGCCGGCGACCGCGGCGCCGACACGCCCCGCGCCAGCACCGCGGCCCACGCCACAGGCGCCGGCCCGACCGGCGCAGGATCCGCACGCCGGTCACGTCATGCCGCCCGCGCAGACGCCGCCCGCCGCGGATCCGCATGCAGGCCACCAGATGCCGGCGCAGCCCGCGCCCGTAGACCCGCACGCGGGACACCAGATGCCGGCGGCGACGCCCGGCCAGGCTGATCCGCACGCGGGCCACGACATGTCGGCCATGTCGCCCGCGCAGACCGACCCTCACGCCGGGCATGACATGTCGACCATGAGCATGGGGCCGCCCGATGTGGCGACCAGCGCCGACAATCCCGGCCGTCCTCCGGAGGACCCGCTCCCGGCCGCCGCCCTGGCCGGCCCTGCCCACGCCGCCGATCTCGTCTTCGGCGCCGAGGCCATGGCCGCCTCTCGCCGGACCCTGATTCACGAAAACGGCGACGTCCGCACCACGGCCGTCATTCTCGATCGCCTCGAAGCCGGCTTCGGCGACGACGGCGAGACCTACCTCTGGGACGTCCAGGGCTGGACGGGCGGCGACATCAATCGCTTCTGGTGGAAGTCCGAGGGCGAAGGCGACTTCGGCGGCGAGCTCGAGGAGGCTGAAGTCCAGGCGCTCTACAGCCGCGCGGTCACGCCCTTCTGGGACGTTCAGGCCGGCGTGCGTCAGGACTTCCGGCCCGACGGCGAGGACACCACGCATCTGGTCCTCGGCCTGCAGGGCCTGGCGCCCCATTGGTGGGAAGTCGACGCCGCCGCCTTCCTGTCGACCGACGGCGACCTGACCGCCCGCGTCGAGGCCGAATACGACCAGCGCATCACCCAGCGCCTGATCCTTCAGCCCCGCCTCGAAATCGACGCTTCAGCCAGCGACATTCCGGAACTGGAGATCGGTTCGGGCCTGTCCTCGATCGAGGCGGGCCTGCGACTGCGCTACGAATTCCGCAAGGAGTTCGCCCCCTATGTCGGCATCGAGTGGAGCCGCGCGTTCGGCGATACCGCCGACTACATCGAGGCCCGAGGCGGCGAGACCGACGACACCCGCTTCGTCGTCGGCCTCAAGGCCTGGTTCTAACCGAAGGAGACCACCCCATGATGATCCGCACTCTCGTTGTCACCGCCGCCCTCGCGTTCGCTGGCGCCGCCGCCGCCCAGGACCCGCATGCGGGTCACGCTATGCCGGCCCAGGCCGCTGTGCCCCAATCTGGCATCACGACCGTCCCTGCGAATGGCGCGATGACCCAGGGGTCGCCCGAGCGGTTCAGCGTCACCTTCCCCCACGCCATGGTCCTCAAGACCGTCGCCCTCTCCGCCGAGGGGCAGGCTCCGGTCGACGTCACTGTCCCCGCCGCACCGGCCGCCGCCACCGTCGGCGTGGCTCTTCCGCGCCTCGCGCCGGGCACCTACACTGCCGCCTGGACCGCCGAAGGCCCGGACGGTCACAAGATGTCCGGCTCCGTCAGCTTCATGATTCACTAGGAGAACGACGATGAAGGTTTCCACCCTGCTGGCCGCCGCCGGCGCGATCGTGACCCTGAGCGCCGGCGCGGCCCTCGCCGCCGAGGGCTGCGAGTGCTGCAAGGACATGGCCGCGGACGCCGCGATGACGTGCTGCGACGAGATGAAGACCGAGCCCGCCCCGGCCGAACCGGCGCCGCCCGCCCCGGTGCCGTCGGATGCGCCCGCGCCTCAGGGCCACGCCGACCACAACTGATCGTCGCATCGATGGTTTCCGGCGGTTTCCCGTGGGGGAGCCGCCGGACGCCTCAGTTCTGAATCAGGCGGATCAAGTTTCCGTCCGGGTCGATGAGGGCGCCGATCCGCAGTCCCGACTCCTCAAGCTTCGGCGCGTGCAGGCGGGGGTGGCCCCAGCAGGTTTCCGGCAATCCTGAAACGACGCACCCTGCGTAAAACCCGTCCAGGTCGTCCAGCCGCAGGCAGCAGCCGAAGTTGCTGGTCAGCGGATCCACCTCCGGATGCGGGAAGAACTCCAGCGTCAAACCGCCCCTTTTCAGGATCATCCAGCCTTTGTCGCGCCAGTCCTGTTCGAAGCCCAGTCGAGTGTAGAACTGGGACGTAACTTCGAAATCCCGCGACGGTAGGTTGGGCGTGGCGTGGTCGGTCACGGCGAACTCCGGGAATGCAGCAATGCCGCCGTAGCCTAGCTGCAACACCCCTTGCCATCTACCTGGATCGGCGGACACGGCACGTCGGCATAGGAGCAGAACACGCAGCAGTCGCCGGGTAGGGGCTTCAGCTTCACGCCGCAGCCGAGACAATCGTAAAACCAGATGCAGGCGTCGGTGGGCATGGTCTCCGTCGCAACATGACCGCAATCCGGGCAGGTCAGCGTCGAATCCAGAACGATGGCCGGGGTCATCGCATGGCCGCCAGTCGCGGCATGACCCACGGCTCGATGTACGGCTGCCAGGCCATGGAAAGGACGATCAGCAGACTGGCGATCACCAGCAGCCAGAAGGCGAGCCGCGAAGGGTGGCGGCAGGCCCCGTCTTTCCGACACATCCGCAGGCGACGCCAATGCAGCAGCCAGCCCGCGGCCAGGATGACGGCGGCCAGAAGCGTCAGCCAGTTCCGCGCACCCGCGATGACCGCGGCGCCGGCGAAGGATACGCCCGCCACGGACAGAGCCAGAGGCAACACACAGCACGCGGCCCAGGCGAACACCGAGGCGACACCGCCGAGGGCGGCCGAGGCGCTGACGGCGACCTCGGGCATGCGGGGCCGGTCGTAATCGATGGCCATGGGACCTCCCGTTCGATTTCTGCTACAGGCTACAACCCGTAGCCGCTACAGGATCAAGAGCCATGTCCGCACGAAGTTTGACGATCGGGCGCCTCGCTGACAGCGCCGGGGTGAACCTGGAAACGGTGCGCTACTACGAACGTATCGGGTTGATGCCCGCGCCGGCCCGGACCGAGGGCGGCCACCGCAGCTATGAGCCGGAACACGCCCAGCGTCTGCGCTTCATCCGCCGGTCGCGCGAACTGGGCTTCGGCATCGACGCCATTCGGCGCCTGATCGCGCTGAGCGAGCCGGGCGTTCAGGCGTGCTGCGAAGTCCGCGACATGGCCCAAGACCACATCGCCAGCGTGGACGCCAAGATCGAGGATCTGCAGAGGCTACGGAAAGTGCTGAGGCAGGCTGTGGCCGACTGCAGTGAAGGCGGACGGGTTAGGTGCCCGGTGATTGATGAGCTGGGCTCGAGCTAGCGTCGAAGATACGACCCTGTGCCGATGACAGCGGTCAGCCTCAGTGCCGTGAAGGCCTGATCGACGCGGCCGCCTCGCGGCAAGCATCTTCGCAACGCCGGCATTCTTCGGCGCAGATACGGCAATGCTCGTGCATCTCGGCGTGCTTCTCGCACTCGATGGCGCAGTCGGCGCAAGCCTCGGCGCAGGTCTCGAGCATGCGCTTGATCAAGGCCTCGTTGCTGCCGGCGCGCCGCACGGCGAGCCCGGCCGTAGCCAGACAGACATCGGCGCAGTCGAGATCGAGCCGGATGCACTGGGTCAGGTCCCTGACCATCTCCTCGGCCAGGCAGGCGTCAGCGCAGATGCGGCATACGGCGGCGCAGCCGTAGCCCGCTTCGATCGCGCGAATGAGGCTGTCGTTCACGCTGCCGCGTACGTCGGGGTGGGTGCTGATCATTGGTTGGATTTGCATCGGAGGCTCCCTCGGGTGATCGGGATCCAACCCCGGCGCCGGGACGATGTTCCGAACGGCGACGCCTCCCGACCTCGTCAAACCCGTACTTCGCCGAGCCGAGATCATGTGGAAATGCGGTGGACCGGACATCAGGGGCCGGCCGGCGACCTCAAGCTCACATGCATTCGACCACGGATCACTGAACCGCTTGCGATTTGGATCTCCGCACTTGCCCGCGAGTTCATCTACAATCGGCGGCGCAACCGAGATTGTGGGGTCGGCGGGCTCCGGAACAGAGAGGCGCTGGTCTTGAGCCAGGGACGTAATGCGTCGGCCCGGGCGCGCCGGGCCGGCCTCGTCCTCGCTGCCCTCGAGGGCCGAAGGCTCGTCTTCGCGAGCGGGCCCGCGCGAAAAGTCAGCCTGTTGGTCGCGCGCGCCGTGTTGCGCCTTATACGGCCGGGCGGAGGCCGTTGCCGCTCACATGCAGTTTTTGGCGCCTTCGGGGCCCCGCAAGCGTCGGCGGGCTAGCTCTCGACGCCACGGTTCGCCGCAGCGGACGCTTCGCCTCCGGCTTCCGCCGGCTCCTCAATCCCGTCGCCCATGACCATTCCACGGGGATCAGCGCTTGCGTGACCGGCCTCGTACGGTCGCGATACGTCAGCGAAGGCATGGTTGCGAGACCCCGGGCGCCTCAGGCGAACGGATTCGCTTGGCCGGGCCGGCCGAGCAGGGGGCTGTGTCCTGCCCGGGCGGGTGCGGGCCTTCTACCAGAGGTTCCGCTGCGATATGGGCGGACTTAGCCGGCGCTCAACGCCTGGGCGACGTCAGGTCAGGGCGCGACAACTGCGCCCGTCGCCAAACCGGCCCGCGCCCGCCATGGTGGGATTTGGACTCCCAAGGAGCGCTCACTTTGGTTCAAACTCGCCCGCGCTTGTCCCGCCGGACCCTCGTGTTCGGCCTGCCCCTGGTCGCCGTGCCCGGCCCGGCCCTCGCCGCGCCCCCGAAACGGATGATCGCCTACAAGACGCCATGGTGCGGCTGCTGCGGCGGCTGGATCGCCCACATGCGCCAGGCGGGCTGGATCGTCGAGGTCGTCGAGCGCGAGGATCTCGCCCCGATCCGGGCCCGGCATGGCATTCCGGACCGCCTCGCCTCGTGCCACACAGCGGTGGTCGGCGCCTACGCCATCGAGGGCCATGTTCCGTCGAGCGATGTCGAGCGGCTGCTCGGCGAACGCCCCGCCGCCCGCGCACTAAGCGCGCCCGGCATGCCGGCGGGCTCGCCGGGCATGGAGGCCGCCGGGCGCGAACCCTATGCGACCGTCCTGATCCTCAACGACGGTTCGACCCGCGTGTTCGGTCGCCACAACGGGGCCTGAGAAGGCGCACCGCCGGCAGTCACGACGGTTGACGACGCGGCGTCCAGCGCAGCAGGCGCATGGCATTGGCGGTGACCAGGACCGTGGCTCCGGTGTCAGCGAGGATGGCGGGCCACAGGCCCGTCACCCCGATCACGGTGGTGACCAGGAACACCGCCTTCAAGCCCAAGGCGATGGTGATGTTTTCCCCGATATTGCCCATCACTCCGCGGGACAAGGCGATCATGTCGGGAATGTCCCTGACCCGGCCGTGCAGGACGGCGGCGTCCGCCGTCTCCAGGGCCACGTCGGTGCCGCCGCCCATGGCGATGCCGACATCCGCCTGGGCCAGGGCCGGGGCGTCGTTGATGCCGTCCCCGACCTTGGCGACCACCAGCCCCTCGGCCTGCAGCGCCTTGACGATGACTAGCTTGTCCTGCGGCAGCAGTTCGGCCCGGGGCTCGATGCCCAGGCCGGCGGCGACCGCCTCCGCCGTGCGGCGGTTGTCGCCCGTCAGCATGATGGTCCGGATGCCCCGCGCCTTCAGGTCGGCCAGACCCTGGACTGCGTCGGGCCGCGCCTCGTCGCGCATGGCGAGGAACCCGGCGACGCCATCCCCGACGACAAGGACGGAAACCGTCTTGCCCTCGGCGTTCAGGGCGGCGATGGCCGCGTCCTGGGCCGGCGTGATCGGGGCGCGTCGGGCCGCGGCCTGCGGCGAGCCGAGGAATATGCGTTCGCCGCCGACCTCGCCTTCCACGCCCTCCCCCGGAATGGCCTGGGTGGCCGAGGCCGGCGGCGCCGTGATCTTGTCCGCCTCAGCTCGGGCGAGGATGGCGAGGGCGAGCGGATGGCTCGATCCCGTTTCCAGCGCGGCCGCTAGGGTCAGCAGGGCGGAGGCATCCCGCGTTCCGGCGACGACGTCGGTGACGACGGGCTTGCCGGCGGTCAGGGTCCCCGTCTTGTCGAAGGCGATCGCCGTGATCTTGCCCAGCGTCTCCAGCACGGCCCCGCCCTTCATGAGCAGGCCGCGCCGGGCCCCCGCCGACAGGCCGGCGGCGATGGCGGCCGGCGTGGAGATGACGAGGGCGCAGGGGCAGCCGATCAGCAGCACGGCGAGGCCCTTGTAGACCCATTCGCTCCACGTCCCGCCGAACAGCAGCGGCGGCGTGACCGCGACGAGGGCGGCGAACACGAGCACGCCCGGCGTGTAGATTTTCGAGAAGCGGTCGATGAACCGTTCGGTCGGCGATTTCGATTCCTGCGCCTCCTCGACGAGACGCACCACCCGGGCGATGGTGTTGTCCGAGGCTGAGGCCGTCACGCGCACTCGCAGGACGCTGCCGCCGTTGATCGTGCCGGCGAACACAGGATCGCCCTCGACCTTGCGCTTGGGCACGCTCTCGCCCGTCACCGGGGCCTCGTCGAGGTCTCCCGCGCCCTCGATGATCTCGCCGTCCGCCGGAACGCGGTCTCCGGGCCGGACGAGGATGATCGCGCCCACCGCCACGGTCTCGGCGGCGACCTCCGTGGTCACGCCGTCCACCTCGACGAAGGCGGTCTTGGGCACGAGGGCGGCGAGCCCCTGGATGCTCTTGCGCGCGCGACCAGCCGCCACCCCTTCGAGCATCTCGCCGACGAGGAACAGCAAAACGACGGCGGCGGCCTCTTCCGCGGCCCCGATGAAGACGGCGCCGACGGCGGCGATGGTCATCAGCATTTCGATGGAGAAGGGCGTGCCGTGGCGCGCCGCCGAAAAAGCGCGCGACGCGATCGGAATGAGCCCCACGGCCAGGGCGGCGAGGAAGGCGTATCGTTCCAGGGAGGGGAACAGCGTGCCCAGTCCATAGGCGGACAACAGCGCCAGGCCGCAGAGCGCGGTGAGGCGGGCCTTGCCGGTCCACCACCACGGGGCGCCCCCGGCCCGGGCGGCCGCCGGAGGTGGGCCCGCCGCCGCAGCGACGGCTCCGGACGTCGGCGCGGCCGCTTCTCCGCTGTAGCCGAGGTTGCGCAGTTGCTGCAGGACCGCCTCGTCGGCGAGGTCTCCGCCATGCCGGATCTTGAGCACGCCGGTCTGCACCGCCACCGAGACGTCCTCGACGCCCGGCAGCCTGCGGATCGCCGTGTCGATCTTGCGGCCGCAGCTGGCGCAATCCATCCCGGTGACCCGGTATCGGCTTTCGAGAGTTTGCGCCGTCATGTCTGTTCCTTGTGATCTCTATAGGGCAAGGCTACCTCCTCCAGCGACTGTAGATGCAAGCTAAAAAATGAGCGCGCCGTTCGGTTGGAGTGGAGGGCGCCGTCCGACGAACCCCGGAGGCGAGCCCAGCCCCTTGATGACCTCGCCTTGTCCGCATGACCGGGAGACCGCGCCGCCGACGGCCGCACAGGTGGAACGCGCCCTGGACGCAGCCGCCGCCAGCGTCGCCGCCGCCGGGGACAAGCTGACGCGCCCCCGGCGCAGGGTGCTGGAGCTCCTGCTCGTCGCGGGCGCTCCGGCCAAGGCCTATGATCTCGTGGCGACGTATCACCGGGAGGCCCGCGTCGCGACGCCGGCGACCGTCTATCGGGCGCTGCAGTTCCTCGAGACCCGCGGTCTGGTTCATCGTCTTTCCAGCCTTAAGGCCTATGTGGCCTGCGATCCCGAACGCCTCGGTTCGCCTGCGGTTTTTCTTCTGTGCGACTGTTGCGGCTTCTGTCGCCAGATTCCTTCGTCCGGCATGGCGTCGCTGGGCGCGGCCGCGACAGCGGCGGGCTACGAGATCGAACGGATCACGCTCGAAGGCCAGGGTCTGTGTCCGGCCTGCCGCCCGCAGCGCCCCGGCGCGGCCCGGGATCCGGCCCCCCAGACAGAGCCGGGGGCGGCCGCGGGGGTCCGGGCCCACAAGCACTGAGCCGCGCCCCTGATCAAGCCCGGGGCGGGTCGATGGCGGCCTGGCCCGGGCGCCCGGCCGCGGCGACGCCGGGGCCCGCGGCCCATTCCATGGCCTGTTTGGTGGCGGCGGCCGACATTCGGGTCCCCCCCCCCCGTCGGGACGGACTAAGCCAGGTCTGGACCGGTCGGTCGAAGCCGTAGCGAAACACGGCGGCGGCCACGAACGCCCCGACCAAGCCGATCGCCCACAGGACCCAGCGAACGCCGGACGACCACGCCTCCTGTCCAAGGGCGTCGAGCAGACCGAACCAGACGATGCGGCTCACCTCATTGGTCAGGAACATCGAGAACGACATCAGGGCGAGGTGTTCGACCAGGCGTGACGGCCGGAGCACCGGCACGGCGCCGGCGGCCCAGATGATCACGGTCATCAGACCCAGGGACAGCAGGCTGAAGGCGCCGAAGGCCTGCAGCCCCACGAGCGCGACGACGGCGCCGAGGCAGATCGCCCCGGCCCGGCGCGGCGCGACATAGACCCGCGCGCCGTAGAAGGCCGCCGCGACCCCGAGCAGGAACAGCGGCAGGGCGCGCAGGATGCCGTAACGCATCGGCAGGCGGTAGATCGGATCCCCGAGCCACAGCGTGGCCGCGACGTCGGCGGCGACGACCAGGAGCGTCGCGCCGACCACCACCGCGACCGGCGGCCAACGCCAAACGGCGCGGCAGATCCAGGGCAGCAGCAGGTAGCAGCCGATCAGGGCCGAGAGGGTCCAGGTCGGGGCGTTCCACCCCTGCCCGCCCGGCACGCCGTAAGCCTGGATCAGCAGGACCTGGGCCGGCAGCTGCGACCAGTCGAACCAGCGCGGATTGCTGGGCACGATCCCGGCCAGGGCGGCGCCGCCGACCAGCAACACCAGGACGAGGCTGACCGCCAGGTGGGCCGGAATGACCCGCAGCAGCCGCTGGCGCGCATAGGCGCGCAGCGAGGCCTGCCCGGAGGCGAGTCTGTCGCCGTAGATCCGGGCCAGAACGTAGCCGGAGTCGATGATGAAGAAGTCGGTGAGCAGATAGCCGCGCTCGAAGACTGGATGCAGTTGTCCGAGAGGCACAGGCGCGGCCTCGCGGAAATGGTAGAGGATGATCAGCGCCCCTACGATAAAACGCAGCGCGTCCAGCCAGCCGCCGCGCGCGATCCGGACGGGGCGAGGCGATGGCTCGGTCAGCGCGGCTTCGGGCATTCAGTCAGCCTTCCGTGGCGCAGACTTGGCGGCGGCGCTGCGGTGCTCATGTGGACGCAGGACGATCTGGTCTCGCGAAGCGTAGAGGACGGCCGTTCCCAAAACCCAAACGACGACCAAGCCTCCGACGACCATCAGTCCGGGCCTATCGCGGGGTCCAAACACAAACGAGCAGCCGATCACGCCGCCCAGAATGGCCCCGTAACCAAAATGCAGCGGCACCTTGTGTGCGCCCAGCAGCAGAAGGGCCATGCAGAAGACCAGGCCTCCTGCGAACAGGCTGACCCCGATGGCGACGAGCGTATCGAGCACGGGCCGTGGCTTCAGCGGGCGCGCCTGGAGCCGCCGCCTACCTCGTTGGCGATAGCGGCCTTCCCGCCAACGAATGCTCCGGCCGCGCACGGTGAAGCGTTTGCCGGCCATGCGTCAGGGCCTTGCGTTGGGCGCGGGCGTGTCCTCATGGCGCGCAAGAAGGATTCTCATCCGGACAATTTCGGATTCCTGGGCCGCAATGATCTCATCGGCCAGATTACGCACGTCGCGGGCTTCGCCATGCTCGACGGCGACCTTGGCCATTGCGAGCGCACCCTCGTGGTGGGCGATCATTCCGCGCAGGAAGTCGATGTCGGCGTCGCCCGTGTAGTTGATGCTCATGGCCTGGTGCATCTTCGCGCTGGCCTCGCGATAGGCGCGAGTCGATGGGCTGTCCGTGGTCTCGCCAGCGTGGCTTGCCTCGGTGTCGCTCGGGCGAGAGTCAGCCGCCGACGGCGCCGCAGGGACCTCGCGGGTTTGCCGCGAGATCATCCCGAAGGCGAAGGCCGACAGGGCGAGAAAGACGGCGATGACGGAAATCCATCCGAAACGCTTCATGACGATGTCCTCGAGAGAGCCGGCGGGGCCACGGGGGCGGCCGGGATTGCACTGGGAAGGATGGGCGCCGTTCGGTCGCGGTAGCCGAGCAGGCGCAGAGCGTTGAACACCACCAGCAGGGTCGACCCCTCGTGGAGCGCCACGGCAGGGCCGATGCCAAGGCCGAGGATCGTCGCCGGCACAAGGAAGGCGACGATTCCGAGACTGACGTAGAGATTCTGGAGAATGATGCGCCGCGTCTGTCGGCTGAGACCGACGGTGAAGGGCAGCTGCGACAGGTCGTCGGACATCAAGGCGACGTCGGCGGTCTCAAGCGCAACATCGGAGCCAGCCGCGCCCATCGCGATACCGACGGTCGCCGTGGCCATGGCCGGGGCGTCGTTCACCCCGTCGCCGACCATGGCAATCTTGCCGTCAGCGCGAAGGCGTTTGATGGCGTCGACCTTGTCCTCGGGCATGAGGTCGCCCCAAGCCTCTGTCAGGCCGACCTGTCCGGCGATCGCCTGTGCGGCCTTCTGGTGATCGCCCGAGATCATGATCATTCGCCCGATGCCGAGGGCGCGAAGAGCGGTCAGCGTCGGCCGCGCTGCTGGGCGAGGCGTATCAAGAAGCCCAATGACACCGAGATCGCGCGTGCCGCGTCGCACCACCATCAGGGTTCGCCCCTGCAGTCGCAACTGAGCGACGACAGAGGTTGTTTCGTCGCCGAGCGGCGCTACGCCGTCGACGCCGAACATCTCCGGCTTCCCTATCCAGATCGTCTCGCCGTGCAGCTGGGCGGTCACGCCCTTGCCCGTCAGGCTCTTGAGGTCGATCGCGGCCGGGATGATCGTATCGCGCAAGCGTGCGCCACCGTCGCGCGCGATGGCCTCCGCCAACGGGTGGTCGCTGAGCCGTTCGACCGCCACAGCGACCGCCAGAAGATCGCCCTCCTTCGTCCCGCGCACCGTCATGACGTCGGTGATCCGCGGCCGTCCCTCGGTCAGGGTGCCGGTCTTGTCGAAGGCGATGGCGTTGAGCGAGCCGAGGTTCTCCAACGGCGCGCCGCCCTTGATCAGGACACCGGCGCGCGCCGCACGGGCGACGCCCGAGAGGACGGCGCTCGGGGTGGCGATGGCGAGCGCGCAAGGACTCGCGGCGACCAGCACGGCCATGGCGCGATAGAAGCTGTCGCGGAACGGCTCATCGACGACGACCCAGGCGAACAGCAGGACAAAGGCGAGCGCCAGCACCACAGGCACGAAGATGCGTTCGAACCTGTCCGTGAAGCGCTGGGTCGGCGACTTCTGCGTCTCGGCCTCACTCACCATCCGAACCACCTTGGCCAGGGTGGTGTCGCTCGATGTGCGGGTCGTCTCAATCTCGATGGCGCCTGAGCCATTGATGGTGCCCGCGAAGACGAGAGACGGCGATCCGACCTGGGCCGGTCTCGCCCGCGCCGCCTCGGGGTCCGCGACGGGCTGCTTGTCGACAGGCATGCTTTCGCCGGTCACGGGGGCTTGGTTGATGCTTGTGGTGCCGACCACGACAAAGCCATCAGCGGGCAGTCGTTCGTTTGGACGCACCACCACGGTGTCGCCGACGACCAAATCTTCGACAGGCAATTCGACGACCTGCCCGTCGCGTCGCACATGGGCTGTCCGGGGGGCAAGCTCGGCCAGGGCCTCGATCGCGCGTTTGGCGCGGCCCATGGCGTAGTGTTCGAGCGCGTGGCCGATGCTGAACAGAAACAGCAGGAGAGCGCCTTCGGCCCAGGCCCCGAGCGCCGCCGCACCTGCGGCTGCGACGAGCATCAAGGTATCGATCTCGAAGCGCTTCTGGCGGAGGTTCTCGAACGCTTCTCGCACCGTAAAAAAGCCGCCGAAGATGTAGGCGATCAGGAAGAGGGCGAGGGGAATCCAAGCGGGAAGGCCCGTTGCGAGTTTCTCGAGGGCGAATCCAAGGCCCAGAGCAAGGCCACTTGTCAGGGCGAAGATCAGCTCCGTATTGGAGCCTAGAACGCCACCGTGATCGTGCTCCTCGGACTTGGTGTGGAGATGGTCCGGCAGTGTTGTGCTGGTCATAAATAGGGTCCCGTTGCGGGTTGGGAATCGCGGCTGCTTGCGGCGACCGCCGCGATCGAGGGGGCGGGATAGCGACACGGGCGAAGGCGCGCCGGGCCAGCGGGTTCCAGCGCGATCCGCTCGCAGGTGGTCATCCCGGTTCTCCCGACCTCAGGGCACGGGCACGACGGCATTAAAGCCCCCGAGCCGCTGGAGCTGCTCAATCGCTTCGAAAAGCGGAAGCGCTAGGAGAAAGACGAAGCCGTCGCGCACCGTGCGGACGAAGAATACCGGCCGGATCATGATTTCCGCCTCGTCGCGCCATAGGGAGAGCTTGGGCAGGAACCGAGGGGTGCGCTCACGGTAAGCTTGGTAGTCGTGTCCAAAGGCGTCGGAGAGGAAGCGTTCTTCGCGGCCGACCACGATGCGAAACACCACCCAGCAGGCTAATCCGAAGACCAAACCGACGCTAAGGCTGCCGGACTGGGCGCCGATGCCAAACGCGCCGATGAAGCTGAAGACGTACAGCGGATTGCGGCTGACCGAATACGGTCCTGCGGATATGATCTCCTGTTTCTTCCGGCCACCGATGTAAAGGGAACACCAGGCCCGACCGATGATGCAAACCATGATGGCGATCAGGCCCAGATGCTCGACAGGATGTTCGAGCAAGGGCCAGGATGTGACGAGCGCCGCGCAGACGACAAGAAGCAGGCCCCCGACGAGAATGCCCGCCTTGCGCCATCGTTGAACGGATTGGATATCGACCGCTGATCGACAGGCGTCATCAGGGGGCGAGGAGCCGGACAAAGCGGGGCTTGCGGGCTTGGAGACGCTGTCGGAGGGCTCGAGCGGCATCATTGCCCCTCCCCCTCAGCCGGACGATCCTTAGCCGCATCGCGCAGGATATCCACGCCGCCCTTCAACGCGATGGCGGCCACGAGGACGCCGACGACGAGGTCCGGCCACGCCTGGCCGAGCCAGAGCACCAGGGCCCCGGCGACGAGGATTCCCCCGTTGGAGGCGAAGTCGTTAAAGCTGAACGTCTCGGCAGCCTTCATGTTGACGTCGCCGCTGTGCTGACGGCGGATCAACTGCAGGCAGATCAGGTTGATGATCGCTGCGACGACCGAGAGTCCCATCATGGTCGGGCCGATCGGTTCGGTCCCGATGAGGAATCGACGACCCGCGTCCAGAAGGACGCCAGCGCCGAAGATAAGGAGCATGACGCCCGAGAGGCGCGCCGCCCCCCGCTTCCACGAACCAGGCCGACCGATCGCGAGAAAGCTGATCAGATAGACAGCAGCGTCCGAGGCGTTGTCCACTGCATTGGCCAGCAGAGCGCTGGAATCGGCGGACAAGCCGCCGATCCCGAGCGCTAATGCCAGGCCCGCGTTGAGCGCGAGAACCGTCAGCAACGTGCGTCGCTGCTGACGGTCATCCTGAGTGCGAGCAATCAATCCTCAACCCCCTCGTCCTTGCGATGACGCACCGCCTTGGCCGCGAAGGTCGGCAGGACCAGCAGGGTCAGGGCCGTCGCGGTCAGAAGGCCGCCGATGACGACCGTCGCCAGAGGCTTCTGAACCTCGGCCCCCGCGCCGTGGGCGAGCGCCATCGGGATGAAGCCGACAATGGCGACCAAGGCTGTCGTCAACACCGCACGCAATCGGCTGGACGCCCCTTCGATCGCCGCGTCCCGGGGCGCGAGCCCCGCCTGCAATCGCTCGCGAATGGCCTGCATCAAAACAAGTCCGTTCAGGGTCGCCACACCCGAGACGGCGATGAAGCCAACGGCCGCAGACACCGAGAACGGCATCCCTCGCATGAGAAGCGCCAAGGCGCCGCCGATCAAGGCCAAGGGCACGCAGGCGAAGACCAGCCCAGCCTCGGAGAACGACCCCAGAGCCATAAACAGCAGCACACCGATCAGGACGAAGACGATCGGAATAACCAGGCCCAGCCGTTGTTCGGCCCGTTTGAGGTTCTCGAACTGACCGCCCCAGGTCAGGCGGACGCCCGGCGGGAGCTGGATTTGGTCCACCTTGGTTTGTGCGTCGGTGACGAAGCCGCCCAGATCCCGGCCGCGAACGTTGGCCTGGACCACCATCCGTCGGCTACCGTCGTTGCGGCTGATCTGGTTCGGCCCCTCGGCGCTTTGGATACGGGCTACCGAAGACAGCGGCACGGTTACGCCTGTCGAAGAGACGATCGGCAGGGCCGCGAGCGCCGCCGGATCGTTGCGCGCATCGTCCGGAAGACGGACGACGACGTCGAAGCGACGGTCGCCCTCGAAAATCCGGCCGGCCTCCGCGCCGCCGATGGCGGCCGAGACCGCTTCAGAAACGTCGGCTGCGGACAGGCCGTAGCTGGCCGCCGCGAACCGATCGACGCTGACCGTGAGCGTCGGCAAGCCCGACGCTTGTTCGACGCGAACGTCGGCGGAGCCGGTGGTCTGCCGCAGTACGCCGGCCACCTCATCAGCGACCCGCTGCATGGTGTCGAAGTCATCGCCGTAGACCATGACCGCGAGGTCGGTCCGGACCCCGGAAATGAGTTCGTTGAAGCGGAGCTCGATGGGTTGGCTGAACTCGAAATTATTCCCGATCTGTTGGTTGGCGAGCTCTTCGAACCGCTCGAGCAAGGCTTCCTTCTCGAGACCTGAATCCGGCCAGTCCATGCGGTCCTTCAGAACGATGACGCTGTCCGAAATGTTGGGCGGCATCGGGTCGACGGCCGCCTCGGCGGTGCCGGTCCTGGAGAACATGGTCTCGACTTCCGGCTGGGCGGTGATGACCCGTTCCAACGCCATCTGCATGGCGAGCGACTGTTCCAGCGACGCCGAGGGAACACGCAGCGCCTGCATGGCGATGTCGCCTTCGTCCAGGGTAGGGATGAACTCCCGCCCGAGGGACGAAAAGGCCAGACCACCGACGACGACCGCGCCGAGCGCCGAGATCAGGACGATCTTCGGACGATCGACGGCGGCGCGGATGGCCGGCTGGATCCAACGCCGCGCGTGGCGGAGCAGGAAGGTTTCGTGTTCGTGGGCGTGGCCGTGTTCGTCGGTCTCGACCTTCTTGGGATCCCGCACCAGCAGGGCCGTCATGGCCGGAACGAAGGTGAAGGAGAAGATGAAGGCCCCGACCAAGGCCAGCATCACCGTCGCCCCCATGGGGACGAAGGTCTTGCCCTCCACCCCCTCAAGCATCAGCAGGGGCGTGAAGACCAGCAGGATAATCAGCTGACCGAAGGCGGCCGGCTTGACCATCTTGCGAGCTGCGGCCACGGCGACATCGAGGCGTTCCCGACGGGTCAGGGCCCGTCCCAGATCGATCCGCCGCTGCGATAGCATCAGCAGGGTGCTTTCGACGACGATGACCGCCCCATCGACCAGAAGGCCGAAGTCCAGCGCGCCCAAGCTCATCAGGTTTCCACTGATGCCAAACCTATTCATGCCGATGACGGCGAACAGGAAGCTGATCGGGATCATCAGGGCCGTGATGCTGGCCGCACGAATGTTTCCGAGCAGCAGGAACAGCACGACGATGACCAGAAGGGCGCCCTCGGTGAGGTTGCGGGCCACGGTCGAGATGGTCGAGTTGACTAGGGCGCTACGGTCAAGGACCGTCACCGCCTCGATCCCTGCGGGCAGAGTCTTGCGAACCTCATCGAGTCGCTCCCCGGCCGCCTGGGCCACGGTGCGGCTGTTGCCGCCCGCGATCATCAGCGCCGTTCCGAGCACGGCCTCGTGGCCGTCACGGCTGGCGCCGCCCAGGCGCGGAGCCTGGCCGATCTCGACCGTGGCGACATCGGCGACCCGCACGATCAGGCCGTTCCGGTTGACGACCGGCGCCTGAGCCAGATCTTCCACGGTGGAGGCCAAGGCGTCGGTGCGGACCGTCAGAGCTTCGCCAGCGCGCTGGATATAGCCTGCGCCGGCCTGAGTGTTGGCGCGATCGAGGGCCTGGATAAGGTCGCCCATGCCCAGGCCGTAGGCGGAAAGGCGCGCCGCGTCCGGACGGACCGCATACTCCTTCACATAGCCGCCGACGGTGTCGACGCCGGCGAGACCGGGGGCGGTCCGCATTTGCGGCGCGACGATCCAGTCCTGCACGGTGCGCAGATAGGTGGCGCGCTGCTGCGGGGTCGAAAGCAGATCGCCTTCGGGCGTCAGATAGGCTCCGCCCGCCTGCCAGCCCGGCTCGCCAGGCTTGGCGAGGTTCTGACTGTTGAATGGCTTGTAGTCGATCGTCCACATCAGCACTTCACCGAGGCCCGTGGTGATCGGGGCCATGGTCGGCTCCACCCCGTCAGGCATGGCCTCCCGGGCGCCCGCGAGCCGTTCGGCGACCTGCTGGCGCGCGAAATAGATGTCGGTCTGGTCGGTAAAGATGACCGTGACCTGGCTGAAGCCGTTTCGGCTGAGGGATCGGGTCGTGGTCAGGCCGGGAATGCCGGCCATGGCGGTTTCAATCGGGTAGGTGACCTGTCGTTCGATCTGTTCAGGCGCGAGCGCCGGAGCGACCGTGGTCACCTGGACCTGGCGATTGGTGATATCCGGCACGGCGTCGATGGGAAGCCGTGTCAGCTCGAGGAGTCCGTAGGCCGCGACAAGCGCCGTGGCGAGAACCACGAACCATCGGAATTTGACCGAGAGTTCGATGATGAATTTGAACATGCGGTGCGCCCCTAGTGACCGTGCTCGGCCTCGCCCTTGGCGAGCTCGGCTTTGAGGAGGAAGGCGTTCGTGCCGGCGACCCGTTCAGCCCCGGTGAGGCCACGCAGGATTTCAGTCCGCCCCCCGGCCTGACGACCGGCGAGCACCGGACGGGCCTGGAAGCCGTTCGGGACCTGAACGAAGACGACGGTGTTGCCGTCGACGGTCTGGACGGACTCGGTCGGCACGGTGAGACCGCCGGTCGTCTCGCCCGTCACGATCGCCCCCGTGACGGCGGAACCGGCCGGCGGGAGGACAGAGCCCGTCGGCCGGGCCCGAATGACCGTGGCGCCGCTTTCGCCGCCCGCGCCTGCGGCAACGCCGGTGACGATGGCGTCGAAGTCGCCGCTGGGGCTGCTGACCCGCAGAGGCGCCCCGGCCCTTACATTGGCGGCCAAAGCAGGCGGCGCGTTGAAGACGAGCTCAACCCTGGCCGGGTTGGTGACCTCGGCGACAACGCCGCCAGGGGCGACGAAGCCGCCCGGTCCGACCTGGACGCTGGTCACGACTCCGGTGATGGGGCTGGTGACGCTGAGGCGGCCCGAAGCGTTGGGCGAGCCCGCCGCGCTGGACCGCGCGCGAGCCGCGCGGGCGCCGGCTTCGGCGCTGAGCAGTTGCGCGCGGGACGCCTCGACCTCCTGTCGGGCGACAACGCCCTGGTCCGCCAGATTGCGGTTGCGTTGATAAGCCTGGCGCGCCACTTCAGTTTCGGCGGCCGCCGCGTCTGCGTCCGCGCGGAACGTCGCCGCTTCACCGCTGACGACGCTCGCCAGGGGCTGACCGATCCGGACCGACTGGCCCGGAGCTACGAGAACCCGCTCGACCCGCCCGCCGACGGACGCCGCCACAGCGGCGCGCGCGTCGACCATGGGCTCGACCCGCCCGGAGAGCCGGGTTTCGGCGCCCCCTCCCCGACCGACGCCGACCACGATCAGGTTGGCGGCCTGGGCCTGGGCCGCGCTCAGAGCGACGAAGCCTTCCGGCGCTTCGGCCTCGCCTTCGTGGCCGGCTTCGCCCTCGGCGTGGGCGCCCTCTTCTTCAGCGTGACCCGCCTCACCCTCGGCGGCGGCTGGAGCGGCGTCCGGCCCGCGCGTGAGCAGGAACAGCCCGCCTCCGCCAAGCAGAACGACGGCGGCGGCGCCGCCGATCAGCAACGTCTTGTTGGATGTGCGCTTGCGCATCATTGGGCTCCTTGGAAGGGGGCGCGGCCGTCCTGGCGCGCAAGTTCAATCTCGGCCTGGACGCGTGCAAGGCGCGCATCGACGGCCGAAGTTCGGGCAGAGATCAGGGCTGCACGGGTGACCCGCAGCTCGAGTTGGGAGATGCGCCCCGCTTCGGATCCGATCCGCGACAGACGGTAGGCCTCCTCGGCAGACGCCACCCCCGCATCGGCGGCGGAGACCCGGCTCACGGAGGCGGCGAGGCGCGCCCGCGCCGCGGCGCGATCGGCCTGGGCCTCCTGGCGGGCGCCCAGGAGCCGCGCATCCGCAGCCCGGAAGTCGGCCTGCGCCGCGTCGATGTTCCCGCGGTTGCGGTCGAACAGGGGCAGCGGCATGCTGACGCCGAACGTCAGCGCCGTCGCGTCCTCCATCTCGTAGCGACGGACACCAACGCTGGCGTTGATGTCCGGGCGCGAGCGGATCCGCTCCACATCGATCCTGCGTTCGGCGGCCGCGCGCTGAGCCTCGGCGACGCGAACGGCCGGCGCCTCCGCCGGGGGAGCGAAGGTCGCGGCAGGTGCGAGGTCCAGCAGGCTGGTGTCGATCGTCGTGACCGGAGCCGCCAGCATGGCGACTGCGGTCAGCCGCGCGAAGGCCGCGTCGCGCTCCGCGACGGCTTCATCGCGAGAGGCACGCGCCGCAGCCGCTTCGCTTTCCCCCTGGATGCCGCGCAGCAGCGGCTCACGGCCTTCCTCGACAAGAACAAGGGCGGCCCTCGCATCGGCGATGGTCAGGGTGAGGCTTTCCTCCGCGAGAGCAGCCCGCCTTTGGGCGGCTTCCGCATCGGCATAGACCTGAGCGAGCCTTCCGGCGGCGTCGATGATGGCGAGATCCCGCTGCAGCGCCGCGGTTCCGGCTTCCGCGCGGGCGACATTGACCCGCGCGGTCCGACGTCCCCACAGCTCGAGGTCCTGGCTGATCGACAAGGTGGTTTCGGCATTGGCGTAGCCCGAGAAGGGCCCCGTGCCGAAAGCGTTCTCGGCGTCGAGAGCGATCGTCGGATTAGGCCTCGCACGGGCCTGGCGGACACGTGCTTCGGCGGCGTCCGACAGGGCGCCGGCTTCAAGGGTGGCCGGGGTTTGACCCAGCTGGGCGAGCAGCTCGGCGAAGGACGGCGCGGGGTCAGCCCAAGCGGGACTGGCCAGCACGGCCGCGAATGCGGCCAACGCGCAGCCGACCGCGAAACGCGGCGGCCTGCGATATGAGGGAGGCATGATTCATCTTCCAGAAATTTGACACGAGTTCGCGCGCACGGCGGCGCAGACGTCCGGTCAGACTCTGGGAGGGCGCTTCAGGCCGTCGGGAGAGATCGACGACGGAAAATCACTCGAGGGGAAGGCGTGAACAGGCCGCGCGTGGATCTGCATCGCGATGTGGTCGGCGACATCCGCACGGGCAGTTCCGTTGTGGTGGCAGTGGCCGTGGGTGCAGACTCCGTGCCCAGCGCCAGGGTCGACCTGGTCGCCATCGCCCGCATCTTCAACGACCATGGCGTGAGCCGATGCCGTCTCCGGGACGCAGGTCGCGGCGTCAGCGATCGGGGCGACGAAAAACACGGCGGAGACCAGGGTCACCGCCAGTATCAGTCTTGCCCATGTCGCAATTGGCCACGCCATCGCGTGGTGGATACTTTCATTCGGGCGATCAAGCAATCTGTTACAGTGTTCGGGGGCTGCGACTGTTTCGAGTGACCACCAATCCGCGGTGAGGGAGAGGGAAAGTCGACATGCAAGGCCGAGAGTGGCGCGTCGTCGGCCATCTCGACCTATTCAGCAACGTCGAGCGATCTTTAAGCGAGCGCACGCTGATCGCGTCCGATTCTTTCGCTGCGTCTGCAGGTGGATCGAGATTGCAGAATGCGCAATCTTCACCCGAGTAGCGCTCCCGCTATCAGGTCGGGCCATCGTGAACCGGTCAGCCAGACCGCTCCGCCGGTCGCCGCGACGCCAGGCTCTGGGTAAGGTCGTTGCGCGCGCATAGCCAGAGCGAGCGGACGTTGGCGTCGCCTGCGCAGTGGCTTACCAGCAGTAAGCCGGCCAGGGCGTTGGCGAAGAAGCCCAGAGGGCCCAGTCCGGTGATGCCACGGGACGGCGCCCCGGAGGTGGCTCGCGAGATCGCGTAGCTGAGGAATAACAGCACCAACGCAACGAGGCTGGCGCCTTGGCCATTGGCCGCCCCGGACTGCACGGCGACCGAACGTCCGATCACGGCCAGGCTGATGCCGTAGGTGGCGCGTCGGCCAGGAAGTTGAGCACATTGGCGCCCAGGGGGCGCCGAGCCTTGCAGGGACACGCCGCTGGCTATGGCCATAAAGGCGGCGCAGTTGACGGCGATCACCGCGATCATGATGCGCCGGTAGGCGGGGTGGCGCTGTCGAACCTGGAGGCCACGCCGCAACTGCAGCCGGGCGAGGAAGTGCACAGGACGAGAGGGGGTTCAGTCATCGGATTACCCTTTCGCGAGAAGCATGCATCTCCCAATGGCTAGACGATCATGCCGAGAATGCATGGCTTCCATGAAAGAAACGCCTGTCAGATAAAACCAGCTTGATCCTCTAGTAACTAGAGGGCCCAAAATCAGTTGAAATCCATTGGAGGCTTCATGATCACCATGCACCCGACGCGACGCGTTCCCGGCCGCCTGCAGACGATCGCCTTCGCGCTCGCGGCGCTGATCGCCGTCGTGGATCAGGCCGCCAAGGCCGCGGCGCGCGCTCAGCTGGACGCTCCGATCAACCTCACGCCGTTTCTCGCGCTGCGTCTCGGGTTCAACCCCGGCGTCACCTTCGGCCTGTTCGCCGGCTCAGGCGCCGTCGGCCGCTGGGCGCTGAGCGCCGTGGCCTCCCTGATCATCGGCGCCCTGCTGGCGTGGATCTGGCGCACGCGCAGCGCCGTGACGGCGGCCGCCGCAGGCCTCATCGCCGGTGGAGCGATCGGGAACCTCGTCGACCGGCTACGCTTTGGCGCGGTCACCGATTTTATCGATCTTCATTGGGGGGCGGCGCACTGGCCGACCTTCAACCTCGCCGATGCGGCCATTGTCTGCGGCGTCGCGCTGCTCCTCCTCACCGTCCGGGGCTCGGACAGCCGCGCGGCGTCCTCGACCCTGGGACGGGCGGCGCGATGAGGCTTCCCGCCGAACAGAGGGCGATCGCCGTCCGCTCGGCGCCGGCGATTCTCATCACCGCCTCAGCGGCGGCCTCCGCCTGGCTGCGGCTTTCCCCGCCCCTTCTCGGCGCGGCGCGCGACATGGCGACGGCCGATAGGCTGGCCTATGCCCTGCAGGCGAATCTCCCGGTCTTCCTGTGGCTCGCGGGGTGTTTGAGGGTGGTGGCCAGCCTCCGGTTCCGGTCCGATGCCGACCGGCCCGGCTCCGCCTACGCGGCGCCCAGCGCCAGGCTCGCGGTGCCCGCCGCCGTGCTGCAGAACTCGCTCGAACAGACGGTCCTGGCGGTCGGCGCCCACCTGGTCCTCGCCACCGTGCTGCGCGGCGAGGAGATGGTACTGCTGCCGGTGCTGGTGGCCCTCTATCTGGTCGGACGGGTGTTCTTCGCCCTGGGTTACGCGCGGGGCGCGGCGGCCCGCGCCTTCGGCATGGCGCTCACCGGCGCCTCCACGATCGCCGCCTTCGGCATCGCCCTCGCGCTGATGGGGCTGGGCCGATGACCCCTCCTCGCCCCGCCGACTTCTGCCTTTCACCCGCCGTTGCGAGCTGACGCGATGCCCCTCCCCTCTCCCGCCTCGTCCGGGTTGCGCCCCATCGGCAAGCTGGCCGCCGCCACGGGCGTCAAGGTTCCGACCATCCGCTTCTATGAAGAGATCGGCCTGCTCCCGGCGCCGCCGCGCACCGCCAGCGACCGGCGCATGTATGACGACGCGGCGGAGCGCCGCCTGTCATTCATCCGGCATGCCCGCCAGTTGGGCTTCGATCTGGATTCGATCCGCTCCTTGCTTGATCTGTCGGATCACCCCGATCGGCCCTGCGCCGAGGCCAGCACCCTGGCCGAACGTCATCTCGCCGATGTGAAACAGAAGATCGCCCGGCTCCGCGCCCTCCAGCGCGAACTCTCACGGATGACGACGGAATGCGCCGGGGGCCGGGTCTCCGCCTGCAAGGTGATCGAGGCGTTGCACGATCCGTCCGCGCCGCCTTGACCCTGTGGAAGATCGGAAGGCGCAAAGACCCCGGAGCCATTGGCCCACCGTGACGTTTTGAGGCGATTGACGGCTCCCGTCGCGGACCACCCGTCCTTCTGGAGGATTTGATGACGCATCGGCCGACCTCGCGACACAGCGACCAGACCTTGGCCCTGCTGATGGACCCTTATCGGCGCCTTTCCCACTTGTTCGGGCAGGCCGGCGCCGACGTCGTCGAGACCCGCCTGGCGTTGAAGGAGACGACCTGTCTGAGAGGCCGCGAGGCGGCGCGGATTTTCTATGACGAGACCCGCATCGTGCGGGCGGGCGCCATGCCGGCGCCGGTCCGCCGCACGCTGCTCGGCGAGGGCGGCGTCCAGGGGCTGGACGGCGAGGCCCACCGCGCCCGCAAGGGCGTGTTCATGTCCCTGATGTCGCCAGCCCGTGTCGCGCGACTGGGCGAACTGTTCGAAGCGGAGTGGCGGCGCGCGGCCGTCGAATGGGCCGGCGAGGACGACATCGTGCTGTATGACGCCTTGCAGCCGGTGCTAACGCGGGCCGTCTGCGCCTGGGCCGGCGTGCCGCTCGAGCCGCACGAAGAGGCGAAACGGGTCCGTCACCTGAGGGCGCTGTTCGACGCGGCGGGATCGCGGGGCCCCCGGCATCTGTGGTCGAGGCACGCGCGTCGCCGCGTCGACGCCTGGCTGGGCTCGATCATTGAAGACATTCGCGCCGGCCGTCTGTCGCCGGATCCGGACACGGCCGCCCACGCCTGGGCCTGGACCCGCGCCGCGGACGGCGAACCGTTGCCGATCCACACGGCGGCGGTCGAACTGGCCAATGTATTGCGGCCGACTGTCGCGACCTCGGTCTACATCGTGTTTGTGGCGCACGCGATGCAGGCTCACCCGGATGCGGCCCGTCTGGCCGTCGCCGACCCCGGACGTCGCCGCGCCTTCGTCCAGGAAGTCCGACGCTTCTATCCGTTCTTCCCGGCAGTGATCGGGCGTGTGCGCGCGCCGTTTCGCTGGCGCGACCTGGTCTTCCCGGAGGGCCGTCAGGTGGTCCTCGACCTCTATGGCTCCAATCACGATCCCGCACACTGGACTGATCCCGAGGCGTTCCGGCCGGAGCGGTTCAGCGACGGCTCCGGAGATCCGTTCGGTCTCATCCCCCAGGGCGGTGGGGATGCGGCGACCGGTCACCGTTGCCCTGGCGAAGGGATCGTCGTGGAGCTGATGGAGCGCGCCGTCGGCCTGCTCGCCGACCTGAACTACCGGCTGCCGGATCAGGATCTGGAGATCGACTTCCGCCGCCTGCCGGCCCTCCCCGGAAGCGGGTTCCGAATGGAGACGCGCGACGCGGCCCTCAATGAGGGGGGCGCCTGATGCCGCTTCCTCGGGCTGGCCGGGGCCCTTCTCTCCCATCCACTCGCAGCAAAGGCTGACGCCATGAGCCGTTCGACGACCTCCTACGACCTGGTGATCATCGGCGGCGGGCCGGGCGGATACCCGTGTGCGATCCGGGCGAGCCAGCTCGGCCTGTCGGTGGCGGTCATCGACGACCGCGAACTGCTCGGGGGGACCTGCCTGAACATCGGGTGCATTCCGTCCAAGGCGCTGCTCCAGGCCACCGAGCGGCTGGAGATGGCGCGCAATCTCGAAGCGTTCGGCGTCATGGTAGACAATGTGCGGGCCGATCTTGACGGTGTCATGCGGCACAAGGGCAAGGTGGTGACCGAGCTTGGCGAAGGGGTCGCCTACCTCCTGCGCAAGCACAAGGTCGCCCGCTTCCAGGGCCGCGGGCGGCTGCTGGCGCGCGACCGGGTGGAGGTGCGCGCCGCGGACGGCGCTTTCGAGGTGCAGGCCAGCAAGGCGGTGGTCATCGCCAGCGGATCGGAAGCGGCGACCTTGCCCGACCTGCCCATCGACGAGCGGCGGATCGTCACCTCCGCCGGCGCCCTGAGCCTGACGGCGGCGCCGCGCCATCTGGCGGTGATCGGCGGCGGCTACGTCGGACTGGAGCTGGGGTCGGTCTGGCGTCGGCTCGGCAGCGAGGTCACGGTCATCGAGGTGCTCGACCGGATCGCCTCCGGCGTCGACTCGGAGATGTCGGCGGCGCTGCACAAGGTGCTCGAGGCCCAGGGCTTCCAGTTCTGCCTTGGGCATAAGGTGGTCGGATCGCGGATGGAGGGCGACGACGTCGTCCTCGACGTCGAGCCCATGGGCGATGGCGCGCGAGGAACCATCAAGGCCGATGTCGTGCTGGTCTCCATCGGCCGACGGCCCGCAACCGCCAGGCTCGATCTGGAAACGGTCGGCATTGCGCCCGACCGCAGGGGCTTTATTCCGGTGGACGAAGGGTTCCGGACCAGCGCCGACGGGGTCTACGCCATCGGCGACGTCATCGGCGGCGCCATGCTGGCCCACAAGGCGGAGGAGGAAGGGATCGCCCTGGCCGAACGCCTGGCGGGGGGCGCGGGCCATGTGGACTACGGAACGATTCCGGCGGTCGTCTATACCTGGCCGGAACTGGCTTCGGTCGGCCGCACCGAGGACGACCTCAAGGCGGCCGGCGTGGCCTACCGCGTGGGGCGCTTCCCCTTCTCCGCCAACGCCATGGCCAAGGCGCGTCTGGAGAAGAACGGTCTGGTCAAGGTTCTGGCCGACGCCGCGACGGACAAGATCCTCGGCGTGCACATCCTGGGCCCTGAGGCCGGCGGGTTGATCCATGAAGCGGTCGCCGCCATGCAGTTCGGCGCGGCGGCCGAGGATCTGGCGCGCACAAGCCACGCCCATCCGACCCTGCCGGAAGCCCTGCGCGAAGCCTGCCTGGCGGTAGCCGAGCGCACGATCCACCTCTGACGGCCGCGCGTTACGAAGTCTGACCCGACGGCAGCCGCGATCGCGGCCGCCTCTGCGGGCCCGGGCGCGTCCGCGGTTTAGACGCGACAGCGGCGTCGCTTGAATGCTATTGCGAGCCGCTCACAACTAGGTCTCCCATGCGTCCTCTGCTCCGTCTGCTCACCCTGCTGTTCGCCCTAGGGTTGGCCGCCCCGGCCCTCGCCCAGGCGCCGTCCGCCTCGGAGGCCCAGGTCGCCTGGCGGCTGCTGGATTATGTGGCGGTCGACTACGCCGGCGCAGTGGCCGACGGCGAGGTCGTCAATCCGGCCGAATACGGCGAGATGATCGAGTTCAGCACCCAGATCCGGACGCGTCTGGACGCCCTGCCGGCCAACCCGGCCAAGGCCGCCCTGATGCGCGAGGCAGAGGGCCTGCAGGCGGCCATCCGGGACAAGGCGGATCCGGCCGTCGTCGGCGCCCGGGCCAAGGCCCTGGCCGGCGCGGTGCTGACGGCCTATCCGAGCCCGCTGGCGCCCTCGTTCCCGCCCGACCTGGCCCGCGGCGCCGCCCTCTACGCCGAGCAGTGCGCGGTCTGCCACGGCGTGACCGGGCGCGCCGACGGCCCCGGCGCCGAAGGGCTCGATCCGCCGGCGATCGCCTTCGCCGACGTGGAGCGCGCGCGCCAGCGCAGCGTCTTCGGGCTGTATCAGGTGATCGACCAGGGGCTGGAGGGCACGGCGATGGCCAGCTTCTCGCACCTGCCGGCCGAGGACCGCTGGGCGCTGGCCTTCTATGTCGGCCGCTTCGCCTTCACCGACGCCGAAGCCGCCGAGGGCAAGCGCCTGTGGGACGGCGATCCGGCGGTCCGCGCGGCCTTTCCCGACCTGGCCGCCCTCACCCAGACCACGCCGGCCGAGCTGGCCACCCGCCTCGGCGAACCCCGGGCGCGGGCCCTGACCGCCTATCTGCGACGTCATCCCGAGGCCGCGGCGCGCCCGGCCGGATCGACGCTGACCCTGGCGCGGACGCGCCTGGCGGAGAGCGAGGCCGCCTATCGACGGGGCGATCGCAAGGCCGCCACCGACGCGGCGCTGTCCGCCTACCTCGACGGCGTCGAGCCGATCGAGCCGGCCCTCGGCGCCCGGGACGGCGCCCTGCTGCGCCGGGTCGAGACCGCCATGACCGAGCTGCGCGTCTCGATCAGCCGGGGTGCGCCCGCCGAGGAGGTCGCCGGTCGGGTCGCGCGTGCGAACGCCCTGCTGGACACGGCCGAGCGGGCCCTCGCGCCCCAGGAGGCGGACAATGTCGCCAGCTTCCTCGGCGCCTTCACCATCCTCCTGCGCGAAGGCCTAGAGGCCCTTCTCATCGTGGTGGCGATGATCGCCTTCCTCAGGAAGGCCGAACGGCCCGAGGTGCTGCGCTACGTCCACGGCGGCTGGGTCGCCGCGCTGGTCGCCGGCGGGGCCACCTGGGCGGCCGCGACCTTCTTCATCTCCATCAGCGGCGCCAGCCGGGAACTGACCGAAGGGTTCGGTTCGCTTCTGGCCGCCGTCGTGCTCGTCTCGGTGGGCATCTGGATGCACGGCAAGTCGCACGCCGACGCCTGGCAGACCTATATCCGCGACAAGCTCTCCCACGCGCTGTCGAAACGGTCAGCCTGGTTCCTGTTCCTGCTGTCTTTCGTCGTGGTCTACCGGGAGGTGTTCGAGACCATCCTCTTCTATGCGGCGATCTGGAGCCAAGGCGGCCACCTCGGCATGCTGGCCGGCGCCCTGACGGCGGTGGTCATCCTGGCCGTAGTGGCCTGGGCCCTGCTGGCCTACAGCAAGCGCCTGCCGATCGGCCGGTTCTTCTCCCTGAGCTCGATCCTCATGGCCATCCTGTCGGTCGTCCTCGTCGGGAAGGGGGTGGCGGCGTTGCAGGAGGCAGGCTGGCTCGATGTCCACCCGCTGGCCTGGATCCCCCGGATCGAAATCCTCGGCCTCTACCCGACGGTCGAAGGCGTCGCCGTTCAGCTGCTGACGATCGCCATCCTCGTGGTCGGCTTCTCCCGGCATGCGGCGCCGAAGGGCGCGCGGCCGGCGGACATCGGCTAGGGTCGCCAGCCCTTCACCTAATCTTCCGCCCCGCCGGGCGCCGGATGGGCAGGCGCCGGCTTCCGGTTCCTGAACCGCCCCTCCGACCCCGGAGTTCGCAGCCGGGCGACGGCCTTATCGGACGATGGGTTTGCCCCCGGCGGGCGGCGCCTTGGGTTCTTTCGCAGGAAGATCGTCGCTTGCGGGATCAAGAACCTCCGGCACGTTGCGCTGCAGCTCGTCGATCCAGACCTGGCCATGAGCGTCCGAGGGCATGCGCCAGTCGCCCCGCGGCGACAGTGAACCGCCTGTTGTGACCTTGGGTCCGTTCGGCATGGCCGAGCGCTTGAACTGATTGGCGAAGAAGCGCTGCAGGAACACCTCCAGCCAGCTGCGAATGGCCCCGATGGGGTAGGCCCGCTTTTGCTCGTCCGGAAAGCGCGGCGGCCAGTGCCCGGCGGCGGTGTCCTGCCAGGCGTGCAAGGCCAGGAAGGCGATCTTGGAGGGCCGCAGCCCGAACCGGGTGAGATAGTAGATCCAGAAGTCGTGGAGCTCGTAGGGGCCGATCTTGCCTTCGGTGCTCTGCGACTCGCCCTCGGCCGTCTGCGGGATGAGCTCCGGTGAAATCGTTGTCGCCAGGATGTCGAGCAGGACGTCGGACACCGCGGGGTCGAACAGGCGGTTCGCCGCTGTCCAACGGACGAGGTGTTGAATGAGGGTTTTCGGGAGCGAGCCGTTGACGTTGTAGTGGCTCATCTGGTCGCCAACGCCGTATGTACACCAGCCAAGCGCAAGCTCGGACATGTTGCCGGTGCCGAGCACCATGCCGTTCCGCTGATTGGCGGCCCTGAACAGGAGATCTGTCCGGAGCCCGGCCTGCACATTCTCGAACGTCGTGTCGTACACAGGTTCGCCCCTCGCGAACGGATGGCGCAGGTCCTGCAGCATCTGCTGGGCGAGCGGCTTGATGTCGATTTCCTCGACGGTCACGCCGAGCCCGTTCATCAAGGCGTAGGCGTTAGACTTGGTCCTCGCGCTCGTGCCGAAGCTAGGCATTGTGAACCCGAGAATGTCCGTGCGCGGACGTCCAAGCAGATCGAAGACCTTGGCCGCGACGATCAAGGCGTGCGCGGAATCCAGCCCTCCGGACACGCCGATGCAGATCTTGGCTGTTCCGGTCGCCTCAAGCCTCTTGGCCAGCCCGCTCACCTGTATGTTGAACGCCTCGTAGCAGTCCTGGTCGAGGCGGGAGGGATCGTTGGGCACAAAAGGAAAACGGTCGATGCGTCGTTGCAGGCCGAGGTTGTGAACTGGCGGATCAAGATGGAAGGTCACCCGGCGAAAGCGCCGATCGGGCATCCCGTTGGCGATCGCGGCCTCGTTAAAGGTGCCGGTCCGCATGCGTTCCAGCTGCAGCCGTTCGACGTCTATGTCCGCGACGGCCATCTGGGACCCCAGGCTGAAGCGCTCGGTCTCCGCGAGCTGCGCCCCCAGCTCGTAGATGCAGGCCTGTCCGTCCCAGGCCAGGTCGGTCGTCGATTCTCCATAGCCGGCCGCGGAGTAGATGTAGGCCGCCCAACAGCGGCCGGACTGCAGTTCGCAAAGTCTTCGCCGCGTGTCGGCTTTTCCCACCACGATGTTGCTTGCCGACAGGTTCGTCAGAATCAGCGCGCCGGCGAGGGCGGCGAAGTCGCTGGGCGGCGCGGGCGCCCAGACATCCTCGCAAATTTCGACATGAAAGATCAGGCCATCGACGTCGTCGGCCTGGAACAGCAGATCCATTCCGAATGGAGCGGTCTCGCCCCCGATCGTAATCTCGCCTTCCACATCCCGCCCGGAGGCGAACCATCGCTTTTCATAGAACTCGCGGTAGTTGGGCAGATGGCCCTTTGGCACCACGCCAAGGACTCGCCCCCGGTGGATAGCCACCGCGCAGTTGTAGAGTCGTCCCTCACGGCGGAGGGGCGCACCAACCAGTATGACCGGGAAGAGATCGCGACTTTCGGTTACGAGATTCACGAGTTGCCGCTCGACCTCGTCGAGCAACGCCCGCTGCAGCAACAGGTCGTCGATGGAATACCCCGACAGGCCGAGCTCTGGGAAAACCATCAGCGCGAGCCCGGCCTCGTTTCCCTCACGGGCGAGCCGTAGTGTCTGCTCCAGGTTGAACGCCGGATCCGCGATCCTGCAGACGGGACGGCACGCAGCCACCCTCACGAAGCCTTGCTGGTAAATCGACAGGAAATCGGCTGCGGTGCGGGGCACGTCCTGCTCCTATTCTGTTTCGGGACTACTTGTTCGGCCGGACGAGCGCCCGGCCCCTTGAATAGCGCGGCAGCGGCTTGGAGGTTCGTCAGGATGAGAACGTCACCCGGAGAATAGCCTTTCGCCACTTCTGGCGAGTTACGGCCATCGCGATGCTCGGCGGCCGCCGCGGCCATGGCGTCAAGGTCCGTATTAAGGCGGGAGGAATGCGAGGCATGTTCGCGTGGTCGAGGGGAGGTCACGCCTGGCGCGCGATGACGATCCCCGACAGATCGGAGGCGGCGTCGAGGGGAATCCCGGCCGCCTTGCGCTCGGAATAGCGGTCCACCAGCTGGGCCGCGTGCGGCCGGGTGAGGATGGTGAAGCGCACCAATTCCTCCATCACATCGACGATCCGCTCATAGTAGGCCGAGGGCTTCATCCGGCCGGCCTCGTCGAACTCCTGGAAGGCCTTGGCCACGCTGGACTGGTTGGGGATGGTGATCATCCGCATCCAGCGGCCCAGCAGGCGCAGGGTGTTGACGGCGTTGAAGCTCTGCGACCCGCCCGACACCTGCATCACCGCCAGGGTGCGGCCCTGGGTCGGGCGCAGGCCGCCCAGGCTGAGCGGCAGATGGTCGATCTGCAGCTTCATCAGGCCGGAGACCTGGCCATGCCGTTCCGGACTGCACCAGACCATGCCCTCCGACCAGAAAGCGTGCTCGCGCAGCTCGCGCACCGCCGGGTGGTCGTCGTCGCCGGGCGCGCCCGGCAGGGGCAGGTCGGAGGGGTCGAAGATGCGGGTCTCGCATCCCATTCGCTGCAGCAGACGGGCCGCCTCCTCGACGCAGAGCCGCGAATACGACCGCTCGCGCAGCGATCCATACAAGAGAAGGATCCGCGGCGCCGGATCGGTCGGACCTAGCCCCCGGGCGGGGTCGGCGGACAGATAGGCTGCATCCAGAGCCGGCAGGTGATCCGGATCCGGCAGCGGCCGCAGGCGGGCGAAAGTCATCAGAGGTCCTTGATGAGATAGGCCGCTGACGCCGGGCAGACGTCCGCGAACTCGCGGGTTTGCCGGATCGCAAGGGGCGCGGACGCCCGTTCGGCGGAGACGAAAGCACGCCGGGCGAAGAATAGCTCGGCCGTCGTGGTGAGCAGGTGAAGCCGTTCGCTACCCAGATCGCTCGCCATGGCCTCGACGGCGGTCAGTATGCGGCTCCCGATCCCTTGGGCCTTCAGGTCGGCGAGCACGACCAGGGAGCGCAGCAGAAGATCCTGCCCCTCCCCTTCCAGGCCGACATAGCCGGCGATGCCGCCGTGTTCGTGGGCGGCGAAGTATCGACCAGCGCCAGGCTCGGGCAGACCCGCGCCGCGCAGGGCCGCGATCAGGCCGACGTCATCCGCGTCCAGGAGATGCAGGACGACCATCAGGCCGCGTCCGCCGGCGGAGCCGTATCCGGGAACCAGCGGCGTCCCATCCACAGCGCGACCGACACCAGCAGGATCAGCACCGGCACCTCGACCAAGGGACCGATGACGGCCGCAAAGGCGACCGGCGAGGTCAGGCCGAAGGCCGCGATGGCGACGGCAATGGCCAGTTCGAAATTGTTCGAGGCCGCGGTGAAGGCCAGGGCGGTGGTGCGCGGATAGTCGGTCTCGATCAGCTTGCCCATGAGGAAGCTGACCACGAACATCACAAGGAAGTAGATCGTCAGCGGAATGGCGATGCGCAGGGCGTCCAGCGGCAGGGCCACCACCTCCCCGCCCTTGAGGCTGAACATGACCACGATGGTGAACAGCAGGGCGATCAGGGTGATCGGTCCGATGCGCGGCAGAAAGCGCCGCTCGTACCAATCGGCGCCCCGGCGGGCGATCAGGCTGCGACGGGTCAGGAAGCCGGCCAGGAAGGGAAGACCGAGGTAGACCAGGACCGCCCCGGCGATGGTCCAGACGCTGACGTCCACCACACTGCCCTGCAGGCCGAACAGGGGCGGCAGGACGGTGAGGAAGATCCAGGCGTAGAGGCTGAAGAACAGGATCTGGAAGATCGAGTTGAAGGCGACGAGACCGGCGACATACTGGTTATCGCCCCGCGCCAGCTGGTTCCACACCAGCACCATGGCGATGCAGCGCGCCAGTCCGATCAGGATGACGCCGGTCATGTATTCCGGCTGATCGCGCAGAAAGATCACCGCCAGCGCGAACATCAGCACCGGGCCCAGCACCCAATTCTGGAACAGCGACAGGGCCAGCACCCGCTTGTCGGCGAAGACACGCGGCAGCGCCTCGTACCGGACCCTGGCCAGCGGCGGGTACATCATCAGGATGAGACCGACGGCGATTGGGATGTTGGTCGTGCCGATCGAGAGGCTATTGATCCAGGCGGGCAGACCCGGCGCCAGCGTCCCCAGAGCCACGCCGAGACCCATGGCCACGAAGATCCACAGCGTCAGCCAGCGGTCGAGGAAGGACAGGCGACGCGGCGACGTAGTCGTCACGGGGGTGTCGATCATCGCTTCACCCGCTGGCCGGCGGCGTCGATGACGACCTCGCCGTCCTCCTTGGTGAAGGGTTTGAGATCGTCGTCGGGCAAAAGATCGAGCACGGCCTCCGATGGCCGGCAGAGTCGAACGCCCATGGGACTGACGACGATCGGGCGGTTGAGAAGTATCGGATGGGCCTCGATCGCGTCGAGCAGTTGATCGTCCCTGAGGCCTGGATCACCGAGGCCCAGTTCGGCGAAGGGCGTGCCCTTTTCGCGCAACAGGTCGCGCAGCGGCGCGCTGGTGCGTTCGGCCAGCTGGGCGATCATGGCCCGCGACGGCGGGGTCTTCAGATACTCGACGACGTGCGGCTCGATGCCGACATGGCGGATCAGCTCGAGCGCGTTGCGCGACGTCCCGCAGGCGGGATTGTGATAGATGACGACGTCCATGGGATCCTCAGGGGCGGCAGGGTGCGAGTTCGGCCAGCAGGGGCTCGCAGAGGTCCGCCCTGCCCCCGCAGCAGTCCTTGAGCAGGAACAGGACCAGGTCGCGGAACCGGTCCAGGTCGGCCCGGTAAATGATCGAGCGGCTGCGCCGCTCCGACCTGATCAGCCCCGCGCGGGTCAGGACGCCGAGATGGGACGACAGAGTGTTGGGCGGGATCGCCAGATGGTTCGAGATGTCACCGGCCGCCAGACCTTCGGGTTCGTGCCGCACGAGGAGGCGAAACGCCTCCAGCCGCGTGGACTGCGCCAAGGCGGCGAGAGCGAGAATCGAGGCTTCCGTTTCCATAATTCCGAATTAGTCGAACTATGGAAACAATCAAGGTTTAACTTCCCCTGATCAGGCTGGCCGACGTCCCAGCCCGGGGATGCCGCGGATGTAGACCAACTCCGCCAGGAGCTCGATCAGGGTCTGGGTGACGATGATGGCCGGGACCAGGGGGATGGCGCCGGGCACGACCAGGGCTAGCGGCAGGACCACGAGCGAGTTGCGGGTCCCCGCGCTGAAGGCGACGGCGCGGCCGGCTTCCGGCGTCAGCCGTGCGAGCCGCGACACGGCCCATCCGATGAGCGGCGCCAGCACGGAGAAGGCGACATAGACCGGCACGACACTCAGGGTCCGGTCGAGGGTCTGTCCGAGTTGCGGCATGACCGCGGCGACGACGATGAAGAGCACCAAGGCCGTGGCCGGCACCGGCGCCAGGCCGAGACCAGATGAGACTCGCTCGCCCGTTTTGCTGCGGGCCGCCCAGGTCTGGACCAGCGCCGCCAGAACGAACGGGATGGCGATCAGCCAGACGAAGGCGTGGATGAACGGACCTGGCTGCACATAGGCCGCCGCCTCGGCGCCGAGGAACAGACGCAGATAGATGGGCAGGAGCGCCATCTGGGCGATCAGCAGCACCGGGGTCGAGGCCAGGAGCAACCGGGCGTCCGCGCGACCCAGATGAGCGAAGGTCACGACATAGTCGATGCATGGACAGAGCAGCACCATCAGCACGCCGAGACGGATCAGGGGATCGGCCGGCAGGAACTGCATCAGGCCCAGGACGAGCAGGGGCACGGCGATGAAGTTCACCGCCAGCAAGGTGCCCAGGAACCGCAACTCCTGAAGCGCCCGGCCGAGGGCGGCGACGGGCACCTGCAGGAAGGTGACGAACAGCATCAGGGCCAGCGCCGGATTGATCGCCGATTCCAGCACCGCCGTGCCCGGGATCACGAACCCAATGGCCGTCGCGACGATCACGGCGGCGAAATAGATCCAGACCTGTTGGGCTTCGAGGCCGTCGCGAAGTTCAGACGTGTTCATCCCGGATCCTGACTTCGCACTGCACCCCCCCTACCGGCCGCGACCACCCCGGCCTGTCAAGCCTCGTCCTGCGTTCCGCGGCTCAGAGGGTGGACCGATCAACTGGCGGCGTTCGAGCGGCGTCGGAGCGCGCCCGCAAGCTCTGGCGCGCGCACCGCACTCAGGGGTTTGGCTTGGTTCCTACTGCGGCTAAGATGGTCCCCGGCGGGCCTCGACCGGATAGCCTTTGATCTTGAGCCAGGGGACGTTCTGCGTCGGCGGCGATCACGGGTGAAGACGTCGAGCTTCACACAGAAGTTCCCGGCCCGCCCCCTCCCCTCCTCACCAACGGGCGACGCTGAGGCGACGCCAACGATCCTTCTCTACCAGAGGCACCTCGGCCAGATCGGCGTGATCGCGCCACCGAGTGATCACGCCCTTCTCAACCTCGAAAACGTTGATAGCGCGGACGTTCATGACGAGGCCACGGTTCGCGGCCAGCAGATAGAGGCTTTCGGCGATGACCAGCTCGCCCTGGGTGACGGACTTGAGGATGTGAAGTTCGAACAGCGAATAGCTCTGGAAGAGCCGACGCCAGAAGCCGAGAAGCGCCGTACGTCCGACAAGTTCGCCCGCGATGTCGAACTGGGCCGCGACCTGCTCCGACAGATAGGATTCGAGGCGACGCACATCGCGTGATGCGATCTCCCCGGCGAAAGCTTGGACGACGTCTCCGGGCATAAGCGACATGATCACCGTTCAGGTGCGCAATCATGATCCGATTCTCAGTGGAAAACTCGCGTATCGCGTGTGACCAACGATGTCACTCCGGTTCGATAACCCCGGCCCCCACCGCGACCGCGACGGCCTCTATCCGGGTGCGCACGCGCAGCTTCGAGCACACCTTCTCAAGGTAGCTGTCGACCGTGCGCGGCGACAATCCGAGGATGGCGCCGATATCTCCCGAGCTCTTGCCGCGACTGACCCACAACAGGCAGTCAAGCTCTCGCGGGCTCAAGGCGAAAACTCGAGAGCCGACATTCGGTTGGAGGTTCGGAGCCATGATTTCACTCGCGATTGACCGGTGAAGGCTGAACGGACCAGCAGCCACGAGCAACACAGGCGAGTTGCGCATTCTCCGCAAGAAAGTTGCGGAGAATCGACGTCGGCCCGCCGCCCCTTAGGATCGAAGCCAGCGCCAGAGACTGATTGCCCCTGCTTTGGCGACCGCTTACACAGTCCGGCGTCGGGCGCCGTCAGATACGGGCGCAACTTGAGCCGGGGTCCGTCAGTGGCGGAGGCGGCGTTTCGCCCTGAAGTAGCGGGCCTCTTCGCAGAGGATTCCTCGCCCGACCCCTCCGCCTTGCACCGGGACTCGCTTTGATTCATTGTCGGCCGTCGGCGCTTGCGTCGAAGGGGCCGGGAATCCCCTGTGCGAAGCTCAATCTTTACGACCGCGCCTCGACGCGCGGCGTCCGTCCGCTGGTGACCGCGGCGCACCCCTGTGTGCGCCCGGTCGTGGCGGGCGCGCTCTCGGATTCCTGCCTCCTGAAAACCGGCGGGAGGTCGCCTTGAGCGATGTGAAGGAGATGGATCCGGGCGCTGCGGCGAGCCTGAATGGGCTCTACCGACGCTATTCGGGGTGGTTGGGAAGGCGGCTGCGCGGACGTGTGGGCGCCGATGAAGCCGCCGATGTGGTGCAGGAAACCTATCTTCGCCTGGCTCCCTATCTCCTCGAAGATATCCGCCACCCCAAGGCTCTGCTTCTTCGCGTCGCGCTAAACCTGGTTCGCGACGAGCGACGCCGGATGGCCCTCCGGGACCGGGCGATGCAAGGGGCGATTCCTATGTGGGTCACAGCGGCCGACGCGCCTGTCGACCGGCTGCACCTCAAGCAGGTTCTCCTGACCATGCCGCCGCTGTATCGGGACGTCTTCGTCTTGAGCCGGTTTGACGGTATGACATATCCGGAGATTGCTCTGGCCCACGGGATCAGCCTGGCTACGGTTGAACGGCGGATGGCCAAGGCTGTTGAGCACTGCATGGCCCAACTGGACGTCTAAGGCACGAACGATGACTGCCGATAATGACCTGGACGTAAGACGACGCGAGGCCGCGTCGTGGTTCGCCACCCTCAACCAGAAGCGGGTGGCGGCTTCGGACATCACTGCTTTCAGTCAATGGCGCCGCACCCCTGCGAACGCTGAAGCCTATGCCCGGATAGAAACGATGTGGGAGGCGGCCGGGAGCCTCAAGGGCGACGCCGATATCGCCGCCTTGACTGCAGGGGCCCGCGCACGCGCCGACGCCTCGCGCAAACTGCAGGGCCGCCTCGCCAAAGGCCTTATACCGATCGGCGCCGTGGCGGCCGTCGCCGCCGTGGTTGTCGGCGTGACAATGTGGTCTGCCCGCCCTCTGTCCTATGAAACCGGGCTGGGCGAACGGCGGATCGTCGTCCTGGCCGATGGGTCAAAGGTTACCCTGGACACCGAGTCTCGCATCACCGTCAGGCTCACCGGCCGTCGCCGTGCTGTGGAGCTGGCGAGCGGCCAGGCCTTCTTCGATGTGGAGGGCGATCCCGCCCGCCCCTTCGTTGTTCGCGCCGGCGCGACCGACGTCACCGCTTTGGGAACACGGTTTGACGTCCGCCGCGCGGGCGGCGGCGCGCAGGTGACGCTCGTCGAAGGCAAGGTCGATGTCGTAGACCGGGGGCAAGCCACGCCGCGGTGGTCCCTCGCCCCGGGCCAGCAGATTGTCACCGCCTCGCCTCGTCCAGCCGTCCGGTCGGTGGATGCGGCCTCAGAAACCAGTTGGACAGTCGGCCGCCTCATCTTCGCCGGCGACACCGTCGAAGCCGCTGTGGCCGAGGTCAATCGCTACACCGCGTCCAAGGTCGTCCTGGATGCGCCCGCCATCGCCGATATCGCTGTCAGCGGCGCTTTCAACACGGGCGATGTGGAGGGCTTCGTGTCCGCGCTGACCGAGCTCTATCCGGTTGTCGCCAACCGCACGGCTTCCGGTCAGATCGTCATTCGTGACGCCCCCGCGAAAAATGCGAGCGTGCGCTGAGGGGTTTTGCCACGCCCCTTCGTCTCTTCCCCGAACCGCGTCTGTGCGGATATCCATTTCGGGGGATTATTATGCGTATCGGTCTTTGTTCGTCTGCATTCGGAGCACTCGCTGTCGCGGCGGCAATGCCTGTCGTCGCCCAGGCACAATCCCCTGCCGTCCAGTTCCGGGTCCCGGCGGGCCCGCTACAAACCGCTCTTCCGCTGTTCGCCACGCAGAGCGGCGAGCAAATCCTCTATTCCACAGACCTCGTAGCCGGCCGTCAGTCTGCGGGCGTCAGCGGCGCGCTGCGGACCGATCAGGCGCTGACCACGCTACTGCAGGGCACGGGCCTGCGCGCGCGGCGCACGAGTCCCAATACCCTGGTTGTCTACGATCCGGACGCAAGGGCGGACGCGACAGATGAGGCTGTCGAGATTGAGGATGTTGTCGTCACGGGAAGCCTCATCCGGGGGGTCGCCGACGGCCCCTCGCCAGTCGTTACGGTGACCCGGGACGAGATGGATCGGAATGGCCGCGCAACCGTGGCCCAACTGCTCGCGAGCTTGCCGCAGAATTTCGGCGGCACGGCGAACGAAGGCGCACTGGGAAACGGCGGCGATCGCTCCGGCACGAACTCGACATACGCCAATGGCGTCAACCTACGCGGTCTGGGCAGTGACGCCACGCTCGTCCTCATCAATGGACGCAGGCTCGCGGGTACGGGGGCCAAAGGCGACTTCGTCGATGTCTCGACAATCCCCACCGCCGCAGTCGAGCGCGTCGATATCCTGTTGGACGGAGCCTCCGCCCTTTACGGCGCCGACGCTGTCGGCGGCGTCGTGAATATCATCCTCAGAGACGACTATGATGGCGCCGAGACCCGGGTGAGGGTCGGAAACACCTCCGACGGCGCGAGCGGCGAATATCAGGTCGCTCAGGTTCTGGGACGGCAGTGGTCGACCGGCTCGGCGATGCTGACCTACGAATACTACGACCGTGAGGCCCTGGCCGGATCCGAGCGTCGGCGAGCTGGCGATGCGGACCACCGCTGGCTCGGCGGAAGCGACCGACGCTCCTTCTACAGCAATCCCGGCAACATCGTCGTTCTTGACCCCGCGACCGGCAGCTACATTCCCCGGTACAGCATCCCCGATGGCCAAAATGGGGTGGGCCTGCTCCCGGCCGACTTCCGCCTCGGGCAGACCAATCTCGAGAACTTCAGGGCGACGAGCAACATCCTGCCCCGCCAGACTCGCCAAAGCGCCTATGCCGCCGCCCGCCAGTCTTTCGGCGATCGCTTCGAGATCAGTGGCGATGCTCGGTGGGGCATGCGCGAGTATGAAACGGTCTCGACGGCGATCAGCACCCTGCTGACAGTCACCCGAGCCAACCCGTATTTTGCGTCACCGACCGGAGCCAGCTCGCACACGATCGCCTATTCCTTCCAGGGCGAGATCGCGCCTCCCAAAGTCTTCGGCGAAGTCGAATCCCTCGGCGCGAGTCTGGGCGGGACGGCTGACCTTTTTGGCGACTGGCGGCTCGAGTCCTACGTCTCGTACAGCACCGAAGAGGCCCATACCGGTTCCGACGGCGCCTTGCAGTCGACCAATCTGCGTGAAGCCCTCGGCGCGGTTGCGGACAGCCCCGCCACCTCCTTCAGCACGGCGCGCGACGGCTTTTTCAACCCCTTCGGAAGCGGCGCGTCCAACAGCGCGACCATCCTGGACTTCATCAGCGCCGGCTACACCCGAAACCAAAGCCAGACCGGAAATCTCTCTGCCAATCTGCAGATCGGCGGCACAGTCATGACGCTGCCCGGAGGGCCGCTTCGGCTCGCAGCCGGGCTGAACTTCCGTAGAGAAACCTTCGAACGTCAGGTCACCAACTTCTCCTCGGGCGCGGCTCCGACCGTCGGGGCTCGCACGAAAACCGAACGCGATGTCAGCGCTGCCTTTGCGGAGTTGCGTGTCCCCTTGTTCGGCGAGACCAACGCCCTTCCCGGCCTTCACCGGCTGGAACTGTCGTTGGCGGCGCGCTTCGAAGATTATGGTGACATCGGCCAGACGACGAGCCCGAAAGCCGGCGTCCTGTGGGAGCCGACCGAAGGCCTCCTCCTCCGGGCAAACTACGGTCGCTCCTTCCGGGCCCCTGCCCTGCGCGAACTGAACGACGCGGCGAGCGCCAGTCCATCCATTCTACCGCGTGGATCGCTGCAGATTCTGTCGATGATCCTCTACGGCGGCAATCCCAACCTCGAGCCCGAGGAAGCGGACACATGGACTGCGGGCTTTGAGATCAAGCCCACTGGGTTGCCTGGTTTGAGACTGGGCGCAAACATCTTCCGGACCGACTTCGACAACCGCATCGGTCAACCCGCGCTCGAAAGTATTCTCACGGCCCTTTCCGACCCTTCGAGCGAAGCCGCGCCCTCAGTCGTTCAACCGCGCCGTCGGCGCTCCAGGCCGGCGGCGGCGGACCGCCGAGAATCGAGCCGATGGGCGGCCGATGCGCCGCAGGCGGCAGCCCCTCCGCGCCCGCTTCGGAGACGATCCGGTCATACTCCTCCGACAGGGCCGTGATTTCGGCGGCGTCCGCCTCCGACCGTTCGACAGCCACCGGATAGACCCGTCCGAAGGCCGAGACGTCCGGATAGTCCAGGGCGGGCTCCGCCCATTTCCAGCCCTCCCGCTCGCGCGCCTCATCGGCCAGCCCGGCCAACTTTTCCCCGACCAGTCGATCCAGCAGGACCACGTCTTCCAGCCAGCCGCCGCCGTCCTCGGTGAACAAATCCCGGACGATGCCGCCGCCTTCGGCCTCGTAGGTTTCGACGCCGACGAAGCGGACGCGCCGATCGCCGACGCTCACCTTGGCCTCGGTCATGGCGCGCCGGATGGCGTAGGCCGGGGTGTGGGGGCCGACCTGCTCCAGCACCTGCCGCTGCCGGTCCTGATCCTCGCTGACGCAGAAGGCGGTCAGTTGGTCCAGCGCCAGCGTCCCGGCCCGGTAGGCCGACATCAACTCCGGGGCCGCTGACCCGAGCCGGAGACGCTGACGCACGACATGGACGGACACCCCAAACCGGGCCCCGATCTCCTCGGGGCCGTAGCCCTTCTCGACGGCCAGCCGCTGGAAGGCCTCGAACTGATCGGCGGGATGCATGGCCTCGCGCGTCATGTTCTCGTCGAGGCTGATCTCGTGGGCGTCGTTCTCGGCGTCCACGATCACGCGCACCGGCTGGGTCCGCTTGATCGCCTTGCGCTTGGCCAGCAGCCGAAGCCCCTGACGGCGCCCCTCGCCAATCGTCACTAGGTAATTTCCCGTAGGTTCGCCCTCCTCGGTCCGCTCGATCTCGATCACGGGCGGCTGCAACACCCCCTTGGCCTTGATGGAGGCCGCGAGGGCCTCGACCCGTCGACTAAGCGACCGGGCGTCATCAGACGACGTCTGCGCAGACGGTGCTGAGAACCGTAAGACCAACACCGCGGGCCTGCGTGTTTTCCCTGCGGCATCTTTCGGTTCGAATCGACCCGAACGAGGAGATGCATCATGGGACAGACCCATTCGCCCCTGCCACGGACGATCAAGAAACCGGAACTGCGCCAGATGGTGCCGCTCGCAGACAGCACCATCTGGGAGATGGAGCAGCGGGGGGAGTTCCCCAGACGCTTCCGGCTGACGCCGCGATGCGTGGTCTGGGATCTGTCGGAGGTGCAGACCTGGCTGGAGAAACGCCGCCGCACCCCCGTCACGCCGGCCAAGGCTCCGGATGTGCGCCTGCGCCGATCACGCCCCGTCCACGACGGGCCGGGCGCCTCCCGACCGCACCTGTAAGCCGCGCCTCGCTTTAGAAAACGGCGAGCGGATTATCGACTGCTTCAGCCGGGGATGGCGGAGGCAAGGGGGACGGGACACGGGCTTCCAGGGCCGATAATTGATTTCTTCACCCCCGCGAGCTATATGTCGTCCCGAGGCCAGATCGGTTGAAACAGCCTCACCCGCCTCTTCGGAGGTCCACGCGTGAGCGAGATAGGGATTTCGATCCCGGAAGCGGCTACCGAGTGACTTCTGATAAGGGCGCCTCCGGGCGCCCTTATCTTTTCCGGTGAAACTTCAGCTTCTCGCCCTTCAACGTCTTGTCGATCAGGACGGCGAAGCGAACCTTGCTCATGTGTGCGATGGCGAGCGCCTGCGCCGGCTCCGGACTATAGGCGCTTTCCACGAAGAGCTTGAGATCGACGCCGGCTTCGGCGCCGCGCTTGACACGGAAGAAGACCCTGTAGTCCCCGGCGCCGCCGTCGTTGCGCACGCCGATCCGCAGAAAGTTCGCCTCCGGCGTCTGATAGACGTGCGCCGTCGGCAGGCCCTTGAGGATGTGCGGGAGCGCCTGCGACAGCCCGTAGCGGATCGGACAGAAGACGCGCCGCCTCGGGCCGTCCCAGACCGTCACTGCAGTTTGGTCGTGCTGGTCGGCGTCGAAGGTTTCACTGAAGCAGTGATTGCTGAACCGGACATCGATCTTCACGCCGTTCGGACGCGACTGGGTGGCCATCTCCAGCACGAAGGGCTCGAGATGGTCGAACGCGAGCGTCTGCCCCGCGACCTTCAGCGGCGGAAAATACGGCCCGGCCATGATCTACAACCGGGACAGGTCCGGCGACCGCTTGCGCAGTCCCGGCCGAACGGCCGCGCGCCTGGTGGCGGCAACCTTATCCCGCGCGCCGATCATGTCCTTGTCCCTGCATTTTCTGTCGGCATCCCCCGATGCATTTCAAAATTTCGGATCGAAACGCGGTGCGCTGGTCTCTGACACAGTCAGGACCGGAGTGTAGGCTTGGCCAGCTTCCCAGGCGTCCACGGCGTTCGACCATTCCTGCGCCATGTGGCGGCGCTGGGCCTCGAACTCCGCCTTGTTGTAGACGCCTCGCGAAGATCGTTCTTCGTGAGCGAGCCCTTTCTCGATCCAGTCCGAGTTGAAGCCCATCTCGTGCAGCAGGGTCGAGGCCGTCCGACGCAGGTCGTGGACGGTGAAAGGCTCAAGCGGAAGGCCACCCTTTCCGGCCCTCTCAGCGATCGCACTGGTGACGCGGTTGAAGGTCGCCCGCGACATCGGCGCATCGGCGTCGTATCGCGACGGCAGGATGTATTTCGAGTTGCCGGCGCAAGTCTTTAGAGCGACCAGGATGTCGAGCATCTGGGTGGAGAGGTAGACGTTGTGAGGACGTGAGCGCTTCATGCGGGCGGCCGGAATCGACCAGACCGCATTCCCGAAATCCACCTCGGTCCATACCCCGTCCTGAAGTTCGCTCTTCCGAACCATGCTGAGCAGGATGAACTTCAGGCCGAGCCTGATAGTCGGCAGAGTCGCCACCTCGCCGAGGAGCATCAGCATGATGCGGATTTCGGCTGGGGTGAGTGACCGATCGCGCGGTCGGAACGTGGCGATCGAAGCCGGACCCACGTCATCCGCAGGGTTGTCGATCTTCTCGCCGTGGAGGATGGCCCAGCCGTAGATCTGTTTGACGATATCCCGGACATGGATCGCCGTGGCGGGCGCGCCGCGATCTACAATCGCCTTGCAGTGGGCCCGCAGGTCGTCAGGTGTAATCTCGCTTAGCAGACGGTTCTTCCACTTCGGCAGGATGTCCCGATTGAAGATCGCCCGGCGCATGTCGCGGGTGCTGTCCGCCATCGGCGCGCGGTCCATCCAGCCCTGGGCGACCTGTGCGAAATCGTGAGCTTCCTTCAAGCGACGTTTGGCGCGCTGCTTTTCAACGGCGGGCGATACCCCGTCTGCGATCGCCTTCTTCACCTCGATCAGCCGCTCGCGGGCTTGGGCCAGCGTCAGCCCGGCCCGACCGTAACGCCCGAGCGTCATGGTCTCTCGACGGCCGTTGAACCGATAGTCGTAGCGGAATGAGATCGCGCCGCCCGTCGAGACATAGACGTACATACCGTCCCTGTCGGTACTCTTGTAAGCCCTTGCTTTCGGACGCAAATTCTTCAGTGCGGTGTCGGTTAGCACGGTATAATCGCCTCTGGCTGTCGGTCCTCGAATTCGGGCGCGCCAAGACAGCTTTTTCTCATCCATTTCAGAGACTTGCTGGAAATGAATACCGTCAGGGCTTGGCCCGATGTCAGGACGGTATGAGCCCGAGTCCGCCAGATCAATGCAGCGGCGTACCGTCGGGCAGTCCGACAAAACGAAAAAAGACCCTCCGAATGGCTCCGAAGGGTCTCGACAGAATTCACAATGTTGTCAGCCCTTTAGAGGCGGCTTCGGAAGCGATACCGAATGCTACCGAAGGGTCCGGACTATTCCCACTCGATGGTGCCGGGTGGCTTTGAGGTCACGTCGTAGACGACGCGGTTCACGCCCCTGACTTCGTTGACGATTCTCGTCGCGCACTTGCCCAGAACGTCCCAAGGGAACTCGAAGAAGTCCGCCGTCATGCCGTCAGTGGAAGTCACGGCCCGCAGGGCCAGCACCTTCTCATAGGTCCGCGCATCGCCCATCACGCCCACCGTCTTGACCGGCAGCAGGACGGCAAAGGCCTGCCAGATCTTGTCGTAGAGGCCAGCCTTGCGGATTTCGTCCAGATAGATGGCGTCGGCCTGTTGCAGGGTCTCGACGGCGTCCGGTGTGATCTCGCCCGGGATGCGGATGGCCAGGCCCGGTCCGGGGAACGGATGACGCCCAACGAAGGCGTCGGTCAGGCCCAGTTCGCGACCCAGGGCCCGCACCTCGTCCTTGAACAGTTCACGCAACGGCTCGACCAGCTTCAGCTTCATATAGTCGGGCAGGCCGCCGACATTGTGGTGGCTCTTGATCACATGGGCCTTGCCGCTGGACGAGGAGACGCTCTCGATCACGTCGGGATAGAGGGTGCCCTGGGCCAGGAATTCGGCGCCCTCGATCTTCGAGGCTTCGCGGTCGAAGATCTCGATGAAGACGCGGCCGATGATCTTGCGCTTGGTCTCCGGGTCCGACTGGCCGGCCAGCGCGCCGAGAAATTCGTTCGAGGCATCAACGTGTATGAGCGGGATGTTGTAGTGCTCGCGGAAGAGCGTCGTGACCTGCGTTGCCTCGTCCTTGCGCAGCAGGCCGGTGTCCACGAAGACGCAGGTCAGCTGGTCGCCGATCGCCTCATGGATCAGCACGGCCGCAACCGACGAATCGACGCCGCCCGACAGGCCGCAGATCACCTTGGCGTCACCGACCTGTTCGCGGATCTGGGCGATCTTCTCGTCGCGATAGGCCGCCATGGTCCAGTCGCCCTTCAGCCCGGCGATGCCGTGGGTGAAGTTCTTCAGCATCTGATGGCCGCGCGGGGTGTGCATCACCTCCGGATGGAACTGGACGCCATAGAAGCGGCGGGCCTCATCGGCGATGACGGCATAGGGCGAGCCTTCTGACGTGGCGACCACGTCGAAGCCCTCGGGGATAGCCACGATCTTGTCCCCGTGGCTCATCCAGACCGTCTCGTCCTCGCCGACAGGAGCCAGGTCGGCCAACAGGGGTGACGTCTTCTGGACGGTGATCTCGGCGCGACCAAACTCGCGGGTGTGGCCGCCCTCGACCTTGCCGCCCAGTTGCTCGCACATGGTCATCTCGCCGTAGCAGATGCCCAGGACCGGCACGCCGGCTTCGAAGACGCCCTGCGGCGCGCGCGGGCTGCCCTCTTCGTGCACACTTTCGGGACCGCCGGACAGGATGATGGCGGCGGGCTTCATGGCAGCCAGCGCCGCCTCGGCCTTCTGGAAGGGATGGATTTCGCAGTAGACGCTGGCTTCGCGCAGGCGCCGCGCGATCAGCTGAGTCACTTGGCTGCCGAAATCGACGATCAGGACTTTCTGGTGGTCGGTCATCAGGTCCTCTCGTAGAGCGCGATGAAGAAGCCGTCGGTGCCGGTGGAGGCGGGCGACAGGCGCAGGGTGTGGCCGTTCGCAGCCTTTGCCAGCGTGGCGCGGGCGGCGTCGGTCAGGGTGGGTGTGGCGACCAGATCGGCGATGGCCACCGGACGGAAGCCAGGGTTCGCCGTCTCGAAGGCCTCGGCCGTGGCTTCATTCTCGGCCCGCAGGACCGAACAGGTGACATAGGCCAGACGCCCGCCGTGCTTCACCAGTTGCGCCGCCTGGGTCAGGATGCGCCGTTGCAGGGCATGCAGCCGCTCGACCTCATCGGCCTTCAGCCGCCAGGCCTCCTCGGGGTGACGACGCCAAGCTCCGGAGCCGGTACAGGGCGCATCGACGAAGACCAGATCGGCCTTGCCGTTGAACTCCTCGACACCGCCGCCATTCTGACCGATCAGGCGCAGGTCGGCGGCGACCCCGGCACGCGCCAGGCGCGGCTGGATGTTGTCGAGCCGCTTCTGCACGACGTCGCAGGCGATCAGCCGAACGCCGGACGCTGGCTTGGGCGCGGACACCGCTTCAGCATCGCCCGTCGGAGACCAGCCCGAAGGCTTGGGCGCGGGGGTCGGGCCGGAGGGTGCAACCGGCAAGGCCAGCATGGCCAGAGCCAGGGTCTTGCCACCGCCGCCTGCGCAATAGTCGACCACGACGCTGTCTGGCGTCAGGGATAGTCCTGCTCCGGCCAGCCAGGTCACCAGCTGGCTCCCCTCATCCTGAATCTCGACGCGCCCGCCGTTGAAGGCATCCAGCGCCTGGACGTTCGGGGCCGGTTCGGACGGCAGGCGCAGGCCCACGGCCGACCACGGCATCGCCTCCGGCTTGAGACCCGCCGCCGTCAGTTCGGCTTTCGCCGCCTGCGTGGTCGTCCGCGCCGTATTGACCCGCAGATCGACCGGGGCCCGCGCCATCAACCCCTGCGCCTGCGTGGTCCAATCGTCGCCGAAGGTCGCCTTCAGGTCCTCGATCACGAAGGCCGGCAGACCGGCAATGGCCGCGTCGGCGTCATCCCCCTCCCCCGCCTCGATCCGCGCGCGTTCCTGTTTGGACAGCGGACGCGGGCCGTAGCCATCGCCCGAATGCAGGGCCTCGATCTCTTCCAGCGGCAGGCGATCCAGAAACGCGAGCGAGCCGATCACCAATGCGCGCCCATCCTCGCGCCCGCCCATGGCGCGGACCAGACGCCCGCGGGCACGCAACACCAGATAGACCCGCTCGGCGATCGCGCGGCGGTCCTTGGACCCGGCATAGCGGTTGGCCGTGCCCCAGGCCTTGATGACGACATCGGCGGGCGCGCGGCCCTGGGTGATGCTGTCCAGAATGGAGGCGGCGGCGACGAGGCGGGCAGCTGGGGTCAAGACGATCCGATCAGGGTCAACAGAGGAGCCGCGATCACCATCAATAGCCCGACCAGCGAGACCATGAAGACAACCGTGCGAAGATAGGGCACGCCGAAAGCGTAAAGGGGCACATAAACGACGCGGGCCCAGAAATAGAGCGCCGCGCCCCACAGGGTCAGACCGTCCTGAACCCCGATGACATGCGCGATCAGAACCGCGCCGATAAACAGCGGCAGGGTCTCGTAGAGATTGGCCTGGGCCCGCTCCAGACGGCCTGTGACTGGCGAGACCGGCGGCATATCGCCGTCGCGGGCCCCGGCGTTCCACTTGGCACCATACTGGGCCGTGCGACCGGCGGCAGGCAGGAAGATCTGCACCACCGCCAGGATCAGGGTCGCCGACAGATAGATCAGTTCGGTCGTCATGAACCTGTCCCTCAGCCCTGCCGGTAGTTCGGCGCTTCGCGGGTGATCATCACATCGTGGACGTGGCTTTCACGCAGGCCCGCGCCGGTGATCCGCACGAAGCGGGCGCGTTCCTGAAGCTCGGGGATCGTCCCGGCACCGACATAGCCCATGGCGGCGCGCAGGCCGCCGACCATCTGATGCAGCACGGGTGCGATCGGGCCCTTGTAGGGGGTCTGACCCTCAATGCCTTCGGGCACCAGCTTCTGGCTGTCTTCGACTTCCTTCTGGAAATAGCGGTCGGCCGAGCCGGCACCCATGGCACCGACCGAGCCCATGCCGCGATACGACTTGTAGGAGCGGCCCTGGTACAGGAAGACCTCGCCGGGGCTCTCGTCCGTGCCGGCGAACATCGAACCCATCATGGCCACGCTGGCACCCGCCGCGATGGCCTTGGCCAGATCGCCCGAATATTTGATGCCGCCGTCGGCGATGACAGGAGCACCGGATGCCTTGGCGGCCCGCACCGCTTCCATGATGGCCGTCAGCTGCGGGACGCCGACGCCCGCGACGATGCGGGTGGTGCAGATGCTGCCCGGGCCGATCCCGACCTTCACGGCGTCCGCGCCCGCGTCGATCAGGGCGCGGGCGGCGTCATAGGTGGCGACGTTACCGGCGATGATCTGGATGCGGTTGCTCTCGCGCTTGATCCGCTCGACCACGCGGCTGACCTGGATCGAGTGGCCGTGGGCGGTGTCGATGACGACCACGTCCACGCCCGCCTCGGCCAGGGCCATGGCCCGCTCGTAGCCTGCGTCGCCGACAGTCGAGGCGGCACCGACCAGCAGTCGCCCCTGATCGTCCTTGGCCGCATGCGGATGGGCCTGGGCCTTCTCGATGTCCTTCATCGTGATCAGGCCGGTGGCACGATAGTCCTCGTCGACCACGATGACCCGCTCGATCTTGCGGTCGCGCAGCAGGGCCCGCGCCTCGTCGCGCCCGGCCCCCTCGCGCACTGTGACCAGATCGCCCGTGGTCATCAGCTCGATGGCCTTGCGGTTCGGGTCCGTGTCGAACCGCATGTCGCGGTTGGTCAGGATGCCGACCAGACGCCCCGTGACAGGATCGACGACGGGAAAGCCACTGATCTTCTTCTTGGCCACGATGGCGCGGATCTCGCCCAGCGTCGTCTGGGGCGTGATGGTCACCGGATTGATGACCATACCGCTTTCATAGCGCTTCACCTCTCTAACCTGATCGGCCTGTTCCTCGACCGTCATGTTGCGGTGAAGAATGCCCAGACCACCGGCCTGGGCCATGGCGATGGCCAGCCGGCTTTCGGTGACCGTGTCCATGGCGGACGAGGTCAGCGGGATGTTCAGACTGATGTTGCGGGTCAGCTTCGTCGAGACGTCCGCATCTGCGGGCATGATCTCTGACGGGCCAGGTTCCAGCAAAACATCGTCGAAGGTAAGCCCTTCGCGTATCTCCATGAGGAGTCTCCGTTTTGCGGGCCGCGTATAACGCCCGACAGGCAGGAACCGCAAGGCCTGCCGCGACCTATAGTGACGATAACGACAATTGGCTTGCGCCGCGTGGCCCCGCCCCCACATTCTGAGCACCTATGGTCCGCGCCATCCTCACCACCGCCCGTCGCCTTGCGCTGAAGATCGCCAGCTATGGCGTGATGCACCTGGCCGTCGCGATTCTGGTGGCGTTCGCGATCACGCGCGACTGGCGACTGGCCCTCGCGGTCGGGGTCATCGAGCCCTTCTTCCAGACCATCGCCTATTCGATCCACGACCGCGTCTGGCACCGGCTCGAGCGTCGCGGCATGCTGACCGGAGTCGAGGAGGCGTCCGAGGCCTTCACCGCCCGCCTGGGCATGATGACGCCGGAGGAGCAGACCCGCGCTCACGGCCATGGTCTCGGCTTCGGCTCTCATGCGGGTCACAGCCACGCCCTGCCCCGCTCGTTCAAGCAGATCGCGGCCAAGACAGTGACCTATGGCGTGATGCACTTTGCCGTCGCCGTCGCCGTCGCCTTCGCCTTGACCCGCAACTGGCAACTGGCCCTGGCCATCGGCACGATCGAGCCTCTGGTTCAGACCCTGTTCTTCACGGTGCATGACCGGATCTGGACGCGGATCGAGGCCAGAAAGGCGCGGCGGGCAGCGGAACTGGCCGAGGTCTGAGACCTACTTCCTGTTCATGGCCACCAGAAACACTTCGGCGCTGTCCTTCCGGCTCGACGAGGGCTTGACGTATTTGACCGTCTCGAATTCGGCCCGCAGCCGCGCCAGAACGCCCCCCGCATCGCCGCCCTGGAAGTTCTTGGACACGAAATGCCCGCCCGGCTTCAGCGTGCGGATGGCAAAGTCGGCGGCGATCTCGATCAGGGCGATGATCTTCAGGTGGTCGGTCTGGCGATGACCGACGGTGTTGTGGGCCATGTCGGACAGGACCACATCGGGCCGGCCGCCCAGCAGGTCGATCATCTGCTGATCCACCCCCGGATGGGTGAAATCGGCCTGGACCAGTTCGGCCCCGGGTATGGGCTCGATCATCAGCAGGTCGACCCCGACCACCGACTTGGCCCCCTTCTTCAGCGCCACCTGCACCCAGCCGCCCGGCGCGGCCCCCAGGTCGATGACCCGGCTTCCCGTCTTGATCAGGTGAAACCGCTCGTCGATCTCCAGCAGCTTGAAGGCCGCACGGCTGCGCCAGCCCTCGGCCCGGGCGCGCTCGGACCATTTGTCGGACAGCTGGCGCTTGATCCATTGCTGGCTGGACATCGACTTGGTGTCCGCCGTCTTCATCTTGGTGCCCATGCCCCGGCCAGAGGCCGTGCCGCCCGACGGAGGGCGGACCATGCGGCGGCGCTCTGGCGCAGGAGGGGTCTTTTCGTCGTCACTCATCCTTCCCACATAGCCGGGACGGCCTTCACGGGCTATGACCCCCGCCAGATTCAACACATGGAGCGCGCCGATGGCCGACGAAACCCTGACTTTCAAACTCGACACCGGTGACGGCGAAGACCGCAACGTGGTGATCAAGCTGCGCCCCGACCTGGCCCCCGGCCACGTTGCGCGCATCACCGAACTGGCGCGTGAAGGCTTCTATGACGGCGTGGTCTTCCACCGCGTCATCGCCGGCTTCATGGCCCAGGGCGGCGATCCGACCGGCACCGGGACCTCCGGCTCCAAGAAGCCGAACCTGAAGCAGGAGTTCTCGAAACAGCGCCACGCTCGCGGCGTCTGCTCCATGGCCCGCACCAGCGATCCGAACAGCGCCAACAGCCAGTTCTTCATCTGCCTGGACGACGCCTCCTTCCTGGACGGTCAGTACACCGTCTGGGGCGAAGTGATCGAAGGCATGGACCACGTCGATGCCCTGCCCAAGGGCGAACCGCCCCGCAATCCAGGCAAGATCGTCACCGCCACGGTGGCCTGAAGACTATGATCTCCGGTGCGGTTCGCAACGAACTGATCGCGCGCTACGGCGAGCCGCACCGGCGCTATCATACGATGACCCATATCGAGGACTGTCTGGCTCAGGTTACGGCGTCGACGGATTTTTCAGACGAACAACGCCGCCTCATGGAGGTCGCCATCTGGTTCCACGACGCGGTCTATGACGCGACACGCCATGACAACGAGGCCGAGAGCGCAAGGCTAGCTGTTGAGCGGCTGAGGGCTGAAGGCGCGAACCAGACTTTCATCGATGAAGTCAGCCGCCTGATTATGCTGACAGCCGGGCATTCCGTTGAGCCTGACGATGCCATCGGAGCCCGACTTGTCTCGATCGACCTGTCGATCCTCGGTGCTGAACCCGAGCGATATGACACCTACGCCGCGGCTATCCGACACGAGTACGGGCACGTGCCTGAGCCTTTATACCGAGCCGGACGCGCGGCGATCCTCAGTCGATTTCTGGAAAGTGAGCCGCTGTTCGCCGACCCGATCTTGGCCAGGCGATACGAGACATGGGCGCGCGCCAATCTGGCACGCGAAATCACCAGTCTGACCGCCTGACTATTCGATCTCGACGACCTCAACCCTCGGCCCGTTAAGCACCAAGGCAATCTCGCCGCGCTTCAGCTTCAGCGCATCCTCGCCGAACAGCTGGCGACGCCAGCCCTTCAGAGCGTCCACGTCCGCCTGGTCGTCCAGGGCGATCTTTTCCAGATCCGCGACATTGGCCAGCAGCTTGGTCGCCACGCCGGCATTGTCGCTCTTGGCCTTCAGCAGCACCTTCAGCAGCTCGACCACCGAGGGCGGTGCGGGCTGGTTGTGGCCGGGACGCTCCAGCTTGGGCGCATGCGCCTCCGGATCGGCCAGCACCCGCTTGAGCTCGGCGCACAGCTCCAGACCCAGGCGCGACGCCCCGAACCCCTTGGGCACGGAACGCAGGCGGTTGAAGGCCTCCGGATCGGTCGGGCCCTGCGCCGCGATCTCGTCGATGGCTTCGTCCTTCAGGATACGGCCGCGCGGCTGGTCACGCTCCTGCGCGGCCCGCTCGCGCCAGACGGCGGTGGCGACGAAGGCGGCCAGGTATTTGGCCGAAAACTTCTTGGGCTTGAGCCGCTTCCAGGCCTTCTCGGGCGTGGTGTCGTAGAGGTCCGGATCGGTCAGATCCTCCATCTCGGCCATGACCCAGTCCAGCCGCCCTTCCTTGACCAGCCGGTCGCGCAGCTTGGGATAGAGCGCCGCGAGGTGGGTGACGTCGCCCAGGGCATAGGTCAGCTGGGCGTCCGAGAGCGGGCGCCGGGCCCAGTCGGTGAAGCGGCTGCCCTTGTCCACGTCCTGTCGCAGCATCTGGCGGACAAGCGCCTCATAGGAGACCTGATCGCCGAACCCGGCCGCCATGCCCGCCACCTGGGTGTCGAACATCGGCTTGGGCATGGCCCCCAGCTTGACGAAGATTTCCGTGTCCTGACGCGCGGCATGGAAGACCTTCAGGATGTTCGGATCGCGCAGCAGATCGAGGAACGGCTCCAGATCGATGCCCTCGGCCAGCGGATCGATGATGCCGGCGTCGGTGCTGGATGCGGCCTGGATCAGGCACAGCTTGGGCCAATAGGTCGTTTCCCGCATGAACTCGGTATCGACCGTGATGAAGGGGGCTGTGGCCAGCTTCGCACAGAAGTCGCGCAAAGCCTCGGTGGTGGTGATTGGCGTCATTCCGATGCTATAGCCCCGCGCCATACGGTTGTGGCAAGAGCCGTGACACATTTCCGCCTCTCTGATTCAGGCCCGTGACCCATGAGCGACACCCCCGACCAGTTGAAAAACGGTCTGACCTATGCCGATGCGGGCGTGGATATCGACGCGGGCGAGCGGCTGGTCGACGCGATCAAACCCCTGGCCAAATCGACCCGTCGGCCCGGCGCGGAGGCCTCGCTGGGCGGTTTCGGGGCCCTGTTCGACCTGAAGGCGGCGGGGTTCGAGGATCCCCTGATCGTCGCCACCACGGACGGGGTCGGCACCAAGCTGAAGATCGCCATCGAGACCGGTCGTCATGACGGCGTCGGCATCGACCTGGTCGCCATGTGCGTCAACGACCTGCTGGCGCAAGGGGCCGAGCCCCTGCTGTTCCTCGACTACTATGCGACGGGCCAGCTCGACATCGACGCCGCCCGCCGGGTCGTCACCGGGATCGCCGAAGGGTGCCGCCAGGCCGGATGCGCCCTCGTCGGCGGTGAAACGGCCGAAATGCCGGGCATGTATTCGGGCGGCGACTACGACCTGGCCGGCTTCTCGCTGGGTGCCGTCGAGCGCGGGCATGCCCTGCCCTATCTGGATCGTCAGGCCGCCGGCGACATCATCATCGGTCTGGCCTCGTCCGGCCCGCACTCCAACGGCTATTCCCTGATCCGCAAGGTGGTCGAGAAGTCCGGCCTGTCGTGGGGTGACGACGCCCCCTTCGCAAAGGACCGCACCCTGGCCCAGGCCCTGATGGAGCCGACCCGCATCTATGTGAAGCCGGTGCTGCCGCTAATGCAGGCGGGCCTGATCAAGGGCGCGGCCCACATCACCGGCGGCGGCCTGATCGAAAACCCGCCCCGCTGTATCGCCGAGGGACTGGAGGCGTCGTTCGACTGGGACGCCTGGCCCATGCCACAGATCTTCCAATGGATGGGTGAGGTCGGCGGCATCTCCGATCACGAACTGCGCCGGACCTTCAACTGCGGCGTCGGCTTCATGCTGGTCGTCGCGCCCGAGAATGCCGAACCCGTGCTGGAGGCTCTGCTGAACGCGGGCGAGGTCGCCTTCGTCTGCGGCCAGCTTCAGGCGGTCTGACAGGCGTTGACCGCTTGTCACGTGCACGGCAGGGTCTGCCTCCGCTTTCAGTGAGATCGCCTATGCGCACCTTGACCATCGGCCTGGCCCTGGCGGCCGTTTTCGCCGCCATTCCTGCTGCGGCGCAGACAGTCGATGAACAGACGCTGGTCAACCGCCTCACCACCCAGGTCAGCACAGAGCGTCTGCGGGCCGATGTGGAATCGATGGTCGGTTTCGGGACGCGGCACACCCTGTCCGAGACTGAATCGGACATGCGCGGCGTGGGCGCGGCACGACGGTGGGTCGAGCGCGAGTTTCAGACCATCGGACGGGACTGTGGCGGCTGCCTTGAGGTCGTCATGCCCGGCGAGACCGTCACTGCCCTGCCGCGCATTCCTGTCCCGACCGAGGTGGTCAATGTCGTGGCGATCCAGCGCGGCACCACCGATCCCGACCGGGTCATCGTCATCACCGGCCATCTCGATTCGCGCGTCACAGACGTGATGAACGCGACCGACGATGCCCCCGGTGCCAATGACGACGCCTCGGGCGTGGCCGCCCTGATCGAGGCGGCCCGCATCCTGTCCAGGGAGCGCTTCCCCGCCACCCTCGTCTATGCCGCCCTGACGGGCGAGGAACAGGGGCTGCACGGCGCCCGCATCCTGGCCGAATACGCCAGGGCCAACGGCTGGCAGGTGATGGCCAATCTGAACAACGACATGGTCGGCAACATCGAGGGTCAGAGCGGGGTGATCGACAACACCCGCATCCGCGTCTTCGCCGAAGGCACCCGCACGCTCGAGACCCAGGCCGAGGCAGACAGCCGCCGCTACAACGGCGGCGAGGTCGATTCGCCGTCCCGGAATCTGGCGCGTTTCATCGACGGCATCGCCGACCGTCATCTGACCAATCTGGATGTCGAAATGGTCTACCGCACCGACCGTTACGGCCGCGGTGGCGATCAGGTCGCCTTCCTGCGCCTCGGCTTTCCCGCCGTGCGCATCACGGAAGGGTCCGAGAACTATGATCGCCAGCATCAGGACCTGCGCACGGAAGAGGGCGTGGTCTATGGCGACACACTGAACGGCGTTGATTTCGATTATCTGGCCCAGGCCACGCGCCTGAATATCGCGACGATGGCGGTCATGGCGCGCGCTCCGGCACCGCCCACCAGTGTCACCATCGCCGGTGCGGTTCTGCCGGACACAACCCTGCGCTGGGCCGCCGTGCCGGGTGCCGCCAGCTATCGGGTGTGGTGGAGATCGACGACATCGCCGCAATGGACCCACAGCCGCTCGGCGGGCAATGCGACGGAACTGACCCTGCCGGGCGTCGTCATCGACGACTTCTTCTTCGGCGTCTCGTCCGAGTCTCAGGACGGTTACGAAAGCCCGGTGGTCTTCCCCGGACCCGCCGGAGCCTTCGTCCCGGCACCGCCGCGCCCCGCCCGCTGATGCCCGACAGCCGTCCCGGCCGTATCCGCGTCGCTGTCCTGATCTCGGGTGCCGGTTCCAACATGGCCGCGCTGATCGATGCGGGTCAGAAGGCGGATGCGCCTTTCGAGGTCGTGCTGGTGGTCGCCAACCGACCCCACGCCGGAGGGCTGGCTGTCGCCCAGACCAAGGGCATAGCCGCCCACGCCGTCGATCATCAGCCTTTCGGACCGGACCGCGCTGCTCACGAGCGCGAAATCCGGACTCTTCTGGATCAGCATGCGATCCAGCTGGTCGCCTTGGCCGGTTACATGCGCGTCCTGACCCCCGGCTTCGTCCAGGCCTGGCGCGGCCGGATGATCAACATCCACCCCAGCCTGCTGCCGCTCTATCCCGGTCTGGACACCCACGCCCGCGCCATCGCAGCGGGTGACACCCAGGGCGGCTGCACCGTGCATCAGGTGACCGAAGGCGTCGATGAAGGCGAAATCCTGGGCCAGACCGCGGTGCCCATACTGCCGGACGACACTGCCGACAGCCTGGCCCAGCGCGTACTGGAGGCGGAACATCGTCTCTATCCGCAGGTCCTGGCTGATTTCTGTCGAACGCTGGCCTAGTCGCCCCGACGGACAAGCGTCCGACGCTCATCGACAAGGCTTAGCAGAGCCAGTCCGGCCACGACGGCTGCTGCGAACCACAGAGCCGCGACGCCCAGCCTCAGAAACATCAGTGCGCCCAGCGCCCCGCCTGCCGCCAGCCCGATCCACAGCAGCAGGAACGGCACCCAGTCCCAGCGCGCGCCTCCATGCAGGGCCGTGGCGATCCTCTGGCCCACCCGCACCAGTGTGCCGGTCATATAGGTCAGGCCGACCCGCACATCCCCGCCCTTCTGGAACACCGTATTCTCCACCCCCATGGCTAGCACCACCGGGACCATGCCCAGCAGGGGCCGACCGGACGACAACAAGGCGGCCCCCAACGCCAGCAGCAGGGCCTCCAGCCCCAGAACGACCGACTTGCGCCCCTCCCCCGCCCGGCGTGCCGCCGTCGAGCCCAGCACCACCCCGATCACGAACAGGCCAATCAGTCCCAGAGCCGTCGCGGCCAGGTGCCACTCCCCAGTCGCCACCGCCACGCCGAACCGGGTGGAGTTGCCGCTCATGAAGGAGACGAAAAATCCGCCCAGCGTCAGGAAACCGATCGCATCGACATAGCCGGCCAGCGCCGAAAGCCCGGCGGCCAGCGCGACATCCCGATGCCGATACTCCTTCATGGGCGTGGCCTTCCGCAGTGCAGGGTCCAGATACGACAACGGCCGGATCGTTTCCGATCCGGCCGCAGCAGGTCCAGCGCTTTCGCGTTGGATCAGCCGACGATCTGATCGTCGGTGAAGAACTGGGCGATTTCGATCTTGGCGTTCTCGGCCGAATCCGAACCGTGGACCGAGTTTTCACCGATCGACAGGGCGAACTGCTTGCGGATGGTGCCTTCGGCGGCATCCTTGGGGTTGGTCGCGCCCATGACTTCGCGGTAGGCGGCGATGGCGTTGTCGCCTTCCAGCACCTGGACGACGACCGGCTCGGCGGTCATCTGCTCGACCAGCTCGCCATAGAAGGGGCGCTCGGCGTGGACTTCGTAGAATTTCTTGGCTTGGGCCTCGGTCAGATGCACGCGGCGCTGGGCGACGATGCGCAGGCCTGCGGCTTCGATCACGGCATTGACGGCGCCGGTCAGGTTGCGGCGCGTGGCATCGGGCTTGATGATCGAGAAGGTGCGTTCGGTCATGAGAAGTGACTTCTTGTTTGGGAGATTGAAGGTGGGGGCTTATAGACGCGCCCTCAGTCATTTCCAAGGCGTCCCTAACGCTCTCGGCGCGGCCCCTCGCTGCATGAGGGACGGACCCGATTCAAGCGCTCCTTATCCATGCTCCAGATCACCGACCTGACCTTCAACGCCTGGGGCCGCAAATTCCTCGAGGACGCGTCCGTCTCCCTGCCGCCGGGTTCCAAGGTCGGGCTCGTGGGCCGCAACGGCATCGGCAAGTCGACCCTGTTCAAGCTGATCCTGGGCGAACTGGCTGCGGGCGGTGACGAGATCAGCCTGCCCAAGACCGCCCGCATCGGCTCGGTGGATCAGGAACACCCCGCCACCCCAGTCAGCGTTCTGGAAACGATCCTCGAGGCCGACGTCGAGCGCCACACCCTGCTGGGCCGGCTCGAAACCGCCGAACCTGAGGAGATGGGCGAGATCTGGACCCGGCTGATCGAGATCGACGCGGACGCCGCCCCCGCCCGTGCCGCCGAAATCCTGGTCGGCCTGGGCTTCAGCCAGGAGAACCAGCAGCGCCCGATGTCGGAATATTCCGGCGGCTGGCGCATGCGCGTCGCCCTCGCCGCCGCCCTGTTCGCCGAGCCGGATATGCTGCTGCTCGACGAACCGACCAACTACCTCGACCTGGAAGGGGCGCTGTGGCTGGAGGCGCGGCTCAAGAAATACCCGCACACCGCCCTGATCATCTCCCACGACCGTGAGATGCTGAACGAGGTCTGCACGCACATCCTGCACCTCGCGAACCGCAATTTGACCCTCTACACCGGCAACTACGACCAGTTTGAACAGGCCCGCGCCGAAAAGGCCCGTCTGCAACTCTCGGCCAAGGCCAAGCAGGACGCCGAGCGCGCCCACCTGCAATCCTTCGTCGACCGCTTCAAGGCCAAGGCCTCCAAGGCCGCCCAGGCCCAGTCGCGCATGAAGCGGCTGGCCAAGATGCAGCCGGTCGCGACCACCATCGAGGAGCGCGTCGCCCCCTTCATCCTGCCCTCGCCGCCCCGCCCCCTCGCCCCGCCGCTGATCCGGCTGGAGCGCGCCAACGTCGGATACGAGACCGGCAAGCCGATCCTGCGCAATCTCAACCTGCGCATGGACCTGGACGACCGCATCGGCCTGCTGGGCGTCAACGGCGCGGGCAAATCGACCTTCGCCAAGATGATCGCCGGCGCCCTGAACGTCTCCGAAGGCGAACTGCACCGCGACCGCAAGATGCGCGTCGGCTGGTTCCACCAGCACCAGATCGAGGCCATGGATCCGACCGACACGCCGCTGGAGATCGTCCGCCGGTCCATGCCGGACGCCTCCGAAAGCGCCCGTCGCTCCAAGCTGGCGCAGTGGGGGCTGGGCTATGAGAAGCAGGAAACCACGGTCGCCAGCCTGTCCGGCGGCGAGCGGGCGCGCCTGCTGCTCAATCAGGTGGCTATGGACGCGCCCCACGTCCTGATCCTCGACGAACCGACCAACCACCTGGATATCGACAGCCGCCGCGCCCTGCTGGACGCCCTGAACGAGTATTCGGGCGCGGTCATCCTGATCACCCACGACCGGTCGCTGATGGAGATGGTCGCCGACCGCCTGTGGCTGGCCGCCGACGGCACGGTGAAGCCCTATGAGGGCGACATGGACGATTATGCCAAGTTCGTCCTCGACCGCGCGAAACAGGCTGCGGTCAAGCCGACCCAGATCAAGGACGAGACAGCTGCCACAGCCGCGCCTGCCTCGAACAACAAGGGCAAGAAGAACGACAAGAAATCAGGGCCTTCACCCTCGACTCTGCGTCACGGCGTGAAGAAGGCCGAGGAGCGGATGACGCAGCTGACCGCCGAGATCGCCCGCATCGACGACGACATGGCCAATGCCTCGGTCAACAATCCCAAGGCCCTGGAAGGCCTGACCCGCGCCCGCGCCAAGACCCAAGCCGACCTCGACGCCGCCGAAGCCGCCTGGATGGCGGCGGAAGAAGCCCTCGCCGAGGTGAGCTGAACTCGCCCTCACCTCGCCATCGCCCCTACTTTCCCCCGACGGAAACCGGCATACTTCCCGACTCAATGCCCATCCGTCGCCTCCCTCCCGAAACCGTCAACCGCATCGCCGCCGGCGAGGTGGTCGAACGCCCGGCCAGCGCCATCAAGGAGCTGGTCGAGAACGCGCTCGACGCGGGCGCGACGCGGGTGGAGATTCAGGCGGACGGCGGCGGCCTGAGCCGCATCCTGATCGCCGACGACGGCCACGGCATGGCGGCGGACCAGCTGGCCCTGGCCATCGAGCGGCATGCGACATCCAAGCTGGAGCCCGACGATGCAGGCGACGTCGACCTGCTGCGCATCTCCACGCTTGGCTTTCGCGGCGAGGCCCTGCCCTCCATCGGCTCGGTCGCGCGCCTGACGATCACCAGCCGCCCCAAATCCGGCGGCGACGCCCACAGCATCACGGTCGACGGCGGCGATCAGAAGCCCGTCGCCCCCGCCGCCTTCCCCGGCCCGCACGGCGCGCGGGTCGAGGTGCGCGACCTGTTCTATGCCACCCCCGCCCGGCTGAAGTTCATGAAGTCCGAGCGGTCCGAGGCGATGGCCATTTCGGAAGAGATCAAGCGCCAGGCCATGGCCCATGAAGCCGTCGCCTTCACCCTCGATCTGGACGGCAGGACCACGCTTCGTCTGCCCGCCGAACACCCGGGGGATCAGGGCCGTCTGAAACGCCTCGCCGCCCTGCTGGGCCGGGACTTCGAGGTCAATGCCCTGCTGATCGATCAGGAGAGAGACGGCGTGCGCCTGTCCGGCTATGCCGGCCTGCCGACCTACAGCCGGGGCAATGCCGCGCATCAGTATTTGTTCGTCAACGGCCGCCCCGTGCGCGACCGCCTTCTCCAAGGCGCTTTGCGCGGGGCCTATGCCGACTTCCTGGCCCGCGACAGACACCCGGCCGCCGTCCTGTTTCTCGACATCGACCCGCTGCATGTCGATGTGAACGTCCACCCGGCCAAGGCCGAGGTCCGGTTCCGCGACCCGGCCCTGGTGCGCGGGCTGATCGTTGGCGGCCTGCGCCACGCCCTCGCCGCCGCCGGCCACCGCGCCTCCACCACCGTCGCCGACAATGTGCTGGCGGGGTTCCAGGCCCATGCCGGTGCCCCTGCGTACAGCCCGTCGCAACCCTCCTCCGCCGGCTGGTCCGGCTGGCAGGGCTGGGCCGCCCCCGCCACCCAGACGGCCCAGGTTCTGCCCGGCCTGAACGAGCGCTCGGCGCGGGTCGAAGGCTGGACCCAGCCTCACGACACTTCCCTAGACCCTAGCCCCTATCCCCTAGAACCTAACCCTGTCGACTTCCCCCTCGGCGCCGCCCGCGCCCAGCTGCACGGCACCTATATCGTGGCCCAGACCCGCGACGGCCTGGTCGTGGTGGACCAGCACGCGGCGCACGAGCGGCTGGTCTATGAGCGGATGAAGGTCCAGATGGCCAGGGGCTCCGTCACCCGCCAGGCCCTGCTGACGCCCGAGGTGGTCGAGCTGGACCCGTCAGAGGCCATGCGCGTGGTCGCCCGCGCCGACGAACTGGCCGAGCTGGGCCTGATCGTGGAGGCCTTCGGTGGCGGCGCCGTCCTGGTGCGCGAAACCCCCGCCCTCTTGGGCGACACGGATGTCCAGGGCCTGATCCGCGACATCGCCGACGACCTCTCGGAACACGGCACCGCCCTCGCTTTGACCGAGCGCCTGGGCGAGGTCTGCGGCACCATGGCCTGCCACGGCTCCGTCCGTGCCGGCCGCGTGCTGAGCGCACCCGAGATGAACGCCCTCCTCCGCGAAATGGAAGCCACCCCGCACAGCGGCCAATGCAACCACGGTCGTCCAACCTATGTGGAGCTGAAGCTGGCGGATCTGGAGCGGTTGTTCGGGCGGCGGTGAGTTCCCCCGCTGGCTCCCACTTTGAAACGGAACCGGTCATCTGTCTGCCTGAGCCGGGCACCCTATCCTATTCGGTGAGCGCGCTCGGAAAATAGGTTCTGGCGCACAGACCGCCTTCGGACCTGTTGGACAGGGTAATCTCAGCGCCGTGCGAATGCGCGATCGCGCGGGCGATGCCGAGCCCCAGACCCGAACCGCCGGTGGCGCGGTTTCGCGATCCCTCTCCGCGCACGAACGGATCAAAGATGGTCGCCAGGAACTGAGGCGGGATGCCTGGCCCGTCATCGATGACGTCGATGAAAAGCCCGTCACTGCTGCTCTCGGTGCGGATCAGGACGAGGCCGGAACCATACCTGCGGGCATTCTCGAGCAGATTGTCGAACAGGCGCGTCAGCGCCAGTCGGTTGCCAGCGATCGTGAACCTGTCGGCGCTCCGGTCGATCTGAAGCGAAACCGCATAGGGGGCGGCGTTTCCCAAACGGGTCACCAGTTCGTTTAGCGCGATAATTTCATGACCGCTGACGGGATGTTCTGCACGAGCATAGGCCATCATGTCCGCCAGTAGATGCTCCATCTGGGCGATGTCCGGTTCGATCAGATCTGCGGTGAGGGTTTCGTTCGCGTCCATGCGCAGACGGATCTTCGTCAGGCCGGTTCGGACGTCGTGGGCAATCGCCACCATGATCTGTTCGCGCTCGCGGACCAGGCCTGCGAGCCGAGCGCGCATACGGTTCAACGCCATGGACAGACGCTGCAGCTCGCGGGGGCCGACCTCGGCCACGGGGATCGCCGTCTCGGCCAGGCCCACGATCTCGGCGTTCCGTTCGAGCGTCCGGATCGGCCGCATGATCACCCAGTAGATCGCCAGGCTGAGCAACAGGGTGACGACTGCGACCGCTCCGAACAGGAAGGCGAGCGAATACGGGCCCTCCGTGTAAAAGATCGAAGGTGCGAGCCAGACGCTGAGGACGCGGCCATCCGACATCCGGACCGCGATCTGCACGACACTAGCCGCGAAGTAGGGGCGCAGGCCCTCGCTCCTCAAAACCTGCCGCAGCTCGATCAGTCCCAGCGTGCGAAACCGGATATCGCGGCCGTCCAGTCGCCCCCCGACACTCGCGCTATCTTCCGTCAGCAACGTTCGCCGGGCATCATCCCCTTGCATCCCTCGCGGAAATCCCGGCGTGATCCGCGCCACCCGCGATCGGCTGGCATAGGTGGAAAGCAGAGCGCTCTCGGCTTCGGGTGGGGAGGTTTCGAGCAACCAGACCAGCTGGAGGATGCCACGTCCGCTCTCGGCGATGACCCGGTCGGACACCCGATCGGACAGCGGTGTCTGCATGACAAAGGCCAGGGCGGCGAACGCCACCAGCAACAGACCCAAGGTCAGGCCGACGATGCGCGCCAAGATCGAGTTGAGGGCGCTGCGGACCAATCCCCTCACCCTTCTTCGCGAACTACCGGTACCGTCAGCGCATAGCCCAGGTTACGCACGGTCTTGATGAGCCCAGGCTGGCGTGGGTCTCTCTCGATCTTGCGGCGGATGCGGCTGATCTGGGAATCGATGCTGCGATCGAACGGTGAGGTGGCGACCCCGCGCGAAAGGTCCAGAAGGGTTTCTCGCGACAGGACACGGGGCGCGCGCTCCACGAGGGCAAGCAGCAGGGCGAACTCGCCCGAAGTCAGGACGACCTCTTTCCCGTCGATGGATTCCAGCGCCATCTGGTCGGGCAGCAGGCGATAAGGCCCGAACCGAAACGCCGCACCAGGGCGTCTCGCCGCTGGAGCGGACCCGGTCCCATCGTGACGACGCAGGACGGCCTTGATCCGTGCGACGAGCTCACGCGGATTGAACGGCTTGGCGAGATAGTCGTCGGCGCCGATCTCCAGCCCGACGATCCTGTCGACGTCCTCGGCGATCGCGGTCAGCATGATGACCGGGACGGCCGATGCGCTACGCAGTCTCCGGCAGAACGACAGCCCGTCCTCGCCCGGCATCATCAGGTCCAGAATCACGAGATCGGTCCGACCCTCGGCCAGGATAGGCTCCGCTTCGGCGACCGAGGCGGCGGTCTGTGCGCGCATTCCGCTGCGTTGCAGCACGCCTTGCACGAGCGTGCGAATGTCGATGTCGTCATCGACGACCAGGATGGATGGCCCCTGCTCCATGCGACCCGTCATAGTCGTTGTCCCAGGCCCGCTCCACTACGGTGTTGTGACGAAATGTGTCCGGCACCCCTCGTCGGTGACATTCCGTCACAAATGGCCTTCCGCCAGGCAAACGCGGGCAACACGACCGGTTCATTCTCCTCGCATTCCAATTGAGGAGACCACCGATGACCAAGATTTCCGCTTCCGCCTCGATCCCCTTGCTCACCGCTGTCGCCGTGACCGGCCTGCTCATCTCCAGCCCGGTCCTGGCGCAGTCCGGCACGCAAATGTCCGCGATGCTCGACCGCGCCGACCGCAATGCGGACGGACGGGTGACCTGGGGTGAGTTCACCGCTGTTCGCAGCGACATGTTCGACCGGATGGATCGCAACAACGATGGCTATGTCGATCGCGCCGACCGCCCTCGCATCATGGGCGACCGGTTCGATCAGGCCTACCGTGCCCTGTCATCCCTGGACGCCAATGGCGATCGCCGTGTCTCACGCGCGGAACTCCGCGATGGTCCCGCCGACGCCTTCGAGGCCGCAGACGCCAACGGCGACCGCGTACTGACCGCCGACGAGCTCGCGGCCGTCCGCCCCTCGCGCTGACCCGACGGGTTACCCTCACCCGATAGCTCAGGAGCATCCCATGTTCGAGAATGAACTCAATCCCGCGTTTGGCCTGGTCGTCCTGCTGTTCGCCGTCGTCGAATGGGCGTGGCGCCGGCATTCTGGCCGCGGTTATGACCTCGGCTCACTCGGCGGCAACCTCGGCGTGATGGCGGGCCAACTGGTCTCGACCGTTCTGACCGGCGGCGTTATCGCGGCCGCGCTGTTCGCTGTGTATTCATTCGCCCCGTTCCAGTGGGCGCTGGACGACTGGCGGACCTGGGTGGTCGACTTCTTCGTGTTGGAGTTCTTCTATTACTGGGAGCATCGCTTCAGCCACACCGTACGCTGGTTCTGGACCTCTCACGCGGTCCATCACTCGGCCAACGAATTCACCCTGCCCGCCGCCTTTCGGTTGGGGTGGACCAGCACGATCTCGGGCGCCTGGGTGATCCTGCTGCCGATGGCGCTGATGGGTTTCCATCCGGTCGCGATCGGGGCGCTGCTGACCGTCAACCTGCGGTATCAGTACTTTCTACACACCGAGGTCGTCGGCAAGCTGGGTCCGCTGGAATGGATCTTCAACACGCCGTCTCATCACCGCGTGCACCACGGGTCGAATGCCGAGTATCTCGACACAAACTTCGGCGGTGTGTTGATCCTGTTCGACCGCCTGTTCGGCACCTTCGTCGAAGAACGCAAGGACGTGCCGGTCAAATACGGACTGACGGCCCCGGTGGCCAGCAACAACCCCTTCGTCATTGCCTTCCACGAGTGGGCCAACCTGTGGCGCGACCTCCGGTCGAGGCGCACGCTGAGGGGCTGGTGGCGCGCCCTGTTCGGTCGTCCCGGGCAGGACGCCGGAGAGCCCCAGCGCCTAGCCTATGGGGCGGTCAAGGACGTCTAAGTCGCAGATCGTTAGACATTGGAAGGCACGAACTGCTGCTAAGTGTCAAAAGCAGGCCTTTGTCCCAAGCCTCGCGCCACTGTAACCTCGACCCCATGCCCTCCATCCTCTTCGTCTGCCTCGGCAACATCTGTCGCTCGCCCCTCGCGGAGGCGGCGCTGCGGGAGGAGGCGCGGCGGCGCGGTGTGGATCTGGTCGTCGATTCCGCGGGCACGGGCGACTGGCATGCGGGCGAGCCGCCGGATGAGCGGGCCATAGCGGTGGCGGCGCGGCACGGGGTGGACATCGGTGTCTTGCGGGCGCGGCAGGTGACGCGGGCCGACTTCACCCGCTTCGACCACATCGTCGCCCTGGACCACGAGAACCTGAAGAACCTGCGCAAGCTCGCGCCCGCGAACGCCACGGCCCGGCTCAGCCTGCTGCTGGACCATGTGCCCGGCCGGGAAGGTCAGGGCGTGACCGACCCCTGGTTCGGCGACGCCTCAGGCTTCGACGCCACCTGGGCCGAGGTCACGGCGGCGGCGCGGGGGTTGGTGGCGAGGTTTGAGGGATGAGGTTCGAGGGGTAGCTGCTGACGGGTGATCCCTCATCCTTCATCCCTCGAACCCTAACGCCTCCACCGTCCCCACGGCCCCGCCGCCCGAGACCATCGCCCCGCCCGCGATGGCATAGACGGTGTCGCCGATGGCCGCCGCCGCCAGACCGTGGCGCGGCGTCCGCATGGCAGGCCCGGCCTCCCAGCGGTCGCGCGCGGAGTCATAGATCCAGGTCTCGGCGAACACCCCGCCTCCGCCCGCAGAGCGCCGCGCAAACCACTCGCCGCCGAAAGCAACCAGCTTGCCGTCCACCGCCACCATCGCCAGGCCGCCGCCGACCTGACTGTTGGACGCATAGGAGCGCGGGATGGGGGCCAAGGTGTCCCAGCGGTCGGCGACGGGATCATAGCAGTCCAGCCGCCCGGTGCCCCCGCCCGACACCGTCCGCCCGCCTGCGACCCACAGGGCCCCGTCCAGCACCGCCGCTGCCGCGCTGTTCCGTGCCGCCGGGGCAGGCCGCGCCTCCTCCCACCGTCCGTCGATCCGGACCAGATGGCGGTCGGTGTCGACCTGATCGTTCCACTGGCCATTGGCCCCATCCGCCGGGCTGCGGCCCGTGACCAGATGCAGCCGGTCGCCGATGCCGACACCCACGGCCTCGGCCTGCGGCGACGGCAGGGCGGGAGCCGGGGTCCAGCGATCCTCTTCCAGCACCCAGGCCGTGGTCGTATTGGTCCATTCGCCCGCATCGCTGCGGCCATAGCCACCGACGGTGTTCAGCCGTCCCTCGGCCACCATGACCATCGGATGGTGCCGGGGCTCGGGCAGGCGGGGCAGCTGGCTCCAGCGGTCGGTGGCCGGATCGTACAGGCCGACGCGATCATCGATCTGCGTCTCCTGACCCCGCCGCCGCAGGCCGCCCGCCGTGACGATCCGCCCGTCCCAGACCGCCGCATAGATCTCCTGCACCGCCCAGGGCAGCGGGCTCAGCGTCGTCCACCGCGGACCCGTCGCCTCTTGGGCTCGGGCGACGGCGGGGGTCAGGCCCAGGGCCGTTGCGGAGGCGATGAAGGCGCGGCGGTCGATCTGGCTCATGCCAGAAGGCTAGCCCTACTCTGCCTGCAGGAACAGCACCCGCGCCGCGCCATAGTCCCGCGTGTCCAGCCTCCGGTAGCCCGGCGTATCGATCTCCGGCTCGTCGGACCCGCGCTCATAGACCACCATCGCCCCGGGCTTCAGCCAGCCGTCGGCCACCAGTCGGGTCAGCGCCTGTTCCCCCAGCCCCTTGCCATAGGGCGGGTCCAGGAAGGCCAGGTCGAAGGCGTCGCCCACCGAGCCCGGCCGCGGCCCCAGATCGATCGCGCTGCGCCGATGCACCCGGGTAGAGCCAAACAGGCCGAAGGCTTCCGCATTCTCGCGGATCACCCCGCGCGCGCCCTCATCGGTCTCCACGAACAGGCAGAACCCTGCCCCCCGGCTCATGGCCTCGAAGCCCAGGGCACCCGAGCCGGCGAACAGGTCGATGACCCGCATCCCCTCCAGCGGCTCGGCCCAGGCGGCGTGTTCCAGCACATTGAACAGCGCCTGACGCGCCCGATCCGACGTCGGCCGCGTCGCCTGCCCCTGCGGCGCGACCAGGCTGCGCCCACGAAACTGTCCCGATACGATTCTCATGGGCTCAGCCTCTGGACCGGAAAGCAGGGCCGATGCAACGGTGCGCGATGTCATCACCCAGATTCGCCCTGCCCGACCTGCGCCACAGCTGGGCCGAGGCGCACCAAAGCCCCTATCTGACGCGGGCCCACACACCCCATCCCTGGCTGAGACTTCTGGCGCTCGCGGCCCTGTCGATCATCTTCATGATCGTGGGCGTGCTGGGCCTGGGAGCCGTCGTGGCGCTCAGCGGGGCACAGATCCCCGACCTCAGCGGGGCCATCCCCGACGCACCGTTCCGGCTGAATGGCGAGATCGCCTTCATGGCGGTCCTAGCCGCCTCGCTGATGCTGCTGGCCGTGGCCATCCTGTTCGCGGCGATGATCGTCTATCGCCGCGCCGGGCCCGAGTTCCTGTGGCCGGGCCGGACGTTCTCGCCGCGCCTGCTGCTGGCGGGCTTTGGCATCATGGCGGCGGTGTCGGTCGTGCTGCTGGGGGTGTCGCTGGTGTTCGAGCCGGCGACCGCACCCGCGCCGATCCTGAACCCTGAGTACCCGCTGGACACCCGCCTGGCCTATGCGGGCTGGGCCGTCGTCCTGCTGCTGATCGCGGCCCTGGCCGAGGAGATCGTGTTCCGCGCGGTTCTGCTGAAGGTCACGGCGGGGCTGACGCAGCGGCTCTGGCTGATCTGCGCACTCAATGCCGTGCTGTTCTCGGCCATCCACCTGGACCCCGATCCGACGGCCTTCGTAGCCCGCGCCCTGTCCGGCTTCGTCTGGACCTGGGCAGCCCTGCGCCTGGGCGGCATCGAGTTCGCGGTCGGGGCACACCTGGCCAACAACCTGCTGATCGCCTGGCTGATCGAGCCGATGTCATCGGCCGCCATGCCGGGACAGGCCATCCCGCCGATCTATCTGGTCTTCGAGGTGGTGACTGCCGTGGCGGTGCTGGCTGCGGTGGAATGGGTGGCGCGGCGCAAGCCTCCGCAGGCTAGCCGCTAAGAGCGAGGCCCCCTCGGCCCACCCTTCCCGCCAGCGGGGCCGCTTCTGGAGCCACCGCCCGAGAAACCGCCCGGCCGCGATCCACCCGGCTTGCTGAAGCCGCCGCCCGCAGGACGCCCGGCAGGCTTGTCCCCGCCCTTGCCCGCATAGCCACCCTTGGCGGGCGTAGGCCGAGCGCCCGTACGCGGATCGCCACGCGGCCGGTCGATGAACTGGTCCTCGCGCGGCTTGAACACCCGCTTGGGTCGCTCGCCATCCGCAGAAGACGCACCCTCAGGCCGCGCACGCGGTGTGAAGCTCTTCTTGGGATGGTCGAACTTGGGCGCGGCCTTGGCCCAGCCGGCCTTCTTCTGCGGGCGGGAGGCGCGGTCGGTGCCTTCCTCGGCAGCGGCCCCGGCGGCGCGGACGCGGCTGGGCTTGCGCGAGGGGTCTGACAGGGCCGAGCCGGAGTTGCCCTTGACGATCGGGGCTGAGGTTCGACGACCGGGAATGGGCGCAGGCGTGGAGACGCTGTTACCGGTCGGCAGATTGTCGGGCCGGATATGCTGGGCCAGCAGTTCGCGGATCACGCGCGGCCCCACCTCTTCGACCGAGCCGATCGGCAGGGTGCCCAGTTGGAACGGGCCATAGGCCAGACGGATCAGCCGGTTCACCGTCAGGCCCAGATGCTCCAGCACCTTGCGGACCTCGCGATTCTTGCCCTCGGTGATGGAGACGCTGAGCCACAGATTGGCGGACTGCTTCTCCGCATCGCCGCCCGTGGCCTTGTCCAGCGTCGCCTCGATCGGGCCATAGCGGATGCCGTCGACGGTGACGCCGTCCTTGAGCGAATCGAGCTGAAGCTGGCTGACACGTCCCCGTGCCCGGGCCCGGTACTGACGCACCAGTTCCGTCTGCGGCAGCTCCAGCGCCCGGCTGAGTTCGCCGTCATTTGTCAGCAGCAGCAGGCCTTCGGTATTCAGATCCAGTCGCCCGACGGAGATCACGCGTGGCAGGCCGCTGGGCAAGGCGTCGAACACGGTGGGCCGTCCGCCCGGATCATTGTGCGACGTCACGAGCCCGGCGGGCTTGTGATAGCGCCAGACGCGGGTCTTCTCGGCCGAGCCGATGGCCTTGCCGTCCACGGTGATCACATCGTCGCGCGTCACCAGGGTGGCGGGCGTGTCCAGGATCTTGCCGTTGACCGCCACCTTGCCCAGGCCGATCAGCCGCTCGACCTCGCGGCGCGAGGCGATACCGGCGCGGGCCATGGCCTTGGCGATTCGCTCGCTGCGCTTCGGCCCTTCCGGCTCGGCACCGGGCTTGCCCTTGGCGAACGGCTTGCCACCGGGCTTCGGCGGGCCGCCGAAACCGGGTTTTCCGCCCGGCTTGGCGAAGGATTTGCGGGGGCCGTCGCGGTCGGAGTCTTGACGCGGGCGCGGCTTCTTGTCGTTGTCTTTGGAATGGCTGACCATGATGAGCGGTTCATGCACATGGCCTTGGCCTTGGCGCAAGCGGCGGCAGACGTCGGAGAGACGCCTGTTGGCTGCGTGGTCGTCGACGAAACGACCGGCGAAGTGATCGGACGGGGCCGAAACAGCCCTATCGGCGCACACGATCCGACCGCCCATGCGGAGATCGTGGCCCTGCGCGACGCGGCCCAAAAGATGCAGAATTACAGGCTCACCGGCCTGACACTGTATGTGACGCTGGAACCCTGCGCCATGTGCGCGGGTGCCATCAGCCATGCCCGCATCGGCCGTGTCGTCTGGGGTGCAGATGACGCCAAGGGCGGCGCGGTCGCCCACGGCCCCCGCTTTTTCGATCAGCCGACGTGTCATTGGAAACCCACTGTGACCGGCGGGGTGCTGGCCGATCCGGGTGCCGAGATGCTGCGCGCCTTCTTCCGCGCACGGCGCAAAGGAACGCGGATCGACCCCACACGTTAGGGCACGACGCCAAAGTGGCGCTTGGGGAAGCTGTTGATGCGAGTTGCTGCCGCCGCCGTCCTGGCCTGCGCCACCATGCTGTCTGCCTGTGGACCCCAGCCTTCCGAAGCTCCGGACGATGGCGACGCGGTACGCGAGCGTGCCCAGACCGCGCAGACGGCCCGGCGGCGAACCGGTGCCGAAATCCAAGAACGCGCCGCCACCCGCGTGATCCGCACCGTCTATCTGTGTCAGGACAGTGAACGCCTGACTGTCGACTTCGACAATCCCCGCCAAATGGCCACCGTCCGCACCTCGGGCGGCATGGCCCATGACCTGTTCAGGGAACAGACGGGCGACGGTCTGTGGTACAAGTCGTCAGGCTACGAACTGCGCGGCAAGGGCATCATGGCGACATGGTCTGCGAGTGACCGCCCTGTCACCGAATGCCGCGCGGTGGACTGAGCGAATAATTTTCACGCACCCGGTTAGACCGGCGGCCAAAATGGTCTAAGCATCCGACGCGCATGGATGGGCGGCTAGCTCAGCTGGTCAGAGCATCTCGTTTACACCGAGAGGGTCGGCGGTTCGAACCCGTCGCCGCCTACCATTCGCGCCGTCAGTCGCCGTTCCTCGCTGAGAGGTCATGAACGGTGCACCGGAGAACAGTCATGCGAACCGTCGCCTCACGCAGCGCCTTGGTCGTCATGCTTCTGGGCGGTGCCTTGATGCTTCAAGGCTGCGTCGTCGGAGCCGTGGTGGGTGCAGGTGCCGCCGTCGTCGGCGGCACAGCCAAGGCGACCGGCGCGGTCGTCGGAGCCGGTTTCGACGCCGTCACCACCTCGGACGAAGAAACCCGCGCCAAGCGGGAGCGCGAGCAGCGCGAATACGAACGCGAACAACGCCGGTGCCAGCAGCGCCAGCAGCGCGGACAGGACTGCTGATCTAGAGCGTCAGCACGCACCGCTCATGGATCGTCGGACGCGACACAGCGATCCGGCTCAGCCCCGGCCATTCCGGCTTCAGCCGCCGCACGAACCACAGGCACAGGTTCTCCAGCGTCGGCAGCTCCAGCCCGTCGTGGTCGTTCAGCAGGCCGTGATCCAGCTCTTCAGCCGCTGCCTTCAGCGCCCGGTCCAGCGCCCCCAGGTCCGCCACCCAGCCATGCGCATCCAGCGCCTCTCCCCGCACCGTCGCCTCGACCGAGAACGAATGGCCGTGCATCCGGCGATACGGGCTGCCGTCCGGTTCGTTGGGGAAGTGATGGGCCGCGTCGAAGGTGGCCGCCTTGGTGATTTCGAAAACGCTCATCTTACGCCGATGTATTTGTGGGTCTGGACGCTGAGCCGCCATTTGGGGTGGGTCAGGCAATAGTCGAGGGCGGCGGCGGTATTGGCCGCCTGATCCGGGCCGTCCATCGGCTGCAACCAGAACCGCTCGAACGCCAGATGCTCGAAACGGTGCGGCATGGCGGCGGCCTGGGGAAAGACCAGCTTCAGCTCCTGTCCCGTCGTTTGCACCACCGGCGCATCGGCTTTGGGACTGACGCAAACCCAGTCGATACCGTCGGGTGCCGCCAGCGTGCCGTTGGTCTCCACCGCGATGTCGAACCCGCGCGCATGCAGAGCCTCGATCAACGGCGGATCCAGTTGCAGCAGGGGCTCGCCGCCCGTGCACACCACCAGCTTGGGATCGTCCGCCCTGCCCCGCCACATCGAGGCGACATGGTCGGCCAGCGCCTCGGCCGTGACGAACTTGCCGCCGCCATCCCCGTCGGTTCCGACGAATTCCGTGTCGCAGAAGGTGCAGACGGCGGTGGCCCGGTCACGCTCCAGACCGTTCCACAGATTGCAGCCGGCAAAACGCAGGAAGACGGCCGGTCGCCCGGCCTGCCCGCCTTCGCCCTGAACCGTCAGGAATACTTCCTTGGCGGCATAGGTCATGCGGCCACCCACTCGGCATGGCCCGCCGCCCGCAGTTCGCACGCCGGGCACGCCCCGCAGCCATGGCCCCAGCCATGACGCTCGCCACGCTCGCCGCGATAGCAGGTGTGGCTCTCCTCGACGATCAGATCGACCAGGGCCTGCCCCCCGATCCGGTCCGCCAGGGCCCAGGTCTGGGCCTTGGTCAGCGCCATCAGCGGCGTCTCGATCGGAACCGGCTTGTCCAGCCCCAGGCTCAGCGCCGACTGCATCGCGTCGATCGTGTCCCGGCGGCAGTCGGGATAGCCCGAGAAGTCCGTCTCGCACATCCCGCCGACCAGGACGTCCAGCCCCCGTCGGTCCGCCAGCGCCGCCCCCACCGTCAGGAAAACCAGATTGCGCCCCGGCACAAAGGTCGTCGGCAGGCCGCGTGCGTCGATCTCGATTGCCCGGTCCGTGGTCATGGCCGTCTCGCCGATGGCACCGAAGCCCGTCAGGTCGATGACGTGATCCGGCCCAAGCCGCTCCGCCAGCGCGGGCAATACGCGGACCATGCCGTCACGAACCTTGATCCGCGCCGTCATCTCCACCGCATGACGTTGGCCGTAGTCGAACCCCACGGTCTCGACACGTCCATAGCGCTGCAGCGCCCAGGCAAGACAGGTCGCGCTGTCCTGCCCGCCCGAAAACAGGATGAGGGCGGACGTTTCGGCGGTGTCGATCTGGATGGCGCTCATGACAAACCTGCGGTCGGCCGAAACTGGCCGCGCGCATGCAAAGGGGGTTCAAGGTTAGGACGTCCGTATTGCCGCCCTCCTACACCAGCCCTTGCCTTGGAGCAAAGCAGGCAAAAACGTGGCAAGCACAATCAGACTTAACCGTTCCGCAACCGATTGAGCGTAGCCGTACAAAGGCTTTCTGTGGAGTACCGGCCAGTATGCCGACGATCGAAGCCTTGACCGAGCGCATCGCGCCGGTATCGCCCGACACCCTGGGCCGCGAAATCTTCGCGCGCTTCGAGAGCGAACCCGAAACTCTCGTCCTGCCGGTGGTTGAGAATGACCGCCCCGTTGGCCTGATCGAGCGAGATGCCTTTCTGATCAAGTTCGGCGCACCCTTCGGCCACGCTGGCTACGCCAATCGCACGGCCGCCCACGTCATGGACGCCGAGCCTGCTGTGATAGAGGCCGGTGTCGCCTTCGACAGTTTTAGCGACGTTTTTCTGTCCAGCCGTAGCCGCGACCTGATGCGTGGCTTCATCGTGACGCGCGGCGGTCTCTACCACGGCGTCGGGACGGCCCTGTCTTTGCTTCAGGTCGTCAATGACCGTCAGCGCCAGCAGAACGCCAATCTGAAAAATCAGATCGAAGCCCTGACCAGCGACCGCGCACAGGTTCAGGCGGCCGGTCGCACTCGGACCCGGCTGCTGACGGCGCTGAGTGGCCAGATGCGTGGGCCGTTGACCAACCTGAACGCCGTCGGCGATCTGCTGCAACGCCAACCGCTGAATGCACAGGTGCGCGCCCATGTGGCGACCATGGTCGAGGCCTCCGGCGATCTGGAACGCGCTCTGGACAAGGCGCTGGACTTCTCTCGCGCCCATGTTGGCGAACTTTTGCTGGAGCCGGCACCAACGCCTCTGCGGGCTTTGATGGATGACGTTCAGACGCGCTGGGCCACCAAGGCGACCGACGACAGGGTCAGCCTGATGGTCAGCTATGAAGGCGACACCGATCTGGTCGCGGATGTTGATGCGGCACGCCTGAATGCGGTGTTCGACACCCTGATCGGCAATGCCCTGGTACAAGCTCGTGATGGTTTGGTGGAAGCCAGCCTGAAAGCCTCAGCCAGAGCCGGTCGTGTGACGATGGAGGCTTGGGTACGCGACGATGGCCCGGGTATCGCTCCAGAGCGGCTCGACGCTCTGTTCGACCCTCTGCTGCACCGCGATGACATCGGGGGCTTCGACCTGGCCCTGTCGCGGCTGGTTGTGAACCAGATGGGCGGAACCCTTGCTGCGGCCAATAACCCGGGACGCGGGGCCATCTTCACCCTGACACTCTCCGCACCGCAGAGCGCAGCCGAGACGGCCGTGGCCGAGACGCCAGCGGTCGCAGAAACGACCTCCCAGAATGTGCCGCACATTCTGATTGTCGACGACAACGCCACCAACCGCGTTGTGGCCCAGGCCCTGTGCGAAATGTTCGGCTGTACATCGGAGACGGTCGAAGACGGCCTCGAGGCCTTGGCGACCGTGCAGGAGCGACCGTTCGACCTGGTCCTGATGGATATCAAGATGCCACGCATGGACGGGGTGCAGGCGACGCAGGCCATCCGCGCCCTGGACGGCCCCATCAGCGCCATCCCGATCGTCGCCCTGACTGCCAACGCCGATCCAGACGATGCCAAGCGTTATGTCGCCAGCGGCATGGCCTGTGTGGTCGAGAAGCCTATCAAGCCCGAGCGGCTACGCTTTGCCATCAATACGGCGCTTGAGCAGAAGCTGGCATCGGTCACGGACCTCAGCCCGGCGCGCTCTGCGGCGTGACGCTGTCGTCGATCCCCGCCTCAGCAAGGTCGAGTTCCAGATCGTCTTCGTCATAGCCTATCAGACGCAAAGCCCGTGCTGTCTGATCGTTCAGGGCAGCCCAGCGCAGCAGCCCCTCCTCTCGCCCATGCGTAATCCAGATTTCCTCGGGCTTCAGCTCGGTGAATGTGGCGATCAGTTCAGGCCAGTCGGCATGGTCCGACAGTACCAAGGGCAGTTCCACCCCCCTTTGACGCGCCCGCGCCCTGACACCCATCCAGCCTGATGCAAAGGCGAGAACCGGGTCGGCAAACCGGCGCGCCCAGCGGTCCTGCGTGGCCGACGGGGGAGCGATCACCACCTCTCCCCCCAGAGCATTGGGCTTCAGCCCCGTCGCGGGCAGCAAGGCACCCAATGGCACACCCTCGGTCTCATAAAGCCGGTTGAGCCGCTCCAGCGCGCCGTGCACATAAATGGGCCGCTCCCATCCCGCCTCACGCAACAGACGGATCACCCGTTGAGCCTTGCCAAGGGCATAGGCCCCGACCAGATGCGCCCGCTCAGGAAACTGTTCCAGGCTTTGCACAAGCCGTCTGATTTCTTCGGCGTCTGGCGGGTGCACGAAGACTGGCAGACCGAAGGTTGCCTCGGATATGAAGACGTCGCAGGGCACCGGCTCGAAGGCTGCGCATGTCGGGTCGCGGCGGCGCTTGTAGTCGCCAGAGACGACCATCCGCAGGCCCTTGTGCTCGACAAGCACTTGGGCCGAACCAAGCACATGACCGGCAGGATACAGGGTGATCGAAACGCCTTGGTGCGTGACCGTCTCACCATAGACCAGCGGCTGCCTTAGACCCGTAAAGTCCGCACCATAGCGCTCGCCCATGATAGTCAGGGTCTGGGGCGTGGCCAGGACTGTGCCGTGGCCCGATCGCGCGTGATCCGCATGGCCGTGAGTGATTACAGCGCGAGCCACAGGCACCACAGGATCGACGTAGAAGTCTCCCGGTGGGCAATACAGTCCCGACGGCGTCGGGTGCAGCAAGTCCTCGAAACGGATCATGGGTGGACTATGGCAGTGCGCATGAAAGGAGCAACGCGCCAAACGCGCTTGCGTCTCCCGAAAGTCCGCGCCACATCCGACGCATGGCGTTGATCGACATTTTGCCCCAACTGGCCAGCGGTTCGGCCCACACCCATGCCTTGGGCTTTCAGTTTGAGGGCCTAGAAGGCGACACGGTTCGCCTGCGCGTGCCATGGCGCGACGATCTGGTCGGCGATCCGCAGACAGGCGTGATTGCAGGCGGCCTGGTAACGACGCTGCTGGACCACGTCGGCGGGTTGGCTGTCTGGGTGAAGTCGGGTCAGTTCGTGCCGATCGCCACCCTGGACCTGCGCGTTGACTACATGCGACCTGCGTTGACCGGGCGCGACGTTATCGCTGAAGCCCGGTGCTATCGTCTAACCCATTCCATCGCGTTCGTCCGGGCCTGGGCTTTCGAAGACGACCCCGCAGATCCCGTCGCTGCGGCCCAGAGCGCCTATGTCGTCGATTCCCGTGCTGGTCGAGGGATCGGGGCCAATCTGGGTCCTTCGAAGAGTGCGGGCGCATGAGCGACATCCTTTCGAAACTGCCCTATGCGCGCTTCCTTGGCCTCATGTCGGTCATTGACGACGATCGCTTGATCGTCACCATGCCCTTCGATGGAAAATTGATCGGCGACCCCATCCTGCCCGCCCTGCATGGCGGCTCGACGGCGGCGCTTCTGGAGTTCACCGCCATCGCAGAGATCGCCCGGGTCCATCCGGGTGCCAGGCTGCCACGCCCCATCAATGTTTCCATCGCCTATCTGCGATCCGGCAAGCCTCTGGAGGTTCGGGCCAGCGCCCGGATCGTCAAGGCAGGTCGGCGCGTGGCTCATGTGCATGCCATGGCCTGGCAGGCCGAGCCCGACCAACCAATCGCGACCCTGACCGCGCATTTCCTGATGGATCACGACGCGGCCTAGGCCAACGACCACCCAGCCTCACCCCATCAACTGACCGGCGAAGCCTGCGCATACGCTCGGCGGGTTGTGTCTGCACGCCACCGTCAAGGTAAACAAAACCTTCAAAGGCGTGGTAAACAAAACACTATTGCGTGGACGGTCTTCATGTTAAGGTCTCACTTACCATAGTTGGTTTGGAGGGTTTAAGATGGATAAGGCTGCTGTTGTCGCCAGCATCGCTGGTGAACTGAACGAAACCGAGCGCGCAGTTGATGCGGCCCTGACCCACGCCACGGGCATGGTGCAGGCTATGATCGCCGGTCGCACGACCCTGGGCATTTCGCCTGTCGCCGCAGCCGAGTCGCAGGCCAAGATTATGGCCACCATCGCTGCCCTTGCCGCAGCCCGCGAAGCCGTCGTGGCCTGCCATGAAGAAATGACCAAGGATCACCGCCGCATGGGCTGGGGTACCTACGCTATCGGTACGCTCGACAAGCCTTCCGAGACCGAATCCCGTCCGCCGGTCCGCAACGTGCTGCGCGCTGTTTAATTCGGCGTAATGTCGGCTTCGGGTCATTCCGGAATACGACGATTGAGTGCATTATCACCCCCATGCTTCCGGGCATGGGGGTGTCTTTATGTTTGAAACGCTTGCATCGCAGATCGGAGCCGTCTTCGCGGTCTGCGTGACAGCATTCGCCTTTCTGAAAGGCGACGAGCCTGAACGCATCGGTGCAGGTGCTTACATTCTAGGGTTTTTGGCCTCCCTGCTGATGCAGGACTCAGGGCAACTCTATGGCACCAACTGGGCGCTTATGGGCATCGATACAGTAATGCTCTGCGTTTATGCTGGCTTAGCATGGAAGACCAATCGTGCATGGCCTGTATGGGTATGTGCGCTTCAGTCCATAATCGTGCTTAGTCATGTCCTGACTATCGTCGACGTGCGCCCTCCACTCGCTGCCTTCTACGCAGTGATCAATCTTGCCAGCTACGGAATCCTCGTCGCTATCAGTGTAGGCACCTTCTGGGCTTGGCAGGATCGGCGTGCGCAGGGGCTGGAGTAGGCCTGTTCCCTAGGTGATTATTCCTATATTTTTGAGAGCGGCGAATCACCCGGCGTTCCGCAGATCATCGTGCCCCTGTCCCATAACCAGCTCTGGTCTGCGATCGACGGCCTGGCCCGGCGTGAGGGTCTGAGTGTTTCGGGTCTGGCCAAACGCGCGGGCCTGGATGCCACCAGCTTCAACCCATCCAAACGGTTTGGTCCAGGCACGCCGCCACGCCCTCGCTGGCCTTCGACGGAGAGCCTAACCCGGATTCTTCAGGCCACGGGTATGTCCCTGGGCGACTTCGCGACGCTGGCCCGTGACGCGATGGAACGTCCGGCCACCGTGCCCATGCTGGGCATGGCCCAAGCGGGCCTTGACGGATTCTTCGACGATGCGGGCCTGCCAACCGGCGAAGGTTGGGATGAAACCGAACTGCCTCGTCCGACCGACACCATGTTGAGCCTGAAAGTCGCGGGCGACTCCATGGCTCCATTATACCGGACGGGCGACCGTATAGTGGTCGATCGCGCTGCCACGGACGTGCGCAAGGGCGACCGCGTTGTTGTTCGCACAGCTGGCGGTGAGACAATCGTCAAGGAAGTGGCAGGGCTGTCTTCACGCAGCGTGACGCTGGCTTCGATCAATCCGGCATACCCGCCCCGTATCCTGCCCCGCCGCGACATCGTCTGGATGGGCCGTATCGTCTGGGTCAGTCAGTAGGCATCAAAAAGGCCGCCTCTTTTCGGAGACGGCCCTTCTGTTTTCAAAAGGCTATCGCGTTAGTTCGGCACGACGTAGCGGGCGTTCACCCAGCCACCGCCGGCGATCTGGACCCACTCGCCTTCCGAGCCGATCACACTGAACGGCTGACCGGCCTGCAACATGCCAGCCTGTCGATACCCAGTACCGGGACCCGAGCGAATGCGCAGGTTGGAGGTCGTGCGGTATTCGCCGCCCTGCGACGAGACGCGGGCACGTTGTTGATTGCAGCCGATGTAGGAACCGGCGGCGGCACCCGCACCAGCACCGACTACAGCACCCAAGGTGCGTTCGTTGTCGGATACCTGGCTGCCGATCAAACCGCCGGCCACGGCACCGATCAGGGCACCGGCACGTTGACGGCCACCGGGGGCGTCGCAGTTGGTGATGCCGTTCGCCTGCTGGGCCATCGAGACCGAGGGGACGGCGGTGACCAGCGCGGCCAGGGCGGCGGCGGTGGCCAGTGTAGTGTTCATGATCTTCGACATGGCTCTCTCCATTCATCGAGGTTGGTCGATCGATGCAGAATGCGCCGGGCCACATGAAGGCTCCCGGAGCTTCGCCGTTATTTTCGGTTCATATTTCTTAGGGCGCTATCGCTCGGCTCGCGGAGCCTCGCTGCTTGAGCGCGATCGGATTTTATTTGGCCAGTTCGCCTTTTGCGCCCGCCTCGATCAGTTCGATCGTCTGCGGCAGGCCATAAATCGCGGCAAACGACCCGAAGCGCGGCCCCTGGCTTGCGCCCAGCAGCACCTCGTACAGCGCCCCGAACCAGGCTCGCAGCGGCTCGAACTCATGCGCCTTGCCCACGGCATAGACCTCGTTCTGGATCAGCTCGCCGTCCGTGGTGTCCGCGGGCAAGGCCTTAAGCCGCTCCGCCAGATCCAGAAGGGCCGCCTTTTCCTTGTCGTCCGGCAAGCGGTACGACTTCGACGGCTTCACGAAGTCCTCGTAATAGTTCAGCGCCCGGTCCATCAGTTGGTCCAGCAGCGGCTCGTTTTCCGGCGTCGCCTCCGGCAAATATTTGGCAAAGTAGGCCCACAGCTGATCCTTGGTGGAGGCGTTGGCCACGCCCACCAGGTTCAGCAACAGCGCAAACGACACCGGCGACGTATGGGTCGGCGGCTCGCCCGCATGGATCGACCAGACTGCGTTGTCGATCCGCTTGGCCGGTTCCTGGGTCTTGTAGCTCTCGATAAAGGCCAGATAGTCGTCGATGGCTCGCGGAATGACGTTGAAGTGCAGGCTCTTGGCCGACTTCGGCGACTGGAACATGTACCAGCTCAGGCTCTCCGGCGTGCCGTACCGCAGCCATTCGTCCATCGTCAGGCCATTGCCCTTGGACTTGGAGATCTTCTTTCCTTCGATATCCAGGAACAGTTCATAGTTGAACCCTTCCGGCGGCGTGCCGCCCAGGGCGCGACAGATCTTGCCGCTCTCGCGCACGCTCTCGATCAGGTCCTTGCCCGACATCTCGTAGTCGACATCCAGCGCGACCCAGCGCATGGCCCAGTCCGGCTTCCATTGCAGCTTCACATGCCCGCCCGTGACCGGCAACTCGGTGCGTCCGCCGGCTGGGTCGTCAAAGACGATGGTCCCCTTCTCGACGTTCCGCTCCAGGGTCGGGACCTGCAGCACATGGCCCGTGATCGGGCTGACCGGCAGGAAGGGTGAATAGGTCGCCCGCCGCTCTTCCCCCAGGGTCGGCAGCATGATGGCCATAACCGCGTCGAACCGCTCCAGCAGGGTCAGAAGCGTCGCGTCGAATGCGCCGGACTTGTAGGCCTCGGTCGAGCTCATGAACTCGTAGTCGAAGCCGAACCCGTCCAGAAACGCCCGCAGCCGCGCATTATTGTGGGCCCCGAAACTGTCGTGCGTGCCGAACGGATCGCGCACCCGCGTCAGCGACAGGTGCAGATCCTCGCGCAGCATCTCCGGGTTCGGCACGCCTTCCGGCACTTTCCTCAACCCGTCCATATCGTCCGAAAACGCCACCAGCCGCGTCGCCCAGTGGTCGCCGGTCAGGGCCCGAAAGGCGTTCCTCACCATGGTGGTCCGCGCCACCTCGCCGAAGGTGCCCATGTGCGGCAGGCCCGACGGCCCGTATCCGGTCTCCAGCAACACCGGCCGGCGCAGAGCCTCGAACTTGGCCAAGGCCTGGTCGGCCTTGCCCGCGTCGATCAACGCCCGGGCCTCAGCGCGTTCGGCCTCGGGCAACCGCTTCTTCAACACGTGCGACAGCAGATTGCGAGCCTGTTCGAAAGGCCACGACTTGGCTTCGCGGGCGAGGGGTTCAAGGTTCTGGAGCATGGGCGAGCGTTTGACCCGCCCAGATGCTCCGGTCAACTCACGCGGCTGCGACGTATGTCTGAGCCCACTCTTCCCGCCAGGGCCGATTGGCCTGAAGGTACAGCTTGTCGAACAACTCGGCAGCATTCAGTGGCTTGGCGACACAATCGTCCATACCCACGGCGAAATAGAGTTCCAGCTGTTCGGCAAGGGTGTTGGCGGTCAGCGCGATGATCGGTGTCGACGCTACTTGTGTGTCCAGGGCGCGGATGCGGCGTGTGGCCTCGACGCCGTCCATGACCGGCATCTGGATATCCATCAGGATCACGTCCCAGCCCCCGCGCCGGGCTGCTTCGACTCCTTGGCTTCCGTCATCTGCAGTTTCGCAGATCACGCCCTGCGCCCTCAGCAAGGTTGAGATCAGCACCCGGTTGCTTTCGTGGTCATCGACATAAAGGACAGCCATGGCCCGAGCCTCGTCCTCGTCCTCGTCCAGAGAGGGTTCGTCCACAGCAATAGGACGCGCCGTTGAGTCCTGAGCTGGCAACAAAGCCTGTTCGCTCATGCTGTTCAGATCAAGGGAAGCGACCCAATCATTGCGTTGAGACATGTCGATCATCTGCTCGACAACTGCGTGCAGGGTCATACCCGCCGCTGCGATCCGGTCCACATGCGCCGCTTGTTCGGGAGCCAGTCTGGCCCGACCCAGAATATCGGCAAATCCCATTACGGCATTCAGTGGCGTGCGTAATTCGTGAGACATTTCGCTGAGGAACCTCTGACGTGCCTCGGCCATCGCCGCCTTTTGTTCGGCGGCGGCACGCGCAGCCTCTGCCTCGACCCGATCGGTCACATCCCGTTCGTTCAGCAAGACGCTGACCCCGCCCGTCACCGGATCAAGAATGGGGCGGCAATCGATATGGTGCCAACGCAATCCCTTCTGCGTCACCATCCGGTGCACCTCTGCAATCGTCAGCTCGCCCAGCGCCGCATTCAGAAGCCTCTTTCCGGCATCCGGGTCATGGAAACGCTCGATCAGGCCCATGCCTTCGCCGTAGGTCGAGAATGTACCTGGATTGGCAAACATCACTGCGCCGATGGCATCAAACAGGCCGACCGGGCCGGCAGAGTGACGCAGTGCCTCGACGGCGCGGCGCTCCTCGGCCCCTACATCGGCCTCGGTCGCCTCAAACAGCAGCACATCACGACCGTCATCCAGAGCCACGGTTGAGATCAGCGCCTGTACCGTTAGCGGCTCTCCGTTAGGGTAGAAGGTCCAGCGTTCCTCGACGGCTTCGTTAGCAGCAGTGATGGCCTTCAACCGGTACGTCCGGGCGCGCACGGCAGGCGACAGCTTTGAAAAATCTCGCGACAGCAATTCGTCCAGATCGGCCGCGCCCCAAAGTGCCAGCGCCGTACGGTTGGCATAGACACCGAAACAGCTGTCCGGATCGAACAACCAGACAGCACGCCGCAAGCTATCCCAGGCGGTAAGCGGGGCGCCATCGGCCAGTTTAGGAAGAGTGATGCCCATGGCATCCACCCTGCCTGTAACGCCTGAAGCAAGACTTAAAGACAGCCTGCTCCCCCGCTTGACCCAGCCGCAGCAGCATGACCAAACCGCCGCTTATGAAGACCGCCGATTTCGACTTCGACCTGCCCGAGGACCGCATCGCCCTGCGGCCCGCCGATCCTCGCGATTCCGCCCGAATGCTGGCGGTGAAGGACGGCACGCTGGACGACCGCATCATCCGCGACCTGCCGGACTTCCTGCGACCCGGCGACGCCCTGGTCTTCAATGACACCCGCGTCATCCCTGCCCGCCTGTCTGGCGTCCGCACCCGTCCCGGCCCCGAAGGAGAGACCCTGACGGTCGCCGTCGAGGCCACCCTACACCACCGCGACGCCCCCGACGTCTGGTCCGCCTTCATGAAGCCCGGCAAACGCATCAAGCCCGGCGACCGCATCCGCTTCGGACAGGAAGCCGACGCCGCCTGCGATCTGGGCCGTCTCGACGCCACGGTGGCCGACAAGGGCGACGACGGCCTGATCACCCTCAAATTCGACCTGTCCGGCCCTGCGCTGGACAACGCCATCCGCGACGTCGGGGTCATGCCCCTGCCACCCTATATCGCCGCCAAACGGCCCGAGGACGACCGCGACCGGTCGGATTATCAGACCGTCTTCGCCGAACACGACGGCTCGGTTGCCGCCCCTACGGCCGGCCTGCATTTCACCCCTGCCCTGCTCGACGCCATCCGCGCTAGAGGCGTCTCGACCCATGCCGTTACCCTGCACGTCGGCGCCGGTACCTTTCTGCCCGTCAAGGCCGACGACCTGGCCGACCACAAGATGCACAGCGAGTGGGGCGAGGTGTCAGCGAGCACCGCTGCCGCGCTAAATGGTATCCACGCCAGAGGTGGCCGCATCGTCTGTGTCGGCACCACCTCCCTGCGCCTGCTGGAGTCCGCCACGACCGAAGACGGTCAGGTTCAGGCCTTCCATGGCGACACGGCTATCTTCATCGCCCCCGGCTACCGCTTTCGTGCCGTCGACGTGCTGATGACCAACTTCCACCTGCCGAAATCGACCCTGTTCATGCTGGTCAGCGCCTTTGCCGGAATTGACGCCATGAAAGCGGCCTATGCCCATGCCGTCGCAACCGGCTATCGCTTCTACTCCTACGGCGATGGCTCATTGCTGTTTCGCCATCAGGCGTGACGAGACACGGCAAACGCGCTAACGCGTCCGGTCCATGCTGGACCTGCCCACGCCCCTGACCCTGTCGCTGGAGACGATCGCCTCCGCCACTCCTGCCCTGCGCGATCCGTGGTGGGTGTTCGGTGGCACGGCGATGGCGCTGGCCGGGCTGGAAGGACTGCATGTGCCCGATATCGATATTCTGGCCAGTCCGCGCGATGCCCGCGTTCTGCTGGAGACGCTGGGCGGGGAAGCCGTGCCCGATCCCGGCGAAGGCGTCTTTCGCTCACGCGTCTTCGGCCGCATCCTGACCACGCCCGTGCCGCTGGAGATCATGGCGGGCATGGACATTCGAGATGGCGGCGACTGGGTGCCAGTGCGCTTCCACACACGCCTGCCTGTCACTGTGGGCGACATCACCGTCTTCATTCCCACCGTCCAGGAACAGATCGACATGGCCCGCCTGTTCGGACGCCCCAAAGACCTGCAGCGCGCCGAGGCGCTGGAAAGACTGATCAGCTAAATGCCCTTCCCATTCGAGATCGCCGGCACCGAGGGCCGCGCCCGTACAGGCGTGCTCAAGACCGCCCGGGGCGACATTCGCACCCCCGCCTTCATGCCCGTCGGCACCGCCGCCACGGTCAAGGCCATGACGGTGGATCAGGTCAAACAGACCGGGGCCGACATTCTGCTGGGCAACACCTATCATCTGATGCTGCGCCCCGGGCCGGAGCGGATGGAGCGCCTCGGCGGCCTTCACAAATTCATGGGCTGGAACAAGCCGATCCTGACCGACAGCGGCGGTTTTCAGGTCATGTCCCTGGCAGGGATTTCCAAGGTGAAGGAGGAGGCGGTCACCTTTTCCAGCCATATCGACGGCTCCAAACACGTCCTGACCCCGGAACGCTCTATCGAGATTCAGGCCGACCGCATCGGGGCCGACATCTCGATGCAGCTGGACCAGTGCGTCGCCTATCCCGCCGAAAAGGACGCGGCCCGCAAGGCCATGGAACTATCGATCCGCTGGGGCGCGCGGTCCAAGGCCCGCTTTGGCACGCGCGAGACGCAGGGCCTGTTCGGCATCCAGCAGGGCTCCACCTTCGAGGACCTGCGTCGTCAGTCGTCCGAACAACTTCAGGAGATCGGCTTCGACGGCTATGCCATCGGCGGCCTGGCCGTCGGCGAGGGCCATCAGGCGATGTGCGAGGTGCTGGACTATGCGCCCGAGATGCTGCCCGCCAATCGGCCCCGCTATCTGATGGGCGTGGGCAAGCCGATCGACCTGGTCGAGGCCGTCTGGCGCGGCGTGGACATGTTCGACTGCGTCCTGCCGACACGTGCCGGTCGCCACGGCCAGGCCTGGACTTGGGATGGCCCGCTAAACCTCAAGAACGCCCGCTTTGCCGAGGATCAGGATCCGCTGGACCCCGACATCCCCTGCCCGGCCTCCAGCCAGTATTCAAAGGCCTATCTGCACCACCTGATCCGCGCCGACGAAATTCTCGGCAAGGTCCTGCTCAGCTGGCACAATATCGCCTTCTATCAGGCCCTGACGGCGGCGATGCGCGAGGCCATCCTGCACGGTCGGTTTGGAGCCTTCCGAAGCGACTTCCACGCTCGCCACGTCAGCAACTGATAAGAGCTAAAGCTCTGCGAGACGTTGAAACCTGCGTTCTCAGGCCCGGATATAATGTGGCAGGAAGCGGGAAGTGTTGCGCGTGACCCTCGTGTCGTCCTCGCGCAGGCCGATTCCAGCGGCTTCATTTCCGACGACCCAGGAGCCGATGATGACGTGGTTGCCATCAAAGCTGGGCGGCGGGCACAGGGCCTGACGGATGTGCGCTCCATCGCCATAGCCACCATCCATCACCGGGTCCGCCACGCCGCGCTCGACCAGTTCGACATTGGCACCTTCGCGCGAGAACAGGGGCTTGCGGACGTAGGAGTTGCCCAGCCGTTCGTGGGCCGGGTCGCTCTCGAAATAGGCTTCCAGCAGATTGGGATGGCCCAGGTGCCGCTCCCACAGCAGGGGCAGGATGCCCTTGTTGGAGATCAGGCTCTTCCAGGCCGGTTCCAGCACCGTCACCTCGGCCGTCGGCAGAGGCCACGCGTAGTCGTCACGCAGCATCTGCTCCCACGGATAGAGCTTGAACAGGGCCCCGATCAGCCAGTTTTCGTGATCGACGAACCGCCCGTCAGCATTCAGCCCGATGTCGCCCAGGGCCACGAACTGCGGATCGAGCCCGGCCTGTTTGGCCAGGTCCTCCAGGAACAACACGGTCTGACGGTCCTCGACGAAGTCCGGCTCCGACGAAAAATGCATGAAGCCGCCGTCCGGGAAGATCGTCCGGAACCGTGCGACCAGCTTCTCATGCAGGCTGTTGAACTGGTCGGTTTCGGCCGGCAGCACGCCTGATGCGATCTGGTCTTCCAGCCACAGCCACTGGAACACCGCCGTTTCGTAGATCGAGGTCGGGGTGTCGGCATTGTATTCGTACAGCTTGGCCGGCCCCGTGCCATCGTAGAAGAAGTCGAACCGGCCATACAGCGACGGTTCCCCCCGTTTCCAGCTGTCGGCAACGTAGTCCCGCATGGCCTCGGGGATATCCAGATCGGCCATCAGCCGCTCAGACTTGACCACCTCGTCGACCAGATCCAGGCACATGGCGTGCAGAACCTCGGTCGGTGTCTCCAGATCCTCCTCGATCTGCTGCATCGAGAAGGCATAGGCAGCGCTCTCGTCCCAGTACTGTTCGCCGGACACGTGGTGCCAGGTAAAGCCCAGGCTGTCGGCGTGGGCTTTCCAGTCGGGACGAGGCTCGAAGGGGATGCGTTGCAAGGGGTCAGGCCTTGTCGCGGTCCACGGTTTCGCCCTGCTGGATCAGTGGCGTCACGACCTGCATCTCCTTGGGGGCGGACAGGCGGGCCAGGACGTCGTCGGCGGACGAATGGCCCGGCAGGATGCCGGCCTCCTTCAGCTTGGCGTCCAGGTCGGCACCCGTGCGCTTGTCCTCGAGTTCCTGACCGGCGCGCAGCTTCTCTTCGTTGACGGCCTGGCGCTGCTTGATGCGCGCCAGGCTGTCGGCGGCCGATCCGATCCGGGAATGAGCCCCCGCCGATTGCAGGGCCACAGACGTCTGGGCTTTCTGGACCGAGTCATTGACCTTCACGATGTCGATCTCGCGTCGCAGGGTCTCGATCTTTTGATCCGTCTGGGCGATGGCGGTGCGCAGTCGGGTCTCGGCCTCCTTCATGCCGCCGATCATCGGCTCGCGCTCGCCGATCTGCTGTTCCAGTTCGGCAATACGGACCGCAACCTCGCGGGCCAGGTCTTCCTTGCCCTGCGACAGGGCGGCGCGGACGGAGTTCTCATATTTGGCGATCTGCTCGCCGAAGCTCTTGAGCTCGTTCTCGGCCATGCGGCGGCGCGCGACCAGACCGGCCAGGTCGTCACGGGCCTTGCCCTGAGCATTGTCGGCGTCGCGAATTTCCTGGTCGAGGATCTTCAGGGCGTTGGCATCGACGACCTGCTGGCCCGCCTCATGGGCGGTGCCGCGGAACAGGGCCGAAAGTTTGGCGAGCATGGACATGGGTCAGTCTCCGGATCAGGCAGCGGCGGCGTCAGCGCCGAACGTTTCGCGCAGTTCGGTGGCGTCGATCGCGTTCTCGGCCAAGGTGCGCAGTTCGATCAATATGGTCTGAAGCGTCGTCTTGCACGACAGTTCGCCCATCAGTTCATAGACGTCCTGGCCATCCACCGTGGTGATGGCGAAGTTGGACAGCGGCACCACGCGTTGGGCCTTCAGCAGGAAGGTGTTGAACTGATCGGCGTCCTTCTGTTCGGACACCGGCCACAGAAGTACCGAACAGACGATCTGGGCTCCGCCCACCGACAGATAGATGGGCAGGTCGCCGTATTCATTCATCGTGGCCAACAGGACGGGCTCGGCCCCCTCCAGCACTCGCAGGGTCATTTCGCCCTCGCGGACCAGGTCAGAACTTTCCAGCGCAGTCTTGATGGCCGGTACGGTCCAGGACGTTTCGATCACGGCATCCATGGGATGGTTCACTCCAAAGGGAACGGTGGAAGGGTTGCGACGCGGGCGACGGACGATCTCAGGTCCGCGTGTCGACTCGGTGACGATGGCGTGGACCGCCGCCTTCACATCCTCTCGCGCGGGTTCCGGCACCCAGAACTCCAGCTTGACCATGCCCGCCTCACGCCGGGCCTTGCGCCAAGCACGTATACGATCATTCGCCGAGGGCAAGGGTTTCGAGGATTGATTACGCATGTTTCATGTAACGCGTAACAGGAACGGTTGACATTGGCCAGCCGTCTGCGATGACTTCACGCATTCCGGGCATGGGGCCCGACCGGGGTCAAGGGCGAATGCTGCTGCCGCGACTGAAACTGGCGCGCATATTCGACAAGGCCTTCCACGCGATGGCCGATCTGCACTGGACCATGCTCGCGGCACTGATCGGCCTTCATGCCGGATCGACCTGGCTACTGTTCGATATCGTAGGCGAGACGGAACTGACGTCGCCTGTGACCTTCTTCTACTGGTACGCCACGACAGCCTACACCGTCGGCTATGGAGACCTCAGCCCTGGAACAGACCTCGGCCGATTGATCACGGCGCTCTGGGTGTTTCCCGGTGCCATCGCCGCCTTCACAACCGTCGTGGCCAAGGTCCTGGGTGCCATCGGCGACATCTGGCGCCTGCGCCGCGCGGGCAAGGGAGACTATTCTCGCATGACCGACACCATCGTCCTCATCGGCTACCACCCGGCGCGGACCGCCAAGATGATCGAAGAGCTGTGTTCGGACCTGAATCCCGATCAGACGCTGGTGTTGCTGACGCGGCAGGCCGTGACCGACCTCGACAGCCGCATCCGCTATGTCCAGACCGAAAGCCTGACCTCGGTCGCCGCCCTGACCCGCGCCGGCGTGGCCCAGGCCTCGCGGGTTCTGGTCTTCACCAACTCGGATTCCGACACCCTCGCGGCGACGCTCGCAGCAACAGCCTTGGTGCCTGCCCAGGCCCATGTGGTCTGCTATTTCGAGAACGAGGACCATGCCCGACTTGTCGATCAGCATTGCCCTCAGGTCGAGGTGGTACTGTCGGCAGGCCCGGAAATGGTGGCGCGAGCCTGCAAGGACCCCGGCGCGAGCCAGGTCATCAGCGCCCTGACGAGCCATCTGGACAAGGAGGCAACCCTGTTCAGCCTGCAATGGCCGGACCGGACCGCACGTCCGTTTGGTGATCTGGCTCGTGCCCTGCTGGATCGCAGCGCGACCTTGCTGGCGATCCAGCCGGCCGACGCGACGACCCCGACTTTCAATCCCGCACCCGACCGGCCTGTTCAGCCCGGCGACCGACTGTTTTATGTCGCGTCAAACAGGGTCGATGCGGCGGCCCTGGCGGGGTAAGAGGGGTCATGTTCAAGCGTCTGTTCGGTTCCGGCGATAAGACCCCGCCCGCGGTCACCCTGGCCGAGGTGCGCAACATCACGGTGGGCCGGACCGTCTCTCTTGACCCGCTGGCCTGGGAGCGGCTGGGCGACGAGACCCATTTCACCCTGGACCGCGACGCGCTGGAGATCACGGCTCAGGGGCGTGTGGTGCTGGACGGCGGCCAGCATGTGCACCGCTTCTACACCGACGACCATGTGATGCTGCAGGCCATGAGCGACAGCCCCGATGGTCAGGGGGCCTATGACTTCACCCTGTTCATCCCGTGGACCTCGGCCTATCCGCCCGGCGCGCGCGAGCGCCGGATGTGGCGCGACCGCCTGTCGGCCCCTGTGTTCGACGGCGCGGCCGAGGAGCTGCCGGCCTATCCCCGCTTCTGGTTCGCCGAAAGCGACGCGATCCAGCCGCCGGTGGAGCTGTGGGAATCCCTGTTCGACGATCGGGCCGCGACGGTGCCCTACAGCCGCATCTTCCAGACCTGCATGCTGTATGCGCGCGGCCTGTCGGGCGGGCGTGAGCTGATGATGGCACTGGAGATGGAACCGCACGACCAGGACGACATCGTCGGCGACGTCACACACGAAATCATGATCGGCATTCCACTGGAAATGGCCGAGTTCCGCGCCTGACCGCGCAACACTCACTGGGGGTAACATGTTCGACTGGTTCGCATTTCAGACGGGGGCCACCGCCTTCATCATCGCCTTTGCCGCTGCGGTGGCCTTCTTCGTGGCGTTCAAATTTATCTACCAGCTGGTCACGCCCTATCACGAGAGCAGCCTGATCCGGCAGGGCAACACCGCCGCCGCCGTGTCGCTGGGCGGGGCGCTGATCGGCTTCGTTCTGCCGCTGGCTTCGGCCCTGTCCCAGACCGTCAGCCTGATAGAGTTTGCGGCTTGGGCTGTGCTGGCCGGCGTGATCCAGATCGTGGCCTTCATCGTCGTCAGTCGACTGGTCTATCGCGGACTGGCCTCGCGGATCGAGGCGGGCGAGATGGCGGCGGGCATCTATCTGGGGTCCATCTCCATCGGCGTGGGCCTGCTCAACGCCGCCTGCATGACGGCGTGAGGCCACGATGACCGAAGACATCCAGACTTCAGCCCCCGCCTCCACAATGCGCCGCCTGAAGCGGTCGAAGACGCTGCATGTCTCCAGCCTGATGGCGACGGTCAGCTTCTCCATGGCTGCCTGCGGCTCGCCCCAGCGGTCAGCACCGCAGCCCGAGCCTGTGCCAGCTCTGGCCTACACCTCGGTCGCGGAGTGCCAGGCGGCCAACGACATCCCCGATGCCGAGTGCGACACCGCCTATGCCGAGGCACAGCGCGTGGCTGCCGAAACCTCGCCCCGCTATGCGACCCAGGCCGAGTGCGAAGGGGCATGGGGACCCGAGCAGTGCCGCCCACTGAACAGCGGCGGTGGCTCCTTCTTCGGTCCTTTGGCCACAGGCTTCATCATCGGCCAGTTGCTGAACGGTGGCGGCTATCGCGGCGGCGGACCGCTGTACCGCGACCGAGACGGCCAGTATTCCAACGGTTATGGCGGGGGTTACCTCAGCCGCGACTACAGGACTGGCCGGACGATCACCAATGCGCGGGACCATACACCCGAGGCCCGTCAGGCCCCGAGCCGCGTGCAGAACCGCACGACGGTCGTCTCACGCGGTGGTTTCGGGGGCGGCGGGCGGGGCTATGGCGGATAGCATCCGCTACACTGACGAGACACGGTCCCGGCCATGCCAGCCCTGGATGGTCGGTTATCGATGACTGCCCAGATCATTCCCCTGCAACCGCTGGAGCGCGGCTATCTGAATGTGTTGCGTGTGCGATCGGCGATCGGCTGGCTGACGCTTGTTGCGATCGCAGCGATTGCGGATGGCGTCCTGCAATGGCGCGTTGATACGGTGTTCGGGCTTGTCACCGGTCCGGTAGTTGTCTTCGGAGCCTTGTCCACGATTTCTCTTGTTCCGGGACGCTGGCGGCGCTGGGGTTATGCCTTCACCGACCGGGAACTGCACGTGGGCCAGGGATGGCTCACCCAGATGCACACCATCGTGCCCGTGTCGCGTGTACAGCACATCGACGTCAGCCAGGGGCCGATCGAGCGCAGCGCCGGTGTAGCAACGCTCATACTCCACACGGCCGGCACCGAAGGCAGCCGGGTCATACTGCCTGGCATAAGCCGCCAGCGCGCCGAAGAAATCCGTGATGCCATTCGCGGCCGGATCAGCGACGCGCCCTGGTAATGGAGCCCCGGCAGCCTATCGATCCCGGTATCCTGCCGCCGCGACGGCTTGATCCGCGGACCATCCTCGTTCGCGCCCTTCCCGGTTTGCCGTCGGCCATTTTCGCCGTGCCGTTCATCCTGACCGCCGTGCAAGGCGAGGGACTGGCTCTCATTTTCGCGCTCGTCGGGCTTGCGCTGGTGATGGCTGTCACGGGCTTGATCAGCTGGCTTCACTGGCGCGGCTTCACCTATGAGGTCTTGCCAGACCAGCTTGTGATTTCGCGCGGCATCCTCAATCGCACACGCCGCTCGATACCGGCCGAGCGCATCCAGGATGTGTCTATCAAACGCAGCCCGGTCGCACGGGTGCTGGGTCTGGCCGAGGTGCGCATCGAGACGGGTGGCGGCGAGGCAGACGAAGGCAGACTGGACAGCGTCAGCCTGGACGAAGCCTACCGCCTTCGCGCCCTGCTCAGGGGGCTCAAAACGCGCCAGGCTGTGGCCGAGACGGCAGTCAAAGCCGAAGCCGAAGCCGACGTCAGTAGCGGAGACGAAGAGACCCCCTTGTATCGAATGGCGCTTCCTCGCCTGCTCTATTTCGGCCTGTTCAACTTCTCGCTGGTCTGGATCGCGGCCATTTTCGGTGCGGTCCAGTATCTCGACCAGACCCAGGTCTTTGACTGGGGCCGCTGGCTGGACCTGCTGGATGTGGCCGAACGGGAGTTGCAGGCGCGGCTGAATGTGATGCTGGCGATCGGCTTCGTTGGACTGGCCGTAGTGCTCGGGATCGTCGTCGGGATCGTCCGAACCGTTCTGCGATACCATGACTTCAAGCTGGCCTTTGCCGAAGGTCGTTTTCGCTACAGCTGCGGATTGCTGACCAGGACCGAAGTCGTGGTCGCGCAACGCCAAATTCAGCTTGGCCTGATCCAGCGCGGCGCTGTCAGCGGACGTCTGGGGTGGGGCGCTTTCAAGGTGCAGACCCTGGGCAGCAGCGACCATGTGTCAGGCCGTCAGGAGCTGGCTCCCTTCGCACGACCTACCGAGATCGAACCGCTGGTCGTCCACGCCGGACTGCCTCCCTTCGATCAATCCCTGCTTCGATCGGTATCGCGCTGGCATGCCGCCGGGGCCTGCCTCGGGTCGGTGGTACTGCCGGCAGTCATCGTTCTGGTGGCCAGTCTTTACTTCCCTCTGGCCGCCGGCCTGCTGCTGGTTCTCCCGATCCCGCTGGGGGTGTCGCTGCTGCGGCCTCGCTTTCATGGCTATGCCTTGGCTGAGACCTGCCTGAATGTCAGGCGGGGTGTGCTGAAGCAACGCGACTGGACGGTGCCATACGGCAATATTCAATCCGTCACGGTAAGGCGGGGACTGCTTCAAAGGTGGCTCGGTCTCGCCACCATCAGGATCGATACCGCAGGTGGGAGGGGTATCAATGGCCCACATATTCATGACCTTAGCGACGATAAAGCAGCCGAGCTAGCGCTGAGCCTGGTCCATAGGATCGATGCGTCCGGGACAGCTGAAAACAAGATCCGTTTCGACAACACCCCTGGTCTCGGGGACATCCCCTGAGAACCGCCCGATCGTCGGGACGTGCGCGATCTCTCAGACGTGGCGAGGCAGTCAGCAAGGCACAGCCGCAGAAACAGATAAGATGGTACGTCCTCTCGGGCTCGAACCGAGGACCCTCTGATTAAAAGCCGCCCTAAAGGGGGTTTCAGCAGGTTTCAGAGGTGTTCAAACATGGCCACAAATAACTGATATTCCACGGTAAAACTTTTCGGCAGGTTTCAGGCGGTTTCACAAAGTTTCGACGATTTGTGTCCCCTGTGTGCCCCCGTTTGGGATGAACCGGTCTGGATTTCAGGGTCATTCTGGGGGATTATCGGCGCGTGCCGAAGGTCAGATTGACAGATAAATCCGTCGCCGCCGCCATCGCTCTCGCGGGAGAGCGCATGGAGCTTAGTGACGACCATCCGCATGCCGCTGGGCTGATCCTGAGAGTGAACGCCACCGGACGCAAGTCCTGGTTCGTCCGCTACCGAACGGATGATGGAGTGCAGCGCCGCTTTCACCTTGGGTACTACCCCGAGGTGGGGCTGGCTTCAGCTCGCCAACGCGCCGCCGCTGCGCGCAGCCAGGCCTTTGATGGTGGAGACCCCAGCGGTCAGCGCCGGATCGAGAAGGCCACGGCCGCAGCCCTGCCTCTCAAAACGTTTGATGATCTTACCGAAGCCTATTTCGCCGCCTGCGCCTCCGGCGAATGGCGGCCACGCAGCAAGACGAAGCGACCCGACACCCTGAAGCGCGAGCGCTGGCTGCTCGAACGATATGTCACACCGAAGATCGGCCCGCTGCGCCTGGAGGAAATCCGCAAGCCGCAGATCAAGGCTCTGATCCGCGCGCCTATGGAAAAAGGTCTGAACACGACCTCCAACCACGTCCGAGCCCAGCTCCGGCAGATGTTCAACTTTGCGATCTCCGAGGACCGCATCGAGTTCAACCCCGTTACCGGCGTGAAGGCCATGGGCCAGGAAAAGCCGCGCGAGCGCGTGCTGAAGGATTCCGAAATCCTCGCCATCTGGCGCGGCGTCGACAGGCCTGAGACCCTGCGCAAGCCCGATACCGCCTACAGGGATGGCAGGGTCTATGTGACGCCGCGCGTCGCGATCGCCATCAAGCTGCTTCTGGTCCTTGCCCAGCGGCGGTCCGAAGTGACCGGCATGGCCCTGTCGGAGCTCGACTTCGACCAGCGGATCTGGACCATCCCCGGCGAGCGCACCAAGAATGGTCGGACCCACAAGGTGCCTCTGACCGACCTGGCGATCCGGCTCATCCGGCAGGCACTGGCACTACAGGCCAGCGAAGGCCTTGCCCCCTCCCCCTACGTTTTCCCGTCCCAGTGGGACGTCGACGAGCCCACGGGGGCCAACGCCGTCAGCCACGACCTGCGCAACATCCGGATCGCCCTCGGGCTGGAGCGGCTTACCCCTCACGATCTGAGGCGGACGGTGGCGACCAATATGGCCAGCGAGCGCCTGCGGGTGCAGCCCTTCATCATCGGCCGCGTCCTGAACCACACCAGCGAGACGGGCGGTGCGGCGATGATCACCCTGTCGACCTACGCGCTGTACGACTACATGGCCGAGAAGCGGGACGCGCTGACGCGATGGAGCGCCCTGCTCGCCGCGATTGTGGCCGTCCAACCGCCAGCCAAACCTTCCGCGACCAAACCTGCCGCGCTGGCGGATAACCGGTCAGCCTACGAACTGATCTCTGACGCCGAACACTATCTCGAACTGGCCGGGGCCTGATGTCGCACGGCGCATGAATGCCGAGGCTCACGGTGGGGTTGGGCCGGCGGCCAGTGGGTGCGGGGCCCCCTGACCCTCGGTCTCATTGCGAACTACTGCAACACCCCCTTCGCCTTGATAAAGGCGGCGAAGGCCTCGATAGTCGCCGGGCTGTGCGGGGTCTTCCTCGCATTCTTCGGCGAAACCTTGAGCCGGTTGAGCGGCACGGTGATCTCGGCGTCGTGCTGCTGCGCCATCGCTACGGTTTCGACAGATTGAGCAGTCAAGTCTGCCTCCTTTGGGCGTGGGTTGCAGGCACGCGAACTGCGGGCCTGCAACCCTGCCCGTCGGCGAGACCGGGATAGCAAGAGCCAGGGCGGACCGGCCGGAGGGCGATCGCCCGACCTGCACAAGCCTGACCCTGATGATGATCGTGACGCCCTTGGCCGGCGCGGAAGGCCGGGGAGACCGGCCGATCCGGCGGCGAAGCCGCTTTACCCTGTCCCGCGCGAGGGCAGAGCCCTTAGGCTTCTGCATCTCAGGATCGAGCCTCGGACGGCCGAATCAGCGGTTAAGGTGATTGATCGCAGGGCCGCTTCTGGCCCACGAAGAAAGTCCTCATGATAGCCCCCATCAAGCCCGCCCGCCCTCTCTGCTACGCCCGGATCATGCTGACGGCCGCTGGCGCGCAACTGCCGCCGGCATTTTCTGGTCGCTGGAGCCACTCCTGCGCAGATCAACAATGTCGCAGTTGGTTTGCGCGATGCGCACGAACAGGCCGACAATTTCCTGGCCAAGACAGTCCCAGCTGCAGAAGTGCCGGAGCACGTCCTGCTTAAGGATGGTCAGTCGCTGTCTCTGGGGGTGAAACTCAGCTGGTTCGACAATGACCTGGGCAAGGTGGATTGGTCAAAACTGAAACCATGACCGTCGTCGAGCCGCCAGCAGCGCCCAGCCAGGTCCCGCCCTGACGATCCGCACGGAAATCCGACTGTGATCCGAAAGATGCTCCGTCTCTGGAAACCCGCCGTAGCGATACTCCTCGTGACCACGGCTCTATGCGGCCAGTTGCGGCGGCACCGATGGCGATGAAATCGATGTACTGGCGATATCGGGCCTTGTAGCCCGGTCGCCGGACGCGGCCGACCATGTCGGCGTCATCCGGGGTCTGGGAGACGAGACCATAATTCTCGACGACAAGGCCGTTGAGGATCTTGGCGAACCGGTTGTTTGCGGCGAGATCATTCGCCTGCTCAACCCTTCGCCCAAGCGCAAATGAGGACGTCCATGGAGAAGCCGCCGTTCGACCTGATGCAGATGTACGGCCGGTTCAGCGCCAATCGGGACGTCTCGCTGAGTGACCCCGAAAATAAGGCGGCCTTCGGCCTCCACGTAGGCGAACAGTTGGATCGCGGCTTGGGCATGGCGACCCTCCTTCAGGGCCAGCGTGTAGAGGGCATGTTTGAGGCCATGATAATCGCTCTTGGCGGATGCCGGATGATCAAGGCCGAGGATGGCGGCAAGGTCTGGCCGGAGGCCGAGTTTCGAGTTCCGGATTTCCGCCTGGTGCTGCAAGACGGCGCGCAATGGCTGGTCGAGGTCAAGAACGTCTACTGCGAGGATCCCGGGGAACAGAGGAAGAAGATCATGACCGCCGCTTATCGCCGGCCGATGGAGGCCTATGCGAAGGCGACCGGCGCCGAGCTGAAGCTGGCGGTCTTCTGGGCCCGCTGGTCGATCTGGACACTGGTCACCCCCTCCAAGCTCGCCGCCGAAGGCGAGGATCTCGAGCTGGACATGATTACGGCGATTACCGTCAGCGAACTTTCGAAGCTCGGCGACGAGTCTATCAGCACCAGCGGGCCGCTGGTGATGCGCCTGACGGCCGACTCTGAAAAACCACGCTTCCTCGACGAGAACGACGTTGCGCAGTTCATTGTCGGCAAGGCACAGGTTTTCAGTCAGGGCCGGGAGCTTATGGATCCGACCGACCAACAGATCGCCTGGATCCTGATGAACTTCGGGCAGTGGTCGTTCGAAGGCCCCATCGCGATGATGGACGGAGAGCACCTGCTGGGCGTGGAGTTTGTGCACGAGCCGGAGGAAGCGTCCGAGCAAGGGTTTGACCATGTCGGCACACTCAGCCGAATGTTCGCGCGCTACTATGCCAACCACACGTTGGAGGAACGCGCCGTTGTCCGGCTCGCCGCGCCACCCAGCCCGGATCTTTTCGCTCCGTTCCGCGAACCGCGGAACAGCGAGGCGCTGCCACTTTGGCGCATTCGTGCCGCCCCCAACTATGATGGCCTCGCCAAACAAACGGCTGATCGTCAGCAGGGCACGTTGGAGCAGAGATGACGACAAGACCCACCGACGGAACAATCGTTCTCAATCTCCTGCGCGGGGCCGTTCCCGAGCGTGCCGACGAGATATCCAAACTCTGGCATGCACACGGACACGAGATCGACGTCGTCTCAAGCACAGTCGGTTCGACAATGAATGCGACGAGCAAACGCATTCGTTTCGACACCAAGACGATCGACTTCTTCTGGCTGGTCGGCTTCAGCGCCTGGCGCGCTATTGAGGTCTATTTGCCCCCCCTGACCATTGCGAGCCTTACCGGGGCGTCGGTCGAAGCCGCGCTCGGTGTCGATGAAGAGCGCGGACGGTTCGAACACGATTTCAGAGAGCGGATCGCTCGGGCCATGGCTCTTCTGGATGTTTCGGAGACGTCGAAGATCCATTGGCCCGACGACATGCCTCAACCGACAGCTGATCGCGAGAGCCTAACCAGCGCCCAGGACAAGGCTGTCTTCGATCTCGTCGCCCTCGCGCTCGCCTTCACCCCCCTTCATGAGTTCAAACACGTTCAGGCGCGCGCGGCCGAACAAGCAGAGCAGACGCCCGAGAGCGAGCGCCAGGATCCTGCAGAGGAGGAGATGGCCTGTGATACCTGGGCGCGCAGCTTTATGACATCCGGCATTGCCGTATACGCCGAGCACAACGGCTACAGCTACGCGCAGGTTCTACAGAAGCGAGCAGCGGGCATCTCCCTTGCCGCGGTGACGATCCACGCCATGACGCCGACCCATGCCCATTGGGGCGGCGGAGACTATCCGCCTATCGGAGATCGGCTGGAAGCAATGATTGGCGGGTACAATCTGGCTGACGATTCCTCCTTCTGGATGATCGCTGCCTGCCTGCTGGTCTCGCTCCTGCGGCAAGACGGACGCAAGCTGGAATGTACTGGCACCTCGTTCCGCGAACTCGCGACCGCGCTGCTCACCGAGCTGCGCTGACGTTGACCAGTTCGGCCCGTGCCGTTCGGCGCGATCGGAGTGCGGTTGTCATTTCGAAGGCTCGCCCTCAATCAATGCGGCGATATAGTCCGGGACAGAGATCGGCGGATCGTCGCTCCACCCGTGTTTCTCGGCCTGCGCTCGCACGAGATTGCTTACTGCCACCATCGTCTTATCGAAGGTCTTGAGACACTGGCTGATCAGGACATCTGTCATGTAGAATGCCCATGGTTCACCGCCGGTCTTGGCTGCGGTGAACCAGTCCTCCCAACGCTTCCTTTCGATCTGCCGCTGGAACTTCGCCCTCTTCTCGAGAGGCCATTCCAAGCCGTTGTGGAACATGTTGTTGCGGTAGAGCATGAGCGCGTCAAGCACGTCGTGGAACTCGCTCGGGAGCTCGCTTTCCAGGCCTGTCATCTTGGCGAGTTGGCGGACACCGCAAAGTATGTCGGGCTTCGAATCGCCATCTTGGGTGAAGCATATCTGAGCGTTCCATAGATCCGGATGTGCGGCGCCCGCGCGCTTGAAACGATCGTCCTCCCCAACCGGCCAAGGTCGCTCTCCGATGTGGGTGAAGGTCCGAACCAGCATCGATTCAAAAAGCGGCGCGAGCATCCCCGCCGCCGCCATCGCGTGCGCCGCGTGCTGGTAGACAGAGAAGTGCATGTCGTCGATCGACATATCCACCAGATGGTCAGCGTACGCGCCATGAGCGCTTCGCGCCCGCGTCTCGAGGTCTTCGATCCGCTGGGAAAGCTCGCCGTCGGCTACCGTCTGACGCGCCAGGAGCTGCTCTATCGCCAGCACCTGGGTGCGGTAGTCGAGGTCCGTCCCCAGTAGATAGTCAGCGTCATCCCAGCCGTCGAAGTTGTATTTCGGCTTCTCATTCGGCTGGTCCGTCATGTCGTCTCCTTGCTGAACTCACTGCAGCCCTTGCTACGTTGGAGCGCGGAGCATTTCTGTTACTCGAAGTGACCTATCGCTGTCCTCAGAACGTCTTTCAGCCGCTCGTCGTCCTTCAGCTCACACTCCCAAAGGATCAGCACCTTCCACCCGAGTGTCTCCAGGGCCTCCTGCTGTCGCCGGTCTCGCGCGACGTTGCCGTCGAACTTGGCCTGCCAGAACTCCGGCCGTGTCGTGGGGGTCGAGGCCCGTCGGCAGCCCGGATGACGATGCCAGAAGCAACCATGCACAAACACGGCGAGGCTGTGCTTGGGGAATACGAGATCAGGCTTGCCGGGCAAGTCCTTGCGATGAAGACGAAACCGCAAACCGAAGCCGTGAGCGATCCGTCGCACCCGCACCTCTGGGCCGGTATCCTTGCCGCGCACCCGCGCCATGATGGCGCTGCGGCGTTCGGGATCGAGCTTATCGGCCATGCACCCGAAGCCGTCGGGTCAGGCACTCATCTTCATCGGCGTCAGCATGCGCACGACCATCCGGGCCAGGGCCCCGGCGAGCGGCGGCGGAACGGCATTGCCGATCTGGCGGGCAACCTCGGTCTTGGTCCCGTGGAAACGGAAGTCGTCGGGGAAACCCATCAGGCGCGCGGCCTCGCGGTGTGTGATCGGCCGATCTTCAACGGGGTGAAGATAGCGGCCTTTCTCCGGCTTGAAGAACTCGGTGCGGATGGTGACGGAGGGGCGGTCCCACCACAGGCGCCCGAAGAGATCCGTACCGCCTGAGGTCTTGCGCACCCAGCAGTCCGGCGTGAGCTCAGGCGCATTCTTGAAGAGGCTGAAACGATTGCCGCCCGGAGGCACGGCCTTGTAGCGGGCAAGACTCTTGGCCGTGGGATTGCGCCCGAAGTGAAGATTGATCGGCGAACCCACACCGATTTCGGTGCCGACGGGTTTGGGAAGATCCCCGATTGCCTGTTTTACCGTGCGCCATGCCGGTAGATTTAGGTTCTTGCTCGGATCGGCATGGGTCGGCCGCGGCGGGAAGTCCGGCTCGGCGATGTTGCGCCAGCCAATCACGATGGTCCGCTTACGCGTCTGGGGCGCCCCATAATCGGCAGCGTTGACGATGACGGCCTTGGTCTTGAAACCGTAGTCCTCAGCCTTGGCGCGGATATCGACAAGCTCGGGCGATTTGTAGAGCTCGGCCACGTTCTCCATGACGAAGACCCGGGACTTCGAACGGTTCGCGATCTCCAGGTAGGGCTCCCACAGGGCGCGGCGGCTGTCGCCGTCTCGATTCTTGTTGAGCAGGCTGAAGCCTTGGCACGGCGGGCCGCCGATGACGACGTCCGCTTCCGGCACCTCGGCGGTCTTGAGCCAAGCTTCGATGTCGGCGCAGTGCGCTTCGCCTTCGAAGTTCAGCTTATGGGTTTCGACGGCGGCCGCATCGTTGTCGAGCGCCAGGATCGGCTCGATGCCTTCCTCGCGGAATCCCAGCGACATGCCGCCAGCGCCGGAAAAGAGATCGATAAGACGATAAGCCATGGTCGATCAGTCTGCCAAAAGAAGCGATTCGAAGCACGCTTTGAAACCGGCGGAACAGAATGCGAACATTCAGGCCCGCGTCAATCCCGTAGGATGAATATTCCGGGGGGCGAATCTTTGGCAGCGAGTTCCGCGCCGTCTATCGTCCGCCCCGAGGCGAGGAGGTCGGCGATCCCGGCCACCCAGTCGGTTTTGTTGCCGACCAGATAACGCAGCTCTTCTGCAGTGATCCGCTGGTTAGGGAAACGCTCGAAATAGTCCCGCACCAGACTGCGCGGGGCTGCAGCCGGATCGCGCATCGCTCCGCAGGCGGTCCACCGCAGGGGTGCGTCCCGGTCCTGGTAGTCCTCCAGCAGGAGGTATTCGTCCGGCGCGATACCGGCCGGCACGGCCTTCAGGGCCTCCTTCGACACCGGCAGAAGTCGAAGGTCCCTCATCGCCAGGCCGGAGATGATCGGCCATCCGTGATGGGCCCGCAGTTCGCGGATACGTCTCGGATAGTCGCCGATGCCTGCGACGATCATGAGCTCGTCGGTATGGACGATCCGGCCGACCTGCGCGCGAAGATAGGCGATCAAGCGAGCGCGTCCGGAATCGGAGTCGTCCGGCGCCAAGGTCGCTCCGATGGAGGCGCCCAGATCCCGCAGATGATGATGGACCTGCACAAGCTCGCCGACCTGCTCACCGACCGTCCCGTGCGCCAGGCGCTTGGGAAGATCATGCAGGAGCTCGATCAGCTGTCCCCCAGCCTCGGCTGCAGTCTTTTCCTGATCTCGGCCCTGCTGGCCGACGCCGGAACCGGCGGGCGCGCCCTGCCCGACGTCGTCGACGACGTCAGAGTTCTGGTTCCGCCGGCCGACCTGGAGGCGTTCGACGCCAAGCTCGAAGCCTCCGGCTACCCGACAGGACGAGCGAGAGAAGCGCGGCGTCCGGAGCGAGCGCGACGGATGTGTCCGTCGGGCGGTTCGGCAGCTCGGTCTGCAATTCGGGTCGGGGTTCGGACAGCATGGCGGTTCTCCAGCGCTCCCGATCGGAGCGCCCGTTCCCGCCCTTCCTCCTCCTCCGGCAGTTGCGACGCCTGCCTACCCCCCGCCCAGACTTTTGGTGCCGTCGAGTCCCCGAACCGAACACGAAAGGCCGATCCGCCCCCGATCGCCCAATGAATGGGACAATCCGGACGTGCGCATCCACCCGCTCAAGGGGCGATCCGAAGCCATCGTCATCGTCGCCGATTGAGAGAGAATGACCGCGTCTGCCTGGGCGACCGCGTCGACGAGAGCGTCTGGTTTCCAGCTCGATTGGCGAGGTACGCCATGAATGGCACCGACAAGAATGACGACGCTCTCACCATTCTGGATACGCCAGATGGGAGCACCTGAGCGCCGTGCCGTGACGACGATATCGTCGAGCGTGTCGACCACGCCGGGATCTTGAGCCTGAACCGACTGGAGCGGGGCCAGGCTCAATGCGGCTGCGAAGAGAAAACGAGGGATAATCATGGGAGCCTTTGGAAAGGACCGACAACCCCAGACGATCGAGCGAAGGGGCTCGAGTCTGTGGTCAGTCATGTGAGCGCATTTCACCGTGAGATGTGCGAGATCGGATCGTCTGAGATGTTGCTGTCAGCTGGTTTCGATCAGACGCGGTATGAGCTGCTGACACGCAGCCGCGCCCGAGGTCGCGTCGTTGGAAATGGCGACGAAGGCGCGCTTGATGCCCGGCGCAAGCCAGGTCGAAACATACCAGAGCGTATTCGATCCATCGTGCGTCAGCGCCGAGCCTCCTGCCCAGGGCTGGCCCCGTGCCACCAACCACCCTCCAGCGTAGTTTGGTGGGCCGTCTTCGCCGGGGCGTAGCAGCTTGGCGCGTGTCGACGCGCTCAACCATTGGCTCTCATCGACGATCAGCTCGCGCAGAAACTTGGCGTAGTCGTCGAGTGACATATGCGCCGTGCCCGCAGGGCCCAAGGCCGCTGGATTGTCAGAGCCCAGAACGTTTGGCGCGATCGCGGCCCCTTGCCGATGCCCCCAGGGCTGGTCGCCGGGCGGTGGGCCAAATCCGGCACTCGCCATGCCAAGTGGCTGACTGAGCTGGTCGGCAAAGGCAGCTTCCCAGGTCTGCCCCGTCAACGCCTCGATGATGGACCCCAGCAACACGTAGTTGGCGTTACCATAAGCATAGGTGCCGACCGGTCCCGCAGGAGGTGCGCTGAGCATCGCCATAGCGAGTTCCCGCCGCTGCACGTCGAGCGGTCGAGCGTCCGAAAAGGCCGACAGCACCCAGGTCTGCCCCATGGCGGTCGCATCGCGCAGACCTGCTGAATGGGTCATCACGTCTTCGACGGTGGTTTCGCGCCAGGCCGGTGCCATCGGGATATCCGGGAGAAGATCAGGCAGCCGCGCTCCCCACGCCGCCTTGCCCTGATCGACAAGCCGACCATAGATCGCAGCGGTCATCGCCTTGGTATTGGACCCCAGGTGCCAGAGGTCGGTATCGCGAACCAGAGCCGCCGACCCCACCCTGCGAACACCCTGAACGCCCTTCCATATCGGCCCGTCAGGCCCGACCACAAGGCCACCGAGAGCGGGTAGCTGAGCGCTGCCAAACGTGCGCGCCAATGCATCGGTGTAGCCCGGAGATTGTGCGCGAACGTGCGAAGCGCCCACCAAGGCCAGCGTCGCTCCAGCCGCCAGAACCTGTCTGCGTGTCGTCATGATGCCGTCCATTATTCGGGTTCACCGAGGTGGTTGAGAAAAAATCTGCCGATGTCGTGAGCGTAGTAGTCGGCGTCTTGGCCGTCGGGCGTGTGGCCCTCGGCTGGCATGATCAGCAGCTCGAACGGCTTGCCGACTTCGATCAGCGCCTGGCTCATGCGCATTGTCGTAGACATCGGCGCACTCGTATCCGCGGCGCCATGCATCAGCTTCAAAGCGCCCCTCAGCTGACCAGCGAGCGGCAGGTTGGATCCACGCAGATAGGCATCGGCATTGATGATCGGAGAGCCCATGTAAGGCTCGTTGACCAGGGCGTCCTGCTCCAGGTCGCCCGGCGCGCCGGCGTATCCTGCCTTGTAGACATCAGGCGCGGTCAGCATGCCACGTAGCGCGAAATAGCCGCCCCAGGAGTGGCCGACGATCCCAACCCGCTCCAGATCCATCCAAGGCCGATCAGCGCCGACCTGTCTCAGACCGGCGACATGGTCCGCAATCTCGATGTCACCGATCCGCCCATAGCTGGCATCCTGGAAGTCCTTGCTCCGCCCCGGCGTGCCGCGCCCATCCATGACCAGGACGATGAAACCCAGTTGCGCGAGCGCATATGCCTCGACGGTTTCGCCCGTCCCCATGAACGTCGAAGGCGTGATGGTCGTGAATGGTCCGCCATAGATGTAGTCGATGACGGCGTACCGTTTTGACGGATCGAAATCGTGCGGCTTGTACAGCACCCCATGAAGCGCCGTTGAGCCGTCTGCTGCTGTCGAAGTGAAGGGCTCCGGCGGCGTCCAGCCCAGGTCCGCAAGCCCCGATACGTCAGCCTCTGACAGCCGGGTTCTGATCGGACCTTGCAGCGTTGCGATTTCGCGCACGCGCGGCGTGGTTCGTGACGAGTAGTCGTCGATGTAGTGAGCACCCGTTGGCGACGAAACCACTGAGTGAACGCCACCCGTCTCGGCTAGTCTCCCGATCGCCCCCGATCCCAGGTCGATCGCGATTGGGATCCGATCGTACGGATGTTCCGGGTCTGGGGAGGCGATCGCGATTGCTACTCGGTCGTCAGCGACCACCCCAGCAATCCTGTGGATTGGGTAAGACGCAGGGGCCGGTGAATTCTCGAGATCGCCGCTCCGGTCATATCGATAGAAGTTGCGCCACCCCGACCTTTCCGAAGCCCAAAGGTAACCGCTGCCGTCACCCAGAACGACGAGTTGATCCGTCCACCCCCCGATAGCGAAATCCAGTCCCGCTACGAACGTCTCGGGTCGCGATTCCTCAATGAGGACCGTCGCGTGGCGCGTTCGAGTGTCGACTGAGATAAGCTTGAGCGTCTTGCCGTCGCGCGACATGGAAAGAACGAGGGCCTCACGCGCGTCGGACTGCCAACCAGCCAACCACGCATAGCCTGCTTCTGGTGACGCCCAAGCTGGCGCCAAATCGCCCGTCCCGACATCTAGGAGATGAAGTGTGGACTGCGAGATCGCCGCGCCGGTTCTGGCATAGGGAGCCCATGACACCTGTTCCTGTGCGCGCGCATAATCGACGATGGGAATGCTCTGCACGTCTGCCGCATCGTCACGCCAGACGGCCAGATGACGTCCATCGGGAGACCAAGGTCGTTCAGACAGACGCCAGGTGACGCCAGCCTTGGCTGCCGGACTGCTCCACAGGCGACCGGTTCGGTCGTAGACAGCGACACCCTGTTCATCAGCTACCGCCATGCGATCGGTACCGGTCGTAAGATGACCTCCCTCCTCAAACGCCCGCGTGGCGAGCGCGTCAGGGTCGGCAACACCCACCTCGCCGCTGCCCAGCACCAACCGAAACGTCCGATCGGCATGACGGAAGAGGACCGCGTGCCCGTCTTCGCTGACTAGAAACGGTGGATTGCTCGGATGCTCCACCGCACGCTCGGTGAGTGCGGCGAGCCGTAGCGCCAGCGCATCTGCCCCCAAGACTGCGAGACGCTGACCGGTGCCTGCATCGACGAGCTCGAAGGTGCCTGCGTTCGTACCGACCTCTGACCAGGCGACCAGCCGATCCTCATGGGGCAGCCATTGAGGCGCGACGCGTGTGTCACGCACGAGGGCAGGAATGCTGCGGTAGCGATCCAACCAAATCATGCGGTCGTCATGCTGATCAGAGGCAGACACCGGCTCGGCAGCGCAGCCGACAGCCAGCAGCAACCAGACCAGGCCTGAGAGGCACGATTGTGTGACGTTCACGGGTATCATCGCTCGCACCTCTAGCCCCGCCGTTCAGGACGGTCCAATATAAGAATGATCAGGGATTGAGACGGAGAACCTCTTGATTGAGTTTCGGCAAATCGAGCTTTTCGTCTGCGTCGCTGAAGAGCTGCATTTCGGAAGGGCCGCCGTTCGCCTCGGGATGGCTCAGCCGCCGCTCAGCCAGCAGATTCTCAAGCTCGAGCGCACGCTGGACACGAAGCTCTTCACCAGAACCAGCCGTAAAGTCACGCTGACGGCGGCTGGCCAACAACTGCTCTCCGATGGCAGACAACTTCTGGCTCGTCGACAGGAGGCATGCCTCAACATCAACCGAGCGGCTGCAGGTGTGACCGGTACGCTGCGCGTGGGGTTCGCGGCATCTTCGGCACTCGGCCTTTTGCCGAAACTCGTGTCACGCTTCAGGGCGGACTATCCTGATGTTCAGCTGCACCTCAGCGAAGGTTCAGTCCAGGGCCACGCCCAGGCGCTGCTCAATGGCGACCTCGACCTTGCACTGGTGAGGGGGCCCTTCGATCATCTCGGCCTGTCATCAGAAACCATACTCAAGGAGCCGGTCGTCGCCGTTCTCCAATCCCAGAGCGTGTTTCTCAACAAATCGCCCACAGTTGCCTTGGCTGAACTCGCCGACCAGCCCTTCCTGCTATTCCCGAGAGCGGCAGCGCCTGACTTCTATGACATGCTCCTGCGGATGTGCCGCGAGGCGGGTTTCGCGCCAAAGATTGTCCCGGCCGCTGAAAGCTGGCCGTCGATAGCCGCTCTCGTCAGCGCCGGAATGGGCGTTGCGCTGGCTCCTCAATCTGCCGGCCTATTGCTCCCACCCGGCACCGCAGTTTGTCCAATAAGCGACGTCAGTGGCTCCAGCGAGCTAGTGATCGCTGTTCGCACTGGCTTCAGCACACCTGCCGCCGACCACTTCAAACGAGCAGCGTTCGAAGCGGTCTGCGGAGAGCTGCCAGCGTAAAGCTGATCAACAACCTCACGACGATTCAGCTTTTTCAAAACGGTCCTTCGCCGCTGACTGTCTGCGCACCTGACGATCACCCGGATGTAGGCAGCGGACATTGGCTGGCTGCCCGGCAGCCGACATTCGCGTGTCGGGCGGATCGGGACACTTCAAGGCAGGGTACGCCGACGGGCCGTACAGTTGGAGCCGTGGTCCCAAGCGACTGATCGTGTCATCATCGGCCTGTGCCAAATCCCACGCCGCCGAAAGTCGTCCTTGCCACCGCCGGATCACTTGGTGATCTGCACCCGTTCATCGCCTTGGCGACTGCTCTGCGAGAACGGGGGTTTCAGGCGGAAATCGTTTCATCCCCGGATTATGCAGCCAAGGTCCGCGCCGAAGGACTGGTTTTCCACCCAGTGGGCCCCAGTCAAGCAGAGCTTCAGGCGCAGATGGGAATGGATGCGACCCAGCTGACCCGGCGGGTGGCGGCTTCAAACAACTTTCTCTTTGAACGCCTGCTGCTTCCCAACTTGGAGGAAGGCGCTCGCTCGCTCATCACCGCCGCCTCAGGTGCCTCGGTCATTGTCGGGAGCACCTTTGCTGCGGGAGCAGCAATCGCGGCCGAGAAGCTAGATGTGCCATTCGTCCCCGTAGCGCTCCAGCCTGCGATCGTCTTCTCCGCCTATGATCCACCCCGGATGCCCGCAGCACCCTGGCTGTCGCCCGCTGACAGCGGGCTGCAGCTTCAACTCAACCGCCTCACTACCATGCTGGCTCGCGCGAGCACTGCTCGGTGGACCGCCCCGGTCGATCAGATTCGAGAGCGGTTTGGTCTAGCGCCAGCCCGGCGCAATCTCCTGCTCGACGGGCTGTGCGGCCAGCCGCTGTCGATCGGACTGTACTCAAAGCTCTTGAGCCAGAAGCAGCTCGATGCTCCATCGGGTTTCGAGGTGGCCGGCTACGCGCCCTATGACAGCCACTTGGGAGGGCCCTCAGTTATGCCAGACGCCCTCGCTAACTTCCTTGCTGCGGGTTCAAGTCCGATTGTCTTCACGTTGGGAAGCGCCGCTGTGAATATCGCGGGTGACTTCTACGTCGAAGGTCTCGCTGCGGCGCGCCGTTGCGGCCGGCGTGCCGTGCTGCTGGTTGGGCCGGAAGGCTCTCTCTCAGCGGCTGACGGCGATGACGTGCTCGCCCTTCCCTACGCGCCATACTCCACACTGTTTCCGGAGGCGGCAGTTATTGTGCATCAGGGAGGTGTTGGCACAACCCAGCAGGCGCTACGCGCTGGCCGTCCACAGCTGGTCATTCCCCATCTCGGCGATCAGTTCGACAACGCCGCACGGATTGTCAGGCTCGGCTGTGGCACGATCCTTCCTCGCCGACGCTACACCTCGCAACGAGTGGCCGCCGCACTCCAGCGGTTGCTCTCAGATGCTGAGACGCACGCGACTGCCGAGCGCTTGGGGAGCATCGCTGCGCGCGAAAACGGAGGTGCGGTCGCAGCGAAGCTGATTACTGAGTTGATCAGCTAATGGCAGCCTAGCGCCAGGAACGGACATGGCCGGCACGGCGGTCACATGACAGTCAGTCGGGCTGCAAACGTCTGTTTTCGACCGATAGGCTACGCAACGTCCGGCCTAAAGTGGATATTTGGCCGCACATTGTATCTTCCGACTCCACTGTCCGTCTTTGGAGGTTGAATGCTCGCATCACTGTCTCAGGCCGTGGCACTCATTCTCGGCATTTGGCTCATCGGGGTTTCCATCTTCATGATTTTTGCGCCTCACCGCGCCCTCGACGCCTTGTCTGCAATGGGGGGCTCGGGTCTGGTCCATTTTGGTGAGCTGGGCCTGCGGACAGCAGCGGGTTTCGCTCTCGTCATCGCTGCGTCCTCGTCGAAGACTCCTGCCCTCATCGGCGCAATCGGCTGGTTCCTAGCGGCATCAGCCTTGGTGATTATGGTCGCGCCACGGCGATGGCATGCCACCTATTCGAACTATTGGGCGAGGCGCATCCCGATAGCCGCAGTCCGTCTCCTCGCGCCGGTATCAGCACTTGCTGGCGGCGCACTGATCTGGACGATGACCTAGCCAAGGGCTGGGCTAGGAACATCCGCTTCCCACCCTGGACGACCGTCCGCTTCCCACCCAAAGCCGACCTGTAGTTGGACAGCAGGCTGCTCGCTATAAGGGGCCTCATACCTTGCCCGGAACAGCGGTCGATACGGACTTCACGCTGCTCGCCACTGTTCTGGACGACGACCTCACCTGATGGAGTCTATCTGATGAGCATCGAAAGCGCATTGATCGTTCGCAAGGCCGCCCTGCCCACGGCGGCCCAGTTGACTGCCGACATTGCGGAAACCGGCGTTTCCGTAGCCTTCCCCACGGATTTCGCTCTCGACCAGAAAGTAGCAGGCTGGGTGCCGGTGACTGTCGATGGTCAGCTGAGCGGCTTCAACTATGATGTCCAGCCGATGTCAGAAATCGACCCGGCAGAACTGCCGCCCGGGGTGGCCGAGGCTGGGGACACCGTGTTGTCCTTTGGTGGAAAGGGCACGCTGTCCGCCGAGACGGTCACCCTGATTCACAACGTCTTGGGACGCCGTTATCGGGCTTGGCTGTTGATTGAGGATGAACTGCTGCCCCCGGAAGACGGCTGGGGCGCCGGCACCTCGCTTGATGACATCCATGTGGATCGCCGTGGCTCTCCCGCGAAACTGGCCGCAGATGTCGAGGCTTATGTGGCCCAGCGCTTTGCGCCCGTAGCAAGGGGCCCGCACGCCAAGACGAAGGACCTGCTGAAACAGCTGGTTTTCCCGATCCTCATCTTCGCGGCCCTCGGCGGCTTCTACCTATGGGCCCAGCTCAAATAGGGCTCTCTGGTCCCACCGACGACATATCATCAGTACGATCCACCAGCCCCTGAGATTGGCGTCCCGGAGGCGGCGATATGTCAGAACGACAAGAGCGACGTAGACCGACAGTCCCACGAGAGAAGCGACCCACTCCAATCCCTGCAGCCTCCTGACTGCGGCCCTCACCGCGCTGCGGCATCGGTCCGACACTCGGCATCGGAATCTTGGCCGCGCCAAGACGGGTGTCGTGAAAGTCCATTTTTATGTAATAATGGAATTATGGAACAGCTGGCTGGCCTGGAGACACAGATCGCAGATTTGACCGCCCGTGTTGAGGCGCTCGAAAACCGCCCTCCTAAACACGAGCCGTCCACACCTTCCGATCCGTTCTGGATCCTTGATGGGATCAAGGAACGGGTCGATGATCCGGGCGCGGTGTTCTTCGCCGGAGTGGTCCGGACGGCGGCGGGGCCCGTTGAATGGCAGACCGGTTACCCCGTCGATCAGATCCTGGCGTTGGACTGGGGCATGCTCGCTCAAAGTCTCGCATCGCTGGGCAACCCTGTGCGCCTGCGCCTCCTGCAGGCCGTGATCAGTGGGGCCACGACCGTGGGGGATCTCTCCGCGGGCGAGGGCATGGGCACCACGGGCCAGCTCTACCACCATCTCAACCAGCTCGTGGTGCAGGGCTGGCTCGAGCAGGCCGGTCGCGGCCAGTATACACTTCCAGCCCAACGGGTGGTGCCACTACTGGTCCTGCTCACAGCAGCAGGCAAACGCCCATGAACCTACCCGCGAAGACCGTCATAGCTTTCCTGGGCGCACTCGCTGTGTTCGTGATCGGTGTGGCGGCCATGCCTCAGCCGCTTCAACTGTCCGACCGGACACAAGGCGATCCGGAGCTCCTGACGGAGGTCCGCGCGCATATCGCCGCCTCCCCCGGCGCACGCGACAGTCTGAGCGTGGCGGTGATTGATGGGCAAAGCCTACGCGTCGCCCATTTCGGCGCCTCGGACGCCACCGAGTACGAGATCGGCTCCGTCACCAAAACGATCACGGCCGCTCTGCTCGCTGATGCGATCGCGCGTGGAGAGGTGGAGGCCAATACGCGCCTCGGCAGCATTCTCGACCTTGGCAGCAGTCCCTCGTCTGCTCTCACGCTCGAAGAGCTGGCGACCCAATCCAGTGGCTTGCCGAGAGTCGCCATGTCGCTGGACAAGCTGCCGTCCATCCTGGTCGCGCTCGTTCTGTCACGCGATCCCTATGGATCGACCTTGGAAGAGCTCATCGCGGACGCCCGCGACGTCCACGTTGGTGGCAAGGCGTACCGCTACTCGAACCTAGGCTTCGCACTGCTCGGGCAAGCGCTTGCCGAAAAGGCCGGAACCCCGTTCCCGACCCTGGCCGAAGAGCGGATTTTCAGACCGCTTGGAATGGAGAACTCCTATGTGCCGATGTCCAAGAACGACCTGAGAGACGGTGCGCCGTCGGGCTACACGTCTTCGGGAAGAACCACGGATCCCTGGACCCTTGGCGCTGACGCGCCCGCCGGCAGCGCCCGATCCACACTGCCAGACATGACGGACTATATTCGTGCCTATATGGACGGCACGGCACCAGGAATTGGAGCCACAGAACCGCGCAGGCGAGCCGGGGCAAGATCCCGTATCGGTTACGGATGGCACATCACGGGCGAGGTCACCTGGCACAATGGCATGACCGGCGGTTTTGCGAGCTGGATTGGCTTCGATCGCGAAGCCGATCGCGCCGTGGTCATCCTCACCAACACGTCTAACTCGGTCGACAGCCTCGGGTTCAGCCTCATGGGTGCAGAATGATCGCCCTGATCTGGCTGGTCCTCGCAACCGCAACTACGGGAGCCTTCGCGGCGTCCGCCAGCAGTCGATCGCGGCTGTTCTCAGCGAAATCCCGCCTGTCTCTGGCGCTCGCCGGGCTGGACGCGGCTGTTACCCTGGTGGTGTTGCACGCCTTCGGCCCCTGGAATGATGTGTCCACCCTTTGGTGGCTGGTCCCGGTGACCATCGGAGCCTTCGGAGTGGGAGCCGCCGTCATGACATGGCCAAACCTGCCGACGCTCAGACCTGATCGTCCGGTCTGGCTCACGATCGTCGTTGGGGTCCCGCATCTGACTCTGCTGTTCGGAATCCTCGGCGTGACCCTGGCCTGATACCGATCGATGATCAAGGCGACCACGTCCGACGAAAATCCGGGTTCAGACTTGCCCGTCAACCGTCCTGGCGTGCAATGGACGAGGGCCGGTCATGCAGGCATATCGAGAAACCAGCCTGGCCGCCGCTCACCCTGAGGCAAGGCTTTCGATCAAATTAAAGGTGCTCCGATAGCTGACGTGTTGAACTTCCCTGTTGGGGGATAGCGGACACTGACTTGGAACGGGCCGGACGCTGCTCACCGCCAACAGCGGAACGTGGCACCACCACAGAAGGCGGAGGGTCTCTGGCCCGAGCACTAGGCCAGGACGCAGAACGCGTATTCCCGAAGCCGCCGCGGCTGTGACTGGCCGGGAACGGTTTCAGAAGTCCTGAAGTCGACGAAGTTGGTCGGACGCCGGACTGTGGTTGCCGCTGCAACTGCTCCGATGGCGGAGGTTCGGAACGGGCAAAGCCATCGCCAGCATGACGCCCAGCGGCGACCGGAAAGTAGCGTTTATCGCCTGGCCGAGTTAAGAAGCGTTGCCGGAACCGTACCAAAGGAAAGGGCGAGGTCTTTGCGCTGCCCGCACAGCCTCGGCGGATGCAGATTGACTGATGTCAGACCGACCCCGATTCATTGACGGTGCCAGCGGCTACGCGTTCAAGCCGCATGAGATGCCGATCCTCCCCGGATCGCCGGCCAATCCGGACCATCCGACGGGGCGAAAGATCGCCTATCTTGTGATCGGCGTGTTTCTCGGGCTGGTCGGCGGGGCACAGAACGGTTTCTTGCTGGCGAACACCGCGGCGCTGCAGGGCGATATGGCCCTGACCCCGGTCGAAGCGGGATGGATCAGCGTCGCCTTCTACGCAACCTACACCTGCGTGAGTATGCTGCTCTTCCGGGTTCGCCAGGAGTTCGGCGTTCAACCTTTCGTCCGTTATGCAATGCTGGGCTTGGTCGCCGCCAACCTCGTGCAGCTGCTCGAGCCAGGCTATTCGGCGGAACTGGCGGCGCGCGCTGTCGCCGGCATCGCAGCCAGCGGTCTATCCGCCCTCTCGATCTACTATCTGATGCAGGGCCTTCCGGCCGCCGCCCGGATCGGCGCCTTGGTCCTCGGCATCGGCCTTGCCCAAACCGCCTTCCCGCTGGCGCGGGCCATGTCGCCGTATCTTCTCATCGACGGGGATATCACCCGCGCTTTCCAACTGCAGTTCGCGCTCTCCCTGGTCGCACTCGGGGCCGTCACGGTGTTGAGGCTCCCGCCCGGCTATCGCTCGAAGACCTTCGAGATGCTCGACCTGTTCAGCATCGCCCTGTTCATGGCCGGGGTCACCGCCTTGCTGGCCTTCCTGATCCAGGGACGCATCCAGTGGTGGGAAACATCGTGGCTGGGCGGGGCGCTGGCGATGTCGATCCTGTGCCTGGGCTGTTGTTACCTGATCGAAAGCAACAGAAGACGGCCCATGCTCGACACGCGCTGGCTGTCGAGTCGGGCCATCCTGGCACTCGCCATAACCGGCGGCGCGGTCCGGATCCTGGTCTCCGAACAGAGCTTTGGCGCCGCGGGTCTGTTTTCGGCTCTGGGGTACGGCAATGAGCAACTGACGGGCTACTATCTGGTGCTCGCCGGAGCCACGATCGCGGGCAGCATCCTTTCGCTCGTGCGGCTGGATCCGAGGGACCTGACCCGACCCATCCTCTTTGCGATTCTCGTCATAGCCATCGCTGCGTTCGCGGATACGCGCACCGGGGTCATGTCCCGCCCGGGCGACCTCTACCTGACCCAGGCGGCGATCGGGTTCGCCGCGGTCTTTGCGATGGGCCCGGTGATGATGGAGGGAATGCTGCGAGCTCTCGCCGCGGGCCCTGCCTATGTGGTCAGCTTCATCGCCGTGTTCTCGCTGTCTCAGACGCTGGGCGGCCTGGCCGGGGTCTCGGCGCTTTCCGCCTTCCACACGATCCGTCTCAAGACCCATCTGATCGACGCGGGAGCCACGCTCACAGCCTCGAATCCCCAGCTTGCGCGCGAACTGGGCCAGGCGACGGCGCGCTTTGGAGCCACGATCTCCGACCCGGCGCTGCAGCAACAAGCAGCCGCAGCCCGCATCGCCCAGGAGGCCGGCCGCGAGGCCGCGGTGCTGGCCTTCAATGATGTCTTCTTCCTCATCGGTTCGCTCGCATCCATTGCCTTTGTCGCAGTCTTCGTGCCCTGGGCGATGAACCGTCTGCGCGGGCGAAACCCTCTCAGCAAGGAACTGGCTTTCCTCGAAACAATGCGCCCCGGGAACAAATGATGGTCAAGACCGACACGAATGAGACACCGGGCACGCCCCGGGAAGCGGCCGCACCCGAGACGGAAGGTCCGGCGGTCGAGGCGGTCGACAGCGCCGACCAGCGCGGCTGGGCGCCGAATATCTCCCGCAAGAAGCTAGGACTCGGCGCGGGCGTGATCGTGGCGGGCGTACTGGCGGCTCTTTATGCCTGGGGGCTCACCCCTCTGAACAGCGGCGCCCAGACGACGAACAACGCCTATGTCCGCGGTCAGACGACGGTCATCAGTCCGCAGGTCGCCGGCTATCTGGTCGAGGTGCTGGTCAAGGATTTTGACCGTGTCCAGCAAGGCCAGTTGCTGGCCCGCATAGACCCGGCCTCCTATCAGCAACGGCTGCAGCAGGGAGTGGCGAACACCGCCGCCCAGCGGGCGGCGCTCGCCAACAGCCAGCAGAGTCTGCGCTCGGGCGAAGCGCAGATGCGCTTGCAGGACGCCACGGTCGCGATCGCCAATGCGAGCCTGGAAAAGGCGCAGGCGGATATGCGCCGGATCGATGAGCTGGTGGACGAAGGGTCGGTCTCGCTGCGCGAACGCGATCAGGCGCGCGCCGCCCTTCAGCAGGCGCGGGCCGGGGTTCGACAGGCGGAGGCCCAGCGGGCGATCGCCGCCGAGCAGTTTCGTTCGGTCCAGGTCGGGCGCGGCGCACTTGAGGCCCAGGTCGAGGGGGCGAACGCCTCTCTGGAGCTGGCGCGTATCGAGTTGTCCCGCACCGAGATCCGCGCGCCGCGCGCCGGGCGTCTCAGCGAAATATCGGCCCGTGTCGGCCAGCTCGTCACCGGCGGGTCGCAACTGATGTATCTGGTGCCCGACGATCTATGGGTGACGGCGAATTTCAAGGAAGCCCAGACGGCCGAAATGGCGGTGGGCCAGCGTGCGACCCTGAGGGTCGATGCGCTTGGCGGGGCGAAATTGAGCGGGACGGTGCAAAGCATCGCCCCGGCGGCGGGCAGCGAGTTCAGCCTGATCAAGCCCGACACGGGGGCTGGCAATTTCGTCAAGGTCCCGCAGCGGATTGCGGTCCGGATCCGGCTGGACCCCGACCAGATGCTGGTGAGGCGCCTGGGCCCCGGCATGTCGGTCGTGGCCACGGTCCATACCGGAGGCGGTCGATGACCATGGCCCGGCTTCCCCGGCTTGCCCTGTCCATTGCCTTGCCGGGCGTGATCGCGCTCGGCGGCTGCGCGCCCCAACTGCGGCCGCTTCCGGCCGCTGTCGCGATCCAGCCGCCGCTGGAATGGCGCACGGCAGTGCCGGACCCGGCTCCCGTGGACCGCCGCTGGTGGGAAGGGTTCGGGGATCCTCAGCTGGCGGCGCTGGTCGAGCGCGCCAGAGCGGCCAATGCCGATGTCCAGCTCGCCGCCGCCCGGGTCGAGGAGGCCCGGGGCGCCGAGGCGGCGTCGCGCTCCCTTCTTTTTCCCACGCTCGAGGGCGGACTGACGGGGGGCGCACGGCGCGAGGTTTCGGCTTTCGGACAGGGCCAGGATTCGCTGGTCGCCCAGCCGCAGTTCCGGGCCTCGTACGAGGTCGACCTTTTCGGTCGAAACCGCGCCGGAGCCGAGGCGGCACAGGCCGGCGTCGCCGCCAGCGAGGCCACTGAGGAGGCGGCGCTTCTCTCTGTGAGCGCGGCGACCGCCAGCGGCTATGTGACCCTGCTGGCGCTCGATGCGCGCCGGGACATCTTGCGCCGCACGCTTGAAGGACGGGGACTGGCCCTGAAGTTCGCGCGAGACCGGGCCGAGGTGGGTTACACGTCCGAGCTGGAACTGCGCCAGGCGGAAGCGGAGTATCAGGCGACGGCGCAGCTGCTGCCCCAGGTCGAGGCCCAGATCGCGCGGCAGGAGAACGCCTTGTCCGTCCTGATCGGCGCTCCCCCGGGAGGTGTTGTGCGGGGTGGTTCGCTCGCTGCCCTGCGCCTGCCGCCTCCCCCCGCGGTGCTGCCGTCCGAGCTGCTGCGCCGACGCCCTGACATCGCGGTTGCCGAATACCGGCTGGCGGCAACGGATGCCCAGATGCGTGCGGCCCGGGCGCGCTTCATGCCCACCCTGGGCATCAGCGCGACGGCGGGTGCCGCCTTCTCCGACCTGTTGGCCGATCCGGTCGCGCTGTGGTCGATCGGCGGCAGCCTGCTGGCGCCGATCTTCAACGCAGGACGACTGCAGGGCGGCTTGGACGTCGCGACGGCACAACGGGATCAGGCGGCGTTTGCCTATCGCGAAACCGTTTTGAACGCCTTTCGCGAAGTCGAGGACCGTCTCGCGGTCCTGTCCCGGCTCAGCGATCAGAAGCGGTCACTGGAAGCCCAGCGAACAGCCGTCGCTGACGCCGTTCGGCATGCCCGGAACCGGTACCGCGCGGGATACACGCCTTATATCGAACAGGTCGATGCGGAGCGGAGCCTGCTGGCGGTCGAGCTGTCACTGGCCCAGCTCAATGCGGACGAGCTGAACGCCATGATCGGTCTTTACCAAGCGGCGGGAGGCGCCCCACAGGGCTGACAGCGCTGGTTCCGACGTCGTGGCAGACAGTCGCACAGGCGATAGCCGCCGAAGGCCGACGGCCCAAGTTGCCCTCACGCCGCGGCTCCATCGCCCATATGGCTGCCGAAATCAGGCGCTGGGGACGTCTGCAGTGGGCGGTCAGCGGACATTGCGCTTGAGCGTGTCGTGGTCATCGTGATGATCGGAACTTGAGGCACCGGCCTCGGCAAAGGTTCTCGAATGGTCGATGCTGGTCCCAGCCAAGCGTGCCCCCCCAGGTTAACTCTGACGGCTCTCTTCCTGCGCTTTCTGCGGTTTGGCGTTTTTGCGTTCGGGGGACCGGTCGCGCAGATCGCCATGATCCGGCGCGAGTTGGTCGATGAGGAGCGGTGGATCGACAGCAGCCGGTTCAATCGGCTGCTTGCGGTCATGCAGGTGCTGCCCGGACCGGAAGCGCACGAACTTTGCGTTCACATGGGCATCATGGCTCGCGGTCGCCTCGGCGGGCTCCTGGCCGGACTTGGGTTTATGCTTCCCGGTCTTGTGCTGATGCTGCTGGCAGCCTGGGCCTACGCTGAACTGGCAGGGACGTCGCCGGTTCTTGCAGCGCTTTTCGTGGGGGTTCAGGCCACCGTTCTGGCGATCATTGCCCGAGCCGTGCATCGCATCGGTGAACACATTCTCACGTCGCTTTCGCTCTGGATCATCATGGCGGCGACGGCAGTCGCCACGGTTGCGGGCGTCAGCTTCTGGATCGTCCTCCCGGCAGCAGGATTTTGCTACGCCGGTGTGAAGTCAGGTCGTTGGTGGCTTGTCGTCCTCGCCTTGTCTGCGGCGACCTCGACGGGGCTCCTCACACAGTCCAATGCCACCGGGTTTGCTCCGCCGCCATCCGCTGCCATGGCGGCAACAACCCTCGCCCTTTTTCTGGCCGGACTGAAAGGAGGATTGCTGACCTTCGGCGGTGCCTACACCGCCATTCCGTTCGTGCGTGCAGACACGGTGGATCGCGGCTGGACCACAGATGCCCAGTTCTTAGACGGAGTGGGGCTTGCGAACGTGCTGCCCGCACCACTGGTCATCTTCGCCACTTTCGTCGGATGGATGAGCGGGGGCCTTGTCGGGGCATTGGCGATCACCGCCGGTATCTTCCTCCCTGCCTTCGCTTTCTCAATGATCTTTTATGAGCGACTTGAACGTGTCGTAGAGGACCAGCGGCTACAGACCTTCCTCACGGGTGTGGCTGCCGCCGTGGTTGGCGTCATCGTAGTCACCGCGTTCCAGCTTGCGGAAGCGGCTGTGGCAGACACCCCAAACCTTCTACTGACAACCGCGCTCTTCCTCGTCGGTCTGGTTGTCGTCTACTTCTGGAAAAGCCGATACAGCGCACCTGTCGTGCTTGTGACCGGGGCGATCATTGGCGCGATCTTGCTTGGGTGATGCCGCGCAGCCGCTATGGATCGAAAGCGGACATTGGGCTCAAGCCCCAAAGTAGACGCTGGCCCTCGCCTCGACGAAGCAGTATTTCGTGAACCGCTCGGCTTGTCCGAATGCTCTAGTGTCCCCGAAAAGCGCTAACTCCAGATCCAGGTGGTCGCGGCCGTGTAGAGCGCAATTCCCGCAACGAGGTTGAACGGGAAGGTTATGGCCAGGGAGGCGGTGACGAAGACCCCCGGATCGGCTTCGGGTGCGGCCAAACGCATGGCGGCAGGAACGGCAATGTAGGATGCCGATCCCGCCAATATGGTCAGAAGGGCCGCATCACCCAGCTCCAGCCCTGCCAGGCGCGACAACCCCAGAGCGATGGCCGCGGACACCAACGGGAAACCAAGGGCAAAGCCGACGATGACGACGCTCAGCTTTCGCCCCCCTTCCATAAGTCGCCGCGCCGCTGTCAGGCCGATGTCCAGCAGGAAGAAGCAGAGTGCGCCCTGGAACAGGGATCCGACGAAAACGTCCAGCCGCGACAAGCCGGCTTGTCCCGAAATCAGACCGACAACGAAACTGCCGAGCAGCATGACCGTGGCGGCACCGACAAATACCTCCCGCAGAATGGCCCTGCGCCGTCCCGGCTCGCGCCGACCCGCACCATTCAGCATGATCAGCGCCGTCAGGATGGCCGGGGTCTCCATCAGGGCAAGGACCGCCGCCATATAGCCCCCAGCGGGCAGACCGATCGCCGCAAGGTGCTGCTGCCCGGCTGCAAAGGTCACGACCGAGACCGAGCCATAGGTCGCTGCCAGCGCGCACACAGTGGGTCCATCCATGCGGGTCATCCTGCGCAGGACCAGGATCGCGATCAGCGGCATGGCGGCGCTCAGCCCCAGACCCAGGGCCGCCGCGATGAGGAAATCATCGTTCAGGCCCGCCGCCCTGGCCTCCACCCCGCCCTTGAACCCGATGCAGAGCATCAGATACAGCGACAACGCCTTGGCTACAGGCTCCGGAACAGCCAGATCAGACCGGGCCAGCGCCGCCAGCGCTCCGATGAAGAAGAACAGTATGGCCGGTGACGTCAGCAGCGAGAGGCTGGCGGAGAGATCGGGCATGCGGGGCACCTTGCGAAAGACGCCCGGCCTATGGCTTCGTCCCCGGAGGCTGGCCAGTTTATTGGATTGATGGACGCTATAACGGATTCAGATGGTACGGCACCTCCGACGCGCGCCGGCATCATGGCTCCCGTGATGCCCCCGACGCGTCGTCAGCGGGCCTGGAACCGTCGCCGCGTATCCAGCAGAACCCAGCTGCGCATCAGCAGCTCCCCGACATCATAGGGCTTGAGAAGGACGTCATTGGCACCGAGTGACAGAGCCCGAAGACGGGCGTTCATGGTGGAATCGGCGGTCAGGACGAGGATGGGCAGGTAGTCGGTGTCGGACGTCAGACGCCGGAAGCTCTCCAGGAACTCGTAACCGTCAAAGCCCGGCATCATGAGGTCCAGAAGCACCAGATCAGGCGTCGTCGCGGTGAAATCGGCCAAGGCGTCGCGTGCATCCAGGCAAGTGACGATGTTTGAAAAGCCCTCGCGGCGGAAGGCGCGGTCCACAAGGCTGAGGTTGGCGGCCTCGTCATCCACCGCCAGGATACGGGCGGCTTTGATGACGGGATCATGCGGAACGATCTTCACTCGGTCTCTCCCTGCGGCAGATTCGAACCCGGCAGGGTCAAGATGAAGACCGCCCCTGACCGGTCCTCCCGGGCCCGATAGACGATGTCACCGCCCTGGGCCCGGGCAAGCCCCTTGGACAGCGCCAGGCCAAGACCGGAGCCATCGACACCGCTCCAGCGCTCTGCCTCCAGCCGGTCAAATGGGGTGAACAGGCGGTCGATCAGGCCTGCGGCAATCCCGGGGCCCTCGTCAGACACGGCGATGCAGATGTCGGTCCCGCAAGACGTGCAGACGATGTCCACCAGTCCGCCACGGGCCCCGTATTTGATCGCGTTCGACACCAGGTTCAGGACGATCTGGAGGGTCGCGCGCCGGTCGGCCATCACCGCCAGATCCCTGCCCACGTCAAGGCGGATATCGACCCCCGCCGAGGCCGCCTGGGGTCCGATCAGACCCCGGACATCTTCGATAAGGGGCTGGATCGCCAGGGGTACCGGAGCGAGCGCGTGGCCGCCGGCCTCGATCTGAGCGATGTCGAGCACCTCCTCGATCATGGCCAGCAGGTGTTCCCCTGCCTTGCCGATCTGCTCGACGGCATGGGCCTGATCGTCGGTCAGCGTCTCGCGATCCATACCGAGCAACTGGTTGAACCCCAGAATGGCCGTCAGCGGTGTGCGCAGTTCGTGGCTCATCCGAGACAGAAAATCGGTCTTGGCCCGGCTGGCGCGTTCGGCCTCGGCGCGGGCCTGGCCAAGAGCCTCGTCCGCGCGGCGGCGTTCGGTCACGTCGCGCGTGACCTTCGAAAATCCGGTCAGGACGCCGTCGTCGTCGTAAAGCGCCGTGATGACGACATTGGCCCAGAAGCGACGACCGTCGCGGCGCAGTCGCCAGCCCTCGTCCTCCACCCGGCCCTCGCGGCGCGCGACCTCCAGTAGCCGCGCCGGGGTCTCGGCGCGGGTGTCCGCCGGATAGAAGGTCGAGAAATGCTGGCCCAGAATCTCGTCGGCTGACCAGCCCTTGATCCGTTCGGCGCCGGCGTTCCAGCTGACCACCCGGCCGTCGACGTCCAGGGCGAATATGCCGTAGTCCCGCACGCCTTCGATGACGCGGCGATATCGCTCTTCGCCCTCCCTCAGAGCCGCCTCGCGCGACCGCAACAGGGCGCTGGCCTGCGAGAGCCGACGCGCCAGGCCCCCGATTTCGTCCCGAGCGGCGTCCGGAGTTTCGAGCGGTTCGCCGCGTTCCAGACGCTCCGCCTCCCGTTCAAGTCCGCGGACCCGCCGCACGATGCCGGTGAACAGCAGCTGTGCCGCGGCCAGTCCGCCCAGCAGACCGGCGCCCGCCAGCACGGCACTGAGAGCCCAGGTGCGTCGGCGTTCATCGTCGGCCCTGGCCTGTCGCTGCGCGAGGAGTTCCGCCTCCCGGGCCTGCATGGCTTCGATTTCGGCCCGCAGCTGATCGAGCACGGCCTTGTTGGCGATCAGGGCTCGGGTCACTTCCGGGGCCTGAAGCCCGGTCGAGGTGCCGGCATCGGGCATGGCCGCCAGCTGGGCCAGTCCGTCACGCTTCTGGATGACCAGCCGGTCGACGCGCCGAAGCCGCTGCTGAATCTCGCCGTCGCGCGCCGTGCGCCGAAGCCGGTCGAGCGTGTCAGGCAAGAGCGCCTCGGCCTTGACGTAGGGCTCCAGAAACGCACGGCGCCCGGTGAGCCGGTAGCCGCGGACGCCGCTGGCGGCCTCGGCCAGCAGGGCATGGACCTCATGGATATCCCGCTGGATCGCGAAGGTCAGTCGGACCTGGGCCTCGGCCTCGGACTGCGCTCTCCCTGACAGGTGAAGGCCGCCGATGCTGGCCAGGAGAATGGCGAGCGGCAGGGCGACCACGATCAGCCCCTTGGCCCCCAGACCGAGGTCCGCCCACGCCGCTGCCAGGCCGGTTCGACGTCTCAGGCGCGTCACGACCTGGCCCGCGTTGCGAGGACGGCCGCCTGGGTGCGGTCGGTCACGTTCAGCTTGGCGATCAGCTTCTCGACATGGACCTTGACCGTGCCCGGACCGATCCCCAGCGCACGACCGATCGCCTTGTTGGTCAGCCCCTGCGCCACCAGTTCCAGCACCTCGCTCTCGCGCGGGGTCAGTCGGGACAGATCGCTGGGCGACGGGCCAGCGGATGGAGTGATTGCGAGCCGCAGCAAGTCGGTCGGCAAGGCTGTCCGGCCCGCGCCCACAGTGCGGATGGCATGCAGCAGATCTTCGCGTCCCGCATCCTTCAGCACATAGCCCGTCACGCCTGCCGCCAGGGCACTGCGCACATATTCCACCGTGTCGTGCAGGGTCAGCATCAGAACCCGCGTCTGCCCCGCCGCCAGGATGAGACGCGCCGCCTCCAGACCCGTCATCCCCGCTCCGAACCGGATGTCCAGGATGGCCAGATCGACGGCGTCCTCCGCACAGGCGGCGACCGCCGCCTCGCCTGTCGCGACTTCCGTAACGACCTCCAGGTCGGGTTCCCGGTCGATGACGGCCCTCAGACCGGCGCGGGTCAGCTCATGATCATCGGCAATCAGTATGCGCATGTCACAAACCCGCCAGAGGAATGGACGCGCGGATGCTGAATCCACCAGCGACAGGCCCGGCCTCCAGCCGTCCGGCGACCTCCGCGAGGCGCTCCTTCATGATCTCCAGGCCGAACCGTGCGGCGGACGGATCGCCTGTGTCCGAAGGGGCCGCGCCCCCGGTTGTCAGCACGGAAAGCAGTATGGAACTTCGATCCGCCGAGACCGCCAGATCGAGGCTGACCGCCGCGCCGGGTGCATGTTTGGCGGCGTTGTTGAACGCTTCCTGGCCGATCCTGAACAGCAACGTCTCCAGCCAGCCGGGCAGACGTCTGCCGAGGCCATCCGCGACCGTGACCTGATGTCCGGCGCTCTCAAGCCGGCCCGCCTCTTCCCGCAGGGCCGCGACGACGCCAAGGTCGTCAAGGCTGGGTGGGCGCAGTCCTGCTATGACACCGCGCAGATCGGAAACCGCCGTGCGGGCGATACGGACCAGGTCCTGCAGCCTTTCGGCCGCCGCCTCATTGCCCGGCGCCAAATCCAGATGAACCAGTTCGAGATGGCGATGAAGCCCGGACATGGTCTGGGCCACGCCGTCGTGCAGGTCGGCGGAGATCGCCGCGCGTTCCCGCTCCTGGGCATTGACCACGCGCGACAGCACCTGCTCAAGCTCCTTTTCCCGCGCGGCCAGTCGTTCGATCAGTTCCGCCTCCTTGCGACGCTGAACGTCGACCGTCAGCCGGGCCTCGATCATCTCGACCAACAGGCTTAGTGCCGCCGCATCCTCCTCGTTCGCAAGCGTCTGCGGATTGGACGGGGAGGAAAACAGCAGGCTGACGCCGACACGGCCTCGCTCGGCCAGCGACTGCAGCGGGATGGCCAAACCCCCGTCAACGACCGTGAGCCCACCCTCGACCAGCGACCCCGTCCTGAAGCCGGCAAAGCGCGCCGCCTTCACAGCGGCCGCGTCGATCGCCGCATCAAGCCCGTCGCGGTCTGCGGCGGCCAATTCGCGGCTGACCTCGATCAGCAGTTTGAGCCGGGCCGCGCGCGCCTGGGAGTCGCGAAACAGGGTCCGGACGTCCAGCCCCGATAGCGTTCCTTCTGCCTGCACCCGCCGATCCTCCACAACCGAGGCTGCTCTACCAAACCCGTGAGCCGCTGTCGTATGCCATACGGCATAGGTCACGCGGCCAGCCGTCAGGCTGATGTGCGCTTGGCCGTGGACCCGCACCTTGTCGTTATCGCCGCCCTCGCGGCTCATGAAAGGACGACATGATGCGCAAGATCTTCACCGTCACCGCTGCCACCGCGCTGTTGTTTGCCGGCTCCGCGATGGCCCAGTCCAGCGCGGCCACGACCTCGGACGGAAGCTACCCCGTCGCGAACCTCAGCCCCTCTGCTGCCGCTGCCCCGATCACGATCGCCGAGGTCGAGGCTGCGCAGCGCGCCTGGGGTGCGGCCCTGGTCGCGATCTCCACCGAATACAAGACCAACGGTCAGGCCGCCGCCACCCGCCTGGCCGGCCAGGTTCTTGACGCGGCCTACGGCTACAGCCTGGGGCCCGTCGCCTTCAAGCCGACCCTGGCCCATGGTGACACGACCTTCCGCACGACCCGCGAGGGCGCGCTGGCCTATTTTGTCGGTGGAAATCCGAGCTTCTCCGGTGACACCGGCTTTGCCCTGAAGGGCTGGCAGTCCTACGAGATCGACAACGCCGCCGTGGTCATCAATGGCACGACCGCCATCTCGACCGGCAACATCATGCTGACCAACGACAAGGGCGAAGTGACCACGGTCAACAAGACCTGGGGCTGGGTGCGTGACGCAGACGGGGCCCTGCGCATCGTCCTGCACCACTCTTCGCTGCCCTTCGACCCGGACTGAATATCCAGGAACGGCCGCGCCGGATCTGCGCGCGGCCGGGATCCTTGCTGCCTTCCGAGGGGAAGGATTTCGCCGCCGTAGATGCGGGCGCGCTCTTGCCTGCCTTTTTCAGGATTTCGCCATGCGCTGCTTCAGGACGGCCCTTGTGGCGGTCGGCTTCATGCTTGCGCTCGCCTCACCAGTCCTCGCACAGGACGAAGCGGGCGAGCTCTGGTTCAACCCGGCCTTCGAGACATCGCTCGACGACCGCACCACCGTCGAGCTGGAAACGGCCCAGCGGCTGCGCAGCGACCCGCGCAACGACACCTTTTTCGCCCGCCTTTGGCTGAAACGTGAAGACAGCCAGGGTCGGGACTGGCACGTAGGTATTGAACAGAACTGGACCGGCCCGGACGAGCGCGAAGTGCGCCTGCTCCAGCAGGTCGGCTACGACTGGGGTCCGCTGCAGTTCCGCCTAAGGCTGGAGCAGCGGTTCGTGAACGTCGACCCCCAGACGGGCTGGAGAATTCGCCAGCGGGTGGGTTCGACCCTGCCCCTGACAGGGGATGAGGACGGATGGGCTCTGACCGGCAATGCCGAATTTTTCATCACGCTGCGCAATACGGAGCCCGGAGGGCAGACCGGCCTGACGGGCCTGCGGACCTTCGTCGGGTTCGAGCGCGGCCTTGGCCGCTATGACGTCAGCCTGGGCTATCTCAGGCAACAGGACATTCGGGACAACTCCGAAGACCGCATAGGCCACGCGCCATACATTGGCGTGACGGTCGACTTCTGACATCGCACAGCGTGGACCGGCCACCTGATTTCCGTCATGAAAGCTGGCGTTGCCATAACGGATCCTGATGTGATGACACAGCGGCTGGTCAACCTCGACATCGACCTTCTGCGCGCCTTCGTCACGGTGGCTGAAACAGGCCACTTCACCCGTGCGGCAGGTTTGCTGGGCCGGTCCCAGCCCGCCGTCAGCCTGCAGATCCGGCGTCTGGAGGACCAGTTGCGGTCGCCGCTGCTGGATCGCTCGGGGCGCAGCGTCACCCTGACCACCGAGGGTGCGACCCTGTTGCCACAGGCCCGCCGCCTGGTGCGGCTGAACGACGAGATCCTGTCCACCCTGGGCGATGGCGACCTGGAGGGCGAGGTGAGGTTCGGTGCCCCGGAGGATATCGCCACCATCCACCTTCCGGCCATTCTCGGGGCCTTCGCGCGCAGTCATCCGCGGATCAAACTGTCGGTGACCTGCGACTACACCGCCAATCTGCTCGATCAGCTCTCGCGCGGCCTGGTCGATCTGGCCCTGATCAAGCGCGAGCCCGTCGGGCCCGAACTGGGCGTGAGGGTCTGGAGCGAGCCGCTGGTCTGGGTCGCTCTGGACGCCTCCGTGCTGGAGGTGTCGCCGCTTCCCCTCATCGTCGCACCGGCCCCGGACATCTACCGGAAGCGGGCCCTGGCGGCGCTGTCAGACGCTGGCGTCACCTTCAGGCTGTCCTTCACCTCCCCCAGCCTTGCCGGCCAGATGGCGGCGCTGCGCGCCGGCCTCGGCGTCGGCGTCCTCCCGGCAGCCATGGCCCCACGAGACCTGACTGTCCTGCGCACAGGTCTGCCGGTCCTGGCCGATAGCGAAATCGCCCTGGTTTCCGCACGTGGCGCGGGCGGACCGTCAGCTCTGCTGGCCCAGGAAGTTCTGCGCGCACTCGAGCGCGGTCCGTCCTCGTCATGACGCATCGTTATGGGCTGCATCACACCTTCTGATTGGTGCGTGGGACCCTGCTCTGGCATTTTCATGACGCACTCCGGGCCCCTCTGACGATCATCGTGATCGTGATGTCGGTTTGCATCGGGTGCGCCCGATCCAGGGTCCGGCCAAAGACACCTCGTCAGAATCCGGACCTGGATCGCCGCCCCGTTCTTAAACGGAGAGGCTGAATGTCCATTGTACTGGAACGTCGTCTGCGGGGCGTCCATGCCCTGCTCGAAATGGCGCTGAGGGACGAGCGCTCACGCCCGCGCCCCAGCGATCTTGTGGTCGCCGGAATCAAGAAGAAGAAGCTGTCGATCAAGGACCAGCTCCTGGCGCTTGATCGGCGCACCCGGGCCACGGCGCGATAGCGCCCAGGGTCGGCTGCCGTGTCCCCTCTCGGCAGTCGACCCGCACGCGCCCTTGCCGACCATCATACCTCACGAACAGGTTCACATGCCCACCCTTCACATCCCGGCCCGGCCAGGGTCGTCGGACGCGCTGTTCGACGTCTGGACGCCCAACAATGCCATTCAGATGGACGCCGTCGTTGCGGCCTGCGTCCTCGTGGCCCAGGCCGACGGCCGGGTCACGGTCGAAGAGCGTCAGGCCATGGTCCGCCGCATGCGCACATCGCCCTTGGTCACCGTCTTCGACCTGGATGAAATCCTGAGCGCCTTCGCCGTGCTGAACCAGCGGTTAGACCACGATCTGGAAGACGGCGAAGCCCGTGCCGAGGCGGCGATTGCCGCGCTGGACAACCAGCCCACGTTCGCGCGTCTGCTCGTCGAGACGGCATGCTCGGTCGCCAACGCCGACGGCGGTTTCGATCCCGCCGAATGGCAGGCCATCGTGCGCATCTGCGACTTGCTCGGCCTCGACCCGGCCGACTTCGATGTCACTCCGACGGCGCAGGCCTCGCCATGAGCCTGCCCCCCATCACGCGACTGACCGACAGGGCATGGCACACACCGGCCACCCAGATGACAGCCCGCACGGCGACGCACCGCAGCTCACCGACGGATCGTCCGGTCGATGCCCCTCACGCGATCGGCCGGGACTGCGCTTCGCGTCAGCCCAGCCGGCATACCTTCGACATCCGCGTCTGATCGCGATCAACGGTAGAAACACGCACACATGGAATTCCTCACGCAAGACGTCCTGACCAAACCGGTCTGGATGTGGGCCTCTTTCCTGGCCCTCGTCGTCGTTCTGCTCGTCCTCGACCTGGGCGTGCTCCACAAGAAGAACCGCGAGATCGGCGTACGCGAGAGCCTGCTGATGTCGCTGGGCTATCTGACCCTGGGCGTCGGATTCGGCGGCTGGGTCTGGTACAGCCTCGGGGCACAATCCGGCATCGAATACCTGACCGGCTTCGTCGTCGAGAAGTCGCTGGCGATGGACAATGTCTTCGTCATCGCCATGATCTTCGGCTATTTCGCCATCCCCAGGAAATACCAGCATCGCGTGCTGTTCTGGGGGATACTGGGCGTCATCGTGCTTCGCGCCATCATGATCGCGGGCGGCGCAGCCCTCGTCTCCGAGTTCGGCTGGATCCTCTACATCTTCGCCGCCTTCCTGATCCTGACCGGGATCAAGATGATCGCCATGGCCGACAAGTCCCACGACCTGGCCGACAATCCTCTGCTGCGCCTGCTCAAGCGCCGGCTGCGGGTGACCGACGAGCTTCACGGCGAGCGCTTCTTCGTCAAACTGCCGGATCCGAGAACGGGCAAACTGGCCACCTTCGTCACGCCGGTCTTCATGGCGCTCATCATGATCGAGATCGCCGACGTGATTTTCGCCGTCGATTCCGTCCCGGCCATCTTCGCCATAACGACCGACCCCTACATCATCTATACGTCCAACATCTTCGCAATCCTGGGCCTGCGCGCCCTGTACTTCGCCCTGGCGGCCATCATTCACCGCTTCGCCTATCTGAAGCAGGCTCTGGCCGTGCTGCTCATCTTCATCGGCTCAAAGATCTTCGTGGCCGACCTGATGGGCTGGGAGAAGTTTCCGGCCGCCATCTCGCTGGGCGTGACCTTCGCCATCCTGCTCGTCGGGGTTCTCTCGTCGCTGTGGAGAACGCGCCACCCGGTCAGGCCGGAGACCCTCCCATGACCCTGCGGCCCGACGATCCCCTGCTGCAAGGATACCGTCGCTTTCGCACGTCGGTCTGGCCCCGCCACGCGGAACGCTACGCCCGGCTCGCCCGGCGCCGCCAGCATCCGGGGACGGCCGTGGTGGCCTGCTCGGACGCCAGGGTCGATCCGCAGACCATCTTCGATGCCGAGCCGGGGGAACTGTTCGTCATCCGCAATGTGGCGGGCCTGGTCCCCGAGTACGCGCCCGACGGCGGCTGCCATGGCACAAGCGCAGCGCTGGAGTATGCGGTCAGAATCCTGAGGGTGAGGCGCATCGTCCTGCTCGGTCACGCCCGATGCGACGGCATCCACGCCATGATTCACGGCCCCTTGCGAAGGGCTCCGGATTTTCTCGGGCCGTGGGTGGATATCGCCGAGCCGGTCATGTGGCCCATCCCGGACCGGCAGCCCGGCCAGACGCTCGAGGAAACGATCGAGGTCGCCGCCCTTCGCCTATCGCTGGCCAACCTGCGGACCTTTCCATGGATCCTCGACGCCGAACGATCGGGTCAGATGACCTTGTCAGCCTGGCGCTTCAGCATCGCCACAGGTGAGCTCAGCGAACTGTGAAACGTGTACACCCGGCGCGTTACCGACCCGGCTTTCTGTCCATCAGCGTCGCCCTTTCCCTCAGCGTCTGAATGACGACCGGACGGGTGCCACAGGCTGCGTTGCTTTCGAAGCCGCCGACGCGCCCGGCACTGACGGTAGGCGGCAGATGGGCATGAATGTCTGGACCCGCGATGGCTCGCCTTCCCCATCCGGCATAGGCCGAGAGGCGAGCCAGGCGGCCCATTTCAACCCGCGTCATTTTTGCCAGGGTGTCGTCATGTCCACACACGCTCGAACACCGCTGTCAAAAATGATCAGACGCCTTGGCGTGCGGAGCGCCCAGCTGACTTTCGTAAGCCTCAGCCTGGCAGCCTCTCCAGTTGCGGCCGATGGGCGTGCCGGACCAGGCCCGTCCAGTTTCCAGGTTGACCGGACAGACAGCGCTTCGCTCCCGATGCAGGAAGACCCGAGCAACACGACTGAGCGGTACCGCTCCGCGACCTGCCTCGCCGACACTCAGGCGATTGTCTTGTTTGACCGGCTGGACCGCGACAGCGACGGCCGGTTGACGCGGGCCGATAGTCGCCGCCGCGAAGCCGGACGCGATCGGATCAGAGTGATCGCGTCTGATCGGCACACGCCTCGCTTCGACCTGGATGGCGATGGTATCGCGACCCGACAGGAGGTCGTCGCAGCGTCGTCGTGCGCCAGTCTGATGCGGCAAGGTCAGATGCAGACTGCAGACGAGGCATCTCGTAATGCCCAAGACGGTGAGAGGCCCGCAGATTGACGTCTGCAGATGTCCTGATTGTGGACCATGACACATCTGTGCGAGCGGCGACGGCTGAGATTCTTATGCGCCGGATCGGGTGTCGTATCACCTACGCTGACGCCGATCTTTCGCAGGTGACTCATCACTGCCAGAAACGCGCGCCGGATCTGATCATCGTGGACGACTGGTCTGGCGGTCGCCGCACCGGCCTGGCGCTGGCCCTGCAGATCCGCGTCAGTCACCCGCGCGTTCCGCTGCTTCTCGTCTATGATCGAGACTGCAGTGTCGCACTGGAAACCGTCATGGCGGCTGGCATCCAAGGGTTCGTCCTCAAGGGTACAAACCCCGATCTGCTTATTGCATCAGCCCGCGCGATCCTGGCCGGAGAGACCGCATACCCGCCAAGCCTTTTGCCCAGCGACGCTGCGGATTGATCCCATCAACCTTGCCGTTTCACCTTGCGATGGTCGAGCCGACCGTGCCCCGTGCGGTAGTCATTTCGGGTCCTTATTGCGCGGATCATCGATTCACATTGGTCGCGTGTCGCGCGCCACGTCATGATGAAGGTCGATCCGGGCCCCTCTGGCGATCACGGTGATCGCGATGTCGGATATCGGGCGCATTTGCGGTCGGATCCTGAGCCTTTCGAAGATCCCCCCCGCGTCGCTCCCGGTCAAAGGAGAGCCGCAATGGATGTTCAGTCCTTCAAGCCGATGCGCCGCTACAGCGTCCTGCTCGCTCTCAGTTGCTCTGAAACTGTTTTGCGGCTGTGGAACAAGCGGCTTCCGTCACACCAGGCTGTTGCACAGAAAACAGTCGTCTCGCGCGAGCCAGGCTCGACCTCATATCCTTCACCAAGACCACACAGGTCACAATGACCCGTAATGTCCGCTTTGGGTCGAGGCCGTGTAAGAACGTGCTGAGCTGCGGCTGGGCGGAGGTGCCAACGAGGCGCAGAGCGCCTCCTTCTCAGCCGCCACAGTCGAAGCTCCGGCACCCACGGACCTCCGCCTTTCGCTTATCGGACGCTGGACGGGTGCGCTGGGCTACCGCGACTACCAGTCGGACCGGCTATTCGAGATTCCAGTCACCACGACCATTGAGGCTCTTCCGGATGGGGTCACCCTGATCCGCCGCTCCCTGTTCGACGACGGCCCGGACAGGCCAGTCTGGATCACCACCGTCAGCCTTGACGACCGCACCGCATCAGCAGCGACCTCGGCCGCCTTTCGCGCCGGTGGCCCGGTCGAGCCGCTTGTCGAGACCATGAACACGCGCGACTTTCGCGCCGCAACCCACTGAACGATCGTCTATCGGACGATCGGCATCGATGGTGACGCGCCAGCCGAAATCCGTGTCACCGCGACCCTCGACGGCCTGACCCTTCTGTCGGTCAAGGATGTCCGGCCGGTCGGTGCCGGCGACGACGCCTGGGCCTTCCGGAACCAGACACGCATGACCCGTGACCCCGAGTAAGCCAAACAACGGCAACAGGTCATCCGGCCGGATGCGTGCTGTGAGGGGGTAATGCGCAATCAGCGATCACTTGATCACGGCGAGTAGACGGACAGTCCGAAAGTCGCCAGCGGGTCACTCTCGGGTTCTTGCAGCGCAGTCCCGGAATGTCCGCTCCGGGTTGAAAGCGGTCTTTGACATCCTGGCGACGGCTGGTGCCGTTGTCTTCATCGGCAGGGAAAACGCTCAACCATCCAAGCGCGTACGGCCTGATTGACCGTTTGGCCTTGCGAGGCCGCCGGCACGGCTCTCATCCGGGCCACGAAGTCGTCAGGTGAAATATTCGTCGTCCCCGGGATACAGAACGGCGGCGGGAGCCCGGCTGCGCGAGCCCGGGCTTCCTCAGCTCTGGCCGCCTCAATGGAACTGGTCGTGACACTCCAAGCCCGGCGGACCGATGGGCGAAGCAGCGCGGTCGGGTTGCGCGGCGCGCCAGCAGAAATGGCGTTGTATTCCCGAACAGTCATCGCGGCTTGCGCAAAGACCGACTGCACAAGGAGGCACTGGAGGACGATTGATGTGGCGGCGATAAGCGCAAGACGGGTCATCGAAGCGGTCCTTATTCGGAGGGTTAAAGACGCTACTGATGATGCGGCAGAAGCAGACGCGGACCCCGGAAAACATCCCTGCCGTGTCAGACCGCGAATGGTTGTTAGCGCAGAGAAAGCTATGCCTTGATGCGCGTGCGTCAATTGGAAAATTGGCTCGTGACGACGCCGTATCTTTGCCGTTCGCGACTCCAACGGGTGGCAACTGAACAGCGTCCGCTTTGGATCGAGAGCGGACAGGCGTCTCAGGCTGGTTACCCGAAGTCGATCCTCCATGTTAGAGTGAGGCGCACGGCGAAGGGCAGAGACCCGAAAGGGTACCAGAGGCTAACGCGGACAGCGCCCAGGGACCTGGGCACCGCCCGCGCTAAGCCTGTGCGTGGGCCTTGGCTCCGCCGTACACCCAACGTCCGCACCGGATCGAGAGCGGACGGTTCACGATGCCATGTTCATCGTGATGGTGCTCAACTATGTCGATCTAACAGCGGAGGAGGACGTCTATCAGGAGCTTGCCATTTCACCGAAGGACGGTGCGCGGGTAGACCCTGCGCCCCCTGCCCTGGCTGCGCTCGGTGGAGACACGTTGCCGTTGGACTGACAGCACCTTGTCCGGGAATCTGGCGTGCAGCGCTGCCGTCAATCCTGCAAAGCCGGCTCCTCTGGGACGTAGCGCGGCAGACTGCCTTTCTCCGTTCTCCTCTTGCTCGCGCCCGCCATCATTCAGTCCGGAGGCGCGGAACGCCTGTTTGAAGTTATTCCGGGATTTGAGATACCCTCACCCGTGAAGCCTGCTCACCGGAATGGTCATTCGCAGCTTGAGACCATCAGGCTCCCACGACCGTTCGATCGTCGCGCCGAGCTGAAGATTCACACTCCTGTCGAGCAAGGTCGTGCCAAAGCCCGTCCTGACCGGCACAACGACATTTGCGGCTCCGCATTCCCTCCAGTCGATGACGTAGGCTTCGTCCTTCACGACCGTCGACACGTGCACCGTGGCACCAGGCGTCGCCAAAGCGCCGTACTTCAACGCATTGGTCCCCAGCTCGTTGAAGATGAGCGCGAGCGGCGTCACCGTTTCCGGGCCAATGGCGTGATCCTGGCCTGAGAGCGTGAATGCGCTGGTGGCGTTGTCGAGACCGTAGGGGTCGAGCAGTTCGCGCAACAAACCGTGGACGGTGTTCCCCCTGCCCTGCACACGGTCCTGGTGCTCGCCGTAGACATAGGCGACGGCCTTGCCGAGCCCGCCCAAACGTGTCCGAAGGGTGCTGGCAAAAGCCTTGGACTCCGGATTCGCCCTTGCTGACAAACCGATTACACCGTCAACGATCGTAAAGAGATTGGCGATGCGGTGCGCGAGCTCGCGGGCTACCAGCGTTCGCTCGCTGGCGACGTAAACCTCGCGGGAAACGTCTCTCGAAATTGCCAGGAGCGACGCGATATTGCCATCCGTGTCGTGAACCGGGGAGACCAGAACGTCCCAATGCTTGTGCGTACCCCTGGCGGTCGGACAGTCAGCCGAGAAGCGCGCGACTGATCCGGCTGCCGCCTTGGCAACCGCAGCCTCCAAGGTCGGCCGGTGAACTACGGGCCAGAGCGATGCCCAGTCAGAACCCTCGAGCGCACTGAAATCCTCTATTTCCATCAGGCAAAGGCCCTCGGGATTCATCGACGAAAGGCGACCGTCGAGCGTAAGAGACTTCAGGCAGTCAAGGCTGCTGTCGAAGGGGCCCTGCGCTTGCACAGGGTCACACCTCGTCTGCGCCATGTCAGTGTGTTCATCCAGTATCGCACTCATAGGATCCACCGCCGTGCCAAGCCGAGACCGAACATGAGGGCGCAGGGCGCCGCGAATGACGACGGTTTATTAAACCGTCTGAACGAGGGAATCCAGCGATCTGTGAGATGGACGAGTGCTACAACTCCGACGACCCCTTGGCCGGGATGGTCGATTGCTTCCGACAGTTCAGGACAAGCTGAGCCGTTTGTCGCACTGATCCCTGTATTAGAGCGTGTTCGGGCCCGAACCGGCGTGGCTGACACTCGCACGCGAGCAAGTCGGCGTGCGCGTGATCGTCAGAGCAAGCACTGCCGGATCATCTGGGACGGATCCAGAACGGCCTGGGCCAAGGGCCGGGACGGAAGGTCAACCCTCACGAAACGCCGTGTGCGCGACGTTTGTAGCCGGCCTGAGGCTGCAGATCGGACGCTCTGCACGTCAGCTCTGGGTGGGAGGCGGACCTGAGGTCGGTATCTAATAGCGGGCGACCCGTGTCCTTCGCGAAACCCAATCAGTGCCCGTTTTGTATTGCGCACCGAATGGCTGTGGCCCGTCATCAGCCTATTCCCTGATTACTTTTTCATAGATAGACCGGTCAACAACGCCTTAGAACTTACACTCTATACTCAGACGTTACAGGCTGATGCCAGTCAGAGATGAAGTTGCCCCTGGCGCATGGCGACATACACCGCCTCGCTGCGTGAGGTGACTTCCAGCTTTCGGTAAATCGCCTTGACGTGATTGCCCACAGTCAGGGGCGATATGCCTAGCGAGCGTGCGGCTTCCTTATAGCTTTGCCCGCGAGCGAAGACGGTCAGGAGTTCGACCTCCCGGCGCGTCAGGCTCTCTGCCGCGACGGCCGGAGGCGACTCCTCAACGTCCGACTGGCGCAGCCGATCCAGCAGGTAGACGGCGGCGGACGCGCTGATCGGGGCACCGCCCATCAGGGTTACATGGATGCCGTCCAGAATGGTTTCCGGCGCGCTGTCCTTGAGCAGATAGCCGTCGGCGCCTGCCCGTAGAGCCGCCACCACGGTGTCGCGATCCCCGAAGGCTGTCACCACCAGAACCTTGCAGTCCTGGGCCGCCTTCAACGTCCTGATAAAATCCAGCCCGCTGCCGTCGGGAAGCCCGATATCGGTCAGGACCAAATCGACGTTTCGCTCGAGAATGGCCTGCGCTTCCGCGATGGAGCCCGCCTGGGTGTCCAGCGCCAGACCGGGATCGCTAAGGATGATCTCTACGAAATGGGCGGCCACATTCACGTCGTCCTCGAGCAGGGCAATGCGTCTGGGCTCGGTCATGACCTGTCCGGAGTGGCATTGAGCGGCAGGACAAGGACGATCGTTGTGCGATTGGCCTCGCGGTTGCTTTGGAGGCTGGCTCCGATAGCGGCGGCCCGCGACTGCATGTTGCGCAGTCCATGTCCGGATTTGGCTGCGTCACCCATCCCGTGAGGTCCATTGTCGCTGATCGACAGGCGGACGCCGCCGTCAGGCTCGGGTGCCACCACAATCTCGAGACGGTCCCCGCCAGAATGCTTGAGCGCATTCGTGACGGCCTCTTGCAGGATGCGGAAAACCTGCAGGACAGCCCGGGGCGGATAGTCCGGCAGGGGCGTATCAAGCAGCGTCGTCCAGGTGAAGGCAAAGCCGGCACGCTCGACAAGCGGACGCGAGCGTTCCTGAAAGGTGGTCAGGGCGGACGCCAGGGATTCACCGACGGAGTCCATGGAGTCGATCATCAGCCGCATCTCGTCGATGACGGATTGCAGGCCCTCGGCCATAGAGGCGGCATCGACCTTGCCGCGACGGGCGGCGAGCAGCATGCCCATCAGTTGACTGCCCAGACCGTCGTGCATGTCGCGCATGATGCGCCGCCGCTCCTCCAGATGCGCCTGCTGACGGAACAGTTCGCTCTCGCGGGCGCGGGCTATGGCCAGCTCCGCCTCGCGCGCCTCGAGCGTTTCGGACAGGTAGGTGTTGAGGCTGACCGTCGACTGGAAAAGGCGGAAGTTGCGCTGAACAAAGGCCACGATCAGTGCGAACAGCAGGACCGGCGCAGACTGGACGACATACTGCCCTGTGTTCAGGCCCAGGTGCTGACCCAGGGCATCCAGCACGATGCAGACAGCGATGATGCTCATCAGCGCCGCTTCCAGAAGCCGGGTTTCACCTGAACGAAACGCGTGCCAGCCCAGGCGTACCAGCACCCCGGCCCCGAGCGCCGTTGTGTACCAGGTCCAGATCTGGGCCGGGACATCGAACCCTTCCGGCATGGGCCGATAGACGAGCCAGAAGATGCTGATCAGGACGAACACCAGCCAAGAGGCCACCACGAACAGTTGCAAACCGCGTGAAGGCCGCCCCGTCCAGGTGTCGACAAAGCCCAGCAAGGACGCTGACAGCAGGCTGTTCAAGCCGAAGAACAGGACCATCCGCAGCGTCCCGCCGATCGGCTGATCCAGAACAAGGGCATAGGCCGCCAGGCCGGTCCAGGTGAAGCAGACCGTGGCCAGCCAGCCAGCAAACAGACGATTCTCCGCGCGCCAGATCAGGAGCACGGCGAACAGCCCCAGAAGGAAGGTGGTCCAGCCCGCGATCAGGAAATAGTCCCCCTGCTGCCACAGCCGGCGTGCGGCCCAGGGCTGGACCTGATCGATCGGGGCGAGGATGGGGGGATAGAGGTCGGTGTAGGGATAGCCGTCGCGCACGATCACATAGGCGATGGTGTTGGAGCCTGCCCTCAACAGTCCCGACGGGATGCGAACGACCTTGCCCTGCTGACCCTGGAAAGTCTGGCGACCGAACTTCAGGCTGCCGTCGGCGACCACAATCGACCCGTTCACAGCAACCAGCATGTTGTCGACCTGATGATAGGTCAGCAGGCCCAGCCCGCGAGCCGGTACGGCCTCCAGGTCGAAATTCATCTGCAGGGAGGCATAGACCGGCTCGCAGCACAGGGTGTGGGGCAGGTTCACCGGGGAATGCGCCGCGCCCTCGGCGGCCTCCAGGGACGGGACCTCAAGTGAGGCTATGCGTGCATTGGTCAGCTCGATCTTGTCGAGGTCTCGCGAGGGAGGAATCGACAGAAGCGGCTGGTAGACCGCAAACCAGAACGCCGCCTGGACGACGATGACGGTGATCGCAATCCGCGTCAGGCGCTGCAGACGATCGGTATTTCCAGCCATGCCCCCCCCAGCTTTAATCCGACACCCCCGCCGCGACCCGTTGATTTGCCAATCACGGGCGACCCAAGCACAACAACCGATGTTCGGCGACCGCCATATACGTGGTGGTAGCCATACGGCCAAGCTGAGTCCTATCAAGGCCATAGCCGACATAACGTCGCTCCATGAACCTGCTGAGGATCCATCATGAAAACCATCGCACTAGTCGCCGCTTTGGCCACGCTTGTGGCTGGACCCGTCGCCGCCCAGAACGCCGGGCTGACCGCAAACTATGGCGAGATCAGTCTGCGCTCGGGCTTCACCCCCGACCCCTACCGCGTCCAGGTCACGGCCGGCGGTTCTGTGAATGGCGGTGCCCTGCCCGGCTCGTGCACGGGCATGATCAGCGAGGCCCCCGATTTCGAGGTCAGTTATTCCGCCGGCAGCCTGCCGCTGGTGTTCCGCACGCTGTCGTCGTCGGACACGACCCTGATCATCAATGGCCCGGATGGCAGCTGGTCCTGCGATGACGACAGCTACGGCGACGGGGACGCCGAGGTGCGCTTCAACCGGCCCCAGAGCGGCACCTATGACGTCTGGATCGGCACCTTCGGCGGCGGCACATCGTCCGCCACGCTGCTGATCACCGAAACGCCCTGACGGCGGTCGAGCGGGGCTGGCCATGAGGCCAGCCCCGCCTCCGCGACCCGGCAACATCGTCCATTCGGAGGGCTGTCATGCCTCGAAACACAACCGTGGTGACGCGGCGCAACTACCTGCAGCGGCTTGGGGACAGCCTGGTCGGCACGCTGATCGGCATCGTCCTGATCCTGGCCAGTGTCGCCGTTCTCTTCTGGAATGAAGGGCGCGCCGTCGAGGCAAGCCGCGGTCTGGCTGCCGGCGAGCGCGTGGCCATCGCCTTGTCCCAACCGACCGTCTTGCCGGCGAACGAAGGCAAGCTGGTGCACCTGACCGGTCCGGTCGTCACCACTTCGACCCTCACCGATCCGGACACCGGGGCCGTCTTCCCCGCAGCCCTCGGGGTGCAGCGCAGGGTCGAGATGTTCCAGTGGATCCAGACCGCGTCTTCGCAGACCCAGGACAAGCTCGGGGGCACTCAGGAGACCACGACCACCTACAGCTATGCGCCCGGCTGGAGCGACACCCCCCAGGACAGCTCGACCTTTGCAGAGCCCCAGGGACACGCCAACCCCACCTTTGGCTTCCGCTCCCAGGCCTATTTCGCTGCCGACGCCAGGCTGGGTGGATTTGCCCTTTCACAGAATGTGCTCGAACAGGTCCCGGCTGAAACGCCCATACGCCCAGAAATCATCCCGCAAGGCTGGACGCAGACAGAGGCAGGGCTTTATCGCGGCACCGGCTCCGCCGCTTCACCCAGAATCGGCGACATACGCGTGACCTATCAACAGCTGCCATCCGGCACTGTCATGTCCGCTCTGGGGGAGCAGTCGGGCGGTGAGTTGGCGGGATGGACGCCGCCAGGGAGCCGTTACACCCTGCTGAAGGCACGGGCGGGGTCGTTCTCGGCGGCCGCCATGTTCGCCGATCAGAAGTCCAGCGAGGGGCTTGCGACCTGGGTCCTGCGGGGCGTCGGATATGGGATGGCGATCGTCGGCTTCCTGTTGCTTCTGGGTCCCCTGTCTGCGCTTGCGAATGTCGTGCCCTTCATAGCCACCCTGCTGGGAACGGTGTCCGGGTGGATAGGGTTCGTGCTGGCCACAGTTATAACCGTGGGCACGATCGCCCTGGCCTGGCTGGCGGTGCGTCCGGTCCTTGCGATTGGCCTGCTGGTCGCCGGTCTGGGTCTGTGGCTGGCCGTGCGGATGCTTGGTCGAACTCCGCCGGGCCTTTCCAAGGGCTCGATATCCCAGCGGCATTGACGGGGCAAAGGCGCGCTCCGGCCCGGGATGGAGGGATGGGTTGGATCGCAGCCTCTGGCCTGCGCCATGACCTGCCCCGAAAGCGGCAGACTCTGCCAGTCGTCCTGGTCGCTCGATTGGCTCTGTCACCAGTCTACCGCCATAACGGTCGCTCGACACGCCGGTTCTTCGTGATGTGGTCCCTGCCATGCTGCGTCGGACCAAGAGGAGAAGGGTCTTGCCATGGCATCGATAAGGACGCCGCGGGCTGAACAGGCCGCTGTCGATCCCCCCCAGATCGCTGAACCGAGGTCCTTTGGACGCTCCAGTGGCTGTCCCTTCCAGATTGCGACCTTGCGTCAGAGCCCTGCGGCTGTCTCAGGGCCGTTTATCGAACCTGAACAGGCGCTGGGCCTGAGAGGTATTGCCCCGCTTGAAGACCCCGTCGTCCAGCAGATGATGAGCCGGACGGAACATTGAAGCCCAGGCACTCCCCGTCATGGCGATGCCTGGAATAGACCTGCTACAACACGCAGGCCAACCCCTCAGGCAGCGGCACCTCGTGCGGCAACGCCTGGCCGACCTGCTTCAACCGCGAGACTGAGACCAACCCGGTGTGTCGTCGGTAAGCTCTTTGGACCCTGGAACATGCCGCAGTCGATCAGCAGGCGCCGGCCGGCGAGCTCAAGCAGCATGCATGAGCCGGTGACACATTCGGCCGCACCGTGAAACGTGAGGCGGGCGGTCATTTCGGCGGCATCCTCACGGGCATGCTGGATGAGGGGGTCGGGGACCATCACGGCCGACATGTCAGTGGGCCATCAGAAGACTGGGCCCGCTCACGCGATGAAGCAGGCTGCGCGTGGCTCCACCGAAAAGGGTCTCCTGCAATCGGGAATGGCCCCAGGCCCCGGCGACGAGCAGGCCAACCTGCTGCGCCTCGGCCATGGCTGCCATCACCTCCCCGTCCCTGGGGCCTTCGACCAGTGTCAGGGTCCCCGACCCGACACCGTGAAGCTTCAGATAGGCATTGAGGCGGTCCACATCGGGATCGGCGACCGTGCGGTCGAGGGTCCTTTCGCACTGCAGGATATGGATCGCACTGGCCATAGCCAGCAGCGGCAGGGCAGCCCGCACGGCCCGGCCCGCTTGAGCGCTCCCGTCCCAGGCGATGGCCGCATCACCGGACAGCGTATCCGGATCGCCCCGGGCGATCAGGATCGGAACCCGGTCACCGAGCAACGCCTGGCTGACCAGATTATAGGCACCCCCCGCCTGCACCTCCTCCTGGGACAGGATGACCAGATCGCACAGCGGCGTCTGTCGGGACAGCGCCAGATCCGGCCTCAGCCCCCGGGAAAGCACGCAGAGCCTGGGGACACCCTCGCCCTCGCCATAGACGACATCGACCGCATGGGCCGCTTCGCGCGCCGCCTGCTCGATCTGGCCCTGAAGACCTCGCTCCGCAGCGGCGAGCTCCGCGACGGCCTCGGGCAAAAGGACGGCTCCCAGCGTCAGCCCCATGGCGACCGTATCGGCTGCCGCGTCCGGATAGACAGGCAGCACATCGGCATGCGCCCTGTGCTGACCGGCAATCCAGGCTCCAAAGTCCAGGGCCGTCCGGTCTTCCGGGCTCCCCGAGGCGAGGACGAGTATGCGTTTAAGACTCATGAGGCGTCTCCCTTGGGAAGGGCTTGTCGGCGCTTGTCAGCCCGGCCGCCTTGATCGACATCAATCGCTCAGAAGAGGTGGGAGACCGAGCCTGGCCCGGCCCGCCCTATCGAGAAGACTTCCGCGTCGCTCCGCCCGCCGGCCACGCCCACGGCGGAAATGATCGCGGGTCGGAACCGCATGACGGCCACCGCATCACCGGAAGGACAGTAGACATGGAGCCCGGGATAGCGGGCGATGACGGCGCGATTGATCCGCTCGATCTCGGCGGGATCCGTGACCTCGGACACATGTCCGCCCATGGACAGGCCGACCCCGTCGCCCTGCCCTCCGCCATTGAGCCTGATGGCGATCGACGCCCGGGGATTGGCCTGAAGGTTCGCGAACTTCTGGCTTTTCCGGGCAATCACGAAATACAGGTTCAGGCCTTCATGCGTATAGCCAACCGTCGTCGCCTGGGGCCATCCGTCGGGACGGATGCAGGCGAGCGTCATGAGCGTCTCGCGTCCCAGCAGATCGGTGACCGCAGAGACGGCACGGCTGGACATGGGCGGGGGCGTCACCTCGGCCATCAGGGTGTCCTCGCCCTGAGATCATCGAGATAGGCCATCAGGTCATCGATCTCGCCGGCCCTGAAGGTAAAGGACGGCATCGCGGGATGGGACGTCACCAGACCATCCGCAAAGCCCGCCCGCAGGGGCGTGGCGTCGGGTAGCGGGCTGGCGCCCGCCGGCCCGATGGCGTGGCAGCCCGAACAGGCGTGGACCAGATAGCGATGACCGCGCTCGACCGCAGCGAGCCTTTCATCGGGATGATGAGCCTTCGTCGCGGCAGCCTGCGGGCCTTCCGCGCCCATGGCAATGCAGACCAGTCCCAGGGCGGCAGTCCAGCGTCGAGGCATGAGGCGTTCTCCAGGACCCCATCATGCCGTGCAGCCCGTCCCGTGGCCTTGATCTTCGTCAATGCGCTGCGCGTGCTGGCTGGCTTTCCTGTAAGGCAGGAGACTGTCCATGACCTACGCCAGCCTGCTCGTCACCCTGGAGGACGGGGAAGACAGTGACCGCCGCCTGGATCTCGCGTGCGACCTCGCCGGAGCGTTTGGCGCTCACCTCATCGGCTTCCGCTCGAGTTCGATCGGCATGCCGCTCACCGACTCCCTCATGGACGGTGCGATGACCGGTGAACTCCTGAGCCTCTACCGCGACATGGCCGAAACCGAGGTCCAGAAGGGGCGGGCCCGGTTCGAAGCACTTGTAAAGGCCAAAGGGCTGGACGGAGAATGGCGCGGGCGTGTCGGCTATCCTTCAGACCTCTGTTGTCAGACGGCCCGTGCCGCCGACCTGTTGATCCTGCCCAGCCACAGCCCGTCGGCACCCCACCACGCTCCGGAGCCGGTCGGTGTTCTGATGGGATGTGGTCGTCCCGTCCTGATCACGCCGTCCAACCGGTCATCCCCGCCATTCGGAGCACCGGCGCTGGTGGCCTGGCGGGATAGCCGGGAGGCCCGCCGCGCACTCATCGCCGCCCTTCCACTGCTGCAGCGGGCCGCGGGGGTGACGGTCTATGCGGTCTGCGACCCGGATCGGACCGAAGAGGTCGAGGCCGAACTGGTGGATGTCTGCACCTATCTGGCCCGCCACGACATCATCGCCAGGCCGGAGGTCGCGCTCAAGGGCGATATGTCCATCGGCCGCCAGATCCTCCGCGAAGCGCTGGCCCTGGAAGTCGGGCTGATCGTCGCCGGGGGCTATGGCCACGCGCGGCTCAGGGAATGGGCCCTCGGCGGCGTCACCCGCGACCTGATCGAGACCAGTTCCATCTGCCTGTGCCTTTCCCACTGAAGGATCGATCCATGCCCTCTCGCCCCCGACACATTCGCCTGGAGCTGGCCCGAGAACCCGGTCATCCGCACGGTGACGCCCATATCGGATACGACATCGTCGCCTTTCTGGACGAGGACGGCCGGCTGGACCTTCCAGCGTGCCGGGCCAACCCAGAACGGTGCCATGTGCGCCGGTTCATAAAGGACGCCACCGTTGCGACAGGGCGGCTGCGCCATACCCACGGCGATCGATGGATCCTGGATTTTCCGGGTGGCCCCGATGAAGACGCCACCGGGTTCCGACTGGGCGAGGAGCGGTTCCTGCCCGGAGAATATGTCTCCATCATCGGCGGTGACGGGTCGACCCACACCTACTGCGTCGAACGCGTCGCGGACGCCTGAGCCATGGAACGCCGCCACATCCTCATCCTCAACGGTCACCCCGACCCGGATCCCGCCCGCTTCTGTCACGCCCTCGCCGCCGCCTATGCACGGGGAGCCACCAGCGCGGGGCACACGGTTCACAGGATCAACCTGTCTGACCTGGATTTTCCCCTTCTGAAAACACGCCAGGACTGGGAAACGGGCCAGCCCTGCGAGGCCATCCGTGCCCTGCAGGATAACCTGGGGTGGACCGAGCATCTGGTTGTCATCTACCCCCTGTGGCTTGGCACCATGCCAGCGCGGCTCAAAGGCCTCCTCGAGGAGACGTTCAGGCCGGCCTTTGCGTTTGGTGGTGAGGCCGTGACCCCGCGGGCGGGTCGTCTCAAGGGCCGCTCCGCCCGCGTGATCGTCACCATGGGCATGCCGACCCTTGTCTACCGGACAGTGTTCAGGGGCCATTCTCTCCAGGCGCTGAAGAATGGCATCCTGGGGCTCGTCGGGTTTGGCCCCGTTCGGGATACGGTCCTGGGCTCCATCGAAGGCCGGACCGACCATGAACAGCTGCTCCGGCGCGTACAGGATATGGGCGCTCTCGCCCGGTAGGCCTGTCATACCTTGGAGAGCACTGGCTGTGGCAGCAGGGCCTAGTCGTTCATTGTCCGAGGGCAGAACGGCGGAGCCATCTGGCTGCGCGGCCCCTCTATCAGTCGCATCCTGTCAGTCAAAATGAAGACCTGACGTCACCTGGCTTTCACATCTGAGGACAGCCTGTTGTGCGGCAGCCGCGTCGGCCCTTGAGGAAGATCCATACCCTTTTGTCGAGGATTGCTCCGCTCGCCCGGGGAACAGACGATCGCGCCCTGCCCCGTCGGAGCCTAGGCCGCCAGCAGCCAGGGCCCCGGCCAGGCTTAACGAGCCGGCGTGGACATCGGAACAGGTCCCATTGTCGTCGGTTCCCCGCTCATGATTGTCCCCTGCAACCTGATCATCTCTATGATTCCGCTGATAGGCCCACGACTGCAACGGCTTGCCACTAGCCAGTGGACGATACAAACTGGCCCTTGAAGCGCTTCAGGCGCGCCACAACGACCACCGCTTCAAGTCTACGGAAATCCCGTTTCTGCTGAGCGACTTGTTCCACGCGCACACTCAGCGCTCAGCTGGCATCAGCTCAGCGCTCCCGGGAGGCGGTCTGCATCCCCGGTCCTCAACACATCACCCGTGCAGGCGCTCAGTCCAGCGCGACGACGTCAGGCACGGCCGGGGCATCGGCGTCAACGCGCTTCAGCCGCTGAACGGCCGCTGACAACTTTGCCCGCATCTGGGCTCGGCGACGCCACGGGCGCAGACTGTCAGCGGCCGAGATGGGATCACCCAGATGATACTGGGCGATAAACGCCGCCGCGAAGCCGAGACTTTGCGAGCGAAGCGGTCGCAGCCGGTTACGACCTGACGCAATCAAAGCGTCCAGGCCTGCAACGACGCCGTCTGCCGTCGCGCGCTCGACGTCTTGGTCCTTGCAGCCAAGCCAGTGCGCCAGAAGCCTGTTGCGAAACACCCTGACGCAGCTCACGCCTCCCCCGTTACCGGCGGCCCTGGCATCCAGGGTCAGGTCGCACTCGCTGTCGAAGCCCTCCGATCGATTGTTCAGATTGCTTGATCCAAGCGTATGAACCGGTCGTCGATGATGGCCAGCTTGGCGTGCACGATGATGATCTGGCCATCGGCCGTCACCGGACTGAAGGCTCTCAGACGACCAAACCGATCAGCAGCCTCAAGCCTCTTGAGAAAGGCTGACCTGGTTTTATCCATTGTCATCTGGTCGAACCAGCTCGGCGAATGGCCGGTCGAAATCAGGATCACCTCCGGACCGTCGGCCTCCTCAAGACGCTGTGCGAGCGCTTCGGCGACGATCGGCGACGTAAAGTACTGGTTCTCGAAATACAGCGTACGCTGTGCACCGGCGATCGCTGCGAGCATCGCCGTCTCTCCCTCGCGGCGTTCCGGGAACGCCTTCCACAGTGCCTGTGTGCGTGAGATGCCGACATCAACGTCGCGGAAGTCCGGCGCGACATGTTCAGGCCAGATGTCGACCGCCGACGGCGACAGCACAGACAGGCGGTCCCCTGTTGCCCTCTCCCACCGTTCCCGGAACAGGTCCCCCAGGGTCCTGGCAGGCGGGCCGTCGACCATGGCCATGACTTCATGCCGACAGTCGTAGCAGGGCGTGCCCCTGGAGGTCTTTGCCCGCCGCGGGTCCGGGTTCAGGTGTTCGGGTGTGTCCCAACGATCCGGGCCGATATCGCAGCTGCCGCAAAAGGCTACGGCGTCATCGATGATCACGGCCTTCTGGTGGTGTGACGCCCCAAGGGGAAGTGATCCGTCGAGCCGGAAATGGATCTGGGTCCTGGCAAAAAAGCGCCGACTGCGGAGAGGGAAAAATCGCTGGGTCGCGGCCACCGGTAGGGCTGACTGCCAGCAGAGAATCCGGATGTCGAGATCCGGTCGGGCCTCGGCCAGATCTCTCAGGAACGGACCTATTCGCAGCGGCTCTGATCCATGGCCCGTCGGCGTGTGGTCGAGAATAGTATCTGGATCAAAGGCCCAGTTGAGAAAGTAGATTGACCTCGTAGCCTTGGACATGGCCGCCCTGGCCGCCGCCAGATAGGGTTCCATATCGACGAGCAAGGCGGCCCGCGGCGCTGTCTCTACCCGCCAACACGTCGTCCCGGCCTCAAGCATTGGCTATCCCCTCCGCATCGATGCGTCCTGCCGGCTCGTGATCCGGGTGCAGTCGGATCAGGGGATGCCGGTCAGGATGGCCGATGGTGGTGCCCGTGTAGCCGGGCGATGGCTTGCCGCAAAGTCGGGATATTGAGCCCGGACGACCGGTCCCTGGAGCGCGTCTGCTGGAGGGACGTCGGCCGGCGGCGATGGACGCGTCGACTTTCGCCGGGGTAACCCCTGTTCGGTGCCGCCCGACGACGCGCACCGACATGTGAGTGACACGCCCTCCCCTGGTCCGTGGAACAGGCGAAGGGTCGTTGCCCGCAAGGTGCCAAACGCTCTCAGGGTCCTCACCGCTGCTCGGCCACCCACGTGAGTATTGTGTTCACCCGTCCGCATTCGGCAGGGCGATCTTGGCGAATTCCCGCAGCCTAATGGCCCCGCTTGCTCGCTAGCACCGTTCCGGACTGCACCCCCAAAAAGACGTGCCGCAGGGCGCTCAAGTCTTGCAGCGGGTCGGCAGCGTAGACATTGAAGGTCGCCTCCGCACCTTCCACGAACTCGCCCATTGTCCGATCCGGGAACATGGCACGCGCAGTGCCGGCAGTGGATAGCCGCAACAGCTGCTCGCGCGGCATGATCCCCAAAGCGTCCACGTAGACTATTTCGTCGACGACCGAGCCCATGACGTCGTCGCTACCCATGGCGATCGGGACGCCAGCGGCGACAAGACGGGTCAGGTTTTGAATCTGCATCGCCCTCAGCGCCCCGGCACGCTCGGGACGCCGCTGCATGGCGTGCCGTGCAGCCCCGGCAGTGGTGATGACGATCGTCTTGCGGTCAGCCGCTGCGCTGATGGCCGCGTCGGAAATACGGTAATCATCGGCCGTCATGTTTTCGGCGATACGGTAGCCTGGCAGGTGCGCGATGATGTCGGCGCCAATCTCCACCGCCAGGGCGAAATCTGCGGCGCTGTCCACATGTGCCGCGACACGGACACCTGCGAGGTGCGCGCGCCGGACGATTTCCCGGGCTACAACAGGGTCCAGGCCCCGATAGCCGAAGGTCGACCGGTCCTGGAGTTCGGCCGCCCGGCGTTCGGAGTTGATCAGGATGACCTTGATCAAGCGCGGCGAGCGCTCGAGCACCGCCGGCCAGAGGGCGTCGAGGTCTTCCACCGTGTCGACCGGATCATAGCTCTGGTGGACCTCTTCGACAGAGATGTCCTCTCCCATCTGGGCCGAAGACGCCAGGGCAATACCAAGCGGATGACCGTCCGATCCCGAGAAACAGGCGTCGGTGAACAGAACCTCCACGTTTCCGGGGTTCTGCAGGAAGCCGGCGAAGGCCATCGTCTGGTCCGGGCGCGAGCACATCTGCACAGAGTGATAGACGCCGGCCTGCAAGGTTCTCTGGTTGGAAAAGGCCGCGAAGGGGCCGTTCTGGAAGTTGTGATTGTGGGCATCGATCAGACCGGGCAGCACGTACTTCCCCTGCAGATCAAATGTGGCATCGACCTGCTCTGGCCTGTTCCTGGTCATGCGACCGTCGACAACGTAAAACTCGTCCGGTGTGAACCGCTCGCCATCAAACCAGCGGCCGTTTTCGAACGCCATTGCCGGGGGCCGTACGCCGCTCTGGGATTGCGCCAGCACCGGGACGGCGAGGCAAAGTGATCCCACGCCTGCCATCAAAAGCTGAAGGGTGCGACGCACGTGGGACTCCGGGTTAATCTGAATCGAAAAGAGCGCTGATTTGAGCAGCGATCGAGCTACCCGATTCTAGCCGTTCAGCAAATCGTTGAAGGAAGGCAGGCGCGTTGCGATCGGTACGACGTCTGGAACGTCGGTGAGAGACCGATCGAACCCCCGCCCCTTTCACCTTGGCTTGCAAACAGGGGGAGGCCTCAGCCCGGACACATGCCTGTCAGCACACGGAGGGATTCCAGTGCCACAGGATGCTGGTGACAACTGCTAAGATAGCCAACGGCGGCTTACGTCACTCCATCGATCCTCTCTGTTACAATGCCTGGCAACGGGCCGTGCTTGGCCGCACTGTACGATCGGACACCAGACCTTCCACAGGCAGCGCCCCCCCCACAGTTTGGCCTCATGCCGAAAGCTCTCGTCCTTCAGCTTGGCGGATTCCTCTTCCGCGAAGACCCCGATATGCCCATAGCGCTGGGGCTGCGAGCGTTACGGTCATCAGGATGCCCGTCGGCGCTTGGATCAGCGGATTGAACCGATCTTGCACATAGAGGATCGCTACGGCGGCTGCCGCGGTTTGATTCAGCGCTCCATGCATCAGGGCGGGGGCCAGGACGGTGCCGCTCGCTTCCCGCGCCCTGGTGAAGAGCACCGACAGGGCGATGCAGATCAGCGGGAACAAAAGGGCGCCTGTGAACCGTGCATCCTGATAGTTGTAGCCCAGCAGCAGAATGGCGGGCCAATGCCATAGCCCCCAAATCGCACCGCCGACGACTGCACCGAACCGTCCAAAAATTTCGGTCAGCCGCGGTGCCATATACCCCCGCCAACCGAGCTCTTCACCAAGCATCAAGGGCAGATTGACGATTGGGCCGACAAGGCCAGTGATGACCAGGGCCAGGGCGATCTTGACCGACGGCGCAAGGTCGATCGGCAGCATCACGTGTGTCACCGCGTCTTCCACCGGAGCGCGCAGCGATTCGAAGAGGAACAGGCTCAAGCCGACCGATAGACTGGTCAACGCACTCATGGCCGCCATGGCGGCCAAGGCTTGCTTCCAGCCTCGCATCTGAAGACCAAGCCCGTCCTCTCGGCGAATGGAGCCCCGCTGCACCTTGGTCATGATCAAGGCCACCACTGCCGGCGTCATCATCATGAGCAAGGGGCCGGCTGGAACGACCGCCAGGCCTCCCTGCCGCCAGGTCCAGTAAGCAATCACAATGGCACCGAGCGCCGTAGCGGAGAGGAAGATGGTCACTTCCAGGCAGGCACGCTTCATAACAAGTATCCTTGTATTGCAAGGTTGGGGTGCAGGGCAGGCATCAGGCTGCGCACTGGCTAGGTTGAGGGGGACAGCGATCTCTTGAGCAGGCGCCAGGCGACGAAGCCGGCAATCACACCTATGGGCATGCGCCACCAGCCCAGCACCTCTGACGCCGCCGGGACGGTCGAAACGCCGAGCAGTACCTGCCCGTCAGGATACCTCAAAAGGCCGACATGCAGCGGAAGAAAGGGGCTGAGGACAGCGATCGTGACCAGGGTCACCATCAGGACGGCAAACGCCAGCTGCAGGCCAGCGACAAGGCCGCCCCTGCCGCCGATTAACACGCGACGCCAAAGCCCGGAGATTACGCGGTGCTTGGCCCACCCTTGCAGGCCCGCCGAAATGTCATCCGAAGCGATCAGGCTCGCCAGCATCACCGACGGCTCTCCCAGCTGGATGCAGGCAAGGCGCACGCGATCCAGCTCATCGCCGGGCAACCGCTCGATGAGGTCGTCCAAATGCTGGATCAGCTCCTGGCGCAGATCGCCGACGACCGTGTCCTGGATTCTGGACAGCGAGCGATCAAGTCTTTGAAGGTAATCGGCGTACAGCAACCTTGCGGCGGGGCTTGCGAGAGACCTGTTCATTCGGGTGCCTCTCCCAATTCCTGCATGGATTGGGCGAGCCGCGACCAGCGCGTCCACATCTCGACCAGCATCCGGCGCCCCTCATCGGTAATGCGATAGTATTTCCGCGGCGTGTCTGTCGCCGACGCCGCGGACCAGTAGGTCTGAGCCCAACCTTCTTTCACCAGTCGGATCAGCAGGGGATAGAGGGTTCCCTCCGGAACATCCAATCCAGCCGCACGCCTCAGAGTGTCGACGAACTCTATCGCGAAACGATCCCGATCCCGCATTGCGAAGAGGATCGCCATTTCCAGCACGCCCTTGCGCAGCTGCGTTTCCCAGTTCTGAGCCGGAGAGCGATCCATCCGCGCTCGGTAACGCAATGGACCTTGTTATGCAAGGACGGGGATTGAAACGTTCGCCGCACGCACTCAGCCAACACCGTCTTGATCTCAACCGGCGGCGGGCGATGTCGCCCTCTCCTCAGGAGGCGTACCAGCGAAGGCTCCGGTGGCGGCCTCCGGGCCGTTGGCCAAACTGGAGCTTGAGGCTATGGACAGACGACAGCATCTACTCGGGGTTGGAGAGCGAACTTGGCGAAAACGCAGCATGGCTTTGGACGCATCCGCTCGAAGGCCGAACTCTGGGCTGGAACGGGCGTCGTGCTCGTTCTTGCCTTCTTCCTGATCAGCGGGGCCGTCGCCTACCTCAACGTCCAGGGCTTGCGCGCCAACAGTCAGAAGGTGTCGGGAAGCCATACTGTGCTGGTGGCCATCGATAAGGTCCTGTCGACCGTGCAGGACGCCGAAACGGGACAGCGCGGATATCTTCTCACCGGTCAGGACCGTTATCTTGAACCGTATGAGGACGCCGTAGCCGCCATGGACGGCCATCTTGCGACGCTCAGCGCGCTGACGTCTCGCGACCCGGCGCAGCAAGCACACCTTACGGAAGTCAGGCGTCATGTCGGCACCAAAATGGCGCAGCTGAGCCGTGGTATCGCAGCGCGGCGTGCAGGCGGCCTCGAGGCGGGCGTCGCGATGATCGAAACGGATCGCGGCAGGACGGCGATGAACGCCATACGGGAGGGCCTGGCCAGCATGCGGGCCGACGTTGCGCAGCAGCGGCGACAGTGGCTGTCCGAGATGGAGACCGCCTACCAGACCGCCCTGCTGACCGGCATCCTGTCCGCCCTGCTTGGTGCGGCCCTCACCGTCGGCGTGTTCCTTCTCATCCGCCGCAGTACGCGCGAACGCGCGCAGCGGGAATGGCTCCAGGCCGGACAGGTCGGGCTTGCAGAAGCCATGAGCGGCGACAAGACCATCGAGGCGCTGGCCGACGGCATCCTGGCCTTCCTGGCTCGATATGTGGATTTCCAGGCTGCGGCGCTCTTCAAGGGCGAAGGGGGCATTTTCCGCCGTGTCGGCACCTTGGGTGTGCCCTCAGACGCGCCAGTGCCGACGGAGTTCCGACTGAAGGAGGGCATTCTGGGCCAGGTCGCTGCCGATGGTTCGTCCGTCCTGCTCACGGATGTCCCCGAAGGATATCTGACTATCGGATCTGCACTGGGACGGGCCGATCCCCGTCATCTTGTCATCGCCCCCGCGAACGCCGATGGCGTCACCAACGCCGTCATCGAGTTGGGCTTTATCCACGCCCCGGAGCCCCAGGTGCTGCAACTGCTCGACGACAGCGCGGCTGCAATTGGCGTCGCCCTCAGGTCGGCGCGATATCGTCTGGACCTTCAGAACGCCCTCGAAGAGACCCAGCGCCAGTCGGAAGAACTGCAGGTGCAGAGTGAGGAGCTGCGGGTGTCCAACGAGGAACTGGAGGAACAGGGGCGCGCGCTCAAGGAATCCCAGGTGCGGCTGGAACAGCAGCAGGTGGAGCTTGAGCAGACCAACAGCCAGCTGGAGGAGCAGGCGCAAATCCTCGAGGGACAGCGCGACGACCTGGAACGGACCGGTGCCGACCTGGCCGTCAAGGCCCGGGAGCTCGAAGCGGCCAGCCAGTACAAGTCCGACTTCCTCGCCAACATGTCCCACGAGCTCCGGACGCCTCTCAACTCCCTGCTGATCCTGTCGAAGCTTCTCGGCGACAACAGCGACGGAAACCTGTCCGACGAGCAGGTTCGCTATGCCCGGACCATTCAGTCCTCCGGCGACGATCTTCTGACCCTGATCAACGACATCCTCGACCTGTCCAAGATCGAGGCCGGCCATGTTCAGATCCGTCCCGAGTCGGTTTCGGTCCAGCGACTGGCCAGCGACCTGCGTCAGATGTTTCAGCCGGTTGCAGACCAGCGTGGCCTGAACTTCACGATCGATGTCGCCAAGGGGACGCCCGATCTGGTCGAGACGGATCGTCAGCGGCTGGAACAGATCCTGAAAAACCTGCTTTCGAACGCCTTCAAGTTCACGGAGAAGGGTAGCGTGAAGCTGAGGCTGGCGCCCGGGGACAGGGGCCTGGATTTCTCGGTGAAGGACACCGGCATCGGCATCTCGCGCGAGCAGCAGAGCAGCATCTTCGAAGCCTTCCAGCAGGCCGACGGCACGATCAGCCGCAAGTACGGCGGGACGGGTCTGGGGCTCTCGATCTCCAGGGAACTGGCGCGGCTGCTCGGCGGCGCGATCACCCTGGAAAGCAAGCCCGGCAAGGGAAGCACCTTCACCCTCAGCACGCCGCTGGCCTACGACGCGGCTCAGGTCGCTTCGCGCGCGCCCTTCGCCCCCCATCCCGCCGCGCCCCCGGCCACGCCGGAGGCTCCGGAATCCCCACCCGCTGCCCTGCCCCGCACGGTTGAGGACGATCGGGACGGGCTGGTCACCAATCGGCGCACCCTGCTCGTCGTCGAAGACGACGACCGGTTCGCCGCCATCGTCCGTGACCTGTCGCGCGAAATGGCGTTCCAGTGCCTTGTGGCCAGCAATGGCGAGGACGCGATCAAGCTCGCCAAACAATACCGGCCAAGCGCCATCGTCCTCGATGTCGGCCTCCCCGACCAGTCCGGCCTTACGGTCCTGGACACGCTGAAGCGCGATGACGAGACCCGCCATATTCCGATCCATGTGGTTTCGGCCGGAGATCACGCCACGACGGCGCGCGCGCTCGGCGCGATGGGGTATCTCACCAAGCCGGTCAAGCGCGAGGCGTTGGCGGATGTCCTTCGGGCGCTGGAGGAGGACCTGACCCGGACCGTTCGACGCGTCCTGATCGTTGAGGATGACGCCGTCCAGAGAGAGGCCATGAGGGCCCTTCTCTCGAGCGGCGGTGTCGAGACGGTCGGGGTTGGCACGGCGGCGGAATGCCTTGAGACTCTCGAACAGCAATCCTTCGACTGCATGGTCGTGGACCTGTCCCTGCCCGACGCCTCCGGCTTCTCATTGCTGGAGGCGCTCAGTCTGGACGGTCAGCGGGCCTCTCCACCGGTGATCGTCTACACAGGCCGCGACCTGACGGCGGATCACGAACAACAACTGCGCCGCTATTCCAGCTCCATCATCATCAAGGGTGCCAAGTCGCCGGAACGCCTGCTGGATGAGGTCTCGCTGTTCCTTCACCAGGTGGTCGCAGACATGCCGGCCGAGCAGCAGCGCATGATCCAGAAGGCGCGCAATCGGGACGCCGTGCTGGAGGGACGGCGCATCCTCGTCGTCGAGGACGATGTCCGGAACGTCTATTCGCTCACGAGCGTGCTCGAACCCCGAGGCGCCACCGTGCAGATCGCGCGCAATGGCCAGGAAGCCCTCGACGCCCTCGACGCAACCTCCGGCACCGCATCCACCATCGACCTGGTTCTGATGGATGTGATGATGCCCGTCATGGACGGGCTCACCGCAACGCAGCGAATCCGCAGCGATGGACGATGGGGCAACCTGCCGATCCTGATGCTGACCGCCAAGGCCATGCCGGACGACCAGGAACGCTGCCTTGCCGCGGGAGCCAACGACTATATGGCCAAGCCCCTGGACGTCGACAAGCTGCTCTCGCTCGTCCGCGTGTGGATGCCGCGCTGAACCATGCCCGACACCCTCGAAGATCTCGAAATCCGGCTCCTGCTGGAGGCTATGTTCCAGCGCTATCATTTCGACTTCCGCCACTATGCCCGCGCGTCGATCAAGCGAAGACTGATCCAGGCCCGCGACCAGATGGGCTACCCCACGCTGACCGCGCTACAGGACGCTGTCCTGCACGACCCGTCGATGGTGCCACGGCTGCTCGGCTATCTGACGGTGCAGGTGAGCGAGATGTTTCGCGACCCGACCTATTTCAAAGCCCTGCGCGAGACGGTGCTTCCGCATCTGCGCACCTATCCGTCGCTCAAGGTCTGGATCGCGGGGTGCAGCACGGGCGAGGAAGTCTACTCCCTTGCCATCCTCTTTCGTGAAGAGGGGCTGTATGAACGCACCCTCTTCTATGCGACCGACATCAATCCCGACGCGCTGCGCGCGGCGCAGGCCGGGGTCTATACTCTCGACCGGTTGCGGAAGTTCACTGAAAATCACCAGAAGTCGGGCGGGCGTTCATCCTTGTCTGACTACTATACGGCGGGCTACGGGCGGGCCGTCTTCGACCGCAGCCTCACCTCCAGGGTTGTTTTCTCCGATCACAGCCTTGTCTCGGATGCGGTGTTCGCCGAAATGCATCTCATCTCCTGCCGCAACGTGATGATCTATTTTGATCGGGTCCTGCAGGACCGCGCCATCGGCCTGTTCAAGGACTCCCTGCCACGCGGGGGGTTCCTCGGGCTCGGCTCGAGGGAAAGTCTGCGGTTTTCGACCCACGCTGCCGATTTTTCCGAGTTCGTTCCTGAGCAGAAACTCTACCGCAGGCTTGGTTCGTGACTGCCACAGCAAAGCGCGCGGTGGTTATCGGCGCTTCCGCCGGTGCCGTGCAGGCACTCTTGACCATCCTTCCCACCTTGCCAGCAGACTATCCCGTGCCTGTTTTGATCGCCGTCCATGTCCCTCCGGATCGAGTCAATGGTCTGGTACCTCTGCTGCGCGCGAGCTGCGCCCTTGCAGTGGTGGAGGCAGAAGACAAGGAAACCGTCCGTCCGGGAACCATCTATTTTGCGCCTCCCGATTATCATCTACTGGTTGAACGGGAGGGTGGGCTGGCCCTGTCCTCGGATGAGGCGGTGAACTACTCCCGCCCTTCGATCGATGTGCTGTTTGAAAGTGCCGCAGACGCGTATGGAGACGGCCTGGTCGGCGTCATACTGACGGGTGCCAACAACGACGGTGCCGCTGGCCTGAAAACCATAATGGACTCAGGGGGCGAAGCTTTCGTCGAACGCCCGTCAGAGGCCTATGCATCAACCATGCCCGAAGCCGCGCTCAAGGCCTGCCCAGGGGCTACGGTCATGAGCTTGCTGGAGATTGCAAGATGCCTGAGGGAAATCCAAGCCACATGACCCCCCACGACATCCCGATAAAGGTCCTACTGGTCGATGATCTCGAGGAAAATCTTCTCGCACTGGAGGCCCTTCTCCAGCGCGAAGGCATTCAGCTGGTCAAGGCGACGTCTGGAGATCAGGCGCTCGAACTGCTTCTTGCCGAAGACGTCGCCCTGGCGCTCCTGGACGTCCAGATGCCTGGCATGGATGGATTCCAACTGGCGGAATTCATGCGCGGCAACGCCCGCGTACGCCATGTTCCCATAATCTTCGTCACGGCGGGAAGCGCAGAGCAGCAGCGCCGGTTTCGCGGGTATGAGGCCGGGGCAGTCGACTTTATCCAGAAGCCGATCGAGCCGGACATCCTTAGAATGAAGACGGAGATTTTCGTCGAACTCTACCAGCAGCGTGAGCGGGTCAGACGACAACGCGACGAGCTGGACGCGCATGCGATGGCGTTGAAAGCCGCAGATCAGCGCAAGAACGAGTTCCTGGCCGTCCTGGGGCACGAACTGCGCAACCCCATCATGGCCCTGAATGCCGGACTGAAGCTGCTTGAACGTGCCGGAGAGCCGGGCGACGCCGCCAGCCTCCGGGAGCGGATGGCCATCCAGGTCTTCCACCTCTCGCGCCTGGTCGAAGATCTGCTCGACGTTTCGCGGATTGACCAAGGCAAGATCGCCCTTCGCCTCGAGCGGGTCCTGCTGAAGACTGTGCTGGACTCAGCGATCGACACGAGCCGGCCCAAGATCGACGCGGGCGGGCATGTCTTCACATTTGAAGAGCCGACCGAAGACCTGTGGGTGAGCGCCGACTTCACACGTCTTTCGCAGATCGTCAGCAATCTGCTGACCAATGCGGCCAAATACACCCCCTCGGGCGGAGCGATCCAACTGCGAGCGATCGCCGGCCCGGACTATGTCGAAATCGCGGTCTCCGACAATGGCGTCGGCATTTCCGAGGACATGCAAGGTCGGGTCTTTGACCTGTACACCCAGGTGAACCGGCCAGACAATCGCCCTTCCGAAGGGCTCGGCATCGGGCTCGCCCTTGTTCGCCAGCTGGTCGACCTGCACAAGGGCGACATCCGCGTCGAAAGCGGCGGCGCCGGTGCAGGCAGCTGTTTTACCGTACGGTTGCCACGTTCGGCTTGAACGAGGGGCATGGCAGGACTGTCCAAGTCGACGTGATGCCGCGACCGAAGTCTGATGCGCTGGAGGGTCGATTTCACCCGCAGCGGACCGGCCGCACTGGTTTTCGAGCCGACAAACGGCTCAGCTTTGGCTAAGTAGACAGCCTTCAGGTCGGTCTCAGGGAGGCGGGAAATGATCTCAGCGATTGAGCGCGCTTTCGAGCATGCGCGGTCGGGCAAATTCACGAAGGCCCGCGATATTGATCGGGTGATGAAACAGGAGGGCTACACCCACGCCGAAATTGCAAGCCTGGGCTTGAAGTCGGTCAGACGCGACCTGCTCAAGGCGTGCAGTTCAGCCACGGCCTGTCCGGCCACCCATGCATCGCCGCTAAACCCGGAAACTTGACGCCAAGTCGGTTCTCGACAACCTTGATTGAGGGGGCGATGCACCGCCGCCCGGGCGGCTCGGCATGATCAGTCTCGCATCTGGCCATGGCCGAGCTGCTCAACTTTCCCCGCTGGCAAATCGTCCTGTCCTGGGATTTGATCCTGGTCAAACCGCACGTCCGGGCATGTGGTCCAGTGAGAGAACCCAGAAATGCCAGGCGGTCAGGGAGCTGGCCGGTCCGGCCCCACAGCGGACCTCCCCTCCCCCGCCTCCGCTCCACTCAAGTCGGGAGGGTAACCCCCCGGAGACTCTGGTGGAAGAAGTCAGAGCGCCCCGGCTGTCTCGCTCAATCGACGGTCGCGGCCCGCTACCTGACCCAGACGCTCGTCGAACCTGCGCTGGTGCCCGTCCGCACAGGCCCGGCAAGCTTCCGGATCGATAAAGGGATTGAGCTGCTCGCCGCGGGCGACGGCCGCGTGGCGGAAGTCCTGTCCGGACGCGCTCGGATGGGACGAAAAGAGGATGTCGCACGGCAGGGCCCGAACCGTGTCGAAGGCGCGCCTAAAGCTCTCGCTCAGGGCCGGGTGGGCCGGGTAGCGATAGCCGTCGGACCAGATGGGATTCAGCCTGGCGGCGAGGACCAGGTCCTTGCACAGGCCGCCCGCGCACGACCGCCAGGTCCAGCTCGTGCTGCCCGGCGTGTGGCCCGGCGTAGCGCGCGCCGTGACGGTCACATCACCGAGTGTCAGGGTTTCGCCGTCCCGGACGCATTGCACACCGGCGATGGCCGGCATCGAGGCCAGTTCACCGTGCTGGGGATCGTCAGCGGTGCTCCGCCCCTGCAGCAGGCTCTGAACCGCCTCGCGCCCGGCGATGACCTCCGCCCCGCTGTCGCGCGCCAGGGCCGCAGTGCCGCCGGAGTGATCCCAGTGCGGGACGGTGCTGGTTCATGTCCGGTCAAGGAACGCGTTCAATCAATGCGTACGTGATGCGTGAATGACGGCGCCGGGGCCGAGCTATCTTCCCGCAGATCATCGGTTGCCCCGTCGCTGTCGCACCCCATATGCTGCACTGCACAATAAATCGGCTTCGGTCGTGAACGGAGCGACGGAATGCGAACCCTCGGCGATACGATTGCCCGACTGAAAAGCCGGCAGCCCGCGATGTCTGCGACATCCGTCCTGAAGCCGCTGACCATACAAGGGCCCAATCCAGGGGCACTTAAGGCCTGGATACATGTTCCGAAGGGGCTGGGCCCGAACCCACCGCTGGTCGTGGTGCTTCACGGCTGCGCCCAGACCCCTGCAGCCTATGATGCAGGCTCGGGGTGGTCAGCGATGGCCGACCGCCATGGCTTCGTCGTCGTCTATCCGGAGCAGCAGCGCCCCAATAATCCATCCCTGTGCTTTAACTGGTTTTCCCCTGCAGACATCTGTCGTGACGGCGGCGAGGCCGCGTCTATTCATTCGACGATAGAGACCGCCGTCCAGGCCCACGATGTCGACCGCGCGCGGGTCTTTGTCACCGGGCTGTCCGCTGGAGGCGCCATGACTGCGGTCATGCTGTCGACCTACCCGGACGTGTTTCGGGCCGGGGCCGTTTTTGCGGGTCTTCCCTACGCCTGTGCGGGTTCGGTTCCGGAGGCTCTGGACCGGATGAGGGGTGTCGGCCTTGCGTCTGCATCCGCGCTGAAGGCGGCCGTCACGAAAGCGTCGACGCCCAACGGTCCCTGGCCCTCCCTTTCGGTTTGGCACGGGACCGGCGACAGAACGGTGGTCCCCGCCAATGCTGACGCGCTTCTTGATCAGTGGCGCGGAACACTGGGTCTGCCGCTGTCTCCCGACGTCGTTCGCGATAGGGGTGACTACACCCATCGGTCGTGGAATCGGTCTGACGGCCTCCCCGCGCTCGAAGACTACCGGGTACGCGGCATGGGACACGGGGTGCCCATCAAACCCCGCGCGACCGATCCGGTCGGGGCAGCGGGCCCCTACATGCTCGCCACGTCTCTGTCGTCCACCGAAATACTGGTCGAAACCTGGGGTCTGGCGCGACCTGCTAACCAGGAGGTGTCCCGCTACAGGTTGGATAAGGCACCCGCTCAGCCCCCCAGTTCGCCAGAGATGGCGACCGATGCCGACAGGGTCCAGCCACCTCACGGCTCTTCCGTTCAGACGATCATAGAAACAGCGCTTCGGCGTGCTGGCCTCATGCCTTGATCCCGGCATCCTGGCCTGGCCAGCGGTCAGACCATGGGCGCGTGGCGCCCGTCGCCGTCTCCCGTCTCTCATCCACGCTGCAGCCTGGGAAACGGATGTCACCGCGCGTCTGGACGTTCAGCTAGAGTGGCCAGAACAGCAGGATCAGGGGCGGCCCGGCGATCAGGACCAGCAGGCTGAGCGGCGCGCCAAGCCTTGGGTAGTCGGAGAAACGGTAGCCGCCCGGGCCCATGACCAGCGTATTGCACTGGTGGCCGATGGGGGTCAGGAAATCGCAGGCGGCCCCGACGGCCACCGCCATGAGGAAGGGGTCGGCGTTGAAGCCCAGCTGACCGGCCAATGTGGCACCGATGGGGGCCACGATCAGGACGGTGGCGGCATTGTTCAGAAAGGGCGTCACCGCCATGGAGGCCAGCATCACGCCGGCGATCGCCACCATGCCAGGCAGGCCGGCAAAGACATTCCGCAACAATCCGGCGATGAGCTCCGAGCCGCCGGTGGACTGGATGGCGTCCGACACGGGTATGAGGGCCGCGATCAGCACCAGAAGCGGCCCGTCCAGGGCGGCATAGGCCTCCCTCATCTTCAGGCCGCCGAGTGCGACGATGGCCACCGCAGCCCCGAAGAAGGCGATGGCGACCGGGACGAGTCCGAATCCGACCAAGGTCATGGCGACCGCGAGGATCACGGCCGGCATGAACCGCTTGCGGGCGCTGCCCAGCCGCACCTCGCGTTCTGCCAGGGGCAGGAGGTCGAGCGCCTTCAGCGCTGCCGGCAGGCTCTGTTCGGCCCCCTGCAGCAGGATGATGTCGCCCGGCGCCAGCCGGGCTGTCCGCAGATGCTGGGTCAGTTCATAGCCGCTGCGGGACACGCCCAGCAGATTGATGCCGTGCTGACCGTAGAGATCGGACTGGCGGACGGACTGACCCCGGAGGGGAGAGCTGCGGCCCACGACGGCCTCGACGACCGCGATCTCCTCCGACGCCGTCGTCATGGCGATCGGACGATCATTGCGAACGAGCCTGAGCTGCGAGAGATCGACGAAGGCCTCGAGGGCGTCCTGCTCCCCTTCGACCAGGAGAACATCGCCGGGTTTGATCACGACATTGCCCCGCGGGGCCGGCCGCCGCTTGCCCTTGCGGATCAGCGCCATGATCCGCACGTCGCCCTCTCCGAGCGCCGTCAGGGCTGCGACAGTCATCGACCCCCGACCCCAGTCCTCGGGCGCACTGACCTCGGTGGCATAGGCATTGGCGGCCAGGGCGGCGCTCATCATGGCCGCACCCTGCCGGTTCTTCGGGAGCATCCGATAGCCGAAGGCCAGAAACACCAGGGCCATGGCCGTCAGCGCCAGACCGACGGGGGCATAGTCGAACATGGCGAAGGGCTCGCCGACGATCCCCTGGCGAACCTCCGCCACGATGATGTTGGGGGCTGTCCCGACGAGGGTGACCATGCCGCCGGCCATGGCACCGAAGGCCATGGGCATCAGCAGGCGGGACGGTGCGGATCCTGACCGGCGCGCCACCTGCAGGGCGACGGGCATCATGATCGCCAGCGCCCCCACATTCTTCGTCGCCATGGACAAAAGGGTCACCGCGCAGGTCAGGACCGGCACCTGGGAACGTTCCGTCTTCAGGAGCGGCAGGATGCGACGCATCGCCAGTTCAATGATGCCGGACCGTGCGAAGGCCGCGGAGACAATCAGGGCGCAGGCGATGATGACCGTGACATCATTCTTGAAGCCATCAAAGGCTGCCTCGGCGGGGATAATCCCCACAGCCAAGCCGGCGACGAGGGCCACGACCGCCACAAGGTCATACCGGAACCGCCCCCATATGAAGGCGGCGATCGTCAGCCCGATCAGGCCGAAGGCCAGTCCCTGTTGCAGCGTCACGCGTAGCCAGCCCCTCGATGTCGATCAACCTAACGCCATCGTCTCGCGTTTGGATGCAGCCACGCTTCCAGATACGCAAGGGGGAAGGCGGGGACGGGTTCCCCTCTCTCATCGTGGCGGTCTACCCCGTCTTACCGCGCTCCACAGGCGCACGGTCAACCGGCTGGCCGTTGCCGACGGGTCCCGACGTACTTACCCGGGCGGAGCCATTGTCTGAGGGCGCTGCCTGAGCGGCTGCCGACCGCCCGACATCCTTATTCCATCACCACCAAGGAAAAGACCCCGCCTTTCCGGACGGGGTCTCTGGTCGGCGATGCCGTAAAGGCCTGAACTAGGTCCCGGTTCCGAAGCCGTCGGATCCGCCGGCTCCGGCGGCACCCTCTCCGCCTGTCGCGGGACCGGTCTCAGTCTTGCCGGGCTGCGGTGCGTTTGTCCGCCCTGCATCCGGCAGCGGGTTGGAGGTTTCCGGATTGGGCTCCTGATCACGTTCGGGTGTCACATCGGTCATGTCGCGGCTCCTGTTCCTGACGATACAGAAACAAGGCGCGAGGCCGCCGGAGAGTTCCCCGAAGCCAGACGCTCGCCCTGACCAGGGGATCTGCCTGGAGGCCGATCCCCGCTCATCCGCCCCACCCACTGAGCGGCACAAGCCCCTCGTGACAGGGGAGACACGACCACGGCCCGAACGCCGGCAGGCCACATCTAAAGCAGGCTTCCTGTCGCACGGTCCGGCTCGACGGTCGGATAGATTTCGAGCGCGCCATCGGGCAAGGCGCGCTGGAGTGCCTGGGCCTCGTCCCAACCTGCGCGCATCCAAACGTCGAACTGCTCGGCGGTCGTCAGTATCACCGGCATGGCCTTGGGATGGACAGACTTCACCGGCTCGCTGGGCTCTGTCGTCAGGAAGGCGAACAGGTCAATCGTCTCCATCCCCGTCCTGATCTTGCGCACCGACGTCCAGGCGCGCGCGTGGACGCCGGCGAAGAAGGCCAGTGGTTCCGGATCTTCGCCCGCCATGCGAAACCAGACCGGGCGGTATCGGCCCTCGGCGTCGCGGCCCGGCTCGCTGAAGCCCGTAAACGGGACCAGGCAGCGGTTGGCCGGATCCAGCCACGGCTTCCAGCGCGAGGACGTGGTGTTGCGTACATTGGTGGTGCCGCTGTCGGGCTCCAGCTCCAGCAGGCGGGAGAAGTCGACCTCCTTGCCCCTGGCCCTGAGCCTGTCGGCCCGCTTCGTCGCCGCATCGAACAGCGCCTTCCTGGACGATGGCATGCCCCAGCGCGCCAAGGCCACCTCCCGCTCCCCATCCAGCCCATTGCGGACGATCGGGGCGGGGTAGTCGGGATAGAGGTCACCGGGCGCGAGGTTGCCGACTTCGGAATGCATGGCACGCGCCAGATCCATGATCGCCTGAGGACCGGACCGCTGGCGGTAGAGATTGCACACGGCTCAGTGTTCCGTCCGGCTGGTCATCTGCTGGACAATGGGGTCCATGAGCGAGGCGGTGACGTCCAGGTCGAACGCGTCCTGTGCCTCCGTCAGGTCTGCCAGGACCCTCGGCGGGTTTCGACGCCGGGTCGAGATTCGATAGTGAGAGCCGCTGGCCCGCCCGTACGTCTCAGGCTCGCCGACGTCACGGCGCTTCACCCCTGCCTCTTTACGCAGCAGTTTCCGGGTTGATGCCATGACCCCACCTCCTCAGGTGAAAGATCATCACACGGTCGTTCCATTGTCGAATCTGCCGGAACCTCAGGCCGGTCTGGCGCACTGTCCATGCGGAGCGGGCCTTAACGGTGCCCTTCCCCTGCCAGCATGGGCCGCTCCGCTTCTCTCGTGATTGAGCCCTGGCCCCTCGGTGTCTCCAGCGCCGGGGGGCCTTGTCGCGTTGGCGCGGTAATTCTGCATCGCAGGTGCTGGCGCATGGAGCAGCGGGAAGGCAGCCCACTGATTGGCGGACGCGCTCAGTATCTGTTGAGACTGGGACTGCCAACTCCCGGGCCGCAATCAAAGCGCGCGGTAATGCAGAGCGATCGCGCCATTTCGAGCCCTGTTCTCGGCGCGTCCTATGCGCTCAGAGCGAACGGCTCGGCATGGGGCCATGAGACGTCGGGCAAGGTTTCGAACCCGGGTCTGGCAAGCAGATAACCCTGCATCAGCCCGACCCCCAGATCACTGAGCGCGTCATATTCGCCCCTGGTCTCGATGCCCTCGCATACCGGCTCGATCCCGAGGTCGCGCAGCATGCACAGTGTGTTTCTGACGATCGTTCGCTTGACGCGATCCGTGTCGACATCCCGGATCAGAGCCATGTCCAGCTTGACGATGTCGGGCTGGAACTGGGTCAGGAGGCCAAGCCCGGCATAGCCCGCGCCGAAATCGTCGATGGCCGTTCTGAACCCCATCGCGCGATACGAGCGCAGGATATTGAGACTGTGGCTGGTGTCGATCGCCTCGTCTTCCGTGAACTCGAAGATGATCTTGTGCAGCGGGAACCCCGTGCGCATCGCAGCAGCCAGCGTCACGCGAATACAGGCCTCGGGTTCATAGACCGCATTGGGCAGGAAGTTGATGGAGAGGCCCGCCCCAGCGGCCGTGGCGTCCAGCTTTGAGGCCTGCTCAATTGCCGTGGTGCGGCACAGCTGATCGAAAGCATATCGGTTGTCCGGAGACACCTGAGCCAGGACTGCAACCGCTCCCTGTCCCCCAGGCCCACGTACCAGGGCCTCATAGGCAAAAACCGTGCGGTTCCTGATGTCGACGATCGGCTGGAACGCCATGGAGACCGGCTGCTCGAACCCTGTCCCATCCCTACACGCGACACACGACATCGTTGAACTCCATCCTGCGGCCATTCTGGCTCGCAAAGACTGATCGTCTCCTTAACCGACCCTGCAACTGGAAGCATGCTGCATGACGTCAGGTGAAGCGTGGTGGATCATCTATGTCGCCAAGACGTTGGACAGTGCGCAGCAAAGAGAGACGCGACATGGGCCAGATGATCGACGGGCAGTGGCATTCGGGGGAAGCGACCGAGGCCAGCAAGGATGGCGACTTCAAGCGCCAGGACAGCGGGTTTCGGGACCGGATCACGCCCGACGGCAAGCCTGGTCCTGACGGCCAGAACGCCGTGCCGGCACAGCCTGACCGGTATCATCTCTATGTCAGCCATGCCTGCCCCTGGGCGCATCGCACGCTGATCGTACGCGCACTCAAGAAGATCGAGCCGCTGATCCCCGTCTCGGTCGTTCACCCGCTGATGCGAGACAACGGCTGGACCTTCAAGGCCGAAGACGGCGCAACCGGGGATCTCGGATACGGCCTCGACCACCTCTGGCAGCTCTATGCGAAGGGGCACCCAGGCTACACTGGCAAGGTCACCGTGCCGGTGCTCTGGGACCGCGTCGAACAGCGCATCGTCAACAATGAGTCGTCAGAGATCATGCGCATCTTCAATCGCGCGTTCGATGGCCTGGGCGCTGCCTCGCTTGATCTCTGTCCGGGCGCGCTCGCCACGCAGATCGATCACGTCAACGACCAGGTCTATGAGGCGGTCAACAATGGTGTCTACCGCGCGGGCTTCGCGACCACGCAGCAGGCGTACGAGCAGGCCGTCATTCCGCTGTTCGAGCAGCTCGATGGGCTCGACAAGAGACTGGGCGCCTCGGACTGGCTCGTCGGCGATCGCATGACCGAAGCGGACATCCGCCTCTTCACCACCCTGATCCGCTTCGACGCTGTCTATCACACACACTTCAAGTGCAACGTCAGACGCATCGTCGACTATGATGGCCTGTCGCGTTTTCTCGAGCGCATGATGGCCATCCCCGAGATCGCCGATACCGTGCATTTCGACCAGATCAAGCAGCACTACTACACCAGCCACCTCGATCTGAACCCGTCAGCCATCATCTCCGCCGGTCCGATCCCGCACTGGGGCCGAACTTCACACCAGTAGGTCGCGAGCGAGAACAGGCCGGTCAGCCCGCCGTGCCGCAGAGCATCTCACAGGGTTCACCATCGCTGTTGCCGTCGAGAGACGAGACCCCGCACACCTGCAGATAATAGTGCGCCTCCTCGCATGAGCTCATCTGACGACAGTAGCGTTTGCCCGAGCATGTGAACGACCCGCCTGATGACGACAGCCCATCCGCAGGCTCGGCTCGGGGCGACAGCAGCGACTGCACCGGTTGCTCCGGTGCCCGGTCGCGAAGTTCCCCAGGCGTCGCCCCTTCATCCAACCGGGCCTGCCCAACCCGCACCCCCTGTCGCCAGTCCCAGGGCGGTACCGTCCGGGCATCGCTCATCGACCACAGACCCCTGCGCTCACTACGCGCACGCGCCTCGGTCGCGAGCAGCGTGTCATCGGTCAGGTACTGACGATACGCCCAGGCATGCCCGTCTTTGACCATCGCACGATTGACGTCCTGGCCATCGACAAACACGCGCGCCACGACACGACCATAGCGATCGGTATCGGTCTGCTGCACCGACACCCTCTGTCCGAACACCAGTGCAGACAGCGCCTGCCTGGAGCGATCCCCCCACGGCTGCCCGCGTTCCGGTGCGTCGATCTCGGCCAATCTGATCGTGTGCTGCTGGTCGGTCGCATCGAGCACGGTGAGGGTGTCACCATCGCTCACACCGACCACCGTGGCTCTGAACGAAACCGCGGTTTCCAACTGCGATGAAGAGACCTCCTGCCCCACCACCGTCGCCAGCTGATCGCACGCAGCGAGGCTCGCGAGACACAGCACGCTCCCCATCGCTGCGAGCGCGCGCGTCAATCGGGTCAGTGTGTTTGTCGTGATCTGCACCGGGACAAGTCTGACCGACAAAACCTACGAAGCGGTGACCCCTTTTGGCACCGGACCGAAGTCTGACCTCCGTCAAATATCGGACGAGGCCTAGCCGGGTGGCAGGCCTGGGGAGACGCGCATCGCGGAGGCGACGCGCCGATGTCTGTTTGACATGACACAATGTGAGCTACAGCTCGACCCGTGTGTCGGCGAGATCGCGCAGGAAAGGCCCGATACAGAGCGGATCAGTCCCGGGTCCATCCGGCTCATGATCGAGAACCGTATCGGGGTCAAAGGGCCGGTTCAGGAAACGAATGGAGCGTCTCGCCGAGGCCATGACGGTCCGCGCGGCCTCCAGATAGGGCTCCATGTCGACCAACAGGGCCGCGCGCGGCGCGGTTTCCACTCGCCAGCAGGTCACTCCAGCCTTCAGCATCTTATCCCCCGCCCTGCGCGTGTCGCTTCGCTCCTCTCAAGGCACGGCCAAGCTAACGCCAACGCTGACCATTGGCTGCGTCCGGTCTTGAGAGGTATGTGCCACGGGCGATCTGCGTCCAGTCGCCCGGACCGAAGCTGTTCTCTCGGGCCATCGCGATCTCATTCATAGGGACATGATCATGTCCGCCCTGGATGGGGGTGCGGCCACGCGTGCCATAGGGTCCATAGAGCGGACCCATAGTCGGCCCCGCACGCCCATCTTCATGCAGAAAGCGAACACCCTCCCTCATCACGACGAGACCAGTCGAGAGGCCGGAACCGACCTGCACCTGGAAAAATCCGTCACGCTGGCCGCGCTCTTCAACTCCATCGAGCAAATTGATCGGGCACATGAGCCGACCCACCCCGTTTCGATGGCCAGCGGATGAGGCTCCTGCGGGGATCATCGCTGACTAAAGTCTGAAGGCGTCGAAGGGCGTAGCAGGCGGGTCAGGCTAGACGATGTCGTGAAGGTGCCAGACGTCTTGGGCAGAGCGGGCGCGATGTTCTGTCGCTGATGAGGTCATACCCTTGACCCCGGACCATGGTCCGCGAGGCAGGTTAGGCATCATGACAAAAAGAGTTGCCTCTGAAATGGTCAATCCAAGCCGGAGGGTCCTGCTGCGCGGCTTTGCGGGTGGCACCGGGCTGCTCGCCGCCCAAGGGCTTCTGCCCGCATGGGCCCAGAGCGGGTCAGCGGGGCTGCGCTCCGATCTGCCTACCCTGGAGGGACCTAACGTTCGGCTGAGCGTCGGCCATTCGCCGTTCACGGTCGGCGGGCGGACCGGCCATGCCATCACCGTCAACGGCACCCTGCCCGCGCCGCTGATCCGCCTGCGCGAAGGCCAGACGGCGCGGTTGTCGGTGACCAATACCCTGGACGAGGACACCTCGATCCACTGGCATGGCGTGCTGTTGCCGTTCCACATGGACGGTGTGCCAGGCGTCAGCTTCCCCGGCATTCGGCCGGGCGAGACCTTCGACTACGAGTTCCCCGTCATCCAGTCGGGCACCTTCTGGTATCACAGCCACTCCAACCTTCAGGAAGCGATGGGCCATTACGGGCCGCTGATCATCGATCCGGCGGGAGCCGATCCGATGGCTTACGACCGCGAGCACGTGATCGTCCTGTCGGACTGGAGCTTCCTGCACCCGCACGAAATCCTTGACCGGCTCAAGAAGAGCCCCGGCTACTTCAACCAGTCGCGCACCACTTTGTCCGGTCTCATGTCCGGCGAGGACGGGATGTCGCTGGCCGACCGCCAGATGTGGGGCCAGATGCGGATGGACCCGCGGGACATCGCCGACGTCAACGGGACGACCTACAACTATCTGGTCAACGGCCATGGTCCTGCCGAGAACTGGACCGGCCTTTTCCGGCCGGGCGAGCGGGTCAGACTGCGCGTCATCAACGCCTCGGCGATGTCGATCTTCAACGTGCGCATTCCGGGCCTGCCGATGACGGTGGTCAATGCCGACGGCGAAAACGTGCGTCCGGTCGAGACCGACGAGTTCCAGATTTCAGTCGCCGAGACCTATGACGTGGTCGTCCGACCGACCGAGGACCGCGCCTACACCCTGGTCGCCGAGTCGGTGGATCGGTCCGGCATGGCGCGGGCGACCCTGGCGCCGCGCCTGGGCATGACGGCAGAGGTTCCGCCGCTGCGCGAGGTGCCGACCCTGACGATGCGCGACATGGGCATGGGCGGGATGGGCATGGGCGGCATGGCGGGCATGGACCACTCGGCCATGGGTCACGGAATGGATCATTCCGCCATGGGACACGGCGCGCCCGCCGCCGCGCCGATGGATCACGCCGCCATGGGTCACGGCAGCATGGATCACGACATGCGCAACCCGGACAACGCGCCCGCCGGCATGGCCGTCGGCGTCGGGGTCGACATGATCTCGTCAGACCCGGCCAACCGCCTGGGCGAGCGGCCCATGGGGCTGGAGGATGTCCCGCACCGGGTGCTGGTCTATACCGATCTGGTCTCTCTGGCCCCCAACAAGGACCAGAGGCCGCCGTCCCGCGCGCTGGAAATCCACCTGACCGGCAACATGGAACGCTTCATGTGGGGGTTCGACGGACGCAAATTCTCAGAGATCGTCGAGCCGATCCGCTTCGAGCGGGACGAGCGGGTGCGGGTGACCCTGGTCAACGACACCATGATGGCCCATCCCATTCACCTGCACGGCCACTTCTTCGAGCTGGTGACGGGCGGTCCGGCCGGACATCAGCCGCTGAAGCACACGGTCAATGTCGCACCCGGGTCCAAGGTGACGTTCGACCTGACGGCCGATGCGCCGGGTGACTGGGCCTTCCACTGCCACATGCTGATGCACATGCACGCGGGCATGTTCAACGTCGTCACCGTCCGCCCCCTGGATGGAGCGGCGGCATGATCCGGGTGATAACCGCGCTCGCCACTCTGTTGCTGGTCGCCAGCGCCGCGACCGCTCAGGATCACAGCCAGCATGCGACGCCCGTCAGCCCGCCGGCGCAGTCCCCGGCGGCCGATCCCCATGCCGGACACGTCATACTCGCGGCGCCCCAGGCCGCCGACCCGCATGCCGGGCACACCATGGGCCCGCCGTCGCAGGCCCCCGATCTCCACGCCGGTCATGCGATGCCAGCCCAGTCCGACCGCCATGCGGTCTACGACATGGGCGGCCAGTTTGTCGGAGGTCCGCCCGACGTGCCGGCCAGCGCGGATGACGAGGGCCAGCCGCGCCAGCCGCCCCTGCCGCCCGCCGCACTGTCAGGCCCGGCCCATGCCGCCGACGCCATCTGGGGCGCGGACCGGATGACCGGCGCCCGAGACATCCTGAGGCGCGAGAACGGCGACGTGCGGGCCACCGCCGTCATCGTCGACCGCCTGGAAGTCGGCTTCGGCGACGGCGAGGAGGGCTGGACCTGGGACGTCGCGGGCTGGACCGGCGGCGACATCAACCGCTTCTGGTGGAGGTCCGAGGGCGAAGGCGACTTCGACGGCGAGGCCGAGGGCGAGGTCCAGGCCCTTTACAGCCGCGCGATCTCCCCCTTCTGGGACGTGCAGGTCGGCGTGCGCCAGGATTTCCGCGACGACGGCGAAGACCCCACCCACCTGGTGCTCGGGCTTCAGGGTCTGGCCCCCTACTGGTGGGAGGTCGACACCGCAGCCTTTGTGTCCACCGAAGGCGACCTGACGGCGCGGGTAGAGGCCGAATACGATCAGCGGATCACCCAGAAGCTGATCCTTCAACCGCGCGTCGAGGTCGAGGCTTCAGCCGCAGACATTCCGGAGCTTGGATTGGGGTCGGGTCTGACCCACGTGGAGGCGGGCCTGCGGCTGCGCTATGAAATCGTCAAAGAGTTCGCGCCTTACGTCGGCGTGGAATGGAGCCGTGAACTCGGCGGCACCGCCGACTTCACGCGCGCGGCGGGCAACGAGCCCGAACACACCCGTTTCGTCATCGGCCTGAAGGCCTGGTTCTAGGAGAGTTGTCCATGCGCAAGATCATCTCCGCCGCCGCCATGACCCTGGCCCTAGTAGTCCCCACCCTGACCCAGGCCGCATCCGCCTGTTGCTGCTGCGGAAATGAGGGCCAAGACGCGCACGCCGGTCATAGCCAGACGGCGTCCGCCGACCATGCCGCGCACGGCGTCGTAACCAGCCCGGCGGATGGCGTGATGACCAACGGCTCTCCCGACTGGTTCACCGCGACCTTCCCACACGCAATGACGCTCAAGGCCGTCACTGTGACCGCCGAGGGTCTGGCCGCCGTTGAAGTCCCCGTCGCGGCCGCCGCTGCGACAACGCGCGTCTCCGCCGATCTGCCGACCCTTGCACCCGGCAACTACGTCCTGGACTGGACCGCTGAAGGGGCAGACGGCCATGAGATGACGGGCACCGTTCGTTTCATGGTTCACTGATGACAGCCCGATTGACCCGTCGTCTTTTGCTGGGCGGTACCGTTGCGCTTGTCTCGACAGGCACGGCGGTCGCGCAGGAACGCCGCATGACGGCCTACAAGACCCCGTGGTGTGGATGCTGCGACAGCTGGGTGACCCATATGCGCGGTGCCGGCTGGACCGTCGAGGTCATCGAGCGCGAAGACTTAGGCCCGATCCGCGCCCGTCATGGGGTGCCGGACCGCTATGCCGGATGCCACACCGCCGTGGTCGGCGCTTACGCCATCGAGGGCCATGTGCCGGCCGCCGATGTCGCGCGCCTGCTGCGTGAACGACCCCAGGCCGTGGCGCTCGCGGCACCCGGCATGCCTGCCGGATCGCCGGGCATGGAGGCAGCGGGACGCGAGCCCTACGTCACTCTCCTGATCGACCGCAGGGGCCAGGCCACCGTTTTTGGCCGTCATAACGGCGTGTGAGCCTCAGGCCGCCTCCCCCTGGAAGGCGGCGATGATCGGACATGGCCCGCTATCCTTCGCGGCGCAGGCGCTCGCCAGCCTGCGAAGGCCTGTCCTCGCAGCCTCCAGATCGGCGATGGTCTGGTCCAGGGCGGCCAGTCGCTCGGCGGCGAGAGCGCGGGCCCGCGCCCTGTCTTGGCCAGCATCCAGCGAGAGCAGTTCCTTGATTTGCTCCAGGGTGAACCCGGCCGTCTGGGCCGAGCGGATGAACTTCAGGCGGCGCACGTCCTCCTCCCCATAGCGTCGGATTCCAGCGCCCATGCCGTCGCGTGACCATCGCTCCGGCGTCGGCATGAGGCCACGCCGCTGATAAAAGCGGATCGTCTCCACACCCACGCCACCCTCTCGGGCCAGGCCTGCGATGGTTCTCACACTCATGGTTGACTCCGTATCGTGCTACGGAAGTTAGGGTGTTTGTCTCGGATTTGAAGACCTCGGAGGTCGCAATGACCAAGACCGCCATCATCCACCGCATGGCGATGCCCGACCACACCTGTCCCTGGGGGCTCAAGGCGCGTCACTTGCTGAAGAGCCGGGGCTACCAGGTCGAGGATCACTGGCTGACGACCCGCGAGCAGACCGACGCCTTCAAGGCCGAACACGGGGTGAAGACCACGCCGCAAGTCTTCATCGACGGACAGCGGATCGGCGGCCACGACGATCTGCGTCGCTACCTGGGCCTCAAGGTCCGCGACCCCAAGGCGACCACCTACACGCCCGTGCTGGTCGTGTTCCTCACCACGGCCGTCATGGCGGCGATGCTGAGCCTGACCGTTTACGGCACGCCGCTGACCGTCCGCGCCGGCGAGTGGTTCATTGCCCTGTCGATGATGGTGCTGGGGATGCTGAAACTCCAGAACATCGAGGGTTTCTCGTCAATGTTCCTGAACTACGACCTTTTGGCCAAACGCTGGGTCCCATACGGCAAGGTCTACCCCTTCGCGGAGTTCGGGGCGGGCGCTCTGATGGTTGCGGGCGTCCTGACCTGGCTGTCGGCACCTGTCGCCCTAGTTATCGGAGGCATCGGAGCGATCTCTGTGTTCAAGGCGGTCTATATCGACAAGCGCGAACTGAAATGCGCCTGCGTCGGCGGCGACAGCAATGTGCCGCTTGGCTTCCTGTCTCTGACCGAGAACCTGATGATGATCGCCATGGCGATATGGATGCTGGCGATGGAAGTATCCTGACGACGGGGTGGCGTGTTGCAGAAGCCGTGGGAGTGGCGGGCAGCTGGGCGCCGCTCTTGCGGCCTTTCTGATCGCGCGCCGACGTCATCCTTGAAACGCGGCCGTTCGATCCCGGTTTGAGCCAGGACAATGCCCGACGGATGCCGCCTCTCTTTGTGAACGGAACAGAAGCCGTCTCACGAACACTCTGGCCGCCCCAAGCCTCGCCTGCACTCAAACAGAGAGGGCTGCCCGTAACGGTGCCCCTGGACGCCAGTGCCGTGACCCGAAAAATCTCCATCCCGATCAAAAACGGCTGAAGGCGGAACGAGCGGACAGGATGAGCTGACCGGGCCGGCGCGCCTGGTACGACTTTTGTCGCCTTAGCGCATGCCTGGTGTCCCTCGACGCCATCCCAGCCGCAAATGCCCCGCCCTCTTGCCGCATCATCGTCTCAGGTCGGGCCCTAATCGTCATTTCAGATTTCCCGATGGAAGGCGACACCCGGTCGGATCGATCGGCGAGTTCGTCATTCCTGAAGAGAGCGAAGGCATAACCGATGTCGGCCAAATCCAGATCCACCAGCCATAAACGCGTCCCGCTCCTTGCCGTAGCGATCACGACCATGCTGGCTGCGGCCAGTTCGGCCGAGGCAGACCCCTGCGACGTGCGGCTGACGCGCGATCCGGTTCCGGTACGGATCGACTACGACCCGTTCGCCTTCAGCCGTCCCCCGGGCGTCTGGATCTGGACCTGGTCAACGATGGCGATGGGCGGTGCGATCTGGAGCTGCGGCTTCTAGATCTGGACGGTCAGCCCCTGCACTCTCTCAGCCTGGACTTGGTGGCGCTTGAGGTACGCCTCCGCGAAGGCGGGGTCGCAGGCGCGACCCGCCTCGATCCCAACCGTTTTAGCCTCTCTGTGCCGGCTGGTGCCCCGGCAACCGTGGCGTTCGACCTGATGGTGCTATCAGACGCGGTGGCCAAAGCCAGTGAAAACCACACTGCCTTCCGGGTCAAGATCGGTCCAGCCGGTGGCGCACCCGTGGTTCTCGGCCTATCGATGTCGTACTGGCCTCTCCGCCTCGCGCCCAGCTCAATATCGCCGGTGCCGCAGGAGCCTTTGGCTCTACCTCAAGTGTCGAGGTCATCGATTTCGGCGAAGCCCGGCCCGGAGCGGTCAAGCGAGCCTTTCTGCAGATCCGCGCCAACACCCCGTCCCTCCTGACCTTCCGTTCGGAGCATGGCGGCAGCCTGCGTCGACTGGGGGCGGCCGAGGACGAAGCGGGGATCGACTATCGCGTCACGCTGGACGGCGAACCTCTCGATCTCCGGCAGCAGGCCGTACGCAGGGTGGACCCGCCCCGAACTGTTCAGGGCCAGTCACTGACCCTGGACTTCGAGCTCGGAGCCACCTCGTCCAGACGGTCAGGACATTACGAAGACCTGCTGATGGTGGATATTCACCCCAACTAGACTATCCTTCGGCAACCACTGGTATATAAGTTGATCCAGATCAAGAGAGGTTCACTCCACCCCGTCTAGACCAGCGACCGGTCCTCTTCGGCCAAGCGGTCTTTGGTTCGATTGACCCCAAGGGCCGTCTTATTGAATGCCTGAATCTCATCAACGGGCCGCATCGCTGTTCCCCAGGATGTTCCCCTCAAAGAACGAGATGTCCATGCAGTTGATCCGATCATCCGACGCAGAGACCACCCTGGCCTATCAGCATGCCCCGTTCGATGGACACGAACCGACCACGCAATCAGAACTCCCGCTCCATTCGCTCGGCTCTCCGGCCGCACGGACCGCAGAATGGTTCGAAGTCAGCCCCCGCGCCTGCTTTCTGGTCGATGCCCTCGCTCGGGTTCACGCGGCCAATTGGGAAGCCCGAAGGACCCTGGCCGTCGGTACCTACCTGTCAGAAGCAGGAGGGCGTCTCCGGTTCCATTGTGAGGCGAGCCAGCGGATCCTTTGCACCGCGCTATCGGCGGTCTGCAAGGGCGGCAAGGACAGGGTTCAACGCCTGCTCCGCGCCGACGATGCCGAATGGCGGATGATCTGCATTGTTCCCACCGCCGACCACACCATGGCTTTCGTCGCCCTCGCCCAGAGCGACGGCGCGACCAAGGTCATAGACCAGCTCAGCGACGCGTTTGGCTTTACGCTCGCGGAAGCCAATGTGCTCAAACTCATCCTGGAAGATGAGGCTCCGAAACAGGCAGCGGCCAGCCTTTCAATCTCCACCAACACGGTCCGCACCCATCTGCGTTCCATCTACAGCAAGATGAACGTCAGGGGATTGGCGCAAGCCATCCGGTTGGCGTCCCGGCTGACAACGTCTTGAGAGCGATGGATTACAGCCCAGCGGCTGGGTCCGCGTTCGATCCAGAGTGGACCTTGAAATCTTGCCGGCCGCTGGGGCGAAGGTTTTAGACGATGTCCGTGCACGTCAAACTCGAAGAGGGATTGAAGCGGGCCTGGCTCACCGTTCTCTCAGAGCCTCAAACCACGACCGTCGCGGCCACCATTCTGCAACTGACAAAGCAGCGACCGACCCTGGGTAGTTGGGATTGGATTATCGATCTCCGCAAACCGCACACTCAGGCCACCTCCGAAGAGCTGGATAATATTGCGGCCGCATTTAACGCCGTGACGAGTAAGCAGAGCTACACGATCTTTGTGAGCAACGATCCGTCATCTCACGACGGTTGTGCACGTCTCGCCCAAAGGTTTTTGCACCGACGCCACCTCGTTGCGAAGAGCCTTGCCGAGGCCAAGGCCCTCCTTCCTAAGACCATGCACAGCATTTGATGGGCCATCTGTGCCTGCTCATAGCGCACGTTCGGCCAAGAAGCTCACGAGAGGCTGTTTACACGTCGCGTGGCCGCCCAAGGCCTTGCCCGTGACTCTGGCTACGGCTTAGGGAGGCATGGCTTGGATGCGCGCGCCCTAGAGCGAGGCGAAGGCGTAGCAGCCCGCACCGCCGGACGGCCCGCTAGTCGTGAGATAGAACCCCGAGCGGGGACGCTTTAGGTTCGCAGTGTCGCAGTAGATCGAAAGCCGAAACGTAACCACCGCCACCCTGTCGCTCGGACAGGAGATCGAAATGACTTTCGAACGGATGAAGGGCGTAATGCCAGAGGCAGGTCTAGGTGAGGCCACGCATATGTAGGCGCTGTCCACGTCTGCGATCGTCGGCAATGGGTGGACCCGGACGTTGCCAGTCCTGATCTGACTGGGTAACAGCGATGAAGTCACAAAGGTTCAGAGGGGCGTTACCGGTGCAGGGCAAGAAAAAGTTCACTATCGGCATGGCGATCGGTGTAGCCGCGGGTATGATCCTGTATCGTATTCTATTTGGCTAGAACCTTGCCAAGACTTCGCGGTGGGTAGCGCGGCCTGACCCCTCCAGAAAACCCAGGCTCGATAGGTTGGCCGCGTATCAACGCCAATATCCATGCCCTGTCGCGAAACCACTGCCCTATCCGCCGATGAACATTCGGACGACGAAAAGAACCTGCACGAGCAGCAGCACCACCAAGGCGGCGATCATGACCCTCTCCTTACCATCCCGTCCGCCCAAGCCTGTCCCCCGCCCCTAGTCCAGGATCACCGACGGTCGAGCGTGACGATGATGGCGCAGTGATCGCTGAGGGCCTCCCCCCCATACGTCCGCTCCTCGAACCCAAGCTGGTCCGCGGCCGCACGGCGATCCAGAACGATATGATCGATGAAGTCCGGATAGCGCGGATTGCAGCGGGCTCCCGTCGTGCCGGCCGCCAGGCTCAGATCCGCATCAGCGGGCTGGGCGTCGTCCCAGTCGGCCCAGACGGTGTCGCCCGCCTGCGCCAGACGGCGGTTGAAGTCCCCGAGCACCGCAAAGCGCACGGCCTCGCCCGCCCGGCGGTCGATCCAGTCCTCCATGACCGGCACCTGCTGCATGAGAACGGGACATGCTGCGTTGCGGTCGCCCGAGCTGCAGCCGGACTTCAGATGGACGGAAAGCAGGCGCACCGGCTCGCCGCCCTGCGGTCGCACCACAATATCGACGCCCGAGCGCAGATCGGCATTGCCGAGTTGAAGGGCCACAAGGTCCGCCTGCCGGTCAAACGACAGCCCCCTGCGGATCGCAAAGCCCGTACGCTGGTCCCGGATGGTCAGGCCGTCCTCCCCCCGGCAGGCCCCGCCGCGTCCGGAGCCCACACGCTCCTCGACCACCACCACATGGCGCGACGGATCGAAGACCCGCTCCACGGCCGCCCTGGACTCCACTTCCTGCACGGCGATCACATCGGCATTCAAAGCCTCGGCATAGGTGCGCAGCGCCGCATAGTCCGCGTCGGTGCGCGGGCGACACCCCGTGCCATTGGCCTCGGCCAGATGTTCCATGTTCCAGACCGCCAGCCTGAGGGATCCCTGCTCCATAGACGGCACCGACACCGCCCCCAGACAGCCCGACAGGGCGAGCGACAGTCCAACGGCCAGGGCGGAGCGCGACAAGGTATTCATTTCCATTTTAAAGCATGCAGGGACGGCCGCCGACCAGAGGTTTCAAACCTCATGTTCGGAGTGCCTGTCGGGCTCAAGCTTCCCGTCGTGCCGCCCTGAGATCCGCCACGATCGCCTTGCGCTGTGTCTCGTACGAAGCCCCGGCCTTGGCCCGATCCGCCTCGATCTTCGCCATGGCCGCCTCCAGCCCGGACACCGTCTCGGCATGGGTGGTGTCGAGTGAAGCCAGCTTCGCCTCGAGCGCCTCCAGCCTGGCCCGGGCCTTCGCCCGGGTCCTGGTCTTCTTGGCGTCATCGGCGGACTTGGGCGATCGCCCGGCCCGGGAGACCTTGCCGATGTCCACCGTCAGACCGCGCTCGATCACCTGCCCGGGAGACGCCAGGGCGGCCTCGTAGTCCGGCCCTTCGGTCAGCGGGCTGGCCAGTCCCGAGGCAAACAGGTCCTGTCGCGAGCCCCAGGCCTCGAGCGCCCTGGGCCGCGACGTCGTCGCCACCGTGAAGGCGTGAAAGCCGTCCGACCAGGTGAAGACCTTCAGTTTCGCCGCCATGCTGGGCTTCCTCGTCCGTCCGCCGTTCTACAGGGCGACACGGTTGGCTAAACCCTTTTCCCGCATGAAGGTTGACGGTACCTTCAGGCACACCCCTGCCGGATCTCTCTGCTCATGACTGACGCCGACCGAATGGAGGCCCTTCTGGACCTCGTCGACAAGACCCGTGAGGCCCAGCCGGCGCGCAGCGAGCAGTTGGTGGTCCAGGGCTATGCGGAACGTCAGGGGAAGGGCCGCTACTGGCCGACGCGGGCCGGATGGAATTTTCTGGGCGACCTCGGCCGTCCGTTCGACACCCGCTGAGGCAAACCACAGCGCTCGCATCGCGCCCCGCGCCCGACGTCGCGCCTCCTCCATCCTGCTTCTTGCAACAACCTTCGCCTCTATTCCGCCGGGGATAAGGACGGTTCCGCATTGACTCCAGACCGAAATGAGAACCAGAACATATCAGGAACATTGAAGCCTCGGAAAGGAGGTCCCCATGAACAATCGACCTGCTCCCGAGCTTGCCGATCTCCGCACCCGTATCGAACGGCTGGAACAGACCGGTCGTCCTGACTGCGGCGTCCTGCCGTTCGGCGTCGGCCCGCTGGATGCGGCGCTGCCCCAGGGGGGACTGGCCCGGGGAGCCCTGCATGAGGTGGCCGGAGGGGGTGACGGGGCCGTGGACGGGGCGGTGGCGGCCCTGTTCGTGGCCGGCATCGCCGCGCGTCTGCCCGGTCAGATCCTGTGGTGTGTCACCCGCCCGGACCTCTTCGCCCCGGCCCTGCAGCAGGCCGGGCTGGATCCCGGGCGCGTCCTCTATGTGGAGGCCGGAGACGAGAAGAGTCTCCTGGCCTGTTTCGAGGAGGGTCTGCGACACGGCGGCATCGGAGCCGTGGTCGGCGAGGTCGCCCGGCTGTCGATGACGGCCTCCCGGCGACTCCAGCTCGCGGCCGAGACCTCCGGCGTCATGGGCCTGGCGGTGAGGCGATGGCGGCGGGCCACGGATGCCGCGGATTTCGGCCAGCCCACGGCCGCCACCACCCGCTGGCGGGTCAGCCCCCAGCCCTCCTCCCCCCTGCCCGCGCCCGGCGTCGGACGCCCACGATGGTTCGTCGAACTGATCCGCTGCCGCGCAGGCGACTGTGCCGATTTCACCCTGGAAGCCTGTGATGAGAAGGGCCGTCTCGCTCTACCTGCCCAACTGGCCGATCGACCGGCTGTATCGGCACCTCGACGCCGCCGCGCCGCCGCCTGACACCCCGGTCGTCCTGGTCGGCCGGGATCGGGGACGCCGCATCCTCACCGCCTGCAGTCCGGTCGCCCGGACCCAGGGCCTACGCCCCGGCATGGCCGCCAGCCAGGCCCAGGCCCTCGTGCCCGGCCTGCAGGTCCATGACGCCGATGCGGCGGGCGACGCGGCTGCGCTCGACCGCCTCGCCCACTGGGCACAGCGCCACTATGCGCCGGTCTGCGCCGCCGACGGACCCGACGGCCTGGCGATCGAGGCCACCGGTGCGGCCCACCTCAAGGGTGGTGAGGCCGGTTTCCTCGCGGACCTCGAGGCCCGGCTGGCCGCGGCCGGCATCCGTGCCCGCGCGGTCATGGCCCCGACCTATGGCACCGCCCATGCCGTCGCCCGGTTTGCACCGGACCTCTCCATCGTCGCCGAAGGCGGGATCGGACGGACGATCGGCGACCTTCCCCTGGCGGCCCTGCGCCTGCCGGACGCCCTCCTGCCGGCGCTGTCGCGGCTCGGGTTCCAGACCATCCTCGATCTCGAACGCCAGCCCCGCGGCCCCCTCACCCTGAGGTTCGGGCCCGACCTCGGCCGGCGTCTCGACCAGGCCTATGGGCGCAGCTTCGAGCCCATCACCCCGGTGATCGACCAGACCCTCCCCCGGGCCGAGCGGCTGTTCGCCGACCCCATAGGCGCGCCCGAGACCCTGGCCCGCTATGTCGCCGAGCTCGTGACCGACCTGTGCCTGGCCCTTGAGCGCGACGGCCTGGGAGCCCGCCGGCTGGACCTGCACTGCCAGCGCGTCGACCACCGGCTGGAGACCGTCCGGGTCGCCACGGCGCGGCCCCTTCGGGATCGTCGTCGGCTGACCCGTCTCCTCTGCGACCGGATCGAGACCATCGCGCCGGGCTTCGGGATCGAACGGATGACACTGGTTGCCTCCATCGTGGACCCGCTGGACTGGCGGGCCGCCCCATCCGGGCTCGGGGAGGCGGAAGCGCCGGACGTCTCCGGCCTGATCGATGTCCTGGCCAACCGCATCGGCAGGGATCGTCTCTATCGGTTGACCGCCGTCGAGAGCGATGTCCCCGAACGCTCGGTCCGCAGGACTGCGCCACTGGCCCCCGATAGCGCGACCGCCCCGGGCTCCACGGCGACCTGGGCCTCGGACTGGCCCCGACCCGCCCGCCTGTTCCGGCCGCCCGAGCCGGTCCAGACCCTGGCGTTGCTGCCCGACAATCCGCCCACCCACTTTACCTGGCGCGGTGTGCGGCGGCGCATCCGCCGGGCGGACGGACCCGAACGGATCCACGGCGAATGGGCACGCAGCGATGCCGAGCTCTGGGCCGTGCGCGACTATTTCCAGGTCGAGGACGAGGCGGGAGAGCGGTTCTGGCTCTTCCGGGCCGGAGACGGCGAGGATGCCCGCACCGGCCCCCAGACCTGGTTCATCCATGGCAAGTTCGGATGAGATATGCCGAGCTCCAGTGCGCCTCCCACTTCTCCTTCCTGCGCGGGGCCAGCAGCTGCGAGGAGCTGTTCGGCCAGGCGGCCGCCTGCGGGATCGAGGCCCTGGCCATCACCGACCGCAACAGCCTGGCCGGGATCGTGCGGGCCCATGAGGCGGCCCGTGCCAACGGGGTGCGCCTGGTCGTCGGCTGCCATCTGCAGCTGACGGACGACACGAACCTGCTCGTCTATCCCACGGATCGCGCGGCCTATTCCCGCCTCTGCCGTCTGCTCTCGATCGGCAAGCGCCGCGGCGGCAAGGGCCGCTGCCGGCTCGACTGGGACGATGTGGCCGGCCATGCCGAGGGCCAGATGGCCATACTGGTTCCGGACAGGGCCGACGGCGCCACCCGCCGGGCGCTGGAGCGGACGGCGGAGATCTTCGGGCCACGCGCCCATCTCGGCCTCACCCTGCGCCGGCGCCCGCGCGACCAGATGCGGCTCCATGACCTCAGCCGCCTGGCCGAGGAGACCGGCGTCTGCACCGTGATCACCAATGACGTCCTCTACCACCACCCCGACCGGCGGATCCTGCAGGACGTCGTCACCTGCATCCGCGAGGGCTGCACCCTCGACACCCTGGGCTTCAGGCGGGAACGCTCGGCGGACCGGCACCTGAAACGCGCCGCCGAAATGCACCGGCTGTTCGCAGCCTATCCGGACGCCCTGGCCCGCACGCTCGAGATCGCAGACCGCTGCCGCTTCTCCCTGGACGAACTGTCCTACCAGTATCCCGACGAAGTCAGCGTTCCAGGCCAATCGCCCCAGGACACCCTGGCGCAGCTGACCTGGGAGGGGGCGGCCACACGCTATCCCGACGGTCTGCCGGACAAGGTGCGCAGGAGCCTGGAGCATGAGCTGCGCCTGATCGGGGAGCTCGGCTATGCCCCCTATTTCCTGACCGTGCATTCCATCGTGCGCTTCGCCCGCAGCCAGGACATCCTCTGCCAGGGCCGGGGGTCGGCGGCCAACTCCGCCGTCTGCTATGTGCTGGGCATCACTGCCATCGATCCGGAGCGCAACGACCTGCTGTTCGAACGCTTCGTCAGCCAGGAGCGCAGGGAGCCGCCGGACATCGACGTCGACTTCGAACACGACCGGCGCGAGGTGGTCATCCAGTGGATCTTCGAGACCTATGGCCGCAACCACGCCGCCCTGTGCGCCACCGTCATCCGCTATCGGTCCCGGGGTGCCCTGCGCGATGTCGGCAAGGCCCTCGGCCTGTCCGAAGACCTGATCAAGACCCTCTCGTCCCAGGTCTGGAGCTATTCCAGCGAGGGCGTACAGGACACTCATGTCGAAGAGCTAAACCTCAACCTCGAGGACAGACGCCTGCGCCTGGCGCTTGATCTTTCAAGACAATTGATCGGCTTTCCCCGCCACCTCAGCCAGCATCCGGGCGGCTTCGTCCTGACCCGTGACCGGCTGGACGACCTTGTTCCCATAGAGCCGGCGGCCATGAAGGATCGCCAGGTCATCGAATGGGACAAGGACGATATCGACGCCCTGAAATTCATGAAGGTCGATGTCCTGGCCCTGGGCATGCTCAGCTGCATGAAGCGGGGCCTGGACCTGCTGGCCGAGCACAAGGACATCACCCTCGACCTGGCCACCATCCCGGCCGAGGACCCGAAGACCTATGCCATGATCCGCAGGGCCGACACCCTGGGCACCTTCCAGATCGAGAGCCGGGCCCAGATGGCCATGCTGCCGCGCATCAGGCCCCGGACCTTCTATGACCTGGTGATCGAGGTCGCCATCGTCCGCCCCGGACCCATCCAGGGGGACATGGTCCATCCCTATCTGCGCCGCCGCGAGGGCCGCGAGCCGGTCGTCTATCCCACACCCGAGCTGGAGAAGGTGCTGGGCAAGACCCTGGGGGTGCCGCTGTTCCAGGAACAGGCCATGCGGGTGGCCATCGAATGTGCCGGCTTCACAGCCTCGGAAGCCGACCAGCTGCGGCGCGCCATTGCGACCTTCAAGGTCACGGGCGGCGTCAGCCATTTCAGGGACAAGCTGATCGGCGGCATGGTCGCGCGGGGCTATGCGGCCGACTTCGCCGAGAAAACCTTCAGCCAGCTGGAGGGCTTCGGCTCCTATGGGTTCCCCGAGAGCCATGCGGCCTCCTTCGCCCTGATCGCCTATGCCTCCTCCTGGCTCAAATGCCACCACCCGGACGTCTTCTGCGCCGCCCTGCTCAATGCCCAGCCCATGGGCTTCTATGCCCCGGCACAGATCGTACGCGATGCACAGGACCATGGGGTCGAGGTCCGGCCGGTCTGCATCAATGCCAGCCGCTGGGACTGCACCCTGGAGGCCGACACCCAGGGCGACCGCCTCGCCGTCCGTCTCGGCTTTCGCATGGTCAGGGGACTGGCCAATGCCGCCGCCGCCCGTCTGGTCGCGGCCCGCTCGGACCGTCCCTTCGCCTCCGTCGACGAGGCCTGGCGCAGGGCCAGGGTGCCGGTGCAGGACCTGGTGCGTCTGGCCGAGGCCGACGCTTTCCGGCCCGCCCTTGCACTGGAACGGAGAGAGGCGCTCTGGGCGATCAAGGCCCTGCGGGATGAGCCCCTGCCCCTGTTCGCCGCCGCGGCCACCGAGAACGGCGAGCCTGTGTCCGAGGTCTCCGAACCGGCCCCGAGCCTGAGGGCCATGACTCCGGGTCGTCAGGTCGTGGAGGACTATACCCATACGGGACTGACCCTCCGCGACCATCCCCTGACCTTCCTGCGCGATGAGCTGCAGAACCGGCACGTGATGACCTGCGCCGAGGCCACCGGCATGCGGGACCGCCGGCTGACCCGCGTCGCGGGCCTGGTGCTGGTGCGCCAGAAGCCCGGCAGCGCCAAGGGCGTGATGTTCATCACCATCGAGGATGAGACGGGCGTCGCCAATCTGGTCATCTGGCCCAGTCTCTATGAGGAGCAGAGGCGGGTCGTCCTGGCGGCCAGCATGCTCATCGTCGATGGCCGGATCCAGCGCGAGGGGGAGGTCATCCACATCGTGGCGAACCGATTGCATGACGGGTCGGACCTCCTGGCGACCGTGGGCGAAGGGGGCGAAGCCTTCCCCCTGCCTCACGGGCGCGGCGACGAGGTCCACCATGGCAGCCTGCCCGATCCCCGGGGCGGACCGCCCCGCAATCCGCGCGCGCGGGACATCTTCATTCCTGATCTGAAGACCACTGTCATCCAGCCCAGGACCCGGGACTTTCGCTAGCCGGAAAGACGGGGCAGACGTCCGGGCGCTCCATGAACAACGTGCCCGCGTTGCAGTGGCCAGAATCAGTGTGAAGACCCGCCACACAGGGCGGATTTCCGGGGAAGACCCGGTCGGCAGAGGCATCGACGGTCGCCTGACGACGAGAGGGTCTCCCGCCCTGACCCTGTTCGGACCACGTGCAAGTCTCCACCCGCCCCGGCCTCATCGCCAGACAGCCATACCGGCTCCACTCTATTGGAGGCAGCCCCGGGTGGGTCTAGTTGAACGGATGCTCACGCGCCTTCATGGCCGCATCGATCATCAGCAATCCGGACTGTTCTGCCGCGTCGGCCGTCATGCAGACCCCCTTGCCCCCGACAGAAGACACCACCACCGAGCCGTGGTGACCGACTGCGGTCATGGGCCGGGTCTCGATATCCGGGTCCGGAAGGGGGTCAAGCGGAAACTCTGGCATGCGGACCAAACCCCCGAGGCCGAAAGCCGTTCAAGCGCTGCAACAAAGATAGTTTGGCCCGCACGGCTGCCCTGTCGACGATCAGCCTCAACCCGTCTGCCATATGTGTCGCCAGCACGCATTGGCAATATCACATCCTGTCCAAGCCGACGGAACGCACGAGTCTTCTCCGGGTTGGGATTGCAGGCGGGAGTTTCAGAGGAAGCAAAACATGGCTGGAGGCTGGACGCGAGATGGCGCGGTGCTCGACCAGATCGAGGACACGGTCGTCGATGGCGTGCTGTCGGCACGATCCCGGCTTCCGACCGGTCCCGGACGCCCCGACTGTGTCGAGTGCGGCGACGACATCCCCCTGGCGCGCCGACGCGCCCTGCCCGGGGCCACAACCTGTGTCCATTGCCAGGCCGGACGCGACACGCGCGTCAGCCACTCCGCCATCAATCGCCGCGGCAGCAAGGACAGCCAGTTGCGGTGATGCGTCGCGCCCCTGCGGGCCGCCGGAACGGAACGGCAGCCACCCGGTTCACCCTCCAAGGAGAACGACATGAGCCAGAAGACCTACGAAGTCACTCTACAGACCGACGCCGGCGACACCCGCACGGTCGCCGTCCCCTCGCCGACCGGCGTGCAGGCCGGCGACGCCGCGCGCCCCCTGATGGCCGAGGGAGAAGCCATTCTCGCAATCACCGAACTGCCCGAGGGCGATACCCGTGATCTGGACGGCGGCTCGCCGAAGACCCAGGCCGAAGAGCTCGCGCCCGTCACCCCGGGCGCGGCAGCGGTAGACACCGATCCTGCGGTCAGGGGCGAAACCCATGGATGATGCCCGCCTCTGGGGTTCGGAAACCGGATTGTGGACCGCCGACCCCGAACATTACCGCGAGATCATCGCCGATGACGCCCTGATGATCCTGCCTGGCCATGCCAGTGTGCTGGTAGGGGCCGACGCCATCCATGCCGTCAGTGCGACGCCGCGGTGGTCCACGGTCACGTTCAGCGATCAGCAGGTCAGCCGCCCGCACGATGGGCTGATCGTGATCGCCTATGCCGTCGAGGCTCGTCTGGATCACGAAGTCTATCGGGCCCGGTGCTCGACCACCTATCTGCGGCATGCCCATGACGACTGGCATGTGATCCAGCACCAGCAGTCTGCCGAAACACCGGCGTCCTGATCCAGGGGTAGACACACCAACGGCACGCAGCCGTACAGGGTGAGCTGATGCCACGTCGGTTCGCACCCACAATTGTCGTTGCATGCCGGGACCGTCGCTGAGCTACCTCCGGCGTGTGGCCCAGATCACAACGCCGAGCGCGCTACAGACGACCAGCAGGTCCTCGGCCACGCCGCTCCGCGTCTGACCGCTAAGTCGCATGGCCCGCTTGCGGGCCGCGAGGGTCAGGTAGGCCAGGGGCACGGCGGTCGCCACGGCGACCGCTCCGCCCATTCGCTCGCGTCCCCGGGGAGCTAGGGCGGCACCTGCGATGCCTGCACTCATGATCCTCGCGATCAGTCCCAGGGGCACGGTGCGGTCCGGTGCGGTCTTCATCTTGTCGCCGAACAGCTCGCCGACGCCCATCATCAAGGCCCCCGCCGTGAAGAGGGGCTGCTTAAGAAGCATCAGCCGTCCGGGCGTTGTGCGCCCGGCCAGATGCGCCCCGGCCAGGGCGGCCATCGGTGACATCGAGCGCGCACTGGCCGCAGCACCGATCAGCAGGGAGGGAAGCAGGTCTGGATATCTCATGCCTTTCAAATACGCAGCCGGGCATCCGGTTCACCCTGCCGACTGCTCCCCTGCCGTCCCGCTGCCCGGAAACCAATGTCACGCTTGAGTGTTCGAAGTCCGGTCAGGGGTGCGGTTGCGGGACACCCGGCCGCAGGCACAGGAGATACCGATGACGGCTTATGCCTTGCATGCATGGTCAGGGCTCCGTCCGGTACGTGCCAGCCTCTCAAGCTCTCCGACGGCCCCGATCTGCACCCGTCCTGCCGGTGATACCGATGTCCTGCATACCCGAGACGTCCCGGGGTATAACTCTGGCGGGCGGGAACTGACGGCCGTCCCGGGCCGGGTTCAACCCGGCCCTGCCGGCGCAGCCCGTCTGGGTTGCACGCGATGATCTGGCAGCCCTACTGCGGTCGGGGTGCTCTCCCGTCCGATCTGTGGACGCGGTGGAACTTCGACCCTGCCCTCTTGATCGCCCTTGGCGTCATCGCGGCCGGTCTGGTCTGGGCGACACGTCAGGATCCGCGCGGCCGTGGCCTTGCACTCGCGGCTGTGGCTACTCTCATTGTGGGTTTTGTCTCGCCCCTCTGCGCCCTCAGCTCGGCCCTGTTCACGGCCCGTACGCTCCACCACGTCCTGCTGGTCGCCATTGCCGCCCCCCTCCTGGCCTGTGCCCTTCCGCACCTGCGCCGCTGGCAGGGTGCCGCGCGGCTGATCGGGGTGTTCGGCTTCGCCATCCTGTTCTGGGCCTGGCACACCCCTGCCGCCTATGCCCTCGCCCTGTCGAACGACACCGCCTACTGGGCCATGCAGCTGGGCCTGCTGGGCACGGCTACGGTGTTCTGGATGTCGGTCCGGGTGTCTTCCGGGCCGGCGGCGGTGATCGGCCTGCTCATCACCATGGTCCAGACGGGCTTGCTGGGGGCCCTGCTGGTCTTCATGCCTCAAGCCATCTATTCGCCCCACCTCCTGACCACCACGGCGTGGGGTCTCAGCCCACTGGAGGACCAGCAGCTGGCCGGCCTCATCATGTGGGCCCCCGCCGCCGCGGTCTATCTGGTCGCTGCCCTGACGATCCTGGGGCGCTGGATCGGACCTGACAGGCTGCGGACGCAGTCCGCATGATCGTCAAGCCGATCCAGCGGGTTCTGGAGTGGGCGGCAGGACATGCCGACGAGGGCCGATACTCGCCTGTCGGTATCGTTTTCCACTGGACCATGGCGGCCCTGGTGCTGTTCCAGCTGTTCTGGGGCTGGTGGATGAACCGGCTGCGCGTCGGCGGCGACATGGTGGCGGCCTATGACCTACACTATGCCATCGGCGTGCTCATGCTGGTGCTGGCAGTGGCGCGACTGGGCTGGCGACTGCTGGCACCCGGGCCGATCAACGATGCGGACAAGCCTGGCTGGCAGAGTATCGTGGCCCATGTGACGGCCTGGATCTTCTACATCTGCCTGCTGGGCCTGCCGCTCACGGGCTGGGCCATGATCTCGGCGACGGCCCGGGAACAGCAGCCGGAACTGCTCTGGCTGGTCAGGTTTCCGCTTATGCCGATGCAGGAACTGACCAACAGCCAGAGATGGGCCGTAGAGGCGGTGGCGGAATGGATGCACTGGGGGCTGATCGTCACCCTGCTGCTGCTGATCCCCATGCACATCGGCGCGGCGCTGAAGCACCATTTCATCGATCGGGACGACGTGGTCCACGGGATGCTGCCGGTCCTGCCGCAACTGCCGCGGCGGCGGACGCGCTGGCAGCGTCGCTGGCTGGTGATGGAGACGTGGGTCGGGTCTCGAGCCAGAGGGCTATGGCGGAAATTTCGCGACCGCTGAGCCCGGCGACCGCCTGGGTCATGACGTTGCGCGGATCGTTCCGGCGCTCCGCTCGCTTCCACCGCATCAGCTGGTCGACCGTATAGGCGGCCGGCTGGCCGGACACCGCCGGATTGCCAGGCCCGACCCCCTCCCCCGAACGTCCATGACAGCTCGAACACGCGGGGACGCCGCGTGAGGCGTCACCCGTAGTCCAGATCGCGGGTGCCGGGCTCGGCTCGCCGACGCCCTGCGGCGCGGGCAGTGAGGCATAGTAGAAGGCCACGTCGCGGCGGCTGTCGGCATCCAGACGCCTCGCGATCGCGCTCATGACATCATGGTGCCGGGTATCGGCGGCATAGTCCTCCATCTGCTTCTGCAGGTATCCGGCGTCCAGGCCCGCCAGGCGGGGAACGCTCACCCCGTCGCCCTGCCCCTGGAGCCCGTGACAGCTGAAACAGGCATTGGCCGCCCCGCTCGCGCCGCCACTCAGCGCAACCAGTTCCCCGGTCTCGGTCAGGGCAGCGTCCGTCCGGCTCGGTGGCCGCTGACATGCCGACATCGCGGCAAGCCCCAGGGCCATTGCGAGGATCGACAGGGCGCGGCTGCGGAAACCAGACATCGTTCGGAAACCCCGGGTTACGGCACAGGTTCCGATCTGTCGGGAACCGCGACGCTTCAGGGGGATTGGTGAACTGACGGGAGGGGGCCATGAACCATGCAGACAGGCCAGCATCGGCGCACGACATCCGGCCTCCTGCTGATGGTCCCGACCCTTATGCTGCTCGCCGCCTGCGCCGACAAACGCCAGCAGCCCCGCGACATCACCGGCGCGGATACCGGGGCGGGTCTTGCGGTCATCGAGCGGACGGGCTGTGCGGCCTGCCATCAGATACCGGGCGTGGACTGGCCCCAGGGCACCGTCGGCGGCTCCCTCGACGGGTTTGCGGACCGCTCAATGATCGCGGGCCGGTTCCCCAACCAGCCCGAGACCCTCGCGACCTGGGTCAGGAATGCCCCGTCCATGAGTGCGACGACCGGAATGCCCGCCATGCCCATGACATCCGCCGAGGCCCGCAACGTGGCCGCCTATCTGTACACGCTGGACCATGACTGAACCGATCGACGGCCTGCAAGGCTGGCCTCCGCCCGCGCTCGATCCCGCCGGCCCCTTCGCCGGTCCGGTGAACACCCTGTCCTGGGCCCTGATCGCCATGGCCGTGAGCGTGTTCCTGGTCGTCATGATCGCTCTGGGCGTGGCCCTGTTCGGTCCGCGGTCGTGGCGCAGGAAGATCGGCGGGGAGAAGGTGCTGTGGACGCTGGGTCTGGCCTTCCCGGTCGTTGTTCTGTCGGTGCTGCTCGTCTGGGGTCTCAGCCTGACCGCACAGCTCAGCGAGGAGCCGCAGCCTGGCGAGATGCGCGTGCGCGTCACCGGGGAGATGTGGTGGTGGCGCGTGGCCTATCTGGACGCAGAGGGCAACGAGGCCTTCCAGGACGCCAATGAAGTCCACATCCCCGTGGGACAGCCCGTGGTGTTCGAGCTGGAGGCCGCCGACGTCATCCACTCTTTCTGGGTGCCCCGCCTCGGTGGAAAGATGGACATGATCCCCGGACGCCGGAACATTCTCAGGCTCCAGGCGGACGAACCGGGGGCTTACGGCGGTCAATGCGCCGAATACTGCGGCGGTCCCCACGCCCTGATGGGTCTGGTCGTCGTGGCCCATACGCCTGAGGCGTTCGCAGCGTGGCGGGCCCGCCAGGCCGCGCCCAGCGCGGGCCTGCTCGCAGCCACGGCCCTGCCCGGCTCTGCCGGCCGGCAGGTGTTCCAGGCGTCCGGGTGTGGAGCCTGTCATTCCATCAATGGCACCGAGGCCAACGGACAGGCTGGCCCGGACCTCAGCCATGTCGGCTCACGCCGGACCCTCGGAGCCGGCATCCTGCCCAACAACCAGGGCACGATGGCCGGCTGGATTTCCGACAGCCAGGCGATCAAGCCCGGTAACCGCATGCCTGCCTATCCTGTCCTGACCGGCCAGCAGCTGCGCGACGTCTCCGCCTATCTCGAGAGCCTGGAATGACAAAGGCCCCTTCCGAGACCGGGTTCGACACCGACCTTTACAAGCGCTTTCCGACCCGGGGCGAGCGGCCCGCGGGGGAGAAGGAAGAGCTGGAGAGGATCTGGTGCGGTCCCAGGGGGTGGGAGTGGATCACCGTCATCAACAACAACTACGTCGGTGTCTATTACATCGGCGCAGCCATGCTGTTCTTCGTGCTGGCGGGCATACTGTCGCTGCTGATGCGGACCCAGCTGGCCCTGCCGCTGAACGGCTTCCTGGAACAGGAAACCTACAACCAGCTGTTCACCATGCACGGGACCATCATGATGTTCCTGTTCGCGGTGCCCGCGGTGGAGGCGCTCGGCGTGCTGCTTCTGCCCCAGATGCTGGGGGCCCGCGACCTGCCATTTCCAAGGCTCAGCGCCTATGCCTTCTGGGCCTATCTGATCGGTGGCCTGGCCTTCTTCTGCTCGATCTTCTTCGGCCTGGCTCCGAACGGCGGCTGGTTCATGTATCCGCCCCTGACCTCGATGACCTATTCGCCCGGCATCAATGCCGACTTCTGGCTGCTCGGCATCGGCTTCATCGAGATCTCGGCCATCGCCGGGGCCATCGAGATCATCGTGGGGGTGCTCAAGAACCGCGCGCCCGGCATGACGCTGGACAAGATGCCGATCTTCGCCTGGGGCATGCTGATCTTCGCCTGCATGATCATCATCGCCTTCCCCTCGGTGATCCTGGCCACCACCCTGATGGAGCTGGAACGGGCGTTCGGCTGGCCTTTCTTCGATGCCCTCAAGGGCGGCGACCCGATGCTGTGGCAGCATCTGTTCTGGTTCTTCGGTCACCCGGAGGTCTACATCATCTTCCTGCCTGCTGCGGCGGCCATGTCGACCATGGTCGCGGCGGTCGCGCGCACGCCCCTGGTCGGATACCGGCTGGTGGTGCTGGCCATGATCGCCACGGGGTTCATCAGCTTCGGTGTCTGGTCGCACCACATGTTCACGACCGGCATGCCGTCGATCTCGATCGGCTTCTTCGCCTCGGCCTCCATGGCCGTCAGCCTGCCGGCCGGCATCCAGGTCTTCGCCTGGATCGCAACCATCGCGGCCGGTCGCATGCAGTTCTCGACCCCCGGCCTGTTCGTGCTGGGCTCGCTGACGGTCTTCGTCATGGGCGGCCTGACCGGGGTGATGGTGGCCATGGTGCCCTTCGACTGGCAGGCGCACGACAGCTATTTCATCGTGGCCCACCTGCACTATGTCCTCATTGGCGGCATGGTCTTTCCCTTCTTTGCGGCGATCTACTTCTGGACCCCGATGTCCTCAAGGCGGCCGCTCAGCGAGCGGCTGGGCAAATGGGTCTTCTGGCTGATGTTCGCGGGCATCCACGTCACCTTCCTGCCCATGCACCTCACCGGCCTCATGGGCATGCCGCGCCGGGTCTATACCTATCTGCCGGACCGGGGCTGGGAGATCCCCAACATGATCTCGACCGTCGGGGCCTTCCTCTTCGCAGCCGGGGTCCTGATCTGGATCGTGGACATGATCAGAAACTTTCGCCCCTTCGGCCCCAGGGACGCCGGAAACGTCTTCGGGTCGGGCGGCCTGGAATGGCTGCCGACAGGCCTCTATTCCACCCGCAGCATTCCGATCGTGACCACCCGCTATCCCCTCTGGGACCAACCCGATCTCGCCCGCGACGTGGAAGCCGGCCGCTACTTCCTGCCCGATGCCCCGACCGGCGATCGCGAAACCCTGGTCACCAGCCCCCTGACCGCCGAACCGCAATATCTGCAGCGGATGCCCCGGCCGTCGGGCTGGCACGTCTGGGCGGCCGTCTTCACGGCGGCCTTCTTCCTGCTGCTGGTGATCCAGGCCTACTGGGTCTCGGCCATCTGCGGCGTCCTGGCCATCTACTGCATCTTCCAGTGGTGCTGGTTCCTGGACCGGCCCCGTGTCCAGGCCGAGGTCGACATCGGCGCAGGCATACGGGTGCCCACCTATATGAGCGGGCCGCGCAGCCACGGCTGGTGGGCCATGGTCATCACCCTGGTGGTCGCTGGAATGATCCTTGTGATGACGGCCTTCTCCTACGTCTTCCTGTGGAGCCGCAATCCACTGGAGTGGGTCTCGCCCCCCTCCACAGGGCTGATCATCACGACGATCCTCTACGTCCTCGCCATAGTCGGAGTCCGAGCATCCAACGCCGCCCTAGCCCTGGACCGGCCGCGCAGTCCGGTCATCGCCACCGGTCTGATGCTGGCCTCCCTCGCCCTGATCGGCGGCGGCTGGACGATCGATCTGGCCGGATGGATGGCCACGGATCTCAGGCCCCAGGTGTCCGGCCAGGGCGCGACGGTCTTCTTCTTCCTCTCGTGGCAGGGCTTCTTCGTCTTCACCTCGACCATCATGGGGCTCTATGCCCTTCTGCGCTGGATCAGCGGCCATGTGGAAGCCGGGCGGCCCTCGACCTTCCAGCTGATCGGGCTCTTCCTGGGCTATACGGCGGCCCAGGGCCTGATCTCCGTGCTGCTCACCCGGCTGTTCCCGGGCTGAAGATGCAGCGCTGGCTCTACATGCTGGGAGGGCTGCTCGTCTGGGCCGTCCATTTCGTCGGGGTCTATGCGATCGCCAGCATCGGGGACGTGGTCTCCGCTGCTGACGCCCCCACCTGGCGTCTGGTCGGTCTGGCATTCAGCGCCGTCTGCGCCATGCTCGCCCTCGCACTGCTCATCCAGGCGCTGCGACGCGCCGACGACGGTACTGATACCATCGATCTGGCCAATACCCTGGCCCGGCTCGGTGCCCTGCTCGCCCTGATCTCGGTCATCTGGCAGTCGCTGCCGACCGTCGTGGGTTACTGACGCCCCCCAACCCTGCACGGACGATCGTCCCTTCGGACGTGCCCGGCGACACAGACCTGCCGGGACACCGCTCGCTATGCCGCCCCGCAAACATTGGGAGCGGGATCCTCATTCCTGCGTTTGCTGTCTCCGCGCGGATCCTCGGGCGGGTGCGCCTGTCCCGGCACGATCCGGGTTCTTCCCGGAGTCTGCCCTTGTCCGACATCGCCGGCTGGATCGCCCCCCTCGCCACCGCCCTTGCTGCCGTCATGACGGCCTCCAACCTCGGGGCCCGCGTCACAGGCTGGGGGTTTGTCGTCTTTCTGGTGGGGTCGATCTGCTGGTGCATTGTGGCCCTGACCACCGATCAGCCGAACCTCCTCTGGGCCAATGGCTTCCTCACCCTCGTCAATGGTCTGGGCATCTGGCGCTGGCTCGGTCGCCAGGCCCGCTATGAACGCGGCGGCCGACGCGCAAGTGCCCGCAGTGCCCGGACCGCGTCCTCGACCCTGGTTCCCCTTGGCTCCCTGATCGGCGGCACGGTTTCGGGACCAGACGGGTCCCCTCTGGGTCAGATCACAGAGATCATGATGCGGTGTGACGACGCCGCACCCGCCTATCTGGTGGTGAGCGTGGGCGGCCTTGGCGGTGTCGGCGAAAGCCTTCATGCGCTGGATGCCGCTGAGTTTGACCTGTGCGCTGATGGCATACGCAGCCATGTCTCTGCGGCTGAGCTGAACACCCGCGCACCGATCGCGCCCGACAGCTGGCCGGCCAGGGCCTGACATCGCCGGCCCCCGCTCTCCCTGCCCCTAGCGGCCCGGACGCGCGCGGATCGGCGTATAGGCGCAGCTGAAGGCGGGATCAGTCGCCGCGATGTCTGGTTCGAGGTGGATGTGCAGGCGCGCCTCGCCCGCCGCCTCATCGAGGGCAAAGGCCTGTTCGGCCTCGTAAAGATCGTCCCGGTGGGGGGCCGTCCAGCCGCGGGCGCGTTTCAGGGCCCTCGACCTGGCTCCAGCCAGGGTGTCGGCGACCACGAAGACATTGCGATGCCGCTCCACGAAATCCTGGTCGTCATAGCCGCCCAGGTTCACATAGTAGAGCCGGGCCGGCCCCTCGTACGGCTCCGGCCGAAGGCTGATGCGATAGCCGTCCGCCTGATCGATCTCGGCCCAGCCGTCGATATGCAGGCTGCCCGGCCGTCCCCACCACTGGGCCCTCAGACTGTCATGGGTGGCCTCGATCGTCGAGGCGACGACGAAGCGTATGTCATGCACCTCGATATTGGCGCGCGGATGCTCACCCCCGATGTAGATCGCGAAGAGTTTGGGGGTCATGCGGCCTCCGGGGTGCGGCGGGGTGAGGGATCGAGGCGTCGCTGCGACGCCTGCACAAGTTCGCGACCGACCACCTGCCCCATCCTGTGGGAGCTGGTAATGCCCTGGATGAAGGGATGTCGGCCCATGATGAAGGGCAGCCCGAGGCAGAAGAGCCTGTGCGCGGCGGGATGGTCCGACACCGGCCGGAAGGTGTCGTCGATCGCGATCCCGCGCACGCTGTCGCCCGAACCTTCCTCGACCTCGTCGCGGATCAGGCCCTGGGACAGCAGCGACAGAAAGGGGAACTGCAGGCCGGAGAGCGCCCGCTGTCCGGTCGCCTCGACGAAGACCGGGTAGTGCCGCCTTTCCCCGCCGGTCTGGACGATCGCTCCGGACAGCGGTGTCTCCCGATCAATGGTGTAGGTCTCGCCCAGGGCTTTCACCTGAAGACGTCCGGCCCGGTGCAGGGCAAGGAGGCGCGCGATGGAGCGATGGGGCACGGCTCCGTAGCTGTCCACGAAGACCGGCTTGAGCGACCGGTTGAACCGGTCGAACTGGGCAGCGTCCAGGTGGGGGACGATCAGGGCAAAGACCTCGTGCAGCCTCAGCAGGGCATAGCGCCAGCCGATGGTAATTCCCTGGGCCATATTCCGGCGCGCTTCGGCAAGGTTTTCGGCCGCCCACTCGAACGGATCGACATCGGCCCGGCGCGCGAAATAGGCGGTCGCGAACGTCTCCGGGGTCGCCGTCTCCAGCCCGACCTCCCGGGTATACTCCGGATCGCTCAGGGCCATCTCGCGCCTGAAGAGGGCAAAGGCACGGTCCAGCCGACCTTCCACTGGGCCAGCGGCCACCTCCGCCAGGGCCTCCGGGGTCATTACGACCGGGGGCTCTGGCGGCAGGGGGGAGAAGACGTCCGCCTCGGGCAGAAGCCCGCGCCGCGACATCATGGTCAGGCCCAGGCCTTCAGACCCGGGCCGCACCCGGTACTGCATCCCCCCGTCATCGCCCGAGGCGTCCGGCTCGATGAAGTCCCCGTGCGCCATCGCCAGGGCGACGGCCGCGTCTATGGCCGTCAGCGACGATCCCAGGATGCCGACCGGGACCGCCGGGATGCGGGCCAGGGTCGAGGATGGCCAGGGGGTGAGATGATAGCCGTCGCGTGGCCTGATGCCGGCGGGCCACTGGTGTCCCGTGGCCAGCACGACCTGATCGAAGACGAGATCAACCGCCGGCCGGCCGTCATCGACGATGGAGAGCCGCATCCCGGCGGGGTCGGCGCTGACATCCGCGACCCGGCAGCGCGATCTCACCGTGATGCTGACGCCCTGCCCTGCCGCCTTCCCGACGAGGGCGACGAGCTGGTCCGCGAGGAACCGGCCGAGCACCACGCGCGGATAGATGCCACGGTCGTCGATGGTGTCGGCCCGCAGGCCGAAGGTCACCAGGGTCTCGGCGTCCTGCCGGCGCAGCCAGGCCGACAGGGTTTCGGTCACGGGCGGGATCTCGATACTCGCGATGTTGGCGAGCAGCACGGGATCATTCCAGCCGGACCGATAGGGCGAGCCGGGACCTGCGGTGGGCTCGGATTCGAATACGGTTATGTCGACGTCCCGGCCGCCCGTCTCCAGGAAGGCGGCCAGCGTGTAGAGGGTCGTCGGCCCCGCACCGACAAAGGCTATGGTGGATCTCATGACGGCAGAATGCGGACCTGCCGGAATGGTCGCATGAAGCGGCCACGATTCAGCGGCATCAGGACGGAATTCCGCTCGTGGGTCTCGCTGGGTCCCGCAGGGCCGCGACCACCACTGGCGCGAGACCCCGCGCGATGACGTCGATTCCGGCCGCATTGGGGTGCAGTCGGTCCGGCACGGTGAAGGCCGGATCCAGCGCCATGCCTTCGAGCAGGAAGGGGTAGAAGGCAACGCCATGCCGCTGGGCGACCTGGCCGAACACGGCCTCGAAGGCCTGGCCAAAGGCTCCAGCCCACGGCGGGGCTCGCATGCCGCACAGCAGGGTGTCGATATTGCGGGCCTTCAGTCGCGCGATGATCTCGTCCAGCGTCCGGGCCATGTCCTCAGGATGCACCATCTGCATCAGATCATTGGCTCCGAGCGCCACCACACACAGCCGGGTCCCGGCCGGGACGTCACGGGCCAGACGGCGCAGTCCGTCCGCGGTCGTATCGCCCGAGACACCCGCGCCGAAGACCCGCACGCGCTGACCAAGGCGGCTGATCGCCACCTCGAGCCTTACCGGCAGGGCGGACGCCGCGGGCAGGCCGAAGCCGGCGCTGATGGAATCTCCGAGGAGGGTCACGACCGGCAGATCGGACATCCGTTCGGCCTCGGAAGCAGACCATCCGGCCTCAGGCACCGCCACCCGGCTCCGCCTGTTTGCGATGCATTTCGGCCAGGGCGGTCTGGGGCAGCACAGCGGCCGTGGCCGCCTGGACCTTGTTCATCATGCCGGCCACGACATCGCCGTCACCGCGCAGCATGGCCCGGTAGCCGATTTCGGCAACCTTGTCGGCCTGCATCTTGTCGGCCTTGCCGACGACCGTGTCCTGCATCCCCGCCCGCTCGAAGAACTCCGTTTCGGTCGGACCCGGCATCAGGACGGTCACGCTGACGCCCGTGTCCTTCAGCTCGTTGCGCAGGGCGAAGGACAGGCTGTCCACATAGGCCTTGGAGGCGTTGTAGACGGCCTGGAAGCTGCCCGGCATCAGTCCGGCGATCGAGCCCGTCAGCAGGATGCGGCCGCTGCCGCGTGCACGCATGTCCCGACCAACGAGATGGAGAAGCTTCGTTGTTCCGGTGACATTGGTCCCGATCACATGGGCGATGTCCTCAAAGGCCTGGTCCAGAAAACCGTCGCCCAGGCCATGGCCGGCATTGGCGGCCAGGGCATCGACCGGACGGCCTTCGAGCCGATCGTACAGGACTTGGACACCGTCCTCGGTCGCAAGATCCACCTCCAGGGTGTCGACCACCACCCCACTGCGGCCCAGGGTCTCCCTCGCCTCGTTCAGGGGCCTGTCCGCACAGAGCATCAGGTCGTAGCCGTCCTTAGCGAACAGACGCGCCAGCTCCAGTCCGATGCCGGAAGAGGCACCCGTCACGAGGGCGAGTGGCCGAGTGGGGGTCGACGCAAGTCCGTTATCCGACACAGCAATTCTCCTGTTAACCGCTGACGGGCCAACCTGATCTGACGGGGCGCGGTTCCATATTGCCCCGCTGGAACCGGGGCTCGAGGCAGGGATTGGAACAGTCCGACACACGGAGCACCCATGTCCCAAGAGCCCCAGTCCACGGATGCCGACCTAGCCTCCACCGCCTTCCTCGACCACGACCGGATCGAGGGGGACCATGCGTCCCCGAGCCTGCGGGCCGTCATGATCAACCGTCCGCGGGCGGAGCTCTATGCGGCCTGGCGCGACCTCGAGCGCCTGCCGCGCTTCATGGAGAATGTGAAGTCGGTCCGGGTGATCGACGACACCCGCTCGACGTGGGTGATTGCCGGACCGGCCGGCAAGGATATCGAGCTCGACAGTCTGATCACCGAGGACCTGCCCGGCGAGCGGATCGCATGGACCTCCACCGAGGGGTCTGACATCGACCATGAGGGGTGGGTCAGCTTCAAGGACAATGCCTTCGGACGCGGTACGGAAGTGCGGCTCTTCATCAGCTACGACCCGCCCGCCGGCGTGGTCGGCAAGGTGGTGGCCAAGGTCCTTCAGCGTGAACCGCGGGTCCAGGCGCGGCGCGAGCTGCGACGGTTCAAACAGCTGATGGAGACCGGTGAGGTCTCGACTTCCAAGGCCCCGGATGCGGCACCCCGCGGTCCCCGCCACCTCTGACTTTCACTCTCAGCCTATCGCATAACAAGGATCCCGCCATGCGCGCACTGACCTGGCACGGCAAGCATAACGTCAAGGTGGACACTGTCCCCGATCCCCAGATCGTCAATCCCCGGGATGCCATTATCAAGATCACCGCGACCGCCATCTGCGGCTCGGACCTTCACCTCTACGACAGCTATATTCCCGGCATGTCCAACGGGGACATCCTCGGCCATGAGTTCATGGGCATCGTCGAGGAGGTCGGGAAAGAGAATACGACACTGAAGGTCGGCGACCGGGTGGTGGTGCCCTTCGTGATCGCCTGCGGCCAGTGCTTCTTCTGCGATCACAGGATGCCGGCGGCCTGCGACAACTCCAATCCGGCTGAGAAGGCCGACGCTTCCGAGATCGCCTATGGCTATGCCATGACAGGAGCCTTTGGCTATTCCCACCTGACGGGTGGTTATGCCGGAGGCCAGGCTGAATACGCCCGCGTCCCCTATTCAGACTATGGGCCGATCAAGATTCCGGACGGGATCGAGGACGAACGCGTCCTCTTCCTCTCCGACATCTTTCCGACCGGATGGATGGCGGCGGAGAACTGCCAGATCCAGCCGGGTGATACGGTCGCCATCTGGGGCTGCGGACCTGTGGGACTGTTCGCGATCAAGAGCGCCATTCTACAGGGCGCGGGACGGGTCATCGCCATCGACCACCATCCGCGTCGCCTCGAACTGGCCAGGGCCAACGGTGCCGAGGTCCTCAACTACCATGAGGTCAAGGTGCGCGAGGCCCTGGCCGAGATGACGGCGGGCATAGGCCCCGACAGCTGCATCGACGCCGTCGGCATGGAAAGCCATGGGTTCTCTCCCGACAATATCATCGACGCCATCAAGACCACCACCCGACTGGGGACGGACCGGACTCACGTCCTTCGAGAGACCATCATGGCCGTCCGGAAGGGCGGCACGGTGTCTGTGCCGGGCGTCTACGGCGGCATGGCGGACAAATGGCCGGTCGGAGCCTTCATGGAAAAGGGGCTGACGCTCAAGACCGGCCAGACCCACGTCCAGAACTACCTGCCCCAGCTGCTGCAGATGATCCTGGAAGGCCGGATCGACACCACGGACCTGATCAGCCATCGCCTGCCGCTTGAGCAGGCCGCCGAGGGTTACAAGAACTTCAAGGAAAACCAGAACGAATGGACAAAGGTGGTGCTGCTGCCGCACTGACGGGGACGCTGCACCGGGCTTCTGTCGCGCGCGGGTGGACCGAGGCATGGCAAGGGCCCGTCAACGCCTCTCCGAGGTTCGGCGAAGGGCCGCCAGCCCCGATTGAAGGATGGCAGGACGAAACCCTCGCTGTCGGCAACGTTTGAGGGAGCCACCTGGATCAGGACGCGTTCGGGTGACATGACACAAGCGCTGCTGCAGGACCGGGCCAGTCTCGCCTACGCCCGTGACCTGGGCCGGGCCTTCGGCGGGGCCCTGCTGTTCGGCCTGCCGCTGCTGATGACCATGGAGATGTGGAACTATGGTCTCACGCTCGACGGGACGCGGTTGGCCATCTTCCTGCTGACCTCCCTTCCCCTGCTGTTCGGACTGGCCCATTTCGCCGGTTTCACACCTGCCCGCAGCGTCAGCCTGGCGGCTCTCGAGGTCTTTGCCGCCCTGGCGGTCGGCTTTGTCAGCGTCTGCATCCTGCTGGCGCTTCTCGGCGTGTTTCAGGACGTCGCCTCCCCGGGCGTCACGGCGGGTCAGGTCGCCCTGCAGGTCGTCCCCGCAGCCATGGGTGCCCTTCTCGCACGCCGACAGTTCGGGACGGATCGGACCAGCGAGGACGAAGGTGAGGCGCGTTATCCCGGCGAGCTCTTCCTGATGGTGGCCGGTGCGCTCTTCCTGGCCCTCAACATCGCGCCCACCGAGGAGGCCCGGCTGATCAGCTATATGATGGGCCCATGGCAGGCGATCGCGCTCATGGTCCTGTCCCTGGGGCTGATGCATACGATCGTCTACATGGCCGGCTTCGCAGGCCAGGAGGAACAGGGCCATCCCGTGTCCGCCTTCATCCACTTCACCCTCGCGGGGTACGGACTGGTTCTGCTGACCTGTGCCTTCATCCTTTGGCTCTTCGGGGCGCTCGACGGCCATAGCCTCCCCGCCACGGTCGACGCCCTGATCGTCCTGGGCTTTCCCGGTGCCATTGGTGCCGCCTCTGCACGTCTGCTGATCTGATGACCCGAAAGCCTTCCAGACCCCCTGCCTCGAAACCGACCAGCACAAGCAAGGCACCCGATCCTCCCTGGCTCGCCTGGGCCATGGGCGGTCTGGGCATCGTGCTCGTTCTGGGATGCCTGGGCGTCATCCTCTGGCGCGCCATGTCCGAAGTCGAGGACCCGGACGTACAGCTGCGGCTGATCGAGACACGCCCCTCTCAGGGTCAGTGGCTGGCCGAGATCGAGGCCAGGAACCTGGGCGGCGAGACGGCCGCGGAGGTCGAAATCGAGGGTCGGCTCGGAGACGAAACAGCCTCTGCGCTCGTCGACTACCTGCCGGCGTCCGGCAGACGCACGGTCATCCTCGGCTTCTCGGAGAATCCCGAGGGACGGCTGGAGATGCGCACCCGCGGCTGGATCGAACCATGAAAGCCTGTCCGGCTTGGCTCGCGCGCCTCCTGCCCCCCTGCCCCACCAGGCCGTCCCGCCTTCCAGCCCCAGGCTGCGACCGGCCCCTTGATGCCCCGACACACCTGCTAGGCCCATCGCGGAATGGTTGGTAGGGGCCGTGCGGATTGCGACCTTCAACATCAACGGGATCAACAGTCGCCTTGAACGGCTGACAGACTGGCTGACCGAGACCGGCCCTGACATCGTCTGCCTGCAGGAGCTCAAGACCCCGCAGCGTACATTCCCCGACGCGGCGCTGGCAGCGCTGGGCTATCAGTCCGTCTGGCTCGGAGAGGCGCGTTGGAACGGGGTGGCGATCCTGTCCAGGATTGGCGAGCCGATCGTCACGCGCCGATCCCTCCCCGGAGCGGGGCAGGACCAGCAAAGCCGGTACATCGAGGCGGCCGTCGCCGGCATCCTGGTCGGCTGCCTCTACCTGCCCAATGGCAATCCGCGGCCCGGGCCGAAGTTCGACTACAAGATGCGCTGGTGCGACCGGCTGGTGGCCCATGCCGGCAGCCTGGTGGAGGCGGGCGTACCGGCTGTCCTGTGCGGGGACTACAATATCGTCCCCACCGACCGGGACATCTACAATCCTGCGTCCTGGCGCGAGAACGCCCTGCTGCAGCCTGAACCCCGGCAGTCGTTCGCCGATCTTCTCGGCCAGGGCTGGTCCGATGCGCTGGCCGAGCGTTATCCGCACGATCCCCAGTGGACCTTCTGGTCCTATCTGCGGAAGGCCTGGGATCGGGATTCAGGCTGGCGGATAGATCACCTGCTCCTGAGCCCTGCCGTAGCTCACCGGCTCATGGATGCCGGCGTTGATCGCCATGTCCGTGACCAGGCCGGTGCCAGCGACCACGCCCCGGTCTGGATAGACCTGACGGATTGAACCCTGACACACCAGCAAGGCCAGGGTCAGGATCGGCTTCGACGTGGGCCTATGCCAGGGACTGGGTCAGGCCCGGACTGACTTTCGCCCGGTGGACGAGCACACTGCCTGTACCCACACGAAGGACGGCAGGCCCGCCCGCCGCGACGGCCAGGTCAATCCCGGAGCAACGGCCTGAACCGGAACCCGACACAGCCCATACGCGCACAGGGTCCGTTTAATGTCCCTGCCTCTCGTAACCACATGGGTTCTGCCGCATTAAGCGAGACGGCTTCAAGAGCGCACCCCAAATGCCCGATCCCTACATCCTCATGCTGTTCGTGGTCGGGGCCCTGATTGCCCTGGTGGCCTGGTTGCCGCTGGTATTCCGGCGGGCCCCGCTATCGCTGCCGATCGTCTGCGTGGTGCTGGGGGCCGGCCTGTTCAGCCTGCCGCAGGTGGGGTTCGATCCGCTGCCGCAGGCCTATCCGGACATCACCGAACGGCTCACCGAGTTCGTGGTGATCATCGCCCTGATGGGCGCGGGGCTGAAGATCGACCGGATCTTCAACCTGAAGCGCTGGGGCGTGACCTGGCGCCTGCTGGGTATCACCATGATGCTTTCGATCGTGGCGATCGTGGTGCTCGGCTGGACGGTTCTGGGTCTGGGGCTTGCGGGAGCGATTCTTCTCGCCGGAACCCTGGCACCGACCGACCCTGTACTGGCTTCCGATATCCAGGTCGGTGCGCCCCAGGAAGGGGGGGAGGACGAGGTGCGGTTCGGCCTGACGTCGGAGGCCGGCCTCAATGATGGCCTGGCCTTCCCGTTCGTGAATCTGGCCATTGCCCTGGCGCTCGTGGCGGCAGGCCAGAAGACCGACTGGTTTGTCGAATGGCTGACCTACAGCGTCCTCTGGGAGATCGGAGCCGGCCTGGCCGTAGGCTGGATCATAGGCTGGGTGTTTGGCTGGCTGACCTTCACCATTCCCGCAAGCACCAAACTGGCGGCGACGCGCGACGGGTTCATTGTCCTGGCGGCCACCTTCCTCTCCTATTCCGTGACGGAGATGCTGCACTGCTACGGCTTCCTGGCGGTGTTCATCACCGCGCTCGCCTTCAGGCATGCGGATCGTAATCACCAGTTTCACGTCGAAATGCACGACTTCATCGAACAGATCGAACGCATGGCCATGATGGTCGTCCTGGTCCTGTTCGGTGGGGCCCTGGTCAGCGGCCTCCTGGCTCCGCTGCGCCCTGTCGATGTGATGGTCGCCGTCGTGATCGTACTGGTCGTGCGCCCCCTGGCCGGGATGGTCGGCTTCATCGGTCTGAAGCGCCCCCTTCGTGAAAAGCTTATCCTGGCCTTCTTCGGCATCCGCGGCGTGGGGTCCTTCTACTATCTCGCCTATGGGCTGAACGCCGCGCCCTTCGAGGGCGGCGACCGGCTCTGGGCCCTCGTCGGCCTGATCTGCCTGATGTCCATCCTGCTGCACGGCATCACGGTCACCCCGGTGATGCGCTGGTTCGACCGGAGCCAGGGCCGCAATCCCGATGCTGACGCAGACCCGACTGGCGGCGAAGGCCATCCGTCCGGCCGGGGTGTCTCGTCCTGAAGCCTGCCACGTCATTCCTTCACCGGGCGACCCGAGGGTTGCCCAGACCCTGGCCGGGACGCTGCAGGATCCGTCCTGCCGAACAGGCGCGCGCAGGACCTGGCTTCCTGAGGCGAACGTGACCCATCGGGAGTCAACAAAGACGCCTCGCGTCTCAGGGATCAACTGGACAACCGTTGCGACCACGACGATGGTCGAACTGCTGGGCCGTCATGCGGCTGGGGGAACAGGCGTGCACAAGGACTACTTTCGCAGCCCTGTCTGGCGCGGCTATCTGCTGGCCATCCTGGCCTGGGGTATAGCCTTCGGCTTGCGATACGGCCTTGCGCCCTGGTTCCCGCCCGGCTTCCCCTACCTCACCTTCTTCCCGGCGGTGGTGCTGGTCGCCTACTACGCGGGGCTGCGTCCCGCGATCCTGACGGCGCTACTCTCGGCCCTGGCCGCCTGGTGGTTCTGGATCGGTCCGACAGGTTTCGATCTGGGCGTGGCGACGGCCGTGGCCCTGGGCTTCTACGCCTTCGTGGTCGCGGTCGATGTCTTCTTCATCGTCGGCATGGACGGAGCGACCCGGCGTCTGGCCGTGGAGGTGGAGCGCAGTGAGGCTCTTGCCCAAAGCCGGGACATCCTGATGAAGGAGGTCCAGCACCGCGTCTCCAACAACATCCAGGTGGTCAGTGCCATCCTGAGCCTCGAGGCCCGAAGCACAAGCGATCCGGGGGCCCGCAAGGCCCTGTCGGACGCCTCGGCGCGCACGGCGCTCATCGCGAGCATCCAGCGCAGTCTCGCGGAAGTGGACGGCCGTACAGCGACGTTCGAGGACCTGGCACGATCCGTCGTCGACGACGCCATGCAGGCCGCCGCCCGGAATGACGTGACCGTGTCCATCGATGGCAATGGCGCCGTGCTCTCGGCCGATGAGGGAACCCCCGTGATCCTGATCATGCTGGAGTGTGTCAACAATGCCCTGGAACACGCCTTCCCCGACAGACCCGGCCACATCGATATCCGCCTGGACGACGACGGACGCCGGCGGACCCTGGAGATCAGCGACAACGGAAAGGGGCTGTCGGGCCTTGCCAAGGGGGCACCGACGAGCCTGGGCCTGCGCATCATCGCCGCCCTGGCCCGCCAGCTCGGTGGCGACTGGACCCTGCGTGATGCAGATCCTGGTACGGCGGCGCGCCTGAGCTGGCCGCACGCCCCGATCACCCTTTCGACCTCCAGCGTCTCACCCGCCTGAACCTCGGCATCGGTGGCTGGGCACGGTCTGCTGTCCATCGATGTGTGGCTCTGCGGAAGACCCTGCGCCCGGGCCGCAACCGGAGCCGCTGGACGCGCGGGTCCCCCTCGATCTAGGCTGCGTCTGCCATGGCCCTCGCTAAGACCACCTCGAAACCCTGCGAGAGACACACCGCCCTGGGAGCCTCTCCTGGCGGCAGCCCGGTCGTGCCCACCGGCACGGACGGCGCTCGTCTCCGCCCTGCCCAACCTGTGATCACACGGGGGCCGAACCCGTGACGGAGGCTGCCGTCCACAGCCTCACCGCCCGCGAACGCGCCTGCCTGACGGGCGTCGCGGCCCACAAACAGTCCAAGGAGATCGCCCGGGATCTCGGCATCGGCCCGCGTGCCGTCGACAAACATATCGAGAACGCCACCCGAAAGCTTGGAGTGACGTCCCGGCGCGAGGCGGTCCGCCTGCTGGGGATGGGACTTCGCAGTGATTACGAAGGGGAGCCGCTCCCCCTGCCCGAAACCCTCCAGGACGTGCTCGATGGGGCCTCGAGAGGAGGCCCCCGTGCCCTACGCCATCACACCCCTGCCGGAGACCTCGTGGGAGGATCTGGAAGCGATCTTCGACAGCCTGGCCGAGAGCGAGGCGCAGAAGGAGTCGGTCCATCACCTTCTCGACGTGACCCGCTCCCTGAGCCCCTATCTCTCGAGGCTCGATCTGCTGCGCGAGATTATCTGCATAGCGCTCGTGCTTCTGCCCGAGAACGATCTGCCTCCCGAGAACTGGGACTGGCTGACCCGAGGCCCCGCTCCACCGGGCTCCGACGTCTCGTCCAGGCCATGCTGATGGCCGTTGTGACGGGCATACTGATCATCGGCGGGCTCGCCAGCGCCCTGCAGATCGGTCATCTCGCCCAGACCTTCGACCGCAGCTTCAGCCGCCCCTAGGCCGACCCCCCCCCCCCCCCAAATTCCCAAACAACCAGACTCTCATCCCGCCTCAAGGCGGAGGAAGGTATTCCCATGCGCCGTCGCGAACTCGCCCAGACCCTCGCCACCTCCCTGTTCGAAACCGAGGCCGCGATAGATGCGGCCATGGAAAGGGCCGGGCTGCTGATCGCCCAGACCGCCTCGCTACGCCGTGAACACGGAATCTCCGCCGTCCTCGGTCATGAAGGCGTCAGCGCCCTGGCCCGGATGATCGATGCCGTCGGCCAGGCCCGGGGTCATGCCATGGTGGCTCATGCGGCCTTCGCCGCCTCCGCTCCCATGATCGGCGTCCAGCCTTCCACGCTTCACGGCACCGGCGTCGGCAAGCCGGACGAAGACACCAAACCGACCGGTCTGATGCCCGCCCTGCACCTCGTCGAGGCCTCAGCCTGACCTGAACGGCTTGAACATGGCCTGCCCACCCCTACTGTGGCGGACCATGTTCAGCAGCCTCATCCAGCAGATCGGCGCGGTGCTCACCGTCCTCGTCACCGTCCTGGCCCTCTGGAAGGGCGATCGCCCGGTCCGCATTCTTGCCCTTGTATCCGTGGCCGCCTTTGTTCTCTCGCCGCTGCTCCAGAACTGGAGCGACTTCATCTCCCCGCAGTGGGGCGTGGCCGCCGTCGACGCAGCCGTCCTGGCAGCGATCACCGCTCTCGTCCTACGATATGACCGACGCTGGCTGATCGTGATCTGGGGGATCGCGGCGCTCAGCCTCCTGGCCCACCTCGGCAAGCTGGTGGATGCCACCCTCTTCCCCCGGGGCTACATCGGCGGACTTTATATTCTCTATTTCGCCTTCCTCGCCGCTCAGCTCGCCGGTGTCGTCGAGGCTGTATGGAGGCGTCGGGCCTTTCAGAGAAAGATCAGTTCACTGGAACCCTGAGACCGCCCAGGCTCGGTTTGCAGTGAAGGAGTTGCCCCCGCGGCCCGGATCCCCCTAGCGTGACCCGGCCGAGCGTCAGCAGCGCTGGCGCTCGATGAGGAGCCTCAGACGTTCGACGGCCATTACCGGCGCGTGGTCGCAGGCGTCGATAGCCGCATCGATCTCAGGGGCGAAGTCCGGGGTAACCTGGGCCGCGACCATGGCCCAGTCTCTGAAAAGCCGCCGCGTCACCGCCGAGCGAAACACGACGTCCACATCGTTGTGACGGGGGTCCTTGCCGATGCGGCCCAGAGCGCGGTCCACATCGACCGATTCACCCCCCAGGACCTGGAAGAACCGGCCTCGGCTGACGAGAAGACCTCCACTCAGCCCGTCCCGCCGGTTGAGCTGGTCAGAGACGGCGATGATATCGGCCAGAGCCGCAACGGCCAGGTCCGGCCGGGTGGCTTTACTGCGATAGGCGATGCGGATCACACGGACGCTCTGGAAAGATCAATGATGTTTCGACAAATCCCCAGTCCGGCGCGCGTTCCTAAGTCGTCTTCTCAACATTGCACGCGGTCGCTGGATCCGATCGCGCCCTGGCCAACATCGGGCCGACAAAAAAGGACGCCGCCGAAGACATCGACCCTGGAGGCGTCTCTGTGGCTGAAAGGGCCGACCGCGGGGATCTGGTGAAACAGAGGAACAATCCCGCTCCCCCGGATGTTCTGCCACTTCCCCAGAATCGAGGATCACCGATGACCGAGCAAGCCCTGACAAACAAGACCATCGCCGTTCTCGCCACCGACGGCTTCGAGCAGGTCGAACTCACCAGACCGGTGGAGGCCTTGAAGGCGGCCGGTGCCAGGGTCGTCGTCGTGTCGCTCGAAGCCGGCGAAATCCAGGGCTTCAACCACCACGACAAGGGCGACATGACGCCCGTCGACATCAAGATCGGCGACGCAGACGTCGAGGAGTACGATGGCCTGCTGCTTCCCGGCGGTGTGATCAGCCCGGACGCCCTGCGCCTGGACGACTCCGCCGTCGCCTTCGTCAAGGCCTTCGGCGAGGCCGGCAAGCCGATCGCGGCGATCTGCCATGGTCCCTGGACGCTCATCGACGCCGGACTGGTAAAGGGCCGGCGAATGACCTCATGGCCGTCGCTGAAAACGGATCTGACCAATGCCGGGGCGGAGTGGGTGGATGAGGCGTCCGTGACCGACGGCGGCCTGGTCACCTCCCGCAACCCCGATGACATCCCGGCCTTCTGCGAGGCCGCCATCAAGGCCTATGCCGCAGGCTGACGGTCGGGACAAAGGCCTAGCCCTATCGCCGCCCGGGCCTGGAGCGCTCCCCCCTGGTCTTTGACAGGGCGTCGACGAACCGGGTGTGGGGCTCCAGGTCGTCGGGCAGCGATGCCGCCAGCGCCTCAGCCTCGTCCAGAGCCTCCTGCACGCCTTCGGCGTGAAGGCTGCCGGACAGGGACACCAGCGCCCTGGCGCGGGCGCGCAACAGGAGCACGGCAGCCAGCGGGTAACGGCTGGACAGACGCGAAGCCCATAGGGGTATGGCGTCTGCCCGCCCTCCCAGTTCGTTTCGACGACTGGAGATCGTCCCGGCAGCCTCGCGCAGCGCGCCCCAGGCCATGAGAAAACCAAGCGCACGGTCGAGGTCGAAGGCCTGGGTCGCGAAGGCGATGGCGCGGTCGGTGGCTTCGACATCGTCGAAATCGTCGAGGCGATCGAGGATGTCGCGGAGGGCCTCGGGGGTGAGCAGCCGTTCGAACCGGGCCCAGCGAGAAAGCATGGCCTCATCTTCGCGGCCCTCGGCGTCCAGCACGGCGATCTCGGCCGAATGCCAGGCCTCGTCCCGCTGGGGCGGCGGCTCCGGGGCTCGCCAACCCATCCCCTTCCGGGGCGTGCGTTCCAGAGCGGCCTGCAGGGCCTCGCGCGCCTCCCCTGCCCTGCCGGCCCTCGCCAGTCGCATAGCCGCCTCGACCAGGATGGCCGGGTCCCTGCGCATCCGGTCGTCGAAACTTGCGAGCCAGGGATCGACTGCGCCCGTCCGGTCGGCGAGACGGCGGATGACCGGTGCAAGACGTCCCGAAGTCGGCACACCCTTGCGGGTCAGGCCTGCCAGCAGACCGCTCGCGATTTCGAGGTCCAGATCCACGGCCGCCGCGCCGATCACGCCTGCCCAGACTGAAGCGCGGGTCGAGACGGCATCGAGGAGAACGGGCACCGCGGCCTCCGGACCCAGCACCCCGGCCAGGCGCACCACATCATCGGCCCCCGCTGCAAACAATGCCGGCAATTCGCCCCGGGGATCCTTGGTCCGGTCCTGGAGGGGGTCCAGCAGGTCAACCCATGCCACCAGGCTGGCAAACCCCAGCGTCCTGTTCGCCTCGGCCAGGCGGTCCACGATCAGGACCCTCAGCCGGGACAGTTCGCGCAGCAGCTCAGGTCGCTTGCGCCAGGATATCCGCGCCCTGCTCGACGCCAGCTCGTCCATCCGCTTGCCGAGGGCCCCGGCGAGATCCTCTGCGCCCAGCTCCGCCGCAATCTCAAGCCGAAGGCTCCTCTTCAGCGCCGGATCGGCGGACGCCGCCTCCATCAGCAAGGCGGCCAGTCGCTCGGTGCCCAGATGGACCAGATTGGCCTGGGACAGGGTCTTGCGAAGCTTCGGGGCGGCCTTTGCCATGCCGTTTGAATATCCTGTCGCTCGTGTAGCCGCGCACCGACTTCGGGTCAGAGCGAACCGATCGGCGTCTCGCAGGTTGCACGATCATGGCCGATCAGACTCCTCCCTATCCCGTAACGCCCGACGGCCGCTACTTCGTCGTTCGCGGGCGGCTCTGGCGCACCAGCAACCCGGCGCTCCCGCCAGAGACCCGTGAGCGTCTCGTCAGCCGCCTCATGACAGCACGCCGCGCCGTCAGACAGGCCCTGCCGCAGGGCGGCCCGGCTCTTGCCGACGCCCGTGCTGCGGTTGACGATGCCAAGATTGCCCTGGGCGAACGCGGCCCGCCCTGGTGGACGGACGGTTCCCCGGATCTCAATCGACGGCTCGCGAGCAAAACCGACTATGCCGACTGGTATGCTGCGCTCGACACGCCGCCCGACCGAGGTCTCTCGGACGGCAGGGATGGGCGCAGGTGACGCCGCGTCGCGTTGGCAGACCTGCCCCCCCGGGTCTGGCCGAAGCGCTTGCCGCAAACGGCCTGGACCCTCTCGGCTGGCAGCGCCGGATGAGGGAAAATAGCAGGAAGATATCGTCGGGTCTGGACTGACGGGTCAGAATGGCTGGTCGTCGGACCGGCGCGCCGCTGCGATCTCCTCCCTGTCGGGGGTCCGCAGTATGGTGATCCGGTCCGGGCCGAACGCAATCAGGCCGCGGGCCTCGAAGGCCTTCAGCCAGCCCTCCATGGCCCAACGCCCCCACCGCCCGCGAAATCGCCGCGCGTTTTCGATGATATCCTCGAAATGCTGCAGCGGCGGGTCGTAGACACCATGGTGCTGGTGAAACACCCCCGCCCCGCCCATGAACAGCAGGGCCAGGTCCGCCGCATGGGCGCGAAAGCCGAAGTCGGTGTCCTCCGCCCCGTAGCCGGTGAAGTCCTCGTCGAATCCCCCCACGGCTTGGAAGGTCTGCCGCCGTATCCCGAAGGCGAGGGACCAGAACAGACCGGGCTCGGTTTCACGTCGCCAGCCCGATGGCGGGAACGCGCGAAGCGGATGGGGCTCAGCCTTCGACATGAGCGTATCGAAGGTCCAGCCTCCCTGGGTCCCTCCGGCCGGGAGATAGCGCACTTCGGCACAGATCAGGGCGTCCTCGGCCTTCAAGGCTGCCTCCATCGCCTGCGGAAAGCCCGGCATGGGGATGCAGTCGACATCGAGGAACAGCAGCTGATCGCCACGGGCTTCGCGTGCCGCCAGATTGCGGGCCCGCGCCAGCGGCAGCCCGGACGTCTCCAGCCGGACCAGCCGCACGGGCAGGTCCCCTCGTTCCAGACGGACAGGGTCGTCACTCATGTCGACGACAACGATGTCGTGAAGCGGGACATCGGACTGGGCAAGGCCCTCCAGCTGGTTCAGCAGATGGTCGGTGCGGTTCTTGACCAGGGTCAGGATGCTGAGGGTCATCGGCGTCGCCACACATCCAGCCGGTAATCGGCGGTTCGCCCGGCACGCACCTCCACCACCGTATCTCCGAGTCCTGACCTAAGACCGGTGACCGCACCATCGCCCGTCTGGGGATAGTCGGTCTCACCGGTCCAGTGGACGAGCAGCATGTCTCCACCGGGCACCAGCCGCTGCGCGATCCAGTCGGCTGCCCGGCCGAGATCCGCATCGCTCCAGTAGTAGGCGACCTCCGACAGGACCAGCAGGTCGAAATCCTTGGTCTCGGGCGTCTGCTCTGGGAAGCTGAGACAGTCGAACAGAACCTGGGGCGTGCCTTGGCAACGCTGTCGAGCGCGCTTCAGCGCAGTGGGGCTGACATCGATGGCCAGCAGGCTGTCGCACAGGGGCGCAAGCCGCCGGGTCAGCATGCCACCCGCGCAACCGACCTCGAGGGCCTGGCGATACTGGCGGCCATCCAGGCTCTCGACCGATCGCGCATGTTTGGCGGCTTCATAGGCCCGGCTCTCCAGTCCCCAGGGGTCGGGATCGCCCCGGAACATAGCTTCGAAATAGTCAGGCGGCAGGGTTGTTTCGCGCCTCATGATGCACCGCCCCTCAGATAGAGCTGGTCACAATCGCTCATGGCCTGCCGACATGCGTCCAGCCGGAAACCCGGTCCGGCGATGTCGGTCAGCTGGCTCGCGTGGGCCGCCAGGGCCTGGGCGCGAACCGATGCGGGCATGGCCGGGGTGATCAACACCGTCCGGCAGTCTGGCGGGTCTCCCTCCCCCCAGACCAGATAGTCGAAGAGGTCGATGTCCAGGACGGTGGCCACCGCCGCCGCCACCCGCGATGCGGCGACGTGGTCGCAGTGCGGCTCGTGGTCCGCCGTAACGGCCAGGGCGGTGACCCGGCGCGCGCGGCAGATCGCAACCAGACGCGCCACTGTGTCCTCGAACCCGGCGCTGCCCGCCTCGAACGGGTGGGCATCAGGCCAGCCGAGATGATCGACAGTGACGGCCTCGCCCCCACACAGCAGGCCGAGCGCCGCGGCGGCTTCATCCCGCCGCAGACGGGCCAGACGCGCGCGGGCGTCCGCATCGGCGGTCGGATGGGAGGCGGCGCCATCGGTCAGAACGACGACACCGGCCAGTCGCCCGACCCGGCTCGCATGGTGGATGAGCGCTCCGGCCCCCAGGGTCTCGTCATCGGGATGGGGGGCCAGGACAAGCCATTGCGCACCCGCCCAGGCGCTTTGGGTGAGGGGCTCTACCAAAGGCGGTCGTCCACAGACCAGACGTCGTGGTCCAGCCAGGCCAGAGCCGCCTGGTCCCGCGCATGATCAGGCCCGGCCTGGCGCAGGTACAGGCTGAGGTCTCTCGAAATCTTGTCAATGCGCTGGCCATCGAAGGCACTGCGCGTGCCCACGATCCGCGCTGCCAGTTCCATGACGTCCAGTCCCGCGCGTTCGACCACGCCCCGGGTCATCTGGACGAACGCCGGTGCGTCCGGGTCCTCGTCGGCCGATCTCAGGGCCGCTTCCCGAACCCAGAAGCCCGCCGTGCGCGTCGCCACCACGGCCTCGGCAAACTTGGCTCGTTGCAGAGGATCGTTCCTGGCCCCCTCGGACATGGCCAGTCTCAGTTCCATCAGGAGGCCTTCGATCCCGCCCAACTGCACCGCCGTGAACCGCCAGGCCCCCGCCGTGAAGCGCGGCTCCCGGTCATAATCACCTGGAGCGCCGAGGCAGGCCTCGCGGGTAGCCGGCAGGCCGGTCACGTCGTAAAGTCCGCTGCCGGTGGCGCGCATGCCCCGGACCTGCCATCCGGCCAGATCCGTGCGTCCAGTCCTGTCCGCCGGTACGATGACCATCCGTCGGGGACCGACCTCGGCCCGCGCCGTGATCACGGCAAATCCGAGCCCGCCGGCCCCGGTCGCGAACGCCTTGGCACCCTCCACGATCGCGGATTCACCCGTGCCCACAATCCGGACGCCCGGTGCCGGTTCGGTGGCCCAGACCCCATAGTAGAGGCCTCGGTCCAGATGGTCGCCGAGGCGACGGGTCTGGTCGAGCGCGCCGTACCAGGCAAACAGTTTCAGGGCATTCACATGGCCCTCGAACAGACGCCCCAGGCTGAGGTCAGCCCTGCCGACGACCCGCAGGCTGTCCAGCAGGTCCAGCGCTTCCAGGCGTGCGGATCCGAAGGTCGTGCCGCCGCTGGCAAGGGGTGCATAGCGCCGGTTCAGGCCTGCCCCCGTCAGAACGGCGAGACTGTCGGCGGGAAAGGCCGGCGTGGCATCATACTGCGCCCCGAGGGTGCAGAGCCGCGCGTGAAGACTGGCGAGATCCGGGCGATGGTCTGCCTGGGCCTGCGGCCTGGACATCGATAGAAGGCTCATGACGGTCTTTCAGCAGCAGTAAATCCGGATCGCGCGGCACCGAGGGACCCTGCCAGATCAACAAGGCGCGTGGCCGTGCGTTCCGGCCCATGAGGATCGGCCAGCCGACGTCTCGCAAGCGAGGGAATGGCGCGTGCCCTGTCGACCAGTGGCCCCCAGTCGCCGGGCTCGGGCCAGGTGGTCTCGACAACAGCAGCCCCCACCGTCTCAAGGCAGCGGGCCGCGCTCAGCTGCTCATCAAACGGCCTCGGCTCAGGCAGGCAGATGAACGGGCGATCGGCCGCCATCACCGCCGTGACCAGGCCATTGCCGGCACCGCCGATCACGACCTCGGCCCTGGCGATTTCCTGCGAGACCGCCCCCGTCCATCCGAGAAGGCTGAGATTGGGTGGCAGGTTGATATCAGGACCGGACACAGGGCCGGCGACACGCCACGTCCATGCGGGCCATGCCCGCGCCGCCTCTGAGAGCTGGCCGACGTCAGCCGCCTGCCCGCCTCGACCGACCACGACCAGCATCCGCCCTGGCACAGCGTCGCCCGACGCAGCGGGGGGCGCAAGTCCGGGGGCATAGAGCGTCTTGCGGCGCACCCACTGAGGCGTGCCGGGATCATCGAGGGCCTCGGCATAGGGGCACAGAAGCGCGGTCGCTCCCCTGAACGCCTCCAGATGGGGAGCGTCTCCCCGGTCGCCATTCAGGCGGACACATACGGTGGGCACCGAGGCGAGGCGCGCCAGCATGGCCACCTCCACCGACACATCGACCACCATGAGCGCCGGGCGGGCTTCGGCGATCCATGATGCGAGCGTCGCGACACGCCGGCGAATACCGTCGTGGTCCAGGGGCGCATAGTGGAGCGCATCCGGCCGGTCTGCGGCCCCGTCCCGACCATCGAAGGCGGCAGCCCCTGTCATTCGGTCGTCTGGCAGGTCGATGAGGTCCACGTTTCCGGCCGCGCCCGTCAGGCCGGTTCCGAGCAGCACGAACCGGCTTGGCGCGGCCCTCGCAATCTGTAGCGCCCGCTGCCGGTGGCCTTCACCATGATGATGCACATAGTAGCCGATAGGGGCTGTCATGCGGCCACCCCGACGTCCGCCAGGACCATATCTGCCACCATCGACTCAAGACTGCGTTCAGCCTCCAGAAGGACATCGGGCGACACGTTCGACGCGCGCCGTTCCGCGCGCCACCGGGCCCGCTGGCGCCACTGGTCCAGCGACGGTGCGAGAACGGGGTGACCCCGGGCCAGAGTGTCGGCCAGCGCCAGGAGATGATCGGCCATCCCTCCCCGCGCGCGGCCATCCAGCCGGCCCGAAACCCGGGTCCAGACATCGATGGGATGTCTGAGCCGTGCGCCGATAGCGACCGCAGCCTCGACAAGGGCACGGTCTTCTCCAGAGGCGATGGGCGGGACGCCGCCTGCTGCCCTGTAGGTTGAGACACGCAGGGCAAGGCTGGCCCCGGTATGGTCGCCATGTCGCGGAGCCGGATCCCAGGCGACAGGATCAATCGCATCCTCGATGGCCCGCACCTCGGTCCAGTACCGGTCCCACAGCGCTCTTGCGCGGCCCATATCGTGCGGAAGCGGATCCCGTTCGTCGATCACGAGACGGCCGCCGACGATGTCAGCGCCCGCCTGGAAGGCGCGGAGGGTGTTGGCCACCCAGTCACGCGGCGGCCGACTGTCGGCATCGGTGGAGATCAGGACGGCATCCTCACGCCCCTCAAGCCGTGAGATGCCCAGATCCATGGCCAGGGCGCGGGCTCCTCCGGCGTGAGCGTGTTCGACCGGCAGGGTGACCTCCCGCAGGGTCATATCCAGGCGGCCTTCAAGCGCCGTCGCGGCATTCCGCGCCGCCTGGGCCGTCTCGTCCCCGCTGTTGTTGACGAGCACGGCGACACGGACTGGCCAGGCGACAGTCTGGGCAGCCAGGGCTCTGAGCAGAACCGGCAGTCTCACCGCCTCGTTACGGGCCGGTACGCAGACGCAGAACGGCAGCGGGCCTACACTGCGACCGTCATCTTCCGGTTCCGGGGCGTTCAGCACGGCGACAGTTGACGCGCGCGCCCAACAGGTTCGCGTTTGCAGTCAGACCGACCATACGCAGGTCCTGCTGTTCCGCTGGTCATCTGGCGATAGAGTCGCTCATAGCCGTCGATCATCACCCGGGCGTCACAGAGCGTTTCGGCGCGGCGACGGCAGGCCGCGCGATCCAGCAGCAGGGCCTTCGCCACGGCTGAGGCCAGGTCTGTCGCATCATCGGCGCGGGCCAGCACGCCACAATCCGATGTCAGGATTTCAGGGATGGCCCCCCGCGCAAAGGCCGCCACGGGAACCCCGCAGGCCAGCGCTTCGGCCACCACCAGGCCGTAGGGCTCGTCCCAGCAGGGTGTACAGACGAAGGCTGCGGCTCCGCCGATCACCTGCGCCAGCGCCGCGTGGTCCAGGTGACCGAGATATTCGGTTCCAAGCCCCATGCGCGGCACGATCTGCTCGCGATGATAGTCCTCATCCAGGATCGGACCGGCAAATCTCAGGGGCAGGCCGACGGTCCGCGCCGCGTCCATGGCGTGATGCAGCCCCTTCTCGGGGACAATCCGCCCGTACCAGACCAGATAGGGCGTGGTCGTCGGCACAGGCTGGAAGACGAACCGGTCCAGGTCGATCCCGTTGAGGATGACATTCCCGACGGGGGTGACCGGATGCCAGGCCTGGCGGATCGATTCCGATACACCCACAAAACGGCTCTGAGGCGACCGTGCCAGGCGGATCCCGCTCTCGAGCCAGCAGAAGGGCGGGGTATGCAGGGTCGTCACCATCGGCATCGGCAGGGCGTCGGCCATGGAGACGGGCAGATAATGCAGCGAGTTGTTGTGGATCAGGTCGAAGTCGCTGGTCCGCAGCCGGTTCATCAGGCTCAGGTAGGCGTGGTGCTCCCGAAAGAAGGCGACGTCGCCCGCCTCGTCCACCCCGACCGCCATCATGGCGGTCTCATCGCAGATCGCCTCCAGCCCCAGGGCGGGATCCGACCGGGTAGACGCGAAGATCGTGACACCATGGCCCCTGTCGCGAAGGTGCCGGGCGAGCAGGTGGGTGTGCATTTCCAGCCCACCCGCGAACGGCTCCGCGATCGGGTGTTTCAGATGGGCGATGATGCCTATGCGCAAGCGGGTTGGTCTCCAGCCGGTCGATCCAGGGTTTACGGGCACGAGGATGCAACCTCCTCCTCGACCTGCTGGATGCTCCAGGACCGGCCGAGGCCGGGCTAATCCCCCCCGGCTCGGCCTGTTCCGTATGACGCTGCGCCGACATAGCGGCCCATCGTGGCGGTCAACCCTCCAGCGGACCCCACAGGAGGTCCCAGCGCTGCCGGAGCTCCGGCAGGCATTCACAGGCGGCCTGCTCGAGCGCCGCCCTGTCCCTGACCGCGATCTGGCCGCGGCTGTAGCGGATCAGTCCTTCGGTCTTGAAGCGGCCTGCGATGCCGCTCACCGTGGTCCGGTTGACCCCGAGCATGTGGGCCATGAACTCCTGCGTCAGCGCAATCCGGTCCCGGCCTGCATGGTCGCAGGCGGTCAGAAGCCAGCGCGCGAAGCGGCGTTCGATCGCATGCCAGGCCCGGCAGGCTATGGCCTGCTGCGCCTGGTTGGCTGCCCCCTCGACGTAGCGGTCCACCATGATCCGGATATCCGGACGGTCCTGCACAAGGGATCGAAAAACCGATCCTTCCAGGCTCAGGACGGTTCCATCCACCTGGCAGATCGCGCGGGTGTAGGCGGGCAGTCCTGTCAGGACAGCATTTGCCCCAAGCGCGCCTTCCCGCCCGACCATGCCAGCCTCCACGGCGTCGCCGTCGATCAGGATCGTGACCAGGGAGATGGCACCGGATGTCACGAAATGAACGTCGCGCGCCACCTCGCCGGGCTCGGCGAAGACACGCCCCTGCACCATGATGTCCGTCCGGGCACGATCGACCACAGCGGCCATGATGTCCCTGGGAAGGGAGGCGAGCATCCGGTTGGCAGTCGCAGGCGGCGGTGTCGTCATCAGCGGAGCGTCCTGGTCCTCAGTCGCCCCCTAAACGCCTGCGATCCCCCAGCGTTGCGGCAGCAACCCACATGAGGTCAAGTCGCGCAGGGTCATCCCAAACTCATCTGGATCGACCTGCCGCCTGCGCCTAGATAGTGATCTGAAGGCGTTCGAGACCATCCGACTGATCGGACTTGCGCCTCTTGGGCGTATGGAAACTCTCCGCGCTGAACCGGCGTCGATCCGGACCGACATAGTGACGGTTCTCCAGCCATCCCCGTGGCCGGAGACCAAGTCCCTCGATCCTGCGGATGATCTCCGCACTGGTATAGGGTTTGCGCACAAACTCGTGCACGCCGGCGTCGCGGGCTTGGCGAATGCGGGACGCGGTCGGCTCGGCTGCGAGCATGATCACCGGAGCCTGCCTGCAGCCCAGCGTCGAACGGCGCAAGGTTCTGACGAAGGCCAAGCCATCCAGTCCCGCGGTCATTTCAGTGAAGATGAGGGTCGGCTCGATGGAACGGACGGTCTCCATCGCTAGGTCGCCATCCGTCTCGATCACGACTTCTCTCGATCCGAGCTGTTTGACGACATCGCCCAGCAAACGGGCCCCGTGCAGATGAGCATCCAGGATGACGACACGACTGACGAGCGAGGCAAGATCGACTGACCGGTTTCGGAGAGCTGCTGACAAGGTGCGACCTCTATTGCGTAACCGCCGCAAGATAAGACCTTCAGGTTGAAACTATCCAACCGAACAGGGTTACCTGAGGCTTCTCCAATGCGTGGCTTCCCTGTCGACGGCTAATGTGTGCCTGCCCTCTTGCCTCGCACCGCCAAGCTTGCAACCCTGCAACCGTCAAGGAGCGTCCATCTATGCCGCGCGGAACTGCAACCTCTTCACCACACGCCGTCGATGTGCATGTAGGTCGGCGTATCGCTGAGAAGCGACTGGCACTTGGCTACAATCAGAGCGACCTGGGCCGCGCCCTCAACCTGACCTTCCAGCAAATCCAGAAGTACGAGAAGGGTACCAACCGCGTGTCGGCCTCTAAGCTCTGGCTGATCTCCCGGTTCTTCAAGGTCGACCTGGCCTATTTCTTCGACGGTCTTTCGGGCGACGGAAGCAATACGGGTGCTGAAGAACCGAACGGGGCAGCATCCCCGCCCACCCGGCAATCCATGGAAATAAACAGCCTCGTTCCGCGTCTGGAGCTTCCAAAGCAAAGGCTTGTTCTCGAGCTTGTGCGGTCTATGTCGGCGAAGGTGCCCGCTGACAGCTGACAAGCACAGGTCAGCAATACCGCCAGAGTAGCCAATGCTATCGTCGCCGATGCGTCTACCATCGAGCTGTGACATGGGACTTGCGTATCCGCTGCTCAGGCATGGATTGCGTCGGGGCGTGGCCGGTCTGTGCGAGCAATCAATGCACGTCAGAGACGAATCGCATCCAACATCGAACTGGCTGCGACCGAGTCGATGTCCAAATCGACTTGCTAGCCAAATGTTCGGGCATGCGGCTTCCCGAGAAGCTGCAGAAAATGTGACGTGTGAAACCGCCTGAAACGTTGCGAACTGTGTCCCCTGTGTGCCCCCAAATGGATAACACGGGTTTCTGTTTTAGCTAAGTTATTGAAAAGATGGTACGTCCTCTCGGGCTCGAACCGAGGACCCTCTGATTAAAAGTCAGATGCTCTAACCAACTGAGCTAAGGACGCACATCGTCGCCGGGCGCGCTTGCGTCACCGGCGACGCGCCTTCTGGTGCATTGGCCGCGCCGGGTCAAGGGCTGGCTCGACGTTCCGGGAGCGGAAGGGTACTCAAAGCACATGAAACCTCTCTCTGGCCTCCGCATCATCGAGTTCGACGGCCTGGGGCCCGTGACCTTCGCCGGCATGGTCTTGGCAGACATGGGGGCCGAGGTGCTGCGCCTGAGCCGCAGCGCGGCGGCTGGTACGCCGGTCTTTGCCGATGTCGGGGGTGAGGTGCTGCATCGCGGCCGGGCGGCTGTCGAGGTCAATCTGAAAGACCCTGCGGACCACGCCAGTGTGCTGGGGCTCATTGGAACGGCCGATGCCCTGATCGAGGGCTTTCGACCCGGCGTAATGGAACGACTGGGCCTAGGCCCAGACGTCTGTGCTGTTCGCAACCCCCGGCTGGTGTTCGGGCGCGTCACCGGCTGGGGCCAGACAGGGCCGATGGCCGATCAGGTCGGGCACGACATCAACTACATCGCCCTGTCCGGAGCCCTGCATGCGCTGGGCGAGCCGGATCGCCCTCCTCGCGCGCCCCTGAACCTGGTGGGAGATTACGGCGGCGGGGCGATGATGCTGGTCACCGGCGTGCTGGCTGGTCTGCTGGAGGCGAAGCGCACGGGCATCGGGCGGGTCGTGGATGCGGCCATGACCGACGGTTCAGCCCTGCTGATGAGCCTGTTCTCGGCATTCTCGGCCCGTGGCCTCTGGAAAGAGGCGCGGGGCACAAATCTGCTGGATGGCGGGGCACCCTTCTATCGCTGCTATGCATGCCGGGACGGTGGCCATGTTGCGGTCGGCGCCCTGGAACCTCGTTTCTACGCCGCCCTGATCACTGGCCTGGGTTTGACGGCAGAGGAGGCCCCGCAATTCGACATGGCGAATTGGCCAACCCTGCATGCCCGGTTCGAAACCCTGTTCGCCACCCGCGATCGCGACGACTGGGCCGCGCATTTCGACGGCACAGAGGCCTGTGTCACGCCCGTGCTGTCGATGTCCGAGGCGGCCCAACACCCGCACAACCAGACGCGAGGCACTTATGCGGGTCATCCCCTCCAGCCTGCGCCCGCCCCTCGGTTTGGCATAGACGCGCCCGATGTGGGGCGACATCTTCCGACCTTGTCGCTGGACGACGCCGTCCGCGCCTGGTCCTGATTTCAGGCAGCCTCGACGATCTCAATACGTTGCGGCTGACGACAGGCCTCGGCCAGCGTCACGGCCAGCAGCGCCGGATTGATCGGCTTGGTCAGGAAGGCATGAACGCCGATCCCGTCCCAGGCGGCACGGTGAGTGTCCATGGCATTGGCGGTCAGGGCGATGACCGGCGTGTTCCGGTTCGGGCCAGCCAGTCGGATATGGCGGCTGGCCTCCAGCCCGTCCATGACCGGCATTTGCATGTCCATCAGAATGACGTCGAACGGTTGGTGCCCCGCCCGCTCCACGGCCTGCGCACCGTCTTCCACCAGCGTCAGGCGACAACCATACGGCTCCAGCAACAGGGCCAGAATGCGGCGGTTCACCGGATGGTCGTCAGCGGCCAGAATCGAGCGATTGGCCAGAACAGATAGATCGACCGCGACCTGCACCACATCATCCTGCTGGCTCGCCACGACCGTCATGGGCAGTTGAAGCGTGAAGGTCGAACCCTCGCCCTCGACGCTGGCCACAATCAGTGACCCGCCCATGACCTCGGCCAGCTTGCGGCTGATCGACAGGCCCAGGCCTGTGCCGCCATAGCGGCGCGTGGTGCCGGCATCAGCCTGTTCGAAGCTGTTGAACACATGCTCCAGCCTGTCTGCAGGAATGCCGCAGCCGCTGTCGGTAACGGCCACCGACAGCAGACCACCGGCCCAGTCCACCTTGACCAGAATGTCGCCGTCGCGGGTGAACTTCACCGCATTGGACATCAGGTTGAACAGGATCTGCTGGAACCGCAGCGGGTCGGTCCGCACCGCCTGCGGTACCTCCGGTGCGATCTGCCACGCCAAGCGGATGTTGTTGGCCTCTGCGCGTGGTTCCCAAAGCCGCCCCAGCGCCGTCAGACGGTCGCGCACGACCATGTCGGCCGTCTCCAGTTCCATCTTGCCAGCTTCGATCTTGGAGACGTCCAGCACATCGTTCAACAGGCCCATCAGGACGTCACCGGCGTCGATAAGCATGTCGACGTGTTCGGTCTGGCGGGCGTCCAGCTTGGTGTCTTTCAGAAGGTTGGCCGCCGAAATCACGGCATTCATGGGCGTGCGGATTTCATGACTGACCACGGCCAGGAAGTCGGACTTCGCCGCGTTGGCGACTTCGGCCTTGCCCCGCGCCTCCAGGGCGGCGTCGCGCGCCTCCTGCATTTCCCGCGTTGTACTGGAGCTCTGCTTCACCGCGACCACGAGGTGGCTCATGTACAGCAGACCACCGATCGGCACGAGAAGATCCTGCCAGCGCCCGCTCTGGGTCGCTTGGAATAGGGGAAGCCCCAAAAAGTATATGGCATGCGGCACAACGGCCGAAATCAGGATCGGTCGGGCGTGGTGCATGTGCAGGCTGACATGCAGCAGACCACCCGCACACTGGATCATGGCGAAGATCCGCCCGGTTTCCCCGCCATAGAACCACATATAGCCGGTCAATCCGGCATAGACGGTGACGCTCAGAACCGTCGTGGCGCAGGACAGAACCAAATAACCCTTATCCGGCAGCCATTCGGGGCGATGACGGAAGCGGCTGAAGACTTTCCAGTCCAGCGCCTGCGTCAGCAGCATCGCCGCAAACCAGACGATGGGCCATATCGTCGGCGTGACGACCCAGGCGGTCAGGCCGATGAAGGCAGCCAGGCCGATCCGGGTCTTGAGCTCTCGGTAACGCACCTGCGCGACCTTGGCATAGGCTGTGGTCGTCATCTGCCCCTCCGAGAGAACACCGTCTCACCAAAGGTGAAAGGATTGGTTTCCGTCAGTGGTGACCAAGGTGATAATCACGTCTATGGAACCTGAGGCAGATCAGCACGTTCGCTGGATGAGCCGTGGGGAGACGACACTCGTGAAACGCCTGTTTGTGACATTTGCGCTGCTTTGTGTCGGTGCCATCGCGGCCTGTGATGATCCCGACAGCTACGATGAACAGCCTGAAGTCATCGTCGAAGACGTTGTGGAAGCGCCTGCGGCTGAAGAAGTCGCAGCACCGGTCGTCGAACCCGCTGCCCTTCCTTCGGCCCCGCCCGTCGACACCTTGCCGCCCGAAAAACGGTCGTCCGAAGAATCCGTCCAGCCCGAGAGTGAGACGCTCTTCTACTGAATCGCGCCCTATCGACGCCATGAAGCCGCATGATAGGGACCCGCCTTCCTTCGCACAGCCCAGAGTTTCCATTTGACGAGCCGCCATGCCCTGTTTCTGATCAGCACGGCGGGCTTCATGGCACTGGCGACGGCGGTTCAATCCGAGCCTCGTGCTCTAATTCGCGGTGAACTGGACAGCGAACTGCGCGCTCAGTTGCAGAGGGCTGTCGGCGATGTCGACGATCCTCCGTCCAACCGCTTCGAAGCACGCCGGCGAGCCCGTGCCGCCATGGAATCGGCAGAAGCCCTTCTGAGATCCGAGGGCTATTATCAACCAACCCTCATCGATGACGTCGAAGGCGAAGAGACACCCGTCGCTATCGTCGAAGTGACCCCAGGACCGCGGTTCCTGCTGGCCGACTATGGGCTGAACTGGACCTTGCCGCCCCCCGATCAAACGACCGATCTGGCCGTTCGCGAAGAGGTCGATCTGACCACTGGCGACCCGGGCCGCGCGGTCGATGTACTGGCGGCAGAGGGCCGCATTGTCGCGGGCCTGACCCGTCGAGGCTATGCCGATGCCGAAGCCAGGGCGCGTCGCGTCGTGGTCAACCACACCGACTATACCGTCACCCCAAACTACAACATCGATAGCGGGCCTCTGGTCCGGCTGGATGGCATTCTGCTGCGGACGCGCGGCCCCACCAATCCTGACTGGGTTGCCGGCCTGGCCCCCTGGGTCCAGGGCGATGTCTATGATCCGGAACAGGTCGCGGAACTGGAACGGCGGCTGACCGAAACCGGCGTTTATGACGGCATCGGCGTAGCTCTGTCGCCTGCGGACCAAAACCTGCCCAATGGCACTCGCCCGGTCATCGTCACCCTGCGGGATCGCCCGGCTCGTACCCTGGAAGCCGCCATCACGCTGTCAACGGCCGAGGCGATCGTCACGGCAGGCAGAACCGGCGCGTCACCCTCCAACACCGGCGGGTCGGCGATCGAGGGGACCTGGACCTGGTCCAACCGCTTCGGTCGCGCAGACACCCTGATCTGGCAGGCCCGTCTGGCTGAGATCGACAGCCGTATCGGAGGCGTGCTCAGCCTGCCGCACTGGCGCAGGCCCAGCCAGACACTGCGTCTTGAAACCGCGGCTGTTTATGAGAACACCGATGCCTATCGCAGGACCGCCCTCGTCCTGGCTGCCGACATCCGCCAGCGGGTCGGCAAGACCTCATTCTACAGCTATGGACTGGGCCTGGACGGCGGTCAGTACGACGAAAACCGGTTCGACCCGCTGACGCAGGCTCCCATACGCCTGACCCGTGACCTGGTGATTCTGACGGGGCGCGGCAACTTCTACTGGGACCGCTCGAACGATGCGCTGGACCCCACGAGCGGCTGGCGACTGAGCGCTTCGGCCCAGCCAACGGCCGTGGCGGGCGAGGACACGGTGCTGTTCCTTCGGACCGAAGCCGAGGCCACAGGCTACCTGTCTTTCCAGGAGGACAGGACCGTGCTTGCGGGCCGTGTCAAGTTGGGCTCGATCGTCGGCGGCGAAGAGCTGACCGTTCCTGCTGACCGACTGTTCTATTCCGGCGGCGGCGGCTCTGTACGCGGCTATGAATACCAGAGTGTGGGCCCTCGCCTGCCCGACAACACGCCTCGCGGAGGTCTGAGCCTGTTCGAGACCTCTCTTGAGGTGCGCCGCAAGGTCTTCGGCAGCTTCCAGGGCGTGGCCTTTGTGGATGCCGGTGCCGTGGGCTTCGACGAAACGCCGGACTTCGGCAACCTGCGCTATGCTGCCGGTGTGGGCGTTCGCTACCTTCTGCCATTCGGCCCGATCAGGGCGGATATCGCCATTCCGCTGGATAAGCGTGAGGGCGATCCCAGCTTCCAGGTCTATGTCAGTCTGGGCCAGGCGTTTTGACCGACGCTCAGCCCCCGACCGATGCGCCCGAAGACAAGGCGGAGACGCCCGCCGCCGAGGAAAAGCGCAAGCGCACCCGCCTTCAGGCTCTGGCCTTCTTCGGCGGCATCGCGGTCGCCATCCTGATCGGCCTGCTGATCGTGGGTCTGGTCGGCGGGCGGATGTATCTGCTGTCGGGGCCCGGCCGGGAGCTGGTGACCAGCTTCGTCGAGGGCAAACGCATCGGCAACTATGGTGAAATCCGCGTCGAGGGCGTTGAGGGTGACCTGTTCGACGACTTCACTATCCAACGGGTCACGGTCACGGATGCCCAGGGAGTCTGGCTGGAGGCGCGCAAGGTCCGCGTCGACTGGAGCTTCTGGCCCCTTGTCGCCCGCCGGTTCCATGCCACCAACATCGAGGCCGAGGTCGTTCGCCTGATCCGCCGCCCCGAGGTCGAAGCCTCGACCAATCCGCCAGGACAGCAACCGATTTCCGTCGATATCGACCGGTTTGCCGCCAACATCGAACTGCTGGAGGGCTTCAGCCAGGAATATGGCCGCTGGAAGCTGGATGGGGCAGTCGAACTGCCCCGCGTCGGCGACAAAACCGCCACGATCAACGCCTTCAGCAACACCCGCCCCGGCGATTTCCTGCGCTTGGCTGGAACCATGGGCGACGAACTGGCCGACATTCGCCTGAACGTTCAGGCGAATGAATCCCAAGGCGGACCGCTGGCCGGAGCCTTGGGCTATTCGCCAGATCAGCCGTTCAATGCCGTTGCCGTGGTCAATGGCCAGGTCGTCAATGTAGCGGTGCGCACCGGCACCTTCACGCCCCTGACCATCCGCGGCACCTATGGCAAGGACCAGACGCGGATCGCCGGCTACGCCGACTTCTCTGGCTCGGAACTGTTGCAACCCTTCGTGGACCGGATCGGTCAGACGGCGCGGTTCGGTCTGGTCGTGCGGCCAGATCACGACAATGATGGCTTGCAGGGTGTGGGCTGGAGCCTGGTGTCCGAGAATCTGAACTCCAGTGCGTCTGGCATGATGCGCAAGGCGGACCGCAGCACGCCGGATGGCATTCAGCTGGAAATCTCGACGCCGTCGCTGACCCGACTGGCCGGCACGCCGCTGGCGGGTCCTGCCGCCTATTCCGCCCTGTTCAAGGGTGACGGCGCGGCCTGGACCCTGGACGGCGCGGTCGATCTGCTTAACGCCAATCTGTCCAGCTACCAGGCCCAGCGGATTTCGGGGCCTCTCAACTTGAGTTCAAGGGCGGGTCGCTTTGACCTGCAGGGCGACATCCGTGCCCGTGGCGGGTCCACAGCGGGCATCGTCGGCGGGCTGCTGGGAACCCAGCCCCGTGTGCAATTCGAGGCAACCCGCCAGCCGGATGGTGCCATCCTGCTGCAACGCCTCCAGGCGGACGGGCAGGGCCTGGAAGTCACGGGGTCGGGCGGACGCAATCTGCTGGGCGGGCTCAGCTTCCGGGGCAATGCGACCATCACCGACGCCTCGCTCATTCAGCCCGGCGCGCGCGGATCGTTCGGCGGGCCGATCACCGCTGCCATGCGTCGCACGGGTGCTCCGTGGAACCTGACCTTCGACGGACGCGGACGAGGTCTATTCACCGGCCAGGACGAACTGGATCGCCTGCTGGGACGTACGCCGCGCCTGCAACTGACAGGCGGCCTGGACGGCGGGCGCCTCTCCATCCAGCGCGCGGCCCTGACGGGGGCCCAGGCCAACGCCAATGCGCGCGGCATCATCGAGGGTAATGGCCAGCTGAGGCTGGCCCTGGACTGGAACGCCCGCGGCCCGTTCGGCGTCGGCCCGGTCGCCATCGATGGAGCCATGACCGGTGACGGAGCTCTCACCGGCACCCTGGCCGAGCCCCGCGCGGACCTGAACGCCCGGTTCGACCGCATCGCAGCCGGGCCACTGGACCTGACCCAGGCCAATCTGGCCCTGACGTTCCGCAAGGGAGCCGACGCCTCGGACGGCAGTATCGCGATCACGGCCCAGTCCAACTATGGCCCCGCCCGCGCCAGCGGCAACTTCTACCTGGGCGGTCCGCAAATCCGTCTGACCAATGTCGATCTGGATGCGGGCGGTGTGACGGCCCAAGGCTCTGTCGCCCTGTCCAACAACCAGCCCTCCAGTGCCGACCTGGCCTTTACCGCCCGGCCCGGAGCGTTCCTCGCGTCCGGCACGGCGGAGGGTCGCATCCGCCTGACCGAAGGTGCCGGCAGCGACACCGCCATCGTCGACGTCACCGGGGCGAATGTGAGGCTGGCCGGTCAGTCCTGGGTCGTGCGTCGCATCGACCTTAACGGTCGCGGCACCCTAGATCGCCTGCCCTTCACCATCGTCGCCGACGTCGGGGGCGGCACGCCCGCCGCTTTCAACGGCACCGGCGTCTATTCCCGCCAGGGCGCGGCCCAGACCATCGTGCTGAACGGCTCGGGCAGCGCGAGAGAGATCGACTTCACCACGCGCAACCCCGCCGTCTTCGCCCTGTCCGGCGACGGCCAGGTGGCCCGTGTCGACCTGAGGGTCGGTGGCGGTGTCCTGACCGGCGAGATGCGTCGGGATTCCCGCGCCGCCGTTATCGAGGCCAATCTGACCAGCGTGGAGCTAGGCTCCTTGTCGCCTGATCTGCGCGGCCGGGTCACGGGCCGTCTGTCCCTGCGCGGCGCAGGCGACGACCTGTCCGGCTCGGCCAATGTCGCTTTGGAGAATATCCGAAGCATCGACGCGCCGCGCGGTCTGGCCGTCGACGGCACGGTCAATGCCATGCTCGTCAACAACACCCTGCGCATCCAGGCCGATGCCCGCGACAACGGAGCCGTCTCCGCCACCGCCGACGTCACCCTGCCGGTCGAGGCCTCCGCCGCGCCACTGCGCCTGGCCATCGCCCGCACCCGCCCGATGAGCGGCACGGTTGCGATTCAGGGCCAGGTCCAGCCCATCTGGGACCTGTTCCTGGGTGGTGAACGCTCCCTGTCTGGCCAGATCGACGCCAATGCGACGCTGGCCGGCACCTTGAATGCTCCGCGCATCAATGGTCGACTGGACGTGCAGCAGGGGGCGTTCCGAGACAATGGCACGGGCCTGCGTCTGGCCGGTCTGACACTGGCCAGCCGCTTTGACGACACCACCGCCCTGGTCGAGACCTTCACAGCAAATGACGGATCGGGGGGCACGGTGTCCGGCAGCGGACGCATCGGCCTACGCCAGGGCTCCGGGTCCAACTTCGAACTGGCCCTGACCCGCTTCCGCATCATCGACAACGACATCGCCGAGGCCCGCGCCTCCGGGCCCCTGACCGTCGTGCGCGGTGCCGACGGCAACATCCAGCTGACAGGGCAGATCGATATCGACGAGGCCAGGATCGAGGCCAATCCGCCCGGCTCCACCGGCATCGTCCGTATGGATGTGGTCGAGATCAACAAGCCCGGCGGCAATGCCGAGGAGATCGATACCGCCGACCGGCCCCAAGGCCCCCAGATCGGACTGGACATCGCCATACGCTCGCCGGGCGGCGACGTGCGCGTCGTTGGACGAGGCCTGAATGTCGAGATGAACGTCAATGCCCGCGTGCGTGGCACCATCGCCGAGCCGCAGCTCAGCGGCACGGCCCGCGTCGTGCGCGGCGACTACGACTTTGCCGGCAAGCGTTTCATCTTCGACCCGCGCGGCACGGTCAGCCTGTCGACCAATCCTGAGCAGATCAGGCTCAACCTGTCAGCAACTCGCGAAGACCCGGCCATCACAGCAACGATCCGCGTTACCGGCACCGCCGCGCGGCCCGAGATCGCCTTGACCTCCAATCCCGCCCTGCCCCAGGACGAAATCCTGTCGCAGGTCCTTTTCGGACGCTCGGCATCACAACTGTCGGGCTTCGAGGCGGCCCAGCTGGCGGCAGGCGTCGCGTCGCTGGCCGGAGGAGGTGGCTTCGATGTGATCGGTAACCTGCGCGAACTGGCCGGTCTGGACCGTCTGTCATTCGGCGGCGAGGCGTCAGGCCTGACGATTGCGGGTGGCCGCTATCTGACCGACGACCTGTATCTGGAAGTCATCGGCGGCGGCGACAATGGCGCGGCGGTAAATCTGGAGTGGCAGGTGCGCCGCAACCTGACGGTCAGCACCAAGTTCGGTGGCGAAGGGGCCAGCCTGTCGATCCGCTGGCGTCGCCAGACCCGACAGCCCGGCACCGGTCCAGAGGACCGGCGCCAGAACCGTCAGGGGCGTTAAAGCGGAGCCGGGTTGGCAGAACCTAGCCCGGCACCGCTCACGCTTCGTTCCGGCTTGATGTCAAAATCAGAACACGTCCTGATCGACGGCACGCATCTTGTTCATCGCATTGGCACCGCGAATGCCGGCGATGTGAAGCACGAGCTCCACGACCAGAACGACAAGGCCCAGAACCGTGAACCACATCGGACCCGCCGCCGCTGACTGAGCTGAAGGTCCCATCAGGCCCAGAAGAGCGCTTCCCAGACCGAACACGACCAGGACTGTGAACAAGATCGGGATCACGATGTTAGGTTTGAACCATTGCACCAGACCCAGAACGATCTGGATCACGACCATTAGCCCGGCCCAGATCACGACAAAACCGGTCATGGCACCAGCGATGCCTTCCATCCCGGCCACATTCGGATCGGTTTGAGCGGCTTCGGCAAAGGCCGACTCCATCAGAGCCGGTGCCGCCGTCGCCAGATAGATCGTGGTGACGATGCCCCAGGCTACGCCGATGAAGATGGCGACGGCGCTGGATCGCGCCGCAGCGATAGCCTGGGTACGGTCCGTGATCGGGGCCGTGGGGTTCATTGCAGATATCAGACTCATTCTCGCCTCCCGGTTATGAGGCGCGGAGCCTAACCCGACCACAGTGATGTACGAAAGGCGTCTTGATCCTCAGTCTGAAGCCAACTTGCGAAACTCCGCCAACCTGCCCGCCCCTTTAATGGCCGTTGCATGCAGAAGCGCTGCTGCGGACATAGTCACAAGGGTCATGACGATCAGACCCATGGGCTGACTGGCCATCCCCTGACCGCCCACCGCATATACGAATGCCAGGGCTCCGGTCCCCAGGGCCCACACGACCAGCATCAGGAAAACCAGAGGCAACAGGCTACTGGGCTTGCGCCAGTGCACCACGGCCAGGACAAGCTGCAAGGCCACCATACTAATCGCACCGGCCAGTCCGATCTGCGTTGCCGCCTGCATCTGTTCGGCGGTTTCAGGTCGCTGCGTCATCTGATCAACGGCCAGCCGCGTCGCCTCCGCACCGGCATTGGCAGTGTACCAGGCGAGGATGGAGTCCCGCGCCGCACCGATGATCATGCCGATCGAGCTGGCACGTGTCGCCGCGAGGGCATGATCCTGAGTTTCCAGCGTCGCCGCCGGATTGAAGTATCTGATCCAGCCGTGCGCCATAAGTTGTTCCCCCATGAATCGTAGCCTAGCCCTTGCTGGCAACGAGAGAAACCGTCGCCCGCCTTCACCTTTGCAATCCATGTCGCTAGGGTCTGCCGCATGCGGATTCTGCCGACAGATCAGAACGTGCTCGACCATGTCGCAGCGCGCGAGGCGATTATTATCCAGCGTGCCGTCGAGTGGTCAGATTTGAACTCTGGCAGCCGAAATGCCGCTGGACTGCAAGCCGTGCTGGCGCGTCTGGAGACCGAAGCCATCAGCCTTGATGCCGCCTGTGAACGCATCGGCACAGCCTCCTCGACCAGCGTCGGCGATGATGGCGCGATCCGTCACGAGGCCCACGCCGATGCCCTCAAAATCACCCAGCGCCCTGACGCCCCCATCCAGGTCGTGCTGACCGGCCACTACGACACCGTCTTCCCGGTCGAGAGCGCGTTCCAGGCCGTGACCACCCGCGCCGACGGGGCGCTGAACGGTCCAGGCATCGCCGACATGAAGGGTGGCATCTCCGTCATGCTGGCCGCGCTTGAGGCGTTCGAGACGCATCCGGACAAGGCCAATGTCGGCTGGACCGTGCTGCTCAGCCCGGACGAGGAGATCGGCTCGCCCGCCTCTGCGCCCCTGCTGGCCGAACTGGGCGCGCGCGGGCATGTCGGCATGACCTATGAGCCAGCGCTGGCCGACGGCACTCTGGCCGGAGCGCGCAAGGGCAGCGGCAACTACCATCTGATCGTCACCGGCAAGGCCGCCCACGCGGGTCGCGCCTTCCACGAAGGGTCGAATGCCGTGGCCGGGGCCGCCATCATCGCAGCCCGCCTGCACGCCCTGAACGGCCAGCGCGAGGGCGTCACCGTCAATGTGGCCAAGATTTCCGGGGGTGGCGCGCTCAATGTCGTGGCCGACAATGCCGTCGTACGCTTCAATGTGCGCGTGCCAGACGCCCAGGCCTCGGCCTGGATATCCGAGACGGTACAGCAGATCGCGACCGAGCCCCCCTTCCCCGGCCTGACCCTCGACTTGCATGGCGGCATGACCCGTGCGCCAAAGCCGATGGACGCCAGCCAGACCGCCCTGTTCGAGGCCGTGCGCGACGCCGGCACCCTGCTGGGCCAGACCATCGCCTGGAAGCCGTCGGGCGGCGTCTGCGAGGGCAACAACCTGCATGCCGCGGGCCTGCCCAATATCGACACCCTCGGGGTCCTGGGCGGCGACATCCATTCGGATCAGGAATTCGCCTGGCCCGCCAGCTTCGTCGAACGCGCCCAGCTGTCGGCCCTGATCCTGTGCAAGATCGCCTCGGGCGAAATCGATGCGCTGAAACTGAAATCCCTGCGTCTGGAGACGATGTAACCATGCTCGTCGTTCGCCCGGCCGGGCCTGCCGATCTCGATTTCCTGCTGGAACTGGCCATCCTGTCCGGTCCCGGCTTCACCAGCCTGCCCGAAGACCCGGACCAGCTAATCGAGCGGCTGGACCTCAGCCGGGACAGCTTCGCGGGCCGGATCGATGTCCAGCAGCGCTGGTACACCCTGATGCTGGAGGAATCCGACACCGGTGACGTCGACGGCATCGGCTCGGTCAAGGCGGCCGTCGGGCTGAACCGCCCCTTTTTCAGCTTCCGTGTCGTTAACAACGCCCAGTCATCCCCGTCGCTGGGCATCAAGCTGGAACAGAAGACCCTGGTCTTGGTCAATGAGTGCACGGGCTGGACCGAGGTCGGCTCGCTGTTCCTGAAGGCCGACCGGCGCAAGGGCGGCGCAGGCCGCCTGCTCAGCCAGTCGCGCTATATGCTGATCGGGGCCGAGCCGGAGCTGTTCAGCGAGAATGTCCTGGCCGAGCTGCGCGGCGTCTTCACTCCCGACGGGGCCTGTCCCTTCTGGGACCATGTCGCGCACAAATTCTTTCCGATGGAGTTCGACGAGGCCGATCGCATGACCGGCTCGACCGACAAGCAGTTCATCCTGGACCTGGCCCCGCGCCACCCGATCTACATCGAGCTGCTGCCCGAAGCCGCTCGGGCCGTGATCGGCAAGGTGCACCCCCAGGGCGTGCCCGCCATGGCCCTGCTGGAAAGCGAGGGGTTCCGCCCGAACGGCCTGGTCGACATCTTCGACGCAGGGCCCACAGTCGCCTGCGGCCGCGACAACATCCGCACGGTCCGAGACGCCCGGCGACTGACCGTGGCCATCGCCGAAGAGGTCGAGGCCGAACTGCCTGCCCTGATCTCGACCGACAGCGTGGGCGGTTTCCGCGCCGTTCGCCAGCGCACCCATATCGACGGTGACATCGCCACCCTGACCCGCGAAACCGCAGACGCGCTGAAAGTGCGTGCGGGAGACACGGTTCGCGTCAAAACCTGAGTGATCTCATGACACAATTTCAATCCATCGACCCCGCCACTGGCGAAACCGTCTGGAAAGGCCCAGCGGTCTCCGCCACCGAGGTTCAGGCCGCGACCGATCGCGCCCGCGCCGCCTTCCCCGACTGGGCCGACCGACCGCGCCAGGATCGGATCGACGCCGTCAAACGCTATCAAGCCGTACTGAAGGAGCGCGCGCCCCAGATCGCCGAAGCCATCAGTCGCGAGACCGGCAAGGCCCTGTGGGAAACGACCACCGAACTGACCGCTATGCAGGGCAAGGTCGACATCTCCATCCGCGCCTATAACGAGCGGACCGGCGAGCGCACCGCCGACACGGCTTTCGGCCACGCCACCCTGCGCCACCGCCCGCACGGCGTGGCGGCGGTGCTGGGCCCCTTCAACTTCCCCGGCCACCTGCCCAACGGCCACATCGTCCCGGCCCTGCTGGCCGGCGACACAGTCGTCTTCAAGCCATCGGAGGAAACCCCCCTGACCGGCCAGCTGATGGCCGAGGCGTTCCAGGCCGCCGACTTGCCGACCGGCGTGGTCAATGTCGTCCAGGGTGGGCGCGACACGGGTGCCGCCCTGCTGGACAGCGGCATCGACGCCTTGATGTTCACCGGCTCGGGCGCAGCGGGTGCTCACTTCCGCCGCAAGTTCGCGGACGATCCGCACGTCATCCTGGCGCTGGAGCTGGGCGGCAACAATCCGCTCGTCGTCTGGGACGCCGCCGATGCGGAAGCCGTGGCGGGCATCGTCGTCCAGTCCGCCTTCATCACCACGGGCCAGCGCTGCTCCTGTGCGCGCCGCCTGATCGTACCCCAAGGGCCCCAGGGCGACGCCATCGTCGAGGCCGTCGCCGCCCTCAGCGACCGCCTGCTGTTCGCGCCCTGGAACAGCACACCCGAGCCCTATGCTGGCCCGCTGATCTCCGAGAAAGCCGCCGCCGCTGCCCTCGCCGCCTTGCGGGAGCGGATCAATGCGGGGGCCAAGGTCGTCCGCGCGTCCGGCCCGGTCGGCAATCTGCCCGGAGCCTTCGTCAAACCGGCCATCATCGACGTGACTGGGGTCGATGTGCCCGACGAGGAGATGTTCGCGCCCTTCCTGTCGGTGACCCGCGTCGCCAGCTTCGACGAAGCGGTGCAACAGGCCAATGCGACGCGCTATGGCCTGTCCGCCGGTCTGGTCAGCGACGACCCGAAAAACTGGCAGACCTTCATCCGCCGCATCCGCGCGGGCGTCGTTAACTTCAACCGCCCGACCACCGGGGCCGCCGGGGACATGCCCTTCGGTGGTCTGGGGGCCAGCGGCAACCACCGTCCCAGCGCCTACTATGCCGCCGACTACTGCGCCTACCCCGTCGCCAGTTTCGAGGCAGAGGCGGTCAGGAACATCGAGAGCGAGATCAAGGGCTTGCAGGCATGAATGCCCCCGCGGTCGAAGCCAATGCCGACGGCCTGATCGGGCCGACCCACTCGTATGCGGGCCTCTCGCCCGGCAACCTCGCCTCTAGCCTCAACAAGGGCGAGGCGTCCAACCCGCGCGCTGCCGTCCTGCAGGGCCTCGACAAGATGAAGCGGCTGGCCGACCTCGGCCTGCCGCAATACGTCCTGCCGCCGCACGATCAGCCCAACATCCCCTTCCTGCGCAGCCTGGGCTTCACCGGCTCCGACGCCCGCGTGCTCGAACAGGCCTGGAAGGACGCGCCCAGCTTCGCCGCCGCCGCCTGTTCGGCCAGTCCCATGTGGGCCGCCAATGCCGCGACGGTGACGCCGAGCGCCGACAGCGCAGACGGCCGCGTCCACTTCACCCCCGCCAACCTGGTCACCAACCTGCACCGCTCGCTGGAGCACCGGCAAACGACGCGCGCACTCGACGCCCTCTTTCCCGATCAGGACCGGTTCGCCGTCCACGACGCCCTGCCCTCCGTCGCCCATCTGGCTGACGAGGGCGCCGCCAACCACGTCCGCCTGTGCGCCGACCACGGTCAGGCTGGCGTCAACCTGCTGGTCTGGGGACGAGAGGCCTATGAGCCTTGGTCCGGCCCCTACCCCGCCCGTCAGACGCGCGAGGCGTCGGAAGCCATCGCCCGCCGCCACGGGGCCTCCGGCCCCGTCCTGGCCCGTCAATCCCGAGCCGCGATCGCGGGCGGGACCTTCCACAACGACGTGGTATGCGTCGGGGCTCTGGACACCCTGTTTCACCACGACCTGGCCTTCGAGGACACCGCGGGCACCCATGCCGCGATCCGCGCGGCCGCCACAGGCTTCGACCCCATCTTCGTGGAGGTCTCGTCCGCCGACCTGCCGCTGGCCGACGCCATTTCCAGTTATCTTTTCAACTCCATGCTGGTGTCGCTGCCGGGCGAGGACCGCCTGACCCTGATCTGCCCGACCGAGACCCGCGACAACGCCCGCAGCCATGCGGTGGCTCAGGGTCTGGTCACGTCCAACGGCCCCATCGGCCGGGTCGAATATGTCGATGTCCGCCAGTCGATGCGCAACGGCGGCGGCCCGGCCTGCCTGCGCCTGCGCGTCGTCCTGACCGAGGCGGAGCAGGCCGCGACCAACCCCGCCATGCGCATGACCGACGCCCTGCATGCGCGGCTCAGCCAGTGGGGCAGTACCCACTACCGCGACACCCTGACCCCCGCCGACCTGACCGACCCCGCCCTGCTGGACGAAAGCCGCCGGGCACTGGACGAACTGACCGGCATTCTGGATCTGGGCAACGACTTCTATCCGTTCCAGCGAATCTGAGCGCTTGGCCATAGGCTCCACGGTCGTCTAGCCTGACGGCAAGGGAGGGCCCCAGATGCTGCGTAAACTGACAATCCTGTGTGGCACGGCCAGCCTGCTGATCCTGGCCGTCGTCATCTTCGCGGCCCCCTTCGGCTATCCGGGCTACGATCCCCTCAGCCAGTACGTCAGCGAAATGGGAGCCGGCGGCACGGCGACGGGGACGTGGGTCAGCACGGCGTTCATCATGTCCGGCCTGCTGCTGGCCGTTTTCTGGCTATTGTGCGCCGCCGTCTTCCCGCGCAGCCCGCTGGCCGTCATCGGCTTCATCCTGTGCGCCCTGAACGGCGCAGGACTCTTCTTCGGCGGCGTCTTCCCCTGCGATTTCGAATGCGCGGTCGAGGGAGCCAGCGCCTCCGGCATGCTGCACGAACTGCTCGGTGGCCTGGGCTATCTGCTGGGTGTCGCCGGTGTCTTCGTGCTGGCGATCGCGTCCCGGGGCTGGCCCGGTGGGCCCAGGCTGTTCCCGCTGGGTCTGGTCTGCGGCACGGCCGCCGCGCTCATGATCCCGATCATCGGTCCGGAGTTTCCATGGCACGGCGCGGCCCAGCGCGTGCTGGAAGCGGCCTTCGCCACATGGACCATCGCCGTCATGATCGCTGTCTCGCGCCTGCCCAAGCCTCCGTCGTGACCGCAAAAACGGCTTGCCAAATCATATAAGGATATCCTTATATGATTATATGACCCTGACCGCCGATCAGACAATCGAGGCCCTGCGTGCTGCGGGCGAGCCGACGCGCCTGCGGGTGCTATCGCTGCTCGCGGGCGAGGAGCTGTCGGTCATGGAGCTGTCCGGCATTCTGGATCAGAGCCAGCCGCGCGTATCGCGGCATCTCAAGCTCATGACCGATGCCGGACTGATCGAGCGGTTTCCGGACGGGGCACGGGTGTTCTACCGCCTGTCATCGGACCCTCTCGCCCGTCGCCTGATCGACACCATCCTCGATCTTCTGGACGACGAGGCCGGGGCCGCCGACGACCGTCGTCTGGAAGACGTCCGCCGCGACCGCGAGGTCGCCGCCGGGGCCTATTTCGAGCGCGTGGCCCCCCAATGGGACCGCATCCGCTCGCTCTATGTCTGCGAAACCGACGTCGAGGCCGCGATCCTGAAGGCGGCGGGCGACGGTCCGTTTGAGCGTGTCGTCGATCTGGGCACCGGCTCGGGCCGGATGCTGACCCTGCTGGGCAAACAGGCGCGGATGTCGGTGGGCCTGGACCTCAGCCACAACATGCTGAATATCGCCCGCGCCAATGTGACCCGGGCGGGCCTGGACAAGGTTGAGCTGCGCCACGGCGACATCTTCGCCACCCGCCTGCCCGCCCAGAGTGCCGACCGCGTCCTGGTCCATCAGGTGTTGCATTATCTGGCCGATCCTGCCGCCGCCGTGGCCGAGGCCGCGCGCCTGGTGGCACCCGGCGGCCGCCTGCTGATCGTCGACTTCGCCCCGCACCAGATCGAACAGCTGCGCGAGGAGCATCAGCACCGCCGCCTGGGCTTCGCCGACGAGGAAATGCGGCGCTGGCTGGCCGAGGCCGGCCTCACGCCCGCCGCCCCGATCATCCTGCCCCCCGACACCGACGGCCTGACCGTCTGCATCTGGACCGCCGAGCGCCAGGCCGCCGTCGAAACGAGGGCCGCATGACCGCCGCCTCCCTCAATCTGGCCGAGGCTCGCGCCCTGCTGCTGTCGCCGCTGGGGCCAGTCGCCCGCGCCGGTCAGGACCGGTCGCGACCCCGCGTGTCCTTCGAATTCTTTCCGCCCAAGTCCGACGAGGCCGAGGCGACCCTGTGGAAGGCTGTGACCCGTCTGGCCCCGCTGAAGCCCGACTTCGTCTCGGTCACCTATGGCGCGGGCGGCTCGACGCGCGAGCGGACGCACCGCACGGTCCAGCGCATCCTGGCCGAGACCGACCTGACCCCCGCCGCCCACCTGACCTGCGTCGAGGCCAGCCGGGCCGAGGTCGATACCGTGATCGACGGCTACAAGGCCTCTGGCGTGCGTCACATCGTGGCTCTGCGCGGCGATCCGCCGGGCACCGAGGGCATCGGCGGGGCCTATGTTCCGCATACGGACGGTTACGCCAACGCCACCGAACTGACCGCCGCCCTCGCGGCCAAGGGCGGGTTCGAGATCACCGTCGGCTGCTACCCCGAGGGCCATCCCGAGAGCGGGTCGATCGACCACGACATCGCCGTGCTGAAGGCCAAGGTGGATGCGGGCGCGACGCGCGCGATCAGCCAGTTCTTCTTCGACATCGACGCCTTCCTGCGCTTCCGCGACCGCGTGAGGGCAGCGGGCATCACCATTCCCATCATCCCCGGCATCATGCCCGTAACCAATTTCAATGGCCTGAAGCGGATGAGCGCGGCCTGTGGCGCCGCCGTGCCCGACTGGCTGGCCGCCCATTTCGAGGGGCTGGACGACGACCCGGAGACCCGCAAGCTCATCGCCGCCTCCGTCGCGGCCGAGACCTGCGCGCGGCTGCAGGAAGAGGGCTTCTCCGACTTCCACTTCTACACCCTCAACCGCGCCGAGCTGGTCTATGCGATCTGCAGGGTGCTGGGCGTCAGGGAACAGGCGGTGGCCGAATGACCCGCGCCACCCGCATCGCTGCCCTGCACACCGCCGCCCGCGAGCGCATCCTCGTGCTCGACGGCAGTTGGGGCGTGATGATCCAGCGTCAGGACCTGTCCGAGGCCGACTTTCGCAGCGACCGTTTCGCCGGCCACACCGGCCAGATGAAGGGCAACAACGACATCCTGTGCCTCACTCGCCCGGATATCGTCAGCGAGCTGCACGACCAGTATTTCGCCGCTGGGGCCGACATCTCCGAGACCAACACCTTCTCGGCCACGGTGATCGCCCAGGACGACTACAAACTCGACGAACAGTCGGTGTGGGACATCAATCTGGAGGGGGCGAAACTGGCCCGCGCCGCGGCCGACCGCTGGACCGCCAAGGAGCCGCACAAGCCGCGCTTTGCCGCCGGCTCGATCGGGCCGCTGAACAAGATGCTGTCGATGTCGTCGGACGTGAACGACCCCGGCGCCCGGCTGGTGACCTTCGACCAGGTCTATGACGCCTATCGCCATCAGGTGAAGGCGCTGAACGAAGGCGGGGTGCACCTGTATCTGATCGAGACCATCACCGACACGCTGAACGCCAAGGCCTGCATCAAGGCCATCAAGGACCTCGAGGACGAGGGGCTGGAGCCCCTGCCGATCTGGATCAGCGGCACCATCACCGACCGTTCGGGCCGGACCCTGTCGGGCCAGACGGCCGAGGCGCTCTGGAACAGCGTGCGGCATGCCAAGCCGTTCGCCATCGGCTTCAACTGCGCGCTGGGGGCCGATCTGATGCGGCCGTTCATCGCCGAACTGAGCCGCGTCGCCGACACCCTGGTCGCCGCCTATCCCAACGCCGGCCTGCCCAACGCCATGGGCCAGTATGACGAGGAACCGCACCAGACGGCCCACTTCATCGAGGAATGGGCGGCCTCGGGCCTGGTCAACATCATCGGCGGCTGCTGCGGCACCACGCCGGAGCACATCCGGCACACGGCGGAGGCGGTGTCCAAACTGCCGACGCGGGAGATTCCTGAGCGGCCGGTGGCCATGCGGCTGTCGGGGCTGGAACCGTTTGAGGTGGTGGCATGAAATTTCTGAAGATTTTCGAGAAGAAGGGGCCCGGCGGGTTCGACTACGACCAGTGGATCACGGCCGCAGAGATTGAGCTCGCAACCAAGCAGGCCGCGCTGACGGACGCGTTCAACCTAGGCCAGTGGACGTCTTGGAACGCAGACCTCGCAGCCGGGAAGATTTTCTTTTCCGACGAGAGCGGCGTCCGCGTCGTCGGCGAGGTACAGATTGTCGGTTCGCGCGGCTCCAAGGACTGGCTGTGGGCTTGGGCAAACAAGGGCCTGCCCGCCGCCTTTGTTCAGGATAGCGCGTTGGCCAAGGCCTTCGGCGACGGGCATGGGATTGAGGAGCTCTCGCAGGCTTCTGTCACCGCGGCCGACCTGGAGCCGGTAGGCTGGCGCCTGACGGCAGCCGTCGTTCGCCTATCTGACGCGATCGGTGCCTACAGCGCGCCGACGGGAACGGGGGCCCTCCTGCTCGCGATCAAAACCCTGACACGAGTCTGATGCGTCCCACCTTCATCAACGTCGGCGAGCGGACCAACGTCACTGGCTCGGCCAAATTCAAGAAGCTGATCATCGACGGCGACTATTCCGCCGCCCTGTCGGTGGCGCGTCAGCAGGTCGAGGCCGGAGCCTCGGTGATCGACATCAACATGGACGAGGGCCTGCTGGATTCGAAGCAGGCCATGATCACCTTCCTCAACCTGATCGCGGCCGAGCCCGACATCGCCCGCGTGCCGGTGATGATCGACAGCTCCAAATGGGAGGTGATCGAGGCTGGGCTGAAGTGCGTCCAGGGCAAGCCGATCGTCAACTCCATCTCGATGAAGGCCGGTGAGGCCGAGTTCCGCGAACACGCCGTGAAATGCCTGCGCTATGGCGCCGCCGTGGTGGTCATGGCCTTTGACGAGGTCGGCCAGGCCGACACGGCCGCGCGCAAGATCGAGATCTGCACCCGGGCCTACCGCATTCTGGTGGACGAGGTCGGCTTTCCGCCCGAGGACATCATCTTCGACCCCAACATCTTCGCCGTGGCGACGGGGATCGAGGGACACGACAACTACGCCGTCGATTTCATTGAGGCGACGGCCGAGATCAAGCGCACCCTGCCCTACGCCCGCGTCTCCGGCGGCGTGTCGAACGTCAGCTTCAGCTTCCGTGGCAACGAGCCCGTGCGCCGCGCGATCCACAGCGTCTTCCTGTACCACGCCATCCAGGCGGGGATGGACATGGGCATCGTCAACGCCGGCGACCTGCCGGTCTATGACACGCTCGACCCGACCCTGCGCGAGGCCGTCGAGGATGTGATTCTGAATCGGCCGCAGCGGACCAATGTCTCCAACACCGAGCGGCTGGTGGACATCGCCCCCAACTACAAGGGCGACAAGGGGGTGGCCCGGGTCGTCGATCTGAAATGGCGCGACCAGCCGGTCGGCAAGCGGATCGAACACGCCCTGGTCAACGGCATCACCGAATACATCGACGCCGACACCGAAGAAGCCCGCCTGTCGTTCGAACGCCCCCTGCACGTCATCGAGGGCCCCTTGATGGACGGGATGAACGTGGTCGGCGACCTGTTCGGCTCGGGGAAGATGTTCCTGCCGCAGGTGGTCAAGTCCGCCCGCGTGATGAAACAGGCCGTGGCCTGGCTGGAGCCCTATATGGAGGCCGAAAAGGCCGGCAAGCCGCGCGAACAGGCCGGCCGCATCCTGATGGCCACGGTCAAGGGCGACGTCCACGACATCGGCAAGAACATTGTCGGCGTCGTGCTGCAGTGTAACAACTATGAGGTCATCGACTTGGGCGTGATGGTCCCGGCCGACCGCATTCTGGACGCGGCGGACGAGCACAAGGTCGACATCATCGGCCTGTCGGGCCTGATCACGCCGTCGCTGGACGAGATGGTGTTCGTGGCGCGCGAGATGGAGCGGCGCGGCTTCGACATTCCGCTGCTGATCGGCGGCGCGACGACCAGCCGGACCCATACGGCGGTCAAGATCGAACCCGCCTACCGCCGGGGCTCGACCACCTATGTCGTCGACGCCAGCCGCGCCGTGGGCGTGGTCTCCGGCCTGCTGTCAAAGAGCGAACGGGCGAAGAACGAGGCCCTGACGCGCGACGAATACGTCCGTATCCGCGAGCAGTACGCGCGCGGTCAGGAGGTCAAGGCGCGGGCGTCCCTGCCCGCCGCGCGCCAGAACCGCTTCCGGCCCGATGCCGCGACGCCCCTGCCCTGCTCCCCATCATTCCTGGGAGTGCGCGCCTTCGATGGCTGGGACCTGCAGGACCTGGCCGACCATATCGACTGGACGCCCTTCTTCGCCAGTTGGGAGCTGATTGGCCGCTATCCGCTCATCCTCGAAGACGAGATCGTCGGCGAGGCCGCGCGCGATCTGTTCAAGGACGCCCAGGCCATGCTGAAGCGGATCGTCGAGGAAAAATGGTTCACGGCGAAGGGCGTGGTCGGCTTCTGGCCTGCCAACGCCGTCGGCGATGACATCGTGGTCTGGGACGACGAGAGCCGCACCGCCGAGGTCGCCCGCTTCCACACCCTGCGCCAGCAGATCAGGAAGTCGAACGGCAAGCCCAATCTGGCCCTGTCGGACTTCGTCGCCGAGGACGGGCGCGACTATATCGGGGCCTTCGCCGTCACAGCGGGCCATGGCGAGCTGGAGATCGCCAAGCGGTTCAAGGACGCCGGCGACGACTACTCGGCCATCATGGCGACGGCCTTGGCCGACCGTCTGGCCGAGGCCTTCGCCGAGGCGCTCCACAAGAAGGTCCGCACCGAACTGTGGGGCCATGCAGTCGGAGAGGAGACTACGGTCGAGGACCTGATCGCAGAGAAATACCAAGGCATCCGCCCGGCCCCCGGCTATCCGGCCCAGCCCGATCACACGGAGAAGGCGACCCTGTTCCGGCTGCTACAGGCCGAGATCAACGCGGGCATGGCCCTGACCGAGAGCTTCGCCATGACTCCGCCCGCATCCGTCAGTGGGCTGTATTTCGGCCATCCCGACAGCCACTATTTCGGCGTCGGAAAGATCGATCTGGACCAGGTCCAGGACTACGCCCGACGCAAGGAGTGGGACGTCGCCACTGCGGAACGCTGGCTGGCTCCCATACTCAACTACGATCCAGAGGTACCGCAGAGAAACGCTGCGGCTTGACGGCTATTCCAGACCCACTTCTGCCGGGGTTACGGGCGGCGTCGTGATGTTCTCGCGGATGCGGCGCGCGGCATGCTCGCAGCGTCCCGGCAAACCAAAGAACAGGCCAAACGCCTGGCTGCGCACCGCCTCAGACTGACCGGCCAGCGGTGTCCATTTGCCCGTGGCTTCGGCGGCAGCGGCCCGCGCTGCCTCACGCGACGCCGCTGTCTGACGGGGCTCGGCCGCATCCAGCGCCGAGCGGAAATCGGCGGCCTCAAGACGCCCCAGGCGGATGATGTCCTGATCCAGCGGATCGCGGTCGCTCAGCGTCTCGCCCAGCGCCACATGGCCGTTCACCAGCGCCTCGCACCACGCCACCAAAGGATAGTCGCCCTGAGGAGCCCCACGCGGCAGATCGTTGCCATAGGCCACAGCCTCGCGGAAGCGCAGGGACTCGCGGGTCTCGCCGCCTTCGGGCGCAGCGGTCGACACCGGCCCATCGGTTGATGGAACCGCGCGAGGTCCGGTGGTCACCGGGCCGTCCTGCGGCAAGGGCGCGGACTGGATCAGAAGCAGGGCAGCGACGACACTGGCGATCATGGGCAGGCACTCATCGAATGGCGACCACGAAGGTCGGGATTGCGGCAACGCCTGAAGTGCCCCGATGGTTTTTCTGCGGCAAGCGGCGCGCAAAGAAAAAGGCGGCGGAGCCGAAGCCCCGCCGCCTGATCCTGATTAGTCAGGTCGCGTTCTAGTACTTCAGACGCGCGCCGACGAAGAAGTAGCGTCCGACCACATCATAGGCGTTGGGGTCGGTGTTACCGTCGTTGGCGTTGTCGAACACGGGAGGCTCTTCGTCCAGCAGGTTACGAACGCCGGCGAACAGTTCCATGTTTTCAGTGGCCTGGAACGTGCCGCTGAGGTCGTGATACCAGTAGGAGTCGACACCCGAGTAACCCGACGGATCGCCGAAGTCAGGGATGTTACCCTGGTTGTCCAGCTCGTCGATGATCGTGCCCGAGTAGGCCAGACGCACCGGACCGATGTCGTAGCCCAGCGAGATGTTGGCCTTCCACTCCGGCAGGGTGGCGCTGATATTGTAGGCGCCGGCCGTGCCCTTGTACTCGATGCCGTCCAGCTCGTAGCTGTCCAGATAGGTCACGTTGACAGCGATATCGAGCTTGTCGCCCCACATGCCGCCAGCCCACGGCACAGCCCAGCCGTAACGGGTCGAGAAGTCGACGCCGCTGGTGGTCAGCTGCGAGACGTTGCCCAGAGGCGCACGCGCCTTCAGGTTGCCGGCCGGGTCGCGGAAGATCAGCGGCAGGCCGATGCCCGGATCATTACAGGCTGCGACAGACGACACAGGCGTCGGAGTCGTGGCCGAGGCGGCTGCACCTGCGGCGAAGCACTGTCCGACGATGCCGGAGGCGCCGCCGAAGATGGTGCCGATGTAGTCCTCGACTTCAATCTTGTAGTAGTCGAGCGAGAACGACAGGCCCTGGGCGAAGGTCGGCTGCCAGACGGCACCGACGGTGACGGTGTCAGACTTTTCTTCCGACAGGTTCGGGTTACCGAAGAAGAAGGTTTCCGTCTGGGTGTTCTGGGCGACGAAGCCGGTCACGACCGGGTCAAAGCCAAGTTGTGCCGTACAGAAGTTCTGCACGCCCGGCGTCAGGGTGCGCGGTGCACCCGTGGTCGGGTTGACGGTGGTGCAGGGATCCAGAACGGCCGGGAAGCCCTGGTCGTTGGCCTGGAACAGTTCGAACACGTTCGGCGCACGGCTGGCGCGCTGATACAGGGCACGCAGTCGCAGGCTGTCGACCGGCTCCCACGAACCGCCGAACTTGTAGGACCAGACGTCGCCGACGGTGCTGTAGTTCGAGTAGCGCAGACCGAATTCCAGTTCCAGCGACTGGGCGAACGGCATGTCGCGCAGGATCGGCACGGCGGCTTCGAAATACGCTTCCTTCGAAGAGCTGCGACCCGAAACGGCACGCTCGGCGTTGAAGCCGAAGATGTCGCCGGCATTCTTGGCGTCATCCGGCGTGTAGGCCAGGCTGTCCTCGCGGTATTCGACACCGGCGGCGATGCCCAGAGGACCAGCCGGCAGTTCGGTCAGCGTACCCGTCAGGTTCAGCTGGGCGTTGTTGCGCTCGAAGATGCTGCGGTCGGTGAAGTTCAGGCGAACGAAGGCAGCAGCCTGAGGCGTAATGGTGCCGCGTCCGAACAGGTTGATCGGCACGCAGGTCGGGAACAGGGCCAGCGCCGAGGGGGCGCAGGTCGTGGCCGTGCCGCCACCGGCCAGGGCGGCGTTCAGGCGCGAGCGCGAGACGTCGTTCTGGATGGAGGTGGTCAGTTCGGTGCGGCCGTAGCTGTAGTAGCCCTCCAGTTCCCAGTCGCCGCCCAGATCGGCACGCAGGCCGGTGTTGATCTGATAGACGTCAGTGTTGTTGCCCTGGATACGCGCACCGACTTCCGACATGCGGCGGTCAAAGTTGAGCGGCAGCAGCGGGTTCGTACGGGTGTTGACATAGGCCAGCAGGGCCGGCGAGTTCTGCACGAAGAAGTTGTCGACCGGAATCTGGATGCCGGTCGCCGGGGTCGGGGCCAGCTGCGAGGTGTTGCGGCTGTCCGTATAGAAGACTTCGGCAAAGGCTTCGATGTTGCTGGTGACGTCATAGTGACCCATCAGGGCGACGTTGAAACGCTCCGACGGCGACTGCAGCAGGTTGACCGGCGCGAAGTCATAGCGATCGCTGGTCGGGCCGAGGCCGAAGTCGTTGTTGAACGGGCCAGGAACACCCGGCGTGCGGAACGAGCGGCGGCAGGGGTTGGCCGTCGGGCAGCCAGCCGCAGTGTAGGGGTTGGTCCCCAGGTTGTTCAGGCCACCAAACTCACCGGTGCCCGAACCGCCAGCGGCGCTGGACACGGACCAGGGACGATCCTCGTTCGGGAAGAAGCCATCACGGTCAGAATAGCCGACAAAGCCCGTCACGTTACCGCGGTCGTCGGCGAAGTTCGAACCGAAGGTCAGCGAGGCATTGAACTGCTCGCCATCACCAAAGCCCGAGATGCCATACTGGGTGTCGAAGCCGAAACCTTCGTAGTTGCGCTTGAAGATGAAGTTGACGACGCCAGCCAGGGCATCGGAGCCGTACACGGCCGAGGCACCACCGGTCACCACTTCCACGCGCTCGATCAGCGAGGCCGGAATGCTGTTCAGGTCGACGGCATTGCTCTTGTCGTAGGGGATGAAGCGGTGACCGTTGACCAGCACTAGCGTCCGGCTTGCACCCAGGCCGCGAAGGTCCACCGTGGCCGAACCGTTCGAGGGGTTGTTTGAGTTGGCAGACAGGCCAGGCACGACCTGCGGCAGCTGGTTCAAGATCTGCTCGACATTGACGTCGCCGCGCGCCTGAATCTGCTCGGACGTGACGGTCGAGATCGGGCTGTTGGCGACATAGTCCTGACGGACGATGCGCGAGCCGGTGACGACGACATCATCGATGGTGGCAGGCTCCGCATCCTGCGCCACGGCCGGCGCGGCGAATGCGAGCGCAGAGGCACCTGCAATGATTGTCGACGCCAGCAGGCTGCGGCGGCTATGTTGGAACTTCAAAGGTAGTCTCCCCTCTTGACGCCAGCCAACAGTAAAACTGTCTTATGTGCGGCGTCTCGGCTGCGTGAATATTGCATTTGCGGCATACCGAAGCACCGCAACCTGCCAGAGGTAGGCCCGGACTCGCCTCTTGTGCTAGAAAATTACACCGTCGTAATGCAGTCGCCGCTGACCTGTCGCATTCTTGACACGGATGCCTTCGGAGGCGTGATAGCGTCACGATGTGTCGCCTCACAGGCCCACGAACCCGTTTTTGCCTGATGGCCGAGGATTTCATGGTTTCCAGACTGTTAATACTTCCCGCAGCCGCTCTTTTCGGCCTCTCGGCAGTCGATGCGAGCGCCCAGGACGCTGGTCATGGCGATACCCCCCGTATTGTGGCGTCCCTGTCCGAATGCCTGACCATCACTGCCGATACACAGCGGCTCCAGTGTCTGGACACCGCAGCGCGCGCGATCGATTCCGCCCTGCGTAGCGGCGACCTTCTGGTCGTCGATAGGCAGCAGGCGACCCAAGCGCGCCGACAGGCCTTTGGCACCTCCTCCGCCCCGGCCGACATTCTTCAACCGGTCCGGCCGGCAGATCGCATCGACTCCATCGAGACGACCTTGACGCGGGCCAGCCAGGCTGGCGATGGCCGCTGGACGTTCGTCCTGGCTGACGGCAGCACCTGGAATCAGATCGATACAGATCGCGTCCGCATCAACAACAGAGCCGGCGAGACCGTGCGGGTCCGCCGCGGTGCGCTGGGCAGTTTCTTGCTGGTGGTCGGTCGCAGCGGTGCCGTTCGCGTACGGAGACAGCAGCCATGACAAATCCCAGCGCCCTGTCGAACACCGTCAGTGTCGGGCCTCAACTTTCGATGGATGATCTGGTGGCCCTGGGGGCTCAAGGCTTCACGTCCGTCATCAACAATCGGCCGGATGACGAGGAGCCCGGTCAGATTTCCTCGACCGACCTCGAAATGGCGGCCCGAGCGGCGGGGCTGGACTTTCACCATATCCCGATCAGAGGCCTGCCTCACGCCGAGGCCGTCAGCGCAGTAGGCGAGGTGTTGAAGTCCGACGCGGCGAACAATGGGCGCACCATCATGTTCTGCCGTTCCGGTATGCGTTCGGCGGCGTGCTGGGCCATGGCACAACGGCTTGCGGGTGCTGACGCCGACCATCTGCGCGCCGCCGCCGCTGCCGCAGGCTACGATCTCAGTCGCCTGCCGTTGTGATCATCGGATCAGTATTCCTCGCGCCGCATACGACGCAGGTTCGGGCGTGCACGAAGCCACGACCAGTTGGCTCGCCATGATACAAAGGAGCGTCATGGTGACGATCTGGAGCCGTTTTGAAACAGTAAGGGCTATCGACAGGGCCATATCAGGCGCTCCGCTAAGGGTTTACAAAACCCTAACGCAAACGCGATGCCGCTTTTATCGAACAGCCCGGAGCGCCGCATGATCCCCTTCATTCGCGACTTCGAATTCGCCTACGGCCGTTGCGACCAAGTCTCGCCGCTGATCCGACGGGTCGTAGCCAACAATCCCGGCCCCTTCACCTTCACGGGGACCGGCACCTACATCGTAGGTCGTGACGAACCCGGTGCGGGCGTGGCGGTGATCGATCCAGGTCCACTGGATGACGCCCATCTGGGTGCTCTGCTGGATGCGGTGAAGGGCCAGACGGTCAGCCATGTGTTGGTCACCCACACCCACCGCGACCACGCCCCCCTGGCGCGCCCGTTCGCCGAGGCCGTCGGAGCGCCGATTATGGCGGCCCGCCCGCCGCTGAGGACCATCCACGCGTCGGCCACGCTGGACGAGGAGGAGGACGACGCCTTCTTGCCCGACCTCGTGCTGAAGGGGGGCGAGCGACTGGAAGGTGACGGCTGGACGATCGAGGCGCTGTGCACGCCCGGCCACGCCTCCAACCACATGGCCTTTGTGCTGGAGGACGAGAATGCCCTGTTCTGCGGCGACCATGTCATGGGCTGGTCGACGACCGTGGTCGCGCCACCCGATGGCAACATGGCAGACTATATGGCCAGTCTGGACGCAGTGATCGGGCGCGACTTCGCCACACTCTGGCCGACCCACGGCGCGCCGATCACTGACGCCGCGCCTTTCCTTCAGGCCTATCGCGCTCACCGGCTGGATCGCGAAGCCCAGGTGCTGGCCCAACTCCGCGCCGGACACGCCCGCATTGCCGACGTGGTGCCAGTCCTCTACGCCGCCGTGGACCCGCGCCTGTGGCCCGCCGCCAGCCTGTCGGTCTGGGCCCATCTGATCGCTCTTGAGAAGGCCGGACGGGTCCGTGCCACGCCCGCCCCGGCCATCGACGCGCAATGGACGCCAGTTTGAGATCTATTCCGCCGTCTGCAACGCCCGGCTGATCTCACCGGCCAGACGACAGGCTTCGCTCCCGTGCGAACGCCCATCCCGCGCCGCGACGCGGACGTCCGTGCGGCCCGGCCGGATTCGCACCACCGCGTCATGGGTGAAGCCGAACCAGAAGCCGGTCCGATCACCGTCTGCCCGGGCCACAAACGCCCCGCGCGCCGTAAATCCTGCTGCCTGCAAGGCCTCATAGGCCCTCTGGGGCGCGACCTGGCGCATAACAGGCTGGGCTGCCGGACAGGCCTCCGGGCCAATGGCCGATGCCGGGCCGCCGGTACCGCGAGCCGCCTGAACACTGTCAGCAAAGCCCGGTCTGTCGTCCGGATGGGTGCTGACATCCTCCGGCAGCCCCTCGGCCAGCCGCGCCTTCTGCCAGGCAAAGGCCCCGAGCGTTCCAACAGAGATGACGAGGCCTGCGACCACATAGAGTCCCAGACGCTTCAGCTCGCCCCGCGCCACGACCGCAGCAGCCACCGCCGCTACGACACCGACGAAGGCCAGCGCCCAGGCGACCTGAAGCGCCAGCAGGTCATACCCCACCGACGCCCCCCAGAACCCCAGCGAGGTCCCGAACGCCGCGATCAACAGCAGGAACGGCGCGGCCAGGGTGACCAGCGTCAGGCCCTGAACCAGCCCCTCATGCCTTGGCCGTGTTCGGGCCATGCGCTCAGGCCGCCGTCGGGATGCGATAGTCCTTCATCCGCTCGCGGATCAGCTTCTTGTCGACCTTGCCGGTCGCGCCCAGAGGGATGTCGTCCACGAAGACCACATCGTCGGGCATCCACCATTTGGCGATCTTGCCGACCAGGAAGTCCAGGTGCTCCTGCTTGTCCTCGGTCTGGCCGGGCTTCAACTTGATGATCAGCACCGGCCGCTCGTCCCATTTGGGATGCGCCGCGCCGATGACGGCAGCGAGTTCGACCTTGGGATGGCCCACGGCGATGTTCTCGATCTCGATCGAGCTGATCCACTCCCCACCCGACTTGATCACGTCCTTGGCACGGTCGGTGATCTGCATGAATCCATGCTCGTCGATGGTCGAGACGTCGCCCGTGTCGAAGAAGCCCTCGGTGTCCAGGATCGGCGTGTCGTCGTTGAAATAGGCCCCGGCGATGGTCGGCCCCTTGATCATCAGCCGCCCATAGGTGTGGCCGTCGTGCGGCATCTCCTGACCGGCATAGTTCTTGAGCTTCAGCTCGACACCCAGCGGCGGCGTGCCCTGTTTGATCCGCCACTTCATCTGCTCGTCATACGGCAGGGCGCGCAGTTCCGGCGTCATGTTGGACAGGGTCCCGATCGGCGAAGTTTCGGTCATGCCCCAACCCTGCAGCACCTCGATGCCGAACTCGTCGTGGAAGGCGCGGATCAGGCTTTCCGGCACGGCCGAGCCACCGATCAGCACGCGCTTGACCGTCGGGATCTTCAGCTTGTGCTCGCGCAGGTGGGCCAGCAGCCCTTGCCACACCGTCGGCACGGCGGCCGAGAAGGTCACGCCCTCGCTCTCGATCAGCTCATAGATGGCCGCACCATCCATGCGCGCACCCGGCATGACCAGTTTGGACCCCGCGCCCGGCGCCCCAAAGGCGATGCCCCAGGCATTGGCGTGGAACATCGGCACGACCGGCAGGATCACCTCGCTGGGCGTCGCGCCCAGCACTGTGCTCTGCAGACCCAGAAGCGTATGGATGAAGTTGGAGCGGTGCGAATACAGCACCCCCTTGGGGTTGCCGGTCGTGCCCGAGGTGTAGCAGAGGCCGCAGGCCGTCTGTTCGTCGAAGTCGCCCCAGACCACATCTTCGGACGCGTCTTCCAGCAGGTCCTCATAGCATTCCAGACCGGGCAGTTCGACCGCCGGCATATGCGCGCGGTCGGTCATGACCACGACCCGCTCGACCTTGGGACAGTGCGGCAGCACCGCCTGCAACAACGGAACGAAGGTCAGGTCGACGAAGATGACCCGGTCGCCGCCGTGATTGATGATGTAGACGAGCTGCTCCGGGAACAGGCGCGGGTTCAGCGTGTGGCACACCGCACCGATCCCCATGATGCCATACCAGGTCTCGATATGGTTGCCGGTGTTCCAGGCCAGGGTGCCGATGCGGTCACCGACGCCGATCCCCCATCCCTGCAGGACGCTGGACACCCGCTTGGCCCGCGCGTGTATGTTGGCATAGGTGGTGCGGACGATGGGGCCTTCGACCGACCGGGTCACGACCTCGCGCGCGCCGTGCCAGTTCTTGGCGTGGTCCAGTATCCTGTCGACCGTCAGCGGCCAGTCCTGCATCAATCCAAGCATCTGCGTCCCTCGCTCTGCGCCTACGACCTGAGGCGCTTGGAAATACGGTAACCGAGGTGAGCGTCGATTAGCAACGTGACGCTGGGTCAGCTTATGGGCTTTTCACCAAGACCATGCGTTATGATTGATCCGTTTGCAGGAGCGCGTCGATGATCATCAGGACCCACACCCTCGTTGCCGTCGCACTGGTCGCCCTGGCGGCGTGCGATCAGGCCAGTCAGGCCCCCGAACCCACCACCGGCACCCCCGCGCCAGCAGAGGCACCCTCCGTCGAAGAACCGCAGCGCCTGGCCACGCAAGGCGGCCTGACGATCGATGGCGAGGGCCTGCGCCATTTCTCGCAAGAGGGAGCCGCAACGCCTATCCCGTTCGGGACTGCTCAGGATGCTGTTCTCACCGCTGTGGCGACCAGCCTCGGTGGCAACGCCCCGGCGATCCGGACCAATGCCGAGTGCGGGGCCGGACCCACCCAGTTTGCGCGTTTCCGCAATGGTCTGCAGCTCGATTTCCAGGCTCAACGCTTTGTCGGCTGGACCCTGGACCAGCCTGGGCTGGCCACAACTGATGGCGTCGGCGTCGGCTCCGCCAGATCGATGGTCGAGGGCAGCCGGACGGTTGAACTGGTGCCGAACTCCACCCTCGGCGTCGAGTTCTCATCCGGAGACCTGGGCGGCTTTTTCGATGGCAACGGAGCGGACGCGAAGGTCGTCAGCCTGTACGCCGGCCAAACCTGCTTCTTCCGTTAGTGGCGGTCCGGCGTTACAGCCACGCCATGACCATCCTCATCGCAATCACCGGCGGCTCCGGCTCGGGCAAGAGCACTTTGGCCGAGGCGCTCGTCGCCTCCCTGCCCGAAGGCACAGCGGTCCTCATGCGCGAGGACAGCTACTATCGCGATGCGGCCAGCCTGCCCGGCTTCGACGCCGCCACCTTCGATTTCGACGATGTCACCGCCCGCGACCACGAGCTGATGGTCCGCGACCTGCGCACGCTCAAGTCAGGCAAGGACATTGTGGCCCCGGTCTATTCCTTCATCCACCACGGGCGCGAGCCCGGCGGCGAGCCCGTTCGGGCCGCCGAGGTCGTGATCGTCGAAGGCACCCATGTGCTGTGCACGTCAGATCTGGTCGATCTGTTCGACATCCGCATCTTCGTGGACACGCCTGCCGACATCCGCTTCATCCGCCGCCTGCTGCGCGATCAGAGCGAGCGAGGGCGCACCGCCGATTCCGTCGTCGCCCAGTATCTGGCTACCGTCCGCCCCGGCCACGAACGCCTGACCGAGCCGTCGCGGGTCCGGGCCGACTTCATCATCGCCGATGCGACCGCCGCCGTGCGTCTGGAAGACACCCAGGCCGTCGTACGCCTGGCCGCACCCGTCCTGGCCCACCCGCTGCTGGCAGGGCTCAAGTCCGCCTAGATCTCAGGGCCAGAGCCGGGTCTTCGTCCACCCCTGCCCGTGCCGGTCGAACCGCAACCGGTCGTGCAGGCGGAACGGCCGGTCGCGCCAGAACTCCACGCTGTCGGGGATCACGCGCCAGCCGGTCCAGTGTTCGGGCCGCGGCACGTCCTTCCCCTCGAACCGTGCCGTCTGCTCGGCCACCGCACTTTCTAACGCCGCACGACTGTCCAACACCCGCGATTGATCCGAGGCCCACGCCCCGATCCGGCTCTCGCGCGCCCGGCTGGCGAAATAGGCGTCGGCCTCGGCAGCACTGACCGGCTCCAGCCGCCCGCGCACCCGCACCTGACGCCTCAGGCTCTTCCAGTGAAACAGCAGGGCCGCAGCGGGCGTCGCCGTGACCTGCCGGCCCTTGGCGCTTTCGCGATTGGAATAGAAGGTCAGGCCGCGATCATCGACGTCCTTCAGCAGCACCATTCGGCTGTCGGGCAGGCCGTCGCTGTCCACGGTCGACAGACACATGGCGTTGGAATCATTGATCTCGTGCGCCCGCGCCTGCGCCAGCCATTCGACGAACAGCCCGATCGGCTCATCCCGGTCAAAGATCGTCTCGTCGCCATTGGCGGCCAGCGCGGCGGCATAGTCCCGATCATACTCTTCGCGGGTCGGGCTGGGCGGGATTACGGGTGCGGTCATGGGTTCCAGATAGACCCTGACCGACGCTTTTGGGAGAGGCATGCTGTCACGGTTAACCGCGCGTTGACCCTGTTCTGCGCCCATTGGGGTCATGTCGTCGCGCGCCACATCCGAAATCGCCTCGATCGCAGAGGCCCACGCCCTGCTCGGCCTCGATGGCCCGGCCGACGGCGAGGCGCTGAAGGCGGCCTTCCGCCGCGCCATCAAGGCGGCCCGGCCCGACCTGATCGGCGGCAATGAAGACCATTTCCGGCGCGTGATCGCGGCCTGGGGTCTGATCCGCATGCAAGGTGCCGGACATCTCGCCCTGCCCGCGCCGAAGGCTCGCCCTGCTGGCCTAACCGTCGTCGCCATCTCGCCCAACCAGGCCCTGAAAGGTGGCGCGGTCGTTGTCCGCCTCGGCAAACGCACCCTGCGCATCAGCGTCCCAGCAGGCCTTCGCACCGGCGACCACGTCCGCCTGACCGGGGCAGCCCCTGACGGCAACGACCTGTATCTGCCCGTCCTGATCCGCCCGACGGCCAGCCTGCGGATCATGGGCGACGACGTCTACATGCGCTGGCTCGTCTCTCAGCGCCTGCTGGACGACGGCGGCCGCATCGAGATCGAGACCCATGCCGGCCCGCGCTCGGCCTGGGTCGTCGCAGGATTGTCGGCCACCACGACCCAGCTCCGCCTCAAGGGCCTGGGCCTGCCGGCTCGCGGGCGACGCCCCCAGGGCCACCTGTTCGTGACGCTGGAACCCAGCGCCGACGCCCCCTCCTCCGCCGACGACCTGCTGGCGCGCTTCACGCGGGTCTGGACGCCGGACCGGCTGGCGGCTTAAGCGTCAGGGACCATGTCCCACAACACCTTCGGCCATCTGTTTCGCGTGACCACCTGGGGCGAGAGCCACGGGCCGGCCATCGGCTGCGTCATCGATGGCTGTCCGCCCCTGATCCCGCTGACCGAGGCCGACCTGCAACCCTGGCTGGACCGCCGCAAACCGGGCGGAAGTCGTTTCGTCACCCAGCGCAGCGAGAGCGACACCGCCCGCATCCTGTCCGGCGTCTTCGACGACGGAAACGGACCCGTCACCACCGGCACCCCCATCGCCATCGAGATCCAGAACGAGGACGCCCGCTCAAAGGACTATGGCGAGATCGCCCGAGCCTATCGCCCCGGCCATGCCGACCTGACCTACCAGACCAAATACGGCGTGCGCGATCATCGGGGCGGCGGCCGCTCCTCGGCGCGGGAGACGGCCATGCGTGTGGCTGCAGGGGCCGTGGCGCGCAAGGTTCTGGGTCCAGACATCCGCATCCGCGCGGGCGTGGTCCAGCTGGGTCCGCACCGGCTGACCGACGATCAGATCGACTTCGACGCCGTCTACGACAACCCCCTGTTCGCCGCCTCCGCTACGGTGGGCACAGAGTGGGAGGCCTATCTGGACGGCGTGCGCAAGGCCGGCTCGTCCATCGGTGCCGTCGTGGCGCTGGAGGTCACGGGCGCCCCTGCCGGCTGGGGCAGTCCCCTGTATGGCAAGCTGGACGCCGAACTGGCCGCCGCCCTGATGTCGATCAACGCCGTCAAGGGCGTGGAGATCGGCGCGGGCTTCGCCTCCGCCGAGCTGTCGGGCGAGGACAATGCCGACCAGATGCGCATCGGCGAGGACGGCCAGCCCGTCTTCCTGTCCAACCATGCGGGCGGCGTCCTAGGCGGCATATCGACGGGTCAGCCCCTGACGGCGCGCGTCGCCTTCAAGCCCACCTCCTCCATCCTGACCCCGCGCCAGACCATCACGCGCGACGGCACCGAGACCGACCTGCGCACCAAGGGCCGCCACGACCCCTGCGTCGCCCTGCGCGGCGTGCCGGTGGTGGAGGCCATGGCGGCCTGCGTCCTGGCAGATGCGATGCTGAGGCATCGGGCGCAGATGGGGTGAGCAGACAGCCCGTTCGACATGTCGGATGGAGAAAGACGTTCAGGGTCTGGGTCGCCCATGCGAACTTTGACTATGGGGTATTTCTCGGACTGCCTCTGGCGGCTCTGACTATTGTGGCGATCTGGCTGATCGCTGACCCCCAATACCCAGGCAAGGCGGTCACGGGTCATATAGTAGGCCCGACGACGTTAGGCAGGAGTAGCACCAGCGGCGTCATAGCTGTCGTAGACGGGCTGTCGATCAAGGTTTCGGCCCCGCTCCATTATGGGTGTGAAGCTGGCGAAGCCATAAGGCTACGGGAATTCGGTTGGCGCTGGGGACGGTACTATCAGATAGACGTCGTGCCAGACCCTTGCCCTCCAACCTCTTTCCGCCACTAGAACTGTTACCTATATAGGCGTCAGCGAGGTTTCTAACCCTCGGATTCCCGGGAGCATCCCCATGATCGACGTCAGACCCTTCACCAGCCTGGGCGGAGCCAACCACGGTTGGCTGGACGCCAAACACCACTTTTCCTTCGCCAATTACTATGACCCCAACCGCATGAGCTGGGGCCGGTTGCGCGTGTGGAACGACGACACCATCGCCGCCAGGTCGGGCTTTCCGCCCCACCCGCACTCGGACATGGAAATCATCACCTATGTCCGCACCGGTGCCATCACCCATGAGGACTCCATGGGCAACAAGGGCCGCACCGGCGCGGGCGACGTCCAGGTGATGAGCGCAGGCACGGGCGTGCGTCACTCCGAGTTCAATCTCGAGAACGAGCCCACCACCCTGTTCCAGATCTGGATCGAGGCTGACAAGCGCGGCGCCCAGCCCAGCTGGGGGGCCAAGGTCTTTCCGAAAAGCGACCGCACCGGCCAGTTTTCGGTGCTCGCCTCCGGCGACACCACCGATGACGCCCTGACCATCAACGCCGACGCCAAGGTGCTGGGGGCCACACTGAATGCGGGCGAAAGCCTGACCTACAGCCTGGCCGAGGGCCGCCGCGCCTATCTGGTGCCTGCGGTCGGCGAGGTCGAGGTCAACGGGGTGAAGCTGAACGCCCGCGACGGTGCCGCCATCGCGGACGAGCCGACGATCACGATCACCGCCAAGGCCGACGCCGAACTGGTGATGGTCGATAGCCTCTGAGAGTTCTCCAGAGGGTCAGGAATTATCCATCCTGTCCTGCCGGATTATCCAACGTTATCCATCACGAAAAACCCCGCCCGGATCGCTCCGGGCGGGGTTCTTTTCGATCAGTGCGTGGCGACCACGGTACCGGGGTCCTGCACCGGCTGAGGGGCCGGCAGCGGCTCGGCCACCTCGTCCCATTCCACCGGCGTCAGCGACCCGGTCAGGGCCCATTTCAGGGCCTCGTCCGCCGTCTTGATCGGGACGATCTCCAGCGCCGACTTCACATTGTCGGGCACATCGGCAAGGTCCTTCTCGTTTTCCTCGGGGATCAGTACCGTCTTGATGCCGGAGCGAAGCGCGGCCAGCAGCTTCTCCTTCAGCCCGCCGATGGCCGTGACCCGGCCGCGAAGGGTGATCTCGCCTGTCATGGCGATGTCCTTGCGGATCGGTATGCCCGTCAGGACCGAGACCATGGCGACGGTCATGGCCACGCCCGCCGAGGGACCGTCCTTGGGCGTCGCGCCGTCCGGCACGTGCACGTGGATGTCGGTCTTCTCGAACACCGGCGGCTTGACGCCGAAGCTCAGAGCGCGCGCCCGCGTGTAGGAGGCCGCAGCTGACACACTCTCCTTCATCACCTCTTTCAGGTTGCCGGTCACGGTCATGCGGCCGCGCCCGGGCATCTTGATCGCCTCGATGGTCAGGATGTCGCCGCCGAACTCGGTCCAGGCCAGGCCCGTGACGATGCCGACCTGATCCTCCTCGTCCGTCTCGCCATAGCGGAACTTCTTCACGCCCGCATAGTCGGCCAGCTTCGCCGCATCGACCGTGATCGACAGCGTCTTCTCCTTGGACATCTCGCGCACGGCCTTGCGGGCCAGGCCGCCCAGCGCCCGCTCCAGCGACCGCACACCGGCCTCCCGCGTATAGTAGCGGATCAGGTCGCGGATGGTCTCGTCCGGCACCACGAACTCGGCCGGTGTCAGGCCATTGTCCTTGGTCACCTTGGGCAGGACGTGCCGCTTGGCGATCTCGACCTTCTCATCCTCGGTATACCCACTGACCCGGATGATCTCCATCCGGTCCATCAGGGGCTGAGGCATGTTCAGGCTGTTCGCCGTGGTCACGAACATGATGTTCGACAGGTCATAGTCGACCTCCAGATAGTGGTCGCCGAACGCATTGTTCTGCGCCGGGTCCAGCACCTCCAGCAGGGCACTGGAAGGGTCGCCCCGCCAGTCGGCGCCCAGCTTGTCGATCTCGTCCAGCAGGATGAAGGCGTTGGTGGTCTTCACCTTCTTCATGGACTGGATGATCTTGCCGGGCATGGAGCCGATGTAGGTCCGGCGGTGACCGCGGATTTCGGCCTCGTCACGCATCCCGCCCAGCGACATGCGGACGTATTCACGGCCCGTCGCCTTGGCAATCGACTTGGCCAGCGAGGTCTTGCCGACGCCGGGAGGGCCCACGAGGCACAGGATCGGGCCTTTCAGGCTGTTGGTGCGCGCCTGTACCGCCAGATACTCGATGATCCGTTCCTTGACCTTCTCCAGGCCGTAGTGATCCTCCTCGAGGATGTCCTCGGCCTTGGCCAGGTCGATCGGCTTTTGCTTGGTCTTGCCCCACGGGATCGACAGCAGCCAGTCCAGATAGTTGCGCACCACCGTGGATTCCGCCGACATCGGGCTCATGTTGCGCAGCTTCTTGACCTCGGCCTCGGCCTTGGTGCGAGCCTCCTTTGACAGGCGCGTCTTACGTATGCGCTTCTCCAGCTCCATGATCTCGTCACGGCTGTCGTCGGTCTCGCCCAGCTCGCGCTGGATCGCCTTCATCTGCTCGTTCAGATAATATTCGCGCTGGGTCTTCTCCATCTGGCGCTTCACGCGCGAGCGGATCTTCTTCTCGACCTGCAGGACCGAAATCTCGCCTTCCATCAGGCCATAGACCTTCTCCAGCCGCTCGGGCACGGCGAAGGTTTCCAGCAGACCCTGCTTGTCGGTGATCTTGACCGACAGATGGGCCGCCACGCTGTCGGCCAGCTTGGACGGATCGGTGATCTGGGGGATGGAGCTCAAGGCCTCGGGCGGCACCTTCTTGTTCAGCTTCACATAGTTTTCGAACTGCTCGATCACCGCGCGCAGCAGGGCCTCGGACTGAGCCGGTTCGCCAGCATCCTCCTCGATCTCGACGGCCTCGGCCTCGAAGTAATCCGTGCGGTCGGTGAAGCGGGTCAGACGCGCACGACTCTTGCCCTCGACCAGCACCTTCACCGTGCCGTCGGGCAGTTTCAGCAGTTGCAGCACGGTCGCCAGCACACCGATCGGATAGATGGCATCGGCCGCCGGATCATCGTCGACGCTGTTCTTCTGGGTCGCCAGCAGGATCTGCTTTTCACCCTTCATGATCTCGTCCAGCGCTTTCACGGACTTTTCGCGCCCGACGAACAGCGGCACGACCATGTGCGGGAACACGACGATGTCACGCAGCGGCAGAACAGGCAGTGTCTTGGTCGCAAGATTTTGGGTCTCGGTCATTCTCGTACTTTCCGGGGTCGTCGTTGATCTCTGACCCGCCGAGGGGGCGTCCGGAACAAGGGGCCCCGGCGTTTCGACTCGGCCCACATTCCGTGGCCTTCGGATCAGTATGTGGTTCGTGCACGCCCCGGTTCAAGCGTCGCCGCGCGATAGCAGTGGACCGTTGCACGCAACCCGCACGGCAGCTTGGCCGTTAGCGGTGCCATAGACAGGGAGAAGACCACCATGCGTATGCTGATCCTGACCACTGCCACCATGTCCGCCCTGGCCCTGGCTGCCTGCAATCAACCGACCGAAAGCCCCCCTGCTCCGGCTGCGGATGACAATGCCATCGACGCCGTGGCCATCGACAAGAATGCCCTGCCACCTGCCCCCGTCGTTCAGGCCCCGCGCCCGGCGCGGGCGGCACCGGCACCGGCACCGTCTGTTGCAGCAGAGGAAGAGGTTGCCACGCCTGCAGAGGCCTCCACAGAGGGCACGATGGCTGGCCCAAGCCCGGCGGTCCGCGAGGCAGCCAAGGAAGAGGCTGAAGCCACCAACCTACGCCCCAGCTGATCTACGACTGAAAAGGGCGGATCCGCTGCCGGACCCGCCCTTGTCGTTGTTATATTGAACTGAACCTACGCCGCGCTGTCGGGCGTCGCGGTCTTCTTGGACTTGGTCTCGGCATAGATCAGCAGCGGCTGGGCCTTGCCCTCGATCACCTCGGCATTGACCACGACCTCTTCTACGCCTTCGAAGGTCGGCAGTTCGAACATAGTCTCCAGCAAGATGCCCTCCAGAATGGAGCGCAGGCCGCGCGCGCCGGTCTTGCGAGTGATGGCCTTCTTGGCCACGGCAATCAGGGCGTCGTCGGTGAAGGTCAGATCGACATTCTCCATCTCGAACAGACGCTTGTACTGCTTGACCAGGGCGTTCTTCGGCTCGGTCAGGATGGTGACCAGCGCCGCCTCGTCCAGGTCTTCCAGCGTCGCCAGCACGGGCAGACGACCGATGAACTCCGGGATCAGACCGAACCGCATCAGGTCATCAGGCTCGACCTGTTTCAGCACGTCGCCCATGCGGCGCTCGTCGACTTCCTTGACCTTGGCACCGAAGCCGATCGAGGCCCCCTCGCCACGCGCGGAGATGACCTTCTCGAGGCCCGCGAACGCGCCGCCGACGATGAACAGGATGTTGGCCGTGTCGACCTGCAGGAATTCCTGCTGCGGATGCTTGCGTCCACCCTGCGGCGGCACGGAAGCGACCGTGCCTTCCATGATCTTCAGCAAAGCCTGCTGCACACCCTCGCCTGACACGTCGCGCGTGATCGAGGGATTGTCGGACTTGCGCGAAATCTTGTCGATCTCGTCGATGTAGACGATGCCGCGCTGGGCCCGCTCGACGTTGTAGTCCGACGCCTGCAACAGCTTCAGAATGATGTTCTCGACGTCCTCGCCCACATAACCCGCTTCGGTCAGGGTGGTGGCGTCCGCCATGGTGAACGGCACGTCGATGATCCGTGCCAGCGTCTGGGCCAGCAGCGTCTTGCCCGAACCGGTCGGCCCGATCAGCATGATGTTGGACTTGGCCAGTTCAACGTCGTTGTTCTTGGCCGCGTGGTTCAGCCGCTTGTAATGGTTGTGGACCGCGACGCTCAGCACCTTCTTGGCGTGGCTCTGGCCGATCACATAGTCGTCCAGGACGTCGCGGATTTCCTTGGGCGTCGGTACGCCGTCCTTGGTCTTGGAGAAGGAAATCTTGTGCTCTTCACGGATGATATCCATGCACAGCTCGACGCATTCATCGCAGATGAACACGGTCGGCCCGGCGATGAGCTTGCGCACCTCGTGCTGGCTCTTCCCGCAGAAGGAGCAGTAGAGGGTGCTTTTGGCATCTGTGCCGGCGGCTTTGGTCATCGGGCCTTCTCACTCCCGCGGTTCACCCCGATATGAGGCGAAACGCGCTTACCTCGCGTTGATTCCCCAACAATGGGCGCGAAGGTCTTCAAAAAATGACAATCACTCATACGGACGCTCGCCACAAGCCCGCCCAAGCGTGGCAGATGCGGATAGCGGACGGAACACTGTTCATGAGGATCGCGGCGAATGTCTGACATGGGGATAGCGGACGGGTTTCGCCAGCAACCCCGCAAGGATCAGGCCATCGTCGCCTTCGACTTCGACGGCACCCTGACCGTGCGCGACAGCTTTACTGCCTTCCTGCGCTGGCGGGCGGGCCGACGGGGCTGGGCCATGGGCCTGATGAAGCTGGCTCCTGCGGTCGCGACCTATGCCAAGGACCGAGACCGGGGACGCATCAAGGCCGCCTCGGTCAAGCAGTTCCTGAAAGGCGTCACCCGCTCCGAACTGGAGGCTGACGCGGACGAATTCGCCGAAGAAGTCTGGTTCAAATTCATCCGCCCCGACGCCCTGGCCTGCTGGAATGACTGGGGCAACAAAGGCGCTTATCGCGTAATCGTGACCGCCTCCCCCGGCCTGACCGTCGCCCCGTTCGCCCGACGCCTCGGTGCTGAGGGCCTTCTCGGCACCCATCTGGATTTCGATGCCCTTGATCGCCTGACCGGCAAATTCACCAGTCCGAACTGCCGGGGTGAGGAGAAGGTGCTGCGGCTGCGCACCGCCTATGGTGACGCAATGACCCTTACCGCCGCCTATGGCGACACCTCGGGCGATACGGAAATGCTGGCAATGGCACGGGAGCCCGGCTTTCGGGTCTTTACAGAGCGGCCCTAGTTCCCGTCGGCATCCACGTCGAACACCACGGCCTTGCCGCGCGAGGTGGGATCCCACCCTGCGGCCATGGCCGACTTCACAGCGTTGCGGACGCTTTCGACGTTTATCCGCTGGCTCTCGAAGATCGGCCGCCCATTGGGACGCAGCGGCATCGGGAACTGCACCACCGCCTCGCGCTTGAAGCCTTGCAGATGCAGCGACAGGGCGATCCCGTCCCACCCCCCGGCCGCCGTAGGCTGTGGCTGACGCCGGACCTCCCAGTCGTAGGTTTCGCCGTCGACCTCGACCGTGCCGTGGGTATCGCGTGTGTGCTGCATGGCCGCCTGATAACACGATCCGGCGATCCGTCATCGTCGGCAAAATTGAAACCGCCTGAAACGGGCGACTGTTGTAACGGCTGCTCAGGGCTTGGGAATATCCTGTTCAAGAACCCTTGCCGCTGCTCGAGACTGGGTATGGAGGTTGATGCGCATGTCTTCCCGGACACTGTACAGCCCCTGGAGATAGGCTTCGTCCCATGCTGTCAGGCCACCACCCGCGAACTCTGGTCGGAACATGTTCAGGACCGTATCGAACTGGCTCATGTCAGACTGCATATCCATTTGCGCAAAGGTGACCATGGCGAGGTAGTCCGTCAGGTTATCGATGCTGCGGCCCTCCATCTGTCCAATGTCCACGACAACGACAAGGCGCTGTAGATCGTCCCTGGTACGGCCTCGTTTCAGCGAGAAAGTGTGGACATCGATCGTCGGCCTGCCGGTGAAGCTGTCGGTCGGGACCGCCTGCCCCAGCAGGACGTCATAGTAGGACGGACGGCTAATGGCCCACCAGCGCACGGGCGCATCCGTCGTTGCGAAGTGGTTCAACTGCTCACGGGACAACGATGCGTCGGAGAGGTTGGGCCGAAAGTCGCGGGGGCGACGCGCGACCCAGCCCTGGGTCACCGCCTGGGCATCGACCGCACCGACAATGATGATGTTCGGATCACACGTGTCGTCATCAATGGGAACGCCCAGTCGTCCCCCCAACTGCGCCAGCCCATCCGCCAGTTGCAGAGCGACAGCAGGCCGAAAGTTCACGACACCGATGCAGACGGGGCCCTGCCACCGCGCCAGGCCCCGACCCGGCACCGGGCGCGCGGCTTCTTCGGTAAAGCGTCTGAGCTGTTCTTCCAGCGGCACACCGCTGACCAGAATGTCGTCCAGAACCGTCGCTGGTTCCTCGGCTTGATCCGGTGTGGGCGGAACCTGTGCCACGCTCGCAGGTGCACATATTGCCGTCAGCAGAACGACCGCAAGACCGACCAGCACACGCATTCGGGCCTCCAGAACGAGGTTTCAGCTACGCCACCACCCGAAGCTTGCTCCGATAGCGGCGATCCAGCAAGACCGCCGCTATCTGGCCGCCCCCTAGACCGTCTTCACACCATCGCTGTCAGCCTGTTCGCGGCGGTCATAGACGTGGTCGACGATGCCCCATTCCTTGGCTTCCTCGGCGCTCATGAAGTGGTCGCGGTCCAGGGTCTTCTCGACCTCCTCATAGGTCCGGCCTGTGTGATGGACATAGATCTCGTTCAGGCGGCGCTTGGTGTACCGGATGTCTGCGGCGTGCAGTTCGATGTCCGAGGCCTGACCCCGGAACCCGCCCGACGGCTGGTGCACCATGATGCGCGCGTTCGGCAGGGCCACGCGCTGACCGGCCGCACCGGCCGTCAGGATCAGCGAACCGGCCGAGGCGGCCATGCCCATGACCACGGTCGAAACCGGGCTCTTGATGTATTGCATGGTGTCATAGATCGCGAGCGCCGAGGACACCTGTCCGCCGGGGCTGTTGATATACATGCTGATTTCCTTCTTCGGGTTCTCCGATTCCAGGAACAACAGCTGGGCGCAGATCAGCGACGCCATCGTGTCCTCGAACGGCCCCGTCAGGAAAATGATCCGCTCGCGCAGCAGGCGCGAGAAGATGTCGAACGACCGCTCCCCCCGGCTGGACTGCTCGACCACCATCGGGACCAGGTTCATGTTCATCAGTTCGATCGGGTCGCGCATGTCAGGCTTTCTTGATGGATACGGAGCCGACTCGCCGTCGGCATCCCTCTGGATCAGGATATCGCGTTGCCAGACGCGGGATGCAAGTGACGCCCGAAAAGCAAATCCCCGCTCCAGTGACCGGAACGGGGATTATGCATTCGTCGCGGTGACGACGGCTAGATGTCGTCGTCTTCCTTCAGCAGCTCTTCCTTGGTGATCGGCATGTCGGTCACCTCGGCCTGGTCGAAGATCAGGTCGCAGACCTTCTCCTCATAGATGGGGGCGCGCATCTGGGCGGCGGCGTTGGGGTTCTGGCGATAGAAGTCCAGCACCTGACGCTCCTGGCCCGGATAGTTGCGGGCCTCATTCATTATGGCGTTGTTCAGCTCCTGGTCGGTGACCTGGACGTTGTTGGCGCGACCGATCTCGGCCAGCACCAGACCCAGGCGCACGCGGCGCTCGGCGATCTTCTGGTATTCTTCCTTCAGCTTCTTCTCGGACTTCTTTGCGTCGTCCTCTGGCAGGCGACCGGCCTCCTTGTCGGCCTGCACCTGTTGCCAGATGCCTTCGAACTCGGCCTCGACCATCTTGGGCGGCAGCGGGAAGCTGTGGGCCTTGTCCAGTTCGTCCAGCAGGGCGCGCTTCAGCTTGAAGCGGGCGGCTCCGACATACTGCTGGTCCAGATTGGTCTTCAGCAGCTCTTTCAGCTTGTCCAGCGACTCGATGCCGATCCGCTTGGCGAAGTCCTCGTCGACAACGGCGGGGGCCTCGGCCTTGATGGCCTTGACCTTGACGTCGAACGTCACAGCCTTGCCGGCCAGATGGGCCGCTTGATAGTCATCGGGGAAGGTCACGTTCAGGACCTTCTCCTCGCCGACCTTGGCACCCTTCAGCTGCTCTTCGAAGCCGGGGATGAAGCGGTTGGACCCGATCACCAGCTGGGTATCTTCGGCGGCACCGCCTTCGAAGGGTTCGCCGTCCAACTTGCCCAAGAAGTCGATGGTGACCTCGTCGCCCTCGGCGGCCTTCACGGCCTTGCCCTTCTTGTCTTCGTACGACTTGGCCTGACCGGCCAGTTCGGTCATCGCCTCGTCCAGATCGGCGTCGGACGCCTCATAGGTCGGACGCTTCAGCTTCAGGGTCTTGGGATCGACAGGCGTGAAGTCGGGCATGACTTCCAGCGCCATCTCGTAGGACAGGTCTTCCTGGCCGGCGATGACCTTGTCCATGTCGCTGGTCAGCTTCATCTCGGCCGGTGCGGCGGGACGCAGCTTGGCGTCGTCCAGAGCCTTCTGGCTGGTCTGGTTCAGGGTGTCGTTGATGATCTCGCCCATGAAGTCACGGCCGAAGGTCTTCTTGACGTGCGCGACCGGCACCTTGCCGGGACGAAAGCCCTTCAGCTTCATCTGCGGCGCGACTTCCTTCAGCTTGGCATCCAGCTTGCTGTTCAGCTCGGCGACGGGGACGGTCACCGCGATGACGCGGCTCAGACCTTCGGTGGACTTTTCGACGACTTGCATGGTCGGACTTCTAACGCTCTGTGGCGGCGCCACTGGGGCGGGCGCGCGCGATGGGGATAAAGCAAGAAGGGCCGCCCCTTGCAGAGCGGCACCTCGAAGCCCGCCCTTATGTCGATGCCCGGCGCAAAGGTCAACGCGCCAGCCGCCCAGACTGGCTACCTTCGACCCGTACCGCTATCTCCTGCGCATGACTCAGTCCCCTGCCCCCATCGGCGTCGCCGTCTTTCCCGTCACTCCGCTGCAACAAAATTGCACCCTGGTGTGGTGCCGCAAGACGATGAAGGCGGCCTTGATCGATCCGGGTGCCTCGGTCGATGCCCTTTTGGCTGCCGTCCAGAAACAGGGCCTGACGCTGGACGCCATCTGGGTCACTCATGGCCATCTGGATCACTGCGGCGGCGTGGCCGACATGCAGGAGAAGACGGGGCTGGACGTCATCGGCCCCCATCCGGACGACCAGTTCTGGATCGACGATCTGGCTCAGCATGGCCTGGCCTATGGCGTACCCGAGGCGCGCCCCTTCACGCCGACCCGCTGGCTGGCCGACGGCGACACGGTCACGCTAGGCGAGACAGCGTGGGAGGTCTATCACTGCCCCGGCCACACCCCCGGCCATGTGATCTTCTTCAACCGCGAGGCCCGGTTCGCCCAGGTCGGCGACGTGCTGTTTTCCGGATCGGTCGGGCGTACCGACTTTCCGCGCAGCGACCCCGAAGCCCTGCTTCAGTCCATAGTCACCAAGCTATGGCCGCTGGGCGACGATGTTCAGTTCGTTCCAGGGCACGGCCCGGCCTCGACCTTCGGGGCCGAGCGGAAGACCAACCCGTTCGTGTCGGATGCCGCGATGCAGCGCGCGCCGATCGCCCGCCCTGCATCCGGTCCATCCTGAGCGAGCGGCTTATCGGGACAGCAGCAGCCCGATAATCACGCCGACGCCCAGCGCGATCACGCTGGACTTTACCGGCTCGCCCTCGATGGCGCTGCGGACTCGCACGACCCGCGTGCGGCTCCAATCGGCAGCGGCTTGCGCATCCTCCTGCACCGCGCGGCGTAGCGGCTGGGGGGACCCGAATGTCTTGTCCTCGCCCGATCGCAGCAGAGCATCGGCTTGCCGCTCCAAAGTGGCTGAAGGCGTGTTCAGATCATCGTCTGCGATATCGGTGCCATAAGGATTTGCGGTCGTGTCTGTCATCGGATCGTCCTGGGTCAGAGCGGAATGGGACTGGATCAATCCGCCCGCCACGGACCAGTTCCGCCCCTCGTGTCGATCAGGGTGAACAAGAGACGTCCCTGCCCGTTCTTCTTCCCAGAGGAGATCGCCATGACTTTTATTGAACCCACCCCACCCGGAACACCCCAACCCGATATCCTGCCGCCTGACACACCGGGACCCGACATCGACCCTGCCAGTACGCCTGACGAGGTTCCGCCTCTGGAACCCGGTGGCGGCGGAGAAGGCGACTCGCGACCGCATGACGCAGGGTAACATCCGGCCCCGTTCGCGCTCCGTAACTCTCTCAAATCCGTGAGGTCCCACCCCGGAACCGGACCGTAGGCAGAGGGTTCTTTCACGGACCGTTACAGTTTCTCGAAAGGATGAACCGATGGCTCAAGGACAGCCGACAAGAGCCTCCGGCGTTTCCAAACGCGGATTCGCCTCCATGGACCCGGAGCGTCAGCGCGAAATCGCTCGCAAGGGCGGCGCCAGCGTGCCCAGCGAAAAGCGCAGCTTCTCTCAAGACCGCAGTCTGGCTGCCCAAGCGGGCCGCAAGGGTGGTGAGGCTTCGCACGGAACACGCAGCCCCAAGGATGCGCCGCCCGCCGAGTAGCAGACTGAAGGCATAAAAGAATCAGGCGGCTTCCGGCTTCGGAGCCGCCTTTTTCATGCCTGGTCTCAGGTGCCCAGCAGGGCCAGCGCGACCGATGGGGCTTCGCCGGCTTCAAACGCGGTTACCGTCCATCCGGCCGACGTCGCCAGTTCCCGGATGGTGTCCTCGGTAAACTTTCGCGAGCTTTCGGTGTGAATCGTCTCACCTTCGACAAATGACACGCGGGTGTCACCGATCGTCACGTCCATGTCGCGGTTGGCCCGCAGATGCATCTCCATCCGCTGGGCCTCAACGTTCCAGCGCGCATGATGCGCAAAGGCGTCGATGTCGAAGCCAGCATCCAGTTCGGCATTCGCCCGCACCAGCAGGTTTCGGTTGAACGTGGCGGTCACACCCGCTGCATCATCATAAGCCGCAATCAGGACCTCTGGCTCCTTCACCAGATCCACGCCCAGAATGAACAGCGCATCCTTGTCCAGCAGACTGCGTGCCGACTTCAAGAAGGCGATCGCCTCGTCCCGCTCGAGATTGCCGATCGTCGACCCTGGGAAGAAGCCGATTCGTCGTCCCGAACCGATCCCTTCGGGCAAGGGCGGCATGTGCAGAAAGTCGCCGACCAGAGGCACGACCTTCAGATCGGGATAGCCCTCACTGATCCGCTCCACCGCGCCATTCAGCGCATCGGCGCTGATATCGATCGGCACATAGGCCGCCAGTCCCGGCGCGGCATCCAAAACGATCCGCGTCTTCTCACTGGCGCCCGAGCCAAACTCGACCAGCACTGCATCAGGCCCGAACAATTCGGCCCACTTGGGCGCGACCGTGCGCAACAGGGCCGCCTCCTGCCGCGTCGGATAGTACTCAGGCAGGCGGGTGATGTCCTCGAACAGGTCCGAGCCCCGGGCATCGTAGAACCATTTGGGCGAGGCGACCTTGGGCGACTGCGACAGGCCCGCGATCAGGTCGCGCCGGAACCGGGCCACCTCTCCATCCCGCGTCTTCGCCTCAGCCTGTTTGGGCGCGTCCTCGGCCAGTCGAAGTCCCATGAAGGCCCACCTTTGTTGCGGATAGAAGAAGTTGCGATAGCTGACCCGCCCATGATCCTCCGGCGTCGCAAAGCTGGAGCCCCGCAATACCATCTGATTGGCCATGAACTTGCCGTTGTATTCCGAGGCCGTGCCTTCGGTCGGCTGAAAACCCGGATAGGGTCCATAGGCGCTCGACGTCCACTGCCAGACCTCGCCAAACGCATTCGAAAAGGCCTCGGGCCGCGAGCGCACGGCGTGTTCCCATTCACCCTCGGTCGGCAGACGCTTCCCGGCCCAGCGCGCATAGGCGTCGGCCTCGTAGAGGCTGATGTGCCGTACCGGAGCCGCCGGATCGACGGGGACGCGCCCTGCCAGGGTCATGACCGACCAACCTTCATCCTCGCGGTGCCAGTACAGGGGGGCTTCCCAGCCCTCGGCCTTCACTGCTGCCCAGCCGTCGGACAACCACAGCTCGGCCCGCCCATACCCACCGTCCTCGATGAACCGCAGCCAGTCACCATTGGTCACCAGATCCGCCGCCAGACGATACGGCTCCAGCCACTGTCGATGCGACGGACCTTCATTGTCGAAGGCAAAACCCCTGGCGTCATGCCCGATCCGGCAAAGCCCGCCTTCGAATGCGACCGGGCCGCCCCGCTCCGCCTCCAACACCCGCCCGCGCGGCTCCACGGCATAGGCCGCCGGCTCCAGCGGCGAGCGCGACATCAGGTTCAGGATGTCCATCAGAAACAGCTCCTGATGCTGCTGATCATGATGAAAGCCCAGGGTCAGCAAATAGATCTGGTTCGCGTCCAGTTCGGTCCGCTCCAGCCAGTCGATCATCCGCCGGTCGATCTCGGCCCGGTAGGCCAGCACCTCGGCCAGCGACGGTCGGGTCATCAGACCGCGCTCGAAACGGTTCACCCGCTCGCCCAGCGCCTCGTAATAGCTGTTGAACAGGGCCTGCAGGCGAGCATCCACCGGCACATAGCCCGGTTCCTGGCTCAGCAGCATCGCCTCGAAGAACCAGCTCGTATGCGCCAGATGCCATTTTCCGGGGCTGCAATCCGGCATGGACTGGGCCGCCAGATCCTCTGCGGACAGCCCCTCGGCCAGCGCTGGCATGGCCGCGCGTACCGCCTTGTAGCGGTCCACCCACCCCGACGTCGGCGTGGTCGCATAGGCCGCTGATGTCATACGCGCTTGCCCCTTGGGCTGCCGAAAGTTGCGGCAGTCAATCGGTGAACGAGGATGGCCACCCTTCGTTCCTGCCAGATAGTCAGCCTTTTGCCGCAGGCAAGCCCGTCACAGCGTGGCGATGGCTTCAACCAGTTCATCCACGACGCCCTGTTCCGTGGCCCAGGAACAGACAAACCGCACCGAGCCATCGTCGAACATATAGCAGGCCCAGCCCAGCGCATTCAGCCGCGTATGCGCCTCCGGCGGCATCCTCACGAAGACCGCATTCGCCTCCACCGGATGCGCCAGCACGAAGGCCGAACGGCTCGCGATGCCCTCTGCCAGCCGCCGCGCCATCAGATTGGCATGCGACGCCCCGCTCTCCCAGTCGCCGCTTTCCATCAGACCCAGAAACGGCGCTGCCAGGAACCGCGCCTTGGACGCCGTCTGCCCGGCCTGTTTCAACCTGTTGTCGATGCGCCGGGCCAGGGCCTTGTCAAACATCACGATGGCCTCGGTACAGTGCGCCCCCGCCTTGGCTCCGCCGAACACCAGAATATCGACACCTAGCCGCGCGATCTGGGTCAGATCGAACCCCACCGCTGCCGCATTGGCCAGTCGTGCGCCGTCCATATGCACGCCGAAACCGCGTAGCTTCACGGGCTCGATCAGATGCCGCAACTCCTCCTCGGAATAGACAGCGCCATATTCGGTACACTGGGTCACGCTCAGTGCCGCCGCAGGCTGGCGATGGCCGACCACCGGTTCTTCCAGCGCCGCCGTCAGGGCCAACGGTTCGATCTTACCCGAAAAGCCGGGCAGGCCGATCAAGCCCACGCCGTGCCCGAAGAATCCCGGTGCCCCCGTCTCGTCCGTGCAGATGTGCGCCGCGTGGTGCGCCAGCACCGCTTCGTGTGGCTGGGCCAGCATCGAAAGAGCGATGGCATTGGCCGCCGTGCCGGAAAACACGAACCGCACCTCGGCATCTGCATCCAGCCGTTGGCGTATCTGGTCCGCCGCCCGCTGAGTGATCTCATCCGCGCCGTAAGCCCGGGCATAGCCTGCATTGGCCTCGCCCAGCGCCTTCAGCGCCGATGGGGCCATGCCCGCCGTGTTGTCCGAGCCGAAGTCGTAGCGCATGGGCCTATGGTTCCTTGGGACGCTGTACTGTCACCACAGTCGGCAGGGTATCGCCTTCGTCGCCATAGGGAACGGCGACCTGGTGCGGGAACGGGATTTCGATCCCCGCCGCGTCCAGAGCTTCCTTGCCGGCCTGCATAAGATCGGCTTGCGTCTGCCACCAGTCGCCAGAGTTGACCCAGGCATGCAAGGTGACCTGGACCGCACTGTCCAGCAGCCCGGTTACGCCGGACCAGGGCAGGGGATCACCCAACACCTTGTCATGCCCGGCTGCCACATCGCAAAGCACCTGTCGTGTCCGGGCCAAGTCTTCGCCGTAGCCGACAGTGAAGTTGATTTCGACCCGCCGCGTCGTCTGACCCGACAGGTTCAGGATGACATCACCCAGAACTTTCGAGTTCGGCACGACAATCTTGTGATTATTGGCATTCGACATCTGCGTGACGAACAGGTCCAGCCGCTGCACGGAGCCACTGACGCCACCGATATCGATCACATCTCCCACCTTGTAGGGCCTCAGGATCAGCAGCAGCACCCCGGCCGCCACGTTTGACAGCGTGCCCTGCAAGGCCAGGCCCACCGCCAGCGAGGCTGCCCCCAGCACCGCGATGATCGAGGTCGTTTGCACGCCCAGTCGCTGCAACACGGCGATGAAGCCGATCACATAGACCAGCACTCGCACCACCTGCACGGCAAAGCTGAGCACCGTCGGATCATGGCGAAAGCCTCTGACCCGGCCCAAGGCGGTCCGCGTAGCCCGCGACGCCCATTTCGCCGCGAACACCGTTGCTACGAGGATCAACATGGCGATCGACAGATTGATCGCAAAGTCGCCGGCCATGTCGGTCAGCTTGGCGATCATAGCAGTATCGACGGCCACGGCCTTCTCGCCGGCGGCCACGGCCTGGGTCACGGTTTCGGTCAGGGAGTTTGAAAGCATACGGCGGGTTTAACGCCTGTCTCGCGGATTAGAACCCCGAACCTGCCCGGCGCGGCTCGGTTTCTATATCGACCATTGCCGCATTGATGGCCCGAACAAGGACCGGCAACTGTATGGGCTTGGGAACGACCGAGGTCATCCCCGCCGCCAGACATTCCGCCACCTGATGATCCATAGCGTTGCCGGTCAGACCGATGATCGGCACATGGGTACCGACCATTCCGCCCTCACCTCTTCGTATCGCGCGCGTCGCCGCCAGCCCGTCCAGCACGGGCATCTGGACATCCATCAGTATCACCTGGAACGGGCGCATACGCAGGGCATCGATCGCCTCCTGACCATTCTCAACCATATGCGGTCGCGCTCCCAGATGCTCCAGAAGGCTGCGGATGACTGTACGGTTCGTCGCATTGTCCTCGGCCACCAGCACCGAGAAGCTGTCCAGCGTGTCGGCAACAGGCTGCGCGGTTGCGTCGTCAGTCATCTCCGCCACTTCGGCGGGGACAACCAACCGAAACACACTGCCGTGCCCCACGTCACTTTCGGCCTCGAGCCGACCCTTCATCAGTTCCGCCAGTTGCAGACAGATGGCGAGACCCAGACCGGACCCCTCGTGCGCGCGTCGATGCGATCCGTCGGCCTGTTCGAAAGGCCTGAAAACCCGCGCCAGATCTTCAGCCGCAATGCCCGGCCCGGTGTCGCGCACCTCGAACACCAGTTGCCCACCCAGCACGGCGACCGAGACATGAACGCCCCCGTCGTGCGTGAACTTGATCGCGTTACCGACCAGATTATCGACCACCTGGCGCAGCCTGACCGGATCACCGCGGAAGGCTCCCGCCACCTCGGGCCCCGCCGACGATGTCAGGGACAGCCCCTTCAACCCCGCCGAGGCGGCAAAGGTGCTGACACTGTCCGATGCGATCTGGGCGGGGTGGACGATGCCGTCCGTAAGTTCCAGCCGCCCGGCCTCGATCCGTGACAGGTCCAGCACCGCATTCAGCGTCCCCAGAAGCGTTTCGCCCGATCGCCTGATCACCTCGACCCGTTCCCGCTGCATCTTGTCCAGCGGATTCATGGCCATCAGTTGCGTCATGCCCAGGATACCGTTCAGCGGCGTGCGGACCTCATGACTCATGGTCGCCAGGAACGTCGATTTGGCCTGCGACGCCGCATCGGCGGCCACGCGCGCCGCCTGCAAATCCGCGATCAGCTTTGCATTGTCTGCGCAGGATTCGCTCCAGGCCTGCCAGACCTCGCCCGCCTGTCGTCCGATCACGACCAGAATGGCGACCAGCAAAGCCATCGACCCCACCAGCGCTGGCCCCGCCGGAGTCAGCACGTAAGGCCACATGGAAACGACGACGGCGAACAGTGGTGGTGAAATGGCGGTCACGAACAGACGAGGCACCGCGTTGAACTGCGCCATGGCCACACAGATCGACCACGCCTGCAGCATCATGACGACCGCCATGATCGCCGGGCTGTGGGTCGTCACCACTGCCGCGATGGATCCTGCCACGCCAAGGCTGAACCGAGACGCCACGATCGGCACCAACCCACGCACACCCACCCGGGGATCGATGGGTTCAGCGGTCCATAGACGCCGCAGGTGGCGCTGGAACCCCATATCCACCAATGTACCGATACCGCTGGTTATCAGGGCGATCTGCCAGAACCCCAACAGCGCCAGAACCAGCCCGCCAGCCGCCCAGGCCCCGAACAGCAGCCACGGCTCCGTGATCATGGTCGCCAAAGTGATGCGATAGCGATCCGGCATGTCCACGCCGACCTTCAGCGGCGGCGGTTTGGCCAGAAACGACAGATCGGGCACTCTCAACACCTGCAGTCACCGCTCCAACCCTGATCGTCGATATACCACCTCCCATTGCAACCACACTAAGCAAGTTGGTTACCGGACCAGTCTTCCACCGCTACGTTCCAGCGAGTCCAGCAGGTGCATCACATCGCCTTGCGTGTTCGCCTCGCGCGCCGGCTTGTCCCAGCGGATGCGGCTGACGCGGGGAAACCGCATGGCCACGCCCGACTTGTGCCGCGTCGACCGGTTCAGCCCCTCAAAGGCAATCTCCAGCACCAGACCGAAATCCGGCTCGGCCTTCACCGACCGGACCGGGCCGAACCGATCGACCGTGTTGTCGCGCACAAACTTGTCGATCTGCTTCAACTCTTCGTCCGTAAAGCCGAAGTAAGCCTTGCCGACCGGGGTCAACGTCCCCTCCTCGGTCCAGACGCCGAAGGTATAGTCGGAATAGAAGCTGGAGCGCTTGCCGTGCCCGCGCTGGGCGTACATCAGCACTGCGTCGATCACATGCGGATCGCGCTTCCATTTGAACCACGGCCCCTTGGGTCTTCCGCCGACATAGACGCTATCCTTGCGTTTGAGCATCAGCCCCTCAGCCGCCGCCCCGACCGGCGGATCGAGCCGCAGCGGCACCAGATCCTCCCAGTCGTCGAACTCCACCAGCGGAGACAGATACAGCGTCCCCGCCCCGTTGCGCGCCACCAAGGCTTCCAGCCGGGGTCGCCGCGCGGCCAGCGTCAGGCCTCGTAGGTCCTCCCCCTCCTCGGCCAGCAGGTCATAGGCCACGATGGCGGCGGGATACTTCGCGAGCATGGCCGCATCCGCCGTCTTGCGGTTGAGCCGCTGCTGCAGGTCGCCAAACGCCGCAACCTGACCGTCACGCCAGACGACCAGCTCGCCGTCGATCGCCCCCTCGAAGGACAACCCGGCCATGACATCGGGAAAGGCCGCCGATATCTCGTCGCCCGTCCGGGAATACAGCTTCTGCACCCCTTGTTCGCGCACGGCCTGAACGCGGATGCCGTCCCATTTCCATTCGGCAACATAGTCGGCGGGATCCAGCCGTGCGAAATCCACCGCCTCGTCGATCGCGACCGACAGCATCACGGGCCGGAACCGCCCCGGCGCATCGCCGCTGGGCCGCTCGCTGCGCCCCTCCAGCCAGGCGAACAGGTCCTCATAGGGCGGCGTCAGCGCATGCCAGATTTCCTCGATGTCAGAGGCCGTGACCGGCTCCAGCGACACGGTCCCTTCCCCGCCCTCCGGATCGGGCGGTTCGGCCACCGCGGCCGGTCGCACCATTGCCGCCGCCGTCTTGGCCAGCCGTGCCGACAGTCCCACCCTCAAAGCGCCGGTCATCAGCTTCAGCAGCGCCCACCGCGCCTTGGGCTCCAGCGCGTCCAGCCAGCCCTCCAGCAGGGGTCGGACCTCGGCCCGCGACGCCTGACGCAACGCCTCCACCACCTCCGACAGTTCCGGCTCGCGATTGGGCCGGTGTGCGGGATCGACCGGCCAGATCAGCGCCACCGTCTCGGCCAGGTCGCCGACATAGTCATAGGACCAGCCGAACAGCACCGGATCGACCCGCGCTTCCGTCGCCTTCCTGATCATCGCCGGCTTGGCCGCATCGAACGTCAGGTCGCCCGTCAGCGCCGCCAGCGCCCAGCCCCGGTCGGGGTCGGGCGTGACCCTCAGATAGTCGCGCACCAGCACCAGCTTGGCATTGCGCGACGCCGTCAACGACAGACGGTCCAGAAGTTCGGCAAAGGCGCGCATGCGGTCCCGTTCGGCGGCAGATGAGCACCAAACGCGAAAACGCCCCGGAAGTCTCCTTCCGGGGCGCAGTCTCGGTTTTGGACCTGGCTTAGTTGAACAGCCCCGCGATCACGGCCGTGATCAGACCCGTCGCAACGGCGGTCAGAACGACGTCATTGCCGCTGCGGACATAGTGGTAGCCACGGGGCGGCTGACGCAGGCCATAGCGGCCGTAGTCGCTGACGACGTAGCGGCTGTCGCGATACTGGACCGGCATGCGCTGGCCATAGGACCACTGACGAACCGCATAGCCGCGCGGAGCGACATAGCGAGACGCATTGTAGCGGCGCTGCGACTGCTGCCAGCGGGCATACTGGCGCTGATCCTGACGATATTCGCGCCGGTCCTCGCGTTGGTCCTGACGGAATTCACGACGGTCTTCGCGGTAGTCGCGGCGGTCGTCGCGCTGTTCGCGGCGATCCTGACGATCGTTGCGGGACTGTGCGTCGGCGGCGGTGGCGACGCCCATGGTCGAGCCGGCGATCACGGCAGCCAGCGTAGCGGTGAGGATCTTGTTCATGGTAGGCTCCTTAGGCGGTCGAACCATTTCGACTTGACCCCACAATGCCGGAGCGCCCCTGAGGCAGGTCTGAACAGCTTTGCTCAGCTCCCATTCATGCAGCGGCCGAGGTCTCTCCGCTGTCCACAAGGCTTCGAACGCCTGCACGGCCACCTCCAACGCGGTTCATGACCCGCGCCAGTGCTGCAAAATCGATCGGCTTGTTCAGATAGGCGTCAGCCCCGGCCTCCAGTCCCGCCTCGTGGTCCTCGCGCCGGGCAGAAGCGGACAGCACGACAATAGGGGTTTCCGCGTTCAGACCTGCAACGGCGCGAATCGCGCGTGTCGCCGCCAATCCGTCCATCACCGGCATGTTGACGTCCATGACGATCAGGTCAAAGCGCTGTCCAGACGCGACATCCACCGCGACCTGGCCGTTTTCGGCGGTCGAGGACGCATGCCCCGCCGACCCCATCCATGCTTCCAGAATCATGCGGTTGACGGGATGGTCCTCGACGATCAGGACGTGCAGCGCCCGCCCGTCATCTATGTCGGCGTGGATGGGTTCGGCTGCGGCCTGGCTTGTCCATTCCACCACCTCGGCCTCGACCGAAAATGTGAAGGTCGAGCCTTGGCCCACGGTAGATTCCACAAGGATATCGCCGTGCATGATGTTGGCCATGCGCCGCGCGATGGTCAGGCCTAGGCCTGTTCCGCCAAACCGGCGCGTCGAAGAGGCATCGACCTGGGTAAACGGCTGGAACAGCCGCTCCAGATCGTCGGGAGCAATCCCGGCCCCTGAATCCGTGACGGCGAAGTCGAACCGGACCCGGTCATCCGCCAGACGTGTTCCTTTAACGACATAGCGAATCTCGCCCGCGTCGGTGAATTTGACGGCGTTGGACAGAAGATTGTGCAGAACCTGACACACACGAAGCGGGTCCCCGCGCACTATGGACGGCACTTCGCCCTCGAAGCGCGACAGGAAGGTCAGCCCCTTGGCTTCAGCCTGGGCCTGGAAAGGACCTGCTGCGCGCTTGTGCAAATCGTCGCTGACGATGTCGACGACCTCGAAGGTCATTCGACCCGCCTCGATCTTGGTCATGTCCAGGATGTCGTTCAGCAGGCTTAGAAGATTGTCTCCGGAATTGCGGATGATCGACAGATACTCGCGCTGACTGGCTTCCAGCCGTGTTGAGGCCAAGAGCTGGGCAGCCCCAAGCACGCCATTCATGGGGGTACGCAGCTCATGCGAAATGACCCCAAGGAAGTTGGACTTGGCATCGCTGGCCGCATTGGCCCTGTCGCGTGCAGCCTCCAATTCCTCGATAAGATGAGCCTGATGCTCCTGAAAGGCCGTGATCCGGTCTTCGCGTAGCATCGTCATGGTCACCAGCACGAATAGGCCCGCAGCGATAAAGGGCACTACCGCCAGGAATGGCCAGAATAGCGGCGTCCCCCACAGAGACACCAGAATGATCAAGGCTGCGGCACCATAGGGTGAGGAGATCACAACCGCCTGGCGCGGCGAACTACGCAGCTGCGCAAAAACCAGGACATAGCCGGATATCAGCAACGCCATCGCCAGCGGGTGTCCGAACGGATGGCCAGAGAACCATGCCAGCAAAGGCGCGACGGCCCAGGCCGCCGTTGTCGCGGTGGCCACGATCGGGAATACCATGCCCCAGCCAGAGCCGACACGGGCACTGACACCCTTCTCGACCTGGCCGCGCAAAGCCCCTGCGGCAACGGTCCCGACGAACCATATCGACGCAGTTACCGGTCCCACGGTCGCCAGAAGGCCCACGGCCCAGCTGGCAATGATCAGATAGCGCAAATACTGAGTTTGCAGGATCGCGCGCAGGGCCTGGGCAGCTTCGCCCGGGCGCTGTTCACCCGCCAGCGCCTTGCCGATCCCGTCCGATTCAACCATCACCCGCCCCGCAGCCGCTCAACCCCAGATGTCAGGCTACGGACAACCTTCTAAGACGGGGTGAACGGCGTGATATGACTGTTCGCTGCCTGCGCAAATCCTCTATCGGCCGGTGTCGGCCTCTTCAGCGGGCGTCAGTGCCTTTATGGAAAGGGCATGGACCGGCCCTGCCAACTGATCCCGCAACAGGGTGTTGATCGTCCGCTGACGTTGTACCCGCGCCTGACCTTCGAAGGCATCCGACACAACCGTCAGATTGAAGTGGCTTTCGCCCCCGGGCCTGGCGTCCATGCCCCCTTCGTGATGGTGTCCGGCATGACGTGCACTGTCGTCTTCCAGCTCCAGACGGCTCGGCGAGAGGGCCGCAGTCAGTTTTTCGCGGATAATCGTCGCAATCGGGCCATCTGGCATGGTCTTGTCCTTGTTGAAGTCCAAATCAGCCTTACACTTCGTGCGATGCCGAACGACTTTCAATACAAGCCCCGCTTCACCGACATGCGGATCAAGCCGCCCCGCCCCGAAGAGGAGGCGGCCAAGGCCGATGTCCTGCATCTGAAGCCGGGCCAGAAACCCTGCAACTGGCCCGACTGCCGTCAGGCCGCAACCGCCCGTGCGCCCAAGTCGCGCGAGCGGCTGAATGACTTCTACGATTTCTGTCAGAAGCACGCGGGCGAATATAACAAGAGCTGGAACTTCTACGCCGGCATGTCCGAGGCCGAGATTCGCGCCGCCAAGGAAAACGAGGCCATGACCGGCGGTCGCCCGACCTGGGAGATGAAGGCCGGGGCCAATACGCGCGAGGCCGCCGCCGATGCCGCCAAGCGGGGCAAGTCCAAGGTCGATCCGGGCACCTGGCGCGACAGCTTCGGCCTTTTCGGTCGCCGCACCCAGGAACAGGCCTCGCCCGCCGGTGAGGATACCCTGCGCCTCGGCAAGCTGGAACGCGCCGCCTTGGCCGACCTCGATCTGGACGCCCGCACCGACAAGGCCGGGGTCAAGGCCCGCTACCACGAGCTGCTCAAACGCTTCCATCCCGACCTGAACCAGGGCGACCGTGGTGCCGAGATCAAGCTCCAGAACGTCATCAAGGCCTACAAGACGCTGAAGAAGGCCGGGCTGGCGGCCTAGCATTGGGCCGGGTCGTGCCTAGCTAAGGAGCCCCAACACAGGAGCTCTCCCATGGACGTTCTCTACAAGGCCCACGCCACCGCCTCGGGCGGCGGACGCGAAGACGGTCGCTCGGCCACTGACGACGGCAAGATCGATGTCAAACTGTCCACCCCGACCGAAATGGGCGGCAAGGGCGGCGACGGCACCAATCCGGAGCAGCTGTTCGCCACAGGCTATGCCGCCTGCTACCTGGGTGCCCTGCGTCTGGTCAGCGGCAAGGCGGGCACCCCTGTCGGTGCGGACACGAAGGTCCACTCCACCGTCGGTTTCGGCAAGAATACGCGCGGCGAGGGCTTCAACCTGGATATCGCCCTGAAGGTCACCGACCACGGCCTGGACCAGGCGGTCATCGACGACCTGATCCAGAAGGCCCACCAGGTCTGCCCCTACTCCAATGCCACGCGCGGCAATGTGGATGTGGCGTTGAGTGCCGAATAAAACCGGCATCCATTACTTCGGATAGATAGTTTTCGAGGGCGCGAAGGATTGTTGTCCTTCGCGCCTTTTATTTTGCCACATGGAACAAAACCTGGACAACGCCGTTATCATTGCTCGAAGCGCGGGGAGCGCTGAAATCATGAAAACGCTGGAAACTCACACCGACCGCAAATCGAGCCCCTATTACTCGGGCGGTGGCGACATGTCAGGCGTCGACCTGCAGGTCTTCAGCGGGTCAGCCTTCGTCAAGCACATCGCCGCGCTGGTTCGCATGGCCCGAGGCAAGCGCGCCGTCCGCCCCACCTCCATCTGAAACGACCGCGTCGCAACGTCACCCCGGGTCATAGCGCACACGCGGCGCTGGACCGGGCCCGCACGGTTTTCTAAGGGTGGCGCATGACCACCCTGTTCGACGCTACGCCCGACCCTCTCCTGACCCTGGAACCGCATCGCCGCGCCACCGTGCGCGAGATCTTCGGCGTCGACAGCGACATGACCGTGCCGGTCTTCGCCGAACGCGACAGCCATGTGCCGGAAATCGACGACAGCTATCGCTTCGACCCCCAGACCACCCTGGCCATCTGCGCGGGCTTCAGCTTCGACCGCCGCGTCATGGTCCAGGGCTATCACGGCACCGGCAAGTCGACCCATATCGAACAGGTCGCGGCCCGCCTGAACTGGCCACTGGTGCGCGTGAATCTGGACAGCCACGTCAGCCGGATCGACCTGGTCGGCAAGGACGCCATCGTCCTGAAGGACGGCAAACAGATCACCGAGTTCCGCGAGGGCATGCTCCCCTGGGCTATCCAGCGCCCGATCGCCCTGGTGTTCGACGAATACGACGCCGGCCGTCCCGATGTGATGTTCGTGATCCAGCGCGTGCTGGAGGCGCAGGGCCGTCTGACCCTGCTGGACCAGAACCGCGTGATCCGGCCCAACCCCTTCTTCCGCCTGTTCGCCACGACCAACACCATCGGCCTGGGCGACACATCCGGCCTCTATCACGGCACCCAGCAGATCAATCAGGGCCAGATGGACCGCTGGAACATCGTCACCACCCTGAACTACCTCGACCACGACGTGGAGGCCGAGATCGTGGCCGCCAAGGTCCCCGAATGGGCCGACGCCGAGGGCAAGCGCAAGATCGCCGCCATGGTCCGCGTCGCCGACATGACCCGCAACGCCTTCATGAACGGCGACATCTCCACCGTCATGAGCCCCCGCACCGTCATCACCTGGGCCCAGAACGCCATCATCTTCAACGGCGACGTGGGCCTCAGCTTCCGCCTGACCTTCCTGAACAAGTGCGACGAGCTGGAACGCCCGACCATCGCGGAGTTCTACCAGCGGGCTTTCGGGGAAGACCTGCCCGAGGCGGCGACGCGGGTGAAGGTGGGTTAGGCCAAGGCATTACCAAGGTTTCATGTTCGAAACGGAACCCCCCGCCCCTCTCTGCGCTATGACGGCACGCCTCCCCGGCACCCATTCATTCGAGAGGATTTCTCCATGACCGACCAACGTATCGAAGGCGCTGCCAACACTGTCGGCGGCCGTATCAAGGATGGCGTCGGCGGCCTGACTGGCAACGATCGTCTGCAGGCCGAAGGCAAGCTGGACCAGGTCAAGGGCAAGGCCCTGGACGCTTATGGCCGCGTCATCGACGGCCTGGACGGCTTGGTCGAGAAGGCCCCGGTCCAGTATCAGGACAAGGCCCGCCAGGGTCTGGACTTCGCCCGCCGCAAGCCGCTGCTGACAACCGGTATCGTCGCCGGTCTGGCCGTGCTGCTGGGCGGCCTGGGTCGCCGCCGCTAAGGCGAGGCCTGTCCACACAGACAAAAGGCCCGGGCAGCGATGCCCGGGCCTTTTTCGTATCCATTCCTCCCCCGACGGGGGAGGAATAACCGTCAGTCGGCGGCGGCTTCCGCGACCGCCTTGGTCTGTGCGGCGTTGGGGCCGGTGATGTCGAAGGCGATCTTGCCGTCCTTCAGCTCCACCTTCACATGGCCGCCGCGCGTCAGGCGTCCGAACAGGATGTCGTCGGCCAGCGGCTTCTTGATGTGTTCCTGAATGACCCGCGCCAGGGGACGTGCGCCATACAGTTCGTCGAAGCCGTTCTTGGCCAGCCAGTCGTTGGCTTCGTCCGACAGTTCGATGGTGATGTTGCGATCCGCCAGCTGGACCTCCAGCTGGATCATGAACTTGGTCACCACCGACTTGATCGTCTCGGCGTCCAGCGCCTTGAAGGCCACTATGGCGTCCAGGCGGTTGCGGAACTCCGGCGCGAACAGCCGCTGGATGGCCTTGTCGTCCTCGCCCTCGACCTTGCCCCGGCCAAAGCCGATGGAGGCCCTGGCATTGTCGGCGGCCCCGGCATTGGTGGTCATGATCAGGATGGTGTTCCTGAAATCGACCTTCTTGCCGACCGCATCGGTCAGCATGCCGTTGTCCATCACCTGCAGCAGGATGTTGTAGACGTCCGGGTGGGCCTTCTCGATCTCGTCCAGCAGGACCACCAAATGCGGATGCTGATCCACCGCATCGGTCAGCAGGCCGCCCTGGTCATGCCCGACATAGCCCGGAGGGGCCCCGATCAGGCGGCTGACGGTATGGCGCTCCATGTATTCGGACATGTCGAAGCGCTGCATCTCGATGCCCAGGGTGGACGCCAACTGCTTGGCCACCTCGGTCTTGCCCACGCCCGTGGGGCCGCTGAACAGGAAGGCCCCGATCGGCTTCTGCGGATCGCGCAGACCGGCGCGAGCCAGCTTCATGGCCGCAGAGACCTGTTCGATCGCCGCCGACTGGCCGAAGACCACGCGGTTCAGATCGGTCTCCAGCTGGCGCAGGCCCTCGGTATCGGACTTGCTGACCGACTTGGCGGGGATGCGGGCCATCTTGGCGATGACGGCCTCGACCTCCTTCTGGCCGATGACCTTCTTGCGCTTGGATTCGGGCAACAGCATCTGCGACGCCCCCGCCTCGTCGATCACGTCGATCGCCTTGTCCGGCAGTTTGCGGTCGGTCATGTAGCGGGCAGACAGTTCCACCGCCGTGCGAATGGCGGCGTCCGTATAGCGCAGCTTGTGGTGCCCCTCGTAGGAGCTCTTCAGCCCCTTGAGGATCTTCACCGTGTCCTCGACCGTCGGCTCGTTGACGTCGATCTTCTGGAAGCGCCGCACCAGGGCGCGGTCCTTCTCGAAATGCTGGCGATATTCCTTGTAGGTCGTCGATCCCATGCAGCGCAGGGTGCCCGACGCCAGGGCGGGCTTCAGCAGGTTGGACGCATCCATTGCCCCACCCGAGGTCGCGCCCGCGCCAATCACCGTGTGGATTTCGTCGATGAACAGGATCGCGTTCTCGTGGTTCTCCAGCTCCTTGACGACCTGTTTCAGCCGCTCCTCGAAGTCGCCGCGGTAGCGGGTGCCGGCCAACAGCGCGCCCATGTCGAGGCTATAGATGGTCGCGCCTTCCAGCACGTCCGGAACCTCATGGTTGACGATCTTGCGCGCCAGACCTTCGGCGATCGCGGTCTTGCCCACGCCCGGCTCACCGACCAGAAGGGGGTTGTTCTTGGTCCGGCGGCACAGGATCTGGATGGCCCGCTCGACCTCGCCATGACGGCCGATCAGGGGGTCGATCTTGCCCTTGCGCGACTTCTCGTTGAGGTCGACGCAATAGGCCTCCAGCGCCTCTCCGCCCGTCTTGGCGGCGGCGGCATCCTCGGCATCCTCGGGGCTGGCGGCACCGGCCTTGGCCGGACGGGTCTCGCCCCCGCCCTTCTTGGCAATACCGTGCGCGATATAGTTCACCGCATCGTAGCGGGTCATGTCCTGCTCCTGCAGGAAATAGGCGGCGTGGCTCTCGCGCTCGCTGAAGATGGCGACCAGCACGTTAGCGCCCGTGACCTCCTCGCGGCCCGAGCTCTGGACGTGGATCACCGCGCGCTGGATCACGCGCTGGAACCCCGCCGTCGGCTTGGCGTCCTCACCATCGCTGGTGGCCAGGGCCGCCAGGTCGGTATCGACATACAGCGTCAGCGCTGTCTTCAGATTGACCAGCTCGACATTGCAGGCGGTCATCACGCCAGCCGCATCGGGGTCATCGATCAGCGCCAGCAGCAGGTGTTCCAGCGTGGCGTATTCGTGCTTGCGCTCGTTCGCATAGTGCACCGCGCGGTGCAGGGTCTCTTCGAGAGGACGTGAAAATGAGGGCATGGGAGCTTATCCTCTCAGTCTTTTTCCATCGTGCATTGCAGCGGGTGCTGGTGACGTCTGGCGGTTTCGATCACCTGGGCCACCTTGGTCTCGGCGACTTCATAGGTGAACACGCCGCAGACCCCGACGCCATGCTGATGCACATGCAGCATGATGCGGGTCGCGTCCTCGCGGCTCTTCTGGAAGAACCGTTCCAGCACATAGATGACGAATTCCATCGGGGTGTAGTCGTCGTTCAGGATCAGCACCCGATAGAGCGAGGGCTTCTGAAGTTTCGGCCTGGTCTCGGTGATCGTGGCAGAGCCGGAGCCCTGGTCCTGATCACCGGTCTTGCGTGACGGCGGCATTCGTAATCCAGTTGGGAAGGTCGATGGATCAGATAGGCAATGATGCCCTGAATTGAAGATGCGACAAGTCACCTCTTTGTTTGCGCAGGCGCAGACGCCTGTCCCTCCCGCTCGAGGCGCCGCGCCCTCCCACCCGGCTTCGCTGCGCTCAGCCACCCTCCCCCCAGGTGGGAGGGACAACGCCGTGCATGCCCTCAACAGTAAAAAGGCCCCCGGATCGCTCCGGGGGCCTTCCTGTTACGCTACTAACTTGGTCAGGCGCTTAGCGAGCGGCCTGGAATTTTTCGACCGAGGCGGTGACGCGCTCGTTGATGGGCTTGAAGCTGTCCTTGACCGAGGCGGTCATGATGTCCGTCGCCTTGGTCACTTCGGCCAGATAGGCCTCGGTGGCCGACTTGGCCCAGCTGGTTTGCAGTTCCAGCAGTTCCTGGATCGAACGGGCCTGGGTCATCGACTGAGCGGCGGCGACGCCGTCTTCCCAGGATTTCTTGGTGAAGGCGACCGATTGGGCCGACAGGGTCTCGACGCCCTTCTGGGCGGCGGTAGCCGAGGCGACCATGGCTTCCAGGTTCTGCTTGCCGTGCGCGTTCAGCTCGGCGAGGCTAGCGGCCGACTTGTCGGCAGCTTCACGGAACACCTTGGCACCGGCAGCCTGGGCTTGCTCGGCATTGGCCTGGAACGTGGCCTGGGCCTTTTCGGTCGAGGCCTTGGCAGCGTCGACGGTCTTCTTCACGGTTTCACCGGTGTCAGCCATGGTACAATCTCCTGAACTGAGGTGTCGCAGTGATCCCGCGACTGAATTTTCTCGCAGCAGGCGATTCCGCCGCGACGAGGGTGATATGGTGCATGTGCGAACAAACGTCAAGGCGTATTGTGCGCTGCACAAAACTGTCAGTCGGACTTCACAATCCTGTTGACGCCTTGTTTACCCTCTCGAAACGGACGGAGCGCATGTTAGTCCTATCGTCAGCGTCGTGTGGTGGGGCCGCCGTCGCGCTAGTCAAAGAGTGAGGCCTTCCGTTGCAGACCATCGCCCTGATCCGTCGCGGACTTCTGTCACTGGCCCTGATCGTGGGTCTGAGTCTGACGCCTGCGGCCACTCCACCGGTCGCACAGTCCGGCGACAACGCCCGCTATGCCGCCATCGTCGTCGACGCCGAAACAGGCGAGGTCCTGTTCGCCCGCCATGCCGACGCCAGGCGATTCCCGGCCTCCATCACCAAGATGATGACCCTGTATGTGACCTTCGAGGCGATTTCGAAAGGCGAGGTCAAACTCACGGACGTGCTGACCGTCTCACCCCGCGCCGCCAGGGAGCCGCCGTCCAAGCTTGGCCTCGCCGCTGGCCAGACCATCACCCTGGACAACGCCATGCGCGCCACGGCGGTACGCAGCGCCAACGACATGGCCATGGTGATCGCCGAACATGTGGGTGGGTCCAACGACCGCTTCGCGGCCCGGATGACGCAGAAGGCCCAGGAACTGGGCATGACCCAGACCCGCTACTACAATCCCAATGGCCTGCCCGACAGCCGACAGGTTACGACAGCCCGCGACCTGTCCATCCTGGCCCGCGCCATCATGCGCGACTATCCGCAGTACTATACCTACCTGGGCCAGCACGACTGGGCCTATAATGGTCGTGAATACCGCAACACCAATGGCCTGCTGCACTCCGGCAACGGCTACGACGGCATGAAGACGGGCTATACCAACGCCTCCGGCTTCAACCTCGCGGCCTCGGCGGTGCGCGGCAACAAGCGGCTGATCACCATCGTCCTGGGCGGTCGTTCGACGGCCAGCCGCAATGCCCATGTCGCCGCCCTGATGGACACCGGCTTCGAACTGGAACGGGCCCGTGGCCGTGGCCAGACCATCCAGGTCGCCCAGGCCTTCTTCGAACAGCGCGGCTTTGGCATCAGCGCCCAGCCTGCCGACGACGTCCAGTTTGCCTCCATCACATCCAGCGGTGCGGCTGCCCTGAACGAGGCCAATGGCGACGAAGGCACGGCCTATGCCGCGCTCGCCCGAACGCCCACTCCTGCGCCTGCACCGCGTGCAGAAGTCCGTAGCGAACCTCGCACACCCGCTCGCCCCGCGTCGCGCAATGGCCAGCTTCCCGCCGACCTGCCCGCAGACGTCACCGCCATCCTGAACGGCGGTCGGTCGCCCGCCACAGCCAGTGCCAGTGCCAGCGCCTCGACACGCACCTCCTCCCCTGCCCGTGCTTCAGACGGCTGGGCCGTTCAGGTCGGGGCCTTCCGCGACGAGACCGTGGCCAGCAACTGGTTGACCGAGGTTCAGCGCCGCTTCCGCAGCCAGTTCTCATCCGCCGAACGCACCGTGGTCGACGCCGAAGGCTGGTTCCGCTCGCGCTTCACAGGCATGACCGAACAGACCGCTCAGGCCGCCTGCGAGGCCCTCGCCGCCCGTAGCGTGACCTGCATGGTGGTTCGCCCGCAGGGCTAGCGTAGACGCGGCTTTACCAGAGCCACCTTTTCCCGTATACGCGCCGCCTTTCCAGGGCTTCGGTCCTGGCGTGGAGTTCCAAAGGGTTCGGGAAGTCATTCCGGCCGCCACGCCTGGATCCATCGTGGGAGAGGACTTTAACCCGGTCCCCTCGCGCCGACGCCCTACAAGGGAGACTACCGCATGGCTCTTTACGAGCACACGGTCATGTCGCGCCAGGATATCAGCGCGCAACAGGCCGAAGCGCTGAATGACACCATCAAGGATCTGATCGTCGCCGGTGGCGGCTCGGTCGCCAAGATCGAATACTGGGGTCTGCGCAACCTGACCTATCGGGTCAAAAAGAACCGCAAGGCACACTATTCCCTGCTCGCCATCGACTGCCCGCCGGCTGCCATCGCCGAAGTGGAACGTCAGCTGTCGATCAACGAAGACGTGCTGCGCTGGCTGACCGTCCGCGTCGAGGAACTCGACCTGGAACTGTCGCCCCTCCTGGCCCGCCGTGAGCGCGAGCGTGAGCGTGAGCGTGAGCGCACGCCGCGTGAAGACGCCCCCGTCGCCGAAGCCGCAGAATAGGATTCCGGAACATGACCGATACGACTGCTCCCTCGCCGGGCGCGCCGGCCGGCTCCGGCCCTGCTCGCCGTCCCTTCTCGCGTCGCCGCAAGGTTTGCCCGTTCACGGGTGAAGGCGCGCCGAAGATCGACTACAAGGATGTGAAGCTGCTGCAGCGTTACATCTCCGAACGCGGCAAGATCGTGCCCTCGCGCATCACAGCCGTCTCTCAGAAGAAGCAGCGCGAACTGGCCAAGGCCATCAAGCGCGCCCGCTATCTGGCCCTCCTGCCCTACGTGGTGAAGTGATATGAAGGTCGTTCTGCTTGAGCGCGTCGAGAACCTCGGCGCCATCGGCGACGTCGTGTCCGTCAAGGACGGCTTCGCCCGTAACTTCCTTCTGCCGCGCGACAAGGCCCGTCGGGCCACGTCCGCAAATCTGAAGGCTTTCGAACTCGACCGCGCCGCCATCGAGGCCCGCAACGAGAAGAACAAGGCCGACGCCGGCTCGATCGGTTCCAAGATCGACGGCCAGACCTACGTCATGATCCGCCAGGCGGGTGAGACCGGTCAGCTGTACGGTTCGGTCGCCGCGCGCGACATCGTCGAGGCCGTCACGGCCGAAGGCGGCAAGATCGAGCGCAGCCAGGTCGTCCTGAACGTGCCGATCAAGAGCCTGGGCGTCCACGAAGTGCTGGTTCGCCTGCACGCCGAGGTCACGGCCACGATCAAGATCAACATCGCACGCTCGGCCGAAGAAGCCGAACGTCAGGCCAAGGGCGAGGACGTCATCAAGGCGGCCTACGACGAAGATCGTGAAGCCGCTCTCGAGCAGGCCCGCGACATGGTCGCCGGCGGTGCCGGTCAGCAGGACGGTCTCGGCTCCGAAGCCTGATCGTCGATCAATACTGACTATCGGACGGCGGCGTGGAGCACTCCACGCCGCCGTTCTTTTTTGCCGCTCAGATATCGGGCGCATCAGCCGTCTGAACCGGCCCGAACACGGCCTCGAACGCGCTTCTCAAGGCCGCATCCGCCTCGTCCATCGTGGCCAGCACGCCCAGGTCGACCAGGCTGGTCACCCCATGCTCGGCGATGCCGCACGGCACGATGCCGCCGAAATGGTCCAGGTCCGGTTCGACATTCAGGCTGATGCCGTGAAAGCTGACCCATTTGCGGACCTTGACGCCGATGGCGGCGATCTTGTCTTCCCGTGACCAGCCCGCGCCCTTGCGCTCGACCCAGACCCCGACCCGACCCTCGCGCACCCCGGCCTCGACGCCGAACCGGTCCAGCGCATCGATGATCCAGCCCTCCAGCCCGCGCACGAAGGCGCGCACATCGCGCCCCCGCCGGTTCAGGTCCAGCATGACATAGGCCACGCGCTGTCCCGGCCCGTGATAGGTAAACTGCCCGCCGCGCCCCGAGCGGTGCACCGGAAACCGCCCCGCATCCAGCAGGTCATCGTCCTTCGACGACACCCCGGCGGTATAAAGCGGCGGGTGTTCCAGCAGCCAGACCATCTCGGACGCCTCGCCCGCCGCGATCGCCGCAACCCGCGCCTCCATGAAGGCTACCGCCTTATCATAGGGTACCAGCCTGGACGACACGGCCCATTCCACTGGCACCCCGTGGCTCGGGATCAGTCGATTTTCCGCAAGGCTTAACGGGTCAGCAAGCATGAAGACTCAATGTGTCCCCCGAAGGCATCGCGCAAGGGCTGTCGCTTGCGCACCTTCGCTTGAACCGGATGTGCCTTGAGCCAGATTGACGCCGTCGATGTCGAGATTTCCGTCGTGCTTGGCCGTTCGGTCCTGCCGATGTCGCAACTGCTCAAGATGGGCCGTGGCGCGGTGATCCCGCTCGACGCCTCCGAAAGCGACGAAGTCTGGATCCTGGCCAACAACCACCCTGTGGCCCGTGGTGAGATCGAGATCCGCGACGACCGCATCGCCATCACCGTGACGCGGGCGGCGGATGTATACGACTTCATGGCGGGAGCGGCTTAGCCCTCTTCCCTTTCCCCGCGACCTCCGCTATCAGCCCCGCTCCGATGTGAGCGGCCGTGGCGGAATTGGTAGACGCGCAGCGTTGAGGTCGCTGTTCCTTAACCGGAGTGGAAGTTCGAGTCTTCTCGACCGCACCATCGGATTTCGAAACCTGTGAGGCGGCTGGACTTCGGTCCACCGTCCGGGCAGGCTTCCTTCATTCAGGCGAACCGCTGGCGGTTCATGGGGCGACGCATCGGCGAATAGCTGATCCATTTTTTGAGGGAGGCTTGAAGCGTGATCACCACCGCAGACGCCCCCTTGCCGCCCGAAGCCGAAGATCACATCGCCCTGGACGAAGACTACGTCCTGACGCCCGCCTTCGTCGAAAAGGTCGTCGATGCCGCCGACGACGGTGACGGCGCGCGTCTGACGGCCCTGCTGGAAGACCTCCACCCCGCCGACGTCGCCGATCTGATGGGCTTTCTGACGGAACAGCATCGCGGCGTGGTCGTGATCTGGCTGCCCGCCGACCTGCTGGCCGAGACTCTGCCCGAGCTGGACGACAGCATCCGCGAGGAAGTGCTGGAGCGCGTCCCCCACCTGATCCTGGCCGAGGCGCTGCAGGAGCTGGATTCCGACGACGCCGCCGCCGTGGTCGAGGACCTTGAGGACGACCAGCGCGAAAAGGTCCTGGCCGCAATGCCGGACGAGGATCGCGCCGCGATCGAGAGCTCGCTGGGCTATGCCGAGGACACGGCCGGTCGTCTGATGCAGCGCGAGGTCATGGCCGCGCCGCAGTTCTGGAACGTCGGCGATACCATCGATCACATCCGCAAACAGGGCGAGGACCTGCCCGAGCTGTTCTTCGACATCTACATCGTCGACCCGGCCAACAAGCCGATCGGCGGCGTGGCGGTCAGCGGTCTGCTGAGGGCACCGCGCACCGTCGCCCTGACCGACATCATGGAGCCGATCAACGCGATCGCTGTCGATCAGGACCAGGAGGAGGTCGCCTATATCTTCGAGAAATACCACCTGATCTCGGCCCCGGTGGTCGATGCGGCGGGGCGTCTGGTCGGCCAGATCACCGTCGATGACATCGTCAACATCATCCAGGAAGAGAACCGCGAGGACATCCTGCGCCTGGCCGGTGTTCAGGACGAGGACCGCGGCTCCTCCATCCCCGAGATCGTGCGCAGCCGGGTGCCCTGGCTGACCATCAACCTGGCCACCGCCACCTTGGGGGCCAGCGTCATCGGCTGGTTCGAGGGCACGATCCAGCAGATCGTGGCCCTGGCCGTCCTGATGCCCATCGTTTCGGCCATCGGGGGCAATGCGGGGACCCAGGCCCTGACCGTGACCGTCCGCGCCCTGGCCACGCGTGAGCTGAACAGCTCCAACGCCCCGCGCACCTTCTGGCGCGAACTGGTCGTAGGCTTGGCCAATGGCCTGGTGCTGGCCCCCCTGATCGGCCTGGCCACCGCCTTCTGGTTCCGGGACGAAGGCTGGCTAATCGGCGTGGTCATCGCCGCCGCCATGGTTCTGAACCTGCTGGTTGCCGCCAGCGTGGGCGTGCTGACGCCTCTGACCCTGTCCAAGCTGAAGTTCGACCCGGCCGTCTCCTCCGCCGTTTTCGTGACCGCGACCACGGATTTCTTCGGCTTCCTGATCTTCCTCGGTTTGGCCACGATGGTGCTGCTGTAACGGCGCGGGCCTTGCTGCTTCCCCGGTAGGGCGAGTAAGCCTGTATCGTTCTGGGTCAATCCGTGTCCGACGCCGCCAAGCCACGTCTGAAAATCTCCCGTCCGGGCCTGATGCTCATCAAGAGCTTCGAAGGATTCCGGCCGCGCGCGGTCCAGGCCGAGGACGGCCGCTGGATCGTCGGCTATGGCCACACCGCCTCGACCCGCGAAGGCGCGGTGGTCGATGAAGCCGATGCCGAACTGCTGCTGCAATACGACCTGCTGCCCATTACCGCCGCGCTGAACGACCGCATCGACGGCCCCATCAACCAGCATCAGTTCGACGCCCTGGCCAGTTTCGCCATCTCGGTCGGCCTCAAGGCCTTTCTGGCCTCCGACGTTCTGCGCCGCTTCAACGCCGGTCAGGCGAAGGAGGCCGCCGACGCCCTGATCGGCTGGCCCGAACCCGAATCGCCCGACGCCGCGCCTCGCCGCCGCTCCGCAGAGCGGGCTCTGTTCAATGCCGGACCCGACGCCTCAGTCACGGTCGCCGACCTGATGATCGCGCCCCTGCCGGTCGCAGGTGACCTGTCTCAAGAGCCTTCCCCCCTGCCGGCTGCACCCCAGGCCGCCAGCCCGGCCTCCGACGCCCGCGCCGCCGCCGTGGCCAGCCTGCTGGGCGAAAGCGCGCCTGTCACCTCGACCCCCGTCACCACGACAGATGGGACACCCGCCACCGCACCAGCCACCGACGATGTCGCCGCCGACCCTGCCCCACAGTGGGACGCCGCCTCGACCTCGGCTCCAACAACGGACACGGCCTCGGATCAGACCCCGGCCGTCGTCGAGGATGAAACGCCGGCCGCACCGGTCATGCGACACGAGGCCACGCCTGCGAAGGCCAAGGGCTTCGACTGGGGCTATACCGGGGCCTTCCTGATCATGGGGGCCATCGGTTTCACCGCCTGCGGGGCCGCCGCTGCGGCCTTCCGGCTGGCCTCCAGCCGCCCCTCGCCTTCGAACGAGACCCTGGTCATCGCCGGGGTTCTGGGCCTGATCGGCGGGGTCTGCGTCGCCGCTGCCGCCTGGAACCTCTACGCCCGCTGGAGCAAGCCGGACTGACCTTTGCGGCGACGACCGGGAATGCTAACCCCGCGTCATGAGCATTCCCTTCGCCCCCCAATCCATGGAATTCGGTCTCGGTGAGACGGCTGACGCCATCCGTGACACCACCGCCCGCTGGGCCGCCGACCGCCTGGCTCCCCTGGCCGCCGAGATCGACGAGACCAATGCCTTCAAACGCGAGCTCTGGCCCGAGATGGGCGATCTGGGCCTGCACGGCATCACGGTGGAGGAAGAGTTCGGCGGCCTGGGCCTCGGCTACCTCGAACACGTCGTGGCCATGGAAGAAGTGTCCCGCGCCTCGGCCTCCATCGGCCTGGCCTACGGGGCCCACTCCAACCTTTGCGTCAACCAGATCCGCCGCTGGGGCACCGAAGAGCAGAAGCGCAAATACCTGCCCGGTCTGATCTCCGGCGAACACGTCGGCTCCCTGGCCATGTCCGAGGCCGGCTCTGGCTCCGACGTCATGTCCATGCGCACCCAGGCCCGCAAGGAGGGCGACCGCTACATCCTGAACGGCACAAAATTCTGGATCACCAACGCCCCCCACGCCGAGACCCTGGTCGTCTATGCCCGCACCGGCGAAGGCAACGGCGGCGTCACCGCCTTCCTGATCGAAAAGGGCATGAAGGGTTTCAGCGTTTCGAAGAAACTCGACAAGATGGGCATGCGCGGCTCCGACACCGCCGAACTGGTCTTCGAGGACTGCGAGGTCCCCGCCGAAAACATCATGGGCGGCGAAGGGCGCGGCGCGGCCGTGCTGATGAGCGGCCTGGACTATGAGCGCGCGGTCCTGGCCGCCGGTCCGCTCGGCATCATGCAGGCCGCGCTGGACGTCGTCCTGCCTTACGTCAGAGACCGCAAACAGTTCGGCAAGGCTATCGGCAGCTTCCAGCTGATGCAGGCCAAGGTCGCCGACATGTACGTCGCCCTGAACAGCGCCCGCGCCTATGTCTATGCCGTCGCCCGCGCCTGCGACCAGGGCAAGACCACCCGCTACGATGCCGCCGGGGCCATCCTCCTTGCTTCCGAGAATGCCGTGAAGGTCAGCCTGGAGGCTGTTCAGGCCCTGGGCGGTGCCGGCTACACGAAGGAATGGCCCGTCGAACGCCTGGTCCGCGACGCCAAGCTGTACGACATCGGGGCCGGAACGAATGAAATCCGGCGTTTCCTGATCGGGCGGGAGTTGCTGGGCGGCTGACGGCGGAACCCTCGGGCGGGCGGTGACTTCTCCTATCGGAAGGAGTTCCCCCCATGCCCGCCAAATCCGCCGCCCAACAGAAGGCCGCCGGCGCTGCCCTCAGCGCCAAGCGCGGCGATACGCCCAAATCCGATTTGAAGGGCGCGTCGAAATCCATGGTCAACTCCATGAGCGAGACACAGCTCGAGGACCTGGCCCACACCAAACGCAGCGGCAAGCCCGAACACGTTGACGACTGAGCCGTCGCGGCCCCGCTCGAATCGTCATGGATTTTTGTTAAGTGGCGCGAAGGGCCTGTCGTGCCTAGATCGGGCGTCAACGCCGCCCCCGGATGCCGCCTCCTGATGCCAGACTACCACTATCAGGCTGACACCCGCACCTTCTCCCAGGTGATTGAGGACATCGGCGCGCGAGGAGAGCCAAAACTCTATCTCGGCGAACTGATCAACGGTTTCGGAGAGCGCGGCTTCGGGGCCATGCTCCTGTTCTTTGGCCTGATCAGTGTGGTCATCGGTGCCGTCCCGGGCACGACGACCGTTCTGGGTGCCCCCATCCTCCTGATCGCGCTGCAACTTGTCTTCAGGGGCGATCAGCTGTGGATGCCGAGCTGGATCCTGAAGCGCAGCATCGACCGCGCGACCTATCGTACCGCCATCGGCAAGATCATGAAGCCTCTGCGCAAGGTTGAGCGGCTGTCGCGTCCTCGCCTGTCGATCATGACCAGCGAGGTTTCAGAAGTCCTGATCGGTATCGCCTGCGTCGTCCTGTGCCTGATCCTGATGCTGCCGATCACGGGGGGAAACCTGTTCCCGTCCCTGATCGTGGCGGCCTTCGGCTTCGGCCTGATGCAGCGCGACGGGGCCATCATTGTCATCGGCTGGATCGCCACCGCCGGCTTCGGCGTCTTCGTCTGGCTGGCCTGGGAACTGATCAGCCGGGTCGTACTGGCCACCTGGGAGTGGGCCACCGGCCTCTTCTAGTCTGGCCCTAGGCCGCCTGAGCTGTCCCCGGTCCGGCCAGCCCCTGCATGATCATCTTGTTGATGTCGATCAGCGCCTCGAAGTCGTCATCGCCGCGCATCACAACGGACGAATGGCGGCTGACGAACAGGCTGATCGAGATGATCTGGGCTCTCAGCGCCTTGTCCATCCGGTTGTCAGGGTCCGAGCAGTCGGTGGCCAGCACCGACCACAGGCGCCGGTTCCAGTCCAGGGCATCGATGCGCGTGGCGATGTCCGACTTGTCGACCGTCGCCGCATGCATCAGCGCGCGGGTGACCTGGCCGAACAGCCGGTATTCCATTTCGCGCGGGTTTTCAGTCCGCTTGGCTGCGGACGCGTACGCCTGAAGCGACATCGGCCAGACCCTCCTCGTAATCTACCAGTTTGCGGGCCGACATCAGCGCCTTGTAGTATTCCTTGGCCATCACATGGCGTGAGGCTGAGACGCATTCGGCCTGGATTTCAGGGTTGCGCGTGGCCCCCATGAACTCTGTCAGGCGCAGCACGAACTCGTCATAGACCTTGGGTGCCGAGGTCTCGTCCAGATACATCATCATGACCGGGAAATAGACGCGCCGGGCGGGCGTGTTCACGTCCTCCAGCTGCATGATGTCCTTTTCGCGCAGTACACTGGCCTTGTTCTGCAGGATCAATACGCCCCGGCGGTCCCCGTTCTGGACGACGGCCCCGTTCAAAACGAATTTCTCGCCCGGCTTGAGCGACAGCTTCAGCGGCATGAGAGGACGCACTCCGACTGGCCCGAGAACCCAGAATGGAATCAGGCGAGCAAACGCAGGCTAAACAGTCGTGGTTAACCATCCCCTATCCGCGCCCTCACGGACGATGTTTGAATTCAATAAGTTTTCAGCCAGCCGCCGTCCGACTTCGGGTTTAAGCATCGGGGAAAGTCGGACGCCGTCGAGCCGTCCCGCGTCCTACCGGTAGGACAGGTCGGACAGCAAAACGCCCCGGCGTCATTATCCGCCGGGGCGTCGCTCTCACCTCAGGCCAGGCGCGGGACCAGACGCCGGCCTTGAGGGTCGATCCGGATCAGGCGAAGGCGGCGGCAGTGACCGTGACGTTGCCTGCCTTGGGCACGGCGGTGACGGTCAGGACGCGGAAGGCAGCATTGGCGGCCACCACGGCCAAGATCACATCGCCGACGCTCAGGAAGCCGCGCACGTCGTTGAAATAGCCAGCGGCCACGACAGTGGCGACGGTGTCGGCCGCGCCGTTGTAGTGCCACATCTGGCGGCTGCCGGCGGCACCGGCCACTGCGTTCAGATTGCTGACTTTCGACAGCTGGGTTTTTACCAGGGCCATGACGGCGCTCTCCTCAAAGCGACCGCCCCATCGGCGATCATGGATTGAGACTAGGCGCGACCCGTGATCGGCAACGCGGCGCGTGTTCCGCTTTCGTTCTTGATTGCCGCCAGACTCCGGCGTAGGCGTCCGGTCGGGTCGTTGGCGCGATGAGGGATTGAACGATGGATGAGATCAAAGCCGATCAGCTGCGCCGACTGGTCGAAGGCTTGGCGATCGACACCGCCGATGGCCGCGCCGGCGTGCGTGCCATCTTGCGGGAGGTCGAGGAGACGACGCCCGGCACCCTTCAGCAGATGGCCGACCGCCTGGCGCTGCGTCGTCAGGGACTGTCGCCGCTCACCCATTGACGTCGCTTCAGGCTGGCCGCCTCGGCTACCTGGTCGATCATCAGCGCAAGGTCGTGTGGTGGTGCGAGGTCTGTCAGACGATGGGCGACGTCGATCTGGCCCCGATCGCGGCCGCCAAGGGGCCGGACTTCTCACTGACCAACAAGCGGCCACCCTGCCGAGTGGCGGGATGCCCCGGTCGCGTCCGGTTCGAGGATCGCACATCGATGTGGCCATTGTTCTTGGTCAGCATCGATCACAGCCATCAGGCCTGGTGGGACTACAACGCCGCCGAACGCGATCGGCTAGAGGCCCTGGGCTATCGAATGTTCGACGGCAAATGGGTCCGGCCCCAAGACAAAGCCCCCGCCGGGGGGAACGGCAGGGGCTAGGTCAATCACGAGAGAAAACGGGAAGGCGCATATTGCCGGGCCACCTTCCGCATCAGTCGGCTCCGTCTATTCAATCGCAGAACAGCGTGTCAGGTTCCCGGCATGGAAAAAGAGCTCAGTCGGGCACAGGCCGCAGTCGATACTTTTCTTGTCAGCATGGCGGGGGAAGCTCAGACGAGAGCCGAGGCATATCGCCAAAAGTTTCGCTTTTCGCTGGCAATAGGGAACGCGGCAGGCGTCGTTTACTCGCTCACCATGATGACAAATCCTAAGCCGATCCTGCCGTGGTGGCACGTGTTGCCCAGCGCATGGCTTTTCGTTGCGGGAGCAGGTTTGGGCAGCGCCATGCTTCTGGCCGCGTCCAAGGCTGAGGAAGGTCGATGGGCTACTCTTAGCGGCACCCAATTCGTCGACCACGCTGATACGCTCAATCAGGTGAACGATCTGCTGAAAGTAGAAGGCGTTGAAAGCCGTACGGCCGAAGCAGCTTCTATCCAGGCCGATGGAATCACCGCCACGCGGCGATACAGTGCGCTGTCTTTATGGCTAGAGGGATCAGCGGCGGGAGCATTTGTTGCCGGCGTAATCTACCCATTGGTGATTCTCACCGCCCGCGCTTGGGCCTAGGACCGGCGGAGAGGAGACGCCATGGACGAGTTCAAGTGGCCGGGCGAGTTGCGGGTGGGTGTGCTCACTCCTCCAAAAGCAGTGGACCCCGTCGGTATGGTGATCAGAGAAGGGCTCATCTCTTTACAAACAGTCGTCGAAGAGATCGACGCGCTGGAAGCTTTGCGACCGAACCAAGAAGTTGATCGGCGCGCGAGAGGCGATGGAAACGGTGGGTCGATAGTTTCTGACCCGGGCATCTATGTGCACACCAAGAATATTTGTGATGGTTTCGGCCTTGCATCGACAGCTCTCTTTGAACGAAAGCAACTTGAATCGAACGCCGCCCGTCAGGCCCGTTCCGCAAAGCTACGTGCCGTGGACGAGAAATGCGAAGGCATCGACGTTGCTATCTTCACTGATCGACGCACGAGAAACCGGATGGTTCACTGCGACGAATGGATTCCGCAACTTTCGCGTCAATACCCTGAAAGCTTTTGGATCACCGGCATAGGTTTCACCCACCGCGGAATGATATCCTCACCTGAGCTCAAGTTCATTTACAACCGGGTCTTCCTCTTCGAGGAGGGGTTGATATTGCACCTTGAGACTGAACTAGACGTTCGCGCTCTGCGGGCGGCTGCCGTTCGGGTGTTGGAAGCGCTCAGTTAGAATTACTCGCCACACGCCTCGCCCGTGTAAAACAGGATCAGCCGCGCGACCTGGTCGGCCAGCTCGCCGCGCGACTTGGCCAGGCGCACGATCCCCGCGCGCCAGTCGCCGGGGATGATGGCCCCGCCGCTTTCGGGCAGGCCCTGCACCGGTGCGGGGCATCGCAGCAGTTCGGCGGGTGGGCGCGGGGCCGGGACCTCGCGCACCAGGACGGTTGGCTCGCGCACGAACTCGGCCGCCGCCTCGCGCCCGGCGCTACCGCCGCACGCCGCCAAGCTCGTTGACAGCAGCAGCCCAGCCAGAGCCGACCCGGTCATCCTCGATCGCAGCATTCGCCGCCTCCATTTGTGCGACGGCGTCGGCCGTGCGTTTCGACATTGCGGCCGCCAGGGCGGCATCCGCGCTTTCCTTGCCGTGCTGGCGCTCCATCGCGGCCAGGACGGTGTCCAGCGATCCGGTGGCCAGGTCGCCCTCGATGGCCCCCAGCCGCCCCGCCTCGGCCTGACAGGCGGCGGCGAAGGCCCCGCGCGTCTCGGCGTCCGCATCCGGTGCCGGCAACGGCACGCCCAGCGCCCCGCACACCGCGTCGGAATAGCCCAGCAGCCTGGCATGTGCCGTCGCCGCCCGGCTGACCGCCGAGGCCCGCCAGGTCGTCAACCGCCTGCGCCGCGAACAGGCACAGGCCGCCTGACATGACTGCCCCTGACGCCCTTGATCTGAACGGGGCTGCCGCCCTGCTGGGCGTCACCTACGACTGGCTGCAGCGTCACTGGCGCACGCTGCCCGGCTTCCCGCCGCCCTATCTGGGCGGCGGGAGGGGCCAACGCCCCCGCTGGGCCCGAGAAGCCGTCGAACAATTCATGGAGGGTCGCCGCTGGAGCGCCGATGCGCTCGCCCCCCAGGCCCTGTCCCACAAGTTCGCGCCCGCCAACGATGCCGTCCGTGCGCCCGTCTCCGACCCCGTCGCGGCGCTGCTCGCCGCAGCGGGCGGCTGAAATGTCAGGTCATGAAATCACGATACTGGTCAGTCTTGTCGACCTGCGCGGGCAGTCGCTGATAGAAAGTCTGTCCGTCGTAGCTATTTCCGGTAGGCCCGATGCGGGCATAGCCCACCACATAAAGTTTGACCGTTCGACGGCGCTCGCTGAGGCCAGGGACCGAGTATTCACAGCTAACAGCCAGAACCATATCGTCACCCCACTCTGCTTCCCAGGGAACGGACATGAGGTTTTGGCCATTGCGATCAGGTGTGAGCGCACCCAAGAGATAAGGTCCGGCGATCTCGGTAGAGCTCGGGAAATCGGGCCCCTTCCATTCAGAACCCGAAACTGCACCGGCTCTGATTTCGATGTCGAGAGCGGGCGCAGTCCCGATATTTGTCACGATAATCTCCAGCGTCAGGGTGATTTTCAGTCCTGTCGATTGGGTCATTGTCACGACCGACGCTTGTGGGTTGAGCTCAAAGCCGAGCCACGGTCGCGATGTCATCCACGCGGCGTTGGCGGCCGTCTCAGTGGCGGCAAGCTGCCGAAATACAAAGTACAGTGCAGTGGCGTTGAAGATCAGCCCGACAAGGCCGAAGAGCCAAGCCGCCAACGCGGCGACTGCGGCCCAATAGGCGGCGTCCGAAGCAGCCCTAACGGCCTCGCTCGTCAAGTTATCCATCATTCCCCCCGGCCCGCGTCCTTGTTAACGATTGCCCCATGACCCGCAAGCCCGCTGCCCCTGCCAACCTTCGCAACGGCCTCAAGTGGCGTGATGGCCGCCCCCGCTGGGAGCCGTCACCGGCCAACCGCGCCTGCGGCTTTGCCGGGCTGGACCTCAAGGATGCAGCGGGCGACTGGATGGATCGCGGGGCGGCCACGACCTCGGCCGACGCGCGAACCGCCTGGGCCTCCATCGTCCGCGCCGCCATGCGCGACGACGACGCCGGCGGCAAGGCCCGCGGCACGCTTCGCGCCGCCCTCGATCGCCTGCCGCCCGTGTCGGCCGACCCGGCCTCGCGCCACAAGCGCGCCCTGGTCGCGGACCTGATCGAGCATGGCCGGGCCGTGCTGGAGAACCGCGAACCCGGCATGACAGCCGCCCTGTCCCACGGCCCGCGCACGGTCGGGGCGCTGATCGATGCCTACTTCGCCGACACCTCGGCCATGCGCAATCTCGCCCGGTCCAGCCAGAAGGCCTATGCCGTCTGCGCCAAGCGGGTCCGCGCCAAGTTCGGAAGCCAGCGGGTGGACGAGATCACGCCCGGCCAGCTGCGGGCCTGGCACACAGAATTGGTCGACGAGATTTCCGTCTCCACGGCCAATCTGGTCATCGGCACCTGCGGCGCCATGTTCCAGTGGGCGACATGGCAGGATCCGCCGTGGCTGGCGGTGACCCCGGTCCAGCGGCTCAAGCTCCCCCGCGCCAAGGGCCGCCGCGTCTTCTGGACCGTCGAGGAGGAAACCGCCTTCGTCAGCTGGTGCGATGCCAACGGCTATGCCGACGTGGCCGATGCGGTGACGATCTGCCTGTGGACCGGGGCGCGTCAGGTCGATGTCTGCAAGGCATCGCTGGACGACCTGTCGCAGACCACATGGCGCTACATCCCGCAGAAGACCGAGAAGAAGGACCAGGAGGCCTTGCCGGGCATTCTGGCCCCCATCACCGCTCGGGTTGACCGCCGCCGTCAGGAGGTTGCCGATCGCCCGGTACGCCAGATCGGATCGCCGCCCGCGCTTTGGAACCCTGTCGGACGCCGACACACCTCCATCACCATCGGCCACCGCTTCCGCGAGGCCCGCGCCGCCGCCGTGAAGGCCGGTGCCCTGCCCGCGACCTTCGCAGGCAAGCGGCTCCAGGACACGCGCGACACCTGCGTCACCCGCCTCTATGCGGCCAAGGTCACACTGGCCCGCATCGGCAGCTGGGGCGGCTGGAGCCAGCCGGAGCGGATCCTGCGCGAACACTATCTGACCCTGCTCGATGAAGGTGCGGTCGAGGATGCCGGGCTGCTCAAGGTCTGGGCCAGGGATCAGGGTCTGACCTGGGCCGCGTGAGAACAAACCGGGCGTAAAGTCGGACGTCCGACTTCCAGAAAGTCGGAAATCACCCCTCAAAGTCGGACGCCGTCAGGCTCTCAAAGGCTTTGCGGGCATGTGTTTAAGAAGGGCGGTTAACCATCCCTTGTGATGTTCGAGGCACCATGCCCCTTATCCCGAACCAGGCCTGCTCATGACCACCAACCCCCTGCTGGATGCTGCCCCGCAAGAGCAGGCGCATGCCCCGCGCGCCGTGCTTCAGGCGACGGTCGGCAATGCCGCCTCCCCTGCAGCCATCCGCAGGCTGTCGCACGCACTGGGTGGATCCAGACCGTCTTCGGCCAAGGCCCAACGGCTTGTGGTTGAAAAACTGCGCGCAGCCCTGGCGGCTGTGCGTAGCGGCAACTTCGCTCTTGGTATCCGTCAGGCTCAGGGCGCGCTAAAGGCCGATCCTGAAAGTGGTGTTGCCTGGCATGTCCTGGCCATTTGCCATGAAAAGTCGGGCGAGGTCGTCGCGGCCCTGGAGGCCTATCAGGCGGCCTTGCAGCGCCTGCCCGAAGATACAGACATCGCCCATGACCTGGGCCGTCTGGCGCATCAACTGGGCTATCTGCCCATCGCCGAAAAGCTATTGCTGCGCTACCTCGCCGCCCATCCAGGCCATGCCGAAGCAACCAACAATCTGGCCTGCGTCCTGCGTGATCAGAACCGCTATGCTGACGCCATCGGCCTGCTCACGCCCCTGCTTGAGATCGAACCCGCCAACGCCATTCTGTGGAACACGCTCGGCTCCGTCCTGAACGATCAGGGTCAGGTCGATCAGGCCCTGATCTTTTTCGAGGAGGCCCTGCGTCTTGATCCCGACTTCGCCAAGGCCCGGTACAACCGCGCCAATGCCCGCTCTCCTCTGGGTGACATGGTCGGTGCGCTCGATGACATCGACGCGGCTCTGCCCGGTGCCGAAACGCCTTATGAACAGGCCATGATGCGCATGGCCCGCGCCATCACCATGATGGGTCTGGCAAGGATACCCGAAGGGTTCGAGGCCTATGAGGCACGGCTGGACCCCGCCCTGCCAGATGCCATGCGAGTGGCGGTCGATGCTCCGCGCTGGGACCCGGCGACGCTGGACATTGCCGGCAAGCGCCTGCTGGTGGTGGGCGAACAGGGAATCGCGGACGAGCTGGTGTTCGCCAATGCCCTCGCCGACGTCATCGACGCCGTTGGCCCGGACGGTCAGGTCTATCTGGCGGTCGAAACGCGCATGGTGCCCTTGTTCCAGCGCGCGCATCCCCGCGCCATCGTCGGCGGGCACCGAGCCGTGCGGCTGGAAGGCCGCCTGACCCGCTACATGCCCTTCGTCGAGGCGTTGTCAGAAGCCGGCGTTCGCATGGACGCCTGGACCCCGATCGCCTCCCTGATGGCCGTCTATCGCCCGTCGATCGCCGCGTTCCCCCCGGCCCAGCAGATCATCGTGCCGGACCCTGAGCGCATCGCGCACTGGACATCCGAACTTCAGGCGCTCGGCCCCGGTCTAAAGGTCGGGCTTCACTGGAAGAGCCTGGTCATGACGGGGGCTCGCGCCGCCTTCTTCGCCACGGGTTTTCAGCTGTGGCAGCCGATCCTGACCGCTCCTGGCTGCGTCATGATCAACCTCCAGTGCGGCGACGTCTCCGACGACCTTGCGGCGGCCGAGGCGGCGGGCGTGCATATCTGGACGCCGCCGATCAATCTCAGGGACGATCTGGAGGACGTTGCCGCCTTGTCCGCCGCCTGCGATCTGGTCATCGGCCCAGGCATCGCGGGCACCAATATCGCCGCCGCTGCCGGCGCTCGTACCTGGATGGTGGCCGCCCCCGACGATTGGCACCTGATGCAGACCGACCGGTACGTCTTCTACCCGGATGTCCGCATCTTCAGCCGTGCCGCTGTCGACGGCTGGCCTCAGGTCATTCAGGACATCCGCGACGCCCTGGCTCGCGCCGTATCCGGAGACTGGAACACCGCCTGACCCGCGACGTTGTCTCTGGGTACAGGGAGACCCATCATGCCGGATATCGACGACGATCAGGCTCAGGCCGAAGCCTATGACGAAACCCATCTGGACGACGACGGCGACGGCGACTTCCTGCCCGACGAGGCCGACCCCGTCCTGGATGTGACCCAGGTCGAGGGTGACGCCGACGAGGAAGACTTCGACGAAGATCAGCCCGATGATCTGGACGAAACCCAGGGGGCCTCCGGCATAGAGGCCGAAGCCGACGCCCTGCTGGGCCTTGATGGCGAACGCATCAATCAGATCGACAGCGAAAGCGACAGCCAGGGCGGCGAAGACGAGGTCGAGCTCGTTTATTCGGGCCTCATGCGCAACGCTCGCGGGGCGCAGGCCAGCGCCGCCCACTGGGAGGCCAAACGCCTGTCAGATGACGATATCGAAAGCCTGGGCTACGGCCCTGATGCCGCCGCTGGCGACAACGATAACACCACGCACTGAGGAGCGAATTCATGACCGTGTCCGACACCCCATCCAAGACCCGCGCCCAGGAAGACTGCGACACCGACACGCCCCACGCCCGCAAGGCTGAGCGCGAACACGGCAAGCCCGATCAGTTGAAGCCCGAAGACCGCATGGCCGAAGATCGCCAGCAAGCCCTCATCGACGAAAGTCTGGAGGAGACATTTCCCGCCAGCGATCCTGCCACCGCCAAGCGGATTACCTGACAGCACGCTGCAAGTTGGCGCTTCTCGCTGTCGGAGACGCTAAAATGCCGGTCCAGTGCTCGCGCTACCCCTTCACCCGCCAGGTCGCGCCTTCCGGCCCGTCCATGACCACGACATTCAGGGTGTTCAGCCGGTCACGGATGCGGTCGGCCTCGGGCCAGTCCTTTGCGGCGCGTGCGGTGGCGCGTTCCTCCAGCAGGGCCTCGACCTCGGTCTTCAGCGTCGCATCGCCGCCCTCGAACCAGGCGTCCGCCGTCAGGGCCAGGACGCCCAGCAGACCAGCGGCCTCGATCAGGCTCCAGCGCGCCATGGCCACATCGTTGATGTCGGCCTCTGCATCATTCAACAGCTCGCGCAGCGCATTGCCCAGAGCGAACAACTGGGCCACGGCCGCGGGCGTGTTCAGGTCGTCCTCGAGCGCGTCGAGCACAGGATCGAGCGCATTCTCCGCCAGCTCCATCTCGGCTTCTTCCAGCGTCGAGATATCGAAATCCATCAAGGCCGCATCGGCGTCCCGCAGCACGCCATACAGCCGGTCCAGATTCTTGCGCGACTGGTCCAGCAATGCCTGGTTCCAGTCCAGCGGCTGGCGATAGTGCGCGCTCAGCAGGGCCCAGCGGACAACTTCGCCCGGCATCGACTGCACCAGATCGTGCAGCAGCAGCACATTGCCGATCGACTTGGACATCTTCTCAGCGTCCACTGTCAGAAAGCCGTTGTGCATCCAGTAGCGGGCGTATTCCTGATGCGCGTCCGCCGAATGGGCATGGCCGTGGGCACAGACCCCTTGCGCGATCTCGTTCTCGTGGTGCGGAAAGACCAGGTCGATGCCGCCGCCGTGGATGTCGATGGGCAGCCCCAGGGTCTGTTCGATCATGGCCGAGCATTCGATATGCCAGCCGGGACGCCCCGCCCCCCACGGCGACGGCCACGAAGGCTCGTCGACCTTCGACGGTTTCCACAGGACGAAGTCGTGCGGGTTCTTCTTGTAGGGCGCGACCTCGACGCGGGCCCCCATGATCATGTCGTCCAGATTGCGTCCCGACAGCCGCCCATAGGTTTCGTAGGACGAGACGTCGAACAGCACATGGCCTTCGGCCTCATAGGCGCAGCCGTGGTCGATTATAGCCTGGATCTGGGCCACGATGGCGTCCATGTGGTCGGTGACATGCGGCGCGATGTCCGGCGGCGACACGTTCAGCTGTGCCATGTCGGCCAGATAGGCCGCCTCGTAACGCGCGGTCACCTCGCCAATGGGTACGCCTTCCTTCGCGGCCTTCTGATTGATCTTGTCGTCCACGTCCGTGACGTTGCGGGCATAGACGACGCTGTCAGCTCCATAGGTCCGGCGCAGCAACCGCACCAGCACGTCGAATACGACGGGGGGGCGCGCATTGCCGATATGGGCATAGTCATAGACGGTGGGCCCGCAGACGTAGAGCGTCACCCGGTTCGGATCGCGCGGTGTGAACACACGCTTTTCGCGGTGCAGGGTGTCGTGAAGCGTCAGCGTCATAATGCTGCGGGGCCTTGGAAGTGCTTGCGGCTAAGCCGGGGTCGCCCATATAGCCGTTTCGTCCCTGCTGCGAACAGCAGCGCGGACGTTTTCAAGGGAGCGCGGCGCGCGTCCATCCGAAGCCTTCGCTTCGGCGCTACTTCGCCGCGGATACAGGACCGATGACCACCCCCTCCACACCCGCTCTGGTGAGCGTCAACGATGCCCGCGACACCGTCGTGACCCGCCCCAGCCGCGACGAGGCCCTGAAGGCCGTCCGTACCCTGCTGGCGTGGGCCGGTGACAACCCCGATCGTGAAGGCCTGAAGGACACGCCCAAGCGCGTCGTCGACGCCTATGCCGAATGGTTCGACGGCTATGACGCCGATCCGGCCAAGGAGCTGAGCCGCACCTTCGAAGACGTCCAGGGCTATGACGACATGGTCCTGCTGCGCGACATCGAGGTGGAGAGCCACTGCGAGCATCACATGGCCCCGTTCCTGGGCAAGGCCTATGTCGCCTACATCCCCACGGAAAAGGTCGTCGGAATCTCCAAACTGGCCCGTGTGGTCGAAATCTTCTCGCGTCGCCTGCAGACCCAGGAAACCCTGACCCAGCTGATCGCCGAGGCCATCGAATCGAACCTGCAGCCCGCAGGCGTCGCCATCATGATCGATGCAGAGCACCAGTGCATGACCACGCGCGGCGTTCATCACCGCCACGTCTCGACCATCACCACCCGCTTCACCGGCGTATTCAAGACCGACGAGGCCCTGAAGGATCGCTTCCTGAAGCTGGCCAAGGGTTGAGGCGGCCTTTTTTGCGCCCGCAAGTCGTGAATAACTGCGCTTGAAGCGATCAGGGAACGCAATGGGTGCCGAACGTGCTTTACAAGCGCGGACCGGGACGCCAAGAAACGACCCGACCTAATGTTGTCGCCTGCCGCGTGTTGCGCCGGGCTTGAGGGAGAACCAGCGTATGGGCGCTAAACTTTCCGGCCCCGGTGGCAAGGGCAAGACGATCGAGCAGAACTCGGACATCAACGTCACGCCGTTCGTCGACATCATGCTGGTGCTGCTGATCATCTTCATGGTGGCCGCGCCGCTGGCGACCGTGTCGATCAAGCTGGACCTGCCGCCGGCGATCCCGAACCCAAACGATCCCAATCCGAAAGAGCCGGTCTACATTTCCATCCAGAACGGTGGCGACCTTTATATCTCCGAGAACCAGACAACTCTGGCCGGCCTGACCGCAGACGTGTGCGCGGCCCAGCAGGTTACGACCGACTGCCGCGAGGAGCGCGTCTTCGTTCGTGCCCAGTCCGAGGTCGAGTACCGCCAGTTCATGGAAGTCATGAACGAGCTTCAGGACAAAGGCTTCTACAAGGTCGGCCTGCTAAACGAAGACATCGAATAGGCCTTCCTGTCATTCCGATGAAAGAAAGCCGCGCCCTTCGGGACGCGGCTTTTTTCTTATCGACAGGTCAGCTGCTGCCGACTTCGAAGCGGCACCCGCTCCTTACTGAACGGACTGCCGCGGAGCCGCCGGTGCCGCCTCACCTGCCTGATAGGGCTGCGGTCCTGACGGAGCCGCTGCAGCCGGAGTCGGGGTCGGGGTGGCGGGACGGAGCGTGGGCCTGGACGGTGCCCGGCGCACGGCAGGACGAGGCGTCGGCGTGGCCGCCGCTGGAGCTACTGCCGGGGTCGGGGCTGGCGGCGTCGCCGTCGCTGCCGACGGCACAGCATTCGCGGTCGGCACAGCCACCGGCCCCGGGGCGGGTGCATTGGCCGTCGCCGCCGTCGCCGCCGTCGCGGCTCGCGCGGCTAGCTGCTGGCGGGCGGCGAAACGCCGGGCCAGTTTCTCGGTCAGTTCTCGGGCTGCAGCAGGCTCCATCTGGGCCATGACGGCCGCCAGTGACCGAGGCCGCATTGCGGCGGCTACGGGCAGGCGTACATCGTCGCTCAGGGTCGCAAACACCCGCGCCGCCTCTTTAGGACGCATGGCTGAATAAACGGCGACCAAGCGATCATTCTCGGCCTTCTCCTGCTCGCTGACCTGTCCCAGCAGTTGCTGTACCTCAGCTTTGACGGCCTCCAGCGCCTGCACGCGGGCATCAAGCTTCTGCTCGGCCGTCGCCATCAGCGGCAGCATGGACGCCAGGTCGGTATCCCGCGCATCCAGTTGCGTCCGACGCGATTGCAGCGATTGCAGGATACGCAACTCTGCAGGCGAAATCCCAGCCTGCTGGGCCAGTTGCTCGGGCGTGAGGGCACAGACGGCCGCGGCCGGCTTGACCGCAGCCGCGGCTGCGGCCGGCACGGCCTCCTCGGCCCAGGCCTGAGCCCCCTCGAACAGACCCGGCGCAATGCCGACGGCACGGACCACCACGACCCCGCCGATGGCGACGGCAATCAGGGGCAACAGGCGCGGGATTTTGCTCATGGTCGGTTACTCACAAGAGCCCTCAAGTCGCCTGCACGCCGCGCGTGCAGGCATAGGGCAAGAAGGATGATCTTCAGGCGGCGAACAGGTCTTCGTCCAGATTACGCCGCGCCTGATTGAGACTTTGCTTCGCGGCTTGGTTAGCGGTCATCGCACCCAGAATGGCCGAGACATTCGATCCGCTCGGGGCCTGGGCGCGGGCCGAAGCCGGTGTCGCCATGCCCTGAATGCGCTCGGCTAGGGCCGCCATGCGCAGCGCCCGCTCGTCGTCGGCTGTCGCGGCAACGGGTGCCGTCGCGGCTACCGGCACTGGACGCGGCGCGACAGCGCGCAGTTCCAGCGGCGCTGCCTCCACAACGGCGCGAGCCGGCGCCGAAGGCGCACGGGCGATCAACCCTTCCAGCTGAGCCTTGACCTCACGGGCCTTGACGATGCGGTCGTGCAGCAGATCGGTCTCATGCCCCGAGGCCCGCAGGGTCGCCAGTGCCGTCTCGGCCCGCCCTGCGGCCGTGTTCAGCTCCGTCACGGCCGATGCAAACGCCTGCTGACCCGCGCGCAGGGCCGACAGCTTGCGCTCCAGCCGCACGCCATAGCCCAGGGCCGCGACCAGCAGCACCATCAGGACACCATCCAGGATCAAACCGGTCATCAGCGTTTTCCTCCAGTCAGGCGGGCGGCGGCGTCGATATTGATCGGGGCCTCCACACGCACGGCGATATGCTGGCCCTTGCGGCCCATCTTGCCGGTGGTCAGCGGTATGGTCCCGGCCCGGATCGAAATGTCGGAATCGGGCGTGGCGTTGAACATCATCGTGTCGCCGACCTTTAGGGCCAGCACCTGCGACAGGGGGGCCTGTTGCTCGTCCAGCACGCAGCGGACCTCGGTCTCGGTCGTCCAGAGCTCAGTGGCCAGGTGGCCTTCCCAGATATTGTCGCGTCCGAACTTCTCGCCCATGAACTGTTGCAGCAGCATCTTGCGGATGGGCTCGAGCGTCGAATAGGGCAGCAGCAGTTCGACCCGACCGCCGCGGTCTTCCATGTCGATCCGCAACTTTACCAGAATGGCCGCATTGGCCGGACGCGCGATGGCGGCGAAGCGCGGATTGGTCTCCAGCCGATCAAGGTTGAAATGCACCGGCGTCAGAGGCTCGAAGGCGGCACGAGCATCGTTCAGGATGACCTCGACCATCCGCTGGACCAGCACGCGCTCGATCGTCGTATAGGGTCGCCCCTCGATCCTCAGCGCCGCCGTGCCCCGGCGCCCGCCCAGCAGCACGTCAACGATCGAATAGATCAGGTTGGAATCGACCGTCAGCAGGCCGTAGTTGTCCAACTCCTCGGCCCGGAACACTGCCAGAATAGCCGGCAGAGGAATTGAGTTCAGATAGTCGCCGAACCGGATCGAGCTGATGTTGTCGAGGCTAACCTCGACGTTGTCAGAGGTGAAGTTGCGAAGGCTGGTCGTCATCAACCGCACCAGACGGTCGAACACGATCTCCAGCATCGGCAGGCGCTCGTAGGACACCAGCGCCGAGTTGATGATGGCTCGAATGCCTGAGCGCTCGGACCCGTCGTCGTCGCCCAGATCGAAGCCCAGCAGGCTGTCGATCTCGTCCTGGTTCAGAACCCTTTCGGACAAGGCAGAGGGACGATCCTCGTCCTCTTCGCCCAACGGGTCGATCGGTTCGGCGAACGCAGCGTCGGTCATGCCTACTGCACCAGCATTTCTTCGATCAGGACCGCATCCACCTTGCCCGGTGCCGCGACCAGATTGACCCGACGCAGGATTTCGGCCCGCAATTGGAAACTGCCCGCCGATCCGGCCAGATCTTCGGGCCGCAGTTCGCGCAGGAAGCCCTGAAACATATCCTGAAGGCGCGGCATTTCGCTTTGCAGCTGCTCGGCGACGTGGGCGTCCTTGGTCTCCAGCGTCAGCTTCAGCTTCAGATAGGTCGGACGCCCTTCCGGCCCCTGAATGTTCACCAGCATGTCCGGCAGCGTGAAGAAGGTGATCCCGTCGGGCCCCTCGGCGATCACGCCCATGGACGGATCGGCCTCACCCTCGGCGCCGCCGCCGTGGTCACCGCCCCCCTTCTTCTTGGCCTCGCCATGGCCTGCATCGGCCTTGGCCTCACCATGCTCGCCGCCCTCGGCCTCCGCCGCAGCCGGCTTGGGCTGAAGCATGAAGAAGGCTGCGGCCCCACCCCCACCCAACACCAGTACTGCCGCCGGGATGACGATGAACAGCAGCGGGATTTTCTTCTTCTTGGGCGCGGCATCTGCACCCTCCCCGCCCTCGCCTTCGGTCGAAGGCGCATCGGACACGGCCGGAAGATCGGCGTCACCGCCGCCCTTCTTGTCCTTCTTCTTGCCGAACTTCAGCATTCACAGCGCCCCGGAGAATCTCGAAGGCCATTCGACCGTTTTTTGGTTAACGAGCCGCTAAGAACCGGCAAATCCTGCCGGGTCCGCAAGGCTGAAATCGGCGGCAAAGCCCGCCACCACTGGATTAACCCTGTTGGCACGACCGTTGCGAGGCCTCTTTGCGAAAGGAGCCGCTCATGGAAAATGCCGCCTACGTCGGACTATCGCGCCAGATGACGCTCCGCCGCGAGCTCGACATCGTGGCCAACAACATCGCCAATGCCGACACCACCGGCTTCAAGGTCGAACAGCTGCTGGTCGGCACCGAGGTCGGCGAGCGCGCCCGCAACGCCTTCATCCGGCCCAGCGCCAGTTTCGTCCTGGACAAGGGTGTCGGCCGCGACTTCGGCCAGGGCGCGCTGGAACAGACGGGCCGCAGCCTGGACTTCGCCATTGAGGGCGAAGGAGCCTTCTTCAAGCTGCAGGACGGGGCTGGCGAGGCCTATACCCGCGATGGAGCGTTCACCCTGAACGCCGAGGGTCAACTGACCACCGAGGGCGGCTTTGCCGTTCTGGGCGACGGTGGCCCCATCATCCTGGACCGTGCACTGGGCGAGCCCGCCGTCGGTCCTGACGGTACCATCAGCCAGAACGGCGAGCTGACCGGCCGTCTCGCCGTCGTCCGCTTCGACACCCTGTCTGTGCTCGAAAAGGGTGGCGACGGTCTGTACCGCAACGCCTCCAACGCTGCGCCCGTCGAGGCGACAGACGCCCGTGTGCGTCAGGGCATGCTGGAAGGCTCCAACGTCAATCCGATCCTCGAGATCACTAATCTGATCGAGATCCAGAGAGCCTACGAGAGCATCTCGCGGATGATCGAAAACACCAACGACCTGTCCCGCCGCTCGGTCGAGCGGCTGGGCCGGGTGTCGTAAGGAGAGACTGAACCATGCGCGCACTTCGCACCGCCGCCTCGGGCATGTCGGCCCAGCAGCTGAACGTGGAGGTCATCTCCAACAACATCGCGAACATGAACACCGTCGGCTACAAGCGCCAGCGGGCCGAGTTCCAGGACCTGCTGTACCAGAACGTCGAGCGGATGGGCGCACAGTCGTCCAGCCAGGGCACCGTGGTCCCGACCGGCATCCAGATCGGTGCAGGGGTCAAGGCCGGAGCCGTCTATCGCGTCACCGAACAGGGCACCCCGACCAACACCGGTGGGCTGTACGACGTCGCCATCGACGGGCGCGGCTATTTCCAGATCCTGCTGCCCTCGGGCGAGACGGCCTTCACCCGCGCCGGCAACTTTGCCCTGAACGGCGAGGGCCAACTGGTCACCGACGACGGCTATGCGGTCCAGCCCAACATCTCCATCCCCCAGGATGCGGTGGACGTCTCCATCTCCAAGTCCGGGCAGGTCCAGGTCATCACGGCAGGTGAGACCGAGCCCTCCATCGTCGGCCAGCTGGAGATCGCTACCTTCTTCAACGAGGCCGGTCTGGAAGCCGTCGGCGACAACCTTCTGCTCGAAACCACCGCCTCGGGCCCGGCCAATGTCGGCACACCCGGCGAGGTCGGTTTCGGCCAGTTGCTGCACAAGTTCACCGAGGCGTCGAACGTCGATGCCGTGGCCGAGATCAGTTCGCTGATCATCGCCCAGCGCGCCTATGAGATGAACTCCAAGGTCATCACAACCGCCGACCAGATGCTGTCCGTCGCCTCGCAGGTGAAGTCATGAGGGCGCTGATCCTGGGGGCCGCACTGGCCCTGGCCGTCGCGGGTTCCGCCTTCGCTGGCCCGGTGACGCTGAAGAGCAATCCCGTCGATTCAGACGGCCAGGTCACATTCGGCGACCTGTTCGACGGAGCCGGCGGCGCGTCTGGCGTCGTCGTAGGCCGCCGGGTCGGCCCTTCCATTGTGTTCGAGGCCGGTCAGCTCCAGATCCTGGCCCGGCAATCCGGCCTGGACTGGGCAAATCCGACCGGGTTGCGCCGCGTCGTGGTGCGTCATGCCGTCGAAGCACCCGTCATCGCCGCCAGCGCAGGCACCGCGGTCTCGCCGACGACAGCCGCAGCCCCCACCTATGCCCCGGCCCGCGCCGCCTACGCCGACCGCGTAATCAGCCGCAACGACCTGGTTGAGGTCGCCTTCGAATCCGGTGGCATCCGCCTGACCGTCACCGGCCGCGCCCAGCGCAATGCCGGCATGGGGGAGCCCGTCGCCGTGCTGAACCTGCAGTCCGGCCGCACCATCGACGCCGTCGCCACCGGCCCCGGCCGCGCCATCGCAGGCCCTGCTGCCCAGTCTGCCCGCAACAACCAGTTCGCCGCTCGCTAAGAGGGATTTCAGTTCATGCGTACCGCCCTGATCACCACCGCCGCCCTCGCCTCCACCCTGGCGCTCGGGGCCTGCTCGACGGCCGTCGAGGCCATACGCGGGCCGGAACTGGCCCCCATCGGTTATCCGGCGGCCCTGGTCCCGACCAGCCAGGTCTATCTGCCGACGCCGGAGCAGCAGCGGGCGGATCGCGCCGCTAGCGCCAACAGCCTGTGGCGGGTCGGATCACGCACTTTCTTCGGCGACCAGCGCGCCCGGCGTGTCGGCGATATCCTGACGGTCAACATCGACATCGACGACCGCGCCCAGACCCAGAACTCGACCCAGCGCAGCCGGACCAACAATGCCTCGGGTGGCGTGACCAACTTCTTCGGCTTGGAGAACAGCCTGGGCCGCATCTTCCCCGGCGGCTTTGATCCCGCGACCATGGTCGGCATCGAGGGTGAATCCAACGCCAACGGCTCCGGCTCGGTCAACCGCTCGGAACGGGTGTCCCTGACCATCGCGGCCGTCGTCACCGACGTCATGGCCAATGGCAATCTGATGATCCAGGGGCGCCAGGAAGTCCGCACCAACCGCGAGGTGCGCGAGCTGACGGTGGCGGGCATCGTGCGGCCCGAGGACATCAGCTCGGCCAACACCATCGCCCACACCCAGATCGCGGAGGCCCGCATCAGCTATGGCGGTCGCGGTGACATCAGCCGGGTCCAGGCCACGCCTGCGGCCCAGTCCCTGGTGGAGCGGTTCAGCCCGTTCTGATCAGGCCGCGAAGCTGTGCCGTGAACCGTTAAGGGACACCCGCGTTCAATCATCGAACGCAAGGTATCCCCCGTTGCTCAAGATCGCCCTTCCTGCTGTCGCCGCCCTCGGACTCGCTGCCTTTGCGGCGCAGACGATGGCTACCGACACGCAGGTGGTCCCCGAAGGCATTGAAGGCATGGCCTGGCACGTCAATCATGACGGGCCAGAGGCACGCCTGTTCTATGGCGTCGCCAACTCCGACCAACTGGCCGTCATGATGAGCTGCCGCATCGGTGACGGAGAGATCGTCACCATGGGCGCGGTCCATCCGGTCGCGGCTCGATCCGCGGGTAGTCTCGAGGCCGCCATTGACCCCCTGAGTGGCGACCTGATCGAAATGCGCGCCCTGTCTGCCGACGACCCCGCCATGGCGCGTCTTGTTCGCGCCGGACGCCTGGGCGTCGAGGGACCCGAGCGCCGCTTCGACCTTCCCGCGACACAAACCGAGCGCCAGTCTATAAGGGCATTCTTGGACGACTGCGGAACGCGCTCCGCCTGACGGCGTCCTGAGGCCGAACGACAGCGAGGGGCTGCACCATGTCTATCCTGATCGCCGCCTGGGCCTTGGCCCTGCAGTCCACCCCTGCGCCCGAAACCGCGTGGACCTGGACTCTGTATGCCGACAGCGCACCGGTCGTCCTCGCCAACGAAATCCCCGACACGCCCAGCCTGCGCTCGACCCTGGAATGCGAGCCCGGCTCCAGTGTCGCCCGACTGACCCTCTATCAGACCAGCGACATGACCGGCATGACACGGATCGCGGCGGGCACGTCAACCGCCATGACACAGAGTGAGGCCGGACGCGCCGGATCGGTCAAGGTCGCCCTGCGCACCGACCATCCGGTGTTTGCCGCCTTCGCGCGCGAGGGCAGCCTGTCGATGAGCGCTGGCGAAACCCGCCGGACGCTGGAAATCCCGCAGGCCCATCTTGCCAAGCTGCGCCGGTTCGCCGAGCTTTGTTCCGGCTAGTTCCGGAGTAGCCCATGCGTCGCGTGTCTTTGTTGTCTCTTGCAGTCGTCAGCCTGACTGTTGCTGGTTGTTCCACGACGCCCGCACCCACTTCCGAGAACGCTGCCCCATCAGGTGCCCCCCAGCCGATCCCGGGCTACGACTGGTTCCTCTCGACCGACGGCAGCCAGGCAAAACTGGCCTATGGGGCTGAGCGCAGCGACGATCTCAAGCTCAGCCTCGAATGCACACCCGGCAGCGAGCTATTGGATCTGACCGCCAGCGCCGAAGACGGTGCCGCGCCTGAAATCCATCTCGAATCCGGCGGCGACACCGAACGCAATTTCGCCCAGGCCGAGCCTGCCGTCGTCCACGCCGGCCTGGTTCTGACGGCCCAGGCCCGGTCCGACGCGCCCGTCTTCCAGCGGTTCCGCCGCGTCGGCTGGATGGCCGCCTGGCATGGCGACATCCGCGAAACCTACGTACCCCAGCCTGCGTCCGCCGAACGGATCGAGCAGTTCTTCGCCCTCTGCACGCGGGGTTCCGGCACCTGATCCCTTGACGCCGCGCCTGGCGTCCGGTGCAGTTACCGCGCCCGCTCGGGGCACGAGGGGCAGATCCATGAACACCACCACCGCCGTTAGCCTTCTGGCGCTACTGGTTGCCCTGCCCGGCACCGCTCTGGCTCAGTCGACCGGTGCCCCAGCCACGATCCAGCCCGCGTCTGATGCGGCGGGTCAAGCCAACCCCGCCCTCGCCACCATCCTGACCGACTACGAGACCTATCTGAAGGCCAACGATCCGATCTCGGCGGGCCTCGACGGCGACGTCGCCGCCCTGTCGCGCTTGCCCGACATCTCGCGTGAGGCCGAACTGGCTCGCCGCGCGCCGCTACAGGCCTTCAAGGCGCGGCTGGAGGCCATCCCCATGGCCGGATTGTCGGCCGACGATGCCCAGAACCGCACCTTCCTGCTGTTCCTGATCGACCGCGAGTTGGAAGGCATGGCGCTGGACACAAGCCGGCTGGCCCTGAACTCCGAAGGCGCAATCGGTCAGTCGCTGGCCTATATCGCCTCGGTCACCCGCATTGCGAACAAGCGCGATGCCGAGGCCTGGCTGTCGCGCCTCGCCGCCATGCCCGCCATGTACGACGCGACCCTGGCCCATGCCCGGCGCGGTCTGGAGACGGGCCTGATCCAGCCCCGCTCCGTCGTCGAAAGCACGATCACCCTGGCCCGCGGCGACGTCGGCCTGACGCCCGAGACCGATCCCCTGCTGGCCCCTTTGAAGGATCTTCCCGACACCATCCCGGTCGCCGATCAGGCCGCCCTACGCGCTACCGCCGCCGCCATCGTCGCCGGAGAGATTGCGCCCCGCCGAGCAGAATGGCTGCGCTTCCTGACCGACGACTATATGCCCGCCACCCGTACCGAGCCCGGCATCGGTCAACGTCCCGACGGCCGCGATCTCTATGCCTATTTCGTGCGTGGCTACACCACCACTGATCTGACGCCGGATCAGGTTCACGCTATCGGTCTGGAAGAGGTCGCCCGCATCCGCGCCCGCATGGACGAGGAGATGCAGGCTGCAGGCTGGACCGGCGACTTCGCGGGCTTTCTCGCCTTCCTGCGCTCCGATCCGCAGTTCTATGCCACGACCCGCGAAGACCTGCTGGAAAAGGCATCGGAGATGGCCAAGCGGGCCGACGACGGTCTGCCTGCCCTGTTCGGTACCCTGCCCCGGCTGCCCTATGGCGTCCGGCCGGTCCCGCGCGAGATCGAGGCGAACTACACCACCGGCCGCTACTTCGGCGGGTCGATGAAGACCGGTGTCGCCGGCGGCTACATGGTCAACACCTCAAGCCTGGACCAGCGACCCCTGTACGAACTGCCCGCCCTGACCCTGCACGAGGCCGTGCCCGGCCACCACCTGCAGATCGCCCTGCAACAGGAGGCCGAGGACCAGCCCTATTTCCGGCGGGGGGCTGACGTCACCGCCTTCGTCGAGGGTTGGGGCCTGTATGCCGAATTCCTGGGCGAAGAGATGGACTTCTATCGCACCCCCTACGAACGCTTCGGGCGGCTGTCCTACGAGATGTGGCGGGCTTGCCGCCTGGTCGCGGACACCGGCCTGCACTGGATGGGATGGGACATCGAACAGGCCAGAGCCTGTTTCCGCGACAACTCGGCCCTGGCCCCGCTGAACATCGAGACGGAGCTTCAGCGCTACATCGGCTGGCCCGGCCAGGCCACGGCCTACAAGATTGGCGAAATCCGCCTGCGCGCCATCCGCACCCGCGCCGAGGCCGCCCTGGGCGACCGGTTCGACATCCGCCGCTTTCACGACGCCCTGCTGGTGGATGGCCCCCTGCCGCTGGAACTGCTGGACGCCCGCATGGACCGCTGGATCAGCGCGGAGGCGGCGCGCTCGCCGGCATCTTGATGTTCAGGTCCTCATAAGGCGTGGACGGCACCTGACCCGGCGGCAGCCCGTCCGGAACCGCCTCCCCCGGCTCGCCGGGCAGCGACCGGATGTAGCGATAGATGGCCCGCTTGTCGGCGTCGTCCATGGCCCACACGCTGGCCCAAGGCATAATCGGGCGACCTTCGCGCGTCGACAGCATATCGACCCAGGCCTCCTCGGTCAGCGTCGCCGTCGTCAGCCTCAGATTGGCGGCATAGGTCGTTCCCCACGGGCCATAGAAGCCCATGCCATTGCCCCTCAGCGTGTCGGCCTCATCCAGCGGAGGCGACCCCGGGGCTCCGCGCGGTGAGTGGCAGTCGTTGCAGCCGGTGATCTGGACCAGATACCGCCCGGCCTCGATGTCCGTGGCCGCGACCACCCGCGTCGTTTGCGGCGTCGTGACCCTAATCTGGGCATTCTCGCAGGCCCCGAGCAGGGCGATGGCACCCAGACCCGCCGCACACATCACAAGCCGCATTCCGCCCTCCCCCGAAAAGCGGGCACAGAGAACGCCGGTTTTCGGGATTTGGCAAGACGCTAGGCGTCGAGCCCCAACGCCGCCCGCGCCTTCTTCGTCAGCTTGGCCGCAATGATCCCGTGCGCGATCGCCAGATGTTCGGCCAATTCATCATCCGGCCAAGCGCTGATATCGTCCAGATGCACCCATTTCGCCCGCGCCAGATAGGGGGCCGGACGGGCGCGGCCATCCTCGGTCAGCACCTCATAGGCGATGTCCGACACCTTGAACGACAGCCCGCCCTGCGCGCCGACCATGGCGAACATCTTGCCCCCGGCCTTGTAGCAGTCGTGGTCGTCGCCGAACGGATGATCCAGCGTGACCCCGGTCAGGGCCAGGCAGACCTTGCCTACACCCTGCCGGTCCACGATCAGGCCTCTACGCCGACGCCGATCGGGCAAACCACGCCCGTCCCGCCGATCCCGCAATAGCCGGCAGGGTTCTTGGCCAGATAGCCCTGGTGGTAGTCCTCGGCGAAATAATAGGGCCCAGCTGGCGCGATCTCGGTTGTGATCTGGCCGCGACCGGCCTTCGACAGCGCCGCCTGATAGGCATCACGCGACGCCTCCGCCTCGGCCTTCTGTTCGTCGTTCAGATAATAGATGGCCGAGCGATAGGTGCTGCCGACGTCATTGCCCTGACGCATGCCCTGCGTCGGATCGTGGTTTTCCCAGAAGGCCTTCAGCAGCTCGGCATAGGTGATTTCCGCCGGGTTGAAGACCACCTGAACCACCTCGGTGTGTCCGGTGCGACCGGTGCAGGTCTCCTCATAGGTCGGATTGGGCGTGATCCCGCCAGAATAACCGACGGACGTCACCCACACCCCCGGCAGCTGCCAGAAGATACGCTCCACGCCCCAGAAACAGCCCATGCCGAAGATCGCCGTCTGGAACCCCTCCGGATGTGGCCCCTTCAGCGGGCGACCCGAGACGAAATGCACCTCGTCGGTCCGCAACGGCGTATCACGCCCCGGCAGGGCGGTGTCGGCGGTCGGCAGTTCGGCTTTCTGAAACAGCATGGCGATGATCCTCACGAAATCGGCTTTGCACCCATATGGGGGCAACAACCCCGCTTGCCGAGGGGGTCTGCTTGTTCTATCAGCCTGCCCTCCGCTGGATCGACCGTCCGGCGGGTTCACGCGCGTCGTGGAAACGGACAGGTGGCGGAGTGGTCGATCGCGCACGCTTGGAAAGCGTGTGTAGGTGAAAGCCTACCGAGGGTTCGAATCCCTCTCTGTCCGCCACGCACTTCGCCGAGCCTGCTCTGACCGCTAGCGAGCGCTCCAAGCCCCCCGAAAGTCCCGTCAAAACGCCCCAGATCCGTGAGATGCCACGCCATACGTCCGCTGAATCGGGCCTTTCACCGGCGTTTTCACGCCGTCGTCTCTGCCGCTCCACCGCCGCACACCCTTTGGTTTGACCCTGTTCGGCCTGTTCCGATGAAATTAGCGTCTGGGTCGTCGGGGCAGGAAAGGTGATTCTGCCCGGAAACCGCCTGTCCGCGGGCTCGGCGGACCTGCGTTCCTTGACCAGCCCGCGTCAGGAACAGGATGATAACAGGTCATGTTCGGGCACGGATCAGGCCCTGCAGTTGCAGAAAGCAGGGCCTGCTACCGGATCAAGCAGGAAGCGGCCGGTGATTGGGTAAAGCCCAATGTGCGTCGTTGCGCATCCCAGCTGGAGGGTATGTCGCTCTCGCGAAGAACCTGGAGAGTCAGACCGACGGGCTGTTGGCCGTCCATGATGGCCTGTTGGATATCCGGGGCCAGAAAAGCGAGACGAACCAGCTTGCGGATATAGGGATCATTGATCCCGGACATCTCTCGCCAAGCCGGCTTTTGAAGCATCACGTCCACGCCCGCTTGACGGAGTTCGCGGTGCGCACGGCGCAACCCGGCGACAAGAACCTTGTCGATCCGCCTGCGGTTCGCCGGCGCATCGGTGGAGGCCGTCATCCATGACCTTCCGCCTCGCCTGGTCAGGTTCAACGAAAGGGTCAGCATCAGCCCGTCGGACGTCTCGACAAGTTCGTGTCGAGAGCGCCGTGATGCCCGGCTCTCCAGGCCAGGCGCGAACGTGATCCGGACGGAGTCATCGATCAGCATGACCGAGGCAACCAGCGATCGCAGATCGAGCCAGTCGGCTTGCGGATCGCCTGTGACCTCGCGAAGCGCATCCACGACAGCAGTCTCGATTGCGTGCGCGACCACCCGATGGCGACCCTTGCCCGCTCGTGGTTCACCGCGCTGAACGTCAGTCGAGACATAGTAGCGGTACGTCCTGTCGCCTTGACGGGTTGCGGCCGGACTCATCGGTCGGCCGTGTGCGTCCTTCAGAAGTCCGGTAAGCAGCGACGCTGATGATTGGTGCCTGGCGCGCGCGGTGCCGCCATTCGCGGCGAGCAGAAGACCGACAGCTTGGAAGGTTTGCCTGTCGATGATCGCCTCGTGCAGGCCGGGGAAGACTTTGTCACGGTGGGGGATATCCCCGACGTAGATCGGATTGCGCAACATATGGAACAGGGCCCCGCGGTTGATTGGCAGCCCGCCCGTCCTGTTGCCTTTTCCTGAGATCCTGACCTTGGACGTCACGCCCTGCTGTTCCAGCTCAACTTTGAGTGTGTGCACCGAGCCGAGCACAAGATAGCGCGCGAAGATGCGGCGCACGGTCGCCGCTTCCTCCGGGATGATCTTCAAGGTCCGCTCGTGACCAGCGTAGCCGAGGGGCGGCGCGCCCCCCATCCACATGCCCTTGGCCTTGGACTGGGCGATCTTGTCCCTGATCCGCTCGCCTGTGACTTCGCGTTCGAACTGGGCGAATGACAGCAGCACATTGAGCGTCAGCCGGCCCATGCTGGTCGTGGTGTTGAACGCCTGGGTCACCGAGACGAACGACACCCCCTTGCGATCGAACTGGTCGACGATCCGGGCAAAATCCGGGAGAGACCGGGTCAGGCGATCGACCTTGTAGACTACCACGACATCGATCAGGCCAGCGCCGATGTCGCGCAGGAGGCTGACAAGGCCCGGGCGCTCCATGTTGCCGCCTGAAAAGCCGCCATCGTCGTAGAGCTTGGACGCCGGCTTCCAGCCCTCGCCCTTCTGCGAGACGATGTAGGCGGCGCAGGCCTCACGCTGGGCATCCAGCGAATTGAAGCTCTGGTCGAGCCCCTCCTCCGAACTCTTGCGGGTGTAGATGGCGCAGCGCAGCGTCTTCACTTAGCCGGCTCCTTACGTAGGCCGAAGAAGCGAGGTCCATTCCAGCGGCTGCCCGTGATCTGGCGAGCAATCTCCGAGAGGCTTTTCCAGCGCTGCCCTGCGTAGAGAAACCCACCATCGACCACTTCGACTTCGTGGCGGATGCCCTGCCACTCGCGCGTGATCCTGGCCCCCGGATCGAACCGGTCGATCGGCCCGCCGGCGCCGCGCAAACGTTTTCGCAGCGCCGGGCCCATAGCGCCAAAAGCTTCCGACTGGATGCGCCAGGCGAGCGCATAACGGATTAGGTCGGCGGAACGCAGCGTCGGGGGCGGGCCGTAGCGCCGCCGCCACTCCGCCCGGAGTTGATGAAGATCCATAGCGTCTAGCGCCAATACGTCCACTTCGGGGTTCACGCGGCAGCCGGCTGTGAAGCGATGCGGTAGACCCGGCCGCCGTCGGCGGGCTCCGACACCAGCATAATGCCGTGCTTCTTCTTCAGGGCACCGGCCAGAAAGCCGCGGACCGAATGCGGCAACCATGCGGTAATCTCGGACAGCTGGTGGACCGTCGCGCCTTGCGGGCGGCCAAGCATCTCGATGACCTGAGCCGCCTTGGTCCCGGCCCGCGGCGGGCTAAGGCCGGCAGGCGCGTCGATGGCGTCGGCCGCCTGGTCATCACTTCCTGACGATGTTGCCGGATTCAGCCCGATCGCGGCGCGGCCCGCGTCGGTGATGCGCCAGAGATCATCCCTGCCCTCGACCAGGCCGAAGCCCGCGAGAATGGCGGCGCTGGATCGCGCGCGCGGGGCGATCTCGAACGTCTGGTCACCGGCAGCGGCGACGCGGCGCAGGAGGATGGTCTGGGCGGATGAGAGCTTGGTAGTCATGACTGGTCTCCGGGACATCGCGGCATGATAGCCGCACGACCCGAAGCCCCGGCTGCGATGCGCCGTGGGCGGCCCGGGCGTCCGCCGTCCGGGCATGCCCCCATCACGCTCTGGTCGACGGCGAAGTCCAGTCCTCACGCAGCGGGCGGCGCGATTCCTTGCGAAAGTGAAGGATCGCGCGGGCAGCGCCGGCTACGGAAACGATGCCGGCCCCGAACGCTTCCAGCTTGGCCAACCGCCGGTCGACCGGTTCTGTGACGGCAGTCTCCGCAAGACTGGCGGCCTCGTTGCCGAGATCGGCGACGATCATCATCAGCTGATCGATAGCGGCGTCGGCGTTCTCTGGGTGATCATGGGACCTCCGGGGCCCACGAAGCAGCGGTTTCAAGGAGGCGTCCACCCGGTTCGGGACTCGTCTAGTCGAGCAAGTCGCCGTTCTTGACCTCGAGCGCCCTGGAAATCCTGTCCACGGTCCTGATGGTGGAGATCTTCACCGCGCGTTCGATCTGGGAGATGAACGTCCGGTGCAGACCGGCGTACTCCGCCAGTTCCTCCTGCGACCAGCCTTTGGCGAGGCGGGCCACCTTCACGCGCTGGGCCAGTCTGAACTCGATCTCCATGACATTGAGAAAGCCGCAGGCGCAGCCCAGCTATCTACAGCCTACTCATCTCGATTGGAGTTGATGTCTCTCCGAAACGATGGCTCATCGGGTCAAACGAGATGAGTAGTATTCATGACCCTTTCCCTGACCTTCGAACCTTGGGGACCGCACGCATCGGTGCTGCGCGAGAAGGTGTTCGAGCATCTCTTCCTGGGAGACCTCACCCGGACCCTGCTGAAGTCGGGGAGGCGTTGCGAGGTCCTGCGGGCAGAGTTTGACGGCTCCGGGTTCGACGTCGCCCTGGAGGCCGAAGGTGTTCTGCGCCACGTCCAGCTGAAGGCCATGCGGGCCGATGGCAAGCGCGCCCATGTCGATATCCACATGGCCCTGGCCGCCAAGCCGTCCGGGTGCGTGGTTTGGATGCTGATCGACCCGGCGACGTTCGAGACGACGGCCTATCGGTGGTTCGGCGACGAGCCGGGCCGGCCCCTCCCCGCTCTGGGCGACAAGGCGGTCCGGCACACCAAAGCCGACAGCCTAGGCGTTAAGGCCGAGCGTGCCGATCTGCGCCAGCTGGGTCGCGGACGGTTCGAAACGGTCCCCGACATGGAAGGACTGATCGAACGGCTGTTTGGGGACGAACATAGGCGCGACGTCCTGGCACTGCGCGCCCACCTCGCCGCCCGCCCGCCTTTGCTGGCGTCAGCCATCCCGTGGATGCGGCTGGTTCAACACGGGGTCTTCGACGCGCTTCCCGCAAGTATCGGCGAACTTGAGCTGATCGACCTCACCCACCTCGCGGATGGCTACGCCTTGGCCGACCTGACCACCCCCGAGCAAATACAGGAGGTCCTGTGCGATCGCAGGCCCGACATTGGCTCGATAAGCCACCAGCCGTCGGCCCTATGGGCGGCGATGTTCATCGAACATCGCCGCCTACGGCTTCAGGACCGGGTGTTAAGCCCTGACGACCAACACTGGTTCGAAAGCGCCTATCGGGAGCTTAGGCGGTTGCTACTCAGTTAGACCCACCGCACCATCCCGCACCTATCGCAGCGATGGATCGACAGAGTTCTTTCGCTGACGCCAGTTCTCTTCCTTTTGCCGTGCTCGCTCGTCCCAGTATTCCGGCGGGACTTCGAGTACACCCCCGACACCCTTCGGCAGGCGCGCCTGGAGCAGCTCGACTTGCAGCTCAAGGCGCGAGTTTTCCTCCAGCAGATGCCTGTGCAGCTGGGTAAGCTCGCCGTGCACGCCTGCGGCCTCAAAGTGCTTTTCCAGAAAGAGCTTCGCCGATGGCGCGTGACCGCCGGCTCCTTTCCTGCCCAAAGCAATCATATTGGCCCTGAGCAGACTGACCTGCCCCACCTCTCCGGTCTCGCGGTCAACGACGGCAACCGGCATAGCTGCGACTTCCAGCATAGTCGCCCGGTACCCCGCCGGTGTCCTGTGCGTCGTCTGCTTTTGCGATGGTCGGCCTTTCGGGTTTCCGGACCGCCCTTTTTCAAACTGGCCCTTGTCGTTGCGCACCGCCATCACGCCGCCTCCCCTTCCAGCGCGGCATCCGCCAACGCATTCATTTCCGCCTCCCGGCGGGCTTTCACCTCCGCAAAGGTCTCCCCGGTTTCAACCAGGACCGCCTGCTTACCCGTCAGCGTCTGCCATCGCTGGATCGCCACCTCGCAGTAGGTGGGCTCGTACTCGATCAGCCTGGCTTTCCGCTTCACCTTTTCGGCCGCGATCAGCGTCGAGCCCGAGCCCCCGAAACAGTCGAGCACCACATCACCACGCTTCGACGCGTCCTTCATCGCGTCCATCATCAGCGCCGCCGGCTTCACCGTCGGGTGCAGGCCGAGCTCAGCGCCAGCGCCGGTCTTCGACGCTCCCCGGCAGTTCCAGACATTGGTCCGGTATCGCCCGTTCTTCCCGAGCTCAACGGTGTTCAGGTGGGCCGCGGAGCCGACCTTCCAGACGAAGATCAGCTCATGCTGCGAGCGGTAGAAGGCGCCCATCCCGCCATTATCCTTTACCCAGACGCACATATTGAGCAGCTGGCTGTAGACAGCGTTTCCGGCCTCCATCATTTCGGAAATGTGCCGCCAGTCCATGCACTGGTAGTGGACCGCGCCGTCCATGCTCACCGCCGCCGCATTTGCAAAGGCCACGCGCAGGAATTCGGTAAATTGCGCTGGGCTCATTTCGCCCGCCGCCATGGCAAACTCGGCGTGCTTCACGTTGCCAAGCCCACCGACATGTCCATCGATTCTGACATTGTATGGCGGGTCCGAAAATACCATCCGGGTTTTGTCGCCCTGCATCAGCCGCTCGAAGTCGGCAGGCTCTCGCGCGTCGCCGCACAGTAGCCGGTGCGATCCCAGCTCCCACAAATCACCGCGCGCCACTGCAGCGGTATGCTTCCGCTTTGCCGGTGCCGCATCCAACTTCGCCGCAGCGGCCACTCCCTGGTCGAACAGAACTTCGATCTCGCCAGTCGAAAAGCCAGTGATCTCCAGATCGAACTCCACTACCGCTTCGAGTGACGCGAACTCCAGCCGCAGCGCGTCTTCGTCCCAGCCGGCGTTCAGCGCCAGTTTGTTATCTGCAATGACATAGGCTCTGACCTCGATCTCGCTCAGGTGGGACAATGCGATCGTCGGCACCAGCTTAAGGCCGACCAGCTTCGCCGCCTCTACGCGTCCGTGCCCGGCGACGATGCCGCCCTGGTCATCGGTTAGCACCGGATTCGTAAAGCCGAACTGTTCGATAGACGCGGCTAGCTGCGCAATCTGCCGGTTCGAGTGGGTCCTCGCGTTGCGCTTCGCCGGCTTCAGCTCGTCCGGCGGTCGCATCACAATCTGCGTCGCGGCGGCTTTGTCAGTGTGTTGGTTTTGCATCCCGGTCTCCCCGCCTAGGCGGGGCTCCGGTATGGACCCCATCACAAGACGAATTTCGCCTTAAAAGCGAAGTGTCCGGGGCAGGCGCAGTTTGAGACGCCAAGTGGCGAGCAGTTCCACACCCTTTTGCAGAAATCAACCAACGCTTGGAGAACGGCCGACCGCCGCTCCCCAAGACCGGTCAGTTCGGCAAGCGGGCGGCGAACAGGATGGCCAGACGCCCTCCGCTGATTATGCCTGCGTACTCGACCTGTCCGACTTCGGCGTGGGTCGACAACTCCGACATCGAGATCCGGCCACCGAAGGCCCCTGTGCCGCGCGCAAATCTCGCCGCGGGCGTAGGGCCGAGTTTCAGGCGTTCGGAAATAAGCGGGATCAGATTGTGCCGGAAACTTTCGTCGTTTGGCGAGCCGATGGGTGCCGGTATCCAGGGTCCTAAGCAGTTATTTGACATGGTGCGTCCTTCTATGTGGCCTGAGCCGAGGGAGAAAACGCGGAGCAGGGCTCCACGGCCCCTAAGGGCGCGTCCCATAAATCACAGCTTTGGACGGTGGAGGACCAACACTTCTCTTTGGTCCGCCATGCGCCAGTAGCGGACTTTGGCTTGGTGCCGGATTCCAGACGTTCAGCCAAGCCGGTCGATGCCAGAAGCGGAGGTCGCATCGGAGACCAAATCCAAAGCCAGCATTTTAGCTCGGATTGGCCGCTACACGGCAATGAGGGCGGTTTGTGATTTGTGAGAAGTCTACTGTCGGGCGGCTTTAAGCTGCCCCGCCAACGCTTGGGCATGTCACGAACCCGGCCAACAAGCCCCCGCCTTGCAGTCAAAGGCAGGGGCCGCTCGGAGCCTCAGTCCCGGACCTGACCGTCTTGATCTGTAAGCTTGTACGCGAGAACCTGTGCATCCTCGATATTCGGCAGGCCATCGAGCAACTCAGGGGTCTTGGCGACGAGCGCACGCCCGACCTTCCCCGCGAGATGGGTGAGCCGTCCGGCGTCACTCGGGAAGGTGTCGAATATGGCGAAGTCGTCGTGGCCGAAGCGGACCGCATACCATGTCGTCGTGTCCGGCTCCTCCATCACAGCCGCCAGCCCGTCGCGCAGGAAGGCCTCTAGATCAGCCTCCTTGCCAGGCTTTGCGCGAAGCCGCACGAAGAGGGCCTTATTCACGGGTGGACGGGATTCAACATCGGCCATCTCGGTCTCCTTTCGAGTCTTGGGCGTCACGCCAACGTTTCGACACGGTATTGGCTGCATCAGGCGTCAAAGTCGTGGCAGATCGCCCTAGACGTGATGACTATCCGTCCGACATTTCTCGAGCGCTCGGTTCCTCGCTTGGATGGTAGCGAGGCCTAGGCTGGGGCAGGAAGAAGAAGGCGACCGACAGGAGGGTCACGGCCACGCCGACGCGTGGCGCGAAAGCAGAGATCGGGACCGCGGCGATCTGGGTGATCGCGGCAAGCCCATAGCGGCGCGTCATCTGCTGAATGAAATCCGCCGCGAGCCGCTCGTCCATCGTCCGTCGGCCCACCACGCCGTAGAACCATTTGGACATCCAGGCGCAGGCGATAGAGGCGACACCTGTCGTGAACACCACCGACGCCACGGGTTCAAATACGGTTCCGAGATGGAAGACCCAGATGCGGATCGGGTATGGGACGATGACGATCGCCAGCAGGAACAGAAGGTTGATCGCGCCGAACCAGTGATCGCTCCGGGCGTAGATCCGCCCAGAATAATGGTGCTGCAACCAGTAGGCGCCGATGACGATGTAGCAGAGCAAAAGGGCCAGATGCTCGCGTCACTGCTCCGTCATGGCATGGACCAGATCGGTGTAGCCCTGCGGCCCTTGGGGCGACCCCGGCACCTTGATCTCGACGATCAGCAAGGTCAGGGCGATGGCGAAGACCGCATCGCTGAATCCTACAAAGCGGGTCAGGCCGCGCTCCGCGCCATGTGTTTTCGCATGAGGGCGTGACGTCATCGGGGTGAAATCCCTTCGCTCTGATCCGACGGGCCCGTTGGCCCGCGGAGCGCACGATCTAGGTAGAGCGCCGTGCGGCTGACTAGTGATTCCGCGACCTTGGTCGGCGGGCCGGTGGCGACGATCCGCCCGCCTTCGTCGCCGGCGCCGGGGCCAATGTCGATCACCCAGTCGCTTGCGGCTGCGACCTTCATGTCATGATCCACCAGGATGACGCTGTTGCCAGCATCGACCAAGGCGTTGAGCTGGCCCAACAGGCGTTCGACGTCGGTCGGGTGTAGGCCAGTAGTAGGCTCGTCAAGGACATAGAGCGCCCCGCCGCGTTGGGCGCGTTGCAGTTCCGTCGCCAGCTTCACCCTTTGCGCTTCGCCGCCCGAGAACTCGGTCGCGGGCTGTCCGAGGCGGAGATAGTTCAGCCCGACCTCGCGCAGCACCTTGAGCGAGCGGCAGACGTTGGGTGCGTCGCCGAAGAAGTCCCAGGCCTGCTCGACCGTGAGCGCCAGCACCTCGGCGATGGTCTTGCCGTTGTAGGTGATCTCGAGCGTCTTGGGATTGTAGCGGGAGCCATGGCAGGCGGGACACGGGGCGTAGACGCTGGGGAGGAACAGCAATTCGACCATGACGAAGCCCTCCCCTTCGCATCGCGGACACCGGCCCTTCGCGACGTTGAAGGAGAATCGTCCGGCGTCGTAGCGGCGCTTGCGGGCTTCGGGGGTGGCCGCGAACAGGGCGCGGACGTGGTCGAAAAGCCCGGTGTAGGTGGCGAGGTTGGAACGCGGGGTGCGGCCGATCGGCTTCTGATCGACCTCGATCAGCCGCCGAACTCCTTCCAGCCCGCCGGCGATCCGACCTTCGGTGGGGACAGCCGTCGCGTCCTCGAGTCCGGCTTCACCATCCACGTCATCCCTGGCCGAAGGCGCGGCGCCGAGAGCGCCGGCGACCAGCTCGACCAGCGCCTGGCTCACCAGGCTCGATTTCCCCGAGCCGGAAATGCCGGTGACCGTGGTCATGACCCCGAGCGGAATGTCGCAGTCGACCTGCTTCAGATTATTGCGTGAGACGTTTTCCAGCCGCAACCAGCCGGCAGGTTCGCGCGGCCGGCTCGTGACGTCGCCGCTTTCGTCGAACAGATGTCGCCTTGTCTCCGACGCGGCGACCTTGGCGAGGCCCGCGATCGGCCCGCTATAGAGGATCTCGCCGCCGTGCTCGCCGGCGGCGGGCCCGACATCGACAATCCAGTCGGCGCGGCGCACGACGTCCATGTCGTGCTCGACGACGAACAGTGAATTGCCGACGGCCTTGAGACCATCGAGGGCGCGCAACAGCGCCTCGGTGTCGGCGGGATGAAGGCCGGCGGACGGCTCGTCCATGACGTAGACGACCCCGAACAGGTTCGAGACGACCTGGGTAGCGAGCCTCAAGCGCTGAAGCTCGCCCGGCGACAAGGTCGGAGTGCTCCGCTCCAGGGTCAGATAGCCCAGGCCGAGGTCGAGCAACACCGAGAGCCGACGGCAGAGATCTGCGGCGATGCGCTCGACCACCAAGGCTTTCTCCGGATGGCTCTGGCGTAACGCCCTCAGCTTGCCGGCCTTCGCCTCGGCATAGGGGGCGAAGATCTTGGAGAATTGTGCCATGGGCAGGCCGCTCATCTCGGCGATATCGAGCCCCTCGAAGCGGACCAACAGGGACTCTCGACGCAGTCGCTTGCCGTCGCAGACCGGGCAAGGTCGGCCGATCATGAAGCGCGCCGCGCGCGCCTTCATCATTGCGCTCTGAGTTGTGGCGAAGCTGTGGATCACATGGCGTTCGGCGCTCGAGAAGGTGCCCATATAGGCGGGCTCGGTCTTGCGCTTGATTGCGTGCTGGATCTCCTCGTGGGTCCATCCGGGATAGACGGGAACCTGAGGCTGCTCCTCGGTGAACAGGATCCAGTCGCGCGTCTTCCTCGGCAGGTCGCGCCACGGCCTGTCGACGTCGACGCCTAGGCTGATCAGGATGTCTCGCAGGTTCTGGCCGCCCCAAGCCAGTGGCCAGGCGGCGACGGCGCGCTCGCGTATGGTCTTGGAGGGATCAGGCACCATCGAGCCCTCGGTGACCTCGTGGATCCGTCCGAGACCTTGGCATCGCGGACAGGCGCCTTCGGGCGTATTTGGGGAGAAGGATTCCGCTTCGAGATGCGGCTGTCCGGGCGGATAGTCGCCGGCGCGAGAATAAAGCATGCGCAGAAGATTGGAGAGGGTCGTCACGCTGCCGACCGACGACCGCGTGGTCGGCGAGCCCCTCTGCTGCTGCAAAGCCACCGCAGGCGGCAGGCCCTCGATCAGATCGACCTCCGGCGTCTCCATCTGGTGGAACAGGCGACGGGCATAGGGCGACACCGACTCCAGATAGCGGCGCTGGGCCTCGGCATAGAGGGTGGAGAAGGCCAGCGAAGACTTGCCGGATCCCGACACGCCTGTGAACACGACCAGAGCGTCGCGCGGGACATCGACGTCGATGTTCTTGAGATTGTGCTCTCGCGCGCCACGAATGCGGACGAAGCCGGCGGCCTTGGGGTCTCGCATGCGAAAATCCTGACCTTCTCTTAGTCCCGCCCAGCCCGTTCGGTTGCATGGGACGGCAACATTCCGGGTCCTCGTCATGGATGGCTTGGTGTCGGACGCGATTAGCTGAAGGCGAAAGGCGGTCCCGGGCGTTCGCTTTCAAAGACGTCCAAGCCCAGGAAACCGACATGCGAACCGTGACGCTTCCCGACCACACAGAAGTCTCCGCCCTCGGACAGGGGACCTGGCGGATGGGCGAAGACCCGCGCCGCGGCGAACAGGAGATCGCCGCCCTTCGCACCGGCATCGACCTCGGCATGACCCTCATCGACACCGCCGAGATGTATGGCGATGGCGCGACCGAGACCTTGGTCGGTGAAGCCTTGGCCGGGGTTCGCGATCAAGTCTTCCTGGTCAGCAAGGTCTATCCGCACAACGCCGGGGGGGGGCGCCTGGAAAGGGCGTGCGAAGCCAGTCTCAAGCGTCTGAAGACAGACCGTCTCGACCTCTATCTGCTGCACTGGCGCGGCTCCGTGCCGCTCGCCGAAACCATCGAGGGCATGAACGCCCTCGTCCAAGCCGGGAAGATCCAGCGTTGGGGCGTGAGCAACTTCGATCACGCAGACATGGAAGAGCTGTTTCGCGCCGGCGGACAGGCCTGCGCGACCGACCAGATCCTTTACAATGTGACCGAGCGCGGCGCGGAATTCGACCTCTTGCCGCTGCTGAACCGACACCTGATACCGATCATGGCCTATAGCCCGATCGGCCAGGGCGCGCTGCCGGCGTCCCCTGCCCTGTCGGCTGTCGCGAGGCTTCACGACGCCAAGCCCTACCAGGTCGCCGTGGCATGGGTCCTACGCGATCCGCGGGTCATCGCCATTCCCAAGGCTGGCGATGCGGCCCACGTGGCGGACAACCGCCGCGCCCTGAACTTGGCGCTGACGCCGGAAGATCTCGCCGCAATCGACGCTGATTTGCCGGCTCCAACCCGCAAGGCGCGCCTTGCCATGCTCTGAGCAGTGACTTGCGATTGGAAGGTTTTGCAAGTTCGGCCAAGCGCCAGAACCGGTCATTAGCTGAGCGGCGGAAACAAGACGGAGGAGATTCCCGCCGAGGAAAGTGTGCCCCGGTCGGCAGGTGGAAGACTGGATTCGCCCCACGGGACACGTCCGGAGAGACCGCTTTTCGGCTGGACCAAGCTGCAGAGTCGACCGCGCTCAGCCAGAACCGGCAGCGCCGTCCAGCGGCAGAACCAGCATCTCGCTGTAGATATGGCTGCCTTGGCTCACGGGGAATACCAAGCAGTCCTCGCCGGCCGCGGCCGCCGCCTCGCGAACCAGATCACTGAATTCATCGAGACAATTAGCGTCCGCAACCAGCGTGTAGCCTCCTGTCACGCGCTCAATCCGATACGCGTGGGAGCCTTCCAGCAACCTGTCCAGCAGTCGCCCCATGACGGAATGGAAACACTGACAGGTCAAGAAGTCGAGTCGGGCGGGTTCAACGAGCGGCGGGCGTGGCGAAGCCCCCTATCCGGCAAGTTCTTACTCCGCGTTGAGGCCAACCAGCGTTGCGATCACAGCGAACTGCAATCCACCAGTGGCTGGCCGGCGAAGCTTCAGCAAACAGCCGGCCGCCAACAGTGCGAGGCCTGCAACCAGGTAGTAGGGGGTCGCCGAGGTGTCGGCCGACCACTGCGCGACACCGGGCAGCCGATAGGCGATGGTTCCGGCCAGCAGAATGCAAATGCCCGCAACAGTTCCGAGCACCATCCCCGACCGATCCCGCGGGGGAACAGTAGCTGACCATGGCGAAACAACAGGAACTTCCAGAATCGCGGCGGCGGTCTGCAGGAGCGTGCGGACATCCCCGGCGTCGAAGTGGCTTGGCAGGAATGCGATCGGACTGTCTCCCTCCCAGAGATCGCGGGGCCCCTCAGGGGTCAGGTAGGCGATAGCCACCCGGTGCCTTGACGAGGGTTTAGGGAGCCGACGTTGGAAGGTCCGGAGGTCAGGCTCCATTATGATCAGAGCTGGTTTGCCGTTGCGGACCCGCGCCTCGACCTCGTCACTCCACCGAGCATGGATCGTGGCGTGCCTTCCAGTTGATCTGACCATCTGCACCAGACGATCGGCCAGACCGTTGCGAGCGATGATGACCACTTCCATAGATCGTCTCCTCTGATCGGCTTTCCTCTTGTACACCCAACTGGGTCTGCAGTTCACGCCCGGCACCTCTGGGGCGAGACTCAGGCCTCCTCAGGGGCGTCTGCATTCCCTTCCACCCGGTCCCGATACACGGCCGCTCTTGCCAGCAAGATGAAGGTCACGGGGGTCGTCAAGGTGATGAACACCACGATCAACAGGTCGCGCAGCACGAGGCGTCCTTCGACGACGAGCGGGAGCGCGATCGAACCGACGACGATGAGGAAGCCGCCGAGGGTGGCGCCCAGGGTGGGTGCATGTACCCGATCGTAAAACGACTTCAGGCTGATCAGGCCGGTGGCGCCTAGAAACGACAGGGCCGCCCCGGCGACGACCGGGATGACGACGGCCCAGGCCAGCCAGACAGGAATCCCGGCGCCGGTCACTCGATCACCTCGCCTCGCATCAGGAATTTGGCCAGCGCCACCGTGGCCGCAAAGCCCAGCAGGCCGATGATCAGCGCCGCCTCGAAATAGATCGTGCTTCCGCTCCTCATCCCGAAGACCACGATGAACAGCATGGCGTTCAGATAGAGGGTGTCCATGCCGAGCACCCGATCCTGGGCGCGCGGCCCTCGCAGAATGCGCCAGGCGGCCAGAACCATGGCGAGCACCAGGAGCAGCTGCGCAAGCCCCAACCCCCCATCGAGCACAGCCGCGGCGGTCATTCGAAAATCTCCATCAGCCGGCGTTCGTACCGCTCCTTCACGAGGCGACGCCACGTTTCCTCGTCAATGAGGTCCAGCACATGAAGCAGCAGCGTGCCAGTCGCGGCGTCATACTGGACCCAGAGGGTGCCGGGGGTCGAGGTCACGATGATGGCGAGCGCCGCCAGGCCGTAGCGGTCCCGCAGCTCGAGTTCGATCCGGACAAAGCCGGAGATGCGGTCAGGGCCGCGACGTCCCAGGAGGATCGACGCCACCGCATAGTTCGATCGGACGATGTCCTTCAGCACCACCGCGACGAGCTCCAGAATACGTCCGGGGGAGCCCACCCTCGGGCGCTCGGGTTCCAGGGCGCGCATCGCCAAAGGCGTCAGAAGGGCGAGGGCCGCCCCCATCACAAGGGTCCCCGCCGCCAGGGACGACTGCAGCACCAGCCACATCAACAGCACGGCCAGCGACAGGAGGGGGTGTGGAAGGAGGCGACGCATCATCGGATTTCCGCCCCCAGCACCGCCGAGACGTACTCTCCGGGCCGTTCCAGCCCGGCCACGGTCTGGTCCATATAGTCCATGACCCGTCCACCGAGGACCGTGAGCAGCAGAACGGCGCCGATCAGGCCGGCGAGCGCGGCGAACTCGACCGGTCGGACCATCGGCGACGGCTCCTCGGCCGGAACCCAGAGTTCGGCCACCCCGAACCGGGCGAGGCAGATCAGAACGCCGAGACTGGACAGGGTCAGGAGCGCCACGGTGCTCCAGCCCGACCATCCGGCGCCGGCACCCCCGGGCGGGAGCGCCCCGATGAAGATGGCGAGCTTGCCGATGAATCCCGCCAGGGGCGGCAGGCCGGCGAGGGTCAGGGTGCAGGCCAGGAAGGCGCCGCCCAGCACGGCGACGGTCAGGGGGATGGCGATGGCGTCCTCCCGCGTCTCCTGATCAAAGGGGTCCTGATACTCGTCGGCGAAGACCTGTTCGGACGAATCCTCGGCGTCTTCCCGGTCATCCCGGGCGAGAATCTCGGCCAGCAGATAGAGGGCCCCGGCCGCGAGCGTCGATCCCGCCATGTAGAACAAGGCCCCGGCCAGTGCGCGCTCGTCGCCCAGACCCAGGGCAGCCAGCACCGTGCCTGACGAGATCATGATCGAGAACCCCACCGCCCGCGTCAGTTCCCGGGCGCCTAGGGCACCCACGGTTCCGAACGCGATCGTCGCCAGCCCGGCCGCCAGCAGCCAGTCTCCGCCGAACCCGGCCGAGGCGCCGGCGGCCGGGCCGAAGAGCAGCAATGAAAGGCGCACCAGGGCGTAGACGCCGACCTTGCTCATGATCGCCAGCAAGGCCGCCACCGGGGCGCTGGCCGCCGCATAGGTGCGGGGAAGCCAGAAGCCGAGCGGCCAGGCGCTCGCCTTGATCAGGAAGGCCATGGCGAGGATCGCGCACCCCAGCTCGAACAGCGGTCGCACCTTGTCGGACAGGTCGGGAATCCGGTCGGCGAGGTCCGCCATGTTCAGCGTACCCGCCGTGCCATAGATCAGGCTCACGCCGATCAGGAACAGCATGGAGGCGCCGAGGTTGATGGCGATGTAGTGCAGCCCGGCGCGGACCCGCTCCTCCCCGGATCCGTGCAGCACGAGACCATACGAGGCCGCCAGCATCAGTTCGACGAAGACGAACAGATTGAACAGGTCGCCGGTCAGCACGGCTCCGTTGACGCCCATGAGCAGCAGCAGGAACAGGGCATGGAACCGCGGGCCTGCCCCGTCCCAGCGCGCCAGGGCGAACAGCAGCGCCCCCGCTCCGAGCGTGCTGGAGAGCACCAGCATCAGCGCCGACAGCTGGTCCGCGACCAGGACGATTCCGAATGGAGCGGCCCAGTTTCCGAGCGCGTAGACCTGAAAGGCTCCGACGCCCGCCGGCCCGGTCGCCGCGTCGTAAAGCAGCGCGACGGACGCCGCCAGAATGCCCGCCACCGTCAGAAGGCTGAGTCCAGCCTTGAGCCTGCGCCGCCGCTCGTCGAACAGCAGCATGGCCGCCGCCACGACCAGCGGCAGGATGATCGGCAGGATGACCAGATGATCCGCCAGACCGCTCATTCGGACGGCTCCCGTCCGTCGACGTGGTCCGTGCCGGTCAGACCGCGCGCGGCCAGCAGCACCACAAGGAACAGGGCCGTCAGGGCGAAGCTGATCACGATCGCGGTAAGGACGAGCGCCTGGGGCACCGGGTCGGTGTACTGCGCCGCGTCGATCGCCTCCGTGCTCGTCAGGGCGGGGGGCGCGCCCACCCGCAGCCGACCCATGGCGAAGATGAACAGGTTCACCGCATAGGCGATCAGGGACAGGCCGATGATCACCTGGAAGGTTCGCGGGCGCAGGATCAGCCAGACGCCCGACGCCACCAGGACGCCGATGCCGAGGGCGAGGATGAGTTCCATCAGGGAGCCTCCTCCATGGCCGGCGCGGGCGGGCGCCGGCCCCCCTTCGAGAGCCGGGGCCGCCGCAGCGACTGGTGGGCGAGCGCGATGAGGATCAGCAGGGTCGCGCCGAGAACCAGAACGACCACGCCAAGATCGAACAGTACCGCTGTCGCCATAGGCAGTCGGCCGATAACCGGAAGATCCACATACTGGAAATAGGACGTCAGGAACGGATAGCCGAACAGCCAGGAGCCTGCCCCTGTAAGGCAGGCGATCAGCAAGCCAAGTCCGACCCATGAGAGAGGACGAACCCGTAGGCGGTCCTCAACCCAGCGCGCGCCCGAGCCCATGTAGAGGAGGATGAAGGCGATCGAGAGGGCCACGCCGGCGGCGAATCCGCCCCCCGGCAGATCGTGGCCACGAAGGAAGAGGTGGGCCGACAGGACCAGAATGAATGGAAACAGCCCGTTCATGACAACGCGGGGAATTAGCATGGCGTCCGACAGGGTCGTGCCTGCCGAATGGTTGTCGCGAAGATCGTCGTTGGCGTTCTGGCGCAGCTGCTGGTCCGGCTGGGGCAGGCTGTCGGGGGCCGGCCGAAACCGCCGCAGCAAGGCGAAGATCGTCAGGCCCACGATGCCGAGCACGGTGATCTCTCCGAACGTGTCGAACGCCCTGAAATCCACCAGCAAGACATTGACGATGTTGCGACCGCCGCCCTGCTCATACGAGTGCTCGATGAAGAAGGTAGAGATGGAGGTCAGGTCCCGGGGAATCGTCATCACGGCGAACGCCGTCAGCGCGACCCCCGCCCCTGCGACCGTCGCGATCGCCAGGTCCAGCCGACGCCGGCGTCGGCTCTGGTCCCGGTTGGCGATCGAGGGCGGCAGGAAGTCGAGGCGTTTCGGCAACCACCGCAGTCCCAGCAGCAACAGCACGGTGGTGACGATTTCGACTAGCAACTGGGTCACCGCCAGGTCCGGCGCCGACAGCCAGACGAAGGTGACGCAGCTCACCAGCCCGGCGGCGCCCATGAGAATGACCGCCGCGAGCCGGTGATATTTCGCCTGCCACGCGGCGCCGACGGCGCAGGCGCAACCAATGAGCCACAACAGGGCGAAGCCCGGATCGATCTGTCCGAACGCCGCGCCCGCCTCGGCCGGGATCATCCGCCGGCCGCCCACCGCCAGCACCGCCGCGACGATGGCGACCACCACCAGGGCGCGGAGTTGGGCCTGCAGCCGCACCGCTCCGAAAATCGTTTCCAGACGCCTGGCCCCATGGCGAGCCGAGGTCATGACCGCGTCGAACATAAGTCCGCCGTTGAAGCGGCTGAACACCTTGGGGCCCCCGCGGGGGTTGGTGTTGATCACTTGGCGGAACCGAAGATACAGCACCACGCCGCCGACAAGGGCCATCAGGCTCATCAGCAGGGGCGGATTGAACCCGTGCCAGACCTTCAGGCTGTAGTAGGGCGTCTGGTCCCCCAGCACCGCATGCACCGCCGTGGCCAGATAGGGGCCGATGGTGATCCCGGGGATCACCCCGATGACGACGCAGGCGAGGACCAGCAACTCGATCGGAAAGCGCATCCACCGGGGCGGCTCATGCGGCGTCCGGTCCAGTCCCACCGGCGCGGGTCCGAAGAAGGTCTGGTGGATGAACCGGAGCGAATAGAGCACGCTGAACGCGCTCGCCACCGTGGCCATAACCGGGAGGGCGTAGCTCAGATAGCTGCCGCCGCTGTTTTCCAGCGCCTCGGCCAAGAACATCTCCTTGGACAGGAAGCCGTTCAGCAGGGGCACCCCGGCCATGGCACCGGCCGCGACCGTGGCGAGCGTGGCCGTGATGGGCATGAACCGATAGAGGCCGCTCAACCGGCGCAGGTCTCGCGTTCCGGTCTCGTGATCAATGATCCCGGCGGCCATGAACAGCGAGGCCTTGAAAGTGGCGTGGTTGACCGTGTGGAAGATGGCGGCGACCAGGGCCAGCGGCGTCCCAAGGCCCAGGAGGACCATAATCAGGCCCAGATGGCTGATGGTCGAATAGGCCAGCAGACCCTTGAGGTCGTGCTGGAAGATGGCGCTGTAGGCACCCACCAGCAGCGTCGCCATGCCGGCGGTGCCAACGATCATGTACCAGGCCGGCGTCCCGGCGAGCACCGGCCACAGCAGGATCAGCAGGAACACCCCGGCCTTCACCATGGTCGCCGAGTGGAGGTAGGCGCTGACCGGCGTCGGCGCCGACATGGCCCGCGGCAGCCAGAAATGGAAGGGAAACTGCGCGCTCTTGGTCAGGGCGCCGGCCAGCACCAGCAGAAGGGCTGGCAGGTAGAGGGGGCTGGACTTGATGAGATCGCCCGAGGCCAGCACGACGTCCAGATCGAAGCTGCCGGCGATCTGGCCCAGAAGCACCATCCCGACCAGCAGGCAGAGCCCGCCGGTCGCCGTGACCGTCAGCGCCATCCGGGCCCCTTCGCGGGCCGCCGTGCTGTGATGCCAGTAGCCGATCAGCAGGAAAGAGAAGAGGCTGGTCAACTCCCAGGAAACCACCAGCTGGATGATGTTCCCCGAGATGACCACCCCGAGCATCGCCCCCATGAACGCCAGCAGGAAGGAGAAGAAGCGGGGGACCGGATCGGTCGCGGCCATGTAGTAGCGGGCGTACAGGATCACCAGGACGCCGATACCCAGCACCAGCATCGAGAACAGCCACGCCAGGCCGTCGAGCCGCAGGACGATGTTTAGCCCCAGCGAAGGCAGCCAGCTGAGCTCGTAGCGGACGATCCCGCCGTCAGCGACGGCCGGATAGAGCAGGATGGCGCAGACCAGCCCGGCCAGGGCCACGGTCCACGACAACCCCGCCGCCGCGTTCCTCGCCCGCGTCGGCAGAAAGCCGGCCAGGATCGCCCCCAGAAAGGGCGCCGCAGCCATGATGGTCAGAAGGTCACGCTCGGGGATGACGGGACGTCTCCGAATAGGGGCTTGCCGATTCCGGCGGGGGTCCGTTTAACGTACCGGCGCGTTGGAGGATCACAATATCGGCGAAGTCGCGCAACGCGACCGCCATCTCTCTACAATCCGGTGCCGGAGACGGCGCCACCGACAGCAAGGCGACTCCTCCCATGCCCCGCGCCACCATCCAGCTCTATGACCGGCCAGATGATGCGCGTCACGCGGTCGAGGATTTGCATGCCGTGGGGCTGGGCGACGTGAATGTCGGATCGCTCATCATGGGTGCGAACGGTTCTTCAGGCGTCGATGAGGAAGCCGCCCCGGGCGACGATAGCCCCCGCCTGGGGCGGGTTCTGATCCCTGACCTCGGACCCGCCCTCATCACCGGCTGGTTGGCCGACCCATTTCCATCCGCTTCCGGCTCCGACCTCGGAGCGTGGTTGGGTCAGCTTCTGGAAGTCGCTCGCCCCTCCGCCGCCAAGATCGAACTGATCATCACTACGCTACGCAGGGGCGGAGGGGTCGTGACGGTGCGGCCGGACGACCGCGTGGGGTCGCCGCCGACGGTCGAAGAGGTCCTTGAAGGGCGGAGTTCGTGACGACTAGCCGGCGTCTCGTTCCCGCTCCGGCCTGACCACCAGTACGTCTCCGGGAACGGCTTGGACAATCCGGGGGCCCTTGCCCTTCACGACCGCATGAAAGAGTCGGCCGCGCTCGTAGGCGCCTATTACAGTCAGGTCGGCCGCCTTCTCACGAACGTAGCTGCTGAGCATGACTTCGGGAGCGCCGTGCTCGATCAGGGTGTCGATGCGGCCGCGAATGTCGTCCGGAATGGCCGCACCGGCGAGGGACTCGCGAATGGTCGCCCTTTCCATCTCCCCGAAAGCCTCGCTGAGCGACGAGTTCAGGAACAGGCGGCCATAGGCGATCTCGTGGGCGTGCATCAGAGCAAAGCCGGCGTCGGGGAAGAGCTGTACGGCGACCTCCAGTCCGTGCCGCGCCTCCGGCGTGAAGTCGTCGCCAACGACCACCTTCCGGTAAGGGCCGTGCGGACGTCGTTTGACCACCATGACGGAGACGGGACACCGCCTGAACAGTTCATCGATCGTTTTTCCCAGATCGCCGAACGGCTCGGGCCGCCGCCCGCCGACGATGACCAGATCAGGCTTTTCGCGCGCGACGATCTTGAGGATCGACGCCAGGACGGTGCCCTCCTCGACGTGGAAGCGCAGGTTGGGACAGGGTCCGTAGATGTCCTCTCGGATCTGGCGCTCGACGACAGCCGCCATGTCCGGAGGCCAGCGCCACGATGGAAGGCCCCGGCTGTCAGAAAGGGCTGAACTCTCTTCCAGAACATGCACGACGTGCAGCTCCGCCTTCCAGGTGTTGGCGAGTTGAACTGCCCGGTCCAGCGCACGATCACTTCGCCCACTCAGATCAGTTGCAAGAAGGATTTTCCCGGGAGGGTTTTCGGGCCATTTGTTCACTTTAGAACTCCTGACTGTTCTATGGATTTTCAGTCTTTGACTCAAGATGGGGCTTCACCCACGGGGATCAACGGCGCTTCGGGTTCGCCGCGCGTCGGATGTCAGATGAACAACACGAGGCCTGCGCCGGCGGCGACCAGCATCAGCAGGGTGAGAACCCAGACCCTTCCACCCCCGGACCGCCGGGTCCGGAGCCTCGGGCCGGGTCGCATGTAGAAGGGTGGTCGCGGCCGACCGACTTCCGTCCCGACGATGTTGTGTCTCTCTCTCATCAGGCCGCTCGTTTCAGAAATGCGTTGAACCAGCGCGGCAGTGCGCCCCACGACCACCCGGACGACAGGTCTTCGGATCGCTCGCGAAGGCGGGGGACGGAACAGAGCATGGTCAGCCGGACATCTTCGCTCGCCGGTATGTCGGGATGATCCCACAGCAGTTCCTGCAGGATCGCATCCTGCAGCAGACGCTCCGGCAGGAGGTCGAACCGCGCCTCGCGGCCCAGACGCCGCGCGTGCTCCTCCTCGATCTGGACCACCAGGGCCTCGGTCTCGGACGACCGGCGAGGCCCTCGTCCGAAGACGCTCCGGGCGATCCGGGCGCGTTCGGCGGGCCGGTCGGACGCGTCGATCAGGGACGCATGAGGGTCGACCGACGACGCGCCGCGCTCGAGGGCGAGCGACATCAGCTGGTCCCGCCCCACGGGGGACAGGGCGAGTTCGGCCGCTCTCGCGAGCAGCAGCTCGCGATGCGCCGCACCGGGCCGCCGGGTCTCGAGATCAATGCGCTCCCAGCGCGCTGCACAGAGCGCTTCCGACGATGCGGCCGCGAGCAGCCGGGCGTCGCTATCCGACGTGCGGGGCATGGTCGTTCACCACTTTCAGGACCTTGAGCCGGTGCGGCCGGCCCCGGTCGTCCGTCCAGTCAAACTCGGCGTCGGTCGTCAGGCCCAGAAGCGAGACGCCGACGAGGCTGAGAACCGAAACGCATCGCTTGTCGATGTCGGAGTCGGCGGGCAGCACCAGCTGAATTTCGCGCGTCTGCCCAGACCCCTGATCCTCGTACGTGACCCAGCTCCCTACTCGGCAGAAGGGCCGGCCGTTGAAGGACTCGCCGACGACGACGGCCCGGTCAAGCTCCTCCTCCAGCAATTTTGCGGCCGCGGAGGTCGGTGAATGTCCGACCATCGACTCCAGGATTTCGAGGTCGCTCGTCGTGATGAGAAGCCGTGGCTTCTTGACGGTCTTTGACTTGGTTTTCGTCATGGCGTTGTCCGGTTTCAGTTCGATTTCACGCCGCACATCGGGCGAAATCCTCCGAGGCGCGCCGTGCAGTCAGCGTTGAGAAAAGATCGGGCTTCCGGACACGCGTCGGGAACTGCGCGAGTTATCGCGCCGGCAGGTTCAATATATTGCGTGTAGGAAACCAGTCCCCAAACTCTGAGCTTTCGCTCAAGACGAGTTTGGGGTTAGACGCGTCCGACGAAGCGTCCGGCGTGAAGCGTATTCCGCGAAGGGATGGCGCATTTCCACATTACGAGGGCGACAGTGCGCCCCCGAAGCGCCGGCTGTCAACTCGGGCCGGCCTTGCTGAGTTCTTTGTACGGCTGCCGAAAGCGGAGTGGGACCGAAGGGATCTAGCCGCCCCCGGCGGCCGCGACGGGCAGTCTCCACCCTCGCCGGATCGCGACCACCCGCAGGCCGAAACACGCCAGACCGCCGGCCAGCGCCGTAACGAGCACGGGTAGTTGCAGCAGGCTGCCCCCGGCGACGATCGCCGCGCCGACCAAGGCGGCCACCGCATACAGGTCCGACCGGAGCACCGCCGGAATCTCCGCCAGCAGTACATCCCGCGCGACCCCTCCGCCGATGCCCGTCAGCATTCCAGCAGCGCGGCCATCGCCGGGCTCAAGCCAAAGGCGAGGGCCTTCTCGGTTCCTGCCACTGCGAACAGCGCCAGGCCCATCGCATCGAGCATGCGGACCGGATTGCGCAGCTTTTCGATCAGGGACGACCAGAAGAAGACGATGGCTCCGGCGGTCAGGGAAACCGCGAGATACCGCCAGTCCTGCAAGGCCGCAGGCGGCGCCGCGCCAATCAGCAGGTCCCTGGCTATGCCCCCGAACGTGGCGGCCGCAAAGGAAAGCACGAGAACACCAAACAGGTCGAGCCGCCGCCGCACACCCGCCATGGCGCCGCTGAGGGCGAAGGCGAATGTCCCGCAGAGATCCAGCACGAGCACGAGTGTGCGCAGGAATTCATCCGTCCCGTCGGGCTCAATCATGATGTTGGCGCTTCATGTTACGGGGCGTCGTCGGAACCCACCTGTCCACCCTCGCCCTCCAGTCTGACGATTTGGCGCACGTCCTGCCGCGTAAATTTCAGGCTTACGCCTGCGCCGAAGCCATTTTCTTCCTCGATGATCACTATTCCGAAATGCTGCAGTCCCCGTGTGAGGGCGGCGGCGTGTGCCTTTGAATCGATGAGCGCGCTGCCGCCTCTCTCAATAAGATCCAGAGTGTCGAGCGAGAGACCGGCGGCGTTTGCGAAATCCGCGGGACTAATCCCCGGCAGGCCTCGCGCCGCTGTGATTAAACGGCCGCTGATGCGGGTATTGCCGGCCATCGCTGGTCCCTTCCCTCCATGGTCGGCAACCTAGCACATCCCCCGGGCGCGTCTTGGCCCACACGCCAAAGCGCCAGGAGACGCTGGACGCTGTCGAACCCGTAGTCCGGCAACGCTTGCCAATGTCAAAACGCTCCCCGCGCCCCGGATAGAAGCTGGTCGTGAAGCGTTGGCGTCAGGGACGAGCACGGTCCGGGGAGACTTCTCATGACAACGTTCAACGTCGGCTACCTGGTCGGCAGCCTGTCCACGGACTCGATCAATCGAAAACTGGCCCGGGCGCTGACCCGGCTCGCGCCGGAGGGCATGACATTCCACGAGATCGGCTTCGCCGACCTGCCGCTCTACAACTACGACTTCGACGCCGACTACCCGGCGGAAGCGACGGCCTTCAAGGCGGCTATAAAGGGCTCCGACGCGCTGCTGATCGTCACCCCGGAATACAATCGTTCGATCCCCGGCGCGCTCAAGAACGCTATCGACTGGGGCAGTCGTCCCTGGGGGACCAACTCCTTCGCCCGCAAGCCGACGGCGGTGATCGGGACCTCGCCGGGCGCCATCGGAACGGCCGTCGGCCAGCAGCATCTGCGCAGCATCCTCGGCTTCCTGAACGCTCCGCAGATGAACACGGTCGAGGGCTACATCCAGTTCACGCCTGGCCTGATCACCGACGAGGGGGAGGTCACCGTGGAGGCCACCGAGACCTTCCTGCGCAGTTATATGGCCGAGTTCCACGCCCATGTGACGCGGGTGCTGACCGTGCTCCCGCGCGAAGACTAGAACCCGCGCCCGCCGAACACGCGAGGGGGGCGTCGCCGTCCGGGCCTCCCGCCCTTGCGTGATCGGCGACGAGGGTCTCCTGATGCACTTCCACGGCAGGATCAACCCGGAGCCGAGATGATGATCGACCTTGCCCCCACCGGGCGGATGCCGGCCCTATTCATCGGCCACGGCAGCCCGATGAACACCTTGGACGACAATGACTTCACTCGCGCCTGGGCCCGCCTTGGGCGGGTCCTGCCGCGACCCCGCGCCCTCGTGGTCGTGTCGGCGCACTGGTTCATCGGTGCCACCGCCGTCACCGCCATGGCCCGGCCCCGCACCATCCACGATTTCTACGGCTTTCCGAGGCAACTGAACGACTTCCAGTATCCCGCCCCCGGCGCCCCGGACCTGGCCGGGGAACTGGTCGAGATCGTCAAGCCGACCTGGGTCGGACTGGACAACGATCAGTGGGGTCTCGACCACGGTACGTGGAGCGTCCTCGCCCACCTCTATCCGGAGGCCGACATCCCGGTGATCCAGCTTTCGATCAATGCGCTCAAGCCGATGGGGTATCACGTCGACCTCGGAGCCCGGCTCTCGGCGCTGAGGGATCGCGGCGTGATGGTGATTTCCAGCGGCAACGTCGTCCACAATCTCCGCCGCGTCCAATGGGACAAACCCGACGTCGTCTTTGACTGGAACGAGCGGTTCGACGAAGCGGTCCGGGCCCAGCTTGCCGACGATCCGTCGGCGATCCTGCGCACGATGGACCATACCGACTACGTCGAGGCGGTTCCGACCCCGGACCACTTTATTCCCTTGCTCTACACCGCCGGCCTGGCGGTTGGCGAAGGCAAGGCCGAATCCTTGGTGCGCGGCTATGCGATGGGGTCCCTGTCGATGACCTGCTACGGCGTCGGGGTCGACGCTATTTGCCCTGACCTGTCCGTGGGGGCCGCCACGATTCCGTCCGAGGTGCCCGCAGATCAGAGTAACATCTGACCTTCGATCGATGGCACGCCCGCTCAGCGGATCAGCATAATCCAGACCGGCGCCTTCGCTACGCATCAGCGGCCGGGGTTGAGCTTCACACGCGATGGGCTTGTTCGGGGCCGATCTTCTTCGAGACCCCTTGCCTCCCAGCAGCGGACGTTCCGAACGGCGGTTTTGAGTCACAAGCAGACATTCACTGGCTATCGAACGCGAAGGTCTGCTTGTGGCGCACTGCTGCCCTCCCCGATCGGTCGCGCTTCATCCCTCGAACCCGCATAATCGGCATTTCAGGAGTCGCTCTCCCGCAAGCCCAAGCGCCCGGCGTGGCTCTGTCTGGATCTACACTGGGTCGCGTCAGGTTCCGACTGACTAGACGCGAAGGTCAGATTCGACGGGCAAATTTGTCGGCTAGCACACTGCGGTCTTAGAGGTTTGGCGCGGCTGTCGGTGGAGGCAAGGGGCGCTCAACCATTGCGGGGAGATGAGTATACACGATCCTCCACGCACCGTAGTTCTGCTGATGGAAAAGCAATTTGATTTCCACTTGTTCCGCTTGCCACACTGTTTCAATCTCGGCGTTCAGCTCGTGCATTGAAAGTTGTTGGCGGCAGGCAGGTGTCGAATTGCTGCACGGGGGCTCTTCCGGCCCCGAACTGACCGGGTCACCATATCTCGACATGAGCGAACTTACGATCAGGTCCTGGCAGTGTTGCGCGCGCTCTCGCGAGGTCGCAGACATCCCGGGCCTCTGGTTGGTGTTGAGCCGCACTGCAGTCAGCCCAGCTCGCCCCTGATAGAATGGTGAGACAGTTGCGTCGCATTCCGGTGACAAGATCAGCTTCTTGTCCGGTAAGGCTGCATCTACCTGATCCCTTGTCATCCCATAGGTGAGATCTCGCCAGAGGACAGGCGAGCCGGCCTGGATCAAGGCGGCTAATGCGATGGTCGTAACGAGTAGCATTCTTCTGTCCCTATAGCGATCGTCGCTTCGATCCCCTGCCGCTCCTGGTCGAGCCGTTGTTTCTCGCTGGCTGCCCGTTCCTGAGTCTGCGCGACCAGTTGATCCTTCGCAGCGAGCTGAAGTGCGAAGTCACGTCGTGTTTGCTCAACGAGCGGCCCTGCCAACGACTCGGTCAGCCTGATCTCTGTGTTGCAGCTTGGGCATGTAATGGTGGGTTCAGTCATGTGTCGGTCCCTTCCCCGCCTCGATGGCCCGCCACAATGGTTAGCAGACCGAATCAACGCGCTAGAGCACTGTTACGTCAGTATCGGTCGTGCGACTTAGCCAGCAGTCCCACAAAGCATTTCACACGGTTCACCATCGCTGTTGCCGTCTAGCGACGACACCCCGCAGACCTGCAAATAGTAGTTTGCTTCAGCGCATGAGCTCATCTGTCGGCAGTAGCGTTTGCCCGAACAGCTAAAAGTGTTGTCCGAAAGGGATCGTATGTCGGTTGGGGCGGAGGGTTGCGATAGCAGTGAGCGGACAGGCGTTGCCGTCTCGTCTATCGGTGCCAGCTGCCCTCCTTTTCTGGTACCTCGCCGCCAATCCCACGGCGCTACGGTTTGAGCGTCGTTCATAGACCAAAGGCCTGTGCGAGCCTGACGGGCACGCGTTTCAGTGGCAATCAACGTCTGATCTGTCAGGTATTGCCGATACGCCCATGCAGCCCCCTGCTCTACCATCGCTCGATTGACATCCCGGCCATCGGCAAACACTCGACCCACAACTCGGCCGTAGCGATCTGTGTCGGTCTGTTGGATCGATACCGCCTTGCTAAAAACGAGCGCGGAAAGGGCCTGCTTCGCCCTATCGCCCCACGGCTGCCCGCGCTCTGGCGCGTCGATCTCAGCGAGTCTGATGGTGTGTCGGTGGTTGCGTTCGTCCAAGACGGTGATTGTGTCACCGTCCGTCACACCCACCACCCTCGCACTGAAAGATACTGCATCGCTACTCGCCGGCGAACGTTTGTCCGCCCGTGCGCTCGCCGCATTGAACTGTTCAACGACAGGGGTAACATATTCAGCCGGCGAGTTGTTAGCTCCCCTCGTGAGGGCCCAACCAAACACAGCAAGGAATAGTCCGCTTGCAATGACAAGACCCGCCGAGTCGCGAAGCCGCCACTCTCCCTTCGGGACCTGTCCCTGGCCTGGCCGTTTGGCGGCGCGAGGTTTTCGACGACGCGAATGCGCCATCAGCGCTTCCACCAACCGAGCAACCTTGGAAACAACCTAGGGCTAACGCGATCAATGTGCGCCACTGAGGTCGAAGTGATAGGTGGCGGTGGGACGTTCTGCACTGCAGCTCCGGTCACTGCCGGATTGCGGCGGCGTCGGACGATATCTCTTAGTTGAGACAGGTTTCCGTTGAGGGGGTCATCCATCGCTATTCAACCGACGGCGCGGTTGCCTGGGCTGTAGATTTGCGAAGTCGGATTTCGATACGGCGACGACGCTGATCATCACCTTGGGCCGATCCGTCTGCCATGCGGTCTACGGGGATCACCATTTGGGCACCCGACAGCGGGAGTATGGTCACGTTTGCCAGACGTTGATCCGCGCGAAGCTCCCTGACTACAGCGACTGCACGCGCCATCGCTAGCCCTGCATTGTCGGTCGATTGGAGATCAGAGATCGCAGCACGCCCTGTAGAAGCAGCGATCAAGCGAGAGTCCAGATTGCTCTGACCAGCCATCGGCACCTCGTCGGTGTGTCCGATCACCTCGATGACATCGACGTCGTATTCTCGGGCGTATCGTTCAAGCATGGGGATTACGTCGCTTACCAGATTGCGTTCGAACTCAGGGCGGAGCGTGGCCCGCCCGCTATCGAAGTAGTAGCCTCCCGCTTCGCTCAAACTGAGGAACGGAGGCCATCGCCCAGGGCGTCCACCTTCATTCGCGGCGAACGCTTCAGCGATATAAGCGCTTGGGTCTTCTATGCCGGCCTGCTCAGCGGCAACACGTGCCCGCCGCCCCATCTCAGCATCTTCGATCATCTGGTTAGACGTGTTCTTTAAGCCCTGCTCCTCCACCTCCTGGCGGACGTCTACGGCGCGGGTGAGCTCTTTGAAAAAGTCTTCGCTATTTGCAGCCTCTGGATAGGCGCGCTGCAGTCTTTCGACCAACTGAGACACTTCCCCCGTTTGATAGAGCGCCAAGGTTTTCTCTCGCGCGCCCAGCGCCGCGCCAAGCGCCATCAGAAGCAAAAAGATCACGAGGATCATGATCTCGGCCATGGTCAGCCCAAGCACCAACCCCCGCCGATAACCCTTGTTGTTGGCTGCGTCTCCGATGCTCACGACTTGCGCTCTTCAAGCCGTTCGACGAGTTGCCCTGTCATATCGACAAGAGCCCCATGAACCTTCCCGACCAGCTCACGAGACCGCGTGAGTTCCGCTTCGAGCGCCTGATTTTGACGTGCAGCCATCGCAACAGCCTCGCGGCTGATTTGATCCTGCTTTTCGACAAGTGCATCCAGGCTGGCAGTCAGACGCGTCAGCGATGCCTCGATGCCGTTGGCGGTATCTGTAGCGATGTCTTCCGGCAAAGCCTTGAGAGCATCAAATCGCGCTGACATTTGTTGTTCGAATCGCGAAGCCGCTCCGTCAAACGCTTGCACCTGTTGGAGCACCTGAAGTGCAACGTCGTTGACGGTTGACACCGTCCCACTCATCCCGCGCTGCATTTCTTGGAGTTCAGACGCCTGAGACGCGATCTCTTCAAGCGTCATCCTGGTGGACCCGGCTGCCTGCTCGATTGACGCGATGCTATCCGCAAGGCCGCTGTGCGAAGCTTCCATTTGGCTGAACGATGACGCGCTGCGTTCAAACCCGCTAACGACCTTATCGGTAGCGGTCAGAAGACGTTTAGATCGCGTCGTCGCATCATCAGCCTGGGCCTTCACGACCGTCACCGCTTCGGTTTTCACTTCAGTCAGCGTTGTCGAAACTTCCGCCTTCATCTCTTCGAGTGATTGCCTCATCTGACGGCCAAAGTCGTTCATGCTGACGACGATTTGAGACAGTTCTGATTTCAGGCGGCCAGCTGTGTCGGCAAGCTCCAAGCGAGCCGTGTCTTCGACCTCAACCACATCAGCGCGTGTTTGATTGAAAAAGACACGCAGCACCAAGCCGACGATTGTCGTGGCCAGCGCCACACCGAAACCTTGAATGATGGTGGTCGCTGTGTTGACGGGATCGAATGTAAAGATTGCATGCGCGAGACTGACCAGCGTGAAGATCAGACCGAGATAGTAGCAATTGTCGCCCGCCTGATCTCCCCGCAGCCGGCCTGTCCCTGATCGCTGTACGATAACCGCATAGAGTACGATCGCCCCCGCAGCGCCGATCGCCACCCACACAGGATCAGCGTTGAAGGCCTTGGCGAAAATGATCAGCACCGCGCCGCCAAACGCGAAGCCGATAAACCCCCAACGATCAATCCAACCGCGCTCTACAAGACGGTCAACAAGCTTAAGCATAAATCCCCACAGACTTTCGTAGTCAGCCGCTAACGTTGTAAGCTCGACTGACGGTACCGCCTTGCTTGGCGATGATTTGATCCCAAAGATCGACAAGTGCGCGCGGCTGCGTTGTCGCTGCATCCCCTCGTTCCAACATCCACAATTCTACTTCGACATTTCGAAGATCAGTGCGAACACGACGAAATGGTGCGCTCGTCGTGAACGACCCAGCGTCAGGCAGATCCCCGTAGAAGCTAATGTCCGCAGTGTTCTGGAGAAGGTCGGAAACGAGAACGATCTTTCTCGGCTTGTCTGAGGCTGCAGGCGTCAAAAGCTCGGTCAGCGCGATGGATTGAACTGACTCCAAAATGGGAGATTGGTCAGCGCCGCTAGCCTGAGAAATGCTGGCAAACGCTGCATCGAGAGGGGCCACAAACTCTGTGTCATGCTTACGTTGGACCGCCTGGGGATCACCAGTTCGATCGTTCTCATCAGCAGCCGTCCCTGGATTACATTTGACGATCACTGGCGAGATGAGTTTGTCCCCAGTCGCGTCGACCTTTGCGACGATGAGCTGACCGTAGCGAGGGATCGAGTTGCGAAGCGCTGCGAGCTGATTCTGAAAATCCTGTCGCTGCGGCATATTCATTGGGTCGGTCACATCGACGATCAGAACTGTGATGCTCTCCGGTTCAGCCGGGCATAGAGTGTCTGGATTAAGATCTCGGCGCGACGACGAGACTTGAAACCAGATGACAGCTACCAGCGCCACCACGCCAAGGCCGCCAGCAATTTTCATCAAGCCATTCCGTGTTTCAGCCTGTCGTCGCGCATCTGCGCGCGATGGTTTGCGCGAAGGTCGCTTAGGCTCAGGACCCATTGATGTGATGTGCTCGATCTGATTCAGGCTCTGTAAGGAGACTGGATATGAGCGACCTCTATTGGCTGACGGACGAGCAGATGGCGCGGCTGCAGCCGCACTTCCCCAAGAGCCACGGCAAGCCCAGGGTGGATGATCGTCGGGTGTTGAGCGGGATCATCTTCGTCAACCGCAACGGGCTTCGCTGGCGTGACGCGCCGCCGGTCTATGGCCCACACAAGACGCTGTACAACCGCTGGAAGCGTTGGAGCGAGGCCGGGATCTTCATCCGGATGATGGAGGGACTGTCCGGCGCTCAGGCCGAACGGCGCACCCTCATGATCGACGCGACCTATCTCAAGGCGCACCGTACGGCTTCGAGCCTCGCGGTAAAAAAGGGGGTCTTGGGCGGCTCATCGGACGCACCAAAGGCGGCATGAACACCAAGCTTCACGCCGTAACCGATGCGAACGGACGCCCCATCAGCCTGTTCATGACGGCAGGCCAGGTCAGCGACTACACCGGTGCTGCGGCCCTGCTGGACAGCCTTCCCAAGGCCCAATGGCTGCTGGGCGACCGGGGCTATGACGCAGACTGGTTCAGGGACGCTTTGGAGGCCAAGGGCATCACGCCCTGCATCCCCGGTCGAAAATCCCGGACCGCGCCTATCCGTTACGACAAGCGCCGGTACAAAAGCCGAAACCGCATCGAAATCATGTTCGGCCGGCTCAAGGACTGGCGTCGCGTCGCCACCCGCTACGATCGGTGCCCGACCGTCTTCCTGTCCGCCATCGCCCTCGCCGCTACAGTGCTATTCTGGCTATGAGTCCTGAGCCTAGCCATCGGACAGTCTCCGCTTTAGTACGTCGAGCGGCTCGAACCGTTCGATTGCGGCGTCGAACTGTGTGGTGATGTCGACTATCGCCAAGTCTAGAGATTTCTCAGCAGCCTTGATTTCGGCCGCGGAAACGTCGAGCCGCGGTGGTGTTGGAAAATCGACGCGGGCGATGGGCCATTTATCCGAGAAGTGGCTAGGAGCGGGGTCTGAGCGAGCCGCCATGTTGGCAGCTCGATACTCTTGAAGCAGCGAGTTTCCGATGAGCTCAATCTGGGTGGTGAACTCTTCAAATCGCTTCATGAAGCTCGCACGTGCTGTTTCGATCTGAGAACGCTCACCAAGCTGCCGCTCGAGCTCACGACGTACGTCCGTCGCTCCCCCGATTGCCTCATCCCGGATGCCTTTGAGCTCCTCAGTCGAATCTGCGACCTCCTCGGCGTACTCTTCACATCTCTGATTATGACGACGCGTGACGCTGCCATAACCAGGGTATGGATCGTCCATCTTGTAAGCTGCAATGGCCGCAGAGAAGGCGAAGATGATGCCCGCGATCAGAAGCCCCCAAGAGTAAATACTGGAGAGCCCCTGCCCAAACATTTCCAGCGCGGCCTGTTCTGGATTGGGAAGACCGGCCGATTTGGCGTCACGAAAATAGGCGGCCAATAAGTTCCAGGCGACCATGAGTACGAGCCACACAGCAACACCTGCCCATGCTAAGCCTCGCTTGATCGGGTCGCGAAGATTGGTGCGGGGCCACAGTTGGCGGCCAACGAACGCGGACCCGAGAATATTGATCGCGCCAACAGTTGCGGCTGCGACAGCGCCACCCAGCAAACCCATCGAGTCATTCTGCTTGAGCAGAAACGTGTTCATTCCCGACTCGAGAACCCACGACATAAAAATCGCGCCGTAGGTCGCTACGGCGGGAGAAGCAGGATGGGCCGGCCGCCGGATGCCCGTGTCTGCTTTGAATTGGCGCAACTCGTCGTAGGAGTTTGTGATGGCGTCACGACTATTCGAGAGCCGGTTCAACGCGTTGCCGACTTCAGCCTTGAAATCCCCAGACGCCTTGCTCGCCTCCGCACGAATTGACGAAATGCTCGACAACAGCGCGAGACTTCCCAAGCGGCTATCGTAGGTGCGCGCGTTGTTGGCAGCGTCGATCTGCGCTCGCGAATAATGCTCTGCGATGTGCGCGACGATCTCAGATTCTACATTGTCGAACGCGTCCATCGTCGAAGGCGGTAGGTTGAGTTTGCCCTGCTCCTCCCCACGCTCTTTGAGCTTCAGTTTCTCAGACGCAGCAGTTCTGTCGATCTGAATGAAGGGGTCATCGAAGCGCGCATTCAGCGGTTCGCTCGAGCTGAAAAAGCCCTTCAGATTATCCCAAGTTCCCATCAGCCCCACCTCGATACTTACATGCGGTAGGTCGTTCAGCACGATCGGCGATCGCAATGCGGTACGAGCTCGCGCGTAAGCGCAAAGCTTGATCGTAGCGTTGCTGAGGTTGCCGTGACCACGCCCCACGCGATCAAAAGCCCCATCTCCCCGACCGCACCGTACTCGCCGCAGTTAGGAAATCTGCTACCTTAGATGGACATTGGTCGTCCACACAAAGTGCGATTTTCTTTCGTTGCTCGGTGCGGACCTCACCGAAACCGCGGCTGCAGGGCTACGAACGGCAGCTTCTGGATGCTGCACCATTGTGTTTGCCGTGCGCGCCATCGGCGCAACGGTGAAACACAGGAGATTGGCAGGTGGGCCAATAACAGGGGTCGGGACTTACACCTCCCCTTCCGACGACGAGAGCGGGTGAAGCTCCGCTTCCGGAAGATAAGATCCTGCAGAAGTTCAGCTCTGTCCACGCTGCGTCCCCAATCACTTCAACCAGGATCGCCACCTCATCACCAGAGAGACATCCCAACGCTCAGCCGCTCCGGCTTAGTGGAACACGCTCGCCAGATAGGCGTCGTCCCCCAGCCCTATCAGCGGCCGTTGGCGACAAATTCGCGTTGGACTGACAGCAACCCGACAAAAGTTGCAAAAGCTCCTGCCTTAACCTCAGTAGATATCGAATGCTGCCCGCATCCTACTGCAGCGTTCAGCAGCCACTGTTGCGGCATCCTCCCCGCTGCTCAGGAGTGGCCAAGCCTCGATCTCCCGAAAGTAAGCCTCCCCCATTCTTCGACATTCCGAAACGCTGCCTGCCTGCCGCGGTGCAGGTGGGTTGTAGGTCGAGGTTTCTGCCGGGATATTCGGGATAGAGGACCGGACTATTGGGACACTCTCCGACGTTGGATCGGCCTGCACAGGCATGCTCGCGCCTATCACAAATGACAGGGCGGCTACGACTATCATCGCAACGGCCGTCGCGACCCGACCAAACCACTTCCGCCATTCGCTGCGCTGCAGTTTCGCAGCGTGCAAATTTAGGCTCGTCTCACGTTCTGCCAAAACACGCTCTCGCTCTTCGATCTTACTCTGCCTCGTCGTGAGGTTTTCATCGCGCCAGGATTTCTGGGCGTTGGCAAGAGCGTCATTGGCCTTCTTTAGTGAGTCCTGAATTTTCGTCATTGCTGCCCCCGCGCGGTTTCTGCGCCTTGCCAGTGTGTCGCAAATCCCGGGACGCTTGAAGCCTGCAATCGCAGGCCATGATGCACTCTCGGCGTCCCGTGAGCAGCATCGGAGCGAAGGAGCCATTTGGCGGGAATCAGCGCATCAAAGTTGTTAATTATCGAGGGGAATCGCGTGCCATCCAACCAAGCTATTAAATTTCTCCAGCTCATCCGTGATGCGCTACCGGGAACGGGGACCATCGATCTGGCGGCCGCTTCTGTTCGAAGCAATCTGGAAGGCATGCTGGACTTCGACGGCCCGCTGGGTGCGGATTTTGAGGACGCCCGGCACCTGCTCCATCAGGAGCATGAGATAACTATTCTTCGCCGGTCCTCGATCTTTGCAAAAAGGCCCGACTGGTATCACGGCCCCCGCCCCGGCGACCGGCACTGGCCGGCCCTGAGATCCTATTTTGTCGGCCCCCGTCATTGGGACAGCGAAACGATCGACAGCATCGACGAGGGCTCAAACGAGATCGTATCGCTGCTCGGGGATCCGGCCCAGGACCAGTTTTCTTGTCGCGGTCTGGTGGTTGGCTATGTGCAGTCAGGCAAGACGGCCAATATGACCGCTGTCATCTCAAAGGCCGTCGATCGGGGGTACAACCTGATCCTGGTGTTCGCTGGTCTTACTGACAAGCTTCGGCAACAGACCCAGCGGCGGTTGGAATCCGACATTGTCAACCGTCACCCGACCCTGTGGCACAGGCTGACGACTACCGACATCCATGGCGAATTCCGTATCCCCGCTCACGGTCACATCTCGGCGCTGAACCGGGCCCAGCTCGCGGTGATGAAGAAGAACGTAGCGCCGCTGCAGCGGCTGCTGGACGTCATCGAGGACACCCCTGCCGCGGAAATGCGCAAACTAAAAATCCTGCTGATCGACGATGAGTGCGACCAGGCCAGCGTCAACTCCGCCAGCCAAGAGATGGACGTCAGCAAAATCAATGAGAAGATCCGCCTCATCCTGAAGAAGCTACCGGCCGTGTCCTACGTGGGCTATACGGCCACGCCGTTCGCCAATGTCCTGATCAATCCCTACGCCGACCAGACCGAGACCCTGGACGATCTCTATCCCAAGGACTTCATCACCTCGCTCCAGCTCCCGAAGGGTTATTTCGGGACGCAGAAGCTGTTCGGGCGGACGCCGCAGGACGCCGCGAACCCCTTGCCGGAGGAAGAAGGTCTCGACGTCATTCGTGAGGTCAATGAAGAGGATGAGGCGGCGCTTCAGCCACGGGGTCGAGCGGCTCAGGCCGGTTTCGTCCCGCGTATGACCCCAAGTCTCCAGAACGCTATCCTCTACTACATCGCCACCTGCGCCGTGCGCCGGGCGCGTGGCCATGTCGGCGAACACATGTCGATGCTGGTGCACACGTCGCCAGCGATCAGGATGCACCAGAGCATCGCCCATCTGATCGAGAACTGGATCGACGCGGAAAGCGCCGGCCTGGAGCAACAGACCAGTCCGGCTTTCGAAGCCCTGCGTGCCGTCTGGGAGGCCGAACAGGCAGCCGTGCCGGACGACATCACCTCCGCGCGGCGGGTGTCCTTCGCTGAACTAGGCGACCAGCTGCCGGACGTTCTGAAGGCCCTCTCCGTCGTCATCGAGAACGGGGCGAGTGATGACCGCATCGACTACACTGGCGACCCCAAGACCTACATCATTGTCGGGGGCAGCATCCTTGCGCGCGGTCTGACCCTGGAAGGCCTCGCGGTCAGCTACTTCCTGCGCACCTCGAACCAGTATGACACCCTGCTGCAGATGGGCCGCTGGTTCGGCTACAGGCACGGCTATGAGGACCTGCCGCGTCTCTGGATGCCGACAGAACTCAAGTCCCGCTTCCGCGCGCTTGCCGCGATCGAGGCGGAAATTCGCGACGACATCTCCAACTACAGCCGGTCGCCCTCGGTGACGCCGATGGATTTCGCGATCCGTATCCGCAGCGTCCCCGGCATGGCGATCGTCGCCCGGAACAAGATGCGGCACGCCCACCAGTGCAGCATCGGCTACTGGGGCCGCCATGTGCAAACCCTGCGCTTCCAGCGGAAGAATGAGCGCTTGCTGCAGGACAACTGGCAGGCTGGTGCCGAACTTGTCACCTTTGCGAGCCAACAGGCGAAGTCTGGAGACATTGAAGGTCGCCACCTCTTCACTGACGTCCCTCGCAAGCTAGTCGTTCAGTTCCTTCGCAGCTACCGGATCGATGACAGCCATCAGGACCTGAAAGACGACCTCCTGCTTCAGTTCGTTGAGCTGGATGATCCCGCATTGAAGACCTGGAACGTCGGCGTGATTCAATCATCTGGCGGCGCTGCGTCCGGCCAGCCTCTCGGAACACTGGGTCCGGTGAAAATGGTTCAGCGCTCGCGACTGGACGACGAGGATGACGTCGCAGACATCAAGGCATTGATGTCCAAGTCGGATGCGGCGTTCGACTGCCCGTCGGGCACGGCCTTGGCCGCTGACGACTGGGAAGCCATCAAGGCGAAGCGCCGGACGGTGGTCGGCGAACGGCCGCTCCTGCTCCTCTATCCGATCCATCGCGCATCCACGGCGCGGCCCGGAAGCAAGTCGCGCGTCGACCTCGAGGCGGTTCACGACATCCTCGGCTTTGGAATCGTGATGCCCGGCTCCCGGGAGGCGGGGGGCAAATATATCAGCGTCCGTCTCGCTCCCCCGACTCCGGAGGAACTCGCACAGATCGAAGCCGACGAAATGGATGCACTGGAGGCCGCCGGTGTCCCGAACCACGTCTGATATTCACGCCCGCTGGACGACCCTGCGGAGCAGCGCCCTGCTCGACACGGCGGCCGGAGTCGCGGCATCAGACCTGGGGGTCTCCACGGGATATGGCTCCGTCATGCTCAGCGTCTCGGACGATGGGTGGGTGCAACTGCTCCTGCCGGTGGCGCCCGGAACCCGACGTCCGGTTTTCGCCGATCTACCCGCGATCGAGGTGGGTGCCAGCCAACTCTCCGATGCTGCGGGAACGCGCCCCTTTCTGGTCGTGAGCTGCATCGAACCCGCGCTGGATCGCGCCTTTGCGGACCTTGTCCTGGCGGTCCTCTCGCGTATCGAGGATGGCGATCCGCCGTCCGCCGCCCTCGTTGACGCCGTGAGCGATCTTCGGGCCCTGTTCGGCGAAACCGATGATGACGGCGTCAGTGGCGAGCAGATCCAGGGTCTCGCGGCCGAGCTCCTCATCCTGCTCCGACTTGCCGAGCGGGACGCCCGGGCGCCTGAGGTCTGGTTCGGGCCTGACAAGGACCGCCACGACTTTCGGGGCGGCGTGCACGCCATCGAGGTCAAATCCAGCCGCCGGCGCGCCGGCACGGTTACGATCTCGTCGATCGATCAGCTCGACATTCCGGCGGGGGGCACACTCGAGCTCTGGCGCGTCGTTCTGGACCGGACGTCCAATGGCCCGATCACGATCGCCCGGCTGGTCGAGGACATTGAGACTCGCACCGGCCATTCGAAGGTGCTGCGGGATCGTCTCAGGGGAATGGGGTGCCCCGATCCGTCTGCGACTAGCTGGAACGGTTTGTCCTTCAACTGCGAGGCAGTCGAAGCCTTTGCTGTCGAGCCTGGCTTTCCGCGCATTGTCGCCGCAACCTTCGGAGCGGCCGGCAAGCCGGCGGGGATCTGGGCGCTGAAGTACGAGGTCGATATGGCCCAGGCGGCGGCGTTCGCAAGAACCGAGGCTGACATGGCGCGGTCCGAAGAGAGGATTCTCGCGTGTCTGAAATGACGGCGTGGCGCCTGTACTCGGAGCCGTATGCAGCGACGGGCAATATCGGAGATGGGGGCTTTCGCCGTCTCCTCGGGGCGCCCTCGCTCGAGGGACTCCAGCTCGTCCTGCGCGAAGCCATCCAGAACAGCTGTGATGCGGCCAAGCTCGGGATTGGTCCTTCGATCCTGATCCGCCTTCGGACCCTGACCCCGGACCAGGTCGAGTTCCTGCGTGAGAGCGTGTTCGAAACCCTGCCGTTCGTCGAGGATTCGCGCCACGCGCTGCTGCGGTTCCTCGAGTCCGAAACGCCACTCGTTCTGGAGATTTGCGACTTCAACACCACCGGACTGGGCGGTCCGACCCGGGCGGACCGGATTCCCGAAGGCGTCGATCGCACGGACTTCATCGACTTCCTGCGCAACGTCGGCACCCAGCGTAATACCGCGCTCGGTGGCGGCACCTACGGCTTTGGCAAGGCGTCCCTGTACATGGCCAGCCAGTGCTCGACGATTATCGTCGACACGCTCGCCGCAGGTGACGGTGCGCCCGAGCGTCGCGTCATGGCCTGTCACCTCGGCGCATCAGGCGCCCAACCGTCCGGCGATGGCTATTCCCGGAAATATACCGGTCGACACTGGTGGGGCGTCTCGTCCGGCTCAGAGGATCCCACCGATCCGGCCACCGGAGAGCTGGCGCATTGGATCGCCGGCGCTATCGGCTCGCCCGAGCGCGACCCCCGGGAGACTGGCACCTCGATCATCATCCTCGACCCCGACCTCGCCGGCGAAACCATAGAGACCGCAGGTGTCGAGATCGTCGAAGGGCTTTTGTGGAATTTCTGGCCGCGCATGATGGAGAATGCGGATCCGGCCAAACGCATCGTAGCGCGGGTCGAGGTCGAGGGTGAGGAGATCGAGGTTCCCCTGCCCGAGGCATGCCCACCGCTCGATCTGTATGCGCGGGCGATGACCATGATCCGTGAGAAACACGCCGATGTGGTGCCTGTGAGCTGTCAGCGTCCGCAGAAGCTTCTCGGTCACCTGGCCATCGTCAAAGGGCTCAGGTCGGACCGCCTGCCGATGTTCAAACGTGAGGGCGCTCTCTTTCCGGAACCCGCCAGCCATATCGCCCTAATGCGGCCGGCCGAGCTCGTCGTCACCAATATCCGGGGCGGGGCTCTTCCCGACGATCGGGCCGAATGGGCGGGGGTGTTCGTGGCCAGCGCCGAGCCTGAAGTCGAGAGGGCCTTCGCCCGCTCGGAGCCGGCCGCGCATGACGCATGGGATCCCTCGGCGTTTCCGAAGGGGCGGGACAAGACCTATGTCGCGGTCGCGCTCAAACGCCTGAACGCGGCGGCCCACGAGGTCGCAAGTCCCGCCATGTCCAGTCCGGGAGAAAGCGATAACAGCCACCCGCTCGCTGCCGTCTCGGGCCGGCTGGGATCTTTCCTCGACGCAGGCGGCCATGGCGGGCCAAGCCGGGAGCGGGGAAGCGGCGGCGGGGGCACACGATCGATGCGACGACGCGCATCCCGCCCGGTCTTCGAAAAACTGGAGCTCCACGAGGACGCCCGAACGGCGCTGTTCAGCTTCGAGGTTACGGGCGTTGGCCGCGAAGACCAGCTGTTGCTGGAACCCGTGGTGGCGATGGACGGAGGACATGTGCCGGTCTCGCGACTTGAGCAGGGTCCCCGTCCCGAGATTGTCTCGGTAACCGGACCCGACGGCGACGTCCTGGCGCCGGGGAGTCTCATTCGAATCGGCCAGATCGAAGGCGGCTTTTCGGTCCGGGTGACTGTGCCCGACAACTGCGCCGTCGGGCTGCAGGCGACGGTTGGCGAAGGCGGTCGGGCATGAAGCGCCGGACAGCCGCCCCCTTTCTTCAGCTGTCCGAGGCCGCCCGTCTCGACGGTTGGGTCTATGAGCTGAACCACGGCAGCCCATTGCCGCTCGGCGACACAATGCCGGACTGGGACTATGGCGCCGCCCTGAAGGTCAGCCGCAGGGTGCGCCTCGATCATGCCGCGGCCGCCGAAGAGCTGGGTCTGCCCGTAGCCGGACTTGCGCTTGCCCTGGTGATCGAGGCGGGGACCGGCGCCGGCGCATTGCCTCGCGAAATCATCCACCGGGTTCGAGAGCCGCTGGCGCCCGACGCGGCGGACCACAGGGTCGAGTTCGACCTGCCGAGCCGCTGGATGTCGAGCCAGCTCAGCCTGCGCACCACCATTGTGCTTGCGACGAACGCTGCCGGCCTCAATCGGCTGGCGCCGACACAGCAGGGATCCCGTCTCTGGTCAGACCGGATCGTAGCCCGACTGGAAGGTCATGATCCCCGGTTCCCGATGGAGGTTGTCAGCTTCAATCAACTGTTCCGGGGGCGCCCCCATCAGCATGCGCCGTGGCACCTTCGCTGGAACGCTGCGGACCTGGAGCGGGATTTCTACAGCGCCGTCCGGCTATACCTCAACGAAGATCAGCCACGTTTCGTGGATCGCATTCAGGAGCAGGATCCCCTGACACTGCAGGCGCTAATGGGCGATGTCGTGTCGCAGATGTGCGAAAGCGCGCTGCGCTCGCTGGACGGTCCCGACCGGCTGGAAAGTGCGGAGGAGACCAGCCTGGGCGGGCAGATCCGTCACTGGCTGCTGCGGCCGTTCAGCTCCGTGCCTGAGGCCGGAGCCACCCTCGAACAGCGCCCGGGCGACTTCCGGGCCGCCATTCTGGCCAGTGTAGGATTCGACGCATGAGCGATCCGGTCATCCTGATGCCGCGGCTGAGCGAGACCGCCGCGGACCAGATGCTCGCGGAACAGCGCGAGACGCATGCATCTCCCGGAAACGGCCCGGCCTCGGACGTGCTTCCGGACGCGATCACCTTCGGGCCGGTGGGGGGAAGCCCGATCCCGCCCGCGCAGCTGGTTCGATTTCGCGACGACGTCACCCGCGTCGCCCGGGAGGCTGGCTTTCCGACCGACAACACCATCGCTGCCCGCGCGCGGTTCGACGTCGCCTGCGCGAAACTGCTCGCTGACCACCCCCTGCTCCAGTCGGGGGAGGCCCTGCGGGACGATGTCTGGACATTCATGGCGACGGCTCTGCTCCGTCCGGTGACGATCTGGCGCTACGAGCTGTCCGAGGATCGCCACCATGGCGGCGTTCGCAACACCTTCCAGCGCCTGTGGATGCGGGCACGGGCCCTCGATCGCGGTAAGGATTCGGCCGAACGTTGGGCTCTGCTCGAGACCCTGACCGAGGACGCCTTCGTTGCCATCACAGAGCGACCGTCCATTGGCGGCGATCGACGTCTCGCCTGCGCCCTCGCGGAGGGGTGGGTGCGGGCCGCGCTCCGCCATGGCCGACCGGCGATGCAGGCGATCATGCGGCGGGCGACGATCGGTATCCGGCTCAGAAACGAGATTGTAGCCCTCGGCGAGATGGGCGCCGAGGCGCTGGCTGATCTGGTCGAAGAGGTTTTCGAGGAAAGCGCGCGGGCGGTGGCGGCGGAACAGACGGCGGCCTGAACTCCTCCGCTGGCCGAAAGCTGCACCAGCCCTGGGGCCAGCCTGTCGAGCCAGAAAACATGCTGAAGCTTTGGAGGCCTGCCTCAGTTCACGGCTTTTTCCACTCTTCAGCCTCCGCGTCGCTGACGATGTCGCCCCAACCTTCGGGCTTGGGAACCTTGCCGGTATAGGGCCGCCATTGCTGAGCCGCGACGTTCCAGATCTCTGTGGGCCAGTAACAGGACGCCGCCCTGAACAGGGCCTGCCCACTCACGATATACATCCACGGCCTCCGGAGCTGGCGCTCAGTTTTGCAGGAACAAACGGGCCTCAGTACTCCTCGGCCTCAAGTAGATAGCGGCGTCGCCGTCGATCGCCGCTTCCCACGGCCCGGTCTTCTGGTCGGTCACGGCCCGGGCTTTGAAGAAGGCGCGCAGCTGGGCCCCAGTGGCGGGGATGCGGGCCCTGCAGTTGTCGACGTAGAACTCGGGCTGGCCTTTGCCTTTGGCCCAATTGCTCAGATCGGCCGGGTCAGCGCTCCACTCGAGGGTGGGCCGTGCCGCCAGCCGTTCCAAGCCGAGGCCCGACGGCTCGAGCTGCTCAGCAGTAAGCTCGTGCGGGTAGTGGCTCACGTCAAAGGACATCATGGTCACGGTGCCGGTCCTCCCGAATCTGCCGGCTCCGTCGCCCGCGTCCGACCATAGCTCGCAATACGCGCGCCGTGTCGGATGAACCGTCGCACTCGCTATCCCAGGGAGGACTCGAACCGAACGCGCGCATGCGATGTTCCCGTCCCGTTCGCGAAATGCGCATAAGGTGCGATCCTCGAAGCGGAGCAGGATCACCCGCTGGATCGACTTCGTCTTAAACCAAACCACTGCTTCCGGCAGCCCCGTGAAGTTGGTCGTTGCAACGGCAGCGCTACGTGGTGAAGACTGGCGAAGACACAAAGATCGATTGAACTGCCCTCCCCCACACGCAGCAAAGCAAAATGAACCACTTCAACAAGGTGATCGGCGAAGCGAAGCGTCTGAAGAGCAGCTACGATAGCCATCGCCGTGCTGCGAAAACAGATGCGCTCAACGTTCTGGAAATCAGTCTCGAAGCGCGGGAACGGGCCATTCGGGAGGAAAAACAGCGGCTGACCCAGCTCGAGCAGGAGCTTAACAAACAGGCGGCCAGTATCCAGCGGCAAAGGAGACGCCCGACATTGGTCCTGGTGGCTTGCGTCATTGTTGGGGTCATCGGCATCGGCGTGGTTTCCATCGGATACGAACTTGTCCCTCGCGCGCCGGGAGATATTCCGGTTTACCCGGCCGCTCCCGCGCCCTCTTCGACGGCGACCACGTCTTCATCCGTGGCAGCGGACGAGGCTCCCCCATATCCAGATGGCGTCCAGCCAAGCTTTAGTGATATGCAGACGAAATATGGTAGCGGCGAGGATTTCGACGTCGGCCGTTATTGCTTGGACGAGGAAGCCAAAGGGGGCCTCACGTTCGAACAGTGCCTGGGTGCAGCAGCCGTCGCGCTTCGCAACCGATAAGTCGGACGCGGGCCGACGCGAGCAGCCGTTGCTACAGGGGCCATCTTCGAGGACGCCCAGCGTTACTCTAGAGCCCCAGAGGGCATCGGCTTTTTGAGTCTCACCGGTAACGGGACGGCCCGGTCTTTTCAACGACCACACGGTCTCCAGCCTCGGCGCGACTGAGCCTGTAGGATGCACCGATCCAGCGGCGGATTGGAGACGCTAGCGCATGCCGGCGCGCCGCCGCGTCCAGACCGGGCTGGCGGTGCAATCGATGGCGGCGCGGGCCGCGCAACCGAAGGCGGAGGCATGCCCGCAGGCGCAGCCGGCCTCGTCGAGCGGCTGGTCGACCAGGCGGACCGCTGCCGGCAGGTCGAGGGGATCCGTGCCTTCATCGTCGTGGCGGCGGCCGCCGCCGATTATGTGGCGTGGAGAAGGTGGGCGCTGGCCCAGGCCGAGGCGATGGCCCCGCTGCGAGACGGGTTGGTCCCGTTCGCGCGGCTGCCGCCGCTGTCCGAATGGGTCGCTCCCCTGCGCACCACGAATAATCCTGCAGCTCCGGCCTCTCAGCTCCCGCTCAAGGCTTCTTCCACTCTTCCGCTTCGGCGTCACTGACGATGTCGCCCCAGCCTTCGGGCTTGGGAACCTGGCCGGTGTAGGGTCTCCATTCCTGGGCGGCGACGTTCCAGATCTCTGTGGGCCAAGAATAAGACGCCGCTCTGAACAGGGCCTGCTGACTTTCAATATACATGCATGGCCTCCGGACCCGACGCGGGTTGGCAGACGCTCAGATCATCGCGGCCGGTGCGTCCCTCCAGCGTCGGCCGCAGCGCCAACGGCTCGAGATCGAAACCCGACGTCTCGAGCTGCTCGCGCGTCAGCTCGCGCGAGTAGCAGCTCACCGAGAAGGACATCATGGTCATGGGGTCGGGCCTGTTCGGATCCGCTAGCCGTGTAGCCCGCATCCGACCATAGCTCGTAATGCGTGCGTCAGGTCGGATGAAGCGTCGCACCGGGCGGCGGGGGAGACTCGAACCTGACGCGCCCAACAGATGTTCCGGATCGCAGCGGTGGAGTCGCAGCGAGCTTCCCGGCCGCATGACCTGCTTTATCCGTCAGCCTCCTGCCGACGACCCATAAAGCTGCCGGTCAATCCGTGCGAGTCTGTCCCGGATTGCCACAAGCCGCTCAAAGGCAACATCACTGTCAAATGTCTCGCGCGCCAGCCGATAAGCCTCGCGCGTAAGTTTCCGCTTCTCTGACCGTACCAGTTTCACGTCTGCTTCCCGTTTTTAGCCTTTCGGCCCGCTGCCCACACATCCCTGGATGACACGGGAAGTCGAGTGAAACGTCACCGGGCCTAAGCCTTCAGGCCCAGGCCAGCATCCGCCTGTCGCGAAGCTCATCCCCAAAGAACGACGCGAAATCCATCACATTGGCATGCCGGACATATTCGGTGGACTTCGACTGTTTCAGGCCCTCCGGCACGACCAAGGTAATGTTCATGGACGCCATGTCCTCGATCGCATTGGCCGAAACAGTCTCATCTACCGTCGCAAGGAAGAGGTCGCTGCCGCCCATCTCACGCTCCACCTGCTTCCACCGTTCGCGAAGGGTGGTTTTGGCGCTGAGGATCAGCCCCCTTGCCGACCCTTCGAGACCGGCCCGGAGATGTTTCAGCGACGGCAGGACGAAGTCTGGCCGCTTCTTCGCGTCCATTACCACCTGTTTCGCGAACGGAACCCTACCCGCCACCAGCATCGCCTCGATCTGATGCTCGAATGAATAGCCGGCGCGGGATTTCCGCTGCTGGCTGGCGGAAAGCATGATGCGGTCGATTTCGCCGACGCTGTCGACCATCCGACGGACGACAGACCCCATGTCCAGATCGGCGGGCTCATCCCCGAACACCGCCCGCACAAGCTCGACCGCCCGCTCTTTGCGCTGGAAATCACGAAACAGGTCCCACTCGATGACGCGGCTGATCTCCCGGATCACGTCGCCTGGAGCGTCCAGCGCAAACGGATCCAGAGTGGCCATGCCGCGACTTTCCAGGAAGGCATTACGGGCAAGCTCTGCCAGAACGGCTGTGCCCGGCAGGACGGCGCGAGCCCCAGCGAAACGGGAGATATCACCAGCCAGCCAGGCCGCCGCCACTTCCTGGGCAAAATCAAAGATCAGATCGCGCTCCAGCGCGACCACTGCAGCGGGCTCAAGGACACCCACTGTGAAGTCCGCACCCAGACCCAGCGTCTCTGTAAGGACGCCGGCCGCTTCCGAGCCGGAGTCGACTGTCAGACACAGGAAAGTTCGCTCGGGAGCGGCCGGTTTACGCGCCATGACCAGCCATGAGGCTGGACCCAGATTGGCGAAAGCATCCCGGGGCACGCCGGTCATGTGAGTCTCGGCACCCTTGCTCGTGTAGTTCACAAGCCGGGTCCTGCGCCGGTCGTCGACCTGCGGCCATTCCGTCAGAAAGAATACTTCCCGGATCTCGTCGGCCCCGTGATCGGACCGCAGCTTTGTGGCCAGTGGCGGGAAGAATCCGCCATCGCGCTGTGCGGGTGGAATGTAAACGCCGGCCTGATGCTTGTTCGCCAGCCGCGCCCAGTCACGGTCATTGTTCGACAGCTTCTTGACCAGGACTTGGGGCGCATGGGCCAGCAGGTCCGCCAGAATGGCACCGGTTGCATCGTCCCGGTCAAACAGGTCGGGCTGGGGCGGCATCGGACCTCCGGAGCTGGAGCACTGTGATAGGCGACCGGCGCGCTGCGCGCCAGCAGCATTGGCGAGTGGACTGGACCGTCAGGTGCCGCGGATTTCCAGAGCGGCCTCGCTTCCCCGCAGCCAGGTCTCGCAGCCGTCCATTACTGTTTCCAATGGCAGCCTCGTCCGTCCCCTCAGGGCACATTCCCAGACTACGCCGACCCGCCAGTGAGCAGCCTCCAGCTGTGACGCCGAGCGCGCGTCAACAACCTGATTGCGGGCGATCTTTGCCTGCCAGAATTCAGGTCGCGTCGAGGGTAGGCGGAACAGATGGCAGTCGTGTCCGTGCCAGAAGCATCCGTGGGCGAACAGTACCGCCCGCCGTGCGGGGAAAAGCAGATCCGGTTTTCCGGGCAGGTCTTTCGCATGGAGCCGGTAACGAAGGCCCCGCGCATGAAGGCCCTGCCGCAGGATCATCTCTGGCTTCGTGTTCTTGCCCCGGATGCCGGACATCATCCGGCTGCGGGTCGCAGCGTCGACGACGTCAGGCAACCTCGCGCTCGGGCTCCTGCCGGGCCAGAGCCGTCATCAGATGCGGCTCCATGTGCTTCGCAATTGCCTCGATCACGGGCACCACCACGGCGTTGCCGAACTGGCGATAGGCCTGGGTGTCCGATACGCGGATCTTCATGGGCGGCCGGCCGGGCTGGTCGAAGCCCATAAGACGGGCGCACTCGCGCGGCGTCAGCCGGCGGGGGATCCTGCCCTTGCCCTGATCGATCAGGATCTCCGAGCCGTCCTTGTGATAGCGGGCCGACAAGGTGCGGGCGACGTCATTTGGTCCCACCAGACCGAACCCGAACCCATTGCCTTTCAGGCGGTGCTTCTCGGCATAGTTCTGCAGATAGGTCCAGAGGTGCTGGCTTAGGGTGTATTTGGCGGCCGCCGGTCCCTGTGACCCCTCGCTGTAGTCCTCCATTGGCGGCGTTTCGTAGCCGGTGGCACCATGGAGGATGGAAGCGAGTGTCGGCCTCGCGTCAGGGATGGGAAGGTCGAGCATCGAGAAGGCGGTCGGATCGCGGAACCCGACGATGAAGATCCGCTCGCGGTGCTGCGGCGTCCAGGCGCGGCCGTCCACGGTGCGGTAACTGATGTGATAGCCGAGCCGCTCCTGAAGGACCTCCTTGATAACTTCGAAGGTACGGCCCTTGTCGTGGCTGGTCAGGTTCTTCACGTTCTCCAGCAGGAAGGCCGCTGGACGGTGGCGCGCGATGATACGCGCCACGTCGAAGAACAGCGTCCCCTGCGTTTCGTCGGCGAAGCCGTGGGCCCTGTTCAGGGAGTTCTTCTTCGACACGCCGGCCAGTGAAAACGGCTGGCAGGGAAAGCCGGCCAGCAGGACGTCAAACTCTGGGATGTCTGCTTCGGCGACATTCCGGATGTCTCCGGCAATCGGGTGCGGATCGTGAGGGAAGTTGGCCTGGTAGGTTATCTGGGAATACTTGTCCCATTCGCTCGTAAACACGCACCGACCGCCGATGCTCTCGAACCCGCGGCGCATGCCGCCGATGCCAGCGAACAGATCGATGAACCGGAACGCGGCCGGCTTCGAAAGTTCTTCAGGCGGGACTGGCGTGTGGGCGCGCAGCACCTCCAGTACAGCCTTTCTCGGATTTGCCTCGCCGCTCTCCCAGCGATAGCCCGTCCGCTCGTCATATCCGGCAAGATCTGCGGCCTCGGCGACCGAAAGGCCGGCCTGGAGACGGAGCGTACGGAAGTCTGACAAGAATCACCTCTGGGTCGATTTCCGACACCGTGGCGTCAATCGACACAAAGAACAAGCAGAGAACAACGTCTCGTTCGCCAAGTTTCGGAGTGGTTGGGTTTCATGTGCCCGCGGCGTCAGTGCAGGACGCGGGGAGGCCTGACTTGATCGCCAGATCCGCCGCAGGGCTTGCTGGCTTTGGATAACCCGGCAAGGTGACGTCAGCCCGCATCATGCATAAAAGACGCGGCAACCAGGGAGATCCAGATGGCCGCATACATTACTCTGCGCGCGGCGAATGTCGCCAGGCAACTAGAGTGGGATACCGACGGGAGACTGGATGCCGCCTATCGCGGAAATGAACTCGCCGGGGAGGTCGGTGAAGCCTGCAATGTGATCAAGAAACTCGAACGGGAGCGACACGGGATCAGGGGCTCGCGAGCCACGGTTTCAGACCTGGCAGATGAACTTGCAGACGTGATCATCTGCGTGGACCTGATCGCAATGCAGTATGGCATCGATCTGGACGCGGCGGTCGCAAGGAAGTTCAACGTTACAAGCGAGAAGGTTGGATTGGACACGCGACTGGAGCCCGCCGGGATTGTATGAGCCTGAATCAAGCCGCCCGGTAATCCAGGCGGCATCAGAGTCGTGGCGATGAGGCGATGGCCCAATCCCCTTCGCCAGCTCTCAATGTAGTGGCCTGGCAGTGCGCATAACGGAAGGCTCAATCCTCCGGCAGCTCGCTTCAAGGGCGGACGATTCGAACTGCGCGCTCTCAACAGATGTTACCCCCCGACTACCGGTAATCCACGGTCTGTCAGGAATTGAAGGCATGGTCTCTCGTGATGAAATGTACCGGCTAGTCTGGTCGGAACCCATGGTCCGGACCGCCAAGCGGTTCGACGTCTCCGGCAGCTACCTGGCGAGGATTTGCACCCTTCTCAACGTCCCACGCCCCGCACGAGGGTACTGGGCCAAGCTTGCGGTCGGCAAGGCACCGGCGCCGACGCCCCTGCCCGCGCCGCGACCCGGCGATCCCCTGCGTTGGAGCCCGGACGGCGAGCGGGTTCCGCCTTCAAAACCCAAAGCCCCGCCCCGCGGCCGATCCGCGACAACCGTCCGGATCGCCCGAAACCAGATTCACAACCTGATCCGTGGCGCGCGGACCCATTTCGAGAACGGCCGCCCGGTCGCGAGGGTGCCTATCTCAAACCGGCTCTGTCAGCCCAAACTTAGCTAGCCGGTAATCTGGTCCTTCTAGCGTCGCCGCTGTGGCCAAGAGCACCAACCCGTTTCGCTACTTCGACAGCTCACCGGAGGTGATCCGGCTCGTGGTCATGATGTACGTGAAGTACCCACTGTCGCTGCGAGACGTGGAAGACCTGCTTGCCGAGCGCGGCATCGACATCTGCCATGAGACGGTGCGGCTGTGCTGGAATCGCTTCGGTCGGATGTTCGCCGCCGAGATCCGCAGGAAGCGGGTCCAGAAGATGCGCGCCTTCACTCACTGGCGGTGGCACCTCGACGAGGTCTACGTGAAGATCAACGGCGAGATGCACTACCTCCGGCGCGCCGTCGACCACGAGGGCGAGGTGCTGGAATCCTTTGCCAGCAAGACCAGGGACAAGCCGGCCGCCCTGAAGTTCATGAAGAAGCTGATGAAGCGGCACGGGCGGGCCAAGGTCATCGCGACGGACGGTCTGCGCTCCTACAAGGCTGAGATGAAAGAGCTAGGCAACACCGAGAAGCAGGAGGTTGGCCGGTGGGCCAACAACAGGGTGGAGAACTCACACCTGCCCTTCCGACGACGAGAACGGGGAATGCTGCGGTTCCGGCAGATGAAGACGCTGCAGAAGTTCAGCTCCATCCATGCCGCCTTCCAAGCGACGTGTTACGCGACGCTCGATCGCTAGCGCTGTTCGCACAGAACTACCGGTCCATCTGCCGCATATGGTCAGAGCGTTGAGCCGTCTGTGCAGCATGACGTCTCATCGCCAGCACGAGGATGTAAGCGACCGGGAAGCCCATGATGAACCCCGTGGTTTCCAGCACCGCTGCAAACACGATGACAACGATCGCCACCATCACCCATTCGGCAGCCGTGAATGACTTCACATTCGCTTTGATGGTTTCGACGTTCATGACCCTGTCCCTCAGTTGACCATCAAAAGCGTATCAGCTGCGCGTCGCACGTCACGTTAAATGCGAGACATCTCGCCCGCAGCCTGGTCTTGCATTTGTGTCGCTCGGTGCACTTTTCATGATCTGCACTGAGACCTCGCAAGAAAGAATCGATCGATCTGTGGCAGCCAAGTGTCAGCCTGAAAGCTCGATCGCTTCTGCCGGGTCGTCGTGCAAAGCCCCCAGCCCCCTGGCGACGAGCGTCACGAATTCCGGTCTGAACTGCAGGTCCCCGAACACATCCCCAACCCCGACCATCTGTGTCGGATTTTTTCCACTCGCCCTTGCAGCCGCCCGCAGCTTGTCCGCCAGCGGGTGCCGTACGGCAAGTTGACCCTCCGGCAGTAGCTGCAGCCGCCGAATCCAGGCTGCAACGGCTAGGCAAAGCCGGGTGATCGGCAGCCCTGCCCCCAACCGATCACGTATGGGATCGAGCAGCAGGTTGAGGGAGGCGTCTGTGTTGATCCGTTCGATCGTGTCGCGGAGCGTCCGATTGGCGAACCGCTCAACGACCTGATCCTGATAGTCCGCCAGATCGACTGTTGGAGGGGCGGTCAAGGTCGGCGCGGTTTCTTCCGACATCAAGGCTCGCACAAATCGCTCGAGCCGAGCATCGCGCATCGCCTCGGCGACCATCTGATGTCCGAGCAGGAAGCCAAGCGACGCCAAGGCCAGGTGGCTTGTGTTCAGGAGCCGAAGCTTCATCTGTTCGAAGGGACCGACAGGCTTTGTCAGCCCAAACTTAGCCAGCCGGTAATCCGGTCCGCCTAGCGTCGTCGCTATGGCCAATAGCACCAACCCGTTCCGCTACTTCGACAGCTCGCCGGAGGTGATCCGACTCGTGGTGATGATGTATGTGAAGTACCCGCTGTCTCTGCGGAATGTGGAGGATCTTCTGGCCGAGCGGGGCATCGACATCTGCCATGAGACGGTGCGGCTGTGGTGGAACCGCTTCGGTCCGATGTTCGCCGCCGAGATCCGCAGAAAGCGGGTCCAGAAGATGCGCGCCTTCACTCACTGGCGATGGCATCTCGACGAGGTCTACGTGAAGATCAACGGCGAGATGCACTACCTCTGGCGGGCCGTCGATCACGAGGGCGAGGTGCTGGAATCCTTTGCCAGCAAGACCAGAGACAAGCCGGCGGCCCTGAAGTTCATGAAGAAGCTGATGAAGCGGCACGGGCGAGCCAAGGTCATCACTACCGACGGACTACGCTCCTATAAGGCGGCGATGAAGGACCTCGGCAATACCGACAAACAGGAGGTTGGCAGGTGGGCCAACAACAGGGTCGAAAACTCGCACCTGCCCTTCCGACGACGAGAACGAGCCATGTTGAGGTTCCGGCAGATGAAGACCCTGCAGAAGTTCAGCTCCGTCCACGCCGCCTTCCACAACCACTTCAACCAGGACCGCCACCTCATCAGCAGAGAGACATACAAGGCCCAACGCTCAGCCGCCCTGGCTGAGTGGAAGACGCTTGCCGGATAGGCATCGCCTCCCCTGCCCTAGCTGTGCTCAGCGGAGACAAGTTGTCGTTGGACTGACAGCACCTCAGGAAGAGAGCGGGGCGCGATGGCATCGGGATAGGTTTGCGCTTCGACGTCAGTCATCCGATTAACCAGGACGTTGAAGTCGCCTTGTCGGGTGATCGGGGGTAAGGCGGCGTGGCGTCCGGCGCGGGTTTCCACGCTCATGGATGCGGGCCAGCTGAATGTCGTTACAGCGAGGTCAACGGGAAGTGGCGAATAAGAGAAGGCAAGCGCTTCGAGCGGATTGTTGAAGATGTCGAACTGCGTGCGTACCGAGTATGCAAAATCAATGGTGTCGCCAACTCGGATGTCGGGATTTACGAGAACGCCCGTCAGCAGGCCATTAATCTGCAGTGACTGCTCAAGCGCTGCCTCACGACGGAGAATTGTGAAGTCCGCCTTTTCAAGTATGTTGGAAGATTCACCTGCACGGATGATGCGGGCGTAGTGAACGGTAGGCGTCTGCAAGCCCGGATTCCACACCAGTCCCAACTGCGAAGCCTGTTGCAGACCCAAGGGTGACAGGACCCGCATCCGCATGCGGACGTAGGTTTCAGTGTGAGTACCGAAGGCACGCGCATGGTTCTCGACCAACTCATAGCGGACGTGTTGAGATGAGTTGTCCGGCGCGTTTGACAAATGAGGCGGTACGTCAGGAAGCCAGGTAGGAACAGGCCCGCGCAGTATGGTGTCGCCAGCTATGGCTGGCGCGCCCAAAAACCAGGCCGACATAGCCAGCAGCATCAGCTTGTTCTTCAAAGCATTTTCCCCGCCTAGATTTAGCCTTATTCCGAGTAGCAGACATGAGGTGCAGCAAAAAGGGCTAGCCTGAAAGCCGTGGATGCATCCGCGCTGCTAACCTGCCTCAGAACAGAAGGCGCAGTTTAGGCATGGGCCATCAAGCCTGGCACCATCACCCCCACAGGTCCGGGTCGGTGGTGGGGTTGTGGAAGATACGGGCTTCCAGATCGTTGAGGGGCAGGTTGTGGTCTGATCTGGTCAGGCCGGAGAGCAGTTCCAGCATGGACGATCCCTGTCC